>Ga0247764_1000004_pt1 | contig 811324 bp, 676 predicted proteins | sample UWRJL051202B4_FD_179932 | JGI IMG/M metagenome (GOLD analysis project Ga0247764, IMG submission 179932) | Plant litter microbial communities from Arlington Agricultural Research Station in Wisconsin, United States - UWRJ-L051-202B-4 | ecosystem: Environmental > Terrestrial > Plant litter >... | reverse complement strand
GTTGTCCGGCAACTGGGCAGATCCGGGCTATACGCGTGGATTCTTGCCCATGGACCGCACCGTGAAAGACGGCGTGTTCAGCGCGCGCTGGCAGGTGCTCGATCTCAACCGCAGCTTCGCAAGCGATTGGTTCGGCGATCAGGTCTCGCAGGCCGCGCTGGAAGAAAGCGCGTTCGGCGTGGATCTGGTGCAGCCCGTGGATCTCTACCAGCGCGTCGAGCGTTCAGTGAAATACGCCGGGCTCTTCATCGCGCTCAGTCTGCTCACGTTGTTCGTGTGGGAGCATCTCGCGCGTCATCCACTGCATCCGATTCAATATGGATTGATGGGCCTGGCGCTGAGCGTGTTCTATCTGTTGCTGCTCGCCTTGGCAGAGCACATCGGATTCGACTACGCCTATATCAGCGCCGCCGGAGCGTTGTGCGTGCTGCTGGGCCTGTATCTTTCGGGCGCATTCGCGAGCACGCCCGCCGGTGCCGGAGCCAGCGGCGTGTTCGGTGGCGTGTATGCGCTGCTTTACCTGCTCGTGACGTCCGAGAACTATTCGTTGCTCGTCGGTTCGCTTGCGGTCTTCGTGCTGCTGGCCATCGCGATGCTGCTGACACGCAAGCTCGATTGGTACCTGGCGACCGCGCGTCCGCAAGAAGACTGAGCAGAAAGACCGAGCTTCAGTCCGGCAAAGGCTGGCCGCGGGTTTCGACGATGAGGAACTTCGCGGCCAGCGCCATGATGAGTGGGATCACGCCAATCCAGAACAAGCTGCGGATGATGATGGCGCTCGAGCCGCCGGATGCCGCGGAGATCATGCCGACCACACTCGGACCGACCGCCGCGATGACGCGGCCGAAGTTGTAGCAGAGGCCGGAGCCCATCGCGCGCAGGCGCGCCGGAAACAGCTCCGGCAGATAGAACACGAACGGACTGAACACGCCGTAGATGCCAACGCCGACTGCGAACAGCATCCACAGTCGCGTCTGGGGCGCGAGGTCGAGACCGAAGGTCAGGAACAGCATCAGCGCCGAATAGAGAAAATACGCCATGAACATCGGCCGGCGGCCCATGAGCGCCGCGAGCGGAATCGCGGCGAGCGCGCCGAGCAGTCCGCCGAGGTTGAAGCGGTTCGAGGCTTGCGACTTCCACGCTTCGCTGATCGCGCGTGCCGCGTCGCCAGTGACACCAATGTGCGCGGCATGCTCGCTTCCGAGCGTGCCACCGAGAATCGGAACGAACGCGTTACACGCCCACCACGTGATGAGTGCCGTCACGGCGGCAGCAAGTCCGCTGATCGTGTTGCGCCTCATGGCGGGCGAGAACAATTCGGGAACGCGCGGCGGAGCGGCCGTGCGCATCTGTTTTTCCCAGACTTCGCTTTCCTTGATGAAGAGCCGCGCGAACAGCGCGACGAACACCGGAGCGAGTCCGCACAGAAAGACATAGCGCCACGACGATTCGGGCGACCCCACCATCCATACGCCAGCGATCTGGTAGTTCACGATGCTCGCAAGGATGATGCCCAGCGGTGACGATGTGTAAACCAGCACAGCCGAAAGTACACGTCGGTTGGAAGGAACGGTCTCCGCGACGAGCGACGCGCCGATCGACCATTCGCCGCCGATGCCGAGTGCGGCGATGGAGCGGAACGCGATCAGCATCCAGATGTTTGTCGAAAATGCACAGAGCGCCGTTCCGCACGCATACAGTGCGATGGTGACGAACAATGCACGCTTTCGGCCATAGCGGTCGGCAAACCAACCGAACAGCAAGCCCCCGGCGGCCCAGCCGATGAGCAGAATGGAGGTGAGCACACCGGCCCAGAACACCGTGGCACTGCTCGCTTCGGGCGTGCCCGGCGTGAGATGCAGCAGTGCCGGCACCGCGTTCGGCGCGACGAAACTGAAGAGCAGGGCGTCGAACACATCGAAACCCCAGCCGAGCCACGCTGCGACGATCACAACCCAGTGGTAGCCATTGAGGCCGAGGAACCCACGGGATTTGTCGCCGTTCACACCGACGCGTGTTCTGCTCATGCCTGGTTGGTCCTCGGCGACATCGTATGGATTCCTCGTTTATCAGCAGTCTACCGGGTGAGCTGCCAATGCGCCGCGGCCGTGTTCGGTCACGTCTGGCACGAGATTTGGAGTACTCCGTCACGGATGCCCACGCTTCATGGACTGAACTTTGAGGCAGGTGGGCCGATCCAGATAAGGTGAGGAGGTGATTCCGATGTCAGACGGCGAAAGGTCAGGCAGCAGCGGTTCACGAGTCGTACCGGTCGCGAACCTGCGCGAGTATTTTCACGAAGCGCTCCATGGCGCGCTCGAACGGCAACATCTCTCCGTCGAGAATCAAACCGAACACTATGTGGTCAATCTCCTGACGTTGTTCGCGCGCTCCGACGCGCTCTACGAGCAGTCGCCCGAATCCCATCGCGCCTCCGACCGCGGCACGCGGCTCAAGCCGCTCGTAGTCATGCTGACAGAGGCGCTGGAAGCTTCCTCGCCGGCGGACCGCCACAGAGGCCTGCAGCGGCTCGGGGACGTCTCTCTGTTCGTCGCAGGCTTTTTTGCACAGGGCTTTGCCCGGAAGATCATCGACATCGACTATCACATCGCGATGGGCGGCCAGGCCTACAGCGCGCTGGCCGATGCGCTGGCGCGAACCCGCAGTCACGTGCTGGGGCAGGTTTTCGCGGAGCTGTCGCGAAAGTTCCAGCCCATGGTGGACGCGCTGAACGAAATCAGCGAAGCGTCGTACCTGCATTCGGACAAGGACATCCTGCGGTTGTACGAAGTGTGGCTCAGGACGGGCAGCAAGCGTTCGTTCGATATCCTGAAGCGGCTCGGCGTCGATCCGACGCCTTCGGCCCGCACGGACTTCTCCCATTGAACGGCGCACCGGGCGGCCCGCGGCCATGATCCTGCGACAGCTTCAACAGCTGATCGGCGGCATCTACGATGTGAGCGTGACTCACGACGTGTACGATTTCCTCGTCACGAACCGCCAAGCCCTGCCGGCCGAAGTGCGCGACAGCGAGAGTGATGAAGAATTACTCGTCGCGAGCCAGGCCGATTCGGTCGGCGTTTCTCTCTACCTCGACCCCGCGTTGCTCGAACGTCTCGAGAACGCCGATCCGATGGTGCGGCTGAACGAGCGGAACGTGGCGGACTACTGGACCGCGCTCGAAGGGGTCAGTCACTTTTTATACTTCGCGTGGAACGCCGGGCACGACAAATCCGTCACGCTGCTCGAGCTGGAGCTGCAGGCCGAGATCGACAAATACATCGCGAGCTATCTACTGCTCAAGCAGCAGTATCCCGAAAGGTTTCCGGTGGAGCTGCTCCACATTCTGTTCGAGCGGACGCGCATCGATTCACGCTTGGCGAAAGGACGGGAGCATCTTTACCGGGCGGCTACCCGTCATGCGGAGAAGTTCTGCAGGCGATTGTCGACGTCGCTGCGGGACTCGAACACCGCTTTGGAAAATGGCGTGCTGGCGGAGCTGAGGAGGTTTTATCGCCTCACCGATGCGAGGAAAGTCGCGCACATTGAACGGGACGCTTAGCCGCGCGGCGACGGAGCGCTTCCGCTCTTCAGCCGCCCGGCGATTGAGGGCCCTCTTGATCGCGCTTTCCCGCGAAACAAAAGCGCCTCAATAACCTCAGTCAGCATCCCCATTCTTCTTCCGCTCTTCCATCGCCTTCATGAGCTTCAACCACTCCGAAAGCTTCCTGAGATCCCGCTTGCCGCCCTTCGGCGCAGCAGCCGGCGCTGACGCGCGCGGCAGCACCTTGCGATCATAAGGGTTGAACGTCTCGACCGGCCGCTCGATCTCGATGCGCGGCTCGAGGCCACGCCGCAATTTCACGTCGCCGCGGCTGCCGACCGGATCCGCTTCGATCTCGAATTTCTGGCGCTCGTAGTTTCTCGGCGCTTCTCGCCATTCCACCGAGGCGGTGCCGCGCTCGTCATGCACGATTCGTCCGATGCGTCGAGGCTGTGCCGATTCCGGGCTTGAATCTGGAGGAGTCCGTTTCCCGCTGTGTCTGTTCACGTATTAAGTCGTATTTATGCCGGCCCCATTCCGGCACGCTCACTATGAACCCGAGGCCGGAAATTCGACTGAGCGACCCGTCACGAATTGCCCAAAACTGACGGTCCTCGTCAGTGGCACGCACAACATAATGTCCGTCTCAAACGCGATGCAGGGCCCGGATCAGTCCCACTGCTGTCTTGGCGTCATTGATCTTTCCGTCGATGACCCACTGGTGCGCTTCGGCGATCGGCACCCAATGCACTTCGAACACTTCGGCCGATTCCGGCGCGGATGGCGCGACCGTCAGGTTCGTCGCGAGAAACAGATGCACCACTTCACGCAGCACACCGGGCGAGGGCGTGCACACGCCGAGACTTTCCCATTTCAGCGCTTCGCGACCGGCTTCTTCGACGAGCTCGCGTTGAGCGGTGAGCAGCGGTGGCTCGTTTGGCTCGAGCTTGCCGGCGGGCAATTCCCACAAGTAGCCGCCCACCGCGTGCCGATGCTGGCGGAGCAGGCACACGCGCTTCTCATCATCGAGCGCAACGATCGCCGCGCCTCCCGGATGGTGAATGATCTCGAGCGATGCGCGATGCCCGTTGGGCAACGTCACATCGTCGACCGTCACCGTGATCACGCGACCCCGGAACTTCACAGCGCTGTCGTGTAGTGTCATGGGATGGAGCCTACTGGTGACGTGGAGGCGCGTACAGTTCAACCATGACAACGGCGAAGGTCATCCTGGTGACGGGTCTGCCAGGCACCGGCAAGTCCACCCTCGCGCGCGAGCTCACGGCGCAGTACCGCATACCGCTCATTGCGAAAGATTCCATCAAGGAGCCGCTGTTCGAGCTTCTCGGTGCCGCCGATGCCGCGCAGTCCCGTCGATTGAGCGATGCGAGCTTCGCGGTGCTGTTCCGGATTGCTCACGAGCTGGTCGCGTCCGGCGTGAGCTTCATGCTCGAAGGCAACTTCCGGCCCGGCGAGCATGAGGCGCCGCTCGCGTCCGCCCTTGCTGTTTCTCCGGTCACCTCCTTGGGAACCGTTGAGCTCGCGCAGGTGCTCTGTCGCGTCCCGGAAAGCGAACGCGTTGCGCGGCTCGACGCGCGCGCGCGCGATCCGTCGCGGCATGCCGGTCATCACTGGGGCGAGCGCGGGCCGGCGGTGGGCGCAGGGCTTGGGACCGGGGCTGCTCGAGGCGATGCGTTCCTGGAGCTGCCGTCCGAACGCTTCGTCCACGACGGTGCAGCCGGCCACACAGTGCACGCCGCCCTCGGGCACTGGATGAATTTGCGCGCACCGTCGCTTTGAGACGTCACGTGGCGTGAACCACATCAATAGCGGCAGTGCGGCCCGTTACGTATAGTCCGTGCGCTATGTCGACTGCGTCACATCTCGAGAAGCTGAACGGACCTCAGAAAAAGGCCGTGACCCATGGCGAGCCGCTGGCCAAAGGCATCAAGGCGGGGCCGCTGCTCATCGTCGCCGGTGCCGGCACGGGCAAGACGAATACGCTTGCGCATCGTGTCGCGCATCTCGCCATTCACGGCGTGGATCCGGCGCGCATTCTCATGCTCACGTTCACGCGCCGCGCGGCCACGGAGATGCGCCGACGCGCGCACGACATCATCAAGGTGGCGCTCAATGAGCCGTTGGGCGGCATCAGCCACTCGGTGTCACAGCGACTCACGTGGTCCGGCACGTTCCATTCGATAGGCAACCGGCTGCTGCGTCATTACGCGCGCCATCTGAAGCTCGATCCGCAATTCACGGTGGTCGATCGCGGGGACGCGGCCGACCTCATCGACGTCGTGCGCACCGAGCTCGGCTTCGCGAACAAGGAAACGCGTTTCCCGCGCAAGGAGACGTGCCTCCAGATCTATTCGTATCGCGTGAATACGCAGAAGCCGCTCAAGGAATGCCTCGAGCAGCAGTACCCGTGGTGCGTGCAGTGGGAACAGGACCTCACGAAGCTCTATCGCGGCTATGTCGAGCGCAAGCAGCGCATGAACATCCTCGATTACGACGACCTGCTGCTCTACTGGCACGTGATGATGGGCGACGCGCGGCTCGCGCAACATGTGAGCTCGCACTTCGATCATATTCTCGTCGACGAATACCAGGACACGAACCGGATGCAGGCGGAGATTCTTCACGCCATGCGGCCGGATGGTTCGGGACTTACCGTTGTCGGCGACGACGCGCAGGCGATCTATTCTTTCCGTGCGGCGGCCGTCGACAACATTCTGGGATTTCCGGATCGCTTCACGCCGCGCGCGGAAGTGGTGACGCTCGCGCAGAACTATCGTTCCACGCAGCTCGTGCTCGACGCTTCGAACGCGCTGATGTCCGAAGCGCCGCGCCAGTATCGCAAGCATCTGCTCTCGTTTCGCGGCCAGGGCACGGTTCGTCCGGCGCTCATCACCGTGGAAGACCTGCAAGTACAGGCCGAATGTATTTGCACCGAAGTGCTCAAGCGCCGCGAGGGCAACGTCTCGCTGAAGCGTCAGGCTGTGCTGTTTCGGAGCTCGAGCCACAGCGACATCCTCGAACTGGAGCTCGCGAAGCGGAAGATTCCGTTCGTGAAATACGGCGGGCTCAAATTCCTCGAAGCCTCGCATGTCAAAGACCTGATGAGCGTGCTGCGTTGGGCGGACAACCCGCGCAACACCGTCGCCGCAAATCGCATGCTGCAGCTTTTGCCAGGCTTCGGGCCGGCGAATGCGGCGAAGTGCATCGAGCACGTGCAGGCCAACAACTACACGTTCGAAGCGCTGAAGACGTTCGCCGTGCCGCAGGCGATGGGCATGGACTGGCGCAAGACTTGCGACTTGATGACGAACCTCGCGGACCCGCAGCGCCAATGGCAAGGCCAGGTGAATGCCGTGCGCGAGTGGTACCGGCCGCACTTCGAGCGGCAGTACGAGCATTTTCATACGCGCGTGGGCGACCTCGATCAGCTGGAGCTGCTGTCCGGACAGTATCCGTCGCGCGAAAGATTTCTCACCGAACTGACGCTCGACCCGCCGAACGCCACGAGCGATCTCGCCGGCCAGCCGATGCTCGACGAGGATTACCTGACGCTGTCGACCATCCATTCCGCGAAGGGAATGGAGTGGGACACGGTGTATCTGCTGAACGTCGTCGACGGCAGCTTCCCGAATGAGTTTGCGACAGGCAAGCCGGAGCTGATCGAAGAAGAACGCCGCCTGCTGTACGTGGGCATGACCCGCGCGCAGAACGATCTGCTGCTGATGTCACCGCTGAAGTTTCATCTCACCGCGCAGGCGCGCACGGGGGATGCGCATGTGTATGGTGGGAAGAGCCGGTTCCTCACCGAGAAAGTCGCGAAGTGTTTTGAGGCGCGCACGTTCCAGAGCTCGGTGATGGGGGACGCGGCGCTGACGGGGACGGCGGATACGTCGCTGGATGTGGGGGCGCGGTTGAAAGAGATGTGGTGAGGGGCGGGCGTTTCACTGCCGGCGATCGCCGCTTGGTCAGGGATACAGTGCTGTCCGGGATTTATTGCAGGCACGGATTGGCGAGGCCCTGCCGTGGAAAAACTGCGCCTCAGATCCAATGAAATAGTTTGGCAACGACGCCGAGCACGCCCAGGCCGCTGAGGAGCCACATCAAGGTCCGCAGTGAACCTTTGAGATCCCCGATGTTTTCCTGGATGGATGCAATGCTTTCGCGGATCGATGCGTTGCTGGCGCGAAGCTCCGAGATGCTCTTGTTCATCTCGGACAAGCTGGCGCATACCGCGAGATGATTCGCATCGACTTTCACGCTCAGCGCGTCGATCCTGCCGTTGACCTCTTTGCCCAAGGTGTCGATCTTTCCGTGGAGCTCCCTGTTCGAGGCGTCGCCGCGTAGCTCACGCACGTCGACTTGAATCTTCGCAACGTCGAATTCGATTCTCGCAACTCGAGCTTCCATGGAGTACCCGTCGAGCTGGTCTTGAGTCAGTGTGTGGGCCTGGTTTCCGCGCATTGTTTCAGCACCGTGTCCATTCGTTCGCGTTGATCGCGAAGTTATCGCTTCGTTCAGTTCGCGTCTAGATGCATGAAAGTACGAGGAATTAAGCCTTCGCTGCGGCGGGCGTCTGCGCTGATGCTGCGTTTCTCAACTGCATCGGTCACCAGTCCAGTGCACACTCGCTGTCATCTGTCGCGGAACACAGTGCGGGACTCGCGCAGCTTTCGCGGGGTCCAAAAGCTCCGGTACGAACGAACGGCGATTTGCTGAACGGGCCTCGCCGGGAGTGTGGCGGGACGCGTTCGTATTCATTTTTGTCGGAAAAGGCGCTGCGGATCGGTATTGACACGATCAGGTCTCTCGAAGCGAGACCGCAGCCCTCCTTCGACTGCTCACGTCCAATGAAACATCTTGGCAATGATGCCCAGCACGCTGAGGCCGCCAATCGCCCAGAGCAACGTCCTTTGCGAGCCTCTGATATCCCCAACGCTTTCGCGGAGCGCAGCGATACTTTCGCGGATTTCGGAGTTGCTCTTGCTCATCTCGGACAGGCTGGCGCGCATCCAGAGGTGGTTCGCATCCACTTTCGCGCTGAGCGCGTCGATTCGGCCGTCGAGTCGTTGACCTTGGGCCTCGATCTTGTCATTGAGCTTCTCACCTAGCGCATCGATCTTGGCGTCTAACCTTTGGCCGAGCGCGTCGACCTTCGCGTCGACGGCTTTGACGGCGCTTCTCACCTCAGCGATCGCGTCGTTCGCGGCCTTCATGTCGGTGCGCAACTCGCGTACGTCGACTTGAATCTTTGCGACGTCGGATTCGATTCGGGCGACTCGAGCTTCCATGGGATATCCGTCGATCTGGTCTTGGAGAATCTGTGTGTGTGCGGGGTTCGCGCGCATCGTATTCACACCGCCCATTCGCGTTGGATGCGAAATTATCGCGTCGTCGAAAGCGCGTCTAGATGCATGAAAGTACGAGAATTTAAGCCGCGCGTGCGGTGGGTCTCTGCGTGATCGCGCTGCGTTCTCGACTGCCGGCGTCGCCCGGCAGTCAGATGCCTGTCGCCATCGAGCGCGTTCCGCGCCATTGCCCGCCGCAAACCGACGGCGCACGAAGAACGCGTCCCGCCCCGATGTGACGGGGCGACGTTCGGACTCAGACGCCTTAGAACACTCCGCGATCTCGCAGCGAAACGATCGTGTCGCCTACAATGAGATGATTCCGCAGCGCGACATTGATGCAGCCGAGCACCTCGTTGAGCCGACGCGTGGTGGCGATGTCGTTATACGAGGGATTGGCACATCGGCTTGGATGGTTGTGCGCGACGAGCACCGCCGTGGCACGAGTCGCAATGACCCACTTCAAAACTTCTCGCGGGTAGGCCGGTGCGCCGGCAATGTCGCCGCGGAATAGTTCGACGTACTCAATGAGGCGGTCCGCGACGTCCAACAAGATTACGGCGAACACCTCGTGATCACGGGCGCCGAGTCGCGTTAGCAGAAAGTCGTGCAGCGTTTCGTTGCGAGGCAGGATGGGCGAGGTGTTCGTGAAGCGAGCGCCGATGAGCTGGCGCGCGCTTTCGATAACGATGTCGTCAGGCACTTGTTGGAAGGCTTCGCCGGAGCGGACAAAGAGGGCGATGGGGTATTCGTTCGGTGGCAGTGGCTTGAAGTGGGTCGAGAGAATGGCTCCCGATCACGGTGGAGAGTGCGCGCAGAGTGGGAGGCGTGAGGGTTGCGCTACTGCGCAGCGAGCGGGTGAAAACTGAAACGCGCCGAGTTCAGTGCCGGCTCGCAGCTCCGAACGCGTGAACGGGCTCTCGGGGAATGGAGGCCAGGCGGTGCTCCAACGATTCTCCCGCCCAACCGGCGCTAGCCACCGCGCAGGACCCAAGAGCCCTGCACGGTGCCAGGCCAATCAACGTCGCCCAGACCGCTGACTCACATAAATATCCCCATCGCGCCCGAAGTACATCCGCTTGCCATCCGCGGACAACGTCGCGCGCTGTTCCACTCCGGCGGTGTTGACGGCATCGCCCAGATTGCGCGGCGCCGACCACTTCCCTGTGGGCCACCAGGCGTAGGAGATGTACACGTCCTGCTTTCCCTTGGCGGGCTGGCCCCTGCCCCACGTTGGCCGATCGGAGCTGAAGACGATCTCGAAGCTGCCGTCATCGCGCTCGCGCACGTTCGGCATGATGTCCTCGAACTCGGTGCTGAGCTCTTTCACGACCTTGCCGGGGCCGAATTTTCCATCCGGGCCGAGGCGGCTCATGTAGATGTCCTGATCGCCGCTGCCCCCATTGCTGGAATAGAACAGAAAAGTCCCGAACCCCGTCTCGACGAGCGACGGGCTGCGCTCGGGCCCCGAGAAGTTCGGGCCCTTCGGTGCGCAATCGAGCATGACGGGCGGGCTCCAGCCTCCCGCCGGGCTCTGTCGCGAGAGATAAATATCTCCGCCGCCACAGGTAGGGGTGTCCGTCCCGTTGTCGAGACGCTCGGAAACGAAGAACAGCGAGCGTCCGTAGACGGGCGTCGGACAAAAGTCCGCCGCGATGGAGTTCACCGGCTCACCGAGGTTTTTCGGCGGCTGCCACGGTGAAGTCAGGCTGTCGCGGTCTGCCACCCAGATGTCGTTGCCGACGTTGCCAGGCACTCCGCCCGGGCGGGTGGAAGCAAAGAAGAGGCTGAGTCCGTCGGCGGATTCGATCGGGCAGCCCTCTGCGGCAGGCGAGTTCACGTTCACTTCGGGCGTGGCGGTGCTGAAAGACGAGAACGGAAGTGTGGCCGGCCCGTGCGCGCTCGCCTGGAACGAAATCAGAGACGTGGCTGCTGCCGCGAGGACAAGGACGGCTCCTCGCCGGGCCGTGTGGTGTTTTTTCATTGTGCTTTCCTTATGTAACCCGCGAATCCGCGAGGTCGTGCTGAGAGGCAGCACGATGTTGTGCCGGTGTTAAGATCATGTCGGGGGAGATCCAGGGGAAACCCGAGGCAAAACACCGAGAGAACCCGGGTTATGGCCCGATTCGGCACCTTTGAGCTGGATTCGCAGCGACGGCAACTTCGGCGAGGTGAGCAGGACCTGCATCTCACGCCGAAGGCGTTCGACCTCTTGTCGTTGCTGGTCGACGCGGCGCCGCGCGTCGTCCCTAAATCGGAGCTGCATCAGCGGCTATGGCCCGCTGGGGTTGTGACGGATGCCACCCTGGTTGGGCTGGTGAAGGAAATCCGCCGCGCGCTCGACGACACAGATCCGCAGGCGCCTCTCATCCGCACCGTCCACCGCGTCGGCTACGCGTTCGACGCACCGGTGACGCGTGCACAGCAGGCGCCGCGGCTTTCACGCTGGCTCATCGTGGGCGAAAAGCGGATCGCGCTGATGGACGGTGAGAACATCATTGGCCGCGATCCGGACGTTCAAGTCTGGCTCGACTTCGCAACGATCTCGCGCCGTCACGCGCGACTCCTCGTGACGAGTGCCGGCACGACCCTCGAGGATCTCGCTAGCAAGAACGGCACGAGCGTCGATGGCAAGCTCATCTCCGCTTCACAGCCGTTGCGCAACGGACAGCGGTTCGCCTGCGGACGCCTCGACATGACGTATCGCGAGTCTGGCGCTGGCGTGCCAACGGCGACGGAGCTGAGTCGCATCGTCGAACCGCCGTCCCGAGGCTGAGGTGCTGGCACGCGGCGTCCAGTTCGGAACGTACGAAGTCCTGGAGCTTCTTGGCACAGGCGGCGTCGGCAACGTGTTCCGCGCGCATGACTCGCGCTTGCGTCGTGACGTCGCGGTCAAAGTGCTGTCCGATCACGTCAGGCTCGACGCGCGGCGACTGCGTCAATTCGAGCACGAAGCGCGCGTGCTCGCGTCGCTCAACCATCCCAACATTGCCACGCTGCACGCGATCGAGCGGGTGGGCGAGACACAGGCGCTCATCCTGGAGCTCGTCGACGGCAAGACGCTGGCCGAGCGCATCGCTGAAGGGCCGCTGCCGCTGGCCAGCGCATTGACGATCGCACGGCAGATCGTCGCTGCGCTCGAAGCTGCTCACGAGCGGGGTGTGGTTCACCGGGACCTGAAGCCAGCGAACATCAAACTGCGTCCCGACGGCACGGTGAAAGTGCTGGATTTCGGGCTCGCGCAGGTGAGCGCCACTGCGCTATCGGGCTTCGATCCCAAGGCGGTCACGCTCACCGCGGTGGATCTGGCGGTCGCCGGCACCGTGATGGGCACACCCGCGTACATGAGTCCTGAGCACGCGCGCGGCCTGCCCGTCGACAAGCGAACGGACGTCTGGGCATTCGGCTGCGTCCTGTACGAGATGCTCACGGGTCGCGCTGCGTTTGGCGGCGACAATGTGTCGGATGTGGTGGCGCGTGTCATCGAGCGCGACCCCGATCTTGCCGCGCTACCCGACGACGTCCCACCGGGAATCCGGCGGTTGCTGCAACGTTGTTTGCAGAAAGATCCTCGCGAAAGACTGCGGGACATTGGCGATGCGCGGCTCGATCTCGAGGAGGCGACCGCGCAATCCGGACGACGCGCGTGGAGTTGGCGTGGCCGCGGGCGTGTTGCGGCTGTCGTCATCGCAGTTGTCGTCGCATTGGGCATCGGCCTCGCGATTGTGTTCGTCGGGCTTGATCTTGCGCTCCGCCTGCGTCCACAACCCGTGCCTGCGGCGGCGTCACCCGCTCCACGCGTCGCACGCTTCGAGATTCCCCTGGCGGTTTGGGGCAGCTCGTCCGGCCGCGCGCTCGCCATTTCGTCGGACGGCGCGCGCATCGCGGTGGTCACCGATAGTGGGCTCGTCGTGCGGGCACGCGACCAGCTCGACACGCTCCGACTGGGAGGACTTTCGGCCCCCGGTGCGGGTGCGCCGTTCTTCTCGCCGGATGGTCGGTGGATTGCATTCACCGACGGGCAGGCCTTGAAGAAAGTCCCCAGCACTAGCGGTCCGACGGAGCAAATTGCGGAGACCGGCCCGGCAACGATCGCGAGCTGGGGCGACGGCGGCATCGTGTACGCGAGCATGAGCGGCCTGTTCTACATCGCACGCGAAGGCAGCGCACCGCGCGCGCTGCCGGCAGGACTCGGCGCCAACGAGCAGGCGGCGTTTCCTCAGTTGCTTCCAGGAAGCACTGCTGTGTTGTTCACCGTTATTCCCACGCGCACCAACACGCCCGGTTACATCTCCAACGCGCCTGGCGCACGTATTGACGTGCTGGACCTAGCGAGCGGCGCGCGGCACACCCTCGTAAATGGCGGCGGTCGCGCGCAGTACCTGCCGACAGGCCATCTCGTTTACGTGGCGGGTCAGACGCTGTACGCCGCGGAATTCGACGCGAAGCATCTGGAGTTGCGAGGCGCTGCCGTTCCCGTGCTGAAGGGCGTGAACGTCGCGGAGTTCGCCATTTCCAATGAAGGCACGCTGGCCTATCTGGCTGGCGTTTCAGGTTTCGGCAATACGCTGGTGTGGGTGGATCGGCAGGGGCACGAGCAGCCGTTGGACGCACCGGCCCGGCCGTACAACTATCCGAGATTGTCTCCGGACGGCACGCGTGTGGCGCTGGACGTGGGCGGTCTACCCGACCGCGACATCTGGATCTGGGATCTGACGCGCAAGACGTATGAGCGCTTCACCCTGGATCCCGCCGGAAATCCGATTGTGGAATGGAGTCTCGATGGGCGCCGCCTGGCGTTCGGCAGTGAACGCTTTGGCGTCACGAATATGTTCTGGCAGGCCGCGGACGGAAGCGGCGAGCCGGAACAGCTGATCAAGAGCGATCGCCTCCAGATGCCGCTGACGTTCACGCCTGAGGGCCGATTGCTGTTCTCTGCGGATGTTGCCGGGCACGGCCGCGACATTCATGCGCTGTCGCTCGACGGCAGTCGTCGCGTGGAGCGCATCGTCTACAGCGAAGCGAACGACCTCACGGCGACTGTGTCCCCCGACGGCCGGTGGATCGTGTACGACTCGGATGAATCGGGACAGTTCGAGGTCTACGTGCGCCCGTATCCGCAGGCCTATTCCGGCGGCCGCTGGCAGATCTCATCGAACGGCGGCCGACAGCCGCTGTGGTCTCACGATGGTCGGGAAATCTTCTACCGGGATTTCGACGGCGATCTGTATGCCGCGTCGGTGAACCTCAACCCCACCTTCAAACCAGGACCTGTGGCGAGACTGTTCCCCAACGCGGGTTACGCGGGCAGCGGCGCAAGGGGAAGCGGCCGCACTTACGATGTTTCGCGTGACGGGCAGCGCTTCGTGATGATCAAGATGGCGCCTGGTCTGCCGTCGAAGGCGCCGTCGGTCGTGGTGGTGCTCAACTGGTTCGAGGAGTTGAAGCGGGCCGTGCCTTGAAGATCCGGTCGCCAGCTCGTCGATGCTGGCGGCTGTGGTGGCTGCGGCGAAGATCACCCACTGTCTCGCTGTTGTGGCGGACATCTCGCCCACCGCAGCGAAAATTCGCGGCTAGTCATGCCGTCCGAGGCTTCTCGCGAGCAGCCACGTTTTCAGTAGCGAAAAGAATTCCGCCCGCGCAAACCGCTCCAGCCACGGGCTGTGTCCACAACGATCCAGCCCGCGATATTCCAGTCGTTGAATGAAAGGTCGCAGGCTTTCGTAAATCATCGGCCCGGGATGAGGGTCGTAATCTCCGTGCAGCATCAATACATCCGATGTGATTCGCGCGAACGCCGCGGGATACGTGCCATCGGACTCGAGCCTCATCATGTCGTCCCACGTCTCCCGATGAGCCCGTACATCCAACGGTTCGAATTCTTCGTTCTCAGGCCAAGGCGCCAGCCGATCGTATACGGAAAGATCTCGCGTCAACTTGTGCCGCTTCATGTGTAGTTCTGCCGCATTGCTGGCGGATGCCGCGACTTCAGCAAGCCGCTGCTGCAATGGCTGATCGGTGCGCTCCCGCAGAATTTCCTTCATTCGGACTCGGGAAGCGACATCGAACGTGCCGGAGCCAACCAAGGCAATCGGCCCGACTGTGTTCGGATGTGCAGCGGCGTAACACAGCGCAAGCATCGCGCCCCAGGAATGTCCGACGAGCGCCGGTGGCGAATCACAATCCAAACCGGCGATGAGCGAGCGGAGGTCTTCGACGTGACGAGCCACGCTCAACGGCTCTTCGCCACTGCCGCGTTGCCAGGGCTCAATGGCGGTGAACGAGTCCGATAATCCCTGTGCGATAGGCGCGGCATCGCCCGTCGCAGCGGGGCCGCCGTGAAGGACCACGACATAGTGTTTCGAGCTTCCGTACTTGCGTGTCCGCATTCGGTAAGTGTCCCACAGAGCAGGCGAGAGGACAGGTTTCGAGTTTCAACGGCGCGAGTGTCAGCGAGCCACCGACCGAGATTGCCGGGCGGCGGAACTTCGGGCCGCTACCCGCTGCGCTATCAACGCGTGCTCCCAACCAGTGCGCCAGCGCCGGCGCCGTGCACCTTTCGCCCCGTCACTGCGCATACCTCATATACCTAGTAATCATAGATAACTAAGTGTTGACGATCCCGTACGGTGGTCGGTAGCCTGAAGCGTGCGAATTGATTTCAGTACCGGGGAGCGAATAACGATGACAGAGCGCGATGAAAGCCCGTTCCGAAAACAGAACCTCTCACGGCGCTCGTTCCTGGGCCGTACGGGTGGAGTGAGTGCCGCGGGCATCGCCGCCGCATACGCTCCGGGCGTCGGAGTCTCCAGTGCCCATGCACAAATTCAGGCACAAACGCAGGCGCAAACCCCTCGGGCGGCAACGTCATCGCCCGGCAAGCTGTTCGCCGATCGCTTCGACTACTCGCCCAGCATCGACCGCCTCGCCATCAAATGGCCCAACGACGCACGCGTCGCCGTGTGGGTCGCGCCGAACATGGAGTGGTACGAGTACACGCCGCAGAGTCGCCCCACCGCTCCCGACATCGCGAGCTACTCCTACCGCGACTACGGCAACCGCGCCGGCTTCTGGCGAATGCTCGAAATTACAGACAAGCACGATATTCGCTGCTGTGTCTGTCTCAACGGCGCCGTGCTCGAGCACTGCCCGGAAGTTCGCGATGCCATGGTGAAGCGCAACTGGGATTACATGGCGCACGGCTTCTACAACACGCGTCCGATCACTGCGTACTCGATCGACGAGGAACGCGCGTACTGGACGGACATGATCGCCACCGTGAAGAAATACACGGGCAAACAGCTGAAAGGCCGACTCGGCGCCGGCGGCGGCAACACCGTCAATACGCCGGATCTGATGGCCGAGTTCGGTCTCACCTATCACACGGACTGGCTGGCAGACGACGAGCCGTTCCCGCTGAAGGTGAAGAACAACGCGAAGTTCATTCACGTGCCGTACACGTACCAGCTCAACGACGCCATCGTCCCCGGCCAGGGCCGTGACGCCGCGTATTTTGCGCAGATGATCAAAGACCAGTTCGACGTGCTCTACGAAGAAGGCGCGACGAGCGGCAAGGTGATGTGCATCTCCCTGCATCCATTCTGGATCGGCAAGCCGCATCGCGCGAAATATCTCGACGAAGCGCTCGCCTACATCCGCTCGTTCGATCAGGTGTGGCACACGACGGCGGATGACATCGCGGATTACTACCTCGAGAACCACTACGCCGCCGCCGTGGCCTACACGGCTCAGCAGAAAAAGAAGGGGATGGTCTGATGCCGGCAGAACGCAAGGTCGGGCAGGACCACGGCTATTACGACTGGTCGCCGAACATCTCCCGCGCCCCGCTGAAATGGCCGAACGGCGCACGCGTGGCGCTCGTCGTCATCGTGAATCTCGAGCACTGGGACTGGGAATTGCCGTCGGACGTGCCCGGCCAGGCGCCCGGTCCGTTCCGCCCGCCGCTCGCGGACTATTCACAGCACGAGTACGGCAATCGCGTCGGTGTGTTCCGCATCCTGAAGATTCTCGACAAATACGGTATCAAGCCGACCATCGCGATGGATAAGGTCGTTGCCGACACGAACCCGTTTCTCGCCGCGGAGTGCAAGAAGCGCAAGCTCGAAGTAATGGCGCACGGTGTGACGTCCCGCCAGCCGATTCACGCGGGAATGAGCGTGGATGCGGAGCGCGCGTACATCCGCTCGTCGATCAGTGCTGTGACCAAGGCCATGGGCAAAGCGCCGGCGGGCTGGCTCGGCCCTGATTTCGCCGAGACGATGAACACGCCGGCGCTGCTGGCCGCTGAAGGCATTCGCTTCACGTGCGATTGGTCGAACGACGAACAGCCTTATCGCATGAAGGTGCCGAAAGGCGAGCTGTTCTCGCTCGGCGTCGACTATGACCTGGACGATGTGTTCATCCACTGGAACGGCCGGCGTCTCATCGACGAATACCGCCAGATCCTGTGCGATCAGTTCGACGGCCTCTATCAGGACGGCGCGAAGAGCGGACGTCTCATGGTCGTGAACCTTCACCCGTGGGTGATGGGTTGGCCATGGCGTTCGAAGTATCTGGATCTCGCGCTCGAGCACATCAGCAGGTATCCGAGCGTCTGGAAGGCCAGCGCGTCCGAGGTGGTCGACTGGTACAAGGCGAACGCGAATGTCTGATTTCAAAGCTTTGTTGCTGCCGGCGGTGCTCGTGCTGCTGGCCGCGTTCTCCGCGGCTGACTGCGCTGCTGCGCCTTTTCAGGTCGAAGAAGCGACGCTCTCGAGCATTCACGCGGCCATCCAATCCAGCGAGACGACCTGCAAGGCGGTCGTGCAGGCTTATATCGACCGTGCCAAAGCCTACAACGGGATGTGCACGGCGCTGGTCACGCCCGATGGCAAGCCGGTGAAAGCGGCGAAAGGATACGTGCGTGCGGGCAGTGCACTGAAGTTCCCCACGCAGACAGTGGCTGCGTCGAAGATCTTTCCGGATCTGGATCAATACAAAGGCCCCGCGCTCGACTTTGGACGCATGGAAAAGACGATGTCTGATCCGAGCGTCGTAACGCAGATGGGCATGCGTGTCGGCCTTCCGAATGCCGGGCAACTCAATGCGCTGGAGACGATCAACATTCGCGGCGAGCGATCGATCACGTGCAAAGGGAAGTTCGACGCTCACCCATCGACGGGTCCTTTGCCGAAGGACGCGCCTCCCGAGTGCGAGAAGTTCCGCCAGCAGCCAGACGCGCTCGAACACGCGGCGGAGCTCGATGCGAAGTACGGCAGGCATCCCGACCTCGACGCGATGCCGCTCTACTGCGCCACCGCGTCGTTCAAGGATCCCTACGACACGAAGGACATGCGCTCGACCGCGAACGACGACGTCAATTTCGCGATGGACGCGCCGCCGTTCGATGCGACCATCGTGGCTCGCATGCGCGCCCGGGGCGCCATCATTTATGCAAAGTCCACCGCGGCCGAGTTCAACGGCGGCCCGGGCGACCCAGGTGGAGACGAGAAGCCGAAGACCGTGCAGATCAACGGCGGTCAGCAGATGAACTCGTGGAGCGGCCAGCCCTGCAATCCCTACGACACCACGCGCGTGCCGCGAGGAACGAGCAATGGCTCGGGCGTGAGTGTGTCCGCCAATCTCGTCACCATCGGTATCTGCGAGCAGACGGCGGCTTCGTGCCAGGGCCCAGCGTCGCGCAATGGCGTTGCGCTGCTGCTGACGACGAAAGGTCTCACTCCTGATAGCGGCGGCATCGGCAATCAGTTCTTTCTCGATCGATCGGGCATTCACGCCCGAACGCTGACAGACGCGGCGAAAGTGCTCGATGCGATCAAGGACCCGGTGAACGGATATTTCGATCCGCACGATCTGTTCACTGCGCTTCCGCGTGCACTCGTGTCGAAGACGGGTTACGCCAGCAGCGCTGTCAGCGATGCGGACCTCGCGAAGAACCCAAAGCCGCTGAAGGGCATGCGTATCGCGATCCTGCGCGAGCACATGGTGAAGCGTTCACCGAATCACGTGGCGATCGTCGACCAGACGAACAACGAGTTCAAGACGGTCCTGCGGGACAAGCTCGGCGCGGAGATCGTCGAGACGGTGACACCGGATTATCCGGACGATCCGGATGTGCCGAACCTTACGTATAATTTTTCCGATGCGCTGTCGGAGCTGCTTCCGCGGATGATGCCGGAGATCTTCAAGCGCAAGAATGCGGATGGCTCGCTCGCTTTCGCGGTGCCGGGATACGACGTCACGTCGATCGAATACCTGATGAAGCTGAGTCGGCGCGAGGCGCCGCTGACTGGCGCGGTCAACATCACGAACTTCGCTACGTTCGCGGGCATTCCCTGCTTCTCGCCGGGCTGCAGTGACGTTCGGTTCGATATCGATCGTTATCTCATTGAGCGCGGCGACTCGCGGATCAAAACCTGGAAGGACTGGGTCGCGAACGCGAAGTACCAGAGTGAGGCAGGGCGAGCCGGCGCAGTGAACTGGGCGAATCTGAAAGGGCACGCCGAAGAAGGAAAGAGCGATCGCATCGCTCGCAGTTACATCGCGCGGCAGGCGCTGTTGAAGGTGATGCTCGAGAACCGGATCGACGCGTTCGTGCATGCAGAGAACACGGTGCCGACGCCGAAGATCCTCGGGCCGAACGTGGGGGTGTTCAGTCTCGACGGCATCACGCCGTTCTTCCAGATTCCGAAGATCGTCGTGCCGGCGGGCTTTACCGATGTCGAGGTTTCGCCGATATGGGCGTTGGATTCGAAGGGAGCCGGATATACGTCTGTGATTCCGCCAGGCACGGGGCCGACGAAGATGGAGCACCCGATGCCCATCGCGATGACGTTTTTCTCGGGGCAAGGTGAAGAGCCGACGCTGATCAAGATCGGGACGGCGTATGAGTCGGTGACTCATCATCGCAAGCCGCCACCGGCGTTTGGGCCGGTGGAGAAGCGGTAAGGGCTGGCGTTCGAGCCAGCCTTCGATCTGGCTTTCGAGCCAGCTTTCGATCTGGCTTTCGATCTGGCCTTCGATCTGGCCTTCGAGCAGACGCGCCGGGCGGGCGCTCGGCGCGCGTAGGCTCTGCTCCGACCTTCGCTAAACCTGCGTCCACCCTCCGTCCACCGCCAGCTCCACGCCCGTCACATAAGCCGCGTCATCGGACGCGAGAAACAAAACAGTTCTCGCAACCTCCTCAGCACTGCCGCTGCGGCCCAGTGGGATCTGCGCGTGCGCCTGCGCATTGATCTGCTCGATCGCCTCATCACTCAGCCCGACCTTGCGAATGAGGTCCGTATCGATGAGCCCGGGCGCCACCGCATTCACCCGAATGCCCTTGGGGGCCAGTTCTGCCGTAAGCGTTCGTGCCAGCGACCGGATCGCTGCTTTGGTTGCGGCATAGACCGCAAAGCCCGGCCAACCTTTCGATCCCTGGATGGAAGTGTTGAGGACCACCGCGCCGCCCGCTGTCATCAGGGGAACGAGTTTCTGCACCGTGAAGAACGTGCCCTTCAGGTTGGTATCGACGCCGAAATCGAAATCGTCTTCCGTCACTTGCTCGAAGGGCCCAGGCTTCGCGGTGCCGGCGTTGGCGAAGAGCACGTCAACGCGGCCGTACTGCTTCTCGATGTGTGCGCGGAGTGCTTCGAGATTCGCCACCTTGGAAATATCGCCGCGGAACGCTTCGACATCGTGACCTATGCTGCGCACAGCCGCGTCGAGCGTCGCCTGGTCGCGGCCGGTGAGGATCACTTTCGCGCCTGCCTCGACGAACAGCTTCGCCGTGGCCAGACCCATGCCTGCGCTGCCGCCGGTAATCACCGCGATTTTTCCATCCAACCTGCTCATGCTCGTCTCCAGATACTCATCTCGTTTGGCAACTGCTCGCGTGGGTGACGCCACGGCGACAGGGAGAGTGTATGAACCTCTCTCCCGCACCGGAATTCGCATATGAAAAGCAGCCCTCCCATAGCGCTCGACCCGCGAAAATGCCCGCGCCAGGCGCGCGCCGCCGTCACGCTGGACGCGATTTTCGAGGGGACGCTTCAGGTTTTGCTGAGCGCCGGATCGGCCCGACTGAACACCACGCGGGTCGCAGAGCGGGCCGGCGTCTCCGTGGGGACGCTGTATCAGTACTTCCCGAACAAGCAGGCGCTGCTCTTTGCGGTGCTGGAGCGCTATCTCGCAAGACTCATGGACGCCCTCGAAGCCGCGTGCCTCGAGCATCGAGGCGCAACGGCAGAGGTCATGACCGAGGCCGCGGTGAAGGCTTATCTTCAGGTGAAGGCGAAGGATCCCGAGATTTCACGCGCCCTCTACATCGTGGCGATCGAGCTCGATGCGCGAGGCCTCGTCGAAGCCGCGATTCAGCGTGCAGAGCAGGCGATCGGCGGGATGCTCTCCACTGCGAGCGATGGCCGCGTCGCCGATCCGCACGCCGTTGCACGAATGCTGTTCGCGGCGATTCATGGGACGGTTCGGATGTTCTACGAACGGGACCTGCCACCGATGCTCGGCGGCGAAGTGGAGAGACAGCTCACGACGATGTGCTGTTCGTATGTCGCCGCGGCGTTGCAGCCTCGCGAAGCGGGGGTGGCAATGACTTCTCTGAGCTGACTTCTCTGGGCTGACTTCTGGGCTGACTTCTCTGGGTTGCCTTCTCTGGGCCGACTGCTCTGGACCGAGCGCGGCCTCCGACCCAGAGCACCCGTCTAAAACACAGCGGAACGCCAGTGCCCCGCAAATAGCTCTACGACGCTTTGAGGCGCGTCATCGCCGAAAAATCGCAAGTGATTGCTGGCGGTTCGCTCGGCAACCGATGCGCTGCGAGGAAACAGAGCCTTCTCGTAAGCTTCAAGCGCCGCTTCGATGTCATCGGCGTTTGCGCCCAGAGCCTTTCCTAATTCAGCGCCGTCATAGATTGCGAGATTCGCTCCCTCGCCTGCAAACGGCGACATCAAATGGGCTGCGTCGCCCACCAGCGTGACGCCGCGGACTCGTTCCCAACGATGCTGGACAGGCAGCGCGTGAATTTGCCTGACGACGGGCTCCGTGTCGGACTCCGTGATCAACGCTCTGAGGTGCGGTGCCCAGCCCGCGAATTCCTCGGCAATGCGTTGAAGCGCAGATGTGGGCTGGGTGAAATCAATGGTGTTGATCCACGCTTCCGGTCTGTTCAACGCGACGTAGGATTGCAATGTCCCGTTGGCGTAACGGTGCGCGAGGATTGCTTGCCCCGGTGCGACGGCCATCAGCGTGCCACGACCAATCGCCTGCGCGGAGGCTGCGTGTCGAGTGTCGCCGTGGAAGAGGGTGGTTTCGATGAACGTCGTGCCGACATACATAGGCTTCGCGACAGACAGCAGTGGACGAACTCGGGACCACGCTCCGTCAGCGCCAATCAGGAGAGCTGCCGTCACCGACGAGCCGTCGGCGAACGACAGTTGATGATGTCCGTCATCGAGACAACTTACCTGCGCGAGCCTGTGGCCCCAGCGTATGACGTGCGCGGGAAGCGACTCGATCAACAGCCGGCGAAGGGCGCCTCTGGAAACTTCTGGCCGGTCTGAATTGCCCGGCCCGGGTTTATCGAGCAGCACCGTTCCGCGCTTGTCGACAACTCGCTTGGCGTCCTCACCCGGCAGCACGAGATCGAGAAACTCATCGTAGAGGCCTGCGGCTTTCAGCCCGAGCTGGCCGTTGTAGTCGTGAATATCCAGCAGCCCGCCCTGCGCGCGCGAATCGGGCGAGGGCTCGGCTTCGTAAATCGTCGACGGGATTCCGTGCACGTGCAGGACTCGTGCAAGCGTTAATCCACCCAGGCCGGCACCGACGATGGCGATGCGAAAATCGGTTGAGGATTTCGAGAGGCGGAGAGGCTTTTTCATGGCGCGTTCCTGTCGTTACGAGCCGGTCGGGCGGAAGGCACGACAGCTCGTAGTAGGTTCCGACTGACGTCGGGGGAAACGCTGGCCGACCTCACGGAGTGCGGGGTGGCGTGTGCGCGATCGTCTGATGTGGTGGCTCAACAGCCAGGCGATGCAGGCGATCGTTTTTCGCGGTTGTCTGACTAGCAGTATCGCATGAAAGCTTGCGACGGGTCGCGTGTTGCGGGCCGCTTGCCCATTGGGGCTGGAAGCTGTCGGGGAGCATTCACGCGCTGGCGCGGTACTTCAATCGCCCGCAATCTTCGAGGCCCGCGCGAACAACCGGGCCTCGCCGATGTTTTCGGCATACGCGCGAAATCCACGCTGGGGACCGCGCCAGCGCAGCTCGTCGATCTGGGTAAACACTTTGGCGTCCCGACGCAGCGTGGCGAGCTTCTTGAAGAGCAGGGCCTGTTGCCGGTTCGAGGCATCCAGTACGGTGCCAGGGAATTCCTCGAGGGCGCCATGCTGCGCGATGAGTCGAGCCGCCGTCACTTTCCCGATGCCGCTGATGCCGGGATAACCATCTGCAGCGTCACCGACGAGCGCGAGATAGTCCGGAATAAAACGCGGCGTCACGCCGAACTTCGCTTCCACGCCGGCCTCGTCCCGAATCGCGTTCGATTTTTGATCGACCTGAACGATGCGATCGCCGCTGACGCATTGAGCGAGGTCTTTGTCGGGCGTCCAGATAGACACCTTGTCGACAGTGCGGTCCGCTGCTGCGCGAAACGCGGCCGACGCCAGCGCATCGTCGGCCTCGAGCTCCACCATCGGCCAGACAACGACCCCCATCGAGGTGAGCGCCTCCTCGAGTGGCGTGAATTGCGCCCGCAAAGCGGGTTCGACGCCTGCGCCCGTTTTATATCCAGGCCACAGATCGTTTCTGAATGATTCGATGACGTGATCGGTGGCGACACCGAGGTGCGTGGCTCCTTCTTCGATCATGCGCAGGACGGTGTTCAGCACGCCGACGACGGCGCCATGCGGTCGATCGGCGCCTTTGTTGAAGCGGCGCGCGCCATAGAAATGGCGGAACAACTCATAGGTGCCGTCAACGAGGTGGACGATCACCTGCGTTACGCCCGCAACCGCGAGAAACACAGCTCGCCAGCAACGGGCGAGGGTTGCGGCAACCAGCCTGCTGCAGCATAGAAGCTGGCCGCGCGCGTGGCGGGCTCGGTGGTCAGCCAGATGGGCCGGTTATCGACTGCGAACAACCAAGCGACCATCGCGTCGTGCAACGCGCGGCCCGCACCACGTCGCTCGCGGTCGGGATGCACGAACAGCGCCCAGAGGCTTCGACTCAGCGCATCCGCGATTCCGAAACCGATGATCGCGCCGGTGTCGTCTTCGAAGACCCAGCCTTTGCCGCGCTCGCCGAGCATCTCTCGATACTTTTCGGTTGTCGCTCGACGTGGGTCTGTCAGACGATTCTCGGTGACAGCGAGACGGATGGCGTGCATCGCTGCGATGTCGGAAACCGTTGCGGGGCGGAGTGCCATGAGGGGCATCTCACCAGATGGCGTGCCGTCCGGCCAGGACTTTGATTCCCGATGGACGGCGCCTGACGCAGCCCTTACTTCTTCTGCGGCTTGATGAACTTCAACGTAAACCGATCGCTCTCCCCGATCGCCGCATACTTCTCGCGATCCCTGTCTCCTAACCGATACACAGGCGGTAACGTCCAAACGCCCTGCTCGTAATCCTTCGTATCGCGATCGTTCGCGTTGATCTCCGACTTCGCAACGAGCCGAAATCCCGCCGCCTGAATCAAGTCGATTGCGTACTGCTCATTCACATACCCTGACTTCGCCTGCGGATCCTGCGGCACAGCCGGATTGCCGCGATGCTCGACCACGCCGAGCACACCACCGGGCTTCAGCGCCTTGAACATCGAGGCGAACACTTTTGAGGTGTCGTCGCGTCCCATCCAGTTGTGAACGTTCCGGAACGTGACGATCAGGTCGACGGAATTCGGCGGCACCATGTCGCGCCCGTCTTCATGGAACGCGGTGATCGCAACTTTGTCGTAGAGCGCGGGATTGCTCGCGAGCTTCTGCTTGAAGTCCGCCACACGCTTTTCCTGCGCGGCGTTGCCCACTTCGGCATCGAGCACGGCGGCGTAATACTTGCCGTGCTCGCGCACGAGCGGCGCGATGATCTCGGTGTACCAGCCCGACGGATCCGGCCAGATCTCCACAACGCTCATCTCCGGTCGCAGCCCGAAGAACAGCAGCGTCTCTTTCGGATGTCGGTACACGTCGCGGGCGCGATTGGCTTCGGTTCGCTGCGGGCCCGCGATGAGTTGGTCGAGCGCGAGGCTCGTAGTCTGGCGCGAGCTGTATTTCGCCGTGCAGCCACCGCCAACGAATGCCGCTGACACCACCGCGACGAGTGCCGCCCTGAGGAATGCCGACATGTAAACGCTCCTTATCGCGGGCGACACGATAGCGCGCGGAGCCAGAACAAAGAACCCCGCACGAGGCGGGGTTCTTCAAGACCGGAACGCCGGCGCGGCCCCGGGCCGAGCCCAGAGGGAACGCTCCCGGAGCGCAGGTCGATTCAGCGGCGGAAAGGTCCGCCGCCCTGGCGCGGGCGTTGCGGCCGTTCCTGCGCTTCGTTGACGCGCAGAGGACGACCATTCATCTGAAACCCGTTGAGGGCCTGAATGGCAGCCTGCGCTTCACTCTGCGGCATGTCGACGAAACCGAAGCCGCGGGGCTTTCCAGTCTCCCGGTCATTGATCAACTTGACCGAATCGACCTTACCGTGACGCTCGAAGAGGCTTCGGACGTCTTGCTCTGTGGCGTTGAAGGGGAGGTTCCCTACGTAGATCGTCGTCATCCAATCACTCGCTTGCGAAAAAGCGGACAGCGGCGAGCCGCACGAGTCGGTCGCATGAACCGCGTGGAGACAGTCAAACAGGTCAAGGCTTCAAGGCACACGATCGGCATGTTTTAGTAGTCAATGCGCAGCGCTTGGGCCGGCGGCCTGCACCTTGCGTTCGCGCACCGAATGATCGTGGCAGAAGAGAGAAATTGGGCTCAACTCTCGCACTGGACGATTACTCGATGCGGAGACCGAACGCCCGCCGGATGCTACTCCCGGCCCGTGAGCGAAGTAAACAGCAGTGCGAAATGCAAGAGTCAGCGCCGCAGCGCTGGGGCGCCGATGCGGGTCCGGCGCGACGGAAGGCCGGTTTTTCCGCGGTAACAACTGCGCCGAATGCCCGGTCTCGTGGTCCGCGCCAACGTGCGCCCGGGCCTATCGCAGGAGCCGGTGGTTTGATTCCGGCCGTCGTTACAGGTCTGCCGAGCGGCGCCGGAAAGGGTATTTGGGTTGATACAACCTGCCGCTATACAACCGACCAGCACACCGACCGGACCATCCGATCCGGCGCCAGACCCGCCGGCCGTCACACCGCGCCGGCCGGCTCCAGATAGGCATAGCCGTTCAGCTCGCCTTCATAGAAACGCTTCAAATGCTGGCTTTCCGCGAGGGTCATGCGCCCATCGCGGATCGCGCGCTCGCAGTCGCGCGCGAGCGCCGGGTACAGCTCCTCGACGTCATATTCCATGTATTCGAGCACTTTGTTCGCGGTGTCCCCCTTCACGATCTCTTCGATCCACCAACCCCCCTCGTCGTGCAGGCGGATGTGGACCACGTGGGTATCGCCGAACAGGTTATGCAAATCGCCCAGCGTTTCCTGGTACGCGCCGACCAGGAACGCGGCCAGGTAATACTCCTCGCCGGCCCTCAGGTCGTGCAGCTCGAGCGCCTTCTTCGGGTCGCGCAGGGACACGAACTTGTCGATCTTGCCGTCGGAGTCGCAGGTGATGTCGGCCAGCACGCCGGTGCGGGTGGGCCGTTCGTCGAGGCGGTGGATCGGCATGATGGGGAACAGCTGGTCGATCGCCCAGCTGTCCGGCAGGGACTGGAACACCGAGAAATTGCAGAAGTAGGTGTCCGAAAGAAGTGGCTCCAGGTCTTCGAGCTCTTCGGGTTTGCGCTCGAGGCGCCGGTAGGTGTCGCGGATCTTGGTGAGCGTGGCCCAGTAGAGCCGCTCGGCGAGCGCGCGGAATTCCAGCGACAGCAGGCCGAGATTGAACATCTGCAGGATCTGGTCGCGCGCCGTGAGCGCGTCGTGATAGCACTCGACCAGGCGCCGCTCGGAGACGGACTTGAAGGCCTCGCACAGGTCCTGCACCGGCTGGGGCAGCTCTTCGGTGCCGTTGTAATCCACCGTCGGGTCGCCCGTGACCCGGAACTTGTCGAGCGCGGAAGAGCCGAGCGCGTTGAAGATGAGCACGCTGCCATACGCAGCAATCGCGCGGCCGGATTCGCTGACGATCATCGGGTGCGGAATGTTGCGCGTATTGCACACGCTCGCAATTCGATACACCACGTCGCTGGCGTATTCGTTGAGCGTGTAGTTCATCGACGAGGAGAAGTTCGTGCCGCTGCCGTCGTAGTCGACGCCGAGGCCGCCGCCGACGTCGATGTACTTGAGGCCCGCGCCCATGATCTTCAGCTCCGCGTAGACGTGCGCGAGCTCGTTGATCGCATCCTTCACGCGACGGATGTCCTGCAGCTGGCTGCCGGGATGGCAGTGCACGAGCTGCAGGCAATCGAGCATGTTCTTCTCCTTGAGGATCTGGAACATCTCCATGATCTCGGTGACGAACAGGCCGAATTTCGACTTGTCGCCCGCAGACCCGGCCCAGCGGCCCGAGCCCTCGCTGAACAGCTTCACGCGCACGCCGATGCGCGGGCGCACGCCGTAGTTCTCGGCATGCTTGAGGATCAGCGCGAGCTCGTCGAAGTTCTCGACCACCGGGATGATCGTGCGACCGAGCTTCGTGGCGAGCGTAACCGCTTCGATGTAGCTGTCGTCCTTGAAGCCGTTGCAGACGATCAGCCGCTCCGACTCGTTCTCGGTCATCGCCATGACGGCGAGCAGCTCGGGCTTGGAGCCCGCCTCGAGGCCGAAGCCGAATTCCTTGCCGTAGCGATACACCTCTTCGACGACGAGGCGCTGCTGGTTCACCTTGATGGGAAATACCGCGGCGTATTTGTTCTTGTAGTCGTTCTCAGTGATCGCCTGCGCGAAGGCGGCGTGAAGGTGCTTGAGACGATGCGCGAGGATGTCGGAGAAGCGCACGACCACCGGCGTGGTGAGGTCGCGCGCACGCAGGCCTTCGACTACCTCCAGCATGTCGATCTCTCGATTGGGTTGGGTCTGCGCCTGCGCGCCGGGGCGCACGATGAGGTGGCCCTTGTCGTTGATGGAGAAGTAGCCCTTGCCCCAGGCGTTCACGTGATACGTGTCGAGGGAGTCCTCGATGCGCCACGGCTGTGCGGGGTTGTACTTGGGCTTGCCGTTGGGGACGGCGGATTTCGGGTCAACGGCCACTAATGAGTGCTCCAAAAAGCAAATGGCCGGAGCCTTTGGGAGGTTCCAGCCTGTTGGGGCGCGACGATAGCAAAAATGGGTTGCTCGTATGCGTGTGCGTTGGCGCTATTGGGAGGGCGGGGTGTTGGCGCTGTTCAGGGAGTAACTGGCGCTGTCGAGGGCGAGGCCGTCGAGGGCGGAGCCGCGATCAAAGAGGCCTCTGCGGGGGACGCTCGAGCCGTCCATGGGGGCTTTCAAAGTGCTCCGGCGCTTTCAAACCCCCGCTGAGGCCTCTTTGATCCTTGCGTTGTCGGCGTGTCGGCGCCGCCTGGAGCCCTTGGGCCTGGTCATCCTTTCGCCACAGGCCGCCCCGGATCCCTGATCCATTCACTCCACGAACCCGCGTAAAGCTTCGCACCCGGCAAGCCCGCGATCTCCAGCGCCAGCAGGTTGTGACACGCACTCACCCCCGACCCGCACATCGCCACGACTTCCTGAGGCGCCCGGTTGCCGAGCGTCTCGGACCACTGGCGCTTCAGTTCATCGGCAGCGAGGAAGCGTCCTCGTCCGTCCACATTCTTCGAGAAGGGCCGGTTCGTCGCGCCGGGCACGTGTCCCGCGACCGGGTCGATGGTCTCGTTCTGGCCGGCGAAGCGATCGGCGCCACGCGCATCGATGAGCGCGGCGCTGCTGTTCGCGAGCGCTTGCTCTACCTCGGCCGTCGTGAGGTACACCCCTTCTTGCACATGCGCGACAAAACGACGTGCGGTTGGCGTTACGGGCTCGCGCGAAACCGGAAGCCCTGCTTCCTGCCAGGCCGCAAATCCACCATCGAGCACGGCAACTCGTGTGTGGCCGATCCAACGCAGCAGCCACCACGCGCGCGCTGCGTACATTCCGTTGCCCTGATCGTACGCAATCACCTGGGTTTCCCTGTCGATGCCCCAGCGACCGAGCGTCTCCGCAAGCTTCGCGACATCCGGGAGTGGATGCCGGCCGGTCTGCGGGCCGATCGGCGAGGAGAGGTCGCGATCGAGGTGAGCCTGCATCGCTCCGGGAATGTGGCCTTCCGCATAAGCGCGATCGCTCCAGTCCGGGCGCGCGAGGTCGTGGCGGCAATCGAGGATCGCGACGTTGGGCGGTGCGCCTTTCGCGGGATCGTCCCGGCCCCCGGCCACAGTCTCGGTCACCGCCTTTCTGTGAGCCTCGAGCAGGTCCGCAAGCGGTTGAGCTTCGATGAGCGTCGTGTACATGCCGCGCATTCTCGACCCGGCGGCTTGTCGCTACAATCGTTTCCGGCGCATTGGCCTCTCGAACTCGCAGACGGCTCTCATGACGATCGACGTCTATTGGGGTAGCGGCAGCCCCTTCTCCTGGCGCGTGCTGCTCGCGCTCGAACACAAGCGGCTGCCATACACGAATCATCTGCTGCAGTTCTCCAAGCAGGAGCACAAGTCGCCGCAGATGCTGTCGCTCAACTTCCGCGGCCGCGTCCCGGTGCTGAAGGACGGCGACTATGTCGTGTTCGAATCCCTCGCGGTGCTGTTCTACCTCGATCGCAAATATCCCGATGCGCCGCTGTTCGGCCGCTCGCCGGAAGAGTCGGGCGTGATCATGCGGGTGATCTGCGAATACCAGGCGTATGCAGAAGAGCACGTCATGAAGATCGTGAATGCGTTCTTCGTGCGCACGCCGGGCAAATCGCCCAAGCCCGACGAGCTGGCAGACGCGATGCATCGGGTCGCGAGCGAAGCGCGCTCCATCGAGGCGCGGCTCGCGAAATCGGATTGGGTGGTCGGAGAGAGCCTGTCCGCCGCCGACATCGTCATTTTCCCGAGTCTGCAGCTGCTGCTCAGGGCACTCGCGAGGCCTGAAGCGCGGGACCTGTCGTCCCGATTCCTGCCGCTGCCGGTCAATTACCCGGCACTGTCACGCTGGATCGAGCGCGTCGAAGCACTGCCTGGCTACGACCGAACGTATCCGCCGCACTGGCGCGAGAAATAACTCCAACCGTCGGCTCCACGCAGCCCCGAGAACGGTGTTGCGTGGCGGCTCCCACACGCACACGGCGCGGCGGACCAGGTCTCTGGCGACGCGGTGCGTTGGCCGTCGGTGTGCTGAGCTTGGCGCGACGCCGCCCACGCAGTCGCGCAACCCGCCGCGTGCGCGGACTCCACACCACATCCCATGCAGTGTTTTTCACGCGTAGAACGGTGGCAGCCGAAGCCTGCGGTTGATAGGCTGCCCGCCCACGGCCGCGGCGGTTTTGCGGCCGTTTCACGAAGGTTTCGTGCCCGTCGAACGGGGCGCACCTCCCACTGATTTCCGACGTCTCAGGAGCATCATGGCAAACCACAAGGTATACGTTGAGTTCCCCGGCAGGATCGTTTTCGTCGGCTTCGGCAGCATCGGGCAGGGCACTCTGCCGCTCGTGCTGAGGCATATCGGCATCTCACCTGAACGAGTCACCATCGTCACCGCGGACGACCGCGGCGCCGAGGAGGCCAAGCAATACGGCATCAAGGTGGTCAAGGAACCGCTCACGCGCGAGAACTATCGCCGTGTGCTGAATCCGCTGCTCGGCCGTGGGGATTTCCTGCTCAACGTATCCGTGGATGTTTCCAGCATCGCGCTCATCAAGCTGTGCTGGGAAAAAGGCGCCATGTACTTGGATACGTGCATCGAGCCGTGGCCCGGCGGTTACACAGATCCGACCGTGCCGGTCGCCAAGCGCACCAACTATGCGCTGCGGGAAGAAGCTCTCGCGCTTCGCCCCGGCAATGCGCGCGCGCCGACGGCGGTGATCACGCACGGCGCGAATCCCGGGCTCGTGTCGCATCTCGTGAAGCAGGCGCTGCTCAACGTTGCTGCGGACACGAATACGGAAGTGAACAACCCCAAGAGCCGTGCGGACTGGGGAGATCTTGCCCGTCGTCTCGGCGTCAAAGTGATTCACATCGCGGAGCGCGACACGCAGGTGTCGAACGTGCCGAAAGAACCGGGCGAGTTCGTGAACACATGGTCGGTGGATGGCTTCGTGAGCGAAGGCCAGCAGCCGAGCGAGCTCGGCTGGGGCACACACGAACGTAATTTTCCGCGCGACGGCAAGCGGCACGACTTCGGCTGCATGTCCGCGATCTACCTGATGCAGCCCGGCGCCGGCACGCGCGTGCGCACGTGGACCCCGCGCGCAGGCCATTTCCATGGCTTTCTGATCACGCACGGTGAAGCGATCTCGATCTCGGATTACTACACCGTTCGTGACGGCGCGCAGGTGGTTTACCGTCCCACGTGCCATTACGCGTATCACCCGAGCGACTCGGCAGTTCTGTCGGTGCACGAGTTCGCGGGGCGTAACTACGTCCTGCAGGACCGTAAACGCATCATGATGGACGAGGTCACGAAGGGCAGCGACGAGCTCGGCGTGCTGCTCGCGGGCCACAAGAAAAACGCGTACTGGTTCGGCTCGACGCTGTCGATCGACGAAGCGCGCAAGCTCGCGCCGTACCACAACGCGACAGGCCTGCAGGTCACGTCAGCGTGTCTGTCGGGCATGGTGTGGGCGATGGAGAATCCGAACGCCGGTATCGTCGAGCCGGACGAAATCGACTTCCGCCGCAACCTCGACATCATGACGCCGTATCTCGGCACGCTCAGTGGCGCTTACACGGACTGGACGCCGTTGCACGAGCGCGAGCGGTTGTTTCCTGAGGACATCGACAAGAGCGATCCCTGGCAGTTCAAGAATGTCAGGGTGATTTGGTAAGACGCGTCAGCGCGTCTGCCAGCCGCAAGACGTCCGCGCTGGAGTTGAACAGCGCGGGCGTTACGCGAACGCAGGCGCCGGCGGCCACGCCGTCCTGTGCACGGCGAAAATGCCGTAGTCATCGAGCAGCTTCTTCGCGAGCGCCCCGTTCTCCGGCACGGATCCGTGACCCTTCCACCGAAACGATGTGATTCCGCCGTGCAGGCGTGGGTCTTCGGGCGTCAGGATTTCCAGTGTGTCCGCGCCACGCACTTTTTCCGTCCAGAGATTTGGGCGCCATGTCGCGGGTTCGGGAATGTCGGCCACCCGTTCGCGAATTCGCTCGAAGTCAGCGCCGTATTCACGCCGCACGTAGAACGTGTTGCGCTCATTCACGGCTCGAGTGTGGCGCTCGTACGCGGCGAGCACGGCCGCGCCATGATTCCCCAATTGCCGTTTTCGAGCTGCACGATTTCGCGCGTGACGTCGTATTGGGCTGCGACGGTGTTCCAATACGACTCGTGCGCCGAGTTCGGTCCTACACTGGTGACGAGCCCTGTTGCCAGCCCGGTGGCCGCAGCGCCGCCGAGCAGCGACCGGCGCGAACAGATCATTTCTTCTCGTACTCCACATCAACGATCACCAGCCGGCGAACGCCGCCGGGCACTTCGACGCTCACTTCGTCATCGAGTGCTTTTTTCATGAGCGCGCGGGCCAACGGCGAATCCATGCTGATATATCCCGGCGCTGCATCGAACTCATCGGGCCCCACGATGCGGTAGCGCGACACCTCGCCGTCATCGTCTTCCACCGACACCCAGGCGCCGAAAAACACCCGCCTCGGGTCGCTCGGCGCCGCGTCCACGACGACCATGCCGTCCAGCCGCTTGCGCAGGAATCGCACGCGGCTGTCGATCTCGCGGAGGCGTTTCTTGCCGTAGGTATATTCCGCGTTCTCCGACCGATCGCCTTGCGCTGCCGCTTCGGATACCGACTGGGTCACGCGCGGCCGTTCCACTTTCCACAGCTCGTCCAGCTCCTTGTTGAGCCTGCTGGCGCCTTCCGGCGTGATGTATTTCGAGCCCGGTTTCTGAGGCTCCCGATAGCGTCCCATGAAGTTGTTTCTACGACGTTATGTCTCAACGAGGTTTACAAAAAACGGCCGCGGCGGCCGCAATGTTCTGTGGAGCGTTTCACGGTGAAACGGCCCCGCCGTCACTAATCTTTTGTCCTATGGCCGCGAAGTACTACACCCACTTCCTCACGGCCGGCGCCAAGCCAAAGCGGGCGCCGGACTCCAGTGAATGGAGCGGGGTGGTCGAGCTGCGCAGTCCCCTCGAGCAGGGGGGTGGCACGCGAGAGCTCAAGACACTTCTGGCGCAGAGTTTCGATCTGGACTCAGAGGACATCAAGATTCTCCACTGGGCCCGGCTGCACTGAACGGTTTTTTCTATCCCCTAGCGGACTTCCTTCCCTTCATCGAAAGTCCGCATTTTCGCCCCAGACCTTAACCGGTCTGGGGCTTTTTCTTTTCAGGGTCTGCGCCCCGGACTGACAGGCTTCGCCGCAGGCGACGCCCGTCAGATTGCGTCGCGCGGGAGCGCGCCGTGGAGAGAGAGTTCTGCTGCTGCGCGGAGGTGCGACGGTGTGGCGCCTGCAGCTGTGTACGGTGTGGCGGCTGCCGCTGCGCGCAGGCGCACTCGTTCCGCCGATTGCCGCAGGTGCTTCTTCACTCTCGCCTCTTAGCGCCGGCAGTAGAGGCTATCGTCGCCTGGCTCGCCACGCTCTCCCGCCGCCCTGCCGGATACCCGCGTATTCACCGGTCCCTTCAGGCCATTCGCCGGTTTCACTTGAACGTGCCGCGTCTATGGCCCATATAAGCCGCCAACGCTCCGCTGGCTAGAGCGATGAAGGGGATATTCCGATGCGTCTGCGGGTCATTGCACTTCTGCTGGTGGCGACCTCTCTGCTTTCCGGCTGCGGCTACAACCGTCTGCAGCAGCTCGACGAGGGCGTCAAAGCGTCCTGGTCCGAGGTGGTCAACCAGTATCAACGGCGGTCCGACCTGATCCCGAACCTCGTCAACGTCGTGAAGGGCGCGGCCATTCAGGAGCAGCAGGTGCTCATCGGCGTGACCGAGGCACGTGCCAAGGCGGGCTCGATCCAGCTCACGCCCGAGCTGATCAACGATCCGCAGGCGTTCGCCAAGTTCCAGGCGGCGCAGGGCGAGCTCACGCAGGCGCTCAAGAGCCTGTTCGCTGTCACCGAGGCGTATCCGGATCTCAAGTCGAACGAGAACTTCCGCGACCTGCAGGCGCAGATCGAGGGGACGGAGAACCGCATCACCGTGGCGCGCAACCGCTACATCCAGTCGGTGCAGGAGTTCAATACGACGGTGCGCCAGTTCCCGACCAACCTGACCGCGAAGATGTTCGACTTTGCGGTGAAGCCGAATTTCACCGTGCAGAACGAGGCGGAAATTTCGACGGCGCCCAAGGTGGACTTTGGCACCGGAGTGGCGGGGCAGGCCCAGCAGGGCATGAAGCCGGCTGCGACGCCGCCGCCTCCGACTGGACCTGAAGCGCCGGCTGCGAAGAAGTAGGCGCGCGGCCATTAACGGAAACGTTCTGGTGGGCGGGACGAGATTGCGCGTTGCCGGGCACAGCGGTCCGCGGATGCGCGGCGGTTTCGCGCAAGGGCGGATCGCGATGTCTGGCGACGGCGTTGCGTCGCCTGGGGCGCGAAAGCGGATCTTTGCGTTGGGCGGCTTACCTCGTCTGGCGCGCCGGCTGAGCGCGGCGCGTGGCGCCGCCGCGGCATCTCGCAACGCTTGGCCTTTCGCGCAACGGGCCGTTACGTTTGCGCTGATGCTGACGTTCGCGTTGGCACTCCTGTTGACGTCGGTAGCTTTCGCGCAAGAGCCTGTGCCGGCGCTCACCGCGCGTGTCACCGATCTCACGGGCACGCTCACAGCGGCCCAGCAGGCCAGCATCGAGCAGAAGCTCGCGGCGTTCGAGGGCCGCAAGGGCTCGCAACTGGCGGTGCTCATCGTGCCGACCACGCAGCCCGAAGAGATCGAGCAGTTCTCCATCCGCGTGTTCGATCAATGGAAGCTCGGCCGCAAGAACGTCGACGACGGCGCGCTGCTGCTCGTGGCGAAGAACGACCGTCGCATGCGCATCGAAGTCGGCCGCGGTCTCGAAGGCTCGCTGACGGATGCGACGTCCAACCGCATCATCACTGAAACCATCACGCCGCTGTTCCGCCAGGCCGATTTCGCAGGCGGCATCAACGCCGGTCTGGATCAGATGATCCGCGTGGTCGACGGCGAACCGCTCCCGCCCCCCGACAAGAAATGGCGCAGCGGCACCGAGGTCGGCAAGAGTCTCGCGCCGCTCGGCAATGCGCTGCCATTCCTGATCTTCGGATGCATCATCGCCGCATCGTTCTTCCGCCGGATAATGGGACGTGGTGGCGGCGCCGTCGTCACAGGTGGCGTCGTCGGCGTGCTCGCCTGGTTATTCACGCATGCGCTGGTGATCGGAATCCTCGCGAGCGTCATCGGATTCGTCTTCTCGCTGATCGCCGGAATTTCCGGTGGCGGCGGCAGCGGCTGGTCGAGCGGTTCGCGGCGGGGCGGCGGTTACGGAGGCTTCGGCGGCTGGGGCGGTGGCGGCTTTGGCGGCGGGGGCGGTGGAGGCGGTTTCAGCGGCGGTGGTGGCGGAGGTGCCGGTGGCGGCTCTTCCGGCAGCTGGTGAGGCACGCATGAATCCTTATCGTCTGTTTCGCCACGTTTTCAGTACGCGCGCCGCGATGCGTAAGCGTTTCAACGATGCCGCGCTCTCCGAGATCGAGCTCGCGATTCAGGACGTCGAGTCGCGCATCTCGGGCGAGGTGCGCTTCGTGGTAGAGGCCGCGCTCGATATCGACGATCTGTATGCCGGCACCACGCCACGCGCCCGAGCGCTGGCTGCGTTCAGCCATCTCGGCGTGTGGGATACGGAAGCCAACAACGGTGTGTTGATCTATGTGTTGCTGGCGGATCGTGACGTCGAGATCGTCGCGGACCGCGGCATTGCTCGCCGCGTGACCCAGGACGAATGGGATGCCGTGTGCCGCGAAATCGAGGCGCACTATCGGCAGGGCCGCTTCGCTCAAGGCTCGGTTGCGGGGATCCGGAGTGTGGGCAGGCTGCTCGAAAAACACTTTCCGGATCAGCAGCCGGATGCGAATGAGTTGCCGAACCAACCAGTGCTCTTGTAACTCCAAAACCGGAGTGAAGAGCGGGATGGGAAGCCCTCAATCGCCGGGCGGCTGAGAGCGCAATCACCGAGGCGAGTGGCGCGACGCGAGTGACGGCCTGCCGTCGTCGATTGGCTACATATTCGGGCCTGTCCACGACCGTGGCACGAAGACTGCGACCGATCGAGCTTCACTCGGCGCGCGGGGCTATGTTGGTTCCCGCCGATCAAGAGGCATAATCGAACGCATGAAGCCTGCAATGTCTTTCCGCGCCATCGGTGCGCTCGTGGTGTCCAGCGTGCTGCTGGCGTCGTGTTCCCTGATGAATGGCAAGGCGGCCAAGGTGCCCGAAGCGCCGCCGGCGCCGGTGGTGCCCGAGCTGCCGTTGCCGGTGCCGACCCACAAGTTCGCCCTCACCCCGGACCAGGATGTCATCGGCACGCTGCAGCTCACGACGAGCAGCAAGGAAGACACGCTCTCCGACATCGCCCGCCGCTTCAACGTGGGCTACGAAGAAATCGTGCGCGCCAATCCCAAGGTCGATCCGTGGCTGCCAGGCGAAGGCACACAGATCGTCGTGCCTTCGCAGTTCATCATTCCGAATGCCCCGCGTGAGGGCATCGTCATCAACGTGCCGCAGATGCGGCTGTTCTATTTCCCGCCGACGAAGAAGGGCGAGGAGCAGGTCGTCTACACGCATCCGATCGGCATTGGCCGCGTTGGCTGGGCCACGCCCCAGGGCACCACCAAGGTGATGCGCCGAACGAAGGATCCGACGTGGCGTCCGACGCCGTCGATCCTCAAGGAGCACAAGGAGAACGGCGAGGAGCTGCCGAAGGTCGTCGGCCCGGGCCCGGACAATCCGCTAGGCCGCTACGCGTTCTACCTCGGCTGGCCGAGTTACATGATCCATGGCACCAACAAGCCGGCCGGCGTGGGCCTGCGCTCGAGCCATGGCTGCATCCGTCTCTATCCTGAAGACATCGAGCTTCTGTACAGCATGGTTCCGGTCGGCACGAAGGTCACCGTCGTGAACGAGCCGTTCGTGTTCGGCTTCCAGGACGACAAGCTGTTCCTGCAGGCCTTTGATGTGCTCGAAGATGACACGCGCGACTGGAAGAAGGCGCAGAAGAAGCTGGTCACGAAGAGTCTCGGTGCGGATATCCAGAAAGAGCTGAAGAAGCGCAACGAGGAGATCAGCTGGGATCTCGTCGCGGCTGTCGGGCACGACCCGCGGGGCATTCCGCTCGTCATCTCCACGGGCGGCACGAGCCTCGACGAAGTGCTGGCGTCGGCCACTCACGTGCAGAACGCGGTTCCGCCCGGCGCTTCGTGGGACGGCAAGACGGACTTGCCCGTCGACGAAGCCACGTACAAGGAAATGCTGTCGGATCGTGATCCGGCTGCGCCGACGACCACCGGCGGCGCGCTGCCGGCCGCCAATCAGCCGGCGACGACGCCGTCCAAATCCGAAAAGACGGGCACCTGAGCTTGCGTCCTCTCCTGAAGATGGCGGCACTCCTCTGGGTCGCCGCCGCGTCCGCGCACGTTGCTGCAATCGCTGCTGAGCCTGCGTCCGCGCCATCGAAGACACCGAAAGCACCTATGAAGCCGGGCGTCGACTACCACTCGTTCGCGAATCCGGACGAGTTCCGCGTGCGGCACGTTGCGCTGGATCTCGCGGTGAGCTTCCCGAAGAAAGAGCTCAGCGGCTACGCGGACCTGACGGTGGATCGCGTGAAACCCGGCGCGCACACGCTCGTGCTGGATACGCGCGATCTGGCGATCCGCTCGATTTCCCTGCGCGACGCCAAAGGCGGTTCGTCTACGCTGTCGTTCAGCATGGGCGACGAGCAGAAGTTTCTCGGCCGGCCGCTGCGCATCGAGCTGCCCGCGTCGACGACGCCGGCCGCGATGGTGGCCAAAGCGCTCGATCAAAGCGTCATTCGCATCGAGTACAGCACGCTGCCGCAGGCTTCGGGCCTGCAGTGGCTCACGCCCGAGCAGACCAGCGACAAGAAGCATCCGTATCTGTTCTCGCAGAACGAATCCGTTCATGCGCGCAGCTGGATCCCGTTGCAGGACTCGCCGCAGGTTCGCGTCACCTACAGCGCCGCCATTCACGTGCCGGATGGCCTGGTCGCCGTCATGTCCGCGACGCACGGACCGGTCGATGCGAACAACACGTATCACTTCGAGATGAAGGAAGCGATTCCGTCGTACCTCATCGCGATTGCGGTCGGCGACATCAAGTTTCGCGCCATCAGTGCGCGCACGGGCGTCTACACCGAGCCTGGCATGCTCGACGCTTCGGCGAAGGAATTCGAAGACCTCGAGCGCATGGTCGCTGCGTGCGAGAAGCTGTTCGGTGCGTATCGCTGGGGTCGTTACGACCTGCTGATCCTGCCGCCGTCGGCGCCTTATGGCGGCATGGAGAATCCGCGGCTGTCGTTCATCACGCCCACCGTGATCGCGGGCGACAAGAGCCTGGTTTCGCTCATTGCACATGAGCTGGCGCACTCGTGGTCCGGCAATCTCGTCACCAACGCGACGTGGCGGGATTTCTGGCTGAACGAAGGCTTCACCGTCTATCTCGAGCGAACGATCGTCCGCGCGCTCTACGGCGAACGGCGCGAGCAGATGGAAGACGCGCTCGGTCTTCAGTCCATGCGCCGAGACATGGCGGACCTCGACGCTGCCCATCAACAGCTCGCCATCGACCTGCGGGGTGAAGACCCGGACGATGGCGTTACGGACGTCGCATACGAAAAGGGCAAGCTGTTCCTGCAGTTCCTCGAAAGCCGCTTCGGACGCGCGGAGCTGCAGACGTTCCTGCGCGGCTACTTCGACCACTTCGCGTTCCAGAGCATCTACACGGAGCAGTTTCTGGACTACGCACGCGCGAACCTGCTGACGAAGAAGCCGGGCGCCGTCACCGAGCAGCAGATTCAGGAATGGGTGTATGGCCCGGGCGTGCCGTCATACGCCGTGCTGCCGCCTCAAGATGTATTCAAGCCGATCGACGACGCACGCTCCGCGTGGCTCGCCGGCAAGGTGAAGGCCGCCGCGCTGCCGACGAAAAACTGGTCGACGCAGGAGTGGCTGCATTTCCTCGACAACCTGCCGCCGAAGGTTTCCGCGGATCGCCTCATCGAGCTCGACTCGGCCTTCGCGCTCACGAAGTCCCGCAACGCCGAGATCGCGATGAGCTGGTACCGCAACGCTATCCGCAACGACTACCAGCCCGCTTTCCCCGCCATCGACCACTACCTCACGAGCATCGGCCGCCGCAAACTGGTGCGTCCGCTCTACGAAGAGCTGATGAAAACCCCGCAAGGCGCCACCTTCGCCCGCAACACCTACACCCGCGCCCGCCCGGGCTATCATCCGATCACCCAGGCGTCGATCGACGCCCTCGTCACGAAGAACTGAACGCATCCCCTCATGGCCCAACTCACCGAATGGCTGAAGCTCATGGTCTCCGAGATCAACCGCAAACGCGAAGACGACAACCGCGCGCGCGACGAAGAACTGAAGCGCCAGAAAGAACAGTCGCCCGAAAGCGCGGATAAATCGGCCGGCACGCCGGCTTGATAGCGCGCTGACGCGCGAAACTCGCCCGACGCGCTGGCCTGGCGCGCGAGCAGACTCACCGCCCACTCCAAGTGAGCGACGCGCTCCCAGAACCACCACCCATCTCCAAAGCGAGCGCAGCGACGCGACGCCCTCGAGGGGCGGAGGCGTGCGCGAAGCGTGCTTGGCGGGGATGTCAAAATGCAGGGACGCATTTTGCCAAGACTCTCAGGGACGAGTCTTACGGCCGGTCCCCGCCAAGCACGCTTCGCATACGACTTCGCCCCTACGCCAACGCTAATCGCCAGCCCTTCGAGCACGACTTCCGCCCGCGCGACACCGGCGACCGGCAATCGCCACCCGATGAACCGCGATTTTTTTTTCGACGTGCCAAGCGTGAACGACTGATGTTCCGTGACACGCGCGTCAATGTCGCTCGATAGCGACGATGTTGCTGTGCTACATTCCCGCCCGCTCATAAGCGAGCGAAATCACGAGGCCCTAAGTGGCCGAACGCCGCGTCTCCGGCATCGAGATAGCCGAGCACAGTGGAGCCGAACACGCGATCGATCGCGTGCCCACAGGCGTCGCCGCCTTCTGCGGAAGAACGCTCAAGGGTCCGCTCAACCGCCCCATCTCCGTCGCCAGTTTCGCTGAGTACACGCAGTACTTCGGCGGCCTGTGGCAACCCTCCACGCTGTCTTACGCAGTGGAGCAATTCTTCGAGAACGGCGGCCGCGAGGCCTACATCGTCCGCGTAGCCAACGGCGCAAAGGCGCCGTCACTCACGCTCCCCGCGGGCAAGAGCCGCCTTCAACTGGTTGCACTCAATCCCGGCTCGCGCGAATACCTGCGCGCATCCGTGGACTACGACGGCATCGGCGACACCGAGCCGGACCGCTTCAACCTCGTCATCCAGCGAGTGCGTGCCGCGGCCTCCGAGCTGATCGAAGAGCAGGAAATTTTCCGCCGCCTTTCCGTGCTGCCCGAGACAGGACGGCTCGTGTCCGACATCCTGATGGATTCGCGCCTGGCGCGTGTTGTCGGGGAAGTGCCGCAGCAGCGGCCCGACCGTTCCGTACGCAATCCGGGCTCGCCGATCATTGGATACATCAATTCGAATGCGGACGGCGACGACGGCCGTCCGCTGACGGACTACGACGTCATCGGCTCCGCAGCCAACGGCACCGGCATCTTCGCGCTAAGGGCGCTGCCGATGTTCAACCTGCTGTGCATTCCACCGCTGGCTCGCGAGCAGGATGTCGGAATGAGCACGCTGATGATCGCCGCGCGCTTCTGCCGCGATCGGCATGCGCTGCTGGTGGTCGACCCGCCTGCCTCTTGGACGTCTGCCACGCAGGCCCTGACTGACCTGCGCGACTGGCCCTTTCGCAGCGAGAACGCGGTGATGTATTACCCGCGCATCGTGGCGCTGGACCGCCTGCGTGGCCGTCACGAGACGTTCGGTTCGTGCGGAGCTGCCGCGGGCATGATCGCGCGGTCGGACGAGACATGGCCGGTGTGGGCTGCGGCCGAAGGCGAAGACACGTTCCTTCGCCCGGGACTGAGGCCGGCATCTGTCGTCACCGATCACGAGCGCACGCGACTGGCGCAGGCCGGCGTGAACACGCTGACGGCTGTTCGGCAGAGCACACGTGCGTCGGCGAGTCCGCGCACACTGGCTGCAGGCAGCTCAGGTTCGCCCGACTGGAAATATCTCTCGGCTCGGCGGCTGGCGCTGTTCATCACGGCAAGTATCGAATACGGCACTCGTTGGCTCGTGTTCGAACAAAACGGGCCGACTGCGTGGGGACGCGCGCAGGAGCAGGTGGAGGCGTTTCTCGAGAGCCTCGATGCGCAGGGCGCATTCGCAGGATCGATGCCTGAAGAAAGCTACTTCGTCATTTGCGACGAGCGCGTGAACGAGCCGCGCACGGTGGCAGAGGGCAAGGTGAAGGTGCTGTTTGGTGTCGCCATCACCAAACCGGGGGACTTTCAGGCGTGGCTGGTGACGCACCAGCCGGGTGGGGTGAGTACCTGCCGGCCGTCGCATCCGAATCGCGCTGCGACTTCGGGGAGGCGGGTGGAGTGGGAGATTGAGACGGCTATTTTGCGTGGAGTGATTTTGGACTAGGACTTTCAGCAGCCTTCAATCGCCGGGCGGCTCATCGGAGGGGATGCCCTCAAACGCCGGGCGGCTGAGAGGCGCTTCGTGGAATTTCGTGGTTGCCTTCTTAGCCGCCCGGCGACTGAGGGCTTCCGAATCCGGGCCGTCCCCTTCTGTCTATTTCTTCGAAGAGACGTGCATCGTAATCACCGCCCGCACCACCTCCGTCCCCGACTCATCCACCACACTCACGGGCACTCCTACGCTCTCCGGCCCATGCCCCCACTCCTTCTTGGTGAGCCGCGCAGTGGCCGTCACGCCGGTCTCCGCCTTGCGCAGGTATTCAATCGTCATACCGCGCGGAATCCAGCGCATTGACGTTGGAATGGTCACCTCGGTAACCATCCCTGCCGCTAGCTCACACAGATTTCCCATCGCCAGCGCGTGCACGGTTCGAATGTGATTCTCGACACCGCGACGCTTACGCATTCCCACGCGGCACACTGCCGGTGCGAGCTCGATGAAGAAAGGCTTCAGCGTCCCGAAGTAGGGCGCTCGGCGGCACACTGCGCGAGCGAACAACCACCTGCCAAGACGCGAGCCGCTCGCCCGCTGCCAGGCACTAAGAACGGGACTGGCGACCTGATGCGTGACGTCGTTCAAGCGCGCATTCCCCTATAGTGTTGCCGGCAGTGTTTCGCGCGAGAATGCCGCTCGTCGCGGCGAGCCAATGTAGTCCAGATGCCGACCAGCGTCACGCCACGCTCGCTGAGTGCTGGCGCGTGCCTGTGCCGCAGTGGGATTATTAGGAATGAGCATAGACAGCGCGCGGAAGTCAGTGAGCCGATACGTGGTCTTTTCACACGGGCAGGAGAGCGGCCCGTGGGGTCGCAAGATTTCTGCGCTGGCCGACGTCGCGCGCGGCGAAGGTTGGGAGGCAGAGTCCGTCGACTACCGGGGCATTGACCATCCGCGTGCCCGCATCACGCGTCTCGTCGACTTCTGCAAAGAATTGCAGGGAGACCTCGTGCTGGTGGGCTCCAGCATGGGAGGCTTCGTCTCCGTGGCGTCCGCCTCGCTACTGCATGCTCGCGGCGTGTTCCTCATGGCGCCTGCGCTGTACATGGAAGGACTGCCGGAGCTTCGCCAGGGCGTGCTCGACTGTCCGGCCGCGCTCGTGCACGGATGGAAGGATGACGTCGTGCCGTACGAACATAGCATTCGCTTCGCGAAGGAATACGGGGCAGCGCTTCACTTGCTCGATAGCGACCACCGACTGCATAACCAACTACGAGTGGTCCGCTACCTGTTCGAGTACTTTCTCATCGCTCTGGACCTGCCGGCAGCGGCGTTCGAGTAGTTCGATTTCGGAAGCATGATCAGTCACTGGCTGCTGCGACGGCTCCTCGCCCTGTGGGTGCGCTATACCGTGCGCCCGGAAGATGCGGTTGCCAGCCTTCACCGCCGTGACAATCCCGTCTGCTACGTGCTCGAGCGCCGCGACGTCACGGACCTCGTCGTACTTCAAAACGCCTGCGCGAAACTCAAACTGCCTCGACCGCAGAAGCGCCTGTCGAAAGTGTCTCGGGACCTGCTGTCGTGCTTCTATCTGACGCGACCCCGTGGGTTCTGGGACGAACGCACCGACCGCCGCACGCCTGCGGAGCTCGTGCAGATGGTGCGAACGCTGCGGCTCAACCCTGACACGGATATCGACATCGTTCCGGTAGCGGTCTACTGGGGACGCGCGCCCCAAAAGGAGAAGTCGTTCTTCCGATTGCTGCTGGTTGAGGACTGGGCGCTAACCAGTCGCATCCGGAAGTTCTTCCAAGTGCTGTTCAACGGGCGAAACACGCTCATCGAACTGTCGGAGCCGGTTTCGCTGCGTAGCCTGCTCGGCGACGACGCCAGCATAGAGATGCAGGCGCGCCGCGCTGCGCGCGGACTGCGAGTACATTACGGACGCCAGCGCGCCGCACGTATCGGACCGGATCTCTCCCACCACCGAACCATCGTCACGCGCGTGCTCCGTACTCACGCCGTTCGCTCGGCCGTGGCGCAGGAGATGCGGGAGAAGAAGATCACTCGCCGCCAGGCAATGTTGTTAGCGCAGAAGAACGCGGAAGAAATCGCTGCGAACTATTCGCACGCGTTCGTGCGGTTCATGGAGTTTGCGCTCACGCGCTTGTGGAATCGGCTGTATGACGGCGTTGTCGTCGAGCACATCGAAACACTCGAGAAGCTCGCGAAGGATCACGAGATCATCTATGTGCCCTGCCACCGCAGCCACATGGACTATCTGCTGCTCTCGTATGCGATTTACCGCCAGGGATATGCCATTCCGCACATCGCTGCCGGCATCAATCTGAACCTCCCGGTTGTCGGGCGTTTTCTGCGGAAAGGCGGTGCGTTCTTCATCCGCCGCAGTTTCCGGGGCAGCGCGCTCTACACCGTCGTGTTTACGAACTACCTCGCCGCCATCATGGCGCGCGGGCACTCGATCGAGTACTTCATCGAGGGTGGTCGCAGCCGCACCGGTCGACTCCTGCAGCCCAAGACAGGCATGGTTTCGATGACCGTCCGCAGCTTCCTGCGTCACCCGCAAAGACCCGTGGCTTTCCTCCCGGTGTATTTCGGCTACGAGCGCGTTGTAGAAGGCTCCACCTATATTGGTGAGCTGTCAGGCAAGCCGAAAGAAAAAGAAAGCGTCTTCGGCCTGCTCGGTACGGCGTCGAAGTTGCGTGAGAAGTTCGGTCACGTCTTCGTGAACATCGGTGAGCCAATTCTGCTGACGGAAGTGCTGGAGCAGTTCGATCCGCAGTGGCGCAAGCGCACGCAGGAAGATGACGCGAAGCTTCCCTGGCTAAACGCCGTGGTCGATCAGATCACCGGCGGCATCATGCGCAACATTAATGCCGCTGCCGCGGTGTCGCCCATCAACCTGCTCGCGGTGGTCTTGCTCGCTACGCCTCGCCAGACGTTGCCAGAGCAGGATCTCGTCCGCCAGATTGATCTCTATCTGGCACTACTGCGTGCCTTTCCTTACAGCGATCGGGTGACTGTCACCGAGCTCTCCGGTGCGGCCATCCTCGACTACGGCGAGTCGATGAAGGTGATCACTCGCGAGAAGCATCCGCTTGGAAACCTGGTGCGCATGCGTGACGAGAGCGCTGCGTTAGCGACCTACTTCCGCAACAACGTTCTGCACCTGTTCGCGATGCCGTCGCTCATCGCGTGTGCATTCGCCAGTAACTCAGCACTGCGTACGGAAGACATTCACCGCCTCGCATGGCGTGTGTACCCTTACATCGCTTCAGAGCTTTTCCTGCGGTGGAACGAGAGCGAGTTGCCTGCAGTCGTGGACGCCGTGCTTGCCGCTATGGCCGCGCACGGCTTGATCACACCCACAGAAGATCGTTCGGCGTGGCGCCGCCAGGCACCCAGCTCACTGCAGGCCATGCAGCTTTCGCTGCTGGCGCAGGCCACCATCCAGACCATCGAGCGCTATTACCTGGCCGTCGCGTTGCTGCTGAAAGCCGGCAGCGGTGAGATCACGCAGTCTGCCCTGGAAGAGCGCTGCCAGCTCATGGCACAGCGCATGACGATGCTCTACGGCTTCAATTCGCCGGAATTCTTCGACCGTTCGCTGTTCAAGCATTTCATCGACCTGCTGCGCGAACGAGGGGTGGTCCGCGTTTCGAGCACCGGCAAGCTGGAATTCGACGAAGTACTGACCCGCGTCGCCGAGGACGCACAGGTCGTTCTCAACGAACAGATCCGCCACAGCATCCTGCAGGTCACGCACGTCTGAGGCTATACTTCCCGCATGCGTGAGTCCCTGAGCTCACCGAACGCAGAAGAACGGGCAGAGGCAAAGCAAGACGGATGATCCGGTGGCTTTCCGCCACCAGCAGCTTCTATTCGGAGGGGGAGGAGCATGAGGCACTTTCACGGCGCGCGTCCCGTCACTCTCATCGCGGCAATGATTGCCGTGGGCGCGCTCGGCGCGACCAAGGTCCAGGCGGTCGACTTTCAATGGGGCGAGGTCAGCGCAAGCTGGGACACGACCCTCTCTTACGGCCAGCTCTGGCGCATCGAAGATCCGGACTGCAATCTCATCGCGACGGCGGATGGGGGCTGCGGCCGCTCTGCCAACATCGATGACGGTGACCTGAACTACCACGACGGCGTCGTCAGTCGCGCCATGAAGGGCGTCACTGAGCTGTCCTTGCAGTACAAGAGCGTCGGGGCGTTCGTGCGCGGCTCCGGGCTCTACGATTTCCAGACCGCCGAACGCGATCAGGCGCGCACGCCGCTGTCGAAAGAGGCGAAGCGGCTCGTGGGCAAATACACGCGCCTGCTGGACGCGTTCGGGTACGCGCGCTTCACTCTCGGCGACATGCCGGCCGAGCTGCGCCTCGGTCGCCAGGTGCTGAGCTGGGGCGAGAGCACGTTCATCCAGGGCGGCCTCAACGCCATCAATCATTTCGACGTGGCCGCGTTGCGCGTGCCGGGCTCGGAGCTGAAAGAGGCCTTCCTGCCGCAGGAAATGGCCGTTTTCAACCTGCAGTTCAACGAGAACCTGTCGACGCAGCTCGTCTACCTGCTCGACTGGAACGACACCAAGCCGGAGCCGGCGGGGTCGTTCTTCAGCAGCAACGATTTCGCGACGCCCGGCGGCAACCGCGTACTGTTGGGCTTCGGTGCGTTCTCGGACCAGGGCGTGGATTTCAGGCCGCTCGGCGGTCCGCTGATCACGGACTTCCAGAACGTGAATCGGCTGGACACGCGCAAGCCCGACAACAGCGGCCAGGGTGGCATCAACTTCAAGTTGTATCTGCCGAACTTCAACAACGGCACGGAGTTCGGGCTCTACTTCCTGAATTATCACAGCCGGCTGCCGCTCATCTCCGGCAGAACCGGCACGCAGGCCGGGCTCGGCAATGCATTCGGTGCGCTCAATGCGGCCGGTGCCGCGGCTCAGGCGTTGGCGGCGGGCTTGCCCTTGCAGGCGGCTGTCGCGACGGGCGCGTCTGTTGGCGTGTCACGCTCGCAGCAGGCGGGCGGCAATCTCGATCCCGCGTTGGCGCAGGCGTACGCAACCATCGGTGCGAACACGCAGCTCGCGGGTGGAGATGTCACGACGCAGGCCACGAATCTCGCGGTGAATGAATACGCGAAGACGGCCGGCTATTTCACCGAGTTTCCGGAGGACATCCGGATGATCGGCCTTTCGTTCAACACGCAGCTGCAGGCCACGGGCGTCGCGCTTCAGGGCGAAGTGGCGTATCGACAGAACGCGCCGCTTCAATACGATGACGTGGAGTTGCTGTTCTCCGCGCTCGGGCCGTTCGAGAATGGCATCGCGACGTTGCGCGGCACGCCGCTGCCGGCGAGTTGTTTATCCGGCGCCGGCGCGACGCTGTTCCGTTGCAACCAGCTCGGTGCGTTCGGCCTGAATCAGGAGATTCGCGGCTGGGGCCTGAAGGACACGTGGCAGGCGCAGTTCACTGCGACGAAGACGTTCGCCAATGTCCTGTTCGCTTCGCAGGCGGTGCTGGTTTTCGAAAGTGCGGTCTCTTACATCCCCGGTCTCGAAAACAAGACCACCGGTGGACCGGCCGGACGCGGATTGCGTTACAACGGTCCGGGCACGTCCGTGAGCGGCAACGTGGAGCTCGCGAGCCGTCACTTCGGCGAAGTCGAGCCGCTGGATCGGTTTCCGGATACGACGTCGTGGGGCTACCGGCTCGCGGGCCGGCTCGAGTACCCGAACCTGGTCGGATCCTGGAACATCATCCCGCGCTTTTCCTGGTCGCAGGATGTGAATGGCACCTCGCCCGGACCCGGCGGCAACTTCATCGAAGACCGCTTCGGGCTCACGCTCGGCGTGGCCGCGAACCTGCGTGGCGTTCACGAGTTCGATTTCGCGTGGACGAAGTTCGGCGGCGCCGGTCGTTACAACGACCTGAACGACCGCGACTTCGCTTCGGCCAGCTACAAGATTTCTTTTTGAGGGGGAGCCGACATGAACAAGGCAGCATTGCTGATCCTCACTGCGGTTCTGTTCGGCACGCCGGCCGCGCACGCTGCTCTCACGGCAGCGGAAGCCGCGAAGCTCGGCGCGGAGCTCACCCCGCTCGGGGCTGAAAAAGCCGGCAACGCAGACGGCACGATTCCCGCGTGGACGGGTGGCATCAAAACCCCGGCGGAAGCAGGCTTTGCGAGCTACCGCACAGGCGATCACCATCCCGATCCTTTTGCGAACGACAAGCCGCTGTTCACGATCACGCCGGAGAACATGGGGCAGTACGCCGCCAAGTTGACTGAAGGGCACAAGAAGCTGCTCGAACAGTACAAGGGCACGTACAAGATGATCGTGTATCCGACGCGGCGCAGTGCGGCGTTTCCCCAACGCATCTACGACGCGACGAAGCGGGTCGCGACCACTGCGAATCTCGCGGCCGGCGGCAACGGTGTCACCGGCGCGGTGGAAGGCATTCCGTTTCCGATTCCCAAACAGGGCGTCGAGGTGTTCTGGAATCACGTGCTGCGTTTTCGTGCGGAGACCGCTCAACGTTCCATTGGCCAGGCCGCTGTCACGGCGAGCGGTGCGTACACGCCGGTCAAATTTCGCGACGAGTTCCTGTTCCAGTATTCGGCGGCAGGAATGTCGGAGCAGGCGCTCGATAACGTCATTGCGTTTTTCATTCAGGAAACGACGGCGCCGGCGCGCTATGCCGGTGAAATCCTGCTCGTGCACGAGACGCTGGATCAGTCGAAGGAAAATCGTCGCGCGTGGGTTTACAACCCGGGCCAGCGCCGCGTGCGGCGCGCGCCTAACGTAGCGTTCGACAACCCGGGTACGAATGCGGATAACCAGCGCACGTCCGACCAGTACGACATGTACAACGGCAGCCCGGAGCGGTACGACTGGAAGCTGATCGGCAAGAAAGAAATCTACGTTCCGTACAACTCGTACAAGCTCCACAGCAACACGCTCAAGTACTCGGACATTCTCCAGAAGAACCACATCAACCAGGACCTGGCGCGCTACGAGCTGCATCGGGTGTGGGTGGTGGATTCGACATTGAAGGCCGGCACGAGTCACGTGTACAGCCGGCGCACGCTCTATGTGGACGAAGACTCGTGGCAGATTCTCGCCGTGGACTGCTACGACCGGCGCGGGCAGCTCTATCGCGTGCAGGAAGGGCATGTCATCAACTACTACGAGCTGCCGAACCTGTGGACGACGCTCGAGCTGGTGATGGACCTGTCGAACGGTCGGTATCTCGCGCTGGGCCTGCAGAACGAGGAGCCGAAGTCGTACGACTTCACGATCAAGCGCACGCCAGCGGACTATCAGCCCAACGCCTTGCAGCGACGGGGTGTGCGCTGACAGCGGCGCCAGCCTCGCGAATGTTTTTCAGGAGGCGCGCGCTCTATGGCGCGCTGATGGGGTCGATCGTGGCGGTGTCATTCGCCGTGACCGACACCGCGTCAAAGGCGGCGACTCCCGCTCCCGTGGACCCCGGCACCCTCGCGGCCGAGCAAGCCCCGCTGGCTATTCGGTCGCTTCTTCTCGACATCGCCCGTGCCGGGTCACGCTTCGTAGCAGTGGGCGAACGCGGCCATGTGTTGTTGAGCGATAACCGCGGCCAGACGTGGACGCAGGCTCAAACTGTTCCTACGCAGGAACTCCTCACCGCCGTTTGCTTCTCGGACGACTTGCATGGTGTCGCGGTGGGGCACGACGAAGTGGCGCTGGTGACCACGGACGGTGGTAATACCTGGCAACGCACGCACTACGCGCCGGAAGCACGCCAGCCTTTGCTGGACGTTCTTTGCAACGGTTCTGATGCGATCGCGGTGGGTGCCTACGGCACGTATCTCGAGAGCGCGGATCGGGGCGTGACGTGGACCGGGCGCAAGTTCGAAGCCAGTGCGGCCGCCGAGCCCACGGCGCGCGCCGCGTCCGCCACGCCCACCAAGGCCACTGAACCCGCCACCGACGACCCCGACGCCGACGACGCCATCGGCGGCGACCCGCATCTCAACCGCATCGTGGGTGCGTCAGGCTCGCGCCTCTACATCGCGGCCGAAGCGGGCCACCTCTATCGTTCCGACGACGCCGGCAAAACCTGGTCCGAATTGCCCTCGCCATACGACGGCTCCTTTTTTGGTCTGCTGCCGCTCGATGGCGGTGCGCTCTTGGCGTACGGCCTGCGCGGCCATCTTTATCGCTCCGAAGACGGCGGCCACACCTGGCAACCGATTGCGGTCGGCACCGAAGCGATGCTGAACGACGCGATTCGCCTGCCTTCAAACGGCATCGCCCTCGTCGGCCTTTCCGGCGCGGTGCTGTTGAGCACCGATAACGGCAAGACGTTCACGCTGAAACAGCAGGACGATCGTAAGGGCCTCGCTGCGCTGCTGAGTGTGGGCGTGAGTGAGCTGGTCACCGTGGGCGAGGCCGGCGTGAAGGCAATCCCCGTCGAGGCGAAGAAGTGAGCGACGAACACTTCCCGCCGATGCAGGTCGGTTCCGCCGGCGACGGCACGTTGGCGGGCGCGATCGAACGCATCATCTTCGGCTATCGCGCATGGATCATTGCGGTGTTCGTGCTCGTCACGGCTGTGCTGGTGGTGATCGCCGTGAAGGGATTACGCATCGACGCGTCCTTCACCAAGCAGCTGCCGGCCCAGCACGAGTACATGAAGACGTATCTCGCGCCGGACGTGGCGGAGTTTCGCGGCGCCAACCGCGTGCTCATCGGACTCATCGCGCGCGACGGCAACATGTTCCAGCCGAAGTTCTTCGACGCGCTGAAACGCGCGACGGACGAAGTGCTGGTCATGGACGGCATCGACCGTGGTCGGGTGCAATCGCTCTATACACCGAACGTTCGTTATCTCGAAGTGGTGGAAGACGGCATCGAAGCGGGCAACGTCATCCCCGCGGATTTCACGCCGACGCCCGAAGGGCTCGCGCAGGTGCGCGAGAACATTCTCAAAGCTGGCATCGTCGGGCGGCTGGTCGCGAATGATTTCTCCGGCGCGCTGGTCAGCGCGATCGTGCTGGAGGAAGACGCGCAGGGTCATCGCATCGATCCGATCAAGTTGGCGAACGAGCTCGAGCAGCGCGTGCGCAAGCAGATCGAGGGCGCCGGTGTTGACGCAAAGGTGAGCGGCGCGGGCCAGCCGGACACTGGCATCGACGTGCAGATCATCGGCTTCGCCAAGGTGATGGGCGACATCGCGGAAGGTGCGCTCTCGGTGATCGTCTTTGCGGTGATCGCGCTCGTACTGACGCTGCTGGCGGTCTGGTTCTACTGCCAATCCATCCGGATTGCGCTCATCCCCGTGGGCTGTTCGGTGGTCGCTGTCGTGTGGCAGCTCGGCATGCTCGTGCTGCTCGGTTACGGCATCGATCCGCTCGGGCTGCTCGTGCCGTTTCTCATTTTTGCGATCGGCGTGAGTCACGGTGTGCAGAAGATCAGCGCCGTGAAAGAGGCGGCGTTCTTCGGCATCGGCAGCATGGAGGCGGCACGTCGAACGTTTCGTCAGTTGCTGGCGCCAGCGGTGGTCGCGTTGCTGGCAGATCTCGTCGGGTTCATCACGATTCTGCTGATTCCCGTGCAGGTGATTCGCGAAATGGCCGTGACCGCCAGCATCGGCGTCGCCATCGTGATCCTCACCGACCTCGTGCTGTTGCCTGTGCTCGTGTCGTTCGTGGGTTTCGACGACGGTTATCGAGCGCGCGTCGATCGGCGCCAGGCGCAACTCGCGAAATTATGGAAGCGTCTCGCGCGGGTGACGGAGCGCGGGCCCTCTCTCGTGGTCATCGGGGTATCGGTGCTGCTTGCGGCCGTCGGTGCCTGGAAAGGCCGTGAAACACCCATCGGCGACACGCAGGCCGGCGTGCCGGAGCTGCGTTCAGACTCACGGTACAACCTCGACACAGACCTCATCACGTCCCGGTTCTCGATTGGCGTGGACATCCTCACGGTCATCGTCAAGACCGCAGAGCCTGCGTGCGTCAGCTTCGATCTCATGACGTCCATCGATCGCTTCGCGTGGCGCATGCAGAACGTCGAGGGCGTGCAGGACGTGATCACGCTGCCGTTCATCGCGAAGACGGCCATCGCAGGCTGGAACGAGGGCAGCCTCAAATGGCGCGCCATTCCGCGCGAACAGGCGCAGCTCACGCAATCGACGCGCTACATCGAAACGAGCACGGGCCTGCTCAATGCGGACTGCAATGTCGTGCCGGTCATGCTGTTCCTCAAAGACCATCGCGCCGAGACGATCGAGCGCACCGTCGCGGTAGTGAAAAAATGGCGTGACGACAACCCGATTCCGGGCGCGCAGTTCCAGCTCGCCGCAGGCAACGTCGGCGTGATGGCCGCGACGAACGAGGAAGTGAAAGCCAAGGAATTTCCGATTCTCGCAGGTGTGTTCCTCGCGGTGATCGTGATGTGCCTGATCACGTTCCGTTCGGTGCTCGGCACGGTGCTGGTGGTCGTGCCGCTCGCGCTCGTCTCGGTGCTGGTTTACGCGGTGATGGCGATTGTCGGAATCGGCCTCAAGATTTCGACGTTGCCGATGGTGGCGCTCGGCGCGGGCATCGGCGTCGACTACGGCATCTATCTGTTCAGCCGCATGCAGGAGTGCCTGAAAGACGGGCTTTCCGTGCATGAAGCCTATGAGCGCACGTTGCGCGTGACAGGCTCCAGCATCATTTTCACCGGCATCACGCTCGCCATCGGCGTGGTGACGTGGGTGTTCTCGCCGCTGAAATTCCAGGCGGACATCGGTGTGATGCTCACCTTCATGTTCCTCGTGAACATGCTTGCGGCGATCATCTTGTTGCCTGCACTGGCAACGTGGTTGGTGCGCTCGCCCGCTAGTGCCGGTCGAAAATCATGACGCTGTCGAGCGTCTGACCGTTCGGGACCGTGCCCTTCGCGGTGACCTTCAGCGTTTTGCCATCGGCCGAAACCTGACGCGTCGTGACGATGGCCGCCTTGCCGTCGCGCTTCTGCGTGGACTCGGTCGTCAGCGCATCGATGCGCCGGAGCGAGATCTTGTCGCCGCCGGTGGAGCCGGTGATGTCGTAGTCCTTGCCGTCGTAGCGCGCTTCGTAGCGGACGAGGGTCGGCATTTTGTCTGCGCCGATGCCGCGGGCGGTGAGTTTCTCGACGCCGTCAGAGATGCGATACGAACGCAGTTGACCCTTGGGTGCGGGGCCGGGTTTGAACGTCGACTTGGCGAGGTTCAATTGCCAGTCGCCGTGCAGTGGGTCTTTGGCGTCGGATGCGCGTACGGGCAGTGGCAGGAGAACGGCTGCGAGCAGCGCGGTGAGAATGACGATGCGCGTGGAAAACTTCATCGAGAATCCCCCTCAAGGAAGCTATTTCAAGAGCCCTCCATCGACGGGCGACTCAGAGGCGTAGCCGCCGGGCGTTTGAGAGCTTCTTCCATTGAAGTGTACGTTCGAGCGCCGGCACTAGCTATAAAATGCGCCTGTTTCCTGCGTGACACACCTTGTGAGACTTCTCGTGCGCCGATCCACTGCTGTTGGCTTACTCCGCTCCCTCGCCCTTGGATTGGTGGTGGCCGCCGCCGTCCTGTTCCTGGCACCGGACCTGCTCGAACGCGTGGAGCGTGCGGAAGCGGCGCCGCGGCCGGTCGTGCCGCGCGGTGAGCTCACCGCGGAAGAGAAAAGCAACATCGCGCTCTTCGAGGCGTCGAAGGGCTCGGTGGTGTACATCTCCACCACCGAGCGCATCGTCGATTACTGGACGCGCAACGTCATGACCGTTCCGCGCGGCACGGGCTCGGGCTTCGTGTGGGACGAAGAAGGCCACGTCGTCACCAACCTGCACGTGATCTCGGGCGCGGCCGCAGCGAACATCCGGCTTTCGGATGGGCGCGACTATCCCGCCTCGCTGGTGGGTGTGAGCCGCACGCACGACATTGCGGTGCTGCGCATCGTCGTGCCGACAAAACCACCGGCGCCGATTCCGGTCGGGTCGAGTCACGACCTGCAGGTCGGGCAGAAAGTGTTCGCGATCGGCAACCCGTTCGGACTCGACTGGACGCTCACCACCGGCATCGTCTCCGCACTCGATCGCTCGTTGTCGGGCGAAGATGGTGTCGTGATCCAGCATCTCGTGCAGACCGACGCGGCGATCAACCCGGGCAACTCCGGTGGTCCGCTGCTCGACAGCTCGGGACGGCTCATCGGAATGAATACCGCGATTTACAGCCCGTCAGGCGGCAGCGCGGGCGTGGGGTTCGCTGTTCCGGTGGATACGGTGAATCGCGTTGTTCCGCAGCTCATCTCGACCGGACGCTACGATCCGCCGAGCCTCGGTATCGAGACAGACGACACGCTGAGTCGCGTTATTGCACGCCAGCTCGGCGTTGTAGGTGTTGCGGTGACGCGTGTGCCGGCCGGAAGTGCCGGCGCTCGCGCCGGGCTGCGCGGCATGCGCGACGGCGGACGCGGCACGGTCATCCCCGGCGATGTGATCACCGCGGTGAACGGAAAGAAGGTCGACAGCGTCGCGCGATTGCTGGCGTTCCTGGATGACTTCAAACCGGGCTCGGTCGTGAAGCTCACCGTGTGGCGTGACGGCAAAGAGATCGTCGTGCCGGTAGCGTTGCAGACCGGCGATACTGAAGTGTGAGAATCACGCCATGATAGACCTCGTTGCCGGTCTCGTGCTGTTCCTCGGAATCCATTCCGTAGCGATCTTCGCGTCGGACTGGCGGGACCGCATGCTCGCGGCCGTGAAAGGCTGGGCGCTCGCGCATCTCATCGCGAACGGCATGCTGGCGGATCGGCTGGGCGTGCCGCCGTTGGTTTTCTAGATGCCGTGGACCTTTGCGCACCCGGCCGCCGTGGTGCCGCTGAAGAGATGGGCCCCGCGCTACCTGGGCTTTCCTGCGCTCGTCTGCGGATCGTTCACGCCGGATTTCGGCTACTACTTCAACCCGTACCGATTTGCGGACGACGCGCACACGTTCGCTGGCAGCTTCGTCATCTGCATTCCGGTCGGTCTGTGCCTGTTGCTGCTGTTCCTGCTTTTTCGCGAGCCGCTCTGGTTCCTGCTGCCGCAGCCTCATCGAGGCGCCATCGCGCCGCTCGCCGCAAAGCCGGTGAAATACAGCCTGCGCGCGCTCGCCGTCGCGGCGATCTCGGTGCTGATCGGCGCGTGGACGCACATCCTGTGGGATTCTTTCACGCACGCCGGAACGTGGTTTCACGGGGCCGTGCCGTCGGCGCGCACTCCATTGTTCGTGATCGGATCTACGCCCATCTATCTGCGGACGTTCTTACAGCACGGCAGCACGCTGCTCGGCATCGTCGTGATGGTCACTGCGTATCGTCGCTGGCTTCACAAACAACCGGAGTTGCAGCCGCGCGCTGAGCAGGATCGCTGGCGCTATTTGCTGATCGGCGGTGCGGCCGTCGTGTCAGCCTCCACCGCGGCGACTCTTGCCTGGGACGAGGAATACCTGCGCGTGTTCAAGACGGTGGTCGATTCCACCTGCCTGTTCGCGGCGATCCTGTTCGTCTATTGCCTGATCTACTACCTCGTTAACTACTCGCGCCGGAAAGTGACAACGAGCACGTCGCGATAGGCCGGGCGCTCCGCGTCGATCGGCACCACAGGTGTGACCCCGTGATACACGCGACTGTCGTCGACGAAGGCGGAGTCCATCGGCTGGGTCAGCGTAAAGCGGCCCCGTAATTCCCGATTGGAATCGTGAATCGACGTGACGCCTTCCGCGATGTTTTCGCGAGTGACGAGCATGACCAGCACCCAGTCCACCCCATCCCGGTGCAGGCCTTCCGGCGTTGGGTGGCCTTGCTCGCCGACGCGCGCCTCGATGCGAAACTGATGACATTCCACGTGCCACGAAACGGGCCGTTGTGACGGTGGCGTGAGGCCGTGGAACAGCTCGAAACAGAACTGCAGGATCGCCTGCAGCGACGGATGGGTCGCGATCTCGTCCAGGAACGGCTCGAACCAGCGTTCGATGCCCCCGTTCATCGGGTTGTAGTCGCGGCTCTGGTAGTGCGGCTGGTGAGGCTTGCGCGCAATGCCGTGGCCCGACGCCGCGAACACGCTGAATCGCCGGCGGCGATAGCGGCCGTTGTCCGCCATATAGGCATCCACGCCGAGGTCGTTCCAGCTCTGCGCGAAAGAGTGCCATTCCGCGCTGGCGGAGGCGGGGAGCAGCTTCGACATGGGGTCTGCGGCGACGAACGCAAAGCCGCTGTTGCGCAGGCGGGTCGCGATGGAATCGATGGTTTCGCTCGAGCTCATTCGACGTATTCAACACGTTGGCCCCTCGTCGGTCCACTCGCGGTGTATCGGAACTGCGATGGCGCTCCGGATTCCGGCGCCCGCAGGGAGTAGCCCGACGGGCAGCGTGGAGGTACGCTGACTCGATCATGAGCACGCCTACTGCTGCAGCGGGTTTGGACAAACTCCCTTTGAACCGGCCGCCCGGTCCGTCGCTGGGTCATTTCATCAACGGTGCGGTGGTGGCCGGCGCCTCGGATCGCTGGGGCGACCTGTTCGACCCCGCGACTGGCGCGGTTGCAGCCCGCGTGGCGCTGGCGAGCGCAGAAGAAACGCGCACGGCGATCCACGCCGCACGCGTCGCTTTGCCCGCCTGGGCCGAGACGCCGCCGTTGCAGCGGGCGCGAGTGATGTTCCGGTTCAAGGCACTGCTCGAGAAGCATTCGGAAGAAATCGCGCGACTCATCACGCGCGAGCACGGCAAGGTGTTGTCCGATGCGCGCGGAGAGCTCACGCGAGGCATCGAAGTGGTCGAGTTCGCGTGCGGCATCCCGCATTTGTTGAAAGGCGAGTTCTCGGACTCGGTCGGCGGCGGCATCGATTCATGGTCGTTGCGTCAGCCGGTGGGTGTTTGCGCGGGCATCACGCCGTTCAACTTTCCCGCGATGGTGCCGTTGTGGATGTTTCCCATCGCGATCGCCTGCGGCAACACGTTTGTGCTGAAGCCTTCGGAGAAAGATCCCAGCTGCCCGTTGCGACTCGCGCAGTTGTTGACCGAAGCAGGGTTGCCCGCCGGCGTGTTCAATGTGGTGAATGGCGATCGCGTCGCTGTCGATACGTTGCTGACCGACCCGGATGTGGCCGCGGTGAGTTTCGTCGGATCGACGCCGGTTGCAGAACACGTTTACACCACTGCGTCCGCGCAAGGCAAACGCGTGCAGGCGCTCGGCGGCGCCAAGAATCACATGGTCGTGATGCCGGATGCAGACGTTGCGCAGGCAGCTCAAGCGCTGATGGGCGCCGCATACGGCTCGGCGGGCGAACGATGCATGGCGATTTCCGTCGCCGTCACCGTCGGTGATGTCGCGGATCGCCTCATCGCGGAGCTGAAGTCGCTCATCGCCAAACTCGAGGTCGGCGAGGGCACGCGGGACGGGGTGGAGATGGGGCCGCTCGTCACGCGTGAACATCTCGAGCGCGTGCAGGGCTACATCGAGCTGGGCGTCAAAGAAGGCGCGCGGCTCGTCGCAGACGGGCGTGAGCAGGCGATTGCCGGTCATCCGGAAGGGTTCTACCTCGGCCCGTGTCTGTTCGATCACGTGCGGCCGGCGATGCGCCTCTATCGCGAAGAGATTTTCGGGCCGGTGCTCGCCGTGGTGCGCGTGCCGGATTTCGATCAGGCGCTGCAGCTCGTGAATGCGCATGAATATGGCAACGGCGCGGCGATCTTCACGCGCGATGGTGGGGTTGCGCGCCGGTTCTGTCATGCGGTTCAGTCGGGCATGGTGGGCGTGAATGTGCCGATTCCCGTGCCCATGGCGTTTCATAGCTTCGGCGGATGGAAACGATCGCTGTTCGGCGCGTTGAACATCCACGGGCCTGACGGAGTGCGGTTCTATACCCGCACGAAAACCATCACAGCGCGATGGCCGAGCGGGCAGTCCCACGGGCCGGATTTCTTCATGCCGACGATGAAGTAGGGGCGAGGCAATGCGATTGAAGCGGGTAGCGAGCGGTGTGGTCGTGGGTGCGGCGACACCTCGGGTGGTGACCCGGCAGGCAGTCCATTGGTCGGCCCGGCAACAGCCCATGAGACAACACACGTGACATCCCGGGATATATCCCGGGCGGCAGCCACGGCCCCGCTGATCGCAATCGCGACGGCCACTGCGCTGGCACTCGGTGGCTGCAGCCTGATGGAGCCCGCGTCGGTGGAAACTCCGAAGGTACAGCTCATCGGCAGTACCTGGCTCGCAGAGGACATCGACGGCGGCGGCGTCATCGATGACGCTCAATCCACTTTGGTGTTCGGCACCGACGGCCGCGTGTCCGGGCGGGCCGGCTGCAATCAGTATGGCGGCGCTGTGACGGTGAAAGGCGCCTCCATGATCGTCGACCAGGTCTTCTCCACGAAGATGGCGTGCACCGCGCCGGCGTTGATGAACCAGGAGACGCGGTTTCTCAATGCGCTGCAGGCGACGCGGTCCTATCGTGTCGAAGGGACCAAGCTGGTGCTCGTGGATGGCGAAGGGAAGGCGCGGATTCGCTTCGATCGATGAGGGTCGATAGAGGATGGCGAGTTGCGGACCTGACCGCGTCTGCAATCGCGGGCTGCATCATTGTCGACGGGCCGCTTCTTTGAAGACGTCTTCCAGCTGCTGCGCATTCAGCAGTTGCCGGGACCACTGCTTGAGTTGAACAGTCGAGGCTTCTGCCAGCCGTTGGCGCACTTCCGCGGGGACGCGTCCGAAGCGGGCGCGCAGCAGCTGTAATAACAACGTTGCGGCCCCTTCACGTCGGCCGATGTCGCGCCCCTCGCGACGGCCGGTAGCTAGCCCCTGCCGACGTCCCTCGAGCCGCCCGGTAGCAAGCCCCTGACGGCGCCCCTCGAGGCGGCCCCTGCGGTGTCCCTCCTGACGTCCCTTCAGTCGTCCCTCCATCCGTCCCTCCATCCGTCCTTCAGTCCTTCCCTCACGAAGTCCTTCGCGCCGCCAATCGGCTTTCCACTTCTTGATCGTTTCGGACAACATGCTGTAAGTCTCCTCGAGATCTTCGATCGATCTGCTGGGCGTGCCTCGAACTCGAGGCAGTATAACTTCGCTGATCCACACAGAGAATGCGCGCCGCAGCTCTGCGTGCTGTGGGCCGCGGAGCAACTCGCGGAGCGAGCCGACAATCGTACGAAGCTCCTGTTCCGTCTTGCTGTTCTCGATCTGGAATAACACTGCTGCAAGATTTTTAGACGAGCCGCGCTCATTCGTACGAACACGGCGTTCGTCGATCAACAGATAACGCACGTGCGGTCGATAGTGCTCGAGCGGCCAGGAACCGCGTTCGATCAACGACGCGAGATCTCGCGGCGCGCGCCACACGCGCTCACCGTTGTACAACACGATCGGCAACACCTCTGGCACTCGATCTTTCCCGGCAAGCTGTTGAGCCCGAATCAGATCCTGGTACAGGTGCCCAACGTAGGTGTGAACTCGCACGGCCATGAAGCGCTCGATCGTCGACTGGAATTCCAGCACCAGATACAGGTAGACGCATTCGGCTCTGTGGCGCACGCGCCAGACGAGGTCGTTCGATCGCGCGCGCAGCGTGTCGCTCACGGAGTCGGCGCTCACTTTCTCGAGTGAGTCGTAATCGAGGCCCCACTGCTTATCCTTGCAGACAAAGCCCTCCAGCAGATCGCGCACCATTCGCGGATGCGAGAACAGGAGCTTGTAGCTGCGGTCGTGATGAGCCATTGCGCGCTTCGGAGATGCCGGAAGGTCGGCGGTTGCCGGGGGTGCGCAGGGTAGGGATTACGGGGGGCGAGGGCGCCTGCTATGCCTGTTGGTTTTGTGTAGAAATGCGCGGTGTTGGGTGGCGACGCACTTTTCTCGATGGGATTGATCCACGGAAGCCCTCAATCGCCGGGCGGCTCAGAGCGTCTCTTTAAACGCTTTCGTGGTGTGATGTCCCGCAAATAAGCGGCACAACTCGTTCTCTTAGGTTGCTCGGGAATGGTGGTAGAGCTATGGCGCTGAGTTAATCGAAGAAGAGAGCGTCATCGGGGCGAAGTCGAGCCGGGAGGCAGGCAGGAGGCTCACCTGTCGTGCGCTTCTCGAGCGCCCGCGTTCGCCGGATCAGGGCCATGCGAGTGGTGCCTCAAATTCTTGCGATGGAAGAAGATCGCCATGGCCCCCGGCGATCGCGGGGAACGCCGAAGAAATCCCGCCGCGGGATTTCTTCGAAGCGCGCTCGAGCAGCGCACGACAGGTGAGCCTCCTGCCTGCCTCCCGGCTCGACTTCGCTGACGGTTGCCGTGACGTTGGAGCAGGAGCAACTAGAGGCAAGAGCTAGAGGCGTGAGACGCGTCCTGTTAGGCAGCAGCAACCTGCGCTGGCGACGCGAACACCAGCCGTTTCTTCATCTGCGCCCTCACCAACCAGAAAGTGAATGCAGCCTGTACAAAAACCGTCACCACCGAATAAATCCACAGCCGGTGCAAAGTGAAGTCAGGCTGTCGCGACAACCACACTGCCGGAATAGCGAACACCAGCAAGCGACCCACGCCGCTCCACAGCGCCGGCCACGTGTTCCCGAGCGCCTGGAACAGTCCCGAGCACGTGAAGATGAACCCGCTCGCAACGAAGTTGAACGAGATCACGCGCAGGAACTCGGTGCCCACCTGGACGACTTCCGGATCCTGCGAGAAGAACCGGATCATCGCTTCCGGCGCGATGTGACACAGCAGGGTCACGACGATCATCAACGTGATCTCCATGATCGCAGAGACGCGAAACGTCTCACGCACTCGGTCCGCACGGCGTGCGCCGAAGTTCTGGCCAGCGATGGGCGCAACGGAGAAGGCTACCGCCATCGCGGGCAAGAAGATCGCCTGCATGATGCGCGATCCGATGCCATAGCCCGCTTGCGCGTCTGAGCCGAAGCCGCTGATGAGCCAATACATGAAGCCCATCGTCATGAACATGATGAAGAACTCGCCGCCCGCCGGCAGGCCGATGGCGAGAATGCGCTTCCAGTACGCGAGGTTCGGCTGCCACTGCTCTTTGTGGAACGAGACGTACTTTTCCAGTCGCGTGAAATACACGGTCAGCAGGATCGCGCCGACGACGCCTGCGATGGTGCTGGCGAGCCCGGCTCCCGCGACGCCGAGCGCAATGCCGGTGCCCCAGCCCGCGATCAGCACCGGCGCGAGCGCCACGTTCAGCAACACCGAGAACAACTGAACCATCATCGCCGGCCGCACGATGCCCGTGCCGCGCAGGGCCGAGCCCATCGAGACCGATGCGAACTGAAGGGCGAGGCCGGGAAGGAACCAGTAGATGAACGTGACGCCCGCACGCTGCATCGTTTCGTCAGTGCCGACGAGGCGCATGTAAGCCGGCGTTAGTGTGTATCCCGCGACGAGCACGAATACACCGCAGATCGCTGCGAGCAGCAGCGACTGGTTGAACACGAGATTGGCGTCAGGTTGATCCTTGCGCCCTACCGCGTGCGAGATCAGCGCAACCGTGCCGACGCCGAGAATCTGCGTGATCGCGATGACGACGAACGTCAGGTTGCCGGCCGCACCCACGCCTGCGATCGCCGGCGCACCGAGATGCGCGATGAAGTAGAGGTCGACGATGTAATACAGCGTCTGGCCCACCATGCCGAACAGCATGAAGAGCGCCATCGAAATGATGTGGCCGGTGATCGACCCTTGAGTCAAATCTTTCATGTGGACGCGTACCTTACGCTGTGCACCGCTGAATTCTGGCGTAATGACGCCGGCACGAACTTAATGTCAGAAAAAGCCGCCTGCGGCGACTTTCCGATGAATCAGTCGTCCCAGCGCACCTTGCTGCGCAGGGTTTTCACCCGCCGGACTTTGGTTTTGGTGTCCATGCGGCGCTGCTGGGACGCTTTCGTCGGCTTGGTGGCCTTGCGCACTTTCGGACGGATCAATGCCTGACGGATCAGCTCCGCGAGCCGCTCGAGCGCCTCGCGTCGGTTCGAATCCTGCGTGCGATGATTGCGGGCGATGATCTGCAAGCCGCCGTCGTCGGTGACGCGGCGGCCGGCCAGGGCGCGCAGACGCTGCTTCGTTGGCCAGTCCAGCACGGTCGACGCTTCGAGCTCGAAGCGCAGTTGTACGGCCGACGACACCTTGTTGACGTTCTGCCCGCCGGGACCCGAGGCGCGCACGAATGCCATCGAGATCTCTGAATCCGGAATCGTGACGGCGGAATTGATTTCGAGAGGCATGGTTGCAGCAGCGTGGCCAGGGGTTCACGGGTCCGAGGAATCGCAGCGCCCGGTCAATCGAAACTCGCTAGACCCGACTGCCGGGCGGCTTGCCGGCGCCGGCGGCGTCTGGTCTGCCACCGCGACCGGCAGGCTCATCCGGTTCCTCGCCGCCGTCCATGCTCCCCGCGAGCATGCCGGGCATGGGCAGGGCCTTCGGACGGTCGAGGATACGCAGCTCGCGCTGGGCCACCGGAATCTTGATACCGCGTTCCTTGAACACTTTCCAGACCGCGCGGTTCACATCCGAACGCACGTTGTTCACACCGTTCATCGGATCGGCAATCCAGAAGCGCACTTCGAGCCGCATGCCGTAGTCGTCGAAACTCATCAGGCGCGTGACCGGGCCGGGTTCGCGCAGGATGCGGGGATGATCGGCCGTCGCGTCCAGCAGCGCCTGCAAGGCCAGCTCCGGATCGTCGTCATAACTGATCATCACCGGCAAACGCAGTCGCACGCGCTGGTCGGAGTAGCTCCAGTTGATGACGGAGTTGGTGATCAGGTTCTGGTTGGGCACCAGCGTCTCGACTCCATCGCGATCGCGCACGACGACGTAACGCCCGCGCAGCTCCTGCACCCAGCCGAAGTTCTCGGTGCTCGTGCCGGTGTGGCCCGTGAAGCTGATGACGTCGCCGGGCTTGATGGACTTGTCGATGAGCAGCACGAAGCCACTCACGAAGTTGCTCGCGATCGCCTGCAAGCCGAAGCCTAGGCCGAGACCGATGGCACCGGTCAGCACGTTCAGCGTGGTCACGTCCACGCCCGCCGCGTTGATGCCGAGCAGGATGCCGACGCCAACGAGGAAGAAATACGAGAACTTCGAGATGCCGATGCGGGTGGAGACCGCGAGCCCCTCCACCTTCATGATCCGGCGCTCGATGGCGCGCGCGACCAGCGACGTGATGATGACGAACGCCGACACCACCACGATGCCCTTGAGCAGGGCCCAGAGGCTGAATTCGGTCTTGCCGGGGATCAGGTCGATCTTGTCGAGCGTGTTCTCGGCAAAGTCGAACCAGCCCATGAGCTCGAAGCCCACGAACAGCCAGACAAGGAAGGTGAGCCGGTTCTCCCACCCACTGATCCAGCTGGTGCCGCCAAGTGACAAACGCAGCAGGTAGACACCGAAGCGCACGATGATGAGCGCCATCGTGAGCTGCAGCGCTGTGTCGACCACAGCGGTGTGCATCTTCGCGACGCCGAGCACCCAGCGCACGAAAGCGAGTGCGACCAGCGCGAAGAAGAACGGTGCGATCTGCACACCGCCTTCGACGAGTTTCTCGCCAGTGGAGGCATCCGGGCCGGGCGTGGCGTGCCGCGTGTGCCACTTCTTGACGCTGTGGGCGCCCGCAATCGCGATCAGGCTCGCGATGACGACGGCGATGACTTCCGCCAGGATTTCGGGCGAGGCAATCGTCGCGAAGAAGTCTTTGAGGGCGCTGCTGTCTGCGTCCACGTCAGGCGTTGAGGTCGGGAATGAGCTGGCTCTCGAGCCGGGTGATCTGGTCCTTCAGCATCAGTTTGCGTTTCTTCAGACGCTTCATCTGCAGCTCGTCGGTGTTGATGTCCATCGACAGGCGCATGATGACCTCATCGAGGTCCCGATGCTCGATGCGCAGGTTGCGCAACTTCTCGAAGTTGCGGAACAGCTCGCGGTCGACGTTGTCTTCGATTTCCGCCATGACTGGACGGGGGACCCGGGGCCTCTCCCAAAATGAATTACGGGTTAACGGGGCGGCACCGCTGCGGTGGTGCGCTCTTGCCCCCTGCCTGACCCTGACCTGTTTTATCAGGCGGGCCGGTAGCTTAGCGAACCGGGTGGGCGTATGCCACGGGCCGGTATGATACGCGTCCCCACGCTCCCGGACCGTTGCGATTCCATGACCGACTTCACCGCTGCAGCGGCTGGCGCCCCCTCCACGGCCCACGCCGTGATCGCCCCCGACTGGGATCGCATCGATACCGTCCTGCTCGACCTCGACGGGACGCTGCTGGACCTGGCCTTCGACACGTACTTCTGGTGGCACCACATCCCCACGATGTATGGCGCGCCGCGTTCGCTGGCCACCGACCAGGCGCGCGAAGCGCTGAAACCCCGCTTCAAAGCCTGCGAAGGCACGCTCGACTGGTATTGCGTGGACTACTGGAGCCGCGAGCTGGGACTCGATGTGCCGGCCCTCAAGCGGGCGGCGGGCGATCGCATCGGCTGGCTGCCGGGGGCGGAAGAATTCCTGCGGCGGTTGCGGGCGCGGGGCAAGCGTGTGGTGCTGATGACGAATGCACATCCGGAAGCGCTGCGAATCAAGGATGAGCGCACCGGCCTGAAACGGTATTTCGATGCCGTGTACAGCTCGCATACCTTCGGCGCGCCGAAGGAGAATCCGAAATTCTGGGCCGCCGTGCAGAAAGTCGAGCCGTTCGACCGCGAGCGTTCGATGTTCGTGGATGACAGCCCGCCAGTGCTGCGAGCGGCTCGGGCGGCGGGAATTCGCTGGGTTTACGCCGTGCGCCGGCCCGATAGCACCGGCGTTCCCCGGGTGCACGACCCGGGGTTTGCTGTGATGGACGGCGTCTCAGACCTCGCCGCAACCCTTAGATAGCAGGCGCTGCTCGAGCGGCGTTGCACTTGCGTGGGTGCCATCAGGCACTTGGAAACGAGACGCTGAAGGGAGGCCGGGCATCGCGGGGCCTCCGCACCGTTAGCGCTTTATTGTCTTTGCAAGCTACCGAGAGCCTTGGTGTCGCGAACCGTGGCCTGAGCCGCCGGGGCGACCGCCGCCCCCTCCGCCACCGCGTCTTGGCGGACGGCGCCCGCCACCACCACCACCACCACCGCGCGGCCGACCGCCACCGGGACGGTGCGAATAACTGCTGGTGTGCTCTGACAGCTTCACATCCGTGGCCAGCAGCTCTCGCCCGATCGGGGCCGAGGGCACTTTGTGGCCGATGTAATCCTCGATTTCCGGCAGCGACACCGCGTATTCCTCGCACGCGAAGCTGATCGCGTCGCCTTCCGCGCCCGCCCGGGCCGTGCGGCCGATTCGATGGACATAGTCCGCCGAATCCTGCGGCAAATCGAAGTTGAACACGTGACTGACATCCGGAATGTGCAGTCCGCGCGAAGCAACGTCTGTCGCAATGAGCACGGCGAGGTCGCCATTGTGGAAATCCCGCAGGAAACGCAGTCGCTTCTGTTGCGGTACGTCTCCGGAGAGCGCCTGGGCATGGAAGCCGTTGGCATTCAGCGTGCCTTCGAGCCTTTCGGCGGCGCGCTTGGTGTTGACGAACACCATCGTGCGGCGCGCTTCGTGCTGGCGGAGCAGCCCGATGAGCAGCGGAATCTTCTCTTCCATCGACGGGTAGTACATCAGCTGACGGACCCGATCGACGGTCATCTTGTCGGGCTCGATGCGCACGAGCTCGGGGTTGTTCATGTGCTCGTACGCGAGCTCGAGCACACGATGCGTCAGCGTTGCGGAGAACAACATCGACAGTCGTTGTTCGGGGTGCGGCAGGCGACGCAGGATGTAGCGGATGTCCGCGATGAAGCCTAGATCGAACATACGATCCGCTTCATCGAGCACGAGCACCTGCGCCGTGCGCATGTCGAACACGTGCTGCTTCAGGTAGTCGATGAGCCGTCCGGGCGTGCCGATGAGCACATCGACACCATCCGCGAGCTGCTTGCGCTGTTTTTCATAATCGACGCCGCCATACACCACGGCGTTACGAAAACCCGTGTGTTTACCGAGTATTTCGGCGTCGTTGAAGATCTGTACAGCGAGCTCGCGCGTCGGCGCGACACAGATTGCGCGGATCGAGCTTGGCCTGCGGCCTTCGGGTGCGGGCTTCGTGAGCAGCGTCTGGTAGAGCGCGACGAGGAACGCGGCGGTCTTGCCGGTGCCTGTTTGCGCCTGTCCCGCGACGTCTTTTCCGGCGAGCGCGATGGGCAGTGTCTGTGCCTGAATCGGCGTGCAGTTTTGGAATCCGGCGTCGCGGATACCTTGTGCCAGCGATGGCACGAGGGTCAGCGAATCGAAGCTCGTTAAAGTGCTATGGGGTTCACTCATCAATGGGCCGATTGCATGGTTGTGGGTTTCAGGAGGGCTTGAAAAAGGGGGGCGGAAGCGCTACAAAGTGATCCAACAACGCGGGCATTCACACCCGCACTCCCGATTCCCAGATCCCAACTCCCTAAGGCTAAACACCTCGTAGTGTAACCGTTTGACGGGTGACTCTGGCACGGCTTTTTTACCTGATCTGCTGCCGTGGCTCCCCCTCGACGACCGTCCCGCGAGCGGTTTGTCCTTTACCAACCCTTCCTGACCCCTTCTCCACCGGAGGTTAAACCGCGTGAGTAGCCCGCATATCGTGCACACCACGGATGCCACGTTCTCCCAGGACGTACTGAAGTCCGAAAAGCCCGTCCTGCTGGACTTCTGGGCTGAATGGTGCGGCCCCTGCAAGATGATCGCACCCATCCTGGACGAAATTGCCACCGAATACAGCGACAAGATCAAGGTGGCCAAGCTGAACATCGATGAAAACCCCCAGACGCCGCCCAAATTCGGCATCCGCGGGATTCCCACACTGATCCTCTTCAAGAACGGCACCGTGGAAGCGCAGAAAGTCGGCGCGGTGTCCAAATCCCAACTATCGGCTTTCCTGGATACGAACCTGTGAGAGGCTACTTAGGAAATCAGGGCCGTAACCGGCCCAACAAGGGCCCGCGCCATGGTGGCGGTGGCGGCGGGATGCGCGATGGAAACCGCGATAACCGCGGCAACAACGGCGGTCGGCAGGAAGAGCCGATGCACGAGCCGGAGTTCTTCGACGCGGCAGACGACTCCGAAATCATTTCTCCTGCGGAGCTGACGCAATCGCGCAGCTCGATGAACCTCACCGAGCTCAAGTCCAAGCCGATCCACGAGCTGGTGAAGCTCGCCGAGTCGATGGGCCTCGAAAATGTGGCTCGTTCGCGCAAGCAGGACATCATCTTTTCCATCCTGAAAGCGCATGCGCGCCAGGGTGAGAACATCTACGGCGACGGCGTGCTCGAGATCCTGCAGGACGGCTTCGGCTTCCTGCGCTCGGCCGACGGCTCGTATCTCGCGGGACCGGACGATATCTACGTCAGCCCCAGCCAGATCCGCCGCTTCAACCTGCGCACCGGCGACACCATCTCGGGCCTGATTCGCCCGCCAAAAGATGGCGAGCGCTACTTCGCGCTGCTGAAGGTCGGTGAGATCAATTTCGATTCGCCGGACAGCTCGCGCAACAAGGTGCTGTTCGAGAACCTGACGCCGTTCCATCCGACGAAGCGCCTGAAACTCGAGCGCGGCAACGGCTCGACGGAAGATCTCACGGCCCGCACCATCGATCTCGTCGCGCCGATTGGCAAGGGGCAGCGCGGCCTCATCGTGTCGCCGCCGAAAGCCGGCAAGACGATGCTGCTGCAGAACATCGCCACCGCCATCACCAACAATCATCCCGAAGTCATTCTGATCGTGCTGCTCATCGACGAGCGTCCGGAAGAAGTGACGGAGATGCAGCGTACGGTGAAAGGCGAAGTCGTTTCGTCGACCTTCGACGAGCCGGCTGCGCGTCACGTGCAGGTGGCCGAGATGGTCATCGAGAAGGCCAAGCGCCTCGTCGAGCACAAGAAAGACGTCGTCATCCTGCTCGACTCCATCACGCGTCTCGCGCGCGCCTATAACACCGTGATCCCCTCATCGGGCAAGGTGCTGACCGGCGGTGTGGATGCGAACGCGCTCCAGCGCCCGAAGCGTTTCTTCGGCGCGGCGCGCAATATCGAAGAGGGCGGCAGCCTCACGATCCTCGCCACTGCGCTCATCGACACGGGGTCCAAGATGGACGACGTGATCTACGAGGAGTTCAAAGGCACCGGTAACAGCGAAATCCACCTGGATCGCCGCGTTGCCGAGAAGCGTGTGTTCCCCGCGGTGAACATCAATCGTTCGGGCACGCGCAAGGAAGAGCTCATCACGGACCAGGGCGAGCTCGCGAAGATCTGGATCCTGCGCAAGCTGCTGCATCCGATGGACGAGCTCGCGGCCATCGAATTCCTGCTCGACAAGATGAAGGATACGAAGTCGAACAGTGAGTTCTTCGAGGCGATGAAGCGATAGAGACCAGCCCTGGGCCGGCGTTTGAAAAAACCCCGGCCCGGGCGTAGCGACGCCATCGGCCAGGCGGCGAAAACCACGCTTTTCGCCGCCGGCAACGAAGCCTTGGTCCGACAAAAGCGCCGCAGGCGACTTTTCTCCGATGAAAAAGCCCCTGGGCGATTGAGGGCTTCTTCGCATTTTTCCGCTGTTGGATGTGTGCCTCTTCACACTACTCCAGTCTCAAACCAGCGACGCTGGCGCGCCTTTGCCGTATGTAAGATGATGCCGCCGCTTGTTTTGGCGGGAGTTTTCGCATGCGCATTGGGCTCGCGTTGGCCGCGACGCTGTTCGTCAACGTCGCTTTCGCACAGGAGAGTCAGCAGCCTGCTGAGCCGAGCGAAGCGCAAAAGGCTGCCGAGGCCGCCACTCCCGCCCGCATGCCACGCGAGCTGCTGAAGCCGCCCAAGTCACATCAGATCGCGAGCCCGATTACCGACCGCTTTGCGTTGCGCGTCAGTTATTTCGCACCGAGCGTCGACACGCTCCTGCGGCTCGATCGCACCACCGGTCAGGCCGGCACCGAGCTGCTCGCGGAAGACGACCTTGGCATGGAAGACAAGCCGAACCAGGCGCGCGTGGAAATGATTTTCCGGCTGCGTGAGCGCAACCGGCTGCGCGTGGACTACTTCAAGCTCACGCGCTTCGGCGACAAGGTGATCACCCGCACGATCAACTTTGGCGATCAGACATTTTTCGTCAACGAGCGCGCCCAGACGTCGATCGACTATCGCTCGCTCGGGCTCACGTATACGCGCTCGGTGTATTTGTCCGAGCGGTTCGAAGTGGGAGCCGGTCTCGGCATCGCGCTGCTGGAAGGAAAAGCCAAGGGAGAGGTGCGGGCTCGCAACGTCAAGGAAGAGGAAGACGGCGTCGCTCCGTACCCCACGTTCGCGCTCGATGGCACCTGGCGAATTTCCAAGCGCTGGTCATTCAATGCGCGCGCGCAGACGTTCACGGCGCATCTCGACGACTTCACCGGATCGCTGTCCGATTACCACGGCGATCTTCAGTATCGCTGGCGGAAGAACTTCACGTTCGGCCTGGGCTACACATCGCTGCGCATTCGCGCGGAATCGAAGTCGCTCAACGACCAGTCCGGCAAGTTCAACCAGGATATCCAGGGCCCGGAGTTTTTCATCCGGGCCAGCTTCTAGAGGCCGTCCTTCCGCTTCCGCTCGAAGCCTGCGATGGCTTCAGGCCGTGGCGGCGAGACCCTTCAGCGTCTTCGCCTGACGGGCATGCTGCTGCCACGTGGCGCGAGCGCGCGCGAGCCGCGGGGCCGGCGTGGTGGCATCTTCCAGCAGCTCGAAGAATTCGTTGCGCGCGAGTAGTGCGGCGGCGACAGACTTGCAGTATTGCTGGGCCAGCCAGGACACAGGGCGGTTCATCTTGATCATCGCAGCCTCTCCCCTTCGGGTTTTTTATGAGGAGAACACTGCAACGGCCATGCCAACTGCATCGATTTGCGGTGGGCCGCGTCCGGGTGTTTGTGGCGGGCTTCTGAAGCGTTCCGGATGCGCTGATACCGCGCGCCGACAGGGCAGCCGGGAGGCCCATGTTCCCGGACGGTGCGAGATCGGGCCGGGCATGACCCGGCTTTTCAAACGGACACCAGCCGGCAGGCGCAGATTTCCCTCCGCGTCCGACCTGCCTCTGCACGAATTGCAGCCAATGTAGGACAACTGGACGCTTCGACCGCGCGTTCGCCGATGGAACCGACTTTCCCAATAGGGATTAATCCACCCGAGCCGGCTGCGACAGCACTGGTGCAAATCTTGGCGAATCATCGATAGAGGTGGAGCTCACTCATGAACATTCTGATCTGGCTGGTAATCGGTGGCGTGATCGGATGGCTAGCGAGCCTCGTGATGCGCACGGACGGTCAGCAGGGCATCTTGCTGAACATCGTTGTTGGTGTGGTGGGCGCTCTGCTGGGCGGGTGGCTCATCAGCCCGATGGTAGGCGCAGGCACGATCAACTCGGGCGACCTGAGTCTCGCGGGACTCGGTGTCTCGTTCCTCGGCGCCGTCATCCTGCTTGCAATCGTTAACCTATTCCGCCGCGGCCGCGTTCGTTAAGCAACGATCAGCGGGCGGATGGAGAACGGGCGCCGGGTGGCACGAAGCTACCGGCGCCCCATATTTTTGGGCCGACAAAAGTGTGGCGCGGGTTCTATGGCTTTGCGCGTAATGCGAGCACGTGCTCGCGCAAGCTCGCCAGCTGCGCGTCTTCGGGCGCAATCGGATCCCCAACTCGCAGGGTGATCCTGGCGAGATAACGTCGCGGCAAGCGCTGCCAGATCGTCTTCGCGAAGCGGGAGAACATCGAGCCCCACAGGTTCGACACCGCCATTGGGATGACCGGCACCGGCGTCTCTTTGAGGATGCGCATCATCCCCGCGCGGAATTCGGCAACCTCGCCGTCACGCGTGAGGCGACCTTCCGGAAAGATGCAGACGAGTTGCCCATCGCGGAGCTCCTGCGCAACCACCTCAAATGCACGCTCATACACTTGCGGATCGTCTTTCGCGGGCGCAACGGGGATCGCCTTCATGCCGCGGAAGATCAAATTCAGCAATGGAATGCGGAAGATCGACGCTTCCATGATGAAGCGCACGGGCCGCCGGCACGCCGCCGAAATCACGATGGGATCCACGAAGCTCACGTGATTGCAGATGAGCAGCGCCGGCCCCTTCTCCGGAATCTTCTCGATGCCCTCGACACGCAGGCGATAAATCACGTTCACCAGGATCCACGACAAAAAGCGCAGCAGGAACTCCGGCACCAGCGTGTAGATATACACAGCGACCGCGGCATTCATGACGGCGACGGCAATGAACAACTGCGGGATCGTCAATCCGTTGCGGAGCGCGATGGCGCCGAACAGCGCCGCGGCCACCATGAAGATCGCATTGATGATGTTCGTGGCACTGATGATGCGAGACACCGCCTCGGGCCGCGAACGGTCCTGGATGATCGCGTAGAGCGGCACGATGAAAATACCGCCGAACAGGCCGACGAGCCCGATGTCCGCGAGAATGCGCCATGAGCCCGCGTGATGCAGGAAGTCGGCGGCGCCGAAAACCGCGGCCCCCGCGGCTGGCGCGTGCGGTGAAGCGAGTGCCAGGTCGAGCGCAAACACGGTGAGGCCAATCGAGCCAAACGGCACGAGTCCGATCTCGACCTTGTGGCCGGAGAGCTTTTCACACAGCAGCGAGCCGATGCCAACGCCCGTGGAGAACACGAACAGGAACAGCGTGACGACGCTTTCCGATCCGCCAATCACCGTCTTCACGAACAAGGGCAGCTGCGCGAGCACCAGCGCGCCATAGAACCAGAACCACGAATTGCCGAGCACCGATAAAAATACGGTGCGCGACTCGCGCGCCGCGCGAATCGACGCGAGCGTCGAACGAAACGGATTCCAGTCGATGCGCAGTGTCGCGTCGGCCGGTTTCACGCGCGGCATGGCGAGGCTCAACAGCAAACCCGTCGCGGCGATGGCGACCATCGCCAGCACGATCGTGCCCGTGCCGTGGCTTGCCGCGAGCACGCCGCCGGCGAGCGTGCCGAGCAGGATCGCGAGAAAGGTGCCCATTTCGAGCATCGCGTTGCCGCCCACGAGCTCGGACGGCTCGAGAATCTGCGGTAACAGGCCGTACTTGGCGGGCGCGAAAAACGTCGAATGCATGCCCAGCAGAAACAGGGCGCTCATCAGGATGACGAGGTTGCCGGACGCGAGCCCGATGCCCGCCAGCGCCATGATCAGGATTTCCGTGGCCTTCACCACCTGCACGACACGCGATTTGTCGTAGCGGTCTGCGAGCTGTCCGGCAAGCCCGGAAAACAGTAGATACGGCAGGATGAACAACCCACCGGCGAGGTTCGTCAGAATTTCGGGGCTGAGGCGGGTGGTGAGCGTGCCGCCGAATGTGACTAGCAGCACGAGCACGTTGCGGTAGACATTGTCATTGAACGCGCCGAGGGCCTGCGCGCCGAAGAAAGGCAGAAACCGTCTTTGACCCAGGAGCCGGAACTGGTTCGATGCGCTCATGGGGCCGGCAGGATAGCCGCTCGGCTCAGCCTGCGCACTCGACGGAATCGCCGGAATCACGCGGTGATACCGGTGCGATCATTGCGTGATGCTGCCGGGAAATCCCGCGCCGGAAATCAGACTCGGCAGCCCATTGCGTCCGCTTCAGCTGGTCCACCAGACGACGAATTCCTTGAAGCCGATGAAGCCGTCCCCTTCGGTGTCCGCGATCTCGAAGTCGAGCAGGCATTCGTCGTACGAGACGTCGCCGTCGAGCTTCTGGAGCAGCGAGTGGAATTCGGACTGATCGATGAATCCATCGCCGTTGGGATCGCAGGATTCGAATGTCCTGTGCAGCTCGGCCAGCTGCTCTTCGGTGAGTTTCGGTTTGTCCATGGGCGCTCCTGCTGCGGCCTGCCTGCACAGAGTGCGGGACGGCGTCACGAATGCCCATCATATTGCCGCGGCACCGCTGCGAGTGTGAAGCAGCTCGCTGTGAGGCTATCGGGGTGGCGCGTTTGCGGGCCCGCTGTGATCGGCGAGCGGCGAGCGGCGATCGGTGGTCGGCAGCCGCGGTAGAGCAATCGCCTGCCTGCCGAATTATCGGCCTATGGAATCTCCGGTCGCCGTGGCGTCCGCAGGCGGCGACAACTCTGGGGCCACTGCCACTGCCACTGCCACAGGCATTGCTATTGGCATTGCCGCTGCCGCAGCCATCGCCGTGGCGACCCTCCGCTCAGTGCCGCTTGAAGTACTGCACTTCGCGCTCGTGCTTCTCCGCGGCGGCTCGCGTCTTGAACGTTCCCAGGTTGCGGCGCTTGCCTGTGGATGGATTCGTCTTGCGGGAATACAGGCGATATTCGCCGGTGCGCAGCTTGCGGATCATGGCGGTTTCCTCGGCGAGTGACCGTGTCTGAACGCTCGATGGGGCCGGCGGGTTCGCCTGGTGATTCAATTCGATTTCCGCTGAGTCTTCGGCGCGTCCGTGGGTGTTGCGAGCCTTGATCAGAACCACTTGAGCGCTCTGCCAACGATGGCGAGGATGGTGCCCGCCGTGAGCAACTGGCCGATGGTGTTGACGGCCATCGATAGGCGCAACGCGCCGGTTTGCTTTGCAGCGCTCTCCTTCATCTCGGCGCGCAGCTTGCCAAATTCCGTCGCCATTTCGCCGCGGACGTTGCCGAACTCCGTTGCCATCTCGGTGCGGATTTTGCCGAACTCTGCCGCCATCTCAGCGCGGACTCTGCCGAATTCCGCGGCCATCTCGGCGCGCACCTTGCCGAACTCCGCCGCCACCCAGGTGCGGAACTGGCCGGCCTCTTCACGGAGGCCGCCGATGTCCGCTTTGGCCTCGGCGCGCGATTTCGCGATCTCTTCCTTGATCTCGCTTTTCAGGTCTGCCATCTCGGCGCGGATCTGGCGGGTTTCCACGCGGAGATCCGCGATGCCGTCGTTCGCCGCTTTCACATCACCCCGCAGCTCGCGGATATCGATGTGAATGTTGGCGATGTCCTTTTGGATGTGGGATACGTCCGACTGCAGGGTTGCGATTTGTGCTTCCACGAAGTCCTCTTCTGTCAGGGCCTGATCGAACGCGAATGCGACTCCAGCCTTTCCCATGAATTCCTCCGTTGTTCGAAGGCGCCGGTGAGTGGTTTGCGATCCTTGGAAGCGGAGTGTATTCGAGTTCTTGAGTCGCGCAACTCGTTCATTTGTACGAGAAAAGAAGCACTTTCTGCGTTATCCGCGTGCTCGCGACGCGTGTGAATTTCGCACGCAAAGATCTGCTGATGATGTCGCTAGCGGCTACGCGCTGAGGGACTGGTCCCTTGGATTCATCTGCGATGTAGGCCCTCTGATCCATCACGTCCACGCCGTCTCCTGCTCTAGTCTCCCGCGTGATCGAGGGAGACGTACGGGGAGTCGCACATGGACAAGCGAAAGGTCTCGCGTTGGGGTTTCGTGCTCTTCGCTGTTGCGACGGGCGCAGCGTATGGGCAAGTCGATCCGGGCGTGCGCCCGGGAGCGGCAGGGGCTGGCAATCCGCTGCCGGGGCTCACGGCTAATGAGCTCGTGTTCTTCGATGCCGGCCGCGATGATTTTGCGGAGGCGGAAGGCGTCGGGGACGGACTCGGGCCCCGCTTCAATCTGGATTCCTGTGGCGGCTGCCACATTCAACCCGACATCGGCGGCACCTCGCCTTCCGTGAATCCGCAAGTTGCGGTGGCGACGGCCTTCGGCGCGCAAAACACGGTGCCGTCGTTCATCACGTTGAACGGACCCATCCGCGAAGCGCGTTTCAAGTCATTGCCGGGCGGCTCGCCGGATGGCGGTGTGCACGGCTTGTTCGTCATCCGCGGTCGTTCGGATCCAACGGGCAGCGCGGCGGGCTGCAACATCGTGCAGGAAAACTTCGCCGCACAGCAGGCGATCAACAACGTGATTTTCCGCACGCCGACGCCGGTGTTCGGCCTCGGGCTGATCGAGGAGATTTCAGATCAAACGATCCTCACGAACGTGGCCGCCAACGGCTCCGCAAAAACCGCGCTCGGAATCAGCGGCCGCGTCAACCGCAATGGCAACGATGGGCGCATCACGCGCTTTGGCTGGAAAGCCCAGAACCCGTCGGGACTCGTGTTCTCGGGCGAGGCTTACAACGTCGAGATGGGCATCACGAACGAAGGCTTCCAGGTCGAGCGCGACGAAACGCTCGCATGCCAGTTCGCCACCTTGCCGAATGACGTGACCAATGTGGATGGCGCAACCGGCATCGACACCGTGAGCGCCATCGAGAAGTTTTCGTTCTTCATGCGCTTCCTCGCGCCACCGACACCGTCTACCACCGTGCCGGGCGGCGCCAATTCGATTACGGAGGGCCGCAATTTCTTCGTGAACATCGGCTGCGCGCACTGTCACACGCCGACACTGCAGACCGGCAACTCCACGGTGGTCGCGTTGAGAAACCAGCCTGTGAATCTGTTCTCCGACCTCGCGCTCCACAACATGGGTCCGGGGCTGGCGGACGACGTTTCGCAGGGCGTGGCGCGCGGCGATGAGTTCCGCTCGGCGCCGTTATGGGGGCTGGGGAAGCGAATCTTCTTCCTGCACGACGGACGTACGTCGAACCTGACCACGGCGATCCAGGCGCACGCGAGCAATGGCAACGCGTTTTATCCGGCGTCGGAGGCGAATGCGGTGGTGAATGCGTTCAACGGGCTGACGCCGTTGCAGAAGCAGAATCTGCTGAACTTCCTGCGTTCGCTCTGACTAACCGACCTGATGAGCCGACCTGATGAGCCCGCTGGAGGTCAGCCCGCGCTGGCCTCCAGCCAGAACTCGCCTTCCGGGTCGCCCACGAGTTTTTGAGGGCGACCCGGAATCTCGATTTCGAGACGCCCGCCGTCGAGACGGCCGTTCTCGATGGCTTCGTAGCAGAGCGACTTCAGTTCCTGCAGATCCATCGTCACCGACTGGCCGTCGCGCGTGATCTGCACCGAGCCGCTGAATCCCAGGCTGTCGAGTACTTCGAACAGCTGCGGGATCGACACGTAGCGGCGACCCGCTACGCTCACAGGGCCGCGTTCATTTGGCCAGGCTCATTGGCCAAGTTCATTGGTGAGGTTCATTGGCCAGACGCATTTGGTGAGGCCCATTTGTCCAGGCTCATTTGGAACGGGTGGCGGCGCGTTCGCGCTCCACCGCGCGATAGCCGATGTCGCGACGATATTGCAGGCCGTTCCAGTGAATGACATCCGCGAGCGCATAGGCTTCGCGTTGCGCTTCACGCACGTTGGAGCCGAGCCCCACCGCGCACAGGACTCGCCCCCCGTTCGTGACGATGTTGCCGGCATCGTCCAGTGCGGTGCCTGCGTGAAACACTTTTCCTGGCAGCTTCGCGGCGTCGTCGAGTCCCTGGATCACGTCGCCCTTGCGCACCGTCTCCGGATAACCGCCCGCGGCGAGCACGATACCGAGCGCTGCGCGTTCGTCCCACTTGGCCTTCACGCCACCGAGCTTGCCGGCGAGCGCGGCTTCACAAAGCTCCGTGAGATCGGACTGCAGCCGCATCATGATGGGCTGCGTTTCGGGATCGCCGAAACGGCAGTTGAACTCGAGCACGTTCGGCGTGCCGTCGGGCGCGACCATGATGCCCGCATACAGAAAGCCCGTGTACGGCATGCCATCTCTTTCGAGACCACGAATCGTCGGCTCGATCACCTGTTTCATGATGCGCGCATGCATCGCTGGCGTGACAACCGGAGCAGGTGAGTACGCGCCCATGCCGCCAGTGTTGGGCCCGTGGTCACCATCGTCGCGACGCTTGTGATCCTGTGACGACGCGAAGGGCAGGATGTTCTTGCCGTCCGCCATCACGATGAAGCTCGCTTCTTCGCCCTCGAGGAATTCCTCGATGACGACTTCCGTACCGGCATCGCCGAACTGGCCATCGAACATCGAGCGCGCGGTCGTGATCGCCTCGGCCGCGTTCTCGCAAATGACGACGCCCTTGCCCGCAGCAAGACCGCTCGCCTTCACGACGATGGGCGTGCGGTGCTTCTGCACGTACGACGCATCGAAGTTCTCACGCGTGAAAGTGACGGAGGTCGCGGTCGGAATGCCGTGCCGCTTCAGGAATTCTTTCGTGAACGCCTTGGAGCCTTCGAGTTGCGCCGGTTTGCGCGTCGGCCCGAAACATTTCAGTCCACGCGACTTGAACGAGTCGACGACGCCGATCACCAGCGGCCCTTCGGGACCGATGATCGTGAGGTCGACCGCTTCATCCTGCGCGAGCCGCACGAGGCCCTGGATGTCATCCGCGGCCACGTCAACGTTGCGTACTTTCGGCTCGGTGGCGGTGCCGGCGTTGCCCGGCGCGACGAGAACTTCGGTGACGCGCGCAGCTTGCGCGCACTTCCAGGCCAGCGCGTGCTCGCGTCCCCCGGAGCCAACAATGAGAACTTTCATGAAAGGTTCAGCCTCGCAAACCGGCGGGAGGACCGATCCGGCAAAGCGGGACGCTCGCCGGGGCAGTCATCGCGCGGTGTGAATCAATGTCTGAAATGGCGCATGCCGGTGAGCACCATCGCGATGCCGTGTTCATCGGCTGCGGCGATGACTTCGTCGTCCTTCTTCGAGCCGCCCGGCTGGATCACGGCCTTGATGCCATATTCCGCTGCCACGTCGAGTCCGTCGCGGAACGGAAAGAATGCGTCGGACGCCATCACGGCGCCGGTGACGACCAGCTTCTCGTCGGCCGCCTTCATCGCAGCCACGCGAGTCGAATAGACGCGACTCATCTGTCCCGCGCCCACGCCAACAGTGGTGCGATCCCGCGCGTAGACGATCGCGTTCGACTTCACGAACTTGCACACGCGCCACGCGAACTGCAGATCGGCAAGCTCCGCATCCGTCGGCTTGCGCTTCGTGACGATCTTGAGATCGCCCGGCGCCACCATGCCGAAATCGCGTGTCTGCACGAGCAATCCGCCGGTGACGCTGCGAACTTCGGTGTCGCTGCCCGCGCGTTGCGAAAGATCGCCGAGCGCCAGCACGCGCACCGCAGGTTTGGTGGCCAGCACAGCGAGCGCATCTTCATCGATCGAAGGCGCGGCAATCACTTCGACGAACTGCCGCTCGACGATCGCCTGCGCCGTAGCCGCGTCGAGCGGCCGATTGAACGCGATGATTCCGCCGAACGCGGAAGTGGGATCGGTTTTGTAAGCGCCTTCATAGGCCACGCGCACGCTCGCTGCGACACAGACGCCGCACGGATTCGCGTGCTTCACGATCACGCAGGCCGGCTCGTCGAATTGCCGCACGCACTCGATGGCGGTATCCGCGTCCGCGATATTGTTGAACGACAGCTCTTTGCCCTGGACGAAGCGCGCCGTGGCGATGCCTGCGCCGCGCGCACCGAGCTCGCGATAGAACGCCGCCTGCTGATGCGGGTTCTCGCCGTAGCGCAAGTCCTGCACCTTGTCGAACACCAGCGGCAGGGTTGCGGGAAAACGCTCGGTGGGCACGGAATGTCGGCCGAGAAGCCAGCTCGACACCATCGTGTCGTAACGCGCGGTGTGCGCGTAGGCCTTTGCGGCGAGACGCGAGCGCGTCGGCAACGAAGTTGCGCCCGAATTCTGGTTGAGCTCGTTCACCACCGCGGCGTAGTCCGAAGGGTCGACGACGACCGCGACCGACTCATGATTCTTCGCCGCCGCGCGCACCATCGCCGGGCCGCCGATGTCGATGTTCTCGACGGCCTGCTCATACGTACAGTCCGGCCGCGCGACGGTCGCGGCGAACGGATAGAGATTCACGACGAGCAGATCGATCGGCGCGATGCGGTGCTCGGCCATCACCGCATCGTCGGTACCGCGTCGGCCGAGCAGGCCGCCATGAATTTTCGGATGCAGTGTCTTGACGCGGCCCTCCATGATTTCGGGGAAGCCCGTGTGGCTCGCGACTTCTTTCGCGGCGATGCCCGCTTGCGCCAGCAGCTTCGCCGTGCCGCCTGTCGACAGGATTTCCACGTTGCGCTTGGCAAGCTCACGCGCGAGCTCGAGCACCCCGGTCTTGTCGGAAACGGAAATCAACGCGCGGCGAATGGGGACTAGCATGGGTGCTCACCAAGTGTTCTGGCCAATGGCTGGCCGATCGTTCCGGCCAACGGTCGTGGGCAACGGCGCGACCCAAAGGGTTGGCCGACATTCCGGCCAACCGCTTGACCCGTTGTGGCATGAAGGCAAAAAACAACGCGCCACACATCAGTGTGCAGCAACGCTTCATCTGCCCGGCGACCCGTGTGAGCCGCTCGACGAAATGACTACCTCAGAGAACGCGTCAGGCCGAGAGGCCGAACTGGCGCAACTTCTTGCGCAGCGTGCCGCGATTGATGCCGAGAATTCCGGCAGCGCGGCTCTGGTTGCCTTCGACGTAATCGAGCACGGCTTTGAACAGCGGCTCTTCGACTTCGCGCAGGACCATGTCGTACAGCTGTGCCGGACGATGGCCGTTCAGACTCGCGAAGTAATCATGCAACGCCTGCTCGGCGTGATTGCGCAAAGGCACTTCCCTGCCGCCCGTTCTCGCAACGTACTCCCCGCGAGGACGACTTTTTTTCTTTGCTGGCATGCGTGGCAATCCCCGACTGAAACCAAACCTATCAAGCCGCGTGTACGTTGCGCCCGTCGCTGCCTGCGCTGCTGCGTTCGCCGGTGCTCGAGTTGCTGCATTCGCCATTACACACGTCGCTGCGCTCGCCCCCATCTACAACCCACTGATCGAGATGATCCTTCGTCGCCGCAAACTGCGAAGCCGTGTCCGCCGCCGCCATGAGCTCTGCGCGAACGTGCGCGCCAAAGGGCAGCGAACCGAAGTACCAACCAAGATGTTTGCGTGCGAATCGCACCCCGGTGTCTTCGCCGTAGAAAGCGTACAAGCTTTCGAGGTGCGAGAAGATAATACCACGCACCTCCAAACGCGAGAGCGGAACGCTCGACTTCTTCGCGTCCAAGCCGGAATTGACAGCGCGAAAAATCCATGGCGCTCCATGCGTCGCGCGGCCGAGCATTACTCCGTCGGCATTGGTGAAATCAAGTACCGTGCGGGCCTTTTCGGCACTATCGATATCACCGTTCGCGAATACGGGAATGCTCACCGTAGACTTGATCTCGCGAATCGTGTCGTACTCCGCGTCGCCTGTATAAAAATCCTCTCGTGTGCGTCCATGCACGGCAAGCGCCTGAATCCCAGCGCTTTCTGCAATACGCGCAATGCGCACACCATTGCGGCTCGCGCTGTCCCATCCCGTGCGGATCTTGAGCGTTACGGGCACCGACACAGCGCGCACGACTGCATCAAGAAGTTGCGCCACGAGCGCTTCGTCCTTGAGCAGTGCAGATCCGCAGGCCTTGCCGCACACTTTTTTCGCCGGGCATCCCATGTTGATGTCGATGATCTGCGCGCCGAGTCCTTCGTTCAGCCGCGCGGCCTCTGCGAGCGGAGCAGGATCCGATCCCGCAAGCTGAACCACGCGCGGCTCCGGCTCGCCTTCGTGATCCATGCGGCGCCGTGATTTCGGAGAGCTCCACAACCGCGTGTCAGACGTGAGCATTTCCGACGCGGCGAGTCCGGCGCCGAGCTGACGGCACAAGATTCGAAACGGACGGTCCGTCACGCCGGCCATGGGTGCGAGCACAGCGTTCGAGGAAAGCTCGTAAGGGCCGATGCGCATGAAGAAAAATCAGCGCGCCGCGAGTGCGGCGTCGTTGGCGCAGGCAATCCGTCCTGCAGCGTTCGGCAGGCAGGCGTCGATCTCGAATCCCACGGCGTCCTGTCCGGGGTCCTTGAAGGTCATCTCTGCGTCGATGCGCTGGCCGACGCCCAGGTTGGCGCCGTCCGGTACAGCGCCCGGGACATAACCTTTCGGCTCGACATCGCGCGTCGCGATTCGGTTGCCATAACGATCCTGCATGGTGATGCGCAGGAGCGGCAAGGGTAGCGGCTGGCCCGCATTATTTTTCACGCTCGCTCGCACGGTGAGCGTGCCGGGGCCGCCTTCATTCGTGGACGCGCCCAGTTGTCGCACGTCATATGCAGTGAGGTCCCAGCTCGGCACGATCGTGACACCGAGCGCTTTGTAGAAACGGGTGAGCGGGCGATTGAGCATTGCGTTCGTCGCGAGCTCGTTGCGATTGCTGTGGACCGCCTGGGCAACGAGCCCGATGCTCAGCACTGCGGCTGCCGCAACCCACAACATGAAGCGGCTGCGCGGCGCGGGCTCTCGCGTGAGCGTGCCGGCGCCGATGTCGGTTTCGATCTGGCCGTCCGCCTGGAACGAATCGGGGGGACTGGATGGCGCACGGGCGCGTTTAGCACCGCGACCGTCGTTACGGGGCGGAGGCGGGCGCGGCGTCGCTTTCGCGTAGATGTCGCCGATCGGCGCATCGTCGATCGCGCCGAAATTTCGGGGGCCGAGGTCGTCGGGTTCGAATTCCTTCGGTCCGAAGTCGTCGCGCTCGTCGAGCTGCTTCGCGATCGCGGCGAAGCGTGCCTCGTTTTCAGTGCGCTCCGCGATTGCCTCGTCATTCGCCGCCGAATCGAAGCGTGGCGCGGGCTGGCTGCCGGTCACGTCGATGCGTTCGGCGAGATCGCGCAGTTGGTCGTCGAGCTCGAAGCTTTCTTCGTCGAGATCTTCATCCGCGAATGCTGGACGAGGTGGCGTCGGAGGTGGCGACGATGGAGGCGACACCGGTGCGGCCGGTTTCACCGGCGACTTCGCTGCTTGCGGCGGAGGGGAGGGCCGCAGCGGCGGCTGTCGCGGCGCTGCCGGCGATTGAGCGACAGGCGACGCGGGGGCCGGCGGCGTGCGGCCATTTGCGCGCGCGTTTCCGTTGGCCGTGGAGGCGCCTGTGGTGCTCGATCCGTTCGCAGGTGAGATCGGTGTGCCCGAGGGCGACGCAGTCGCCGCTGCTTGGGTTGGGGCTCGCGCTGGGGGCGGCACGACTGCCGGTTGTGCAGGGGTTCGCGGCTGCGGAGATTTCGGCGCTTGCGTCGGTGCTGACGCGGGATCGCGGCCATTCGCCGACTTGCTGGCTGGCGGCGCCATGCTCCCGTCCGGCTGCAGCACGATCTTCTCGAACCGGCCCGTCTCCGCGTTGGTTCGGAAGGTGACCGGTGCCGCCTCGACGAACACCTTCGTCACGTCGGTGCGCTCGGGATTGAACTCGAGCTCGTGCTCCGGATAGGTCTCGATGCCTTCGGTATCCGAATACCGCTTGGTCGGATCCTCGGACAGCGACGCCTTGATCGGCGGCCCGGGCGGCGGAGCAATGAAAACGAAGGGTTTCGGCGTGGGCTGCGGTGGCGGCGCGTCGGAGAACACTTCCTGGAATTTCACTTCGTCCGCGTCGGGCTCGGCATAGACCGCTTCGGTCTCACCGGTCTCGGACAGCGGGTCGTGCGGCTCATCGTCGTTGATCGACGGCGCCTTGCGGATGATCGACGTGCTGGCCGTGCTCTGACCGCCGGTATTGCCGCCGGCGTTGTTACCTGCCAAGGCACCCCGGTCGTCCGTGAGCCCGACGATTGCGTTGAAAACGTTCGAACACCGCCCGCAGCGAACGTAGCCTTGCGCCACGCGCAAATCCTGCGCTGTCACGACCAGCGTGAGCGCGCATTTGGGGCAGACGGTGAACATGGCGTGATGTGCTTTAGAAGCGGCGGCGTCCCGAGAGACCCACCCAGTCGTCGCGCTTTCCAAAGGGATGCATATCAAACCACGCGCTGTGAGCCTGTGTCACCTCGGCCACCTGATGCTCCATTAGTCCCGCCAGCAGAAGCGAGCCGCCGGGCCGGACAAGCTCCGAAAACGTCGGCGCCAGCTCACAGAGCGGGCCCGATAGGATATTTGCCACGAGTACGTCGACAGGTCGAGGCAAGTCGTCGGCCGATTCATACACCTGGACACGCGCGCCCATCTCGTTTGCCGTGGCGTTGTCCCGGGTGGCGATGAGTGCCTGCGGGTCGATGTCGAAGCAGGATGCGTACCGCGCACCCAGCTTCGCCGCGGCAATAGCGAGAATGCCAGAACCACAACCGTAGTCGATCACGGTGTCGCCGAGCTGAAGGTGGCCTTCCAGCCATTCCAGGCATAGCGCAGTGGTGGGGTGGGTTCCCGTACCGAATGCGAGACCCGGATCCAGCTTGACGAGGACGGCGCCGGGATCGCTCACGTGTTCGTGGTGGGGCACTACCCAGAGGCGTTCGCCAAAGCGCATCGCGTGGAAATCCTTCAGCCATTCGCGCTCCCACACCCGGTCTTCGATCGGGCGGGTGGCGAACCGGTCTTCAGGAATGCCTATCGCAGCGGCGAGGACACGGATCATCGCCACCGTGTCCATATCGCCGCCAAACAGCGCCTGAACACGCGTGGCCGGCCAGAGCCGGAATTCACCCGGCGCCGGCTCGAGCACCGGGTCGTCGTGCAGGTCTGTGAACGTTACCGAAGTCGCGCCGCATTCGAAGCACGCGTCTTCGACCACTGCAGAGTCCAGGTCCCGCAGTTCGAAGCTCAGCTCGACGAATGCAGCCGACGCCACGCGCACCCCTCGGCGCGCTACCGCAATCCGAGGCGGCGTTCGAGGTAGTGGATGTCCGTGCCGCCTTTCTGGAAGGCCTGGTGGTTGAAGATCTCCTGATGGAGCGCCACGTTCGTCTTAATGCCTTCGATGACCATCTCCGCCAGCGCGTTACGCATGCGGGCGATGGCGGCGTCGCGCGTGTCTCCGTGAGTGATGATCTTTCCGATGAGCGAGTCGTAGTTCGGCGGCACGTTGTAGCCAGAGTAGATATGGCTGTCGACGCGCACGCCGGGGCCGCCTGGCGCATGCCACAGGCGAATGGGGCCCGGTGACGGCATGAAGGTTTTCGCGTCTTCCGCGTTGATGCGGCATTCGATGGCGTGACCGCGAATCTGGATGTCGCTCTGGACGTAGGGCAGGCGCTCTCCCGCTGCGATGAGCAGCTGCGCCTTCACAAGATCGATACCCGTGATGAGCTCCGTGACCGGATGCTCCACCTGGATACGCGTGTTCATCTCGATGAAGTAGAACTCGCCATCCTGGTACAGGAATTCGAGCGTGCCAGCGCTGCGATAACCAACGGCCTTGCAGGCGTCGACCACGCGATCGCCCATCACGCGGCGCTGTTTGGCCGTGATGCCGGGAGCGGGCGCCTCTTCCACCACTTTCTGGTGACGGCGCTGCATGGAGCAGTCGCGTTCGCCGAGATGAATGACGTTGCCGAATCCATCCGCCAGCACCTGGAATTCGATGTGGCGCGGCTTCTCCAGGAATTTCTCCATGTAGACCTGTTCATTGCCGAACGCCGCACGCGCTTCTGCCTGCGTGATGTTGATGGCGTTGAGCAATGCCGCCTCCGCGTGCACCACGCGCATGCCGCGACCGCCGCCGCCGCCAGACGCCTTGATGATCACGGGATAGCCGATGTCCCGCGCGATGCGCAGGTTCTCATCGTTGTCCTGGCCCAGCGGGCCATCGGAGCCGGGCACGCAAGGCACGCCGTGTGCCTTCATCACTTTGATGGCCGACACCTTGTCGCCCATCATGCGAATGGTCTCGGCCTTGGGGCCGACGAACACGAAGCCGCTCTTTTCGACGCGCTCCGCGAAATCTGCATTCTCAGACAGGAAACCGTAACCAGGATGAATGCCGACGGAGTCCGTCACCTCCGCGGCACTGATGATGGCCGGCATGTTCAGGTAACTGCCGGCGGACGGCGGCGGACCTATGCAGACAGACTCGTCTGCCAGCAGCACGTGTTTGAGGCTGTAGTCTGCCGTGGAGTGCACGGCGACTGTTCGGATGCCCAATTCGCGGCACGCGCGCAGGATTCGCAGCGCGATCTCGCCACGATTGGCGATAACGATCTTCTCGAGCATGGCCACTTATTCGACGACGAACAGGGGTTGGCCGAATTCGACCGGGTCGCCGTTGCGGGCCATGATCGACGTGACGCGGCCGGCCTTGTCGGACTCGATCTGGTTCATCATCTTCATGGCTTCGATGATGCACAGGGTTTGCCCGACCTTCACTTCATCCCCGATCTCCACGAACGACTTCGAGCCCGGCGACGGGGCGGAATAGAAGGTGCCGACCATCGGGGCGGTGACGACGTGCTCGTTCGCGCGCGGTCGGGCCGCCGGGGCCTCCACCGCAGGCGCCGAGGCGATCTGGGCCGGCGCGGCGACAGGTGCGGCCATCGGCATGGCGTAAGTGGGCATGCCATGCAACGCAGCATTGCCGGTGGGCATGCGGCTGATGCGCACGGCCTCTTCGCCCTCCTTGATTTCGATTTCGGCGATGCCGGACTCCTCGAGCAGCTCGATCAGTTTCTTGATTTTTCGAATATCCATGCGAGGAGATCTCCGGTCAGGACGGACGCGCCAGCCGTTCGAGCGCAGCGCGCAGCGCCAGCTCGTAGCCGTATGCACCGAGGCCGAGTACGCAGCCGACGGCGATGTCCGTGAAGTAGGAATGCTTGCGAAACGGTTCGCGAGCATGCGTGTTCGACAGGTGTACTTCGATAAAGGGCAGTTTCACGCCCAATAAAGCGTCCCGCAGGGCGACGCTGGTGTGGGTGAACGCACCCGGATTGAAGATGGCGAAGGCGGTGCCGTCGGCCGGTGTCTTGTGGATGCGCCCGATCAACTCCGCTTCGGAGTTGCTCTGGAACGCCTCCAGCTCGTGGCCGCCTTCTTTCGCAACCTCGGCCGCCCGCTTCTCGATAGACGCGAGCGTAGCGGAGCCGTAGAGCCCCGGCTCTCGTGTACCGAGCAGGTTGAGGTTGGGGCCGTTGAGAAGCAGCAGCCGGGCCATGCGCCTTTTGACAAAACTCCGATCCGCACAAAAGCGGCGCGAATTTACCCCAATTCGCGTCGATAGCGATACTTTCTTGACGGGATTGCCGACGTTCGTCGCCCCAACGGGGTGGTGGGGACGAAATACAGGGGTGGCCGCTGTGGCGGCCGCGCATCTTAACTGCGATTGGCCGAAAAGACGCCCCTACCGTGGGTCCAGTTCGTGCACCGGACCCCTCTGGTAGGCATGGGGGCCTCTCGATGGCCTCCCCTTCAAAGGACCCTTCGGACGGTGAATCTCGACTGGACCCGGCGGATCGGGCAATGGGCCGACGCGTGGCACGACGACCTGGTGCGGTTTCTCGCCCGGCGGACGACCACGGTCGCCGACGCTCAAGACCTCGCGCAGGAGGTTTATCTGCGTCTTCTGCGTGTGGATCGCGGCGAGCTGGTCCGCAAGCCGCGCAGCTACGTGTTCCGAATGGCGGCGAACGCCTTGCACGAGTGGCGTCTGCGCGCGCGGCAGAGACACGTCCACGACGGCGTTCTAGACGAGTTGCCGTCCGATGCGGACCCGATGGACGACGCGGTCGTCGAGCGACGCCAGTCGCACTTGTTTACGGAACTGGCCCGGCTGCCATTGCCGGTCCGCATCGCTCTGCTCATGCACGCGCGTGATGGGCTCGGGCACAAGGAGATCGCCAAGCAGATGGACGTGACGCCCCGGATGGTGAAGCGATACCTGCAGACGGGCTACGGGTTGCTGCGCACCCGCGTACCCCGCGATCTGTAGGCACAGGAACACGGCGCATGAGTACGAGAGGCGAGGAGCAGATGAAAGCGGAGACCGCGGAGGCGGCGGATTGGCTCGTGACCTTGCAAGGTCGGGAAGGGGATGCAGACGAGCGCGCTGCGTTCGTCGAATGGCTGTGCCGCTCGCCGGCGAACGTGCGCGAGTTCCTGGAGCTGTCGGCGCTCCATCGCGAAGTCGAACAACTCCCCGGGCTGAAAAGCCTTGATTTAGAGGCCTTGAAGCAGGAGTTCCGGCGCGGCCGCGGAGCGATCACCGAACTGCATCCCGCCGGCACTCCGCCGACTGTGAGCGGGACCACCGCAAGTGTCAGGAAGCGAGCAATGCCCAGCCGGTGGAGCCGTTGGGGCCGCTGGAGCAAGTGGGTCGCGCTTGCTGCGAGCTTGCTGGTGGTCGTGATCGCCTGGGCGCTCGATCCGTTCGGCTGGCACAACACCGAGCGCTATCTCACAGCAGTGGGCGAGCAGCGCTCGCTCGCGTTGGCCGACGGCTCGCAGGTTCAACTCAACGTGCGCTCGCGACTGGCCGTGCACATCGAGCCGACCTTGCGCAACATCGAGCTGCCGGAAGGCGAAGCGCTGTTCCATGTCGCGAAGGATCCGGCGCGGCCGTTTCGGGTGCGCACTCCGCAGGCCACGATCGAAGCACTCGGCACGCAGTTCAACGTTCACGTGTTGCCGCATGCGACCGTCGTGTCGCTGCTCGAGGGTCGCGTCGTCGTGAGTCCGAGCAGCAGTGGCGAAACGCCGGTGGATCTGAAGCCGGGCCAGGAAGTGGAAGTGTCACTCGACGGGAAACTGCATGCCCGTCCGTTCGCTACGCCAAACGTCATGGCGTGGCGCGACCGACGTCTCGTTTTCGACGACGCGCGGCTCGAGGACGTGATCGCGGAGTTCAACCGCTACAGTCGCCGACCGCTCGTGCTGGAGGCAACGTCACTCGCCGACCTGCGAATTACCGCGATCTACGACGCGGACAATGCTCAGGCGTTCGTGAATTCCCTGACTCATCTTGACGCAATTCGCGTTCATGCGCGCAAGGATGGTGCGTGGCTGATCGATGCCGCTCCGCCTGCGCACGACTCACCGTAGATCGCGGGGTCCAACCCTTCGCGTAGTCCGCTCTCCGCTCATGACGGCGTGGCGCAATGCCATTCGCCATGAGAAACAAAAACTGGGGAGCTTCATGACGGTGTGTCGAATTCGATTCGTGGACCTGCTGCGCAGGCGTGGCTTCGCGGCGGCATTGCTGGTGTGCCTTGCTGGACTCTCACTCGCGGATGCCCAGGCGATGCAGCGGTTCGACCTGCGCATCGACGCGGGTGACGTCGCGGCCGCGCTCAAGGGGCTTGCGAAACAGACCGGCATGCAGATTCTGATTCTGTCGCACGACGCGAGCGGCAAGCAGTCGCCGGCGATCACCGGCAGTCTCACGACCGAAGAGGCGCTGGAGAAAATTCTGTCCGGCACCGGTCTCGTCTACGACAAAGTGGACGATCGCACGATCACCGTTCGGCCGGTGTCGGAGCGTGCTCCGGTCCGCGGCAACAGCAGTCCCGCTGGCAGTGATCGCGGTGCCGAGCACACGTCGAGCACGGGGTTTTTCGAGCGTTTCCGGCTCGCACAGGCGAGTGCCGTGGAAAGCGACGTGCGCGGGTCGGGCAATGATGCGTCGACTGCGGCGAACGAGCCGCGCTCGCCAGACGGGCTCGACAACGTCGTCGTCGTCGGCTCGCGACTCACGCAGCAGAAAGAGCAACCGGTGCGCGTTCGCGTGATCGATCGCAAGGAGATCGAGCGCACTGGCGCCACGACGGTGACGCAGGCTCTGAACAACCTGAACGAAGTTTCGACGCAGTCGACGACTTCGCCGATGCAAAGCTCGCGCGGCAACGGCAGCGTGAAGCTGCGCGGCTTGCCCGGCGGCCTCACGCTCGTGCTGCTCAATGGTCGTCGCATGGCTGCGAGTGCATTTCCAAGCGACGGCAACACGGTCAACCTGAATACGTTGCCGTTGTCCGCGGTCGAACGAATCGAAGTGTTGCCGACCGGCTCGTCTGCCGTGTTCGGCGGAGACGCGATGGCGGGCGTCGTGAACATCGTGCTCAAGCGCGAGTTCGACGGCATCGAGGCCAATGGTCGCTACGCTGGCGCAAACGGCTATGACGAGCGCAGCGGCAACATGGGCTTCGGCTGGAGCAACGATCGCGCGGCGTTTTCCGTGATCGGCTCGTACCAGGAAAACAGCCGTCTCCACAGCTCGGACCGGGCGATTACCGAAAATACGGATTACTCCGGCATCGGCGGACATGTGTATTCCGCGCCGTATGCGCGTCTGGCGAACGTGTATTCCGTGGACGGATCGAACCTCCCAGGTCTCAACTCCAGTTTCGCCGCCGCACCTGCGGGGACCAACGGCGTTGGCCTCACGACTGCCGACTTCGGGGCCGGTGAGCAGAACCTCAACTACAGAGACAACTCGGCTGGCGTGCAGCGGCCACGGACGCGCCAGGTCAGCGCACTTGGCTATGGCAGTTTCGATCTCACGCCGACGACGCAGCTGTTCACCGAGGTTCTGTTCTCGCGCTATGCCTCACGTGAGGAAGACTACGCGTACTACGTTGCGGGCCAGTACGGCGGCGCGACCGTCGGTGCGAACAATCCTTACAACCCCTTCGGCGTGGACGTCGCACTCAATTATCTGTTCGATGGCACAGGCGTTTGGTGCTATTGCCTGAAAGAGGACTACCAGCGCGCGCTGGTCGGTTCGCGTGGCTCGATCGGCCGCTGGAAATGGGAGCTCGCTGCAACAGGCACGCGCGCAGACGACTCAACGGATGAAGGCCCGTTCACCCTGGACGAGGCGCTCACGCGCCTGAATGTCGCGCTTGCGGATCCAAATCCCGCTACTGCGCTGAATCCGTTTGCGGATCGCACCTGGACGCTCGATGAGATTGCGCCCTATGTGAAGACCATCAAGTCCGACTTGCGCTCGCAGCTGCTGTCGGTCGACGGATTCATCCGCGGTCCGCTGTACTCGCTGCCCAGTGGCGATATCGAGGCAGTCATTGGCGGACAGGTCGATCGTACGAAGCTCGATTACGCGTACTTCAAGACGTTCTTCAATGCAGATCGTCACACCAACTCTGTGTTCGCGGAGGTACGTGTGCCGATCGTCGGACCGGCTGCGCAGGGTTCGGGCGCGCGAGTTGCGATTTCGGGTGCCGTTCGCCGCGATGATTACAGCGACTTCGGCAGCCGCACGTCGCCGCAGTTCGGGCTCGAGGTGCGGCCTGCGCAGTGGCTCTTCCTGCGTGGTGCGTACAGCTCCGCGTACAAGCCGCCTACGCTGTATCAGCTCGACGCGCCAACGAACAGCTATAGCGGCATCAGCATCAGCGATCCGTTGCGCGGTGGCGAGGTTTACGCGATCACGCTGCTGCAAGGGGGCAATCCCAACCTGAAGCCGCTCACCGGCCACTCGAAAACAGCAGGGTTCGTCGTAACGCCAACCTTCGCGCCGTCGTTCGAGTTCTCCGCCACCTATTGGAGCGCGGACATCGACAACTACGCGTCGTTGCTCAACTTCGATTCGATGCTGGAAAACGGCGACTTGTTTCAGAACGAGATTCAGCGTGCGGCACCGACTCCGGCCGACATTGCAGCCGGCCAGCCGGGTCGCGTTCTGCAGTTACTGAGCTCAACTGTGAACTTCGGGACGATCAAGGCTGCGGGTATCGACTATCTCGCGCGCTGGCGGCTGCCCACGGATTTCGGCGAGTTCGCGCCGTCGCTGTCGGCAACCAATACGCTGAAGTACGACGCGGCGCTGGTTCCCGCAGCGCCCGTGCAGGATCGCCTGGGCAAGGCCAACACGTCCGGCTATGCGCCAGAGTGGAAAGCCGTAGCGAACCTGCAATGGACGCTTCGCTCGCTGCAGGCTTCGGTCACCGGACGCTACGTCGGCCAGTACAACGACTACGCGCCGTCGACGCGCAAGCTCGGTAACTTCTGGCTCACCGACGTCAATGTGCGTTACGCGCTCGGCGACCTGTTCGGGAATCGCACGAGCATGCTGTCTGGCACGTCTGTGTCGCTCGGCATGGTGAACGCGTTCAACAAGCTGCCGGTGTACTCGTATTACTTCGGGACCATCGGCTTCGACCCGTCGCAATACGACATCGTCGGGCGTCTCGCTTACATCCAGCTCAGCGCGAAGTTCTGACATGACCCCAAAACTGGCAGTCATCGCTGCAGCGCTGATCGGCGCGGCAGCGGGCGGAGCGGCGTTGTCTGCGCAACGCCCGATCGAGATCGCCGACGTGTTCCGCACTGAGTCCATTCAGCGGTACTACGGCGGGCCGCTCGCTGTCGCGCCCGATGGCGAGCGCATGGCGTTCGCGCGGACGCGACCGAAATCGTCGTCGGCGAACTTCAAGAACGACTTTCTCTGGGACATGGATAACGCGGACGTGTGGGTGCGGCCGCGTGCGGATGCGGATCCCGTAAACATCACGAACGGTGCCACGGATGGCTCGGGGTGGTGGGCACCGTCGTGGTCCGCTGACGGGCGCTATCTCACGATGCTCTCTACGCGCGGCGAGCCGGTGGCCGACAACGTGTGGCTGTGGGTGTGGGACAGCCGGACGAACGCGCTTCGCAAGCTGACGAGCCGTGGCATCGATCTGAACACGTTGCCTTACAACTCGCCGTGTCTGTGGACCGATGGCACGCACGTGATGTGTCCGTTGCTGGAGCAGGGGGCGCGGCCGTTGACGCTGATGATCGAGCGTCAGGTCGCGATGGTCGCAATGGATGCCTGGCCGAAAGCCATGCGCGGCAAGGAGGTGACTGCGAGCGTGCTGGAAAGTGGCAAGCCGTCAGCCGACGCGCAACGTCAGCACGGCGACTTTGCACGCATCGACGTTACGAACGGCGAAACGACCATCGTTTCGCGTGACAGCGCGACGGGCCTTCAGCTTTCGCCGGATGGCAAGCATGTGGCCTACGCATTGCAGGTTGGCCTGTACACGCCTGCATCGGCGGAAGTGTTGCGTCAGTCCGCATCGGCGGCTTACGCGCTTGCAATTGCGACGAGTGACGGCAAGGAGGTGATGACGTCGCAGCACGTTGCGAAGGATGTGATTCCAGCGTCGATCCGCTGGTCGCCGGATGGAAAGAGCGTTGCTGTCGTGGCGTATACGGGCGCGCGGGACGGCGATCAGCGGCTACACATCGTTTCTGTCGACAACAAGCACATCGACAGCATCGATCTGCGCAAGCTCGATCTGATCTCCGACGGAAACTGGTGGACGCCCACCCAGATCGACTGGGCGTCCGGGCAGCGATTGCTGTTGCGCGCGGCCCAGCGCACGAGCGATGCGAAAGCGAACGCCGACGCGCGACGCGATTGGTGGCTCGTCTCGCGCGACGGCACTCGTCGCAACGTCACGCGCAATATGAAGGACGTGCCGGAAGTCCTGTGGCCGGAGCCGTCCCGCGAGTCTTTCGTCGGCGTCGCGGGCGGGAAACTCTGGCGCGTTTCGATTCAGGGCACGGGCGGCGTGGCGATGGGTGGCGACTTCAAAGGCGCAGTGACTGCGTTCGCTTGGCCCGTCCATACGAACAGCGGCCAGGAGGAATACCCGCTGCTCGGCCGCACGTATGGGGAAGTGGTCGTGAGCGTGCGGGACGAGCACGCCATGACGACGCCATGGCACGTAGACCTTACATCGGGCGCGGCCAAGCCGGTTCAACACTGGAGCGCAGACTCGAAAGTGGTCCGCTATCTGCCGAAGTCGCGCACGTATGTGGTGAGTGAAACGTCCAGCAAAGGGCAGCGGCTCTCGCTCGAAAGCGAGCGGGGATCGACGACGCTTGCGTCGATCAACCAGTTCCTTGGCGATCTGCAGGAGGCCCCGTTTCGCCAGATCGAATACGTCAGCCTGAATGGCGAGAAACTGAAAGGCTGGCTGATCCTTCCGATTGGCTACGAGAGCGGCAAGCGTTATCCGCTGCTCACTTGGGTGTACGCGGGCAGCGTGTACAAGGACACGCCACCGACGTCCGATCGCATCGGTGGATTCCTGTCCCCTTATTCGATGCAGATTCCCGCGGCGAAGGGCTATGCGGTGCTACTGCCGAGCATGCCGCTGAATACGATGGGTGAGCCGGATGATCCGATGCTCCGACTCACCAACGGTGTGCTGCCCGCGGTGGACGAGGCGGTCCGGCTGGGAATTGCCGATCCGCAGAAGTTGTTTCTCATGGGACACAGCTTCGGCGGATTTTCGACCTATGGACTCGTGACGCAGACGAACCGCTTCAAGCGCGCTGTCGCGTGCGCGGGTCTTTCCGATCTCATCAGCCTCTACAGCCAGTTCGATGCACGCCAGCGCTACGAGCCGCGGTTGACCGACGGCATGGAAGGCATGTTCGAAAGCGGGCAGGTCGCGATGGGCGCGCCGCCGTGGCAAGACCTCAATCGGTATCTGCGAAACAGCCCGATCTTCTCGGTGGATCGCGTGTCGACGCCGCTGATGATCATCCAGGGCGACATGGATTACGTCGCGATTCAGCAGGGCGAGGAGTTCTTCGCGTCGTTGCATCGACTGGGCAAGCGCGCGAGCTTCGTTCGCTACTGGGGCGAAGGGCACGTGCTGCGCAGTCCCGCCAATGCGCAGGACATGTGGAAGAGGATTTTTGCGTGGTTCGAAGAGGAGGGATCGTGATGCGTGGCCGGAAGATCAAGCGTTGGATGGCTGTTGCGGTGATGTCGGCCGGCGCGCTGACAATGACTGCCGCTGGAGTCGCGCAGGCGGAACAAGCTCGCGCGAACGCTGCGCTGCGCCCCGTCGACATGCAAGCTGTGCTGGCTTCGAAGCTTCCTCAGCTCCACAACGTGCGATGGCTCGCGGATTCGTCCGGCGTGCTCGCAACGCGCAGCGAGCCGGAAGTGCCGGGCGAGACCATCGAATCCTGGTCGCTGTCCGGCAAGCATGAAACGCTCGGCGCAGGCCAATTCGCCGTCGCCTCTCCGGACGGTCGCTGGATCATCTATCTCGACGGCAAGCACTGGGCATTGCGCGATCGCAAGTCGGGCCAAGTCACTCAGCTAGGGGAAGAAGGCTCGTATGCACCCACCGTGCTGAGTCCGCCGCGCTGGTCACGCGACAGTCGCCACGTGGGCATCGTAGACATTCTTCGCCAGCCTGACGCGCCGTTCAAACCGCCAGTCGAGGAAAAGAACGGCGTTCGCTTCCTCGATGTTGGTGCGATTGCGGATGGCACGCTCCGCGCGGCGCAAGACAAGTCGCGAGTCACGTTGATCGACGTACGTCATCCGGAGCAGTGGCGCTCGCATATCGTTCCGGAATGGCTGGCGTACTACGGTGATTGGGGGCCGGGCGACCAGTTCTATTTCGTTGCGATCTCGGGCTGGACCGGCGGCTCGAGAGCCTTCACTGCGCTCCGTCGCATCGATGCGCGCACGATGGGCGTCACAGAGATATTTCGCATGAACGACGCCGTCATGCAGGGCGCAGCGCCTCGCGTTTCTCCGGACGGTAAGTCCATTGCGCTGGCGTGGGACGTCGACACGAAACGCTGGGACGATTTCAACAGCCTCATCCTCGTGGACGCGGAGACAGGCGCCATCAAGCGACTGACGGCGCAACAGTACGTCGGTGCAGCTTCGTACTCATGGGCTCCAGACGGTCGTTCGCTGTACTTCATTGCACGGCATGGAGGCCTGGACCAGATCTGCCAGGTCACGCTGAACGGTGAAGTGCGCCAGTTGTCGAGCGGCGATCGTCGTCACTTCGACCTGATGTTGTCGCCGGACGGGCGTTGGCTCAGCTATCAGACAGAAGACGGCAACAGCCACAAGGATGTACGCATCCGCTCAACTCGCGATGGCAGCGAACGGATTGTCACCGTGCTGAGTGATGTTTCGAGTGACTACCGTCTCGCGGGCTTCCAGCACGTGAAGTGGCGCAGCACCGATGGTCTGGACATCTACGGCTATGTTTTCACGCCGCCGGATTTCGACCCAAAGCGGAAGTACCCGCTTTACGTCGATGTGCACGGTGGTGGACCTGCAGCGCGTCTATATCTCGGCGGCCCGCTGAGTCTTGCTATCTCGAATACGCCACTCGAGTGGCATGCATGGGCCACGCTGGGATACGTCGTGTTCGTTCCGGACATGCGCTCCAGCGGGGAATACAGCCCGAAGGTGGCGGCCCAGCGATATGGCTCAGGCGACTGGGACTGGACGGGTATGCAGAAGGACGTCGAAGACATCGAAAGCGGAACGCGGTGGATGATCAGTCAGGGCTACATCGATCCCGAACGGGTCGCGGTGTTCGGGCATAGCGCGGGTGGCGGTCGCGTGAACTTGCTGCTGACGCGGAGCAATCTCTACCACGCAGGGATCATCCACGAGGCGATTCACTCAGGCGCGATCGGCTACGTGTTCGCGTTTGCCTCGGGGCGGAACACCGGGGCTGGCTTCGATGAGCTGTATTTTTCGAACGGCCAAAGGCTCGCTGACAATCCGCAGGCGTTTACCGGCGGCTTCATGTTCGACGGCTACCGCAGCCACACGCCGACGCTGATCATGGTGGGTGATCCGGACAAGGGCGCAGTAGAGCCGTTTTCGGCAGAAGTGCTGTTCACGCTACTGCGCATGTACCACGTGCCCACGCGGATGCTTCGCTATCCGGACGAAGGGCACAACCCACTTACGGCGGCGTCAGCGCTGCACCGGTACGAGGAGATCAAGGCGTGGCTGGAGAAGTACATTCCGGCACCGGCACCGGCGCCAGCGACGGCCGCGGCAGGTTCTACGACGCCTTAGAAGGGGGAGATGGGTTGGGCCCGCTCTGCAAAACTCAGAAGAGTTTCTTTGGTTTCCGAAACCAGCAAAGCGCTCCGCTCAACCCGCTTCGGCCTGATGCTTGCCGCGCTCCACCGCGAGATCTCGCAGCTTCGCGGCAATGTCGCGGCGGGCATCGGGCAACGACTGACGATTCGCGTCGACTTCCCGTATGCGTTCCAGGATGTACGCCGCTTCATCCGCATGCAGCTCGCCGACTTTCAGGCTGACGATGCGGCCGCGGCTGTCTGCAAACACCGAGAACGGCAGCACCATCGCGACCCCGAAGCGTTCAGCGGCCTCATAGCCTTCCTGTTCGCCGATCAGTATCGGATAGTCGATGCCGATGTCGCTGGCGTACTTCAACACGGCCTTACGCTCGTCGATGGCGATGCCGACGATTTCCAGACGATCTGACGCGTGTTGCTTGCGCAGTGATTTGAGTAGCGGGATTTCCTCACGACACGGTCCGCACCACGTCGCCCAGAAATTCACGATGACCGGACGGCCTTTCCAGTCTTCGAGACTTTTCATCGCGCCGGTGCGATCGGGCAACCGGATGTCGGGCAGCGTTTCGGGAATCGTGCGTTTCGGAGGCGGCTCTGCCGTGGTGTCGGGCACCACTTCCGCTTTCAGCGGAGTCGACGCGAGCTGGCCGGCGCCTGGCGACTCCCGCAAGGAGGAGTTTCGCTCTGTGATGGCCCGTTGCGCGAAGTAGCCGCCGCCGGCGGCGATGAGGATGGCCGCGAGACCGATGACGAGGTTGCGGCTCACGAGTCCTTGGAGCCTTCGAGCGCCTTGCGCAGCAGCGCTGCGAACTCATTTGCCTTCATGTAACCCACGACACGGAAGTTCTGCTGTTCGGCACCCGACGCGTTGTAGAAGGCAATGGTCGGAGGGCCGAAGATGCCGAAGTGTTTCATGAGCGCCTGATCCAGCGCGTCGTTGCGCGTGACGTCCGCACGCAGGAGCACGGTGTTGCCGAGCGCCTGCTGCACGGACGCGTCGGTGAACGTGTACTTCTCCATCTCTTTGCAGGACGTGCACCAGTCCGCATAGAAGTCGAGCATCACGGTCTTGCCAGCGGCGCTCGCCGCGGTGACGCGCGCGTTCAGATCGTCTACAGACTTGATCGTCTCGAAAGCGAGTGTCGGTTCGGCCGCCGTGCCCTTGCCGCCGCCCGAGCCGTTGACCGCGCGCAGCTCGCTCAACGGCTGCAGTGGATCATGCCCACCGGAGGCCACGCCTATCAGCAGCAGCACACCGTAGACGACTGCGATCAGGCCTGGCGCACGCACCGGTGCGGGGGCAGGACCGCCATCGCGTGCTTTCAGTGTGAAGATCCAGTAGCCGGAGACGATCGCGAGAGCCGCCCACAGCAGCATCCCAATTTCCGCCGGCAAGAGCGGCTGAACCAGGTAGATCGCCACGGCGACGAACGTGACGCCGAAGAGCGATTTCACCGTGTCCATCCAGGGGCCCACTTTCGGCAGCAGCGATCCGGCGGATGCGCCGACGAGCAGGAGTGGCACGCCCATGCCGATGCCGGTGGCGTAGAGAGCACCGGCACCGCGAGCGACCTGACCGGTCTGGCTGATCACCGACAGTGCGGCGATCAGAGCGGGCGCGACACACGCGGTAACGACCAGCGCCGACAGCGCGCCCATGATGAACGTGCCGATGTACGTGCCGGACTTCTGCTGGTTGCTCACGTTGGTGAGTCGCGTCTGCAGCGCGCTCGGGAGTTGCAGCGTGTACGCGCCGAACATGGCGAACGCCAAGGCGACGAACAGCAGCGCGAACAGTCCGACAATCCAAGGCTTCTGGAAGAACGTCTGCGGCGCTTGGTTGAAGACGAGGACGAATGCGGCACCGGCAGCGGCGTACGTGAGCGCCATGCCCTGAACGTAAGTGAACGCGAGCGAGAAGCCGCGCCCTGCAGTGACCTTGCCGCCTTGGCCGACGATGATCCCCGACAGGATGGGGATCATTGGCAGGACGCACGGCGTAAAGGAAAGCAGGACGCCAATGCCGAAGAATGTTGCGAGGACCAGGAACAGGTTGCCGTCGCGGAGGAGCGCGGCCAGGCGGTCTTGTTCGGAAACGAAACCGCCCGGTGTCGTGGCACTCACCGCACTCGCTGCCGCGAAACCGCCATCAGCGCTGCCCGACGCGCTGCCGCCCGCCGGTAAACTCACCTTCAAATTCTTGGTGACCGGCGGATAGCAGAGTCCCGCATCCGCGCAGCCCTGGTACGTCACGTCGATGGGCAGCTCGATCGCTTTCCCAGCGGCCCGAGCCACCGGCACGGTCGCGATGAGGCCCTCGTGGTAAACCTCCTGCGTACCGAAATACTCGTCGTTCTTGACCTTGCCCGCCGGCAGGGCAGGTGCGCCGAGCTTCGCTTCGGTGCTGGTCGACGCGACCTTGATCCGACTCTTATAGAGGTAATAGCCCTCGTGGATGACCCACTCGAGGCGCACCTTGTCCGGCCCGTCCGCCGACGCGATGAGCCGGAAGGCCTGATCGGGTTCGAGGAATTCGGGCTCGGCCGTGTTCCGGTTGGCGCCGAGGATGGCGTTGATGCCGCCCTGGGAGGGCAGCTGCGAAGAATTCGGCGCGGCGCCGGGGTCGGCGGCCTGCGCCAGCAAGGGAAGCGCTGCCGCGACCAGGGCGGCAGACAGGGCGAACAGGCGTGAAAAGCGCTTCAACACGTCGCTCATAGAGTCGGATCCCGCCTCAAAGTGCTGCGCCGGGTGGGCAAATCGCCCTGCAAGCGACCCGGACGAAGGGCCCCGGAGCATACGTTCGGCTCGCCGGCCCGTCACGGAAGGAGACCGGAAAGCGCAAAAAGTATCGCTTCAGGCTTGAATTCCGAAGGTCCTTGCCTATGATTAGCAGCCGATCGGGGAGAGTGCTAACAGCGATTTTCAGGGACTGGCCATGACCGGACTCTTTTGCGCAAGCCGCTCGCCCCGCCCCGGACTCATTAAACATATTCATTCTGATCTCAAGGAGCTTCTCCCATGAAGATTCGTCCTCTTCATGACCGCGTCATCGTGAAACGTCTGGAAAGTGAAAACACTTCTCCGGGCGGCATCGTGATTCCCGATAGCGCGGCTGAAAAGCCTGTGCAGGGCAAGATCGTCGCGGTCGGTAAAGGCAAGATTCTCGAGGACGGCAACGTCCGTCCGCTCGACGTCAAAGTCGGCGACAAGATCCTGTTCGGCAAGTACAGCGGAACGGAAGTGAAGGTCGACGGCGACGATCTCCTGGTCATGCGGGAAGAAGACGTCATGGCCGTGATCGAAGGCAAGTAAGAGAGGATCACAGACATGGCAGCTAAAGACGTACGTTTCTCCGACGACGCCCGCAACCGCATGGTGAAGGGTGTCAACATCCTCGCCAATGCCGTGAAGGCGACGCTCGGCCCCAAAGGCCGCAACGCGGTGCTCGAGAAGAGCTTCGGCGCCCCCACCGTCACGAAGGACGGTGTGTCGGTCGCGAAGGAAATCGAGCTCAAGGACAAGTTCGAGAACATGGGCGCGCAGATGGTGAAGGAAGTCGCTTCCAACACCTCTGACGAAGCCGGCGACGGCACCACCACCGCCACCGTGCTCGCGCAGGCGATCATCCGCGAGGGCCTCAAGGCCGTCGCGTCGGGCCGCAACCCGATGGACATCAAGCGCGGTATCGACAAGGCCGTTTCCGTGGCCGTCGAAGAGCTGAAGAAGCTCTCCAAGCCCTGCAAGGACTCGAAGGCGATTGCGCAGGTCGGCACGATCTCCGCGAACTCCGACGAGTCGATCGGCAAGACCATCGCCGATGCGATGGAGAAGGTCGGCAAGGAAGGCGTGATCACCGTTGAGGAAGGTTCGGGCCTCGAGAACGAGCTCGAAGTGGTCGAGGGCATGCAGTTCGACCGCGGCTACCTCTCCGCGTACTTCATCAACAACCAGGCGAACCAGACGGCCGAGCTCGACAAGCCGTACATCCTGCTGGTCGACAAGAAGATCTCGAACATCCGCGAGATGCTGCCGCTGCTCGAGGGCGTGGCGAAGGCCGGTCGTCCGCTGCTCGTCGTCGCGGAAGACGTCGATGGCGAAGCGCTGGCGACCCTGGTGGTCAACAACATCCGCGGCATCCTGAAGGTCGCGGCGGTCAAGGCCCCGGGCTTCGGCGATCGTCGCAAAGCCATGCTGCAGGACATCGCTGTCCTCACGGGCGGCAACGTGATCTCGGAAGAGGTCGGTCTGCAGCTCGAGAAGGCCACGGTCAACGATCTGGGCGAAGCCAAGAAGATCGTCGTGGAGAAAGAGAACAGCACGATCATCGACGGCGCCGGCAAGGGCGCGGACATCAAGGCCCGCATCGAGTCGATCCGTCAGCAGATCGCGGAAGCGACCTCTGACTACGACAAGGAAAAGCTGCAGGAGCGTGTTGCGAAGCTTTCCGGCGGTGTGGCCGTGATCAAGGTCGGCGCTGCCACCGAGATCGAGATGAAAGAGAAGAAGGCCCGCGTCGAAGACGCCCTGCACGCCACGCGTGCGGCCGTTGAAGAAGGCGTGGTGCCGGGCGGCGGTGTGGCGCTGATCCGCGTGCTCAAGTCGATCGCGAACCTCGAAGGCAAGAATGAAGACCAGACGGTCGGCATTCGCATCCTGGCTCGCTCCATCGAGGAGCCGCTGCGCCAGATCGTCGAGAACGCGGGTGAAGACGCTGCGGTGGTCCTGAATGCCGTCAAGGCAGGCAAGGGCGCCTACGGCTACAACGCTGCGACGGGCGAATACGGCGACATGCTGGAAGCCGGCATCCTGGATCCGACCAAGGTTACGCGTCTGGCCCTGCAGAACGCGGCCTCGGTGTCGGGCCTCCTGCTGACGACCGAAGTCATGATCGCGGAAGCGCCGAAGGATGACGACCACGCGCACGGCGGCATGCCGCCGGGCGGTATGGGCGGCATGGACATGTAAATGTCCGCACGTGCGGACATTCGAACGAATAGTTCGATCCGCGCGTGAACTTCAGCTTATCGGCCCTGTCCATTCAGGGCCGATTTGCTTTGTGCGATCCGGATTTTTTTCAACCAACCCTGACCGAGCTGACCGTTTCGAGAAAACACTTTTGCCAGCAGTTTTGCTCACGCTGAAGTAACTTTTCAGCGAGCGACGTGTTTTCGAAGTTAAGGGAATGGCCTGCGCCTCGCGCAGCGTTCCCCGAAAGCCGCGGATCGAGACCCCCTGAATGTTCCGCGCACTCTTGGGCCCCGCCTTTGGCGGGGCCTTTTTATTTGGAAAAAAGTCGCCGCAAAAAGCGGCCTGCGCGGCCCGGCGTTTTTTCGGACATCAGCTGCGTTGCCGGCCGCAAAAAGCGTGGTTTTTGCCGCCTGGTCTGGCGCGTAGCTACGCCCGGCCGATTGCGGCAGCTCGTTTGGCCTAGCCGGGCGCGACAAGACAATAAGACAAATCCAACAGCGCGCTTGTCGCGTCCCGGGCACGCGTCTTTCAATCTATCGTGCTGCGGTTTACTGTGGCTCTCACCTGTCGGGACGGTCTTTCTCGGAGCGCGCATCCATGGCATCCCACCTTCGTATTCCTGCATGGACGCTTGGCGTTCTGGGTTCGTCATTTCTCCTTCTCTCCGGCTGCGACAAATTCACGGGTGGTGGTGAAACGGAGTGGGCGCGCGCGGCGCTCGAGCGCAATCCGAATCTCACGATCGTCGCATCCGATGCCGACGCGAAGACGTTCACCGTGCAGGTGAAGGGCAGCAACGAGCTGCGAGTCGTGCGTGTCGATCAGCTCATCGGCAACGTGCCGTCGGATGGCGTTGCGCCCATCGTTGCCGAGCCCGCGTCGACTGCGCCCGCAACGACGCCCCCGGTTGCCGACGCGGTCCCTGCGCCTGAAGCCACGGAGCCCGCTGCAGATACCTCGCGCGAGCGTCCCGCGGATCAGGTCAATGCGCGCCTCGCTTCATCGACTCCGCAAACCGGCCTCGCGCCTGGCAGCATGGAGGTCAAGAACGCGAAGGGCGAGGTGCTCGCATCGGGTGATGCGGCGAATGCCAATGCGCCGGCCACCGATATCGCGAATGCGACCGCTGCGGGCAGGAACGTGCTCGCGTCGGGTCCGGGTTACAGCATCACGGCGGGAGACGCGTCGCGTGGCAAGCGTCCGCTGCGCCTTGCTGAAGCGACCGAGCTGAAGCCTGCGGCCGGTGGTGCGGTAGAGCGTCGTTACGAACCGATGATCTGCCAGGGCAATCGCCTCGTGCACATCGACGGCCGCAATCTCGAGTTCGAAGGCGACGCGATCGCGGCGCTGGATGGATGCGAGATTCACATCACGAACAGTCATATCATTGCGCACGGTCTGGGTCTTTCAGCGCGTGCCGCCAATGTCCACATCAAGAACAGTGTCATCGAAGGCGATGCGGGCTCGGTGTCCGCATCCGAAGGCGCCAAGGTTTACACGCAGCAATCCACGTTCAAGGGATTGAGCCGGCGCCTTGACTCAGCCACCTTCACCGACCTCGGCGGAACCACCTGGAAGTGACGCGCAGGGCGTAACTTCGCCCGCCGCGGGTGCGATTTCGACGGCGGCTGGCGCCGCGACTGATGTACCCATTGGCCGCATAACCGGCGCGGCAGATGGTGCTTTGTCCGGCTCCGCGACCAACGCCACCGCCGGCCTCACGCCTCTGCTGGTTCCGCTCGTCGAGCGGGCCCTCGAAACACTCACCGGCAACGCGGAGCTGACCGCGGCGCTCGACGCCGCGCCAGCGAAAGTTCGCGCGTCATTGCCGCTGGTATTCGCGACGAGTGATTTCGTCGCGCAGGCGTGTTCGCGACATCCCGAATTTCTCATCGAGCTCGTCCGTACTGGCGATCTGCAGCGGCGGCTGCAGCGTGCGGACTTCATCGCACGCGCGCCGTCAACGATGGCAGTGACTTCTGCTGACGCTCCTGCCACTGCGGTCCCCGAAGCTGAATTCATCTCTGCCCTGCGCCGCTGGCGCCGTCGCGAAATGGTCCGCATCGCATGGCGGGATCTCGCGGGTTGGGCGAGTCTCGAAGAAACGCTTTCCGAGCTTTCGGTGTTCGCCGATACGGCGATCCAGTCTGCGTATGAACACGCGCGCCGCGCATTGATCGTGCGTTACGGAACGCCGCGTTCGCCGTCCGGCGTCGAGCAGCCGCTCCTCGTCATCGGCATGGGCAAGCTCGGCGGCGGCGAGCTGAATTTCTCGTCCGACATCGATCTCGTTTTCCTGTTTCCCGAGCACGGGGTCACGGATGGCCCGCGCTCCATCGAGAACGAAGAGTTCTTCACTCGCCTCGGTCGGAGCCTCATTCGCCTGCTCGAAACGCCGACGCACGAGGGCATCGTGTTTCGTGTGGACATGCGCCTGCGCCCCTTCGGCGATAGCGGCGCACTCGTTTCCAGCTTTGCGTCGTTCGAAGACTATCTGCAACGGCACGGTCGCGATTGGGAGCGATATGCATACGTGAAGGCGCGCGCGATCACCGCGGCCGAGCACTACTCCGAGATCTACGCGAACGCAGTGCGGCCTTTCGTGTACCGGCGTTACGTCGACTACGGCGTGTTCGAAAGCCTGCGCGAGATGAAGGTGCTGATCGAACGCGAGGTCGAGCGCCGCGAGCTCGCGGATCACGTGAAGCTCGGACCCGGCGGTATTCGCGAGATCGAGTTCGTCGTGCAGGCGTTTCAGCTGATTCGCGGTGGAAGGTTCAAGGGCCTGCAAACGGCCTCATTGCTCGAAGCGCTGCCGCTGCTCGATGGCAGCAAACTGCTGCCGCCGCACGTGGTCTTCGAGCTGCATGCAGCGTATTCGTTTCTGCGCCGTCTGGAGAACCGCATTCAGATGCTGGCAGATGCGCAGGAACATCAGCTTCCGAAAGACGATCTCTCGCGCACGCGCATCGCGTTGTCCATGGGTGCAGCGGACTGGACCGAGTTGCTGGTCGAGCTCGGTAAACATCGCGCGCGCGTCAGTCGTCACTTCAAGGCCGTAGTGTTCAGCACCGGCCGCGAAGCCGAGGAGGGCGCGGTCCGGATGGATCTCGGCCGCTTGTGGGACACGCAGGGTGAAGAGGCCGCTCTCGCGGAATCACTCGCCAAAGCGGGCATGGCGGATTCGGAAGGTGCTGCACGGATGCTTCTGGAGCTTCGCTCGTCGGGCACCGTTCGAAAGCTCGATGACCCGGGCCGCAAACGCCTGCAGGCATTGCTCCCAGTGTTGATGACAGATGTGGCAGCGAGCAGCGAGCCGCTCGCGGTGCTGCGACGTTTGATCCGCATCATCGAGGCCATCGGCCAGCGCTCGGTATATTTCGCGCTGCTGCACGAAAGCGAAGCGGCGCGCCGACGTCTCGTCGATCTGTGCGGCCGCGGCGATTTCCTCACGAACCAGATCGCCGCCCATCCGCTGCTGCTGGATGAGCTGCTCGATGAACGTCTGCTGCTCGACCTGCCAACACGCGCGGAGCTTGCCAACGAGCTCGACGTGATGATGGAGCAGCTTCCGGAAGCGAACGATCCGGAGCGGCAGGTCGAAACGCTTCGGCAATTTCAGCGTGCCGCCACTTTCAGAGTGGCCGTCGCGGACCTTACGGGTCTGCTGCCCGTGATGCGCGTGAGCGATCGGCTCACGGAAATCGCGGAGCTCATCGTCGAGCGCGCCATGTCATTGGCGTGGCAGCAGATGACGGCGCAGTTCGGCATGCCCATGAGTGATGACCAGGGCACAGCCGATACTTCGGGCCCTGCTTCAAGCGATCAGGCGGGCAACGGGCGTGGCCGCCGTCCTGTGCGCATCTGCGCGATCGGCTACGGCAAGCTCGGCGGCAAGGAGCTAGGTTATTCGTCCGACCTCGACCTCGTGTTCCTGCACGACTCGCAGGGCGAGCAGCAGGAAACCGATGCTGCCAGGCCGGTCGACAACCAGGTGTTCTTCATTCGGCTCGCCCAACGCATAGTGCATCTGCTGACGATGCATTCGCGCGCCGGTCGGCTCTACGAAGTCGATCAGCGCCTGCGTCCGAGCGGCAAGGGCGGCATGCTGGTCACGAATATTCGCGCGTTCGCCGAGTACCAGAAGAAAGAGGCGTGGACGTGGGAGCACCAGGCGCTGCTGCACGCGCGTGCCGTCGCGGGCTCTCCCGAGTTGCGTGCGCGTTTCGAAGAAGTGCGCATGAGCACGCTTCGCAACGACGTCCGACGCGACAAGTTGCGTGAGGACGTTGCTTCGATGCGCGAACGCATGCGTCGCGAGCTCACCCGGGCGAAAGGCGGCGAATTCGACATCAAGCAGGACCCCGGCGGAATCGCGGACATCGAATTTCTCGCGCAGTACTGGGCGCTGCTGTGGGCGCATGACAAGCCACCGGTCGCGATGTTCTCGGACACGATTCGTCAGCTTGAGTCGGTCGCGTCCGCGAATCTCGTTCCTCAGGAAACAGTGGATGTGCTCACGCACGCGTATCGACAGTTCCGCACGAGATCGCACCATCTGTCGCTCGAGCTGCGCGAGCCGATCGTCGCCGCGACGGAGTTCGTCGAAACGCGAGCGGCGGTCACGAGCATCTGGATTTCGACGATGGGGCCGTGATGGGGGCTGCGATTGCGGCGGTGGCGCGCAGCCGGCTCGCCCGCCAAAGGCCAACGGGGTAGTGGGGTTGCCGGGCGAATCAACGTTGGGGGCGTTGGGTCGGGGGCTGCGGCAGGTGTCCTTGGTACGCCGCCGTGAGCGTCCCCCTCACAGCGGCGCCCCCTCACGGTCTATGGTGAGGTCCGCCCTGACCCCACACTGACTTACCCTGCCCGAAGGGCCGGAGGGGACGTCTCCAGCATGATTCTTCCGCGGCAGTGACCGTGCCCTCACTCTCTGTGGGCAGGGGGCGTTTCATATCAGGCGGGAGCTTTGCTTGGGACTAAAGCCTCGGTTGACCGGCCCCTGGCGGACAGTGGACGCGCGGGGCCTGGACAATCGTCCGGGCGCCGATGCCCCTATAATGCCGCCCCGGTACCGGAACCGAACGGAAAGACCTTCTCGAATGGCCGCGACTCCTGCCCGCACGCTGATCCAGCCGAACGCCCAGAGCCAGTACGACGTCACGGCCGAAGACCTGCCGCTCGCCTGCCCGATGCCGGAGATGTATCTCTGGAACTCGCACCCACGGGTTTACCTGCCGATCGAACAGACCGGCTGGGCGAAGTGTCCCTATTGCGGGGCGGAGTACACGTTGAAGGGTGGCGGCAAGGGATCGGACGAGCCGCACGGCTGAGAGCGAAGGTTCGAGGCCCGGCCGCTCACGACGGCGTCTCACGGCCCGCGGTTCGCGACGGCGAACGCCGCCGCGAAGGGCTAATGCAACGCGTCCGGCCCCATATTGTGACCGCGCGTTACGGCCGATACGGCTGGTACGACTTCTCTTCCACGATGCGTGAACCGAGCTTCACGTTCACCCGCTTCTTGATCGCCGCGCGCTCGTCGTTCTCGATGTAGACCGACCGCGCGAGCTCAATGAACCGCGCGTCGAACGCCTGCGCGCGTTCCTTGTCCCGGATGTCGTCTTCGATCACCCAGAGGCGCTCATTCACCGCCTGCAACGCGCGCTCGTCGTCCGCGAGATCGGCAGCACCGACAGCCTCGCGCCAGGTTTTCTCCAGGTCGCCGAGCTCGGTGCGCACGTTCGCGAGCTTCGCGGCGTCGGTCATGCGAGCCGACTTGATGCGCAGGATGGTGATCTTGTCCAGCAACTCGCCAGGCGAGATCGGCACGAAAATGTCTTTCATCGAAATTTCCTTCGGCTTCAGGGCACGCCTTGCCGCTGCGCGTACTGCAGGGCCTGGTCCAGCTTCGTCTTGACCTGCTCGACCGTGATGAGATCCATCACGCCCGGATCCTCGATCTTCTCCGTCCACGGCAGCTGTTCGGGCGCTTTGCCGCGGAATTTCCGGGCGGCCTCGGCGTAAGCATCCACGCACCAGGGCCGCGAAAGATACGGTCCGCTGCGGGCGGGATTCGTTGCGGCATAAAGTCCCACCACCGGCGTGCGGACCATCGTGGCCATGTGTGCTGGGCCCGAATCCGGCGCCACCAGTACCGTTGCGCGCTCGAGCAGCGCCAGCAGCTGGGGCAGCGTGTCCTTGCCGATCTGGTTGATCACCGGCGTCTGCACCGCAGCTTCAATGGCAGCCCCGACCTCCCGCTCCAGCGGGGTCGGGCCGCCGCACAGGATGACGCGCATGCCGTGTTCGCCGGCCGCGTAGTCGGCAATCTGGGCATATCGCTCGGCGCGCCAATTGCGCAGCGAATGGCTGGAACAGGGGCTGATGACGAGCGTGGGACGCGCATCGGGAATCAGTTTTTGCGCGTATTCGCGCGCTTCGGGTGGCAGCGGAATGTTCCAGTCGACCACGCGATCCGGTACGCCCAGCGCCTCAACGAAGCCGAAAAAGCTGTCGAGCACGTGCTCGCGCGCACGGGGGGCAATGCGCTCATTGGTGAAGAGCCACTGCAGCTCACGGGCGCGCGCCCGATCGAAGCCGAGCTTCACGGTGGCCCGCGTCGAGCGGGCAATGAGACTTGCCCGGAAGGCGAGCTGCATGTGGAGCAGGACGTCGAAATGCCTTTGGCGGAGCGCGCTGTGCAATTCGCGACGTGCACCGAAGCGGGCCCGCTTGTCGACGATGATAAACTCCACGCCTTCGATCAGGCTCATGAGGCGCGCTTCAGTCTTGCCGATGATCCACGTGAACTGCGTCCGCGGCCAGGCCCGCTGCAAAGTGCGAAGCACAGCCACGGCGTGGCAGGTATCGCCAATTGCCGACAGCCTCAACAGGCAGACGCTTCGCGGTGGCGCTTGCATCTCAGCCATGACGAATCAGGCATGGCACATTGAACATGGCAAGGTCGGCATGATGAGTGGAGTTTGCAAATGAGCGCGCAGCAGTGGCCGCTCGGATCTGAAGTGAGGCGCCAGGATCTCACGGGGGGCGTCATGCTATATGACGCATCCCGGGCCGGCAACGCAGCGCCGGCGTGGTTCGATCCGGGTTACTGGAAGGAACGCGGCGAGATCGATGGCGAGGCCCGCGGCCGCGGCGTCACGCACTTCATCAAGTCCGGCAAACAGAATCTCGTGCTCCGGCATTATCGCCGCGGCGGACTGGTCGCGCGCGTGATGCGGGATCGCTATTTCTGGAGCGGCGAATCCGCCACGCGCGCGTTTCAGGAATGGCAGCTTCTCTATCACCTGCATCGTGCCGGCTTGCCGGTGCCCGCGCCGGTGGCGTGCTGCTATCGACGGCGCGGCCTGCTGTACACCGCGGACATCATCACCGAGCGGCTGATGGATTCGGTCTCGCTCGCGGAACAGCTGCGAAATCGCGGCATTCCGATCCTCGGCTGGATCACGATCGGCCGGTGCATCCGCGCGTTTCACGATCTCGGCGTGTGCCATGCGGATCTCAACGCACACAACATCATGCTGGTCGGCGACGACTCGGTGTATCTCATCGACTTCGATCGCGGCCGGTTGCGTCGACCGGGGCTGTGGTGTGATGCCAACCTCGTGCGGCTGCGCCGCTCGCTGGAGAAGATCACCTACAAGATGCCTCCGGAACATTTCAGCGAAGCGGACTGGCACGGGTTGCTCGATGGCTATCGTCAGTCCGGCGGCGTGCCTGGCGCGTCGAGGCCGCCGACTCCGCCGAATGGCGATGCGAACGGGTCGAGCACGAGCCGTGCATTGAACGTAGCGACAGATCTGGCGGCGCCAGCCGCCGCGCAAACTGCGCCTTCAGTTGCCGCTGCCTCGCAGACCGCACCTTCGGCCTCGATGACAAGCGTGCCGACTGCGGCGGCCGTCACCTCGCCGGTCTCACAATCGATACCCGAGGCCACGCCGTCTTCGGGTCCGGGCAGTGTCGTCCCCACTCGTCCCATCTCCGCGGCCTGACCGCATTCCCATTATCGAATGCGTTATCTCTATACCCTGCTCGCGTACCTGCTCGCGCCCATCTTCTGCGTCGTGCTGTGGTTCCGGAATCCCGGGTATCGTCGCAACTTCGGCCAGCGCTTCGGCAGGGGCGAGCCGGTTGCCGCGCCGAGCATCTGGGTGCACGCCGTCTCGGCCGGTGAGGTGCAGGCGGCGGCCGTTCTCGTGCGCACGTTGTACGACCGCTATCCCGGCGTGCCGCTGGTCGTTACCACGCTCACGCCGGCCGGTGACGAGCGCGCTCGGACGCTGCTCGGGGATCGCGCGAACATCCGTTACATGCCGCTCGACCTGCCTGGCTCCGTGAAGCGCTTCTTCGATCTCGTGAAGCCGCGCATCGCCGTGATTTTCGAAACGGAGCTGTGGCCGAACCTGTATTACGAGTGCGGCCGACGCCGCATTCCGCTGGTGCTCGCGAGCGCGCGTCTGTCGCCGCGCGCGATGAATCGGTATCAGCGTTTCATCAGCCTGTTCCGGCAGGTGCTCGCCAATCGCATCGTCATCGCCGCGCAGGGCGAGAGCGATGCGGAGCGCTTTCGGTCGCTCGGCGCGGACCCGGATCAAACGCACGTCACCGGCAACATCAAATTCGATTTCGCCGTGCCGGCGGACATCACCACGAAGGGCGATTCGCTGCGCGCGCATTACGCCGCGGATCGTCTCGTGTGGGTGGCCGGCAGTACGCACGAGGGCGAAGAGGCACAGATTCTCGAAGCGCATCGCGAAGTGCGCAAACAGCATCCGGGCGCGCTGCTCGTCATGGCGCCGCGCCGGCCGCAGCGGTTTGCGGAAGTGGGCGCGTGGCTCGAGAAGCAGAACGTGCGCTTCATCCGCCGCTCGAATCCGTCGGCACGCACGCCGGATCTGGAGATGGTGCTCGTCGATACGCTGGGTGAGCTGCTGGACTTCTACTCGATGGGCGATGTCGCGTTCGTCGGCGGCACGCTCGTGAAAGTGGGCGGACACAACCTGCTCGAACCGGCGGCGCTGGGATTGCCGGTGCTCGCAGGGCCGAATAACTTCAACGCCGCGGACATTGCCAAAATTCTCGTGGATCGCGGCGCCGTGCAGATCGTGACGGATGGGAAAGATCTGGCCGCGCACGTGTCGGCGCTGTTCGCGAATCCCGCGGAGCGCGCACGCATCGGTGCGATCGGGCGTGCATGCGTTGCAGATAATCGCGGCGCGCTGGACAAGCTGCTGCGGCTGATCGATCCGCTGATGCAGCAATAGCCCTGCCTGCTTTGAGCGGCCGCGCTGAGTGCCCCACTCTTTGCGGCGCGCATAAAAAAACGCCCGCGTTGCCGCGGGCGCTGATTTCAACCGGAGAGTCGAGAAGAACCTATCGTGCCGGCGGCGGCGCGGCGGGCTGTGTCGGCGCGGCGCGCACAGTCTCCGTCAGCAACGCGTTGAGCTCCGCCAGTGTCTGTTCGTCGAGATTACCCGCGGCGAGGCGCAGGTTGATCACATTCTGCAGGTAGTCGTAGCGGCTGCGAGCGTAGTTCGTCTGCGCCTGAACGAGCAGCCGCCGCGAATCGAGGACGTCCACCGACGTTCGCGTGCCGACTTCGTAGCCCGCTTCCGTTGCCTTCAGCGAAGTCTGGCTCGACTCGAGTCCCTGACGGAGCGCTTCGACGCGCGCCATTTCGCTGATCACGCCGAGATAGGCATCGCGCGCGGCGCGCTCCGTGGCTCGTGACGATGCGGTGACGCGCTCTTTCGCGGCGATCCAGCGAAACTGCTGTTCCCGCACGCGGGACTGAGTGACTCCGCCGCTGAAGATCGGCACCGTCACCTGGATGCCATACGTGCGGGTATTGGTCTCTGTCGGATAGTCGCCGTACGGGCTGAACGGGCCGCCCTCCGCGAAGGACCCCTCGCCTTTGCCGGTGTTGTTGCCGTAGGTGCCGACGAGATCGATCGTCGGCAGATGTCCGCCGAACGCCACCCGAACCTGCTCGCGCGCGGTGTCCGCTGCGAGGCGGCTCGAAAGCAGTTGCGGGTTCTGGTCCAGCGAGACGTCCACCCATTCCTGTTCGACTTCGGGTTGCGGCGCCTTCAGCGGCATCGTCGCGCCCGGGCGGGAAAGCTGTTCGTACTTCTGGCCCGTCACCTCGCGAAGCTGTTCTTCAGCCGTGGCGAGCGCGCGCTTCGCGGAGATGACGTCCGCGGAGCTCTGGTCGCGCGCGGCCTTCGCGTCCTGCACGTCGGTGATGGCGATGAGGCCGACTTCGAAGCGCTTGTTGGACTGATCCAGCTGGCGATTGAACGCTTCCAAAGCGGTCTGCTGAGCTTCCAGGGTGTCCTGCGCCGAAAGCACAGCGAAATAGCGCTGTGCAGCGCGCTGCATGAGGGCCTGCTCAGCGGTGCGGTAGTCCGCCTCAGCCTGGGCGACCTGTGAATCTGCGGCGCGGAGCGTGGCCCACCGCGTCCAGGAGAACAGGTTCTGACGCAGGTCGAAGCTCCATGCACGACCGTCTGGGTGGAATCTGCCGGTTGACGGCGGAACGACGCCGGTTGCCGGGTCGGGGACGCCGCGAGTGGGCTGCGTGGAGTCGGTGTACCCTCGTGTCAGCGAGGCGCTGCCGGTGATCTGCGGCAACAACGCACCCCACGCCTGCGGCCTGACCTCGCGGCTCGCCTTACGGAGCGCGTCGGCCTCGCGGATCTGCGGGTCGTTGGCGAGTGCGTCCCTGTACACGCTGAGCAGGTCTGCGGCGCTGGCGGTTGTTGCGGCCAGTGTGGCGGCCAACGCCGAAAGGAGTGCGATTCGGATCGCCCTTTTCATGCTTTTCCCTTTAGAGACGTAGTCTTATTAAAGCGGTGTTGTATATCACTATATCAGCTGCGGCTGGCGGCCTTCAATACCGAGGGCGGCGAGGCGTGAGGCCTGCGCGTTGAATGACGCCAGACCTGGCTGACAACCTTTGTGCTGACGGATGGCACCCGGCAAATATTGTTTGCCCGTCCCCGCCGTCAGTATGTCCGCACCGTTGGATCGACGTCCCGCGCCCAGGCCAGGATGCCGCCCGTGAGGTTGGCAACAGACTGGAAGCCGTTCCGGCTCAGGAATTGCGCCACCTGCATGCTTCGGCCACCCGACCGGCACATGACGACGATCTCCCTGCCCGGGTCCAGTTCGATGAGGCGTGCGGGGATTTCGTTCATGGGGATGTGCGTGATATCCGGTATGCGAGCGACATCGAGCTCCCACCCCTCGCGAACGTCGAGCACGAACGGCCCCTCACCGGCATCACGACGCGCCTTGAGCTCGGTCACGCTGATCTCATTCACCATGGGCACACCCTACACCGGCACCGCAGCGACCATCGTCCACTTGTGACGGATGCCGCGCTGGGCACCATGAATGGCTAGAAAGCGAACCCGGGCGGTTGCCGGGCGTTCTGCAAGGGGGCGACGACAGTCTCGAACAGGCTTTCGGTGACCCAACCGTCCTCTGAAACACGCCTGATCAGACGGGCATCCATGACCGGGGCATCCCCCACGATGACGAACAGGCGGCCACCGATTTCGAGCTGGCGCTGAAAACGCTCGTCGTAGACCGGCAGAGACCCTGTGACGGCGATGGCGTGGTAGCGCGGACCAGGCGGTTGCGGGTCGGTCGCAAAGGCATCAGCGGTGATCACTTCCCCGTTCTTCACGCCGGCAGCGGCGAGGTTGGAGCGGGACAGGTCCGCGAGCACGGGGAGCAGCTCGAGCGAGGTGACTTGCGCAGCAAGCGCGGCGAGGCAGGCCGTGACGTATCCCGAGCCGGCGCCGATTTCGAGAACGCGATCGGTGACGCTCAGCTCCAATGCCTGGAGCAAGCGGCCGACGACATTAGGGCGCAGCATGTGCTGGCCACCAGGCAACGGCACATCTACGTCGGCGAAAGCGAGATACGCCTGCGGCGGCGGCACGAACTGTTCGCGCGGGACCGCACGCAGGATCGACAGCACGCGCGCGTCGAGAACCTCCCAGGCGCGCACCTGGTGCTCGATCATTTGTTCGCGGGCGTCTGTGACGAGGGGGGAGGAGGCCGACATGATTTCGCGAGGACTCCGGCCGGAATGCCGGCCAAACAAGACTGAACTTATTGTGCCCATGGCAAGGGCCCGAGAAGTTAAGGGTTTTACATGAATCTGCCAAGCGGATGTGCGACGAGATATGGTGAAAGGCAGACAGGGCGCATAGGGCGCTGCGCTAGACTTGTCGGCAAGGCGCGACGGGTAACAGAAAAAGTCGTCCCGGCCATAACGCGCCCTCGAACGGGGCTTTGAGAAAAACAAGATGTCGATATTGGGCCTGTTGTGCCTCCTGCTCGGACTCGTTGCTGCTTTGTTGCTCGTCCTTTACTGGCTCCAGCGTCGTGAGCTGAAGGCCGTCGGCGAACTGTCGCAGCAATTGCAAAAGGTTGCCGTCGGCGGCCGTCTGGGCGGACGCGTGGAATTGACCACCGATCACCCTGAGATCGGTGCACTCGCGACGTCCGTCAATCATCTGCTCACGCGCGTCGCGGCTTCACCGGAGCGGTCGACGAGTCACGCGAGCCCGAAGCTGTTCGGCGAGCTGGCCGACCGCATCCACGAGGCCGTGCTGGTGCATCGGGATGTCATCCTGCACGCGAACAAGCAGTTCGCGACGCTCGTCGGCGTCGATCGCCTGGAGCTGATCGGCCGCCGGCTCGGCGATCTCGTGCCGCCGGAATATGCCGAGCTCGTGGCCGACAACATGCGCCGCCGACTCGCCGGCGAAACCACGGCAGAGCGCTACGAAATCGAAATGGTCGGCGTGCAAGGCCAGATCGCGCGGCTGGAAATCAATTCGACAGTCATCGACTACGAAGGCGAGCAGGCGCTGCTGATCACGGGCGTCGAGATCGTGCCGACTCAAACGGTGCCTGCGCTGCGCGCGTTACCGCTGCAGGCCGCAGCGGCGAGCTCGGTGAATCCGCTTCACCTGTTCGCGCTGGACTCGCTCGCCGAGGCGATCATTGCGACCGATACCGACGGGCGCATCAGCTATCTCAATGCTGCGGCCGAGCAGCTCACCGGCGCGCAGGCGGGCACGGCTATCGGCAAGCTGCTCGAAGAGATCGTGGGGCTCGTCGACGAGACCGATCGTCGCTTGCTGAACGATCCGGTGAAGCAGGCACTGACGACGGGCGCGCCCGTGAATCTCAGTCGTCGCGCGTTGCTACTCTCCAAGGCGAATGGCAGCGAGCGCTCCATCGAGCTGTCCGCGTCGCCGATTCGCGATGGCGACAAACATGTGACGGGCGCCGTGGTGCTTCTGCATGACGTCACGGAGCTGCGCGGTCTCGCGCGGCAGATGTCTTATCAGGCCACTCACGATGCGCTCACTGGACTCGTGAATCGTCGCGAGTTCGAACGTCGGCTCGAAGAGTCCGTCGACAGCGGCCATCGGGGCGACGGGCAGCATGTGCTGTGCTATCTCGACCTCGATCGCTTCAAGGTCGTCAACGACACCAGCGGCCATCTGGCCGGCGACAGCATGCTGCGCGAAGTGGCGAAGTTGCTGCGCGACGCGGTTCGTGACAGCGACACCGTCGCGCGCCTGGGTGGCGACGAATTCGGCATGCTGCTGATCGGCTGTCCGCTCGAAAAAGCGCGCCAGATCGCAGACGACGTGTGCCGCGTGGTCGCGGACTACCGCTTCGTCTGGAAAGACAAGATTTTCAACATCGGCACGTCCGTCGGCCTCGTCGAGATTTCGCGCGAGAGCGGCACGCTCGAAGAGCTGATGGCCGCTGCGGACTCGGCGTGCTACGTCGCTAAGAAGCAGGGCACGGGCCGCGTCGCTGTCTACTCGGCGCGAGACGAAGCACTCGCGCGCCACACTGGCGAGATCCAGTGGCTGCAGCGTTTGCAGACCGCGCTCAAGGAAAACCGCTTCCAGCTCTATCACCAGCCCATCGTTCCGGCCTTTGGCGACGATACGGGCGGCCCTGCGATGGAAGTTCTCGTGCGGTTGCAGGATGAAGACGGGCATGAAGTGCCGCCGTCGGACTTCGTGCGCGCGGCCGAGCGCTATCGCCTGATGGGGCTCGTGGATCGTTGGGTCGTGCAGACGACGCTGGCCGCGCTGGGCCGTGGCGCGTTGCCCGTGCCGCCCACGCGCAGCGTCGCGATCAACGTTTCCGGCCAGACGCTGGGCGATACGCAGTTCCTCGAATTCGTCGTGGAGTGTCTCGACAGCACGGGCGTGACGCCCGCGCAGGTGTGCTTCGAAATCACCGAAAGTGCGGTCGTCGCGAACATGGATCACGCGCGCCGCTTCGTCGGCGTGCTCCATGGCATGGGCTGCCAGTTCGCGCTCGATGATTTCGGCTCCGGCGTCGGCTCGTTCTCGAACCTCAAGAACCTGCCGATGGATTACCTGAAGATCGACGGCTCGTTCATGCGCAACCTGTCGAGCGACACGGTGAACCAGGCGATGGTGACCGCGATGATCAAGCTCGCGCGCACGCTGAACTTCAAGGTGATCGCCGAGCAGGTCGAAGACCTTGCTGCGCTCGAAGCCGCACGCCGCATGGGCGTGGATTACGTGCAGGGCTATGTGATCGGCAAGCCGTTGCCGCTGTTGCTGGCAGCGTAACGGCGAAGCTGCTTTCAGCTCAGCGCTCCGCGACCTCGCGCTTGGTGGCGTTGAGAATCGCGAGCAGCTCATTTCGCGCGCTGAGCGGGATGTCGTAGTTGCGCATGGTGCCGCGCAGGACTTCGACGAGCTGATAGATCTCGGCGCTGGTGAGGCCCTGGCCGCCATGAACGTCTTTCAGCGTATCGCCGACGTACATACAGCCGCCGCCGGTGAGCGAGCAGATCTGCTGCACGAGCAGACCCTTCACGCGCTTCACGTCGACTTCGTCGAACGAACGGCGGGTGCGCGGGTTCGTGGCAATCTTGTCGATCGTCTCGCCGACCACAGCTGTCACCTTCGCGGTGCCGCCGAGCCGTTCGTAGAGCGAGCCCGCGGCGGGGTTCGCGTCTTCCGCGTTCATTATCTCCACGACGGGTGTAGAGGAATCCGTACCTGTATCTTCTGCGAGGCAGGGCGTGGCGCCGCTGAGCGTAGCCAGGACAAAAGCAGCCGCAGGCAGGTAATGACGCGCCATGACGAATCGTCCGTAATCATCTGGAGTGCGCGCAAGGTATCGATCGCCCGTGACGGACCCCGTTAAACGACTCACACTTCACAGAATTCCGATCAGACATTACGCAGAATGCACGCCCATTGGTCGCAACTGTTGTCAAGCCGGCCGCCGACTGTGACGTGTCTCGCAAAGATTCTGTGGAGCTTCGGGAATGAATTCGAATTCAATGCGCCGCAAGGGCCGCATTCAGTGGCGTGTGATATTGGGCCTGTCTTTCCTGGGCTTTCTGATCATTGCTTCGGCGTCGCATGCGAGCCATCGCTTGCCCGCCCGCGGCAGCGTGACGCCGCTGGATAGCGACGCCCGTCGTGGTCTTTACTTCTTCTCGCCCTCTTCCGGCTCGAAGGCGAGCGCTGCACCGTTCATGCAATAGCGCTGCCCGGTCGGCTTCGGCCCATCCGGGAACACGTGTCCCAGGTGCCCTCCGCACTTCGCGCAGTGCACTTCCACGCGCGTCATGAAGTGGCTTCGATCAGTCGTGGTATCCACTGAGTTCGGTCGGGGCATGTAGAAGCTCGGCCAGCCGCTGCCGCTGTCGTACTTCGTTGACGAGTCGAACAGCGGCTCGCCACAGCCCGCACACTTGAAGGTTCCGTCGCGATGCTCGTCGTTCAGAGGGCTCGTGCCCGCGCGCTCGGTGCCATGCTGGCGCAGGACGCGGTACTGGTCGGGCGTGAGCTCGGCCTTCCACTCCTCGTCAGTCTTTGTCACGGGCGGCTTCGGGGTGATGCTCATGGAAGGGCTCCTGCGCTGCTGCGTTTCGGACTGTGCCACAGATCGTGGCGGCACCTTGTTTTACAAGACCCAGCTTTGTCAGACGACGGGTCTGATAGATCGGGGGTCTGTGCGGATGCGCCGCTAGCGCCGAATCAGGGCGTGGCCGCGTAGTCCGCGCGCGCAATGCCGAGCTTCTTCATCCGGAACCGCGCGGTGCTGGGCTTGAGGTCCAAAAGGACAGCCGCCCCGTGCGGGCCTTCGATGACGCCGCGCGTCCGCTTCAACACCGTGATGATATGGGCGCGTTCCAGCGCTTCCAGCGTCAGCACGTCGCCGGACGGAATCGGAATCGCCTTCGGGCCGCCCAAGGCGCGCTCGAGTCCCGGCGTCGTGCCCGCCAGCAGGACGAACCGCGGCGGAGCGTGCTCGCTGCGATTCAGGGCATTTTCGCGCTCGGGCACCACCGTCAATCGATAGCCGGCGTGTGACAGCGTTTCGATGAGTGCGCGCAGCTCCTCGGACGCATCGTCGAGGACGAGGATCGCGGGGTTGTCGTTGTTGTCGTTCATTTTGCGATTTCACGTGACCGTTGTAGCCACGCGTCCACGGAAATGAAGCCGGGCCCGAACACGGTGAGCCCGAGCGTGAGCACACCCCAAAGGATGTGCTGGCCGATGGCTGCCTCGAAGCCTTCCGAGAACAGCACGTGTGAGTACGAGATGACGGCTACCGCGTTCACGGCGAACGTGCCCAGTGCGCCGACACGACCGAATAGTCCGACCAATAGAAGTGCGGGGAAAAACAATTCGCCGAATGTGCCGGCAACCGCTGCGGCTTCGGGCGGAAGCAGCGGCACGTGATACTCGCTCGTGAAGAGCTCCACCGTTGAGTCCCACGCCGTGAGCTTGAGCCAGCCGGACTTGATGAACACATTCGCGACATACACACGCGCGGCGAGGAGCGTGAGCGGCTGCAGCTTGTCGAGCCAGTGTCCGAGCTCGGTGTGCCAGTCCGTCAGCTTCTGGACAAGATTCATGCAGCCGTCCTCAATCGAACGAGAATGTTCAGGTCGAGCAGGTGGCGGAGCGCGGCGCCGAGATCGAAGTCCGGCTCGATCGCCTGTACCGTTTCCAGCGCGACACCGAGGCACTCACCGCGGCCAAGCGCGGCGAACAATTCGAAACGTGAAGCTGGCAACGTGTGGAACTCGACGCATTCCGGTGTGCGCAACACGAGCACTTTGTCCGCAGCGCTGCTGACATCGATCGTTTCGTCGCTGAGGGATTCGGGTTGATTCGCGCGCCAGATGCGCACCACCGGACAACTCGTATCGACGAAGCCGCACGCCGGATGAAACTCGAAAACGAGCCGTTCGTAATCTTCGGGCGCGATGTCGCGGAAGGCGTCGGCGCCGAGTGGCGACTGTTGGGGTTCAGGTTCTGGCGCGATGAGCGCGCACTGATGGGCCCATTCGAGCGCGGCCACGTCGGTGAAATAGCGGTACGGCGTGTTCGCAAAGCGCCCGTTCAGGAACGGTGCGAACGGCTTGCCGATGTGATGAAGGTTGCCAGCGCGCGACGGATGCGCCTGTAGAAACTCGATGGCGAGCTGACGGAAATAGTCTGCACCGACGAGACGTTCGATCACCGGGAAGCCCGTGGCGAGGGCCTTGATGAAGCCTTCGCGCAGGTTGTTTCGATAGATATCGAGGCGTTCCGCCGCGGCGATGCCGTCGGCGCGCACGAGGGCCAGAAGTGACTCGGCGGGCGGATTGCTGGGCTGACTACCGGGCCCATCACCGGAAGAATTACCGGGTGAGTTGCTGAGTGAGCTGCGGGGCGAACCAGCTGGCAAATCGCTGGGCGCGCCAGCGTGGCCCAGCCCGTCGAACAGCGCGGCCGTGAATTCCAGTTGCAGCTCACGCAGCCCGGGCATGATGCACCTCGCGCCGTCGATCGGCCTTGTGCGCTTCGGCGGCGAGCTCGTCGAGCGTGGGAAGGTTCGAATCCCATTCGATGAGCGTCGGCACCGACCCGAAACGGTCGAGTGCGGCGGCGTAGAGCGCCCACACGTCCTCGCACACCGGCGAGTCGTGCGTGTCGATGCGAAGCTCGCGTCCGCCGATCATGTGGACACTATGTCCTGCCAGATGGATCTCGCGCACGCGCTCGCGCGGAATGTGATCGAGGAAACGCAACGGATCGAAGCCATGATTCATTGCGCTGACATAGATGTTGTTCACGTCCAGCAGCAGAAAGCAGCCGGACTGCTGCGCGAGTGCCGAAAGGAAATCCCACTCCGCGACCTGCGAGTGGGTGAACTGCAGATAGCTCGACACATTTTCGATGAGCATTTCGCAACCGAGTGCGTCCTGCACCTGGCTTACGCGCTCGACCATGTGGCGCAGGGCTTCTTCAGTGTAGGGCAGGGGCAGCAGGTCGTTGGTAAACCGGCCGCCCGCAGATCCCCATGAAAGATGCTCTGATACGAACAACGGCTGCAGCTCGCGGGCGAGCTGCACGATCTCACCGAGATGGACTTCGTCGAGGGGATCCGTCGAGCCCAGCGAAAGGCCGACGCCATGCAGGGCAACCGGATAATCCTGGCGCACCTTCGCGAGCCATCGGCGCGGCAGGCCGCCACGTCCGAAGTAATTCTCGCTATGCGCTTCGAACCAGCCGACGTCGGGGCCGCGCGCGATCACATCTTCGTGATGGATCGCGCGCAGCCCGATGCCGGTGCGCAAGCCTGCGCCACTCATGGGTCGGCGGGCGCTTATTTCGCGGTGAGCGAGCCGTTCACGAGGCGCTCGCACGTGCCTTTGGGCACGTTGATCCATTCCTTCGGATCGCCATCCTTCTTCGCTTCGCCCTGGCATGAATGCGCGGGCGTCGCGCACTCATTTTTGGACGCCTTGGCCACGCCGTAGCACTTCTCGGACGCCGGCTTTTTCGCGGCATCATCTGCCGAATATGCAGGGCCGGCGCACGCGACCAGGCCACCAATGGCCGCCGCGAGAATTGCAGTTTTCGTTGTCATCGAAAGCTCTCCAGTGACTTTCCCGCCGCGCAGTCTGAGCTATTTCACGGCAGGCTCAACCTCTGTCGTGTCGCAAAGACGCCTCCGCGATGAAAAGCAACACAGCATCACGGGTGCGGGCCCCGTGCAATCAGACACTTATCGGAGTCGCGGAACGAAGCGTGGGATTGTCGCCGCAGAGCGTTCCGGAAATGGCAACACGCGTCGACAGCTGTCGCCATGCGCAGTGACGATGCGCGGGCAGCGGGCGCGTGCTAAAAGGCCGAGGCTTGCATCGAAAACACAGCCACTCGCGAGCGTAAGCCTATGCAACTGAGTCGCCTCTGGCGTGAACACCTGGAAGCCGGCTGCCCCATCGAGATGGCTGGCGTGGAGATCGCGGGCACCGAAGCCCGGACTCTGGATGCGGAAATCACCGCATGTGTGAGTGCACTGCTCACCCACACGATGACGGTGGACGGGCGCATCGAGCGTCGCCTCAATGAGATCAGCACTGCGCTGTGCGACAAGCGGGTCGCAGCGGAGGAACCGGTCGCAGAGTATTGCGAACGGCTCAATCGGCTGGTGAGTGCGGTGTTGGTGGAGTCGAGGGGTGGGAGGGCTTGAGGCGGAAGGCCTCGGCTCGCCGCACGGATTTAGAACGAGACTGCCCCACGTCGGTGGGCGGATTCACTCGCGCGGCGGAGCCGAGCCCCGCCGCGCCAACGTGCACTCAATGCTTCTCGGTGGTCTTGTCGTCGGCTTCCCGGAGCTTGTCCTTGATGCCGCCCACAACGTTCTGAACCTTGCCGGCAACCTGGTCCGCCTGGCCTTCCCGCTTCAGCTTCTCGTCACCGGTCACTTTGCCGGCCGCTTCCTTGATCTTGCCGCCCAGGTTCTTCGCTGAGCCTTCCACTCGGTCGTTGTCTACCATTGTCGTACTGCCTCTTGGTCTGCCTGCAGAAGCAATGGATGGGCAGGGGGAAGGGTTCCGCCTTTCGCAGTGGGTGAGGTCCGGTAGGGACCGCTGCACGAACGGTCGAGATTGAGACAGTTCTAGAGACGAAGAAGCCCTCAATCGCCGGGCGGCTCAGAGCGCTTCGAGGTCTCGAAGTCCTGCTCTGAGCCGCCCGGCGACTGAGGGCTTCTTAAGTCCTGAGTCTGTGGCGGATACCAGCCCAGCTGACGCTATCTCAAAGTAGCGGCACCAACAGCAACGCCACGATATTGATGATCTTGATGAGCGGATTGATCGCCGGCCCCGCCGTGTCCTTGTACGGATCACCGACCGTATCGCCCGTCACGGCTGCCTTGTGCGCATCCGATCCCTTGCCGCCGAAGTTGCCTTCTTCGATGTACTTCTTCGCGTTGTCCCACGCACCGCCGCCGGTGGTCATGGAAATGGCGACGAAGATACCGGTCACGATCGTGCCGATGAGCAGACCGCCTAGTGCGCGAATCCCCGCGTCGTTGCCGAGCATCAGGTTGAGCGCGACGACCAGCACGATCGGCACGAGAATCGGCAGCAGCGACGGAATGATCATTTCGCGAATGGCCGATCGCGTGAGCAGGTCGACCGCACGCGAGTAATCCGGCTTCGCAGTGCCTTCCATGATGCCCTTGATCTCCCGGAACTGACGCCGCACTTCGGTGACCACCGAGCCGGCTGCGCGACCGACTGCTTCCATCGCCATCGCGCCGAACAGATACGGCACGAGACCGCCGATGAACAATCCGATGATCACAGCGGGATCGGAGAGCGAGAACGCCACCACTTTGCCGGCCGTCTCGAGATTGTGCGTGTAGTCCGCGAACAGCACGAGCGCCGCGAGCGCCGCTGAACCGATGGCGTAGCCCTTCGTCACGGCCTTCGTCGTGTTGCCGACGGCATCGAGCGGATCCGTGATGTTGCGCACTTCCTTCGGCAGCCCCGCCATCTCCGCGATGCCGCCCGCATTGTCCGTGATCGGACCATATGCATCGAGCGCGACGATCATGCCCGTGAGCGACAGCATCGAGGTGGCCGCCACAGCGATGCCATACAAGCCCACGTTGTGCTGCTGACCGAGCTCATACGAACCCCAGATCGCCAGACACACTGCAATCACCGGCAGCGCAGTGGACTTCATCGAGACGCCAAGGCCCGCGATGATGTTCGTGGCATGTCCCGTCTGCGAAGCCGCCGCGACCTTACGGACCGGGCTGTACTCCGTGGCGGTGTAGTACTCCGTGATCACGATCATCGCCGCTGTCAGGCCGAGGCCGATGAGCGCGCATCCGAACAGCGCGTTTGCCTGTGACGGCATCAGCTCTTTCGTGATGAACCAGAACGCCACCGCGGAGACGATGCCCGACACGATCACGCCCTTGTACAGCGCGTTCATGATCTTCCCGCCGTCGCTCACCTTCACGAAGAAAGTGCCGAGGATCGACGAGATGATCGACGCCGCACCGAGCGCCAGCGGGTAAACGATGGCGTTGAACGACAGGCCGTCCGGCTGATCCGCATACAGCAGGCCACCGAGCAGCATCGTGGCCACGATCGTCACTGCGTAGGTCTCGAAGAGATCCGCCGCCATGCCGGCGCAGTCACCCACGTTGTCACCGACGTTGTCGGCGATCACCGCAGGATTGCGCGGGTCGTCTTCGGGAATCCCGGCTTCCACCTTGCCGACGAGATCCGCGCCGACGTCTGCACCCTTGGTGAAGATGCCGCCGCCGAGACGCGCGAAGATGGAGATGAGCGATCCGCCGAACGCGAGACCCACCAGCGCATGCAGTGCATCTTCACGCACCGGCAGCGCATGGATCAGCGCCAGGTAGTAGCCCGCGACGCCCAGCAAACCTAGACCGACGACGAGCATGCCGGTAACGGCACCGCCACGGAAGGCAACGCTGAGTGCAGCGTTCATTCCCTGTGTTGCGGCTTGTGCCGTGCGCACGTTTGCCCGCACGGAGATGTTCATGCCGATGAATCCGGTGAGGCCCGAAAGAATCGCGCCGACGGCGAAACCGCCTGCAGTGGGCCAGCCGATGGCGAACCCGAGGACGACGAAGAGAATCACACCCACGATCGTGATCGCGGTGTATTGACGATTGAGGTATGCCTGGGCGCCGGCCTGAATGGCCGCTGCGATTTCCTGCATGCGGGCGTTCCCCGCAGGGAGTCGCAGAATCGACATCATCGAGAAAACGCCGTAAACCACCGCGATAAGACCGGCCGCGATTGCGAGCCACAGCCAGGTGCTAGCTTCCATCAGGACGCATCTCCCAGACTTGATGTTGTTTAGTGAGTCTGGTGCATCGGGCTATTCTCATGCCCCCCCGGTGCATCAGAACGCGAACGCAAGGACTATAGCACGCGATCTACGTAGGACCAGCGCCGTGCGGCGCCTGAAAGAGCAGGTCTATACAACTGCCGGCGAATGCGTGACACGCGGGCCGCGTGGTGACCGCGTGCCGAGCCTTTCGGCCATGGTGATGCCATTGCATCGAGCTGTCATGGCATCGACCCGCGCGCGCGGTGCGCGAACAGTGCGCGCTCCTGGGGCAACTCAGCGCTCGAGCGATGTCAGAGCTTGAACTCTGTAGTGAGCTTCTTCTTCACCAGCACGCCTTTGATCTTCACGTACTGCGGCAGGCCATCCTTGTAAGGCGGATAGTCTTCGCCGGCGATCAGCGGCTCGAGATACTTGCGGCACGCATCGGTAATGCCGAAGCCATCTTCGGTCACGAACTCGCGCGGCACTTTCTTTTCCTGGTTCGCCACCTTGTCGAGTGGCACGTGGCCGATGGTCCACTTGTAGGGCTTCGCGGCCTTGCGAACGATCGTTGGCATCACCGCGTTCACGCCTTTCACCGCGAGCTCCACAGCGGCCTTGCCGACTGCGTAGGCCTGCTCGACATCTACCTTCGAAGCGATGTGACGACTGGCGCGCTGCAGATAGTCCGCGACGGCCCAGTGGAATTTGTAACCGTGCGCTTCGCGGACCATGTTGGCGACCACCGGACCGACGCCGCCGAGCTGCGTATGGCCGAACGCATCTTTGGTGCCGGCTTCGGCGAGAAATTTTCCGTCGGGATACGCCGCGCCTTCGGACACCACGATGACGCAGTAGCCGTTGTCCGTAACGCTCTGCTTGACCTTGGCGAGGAATTTTTCCTTATCGAAGGCGATTTCCGGAAACAGGATGATGTGCGGTGGCTCACCCGCCTTCTTGCCGGCAAGGCCGCCTGCGGCCGCGATCCAGCCTGCGTGCCGGCCCATCACTTCGAGCACGAACACCTTGGTCGAGGTGCGCGCCATCGAGGCGACATCGAGCGCGGCCTCGCGCGTGGACACTGCGATGTATTTGGCCACCGAACCGAAACCCGGACAGCAGTCGGTGTGCGGCAGGTCGTTGTCCACCGTCTTCGGCACACCGACGCACGTGATGGGGAAGCCCATCTGCTCGCCGATCTGGGACACCTTGAGCGCGGTGTCCATCGAATCGTTGCCGCCGTTATAGAAAAAATAACCGATGTCGTGCGCCTTGAAGACTTCGATGAGCCGCTCGTATTCGGCGCGGTTCTTGTCGAGCCCTTTCAGCTTGAAACGGGCCGAGCCGAACGCGCCGGCGGGGGTGTATTTCAGACCCTTGATGGTCTCGCGGCTTTCGCGGCTGGTATCGATGAGGTTTTCGGTGAGCGCGCCGACGATGCCGTCCTTGCCCGCGTACACCTTGCCGATGACCTTGGGGTATTTCGCCGCCGTCTCGATGACGCCGCAGGCCGATGCGTTGATCACCGCCGTGACGCCGCCGGACTGGGCATAGAAGGCGTTTCGGGGTCGGGCGTTCTTCTGGCTGGCTGTCTTTTTCATGAGCGGTCCGGACATCCGTTTGTGAAGGCGCGGGAGAATAGCGGAATTTTCCGCACCGGCGCCTGCGGGCGTGGCGTTGACCCGCGCGGGTGCGGCCGGTAACGTGGCGGCCGTTTTGCCAGGCTCGGGGGGCCGCAGGTCAATCATGCGAATCATTCTTCTGGGCGCGCCCGGTTCGGGCAAAGGCACCCAGTCCCAGCGACTGGTGGAGCGTCATGGCATCCCGCAGATCTCCACCGGAGACTTGTTGCGCGCTGCTGTGAAAAACGGTACCCCGCTCGGGCTTCGCGCCAAGGCTGCGATGGACGCGGGTCAGCTCGTCGACGACGACACCGTGCTGGGCATGATCCGCGAACGGCTCGCAGAGGACGATGCACAGCGCGGCTTCATCCTCGACGGCTTCCCGCGCACGCTGGTGCAGGCGCAAGCGCTCGACGCTCTGCTGCGGGAAATGAACAAGCCGCTCGACTCCGTCGTGCTGCTCGAAGTGGATTACGGCGAGCTGGCCCGGCGCATCTCCGGCCGGCGCAGCTGCCAGGATTGCGGCAAGGTGTTCAACGTGTTCACGTCACCCGCGCCCGCGGGGGAGGTGTGCCCGAAGACGAACGAGCCGCACCGGCTGTTCCAGCGGTCGGACGATAACGAGTCGGCCGTGGCTGAGCGCCTGAAGGTGTACGACGAGAAGACGAAGCCGCTCGTGGATTTCTACAGCGTGCAGGGTCTGCTTCGGTCGATTCAGGCCGAAGGCGACGTGGACGAGATCACGAACCGATTGAACGGCGTCCTGCACGTGCCGACGGCGCCCGCTGCCGCGCCGCGCCGTGCGCCGCCCCGGCGCCGGCGGCGTTCCGTGCATCGGCCGGCTGGATTGGCGAGCACCGCGCGCGGCTCGCGCCGTCGTGTGGTGAAGAAGAAGGCCAAGAGCGACGTGCCGAAGAAGGCTGCAGCGAAGAAAGCTGCCGCGAAAAAGGCAGCGCCGGGCAAGGCGAAGAAAGCTGCGAACAAGAAAGCTGCGAAGAAGGGTGCTGGTAAAGCGCCCGTCCGCGCCGCTGCGAAGAAAACGCCGGCGCGATCGGCGGCGAAGAAGACGGCGACCCGCAAGCCCGTCGCGAAGTCGAAGGCGTCGCGCGGCAAGAGCGCAAAGCGCGTGCCGGCGAAGTCGGCAGCCAAAGGGAAGAAATAGGCGTTCGGCGAGCGCCGCTGAGTTTCAGCGGCGCGGCGTGCGAACGGCGCGCCGGTCGCTCGATTTTGCTCAGGTCTTGATGGGGCAGTGCGTAACGGCCCTGGGGAGTGCCGCTCTCAGAGCGCCGCGAGCATCGGTTCGCCCACAACGCCGCGCCGCCACCCCTGCAAAATCCCGACATCGCGTCCGCCTTCGGCGAGCGTCTCGATATCGCGGCGAGTCGCGAGGACTTCGGGGCTGAGCCCCAATCCCTGCGCAATCGTCTGGTTGAGCGCCCCGAGCTTCTTCACGAGCGCCATCTGCTCCGGGCTCGGCCGCGGCCGTGACACGATCGGCGGCGGCGGGTTCGGCACGTCCGCCTCCATGACCATGCGCAGCAGTTCTTCGGAACAGTTCTTCACCACGCCCGCCGGCATTTCCGAAATCTGCAGCAGCTGGTCCACCGTGCGCGGCACGCGCATCACGATCTCGCGCAGCGAGATGTCGTCGAGAATCCAGCCGCGCGGGCGGTTGCGTTCGATCGCCCGTCGCTCGCGCCAGGAGGCCAGCGCTTTGGTGAGCCGCGTGCGTCCGGGGTCGAGGCCGCGTAAACCCTTCAGGCGTTGCCACGCGCTTTCCGGATCGACAGTGAAACTCTGCACGTCACCGAGTGCGCCAAGCTCTTCCGCGAGCCACGGCAGGCGACCGAGCTTGTCGAGCTGCTCTTCGAGGCTGGCTTTGAGGGGCAGCAGATAACGCACGTCGTCGAGCGCGTATTCGACCTGCTCGGTCGACAACGGTCGCTTCGACCAGTCCGTGCGAGTGTGGGATTTGGCGAGGTCCGTGCCGAGAGTCCGGCGCACCAGCTCGCCATATCCCACCTGCGCCGGCAGGCCTGTCAGCGCGGCCGCGATCTGGGTATCGAACACCGGCCGCACCACACCCGCGAGCGGAAACAGCACCTCGACGTCCTGCCGCGACGCGTGCATGACCTTGACGAGGGCTGCGGAAGTGAGCGGACCCGTCAGCGACGTGAGGTCGATCCGGGCAAGCGGGTCGATGCAAATGGCATCATCCGCCGTGGCCGCCTGGATCAGGCAAAGCTCCGCGCGGTAAGTCCGCTCGCGCAGGAATTCCGTATCGAGGCCGATGGCCGGCGCCGACCCCAGGCGTTGAGCCCATTCGGTAAGCGCGGCGGTTGTCGTAAGGATGGGCTGCAACGATCTCAGCGATGAACTGTACAATCTGTCGCGTCCATTCTATGCGAGACCGCGCTCGAAGCACCTCATGAAAGAGCTTTTCGGGCTCTTTGCCCAGATCGCGGTCTCTCGCAAGGGTCCGCAGGACCTTCCGGCCTCCTCGCTGGTGCTCGCCCTTACGGTGTTCGGCTACTGGCTCGTGCGTTACGCCGTGTCGTCCGTGTTGCCGCCGCCGCCCCACTGGCGATTGCATCTTGCCGTCGACGTGATCTTCACACTGGTCTGGTACGCCATGCTCATGCGCACCGCCGGTCGGCCTGAACGCTTCGTGCAGACAGCCACCGCGTTCTTCGGTTTCGGGCTGTTGCTGTTTCCGCTCTGGACGGTGGCCATCCACTTTTCGTGGACCTTGCCCGAGAAGCACGTGCTCTATGTCCCCGCTGCGCTTCTCGCGCTTGCGATCGCCATCTGGGTGATCCGCGCGGGCAGCTACGTTCTGAAAGCGGCGCTCGAGCTGCCCCTGGCCGCCTGCGTGCTGCTGATGATCCTGCAAGTGTTCACCGGCGATCTGCTCATGGCGGCGGTGACGCCGGCGCCCGTGACGAATACCTGAAGTCCTCCACACCTGAAGTCAAAACACCCGTGCACCTTCACATACTCGGTATCTGCGGCACATTCATGGGCGGCATCGCGGCGATCGCGAAAGCAGCCGGCCATCGCGTGACCGGTTCGGACAAGAACGTCTATCCCCCGATGAGCACGCAGCTCGAAGCCCTCGGCATCGACGTGACGCAGGGCTTCGAGGCCGCGCAGCTGAATCCCGCGCCAGACGTGGTAGTCGTCGGCAACGTCATGACGCGCGGCCAGCCGGTGATCGAAGCGCTGCTCGAAAGCCGCATTCCGTATGTCTCCGGGCCCGAGTGGCTCGCGACGCAGGTGCTGCGAAATCGCTGGGTGCTGGCGGTCGCAGGCACGCACGGCAAGACCACGACGTCTTCGATCCTCGCGTGGATTCTCGAATATGCCGGCCTCGACCCCGGCTTCCTCATCGGCGGCGTGCCGGCCAATTTCGGCAGCAGCGCGCGGCTCGGAAAAGAGCCGTTCTTCGTGATCGAGGCGGACGAATACGATTCCGCCTTCTTCGACAAGCGCGCCAAGTTCGTTCACTACCATCCGCGCACCGCCATCCTGAACAACCTGGAATTCGACCACGCGGACATTTATCGCGACGTGAGCGAGATCCAGCGCCAGTTCCATCATCTGGTGCGCACGATTCCAGGTTCCGGCCGCATCATCTGGAACGCCGAGGATGCGCGACTGCGCGAAACGCTTGCGATGGGCTGCTGGACCGAGCGCGAAGGCTTTACCCGCGCGGAATCCGCGAAGGCGTCGACGGCGTTCTGGACCGCGCGTCCGGTCGATGGCGTCGCGGACTATTCCCGTTTCGAGCTGCTCGAAGGCGGCACGTCGCGAGGCGTCGTCGAGTGGTCGATGATCGGCGCGCACAACATGGAGAACGCGATCGCCGCCATTGGCGCTGCACGCCACGCTGGCGTTCCCGTCGATCAGGCCATCGCCGCGCTCAAGACTTTCAGTGGCGTCGCCCGTCGCATGCAGGTGCGTGGCGAAGTGAATGGCATCAGGGTGTACGACGACTTCGCCCATCACCCCACCGCCATTCACACCACGCTCGATGGATTGCGTCGACGCGTGGGCCAGCAGCGCATCGTCGCGGTGCTCGAAGCGCGCTCCAACACCATGAAGATGGGCGTGCACCGTGACACGCTTGCGCCTTCGCTCGCTCTCGCGGACGAAGTGTGGCTCTTTACGCCGCCGGATCTGGGGTGGGATACCCAACCCTTGCTGGCCGCACTCGGAGCGCGCGGACATGGTGTATCAAATGTGGACGCACTGGCAGCCGACCTGGCCAAAGCCTTGAAGCCGGGGGACCACGCGTTGATCATGAGTAACGGCGGCTTTGGCGGACTGCACGGCAAGTTGCTCGCCCAGCTCGAGGCCCGGTTCGGACGCAGCTGAGGCAAGATCATGGCGCGTGGCGCGGGGCCCGCAATTCTCGGAATCGAACGAGCCGTGCGCAGCGGTGGCGCCGAGATCCCGTTGTTTCCGCTGAACACCGTGCTGTTTCCCGGCGGACCGCTGTCGCTGCGCATCTTCGAGCCTCGCTACGTGGACATGGTCCGCGCCTGCATGCGGGAGAGCGAGCCGTTCGGCGTGGTGCTCATCCGCGCGGGACAGGAGGCGGGCACGGTCTCGAGCGCCGCAGACGTGGGCACCGCCGCGCGCATCATCGATTTCGACCAGATGCCCGATGGTCTTCTTGGCATCACGTGCTGTGGCGAGCAGCGCTTTCGCGTGGAGCAGCGGCGCGTGCAGGCGGACGGGCTCAATGTGGGTACGGTCACGTGGCTTGCGCCGGATCCGTCGGTGCTGCTGCCGCCCGAGCACGCTCATCTCGGGCAGCTGCTGAAACGCGTGATGCCGCAGCTCAGCGAGTTTTATCAGCAGGTGCCGCCGAAATACGACGACGCCGCGTGGGTGAGCTCGCGGCTCGCCGAAATCCTGCCGATCGGCCTGCCTGACAAGCAAGTGTTACTGGAGATGGAAGATCCCGTGGCGCGGCTCGACCGGATGGCGCCGCTCATCCGACTGGCTGCCGAGTGAGCGTGCGGTTCGGCTTCGTGTAGAGACGATAGATCACCACGCCGATCAGGATCGTCCACGCGAGCACCAGCCAGCCGACCACGCCATCGAACTGACTGTTGAGGAAGCGCAGCGGATGCGCGTCGTTCGGCGCCGATCCTTCGCGCAGGAACGTGATCACCCAGACCCAGCCTGCGTGCAGGCCCATCGACGCGGCGATGTTCCCGGTCGCTGCGCGGACAGCCGCGAGCAATACACCGACAGCAAACAAGCTCAGGAACGCATCTGCGTATTTCAGTGGTTCGCCGAACAGTCGCAGCGTGCCGGCGAGAAGATCCAGGCCGCTGTACCACTGCACCTGATCCGCCGGAATTTTCGTTCTCGCGATAAAGTGCGCGGCTGCGTAGAGCAGCGACGTCAGCACAATTGCCAGCTTCACGCCGGACTCGCGCGCGACTGCGGTGAACATCGCGCCGCGCAAGATGGTTTCCTCGATGAGCGCGACCGCTATGCCTGTGAGCAGCCCTTTGAGCGCCGTGCGCAGGAGCAGGGCGATGTCGGGTGTCACGTCACCATCCAGCACTCGCAGGCCGAGCAGCAGCATCACGATGCCGATCGGGACCATCGTCGCCACCCCGAGGCCAAATCCCTTCAGCAGCGCCGGAAAGAATTCGCGCGGCGGCACGCCGTACCCGAACGACTTCTTGTCCAGCACGCCGAGGTGACGCGCAACGAGCACGACGCCAACGAACAGCATGGCCTGGCCGACACGGCTGGCGATGCGATGGAACGGAAAATCGAAGTGAGGATGCAGCAGCACCCACGACGGATAGGCCACCAGCCCCATGATCAGCAGGCAGGCGAGCACAACCCCGAAAAACCATGCGAATGCGCGCATTTCGAAAATAAACCCTCGTCGTCGGGCACGTACAGTAAGCGCGCGTCACGGCGTTGTGCAATCCAGGCATTTCTACACAAACGCAAGAGGCACGCGCCTGTCGCGTGCGTGGCGTGCTACTGAAAATCGGTGTCCGGCAATTCGCCGGTCACCGAGGTGTCATCCATGCAGGAGCGACGCGCCAGACAGATTCTTCAGGCCCTCATTCAGGGAGTGGACCCATTCACCGGCGAGGAGTTGGCGGAAAGCACAGTGCTTCAGCAAGCCGATGTGTTGCGAGCTCTGCTCGCGGGCGTTTCGTCACTGGAGCAGGACGCGGCACGGGCTTCGCGGCGCGCGTCCTTGCCGCGAAACATTGGTCGCGCGTGGACGACGGACGAACAGGCGGAGCTCGTCGATGCGTTCCAGAGTGGCGAAGCGGTGGCCGACATCGCTGCGAAGCACGGCCGTACCGTACGTGCCATCGAGGCGCGGCTGGAGAAGATGGGGCTGCTGTCCGCCACCGAACGCACGACTGCCGACCGGTTCGTGCAGAACGTCGTCGCCGATGCATCGGCTGAGGAGGAGCCGGACGCGGACGAAAGCGAATAGCGCAGCGACGGTTGACCTCCGGGCAACTTGGCGGCACCGTCCTCGCCCGTGACAAATGCTGTGGGCTGGGATGGTTCGGGTGCGCGCGTACTGTTTGTGCCAGTGTCTGGCGCACGCGGCATGGGCGAGTACGCGCGCGCGCTGGCACTGGCAACGGCGGCCGTCAAACGCTGGCCGGCCCTGCAGGTTCATTTCGTCGTGAGCCGGCAGGCGCCGTATGCGCTCGATACGCCTTTCCCTGCGACGCTGTTGCCCGCGTCACCCACGTTTCACACGCCGGAGGTGCGGGACATCATCCGCACCTTCCGGCCGACGCTCGTTGTGTTCGACAACGCCGGCCGAACGGCGCAGATGAAAGCGGCTGCCGCCAGCGGCGCGCGCGTCGTCTACGTGAGCTCGCGGCCCAAGCAGCGGTACAAGGCATTCCGTCTCGGCTGGATGCGAGTGCTCGACGAGCACTGGATTGCGTATCCCGAATTCATCGCAGGTTCGCTGGGACCGCTCGAGCGCTTGAAGGTGCGCCTGATGCGTCGTCCGCAGGTGCGCTTCCTCGATGCCGTGCTGCCGCCGTTGGATGACACGCTCGCAGCCGAAATGCTCACGAAGTTCTCGGTGGGTGCGGATGACTATGTGCTCGTCGTGCCGGGCGGTGGCACGGATCATCCCGGTGCGGAGAACGCTCCGGAAATCGTTGCGAATGCCGCGGCTCGACTTTCGGATGGCGGTATTCCCACGGTGCTCGTCGGCGTCATGCCGTCCGTTTCCTCGCCGGAGCTGCGTGTGGCGCCGCGCATGCCGATGGCGCAGCTTGCGGAGCTGATCCGTGCAGCGCGCGTCATCGTCTCCAATGGCGGCGATACGCTGCTGCAGGCTATTGCGAGCGCGAAGCCGTGCATTGCTGTGGCGATTGCGGGTGATCAAGCGCATCGAATCGACAAATGCGTGCAGGCGGGGTTGGCGCAGCGCGCGTCGCTTGCGACGGAAGAACTTGCGCGTGAGGCGGCGCGGTTGTTTCGCGATGAGTCGCGAAGGGCGGAGCGCGTCGCGAAACTCGAGGCCGCTAACGTTGGGAATGGAATGGACGTCGCGCTCGAGGCGATCGGGCGGTTGTCGGCGGCGCCGCGCTAGGGTGCTACTCGAGTTGTGGCAGTGTGGCCTGGAGCGGAGTTGGAGCGATTTGGCGCTGTCGCGGGCGCAGCCACGGCGTCGATCGTTTTGCACTCTTGCGCTGCGCGACTCGGGCGCGCTTCGAAGAAAGCCGCTGAGGACAGCGACTTTCTTCGGCGTTCCCCGCGCGGTCGGGGGCCATGCGTCGAAGCGCGCTCGAGCAGCGCACGACAGGTGAGCGTCCAACCTGCCTCCCGGCTCGACTTCGCCCCGATGGCGCTCGCTTCGATTAACGAAGTGCCACGACTCTTACCGCCATTCCCGAGCAGCCCATGACACGACAAGTCGTGCCGCTTATTTGCGTGACACCACACTAGCCGCCCAGCGATTGAGGGCGACTTTCTGAAGCCGTCACCCGCCGCCACGCGCCAACCACCGCATCCGGCGAAATCCCCAACATGCTCTGCTTCCCATCAACCGTCCCAGTGAGCGTAATCGCTGGCGTACTCACCCCACCCGGCCGATACAACAGCGGGTCCGACGTTCCAAACAACACCACCGTCGGGCAATTCAACGCAGCCGATGCATGCGCCGGCCCTGTGTCTACCGACACCATGCTCGTCGCGCGCTCCAGTAAAGGCAGCAGCACTTCGATCGGCAAATCATCCGCAACGTTGTGAACCTCGTTCACGCCCGCGAGCTTCGCAATCTCGTCGTTCAGCTCGAATTCGGCGGGCACGCCGAGCAGCAGGATCGCGTGATCCGGCCGCTCTTCGCGTAACGCGCGTATCACCGCGGCCCAATTCTGCTCCGGCCAGTACTTCGTGTTCGTCACGCGCTGACGCGAGCCGCGTCGCATCGTTCGCTTGTTGCCCGCCTGGAGCAGGATCAACGGCCGGCCCGCGAGCCCGCGCGCGCCGAGCCACGAATCGAGTTTTTCGTGCATCTCCGGCCGGATTCGCAGCACCGCATTGCGCGGCACGTCGATGACGCCCGTGCCTTCGCCGGCAGCCAGGCCCGGGGGCGATTGATGGGCAAAGCGGATCCAGCGATCGACGAAATGCTCGCCCGGAGTCCACGGCACCGCGGCGTCTGCGAGCACGAGCGAATCCGGAATGCCGCCGTGACGAAGCACGTTGCGCCCGATCACGCCGGGATCGCAGAACCACGTCGGACTGGGACCGCGCGCTCGCAACCACTTCGCCACCGCGCGTTGACGTGGACTGAGCCAGTAAGGCGTCTTGCGACTCTTCAGCAAATAGATCTCGCCCACACCGGGCTGGCCGGCGAGCAGCGGAATCGTCCACGGTCCCGAGGAAATCAGATCGACCGGCTGGCCGAACCGCTGCTGAAGCGCGCGGATCAACGGCGTGAGCAGCACCATGTCGCCGAAGGCGCCACATCGCATCACGACCGGACGAGGGCTCATCGCCCGCGGCTCACTGAAGCTGCTTCGCCTGGTAGCCGCGTGCTTTCGTGAGCTCGAGCAATCCGCCGCGACCCACGAGATGCAGCGTGCCGACGATGATCATGTAGTTCTTGTCGCCGGTGAGCATGCGCTCGATCTGCGGCATCCAGCGCTTGTTACGGTCTGCGACCAGCGTGGTGTAGAGGCCGGGCGCAGTGTTGTATTCGTCACCGAGCAGGCTCGCGAGCTTGTTGGCATTGCCGGTGCGCCAGGCCGCGACGAGGTCGTCCGTGGCGCCCGCCATCTCGTGCATTTCTTCGAGCGTGACGTCGACGAACTTCATCTGGTCGGCGGCGGGCAGCGTGTCGAGCAGGCCGAGTTGTTCCTGCAGCGTCTCGAATCCCTTGATGTCCTTGTGGTCGGCGACCGCTCGCCGCACGAGCTGCTTTTCCACGCCTTGCTCGGGATCGAAGCCGAGGCTCGCGAGCTGCAGCTGCACGAGCGTCATGGCCGCCATCCACGGCTCGAAACGATCGATCGCTTCGACCGGCATGCCGAGCCGCTCGGCTTCTTTCTCGAGTTTCTGGAAACGCGCCTTGCCGAGCGCTTCGCTCAGCGAGCCTTCTTCGGCGTACATCCCATGCTCCAGCATCCAGGCCTGCGCCTCGAGCGGGTTGAGATCGTCCATGTCGATTTCCATGACGAGCTGCGACGAGTCCGCATACGCGCGGTCGAAGGCCGGTGGAAGCTTCGCATCCTGGGCGCGCAGCAAGTGCACGGAGCCAGCGAGGTAGACGGTGTTACGCGCGCCGCGAATCGCCCACACGGGCGATTCAGCGTGGACGTTCAGGCCGCAGAGCAGACCGATGAGGACGAGGAGCCCGCTGCCGAACCCGCGCTTGAATCTACCCACACTACCTCCGTCACCAGCGTGCCATCCGGCCGCAAGTCCAGTGTACGGTATGCGGGTGGCCGCGAGTCGACCGCGAAGTCGTCTGCCCGAGGCAGGAACTGAGCGCAGGTGGAAGGCGTGGCAAGCAGGCGCACGTTCTTGCGCAGGCCATCGAACGCCTGATGGACGTGGCCCCACACGATAGCGCGCACGTTCTTGTGCCGATCGATCACATCGAAGAATTCCGGGGCATTGTCGAGCCCCACCTGATCGAGCCAGCGGCTCGACATGGCAACAGGGTGATGATGCAGGCACACCAGCGTATGCAGGTTGTCTGCGGAGCTCAGCGCCGAATCGAGCGCGGCGAGCGTCTGTTTCGTCAGGTGCCCGCGCGCCGAGCCGACGAGGCAGCTGTCGAGCAGCACGATGCGCCAGCCGCCCAGGTCGACATGCCCTTCGGTGACGAACGGCTTGCCGCGCAGCTCACGATGCAGCACCGCCGGCTCGTCGTGATTGCCGGGGATGCACAGCACCGGCGTGCCGAGCGCGCCGAAGACGCGACGGAAATGTTTGTAGCCGCCCGGATCGTCCTGCACGAGATCGCCCGTGACCAGCACGGCGTCGACCGGCCACTCGCGCGCCTGCGCGAGCGTGAGTGTGCGAGTGAGTGCCGGCAACGTGGCGACACCACGCAATGTCTCGGACTCATCGCCGTACAGATGAGGGTCTGTGAATTGGACGAGGCGCACACTCATTTTCAAAACAGTTCCGGCTTCCTGAAAAAGACTCGCGCGTGAACATCGAGTTCCACGCGCGACCAACATGCGCGGAAATGTAGCAGACGCATCGGATGCGACTGAGTGAACTGGATCATGCGTGGGGATGCGCGAAGTGCGTGCCGTGACGTAGTCGTTTCTCGTCCCGCCACATAATGCGTGGGGTTCGCGGAATGGCTCACGAAGTGGGGAATCTGTCGCACCGGGCGTAGGTATTCGTCGCGGGGTGGCGACTACGACTTTCGGTGGAATCGTTGAGAATTCATGGAGGAAGAATGCGTTGTCGGGTGCGGTTTGCCGACGAGAGTTGGCGTTGGCGCACGCGGTGGACCGACCCTTCGAATCGAGTCGTCGGGCACCGGCCGTAAGACCCATCCATGGGAGCCTCGGCAAAATGCATCCCTGCATTTTGACGTGCCCGACGCCTCGATTCGAAGGATCGATCCACCGCCTTGACGTTATCGCGAGCATTCGTCGCTTCACGCCGATTCGTCGCACGCGGCTTTTGATGGGCGCTTGTTGATAGGCCTTTCGTGAGTGCGCTCGTCGTATGAGCGCCTCGTGATACGCGCTTCGCAGCGTGCGCTTCGGCGCTTGCGATTCGCGGCGCGCGGAGTTTCCGGCGCATGGAGTTCCCGGCGGTGCGCGTTCGTAGCCCGCGCTGAGTGTCCTCACGAGCGTCGCGCCGTCTCTCACTCCGCTCCAATCCGCTCCGCTTCTTCATTCCCCTTCCCCACTCACTCACTTCGTAGTGGTCCGCGAGCGTCCCGGCGATGCGCCGAGGCGTGGGGTGGTTTGCGAGGGTTTCCGTTGGGCACGGCCGAATGCAGGGATGCATTCGGCCGAGGCCCCCATGGATGGGTCTTACGGCCGGTGCCCGACGGGAACCCTCGCAAGCCGCCCCACGCTTGCGCCAGCGCCTCTCCCCAATCCCGCCGCCCCCAACAACGTCCCCCGCCAAAAACACCTCGAAAGACCCATTTGCCCCCACCCCCCGCGTAGTAGAAAATGCGCGCCCCTTTTTCGCGACGCGCGCGACCCCTGAGCGCCGCTCCGCACACTCAACACAGGACGCGCACCGCCCCGATGACCACCCGCCGCGAACTTGCCAATGCAATCCGGGCCCTCTCCATGGACGCCGTCCAGCGCGCCAACTCGGGGCATCCCGGGGCGCCGATGGGCATGGCGGACATCGCCGAGGTTCTGTGGCGCGAGGTGCTGAAGCACAGCCCCGCCAACCCCCTGTGGCTCGACCGGGACCGCTTCGTTCTGTCGAATGGCCACGCTTCGATGCTCCTGTACTCGCTGCTGTACCTCACGGGGTATCCGCTAGGCATCGAGGACATCAAGAATTTCCGCCAGTTCAAGAGCCGCACCGCCGGTCATCCCGAGTACGAGTCGGGCGTGGGCGGCATCGAGACCACCACCGGACCGCTTGGCCAGGGCCTGGCAAATGCCGTGGGCATGGCGTTGGCGGAGAAGATGCTGGCGGCGCAGTTCAACCGGCCAGGCTTCAACGTCGTCGACCATCACACCTGGGTGTTCATGGGCGACGGCTGCCTCATGGAAGGCATTTCGCACGAGGCGTGCTCGCTCGCCGGCACGCTCGGGCTGGGCAAGCTCATCGGCTTTTACGACGACAACGGCATCTCGATCGACGGCAAGGTGCAGGGCTGGTTCACGGACGACACGCCGAAGCGCTTCGAGGCCTACGGCTGGCACGTCGTGCCGCATGTGGATGGACACGATTCCGACGCGATTGCGGCCGCGATCAAGCAGGCGCAGGCGGTCACGGACAAGCCCTCGCTCATCTGCTGCAAGACCGTCATCGGTTGGGGCGCCCCGCACAAGCAGGGCACGAAGAGCGCGCACGGCGAAGCGCTCGGCGCCGACGAAGTGGCCGCGGCCCGCAAGCAGCTGGGCTGGACGGCCGAGCCGTTCGTGATCCCCGAGCCGATCAAGCAGGACTGGGATTGCACGAAGAAGGGCTCCGAGGTCGAAGCGAAGTGGAACGACCTGTTCAAGCGTTATAGCGACGCCCATCCTGAGCTCGCGGCGGAGCTGCTGCGTCGTTACAAAGGCGAGTTGCCCAAGACCTGGAAGGAAACCGCCGCGAACGCGCTGGCCGAGGCCACCAAGCAGACGGCGCCTCAGGCGACGCGCCAGTCGTCACAGGCTTCGCTCAACGCTATCCACCCGGGCTTGCCGGAGTTTTTTGGCGGCTCGGCGGACCTCACCGGCTCGAACAACACCAACACGAAGCTTTCAACGACCCTCACGCACGACAATCCGTCGGGAACCTACCTGTCCTACGGCGTGCGCGAATTCGGCATGACGGCCATGATGAACGGCATCTCGCTGCATGGCGGATTCATCCCCTATGGCGGCACGTTCCTCGTGTTTTCGGATTACGCGCGGAATGCCGTGCGTCTCAGTGCGCTCATGCACATCCGCGTGATCGAGGTGTACACGCACGACTCCATCGGCCTCGGCGAAGACGGCCCGACGCACCAGCCGGTCGAGCATCTCGCGAGCCTGCGCGCCATGCCGAAACTCACGCTCTGGCGGCCCTGTGACGCCTATGAGACCGCGGTTTCGTGGATCGCGGCGGTCGAGCAGGCGCACGGCCCGTCGGCGCTCGTGCTCACCCGTCAGCCGCTGCCGCAGCAGCCGCGCACGGACGAGCAGAAGGCCAACATCGCCAAGGGCGGCTATGTGCTCATCGAGAGCACCGGCGGGGCGCCTGAGGCCATCGTCATCGCCACCGGCTCCGAGGTGGGAATCGCCGCGGACGCGACGCGTGCACTCAATTCGAGCGGCCGTCGGGTGCGCCTCGTCTCCATGCCGTCCACCGAAGTGTTCGACGCGCAGGACGCGGCTTATCGCGAGTCCGTCCTGCCCCGCGCCGTCACGAAACGGCTGGCGGTCGAGGCCGCGGCGACCCAGACCTGGTGGAAGTACGTCGGTCTGGAGGGTGCCGTCATCGGCATGGACCAGTTCGGCGCTTCGGGCAAGGCGACGGATCTGTTTCCGCATTTCGGCTTCTCGGCCGATAATGTTGCAAAGCAAATCGAATCCATTCTGAAGAGGTAAGAAGACACTCATGGCTATCAAGGTGGGCATCAACGGCTACGGCCGTATCGGGCGCAACATCCTCAAGGCGCTGTTCGAAGCGAAGCGCACGGGCGAGATCGAGATCGTCGCGATCAACGACCTGGGGGACGCGAAGACGAATGCCCATCTGACTCGCTATGACACCGCGCACGGCAAGTTCCCGGGCGAGGTGAGCGTCGACGGCGATTCGATGATCGTCAACGGCCAGCGCATCAAGGTGTTCGCCGAGCGCGACCCCGCGAAGCTGAAGTGGGGCGACGTCGGTGCGGAGTTCGTGTTCGAGTGCACGGGCCTGTTCACCACCAAGGCGAAGGCCGGCCTGCACCTGCAGGGTGGCGCGAAAAAGGTCGTGATTTCCGCGCCGGGCGGCGAAGACGTCGACGCGACGGTGGTCTACGGCGTGAACCAGAACGTGCTCAAGAGCAGCATGACGGTCATCTCGAACGCGTCGTGCACGACCAACTGCCTCGCGCCGGTCGCGAAGGTGCTGAACGAGACGATCGGCATCCAGGCCGGCGTCATGACGACGATCCACGCGTACACGAACGACCAGGTGCTGACGGACGTGTACCACTCCGACCTGCGTCGGGCCCGTTCGGCCACGATGTCGCAGATCCCGACGAAGACCGGCGCCGCCGCGGCGGTGGGTCTCGTGCTGCCGGAGCTGAAGGGCCGGCTCGATGGCTTCTCGGTGCGCGTGCCGACCATCAACGTGTCGCTCGTGGACCTGAGCTTCATCGCGAAGCGCGCGACGACGATCGACGAGATCAACAAGGTGCTGAAGGCAGCCGCTGGCGGCGCGCTCAAGGGCGTGCTGGCTTACAGCGATGCGCCGCTGGTGTCGGTGGACTTCAACCACGACCCGCACTCGGCGACTTACGACGCCACGCTCACGAAGGTGATCGACGGCACGCTCGTGAAGGTGTGCGCCTGGTACGACAACGAGTGGGGCTTCTCGAACCGCATGCTCGACACGACGATTGCCTGGTCGAAGGCCTCTTAGTTCATTGGAAAAAAGTCGCCTTCCCTGGCGCTTTTTTCGAGACCCGACACGGTTTCCGGCGGCGAAAGGCGTGGCTTTCGCCGCCTGCTCAGATAGGCAGATTGCATGAAAGTACTTCGCATGACGGATACGGACCTGCGCGGCAAGCGCGTCCTGATCCGTGAAGACCTGAACGTCCCCGTGAGCAACGGGGTGGTGACCAGCGACGCGCGCATCCGCGCGTCGCTGCCCACGATTCGATACGCGCTGGACCAGCACGCGAAGGTGTTCATCCTGTCGCACCTGGGCCGGCCGGAAGAAGGCGTTTACGCGGAAGAGTTCTCGCTCGCCCCGGTCGCCGCGAAGTTGTCTGAGCTGCTGGGCAAGCCGGTGGTGTTGCGCAAGGACTGGCTCGACGGCGTCGACACGCCGCCGGGCACCGCTGTCCTGTGCGAGAACGTGCGCTTCAACAAGGGCGAGAAGAAAGACAACGAAGAGCTCGCGCGGAAGATGGCCGCGCTCTGCGACGTGTACGTGATGGATGCCTTCGGCACCGCGCATCGCGCGGAAGCCAGCACCCATGGCGTTGCGAAGTTCGCGAAGGTGGCGGCGGCCGGTCCGCTGCTCGTCGGGGAGCTCGAAGCGCTGGAGCGCGCGCTGCATGCGCCGGCGCGTCCGCTGCTCGCGATCGTCGGCGGCTCGAAGGTGTCGACGAAGCTCACCGTGCTCGAATCGCTGCTGACGAAGGTGGACAAGCTCATCGTGGGCGGCGGCATCGCCAACACGTTCCTCGCCGCCACCGGCGTGAACGTGGGCAAGAGCCTGCACGAAGCCGAGATGCTGGACGTCGCCCGCAAACTGCTCGAGCAGGCGAAGGCCAAGGGCACCGAGATCCCCTTGCCGACGGATGTGGTCGTGGCGCGCGAATTTGCCGCGACCGCGCATGCGGACGTTCGTCCTGTCGCACAGGTGAAACCGGACGAGATGATCCTCGACGTGGGTCCGGATACCGCCGAGGCGTTTGCCAAGGTCATCGAGAGTGCCGGGACCATCGTCTGGAACGGGCCGGTCGGCGTGTTCGAGTTCGACCAGTTCGGCGAGGGCACGCGCTCGATCGCGAATGCGATCGCGCGCAGCAAGGCGTTTTCGCTGGCCGGTGGCGGCGACACGCTCGCGGCCATCGAAAAGTACGGTGTCGAGGACGGCATCTCGTACATTTCGACCGGCGGCGGTGCATTCCTTGAATTCGTCGAGGGAAAGACCCTGCCGGCCGTGGCCATACTCGAAGCGCGCGCGGCGTCGAAGTAACGGCCGCGGTTCGCCCGGGTGATGGCTGCGCGACGTGCCAGCCCAGACCCAGGTGCCCAGGCTGCGCGAATGGCTGGCCAGTTGCCCGGACTGCGCGAAGTGCAGCCCGCTCCGATATCCGGGCTGCGCACGGCGCGGTCTTTATCTTTGACTCGTTTTGACTCTCTAGCAGGAAACTGATGCTCAGACGCACAAAAATCGTGGCCACCGTTGGCCCCGCGACGGATGACCCTGCGGTGCTCACGGAAATGGTCCACGAGGGCCTCGACGTCGCTCGCATCAATGCCTCCCATGGCACGCGCGAAGACCAGATCCGCCGCCTCAAGCTGTTGCGCGAGATCGAGCTGCAGACCGGCAAGAGCATCGGCACGCTGCTCGACCTGCGCGGCCCGAAGATCCGCATCGAGTCGTTCCAGGCCGGCAAGATCATGCTGGAAGAGGGCGCGTCGTTCGTGCTCGACACGACCCTCGACAAGAAAGCCGGCACCATCGATTCGGTGGGCGTCGCCTACAAGAATCTGCCGCGCGACGTCGCGCCGGGCGACACGCTGCTGCTCAACGACGGCAACATCGTTCTGGGTGTGGATTCGGTGAATCCCACTCGCATCCTCACGCGCGTGAAGGTGGGCGGCGAGCTGTCGGACCGCAAAGGTCTCAATCGCCAGGGCGGTGGTATCTCCGCGCCGGCGCTGTCGGATCAGGATCGCGATGACGTGAAGTTCGCGGCCGAAGCCGGCATCGACTACATCGCGGTGTCGTTCGCGCGTAGCGCCAACGACATCGAACAGGCGCGTGCGCTGGCCCGCAAGTGGGGCAGCAAGGCGCGCATCCTCGCGAAGATCGAACGCCAGGAAGCGGTCACGAATCTCGCTGAGATCACGGATGCTTCCGACGCGATCATGGTCGCGCGCGGCGATCTCGGCGTCGAAATGGGTTATGCCGAGCTCACGGGCCTGCAGAAGACGATCATCCACGAAGCCCGCATCCGCAATCGCGTGGTGATCACGGCGACGCAGATGATGGAGTCGATGATCCACAACCCGATGCCGACTCGCGCGGAAGTCAGTGACGTTTCGAACGCCGTGATGGACGGCACGGACGCGGTGATGCTCTCGGCCGAGTCCGCGACCGGTCGCTATCCGGTGAAAGCCGTGAAGGCGATGGCGCAGGTGATCGAGGGCGCGGAGAAATACGTCGCGCGTCACGATCGCGTGCGTCACCGCGTGGAAGGACAGTTCAAAAGCCAGGAAGAAGCGATTGCGATGGCCGTGATGTACACGGCGAACCACCTGAAGGTGCGCGCGATCGTGGCCCTGACCGAGTCCGGCGCGACGCCGCTGTGGATGTCGCGTATCCGTTCGGACATTCCCATCTATGCTTTCACCCGCCATGAGTACACGCGCCGTCGCGTGACGCTGTATCGCGGCGTTTATCCGGTGATCTATGACGTGCCGGATGCGAAGTCGACGGAAGAGCTGTATCACTCGATTTTCGCGCGGCTGCTGGAGCTGTCGCTCGTGGAGCGGGGCGATCTCGTGATCCTGACCAAGGGCGAGCTGTCCGGCATCGAGGGCGGCACGAACTCGATGCAGATCCTCAAAGTCGCGCTCGATTGAGGCGGGCGCAGCCATGACGGGCCTGACGCCGCCGCAGAGCGCTCCGCCCCGTCGCAAGGCGGCCCTGATCCTCAAGATCGTGGCCGTCTTGATCGGGGTTTTCCTCGTCGTCCCCGGGGTGTTCGTCTATTCGATGTTGTCGGGCTCGAAGCCGACGCTGGACGGTTCGGTCGCCGCGCCCGGCCTCGGCGCTTCCGTGAAGATCTCGCGGGATTCGCTCGGCATTCCCACCATCGAAGCGTCCACTCGGGCGGATCTCGCCTACGGCACGGGCTTCGTGCACGCGCAGGACCGTTTCTTCCAGATGGATCTTTCGCGGCGTCTGGCGGCAGGTGAGCTTTCCCAGATTTTCGGCGCCGTCGCGCTGGAACAGGATCGCAAGGCGCGTCTGTTTCGATTTCGCAGCGTTGCGCAGACGGTGCTGACGCAGATGCCGGCGGAGGAGCGAGCGCTCGTCACCGCGTATACGCGCGGCGTGAATGCCGGGCTTGCGAAACTTCGCACGCGGCCGTGGGAATACATCGCGCTTCAGGTGACGCCGGTGCAGTGGCGTGAGGAAGACGTGGTGCTCGTGTCCTACGCGATGTGGTGGGACCTTCAGTACAACGGTCTGCGACGCGAGCAGGCTCGTCACGCGCTCAACATGCGACTCGGCGGGCCGGAATGCGCGGGCGGGTGGAAGTGCGTGCTGGAGTTTTTCTATCCGCGCGGCACGAGCTGGGACAGCCCCAATTCTGCGACGGGGAATGTGGCGCCGAGTGTTGTGCACGTTCCGACGCCGGAAGAATTGAATTTGCGCGATGGTGCAGCGGCCTCGGGCGCAGCGACTCCGCCTGCAGTGGCGCCCGGCACAGCGGCTGCAGGCGCAGCGGCTGCGGGCATAGCGAATACCGGCGCATCTGTTTCGCCGGCGACCACGCTTTTTTCGCAGGTCTTCGAACGTCAGCCCGTCGTTGGCAGCAACGGCTGGGTGGTCGGCGGCGCAATCGCGCAAGGCGGCGGTGCGCTCGTGGCAAGCGACATGCATCTCGGGCTTCGTGTGCCCACCGTTTGGTATCGCGCGCGACTGCAAGTGAAGCCCGCGGGTGCCTCTGACCCAACGCTCGATCTCAACGGCCTCACGCTTCCCGGCGCGCACGTGCTCGTGGCCGGCTCCAACACGCGCATCGCCTGGGGCTTCACGAATTCGTATGGCGACTGGACCGATGTGACGTTCGCGCCCTGCACCGAAGTCAAAGACACGTCGATGCAAACCGCGGATGGCCGCACCATTCCGCTCACCACCGTGCAGGAAAGCATCGTCGTCAAAGGCGCAAAGCGCGATTCGCCTCTTGCGGTGATGACCGGCCCCGACGGCGTGCTGTTCGATGCGGACCCGACAACGCATCGCTGCTGGTTCGCGCGTTGGATCGCGACCGTTCCCGCCGCCACCAATTTCGATTTGCGACGCGTGGAGGACGCGGCCTCGGTGGCGCAGGTGGTGGAAATGGCACCGACGCTCGGCATCCCACACCAGAACATGATGCTCGGCGACCGCGATGGGCACATCGCCTGGACGATCGCCGGCCGCATTCCCGATACCACCGACGCGAAGCTGCGGCTCACCGGCACAGCGCCATGGACCACAGCGGCGAATCACCCGCGCGTCGTGGATCCGCCAGAGCATCGTGTCTGGACCGCGAACGCGCGCTCCGTCGACGATCCCGTGGCCGAAGCGCTGGTGGCGGGTGATGAAGCGGCGCTCGGTTCGGAGTACGACCTGGGTGCGCGCGCCAAGCAGATCCACGACGATCTGGCGGCGCTGAAATTTCCCGCGAAGCCGGCGGACATGCTGGCCGTGCAGCTCGACGATCGCGCACTGTTCCTGCAGCGCTGGCACGATCTGCTGATTCAGCAGCTCGACAACGACGCCGTGCGCAATTCCCCGCAGCGTGCGGAGCTGAAGAAGCTCGTCACCGGCTGGAATGCCCGCGCGACGACAGACTCCGTGGGTTATCGACTCGTGCGCGCGTATCACACGCAAGTTGAATCCGCCGCGTGGAACATGGTGCTCGAAGGAATTCATTGGGACGGCGCGGTGCCACCGCCGCCCGCGCAGTTCGAAGGCGCATTGTGGGAGATGGTTTCGCAGCAGCCTCTGCATCTGCTTGCGAAGCGCTTTCCAGACTGGCACACGTTCCTGCTCGAGCAGGCAGACAACACGATCAAGACACTGACGGACTCGAGCTCGAGCACTGGTGCGCGCGCTGCTTGCTCATCGCTTGCCGCTTGCACATGGCAAACCCACAACCCGGTGCGCGTGCGCCACCCGATGTCGGCCGGGCTGCCGCTGTTCGCGTCGTTCCTCAACATGCCTGAGATCGAAGTGCCGGGAGATCACGATATGCCTCGCGTGCAGGACGGTGCGTTCGGTGCCTCAGAGCGTTTTGCGGTTGTTCCGGGCCGAGAGTCCGAGGGCTATCTGCACATCGCGGGCGGACAGAGCGGGCATCCGATGTCGCCGTACTACAAAGCGGGTTATCGCGAGTGGGCGGAAGGCAAAGCGTTACCGTTTCTGCCGGGCGCGGCGGAACATGTCCTGACGCTCGACCCCGTTCCGGACCCTGCGCCATGAGCGATCGTTTCAGCGGCACTGATCGTTACATCGCGACGAACGACCTGATGATGTCCGTCAACGCCGCCGTCACGCTCGAGCGGCCGCTGCTCATCAAGGGTGAGCCCGGCACCGGCAAGACGCAGCTCGCGCAGGAAATCGCGAGCTCGCTCGGGCGGCCGCTGTACGAGTGGCATATCAAATCGACGAGCAAAGCCCAGCAGGGACTGTACGAATACGACGCCGTGTCACGCTTGCGCGATTCGCAGCTTGGCGATGCGCGCGTGCAGGACATCGCGAACTACATCCTGAAAGGCAAGCTGTGGGAGGCGTTCGAGTCCGACGCGCAGCCCGTGCTGCTCATCGACGAGATCGACAAGGCCGACATCGAATTCCCCAACGATCTGTTGCGCGAGCTGGATCGCATGGAGTTCTACGTCTACGAGACGCGCGAGCTGGTGAAGGCGCGGCACCGGCCGATCATCGTGATCACGAGCAACAACGAGAAAGAGCTGCCGGACGCATTCCTGCGCCGCTGCTTCTTTCACTACATCCGGTTTCCGGATGAAGAGACGATGTCGCGCATCGTGGCGGTTCACTACCCGAACCTGCGCAAAGAGCTGCTCGCCGAAGCGCTCGCGTCGTTCTTCAAGCTGCGCGACACGCCGGGTCTGCGCAAGAAGCCGTCGACGTCGGAGCTGCTGGACTGGATCAAGCTGCTCGTCGCCGAGCAGATTCCGCCTGAGGCGCTGCGTTCGACGGATCCGAAGAAATCGCTGCCGCCGCTCTACGGCGCTTTGCTGAAGAACGAGCAGGATGTTCACCTGTTCGAGCAGCTCGTGTTCCTTCACCGCGGCGGGCGGTAGGGCCGCTGCGGTGGGGGCCTCGAAGCCCGGTCCTGGCCTCGCGGCCCCCTTTCGTCGAAGCGGCCTTCCGCTGGATGAGCGCGCGGCATGTTGACCGGTTTTTTCTTCGACCTTCGCGAAGCGGGCGTGCCGGTCGCGCTCACCGAATTCCTGACGCTGCTCGAAGGCCTCAAACGCCACGTCACTGCGCACTCCGCGGAAGAGTTCTACTACTTCGCCCGCACCTGCCTCGTGAAAGACGAAGCGCACTACGACCGCTTCGACAGGGTCTTCGCCAAAACCTTCGAAGGCGCGGAAGCGCTGTTCGACAAGGTGGTCGCGGAGCTGCCGCCGGACTGGCTGAAAGCCCTTACCGAACGCAATCTCAGCGACGAGGAAAAGCAGCAGATCGCAGCGCTGGGCGGATGGGACAAGCTCATGCAGACCTTGCGTGAGCGCCTGGCCGAACAGAAAGCGCGCCACGAAGGCGGCAACAAATGGATCGGCACGGCGGGCACGTCGCCGTTCGGCGCGCAGGGCTATAACCCGGAGGGCGTGCGCATCGGGCAGTCGCGCTCGCGCAATCGAAGCGCCGTCAAAGTGTGGGATGCGCGCGAGTACCGCAACTTCGACGACAGCGTCGAGCTCGGCACGCGCAACCTGAAGCTCGCGATGCGCCGCTTGCGCAAGTTCGCGCGCGAAGGCGCCGCTGACCAGCTGGATCTCGATGGCACCATCTCAGCGACCGCACGCAACGCCGGCCTGCTGGACCTGAAGCTCGTACCCGAACGGCGGAACACGGTGAAGGTGTTGTTGTTCCTCGATGTCGGTGGCTCGATGGACGCTTACGTGCGTACGTGCGACGAGCTGTTCTCCGCCGCCCGCAGCGAGTTCAAGCACCTGGAGCATTTCTACTTCCATAATTTTCCTTACGAACGGCTTTGGAAGGACAACCGGCGCCGCTATTCGCAGACCACGCTGACCCAATCGGTCCTTCGCACCTATTCCCGTGACTATCGTGCGATCTTCGTGGGCGATGCCACGATGAGTCCCTACGAGATCACGCAGGACGGCGGCAGCGTCGAGCACTGGAATGAGGAAAGCGGCGCGGCCTGGATGCGGCGGATCGTCGCAGCGTTTCCCCGCCTGATATGGCTCAACCCCGAACCGCAGGACCGCTGGGGCTACACGCCCTCGGTGAAGATCACGCGCGAGCTGATCGGTGACCGGATGTTTCCGCTGACGCTGGCGGGCCTCGACTCCGCCATCCGTGAGCTGCGCCGGCCGCTCGTTCGCACGACGGAGCCTCTCACGAGCTGATGAGCCCGATATACTCGGGCCCGGCATTTCGTCGCGGTTTGTCTCGCATGCCGGCCAGCGCGCTGATCATTGACGATCATCCCCTCTATCGAGATGCGTTGAGCCAGCTGCTCGGCGCTCTGGTGGGCGAGTCCTCCGTTCGCACAGCGACGTCGGCAGAGCAGGGTCTGCGGCTCGCGCCTCAATTGCCAGACCTTCGTCTCGTGCTGTTGGATTTCGCACTTCCCGGGATGAGCGGCACCGAAGCCATCGGCGCGGTGCTTGCGCGGTTGCCTGCAGTCGACGTCATCGCGGTCTCCGCGTCCGAAGACCGGCTCGATGCCACTGCGGCCCTGCGCGCAGGCGCGCGGTTGTTTATCTCCAAGGCGGTGAGCACCGAAGTGATGCGGGACGCGATTCGCCGCGCGCTCGACGGGGACTTCACCGGGCCGCAGTGGATCACGCCGACAGGCTATGGGGTGCTCGACGCGAACAGCGAAACACCGTTGACGCCGCGGCAGCTGGAAATCCTCGCGCTCCTGCACTTGCCGAACAAAGAAATCGGTTTGCGGCTCGGCGTGGCTGAAGTGACGGTGAAGATGCACGTGTCGTCGGTCTTTCGCGTGCTTGGCGTGGCGAATAGAACGCAGGCCATGCAGGCGGCGCGAAAGTTGTCTCTGTTATCGACAGACGAGAGTGCCTGACGTTTACGGCGCAGCGGGTATCGGCCGCATCGGCGCGCAAACAGCGCAGATCGCGTCGTTCAGCTCGTCTTCCTGCAGAGGCTTGTGTAGCACGGTGAGTCCGCTCGCGACGATGCGACGGATCTGGTCCGGGTCCGTGTCGCCGGTGATGAGCAGCCCGGGAATATCGGCGTTGAACTCGTTTCTCACCGCTTCCACCACACCGACGCCATTCTCATCGTCCCTTAGCCGGTAGTCGCAGATCAGCACGTCCGGCGGCCGCGTGCTCGACTCGAGCTGCCGGAGCGCTTCCCGGCCTGAGGTGGCCGCGATCACCGTGCAGTTCCACTGACGCAGCAACGTCTGCGCGGCGTCGAGGATCAACTCTTCGTCGTCGACAACGACGATCACCGTGCCCGTGAGGTCGCGCCTCGCTCCTTGCGGACGGTTCAGCCGCAATGCTGGGATTTCCACCGGCGCCGCCCGTTCCAGATCGAATGCGAACAGGCTGCCACGACCTTTCTCCGAACGCAGCGTCACGCGCGAATTCAGCAAGCGCGCCAGGCGCGCGACGATCGCAAGCCCCAGGCCGAGGCCCCTCGAGCGATCGCGTTCGCGGTTGCCGACTTGATAGAACTCCTCGAACACCAGGGCGTGCTCGCTCGGATCGATGCCGATGCCGCTGTCATACACTGAAACGCGCAGCGCGCCGGGAATGCGCCGGCAACCGACGACCACGGTGCCGGTCTCCGTGTAGCGAATGGCATTCGAGACCAGGTTTCTCAGGATGCGCTCGACGAGCACGGGGTCGCTCTTCGCGAAGGCCGAGCAACTCGCCACCCGCAGCTCGATGCCTTTTTCGCGGGCCTGTGGTTCGAACTCGATGCGTGCGCGCGCCAGCAGCGGCGCGATCGGGAAGGCCGTCATCAGCGGCTGCACGGCGCCCGCGTCGAGCTTGGAAACGTCGAGCAGCGTGCGGAACAGCTCGTCCATGATCGCCGCGCACTGGCGAACTTTGATCAGCAGATTGTTCGCCGGCCGCCCGAGCGGCACCTGGGCGAACGCTCCTAGATAAAGATTCAGTGCGTGAATCGGCTGGCGCAGGTCGTGGCTGGCAGCGGCGAGGAAGCGCGATTTCGCCAGGTTCGCCGACTCCGCGGCTTCCTTCTGCGCGGTGAGTTGCTCGACCAGCTCCACATTCTCGAACCGCAGGCGCATGGACTCCATGAACATGCGGTTGAACGAGCGGCGCGACCACAGCACCACGACGCTCAACATCACCATGCCGACCGCAAAAGCGCTCTGCTCGCCGCGACCCTGAACAGCCAGCCCGATCGTGCCGCCGAGCATCGACGGCAGGAAAAAGGCGAGAAATGTCGGGTAATGCGGCCCGTAACTGAACATGCCCGCCACGCACATGAAGATGAGGGCGACGGCGAACGTGTAGTGATAGGTCAGCAGCCCCGGCGGATACAGGAAGAACGCGCCGGCGCCCCACAACATTCCCGAGGCCAGTGATCCGGCAACGGCGTATCGCAGCCAGCTCTGCGCCGTTTGTGAATCGAACCGTACGTTGCGGAAGCGGTACCACGCCGGCATGCGCACGACAGTGAGCGCGACGAACGCGCCGAACCACGCGTACAGATAGGTGGCGGGCACCACCTTTCTGAAGACGATGATGACCAGCACGACGACGAACAGCCCGCCGAGTGCCGCGGTCGGCACATTGCGGTGGATGAATTTCGCCTGCTCGGCTTTGAGGGATTCGTGAAACGACACACGTTACACGCTAGCCGCGGGCTCATTTCCGCACAACCCATACTTCCGTACAGATGGCAGCCCGCGGAAGCGCTGTCAGTGTTCGCGCGCCTCGATTTCAGGGAATGAGTTTGACAATGCGAACAACGACTCACGCGCGCTCCTTCATGGCGGTCTCGAGTTGTCTGGGACTCGTGTTTTCGGCCAGTCCGGCCCTTTCCCAGAATGCTGGCGCCGAAGCCGATCGCGAGGTCCAGCGCATCCAACGAGAACAGCAGGAACAGCAGCGGCAGCAGATCGAACAGCAGCGCCGCAAGTTGCCTGCGCCTGAAGGCAACCTGGATCTGCCGGCCGCAGATACCCCGGCGGGCGACGGCGGCGCGTGCCGGAACATTACCGATGTGGCCATCAACAGCGCGCCGAACCTGCCGGCAGCGGATCGCAAACGCCTTGTCGAGAGCTACTCCGGCCAATGCCTGCGCGTGCACGACATCGAGCGGCTGATGGCGGAGATCACGAATGCCTACATCACGCGCGGTTACGTTACGACTCGCGTCTACCTGCCTCAGCAGGATCTTTCGAGAGGGCATCTCACCGTCATGGTCGTCGAAGGCGTGGTCGAAAAGATCTCCGCGAGCGGCAAGGGCGCGGGCCGCGTGTCGCTCGCCGGTGCGATGCCCGGTGTGGAAGGCCAGCCGCTGAACCTGCGCGATCTGGAGCAGGGGCTGGATCAGATCAACCGGCTGCAATCGAATCACGCGACGCTGGAAATCGTGCCGGGCGATGCGGCCGGCAGCAGCCGCATCTTCATCAACAACCGGTCCGAACGCGCGTTTCACTTCGGCGCGACGGTCGACGACACCGGCGAGCAGTCGACGGGAAAACATCAGGCCGGCCTCACCACCGCGCTCGACAGTCCGCTCGGGCTCAACGACTTTCTGAGCCTTACGTATCGGCAAGGTCTGCCGGTGAGCCTGGGCGATCATTACTCGCGGCTCGGCAGCCTGGTGTACTCGATTCCTTATGGCTACACGACCGCATCACTCGCTTACAGCCGCTCGGATTACGGCAGCACCATCACGACGGCGAGCGGTAGTGTGCTGCCGACGCTGGGCGATTCGGCGATCGGCTCGTTCAAGTTGGAACAGGTGCTGCATCGGAGTCGGTCGAGTCGCGTCACTCTATCCGGCACGCTGACGACGAAGTCCGCGAACAACTATCTCGCCGGCCAATACCTCGAAGTCAGCAGCCGCAATCTCACGGTGGGCGACCTCGCGCTCAATCTCACCACCGGGTTTCTTGGAGGCGTCGTTTCGTTGGAAGGCGGTTATTCGCTCGGACTCGATGCGATGGGCGCGATGGACGATGCGCGCGATCTGCCGGCGAGCGCGCCGCGCGCTCAGTTCCGTCGTTACAACTACAACGCGAGTTATGCCGTGCCTTTCCGGCCCGTTGGCCTCGATGCGAGCTTCACGAGCTCATTCAACGGCCAGCGCGCGCAGACGGCCTTGTACGGCAGCGAGCAGATTCTCGTCGGCGGCCTCTATTCCGTGCGCGGTTTTGATCGCACGTCGCTGTCGGGCGATGACGGGTTCGTGTGGCGAAATGAGCTCTCGGTGCGATTTCCGCTGAATTTCGGCGCTTCCACGCGAAGCGTTGTGCGGCCGTATCTGGGTGTCGACTATGGGCGCACGAGCATGCGGGAGCCCGGCACCGGCACACCGGAAGGCGCGCTATCCGGCGGCACGCTCGGCGTTGCCTTCAACAGCGGCGCGGTGGGATTCGAGCTCTTCAACAGCCGACCACTACACATGCCTTCGTTCATGACGCGCGAAGGCAGCCAAACCTATTTCCGCTTTTCCATGTCGCTGTGACCGGAGAACGATGCATGTTTAACAGGACTTTCCTGCGCTTCACTTCGGGCACGGTGGCGTTCGTACACGTCGTGACGCTCGTTCCAGCAACGGCGCTCGCCGATACGACAGCTGCGAATGGCAACACGCAGGTCTACGTCGCGCCGAATGGCGTGCCGGTGGTGAACATTGCAAACCCGAATTCGGCCGGCGTTTCGCACAACCAGTACACGCAATACAACGTCGATTCACGCGGCCTCGTGCTCAATAACGGCACGATCGATCAACTCACACGCCAATCGCAGCTGGCTGGGCAAATCCTAGCGAATACCAACCTCGCGAAATCGGCGGGCGTGATTCTCAACGAGGTCGTCAGCCCGAATCGCACGACCCTAGCAGGGTTTACCGAAGTGCTCGGCGGGAAGGCAGACGTGATCGTTGCCAATCCGTACGGCATCACCTGCAGCGGCTGCGGGTTCATCAATACCGATCGCGTTTCGCTCACGACGGGCACGCCGAGATTCGGGTCGAACGGTTCGGTCGCTGGGTTCGAAGTCAGCGGCGGCGACGTGCTGATCTCCGGTGCGGGGCTCGATGGCACTGCGCAGAATTACTTCGACATCGTAACGCGCGCGCTGCGTGTGGACGGGCAGCTCAACGCGCACTCGTTGAGTCTCGTGACGGGCGCGGTGGATTGGGATTATGCGAGTGGTTCGGCGCTGTCGATTGACGGTGTTCGTCCGGCGCCGGCGTATGCGATCGACTCGACTGTGCTCGGCGGCATTTACGCCGATCGCATCAGCATCGTTGCTAACGAAGCGGGCGTAGGCGTGCGCATCCGCGGTGACGTTGCTGCGAGCGCTGATGATTTCCGCATCGATGCCGCGGGGCGCGTTGAGTTGCTGGGGCGCGTGAGCGCGCAGCGCGATCTGACCGTGAGTTATTTCGGGAGTGGCGCCGCCGGAAACTCGGCGGGCTCGACGACCTCAGCCAACTCGGCCATCACCGTCGGTGGGTCAAGCGCTTCTTTGACGGCCGGCCGGGATCTCATGCTCGCGGGCAACGACGGCGGCATCACGTTGAACGAGGGCCGCGTCACCGCCGACGGACAACTTCGAGTCATCGGCGCCAGCGTCACGGACACGGGCTCCGCATCCGCGACTCGCTTCGGTGCCACGGATGTTTTCGTCAGTGCGGCCGGCGCGGCCCGGTTCAGCGGCACCTCCTGGGCGTCGGGCGATGCGCTGTCCCTCTCAGCGGGATCGCTGTCTATCGATGGCGCGGGCACGTCTTTCGTCAGCGGCACCCGTCTCGGCGGCGATCCGTTTGCGGGCGGCACGCTGAGCATTGAGGCGCAGTCGGGCGATGTGGACATTGGCGAGGCGGACATTCGCTCGCCGTCTGCGTTGTTTCTCGGTGCGAGCCAGGGCGCCATTCACATCGGCGCCGCTGCGAGCGCGTTGCAGGGTTACGCGATAAATCTCGGCGCGGCGACAGGTATTACCAACGCGGGATCGGTGCTCGCGTCGAGCTCGCTTTTTCTGAGCAGCGTGCCCGGCGCGACACCGATCGCGCTCGACAACTCGGGTCTTCTGCAGGGAGACGTCGTTGGCATTGGAAGCGACGCGGGTCGCTTTGCGCTGAACAACTCCGGCACCGTACTCGGCAATACGGTGTTCGTGACGGCTAGCGATCTGCGTAACGCAGGCCGAATTCAGGCTGCCACCAGCATGAATCTCCTTGCCGATTCGCTGGAAAACCAGCGCGACGGCGTGGTGCTCGCATCGACCGATGCGGCCGGTCTGGGCTCGCTGGTCGTGTCAGGCACGCTCGAGAATGCGGGCAGCATCCACTCCGCCGGAACGCTCGGCGTTCAGGCCGCGACGCTCCACAACGCCGCGGGCGGCACGGCGACGTCAGACCAGGTCTTGCAACTCGGCGGCACGAACAGTCTCGTCAACGACGGCACGATTCGAGCCGCGCAATATCTGTTTCTTCAGGGCACGAACGTCGTCAACAACGCGGACGTGCAGACGGCGGGCGTTCTGAGCATCAATCAGGCTGCGCCCGAATCGGGCCCGGACGAACGCGCGCTGACGAACTCTGCAAGCGGCACGATCATCGCCGATACGTTGCAGATCAACTCTGGCGCCGTCACGAATTCCGGTGCCATCCAGGCGCGTACCCGCTCACTGTTGAGCGCGAACTCCTTGGACAACCTGACGAGCAGCGCAAAGTTCGTTGCCTCCACGCAATCCGGCACGGGAAGCATTTTTTCGCTCACCGGGGCGCTTCACAACGCCGGCGTGATTCACGGCGTTGGCGATCTCACGCTCTACGTCGGGTCGCTCGATAATTCCGGCACAGCCGCGGTGTCTTCGCTCGGCTCGCTGGCGCTCACGGGTGCGACGGGCAATCTGACGAATGCGGGCTTGCTCTACGGCGCGGGCCGCGTCGACATCAACAATTTTGAGCACGCGTTCATCAACTCCGGCCAGGTCGCGTCAGGTGTTCCGGCCAGCGGGACGGGCGACTTGCTCTTCAACGTCGATACGTTCACGAATCGCGGCATTGTGACGTCCGAGGGCAATCTGTCCGTGACGGCTCGCGATTTTCAGAATGAAGCAGCGGGAGCCCTTCCGCAGCTCGTCTGGGGCACGTTCACGCCGCTGATCACCGTAACCGATGGCAGCTTTCAGATGCCGGTCTGGCAGCAGATCGGCGACAGCGGCGACTTTCATTGCAGGCCGACGCTTCCGCCTTCGGATTGCGCGCACAGCCGCGTGTACCAAGTGTTCTACACCGCAGATCAGCAGGTCGTCGGCGCTATGCCGACGCCGGCGCAGCTCATCTCGAATCACGATCTGCGCATCACCTACACGGGCTCCGCGCGCAATATCGCGTCCATCATCTCCGGCGACAATGTTTCGATTCAGGCCGGTGGCCCGGACGCCGGTGCGTTCCTCAACCAGGATTTCCATCTCGAGCGTTCGCTCGTGCGCAAGGTGATCTGGGAGCGCGCGACGACGAGCAATTCCTATCGTGTGCCGCTCGACGCGGCCCAGCTCGCCATCATGCAAGACCCGAACGATGACGAGCCGGGCGGCGAGCTGCCGATCTGGGCGGTCGTACCCTGGCAGGGCTCCGATCAGGCGACGATCCTGAAAGGCTATGAAATGGCCTATTCGGAGCCCATCGCGACCGGCGTGATTCCGGGCACCACCGTCACGGCCGGCATCTTCGCGCGCAATCTCGCGTCGTACAGCGGGCCGCAGCTCAACGTGCAGGCCGGCATGAAGTCCACGACGGTGACGCCGCGGGACGTGCAGACTGAAGGCGGTTCAGCCGTCGTCGAAGCACCGGCCATCGTTTCACCGTCCGGTCTGAATCTCTCGCTGCCGACCAATCCGAACGGCTTTTTCGTGCCGTCGAAGTCGTCGGGTGCGGGTTATCTCATCGAGACGAATCCGTTGTACACGGCCGGCGACGCGCTTGGGTCGGACTATCTTGCACGCCTGCTCGGCTACAACGTCGATACGCTCCAGAAGCGGCTCGGCGATGCGAACTATGAAGCGAAGTTGATTCGCGAACAGCTCATCTCGCAGACGGGGAGCAACATCCTCGGCGGTTATGCGAACGAGCAGGCGCAGATCAAAGGCCTGATGGACAACGCTTCGTCCGAGGCCGGCGCATTGGGCCTTACTTACGGCAGACCGCTCAGCGCTGAACAAGCAGCGTCGTTGAAGCAGGACCTCGTGTGGATGGAAGAGAAGGTCGTCAGCGGCCAGAAAGTGCTGGTGCCCGTGGTGTATCTCGCGGCGGCGACGCGCGAATCCGTTTCGACGGGCGCAGTGATCGGCGCGAAGGACGTGAGCATCAGCGGTGGCGCACTGACGAATAGGAACGGCACGATCAAAGCCAGCGACAAGCTTACTGTCGAGACCACCGGCGATATCACCAACCGCAGTGGCACGATCAGCGGCGGTACCGTGGACCTGCGCTCGACGCACGGCAATGTCGTCAACGAAACGACGACGGCCGAGGCTGGCGACGATACGTATCGTCGTACGACCGTCGGTGGCACGGCGACCATTCGTGCGACGGATGGCCTGTCGATCCAGGCTGGTCAGGACATCACCGTGAAAGGCGGCGACGTCGCGGCGGGCGGGTCGGCAACGCTCAACGCGGGCCGCAATGTCACGGTGGACACGATTCAGGATCGGTCGGCGGATTCGTCGGCCAGTTCTTCCAGCGGCGGGTTTAGCAGCAGCTCGACGAGCACGAATACGCAGACTACCCGGCAGATCGGTTCGAACGTGAGCACCGGCGGTGATCTCACGGTTCGCAGCGGCGGCGATGTCACGGTGGGCGGCAGCCAGGTGAATGCCGGCAAGAATGCGGACGTGCAGGCGGGCGGTAACCTGAACATCGTGGATCGTCAGGACGAACATACGGTCGTCACGCGCACGGAATCGAGCGGCGTCCAGACGGACGGTGCAAGCATCGGTTCGGGCAGCAGCTCGACCACGTCGACGAATTCCACATCGACGAGCGTCGGCTCACGTGTGAATGCCGGCGGCAGCGCAAATCTCGGCGCCAATCAGTCGGTGAACGTGCGCGGTTCGGATGTCGCGGCGGGTCGCGATCTGAACGTGAAGGGCACGGACATCAATGTCACGGCAGGGCAGAACGTGACGACCGAAACGGTCCACACGGAAAGCTCGGCGAACATGCTCGGCGCGAGTGCGGATGCGGACAGCGCTGGCGTAGCGATGACACACGCGACTTCAACGTCTGACTCGTCTACGACGAGCACAACGGCGCGCGGTTCAACCTTGCGCTCCGGCGGCGACATGTCGCGCAACGCGAGCGGCACGATCAAAGATGTCGGAACGCAGATCGATGCCGGCGGCAACTTCTCGCAGACAGCGACGACCATCGAAAGCGGCGCGGCTGCGAATACGCAAACGACCACGAGCAGCAGCAGCTCGGAGAAAACGTCCGTTGGCGTGAGTGTGGACTACAACGTCGGCACCGCGATCGGCGATGCGAAGAACGGCAGCACCGCCGGCGCATCTCAAGCGTCCAGCGGGCCGACGGCCGGTACCAACGTGAAGTATCGGAAAGAGGACAGTAGCGCTTCCAGCACGGCGAGTCAGGCCGTGACGTCGACGATTCGCGCGGGCGGAAAGGTGACGAGCCAGTCGTCCGGCACGACGACGCTGGAAGGCACGCAGATCCAGAGCGGTGGTGATACGACGCTGGAAGCCGGCAATCTCGACGTGAAGGCCGCGAAGGACACGAGCCAGTCGTCCAGCAATGCGACTCATCTGGACGTGGGCTATCGGGGCGCGGTGGACGTGACCGGCGCGCCGAGCGGCACGATCAGCGCAGGTTATGGTGACTCGAACAGCAACAGCGCGTCGTCGAAAGCGGTGGTCGGCACGATCACATCGGGCGGTAACGTCAACGTCCGCACGAAAGGGGACACGCGGCTCGAAGGCACGAAAATCGACTCGAAGGGTGAGACGAACATCGACGCTGGCGGCACCGTGCAGATCGACGCGGCGAGGAACACGTCACAGGCTGCGTCGTCCAGCATCGAGATGTCCGGCTCGGCGACGGTCGGGAAGGGCCAGGTCGGCATGTCTGGCCGGCTCGAGACCCAGGACAGCACCCAGAAGAAGAACGAAGCGGTGACTGGCTCGGTGAATGCTGGCGGCAACCTGAACGTGCACGCTGGCAAGGACGTGAAGACGGAAGGCACGGCGCTTTCCGCTGGAAAGGACGCCACTGTGAACGCCGGCGGTGCTGTGGAAATGAAGGATGCCGTCAGCACCGAGCAGTCGTCTTCGTCCTCGCTGGACGCGTCACTGTCAGTGTCAGCGAGCAAGGGCAGTAGCAGCGGCAAGGGCGGAAAAGGCGGCAGTACGCGCACTGAACCCGGCAAGGGAGACCCGGGTCAGGTGATGGGCGGATCGGGGCTCTCTAGCTCGAATGAGAGATCGTCGAAGACGACGACTCAGAAGTCGACGGTGAAAGCGGGCGGTTCGGTGGCCACGACGTCTGGCAATCCGGCCTCGGAGACGCCGCAGCCTCCGAAGTAGTCGCCAATCACAGGCGGGGCGCGACGGGCGAGCCCCGCTCGTACGGCCACTCGGTCTTAGACCAAGGGCGCAACCGGAACCGCGCCGCTAGCTGGAGCGTTTGCCAGCCGGAGTGCTTGGAGAAACCTCAGGGAGCAGCAGGACGCGTCGTCCCCTGCATGGCCTTGAGGTCAGCCAGCACCTGCTTGGAATGACTTCCCGGGTCCACTTCCCGATAATGTTTGGCAATGCGCCCCTGCGGATCGACGATATAGGTCTCGCGTCTTGCCAGCTCCATCACGCCCAGCATCCGGTGCAACACGCCGTAGTCGCGTGCCACCTGCTTGTCGCTGTCCGCGAGCAGGGTGAACGGCAGCCGATGCTCGTTAGCGAATTCCTTGTGGGACGCCACATCGTCGACACTAATGCCGAGAATCACGGCGCCGGCGTCACGGAAGGCAAACACGTTGTCCCGGAACTCGCAGGCTTCAGTGGTACAGCCCGGTGTGCCGTCCTTCGGGTAGAAATAGAGCACGACCCACTTGCCGCGGTAGTCCGCAAGGCTGACACGCTTGCCGTCCTGGTTCGGCAACGTAAATGCCGGGGCAGCGGCCCCCACAGCAGGCTCCGCATGCGCGACGCCGGCAGGCGCAAGCGCCTGTGCCATTGTCAACGCGAGGGCCAGCGCGAGTGCCGGCATGAAATCGGCGCCAATCAGCGTGGCCTTGTTTCGAAGCACGCTGAGACGCGACACCCTGGATTGATTCACTCCGGCCTCCACGCCCGCACGGGCGGCGGGCGCCGGATTTTAGCAGTCGGTGTTCCTGCAAACCGGTTGGCCGAGGGATTTCAGAGCTTGCGATGACCGAAAGCGTGACGCAGACAGCACGGCGACTCGAGAAAAAGCCGGTCCTGGGTTTGGTACTGACGGGCGGTGGGGCGCGTTCCGCTTACCAGATCGGCGTGCTCAAGGCGCTGTCGGAGATCTTTCCGCGGGGGCGCAGCCCCTTTCAGGTGATCGTGGGCACCTCAGCCGGTGCGGTGGCGGCCAGCGTGCTCGCCGCAGAGGCCGTCCAATGGCGGCGTGCCGTGGCGGGGCTGGAAGAGGTCTGGGCCAATTTCCATGCGGAGCAGGTGTTCCGTGTCGATCCGGTCCACATGCTCCGATCAGGCATTCACTGGGTGTTGTCGCTCGTCACGGGCGGTTTCGTGCTGGCGCCGCCGAAGTCGATGCTCGACAACACGCCGCTGCGCCTGATGCTCGAAAAACGGGTGGACTGGAGCGGCATTCGAAAGAGCATTGATCGCGGGCATCTGCGCGCGCTGGCTCTTTGCGCCACGAGCTATGTCACCGGGCAGTCTGTGGCGTTCTACGATGCGCGGGAGAGCGTGCACGATTGGGCACGAGTTCAACGCGTCGGGCGCCGCTCGGCACTGACGCTGGATCATCTGATGGCGAGCGTCGCGATCCCGCTGCTCTTTCCGCCGATGCGGCTGGGTGAAGAGCATTTTGGCGACGGGGCCATGCGCCAGAACCATCCACTCAGTCCCGCCATCCATCTGGGTGCCGACAGGTTGTTGGTGATAGGCGTTCGTGCACGGCGTTCTGCTGGCGTCGCCGTCACGCAGCTTCCGATCGAGCCCCCGACACCGGGCCAGATCTTCGGATACATGCTGGACACGCTGTTCACCGACACGATCTACGGTGACCTCGAACAGCTGGAACGCATCAACGAGCTCGTGCAAGCGGCACCTGAGCGCGCTCACGGGGCAAAAGACGTTCAAACCCTGATGCTCGCCCCCAGCATTGATCCTCGCGAGGTCGCCGCGAAGCACATCGGCGCCATGCCCCGCAGCCTGCGCACGCTGCTACGTGTGATCGGCGCGCGCGATGTCGAAGGCAGTCAGCTCGCGAGCTATCTCATGTTCGAAGCGCCGTATACGCAGGAGCTGATCCGGCTCGGCTACAAAGACGCGATGGAAGCGCGCACGGCGCTGCTCGCGTTCGTGACCGGCGAGACGCTTCCCTCAGTGATGACCTCACCGGGCGTCGCGCAGGCGACGTAGCCTCTCCGGCATTGGACGTCGCTCGTTTGCGGCTCTATAACCCAAAGGGTTATAGTCGCTCCTGCTGATCGAGCAGCGAGAAAATGCCATGCGCAAGTTGGGTGATGAGCTGATCAAATCTCTCGGCCAGGCGCTGGCGCACGCCGAGGGGAAGCGCACGAGTGCGCGCGTGCATACCATCGTCGTCAAACCGGCGGACGTTCAGAAGGCGCGCAAGCGGCTGGGCCTCTCGCAGGATCAGTTTGCGCAGGCGTTCGGTGTGAGCGCGTCGACTTTGCGCAAGTGGGAGCAGGGGCAGCGTTCTCCGACGGGCGCGGCGAAGACGCTGCTGAAAATCATCGACTCGGAGCCGGAAGCGGTCCTGCGCGCGCTGCGGGCCAAATAGGCGAGCCTGATAGGTAGGCGAGGAAGGCGAGCCGATCAGGAGCCAAAAAGGGTAAGCCGATCAGCGAGCGCGAATGCTCGAAAGACGAACCTGTCGACGCGCTAGGTCAGGAACAGCGCCCCCAGCCCCAGCAGCGTCGCAAACCCGATGCAGTCCGTGAACGTCGTGAGGATCACGCCGGCCGACAGCGCCGGGTCGATCTTCAGCCGGCGCAAGGTGAGCGGCACGATCACACCCACCGATGCTGCGGCGAGCAGGTTGGTGAGCATCGCGGCGGCGATGATCGCGGCAATCTTCCAGGTGCCGAACCAGAACGTCGTGATGGCGCCGATCACGATCGCCCAGATGATCCCGTTCAGCCCGCCCACGGCGATTTCCTTGAACAGCAGCCAGCGCGCGTTGCTCCACTGCACCTGGCCGAGCGCGAGGCCGCGAATGATCAGCGTGACCGTCTGGGTGCCGGCGATGCCGCCCATGCTCGCGACGATCGGCATCAGCGTCGCGAGCGCGGCGACCTTCTCGATGGTGCCCTCGAACTGGCTCACGACGAGGCCCGCCAGGATCGCGGTGATCAGGTTGATCCCGAGCCACAGCAATCGGCGTCGCGTGGACACGAACACGCCGGCAAACACGTCTTCTTCGTCATGCAGGCCGGCCATGCTCAGCACGGAGTGCGCGGCTTCTTCATTGATGACGTCGACGACATCGTCGATGGTGATGCGGCCCAGGAGCCGGCCTTCCTTGCTCACGACGGCGGCGGAAATGAGGTCGCGATCCTGGAAGAGCTGCGAGACGTCGTGGGCGGGCGTCTCCGGGTCGATGCGCGGCGCTTCACCTTCGAGCAGCTCGCGCACCGGCACCTCCATGTCGCTGGTGAGCAGGCGAGTGAGCGGCACCGTGCCGAGGTAGAAATCGCCTCGATCGACGACGAACAGGCGATCGGTCTTCTCGGGCAGCTCGCCGCGCATGCGCAGGTAGCGCAGCACCACTTCCACCGTGACGTCGGGACGCAGGCTCACCACGTCCGTGTTCATCAGGCTGCCGGCGGTGTCTTCCGGAAAGCTGAGCACGGTGCTGAGCCGCTCGCGGTCCTGCTGGTCCAGCGACCTCAGCAGCTGCTGGGCGACGGTTTCGGGCAGGTCTTCGACGAGATGCGCGAGGTCATCGAGCTCCATGCCTTCGGCGACAGCGAGCAGCTCTTCGTCCTCCATGCCTTCCATGAGCCGGCTGCGCACGTTCTCGCTGAGCTCGACGAGCACTTCACCTTCGAGCTCGGGATCGACCATGTCCCAGACCAGCTCGCGCTGGGCCGGCGGCACGGACTCGATGAGCAGCGCAATCTCGGCGGGATGCAGCGCGTTCACCATCCGGTGCGCTGAACGCGTCGTGCCCGTGCCGAGCGCGCCGCGCAGGGCGGCGAGTCGAGCTTCTTTTTCGGGTTTGAGCTGGGCGTTCATGCGTCGTCGCGGGGTGGAGCGCCGGCGGGAGGGCGGCGCGAGTGTAGCTGTGGAAGGGGAGTTCGCCTACCGGGGCGGTGCCGTTCGCGGAGTCACCGTACAGAGCGCTGCGCACGCGAGGCCTCACCAGGAAAAACGCCGTCGCACGCGAAGCCTCACATGAAGAGGGTCTTGGCGGGGACCGGCCGTAAGACCCGTCCATGGGAGCCTTGAAAAAATGCGTCCCTGCATTTTGACATCCCCGCCAAGACCCTCTTCACGTGAGGCTTCGCCTCGCGGTGCTCAGTCCGTTCGGTAGATCGCTACCGAGTTGCGGTGGCGGGGGAAGGCGTCGCCGGGGGTGGCGTCGTCGCAGCTTGCGCGTGGGGCAGGTGTGCCAGCGCGCTGTGGCGGGCGCTCACCTGGTTGAAGCGTTTGGCGAAGCGTTCGGCGAGTCGGTCGACGATGTAGACCGAGCGGTGCTGGCCGCCGGTGCAGCCGACGGCGACGGTGAGGTAGCCGCGGTTGTTCGCAGTGTATTCGGGCACGCGGGCCAGGATGAATTGCGCGATGTCTTCGATGAGGCGCCCGGCGGCTTCCTGCGCTTCGAGAAACTTCACGACTTCAGCGTCGCGGCCGGTGAGCTTGCGCAGCGTGGGCTCCCAGTACGGGTTCGGGATCGAGCGGGCGTCGAAGACGAAGTCCGCGTCGCCGGGAATGCCGTGCTTGAAGCCGAAGCTTTCGAACGTGATCGACAGCCTGCCTTCCGAGCGTTGTTCGAGGCGCTGGTGGACGATGTCCCGCAGCTCGTGAACGCCCATGCGTGAGGTGTCGATCACCAGGTCCGCGGCGTACACGATCGGTTCGAGGATCTCGCGTTCCTTCGCCATGGCCTCGCGCAGGTCGAGGTTGTCGCGGCTCATCGGGTGCTTGCGGCGCGTCTCGGAGAACCGGCGCAGCAACTCTTCTTCGCTCGTCACGAGGAACAGCACTTCGCACTGGATACCACTGCGCTTCAGCTCGTCGATGAGCCTCGGCACGGAAGCGATTTCGGCAGCGGTATTGCGCGCATCGAGACCAATGGCCGTGCGCTCGTAGGTCGGTTCCGGCGAACGCACCGTGTGGGATATGAACGACTTCAGCAGGGCCGCAGGAATGTTGTCGATACAGTAAAAGCCGAGGTCCTCCAGCATGTGGAGGGCCACGCTCTTTCCGGAACCGGATAGCCCGCTGACGATGAGGATGCGCACGCGGCCGACGTTAGCGACAGCAGGTTACGTGCGCAAGCGCGTGCTTCCGCAACCGCGACTTGAGTCAGCCCCGCCTCGGTGCGCGTGGCGCTGGATGCCCCGAATGCGTCGGCCGTAACGATTTGCCATGACCGACGCGGACTTCGTCGGCGGGATCGCCGGAAGTCCGTCCTGCAACGGACTTCCGGACGATTGTTCTCCCGGCGAAGGATTCTGCCCGGTGAGGTCGCGCTCGAAGCGCGCCCGCCCAGCTACAGAACGACGCGCATGCTCTTCTGGTTTTCCGCAGCGTGATGGTCGCCGCGTTTTTCCTTGTGCTTCTTGACGCAGCGATCGAGCTTGTCGGTGAGGGCGTCAATGGCGGCGTACATGTTGGGATCCGTGACCGCCGCGTGAATCGAATTACCGCTGACATGGAGCGTGGCTTCCGCCTTCTGCTCCAGCTTTTCGACCGTCAACACACAGTGCACATCGAGAACCTGATCGAAGTGCCGCGTTATGCGCTCCAGTTTCTTCTCCACGTAGCCGCGGAGGGCGGGGGTAACCTCGATGTGATGACCGGTGACGCTGAGCTGCATAGCGTTCTCCTGTGACGGTGACGCCCAATGGCGTTTGAAGAGTTACATCTGTCGGGACCCTGTCCGCCGGCGCTCGTTCGATGGGGCAATGCCCATCGCCTCGCGATATTTCGCAACGGTACGACGCGCGACGGGTATGCCCTCTCCCGAGAGCAGCTCGGCAATGCGCCCATCTGACAGGGGCGTATCGCCATTCTCTTCCTTGACGAGCTTCTTGATCTTGGCGCGGATAGCCGTGGAAGACGTGCCGGATCCGTCGGCCCCTTCCACCTGGCTGGAAAAGAAATAACGCAGTTCGAACACGCCGCGGGGCGTGTGCATGTATTTGCCCGACGTGACGCGCGAGATGGTGGACTCGTGCATCGACACGGCTTCGGCGATGTCCTTCAGGATCATCGGCCGCATGTGCTCTTCGCCGTGCTCGAGGAAGGCCGTCTGGCGCTCGACGATGGAGCGGGCGACCTTCATGAGCGTCTCGTTACGAATCTCGAGGCTCTTCAGCAGCCAGCGCGCTTCCTGCAACTGGGCGCGCATGCTGGCGTGGCTGGCATTTCGGCCAATGAGGCTGGCGTAACCCTGGTTCAGGCGCACGCGAGGCAGCGTTGCGGCGTTGATTTCGACGGCCCAGCCATGATCGGTGCGGCGGACGAACACGTCCGGGACGACGTATTCGGCGTTGCCCGAGCTGACAGTGGCGCCCGGACGCGGATGACACGAGCGGACGAGTGCCAGCGCCGCGGCCAGCTCTTCGTCGGTGGAGCGCAGCTCGCGACGGAGCAGCGACAGCTCACGCTCCGCAACCAGCTCGAGGTGATGGCGGGCAATCTGGAGCGCGAGGTCCATGCCCGGCGTGTCCGGGTCGAGCTGCCGCAGCTGCAGCTCGATGCATTCACCGACACTGCGGGCCGCAACGCCCGGCGGGTCGAGGCTTTGCACGAAGCCGAGCACGCGCTCGATCTCGGGAAGATCGGCCTCGATTTCCGGCTTGAGGGTTTTCTGGATCTCTTCGAGCGCTTCGGTGAGATAGCCGTCTTCGCTCACCGCGTCGGCGATCGCGCGGGCAATGCCGAGCTCACGCGGCGCGAGCTTCGCCATCTCGAGCTGCCACACGAGATGATCCTGCAGCGTCTCGCCGGCATCGTCGGCGAATTCCTGCTGACGATCGTCGTCGTCGCTGTTCCAGGGTGCTTCCGAGGTACCGACGCTCTGCTCACCCCAGCCTTCGTCGACCACCTCGACGGTGTTCTCGGTCTGGCGTTCGGGAACGGATTCGGCAGGGGCCGCTGTCTGCGGCATCTCGGGCGCTTCGAATACGCCGGTGCCCTCGCCTTCTTCCACCGGCTCGAGCATCACGTTGCTTTCGAGCAGCTCGCGGATGTGGGCTTGCAGCTCCAAAGCAGGCAGCTGCAGAAGGCGGATTGCCTGCTGCAGCTGCGGGGTCATCGTCAGGGTCTGACCCAGCTTGAGCTGCAGGGAGGGTTTCAACATGGCAGGTAGCGGGGCTGAATCCCCGATATGATCCTATCTCACTGATAATTTAAGAGTTTCTGGCCTGAAGCGCTTTTTGCATCAAAGCCGGAACGACTGACCCAAGTACACCTCACGGACTTGGGGGTTGGCAAGGATTTCTTCCGCACTTCCCGAGGCGATGACCTGCCCCTGGTTGACGATGTAAGCGCGGCTGCAAACGCCCAGAGTTTCGCGAACGTTATGGTCAGTGATGAGCACACCGATGCCGCGACTCGTGAGCTCGCGGATGATGCGCTGGATGTCCAGAACGGACAGAGGATCGACGCCGGCGAACGGCTCGTCGAGCAGCATGAAGCGCGGCTCGGCCGCGAGCGCACGCGCAATCTCGACGCGACGTCGTTCGCCACCCGACAGCGACATGCCAAGACCCTTGCGCACGTGTCCGATGCGCAGCTCTTCCATCAGCTCTTCGAGGCGCTGTTCGCGCTTCACATCGTCGAGATCGTCCCGGGTCTGCAGGACGGCGAGGATGTTGTCTTCCACCGAAAGTTTGCGGAACACCGAGGCTTCCTGCGGCAGGTAGCCCACGCCGAGGCGTGCCCGCTTGTGCATCGGAAGATGGGTGAGGTTGGTATCGCCGAGCGTGACGGTTCCGGCGTCGCACGTGACCAGCCCGACGATCATGTAGAACGCCGTGGTCTTGCCCGCGCCGTTCGGACCGAGCAGGCCCACGACCTCGCCCTCGGCGACGTCGACCGAGAGACCGCGGACAACCTGGCGCGACTTGTAGCTTTTCTCGAGGCCCGCGGCCGCTAATACAGTCATGCGGCGGCAGTCGTGCGAAAACAGGACGGGCTACGGGCAGCGCTGCCAAAGCCCGCCAAGTCACAGAGCGCCGGCCGCATGCTTGTCACGCTTGAAACCGTCATGGAGCCGTCGTCGTCGGCTTTTCAGCCGCGGCCGGCGGACTCGCGTTCCAGTCCGGCGGCGTGCAGGCAATGCCTCCGGCGTCGGGCTTCTTCGTGCCCGCGTCTTTGCCGTCTTTCGAATCTTTCGAGTCTTTCGAATTGGCGCGCGGATCGATCGTGAGCTTCACGCGCTGGCCGTTCGGCCCGGACGACGCATTCGCCGTCTGCTTGTTCAGGTCGTACACCAGCTTGGCGCTGCGCATTTCCTTGGTTCCATCGCACACCCAAGCGTTGTCCGTGAGGTTCACCGTGCCTGCGCGCAACTCATACACGATTTGCCCGGCGCGGCCGTAGGCCGTGGCAGCCGAGTCGCTGCGCTTCTGCTGGAAGCGCGCGGGCTTGCCGATGATGTCGACCTTATCGATCTGGTTGTTGCGGAAGCTCACGATGGCCTGGTCGGAACTCAGGCTGCCTTGCGGCGAATCCATGCGGATCTGCACGTTCCCTTCGAACGTCCAGCGCGAGTCTTCGAAGTCGAGCTTGGTGAAGCGCGCGAGTCGCGCATCGATGCGGGCATCGCAACCCGTGATCGTGACGTTCTTCAGCTCGGTGAAATTCTTGCGCAGGTTGCCGTCGAGGTTGTCGCCTTCGACCTCGATCTGGCTCGTGCACTTGGCGAGCGAAGCGGCCTCTGCCGGGCGCGTGAGCGCAACGCTCGCAGCCAGGACAAGCGCGAGTCCCACGACGCCCTTCGCTGCGAGCAGCGCAGCGTTACTTGAGTTTGGGTGGGAACGAGCCATGTACCTTGGATTCTAGCCTTATGGTGCTGTCCTTCAAATTCGCGACCAGTCCGGTCGCACCCAGTCGGCCGCCGCTGCGTTCGAGCGTGACAGGCGCGGTGGTGGTGACCACCTCAGTTTTCGTGTCGAACGACACCGTACTCGTGTCGACCTGCACGGGTGCATCAGACACGAGGCCCTTGAGCCGCACATCTCCGAAAAGATCTACGCTGGAGCCATCAGGATGGATCAACCCGGCGCGCGCCGTCAGATTCCATGTGGTGCCGTCATCCGCGAGAAAGGTCATATGCGGACCGTCGAGCTGCACGCGCGAGTCATTGGTGCGCTGGCGCAGCGTTCGGGCATCGAGCGTATACACGGGACGGCCATCATCGCCTGTTTCGACCACCCGCGCGTTGCGGGCCGAGTAGCCAGGAACGTCTGCCGCATTGCCAGCGGGTTTGCGCGCGAGCGACGCGCCCGGCCCCTGGCCGAGCACCAGCACGCCCACGATCACCGCGAGGATCAGCACTCCGATGAGAATGCGCCCGATCACTTCGATTTCTTCTTCTTGAACTTGCGGCTCTCGGCCTGGCGGGCCGCGACGAGCAGATCGCACACATTGCGTACGGCGCCGCGGCCCCCGCCGCTGGGCGTAACCATGTCCGCCGCTTTCAGCGCGGACGGATGCGCGTCGAACACGGCGAAGGCAAGGCCCACGGCGCGCATCACCGGAACGTCCGGCCGATCGTCACCGACGATGGCACAGCGCTCGGCGGGAATGCGCAGCCGCTGGCTCAGCTTTTCGAACACCGGCAACTTGTCTGATATGCCCTGGTACACGTAACGGATACCGAGATCGCGCGCGCGCTGTTTGACGTGCGGCGAATCGCGGCCGGAAATGATCGCGACCTGCACGCCGATGTCGAGCAGTCGTTTGATGCCGTAGCCGTCCTTCACGTCAAAAACCTTGAGCGCTTCGCCGCGCGGGCCGTAATACAAGCGTCCGTCGGTGAGCACACCGTCCACGTCGAGCACCAGCAGGTCGATGGTGGCCGGATCCGCCTGCAGATCGCTTGCCCGACTCAGACAACCCCCGCGCGGAAAAGGTCATGGATATTGAGGGCACCGACCAGCTTGCCCGTGTCATCTCCGACCGGCAGCGCGGTGATCTTGTAGGTCTCCATGACACGCACGGCCTCGGCGGCGAGCTGCCGCGGGCCCACACGCTTTGGATTGGCCGTCATCACGGATCGCATCTGCGCTTTGCGAACGTCCGCTTCGCTGTCGAGTGCACGGCGCAGATCGCCGTCGGTGAAGACACCGAGAATCCGGTCGTCGTCATCGACGACCACGGTCATGCCGAGTCCTTTGCGGGACATTTCCAGTAAGCCTTCGCGCAGCGGTGTATCCACATGTACACGGGGTAACGCTTCGCCGGTGCGCATCAGGTCTTCCACATGCAGCAATAGACGTCGGCCCAGGCTTCCGCCGGGGTGCGAGTGCGCGAAATCTTTTTCGGTGAAGCCGCGCGCGTCGAGCAACGCCACCGCGAGCGCATCGCCCATCGCGAGCGTGGCTGTGGTGCTGGCGGTGGGCGCCAGGTTGAGCGAGCACGCCTCTTCGGGAACGCTCACGTCCAGCACGACATTCGCGGCTTTCGACAGCGTGGAATTGAGCCCGCCCGTCATCACGATGAGCGGCACGCCGAGTCGCTTCAGGTGCGGCAACAGCAGGACGACTTCCGGCGTTTCGCCCGAATTGGACAGGGCGAGCACGACATCCGTCCTGGTGATCATGCCGAGGTCGCCGTGGCTGGCCTCGGCGGGATGCAGGAAAAACGCAGGGGTTCCGGTGCTCGCGAGCGTTGCCGCAATCTTGCCGGCGATGTGCCCGGACTTGCCCATGCCGGTGACGACCACGCGGCCCTGGCAGGCGAGACAAATCCGGCACGCCTGCGCGAAACGGGCGTCGATCTTGGCCAGCAGTGCCTTGACGGCATCCGCTTCGATGGCGAGCGCCCGCTTGGCGGAGTCGATCAGCGGAGCGTCGGGATGGGCCGTCATGGACATGCCGCGCATGCTAACAGGCCACGGCGGCCTCTGCGCCTGGAACGGCGGCATGAAACCGAGCAAAAACAACGCGCTCGAAGCCGGGCCGCGGCCCGCCGGTGCGACGCCATGCCTCGTTCGGCCAATGCAAACCCCGGTGCGGCAAATTAAGATCCGGGGCCTTTCCTCCTACGGACGCCTGCAGTGAATCCCGAGCAAGTCGCCCAGTTGATCCGCGCCGGCCTGCCCGGTGCTGAAGTGCGCGTCGAATCCGACGACAACACCCACTTCGCCGCCCGCGTCGTGTCGCCCGATTTCGCCGGCAAGCGCGCTATCGCGCGCCACCAGCTCATCTACAAGACGCTCGGTGAGCTGATGGGGCGTGAAATCCACGCCATGTCGATCGAAGCCCTGACCCCCGAAGAGAGCACGAGCCGCTGATGGACAAGCTGCAGATCAAGGGCGGCGTGCCGCTCGAAGGCGATGTGAGAATTTCCGGCTCGAAGAACGCGACACTGCCGATTCTCTGCGGCGCGTTGCTCGCGGCTGAACCGGTCACCGTCGGTAACGTGCCGCATCTCAAGGATGTGACCACGACGCTCGAGCTGCTCGCGCGCATGGGCGCGACGGTCACTATCGATGAGCGCACGCGCATCGAAGTAGACGGCTCCACGGTGAAAGACACCGTTGCGCCCTATGAGCTGGTGAAGACGATGCGCGCGTCGATTCTCGTGCTCGGCCCGCTCGTGGCGCGCTTCGGCAAAGCCGATGTGTCGTTGCCCGGTGGCTGCGCGATTGGCGCGCGGCCCGTGAATATCCACGTCGCTGGGCTTCAGGCCATGGGCGCGGACATCACCATCGAAGGCGGCTACATCCGCGCGCGCGCTGGCCGCTTGAAAGGTGCGCGACTCAACCTGGACACGGTCACCGTCACCGGCACCGAAAATCTGATGATGGCCGCCACGCTCGCGGACGGCGAAACGGTCATCGAGAACGCGGCGCGTGAACCTGAAGTCGTCGACCTCGCGAATTTTCTCATCGCGATGGGCGCGAAGATCCACGGCGCCGGCACGGACAAGATCACCGTGCAGGGCGTGGAGAAGTTGCACGGCACCGAATACGAAGTGCTGCCGGATCGCATCGAGGCAGGCACCTATCTCGTCGCGGGCGCGATCACGCGCGGCCACGTGCGCGTCAAGAATACGCGACCGGATCATCTCGACGCCGTCGTCAGCAAGCTGGTCGAGGCCGGCGCGAAAGTGGATGTCGGCGACAACTGGATCGAAGTCGACCTGCGCGGCAAGCGGCCGAAGTCCGTGGACGTGCGCACCGCGCCGTATCCCGCATTTCCGACGGACATGCAGGCGCAATTCGCGGCGCTCAATACGGTGGCCGACGGCGTCGGTACGGTCATCGAAACGATCTTCGAGAATCGCTTCATGCACATGCTCGAGATGCGGCGTCTCGGCGCGGAAATCCGCCTCGAAGGCAACACCGCGATCATTCGCGGCGTGGAGCGTCTGACTGGCGCACCGGTGATGGCAACAGATTTGCGCGCATCCGCGAGCCTCGTGCTCGCTGGACTCGTGGCAGAAGGGCGCACGGACGTAGAGCGCATCTATCACATCGATCGCGGCTATGAAGCGATCGAAGAAAAACTCGCGCAGCTCGGTGCGCAGATCAAACGGGTTCCCAACTGACCGGGCGGCACACACCGTCCCGCTGCCCTCGAGGTTGACATGCAAATTGGAATGATTGGCCTGGGGCGCATGGGCGCCAACATGGTTCGCCGTCTGCAACGGGGCGGGCACCAGTGTGTCGCGTTCGACCGCAAACCCGCCGCCACGGCGGAAGTCGAGAAAGAGGGCGCGCGCGGCTTCAACTCGCTGCCCGAATTCGTCGCGGCATTGCAGACGCCACGCGCGATCTGGCTGATGGTGCCGGCGGGTGTCGTCGAAAAAGTGATCGCGGACCTGAAGCCGATGCTGCAGGCGGGCGACATCATCATCGATGGCGGCAACTCGCATTATCACGACGACATTCGCCGCGGTGACGAGCTGGCCGCGGCCGGCTTTCATTACATGGATGTCGGCACCAGCGGCGGCGTGCTCGGACTCGAGCGCGGGTACTGCCTGATGGTGGGCGGCACCACCGAAGACTTCGCCAGGCTCGAGCCGGTGTTCGCAACGCTCGCTCCAGGCGGCACCGTCGCGAAGGGTGAAGCGAAGAACGCAGCGGCGCAGGGCTATCTCCACTGCGGCGGACATGGCGCTGGGCACTTCGTGAAGATGGTTCACAACGGCATCGAGTACGGGCTCATGGCTGCGTACGCCGAGGGATTCAACATCCTTCGTCACGCGGATGCAGGGCTCAACATGCGTGAGACGGACGCGGAAACGGCGCCTTTGAGTAACCCGGATCACTTCAAGTATCAGCTCGACATCGGCGCGATTGCGGAGCTGTGGCGGCACGGGAGCATCATCGGGTCTTCTTTGCTCGACATCACCGCGGGTGCGCTTGCTCAGGATCCACAGCTGCAGGGGTTCGCGGGGCGGGTTGCGGATTCGGGTGAGGGGCGGTGGACGTTGCAGGCTGCGATTGAAGAGGGCGTGCCGGCGTATGTGTTGAGCGCGGCGCTCTACTCGCGGTTCGCTTCGAGGGATCGCGCGGAGTATTCGGATAAGGTGTTGTCGGCGATGCGGTTGGGGTTTGGGGGGCATCAGGAAGGCTCGGGCAAGTAGCGCGCTCGGCGCGTGGACTTTCCATGAACGCTTGAGGCGTTTGCGCGGGCGGCGGCTCGTTCGAAGGGTATCCCGGCGGGGGACGCTGCGAGCCATCCCTGGGCGCTTTACAAAATGCGTCCCTGCATTTTGAAACCCCCGGCGGGATACCCTTCGAACGAGCCGCCGCCTTTGGGGCGGGTGGGGCGTTCATGGAAAGCGGAGTGCGACTCCGCAGGCTTAGCGTTCATGGAAAGCCCGGCGCGAGTGCGTGGCTTACGCGGTTATCGCAAGTGTGGGACCGGTGGCGCCCTGCTCGATGTGGCGGCGTGCGCTTTCAGGGCTGTGGTGGCGGCGCGGGCCAGGCGTCGCGGTCGGCCCAGATTTCTACGCTGGGGCAGTTTGCGACAGCCCGCGCGGCGATGGATTCGGGTTTGCGCTCCATCATGGCTTTGAGCGCGGCGCGTTTGTCGTTGCCGGCGACGACGAACACGATTTCGTTGACATGCTGCAAGAACTGCGGCGTCACGCTCACTGCAGAGCGTCCGTCGGGACGTTGCACGGAAACGGCGAATTTTCCGACGGATCGCTTCAGGTCGCCTTCGCTGAACAGCGAGGCGGTGTGGCCGTCGGCACCTAATCCGAGCACGCCGAATCGCAGCGGCGTTCCGGCTTTCACCAGCGCTCGCAAGCGGCGTTCGTAATCTTCGACGGCTCGATCGAGCGGCAGCTCTGTGCGGACGCGCAGTATTCGCTCGCCAGGCAATGCGAGCGCTTCGAGCAGCGGACGCGTTGCGCGGAAGTTGCTCGCTTCGGACGCGGTGGGGACGTAGCGCTCATCGGAGAACAGCACTTCCAGCTGACCGGACGCCGTCAATCGCCGCGCGCCGAGGGCCTGATAGGAATGCAGCGGAGTCGTGCCGCCGGCTAGCATCAGCGCCATCGCCCCCTTGCCGGAGTTCTCGATTTCCCACGCAAGCCGCTCCGTGAGCGCTTCGTTCAGGGCCATTCGGGTCTCGAACGGGCGAATGCGAACATCCGTTTTCATCTTCTCAGGTCCTTTCTCAGCGTCCACGAGGTTGCTCGATCACTTGGGTTGAAAGCTCCACGGGTCGTCCGTTTCGTAACACGCGCAACTTGATCGTCTCGCCCGGCTTGCGATGCGCGGCGACCCGAGCGATCGCTTCCTGCGCGCTCTTCACCGGCGTGCCGTCGAGGTCGGTGAGCACATCACCGGGTTGTACGCCGGCCCGTTGCGCGGGACTGCCGACGTAAAGATTCAAAATCAGCACACCGTTTGCGGGCAGCCCGAGCTGCTGGCGCTGTTTCTCGGAGACGTCTTCGGGAACGATGCCGATCCAGCCGCGGATCACCCGGCCATGCTGGATGATGTCGTCCATCACACCGCGCACCAGGTCTACCGGAATAGCAAATCCGATGCCTTCGACGCCCAGGTTCTTGGCAATCACGGCGGTGTTGATGCCGACGAGCGCGCCGGTGGTGTCGATGAGCGCTCCGCCGGAGTTGCCGACGTTGATGGCCGCGTCTGTCTGGATGAAATTCTCGAATGTGGCGACGCCGAGCGAACGGGAATTGGCGCTCACGATACCGTGCGTGACGGTCTGCGACAGGCCCACCGGGCTGCCGATCGCCAGCACCACGTCGCCCACCCGCAGCCGGTCCGACCGGCCGATGGTCGCGACGGGTAAATCCTTCAGGTCGATTCGAAGCACCGCAAGGTCGGTGTCCGGGTCGCGGCCGACGATGCTCGCGTCCGCCACGCGCTCATCCGCGAGCTGCACGCGGATGGCATCGGCATTTTCGATCACGTGGTGGTTCGTGACGATATGGCCGTCGTGGTCGATGATCACCCCGGACCCGAGGCTGTTTTCGATACGCTGTCTGTAGCGCGGCAAGACATCGCGCAGCAGCTCATCGATCGTCGACGGGGTCACCCGCTCGGTCACCACGCGCGCGGTATATATGTTCACCACAGCCGGGGCGGCCCGCTGCACAGCATCCGCATACGTGATGGCGGCAGTGGCTGTGGGCATGACGGGGGAGGCGGCGGCGGGCGGCGGTGCAGCGGCCTGGGGTGGTCGCACGAGGTCGGGTCGCAGCGCCACGATCACGAATGCCAGGGCGAGTCCACCGACGATCGAACCGGCCACGAACGCGAGTCCGCGGCCCAAACTCTTTAACGGCATCTCTCGCACTGACGCTTGCGCCCGGGAGGGCATTTTCGTTTGTGTATAATGCGCCGCCCCCCGCTGGCCGGATACTGAAAGTCCACGCGCTCACGAGAGTGCAGTGGAGCGCGCGCGGGCAACGGGGGAAACGGCAGCAAGGCGGGAGAGCCACTCTTGATGGCGGATAACGGTGTCATCACTGATGACAGCGTCGACACCAGTCGGCGCAAGTTTTTGACGACGGCCACGGTCGCCCTGGGCGCCGCGGGCGCGGCGTTCGCACTGGTCCCCTTCGTTTCATCGTGGAAGCCCTCCGAGCGCGCTCGCGCACTCGGTGCGCCAACCGATCTCGACCTTGCGAAGGTGGAGCCGGGCCAGATGACGATCCTGACCTGGCGCAAGCAACAGATCTACGTCGTGAAACGCACGCCGGAGATGCTGGCCTCGCTCGCCAATCACGATGCGCGGTTGAAAGATCCGCAGTCGGAGAAATCCGAGCAACCGGAGTATGCGAAGAACGCCAGTCGCGCCGTGCGCCCGGACGTGCTCGTGCTCATCGGCGTGTGCACGCATCTGGGTTGTTTGCCGAAGCAGCGTTTCGAGCCCGGCGTGGCCGAGCTCGGCGCGGACTGGCCGGGCGGCTTCTTCTGCCCGTGTCACGGCTCCCGCTTCGATCTCGCGGGACGCGTGTTCGAAGGTTCGCCGGCATCTGTGAACCTGCGCATTCCGCCTTACCAGATCGCGGGGGAAACGCTCACCGTCGGCGTGGACTCCTCACAGAAAGGCGCGGCGTAAATGGCAAACCCGAGCAATCCCAACGCGCCGAAATACACGGGGCTCAAAGGCTGGTTCTACGATCGCCTGCCGATCGCAGAATTCATCGATACCCAGCTCACCGGCTACTTCGCGCCGAAGAACTTCAACTTCTGGTATTACTTCGGTGTGTTGTCGCTCGTGGCGCTGGTGCTGCAGCTGGTCACGGGCATCTTCCTCACCATGTTCTACAAGGTGGGCGAAGCGACGGCGTTCGACTCCGTCGAATTCATCATGCGCGAAGTGCAGTTCGGTTGGCTCATCCGCTACCTGCATTCCACAGGCGCTTCGTTCTTCTTCATCGTCGTCTACCTCCACATGTTCCGCGCGATGCTGTACGGCTCGTACAAGCGCCCGCGCGAGCTGCTGTGGCTGTTCGGCATGGCGGTGTATCTCGCACTGATGGCCGAAGCGTTCATGGGCTACGTGCTGCCCTGGGGCAACATGTCGTTCTGGGGCGCGCAGGTGATCGTGAATCTGTTCAGCACCATCCCGGCGATCGGTGGCCCGCTGGTCGAATGGATCCGCGGTGACTACGGCATTGCCGATGCCACGCTGAATCGCTTCTTCTCGCTGCACGTCGTGGCCGTTCCCCTGGCGCTGATACTGCTGGTGGTGCTGCACCTGGTGGCCCTGCGTCACCACGGTTCGAACAACCCCGACGGCATCGAGATCAAGAAGAACCTGGACAAGAGCGGCAAGCCGGTCGACGGCATTCCGTTCCATCCGTACTACACGGTGAAGGATCTGGTCGGCGTCGGCGTGTTCCTCATCGCGCTCGCGATCGTCGTGTTCTTCGTGCCGACGCTGGGGGGGCTGTTCCTCGAAGGTCCGAACTTCGAGCCGGCGAATCCGCTGTCGACGCCGGAGCACATCGCACCGGTGTGGTACTTCACGCCGTACTACGCGATTCTGCGCGCCGTGCCGGATCAGCAGCTGGGCGCCTTGCTCATGTTCCTGGCAGTCGCCGCGTTCATCTTCCTGCCCTGGCTCGATCGCTCGCCGGTGAAGTCCATCCGCTACAAGGGCTGGATGTCGAAGCTCGCGCTGACGGTGTTCGCCGTCTCGTTCATTGCGCTCGGCTATCTCGGATTGCAGCCCGCGGAAGGTGTTTACGTGTTCTACGCCCGCGTGTTCGCGGTGCTGTATTTCGCGTTCTTCTTCCTCATGCCTTTCTACACTCGAATGGAACAGACCAAGCCTGTCCCGGAAAGACTGACCTACCATGCGCACGCTTAATCGGGCATTGAGCATCGCCGTGATGCTCGCGGGCGCTGTCGTGGCAGTGCCGACATGGGCGGCCGAGGGGCCGGAAGCCGGCGCCAAGGCCGAGGAAGAGGGCCATGCCGCGCAGGCGGCACGCGACTTCAAGCACTGGAAGGCCGAGAACGAGGTCACGAACCTCCCGTCGCTCCAGCGCGGTGCACGCAACTTCACCGGCTACTGCCTCGGGTGCCATTCGCTGAAATACGTGCGCTGGTCGCGTGTCGGCGAAGATCTGGATATCCCGGAGGAGCAGCTCGAGAAGTTCCTGCTGCCGCCGGGCGACAAGCCCGCGGACTACATCCTGACCAGCATGCCGGCGCAGGACGCGGCGAACTGGTTCGGCAAGACGCCGCCAGACCTGTCCCTGATCGTTCGTGCCCGCGGTGCCGATTACGTCTACCAGTTCCTGAAGACCTTCCATGTCGATGCGTCGAAGCCCACAGGGGTCAATAACCTGCGGCTCGAAGGCACCGCGATGCCTCACGTGCTGTCCGAGCTCGAGGGCGTCAAGAAGGCGGTCTACCAGGTCGAAGAGACGAAGGGTGAGGACGGAAAGCCTCACACCGAGCGTGTATTCCAGAAATTCGAGACGGTCGTCCCAGGGCGGCTCTCGGCGGCCGACTACGATGCGTTCGTTCGTGATACCGTGAACTTCCTCGACTACGCGAGCGAGCCTGCGCAGGTAAAAAGGCGCTCACTCGGCGTGTGGGTCGTGCTGTTCCTGATCGCGTTCACGTGGCTCGCGATGCTGCTGAAGAAGGAATACTGGAAAGACGTCCATTGACGGACCAGTGGTGTGGGACCTCCCGCACCACGGCCACACCCTCGGGAGCGGAAACTTGTCGAGCAGACGATCCATCATGACGCTCTTCTCGGCTCCCAACGACCCGTGGAGCCACCGCACGCGTATCGTGCTTGCGGAAAAGGGCATCAGCATCGACATCGTGAGCGTCGAGCCGGGCAAGTTTCCGGAAGACCTGCTCGACCTCAATCCGTACCACAGCGTTCCGACGCTCGTGGATCGGGACCTGGTGCTGTACGACTCGCGCGTGATCATCGAATACCTCGATGAGCGTTTCCCGCATCCGCCGCTGATGCCCGTGGATCCGGTAACGCGTGCCCAGTTCAGGCTCGCGCTCTATCGCATCGAGCGGGACTGGTACGGACTGGTCCAGCAGATCGAGAGCGACCCGGACAAGAAGAGCCAGGAGCGGCACAAGAAGATCCTGCGGGACACCATTCTGCAGAGCACCGATCTCTTCAAGATCAAGCCCTACTTCCTCGCCGACGAATTCTCGCTGGTGGACGCGACGATTGCCCCCATCCTGTGGCGGTTGCAGTACTACGAGATCGACCTGCCGCCGCAAGCGCAGCCGATCGTGAAATACGCGAGCCTGCTGTTCTCGCGCGCGGCCTTCCGTGAGAGCCTTTCGGATACCGAGCAGGAGATGCGGCTGCTATGAGTCGACTGGAAAAAATCGCCTGCGGCGATTTTTTCGCAAATCAGCTTCGATCCCGGCGGGCAAAAAGCGTGGTTTTTGCCGCCTGCCTGAGCGCGTAGCTGCGCCCGGGCGAGTGAGTTCTACGCATTGTCGAATTTTTGCTGTTCCTCCCATGCGACAACCGCCCGCTAAGCGACCTTATCTACTCCGCGCCATGCATCAATGGATGATGGATTGCGCTCACACGCCGCACGTCATCGTCGATGCCGAAGCGAAGGGTGTGGACGTGCCGCGCGCCTACGTGAAGGACGGCAAGATCGTCCTGAATCTCAGCTCCACGGCGACCCAGCACCTGAAGCTGGGAAACGAGTGGATCGAGTTCGACGCCCGGTTCTCCGGCGCGGTGAATCACGTGATGTTTCCGATCAGCGCGGTGCTCGGCATCTACTCGCGGGAGACCGGCGAAGGCATGGTGTTCACGGAGCAGGACCTCGGCCCCGAGCCGCCAACCGGACCGCAGAAGGTCGACGACGGCGGCGGCGGTGCAAAGCGGCCACAGCTGAAAGTCGTGAAGTAGCGAACGGCGTCTGCGCGGCGCGTCTTTGCGCTGGCGGTGCTCGTCCGGACAGCACGGCAAAGATCGCTCGATCTCAGGCATCGAACGCGTGCTTGATCCATTCCACTCCTGGGTTCTCACCCATCGGGTCGTGCACCACCAGCACGTCGAATCGCACTCTCAGCTTTGCCAGGTCACGCCGCGCCTGGAGCAGCTGGGTCGCTGCGCGGATGATCTTGTGCTGCTTCCACCCGTCCACACTCGCCGCCGCGCCGCCGAACGCCTCACTGGACCGGCTGCGCACCTCGCCGATGACGAGCACGTCTCCGTCGCGCGCAACGAGGTCGATCTCGCCACTGCGCCGCCGGTAATTTCGCAGCACGATCGTCAATCCCTGCCGCTCCAGGAAATCTGCTGCGAGCGCCTCAGCGCTCAATCCAAGAGCCGCACGATCCATGTGCGAGGTCGTTACCGCGCCGTCGCTTATTGAGGGGCCGCCACAGGCACCGCAGGCGTGACTGCCGCTGTGACGGGCAATGGCCGCGTGGCGCCGTTGTGAAGCTGTGCCCACGACAGCTCTCGCTGCACGCGGCGGTCGGCGTCCACGGTCAGCCGACCAGTGATGCCCTCCACATTGATCGCGCCGCCGCCCGTCCCAACGCCCACGTTCTGGGCTCGCAACGCCATCGCGATCCGAAACGAATCGAACCCAAACGCGAACAAGCGATTCCTGCGCGGGCCGCCTGAAGGCCATGCCTCGCGCGCAGCGGATCGCACGCTGTCGGCGAGCTCCCCGCCGAGCATCCACGGCATGTCGGGGAACATCAGCCCTTCCATGTCTTCGTTCGCGCTCGGGTCGGGCTCGAATGCATCGGACGTCGAATACGTGGCCACATCACCGGCGAAGTGATATCGCAACTGCGGGCGCAGCTGTCGCGCGGTGTTGAACGGGCTCGGCGCGAAGATGAAGTCGATGTCCTCCCGGCGACGCGGTTCGAATTCCAGCTTCGTGCCGAGCACGGACTCGAGCCGCTTGTGCCGTGCCTTGCTTTCGTTGATGCGCAGCACCTGCGTGATCTCCGGAGTCCAGTCGTTGCGCGTGGAGTCGAGCATTACCTGATCCACCAGGATGCCGCCGCCTGCCTCGAGTTGCTGGCGAAAAGCCGCGAGCACGCGAGTGCCCCATTCGCCTTCCGGCACCACCGCTACGCCACGCGTGCGACGTTCCGCCAGAATGCGGCGAGCCACCTGCCGCGCTTCTTCTTCGGGCGATAGTGCGAACTGATAGAACCCTTGCGGGCCCGGCCTTTCTGCAGGCAGAAAATTCAGCGCGAGGATCGGCGGCTTCGCGGGGCCGAGATCGGCAGCCGCAACAACTTCATCTCGCGTGAGCGGTCCGACGACGAACTCCGCGCCTTCCTGACGCGCGCGCGAAATCGCTTCGGCCGCACTGATTTCCGCGGTGTCGTAGACCCGCACGCGGGGGCGCTGAGCGACCGGCACCTGATAAAGCGCGGTCATGAAGCCATCGCGCACGCTGATGCCCGCGCTCGCCGCGCGTCCTGAAAGCGGCAGCAGCAACGCGACGTGCGGAATGGATTCAACAGGTCCCTGCTTCACGCCGAGCAACTCCGACGCGACGACTTCGCTGGCCGGATGATTCGGATAACGCGTGCGCCACGCTTCGACATCCGTGATCGAGCTGGCCGGACTGCGCGCCACCGATGCAGCGAGCGCCGCGAGCTCCAGCCAACCCCGCACGACGTTGTCCTGCAGCGAGCGCGGCTCGACACGGACGCCGGACTCTTGCGCGGTGCGCAGATCTGCGAGCAATTCGATGCGAGCTGCGTTGCGCTCGTCCGGGTTCGGGAGCAGTCGTTCGCGAGCGATCTCCGCGCGCACGCCATCGGCGACACGTCCAATCGCGAATGCGGCTTTCTGCCGCAACTCGAGATAGCGAAGCACGGTGGGACCCCCGGCAGGCTGCGGAATCGCGGAAATCTGACGCCAGGCTTCCTGCCCCTGATTGCGCGCGACGGCGAGCTCCACGCCGAGCATCTGGCGTTCGAAAGCCTGCTCCGGTGTGAGCGGCGGCATGATGCTCGCGAGCACGCGTTCCGCATCCTGCGGTTTGCGCGCGCGCAAGTGTTCCGCGGCGGCGAGAAGCAACAGGCCGTTTTGTTCCGTGCCAGAGTTCTGCGCGGCGAGTGCTTCGTAGAGCTGCGCGGCAGTCGCGTGATCGCCCGACCGTTCCATCGCGCGGGCGCGATCGAGGCTGGGAGGGGCTTCGCTCGCGGGGCCAATCGACTGACAGCTCGCGAGCACACACAGTGTGAGCGCCAGCAGCCAGCGTGCTGGAAAGGGTGTCGAGAAAATCGATCGCACGTTCGACATCGGTTGAAGCGCCTCTCGCGCGCGGGCAGGATGCCCGCTTCAAGCCATACTCGTGAAGCGAGAAGTATAGTGGGCAATTCGCGGGGCCGGCTCGATGTCGTCGCCACTCCCATCGGAAATCTGAGCGATCTCAGCCCCCGTGCGCACGAAGTGTTGGCTGCCGCAGACGTCATCGCGGCTGAAGACACACGGCACACCGGTACGCTGCTGAAAGCCATTGGCGTGTCGCGCCCGCTCGTGTCGCTACACGCACACAATGAGTCAAACCGCGTGCCGGAATTGCTTGCGCGGCTCGAAGCTGGCGAGAACATCGCGTTGGTGAGCGATGCAGGCACGCCGCTGCTTTCAGATCCTGGTTATGAGCTAGTGCGAGAGGCCACACGCGCGGGCTGCGAAGTGCGTGCCGTGCCAGGACCGTCTGCGATTGCTGCTGCGCTCACGGTGGCGGGACTTCCGACTGATCGGTTTTGTTTCGAAGGCTTTCTGCCGGCGCGATCGAGCGAGCGGCGCACGCGGCTGGAAGCTGTCGTGAGCGATCCGCGCACGCTCGTGTTTTTTGAAGCGCCTCATCGCATCGAAGAATGTCTGGAAGATCTCGCTGCTGTATTTGGCGGTGAACGTCTTGCAGCGGTCGCGCGCGAACTCACGAAGGCGCACGAAACCACTTATCGCGGCACGCTCGCGCACCTTTTAGCGCTGTCGAAGACGGAGCCGAATTTCACGCGCGGGGAAATCACGGTTGTCGTGCAGGGCGCACGCGAAGGTGAAAACAAAGCGGAGTCGCTGCAGCTGGAGCGTGTTGTCGGGCTGCTCGTGCGCGAATTGCCGCCGGGCCGCGCAGCTTCGCTTGCCGCCCAACTCACGGGCGCGAAGCGGAACGAGGCCTATGCCCTGGCGATGAAACTGGCTAAATCCGAAGACGCCCCGTAAGGTGCGCGCGGGGAGTCGGCCGGGCAATCGCTGCTTCTGTTCCTAAAGCAGAAGGGGAGGAAAGTCCGGGCTCCTGCGGATGAGGTGCCAGGTAACGCCTGGGGGGCGCGAGCCCACGGAAAGTGCAACAGAGAGTAAACCGCCTAAGCGTTGCGGGCCGTTGCGAACAGCGATGGGCCGCAGCGACGGTAAGGGTGAAACGGTGCGGTAAGAGCGCACCGCGCTGGTGGCAACATTCAGCGGCACGGTAAACCCCACCTGGAGCAAGACCAAATAGGGAAGTCGGATCGTTTCGTTAACGCGAAATGGATCCAGCGGTATCCGCACGCGCTTCCGGGTAGGTCGCTCGAGATCGTCGGTGACGACGGTCCTAGAGGAATGATTGCTCCCGACAGAACCCGGCTTATAGGCCGACTCCCCACTTTCATCGTGATCTGCGCGTGCTCGGCAGAGGCTGCCGCGGTTGAGTCCCCGCGGGCAGAGGCTGCCGCGAAGTGTGAGTTCCTGGTGGGGGACGCTCCGAGCCGTCCCTGGTCGCTTTCAAAATGCTCCCGGCATTTTGAAACCCCCACCAGGAACTCACACTTCGCGTCAGCCTCTGCTTTGACGCCTCAGCGCGGCCGCAGCCGCCCTTTTCGCTCTCAGCCGCCCGGCGATTGAGGGCTTCGGGTCTTCAGATCACTTCGTTTGAGCGCGACTCGGAATCCAGCCCGCGTGGTTCTACACCACTGTATGAGGTTCCAATCCCAACTTGATGATTGTTAAGTGCGACAGTCATCCAGCACTGTCTGTAGAGCCTCACTGATTGACCATAAGTCTTTGGGTTTGCGACGAATTTCGCACTTGACTCAATTGACATAGCGTGGGGGGCGTCTATAGTTCGTGTCATTCGGTGGGAGAGAGTGGGAGAGGATGGGCGAGATCTTCGCCTCCGGTCATGTTTCGCGGCGCAACGAAGGTCACCCTGGATGCCAAGGGGCGGATGGTTATTCCCACCCGCTACAGGCCGTCGCTCGTCCAGAGCGCGCAGGGAAAGCTGATCGTCACCGTCGATCGTGATCAGTGCCTTCTGCTCTATCCGCTGCCCGAGTGGGAGCTCATCGAGCGCAAGTTGATGAGCCTGCCGAGCTTGCACCCCCAGGCGCGCAAGCTTCAGCGGCTCATGGTCGGACATGCGACCGATGTGGAGCTCGACGGGGCGGGACGGGTGCTGATACCGCCGGAGCTGCGCGAATTCGCGGGGCTCGGGCAGCACGGGATGCTGATCGGTCAGGGTAATCGCTTCGAGCTGTGGGACGAGACGCGCTGGAACGGGCGGCGCGAGATGTGGCTCCAGGCGGACGACAACGCGACCGACCTGCCTTCCGAGCTCGACTCGCTGTCGCTGTAAGCGGCGCGAGTCGACGCGGCGATCGGGTTTTCGGGGTGGTGCGGGTGAACGCAGGTGCGACTGCCGGCGCGGGGGCCAATGGGTGGGCTATCGCGTGGGCAATCGTGGCGGCGTACACGCTGGCGGTTACTCGCATCAATGGTGGTGGTCGGCAACGCGGCACTTCGGGGGGCGGTCAGGCACCGCTTCGCGGCTGGAGCTATTTCCATGGATGAGCACATGCCCGTGCTTGTCGAGGAGTCGCTCGCAGCGCTCGCCCTCGAAGCGGATGGTTACTATGTCGATGCGACGTTCGGGCGCGGCGGCCACACGGCACGCATTCTCCAGGCCCTGGGTCGAGAAGGCCGTGTGCTCGCGATCGACCGGGATGCGGCGGCCATCGCGGCCGGCCGTGCGCGCTTTGCCGACGAAGTGCGGCTTACGCTCGTCCACGCGCCGTTTGCCGAGCTTGCGTCGCTCGTGTCCCAGCACTCGGACGGGCGCCCGTGCCGGGGCGTGCTGCTCGACCTCGGCGTCTCATCTCCGCAGCTCGACGACCCATCTCGCGGTTTCAGCTTCCGGGCGGACGGCCCGCTCGACATGCGCATGGATGCGACACGCGGCGAGCCCGTATCTGCGTGGCTCGCTCGCGCGGGCGTCGACGAGATTCGCGAGGTGATCGCGACACTAGGTGAAGAACGTTTTGCCCGGCGTATCGCAGAGGCGATCGTGAGAACCCGCTCCGGTGACACCGAGCGCGCGCGTCCCGCGGAGCCGCTCACGCGTACGTCCCAGCTTGCCGAAATCGTGTCGCGCGCCGTTCGCACGCGCGAGCCCGGCAAGCATCCCGCCACGCGCACGTTCCAGGCGCTGCGCATGTTCATCAATGACGAGCTGGGTCAGCTCGGACAAGGTCTCGTTGCCGCGGCCAGTGTGTTGGCCGTCGGCGGCCGTCTCGCCGCCATCTCGTTTCACTCGCTGGAAGATCGCGCGGTCAAGCAGTTCATGCAGTCGCAGTCGAGCGTGGCCCCCGAGCTTGCGCGGTTGCCGATCATTCCTCCGTCAGCGGAACCTCGCTTCAAGCTCATCGGTCGCAAAATTCGTCCGGCTGAAGACGAAGTGAAGCGCAACCCGCGTGCACGCAGCGCCACCCTGCGTGTCGCCGAGCGGGTGAGGTAAGCGCGCATGGGCATGTTCACCGCGAAATTCATGGGTCGGAAGATCATGGCGCTCGGGCTCGTTGCACTGTGGATTGGCGCACTCGCTTCGGCCGCGGGGGCGATTTACTCGAAGCATCGGGCGCGGGAGTTGTTCGTGACGCTGGAGCGGCTCAACAGTGAGCGCGACACGCTCGAGGTGGAGTGGGGACAGTTGCAGCTGGAGCAGAGCGCCTGGTCCACGCATGCGTTTGTGGAGCGGGTGGCCAGCACGAAGTTGAAGATGGGGTCGCCGGCGCCTAAGGACATTGAGTTGATCTCGCCATGAGACAACCACAAGAAGCCCTCAATCGCCGGGCGGCTGGAAGAGCCGGACGGGAGGTCGTCAATCGCCGGGCGGCTCGGAGGCCACTGCCATGAGCGCCCGCAACGAGCGCGAGCTGCATACGGCGTCGTTTCGGTGGCGCGCCTTCGCGGTGCTGGGGCTGCTGGGCTTCAGTGCCGCCGCGCTTGCTTGGCGGGCAGTCGATCTGCAGCTCGTCGACAAGGGCTTCCTGCAGCAGCGAGGCACGCAGAATTTTTCGCGCGCGATCGAGATCGCGGCCCATCGCGGCACCATCACGGATCGTTACGGCGAGCCGCTCGCCGTCAGTACGCCCGTCGATTCCATCTGGGTGAATCCGAAAGAGCTCGCACTCGCCTCCGACCAGATTCCGCGCCTCGCCAAGGCGCTGAAGATGAGCAACCAGGAGGTCACCCGTCGCGTCACGAGCAATCTGTCGCGCGAGTTCCTGTATCTCTCGCGTCACCGCCAGCCTGCCGATGCGCAGAAGATCAAGGCGCTCGGAATTCCAGGCGTCTATCTGATGCGCGAGTACCGCCGCTATTACCCGGCGGGCGAAGTGGCGGGCCACATCCTCGGCTTCACGAATGTCGATGACGCCGGGCAGGAAGGGCTGGAGCTCGCGTTCGATCACTGGCTCGCCGGTGAAGATGGCGCGAAGCGCGTCATCCAGGATCGCTTTGGCCGCATCGTGCAGGACGTGGAGAGCATCCGCGCCGTGCGCCCTGGCCGCGACCTCGTGCTGTCGATCGACCTGCGCATTCAGTACCTCGCGTATCGAGGCCTGAAGGCGGCCATTCGCGAAAATCGCGCGCGCGCGGGCTCGGTCGTGGTGATGGATGTGACCACGGGCGAAGTGCTGGCGATGGTGAACCAGCCTGCCTACAACCCGAACGATCGCTCGCAACTCACGCCCGCGATGTATCGCAATCGCGCGGTCACCGACATCTTCGAGCCCGGCTCGAGCATGAAGCCGTTCGTCGTGGCAGCGGGGCTCGCGTCGGGGAAGTACGTCGAGAACAGCGTCATCGACACGTCGCCGGGATTCATCAAGGTCGGCGCGACGACGGTGGAAGACGAGCACGGCAGCCTCGGCCGCGCGAATCTCGCGACGATCCTCGCGAAGAGCTCGAACGTCGGCATGACGATGCTCGCGCTGTCGCTCGAGCCGGAACAGATGTGGAACACGCTCAACCAGCTCGGCTTCGGGCAGGTGACGACGAGCGGTTATCCCGGCGAGTCCGCGGGATTGCTCAGCCATTACTCGCACTGGCGGCCCGTCGCGATCTCGCGCATGAGCTACGGCTACAACCTTTCGGTAACGCCGCTGCAGCTGACGCACGCGTATTCGGTGCTCGGTGCGAAGGGCGTAATGCGGCCGGTTTCGTTCCTGCGCGTTGACGGCGCTTCGCCGGGCATTCAGGCGCTCGATCCGCGCGTCAGCGGCCAGCTCATTCATCTGCTCGAGTCGGTGATCTCGGACGAAGGCACGGGGTTGCTCGCTGCGATTCCGGGCTATCGCGTATCCGGCAAAACCGGCACGGCGTACAAAGCGATGGCGGGCGGCTACTCGTCTGACAAATACATGGCGGTGTTCGGCGGAGTCGCCCCAGCGACCAATCCGCGACTCGCTGCGGTGGTCGTGATCGACGAGCCGACGGCCGGCAAACACATGGGTGGCCAGGTGTCGGCGCCGTTGTTCTCCGAAGTCGTTGGCGGCGCGCTGCGCCTGATGGCCATTCCGCCAGATCAGATCGTGCGGGACATGGACGATATCGCCAAGCCCGTGCGCGCGGATGCGGACACGAAGGTGAAGCGCCGATGATGCGCATCACCCCTCGATCACTCGCGGAGATCACGGCCGGCGTCGCAAACGTTCCGCCGGGCATTACCGTGTCGGACGTGACGCTCGACAGCCGCGCCGTCAAACCCGGCTCGCTGTTCCTCGCGTGCCGTGGGCAAAAGCATCACGGCATCGACTTCGCCACTCAGGTGATCGCGCAGGGCGCGACCGCTGTGCTGTTCGATCCTGAAAGCTCCGGTTTGCAGAAGGCCCCCGAAGCAGCCGCGCGCGCGGCCAAGCAGGCGCCAAATGTTTTCTTCGGCAGCGTGCCAAAGCTTGGCCAGCACGTCGGCACGATCGCGGATCGTTTCTTTGGGTCGCCTTCGAGCGCGCTCAGCATCGCGGGCATCACAGGCACGAACGGCAAGACGACGTGCGCCTTCGTGCTGGCCCAGGCGCTCACTCATTGCGGCCGTCCGTCTGCGTATTCCGGAACCATCGGTTACGGGATGACGCACGCGCTGAAGTCGACCGCCCACACCACCTCCGACGCTGTCACTGTGCACCGACAGCTTGATGAGCTGCGCCGGCTCGGCGCGGAATGCGTTGGGATGGAAGTGTCCTCGCACGCCCTCGAGCAGGGGCGCGTGAACGGCGTGCGTTTTCACACCGCCGTGTTCACCAACCTCACGCGCGACCATCTCGATTACCACGGCACGATGGAGAAATACGGCGCAGCGAAGGCGCTGCTGTTCGAATCCACCGGTCTCGTGGCGCGCGTGATCAATGTCGATGACGAGTTTGGCGCACGCCTCGCGGAATATCCGTCGAACGCCCATCTCGTCGTCACCACTCGCAGGGAGCCGGCGACGCTCGCGCAGTTCGTGCGCTCCACCCGCGTGCGGGCCGCGACGTCGGGTCTCGTGATCGGAATCGAGTCGAGCTGGGGCGTGGGCGAAGTGAGCGTGCCGTTCATCGGCGACTTCAACGTCGACAACGTGCTCACGGTGCTGGCCACGTTGCTCGCGTGGGGCGTGCCGCTCGTCGACGCGACGAACGCGCTCGGCAAATGTCGTCCGCCGAGCGGGCGCATGGAATTGTTTGGGGGCCACGGCTCGCAGCCCCTCGCGGTGGTCGACTACGCGCACACGCCGGATGCGCTGAGCAAGGCGCTGCGCGCCGCGCGCCTGCATTGCAAAGGCAAGCTGCACGTCGTTTTCGGCTGCGGCGGCGATCGCGATCCGGGCAAGCGTCCGCTCATGGGCACGATTGCTGCGGAGCTCGCGGATGCGATCGTGCTCACAGACGACAACCCGCGCACCGAAGATCCGCGCCGAATCGTTGCGGATATTTCAGCGGGCCTGCGAAGCGGTGCTGTGCTGGTGAAGGCGACATCCGTGCGCGTCGAGCACGACCGCAGGCGCGCGATCACGACGACGCTTGCGAGTTGCGCCCCGGGCGATGTCGTGCTCGTGGCCGGCAAAGGTCATGAGGACTATCAGATCTACGGCACCGAGCATCGCCCGTTCAGCGATCAGCTCGTGATCCGTGAATATCTCGCGTTGAATTTCGGGAACGAGCCGTGACGCGCGCGCCTCGTACAGTGCAACAGTTCGCACAGGCTTGCGGTGGCCGGCTCGTCGGCGCGGACCGCGCGTACACGGGCGTCTCGACGGATTCGCGCACGATCGCGGCCGGCGAGTTGTTCGTCGCCCTGCGCGGCCCGAACTTCAACGGTAACGATTTCGTGGAGGTGGCAGCGAAGGCGGGCGCTGCCGGCGCGGTTGTGGACGCGCAGTTTCCCGCCACTATTCAGCACAGTCTTGCCCTGATCGTCGTCGAGGATACGCAGAAGGCGCTCGAGAAAGCCGCGCATGCGTGGCGCGAGAGCTTCTCGATCCCGCTCGTCGGCGTCGCTGGCAGCAATGGCAAGACCACCGTGAAGGAAATGATCTCGACGATCTTGTCGCAGGCGGGCACGTGCCTCGCGACGCGCGGCAACCTGAACAATCACATTGGGGTGCCGCTCACGCTGTTCCGCCTCGACGACGCGCAAAAGTTCGCCGTCGTCGAAATGGGCGCGAACGCACCGGGCGAAGTGGCGCTGCTCGTCGAGATCGGCCGGCCCACCGTCGGCATCATCACCAATGCGGGTGCCGAGCACCTCGAAGGCTTCGGCAGTCTCGAAGGCGCGGCGCGCGCGGAAGGCGAGATGGTTGCAGGTCTCGCGCCCGAAGCCATTGCGATCATCAACGCTGACGATGAGTTCGCGGCGATGTGGCGTGGGATGACGCGCGCAAAGATCGTGACGTTCGGCCTGACTGCAGGCTCCGACTTCACGGCAACGGACGTTCGCACCGGCATTGCCGCTGACGGCTTCGTTACGCGCTTCACGCTCGTGAGCCCGATCGGCCGCACGCCGATCGAATTGAATCTCGCCGGTCGCCACAACGTGATCAACGCGCTCGGCGCCGCGGCCGCTGCGAACGCCGCTGGCGCAACGCTGAGCCAGATCGCTGCGGGACTCGAGACGATGCAGGCGGTCAAAGGTCGCCTGCAGCTGAAGAAGACGCGTCACGGCGCCGTGCTCATCGACGATTCTTACAACGCAAATCCGAGCTCCGTGCACGCGGGCATCGAAGTGCTCGAGGACCTCGAAGGCGGCCGCAAGTGGGTCGTGTTCGGTCAGATGGGCGAGCTCGGTGCGTTCGCCGAAGAGGCACACATCGAAGCAGGCGTGTTCGCGCGCGCGCACGGTGTGGAGCGCCTGTTCGCAGTGGGTGAGAACGCGAAGCTCACCGTGAAGAGTTTTGGTGCAGGAGCAGAGTGGTTTGCCGATACCACGGCGCTGTCACAGGCGGTGGATGCCGCGTTGACGCCGGATGTTCGCCTGCTCGTCAAGGGCTCGCGCTCGAATCGTCTCGAGCGTGTGGTCGAAGCGCTGGGCGCTACATCGCTCGGCGCCGCGCCGTCGGGCGGCATTCCATTGGGCGGCACACCGCTGCCGAAGAAAGAAGGGTAGTTCGTGCTCTATTGGCTCACACAGCAGCTGACTTCCGTTTACTCGGGATTCAATGTGTTTTCGTACCTGACGTTCCGCGCGATTCTCGCGACCGTCACTGCGCTGCTGTTCTCGCTCATCGTCGGCCCGAAGATGATCGCGCATTTGTCGCGCTATCAGATCGGCCAGGTCGTGCGCACAGACGGCCCCAAGACGCATCTGCCGAAGGCCGGTACGCCGACCATGGGCGGCGCGCTCATTCTCGTGTCCATCCTGGTCGCGACGCTGCTGTGGGCCAACCTGAGCAACCGTTTCGTGTGGACGGTGCTCGGCGTCACCTTCGCGTTCGGGCTGATCGGTTTCTACGACGACTATCTCAAGCTCGTCGTCGGCAACTCGCGCGGCCTGATCGCGCGCTGGAAATATTTCTGGCAGTCCGTCGCGGGCCTGAGCACCGCGGCCGTGCTCTACTGGACTTCGTCGAGCCCCGCCGAGACGACGCTGTTCCTGCCGTTCGCGAAAACCTTCGCGGCTCAGCTGCACCCCGCGGTATTCATCGCGATCACGTATTTCATGATCGTCGGCATGAGCAACGCCGTGAATCTCACGGACGGTCTCGATGGCCTCGCGATCATGCCTGCCGCACTCGTGGCCGCGGGCCTCGGTGTGTTCGCGTTTGCGAGCGGCAACGCAGTGCTGTCCGAATACCTCGCCATTCCCGCGATTCCGCATGCGGGCGAATGTCTCATCTTCTGTTCGGCGCTGGTCGGCTCGGGCCTGGGCTTCCTGTGGTTCAACTCGTATCCCGCGCAGGTGTTCATGGGTGACATTGGCGCGCTCGCGCTCGGCGCGGCCATCGGCGTCATCGCCGTGATCGTGCGACAGGAAGTGGTCGCGCTCGTGATGGGCGGCATCTTCGTGCTCGAGACCGCATCGGTGATGCTGCAGGTCGCGTCGTTCAAGCTCACGGGTCGTCGCATTTTTCGCATGGCGCCGATTCATCATCACTTCGAGCTGAAGGGCTGGGCGGAGCCGAAGGTCATCGTGCGCTTCTGGATCATCTCGCTGATCCTCGTGCTCATCGGGCTCGCGACGTTGAAGCTCAGATGAATACCGTACGCGCCAGGACATCGTCCGCAGTGATCGTCGGTCTCGGGAAGACCGGCTTATCCTGTGCGCGCTATTTGCACACGCACGGCTGGCGCGTAGTGGTGACGGATACGCGCGAGAAGCCGCCGGAGCTGGCGCGGTTGCAGGCTTTCGACCCCTCGATTCCGCTGCGTCTGGGTCGTCTCGATGAAGATTTGCTCGACGATGCGCTGGTCGTGGTGGTCTCGCCTGGCGTCTCGCTCGCGGAGCCTTTTTTCGTCGAGGCGCGCCGACGCGGTCTCGATATCGTCGGTGACGTGGAGCTCTTCGCGCGCGCAGTCGACGCGCCCGTGGTCGGCATCACCGGCACGAACGGCAAGAGCACCGTCACGACTCTCGTGGGTCGCATGGCGAGCCGCGCCGGGCTGAATACTCGCGTAGGCGGAAATCTCGGTGAGCCGGCGCTCGATCTGCTGGCGGCATCGGAAAGCGACGCACGCAAGACAGAGCTCTATGTGCTGGAGCTGTCGAGTTATCAGCTCGAGTCCACCAACTCGCTCGATCTCAAGGCGGCGGTGGTGCTGAACGTTACGCCGGATCACATGGATCGCTACGGCACGATCGAAGACTACGCGGCCGCCAAGGCGCGCATCTTCGCTCGCTGCGACACCGCCGTGATCAATCTCGACGATCCGCTCGTGGTCGCCATGCCGCGCCCGGGCCAGGCGACGTTGGGATTCTCGCTGCGCGCATCCATCGGCACGGACTACGCGGTCGTGCAGGGAAGCGATTCGAAGTGGTGGCTCACGCGACGTGGCGAGCTGCTGCTGCCCTTGTCTGACATGAAGATCACTGGTCTTCATAACGCTGCGAACGCGCTCGCGTCGCTCGCGCTCGGCGAAGCACTGGGTTTGCCGCTGCCGACGATGCTGGAAGAGCTGCGCGAGTTCGCCGGCCTGCCGCACCGTTCGCAATGGGTGGCGGATGTGAACGGTGTGACCTACGTGAACGACTCGAAGGGCACGAACGTGGGCGCCACGCTTGCGGCCGTCGCGGGCATGAGCGGACCGCTCGTGATGATCGCGGGCGGCGACGGCAAGAATCAGGATTTTTCACCGCTCGCCGATGCGTTTCGCGACAAGGTGCGCCACTGCGTGCTGATCGGTCGTGACGCGCCGGCCATTGCGAAAGCGCTCGAAGGAGTTTGTCCGGTCGAGCGCGCGACGACGCTGGAAGAAGCCGTGCGCGCGGCTGCTCGCGTCGCGCAGCCTGGCGATACAGTGCTGCTGTCGCCTGCGTGCGCGAGCCTCGACATGTTCCGCGACTACGCGCATCGAGGCGCCGTGTTCACGCAAGCGGTGAAGGAGCTCGCGGCATGAACAGCGCGGTCCTCAAGGGCAATGCGATGTCTCACGGGCGCTCGAGCAGCCGCTCGGGATTTGCCATTCATGTCGACTGGGTGACTGTCGGGCTCGTGCTCGCGATCCTGCTGCTCGGCTTGGTGATGGTGACGTCCGCGTCGATTTCGATTGCGAGCAAGGAGACGGGCGACGTCTTCTATTATCTCGAACGACAGCTGATGTTGTCGGTCCTCGGCTGCACCGCCGCCGCATTCGTGTTCTGCCTGCCGACGCGGCTGTTGGATCGCATTTCGATGCCGCTGCTCATCGCAGCGGGCGCGCTGTTGTTGTTCGTGCTGGTGCCGGGTCTTGGGCACGTCGTGAACGGCAGTCGCCGCTGGATCCGCATCCTCGCGTTCAACTTCCAGGTGTCCGAGCTGACGCGCGTGTTCGTGCTGATTTACATCGCGAGCTACGCCGTGCGTCGTCAGGAAGAATTGCGCGGAACGTTTGCAGGGCTCGCAAAGCCGCTGGGTCTGCTAACGCTCACCGGCGCGTTGCTGCTCGCCGAACCGGACTTCGGTGCCGCGACGGTGCTGTTCGCCACCGGATTCGGGTTGCTGTTCATCGCCGGTGCCCGTCTTCGCTACACCATCGGGATGATGCTGATCGCGGGCGCGGGGTTCGTCGCGCTCGCTGTGACATCGCCGTATCGGCTTCGTCGCATCATGGCGTTCCTCGATCCGTGGGCGGACTACGAGCGCAGCGGCTTCCAGCTCGCGCAGTCGCTCATCGCGATCGGCCGCGGCGAGTGGTTTGGGGTTGGACTCGGCGGCAGCGTGCAGAAGTTGTTCTACCTGCCGGAAGCGCACACGGACTTCCTCTTCGCGGTGCTGGCTGAAGAGCTCGGGCTCGCCGGCGTCGTGCTGACATTGGCGCTGTTCATCGCTCTCGTATGGCGCAGCTTTTACATCGCGCGTCTCGCGCAGAGCGCTGGTTTGCAGTTCGCCGCGTATCTCGCGGTCGGCTTCGGTCTGTGGCTCGGGCTGCAGGCGTTCATCAACATCGGCGTGAACATGGGCGTGTTGCCGACCAAGGGGCTCACGCTGCCGCTGATGAGTTACGGCCGTTCGAGCCTCATCGTGACGCTCGCTTGGATCGGCATGCTGTTGCGCGTGTATCACGAAGCCATGGCCGAGAGTCGTGGTGCCGTGACCCCGCGCCGCGCGAGCGCGGCCGCCAAGGATGACGAGGAGGGCGACGAATGAAGCGCCCCGTGATCATCATGGCGGGCGGCACCGGTGGACACGTATTCCCCGCGCTCGCCCTGGCGCGCCTGCTTCGCGCGCGTTCCTACGACGTGGTGTGGCTCGGCACGCGCAAAGGCCTCGAAGCGCGCATCGTTCCCCAGAACGGCATTCCGATCGAATGGCTTTCGGTCGGCGGCTTGCGGGGCAAGGGCATCACGACGCTGCTGGCCGCGCCGTTTCGGCTCGCGCAGGCGCTGTTGCAAGCATTGAGCATCATGCGTCGATATAAGCCGATGGTGGTCGTCGGGCTCGGCGGGTTCGTGACGGGGCCGGGCGGCGTCGCTGCATGGCTCACCCGCGCGCCGCTGGTGATTCACGAGCAGAACGCGATTGCTGGCTTCACGAACCGCCGCCTCGCGCCGCTCGCGCGCGAAGTGCTCACCGCATTCCCGAATAGTTTCGATGCGGACATACCGGCGCGCGCGATCGGCAATCCGGTACGCGCCGAAATTTTCGCGGTGCCGCCACCGATCGAACGCTTCGCGCAGCGGAGCGGGCCGATCCGCATCCTCGTCGTGGGTGGCAGCCTTGGCGCGATGAAGCTCAACGCCGCCGTGCCGTTCGCCATCGCGAAGCTCGCCGGCAAGGTTGATATCCAGGTGCGGCATCAGGCGGGCGATCGCTGGATCGAGTCCGCGCGCAAGAGCTATGCGGATGCGAAAGTGCGCGCAGACGTCGCGCCGTTCATCGAAGACATGGCTGAAGCCTATGGTTGGGCGGACCTCGTGATCTGCCGCGCTGGCGCGCTCACGGTTTCGGAGCTTGCCGCCGCGGGTGTCGGCGCGATCCTCGTTCCGTTTCCGCACGCTGTCGACGATCACCAGACCCATAACGCGCAGTATCTCGTGCAGGAAAGCGCGGCCGTGCTGATCCCGGATCGCGACGTCACGGCGGACCGGCTTGCCGAAGAGCTGCAGCGTCTGTGTGCCGGCCGCGGAAAATTGCTGGCGATGGCCGAGCGCGCGCGTCTGCTCGCGAAACCGAATGCGGCCGAAGATCTCTACGAATCGGCAATCGAGCATGCAAGGAGTGCAGCATGACGGCTGTCGGCACCGACCGCATGCGGCGGATCAACACCATCCACTTCGTCGGTGTCGGCGGCAGTGGCATGGGCGGCATCGCTGAGGTGTTGATCAACCTCGGCTACAAGGTGCAGGGCTCCGATCTCAAGCCGAACGGCGTGACGGAGCGGCTCACGCGGCTCGGCGCAAAAATCGCGTTCGGCCACGTTGCGCAGAATGTTTTTGGCGCGGACGTTGTGGTCGTCTCCAGCGCGGTGGCGAAAGACAATCCGGAGCTGATCGCCGCGAAGGAACACCGCATTCCGGTGGTGCCGCGCGCGGAGATGCTCGGTGAGCTCATGCGATTCCGCTACTCGATCGCGGTCGCCGGCACGCACGGCAAGACCACGACGACCAGCCTCGTCGCGAGCATTCTTGCGGAAGGCGGCGAAGACCCGACGTTCGTGATTGGCGGTCGCCTGAAGAGCGCGGACAGCAACGCGCGCCTGGGCACCGGTCACTACCTCGTCGCAGAAGCAGACGAAAGCGACGCGTCGTTCACGCATCTGCAGCCGCTCATCGCGATCGTCACGAACATCGACAACGATCACCTCGTCACGCACGACGGCGATTTCGAGCGTCTCAAGCGGAGCTTCGTCGATTTCCTGCACAACCTGCCGTTCTACGGACTCGCGGTCGTGTGCAACGACGATGCGAACGTGCGGAGCATTCTCGATGGCATCGGCCGGCCGGTGGTCACTTACGGCCTGACACCTGGCGTGGATCTGCGCGCCGCGAACATTCGGCCGCGCGGCTTGCAGACAGACTTCCAGGTGATGCGTGCGGTCGGCGCGCCCTTCGAAGTCACGGTGAATCTGCCGGGCACGCACAACGTGCTCAACTCGCTTGCGGCGATCGCGGTGGCGCTCGAGCTGGGCATCGATGAAAAAGCGATCGGCCGCGCGCTCGCGAATTTCCAGGGCATCGATCGTCGCCTGCAGCACATTGCCGACGTCGATACGCCGAACGGTCGCGTCACGATCGTCGATGACTACGGGCATCACCCGACCGAAGTCGCTGCAACGCTGCAGGCGCTTCGTCAGGGATATGCGGGTCGTCGGCTCGTGCTCGCGTTCCAGCCGCATCGATACACGCGCACGCGCGATCTCATCGATGACTTCGGCAAGGTACTGTCTGGCGCAGACGCTCTGCTCGTGACTGAGGTTTACGCCGCGGGCGAACAGCCGATTGCGGGCGCGGATGGCCGCGCGATCTGCCGCGCCGTGCGCAGCCGGGGCCAGGTCGAGCCGGTGTTCGTCGAGAAAGCGGAAGACCTCGCGGCCGCGCTGGCGGATGTCATTCGCGACAACGACGTCATCGTCACGATGGGTGCGGGCCACATCAGTGCGGTGTCGCATGCGCTGCCGGCTCAGCTCGCTGGCCAAGCGACCAACCAGGCAACCCACCAGACAACTCAGGGGGCGCAGTGACCGTGGCAGTGGCCCCCGAATTCGCGATGCGAGTGAAGCGTGACGAGCCGATGAGCCGCCACACGTCATGGCACGTGGGCGGTCCGGCCGAGGTCTATTTCAATCCACGGGATCGCGAAGACCTGACGGCATTCCTGCGTCACCTCGCACCGGATGTGCCCGTTTATTGGGTCGGCCTCGGCAGCAATCTGCTGGTGCGCGATGGCGGCCTCAACGGCGTGGTCATCTCCACGCATGGCACGCTCGATCGTCTCGACCGTCTGAGCGAAACGTTGGTGTACGCAGAAGCCGGTGTAGCTTGCGCGCGCGTCGCCAAGCAATGCATCAAGTGGGGCCTCGGTCCCGCGGAGTTCTTCGCGGGCATTCCGGGAACGATGGGCGGCGCGCTCGCGATGAATGCCGGCGCGTTTGGCGGCGAGACGTGGAATCACGTGCTCGAAGTGGAGACGGTCGACCGCCAGGGCAAACAACACGTGCGCCAGGCCGGCGAGTTCAAGTTCAGCTATCGCCATGTCGACCTGCCGGTGGCCGATGAATGGTTCCTGAGCGCGAAGCTCTCCTTCGAGCCCAAGCCTGGCGTCAACGAAGCGGCGATGCGCGACATGCTCGACAAGCGCAAGGCGAGCCAACCCATCGGCGAGTGGAGTGGCGGCTCGACGTTCACGAATCCGCCGAAGGATCACGCTGCGCGGCTCATCGAAGTCTCGGGGCTCAAAGGCTTTCGCATCGGTGATGCGTCTGTCTCGGAGAAGCACGCGAACTTCATCATCAATCACGGCCAAGCCAGGGCGGCGGACATCGAAGCGCTCATCGCTCACGTGCAGGGCACGGTGGAGAAGCTGCACGGTGTGCGCTTGAGCCCGGAAGTGCGAATCGTCGGGAAGAACAGCTGACATGCGCCTGAAGTACGACCCGACAGCGCTGAAGCGTGCAAGTGAACCGAAAGAGTTCGGTCGCGTCGCTGTGCTGTTTGGCGGCGATTCCAGCGAGCGCGAGATTTCGCTGCTGTCGGGCAACGCCGTGCTCGCTGCTCTCAAGCGTAACCGCGTCGATGCGCAGGCGTTCGACCCGCGCGACAAGCCGCTCACGATGCTGCTCGAAGAGCGCTTCGATCGCGTGTGGATCGCGCTTCACGGCCCGGGCGGTGAAGACGGCACGTTGCAGGGTGCGCTCGAATATCTCGGCGTGCCGTACACCGGCAGCGGTGTGATGGGCTCCGCGATCGGCATGGACAAGTTGCGCACGAAGCGGCTGGCGCAGGCTTCGGGCGTCGCAACGTCGCCGTTCGTCGTGCTCACGGGCCCGCAGGATTTCGATCATGCGGTCGAGAAGCTTGGCCTGCCGATGATCGTGAAGCCAGCGACGCAGGGTTCGAGCGTCGGCATGACGAAGGTGATGACCGCGGCCGATCTGCCCGCCGCCTATGAGGCGGCTGCGAAAACCGATCGCATCGTATTCGCCGAGAGCTGGATCGTCGGCGGCGAATATACGGTGAGCATTCTGCAGGGCCGTGCGTTACCGTCGATTCGCATCGAGACGCCGCGCTCGTTCTACGACTACGAAGCGAAGTACTTCCGCGACGACACGAAATATCACTGTCCGTCGGGCCTTTCTGCGCCAGCCGAACAGCATCTGGCGAACCTCGCGCTCGCCACGTTCGACGCCGCGGGCGCCGAAGGCTGGGGCCGCGTCGATTTCATGATGGACGCGGCAGGCCGTCCGTTGCTGCTCGAGTTCAACACGATTCCGGGCATGACCGACCACAGCCTCGTGCCGATGGCAGCGCGTGCGGCCGGTATGGATTTCGATCAGCTGGTGTGGCGCGTGCTGGAAACCAGCTTCACGAGGTCGAGGGCCTGACGTGATCGGCAAACCCAAAAATCGCCGCAAGAATAGCGAGAGCCGTCCCGGCTTCTTCCGCAGCAAGCTGCCGCGGCTCAACTGGAAGCGCCTGGGTATGACGCTCGTGAGTCTCGCGGGCGTTGGCGCGGCGGCAGGTGTCGTCATCTGGTCGCTCGATCAGCCGATCGATGCGGTGACCGTTGCCGGACGCTTCGCTCGCGTTTCGCCGTCTGACGTCGAACGAGCCGTGAAGCAGAAGGTGCGCAATGTCGGCCTCGTCAGCGTCGATCTCAACACGGTGCGCCACTCGATCGAGTCGATCCCCTGGGTGGATAAGGTTTCGGTTCAGCGCGCGTGGCCGCACGGTCTCGCTGTGGTTGTCGTCGAGCAGGTCGCCGCCGCCCGGTGGCGCGAGAGCGGACTGCTCAATACGCGCGGTGAGTTGTTCGTGGCGGATGCGCGGCACGTGCCGCTCGAGCTCGCGCAGCTCTCCGGTCCCGATGGGTCCGAGACTCAGGTCGCGCAGCGCTATCTCGCTTCGCAGGGTCGCATCGCTGAAGCCGGCATGCGCATCACTGCGCTTCGTCTCGACGCGCGGGGCGCGTGGGAATTCGAGCTCGCGAACGGCGTCACCGTGCGACTCGGCCGCAAACAAGTCGACGAACGTTTCGAACGATTCATGACGACGGCGGTCAAGGTCGTCTCCCAGCGCGCAACCGACATCGACTATGTCGACATGCGCTACACCAATGGTTTTGCAATCGGGTGGAAAGGCGCGTCGGTCGCGCTCCGCTCCGACGAGGATGATTCGCACCATGCCTAAGCGGTCCGACAGAGGCTTGATCGTAGGTCTCGATATCGGCACGTCCAAAGTGGTCGCTTTGGTCGGCGAAGTGAATGCCGAGGGCGGCATCGAAGTGCTGGGCGTGGGCTCGCATCCGTCGCGCGGGCTGAAAAAAGGCGTCGTGGTGAACATCGAGTCGACGGTGCAGTCGATCCAGCGCGCCGTCGAAGAAGCCGAGCTCATGGCGGGATGCGAAATCCATTCGGTGTATGCGGGCATCGCGGGCAGTCACGTCCGCAGCCTGAACTCACACGGCGTCGTGGCCATTCGCGATCGCGAAGTCACGCAGGCGGATGTCGGTCACGTGATCGATGCGGCAAAGGCGGTCGCGATTCCGGCGGACCAGAAGATCCTGCACGTGCTGCCGCAGGAATTCATCATCGACGGGCAGGAAGGCATCCGCGATCCCATCGGCATGTCGGGCGTGCGGCTCGAAGCGAAGGTGCACATCGTCACGGGTGCTGAGAGCGCTGCCCAAAATATCGAGAAGTGCATCCAGCGCTGCGGTCTCGAAGTGGACGATGTCGTGCTGGAGCAGCTCGCGTCGAGCTATGCCGTGCTCACGGAAGACGAGAAAGAGCTGGGCGTGTGCCTCGTCGACATCGGTGGTGGCACGACGGATCTCGCCGTGTTCTCGAACGGAGCCATTCGTCACACGGCGGTGATCCCGATCGCGGGTGATCAGGTGACCAACGACATCGCCGTGTCGATGCGCACGCCGACGCAATACGCGGAAGACATCAAGGTGCGCTACGCATGCGCGCTGTCGCAGCTTGCGAATCCGGACGAGAGCATCGAAGTGCCGAGCGTGGGCGATCGTCCAGCGCGGCGCCTGGCGCGCCAGACGCTCGCCGAAATCGTCGAGCCACGCTACGAAGAGCTGTTCGGCCTCGTGCGCGAAGAGCTTCGTCGCAGCGGTTTCGAAGAAGTGATCGCGGCCGGCATCGTGCTCACGGGCGGCAGCGCCAAGATGGAAGGCGCGATCGAGCTGGCCGAAGAAGTATTCCATGTGCCCGTCCGACTCGGCATTCCCCAGCAGGTGAATGGCCTCTCGGACGTGGTGCGCAATCCCATTTTCTCCACGGGCGTAGGACTTCTGCAGTACGCGCGTGACAACCACATGCCTGCGGCGGGTCGCGGGCGTCGTCCGGGTCTCAACGCGAAGAGCGCGTTCGACCGGATGAAGAGCTGGTTCCAGGGAAATCTCTAGAAGCTGACGGAACGACGACGGGTCGATTTCAACCAACCGGTTTTTGCAAGAGCGAAGCGAGAGGAGCAAACACAATGTTCGAACTGATGGACGCCTATAGCCAAAGCGCCGTGATCAAAGTGATCGGCGTCGGCGGCGGCGGCGGCAACGCCGTAGCGCACATGGTCACGAGCGGGATCGATGGAGTGGAGTTCATGTGCATCAATACCGATGCGCAGGCTCTGAAGCATTCCAAGGTCAAGACCGCACTTCAGATTGGCACCAACATGACGAAGGGGTTGGGCGCCGGCGCCGATCCTGAAGTGGGTCGCCAGGCCGCGATGGAAGATCGCGACCGTATCGTCGAGCTCGTCGAGGGCTGCGACATGCTGTTCATCACCGCTGGCATGGGCGGTGGCACGGGCACGGGCGCAGCGCCTGTGGTCGCGCAGATTGCGAAGGAGCTCGGCATCCTCACGGTCGCCGTGGTGACGAAGCCTTTCGAGATGGAAGGCGGCAAGCGCTCGCTCGTCGCGGACCATGGCATCGGCGAGCTCGGCAAGTACTGCGACTCGCTCATCACCATTCCAAACCAGAAGCTGCTGACGGTGCTCGGACCGCAGACAACTTTGCTCGACGCTTTCAAGGCGGCGAACACGGTGCTGCAGGGTGCCGTTCAGGGTATTGCTGAACTGATCACCCGTCCGGGTCTCATCAACGTGGACTTCGCAGACGTCCGCACGGTGATGGCCGAGACCGGCATGGCGATGATGGGCTCGGGCTCGGCGAGTGGCGAAGGCCGCGCGCGTCAGGCCGCGGAAGCCGCTGTGTCGTCGCCGCTGCTCGAGGACATCAACCTGGCGGGCGCTCACGGCATTCTCGTGAACGTTTCGGCGGGCATGGACCTGTCGATCGGCGAGTTCCAGGAAGTCGGTCAGATCGTGAAACAGTTCGCGTCGGAAGATGCGACGGTGGTCGTGGGTACCGTCATCGATCCGGAGCTGACCAACACGGTGCGCGTCACGGTGGTGGCCACAGGTCTCGGTCGTCCGGCGGCCATTCAGCGTCCGCTGATGCCGCGCGAGCGTGAGACGGTTCAGCCGACACGCGGTGAGATGGGCGGTCAGCGTCACGAATCGTCGGCCCCGCCGATGCGAGTGGTGCGTCGTCAGCCGATGACGAGCCCGGACTACGCGGCGCTCGACAAGCCGACGGTGCAGCGTCAGCGGGCGGTGGGCGATGGGTTGCGGCCTGACACCGATAGTGAGGATTTGCTGGATATTCCGGCGTTCTTGCGTCGTCAGGCGGACTGAATCAATCGGAAAAAAGTCGGCCGGGACGGCCGCTTTTTTCGGACATCAGTCTGGTTACGGCGGCAAAAAGCGTGGTTTTTGCCGCCTAGGCTGTCGCGTGGCTACGCCCGAGCTGCGGTTTGGTTGGGACCGCGGCGGGGTGTCTCGTGAAGGTCGGTCAAGGCTGCGGGACCGTCCACTGCGGTTGTGTTACGGTAGCGCGCCTCGTGCGCCCTGCGGGTTTGTGTCCGCCGATGGGACGCTTCGCTCTCCCGCAAGGCGCGCGGACGCGCGCTACGGATCTCTATGGTCGGTCAACGTACTCTCAAGAATTCCATCCGGGCTTCAGGCGTAGGCCTGCACTCCGGCAAAAAAGTGCTGATGACGCTGCGCCCCGCGCTGGCGGACACCGGCATCGTCTTCCGCCGCACGGACCTGCAGAACGCCGAAGACATTCCTGCGCGTGCTGAAAACGTGGGTGAAACCGCGTACGGCACGGTGCTGGTCAAGGGTGAGTCAAAGGTCTCGACGGTGGAGCATTTGCTCTCCGCATTCGCGGGTCTCGGTGTCGACAACGCCATTGTCGAGTTGTCTGCAGGTGAAGTGCCGATCATGGACGGCAGTGCCGGTCCGTTCGTGTTCCTCATGCAGTCCGCTGGCATCGAAGAGCAGCGCGCGCCGAAGCGTTTCCTGCGCGTGAAGCAGCACCTGCGCGTGGAAGACGGCGACAAGTGGGCGGAAGTGCGTCCCTTCGACGGATTCAAGGTGAACTTCGAAATCGAGTTCAACCATCCGGTGTTCAAGCGCCGCGCGCAGAAAGCGTCGATGGATTTCTCCACGACGTCGTTCCTGAAAGAAGTCAGTCGCGCACGCACGTTCGGTTTCATGCGCGATCTCGAGACCATGCGCTCGCGCAACCTCGCGCTCGGCGGCAATCTCGACAACGCGATCGTGCTCGATGATTTTCGCGTGCTCAACGAAGACGGCCTGCGTTACGAAGACGAGTTCGTGAAGCACAAGATCCTCGACGCCATCGGCGACCTCTACGTGCTCGGCCACAGCCTCATCGGCGAATTCAGCGCACACAAGAGCGGCCACTCGCTCAACAACAAGCTCGTGCGCGCGCTGCTCAAAGAGCGATCGGCGTGGGAAGAAGTCGTCTTCGAGACGGCTGACGAAGCACCGATTTCCTACGTGGAAGCGCCCGCCCACATTTCCGGCTGACGCATTTCACGGTCTGCCTGTCCAGGCTCGACCGTTTCTAACGCGCATCCGGCGTGGAGCTCGCGCTGCTCTTTCTCCGCAGTACATCGACCTCGACGGTTACACGCCTGACGGTTGTCGCAATCGCGTCGATAGGTGTGCGGGCCATTGCTTCGACACGCAAGCGCGATGGAGGCCTATCGTTACATCGCCGGCAAGTTCGATGGCTTCGACGGCTACGGTCCGACTCGCGTGCGAATGTTTGCGCAATCACAGGGAATTCTCGCTGGCCGCACACCGGATCAGTGGCAGCGGGACGCGTTCGCTCAGGTGGATGCGTGGCTGCGCGCTATCGAATTGCGCTAGGGCTGCAGCGTTCTGGTCATCACCGCTTCGGCATGACCTTCACCGCGACCTTCTGAATCTCTGCGTTGCGGCCGCGAATTTCCGCATCGATTTCGGCAACAGCAAATCGTAAGCGCGCGGACCACGCAGCCGACTCCGCGAAGATCGTCAGTTGTTTTTCGCGCTCCACGGCACCCGTCACGTGGGCATCGAGTGCAGCGGGAAGCTTATTTTTCAGCCACGAGCGCCAGTCCTCCTGCGCCTGTCTCTGCTCCGCGACAGGTAGCCGCACACTCTGTGAAATACGGCTCAACAGCGCTTTGACAGATTCAGGTTTGCGCGCCACAGAATGGGAAGTCCCGACGGAACGGGCTCGCACTCGGGTAGATTCAGGGTTGTGTCGATTGGATCGTTTGGGCATATTGCATAGCGCTGATCGAGGCAAACCCGCCGAAAGGCGGGGACGCAAAGCCACCGGTCTAAAGCGGAGAGCTATGACAGCGGGGTTGCCAGCAAGGCGCAAGGTATTTGAAACAGAACAGAGCGGTCTACGCTCGGCTCTTTTTTCTCATCCAGCTCGCCTGGCGACGCATTCGGGGATCTCGATGCTTCCGGAGAGGGCGGCATGAACCTGATTTTGTTTTCGCAGCGTGAAGGCCGGGCACGGCAACTGAATCTCGCGCACCCCGTGACGCTCGGCGTCGTCGGTGTGCTCGCGCTTGGCATTCTCGGCACGGCGTTCGCGCTGGGCATGAAGCTGGGCCAGCGCAGCGGGGCCGCCATGACCCACACGGATTCCGCGCAATGGGCGCAGGTGCTGGCAGACCAGCGCAAGCAGATCACCGATCTGCGCTCGCAGCTGCAGGAACGTGTGGACGCAATGGCCATGCGACTGGGCCAGGTGAACGCGCACGTGATTCGCCTCGATGCGCTGGGCCGGCGCCTCACCGACATGGCGAACATCGACCAGCGCGAATTCGATTTCGACAGTGAGCCGCCGAGCGGCGGTCCGGAAGACAGCGATGGCGTCGGCGCCGAGATCCCGGACATTACCAACCTGCTCGACAGCCTCGAACGCAAGGTCGACCTGCGGGACGCCCAACTCGCCGCCCTCGAGAACGTCATCCTCGCGCAGGACCTGAACCAGCAGATTCGCCCCGAGGGCAAGCCGACCAAGCAGGGCTTCATCTCGTCTTACTTCGGCGAGCGTCAGGACCCGTTCACGGGCCACGAAGCGTTCCATCGCGGCGTGGACTTTGCCGGCATGGCCGGATCCGAGGTCGTCGCTGTGGCGGCGGGCGTCGTCACCTGGGCCGGCGCGCGGTCCGGTTACGGCTCGCTCATCGAGATCAACCACGGCAACGGTTATGTCACGCGTTACGGCCACAACCAGCGTGTGCTGGTGACAGTAGGCCAGACCGTGACCCGCGGCGAAGCCGTGGCGCTGATGGGTTCTACGGGGCGATCGACCGGACCCCATGTCCACTTCGAAGTTTTGAAGAACGGGCGGCAGATCAATCCTGCGTCGTTCCTCGGGACGTCCGGGAACGTGAACTCGATCGTCAAGGCCGGGTCGGCGACGATTGGTGGCGGCGAGACGGACTGACGGTGTCGGCGCGTCTTGGAACCGACGCTAGCGGGCCTAGGACGCTGGATCGCTGAGGAGCCAAGATCGCGGACGCCCTCAATCGCCGGGCGGCCAAGAGAGCCTCGGGAGGGATGCCCGACCCCCCGCGCGCGCCCAACCCGCCAATCCGCCCAGCCCGCGCGACCCCCGTCCCCCAGGCGCCGGAGCCCTCTCTCCGAGGTGGCCGGTGCCCGCGACCCGCCTGACCGCGCGACCACTGCACTCCCGCTCCCCAGCCCTGCGACCGCCTTGTCACCCCCGCGCATCCTCCATTCACCCACCCATCCACAACCCTTGAATTGGCCTCCCCGCGAACCAATACCGCGCATTCCCGTCTATTGCGTACAATACGCGGCCCCCAAGCGCTTGCCGGCTGCGTAACTGCCCGCCAAGACTGACATTTTTGCCTAAAACTGGAACCCGCCCCGGTGCTGCAACTTCTCACGCGTCTGCTTGGCAGCCGCAATGACCGCATCGTCCGCTCCTTCGCCCCCGACGTGCGCGCGGCAAAGGGTTTCGAGCCTGCGCTCGAGGCACTGAGCGACGAAGCCCTCCGCGCGAAGACCGATGAATTCCGCGAGCGCCTGAAGAAAGGCGAATCGCTCGACTCCATGCTCGCCGAAGCTTTCGCTGTCGTTCGCGAAGCCGGCAAGCGCGTCATGAAGATGCGCCACTTCGACGTGCAGCTCATCGGCGGCATCACGCTCCACCAGGGCAAGATCGCCGAGATGCGCACCGGCGAGGGCAAAACGCTGGTCGCCACGCTGCCGGCGTACCTGAACGCGCTCACCGGTGAAGGCGTCCACGTCGTCACCGTGAACGAATACCTCGCGCAGCGCGATGCGGACTGGATGGGGCCGCTGTTCCGCTTCCTGGGCCTCTCGGTCGGCGTCATCAAGAACTCGCAGGGCTCGCAGGAAAAGCGCGAGGCATATGCCTGCGACATCACCTACGGCACCAACAACGAATTCGGCTTCGATTACCTGCGCGACAACCTCGCGTTCCGGCTCGAAGACCGCGTGCAGCGCCAGCTGGCCTACGCGATCGTGGACGAGGTGGACTCGATCCTCATCGACGAGGCGCGCACGCCGCTCATCATCAGCGGTCCCGCGGAAGAGAGCACCGAGCTCTACCTGCGCATCAACCAGCTCGTGCCGCGCCTCACGGCGCAGAAGGAAGAAAACGGCCCTGGCGATTTCTCCGTCGACGAAAAGCAGAAACAGGTCCACATCACCGAAGAGGGTCACGAGCACGTCGAAGCGCTCATGGCCGAGGCCGGCCTGCTGCGTGCCGGCGAGAGCTTGTACGATCCTTCGAACATCCGGCTGATGCATCACCTGAACGCGGCGCTGCGCGCGCACGCGATCTTCAAGCGCGATGTCGAATACATCGTGCGCAACGGCGAAGTGATCATCGTCGACGAATTCACCGGCCGCACGATGCAGGGCCGCCGCTGGTCCGACGGGCTGCACCAAGCCATCGAAGCGAAGGAAGGCGTGCGGGTTCGCGAAGAGAACCAGACTGTCGCGTCGATCACGTTCCAGAATTATTTCCGCATCTACAAGAAGCTGTCCGGCATGACCGGCACGGCGGATACCGAAGCGCCGGAATTCCTGCAGATCTACGGGCTCGAAGTCGTCGTCATCCCGACGCATCGCCCGATGGTCCGCAAGGATGCGCCCGATCTGGTCTATCTCACGCAGAAAGACAAGTTCGAGGCGATCAGCGAAGACATCCTGGATTGCATCAAGCGCGAGCAGCCGGTGCTGGTCGGCACCACGTCGATCGAGACGTCCGAGCTGCTGGCTGAGCTGCTGAAGAAGCAGGACATTCCGCACGAAGTGCTGAACGCGAAACAGCACGAGCGCGAAGCGCACATCGTGCAGCAGGCCGGCCGCCCCGGTGCGGTGACGATCGCGACCAACATGGCCGGTCGCGGCACGGACATCGTGCTCGGCGGCAATCTCAACGCGGAAATTGCCGCGCTCGGCGAAAACCCGACGGAAGAACAGGTCGCCGCTGTGCGTGCGGAGTGGCAGGCGCGTCACGACAAGGTCGTGGCCTCTGGCGGCCTGCACATCGTGGGCACCGAGCGTCACGAATCCCGCCGCATCGATAACCAGCTGCGCGGCCGTTCGGGCCGGCAGGGCGACCCCGGCTCGAGCCGCTTCTATCTTTCGATGGAAGACAACCTGATGCGCATCTTCGGCGACCCGGTTCGCACGAAGCGACTGCTGCAGATGGCCGGCATGAAGGAAGGCGAGGTCATCGAGAGCGGCATGCTCACGCGCCAGATCGAGAAGGCGCAGCGTAAGGTCGAGAGCCACAACTTCGACATTCGCAAACAGCTGCTGCTGTTCGATGACGTGGCGAACGACCAGCGCAAGGTCGTCTATCAGCAGCGCACGGAAATCATGGGCACCGAAGACCTCTCGGGCGCCATCCGGAGCATCCGCGAAGAAGCGTTGGGCACGCTGCTCGACCAGTTCATGCCAAAGACTGCGTCGCCGGAAGAATGGGATCTCGACGCGCTGTCGGAAGGCCTGCTGAAAGACTTCAACGCGCGCATCGATGTGAAGGCGCTCATCGGCCCGGACATCGCCGCGGCGAAAGATCGGCCGGAAGGTTTCGACGAGCAGTCCACGCGGCTGAAGATCGTCACCGCGGTGGACGATCTCTACGAAGCGAAGGTCGCGCGTGTGGGCGCGCCAGTCATGCGGCACGTCGAGAAGGACGTGATGCTTCGCATGCTCGACCAGCACTGGCGCGATCATCTCGCGGCGATGGATTACCTGCGTCAGGGCATCCATTTGCGCGGCTATGCGCAGAAGGACTATCGCTACGAGTACAAGCGCGAAGCGTTCGAGATGTTCGCCGCGCTGCTCGACCGCGTGAAGTTCGAGACCGTGTCGATGCTGTCGAAGGTCGAAGTTCGCACGCAGGAAGAAGTCGACCGCGAAGAGGAAGAACGTCGCGAGCGCCTGATGCGCGCGTTGCAGGCGCAACACGCGGAAGCGGCTTCGGTGCTCACCGCAGCCGAGCAGGCGGAAGCGGAAGGCGAAGCGGCAGCGGCTCAACGCACGTCTGCACCGAGCCGTCCGGCGCAGGGTCAGCAGGCGTTGCCGCCGGGCGCGGACGCGCAGGCGCCGTTCATTCGCGGCGATCGCAAGGTCGGCCGCAATGAGCTGTGTCCGTGCGGATCGGGCAAGAAGTTCAAGCACTGCCACGGTGCGCTGTCGAGCGTTGAATAGCCGTTCGCTGTGAGCGGTGTGCCGTTGGGCGACAAGGCCACGATTCGCGTGGTCGCCGCCGCGCTGATCGACTCGCAGGGTCGCGTGCTCATCGCCGATCGTCCGCCCGGCAAACACATGGCCGGCCGCTGGGAATTCCCCGGCGGCAAGGTGGCTGCCGGGGAGTCCGACTCCGTTGCCCTCAGCCGCGAGCTGCGCGAAGAGCTTGGCGTCGAGGTGGCTGCGGCCCAGTTCCTCATGGCCCTTCAGCACGATTACCCGGATCGCCGCGTCGAGCTGCAGATGTGGGTCGTGCGGAAATTTTCGGGCGAGCCGCAAGCACTCGATGGCCAGCGGTTGAAGTGGGTGGCACCGGCCGCACTGTTCGACGAAGACATCCTCGAAGCGGATCGCCCGTTCGTCGAGGCACTTCAGCAGTTACAATTTTGAGTGCCGGTCTGCCGACCGGGGTCGGATAGAATCCCGTCAGATCATCGAGGAATCACATCATGGCATCCCAGCCCGACCTTCCGGACGTCAAGCTCGACCCCGCGAGCCTGTACCAGGAAGATGTTTTCACCGACCGCCGCGCCGGCACGATCCGTCGCTTGAAGCCGATCACCATCGACGGCTCGGCCGATCCGAGTCGCGCCACGCTGTTCAGCGGCCAGACTCAGCTGCTGACGCCGGCAGGCGTGCTGCCGCTCGGCTTCGACATCGAAGCGGCGACGCTCGAAGAGGCCGTGCAGAAGTTTCCGGACGGCGTGAAGGTGGCGCTCGAGCAGGCCATCGAAGAGGCGCGTGAGATGCGTCGCGAGTCCGCGTCGCGCATCGTGGTGCCGGATGTCGGTGGCGGCAACATCGGCCCCGGCCCGGGTGGCGGCGGCGGCAAGATAAAATTCCGCTAGTCCTCCAAGACAATGACGACAGCCGCGCCGATTCGGGTTGTCGTCCGCGCGTCGGGGCTTTCGCCTTCGGCGTGGCATGCAGACCTGCTCGCGCGACTTCGACTCGTTCCCGGGGTTGAAGTCGCCGAGACTCACGAGCCGCGGCCCCTGCTGCCGGCGGATGTTTTCCTGGATCCGAACGACAGCGCGCTAACTCAGTCCGGCGCGCTCCATCCTCGTCTCGGCCTCTGGCGTTTCATTTTCGGAACAGAGGGTCGCCTCACCGACCCCGCTACACGCGAGCACGCGGCGGGCGAGCGCGGCGTGATGGTTCGGCTCGTGAGCATCGATGCGCACGGCGCCATCACCTTGCTCGAAGCCGGCGTCATCAAAACCGTCACGCAATCGCTGTCCGCCACGCGCGCCCGAATCCTCGACGCGATCGTCGACTGGCCCGCACGCGCGTTGCGCCGGATTCTCGCGCACTCGTTCCAGGAAGTGCGCGGGCCGCAGATTTCCTGCGCGCTGCAGGCGCCGGCCACTGCAGCGAAAGCTTCGATCGCAGCGACCATGCGCGGTTACGCGCGTCGCATCGTTCGAGAGTCGATCGAAGAACAGTGGACCCTGGGCCTCATTCGCAAGCCGGTCCATCACGTCATCGATTCTTTCGATGCGAATGCGATCGAATGGATCGAGCCGCCGCGCGGCTATGCGCTCGCCGATCCGCTCGGTGCGGTCGAGCGCAGCGGCATCCTCACCGTGCTCGCAGAAGGCTACGACTTCAAAGATCGACAAGGGCGCATCGTTGCGCTCGACCTCTCGCTCGACACCCAGGGCGCTCGCATCCTCGCCGGTCCACGCGAAGTGCTGCGCCTGCCCATGCATCTTTCTTATCCGCAGCTCATCTTCCACGGCAGTTACGTCTACTGTCTGCCGGAGGCGTCTGCCACCGGCAAGGTGCAGCTCTACCGCGCGGATCCGTTCCCGGACAAATGGGTGCCGGACCGGATCTTGCTCCAGAGCTTTGCCGGAGCGGATGCCACCGTGTATTCGCACCTTGGCCGGTGGTGGATGTTCCTCGGCAATCACGCGGATCAGGACGAAACGAAGTTGTACGTTTTTCATGCACCAGACCTGCTGGGCCCGTGGGAGCCGCACGCCCTCAATCCAGTGAAGTGCGACCTGCGCTCTGCTCGCTCGGCGGGGCCGCTGTTCGCACATGACGGTGCGCTCTATCGCCCTGCACAGGACGGCTCCGCGGCCTACGGTGGCGCTGTCGCGGTGAACCGAATCGTCACGCTCACTCCCACCGCGTTCGAGGAAGAAACCGTTAGCGTGCTGCGTCCGTCGCGCACGAGTGAATATCCGGATGGACTGCACACGCTCACCGGCGTCGGCGCAGTCACCCTCGTGGACGGCAAGCGGCATACGCGCTCATTCGCGCGGCTTGCGTGGGGCCTCAGGCAGATGGCTCGCGGTTCCTGACGATCCATGCGGGTTGCGTTCGTCAGTCAGCCCCGTGACGCGATGGCTGCCACGGGGTCGCAGCGTGGCTCCGTGGCCATCGTCACGTGGGAGCTCGCCCGCCGCCTTACTGATCAACACGACGTCACGATCTACGCGCCGCGTCTGGGCGCGGAGCCGGAAGAAGAGCGCGGTGTCGAGAATGTGCTCGTGCGCCGTACGGGGCGCGTCCACCGGCGCCTGCACAAGGCAATCGATTTCGGTACCGGTTTGCTCGGCCTGCGGCCGCCTTATTTCGCGCGCCCGGCCTACTTTCACGAGTACGGCGCCGCGGTGGCCGACTGGATCGCGCGTGATCCGCCGGATGTCGTTCACATCCAGATCTGCTCGCAATTCATCCCAGTGATGCGACGCGCGGTGCCTCGCGCTCACATCGTGTTTCACACGCACGACGAGCTGCTCACCCGCATCGATCGGGCGATGATGGAGCGGCGCCTCGCGATGGCAAATGCCGTGGTCACCTGCAGCGACTACGTCACAGAGCGGTGGCGCGCCCGCTTCCCCGGATTCGCGCACCAGATTCATACCGTCGGCAACGGAGTGGACCTGGAACGCTTCCAGCCTGACGACACACCCCGCGTCGGGAAGCCGGGAGAAAATACCGACGTGTTGTACGTCGGGCGTGTATCGCCGGAAAAGGGCGTGCACATTCTGGTGCGCGCGTTCGAAATTGTTGCGGCGGCCGTTCCTGAAGCGCGGCTGAGCGTGATCGGCTCCGCGGGCCTGCTGCCGTTCAACCAGATCTCGTTGCTGGAAGACGATCCGCACGTCGCCGCGCTTCGGCCGTTCTACGGCCGAGGTCTGGTCAGCCGCGTGCAACGGCAGGTTTTCGAGGCGCGCGACGGCTATCTGAATTCGATTCGCGCCAGCGTCTCCGCCGCCACGCTCGCGCGCATCGCGTTCCACGGCCCTCTGGAATACATGGACTTGCCGGCGTTATATCGACGAGCTTCTCTGCTCGCTGCGCCGTCGTTGTGTGAAGAGCCTTTTGGCCTGCCGCTCGCCGAAGCCATGGCGAGCGGACTGCCGGTGGTCGCAAGCCGGGCCGGGGGCATGGCGGGCATCGTCGAAGATGGCCGCACGGGTCGGCTGGTCGAGCGGGGCGATGTCACGGGACTGGCGCAGACGATGGTCGCAATGCTTCGCGATCCGGCCCAGCTTGCTGGCATGGGACATGCTTCAAGACTGTCTGCCGTGTCCCGCTTCGGATGGAAGGCCGCCGCGGGAAGACTCCATAACATCTATGAAACCCTGAGCGGAGCCCAATGAGCCGCCGTCGAAGTGCCGAAGCCGGGTCCGCCGCTAGCGAGACCCTCGTTGTGAGCGTGGGCATCCCCGTTTACAACGGCGAAAATTACATCGCCGATGCCATTCAGTCCGTGCTGTCACAGACTTTGGGCTCGCTCGAGCTGATCATCCAGGACAATGCGTCTACGGATCGAACGCCGGAGATATGTCAGCAGTTCCAGGCCCAGGACGCGCGCGTTCGATATTTTCGTAACCCGCGCAATCTCGGCGCGGCGCCGAACTACAACCTCGCGCACAGCATGGCGCGCGGCAAATACTTCAAGTGGCTGGCGCACGACGACCGTCTCACGCCGACTTATCTCGAAGCGACCACGCAGGCGCTCGAGCAACGACCCGATGCCGTGCTGTGCAACACCGTCGTTCGTTACATCGACGAAAACGGGGAATTCATAGGTTTATATGACAGCGGGCTCGGGCGCGCAGACGTGCCGTCGCCGGCCTCGCGCTTTGCCTCAATGGTGCTGTCGTCGCACTCCTGCGTGGATTTCTTCGGCGTGTTGCGCGCGGACGCGATGAAGCATTCGCTGCGTCACGGCTCGTTTCATGGCGCCGATCGCGCGTTTCTTGCGCAGATGGCGTTGCGTGGCGCGTTCGTGCAGCTCCCAGAGCCGCTCGTCGAAATGCGCGAGCATGGCAATCGATACACGCGCAAACAGGTTCGGGCGACAGAGCGTCTCGCTTGGCACGACGCCTCTTTGCGCGGACGCATCACGTTCCCTGCATGGCGGCTGTACTCCGAGTATGTAAAGGCCGTACGCGGCGAACCGCTGTCGTTCGGTGAGCGCCTGCGTTGCTACAGCGTGCTGTCGAAGTGGTGGCTGACGAACTGGAATGCCGTGCGCGCGGGCGTTGATGTGCTCGCCGTGCTCGCGCCGAGCGCGCCAGGCGCGGCGGAGCGGCTGAAGACGAAGCTGTTCGGGGCTGCGCCCGGGCATCTCGTTTCGGAGAGACGTCGATGAACGCGGTCGCCTCCATTACCGACCGAATCCCGGTGCGCGTGCGCGAGCCGAGCCGGCGCTATCGAATTGCGATGGTGGCGGCGTGTCCGATGCCTGCACGACGCGGCACTCCGTTGCGCGTTGAGAAACTCGCGCAGGCGTTGTGGAATCGCGGGCATCACGTCGAGCTGATCACGTATCACATCGCCGATGCCGCGCATGTGTTCGAGTATCCCGTGCATCGCATTTTCAGCGACACGGTGTACTGGAACATGCCGGCCGGGCCGAACCTGCGCAAGCTCGCGCTGTACGATCCCGCGCTCGCTTTCAAGCTGTGGCGCGTCGTCGGGCGCGGCAACTTCGATGTGATCCATGCGCATCACGTCGAGGGATTGCTCGCCGCGCTGCCCGCTCGCCTCCATACCCACACGCCGCTCGTGTATGACGCGCACACCATGCTGGCGTCCGAGTTGCCGAGTTACGGGCCGAAGCAGAGTCGCTCGATCGTGCAGCGGTTTGGAAACTGGTTCGACGGCGTGTTGCCGCGGCGCGCCGATCACATCGTTTCCGTGACGGCGGATATCCGCAACCGGCTGGTCGACGAGCATCACATCGACCCGAAAAAAGTGTCGGTCGTGACGAACGGCGTGGAGCTGGAACGTTTCATCGTTGCTCCGCAGCCGTCGGATTCCGTCGTTCGTATCATCTACAGCGGCACGCTCGCTGCGTACCAGGACGTTGACATCCTGCTGGAAGCCTTCGCGCGCGCCTGGCGTATGCGGGGGGACCTGCGGCTGGTGTTCTCGGTCAGCTCGTCATTCAGGCCGTATGCGGCGCAGGTAGCGCGTCTTGGGATCAAGGACGCGGTCGAAGTGATTCCCGATAATTTCGACGAGCTGCCGATGCGCCTCGCGGGCGCCGCGATGGCGGTCGTGCCGCGCATGCATTGCGATGGCATTCCGCAGAAGCTGCTGAACTACATGGCCGCGGGCAAGGCCATTGTGTCGAGCGCGGGCTCAGCGAAGGTGATCGAGCACGAGCGCACCGGTCTCGTGATTCCGAACGGCGATATCGACGCGTTTGCGAGAGCTATCCTGCGCATCGCGGCGAATCCGAAGTTTGCAGAAGAGCTCGGCGCAGCCGCCCGTGAGCACGTGGCGGAACACTACAGCTGGGAGCAGGCGGCGGAACGCGTCGAAGGCGTTTACGAGCTCGTTACCGCGAACCGCGACCGCGGAGTGCGCGAACGACATCGAACAGGATCGGTGGAACCAGTCGATTCATCCACTTGATCGCGGAGTGCCGCAGGTCGAAGCGGCCGCGGAACTGCACTGGCTTCGCGCGTGCGGCCCAGCCCGGCACCGGCGGAGAGGTGTAGTAGTACCAGCTCAGGCACAACCGGGCGCGGCCCGGCGGGCACTGGATGGCGCGACGATGGCCATGTAGCGCCTCGGGTGTGTTGAACACGAGCAGGCGGTTGAACAGCGGCTCCACCTCGACTTCCTTGTGGGTCTTCGCATCGAGCGCGTCGTTCGAATGCAGCTCCAGTTGTCCGCCCCACTCATGCTGCCAATCGCGGTTCAGATATAGCAGCACGTTGATGCGCCGGATGAGCTTCAGCTCTTTCTGCGTTTCGAAGTCGTAGTGCAGGCCGAGAAAGCCGCCCGGGCGCACCTTCATGTAACCGGCCGCGCGCAGGTGCGGATCGGGGATGAGCCCTTCGATGCCACTCAGCTTTTCCAGGAAATTCACGAACGGCGCGCTGTTCAGCGCGTGCGCGATGATTTCTGCGACCGGGCCGAAGGCAGATGCATCCGAGCACACCTGCTTGGCTTCGTTCACCGTGTCGTAGGTCGTCCAGTTCGCGGTCGCAACTGGCAGCTCGGCGATGGCGCGATCCAGCAGCGCCGGCGGGAACAGGTTGTCGAGCACCACGTGCGGGAACGGCTCGGCCACGCGATACGCAGCGCGATGTTGTTCGGCGAGCGCGTCGAGCTGTTTCCAGTCGAGCACACGGGAAGGAATCAGCGGAGTGCCGGCGTCCAGCACCGGCGGTTCTCGGAATGCAGCGTTCACAGCGGTACCAGCTCGGGTCGTAATCCGCGCCGTTCGAGGTCCGCGCGGATTTCTTCGGTGTAGATGGAATTCATGATCACGACGGCATCGGGCCGCACGGCCACCAGCGCGTCCGGCGAGGAGATCTCGTAGCCGCTGCCGGCGAGGAATTTGCCGTGCTTGTGCGGATTCACGTCGACGATCGCATCGGGCTGCGCGTCCTGGCCCAACTTGGAGATGAGCGATACGCATTTGGAGCCGGAGCCCCAGATGGCGTAGCGCGAGCCAACGGCCTTCCAGCGGGCAACGGCCGTCTTGAGCGCGCTCATGCGCTCGTCCACGCGCTTGCTGAAATCTTTGACCAGCGCCGCGGTCTCGGCGAGATCGTCCTCTGCCGGGAGTGCGGCGCGGGTCGGCCCGGGTGCGGGGCGCGCGTCGAGCAGCAGATACTGATCGTCGTACGCCTTCGCAATATCCGTGACGTCGAATCCTGTGGCGCGGAACAGGCGCGCCAGCGAGCCGCCCGTGAAATACGTGCAGTGTTCGTAATAGACATCCCAGAACGCGCCGTCACGAAGCACGCGCTCCATGTCGGGCAGCTCGAAGAAGACGCTGACCCCGGGACGATCTCCGATCGTCTGTCGAACCAGCTTCATGAAATCGCCGACGGGTCCGATGTGCTCCAGCGTATGGCGACAGGAAACGTAGTCCGCCGCGAGGTGGGAATACTTCGGTCCGTAGAGATCGCGGATGAACTCGATGCGATTCGCGGCGGGGCTTTCGGTGCGCTCCGGCCGATAGCCCGGATCGAGGCCGATGCCGCTGCAGCCGCTCTTTTCGCACAGCGCGACGAGATACTCACCCTTGCCGCAGCCGATCTCGAGCGCGATTTTGCCGGGCGCCAGCTCGTGCTTGCGGGCCTGGTCCGTCGTCAGCTCATCGAGGAATTGCAGGAAACGTTTCGAATATGCCTGCGTTTCCTCGTAATCCGCGCTGTAATGATTCAGCTTGATGTCGAACAGCGAGTTGCCGATGAAGCCGCACGAACGACAGAACGTGAGCTCGAGATCGCCGCGCGGAAACGCAAGCGCCGCCTCGCGCGTCGGCATCATGAGGCAGCTGTGCGCCGGGATGTTCTTCGCTTCGTAGAAGCTTTCGAGGTCCGCGGAGCCGCAGGATTGGCAGGTCGTGAGTCTCATGGGATTCAGAGAATCTCGGGTCGCGGCACCGGGACGATGAAGCGGCCGCCACGGCGACGGTATTCGGCCTGCTGCTCCATGATCTCGTCCTTGAAGTTCCAGGGCAGGATCAGCACGTAGTCCGGCTGGGTTTCCAGGATGCGCGCGGGAGCCTCGATCGGCAGGCGCACGCCCGGCACGTAACGACCCTGCTTGTGCGTGTTGCGATCGGCGACAAAATCCAGCGTGTCTCGTCCGATGTTCAGGTAGTTGAGCATGATGGTGCCCTTCGCCGCGGCACCGTAACCGACCACGCTCTTGCCGTTCTTCTTGATCGTGGCGAGCATCTCGCGCAGCTCGTCGCGGATCGAGTTCACCCGCTCGGAGAAGTTCGCGTAGTACTCGAGCGTGTCGATGCCGAGCCGACGTTCCGTCTCCAGGAACGCCTTCACCGCCGTGCTCGGCTTTGCGCGCTTCTCGACGAACAGGCGCAACGATCCGCCGTGGATCTGCAGCGGCTCGACGTGATTCAGGAACAGGTTGTGACGGCGGAACAGGTGATCCAGCGCCGTCACCGAGAAATAGCACAGGTGCTCGTGATAGATCGTGTCGAACTCACCGTGATCGATGAGCGAGCGCACGTAAGGCGCTTCGATGACCGCGACGCCGTCGTCCTTCAGCAGCGTGGCGATGCCGGACACGAAACCATTCGTGTCGGCGACATGAGCGAGCACGTTGTTCGCGTGGATCACGTCCGCGCGCTTGTTCTCTTCCTTGGCCAGCTTCGTCGCGAGCTCACTGCCGAAGAACGCGAGCATCGTGTCGATGCCCTTGGCCCGCGCGGCATTCACCGGGCCCGGCGCAGGGTCGATGCCCAGCACAGGAATTCCCCGTGTCTTGTAGTACTGGAGCAGATAACCGTCGTTGCTCGCGAGCTCCACGACCAGGCTGCTGGAAGTGAGCCGCCGGTCCAGGATGCGGGCGACGACGTTCGCTTCGGAGTGTCGCAGCAGCGCGTCGGTGAACGAGGAGAAGTACGGGTAATCCTCGCCGAACAGCGTTTCAGGCGGCACGGTCTCGAGGATTTGCACGAGCGCGCAATCCGCGCAGAACGCGACGTCGAGCGGATAGCGCGCGTCCGGCGTTCCGAGCTGGCTCGGCGCGGTGAAACCGTCCGACAGCGGCAGGTCGCCCAGTGACAGGAAAACACTCAGCTGACGGCCGCCGCAAGAGCGGCACGTCGAGTCCTTGTCAGGCTGCACGATTCTGCCCCCGGCGCCAGGCCAGTGTGTCGTCGAGCGAGCCATTTTCCTGCAGCTCGCGGATGTGCTTGAGTCGGATGAAGCGCGAGCTCAGGAACTGTTCGAGCGTGAGCTGGTGGCGCGTGTATGCGTCGTAGACTTCTTCGATGCCTTTGCGCACGGTCCATTGCGGCTGATAGTCGCAATAGGCGGCGAGCTTGTCGCACGTCACCCGATAGTTGCGAGCGTCCGGGCTCGCACCGGGCGCGTATTCCACAACGGAGCCGGGGACGACCTCCGCAACCATTTCGGCCAATTCGCGCACACGGAAGTTTTCCTGCGTGCGGCCGACGTTGAACGCTTCGTTGTGAATCTTCTCGCGCGGCGCTTCGAGCACGGCGAGAAAAGCACGCGAAATGTCCTCGATGTGAACGAGCGGACGCCACGGCGTGCCGTCGCTCTTGATCAGCACCTTGCCGGTCGTGTAGGCGTGACCGACGAGATTGTTCACGACCAGGTCGCCGCGCAGGCGCGTGGACATGCCGTAGGCCGTGGAGCTGCGCAGGAACGTGGGGCTGAACGTGTCGCTCGCGAGCGGGGCGACATCGCGTTCCGTCCACACCTTGCTTTCCGCATACGGCGTAACCGGATTGAACGACGAATTCTCATCGAGAAAATCGTTGCCCGCCGCGCCGTAGTTACTGCACGACGAAGAGAAGATGAAGCGGGAGACGCCCGCCTGCTTCGCGAGTCGCGCGAGCCGCACCGAAGCCTGGTGATTGATCGAATACGTCGTGTCGGGCGCGAGGTCGCCGAGCGGATCGTTCGAAATTCCCGCCAGGTGCAGCACGGCGTCGAAGCCGCGCAGGTCGTCGAGCTGGAGGTCGCGGATATCCTTGCGCAGCGCGCGGAAGTCGCGCTCCTCGCCGGGAAAACCACATTCTTCGAACAGGAAGCTGTCGACGCCCGTCACTTCATGGCCGTGGTCCAGCAGCATGGGCGCCATTACGTGTCCGATATAACCGTCGTGCCCCGTCAGCAGCACCTTCATCTTTTTCGTCATCGCCACACCTTCCAGGGAGCGTCGCCGCTGTCCCACAGACCTTCGAGTTTGACCTTGTCGCGAATCGTATCCATGCACTGCCAGAAGCCTTCGTGCTGGTACGCCATCAGCTCGCCGTCGCGCGCGAGATTTTCGAGCGGCTCGCGCTCGAACAGCGTGTCGTCGCCGTCGATGTACTGAAACACCTCCGGCTCGAGCACGAAGAACGCGCCGTTGATCCACGCTTCACCTTGCAGCGGCTTCTCGTCGAAGCGCTTCACGGCATTGCCTTCGATTTCGAGGCGGCCGAAGCGTGATGGCGGACGCACGGCAGTCACGGTCGCGAGTCGCCCGTGGCTGCGGTGAAACGCGAGCAGCTTGTTCAGGTCGACGTTGGAAACGCCGTCGCCCCACGTGAGCATGAACGTGCCTTCGCCGAGATGCGGCGCGAGACGCTTGATGCGGCCGCCGGTGTTAGTGCCTTGACCGGTGTCAATCAGGTCGACGACCCAGTCTTCGGCCTGCCCGTTGCCGTTGCCATTGTGATGACGCCGCACCGTGCCGTCGGCCAGCGTCACGCGCAGGTCCGATGACAGCGAGCAGTAATCGGCCATGTAGCGCTTGATCTGCTCGCCCTTGTAGCCGAGCGCGACCGAGAACTCCTTAAAGCCGTAAGTCGCGTAATACATCATGATGTGCCAGAGGATCGGTCGTCCTCCGATCTCCACCATGGGTTTGGGTTTGACCGTGGTTTCTTCAGCGAGTCGCGAACCGACGCCGCCAGCGAGAATGCCGACTTTCATGTCATGCTCCGGGTGTGTGCTCCGCTCGGTGCGGAAGTTCTGTTACAGCCCGGCCGGCTCCGGCTGCGGTCAGGCACGAAGCAAGCTACGTTCCCGCTCACCGTTGCCTCCGCGGCACGATAAAGAGATCCCCAGATCGATGGCCCGAGCGCGCGCTTTGATGACGAGCATGGCCGCGGTGGCCGCAGGCAAAGGCCTGACGGCGATCGCAGGTTTGCTCACGATAATGGTGCTGACGCGGGCGCTCGGACCGCATGAATTCGGCTATTACCGTACGGTATTGACCTACGCGGCCTTTGGCAGCGTGCTCGCGGACTTGGGCATCTATCTCGTCGGCCTGCGCGAGATGTCCAAGCCGGGCGCGGACGTGGCGCGGGTCGTGGGCAATGCGTTGCTCCTGCGCCTCGTGACGACGGCGGCGGTGCTGCTGGCCGTCAGCCTGGTCGCCCTGGCGCTGCCTTATGACAAGGAAGTCAAGGAAGGTATTTTTCTCGGCGCGCTGGTTTACACCGCGCTGCAGGGCAGTGAATTCCTCGTCGCAGTGTTCCAGTTACACATGAAGCAGGCGGGAAGTGCACTCGCCGAGGCGGGCGGTGCGCTTGCGACGCTGCTCGCTGTGTGGGGGTTGTCGCTGCTGGACGTCGGCGTGCTGCCGATGTTGTTCGGCACGGTACTCGGCGCTGTGACGACGCTCGCCATTTCCTGGACGCTCGCGCGGCGGCTCGTGCCGTTCCGGCTGGCGTTCGAGCCGGCGACGTGGCGTTACTACTTCGTTTCGGGCTTGCCGATTGCGGGTTCGCACATTCTCAGCATGGCCATGCTTCGCGGCGACACGTTGTTGCTGTCGCTGTTCAAACCGGCCGCCGCGGTCGGCCTCTATGGCGTGCCGACGAAAATGTTCGAGCTGGCGACGTCACTTCCTTACATGTTCGCGGGCCTGATGATGCCGCTGCTCGCCGCTGCGGCGGCGCGACCCGGAACGGAATTCCATCGACTGCTCGGGCGATCGCTCGACGCGATGCTGATCTATGGTGTCGGCGCGATGCTCGCGTTGGCCGCGTGCGCGCCGCAGTTGCTGTCGTTCATTTCCGGGCCGCAGTTCGCGGAGGGCGCGCCGGCGTTGGTGGTGCTCGGGGTCGCAGGCATCTTCACTGCGTTGTCGATCGTGTTGAGATTCTCGTTGATCGCGTTGGATAGGCCGCGATTCGTGCTGTTGGCAGATGGTGCTTCGTGCGCTATCGCGCTCGTCGCGTATTTCGTGCTCATTCCGCTCTATTCGTTCTACGGCGCGGCGATCGGCACTGCGATTGCGGAGGTGAGCGTGTTCATCGCGATGCTGGTAGGTGTGCGTAAGGCAGGGCAGCCTTTGCCGCAAATAGCCGCGTCCGCGAAGACGATGCTTGCCGGTGTGACCGCCGCTGGTGCGATCTGGCTGATGATGCGGTTGGATCTGTATTGGATGCTCGCACTGGCGATCGGGGGGGCGCTTTACGTGGTGCTGCTCGCACTCACTGGCGCTTTACCGCGAGAGTTTCTGGATAACCTGCGAAAGAAACGACAGCCGCCGGGGGAGCCGATACAGTCGTCGGATGGGTGAGCCGACGGGGCGTCCCCATCAGCTTGAAGCAGGTGCCGACACTCTCTCGTTTGCTTCCGCGTACGGCAGCGCGTCTTCCAGGAATCGGAAGGTCCCGCTCTCCTGAATCTCGCGCGCGGCGCGCACTAGAGCACCGAGGGCCGCACGGCTCAACGCGGACCCGAGGCTGATGCGTTTCACGCCCAGCGACGCGAGCTCATTCACCGTATACGAAGGCCCTTTCGACGCGACCAGGAAGTTCACTGGTTTACTCACGGATGCGCACACCGTGCGAATGTCCTCAGCGCTCGAGATGCCCGGCGCGTAGAGCGCATCTGCCCCGACTTTTTCGTACGCCTGCAGGCGACGAACGGTGTCGTCGAGATCCGGCCTTCCATGCAGATAATTTTCCGCACGGCCCACGAGCACGAACGGAAACGGGAAGGCTCGCGCCGCCTCGGCGGCCGCCGCCATGCGTTCGACCGCGTGCTCGAAATCGTAGATCGGTTTGTGCGAATCGCGTGATGCGTCTTCGATCGATCCGCCCACGAGCCCAGCAGTTTCTCCTGCGAGGCGGATGGTCTCGGCGGCGTCACGCGGCGAATCGCCGAAGCCGTTCTCGAGATCTGCCGCGACGGGCAAGTCTGTCGCATCGACGATAGCCCGTGCATTCGCGAGCGTTTCAGCGCGACTGCAGGCGCCATCCCGACGTCCGAGCGCAAACGCGAGGCCGGCGCTCGTCGTTGTCAGCGCTTCGAATCCGAGTGACGCGAGAATGCGCGCGCTGCCAGCGTCCCATGGATTCGGAATCACGAACGCGCTGGCGCGCGCGTGCAAATCGCGAAATCGTTCCGCTTTTTGAAGTTGGGTCAGGCGCATGACGGGTCCCCTCGCTTGCAGGCCCCGCACATCGTACTGCAATGAGCGCGCAGCCCGACAGCGAGTCGAAGGGCAGTGGCGGAAGATCGCGCGGACATCGCATCCCGGCCGCCGGACATCGCGACCGGCGCGCCAGATGACACGACCGGACGCCGCGATAACGAGGCTGCGCCTTCGGCATCGACCACCGCCCGGCCGGCAGCGATGACCGGCGCTCCGGCACAGAGGGAATCGGCGCCCGACACGACGACTCTTGCTCAGGACATCGATGCCGCGCGAAATTCCCTCGCGACCGGCGGCTGGGAAGAGACCACCGGCGCGCCGGCAACGAGCACCGGTGACGCGGACATGATGAACGGATCACTAGCCCCCTGCATTTCTCGAAATCTAGCCCATTACTCGGGGCGAGCCAGCGCGAATCCCGCCGACGCAAACACGATGACGTCAGATCCAGCCCATGCTGTGAGCGAGCGCGGCGCCTGAAATGAGCACGGTGAAGCTGGTGATGAACCACTTGAATCCATCCTGGCTGGCCTGGAGTTTCATGAACTGCTCGGTGAGCTTGTCGATCTTCTGAGCCAGCTTATCGATCTTCTGATCCAGCTTGTCGACATTGAGATCGATCTTGTCGCTCAATCGCTTGTCGAGCGCGTTCATTTGGCCTGTCAGCTTATTGTCGAGGGCGTTTATTTGGCCGGTCAGCCTGTTGTCTAGGGCATTGATTCGGCCGCTCAACTTCTCATCCAGCGCTTCGATCTTTCCGCTTAGCTTTTCGTCCAGCGCTTCGATCTTCTCGCGCAATACGGGCAGCTCGCTTTGAATGGCTTCGACAGCCGGCCGCAGATAGCTGAGGTGGACTTCAATCGCCTCGTTGGTCAACACGGGTGCCTCGTACTCTTCGCGAAGGACTGCAATCATCGTTAACGGCGCTCCCTCGTCACGCAGGTCGGAGAGGGTTCAGTCATCGGGTTGATTGCGAAATTATCGCGTTGTCGAATACGCGTCTACATGCATGAAAGTACGAGGATTTCAGCCTTCCGTGCGATGGATGTCCGCGGGTTTGTGCTGCGTGCATCGGCTGTCGGCGCCACTAGTGCGCGTGCGCATGTGTGGTCGCCTGTCGGTAGAGGCAGTGCGCATGTAGCGTCGCTTTTTGGTTTTTTCGAAGGCGCCAATACCCCATCGCGAGCCGGCATCGCCGGGCGGCCGCGACCCGCATCTGGCGGAGCAGGCGACGCTCCTGCTACCTCACAGCACTGACCGGCACCGACATCCCCAACGCCTGCGCCACAAACGCCCACTGATCCGCAAAGTCCTCAATCAGCATCCACACCGGTTTGCTCGCGCCGCCGGCACCGCTGTGCCCAGCGCGTTGTTCAACACGAATCAGCACCGGGTTCTCGCAACCCTGAGCTGCACCCTGGGCCTTCTGAAGTGCGGCCGCGAACTTGAAGCTGTGCCACGGCACCACGCGATCATCATGATCGGCAGTCGTGATGAGCGTCGGCGGATAGCACACGCCCGCCTTCACGTTGTGCACGGGTGAATACGCGAACTGTGCTTTGAAGTCCTCAGCGTTTTCGCTGAGGCCATAGTCCGTCGACCACTGGCGCGCGTTCGCGCTCGCGGTGTGATACCGAAGCATATCGAGCACGCCAACGGCCGGCAGCGCCGCGCCGAACAGATCTGGCCGCTGCAATAGAACGGCGCCGACGAGCAATCCACCGTTGCTACGGCCGTGAATCGCGAGCCGCTTGGGGCTCGTGTATTTCTCACGCACCAGGTATTCGCCCGCCGCGATGAAATCATCGAACACGTTCTGCTTCTGGCTGCGCGTGCCCGCGATGTGCCACGCCTCGCCGTATTCTCCACCGCCGCGAATGTTCGCTTCGGCGATGACGCCGCCCATGTCGAGCCACGCGAGAAACTGCGGGCGGAATGTCGGCGTACCGGATGCATTGAAACCGCCGTATCCGTAGAGCAGCGTAGGCTGGTTGCCGTCCTTCTTCATGTCACGCCGATGCGTGATGAACATCGGGACGCGCGTGCCGTCCTTGCTGTTGTAGAAGACCTGCTCCGTCACATAAGCGTCGGTCTTCGCCGGAATGCTCGGCGTGCGCCACGGCGTCACTTTGTTCGTCGCTGGTTCATAGCGATAGACGGACGGCGGAGTCACGTAGTCCGTGTAGAGAAAGAACGTCTCGTTGTCCTTGCTCACGCCGGCAAATCCATCGGTGCTGCCGAGGCCGGGCAGTGGCACATCGCCTGCGGCCTTGCCGTTCGTCTCGAATACTCGCGCGAAGCTGTGCGCATCCTTCACGTAGTTCGCGACGACGCGGCCGCCGACGTAGCTCGCCGATTCCATCGCCATGTCGGTTTCAGGAATCACAGTGCGCCACGCCGCTGGTTCCGGATGCTTTGCGTTCACCGCGATCACGCGAGAGTTCGGCGCGCCATTTGTCGTGCGGAAATACAGGTCATCGCCCGCAGAGCCGATGAACGTGTAGTACGCATCCCACTTCGAAAACAGCTCGCGAGCCGCACCGCCCGCCTTACCTAGCTCGATCACATCGACGCCGTTGGCGAGATCGCCATCGAACTGCGTGACGATGAGATATCGCCCATCCTCTGTCACCGTGGCACCCGGCACACGCGTGGGATGATTCTTCACCTTGTAAACGAGCCGATCTTTCTCCTGCGCATCGCCGAGCTTGTGGAAGTAGATGTCGGGCCGGCCGGCGTCATCGCCGCGACCGTCGGCCAGCGCCGGGTACTGGCTGTAGTACACGCCCGAATCGTCGTGCGCCCACGCGACACCCCAGAACTTCGTGCGACGCAGGCCGCCGTCGATGTCTTTGCCATCGCTGGCGCGCCGGAAATTCCACACCTGCCAGTCCGTGCCGCCATCCGATATGGCATACGCGACGATGTCGCCCTGGTTGCTCGGAGTGAATTCCGAAAGGGAAATCGTGGCGTCCTGCTGAGCGGCGTTCGGATCGAAGATCGGCTTGCCGTTGCTGGAAAGGTCTTCACTCACATACAACACGCTCTGGTTCTGCTTGCCATCGTTGCGCGTGAAGTAATAGTGCGCGCGGGCTTTGTGAACGACGCCGAAGCGCTCGAAGCTCCACAGGTCGGTGAGACGCTGCTTGAGCCACGCGCGAGTCGGCAATTTCTCGAGAAAAGGACGCGTGACGCGGTTTTCGGCCTCGACCCATTGCCGGGTTTGTTCGGAGTCCAGCTGCTCGAAGCCGCGATACGGATCGGCCACTTTCGTGCCGTGATAGTCGTCCGCGACAGCGCCGGCGGGCGCGTCCGGGTAGGTGAGCTTTACGACGAGCGCGGCAGGCACCGGAGCATTCGATTTACCGCCGCATGCGGCCAGCAGTGCGCACGCGCAGGTGGAGAGAAGAAAGAGTCGGTGGCCCGATTGCGGTTTCATCCCTACACTGCCGTCCGTTTGACCCGAAGTTGGCGCGAGTCTAGCAAAGCCCTCCATGCCCATGACTACACTGCTCACCGCACGGCGCGTTCTGTTCGTCCTGCTATTCTCGCTGTTCGCAGGTACTGCAGGCGCTGAAATGCTGACGATCGAACGAATCTTCGCCGCGCCGGATCTCTCCGGTGCGAGCCTCCGCTCACCGCAACTTTCGCCCGACGGCCGCTTCGTTGCTTACCTGCGCGGCGGGGATCAAAACAAGGACAGGCTCGACCTATGGGCGTACGACATCGCAGCTCGCAAGCACCGCATGCTCGTGGATTCTGCGCAGCTCGTGCCGAAGGAACGTGCGCTTTCCGCTGAAGAAGAAGCGCGGCGTGAGCGGCAAAGAACGTCGTCGCTGTCGGGCATTCTCGAATATCAGTTCTCGGCGGATTCGCACTCGCTGCTCGTGCCGCTCGGCGGCGATCTTTATGTCTACGACCTGCGCGCAAAGCCCACAAACGCGGTTCGGCGCATCACGCAGTCCGAAAGCTTCGAGACCGATGCGCATTTTTCCCCGCGCGGGCGCTACGTCAGCTTCATCCGCGATCAGAACCTGTTCGTGTACGACCTCACGACCGGCCAAGAGCGCGCGATCACTCGCGATGGCGCCGGACTGGTGAGCTTCGGCACCGCAGAGTTCATTGCGCAGGAAGAGATGGGACGCACCACCGGCTACTGGTGGGCGCCGGATGAAAAACGCATTGCGTTTACGCGCATCGATGAATCGCCCGTGGCGGAAGTCGAGCGCTTCGAGATCTACGCGGACGCCGTGAAAGTCGTCAAGCAGCGTTATCCCGCGGCCGGCGCAAAGAACGTGCTCGTGCAGCTTTTCGTCGCGGATCTCGGCAAGCCTGAAGCCGCGCCGATCCAGATCGACCTGGGCGCCAACCCAGACATCTACCTCGCGCGCGTGAACTGGTTTCCCAACGGCCAGGCGCTCGCCGTGCAGCGTCAGAGCCGCAATCAAAAAGAGCTCTCACTGCTGAATGCAGATGTCACCACGGGCGCCACGGATGAACTGCTGAAAGAAACGAGCACGACCTGGGTTGAGCTCAACGACGAGCTCACGTTGCTCGAGCGCACGAAGCAGTTCATCTGGGCATCGAGCCGCAGCGGTCATCTGCATCTCTATCTCTACGACAACGAGGGCAAGCTGGTTCGGCCGCTCACTTCCGGGGAATGGGACGTCGTCGGTGAGGGCGGCGATCGCGCCATTCGCGGCGTCGACGAGCAGTCCGGCCGCGTCTATTTCATGGCCAACGCGGAAACGCCGCTCGAGCGCCAGCTTTATACGGTGTCGCTGACAGATCGCAGTCCGGTGACGAAGCGCGTGACGGAAGGGGCAGGCTGGCATGCCGTGTCGATGTCGAAAGAGCCCAATGTCTTTCTCGATACGTTCTCGACGCCGGACTCACCGCCGTCGTTGACGTTGCGCACCTCGCGTGGCGATTCGCTGTCGGTGCTCGTGGCGAATGAGGTGAAGGCCGATCATCCCTACGCGCCGTTCATCGCGGAGCACGTTCCGACCGAATTCGGCACGTTGAAAGCGCGCGACGGGCAGACGCTGCACTACCAGTTGCTCAAGCCGAAAAAACTCGAGCCCGGCAAACGCTATCCGGTGATTGTGGATGTGTATGGCGGCCCGGGCTTTCAGCGCGTGCGTCGCGCGTGGGGCGGCTATCCGCGCAGCAACGAGGGTTTCTTTCGGCAGTATCTGGCGCAGCACGGCTACGTCGTGATGACGCTAGACAATCGCGGCAGCGGATTTCGCGGTGTGCAGTTCGAGTCGGCGCTCTATCGGCACATGGGTTCGGTCGAAGTGCAGGACCAGGTCACCGGCGTCGAGTACTTGAAGTCGCTCCCGTACGTGGACCCGGCACGCATCGGCGTGTTCGGCTGGAGTTACGGTGGGTACATGGCGCTCATGTGCATGATGCAAGCGCCAGACGTGTTCGCTGCCGGTGTCTCCGGCGCGCCGGTCACAGACTGGCGGCTTTACGATTCGCACTACACCGAGCGCTACATGAGCACGCCTGCGGACAACGAGGCCGGCTACAACTCCGGCAACGTGCTGACGTACGCGCAGAATCTGAAAGGCCCGCTGCTCGTGATGCACGGCATGGCTGACGACAACGTGCTGTTCACGCACAGCACCTCACTGTTCAAGAAGCTGCAGGACCTGAACAAGCCCTTCGACATGATGACCTATCCCGGCAGCAAACACGGCATGCTGAGATTCGCGTCAACAGGTCCGCATGGGTACGAGACGATCGTGCGGTTCTTCGACGCGCACCTGAAGGCGGGGTCGTAGAACAGAGTCTTTGTTTACGGGGGCGCCGGCCGCGGAAATCGGAACGGGTCTAGCGATCTTCGTCCGAAGACGGCCCCGATTCGTTGTCCGCGGGCAGGGGATCGCCGGGAATCGCGTGCTTCTCCGAAAGCCATGCCCCGAGGTCGATCAACCGGCAGCGCTCGCTGCAGAAGGGCCGGAACGGCGAGTTCTCAGACCACTCGGTCTTGCGGCCGCACGTGGGGCATTTGATCTGGACGGCACTCAAGACGTCAGGTGCAGCTGCTCAGGATGAAGGGCACATCGCTTTCGCTCTGCGTGGGGCGGGCCGTCAGCCCATTCCACGTCAGGAAGCGCAGGCTGCACCGGTAATGACTGCCGCTGATCTCTGGATAAAGCCCCGTCGCTTTCGGCAGCGAGATCCGCAGCAGCTGGATCGGCGTATCCCGGTCGAACGTAATGTGGAAGGAACCGCCCTTGGCCACTTCCTGCCGGGCGCGCCCGTTCGCGCGCGTCAGCCACAGAAGCTCTGCAATCGCGTCACACAGGGGACGCAGCAGTCCGAGCCACTCGTTGAATGTCTGGACGCGCGTCTCGTCCGGCTGGCTGAGCCAGTAGTAGTAGTCCGGCAGGTCGAATTCGCAGGTGCCGCCCGGGATCGCGCTGCGATGCTTGATCGCGCTGAGGAATTCCGAATCCCGCAGCGGCTGCAGGAAGGACGAGCCTGCATTGAGAAGCTCCCCGCGCAGGCGCACGAGGTTGGCCAGCACCGTCTTCAATCGCCCAGTATCGACACCGGGCTTCGACTGGAACTCGTTCAGTGTAGTGACCTGACGTTCGAGCTCCTTCAGCACGTCTGAGCGGATGTCGCCGCGAGTGCTGATCGCCAGCACGTCCAGCAGGCACGACATCGCAGCTCGGCTTCCCCACTGACTCCCGCCCTCGTTGTGGTAGAGCGCTTGCGTGTAGAGAAAGTCGAGGCGAAGGAACGTGCGCATCCGCTCACTGAGCGGTTGCTCGAAAATCAGAGTCTCGGGTTCTGTGGCGGGAGCTTGCTCCCGCATTTCCTCGGCGGCCATCCCCTTATTCTGCGGGACGAATGCATCGCACGTAAACGCTGAAAGTGATACGGCAGCTCAAGTCCGGGCTTGGCGGGCGAGTTCTGTGTACTTCGCGTGCAGCGCTGCGACCCGATCACGCACGGATTCGAGGTCCCCTTCATTGGTGATGACGTCGTCTGCCGCTGCCAGACGCGCCTCGCGAGAGACCTGCGCGGACAGAATCTGTCGCGCCTGCTCCAACGTGGAGCCATCACGCGCCTGAAGACGGCGAATCTGGAGCGCTTCACTGCAGTCGACGACCAGCACGCGATCCACCGGCGTGCGCCCTGCGGTTTCGACGAGCAATGGAATGACCAGAAGCTGATACGGCCCGTGCTTCGGGCCAGCGAGCGCCGCAGAAATTTCCTCGAGCCGCGCGCGGATGGCGGGATGCGTCAGCTGCTCGAGGTCTGCACGCGCGGCTGGATTTCCAAACACCAGGGAACGCAGCCGCGCGCGGTCGAGAGACCCGTCCGCAGCGATGACGTCTGCGCCAAAGCGCGTTGCAATCTGCCGGAGGAGCGGCTGGCCGGGTGCAACGACTTCCCGCGCGAGAACATCGGTGTCGATCACGGGAACGCCGAGCGATTCGAACAGTCGCGCGACCGTGGACTTGCCGCTGGCGATGCCGCCGGTGAGGCCGACGCGGTAGGCGCGCCGCTTCATCGCGGCAGGGTTTGCGCAGACGGTTGCGGCCGAGTGCTCACGGATGGCGGGTGTAGAGCCCCAGGTATCGGTCCACCAATTCGTGGCCAAACATGAGCATGAGCCAGCCGGCGGCGGCCAGGAAGGGGCCGAATGAAATCGGCGTGGTTCGCTCTTTTTTCTGCATCGACAGAATGACCACGCCGGACACTGCACCGACCACGGCCGAGATCAGGATGGTGGGCAGCAGCATCTTCCAGCCCAGCCACGCGCCGATCGCGGCGAGCAGCTTGAAGTCGCCATAGCCCATGCCTTCCTTGCCGGTCAGTAACTTGAAGACCCAGTAGACGCTCCACAGACTCATATAGCCCGCAACGGCGCCGATCACGCTGGTGCGCAGGTCGACTGGCAGCGGCTCGCCGTTGACCGCTGGCGCGATCAGCGCGGCCACTATGCCCAGCCAGACCAGCGGCAGGGTCATGATGTCCGGCAGGTATTGGGTGTCGATGTCGATGAAGGCGAGGGAAATCAGGTACCAGGTCAGCAGCAACCCGCAGGCTGCCGGCCACCCGAAGCCGAGCTTCCATGCCACGGCCGCGGACATGAGCCCAGTGAGGATCTCGATGAGCGGATACCGCGCCGATATCCCGTTGCCACATCCCGCGCATTTGCCGCGCAGGAACAGCCAACTGACGACGGGGATGTTCTCGTACGCCCGGATCGGCCGCTTGCACTTGGGGCACGCAGAGGCGGGCACGAGAAGATTGAAGCGTTGCGGAGCCTGCGTGACTTCCGGACCGGCCGCCGCAACCCCCGTGAAGGCTGCGGGCGCGCCGCCCGCGAGTGCTGCGATCGCGGCATCTTCGGCCGCCAGCTCCGCACACTGCGCGTGGAGTTCGCGGTTGAGCATCACCGGCACGCGATAGATCACCACGTTCAGGAAGCTGCCAACGAGCAGCCCCAGCACGAGGCACGTGCCGATGAAGAGTGCGGGTATTTCCGCGAACAGCTCGATCAGACGACGGCGCCCAGCTTGAAGATGGGCAGGTACATCGCGATGACCAGGCCGCCGACCAGCACGCCCAGGATCGCCATGATCAGCGGTTCGAGCAGGGACGACATCGCATCGACGGCGTTGTCCACCTCGGCCTCGTAGAAGGTCGCGACCTTGCCCGACATCTCGTCGAGCGAGCCCGACTCTTCACCCACCGCGATCATCTGGATGACCATGTTCGGGAACAAGCCGGTGCTTTCCATGGCGCGCTGCAGGCGCTGACCGGTGGCGACTTCGTCGCGCATTCTCATCACGGCGGTTTCATACACGATGTTGCCGGTGGCGCCGGCAACGGATTCGAGCGCTTCGACCAGCGGCACGCCGGCGGCGAACATCGTCGAGAGCGTGCGCGCGAATCGTGCGATGGCCGACTTGTTCAGGATCGGGCCGATGATCGGCACCTTGAGGGCCGCGCGATCCAGGAACTCGCGCATCTTCTTGGAGCGCTTCTTGAAATAGACGAATGCATAGCCCGCGCCGCCGACCACGATCGCGATGAAGAAGCCCTGCGCCTGCACGAACTTCGACATGTTGATGACCATCTGCGTGAACGCCGGCAGGTCTGCGCCGAAGCCCTTGAACAGGGACTCGAACTGCGGGATCACGAAGACGAGCAGGATCACGGTGACCACGACGGCCACGACGAGCACCGCGGCCGGATAGAAGAGGGCTTTCTTCACCTTCTTCTTGAGGGCCTCGGTCTTTTCCTTATACGTGGCGATCTTGTCGAGCAGGCTCTCGAGCGCACCGGCCTGTTCGCCGGCTTCCACGAGGTTCACGAACAGGTCGTCGAAATAGAGCGGATGGCGCGCGAGTGCCTCGTGCAGCGAAGTACCGCCTTCGACATCGGCCTTGATGTCGAGGATGAGCTTCTGCATCGACGGCTTCTCGTGCCCGTTGCCCACGATCTCGAACGACTGCACGAGCGGGATACCGGCGGCGAGCATCGTGGCGAGCTGGCGCGCGAATACCGCGATGTCCTGCGGATTCGGCTTGCCACCGGCCTTGAAAGCCGACGACTGCTTTTTGATGCGGCTGGCCGCGATGCCTTGCCGGCGCAGATCTGCGCGCAGCGCGGCCTCGTCCGGAGCCAGGCTCTTGCCTTTGACCCGGTTGCCCTTCTTGTCCATGCCTTCCCACTGGAAGGGGACATCGCGTTTGATGGTTTTGACAGAGGCAGTTGCTGCGGGGGCCATGCAGTTATTCCGTGGTGACGCTGTTCACTTCTTCGAGACTCGTGAGTCCGGCCCGAACCTTTTCGAGACCGGCCCGGCGCAGATCCCAGACCCCTTCCCTGGCTGCTTCATCTGCAATTTCGACCGCGCTGCCGCCGGCGAGAATGATTCGCGCGATGGCATCGGAAATGGGCAGAACCTGGTAGATACCGACGCGACCCTTGTAGCCGTCGGTGCAGGACTGGCAACCCTTGGGCGAAAAGATTCGCAGCCCCGCGGCGACGTCGCTTTCCGAGAAACCTTCCTTCAGCAGCGCTTCCTTCGGAATGTCCATCGGCTGCTTGCAGTGGCTGCAAAGCCGGCGCGCAAGGCGCTGCGCGATGATGAGACTCACCGAGGTGGCGATGGCGTAGGGCTTCACGCCCATGTCCACGAGACGCGTGAGCGTCTGTGGCGCGTCGTTCGTGTGCAGCGTCGAGAGAACCAAGTGACCGGTCTGCGCGGCCTTGATGGCGATTTCCGCCGTCTCGAGGTCACGAATCTCACCGACCATGATGACGTCAGGGTCCTGACGCAGGAAGGCGCGCATGGCGGCGGCGAACGTGAGGCCGACCTTGGCGTTCACGTTCACCTGGTTCACGCCAGGCAGATTGATTTCAGACGGGTCTTCGGCCGTGGAGATGTTGGTGTCTTCACGGTTGAGAATGTTGAGGCCGGTGTAGAGCGAGACGGTCTTGCCCGAGCCGGTGGGGCCTGTCACGAGGATCATGCCTTGCGGACGCGCAAGGTTCTTCATGTACAGGTCTTTCTGGAACGGCTCGTAGCCGAGCGCATCGATGCCGAGCATGGCCTGCGAGGCATCGAGGATACGCAGCACGATCTTCTCGCCGAAGAGCGTGGGGCAGGTGCTGACACGGAAGTCGATGGAGCGGTTCTTGGACAGCTTCATCTTGATGCGCCCGTCCTGGGGCACCCGGCGCTCGGCGATGTCGAGTCGCGACATGACCTTGAGGCGCGCCGACAGCTTGCCGGACAACTGCACCGGCGGTTGGGCGATTTCCTTCAACACACCGTCCATGCGGAAGCGCACGCGGTATGTTTTTTCGTACGGCTCGAAATGGATATCCGACGCGCCGCGCCGGATCGCATCGAGCATGAGCTTGTTGACGAAGCGCACGATCGGCGCGTCTTCGACGTCGGTGTTGGTGACCTTGTCGTCGAGCTCGTCTTCGCCGCCCGTGACTTCCAGGCCTTCGAGATCGACGCCTTCGTCGTCGCCGCCCAGGTTGGGCATCTGCGCGTCGGCCTGCTCGATGGCCTTGTCGACGGCCTTCTGCAGCTTGTCGTCTTCGACGACCACGGCTTCGACGCCCAGGCCCGTCGCGAATTTGATCTCGTCGATCGCATGCAGGTTCGTCGGGTCTGCGACCGCGAGGAACAGGCGCTTGCCCCGGCGGAAGACCGGCAAAACCCGGTGCTTGGCCAGCAGCTTGTCGGTAACGAGCTTGGTGGTATCGGGATCGAGGCTCGCCGAGTCGAGATCGAACAGTGGCACGCCGAATTCGTTCGACGCCGCGATGGCGATGTCACGGGCGTTGGCGGCGCCGCTCGAGACGAGCTGGGTCACGACGCTCGTTTTCTTCTCGCGCGACTGATTGAGCGCCTCGAGCATGGCCGCCTCTTCGACGACGCCATCCTGCACGAGGCGTTGCGGCAGGCCGCCGAGCCCGGAGCGAGAGCCGCCGAGCGCTAATGAGGCGTTGTCATTCATGCACTTGAGGCAAGCGGTGCGACCCGTGAACCTGTAAGTCTACCGAAGCAGGCAGTCGAGGCAATTGTAAAAAACCGGGGGGATGCTCTCACAGGATGGTGGGGTCCTGCGTGAACAGTTTCCCAAATAGCGAAGCCCTCCGGCCATCGGCCGGAGGGCTTCCAGAGGGCTCACAGTGACGGTTAGGTGCGGCAGCTGGCCGGCAGGTACTTCGCCGTGACGTTCGTAGCCGTCGCGGCCACAGCGCCAGCGACCGGCGAGGCGGAACCGGTAATCGCCTTGTAGCCACAATTCCAGATGATGTCGCCGTTCGGGCTAGTCGTCGGCTGCAGCACGAGCGCCTTGCCGTTGATGTTCGTGTTCGCCTGCACGCCGCCGAAGGTGATCACGATCGAGCCTGTGTTGATCGCTACGCCCGACACGTACTTGCCGGACTTCACTGCCGTCACGCCGACGGAGTTGTTGTTGACCGGCCAGGCACCCGACTGGGAGAAGCTTTCAGCCACGGCGGCCTTCAGGTCGCTGGCGAGGTTGAGGCCTTCGGTGATTTGAGCGCGGACCGTGTAGTCCTGATACGCCGGGATGGCGATGGCCGCCAGGATGCCGATGATCGCGACGACGATCATCAGCTCGATGAGGGTAAAACCGCGTTGGATGTTTTTCAAAGTGCTCTCCTGAGCTCAAGAAGGATTCGGTTGCCGTACTGGCGTAATGGAGTCATTGAAGCAGGGGCTCTACGAGCGAAGGCGTGACTGGTTTCGCACTCGCCCGTACGGACTCCCAATACTGTGAGCAATTTGGGGGACATCGGGACCAAGGTCCGCAGGGGTCTGAAAGTCGCATGGAGGGACTTCCAATACTGTGAGCGAGTTGGGGCGCTTTGGCACAACGGCCGCGGAGTGCGGAAAGTCACAGACTTCGACGGTTCGCCAGGCGTCTCGCGGCAATTCATTCGGCGCAAAAGAAGAAGCCCCCGCAAGCGGGGGCTTCTGATCAGCAGTAGCTGCTGAAGCTAGGCGTTAGCCCGCGCGGCAGCTGGCCGGCAGGTACTTCGCCGTGACGTTCGTGGCGGTCGAGGCCACAGCGCCAGCGGTCGGCGAAGCCGAGCCCGCAATGGCCTTGTAACCGCAGTTCCAGATCACGTCGCCGTTCAGGCTGGTCGTCGGCTGCAGAACCAGAACCTTGCCGTTCAGGTTCGCGTTCGCCTGCACCGCGTTCGCACCACCGAAGGTGATCACGATCGAGCCGGTGTTGATCGACACGTCGCCGACATACTTGCCGGACTTCACCGCCGTGACGCCCACGACGTTGTTGTTCGCCGGCCAGTTGCCGGTCTGCGCGAACGTTTCGGCAACAGCAGCCTTCATGTCGCTGGCCAGGTTGAGGCCTTCCGTGACCTGCGAGCGGACCGTGTAGTCCTGGTAAGCCGGGATGGCGATGGCGGCGAGAATGCCGATGATCGCGACAACGATCATCAACTCAATCAGGGTAAAACCCTTCTGCACAGACTTCATGAAAATCTCCTGAGCGAATTAAATTTGAGTCAGCGGCGTTACCGCCTGCCCGAGCAGATTTGCAACGGCTGTGCCAACGCCCCGCGATCTCATAACTGACTGAATTACAGGATTTTTTCAGAATCGACAGCGCGCGAACTTTGACATAGCGCCGTCAGTCACTGACGACAGCGAGCAGGTGACGGCGTCACTTAGTGACGCGAATTGTCACTTCCGCGTCTCGTGATACTCGTCTTCCGCGTTGACCGCCCAGAGCGCCGCCTTGTTCGTGTCGGCGGCCACGATGCAATCGACCGCAGCCTTGGCAGCCAGCATCGAGTGGTCCTGGTTGTTGTATCGGTGCATCCCGTTGCGCCCGACGGGGTAAACGTTGTGCCACTCGTCAAGAAAGCTGCGCACGCGTCCGATGTCGCGGTATTCGCCGAAATAGGCCGGATACGCCTTCGGCACTCGCACGACAGTGCCATCGAGCACATCGGCCAGGTCGATGAGCCCGATCTTGGCAAGCTCCTGGGCGGCGAAGTCGAGGAAGGCGGCATCCGCCATCGACCACAACTCGTCGCCTTCGCGACAGAAGTACTCGAGCCCCAGCCAGACGGTCGAAGGATCGGCGACCAGGTGCGGGCTCCAGTTGTTGAAGATCTGCAGGCGGCCGAGCTTCACGTCCGGCTCCTGGATATAGATCCAATTGTCGGGAGGCATGCGCGACGGGTCCCCCGCGTGGGTCGGCTGCATGCGTTTCACGAGCAGTCCGGCGGTCATGAAGTCGCGGTAAGGCAGGGCTTTGGCGATCTGCGCCACGCGCGCATCTTCCGGCTTCAGCATCGCGGTGATTTCGCTGACCGGAAGCGTCGAGATGAAATAGTCACACGCCTGCCGACGCACTTGCCCGGTGGTCTCGTCCCGGACGTCGACCGCTTCGACGCGCCTCGCGTTTCCGAGGAGTCCCACGATGCGATGTCGAAGATGCACTTCGCCGTTCCGGGCCGCGACTCGTCGTGCGGCTTCTTCCCACATCTGGCCCGGGCCGAACTTGGGATAGAGAAAACGCTCGATGAGGCTCGTCTCGGTGCCTTTCTGCCGCGTGTCCGTCGATTTGCGCAAGGGCGCGGCGAGGGCATGTTTCACCGCCTTGGTGATGGACAGGCCCTTGATGCGTTGTGCGCCCCATTCCGCGGAGATCTCGGAGCACGGGACGCCCCAGACCTTCTCGGTGTAATCCTTGAAGAACGTGCGATACAGCCGATCACCGAAGCGGTTGTGCAGAAAATCCTCGAGTGACGCTTCGGGATGGCGGGGCGCGAGGCGCGCGGCGACGTAGCTCGCACCGATCGCGGCGGTGTAGCCGGGCCCGAGCTTGCGGAGCGTTTCGAGGCTGAGCTTCAGGGGATAGTCGAAGAACTTGCGGCGGTAAAAAATTCGCGACAGGCGCGAGCGCACCAACATGACGTTGTCGTCCGTGACGCGCGCTCCGTTCAGCGGTGCCGTGAATTCCCGCTCCTGGCCCTGGTAGCGCAACAGGTTCCTGTCCCCGGCGCTTTCCGTGGCCACCGGCAGCAGCGCCTGCCACCAGTTCATCACCCATTCCGATTTCGAAAAGAACCGGTGACCGCCCAGATCCATGCGGTTACCGCGGTACACGATGGTCTTCGAGATGCCGCCGACCTGCTGGTCGGCTTCGAATACGATGGGACGAACACCAGACCGCTCGAGCAGCTCGAATGCGGCCGTCAGCCCGGCCGGGCCTGCCCCTGCGATGACGGCTGTTTTCATTGCGCGAGGCTCGTTTCCGCAGCGGCGGCCGGGCGGAACAACAAACTTCTGCGCAGCGAGTAGTTCACGGCGAAGGTGCAAGCTGCCGCGGCGATTTTCGCGATCGCGAAATGTACGTGCAGTTTCTCGAGCACCAGGTATATCACCGCGGCGTTGACCGCCAGGCCGATGAGGCCGATCGCCAGGAAATACGGCGCTTCAACCCGCACGTCACGATAGCGGCGGTGACTGAACACAAAGGAAATCGACAGGACGTAAAGAACGAGTCCGCCGACTACGAACGATGTGCAGGCGGCGGGAATCGTGGGCCAGTGCAGCTTCGTGAGCAGCAGCGCGAGCAGCCCCAGGTCGACGAGGAACGCGAGGCCGGACGCTCCGACGTACGTGCCAAGCTCGCGAGCGGCGCGCCAGTTGAGTTTCGCTTGCATGAAAATGGATGACCGCATCAGCCGGCCGAGCGATCGCATTGGTAAAGACTGTAGCGCCGGTATGCGATCGACAGGCCGGCAGGCGCGGTCTCGATCGGCTGTGCGGCGAGATCGACGCGGGACACGACGAAACGAGCGGTGATTGCCGCGCAGACATCCTTCAAAGTGACGGGACGAACCTTGCGCATATCGCCATCCAGTGGCACGAACAGCCTGATGTAGAACCCATAGGGCTGCAGTTTTTGGCCGCGCTCGTGGAGCACTTTGGCAGCCGCCTGCGAGAACAGTGCGGTGCCGGACTGTGCGATCGAGAAATAGCTGGGTCGTTCGAGGTTCAGCCACGAGTCGAACGGCGACTCGTACCACAGCACCTCTTCGCCGACGGGGATGCGCTTGCGCCACGGCTCGAACGCCGCGCGGGTGGCATCGGTATATCTGCGATGAGTCCACTCGTTCACAGATGACGGGACGAGTGCGGCGATGGCCGCGACGAGCACCGTGGCGATAACACCGAGCAAGCGCACGTCGCGTAACGAGCTGCTCGCCCACCACACCAGCAGCAATGCGGCGCCCGCGAACAGCCGGTCGTCGAGGGCCGAGCGCAGCCGATCCATATATTCGGGCGCCGGAGTGTCGGCGTAGACAGCCGCGCCCCCGAGCGGATTGTTGGCGATCGTGATGACGATGGCGACGCCCAACAGAGCCATGGCCACGAACCTGATGAGGCGATGCGTGCGTGGTGTCCCAAGGTTCATGAAGCCCACCACACTGAGGAGCAGCAGCAACGCGGCTACCGTGTGCGCGTAGAGCTCGTTCCTCAGCAGCCAGAACGCGGCAAGGCCGAAAACCGTGGCCTGGCCGACATCACCGCGATTCCAAAGGGCCCGGGCAGTATCCGGAAGCAGCAGCACCGACACCACGCCGCCGAGCCACAAACAGCGATAGGCCTGGCCTTGCGTAAACAGCGAGATGTGGAACATGTCGCTGCCGATGAGATTCAGCATCAGGAAATAGACGCAGATTGCGAGCGCCGCGATGGCAAGGCGGCGTGCAGGTCCCTTGTCGAGCGCAAGCGAGCTCACCGCTAGCGTGATGAGCGTGCCGACGGGCCCGGTCCAGTCACTCAGAGTCCATTTCGTGATGAACAGATAAGGCGCGTAGTCTTCGACCGCGGCTCGCCAATCGCCGCCCATGTGGAAGGGGCTTTGTTCAGGCAGCAGCACGCCGACGACGATGGTTCCGGCGAGGAAGGCTGCGCAAAGTCCGGCGAAGAGGCGCGGGCGTGCTGAACCGAGCGTAAGAGCCACGATGACGGCCAGGCCCGGCGCCGTCATGACGGGATGTACAAGCGCGGCGCACGCGATCAGCACAGCACTCAGCCATAGTGTTCGCCTGAGGGCCATCGCGATGGCAGCCAGCACGAGTGCCTCGGCAAGCATGCGAGGCGTGATAAATCCTTCGATGTAATGAAAGATGAAGCCAGGGCCGTAGTCGCTCGGAAGTGTGACCATCAGGCCCACGCACAACGCTGCAACGCGCGGCGGTGCGAAGCTGCGACAAAGCCACCACGCCGCTGCAAACAAGGCGAGATGCGAGAGCAGCGTCAAGACGGCCGCGGCGGGCTCGATGCCCAGAGACCGGATGGCTGCGGCATAGAACGGGCTGAATACCGTGTAGTTATCCTGCGAGCCCATGCGCAGGAAAATATCGCCGGAGTACAGATCCGGCCGCAGCCGGCCGAGTGCCTGCGCTGTGTAGAGCCATGCGTCATGGAACAGTCCCATGTACATGGACAACAACATCCACACCAGTAGTGCGATGAGCCAGGGCAGGGAAGTTGCGATGCAACGCGCCCACCACGCGGTGCCAAGTTTCTCGCCAGGAGAATTGAATGTCGGGGAGGTCGCGTTCATCGGTCGCGCGTTGCGCACTACAGCTAATGCGCCGCATTATGTTGGTTTGGCGCGTCCGTGGCGTGACGGGCTCCGCAGTGCGGTGGCCGCAGTCGACTGGTCGGGGGTGGATCGAGACCTAGGGGTCGATCCGGAAGACCCGTGCGTAAACGATGTGCGCGGGTTTTTCGAAGGCCAGCTCTTTGACGAGGCGATAGCCCGTGGGTAATGCGGCGGGATCGGCCGCGAGCAATTCGTTGACGAGTCGCGGATCTGGAACGCTCGGGTCGCCACCCGGCAGAAATTGCAACCCGCCGTCAGGGCGGCGCGAGAACAGCGAGGCGCGTCGCACGTAAACATAGCTGACGAACGGCGCTGCCGTGCGCAGCTCCTGGGGAGACAGCTTCATCAGTGCAGCCTGCTCGCGCACTTTTTGCTCATGCAGGGGCGTGAGAAGAAAGTTGTTCGCGATCACCGAGCACTTCGTGTGGTACCGGATGAAATGTCCGTCGTCGAGCGTGGCCAGCGCGATGCCGGGCGCCTGGGCGCATTCCCTGGCGAAGTCTGGAAAGATGTCGTACGTCAGCGCGTAGTACGGATCGTTCGCGGCGATCTTGGGCGTGATGAGCGTGAATTTGAGGCCGGGTAGATAAGCGATGAGCAGCGCGAGCGCCAGCACGGTCAGCGCTTGCCGGACCTTCACCGCATCGCTGCGAAAATGCTGGTCCACCAGCAGGATCAACGGCAGGTAGAGGGCGTAAGAGCCGAAGTAATGCAGTCGTAGCTGGGTCGATACCATCGCAAGTCCGAACAGGCACGCGATCCAGAAAAAGGTCCGGGACGGGTCGGCTTCTTTCCACAGTTTCCACGCGCACCCTACGGCGGTCAGCGGCATCACGAAGATCAACAGGGAGTAGTACCGAGCGAGATCCCAGACGCTGCCTTCGGACGCTTGCTGCCAAGGCGATTGCGCCTCTGCAATTTTCTGCATGCCTTCGACTGTTGCATTCAAGAAGCGGCCGGCTGCGACGATCTGCCCCGCCAAGGGCGCAATCAATCCGGCACAGAGGATCAGCAGGCCGACGAGTCTCCCTGCCGTGAACTTCAGGCGGCTCAACGCGACACACGTGAGCGCCGAGCAAGTGGCCACGTAGAGATGGAGCCACGACAAGGTCGCAAACTCGAAACGCATCTCGCGGAACGACTGCGACGGAATCGAGATCGCGAGCGCGGCGAGAATCAGCGCAACGCCGAACGTCGGCGTATTTTGCGGCAACGGTTGACGACGCAGCCACATCCAGAGGAATGCTGCATCCACAGGCAGTTGCAGAACGAAGAGTCCGTTGTGGATGCAGGACGCGACGCCCAGTACGACACCGCAAATCGCGGCTCGCCATGGAGACTGCGGATGCCTGAACCACGCGGCCACCGCGACGAGCGAACCCACCACGAAGAGTTGCTCGGCGTAGTGATGATCGATATTGCCGACCGCGTAGAGCGCCTGGTTGAACGGGAACAGCGCGGTGGCGAATGCCGCCACGGCGGTGGCGCCTTTGCTGAGTCCCAAGTGCCGGCCGAGTCGCATCACCAAGGCGATGAGCAGCGGAAAAAACGCGACCGGCACAGAGTCGAGGATCGCGATGGCGTCGCTGCTCAGGCCGAGCGCGAGGCCCACGCGCGCGATCACGCTCATGAAAAAGTCGTAACCCCACGGCCAGGTGATCAGGCTGCCTTCGGGCGCGTGAATGCGTGTGTCGAACTCATGCAGGCTGGACGGATCGGCGAGCAGGTCGAGAATGCGGCTCGCGTGATAGAACGAATCGTTGCCCACCGGGATGGCGTGTCCGCCAATCGATGCCGAATAGGCCGGCAGCAGCATCACGCCCAACCCGAAGACGCTCGCGAGCAGCCACGCCCCGGTCAGTGTGAAGGAGCGCTCCGCCTGGTCAGCAGGAGGGTTGGCCGCGGTCACTTTGCTGCCGCCGTCGTCGATCGATCGATTTTCAGCAGTCGGACGACCGGCTGCTTGCCGGCCTGGTCGAGCGTCATCTGCTGGATCAGGTGATAGCCGGGCGGAAGATGATCCACCGGAGCTTTCAGCAATTCATCGATGAGCTTCGGCTCGGGATCCATCGGGTTTTCGTAAGGCGCCATGACCACTTCGCCGTTGGGCGCGAGGTAGAACAGGGTTCCTTTGCGCGCCAGCACATACTGCACGTCCGGCGCTTGCACGAGCAGATCCGCGGCGGAGAGTTTCATCAGTCCATTCACGCGGCGAATCTTTTCCTCGTGCAGCGGCGTCATGAGAAACGGGTTCGCGATGACCGAGCACGATGTGTGATAGCGCACGTAATGGCCGTCGTCCGGCCAGGTGAGAGTCACTCCAGGCTGTTCCGCGCAGGCTTGCGCGAGCATCGGATAGATGGCCCGCGTCACGTCGTAGACCGGATCGCCCGAGACTACGCCTCGTTCGAATAGCTTGTGTCGCACGCCCGGCGCGCATGCCGCGCCGAGCAGAGACGCGGCGACCACCAGCGCGATCCGGCCGTTCAACGCGGGTTGCGTGTTCACCCATCGTTGGATGATCACGAGCCACGGAACATACAACGCGAATGAGCCGAAATAATGCAGACGCATCTGCGCGATCACCATGCCCAGTCCAAAGAGGCTCGCGATCCAGAACAGCCACAGATGTGGCTCGTTGTCCTTCACGAGGCGCCACGCCGCCAGGATCAGCGTGAGCGGCAGCAGGAAGATCGCCCACGAATAGCTGGTGGCCAGCATCGTGATGCCACCGTTGCCATACGTCTGGCGCAGCGATTGCGCTTCGCTGATCTGCTGCATGCCTTCGATATTGGCGCCGAGAAATTTGCCGGCGACCAGAAATTGATCCGCGAGCGGCCAGGCGGCCGCGATCGCGACGAGCACGAAGAGGCCGAAGTTGCGCCAGGAAAAAGCGAACCGGCTGATCGCGACGACCGCAATTGCGGTGGCCGCAGCAGCATACAAGTGGAACCACGACAGCGTGTAGAACTCGAAACGCCCCTGGCGGAACGAGGTGGACGGAATGTCGATGAGCACCGTCGTGACGACGAGCGCGACACCGAACCATCGGGTCGTGCGGGGCAGTGGAACTTTTCGGGCCCACCACAGGATCAGTGTCGCGAGCAGGGGCAGCTGAAGAATGAACAGTCCATTCTGGAAGGCGGGTGCCAGGCCCAGTAGCACGCCCGTGAGCACGGCGAGCCGCAGCGAACCGGGATTCGACAGCCACGAGAGCCCGGCGACCAGCGTGGCGAGCACGAAGAGATGCTCGGCGAAGTGATGGTCGATCGCGCCGACGGCATAGAGCGTCTGGTTCAGCGGAAAGAACGCGGTAAAGACCGCGGCCATCAACGTCGCTGGGATGCCGAGTCCAACCCGCCGACACAAGAGCACGATCAGCGCGATGGCGAGCGGGAACGACAACATGGGGATCTGCGCCAGCGCAGCCATCGGCTCCACGCCGAAGATCGTGTGCACGGTGCGCACGATCAGGCTCATGAGATAGTCATATCCCCACGGCCACGTCACCAGGCTGCCTTCCGGAACGTGCATGAATCGATCGAACTCGTAGAAGCCGATCGGGCCCGCCGCGTCGAGAATGCGGCGCGCGTGATAGAACGCGTCGGCGCCGATCGGCACATAGTGGCCGTTCGCGAGCGAGGCGGACAACGGCGCGATCGCCACGATCAACGAGCAGATCGCACCGGCGATCCAGACCAGTGCGAGCCGGAATTTGTCTGTCACTCGTGTGTTCCGTACAGCGGGATTTCCAGGTAGCGCAGCCGCTTGAGCTCGCGGCGCCCGCGCGCGACGGAATCGAGCACGGCACCGGAGGCAAAGCACAGCGACGCGAGAATCACGAGACCGGTGGCGAGCACCGCCGTGGGAAAGCGCGGAACCAGGCCGGTTTGGAGATACGTGATCAAGAGCGGATAGCCGAGCACCATGGCCGCGAGGACGAGCAGCAGGCCCAGCAGCGTGAAGAACTGCAGAGGTCGCTCATCCCTCACCAGGTTCGCGATGGTGACGAGAATGCGCGTGCCGTCGCGAAACGTGTGCAGCTTGCTCGCAGTTCCGGGGGCACGCGTCGAGTAGGCGATCGGCTCGTCCGCAATCGGCATGCGCAACTCGAGCGCGTGGACAGTGAGCTCGGTTTCGATTTCGAAGCCGGCCGCGAGGGCCGGGTAAGATTTCACGAAGCGGCGGGAAAAGGCGCGGTAGCCCGACAGCATGTCGCCGCAGCGTTTGCCGAAGATGTTCGCAACGAATCCGGTGAGCACGCGATTGCCGAAGCGATGGCCCCTGCGATAGGAGTCCGCGCTCTGCTGTTGGCGCACGCCCGTCACCATGTCGAGGTTTTCGTCGAGCAGGCGTGTCAGCAACCTCGGAGCCGCTTCGACGTCGTAGGTGTCATCGCCGTCTACGAGCAGATACGCGTCGGCTTCGACGTCGGCGAACATGCGCCGGACGACATTGCCTTTTCCCTGCAGCGGTTCAGCGCAAACGATGGCGCCGGCTGCTTTTGCGGCCGCGACGGTGTTGTCCGTCGAGTTGTTGTCGTAGACATAAACGCGCGCTTGCGGCAGCACTCGGTGAAAGTCCTGCACGACTTTTCCGATCGCGCCGCCTTCGTTGTAGCAGGGAATGAGCACGGCCACGACGGGCCGCCGGGAGCTGCTCATGATGATGCTGTGGATGCCATGGACCGAGCTTTCAAAGCTGTGCGCGACCCTACAGCAATAAGTAAAGGTCAACCAGAGTTGAAACGTGAGTCAGCTCACATGCCGCGCTGAAGCGACGTCTCAGTTCCACACGCATACAGACGAAAGCCGGGGAACAATCCGTGTGTATCGGTGCTCGAGATAGCCGGACCGGCGTCGTCGCGCGAGACGACGAATTGAAGGGCCTTGTCGCGACAGGCGTGAGCGAGTCCGCTCGCAGTCAACGGGCGAAGGGGACGATCCTCCGGACTCATGCCAGCGCCGAGCGAGATGAGCCAGCGCGTGTCGACGAAGTCCTGGAGCATCGCGGCGCGTCGTCGAATCTCGCGCGCGGTGTTGGCCGAGAACACCATGCCGGCCGATTGAGACTGCGATACGTAGCTGGCGCGATCGAGCAGAAACCAGACGGCGTCGGGGTTGTCGATCCACAGCACATTCGAACCCGCGGGAATGATCCGGCGCCAGTCCGCGAATGCTGCGCGTTCCGCGGGTGTGTAGACGCCTCGTGTCCAGTGATCCCAAGCGCGCGGCGCAAGCCGCGCGATTGTCAGCGTGGCGACGAGTGCAACCAAGGTGATTCCCACGATGGATTTGCGGCTCACGGTGAGCCACCACGCCAGCGCGATGCAGAGAATGACAAACCCGCCGATCGCGGTCATGTCCTCGAGTCGCTCTACGATCCACGGGTCCTGCATACGGGTCGATCGGGTTGTCAGCGTGGCGATCAACGGTAAACCCAAGCCGATCACCGCTGCGATGACTGCGAGTGCCGCGGCCGCGACCGCGGCGCGTGTCGGAATCAAAGCGCGCATCAGAAAAATGCACAGCGCAAGGCCCGCAATGGCAATCGCGGCCGGCGGCGCAGCCAGCCATGCGCAACCCAGTGTCACGCCCGCACATCGACCTGCGTGGCCCTGATTCCATAAGGCCTGCAGCGTGCTCGGCAGGAACAGGATCACAACCCATTTCAGCAGCCAGACCCAGCGCCAGCTCTGGATCTGAACGACCAACGTCAGCGGCAGCCAGTCGCCGAACAGCAGCGCGGCGACGACGCCACCCAGCGCGACAGCCAGCAGGACAATCGTCAGCTGCGAGATGCGCGAACCGCGCAGAACGAGCGCCGTGATTGCCGCGCTGAGCATCGGCACCAGGTTCGCGCTCCAATCCACGAGGTCCCAGGTCGAGGGAAACATATACGCTGAGCGGGCACGTATCGGTCCGAGCCAGTCGTCTGGCATCTCGCTCAGAGCGCCGGCTGAATAGAGCACAGCGAGACCTGCGATTGCGGTAATCGACGCGGCCAGGAGAACGGAGCTGCGCCGCGATTCGAGCCGCGAAAGGCTCATCAACAACAGCGCGGCCACTCCGGGTGCCGCCATGAGCGGATGTAAGGCGAGAGCGATTACCGCGCTCATTGCTGCTGCAAGGTTTCTTCCGTAGAACCAGCATGCCAGCGCTGCAATCACGGCCACTTCGGCGGGCAAGCGCGCAGTGAGAAACGACTCTCGATATTGGAACGTGTCTCCAGCGCCGTAGGTGCCGGGCACTGCGATCAGCAAGGCGATTGCGAGGATGGCGTAATGCCTGTCCGTGAATCGCCTGACGAGAAACCAACTCGTCACGAGCGCACCGACGTGACAGGCGAGCGTCAACAGCGCGGCTGCGTGCGCCAGGCCCATCGCATGAATGAAGCCGGCGTAGATCGGCGTGAAGAAGGTGAAGCGATCCTGCGATCCGAATGCGAGAAAGAGATCGTTGGCATACCGCTCAGGATGCAGACGAGCCATCGCCTGCAGCGCATAGAGCTGCGCATCGTCTCCGAGGATTTCATAGTGAGTCAGTAGCAGCCACGTCGCCGCGCAGGCGCCGGCTGCGGCGAGAAACGCCATGGTCTCGCGCGCACGACTCGTCACGCGGCGAACAGTAAACTTCGTCGCACGAAGAAGTTGGCCACGAAGGTGACTCCGGCCGCGCCCACTTTTGCGACGAGATAATGCGCGTGCAGCGTCTGCACGGCGAAGATCATGATCAGCGTCTGCACACCGAGCGCCACCGCGCTCGTCGTAATGAAGATCGCGAGATCGAGAGGTCGTCTTGCCCTGGCGGTGCGAGCGAACACGAAGCGGGCGCAGAGCCCGTAAAGAAATGCGTTCGCCAGGACGAACGAGATCGCCGTGGCGGCAACGTATTCCATCTTGAGTCCGCTCACGAGAGCCGCGAGCAACGTGAAGTCGGCTGCAACCGCGATCGCCACACACACGCCGTAGACGCCGACTTCGCGAAGAAACGCGCGCAGCGGTGTCATGCGCGCAGGGCCAGCTCGATGAGACCTTGGTTGTAATGGACGACATCGGCCGTGACTTCGAGGTTGTCGTGGCCGACGTATACGGAGGCAGTAGGCGTCATAGGTCCTTCATTATGAAGGGCTTGACTGGCGGCTGACGTGAAAGAGCTCACGGCGACCCGGAGGCTCGGCTGTCGGCGTTGACAGACATTAGCCTCAGGCTCAGTTTGAGACCAAGATCCCACCCCGTCCCGGTGGAGGCAGAGATGGAACGACGTAACCCAATCGAGGCCTTTCGCAGGCGCTGGCCCTTGTTGGGTGCCGCGGCGTTCCTGGTTTTGCTGACGCTCACCGAATTCCTGATGAAGGTGTTGGGCACGTCCGTGACCGACAGCCTGCCGGATGCGCTTCTGTCAGCGCTGCTCGTGCTCGCCATGTTCGGGGCCGTGTTTCTGCTCGCGAGCTTCGCTCCCGAGCGCGGTCCGTTGCGTCGACTGGCAATGGCGGTACTGCACATCGAGACCGCGGTGCTCGTGGCGGTGCTGTTCATGTCCTGGGCAACCGAGCTCGTGCTTCGCCAGCCCCTGGGCGGCGACGCCACACGCATGGTCATGTCCATGCCCATCGCAGCCGCCCTGCATCTGGCCCAGAGCGCCCCGATGGTCCTCGCGGCGCTCGTCGCCGGGCTCGCGGTTTTTGTCTATGTCGGCGCGAGGGCACTGGGCGCATCCGCCGGCGTACGTTTGGTGGCTGCGCCGTCGAAGCGAATTGCGCTCTGCATGTCATTCATCGCCATCGCATCGATGACCGGCCTGCAGCTGGCGCACGCCAACCACACGCGCTCGAGCTACAGCCTGTTGATGCCGGGCGGCGGACATTCGGATGCGCCGATGACGTTTTCCTGCAGACGCTCGGCGCCCGTTCGGCTCATCGATACGCCGCCGGCCGGCGGCGCGACGAACGGGACTCCCGTGATCGTGTTGATGATCGAATCGCTGCGGGCCGACCTCCTTCGCACGGATCCGCAAGCCATTCCGTTTTTGAGCGAGCTCGCCGGCGAGAGCGTCGTGTTCGACAAGGCGTATGCAACGGCAACGCATTCCGACTACGCGGACCTCGCTTTCTGGTACAGCCGCTATCCGCTGCGCGCCCAGACTCGACTGGGTTATCCGGTGAACGCGCCCTGGCGCGGCGTTTCAGTGTTCGAATATTTCAAGCTGCATCGCTATGACACTGCGTATTTCTCGTCGCAGAACGAGCGCTGGGGCGACATGGTGAACTGGCTGCGCGTGCCGGGCGTCGACCATTACTTCGACAGCGAATCGTATGAAGGCCATACGATCGTTGATGAGCACGATCGCGCCGGGCTGTTCGGGCTCATTCGGCAGGGCATCGCGCGCGCCGGCAAGATCGAAGATACGCAGACACTCGCGCGCGCGGCGGCGTGGGCCAAAGAGCACGGCACGCAGCCGTTCTTTCTGGGGCTGAATCTCCAGAATACCCACTTCAGCTATGTAGTGCCGCCGGGCGGCGCGGAACCGTTCCAGCCGTCGTCGATCGGCAGCACCAGCGTCTATGGCGCATGGCCTCGAAGCGAAGCGCAGAACATGCGCAATCGGTTTCTCAACGCGGCATACAACGTCGACCTCGCCGTTGGACGGTTTGCAGACGAGCTCAAACGCGCGGGCATCTGGGATCGTGCCGCTGTGCTCATCGTGGGCGATGGCGGTGAGGCGTTCTTTGAGCATGGATTCGCCAACCACTCGGGGCCGGTGTTCGACGAGGCGATCCGCACGCTCGCGTTGCTGAAGCTGCCGAAGGGCGATGCGCGCAACGGCACTACATTCGAAGGCGCGTTGAGCCACGTCGACTTCGTGCCGCTGCTGGTCGACGTGGCCGGCATGCAAGAGTGGAGCGGCTTTCAGGGACACGTGCCCTGGAAGCGGCCGGCAGATGCGCCGGTTTATATGACCGTCAATGCGTTGACGCGCGAGGACGCTGTGCTGCGCTGGCCGTGGAAGCTGATCAAGAGGTCGTTTCCGCGAGTGAGCACCGAGCTGTACAACCTCGAAGAGGATCCGGGCGAGAAGCACAACAGATTCGGCGAGCCCTCGTCGGTCGCTGCGAGGCTCTCGTGGGACCTGGCTACCTATCGGGACTGTCAGCTCGGGTATTACGCCGATCCGCGCGCGTGGTCAGCCCTGCAGGCACCACGATATCGCTGAAACGTTCAGTCGAACGTTGAGCCGCGCCCGCCGCTCGAATCAGTCGATCCCCAGCTTCTTGATGCGGTAACGCAGGGCGCGAAAGCTCATGCCGAGCAACTTCGCGGCGGCCGTCTTGTTGTAGCGGGTCTTTTCCAGCGCCTTCACGATCGCATCCCGCTCGATGTCTTCGAGCTGGTCGCCGAGAGCCGCCGCGTTTCCGGTCGCAGGGGCTACCACGCGAGGCGCGTCCACCGGCGGCCGCACGGAGACGCGCACCTTGATGTTCTCGGGCGTGATGACGCCACCCGAGCAGAGCGTGATCGCACGTTCCAGAACGTTCTCGAGCTCGCGCACGTTGCCAGGGAAGTTATAGGCCTGCAGTGTCTGCATTGCCTCTGGCGTGAGTGTCGAGGGCTCCACCTTCATGCGGCGGGCGACGCGGAGCAGGATGTTCTCCGTCAGCTCCGGCACATCCTCCGGCCTCTCGCGTAGCGAAGGCACACGCATCTCGATGACGTTGATGCGATAGAACAAGTCTTCGCGGAATCGGCCTTCCGCCACGAGCTGCGCGAGATTCTTGTGAGTGGCGGAGAGAATGCGCACGTCCACGGTCTCTTCGCGGGACTCGCCGACAGGTCGCACCGTTTTTTCCTGCACCACGCGCAACAGCTTCACCTGCATGTGCAGCGGGAGATCGGCCACCTCGTCGAGGAACAGCGTGCCGCCTTCAGCACTCTGCACGAGTCCCTTCTTGTCTGCGACGGCGCCCGTAAAGCTGCCGCGCTTGTGGCCGAAGAGCTCGCTTTCCATCAGCTCGGTGGGAATGGCGCCGCAGTTCACGGCCACGAACGGGCCTTCACTGCGCGCGCCGCTGTCGTGAATCAATCGCGCAACGAGCTCTTTGCCCGTGCCGGACTCGCCGAAGATGTGGACGGGCGCCTGGCTGCGTGCGACGCGCGCGATCATCTCGCGCAGCTGTTGCATCGTCTGCGAGCGGCCGATGAGCCGCGGTCCCGGCAGGCTCGTGGTCGCCGCGCCATCCGGCCGCAGCCCGAGCCGGATCGCACTGCCGACGAGCTTGCGCAGCACGCCGAGGTCGAGCGGCTTCGAGACGAAATCGAAGGCGCCGAGTTTCAGCGCGCGCACCGCGGACTCGACATTGCCGTGCGCCGTGATCACCGCCACTGGAACCTGCGGCTGGTATTGCTGGATCCAGCCGACGAGGTCGAGGCCGTCGCCGTCCGGCAGGCGCATGTCCGTGAGACACAGGTCGAACGGCTCGGTCTTGAGCAGCTTCTGCGCGCTGCCCACGTCGCCGGCCGTGCGGGTCTGCATGCTCATGCGCGAAAGCGTGAGGCTCACGAGCTCGAGCAGGTCGGGCTCATCATCCACTATGAGTACGGTCGGTTTGCTCATGCTGGGTCGATCGAAATCGAGACGGTCGTCATCGTAACTCCCAGCGGGTCGGGTCGGCGAACACCATGCGAAACAGGCTGCCGCCGCCCACGCGAGGTTCATAGATCAGCGAGGCGCCGTTGGTCTGCGCCAGCTCGCGGGCCAGGAACAGGCCGAGGCCCGTGCCGCCGCGGCCGCTGGTGAAGAACGGCTCGAAGATGCGGTCGGTGTGGGCTTCACCCACCCCCGGACCGCGATCGGCGATTTCCAGGAACGGCCGGGCGCCCGCGCTCATGCGGCCGGCGCGCACCTCGATGCCGGCGTCGGCGCTGCCCGCGCAGCCGTGCCGGATCGCGTTGTCACAGAGATTCCAGACAACCTGGTGGAGCTGCGTCGGGTCGGCGCGCACCTCGATGGGCTCCGGCGGGGCCGAGATGGTGATGCGCGCGGCATCCCACTGCATCGTCTCGCAGAACTCCAATCGGAAGTCTTCCAGCCACTCCTGCAGGCTCAGCCGCTCGAGGCGCGTGGGTTCGCGACGCGACAGCTGCAGCACGTTGTTGATGATGGTGCTGACGCGGTCGGCATTGCCACGGATGATTTCCGTGAGCCGCTTGTCCTCCGGCGGGAGCCCCTCGGATTCGGCGAGCAGCTGGCCGGCATGGCTCATGGCGCCGACCGGGTTGCGGATCTCGTGCGCAATGCTCGCGGACAGCCGACCGAGCGCGGCGAGCTTCGCCTGCTGGGCCTTCTCTTCGATGAGGCTCATATCCTCCAGGAACACGAGCACCGGCGTCGGGCTCACGCTGCCGAGCGGAGCGAAGTGCGGCCGCACCATCCTGCCGCCATCCGCGGCGAGAAAGGCCTGCGACGGGTCCATCGGGCCACCCGTGGTCTGGCGCCAGGTTTCCAGCAGATACAGGAGCCGCGGCGAGGCTTCGCCGAGCAGGGCGCCGGGATAGGCGCTGCGGTCGCCGAGCAATTGGGCCGCCGATTCGTTGATGAGGCGGATGCGGTCATTGCCGTCGACCACCAGGATGCTCTCGCGCAGGTGCTGGACGATGTACTGCGACAGCTGCGCCATGTTCGCGAGGTCCACCTCCTGACGGCGGACGATCGCTTCGCTCTCGCGCAGCCGATTGGCAATGGGCCAGACGAACAGCGAGATCGCAAACAGCATCGCGCCGAGCACGCCGGCGGTGGTGTAGTCCGCAATGAACGCTTCCCCGGCCAGGAACGTGAAGATCTGCTGGACCAGCACCGCCAGCGCCGCCATGGCCGCGATGAGGAAGGCGTCCCGGTTGTCGCCGAGTACCGCCATTGCACCCACCGGGAGCACGAGCAGGATGCCCAGTCCGCTCGCCACGCCGCCCGAGGCATAGAGGATGAGCGCGATGCCGACGGAGTCGACCGCGGCGTTGAGAAGCGACACCCGCCGGATGCTCGGCCACGACAGTCGCCGGGCGACGATCATCAGCACGCCGACACACAGATAAACGATGCAGGTGCTGAGGAACAGCTCCGGCCGGCTCGCGACGAGCACTGCCTGCGAACCCGGCAGAAACAGAATGCCGAGCAGGACCAGCGGCACCAGTAGCCGGTACAGATTCACGAGACCGATGACGCGCCACGCGAGATCGCTCGGAGCGGTGGCGGGTGACGCTACGCTGGCCGGCATGAGGCGAAAGAGTGGAAACCCGGTGCGAGTGGGCGATGCGGGACTCTAACACCATCGACGCGGGTAAAAAGGCGACGCGGTTCGCGCGTTGTGGGCTTGCGTTTGGGGGGATTCATGAATGGGGTTCGCGACGGCGATGGGGAGCTTTGTGAACGCGGTTGGGGGTTGCGCGGGTGGCGTTGCGGGGCTCTGCGGAACTCTGCGGGATTCATGAACGCGGGTGGCGCTTGCGCGGGCGGCGTCGCGCTCGTAAAGGCCTCCCGGCGGGGGACGCTCCGAGCCGTCCCTGGTCGCTTTCAATTCGCTCCCGGCGAATTGAAACCCCCGCCGGGAGGCCTTTACGAGCACGCCGCCGCCTGGAGGCGTGCGGCGCTCATGAATCGCGAGGTTGGGTGCGGCGGGCGGACTGCGTTCAGGAATCGGGTGGTCGGTGCGTCGGCGTGCGGCGTTCATGAATCGCGACGGTCGCCGGCGCAAGTGCTCGTGAATCGTGCGGCGGCTGTGCTGTCGTTCACGAATCGCGAGGCCGGCGGTGCTGCGTGCAACGAATCGCGCTTGTGATGGGCGCGTGGGGGCACGCCTCGGAAGGCGGGTAGCCACCCCGTTAGGTTTACTAGAGAATACGCGGCCCCGTTTCCCTCAGGTCCCAACGCGCCGATGAACCTGCACGAGTATCAGTCGAAAGACGTTTTTCGAAGCTATGGCATTCCTGTGCCGCCCGGCCAGGTGGCCACCACGGTCGACGAGGCTGCTGCGGCAGCAGAGAAGCTGGGCGGGCCGGTCTGGGTGGTGAAGGCGCAGGTGCATGCGGGCGGGCGCGGCAAGGCGGGCGGCGTCAAGGTCGTCAAGGACATCGCCGCGGTCAGGGAAGCCGCGAAGAAGCTGCTCGGCGAGACCCTCGTCACCAAGCAGACGGGCCCGGAAGGGCTGCCCATCAACTCGGTGTACGTGGAGTCGGGCTCCGACATCGAGCGGGAAATCTATCTGTCGCTCACGCTCAACCGCGAGCGCGGGCGCATCGCGGTGATCGCGTCGGCCGCTGGCGGCATGGACATCGAAGAAGTCGCCGCGCACACGCCTGAGAAAATCCTCAGTGTGAATCTCGACCCGGCCGCCGGGCTGCAGCCTTATCAGTGCCGCAAGCTCGCGTTCGGCCTCGGGCTCTCGGGCAAGCAGATCGGCGAGTTCCAGTCGATCGTCACGGCCCTCGCGAAGCTGTACCAGGAACAGGATGCGAGCCTCGTCGAGGTGAATCCGCTCATCGTCACGAAGGCGGGCAAGCTGCTCGCGCTGGACGCGAAGATCAACATCGATGCGAATGCCGTGTTCCGGCATCCGGATCTGGCGAAGCTGCGCGACACGTCGCAGGAAGATGCGACCGAGGTGAAGGCGGCCGAGCACGACCTCAACTATGTCTCGCTCGACGGTGACATCGCCTGCATGGTGAACGGCGCGGGCCTCGCCATGGCGACGATGGACCTCATCAAGCTGCACGGCGGCCAGCCGGCCAACTTCCTCGACGTGGGCGGTGGCGCGACGGCGGAGCGCGTGACGGCGGCGTTCGAGCTGATCCTGTCGAACAAGAAGGTGAGCGCCATCCTGGTGAACATCTTCGGCGGCATCGTCCGCTGCGACATCATTGCCGAAGGCATCATCACGGCCGTCCAGAAGGTCGGCGTGCAGGTGCCGGTGGTGGTGCGCCTCGAAGGCACCAACGCGCCGAAGGCGCGCGAAATGCTGAAGAACAGTGGCCTGACGATTACGGCCGCTGCTGATCTCACTGATGCCGCGCGAACTGTCGTGGCCCTTGCCGCGAAAGGTCGTAAATGAGCATTCTGATCAACCGCAACACGCGGGTTATCTGTCAGGGATTCACGGGCAAGCAGGGAACGTATCACTCCGAACAGTGCCTTGCGTACGGCACGAAGCTAGTCGGGGGCGTTACTCCGGGTCGCGGTGGTGAAACCCACCTCGGTCAGCCTGTTTTCAACACAGTGGCGGACGCTGTGAAAGAGACCGGCGCCACGGCCAGCATGATTTACGTGCCGGCTGCGTTTGCAGCAGACGCGATCCTCGAAGCCGCGGACGCGGGCATCGAGCTCGTCGTGTGTATCACGGAAGGTGTACCGGTCAACGACATGGTGCGCGTGAAGGCGGCTCTCGCCAGCACGGGCACGCGACTCGTCGGGCCGAACTGCCCGGGCGTCATCACGGCGGACGAATGCAAGATCGGCATCATGCCGGGCTTCATTCACAAGAAGGGCGCGGTGGGCATCGTGTCGCGTTCGGGCACGCTCACGTATGAAGCTGTGTTTCAGACGACGAACGCGGGCCTCGGCCAGAGCACGTGCGTCGGCATCGGCGGCGATCCGGTGCGCGGCATGAATTTCGTGGATGTGCTCGAGCTGTTCGAACGCGATCCGCAGACGGAAGGCATCATCCTCGTCGGCGAAATCGGCGGCAGCGATGAAGAGGCTGCGGCCGCGTTCATCAAGGGCTATGTGTCGAAGCCGGTGGTGGCGTACATCGCGGGTGTCACGGCGCCGCCGGGCAAGCGCATGGGACATGCGGGCGCCATCGTTGCAGGCGGCAAGGGCACGGCGGCGGATAAGTACCGCGCGCTGGATGAAGCCGGCGTGCGTACGGTGAAGTCGCCTGCAGAGCTGGGTTCTGCGATGGCGGAGCTGCTGAAGGTTCGTCGCGCCAAGGCGAAGGCCGATGCAGCGGCGCGTCGCAAGGCGGCTGCGGATGAGGCGGCTGAGGCTGCGGCGAATGAGGCGGCGTTCACCAAGCGCAACCAGGCGGCGGCCAAGGCGGCCCCTGTGGCGCCGGTGAACGAGGGCAAGTCGTCGGATGGCGGCGGCAAGAAGGGCGCAAAGATGGGCTCTTCGGTGACCAAGCCGCCGCGGATGAATGCTGCGCCGAAAAAGAAGGCGGGGGCGACTGCCTCGCCCGCCAAGGCGAAGAGCAAAGGCAAAGAAGCCCTCAATCGCCGGGCGGCTGAGAGCGGTTCTTCGTCGAGCGCGAAGGGCAAGGCCTCTTCGGCGCTGAAGTCTACGGCCCGCTCGAAGGGCAAGGCCTCTTCGGCGGCGAAGCCCGCCGCTGCGGCGAAGGGCAAGTCGGCGCCTTCCGCGGCGAACCGCGGCGCGGTTCAGGGCGCTCCGGCCAAAGCCGCCGCAACGAAGGCCGCTGCAAAAAAGACACCCTCGAAAGCGGCGTCCAAAACCACCGCCAAACCCTCTGGAGGGACGCGCAAGCGCCGCTAGTGTGTCGTGACCGCTTCTCTTCGGTTCGCGCTCGCACAACTCGACCTGCTGGTTGGCGACGTTCAGGGCAACGCAGAGCGCGTGGTATCGACCACGCGCCTTGCGCAGGCCGAGCACTCCGCTGACATCGTCCTCTTTCCGGAGCTGACGCTGTCGGGCTATCCGCCCGAAGACCTGCTGTTCCATCGCGGCTTCCGCCGGCAGGTCGAAGCCGCGCTCGAAAACGTGCGCAGGAACGTGGGCGACGTCGTCGCCATCTTCGGCTTTCCCGAATACTTCGGTGAGAACGCCGAAACCTACCTCTACAACTCGGGCGCCGTCATCGCGAACGGCACGCTCGTCGCCACCCATCGCAAGAGCGAGCTGCCGAACTACAAGGTGTTCGACGAGAAGCGCTATTTCCGCGCGGGCAATCAACCCACGGTGATCGAGCGCAAAGGGTTTCGCGTCGGCGTGCTGGTGTGCGAGGACATCTGGGAGCCGGAACCTGCGCAACTGGCGCTCGGTAACGGCGCCGAGCTGCTCGTGGTGATCAACGCGTCGCCTTACGAGATTCACAAGCAGCGCGAGCGCGAAGCCGTCGTTCGCAAGCGCGTGCTCGATGTGAAGCTGCCGGTGCTCTACGTGAACTGCGTGGGCGGGCAGGACGAGCTGGTTTTCGATGGCAACTCGTTCGTGATGGATGCCGCCGGCAACGTCGTGCTGCGTGCGCCTGCCTTCGAGGAAGGCGTCTATCCCGTCGAATTCCGCCGTGATGCCGCGGGCAAGGCGGTGCCTGTCGCGGCCGAAGTGGTCCCCGAGTTGTCAGACGAGGCCAGCGTCTATCGCGCGCTCGTGCTCGGCGTTCGGGACTACGTGAACAAGCACAAATTCCCGGGCGTGGTGATGGGCCTGTCCGGCGGCATCGATTCGGCGCTCACGCTCGCGATTGCCGTGGACGCGCTCGGCGCAGATCGCGTGCACGCGGTGATGATGCCTTCGCGTTACACCGCTGATATGAGCGTGACAGACGCCGCGGAGCAGGCTCGCCTGCTCGGCGTGAAATACAGCGTCATCTCGATCGAGGGGATGTTCGAGGCCACGCTCGCCGCGCTGAAGGGCGAGTTCGCCGGCACGAAGCCGGACACCACGGAAGAGAACATCCAGTCCCGCTGCCGCATGCTGCTGCTGATGGGCATCTCCAACAAGACCGGCCGCATGCTGCTCACCACGGGCAACAAGAGCGAGATGGCGGTGGGATACGCCACGCTCTATGGCGACATGGCGGGCGGCTTCGCGCCGATCAAGGACTGCAGCAAGCTGCTGGTCTATCGCGTGTCGAGCTATCGCAATTCGATCAGCCGCGTGATCCCGCAGCGGGTGATCGATCGGCCGCCGTCAGCCGAATTGCGCCCGGACCAGAAAGACTCCGACTCGCTGCCGCCTTACGAAGTGCTGGATGCAATTCTCGAGGCGTTCATCGAAGAAGATTTGTCCGTCGATGAGATCGTGTCGCGCGGATTCGAGCGCGCGACGGTGGGACGGGTGCTCGACCTGGTGAAGCGGAATGAGTACAAGCGCCGGCAGGCGCCGCCCGGAGTGCGGGTGAGCCGGCGTGCGTTTGGGCGCGATTGGCGGTATCCGATTACGAACGGTTACCGAAGGTAGCAGCGTTACCGAAGGCAGCAGTGCTCACCGCCAGAACTGCCACCACGACTTGTGCACGTCCGCCTGCGCCTGGCGCACATCGTCCTGGTAGTTGGCCTGATAAACCGTCCGACTCTGCTGGGCCAGTTCCTTCAGCCCCATGCGGTCATACGATTCGATAAGAATTGCCAAGGCCTCGCGAATCGCCGGCGCGCCGTCGTATTGCTCGATCGCTCCCTTGGACCGCTGCGCCGCCGCCACGAAGGCACCGCGCCGCAGGTAGTACTCCGCCACGTGCACTTCGTAGTCGGCGAGCCGGTTACGCAGGAAGACCATGCGCTTGCGCGCGTCGTGGGCGTAATCGCTCTTGGGGAACTGCTCCACCACCGTCTTGAAGGCCGCGAAGCTCTTGCGCGCGGTGGTGGGCGGGCGTTCCGTCAGGTCGACCCGGAACATGCGCTCGAGGATGTTCGGGGTGCGCTCGAAGTCCACCAGGCCCTTGATGTACCACGCGTAGTCCACGCGCGGATGGGTCGGATTTTCGCGCACGAACGTCTCGGCCGCGTCGATGGCGGATTCGCTCTCGCCCGCGCGGTAATAGGCATAAATGAGGTCGAGCCGGGCCTGCCGCGCTTCGTTCGTGAACGGAAAGCGGGCGGTCAGCGCCTCATAAGTCTTGATCGACGTGTTGAAGTCGTAGGCCCGCAACGCCTGCCGGGCCTGCTTGTACAGGGCTTCGGGCCCCTGCCGCTGCAGCGTGCGGTCGCGATTACCCTTGCAGCCGGACAGCGCAAGCAACGTCATCATGAGCGCGATCACACCGCCGCGCGCGAACCCGGACAGAGTCATTATTTGTGGGCCTTTCGTCGAGTTCTGCCGCTGTCTGCCATGGCCAGCGAAATAAATCGTTGTGCGATTTGCACAAGATCGCTCGCTCGGCAAGACTTGCGGGCTCGAAACGGCCGCGAAGTATAAGCGATTTTGGCAGTACGACTTCCGACAGGAGCTCCCGCCGCGGAGTTCCGCACCCACGAGCTCCAGTTCACCCTGGACCAGGCCGGCCTGCGCCTGGACCAGGCGCTCGCCCGCGCATTGCCGCAGTACTCCCGCGCCCGGCTGCAGGGCTGGATCGAAGCCGGGGCCGTGAAGGTGGACGGGCTGGTGCCGCGCTCCCGCGACAAGGTGCAGGGCTGGGAACGCGTGAACATCGAGGCCCGGCTCGAGCCGGAGACGCGCGTTGGCGCCGAAGACCTGCCCGTAGACGTGGTCTACAAGGACCGCGGCCTCTTCATCATCAACAAGCCCGCGGGCCTGGTCGTGCATCCGGGAGCCGGCAACCCCAGTCACACTTTGCAAAATGCCTTGCTGGCGCTCGATCCGAAGCTGGCGCTCGTGCCGCGTGCCGGGCTCGTGCATCGGCTGGACAAGGATACGAGCGGCCTGATGGTCGTCGCCCGCACGCCCGAAGCGCACGCCGCGCTGGTCGAAGCGATTGCCGAACGCACGGTCGAGCGGGCGTATCTCGCGATCTGCGTTGGGGTCATGACCGGCGGCGGCACCGTGGACGAGCCCATCGGCCGTCATCGCACGCTGCGCACGAAGATGGCCGTACGGGGCGATGGGCGCGAAGCAGTGACGCACTATCGAGTGCTCAAGCGATTTCGCGGCCACACGCTCGTGCGCGCGGAGCTCGAAACGGGACGCACGCACCAGATTCGCGTGCACCTGGATCACATCGGCTATCCGCTCGTGGGTGATCCGGTTTATGGCACGCGACGGCGCATTCCGAAAGGCGCGGGCGATACGTTGATCGCGGCGCTCGATGTATTCAAGCGCCAGGCGCTCCACGCTACGCGACTGGCGCTCGAGCATCCGCTCACCGGCAAAGCGCTCGAATTCGAAGCGCCGGTGCCGGCCGACATGCAGGCGTTGCTCGACGTACTCGAAGCGGATGCCAAAGCAGGCCTGGCGATGATCTCGAAGATGAGCGCGAAGGCCGCGGCAAAAGCCCAGAAAGGCACCAAATTGCACCTGTCCCGGCGACCGAAGAAGTGATGACTGCGGCGAGCTTCATCGCACCCGACTGGGCAGCGCCGGTGGGAGTGCAGGGGCTCATGACGACGCGCCTCGGTGGCGCGAGCGTGGCGCCGTGGGATTCGCTCAATCTGGGCGTGCACGTGGGTGACGATCCGGCAGCGGTTCTGGAGAACCGGCATCGGGTTCGCAAAGAAGCCTCGCTGCCGAGCGAGCCCGTCTGGCTGGAACAAGTGCACGGAACGTCGGTGGTGGAGCTGGATGCCGGAAGCACACCGCGCGTGGCGAGCACCGTTGAGCAACTCGTGCAGTCACCGCGCCCGAGAGCGGACGCCTCGATCACGAGACAGCCCGGCGTCGTTTGCGCCATTCAGGTTGCGGACTGCATGCCGGTGCTCTTCGCCGCACGCGATGGCTCGGTGGTCGGCGCGGCGCACGCGGGTTGGCGCGGCCTCGCCAGCGGCGTGCTCAGCGCGACGGTTTCCGCGATGAACAGGCCCGCCGATCAACTCGTCGCCTGGATGGGTCCTACGATTGGCGCGCAGCACTTTGAAGTGGGTGCGGATGTCGTCGCCGCCTTCCGCGACACCGCAGCGCCGACGGATCTTGCGGCGACCGAAGCGGCCTTCACGTCCCGCGCCAGTGGCAAATGGCTTTGTGACCTCTACGCCTTGGCGAGGCTGCGTCTCGTCGCACTCGGCATCACGAGCATTTCCGGCGGCGGCTGGTGCACGTTCGGCGATTCGCAGCGGTTCTTTTCCTATCGACGCGATGGCCAGACGGGTCGCATGGCCGCGTTGGTGTGGCTGGGTGGAACGTCATGAGCACGCTCCTGCTGATCATCGTGTTTACGGCACTCGGCGGGTTGCTGAGCGTGCTGCTCGCGGGCGTGTTTCTGATCGTGCCGGACCGCCCGCGCGCGATGATCCTGCCGCATCTCGTCAGCTTCGCGACCGGCACGCTGCTCGGCGCATCGCTGCTCGCACTGCTGCCGGATGCGATGGAAGCCGGCGGCCCAGGCAGCGCCCATGGCATCGGCATCGCATTGGCAGCGGGCATCGGTGCGTTCTTCATCCTCGAAAAGCTCGTGCTCTGGCGGCACTCGCACTCCGAGGAATATGCGGATCACGGCGCACATCACGCTCACCATGAGCATCGCGAGCACGCGTCGGCATTTCTCGTGCTCGTAGGCGACAGCATTCACAACGCGCTCGATGGCGTGCTCATCGCGGCTGCCTTCCTGACGGACGTGAAGCTCGGCATCGTCACGAGCATCGCCGTGATGACGCACGAGATTCCCCAGGAGATTGGTGACTTTGCGGTGCTGCTGCATTCTGGGATGTCGCGCGCGCGGGCGCTGGCGCTCAATCTGCTCACCAGCCTCACGTCGATCATCGGCGGGGTCATCGGTTATTTCGCGCTGGCTCGCTCGATGGAGTTGCTGCCTTACGCTATTGCGGTTGCTGCGTCTTGCTTCCTGTACGTTGCAGTGGCGGACCTGATTCCGGGGCTGCACCGCCGTGTCAGTACGCGCGAAAGTGTGGCGCAGGTGTTGCTGATCACGCTGGGGCTGGTCGTGATCGCCGTGGCGGAGCAACACGCACATTAGTCGCTGCGCGCGCCTAGCTGACCAGCCAGAGGCGCTTTCGCACGGCCCGGCAGGCGATTCACGTGGGGCTGTTCGGGTACGGCCGTAAGACCGGTCCCTCGGGGCCTCGGGCGCGCACATCCCTGTGCGCGCACGCCCCTCACATCCCCACGTGAATCGCCTGCCGGGCCCTTGGGGTGGGGGGTAGCTTTTGACTCCTCGCGCGCTTGAAGGCTCTCGTGGCGCCCCCACAACGTGCGCAGCACTCCCCCAGTTCAGGGATCTGACCCATGCGAATGGATAAATTGACCAGCCGGTTCCAGCAGGCGCTCGCAGACGCGCAGTCCCTTGCCGTGGGCCGCGACCATCAATTCATCGAACCTGCCCACGTGATCCTGGCCTTGCTGGACCAGCAAGGCGGCACGGTGCGCCCGCTGCTCATGAAGGCCGGCGTCAACGTCAACAAACTGCGCTCCGAGCTCGGCGCGTCGCTGGAACGCCTGCCGAAAGTCGAAGGCACGGCTGGCGAGGTTCACGTCTCGAACGACCTGAATCGGCTCCTGAATGTCACGGACAAGCTCGCGCAACAGCGCGGCGACCAGTACATCTCCAGTGAGCTGTTCATCCTGGCGGCGTTCGAAGACCGCAACCTGGGCCGTATCCTGAAGGACGCGGGCGGTGTGAAGGGCGCCATCGAGAAGGCGATCGACGAAGTACGAGGCGGTGAAAAAGTGCAGGACCCGAATGCGGAAGAGAGCCGCCAGGCCCTGGAGAAATACACCGTGGATCTCACGGCCCGCGCCTCGAGCGGCAAGCTCGACCCGGTGATCGGCCGCGACGACGAGATTCGTCGCACGATCCAGGTGCTCCAGCGCCGCACGAAGAACAATCCCGTGCTCATCGGCGAGCCCGGCGTCGGCAAGACCGCGATCGTCGAAGGCCTCGCGCAGCGAATCATCAACGGCGAAGTGCCGGAGAGCCTGAAGAACAAGCGCATCCTGTCGCTCGACATGGGCGCGCTGATCGCGGGTGCGAAGTTCCGCGGTGAATTCGAAGAGCGCCTGAAAGCCGTGCTCAACGATCTCGCGAAGCAGGAAGGCCAGATCATCCTGTTCATCGACGAGCTGCATACGATGGTCGGCGCGGGCAAGGCCGAAGGGTCGATGGACGCGGGCAACATGCTCAAGCCGGCGCTCGCGCGCGGCGAATTGCATTGCGTCGGCGCGACGACGCTCGACGAATATCGCAAGTACATCGAGAAAGATGCCGCGCTCGAGCGACGCTTCCAGAAAGTGCTGGTCGAAGAGCCTTCGGTGGAAGACACCATCGCGATCCTGCGTGGCCTGAAAGAGAAGTACGAGATTCATCACAAGGTCGAGATCACGGACCCGGCGATCGTCGCCGCGGCGACGCTGTCTCACCGCTACATCGCGGACCGGCAACTGCCGGACAAAGCGATCGACCTCATCGACGAGGCGGCCGCGCGCATCCGCATGGAGATCGACTCGAAGCCGGAAGCGCTCGACAAGCTCGAACGCCGCATCATCCAGCTCAAGATCGAGCGCGAGGCGCTGAAGAAAGAGGAAGACGACGCCTCGAAGCGCCGGCTCGCAACCTTGCAGGACACGCTGAGCACGCTCGAGCGCGAATACTCCGATCTCGAAGAAGTGTGGAAGGCGGAGAAGGCCTCGCTGCAAGGCGCGGCGACCATTCGTGAAGAGCAGGATCGCGTGCGTCTCGAGATCGAGAACGCACGGCGTGCCGGCAACCTGGCGCGCGTAGCGGAGCTGCAGTACGGCAAGCTGCCGGAGCTCGATAAGAAGCTCGTGGCTGCGCTGGAAGCTGAAAAGAAAGGTACTTCGCTGGTCCGCAACCAGGCGACGGAAGAGGAGATTGCGGAGGTCGTGTCCAAGTGGACCGGCATCCCGGTCTCGAAAATGCTCCAGGGCGAAAAGGAAAAGCTGCTGAACATGGAGAGCGCGCTCACGAAGCGCGTGGTCGGGCAGGACGAAGCCGTGCGCATCGTGTCGGATGCGATTCGTCGCTCGCGCGCCGGTCTTGCCGATCCGCGTCGGCCGAATGGCTCGTTCCTGTTCCTCGGCCCCACCGGTGTCGGCAAGACCGAGCTGACGAAGGCGCTCGCGGAATTCCTGTTCGACACGGAAGAGGCGCTCGTGCGCATCGACATGTCGGAGTTCATGGAGAAGCATTCCGTCGCGCGGCTCATCGGCGCGCCGCCGGGATATGTCGGCTACGAAGAGGGCGGTTATCTCACCGAAGCCGTGCGTCGCCGGCCGTACGCCGTGGTGCTGCTCGACGAGGTCGAGAAGGCGCATCCGGATGTGTTCAACGTGCTCCTGCAGGTGCTCGACGATGGGCGGCTCACCGATGGCCAGGGCCGCACGGTCGACTTCCGCAACACCGTGATCATCATGACGTCGAACCTGGGCTCGCAGGTGATCCAGGAGCTCACGGGCCAGAACCTCGGCGATCTGAACTACCAGGTGATGAAGAGCGCCGTCATGGAAGTGGTCCAGCAGAACTTCCGGCCGGAGTTCATCAACCGCATCGACGACATCATCGTGTTCCATCCGCTCGGCTCGACGCAGATCCGCCGCATCGTGGACATCCAGCTGGGCTACCTGCGCAAGCGGCTGCTCGAGCGGGATATGGAGCTGGTGCTCGACGACAAGGCCGCGACCTTGCTGGGCGAGGCTGGATTCGACCCGGTGTACGGCGCGCGGCCGCTGCGGCGTGCGATCCAGCAGCAGGTGGAAAACCCGCTGGCCCAGCGCATCCTGAAGGGCGATTTCGGCCCCGGGGATCGAATCCGGGTCAGCGCGGATGGCGTGCAGCTGGTGTTCGACAAGGTGCGGGCCGCGTAGGCCGGCTGTGCACGCTATACTCGCAGGTGCTTGAAAGAGCTGGGTCCGGGCCACAATCGGGCCCGGATCACCAGCCGCAGAGAACGCCTCAAGGGATCACCGCAACGCCATGCCGCCGTTTTACGAATACGAGTGCGAGAACTGCAAGTTCTATACAGAGCTGCTGCAGAAGGTTTCCGATGCGCCCCTCAAGAAGTGCCCGTCTTGCGGCAAGAGCACGATGAAGAAGCTCGTGTCCGCACCGGTCTTCCGCCTCAAGGGCGGCGGCTGGTACGAGACGGACTTCAAGGGCGACTCCGAGAACAAGCGCAACCTGGCGGTCGACAAGGAGCCGGACACCTCGTCGGAATCGAAGCCGACGAAGGCCGCAGCGGCGACCGACACCAAGGCCGAAGGCAAGTCGGACGCCAAGCCCGACGCGAAGCCGGCCGCGGAGAGCAAGCCGAGCGAGTCCGCCTCGAAGTCCGAGTCTTCGTCCAGCGGAAGCGGCGGACGCAAGAGCTCGAGCTCGTTGCGCGCATCATCGAGTGCGACAAAGTCGAAGGGACGAGCCCCGGCGGGACGCGTCGCGGTGAAGTCGAAAGCCAAACCCGCCGCGAAGCGGAAAGGTCGCTGAGACTGCAGTCGCGCGCAGCCGGCCACCGCTTGCGCGACTGAGCGAGCACACGTCATGAACAATCCCAAGCGCACGTGGAGCGTGCGGCGCTATCTCGTTGCGGGCGTGCTCGTGTGGCTGCCCATTCTGGCGACGCTGTGGGTGATCTCGTTCATCGTCGGGCTGATGGACAGCATCCTGCTGTGGCTGCCCGAGCGCTCGCAGCCGGAACACCTCATCGGCTTTCGCGTGCCGGGCTTCGGCATCGTCATCGCGCTCGTCGTGCTGCTGCTGACCGGCTTGCTGGTCACCAACCTCATCGGCCGGCGGCTCGTTCAGTACTGGGACGGAATCATCCGCCGCATCCCGCTCGTGCGCTCCGTTCACGGCGGCGTGAAGAGCTTTGCGGAGAGCGTGTTCTCGACCAGCAACTCCTTCCGCAAAGTCGTGATGATCCAGTACCCGCGCGCGGGCGTGTGGAGCATCGGGTTCGTGACGGCGGAAGATGTTGCGGAGCTGACCGAGAAAACCGGCGTGCGCCATTCGTGCGTCTACATTCCGACGACGCCGAACCCAACGTCGGGGTTTATCGTGATGGTGCCGGCGACGGAAGTCGTGGAGTTGGCGATGAGCGTGGATTCGGCGATGAAGATGATCATCACCTGCGGCGTCGTCATGCCGGCGCCGTCGACCACGGGCTCGCGACCGAGGCTCCCCGCGTGACATCGCTTTCAGCTGACCAGAGCTCGACGGACGGCTCGAACAGCCCGAAGTGGAAATGCCACGGTCCGATGTCGGCCAGGTTCATGTCGATGCGGGACGGGTCGAATGCGTCGGGGTCCGCGCTTTGATATTCGAGCCACATCCATCCGTTCTGCTTGCCGCTGCCGAGCGTCCCGAGCCACGGCGGCGTGCTGGTCGCGGTGACCTCGATGAAGCTGTTGTCGATATAGACATGCGTCCCGCCGCGAAACACACCATCGCGCGGTGAGTGATAGGCCATCTCGAGGCCGTTGACGTTCAGCGTGAAATCGAGCACCGCGAGTTCATAGAAACCCAGGATGGCCTGTTCTTCGGCTGAATCGTCGATGGTGAGCGAGCCTGTGAAGTCGAGGTGCTGCACGTTGTCCCACTCGGCGGGCAGGGTCAGGGCCGAGGCGGGCCATTTCGGGGCCGAGCCCGAAAAATCGTACGTCACCTCGGCCGCCGTCGCGCCAGCCGACCCCATTGCGATGGCCAGCGCGGCGAACGCGCTCATCAGTTTCCTGTGCACCCGGCTGCTCCCGTCACGTCGACCGAATCACCCTGTACTGGCATCCGGCCTGGTTTTTTCTGACTTCCAAAACAATGGGTTAAGATGTACGGCTTGCTCCCGTGCCGCGCGCTTCCTAGGATTCGCGCCCTTTTGAAGTCTTTTTCATCGGACACACGCTCATGATGCGGTCACATTATTGCGGTCAGGTTGACGAACAGCTCGTCGGGCAGGAGGTCAGCGTGGCCGGCTGGGTGCATCGGCGCCGTGACCATGGCGGCGTGATTTTCGTCGACATGCGCGACCGTGAAGGCCTGCTGCAGGTCGTGTTCGATCCCGATGCGGCAGAGATGTTCAAGGACGCGGAGCGCCTCCGCAGCGAGTTCGTGATTCGCGTGAAGGGTCTGGTGCGGGCGCGGCCCGGTGCCACGGCCAACGCCAACCTGCGTTCGGGCAAGATCGAGTTGCTGGCGCGCGAGCTCGAGGTGCTGAACAAGTCCGAGCCGCTGCCGTTCCAGCTCGACGACGATGTCAGCGAAGAGGTGCGGCTCAAATATCGCTATCTCGACCTGCGTCGCGAGTCGATGACGCAGAAGCTGCGCTTGCGCCATTCGATCACGCGCGCGATGCGGGCGTTTCTCGACAGCAACGGCTTCGTCGATCTCGAAACGCCGATGCTCACGAAAGCCACGCCGGAAGGTGCGCGCGACTACCTCGTGCCGAGCCGGACGCATCCCGGCAAGTTCTTCGCGCTTCCGCAGTCGCCGCAGATCTTCAAGCAGTTGCTGATGATGGCGGGCTTCGATCGCTACTATCAGATCGTCCGCTGCTTCCGCGACGAAGACCTGCGCGCGGATCGCCAGCCCGAGTTCACCCAGCTCGATATCGAGACGTCGTTCCTCACGCAGGAAGACATCATGGGGCTGATGGAAGGCCTCGCCCGGCACATCTTCAAGGAAGTGAAGGGCATCGATCTGCCGAATCCGTTTCCGCGCCTGCCGTATTCCGAGGCGATGCGTCGTTACGGATCCGACAAGCCCGACCTGCGCATTTCGCTGGAGCTGGTCGACGTTGCGGATCTCGTGAAGGACTGCGACTTCAAAGTGTTCGCAGGCCCCGCTAAAGATCCGAAAGGCCGTGTCACGGCGCTGCGCGTGCCGGGCGGGGCGTCGATGCCGCGTTCGCAGATCGACGAGTACACCGCGTATGTCGGCCGTTACGGCGCGAAGGGTCTCGCGTACATCAAGGTGAACGAGGTGGCGAAGGGCCGCGATGGCCTGCAGTCACCGATCATCAAGTTCCTGAGCGACGATGCGGTGAAGGGCATCCTGTCGCGCACCGGCGCGGCCGATGGCGATGTCATTTTCTTCGGCGCCGACAGCGCGAAGGTCGTGAGCGATGCGCTCGGCGCGCTGCGCCTGAAGGCCGGCCAGGACCAGAAGCTCGTCACGGAAGGGTGGCAGCCGCTGTGGGTCACGGACTTCCCGATGTTCGAATACGACCCGGACGCGAAACGCTGGGCCGCCATGCATCACCCTTTCACCGCGCCTGTGAACGACGATCCGGCTGCGCTGAAGGCAGACCCCGAGAGCGCGCTCTCGAAGGGTTACGACATGGTGCTGAACGGTTCGGAAATCGGCGGCGGTTCTGTGCGTATTCACCGCCAGGAAATGCAGTCCACGGTGTTCGAGCTGCTCGGCATCGACGCCGAAGAAGCGAAACTGAAGTTCGGCTTCCTGCTCGATGCACTGAAGTACGGCGCGCCTCCGCATGGGGGCATCGCGTTCGGGCTCGATCGATTGAGCATGCTGATCGCCGGGGCGGATAGCATTCGTGAGGTCATCGCGTTCCCCAAGACCCAGACCGCGGCGGATCCGCTCACGGATGCGCCTACGACGGTGAGCGAGGCGCAGCTGAAAGAGCTGCATATTCGGGTGAGGACGCAGGTTCCACCGAGCTGAGACTGGGGTTTCGAGCAGAGGGGAAGCCCTCAATCGCCGGGCGGCTCGGAGCGTTTCTCGAACACGCCTCGAGCCGCCCGGCGATTGAGGGCTTCTTCACTTCTCGATCCGATAGTTGATGCCTGCTTTCTGATTGAGCGGTCCCTGGCTCGCCTCCAGCGACACCTTGCTGTTGATCCGATATCGCAGCGTCACCACCTGCCCCGGCTCGAACAACCCCACGCCATAGCTGAGATACAACCGCGGCGACAAATACTGTCCGACCGTAAACGCCGAGCCGCCAATCTCTTCGCTGTCTTGAACGCCGATGTCGCTGATGCCCAGCCGTTTGCCGAGGCCTTTCGCCAGCAGGTTACCCGCCGCGCCACCGATCGAACGCGCAGCGCTTTGAACCAGATCGCCTTCGCCGCTGCCGGCTTCGTTGATGGGCTTGCCCGTCACGAGATACGAAAGCGCATCGGTCTGCGACTTCGTCGGGTCGGCTGACACCTCCAGCTGCGGCTTCTTGGCGCTGCCACTCACCGTGAGTTTGGCCTTCACCGATTCGACCGTACGCGTGGCGATGAGGTTGACCTGCGGGTCATCGATCGTCTGGCCGGCGAACAGCAGTCGTCCCTGTTCGATGGTGAGATCCTGTCCGTACGCTTTGTAGATACCGCTGAGATGGATCTCGCCGTTGCCCGTCGTCGGGCTGCCCGGCCGCTCGTGCACGTCGAGCCAGCCATCGACGGTGGCGTTCAAACCGTAACCGATGAGTCGAACCTCGTCCTTCGCATATCCGGTGAGCGCGGTGTTCTTCTTGCCGATGATGAGACCGACGTTCACCTCCAGCGGCACGCTCTTCGACGTCTCGACAGGATTCGGATCGTCTATGACGACGACATCCGCCGATGCCGCCGTGCCACTTTCCACCTTGGGCAGTTTCGACAGATCCACTTGCGCGGTCGGAATCGTCACCTGGCCCCACAGCTGCATCCGATCTTTCGTGCGCTCGAAGGTGAGATCCGGCGCCACCACGACGCTCGCGCCGGGAATGTCCGCGGCCTGGAAATCCTCGCCTTTCACGCGAACCGTCAGCGCGCCGGCTTCATTCGTCTCGCCGTCGAGCCTCGCCTTGCCCTTGCCGGAACCGATTTCGCCCGTGAGCTTCACGAGGTTACCTGGCCTGATTTCGGCCGTTACTTCGCCGTCGTGAAGCTTGATGCCAACCTGCGGCACTTCCGCGGAGAGCTGGTGCAGGCGCGCGGAGCCGGCGATCTGCGGCTCGACAATCGTTCCGGTGATCGCAAAGCTCGCATCCCCGGCGCCGTGCACGTTGGAGAGCTGCGGTACGAACAGTCCCACCGGCGACAGGTCCGGTATCGACAGCGCGACCTTGCCGTCGATCATCGGCGCCGCGCCGCTGAGATTCGCCAGCGACGCCTCGCCTTCCACCTTACCGCTACCGTTCAGCGAGCCCGAGACGGTGCCGTGTGCGGTCTCACCCGCGAGTTGCGCATCGACCTTCAGATTCGCGTACGTGAGCAACGCATCCGCCGCGTCTTCCTGCGGAGCCGCGCCCGTCTCGGTAATCCGGCCGGACGCGGACGACACATGCGCCTGGCCGAACAGCGCGCCATCTTTCGTGCGGCGAATGTCGCCGCTGCCTTCGATCACCGCTTCGATGCGCATCGGCAGATCCGGCACGGTCAGCGCGGCGATGAGCCCGAGCGGCAAATGCTCCAGAGTGTATTTCGCGTTCAGCTCGCCCGTCTTCTCGTCCTGCGCGGCGGTGACGCAAGCGCTGATCTGATCGCCCGCGAGGCAGCTTTGCGAAATGCTGAAGGCGCGCGGATTGAAGGTGACTTTCACCGGCTCGCGTAACGACATCGGCGAGATCCCAGTCGCTGCGAGCTCGAGCTGATCGATCGTTCCCGCCCAGCCGTCCTCGCCCGCGCGCGCGCCTTTGAGACGCAGCTCGGCACTCAGCGGCTGGCCCGTTGCTTTCAGGTGAGCGGAGTGCGCCTTCTCGTCGCCGGCCGCTTCGAGATCGATCTTCGAAAATTCGAAGCCTGCGGCGATGACCGTGCTCGCACTGATGCGCGCCGATCCCGATGGCGCCTGCGGATTGCTCACGTCCGCGGTGACGTCCACGGCCTTCGCGGAATATTCGCCGAACGCGACGTCGCGTCCCTGCGCGCCCCCTTCGACGGCGACCTTGGGCCACGCGCCGGTGATGTGAAACTTGCCGTTCACGCGTCCTGTGGTTTTCGGCACCCAGTCTTCGAGCGACGCGACATCGAATTGCGTGTCGACGTTCATCGACTGCCCGGCGCGACCTTCGAGCGAAACAGTGCTGCGACCGGAGCTGACGTTCAGCGTGCCGGCGATCACTTTGTCCGGGTTGACGGTGAGGGCTGCCTGCCCCGCGAGCCCGCGCCCGCGCAGCGTGCCTTTGAGATCCCGCAGATTGAGCGAGACGTTGGGGCCTTTCTCCTGCACCTCGCCTTTGGTTTCGAGTGCGAAGCCCAGGCTGCCGGACCAGCCAGCGACGATGGCGCCGGGATCGAATGTTTTCGCGCTCGCGTTCAGCTGCCAGCCGATGCGCGGCTGCAGAAGCACTGTGCCGCGCGCCGTGAGATTGCCGTTTTTCTGGACGATGGCGAATTGCTCGACCTGCACTTGCTCCGGCGTGCCGGCAACGGCCAGTGTGATGTCAGAGAGTTTGCCCGGCGGGCCGACAGCAAGCTTGCCGTCTGCCGTAAACGTTGCGGCGGAACCGATGACTTTGATTTCGCCGTGCGTGGCGAGCGGCTGGCCCACCCATTCTTTCGGCAGCTCGACATCGGTCCAGCGGACGTTGAGGTTGGCGAACAGGGGCGGTGCCGCATCGACTGCAGGCGACTCCGCGGCGGCTGTGCCAGAGGCCGCTGCGGGTGCGCGCGAGGCCGTAGCGTCCGCGACCGGCGCCGTGGCTTTTGCCGCCGCGTCTCCAAATCTCACGTCACCCGTTGCGCTGAGCGATCCACGCCGCGTCGGATCGAGCAGCGTCAGCGCCTCGATCGTGAGCACGTCTTCCTGGTATCGCACCCGTGCCGGGTCGATGCGCAGACTCTTTCCGTTCAACGCCACGTCACCGCGCAGCTCCGCGAACGTGAGATCGCCGTGGGCCTCGAGCGTCGTCGCGAGGCTGAAAATCGAGCTATCCGGCAGCAGCTCTTTGCGAGGATCGAACTGGGGCACCGCCAGCGTGAGTTGCCACGGAAGCGTTTCGGTCTCACCCAGAATCGCATCGATGCGTGCCGCGAACGGCGCACTCAATCGAATCTGCGCGTTCAGCTTTTCCTTCTCGCTGGTGGCAGAAAGCTCGCCCACGTAAGTCGCGTCGGCCACTTTCCAGCGAAAGCCGCCGTTCACGCGTCCGTTGTACGTCTTCGAGCCTGACACCTCACCGGCGAGATGCACGTTGCCGTCCGGCGAATCCACGACGAGCTTCTGAATCGAAATACCTTTGCCCGTCCACTGCGCACTGGCCTCAGCGGCGCGGGCAACGAACAGGTCCTGGCCATCGCGTGACACTCGCAGGTTGCGCAGATTGAATCGGTCGAGCAGCAGATCGATCGGCGGCGCGAGCGAGAACGGCGTTTCTTCTTCGTCTTTCTTCAGCGGCTCGGAGAGGCGCACGTCTACGCCGTTCACATCGAGCGTCTGCACGTGCACGCGACGGGAAAGCAGCTCCATCAGCGCGACATCCACGGACACGCGCGTGACGTGCACGTCCGCGCCGGCATCGGGATCGTTGTAGCGAATGCCTTCAACTGTGAGCGGCCCCGCTAGCGTGCCGCTGATTTTCGCGAGCTCGAGCTTGCCGTCCATGAATCCGACGGCGCGATTCGCGGCCCAGCGCGTGCCCGGCTCGGTGTTGAGGATCCACAACGCGCCACATATCACGAGCACGAGAATCGCAACGAGGGCACCGCCGATCCAGAGGAGCCATCGCGATCCCGATCCGCCTTTTCCAGGCCGGGGCGCGTCGTCGCCGCCCGTCTCCGATGGCAGGGTCGCGTCGGTGGTGAAGTTTTCGCGTGCCGCGCTCACAGATCCGGCCCGATCGTCACATGGACGCGAATCGAGCTACTGAGATCGCTCGAGATCGGTTTCGCAACATCGACACGCACCACGCCCACGGGGGAGCGCCAGCGGACGCCGACACCCGCGCCGAGGTTGAGATCGAACTCACCGGTGCGAAAGGCATCGCCGCCGTCGACGAAAATCGCCGCGCCCCACTTCGGCAGGAAATAGCGCTCGAATTCAACGCTGCCGACCGCGAGATATTCGCCGCCGATCACGAGGCCCTTGTCGTTGGTGGTGCCGAGCTGCTGATAGTCGAAGCCGCGGATCGAGCGATCGCCGCCCGCGAAAAAGCGTAGCTCGGGCGGCAGCTGATTGAAATCATCGACCACCATCGCACCCAGCGACAGGCGCGTGAGAATTCGCTGCCGCCTGCCGGCCGGCAGGATGTATTTCCCGTCCAGCGTGATCTGCGAAAAGCTCGTGTCGGTGAGCAGGCCTTCCGGCGCAAACCGCAGACCGAGTGCCGCAGACCAGCCGCGCCGGGGAAAGAAGAAATCGTTCGCCTGTTTCTTCGTCAGCGTGGCTTCGGCGTACAGCAGGCGCGTGAAACGATCTTCGTCGGCGATCGTGTAAGTGCCGGCGAGGTATTGCAGGCCGACGGTGCGCGTGAAGCCATGCCACTTGCGCGTCTCGTTGATGGCAACTCGATCGTTCTTGGACTCGCTCGTGTCCGTGTCTTCGTTACGATGAGTGACACCGAAATTCAGGCTCTTGTCATTCGGGCCCGGCAACGGGATGCGGTAGCTCGTGGACAGCGCCTGCAGCCGCTGCGCGTAATCGATGTCCGCCTGGAACTTGTGTCCCATGTCGTTGACCCAGCGCCGTTGCATGCCGAGCTTCACGCCCGGTCCGGTGTCGGTGCTCACGTAAGCACCGGCTGTATAGATCGTACGCTTGGCGGGCGAGAGCTCCACGTTGATGGGCACGTCCAGCCCTTCGGCGTGTTCGAGGTCGGGCTGAACCGAGACCGTGGCGAAGTAATCCGCATCGACCATGCGTTGCTGGAAGGCGAGCAACTCGTCGGGCGAATAGAACTCGCCGGGTTCCCACGGGATGTAGCGCTCGAGGAATTCCGGCGGAAACTGCGCTTCGGAAAAGTGCACGCGCCCGAATTTCATGCGCGGGCCGCTCTCCCATTCCAGGTCGATGGTCGCCGTGTTCGCCTTGCGGCTCACTTCCACGCGCTTCTGCGTCGACTTCATGCGCAGGAAGCCCTGGCCCAGCAGCGCGGCTTCGATATCGGTCTTGCTGGCTTCGTAGACGCCGTGGTCCAGCACTTCCCCTTCATCGGGCTTGAAGCGGCGGATGGCGCGACGGACCGGGCCGAGCTCCGCGGCTTCGCCTGCCACCTCGACTTTTTTCGCGGTGACTTTCACGGGATCGCCGGGCGTGACTCGAAACAGGGCAGTGAGCCCCTTGTCGGTCGTCTGCAGGGTGCTCACCACCTGCGCGTTGTAGTAGCCGTACGGCTCGAGGGCGGTCTTGATCTCCTGTTCCGCGCTGTTGAACAGACGACGGATCTGAGCGGCCGTCACGTCCCGGTCGAGGTAGTTGCGCAGGGAAAGATTCGCCTCCACCGGCTCTTTCAACTCCTTGGGCAGGCCTTCGACATTCACGCTGAGTTGGGCGGCCGCCACCGGACCGGCCAGGCACGGCAGCAGCACCGGAACCAGCCAGCGAAGAAGCGGCGCGCGGAGGCGCGCCCTGGGCGCAGTTCGCGGGGTCACGGGGTGCTTAATGGCGCTGCTCAGGAGGAGTTCCGTGGAATACTGCTACAGACACCGGGTTACGAAAAGCCGAAAGGAGCCGTCATCGAGCACGTCATTTATGTCCATGGACTTTTCATGAACGGCGCAGACGGCCTCGTATTGCGACGTCGTGTGGCGCGCGACTTCCAGATGAAAACACATGGCTTTCACTACCCGAGCGTTTCTGGCGCCATGTCCGACATCACCTCGCGCCTTGCGGAGCGCATTCGTAGCCTGCAGGCCGAGCGCGTGCATCTGGTGGGGCACAGTCTCGGCGGCATCGTCATCTATCGGACGCTGGAGCGATTTGCAGACCTGCCGCCCGGCCGTGTCGTGTTCCTCGGCACGCCGTCTGTGGCGAGCCGCGCGGCCCAGGGCGCACATGCCCGGTTGAAATGGGCGGCGAAGCTTCTCGGTACCTGTGTGGCGGAAGAACTGCTCACCGACCGCGGCCGTCGCTGGCAGATTGACCGCGATCTCGGAATTGTCGCCGGTACGCGCCGCGTGGGGCTCGGCCAATACTTCACCCAGCTCGAGGGCGACAACGATGGCACGGTCAGCGTGAACGAGGCGCGCCTGCCCGGCGCCACGGCGTTCATCACGCAGCCCGTCAGTCACATGGGACTGCTGTTGTCGGCTCGAGTTGCACGCGAGACCGGCACATTCCTCGAGGCAGGGCACTTCACGGTCGGCGTGTAGCGAAGCGACACGATTGGTCGCAAGCTACGTATGTTTCGCGAGCAGTTCCCGAAGTCGATACAGGGTGTCGAGCGCGGCGCGCGGCGTGAGCGAGTCCGGGTCGAGCGCGGCGAGGGCGGCTTTGATCTCCGTGGCAAACGCGTTGTCCGCGGCGGCCTGGGCAGCGGCGGCGGCGCGCAGATCGGAGTCGTCGGGCGCGAAGAGAGGCAGTTCCGTTTGCGGTGAACGCTTGCTGCGGCCGTTTCCGGCCGCAGCGCTGCGGTCCCGCTGGGACTCGAGTGCTTCGAGATAACGCCGCGCCTGCGCGATGACGTCGCGCGGTACGCCGGCGAGCTGTGCCACCTGTAATCCATAACTGCGATTGGCCGGCCCTTCGCGAACCGCGTGCAGGAACACGATGCCTTCGCCGTGCTCCGTCGCATCGAGATGAACGTTCACACAGCCTTCGACTTCCGACGCAAGCGCCGTCAGTTCGAAGTAGTGCGTGGCGAACAACGTGAATGCTTTGACGCGCACGGCGATGTGCCGCGCCATCGCCCACGCGAGCGAGAGGCCGTCGAACGTGCTGGTGCCGCGTCCGATCTCGTCCATCAGGATCAGGCTGCGCGCAGTCGCGTTGTGAAGGATGTTCGCGGCTTCCGTCATTTCCACCATGAAGGTGGAGCGGCCGCCCGCAAGATCGTCCGCTGCGCCGATGCGCGTGAAGATGCGGTCCATCGGGCCGAGCACCGCGCGCTCCGCCGGCACGAAGCTGCCGATATGCGCGAGGATCGTGATGATCGCCGCCTGTCGCATGTAAGTGGATTTACCGCCCATGTTCGGGCCGGTGATGATCAGCATGCGACGCGCGGCGTCGAACGCGAGATCGTTCGGCACGAACGGCGCTTCGGAGAAGCGTTCGACGATCGGGTGGCGGCCCGCGGTGATGTGCATCACCGGCTCTTTAACGAGCTCAGGCTGCGTCCACTGCAGCTCGCAGGCTCGCTCCGCGAGGCACGCGAGCGAATCCAGCTCCGCCAGCGCGGAGGCCGTTTTCTGCAGCGGCCCGAGCCGATCGGTGAGCTGAGTGAGCACGGCCTCGTAGATTTCTTTTTCGCGGGCGAGCGCGCGTTCGCGGGCGCCGAGCACCTTGTCTTCGAAGCTCTTCAGCTCGGGCGTGATGAAGCGCTCGGCGGATTTCACGGTCTGGCGGCGCAGGTAATCCTTCGGCACGCGCTCCGCATCCTTGCGCGTGATCTCGATGAAGAAGCCCTGTACGCGATTGAATCCGAGCTTGAGGCCCGGAATGCCACTGCGTTCGCGCTCGCGCTGTTCGAGCTGCAGCAGGAAGCCATCCGTATTCGTCGAGATCTGGCGCAGCTCGTCGAGGTCGGCGTCGTAGCCTTCTGCGATGACGTCGCCGTCGCGAAGGAAAGTGGACGGATCTGCCGCGATCGCGCGCGCGAGCAACTCGCACGCATCGGCATGATCTTCGCTGCGCGTATAAAGCTCGTGAATCGCCGGCGAGTCGATGGCCGCCAGCGCGGCTCTTAATGCGGGCAGGGCGCTCAGCGAAGTGCGCAGTGCTGTGAGATCGCGCGGCCGTGCAGACCGAAGCGCCACACGCGCGAGGATGCGTTCGATGTCTCCGATGCCGCGCAGCTTCTCGCGCAGGTCTTCGAAGCGGCGCGTGTCGATGAGCGAGCCGAGCGCGTGATACCGAGACTGCAGCATGCCGTGATCGGTCAGCGGCCGGTTCAGCCAGCGACGCAGTTGTCGCGAGCCCATCGCGGTGACGCACTGGTCGATGACGGCAAACAGGGTCGCGTCGGCGTTGCCGGAGTTGTTGCTATCCAGCTCGAGATTGCGGCGGGTGGTGGCATCGATGATCAACGCGTCCGTCCGCTCTTCGACGGTGAGGCCGCGAATGTGAGGCACCGCGGCCTTCTGCGTGTCCTTGACGTACTGAAGTAGCGCGCCAGCCGCGCTGATCGCCAGCGGCAGGTCGTCTGCGCCGAAACCTTTCAGGTCCAGCGTGCCGAGCTGGTCTGTGAGCAGGCGCGAGGCGCTCGACAACTCGAAATACCAAGGCGGTCGCGTACGCACGGTCGTGCCGTTGCGGCCGACATCGTCGTTGCGTGAACTTTCGGACACCAGAAGTTCCGCAGGCTTGAGCCGCTCCAGCTCGGCCTCCAGCGCGTGACGGCTGTGCGACTCGAGTACGGTGAAACGGCCAGCGGCCAGGTCGAGCCACGCCATGCCGAAGCGTTCACCGTCACGGGCAACGGACGCGAGCAGCGTGTCGCGACGCGCGTCCAGCAGCGCCTCATCGGTAACCGTGCCGGGAGTCACGACGCGAACGACCGCGCGCTCAACCGGTCCCTTGGACTTCGCGGGGTCGCCTTGCTGCTCACACACCGCGACCGAGACGCCCCTGCGGACGAGTTTCGCGAGGTAGGGTTCCACACTGTGGAACGGCACGCCCGCCATCGGGATGGGCTGACCGCCGGAGCTGCCACGCGCGGTGAGCGTGATATCGAGCAGGGAGGCGGCCTTACGAGCGTCTTCGTAGAAGAGCTCGTAAAAATCGCCCATGCGATAGAACAACAGAGCGTCGGGGTGTTGAGCCTTGATGCGCAGGTACTGCTGCATCATCGGCGTGTGTTGCGCCAGCGCGAGGTCATTCATGGGGGGCGGGATTCTACAGGTTGACAGCATGGCAGGCAGTCGTTAATCGTCCGCCCATGCCGGACGACGCGCAGCTCTACGAACTCGCCACACGTGTCGGCCGGCGCCTGCTTTCGTCGAAGCGGCGGCTGGTCGCTGCGGAGTCGTGTACGGGCGGGTGGATCGCCAAGGCGATGACGGATGTGCCCGGCAGCTCTCAGTGGTTCGAGTGCGGGTACGTCGTGTATTCCAACGCTGCGAAGATGCGGGACCTCGGCGTCTCTCGCGCGACGCTAGATGCACACGGCGCCGTGAGCGAGCAGACAGTCATAGAGCTTGCGCGCGGCGCGTTGCGCATCTCCGGCGCAGATGTTGCGGTCGCCGTGAGTGGCATCGCCGGCCCGGACGGTGGCGTGCCCGGCAAGCCTGTGGGCACAGTGTGGTTTGCTACCGCGTGTCGACGCGGGGACGACGTTGTTGTCGAAGCTCGCCGGCAGCTCTTTGAGCGAGACCGCGAAGCGATTCGTCGTCGCGCAGTGGAGTTTGCACTGGAGCTGATCCTGCAACTCGGACTGCCGCACACCGGCTGAGGTCTTCGGTGTCGGAAATCGAGCCGACGGCACGTCTGTTCTTCGCCTTGTGGCCCAGCGAGTCGATGCAGACAGCACTAGCGGACTCTGTCTCGACGCTCGTGGATCCAGCCAAATGCCGCCCTGTGCCCGCGAGCAACTTTCACCTCACCCTGGCGTTTCTCGGTAGCGTCGAGCTCGGTCGCGTCGCTTCGCTGCATGAGCTCGCTGCCCGATGTGTAACGAGCTGTCCGCCGTCGACGTTGCCGTTGGTGGTTGATCTGGACAGGTTCGAATACTGGCGTCGACCGCACATTCTCTGCGCGACGGCCAGCTCGACCCCGCCTGCAATCTCCGCCTTCGCACGAACGCTGAAGCGTGCGCTAACTGCAGAAGGCTTTGCGCCCGACATGAAACCGTTCCGCGCGCATGCCACGTTCGCACGCAAGGTTCATGGCTCCGAAGATCGCCTTCAGGCCATTCCGGTGAGATGGACTTTCGACGCGCTTCACCTGATCGAAAGCGATACTCACCCTGACGGTTCGATCTATCGGGCCGTTGCGTCCTGGCGGCTGGGCAGTTCGTCAGCGAGAGCGTGAAGCCGTAGCGTGAATCAGTCGTCGCAATTGGCAGTCGCTTTTGCGTCTGGAATAGGCACGGATATGCTTGCGCCATCGACTCAGGGAACGGACGGTCGGTCCATGCAAACCGGAATCAGCACTCGAGCGTCGCGTGGGCTGTTCGCTGCAGGCATCGTTGCTGCGCATCTGCTGTTCGCGTATTTCCTCATCGTCCCGCTGCGGCAGCTGACTACTCGTATTCCGGCGGCCGGCGAAGCCGTCATGTTCTTGCTGCCGGGAGACACTCGCGACCGCGCGCAGAGTGTCGAGCAGGCTGAAGTCGAGCCTCAGCTCGAGGAGCCCCAAGTGGTCTGGGTTCCGATGACGCCGGATCTCGCGATTGAATATCCCGACGACGCCGCTCACCAGAGCGCTGCTGCCCAGGCCGGTTCCGGCCGCGCGGACGTGCCGGAAACCCTCGCCTCGGACGCTGGCATCGCCGTACTGCGGCGGGTTCTTCCCCAATATCCGATCGAGTCGGTTCGTGCTGGAGAAGAAGGCAGCGCGATTCTTCAGGTGCTGGTCGACCAGACGGGTCACGCTAGTGACGTTCGCGTCGTGCGATCGAGTGGATACGGGAGGCTCGACGACTCTTCCGTGAATGCCGTGAGCCGTTGGCAGTTCGCCCCCGCCATGAAGGGCGCGCTGCCGGTGCAGGCGTGGGGCGAGATGGAGATGAGGTTCAACCTCTACCGCTTCACCGTCTCGCGCATCGTCGATGCGCCACTCGATCTCGTTCCGCCGGGACAGATACTCAATGCCGCGCAGGTGTCTGCCGTACCGGGCGGCGACAAGGCGCTGCGCGCACTCATCGATGAGGTGCGCACCACCGACGCGGACGCGTTCGACGCACCTTGGCTGCGCGATGAGCTGAAGCGGATGAGAGGCGCGCTTGCCGGTTGGGGCGAGCCAGGCGCCATCGTGTTTCAACGCGCGGCGGCGGGCAACCGCTGGCGCTCGTATGAAGTTCGTCCTGAGTTTCGCAGGAGCGTTGGACGCGAGACCGTCGAGCTGCGCTGGGACATCTACGACATCACGCACGATCACGGCTCCTCGGAGTGGCGCATCGCCGTCGACCGTGAAGGTCATATCTGGTGTGCGCAGGCGGATTCCGTTCGTCCCGGTTCGACGGTGCTGCAGGTGTCGCGCTGAGTTCGCAGCAGCGCATCTCGTGCGCCGCTGATCAACAACTTCGCGCAGCAAGCTCAAGCAGCCGCTCATACAGTACGACCAAAAAACGAGCACTGTATAAACGGGACGTTTGAGTGCCGCGCTCACCGCGCCGCGAATATTTCTGCATGAAAACACCACGATTCCTTCGCGATCGGCAGTCTCATCGCTTCATTGTTATGTGATAATTCCGGCTTACTCCACCGCCGGGAAACCACATCGAATGGAAGACAATCGCAAGAAGGCGCTCAGCGCCGCGCTGGGCCAGATTGAAAAGCAGTTCGGCAAGGGCTCGGTCATGCGTCTCGGCGATGCCGCGTCGACCTACGATGTGGAGTCGGTATCCACCGGCTCCCTCGGGCTCGATATCGCGCTGGGCATCGGTGGCCTGCCGCGCGGCCGCGTCGTCGAGATCTACGGACCGGAATCTTCCGGCAAGACCACGCTCACCCTGCAGGTCGTCGCAGAGGTGCAACGTAACGGCGGCACTGCCGCGTTCGTCGACGCGGAACACGCGCTCGACCCGGCGTACGCTGGCAAGCTCGGTGTGAACATCGACGAGCTGCTCGTCTCTCAGCCGGATACCGGCGAGCAGGCCCTGGAGATCACCGACATGCTCGTGCGCTCCGGCGCGGTCGACGTGGTGGTGGTCGACTCTGTCGCCGCGCTCACGCCGAAGGCGGAGATCGAGGGCGAGATGGGCGAGCTGCAGGTCGGCCTTCATGCCCGCCTCATGTCCCAGGCGCTGCGCAAGCTCACGGGCAACATCAAGCGTTCGAACACCATCGTCATCTTCATCAACCAGATCCGCATGAAGATCGGCGTCATGTTCGGCAGCCCCGAGACCACGACGGGCGGTAACGCGCTCAAGTTCTACAGCTCGGTGCGCCTCGACATCCGCCGCATCGGTGCCATCAAGAACGGCGAAGAGGTGGTCGGTAACCTCACGCGCGTGAAGGTGGTAAAGAACAAGGTCGCCCCGCCGTTCCGCGAGGCCGAGTTCGAGATCATGTACGGCCAGGGCATCTCCCGCGAAGGCGAGATCATCGACATCGCCAGCGCTCAAAACGTTATCGAGAAGTCCGGCGCGTGGTACTCGTACAAGGGCAACCGCATCGGCCAGGGTAAGGACAACGTCCGCAACTACCTCATCCAGAACAAGGAAATCGCCCGCGAGATCGAAGAGCAGGTCCGCGCGCGCCTCCTGCCGCCGAAGGTCGTTCGCGGCAAGGACGACCAGGAAAAGTCGGCCTGAGCTGAGGCGCCCAAGCGACGCGCTTCCCAGGGGACGCACTCCAAGGGAGGGGCCTCGACCAGCTCAAGCGCGCCTCTCTTCAGCAGCCTCAAAAGCGGGGCCGGGCTCGAAGCGGACGAGAGAGGCACGTCAAAAAGCAGGGATGCTTTTTGCCGAGGCCCCGAGCGACCGGTCTTACGGCCGGTGCCGACCCCGCGTCCGCTTCGAGCCTGGCCTCGCGTGCGGTCGCGTTTCCAGCCCGTCGATCGATCCCCTGCCGGCACCCCGCAGTGAGCAAAACGACCACTCCCGCAATGCCACCCCTATCCCGCCGCTTCCCCACCCGCCGCCCCCGCAAGCCGGCCGACCCCGACGCCGCCACCAATCCCGCCAAGCTCCACGCCGCTGCCATCGCCCTCCTGGCCCGCCGCGACTACGCCGCCGGCGAGCTGCGCCAGAAACTCGAACGCCAGGGCTTCGACAAAACCCTGACCGAACAACTGATTACCGACCTCCAGGACGAAGGCCTGCTGAACGACGCCCGATACGCCGAGCACTACGTGGCCTACCACGCCGCTCGCGGCGAGGGCCCTCTGCGAATCCGCGCCGACCTCGAGTCCATGAACCTCCCGGCCGAGCTGCTGCAAGCCGCCCTGGACGCCGGCCCTGACTGGAAAGACCGCGCCAAAGAGGTCCGTACACGCCGTTTCGGGGTCGAAATGCCCAAAACGTGGCCCGACAAAGCGAAACAGGGCAGGTTTTTGCAGTACCGGGGCTTTTCATCGGATCATATCCGGGCGGCCCTCGACGATGACCTGGGCCCTGACTTCGAGCCCGACGCCGACTGACCCGACTGGAACACCCTTGACCCAACCACGCTTCATGACCGCGACGGAAGTCCGCCGCGCGTACCTCGATTTTTTCCGCCAGCACGGCCATACGGTCGTGCCCTCGAGCTCGCTCGTGCCCGGCAACGATCCGACGTTGCTGTTTACCAACGCCGGCATGGTGCAGTTCAAGGACGTCTTCCTCGGCAAGGACAAGCGCGACTACGTCCGCGCCACGTCCAGCCAGCGTTGCGTCCGCGCAGGCGGCAAGCACAACGATCTCGAGAACGTCGGCTACACCGCACGTCACCACACCTTCTTCGAGATGCTGGGTAACTTCAGCTTCGGCGACTACTTCAAGAAAGACGCCATCACGTTCGCGTGGGAATTCGTGACCGGCAAGCAGTGGCTGGGCATCGACCCGTCGCGCCTGATGGTCACCGTCTATCACACCGACGACGAGGCCTTCGACATCTGGAACAAGGTGGTGGGTCTGCCCCCGGAGCGCATCGTGCGCATCGGTGACAAGGCCGGCGGCGGTTCCGACAACTTCTGGCAGATGGGCGACACCGGCCCGTGTGGTCCGTGCACCGAAATCTTCTACGACCACGGCGCTGACGTTCCCGGAGGTCCGCCAGGCTCGCCGGATGAAGATGGCGATCGCTGGATCGAGATCTGGAACCTGGTGTTCATGCAGTACGACCGTTCGGGCGACGGCAAGCTGAATCCGCTGCCGAAGCCCTCTGTCGATACCGGCATGGGGCTCGAGCGTACGGCTGCCGTCATGCAGGGCGTGCACTCGAATTACGAGATCGATCTCTTCGTAAACATCATTCGCGCCGTCGCAGACATTGCGGGCACGAAAGACCTCACGAACAGCTCGCTGCGCGTGATTGCAGATCACATTCGCGCGTGCACGTTCCTGATCCTCGACGGCGTGCTGCCCTCGAACGAGGGACGCGGCTACGTGCTCCGACGCATCATCCGCCGCGCGATTCGTCATGGTTACAGCAAGCTCGGCATCAGCGAGCCGTTCTTCTACAAGCTCGTCGCTGCGCTCGAGAAAGAAATGGGTGCCGCGTATCCCGAGCTGACGCGCGGACGTGCGCAAGCCGAGAAGGTGCTCAAGCAGGAAGAAGAGCGCTTCGCGGAAACGTTGGCGAACGGCATGCAGATTCTCGAAGGTGCGGTGAAGTCGCTTCCGAAGGGTGGCGTCATCGACGGCAGCACGGTCTTCAAGCTCTACGACACGTACGGCTTCCCGGTGGATCTCACAGCAGACGTTGCTCGCGAGCGTGACCTGTCAATCGACCAGGCGGGTTTCGACGCTGAGATGGAAGCGCAGCGTCAACGCGCGCGCGCGGCTGGCAAGTTCAACGTGGATCTGCGGGCCGGGACCGTCATCGAGTCCCGCACCACTTTCCAAGGCTACGAAGGCACAGACGCGGAAGGTCACGTCGTCGCACTGCTGAAGAACGGGGAGCAGGTTCAGTCACTCGCTGCTGGCGAGGAGGGCGAGGTCGTTCTCGACCGCACTCCTTTCTATGCTGAATCGGGTGGGCAGGTCGGCGATGCAGGCGAGCTGTCAGGTCCCGGCGTCCGTTTCATCGTGAGCGACACGCTCAAGCGCGGCAACGCTCATTCGCACGCCGGCAAGCTAGTGGAAGGCAAGCTGGCCGTCGGCGATGCGCTCGGCGCGCATGTAGACGCGGCACGCCGTCGCGCAACTGCGCTCAACCATTCGGCCACGCATCTGCTGCACGCAGCGCTCCGCCAGGTGCTGGGTACGCACGTGACGCAGAAAGGTTCGCTCGTCGCGCCGAATCGCCTGCGCTTTGACTTCTCGCATCCGCAGCCGGTGACGGCGGATGAGCTGAAGCAGGTCGAGCATCTCGTCAACGCAGAGATTCGTCGCAACGAGCCCGCCGAAACCCAGGAGATGGCCTACGACGCCGCGGTTGAGGCCGGCGCGATGGCGCTCTTCGGCGAGAAATACGATAAGAACGTGCGCGTGCTACGCATCGGCGAGTTCTCGATGGAGCTTTGCGGCGGCACGCACGTCAAGCGCGCGGGCGACATCGGCTTCTTCAAGATCGTGAGCGAAGGCGGAACTCAGTCGGGCGTTCGGCGAATCGAGGCCATCACAGGCGAAGGCGCGCTGGACTATGTCGAGCAGACGGAGTCGCTCATCAAGGAGCTTTCCGGTCTCGTACGCGGTTCGCGCACAGACCTGGGCGACAAAGTGCGCGACGCGCTCGAGCGCATTCGCACGATGGAAAAAGAAATCCGCTCGCTCAAGGACAAGCTCGCTTCCGGCAAGGGCACGGACCTCGCGTCCAGTGCGGTTGATGTGCAGGGCGTGAAGGTGGTCGCGACGAAGGTGGATGGCGCAGACGCCGGCGCACTTCGGAATGCGGTCGACCAGCTCAAGGATCGCCTCAAGTCGGCGGTGATCGTGCTCGCGTCTGTCGAAAGTCCCGAGAAAATCGTGCTCGTGGCGGGCGTCACCAACGATCTCACTGCGCGCGTGAAGGCTGGCGAGCTCGTCGGGTCGATTGCTGCGCAGGTGGGCGGGCGCGGCGGTGGCCGGCCGGATTTTGCTCAGGCGGGTGGTACGAAGCCGGAGGCGCTCGATGCAGCGCTCGCCGGCGTCGAAGCCTTCGTGCGCTCGAAAGTCGCTGCCTGATAACCCAACCTTGTGCACTCTGCGCGCAGACCGCTGCGCGCAGCTCTGCGCAAACCGGTGCCCACGGCGCGTCGGTTGCGGTTTGCGCCGCATGCGTCGTGGCTGGCAGCGAAGTTGATGGCCGCAAAAGCGGTGGAGGCGACTTCTTCCCATGCTAGTCGTTCAAAAGTACGGCGGTACCTCGGTCGGCTCAGTTGACTTGATCAACCGCGTGGCCGCGCGCGTCGCGGCCGTACGGGAGCGAGGCGATCAGATCGCCGTCGTGGTGTCCGCGATGGGCGACTCCACCGACCGTCTCGTCGATCTCGCGAAGCAGGTGATGCCCGAGCCAACGCCGCGCGAAATGGATGTGTTGCTCACCACGGGCGAGCAGGTGTCCATTGCATTGCTCGCGATGGCCCTGAATTCCCGGGGAATTCCGGCCCGTTCCTTCACTGGCGCACAAGTTCGCGTGCTCACGACGCGCGTGCACGGCCGCGCACGCATCGAGAATGTGGAGACGGAACGACTGCGCGCAGCGCTCGACGAAGGTGTTGTGCCGATCGTCGCGGGCTTTCAAGGTGTTGATATCGACGGCAATATCACAACCATCGGTCGTGGTGGTTCTGACACGACGGCTGTCGCGCTTGCTGTGGCGTTGAAAGCGGATGAGTGCCAGATCCTGACGGATGTGGACGGTGTCTACACTACCGATCCGCGCGTCGTGCCCGATGCGCGTCGCCTCGACAGGCTCACGTTCGAAGAAATGCTGGAGCTTGCAGGGCAGGGCTCGCGCGTGCTGCACCTTCGTTCCGTTGAATTTGCCGCGAAATACAACATTCCGCTGCGTGTCCTTGCGAGCTTCGGCAGCGGGCCCGGCACGTTAATCTGTAAAGAGGACAAGCGCGTGGAAGCACCAGTGGTCGCCGGCGTCGCGTTCAATCGGGATGAGGCGCAGATTACGGTTAGCGGGCTACCCGATTCTCCCGGCACCGCTTACAGCATTCTCAAGCCGGTATCCGACGCGAATATCGAGATAGACATGATCGTGCTCGCCACCAGCCGCTCCGGTAGCACAGATCTCTCATTCACCGTTCATCGCGATGATTACGCGCAGGTTTTTCGACTCGTGCAGAGCGCGGCACGTGCGCATTCCGGCTGTTTTGTAGTGGGAAACGATCGCGTGGCCAAGTTATCCATCGTGGGTGTCGGCATGCGCTCGCACGCAGGCGTAGCGACGCAACTCTTCGGAATGCTTGCAAATGCAGGCGTGCAGATGCACCTCGTATCCACTTCCGAGATCAAGATATCTGTACTCGTTCCGGAAGAACAACTCGAGAATTGCGTGTCCCGAACGCACAGGACATTCGCCCTTTCGCGACCGTCCAACGGATGAGCGTGCGTCCATCCAGACGCCGCCGACGTATCTTCACTCAGGAGCCTGGAGATTCGGGGTTCCCCTGATGTGTCTATTTAGCGTCACACCGTAGATTTCCGACTGGATTCTTGCGGCCAGACGAACCCTGACCCAAACAGCAGGCCGCAGGATCATGGAGGAAAGAAAAAATGTTGATTTTGACCAGACGGGTTGGTGAAACAGTGATGATCGGGAACGACGTCACGGTCACCGTGCTAGGTGTAAAAGGCAACCAGGTGCGCGTCGGTATCAACGCGCCGAAGAACGTTGCCGTACACCGTGAAGAAATCTTCGAGCGCATCAAGCGCGAACAGCAAGGGGAGCCGACCGGCGAATCCGAGCCCTCAGCGGAATTCGTGTCGGCCTAGAGACGAGTGTTCCGTGCACCCGCGGTCTTCCAGGCCGCGCGGCACGGGGCTCGGACCCGGCACATGACCTGCCTGAGTTGCTATTGGAACCGAATCGCGACGTCGTTGCCATGGCAGGGCGCCACGATAGCGAGTTGTGGCAGATGTCCGAGGCAGGCGGCGTAGGCAGATTCGCCGGGTAGATGGCCCAAGCTGACAGCCGAGGCAGATAGCGAAGGCAGTTCGCTGAGGCGCAGTTGGCCGAGGCAAGCGGCCGAGGCAGATGGCCAAGGCAGGTGGCAAGGAAGCCAGCGGTAACGCCCATGATTGGCCCCGCTCGACCTCCTGCGCCCGCGAACTCCGCGACCCACCCATCTCGTCCACCGCACATACCGCCGCCCGCCTCAGCGAAGTCGCCTTTACCTTCCGCACCCTCCTTCCGTATGATGGCCGCCCCGCGCGCGGGCAGGTCCGAACGGTTTTATAACCCCCTGTCCCCGAACGCTTTTCAGCGTAGCCGGAGAGTTGGCCGAGTGGTCGAAGGCGCACCCCTGCTAAGGGTGTAGGGACCAAAAGTTCCTCGAGGGTTCGAATCCCTCACTCTCCGCCAGATTTCTCGCTTGATTCAGTCACCTGAATTACTGGTGGCGAATCCAGTGGCAAATCAAGCCCTCATTGCTGCGTGCACCTAGATACCAGCGATTTTCCGGAGGCGCTCGATCACAGCGGGAACGCGAGCCTGCTCGACATCGGTCGGGCCAAGATGCCACGGTAAGGCGTTAACGAATCGGTCTTCCACCAGCAGACCTTCGATTTCGTCAGCAAGGTATTCGCGTAGCTCAGTCTCAGACCGACGGACTTCATCAACGAGCTCCACGCGTCCGTCGACAAGATTCACGATGTCCTCGATGTCGTGACTGGCTGCGTAGTCTCCATTTCCGCGATCGAAGAAGGCCTCGAGCTTGGTTGAGAGCAGATGCGGTGGCGAAATCAGTTGGATGGATCTGCCGCTCGGAAGAGTGACGTCGCTAGCGTTTCGTACTGCGGAGAGAGCCCACTGGTTAGAGAAGCCAAAGATTTCTTTCTCTGTCGGCATGACGTCAACCTGCAGTTTCCCAATGCGCCATCGGCAGATGACAGACGCGGAATGATCCTCAGAAAATCCGATGCCGCGCAATTCCTCCGCAAACTCGTAATACGCGGCACGTGTCGCTATCTCCACAAGAATGTCTACGTCTTGAGTTGCACGAACCACTGGCCTCGCGTCGTCGGTCACCAGCAGCCCAACTGCGCATCCACCAACGAACACTACGCGATCGTTCAGGTAGCCGAGTGCGTTCGCCACGGATTCGACCAACGCCACGTTCGGATCTTGCGGGTTCATTCGAGTGTCTTCGAGAGAGCGGCACTGGCAATTTCCCGCTCACGTGCCGCGCCGATCCTGATAGCGTCAAAGAGACTCAAGGCTTCATATAACTTGGGGTCTCTCTCCGCCGCGCGTGGCACAGATGGATAGAGCGGATGTAGCGCCATGCCGCGAACTGAGCCCTTGGTGTGTGGCCACACCGGCGGCGGCTCATTAGGCATTATCAATTGCTCACGCAAAATGGGTCCGGCGTACGCTGTGGGCATGCCGCGAGTAAGCGAGCCACTCACCGGGGGAAACGCGAATCTCGCGCCGTGAAGCATGAATTCGCGCAAGAGCTCCCGAGCAACCCGTGCACCATCGCCCTCCGTGTCTGTGACGAGACGCGCCAGTCGGGCACGGCCAAGGCTCCCGTGTATTTCAGACGCAGACATATAGAGCTCGCGACCAACTCCGCTGTACGTGAATGAATCGTTTTGGCGGACGGCAAGCTTTATGAGTACAACGAGGTCTTGAGGCCGCATCACAACTTGCTGATTTTTAATACTTCCCATACGAGTCTTCGCAATTCGCAAATTACGAATACGTTGGCTCTTTGGCTCAAATAAGTCAATGGTAGTAGGTTAGGCGTGGTTTTCTACCACGGTGTACTTATAAATAATCGATGAAAATCAATATGTTATATATAAATTGGTCTATTTAGAGTTGAAACAACAGATCCAAGCTCGTAAATTCGGGCTCTATGTCAGACGTTCCCCGCAAGAAAAGCCCACGTGCGCCCTCGATGCCCCTCAATGAAGCTATTGAAGGCGCTATTCGGATCTACGAGAGAGAACATCGTCATCCCGCGCCCGTTGAGGCTGTCGCTCAGCATCTCGGCTACAAAAGCGCGAACAATGGGGCCGCAGTGAAAGCTATGGCTTCGATTCGCTACTACGGCTTACTTGACCGGCCTGCTGATGGGCAATTGGCTGTGGTCAAAGACGTAGAGTCATACCAATTCGCGCCCTCTTCAGAGGTCCGTCGCGATTTGATCAAGCGTTGGCTGAAGACACCACCTGTCTTCGCGGAGCTCCTTGACAAGTTTCAAGAAGCCCTGCCTTCCGACGCGACGCTTCGATTCGAGTTGATCCAGCGCGGGTTCCTGCCCGATGCAGTCGACGCGGTAGTGGGCGTCTTTCGGAGCTCCGTCGACTTTGCCCACTACTACGATAAGGCGCCGCAGCCCTCAGAGTCTTCAATTCCTGCAGCACGCGCCGATGAAATAGCTGCGGGTGACGCAACGGACCCATCGGCACGCGCCCAGGGCGGCGACGCTGGCATCGATCGCATTCCTATTCGATTACCCGGGGGGCGGCGTGCGTGGTTAGAGATACCAACGCCCTTTTATGACTCGGATAAAGAGAGGCTGAAAAAGCAGATCGATCTACTGCTCACAGCGGAGGACGAGGTGGGCAGCTAAGGCCAGGTGAGCGCGCTGAGGTCGCTTGAGCATTTCTTTGGCGAACACACCGATCCCCACTGGATCAGGCTGCAGCGTCGTAATCAAGAATTAACGACGCAATTTCCTCGGCGGCGTCGGCGACCTTTGATGTGAGATCCCGCGGGCTCGGCGATCGACTGCAGTTCCCCCGCCCTGAATCCTGTTGAGTGGCGGCCGCAGTCGCACCGCTCAGTGAGACTCGCCATTCAGGCAGCGTGCATCTCACTCCGGCAGCGCGTCCTCCCGTGCCCGCAGTCTCGGCGCCAGCGCCGTGTCCGCACAGCTTTTTACGACTCAGCTTGCATGCACGAGTAAATAGCCGCCCCACAGCAATAGCGCCGCGCCGGTACACCACAGGACGATCTTCATCACGAATTTGAGAACGACCCACGCCCAGTAGAGCGCGAAGCCTGCACACCCGCCGAGTAGGGCGCCGGCCATTGCGTAGCCGAGGGCGACGACGAGCGTTCCTCCGCGTTCGCTCCACCCATAGGCGGCGAACACGATTGCACACAATAGAGCGCATGCCTTGGCCGCCGACTTCGCGGTCGCCATCGATGCGGATCGCCGTGGCCGATCATTCTTCAGCTGCGCCTGCGGAGCGGCGGATCCCGGGTTTCGGCTTAGAAAATTGTCGAACTCGCGACGCCGCTGCGCCCCGACCATGCCCTCGAGCGAGGTGTAGCCGTCGGGATTTCGAAAGCCCTCCTGGTACTTCTCATAATTGCTCGGCATGGTGTCCCTCGGTGCTTTGTCATCGACGCGTTGGTCGATGTGAGCGCGCTGGTTTCTCAGGATTCTTTTCGCGACTGCATGACCTGGATGCGCGTGGGCCGCATGCCGCCTTCGTCCGCGTGACTATATGCCGCTGAAACGGTACCCCGCCGCGCAATCCGGTGATGCACCGCCGGTGATGCGCCGCGCTCCCGCATCCGCGCTCAGTTATCCAGCCTGCCCTTCCAAAACTTACAAGTCTCATCCACCGCAGCCGGCAACAGCAACTTGCCGAACAACACACCCACCACAGCCGCCACCGCCGGCGCCACGGTGAACACACCAATCAAAACACCCGTGATGGCCGCGGCCATCGCTTCCGGTGAGCCGATCTTGATCGAATCGAGAATCTGCTTCTTGGCGGCTGCGTCGATTTCCTCGCCGCCACAGACGAGCTGATAGATCGTCTTGTGCCAGCGTCGCAGGATGTTCTTGCCGAGCTCGATGACGTTATCCAGCACGCCACCGGTCGGTTGCGGCAGGCCGATGTCTGCGCCCGCGACCACGAATTTTTCGGGCGCGGCGGGATACTCCACCGCAAAAGAGCCGAGTGTCGCGAGCAGGCTATCGGTATCAGACGCGGCGAGATTCCGAACCGCCGATTGAATTTGAGGGGTCATGACTTCGTTCTCCTTGGGTCATTGTGTTGTGATTCGAGGCAGGAGGCCGGCGTCCGCCGTCCCATAAATGCTGTAGCAGAGGCCGAGTGGATTGCTGCAGGACTGCAGCAGGTGGAGCCGCGCGATTTGCACGGCGTCGCCGAGCGTCTTGCGCTGAACGAGCGCTTCGATCACCTTCCGGCCAAACACGTCGGCCATCACCATCGGAATAGTCGATTCCGTTCCGACGACGGCACGGGCGCCCCGGTCGAGAAAGAAACCGACGAATGAGCTTTCCGCGGAGTTCCAGATCTGTGCCGATTCGCACGTGTTCAGGAACACGATGGGCGCGTTCTGGAACCGCCAGTTCTGGGTGGCAGCTTCGACCAGCAGCTTGGTGAGCTGCACAGGTCCCTTCTTCAGCAGCAGTACGGTGGTCGTGTTGTCGTCGGTCAGGCTCAGATATTGATCGAGCATCTGCTTTCGGCTCGCAGCCACTTCAGGCGCGGGCGCGATCGCGGGATTCGCCTCGAGCAGGCGTTCGAGGTCACTCAACTCCTGTCGTGCATGGGTGCGGTATTGCTCGGCTGACGGGGAAGCCGGCGTGGATGCGTGACCGTGTGCATACACATAGAACATCGAGCTCACCGCGTTGAACAGCGCCGCTTTGAAATCGGCATAGCTGTCCACGATCGGCAGGTTCAGCGGGATGCTCGCCGCGGTCAGTATCTTCTCCACCTCAGCGAAGTGTTGTGCTTCATTGTCGAAGTGCCATCGAGCATAAGTCGCGCGGGGTTGTTCGAGATCTGCATTGGCCGGGCGGCTCGTGCCATCTCCCCAGCGACGGATCTCGATGGCGAACCGATAGCCCCAGAGATTGTTCGGGTCGGTTTCTTCGCCGGCCGGATCGATGGGCAGGATCTGCCAGGGGAAGACGAAACTCTTCGCCTCGCGCCCGAGCACCACCTGAACGATCGCCACGTTTGCAATAGCTTCGCGCAGGATCTGGCTGAGCTCGAAGAAGTCGCCGCCGCTCGAATAGTCGAACAGGTCTGTGACGAGCTGCGTGCCAAGCGAGCCAAAGCTCTTCAGCAGCTTGTCCCGCGCGACGCTATCGAGCTGCAGCTGGTAAAGCGCCTCGTTGAATGCGGCTTTCAGCAGGATGTCGCGGAATTTCGTGATGGACGAGTTGAGCAGGGATTCGGACAGCGTCTTCGTGGCAGAGAGCCACGGCACGCCAGGCGCATCCTTCCTTCCGGCGACGAGCGCGAACCGCCAGAGATCCGCACTTTCCCGGCTCACGGAAATCGTCAGCACACGTGCTTCGCTGCGTGGATCGAGCGGCTCGATCGCCTCGCTCTCCGGTTCTTTCTGCGTCACATGCACTGCCGGTTGTGCGTGGGTGACTGCAACGTCAGCCTCGTCGGCGACGAGGTTCATGTCGAGCTGCAGATGATCGATGAGGCTGAGGTTGTGATAGAGCCGAATGCCGATGCGACCTGTGCAGGACGTGGCACAGTCCGGCTCGAATACGAACACGGCGCTGTCACTGGAATCGCCCGACACCGGCAGGGTGATCCGGCCGAAATGGGTTTTGAAGCGAAAGCGAATGTCGCGGCCGGGAGCCGCACCGGCGCCGTCTCGATCGCTATGAGCAAAGCTGGCTCGACCGTCGCTCTCGTCCGTGATGACGGCCCAGATCGTGACCGTCTGGGTCTGTTTCACTTTCGGAGGCTTCTGCGTCTCGTCGTCGCGCGTGAGGCCGATTCGCTGTGCTCGGATGGCAACGTCCAGAGAATACTTTCGATTCGCGATGAAAGACTGCGTGATGTCGTGAGGCTGCTCGTCCGCGTCGAGAATCCGCACGTCTGTATAACGAGGCGGCGGCGGTGGCGGCGGGGCGGCGGCTTCCAGCGAAGCGGCGGCGGCGTCCACGACAACGCGAACGCGCGCGTAATCGCTGACGTAAGTGCTTTCCTCCGTCGCTGCGTCCCGCGCCGCTGAGGCGCTACGCTCGTAGTACGAAATCCCAGGTTCCGACTTCGGCGCGGCGTCTTCCGGGGGCGGCGGCAGCGGCGGCGCAGCGGCAGCAGCCTCGCCGCGGCGCGAGCCGCGTTGATTGAAATAAGACTCCATCTCGCCCGTCGCTCGCTCGAGCGTGATGAGCGCTTCGCCACTTTTCGTTTCGTAATTCCAGTCCAGTGTCTTCGGGTCGTTCAGGAAGCTCGCGATGTCTGCGACGGTGAGGGACGACTGGGCCATCCGCTTGCTGAACGAGGGCCCGAAGCCCTCGAGGTCACCGGGAATCAGCGGCAACCGCACATCCGGCCGAAGTTTTCGCAGGCGGCTCTGTAGCAACGGCAGCGTGTCAGAGAGGCGTGAGCGCCGGAGAAAACCGTTCGGCGCGAACACGAGCGGCCCCGTCGATCCACCGCGATAACGCGCGGCTTCCCACGCCGCCACGTCGACCGGCAGGTTGTGCGCGACCTCATTGACGAAGTCGGACAGCACGCGCGGAGCGTTCACGGGAATGGCGAGATCCATTCCGGAAGTGGGCAGGAACACGCTGGTTCCAACGCCTTGAATATCCCGTAGACGCAGAGGATGCGGAAAAGCGGGTGGCAACGGTCCGGAGTCGATGAATCGCAGGGCCAGCGCTTTGCCGCCGAGGTTCTCATCGGCCCACTCCACCACTTGCGCGTCGACGTACGGCGTAGCCACGTTGGGCGGCACGCTTCTCGTCCACAATCGGACGAAGCCTCGCTGCACGGCGCTCGCGTCGCGGAGCGCATCGAACAGATCATCGCCTTCCGCGACCACGTTCAGCGGCCATCTCAACGCCGCGCGCGTGTGCCAGTCCGGCACGATGGAATCGTCGAACACGAACGACGCCACGCCGCTGTCTCTCGCGAGCGATTGCGCGACGGCATGATAGCCGGGGTCTTTGACGATCTCGCCAATGCGCTCGGCGGTGCTGCGCGCCAGGCGACCCCACATCATCGGGATGATCAGACGCAGGCCGGGCACGCGAACGTTGTTTCCCGACACCATGCCCTGCGCCACTCGGCGGAGCAGGTCACTCGTCGAATCGCTTGCCTGGCGCCGCATCTTCCAACGCAGAGGCTGTGCCGAACGGATGGCGGCCGCGAGTTTTTCGGGAGATAGGCTGGAGGCCGAAAGGCCTGCGGTAGCGAAAATTCGCGCCGCGTTCTCCGGCGCTACAGGAAACCCGTTGTCAGCTTCGTTGTCCGGGGGGCTCATGAGGTCGACACCGCTTACTGTCCGGGCCGCACATTGTTCTTATGCTGAGACGGAGCATAGACGCAGAAGTGTGCTCGAGGGAATGAGCGCGGCACCGTTTCGCGGGACGCAGCGCGGCAACTGCGAGAGACGCGAAAGACTACGTTCCAGGGTGTTCGACGTCCCGGCCGAGCGGCGCCTTCACTTTTTCGCCGGCTTTCGCTCGAGCCTCTTGATCTCTATCCGTGCGCGCGCGGCGAGCGTTGAGCTCGGCTCCGAGCCGGTCTCGGCGAGCAGCTCTTTCCAAGCGGTCAGCGCGGCCTCGCGATTCGACGACGCTTCGAGCGTCAGCGCGCGTACTGCCTTCACCGTCTGCTTCTTATAAGGCTCCAGATCTGCCCATTCGATCAGCGTGCGTTGAAGCTCGAGTTGCTTGTCCATCGGAATCGCCGCGAGCATTCGCGCACGCGTCTCCGAGTCGTTCAATGCAAAGTAGTAACGACCGTAGAGATCGTTCTTGGCTGTGTCGTCGAGCGGCTCGCCGTGCTCGCGCATGTCTTCGAGTGTCCGCAGCCATTCCGCTTCGGCGTCATCCGATCTCAGGTTCGCCAAAGCTGCGAGCTGGAAATGCCGAACGTCGGCACGCGCGCGATTCGTCGCCAACGCCGCCGTGAAACGCTCGCGCGCTTCGGGCAAAGAATGCTGGCTCCATAGAATCCAGTGTGCCCAGAACACATTGGCGTAAGGATTCGTGGCATCGATCGCGACTGCTTTCCGATAGGCCACATCCGGCATCACGTCGCGATCGCCGCTGCGGTACTTCAAGAAATATGCCCATCCCAGATGCGCCTGCAGATCTGCTTGTCGCGCGCCCGTGGAGGAACTCATGCCCGCCGCGAGCGGGCCGACCAGCTTGTCCGCGAGCTCCGCAAAGGTCTGGCCGTCGGTGGCGCGGCCGTTGCGCAGCCATTGCATGGCGAGGTTTTCCTGCGCTGTGCGCGCGGCCTGCCGTTCGTTGCTGAGACCGCCGAGGAGCTTGGCGATCGTTCCGTCCGTTGCGGCGGTGTCGGCTGCTTTCTGAAAGCTGTCCCACGCGGCGGGGTAGTAGCCCGCCGCCTGTTCGGTCTGGCCGCTGAACATCTGTTCGGCGACAACCCGGCGGCGCTCGCGAAGCTCGCCTTGTGCGTGCAGCAGTTCATAGACCGCTGTACCGAAGGAGATCAGCGCTGCCGCGATGCCGATCCACGCCATGATTTTGCCGAAGCCGCGTTCTTCTGGCATCCGCTCTCACCAGTGTGATTGAGGCGACGCATGATAGCGCCGGCCGCGGCCGGCATGGTCGATGATTTCGGCGGGATTCGAGCCGACGCCTGATTTCAGACTTCGGGCGCGCGTGGAATGTCCGTGTCGCTCTTGCCTTTCCTCAATGCCGCGCGCGCTCGTTCGGCAATCGCTTCATATTGCTTGCGGATCTGCTCGAGCTCTTTCTCTTCCAGCTCTTCGAGGTTCAGCAGCGCCGTATGCGCACCTTCGGTCACGCGAATGAGCTCGTCGAGCTTCACCTGGATCGCTTCGGAGTCGCGGTTCTGGGTGTTCTGAATGAGGAACACCATCAGAAACGTGATGATCGTCGTGCCCGTGTTGATCACCAGCTGCCACGTGTCGCTGAATCCGAAGAGGGGCCCGGAAATGCCCCACACGAGAATCGTCCCCGCGGCGAGCGCGAACGCCGTGGGGCGTCCGGTCCATCGAGCCGTGGCTTGTGAGAACCGCGTAAACAGCGATCGGGATTTCGTAACGCTCATGACTCGCTCCCCGCCTGCCGCAATCCCTGTCCTGGTCGACTACGCACGCGGGTCCTGCCTCATCGGGACAGCGTGCGCATAGCAAACGGGAGTGTCGAGGTTGAGTTCCGCCCCAGCGTCGTTTTGTGGCGCCTGTGCGTTCATTGAACGCATCGCATACGGTCTTGGCGGGCCGCGCAAACTGATCGCCGAATGAGGTGGCTCAGCGCTTCACCACGGCTCCTTTCCGTCTCGGAATAGAGACGGCGGTGATTGTCAGCCGCACCGCCCGGGCCTGTGCGACTCGCAGCGCTCTGTTGCAGCAGTCGCGTGCCAATCACCGGTCCCGGGCCCCATCGCAACGTGATGCGCTTCGGTAAATTTGCATCATCCTGCGCCCCTTCTTCGGTCTCTCCAGACTGAGCGTCCGGAGAAGGGGCTTTTCTGTATGCTCACCGCCAATGGGCAAGATTTCCGTACAGGCGCTGGACCAATTCAAGGAACACGACGACAAGGTCGTGCTGGTCTCGATGGACCGCGAGGGCCTGGATCTCCTGCGTGCACACCTCGCACGCATGCCGCAGGATTCGCCGGCGATTTCACGCTTCGTGCACGCGGAGTTGACCCACGTGTTCGCCATCGGCGGCGACGTCGCGCGACTGGATGTCGCGCCGAAGCGCGTCACCTGGCGTTTGCCGGCGCCGCGACTGAAGGAATTGAAGCAACGATTGCACGGCCTGGGCGCCTCCGAGAAGCCCGCGCACGATTTCATGGAGATCAGCGGCGACGCAGAGACCCTCGTTTTGTCCGTCGACGAAGGGTATTGAGCGCCAGGTTTCGGACGCGACCGCGCACACCGTTTCGAGTGGCGACAGAAGCGACGACCCGATACCTTCGTGCAATCGATTCGGGCGGGTGAATCTGCTGTGATGGGCCTCGATCGCGCCTTCATCAAACCCCTGCGAAGGAGCTCGCCATGAGCAGTACTCCGGTGCGCAACGAAGCGGCCCCCGAGCCGTCAACGGTCCGTGCAGTCGACCTCAAGCTCGAGGTCGTCGTCATTCCGGTGTCCGACGTGGAACGTGCGAAACAGTTTTATCTCGGCCTGGGTTGGCGGCTCGATGCGGACTTTCCGGTCGGTGATGAATTCCGCGTCGTGCAAGTCACGCCCCCCGGTTCACCGTGCTCGGTTCATTTCGGCAAGGGCATTACGACGACCGCTCCGGGCACGTCGGCCGGCATGTATCTCATCGTGTCCGACATCGAGGCCGCCCGTGCTGCGCTGGTCAGTCGCGGCGTTGATGTGAGCGAGGTGTTCCACCGCGACGGTCCGGGCAAGCCGTCGCTCAGCGGGCCGGATCCGCAGCGACGCAGTTATTCGTCGTTCGCCACGTTCAGCGATCCGGACGGAAATCGTTGGCTGCTGCAGGAAATCACCGTGCGCCTGCCGGGTCGTGTGGATTCCCAGGAAACGACTTTCGGCTCCGTCAGCGACCTCGCCGCTACCCTTCGTCGAGCGGCCATCGCGCATGGCGGGCATGAAAAGCGCTTTCCGGAGCAGAAGCATGACGATTGGCCGGAGTGGTACGCCGCGTACATCGTTGCAGAACGAGGCGGCAAACCCTTGCCCACATGAGTAGCGACTTCGACGTCATCGTCATTGGCGGTGGCTCGCCCGGCGAGCACTGCGCGGGCGCGCTTGCGGAGGGCGGACTGCGCGTCGCGCTCGTCGAGCGCGAGTTGGTCGGTGGCGAGTGTTCGTACTGGGCCTGCATTCCTTCGAAAACTTTGTTGCGGCCGGGCGAAGCAACGCATGCCGCGAACGAAGCCGCCGCGACTGCGAAAGTGGATGCGGCCGCGGCTTTGGCGTGGCGCGACTTCATGGTCTCGAACTACTCGGATGCCGGCCAGCAACGCTGGCTCGCTGACAACGGCATCACCCTGCTGCGCGGTCGCGGACGGCTTGCGGGTGCAGGTGTGGTCGACGTCGACGGTGCACGCCACACCGCCGATCACATCGTCATCGCGACCGGCTCCGATCCGATCATCCCGCCGGTGCCCGGGCTGCGCGGCCTCGAAGGAATCTGGACCAACCGCGAAGTCACCGGCATGAAGGCCGTCCCGCGCCGCTTGCTGGTGCTCGGGGGCGGCGCGGTCGGCGTGGAAATGGCTCAGGCCGTGCGGCGCCTCGGAGGCGAGGTGGCTCTCGTTGAAGGCTCTGCGAATCTGCTTTCGCGCGAGCCGCGACCGCTCGGCGAAGCCCTTGGCGAGATTTTGCGTCGGGACGGAATCGATGTCGTGCTCGGCGCGCACGCCACTTCGGCGGGACGCGACGGCGATCAGTTTTTCCTGACGCTCGAGGGCGGCCGTAAGTTGAGCGGCGATCGACTGCTCGTCGCCACCGGGCGCCGTCCGCGCGTGGACGACTTGGGTCTGGAGAGCGTGGGTATCGAAGCCAACCCTCGCGGGATTTCTGTCGACTCGTATCTAAAAGCGGGCGACCGCGTGTGGGCCATCGGCGACGTCAACGGAATCTGGCAGCTCACGCACGTTGGCAAGTATCAAGGCCGCGTCGTCGCTGCGAATATCCTCGGTGAGTCGCGTGAAGCGAACTATGAAGCCGTGCCGCGCGTGATTTTCACCGATCCGCAGGCCGCGGCTGTCGGCGCGACTGAGGCGAAGTTCAGCGCCACCGCGCGCGTGGCGGAAGTCGCGAAGACGGCTACTTACACGCGGGCGTACGACCAATCGAACGGGTTTCTCACGCTTCTCAGTGATGGCAAGCGACTCACTGGTGCCTACGCGCTGGGCCCCGAAGCAGGCGAGTGGTTGCAACAGGCGACGCTGGCCATTCGCGCGCGTGTTCCGCTCGATGTGCTGCTCGATACGATCCAGCCCTTTCCCACGTTTTCCGAGATCTATCTCAACGCGCTGAAGGCGCTGGCGAAACAGATTCGCTGATCCGCTTCGCGTCGGCCGCGCGCCGAATCATTGCGGCCACGTCGCCATGAACGCGGCGACATCTCTCACTTCGCGCTCATCGTCGGCCGTGCGCGGCTCGGAAAACACCTTCGGCATCGGCGGCTTGAGATCGAGGATGAACGCGGTCAACTGTTCGGCACTCATCCGCGACCGCACGGTCTTCAGTGTCTTGCCAGCGATCTTGTCGCCGTCCGGGCCGTGGCATGCAGCGCAGGTTTGCGCGTACACACTCATCGTGTGAAAGGCCATGAGAGCGACGAACGACGCGGCCCTGCGAACGGAAACGAAGCAACGCATCGGCGATCCTTTCAAGGGAGGTCCATTTTTCGCAGCCGCGGATTATGGCTGTGATGGTCACGGTGATTCGGAGCGCGTTTGATCCGGCGAGGGCGCCTCGCGCTGTCGGGCCGCAACTCGTACGCGGGGAGCCGGCTGCTCGAGCGACCTCCTTACAGACTCTCGTAAGAGCCTATTGCTTGATGCATACGAACGATATATCGTTTGCATGCGGCACATTCGCCGCTCATTTGGATTCGACCATGTTTCACAGATCACATACTCATGATTTCCATACATATTTTGACCACCACGACTGGCACCATCGCATGCACGCCGGCGCTCGCGGAGGCCGCGGGCGTCACGGCGGAGGGCGTTCGGAAGGCCCGGACGAGCGTGGGCTCCGCGGTGGCAGAGGCGGGCCGTTCGGTCGGAGCGGAGGCCGCATGTTCGGCCCTGGCGACCTGCGCCTGGTGCTGCTCGCGCTGATCCAGGACAAGCCGCGCCATGGCTACGAGCTCATCAAGGAGCTCGAGCAGAAGTTCGGTGGCGGCTACGCGCCGAGTCCGGGATCCGTCTATCCGACGCTGACGCTGCTCGAAGAGCTGGGCCATGTTCGCGCCACGACGTCAGAGGGCACGAAGCGTCTTTTCGAGATTACCGACGAAGGCATGCGCTACCTCGTCGACAACGAGGCCGCGTTGAACAGCGCACTCGCGCGCATGGAAATGGCAGCGCGGGCCGTCTCCGGTGAAACGCCACCGCACGACCTGCATCACGCGATGCATACGTTGAAGGCGTCGTTGATGTTCCATCGCGGCGGCTGGGACGATGCGGAGACCGAGCGGGTCCGCAAGATCATCGAAGATGCGGCCGCCGCGATTGCGCGCCGACCCAGTGGGGAATAGCGCGCGAGAAAACGCTCTATTCCGCCGCCATGCGCAGCATCTGCCAGAGGCTGTGAAACTCCGACAGCAGATGCTCGCCGACGTAGCCATGTAGCACGAGGCCATCCGTCTGGCTCGGTGTGCTGAATTTGAGGCCGAAGAACGCGATGCCGGGATGACGTGAGTCGCTCGGCCCGAGCAGGTTCACCACCGTAGCGTCGAGCGACAGCTCGAACTTCGAGCTGAGCACGCTGAACGTCGCGACAAGCTTGCCTCGCTGTTCTTTGTCCAGGTCGGTGTGCGCATCGACACCGATGCGCGCACCGCTCGTGCTGAGGTCTGCGATCAGGCAAGGAAACGGCTCTGGTACGCGCAACTCGGCGCGCACACACACCTTCGCACGAGGCGCTCCACGCACGGTGCGGTGCTCGACTTCTTTTTTGAGCTTGAGATACAGATGCGGAAACGGCTCGAACATCACTTTCGCCGCCAGCGCTGAAAACCGGAAGGCCGAAGTCATCTGGAACGTGCGGCACACGAATGTCTGTCCGACGAGCACAGGCACCAGCGAGCCGTCGGGATGAACAGGCGCTGTCACGATGATGGATTGCCCATGCACTCCCATCAGCTGCACGGCATAAGCCTTGTCGGTGTCGCTCTTCGCGATGCTGATAGTGAGGTGATGGTTGTCGATGCTGTCGTCGTAGTCCCTGTACAGCCGCTCGAGTGGCGTCTCGCGGGCCGCAAGCTCTGCTTCGCGCTCGGTCTGCTCGCGCGTCTTCTTCAAGCTGCCGCTGGAGCCACCCGGGCCGTCCGGATCGGGGCCGGACATTTCGCTGCGCCGGCCGTTGCGGATGAGCATGTCGCGCAGCCGCTCGCTTTCGACGACGCGCCCTTGCGCGAGCAGCAGCTTGCCGTCACCCGTGAAAATCGAGAACGGCAGCGGTTTGCCGACGACGATACGTTCTGGATCCATCGCTACGCCCGAGCCTTTACCCTGTGACTCACGGACCTGTTTGACGGGCTGCCGGGCCATCGCTCGGGCCGCCCCCCTCTCGTTTCACTTTACGGTTCGGCGCAACATTTCTTGAGCAGCCGAGCGTGGCGCCGGTCTCATTTCCACCGCAGATGTGCTCGAATGAGGTACGGACCGCAATGGAGAGTCCCCGTTCATGACCACGCAGCGTCGCTTTCCCAGGTTGTCCTCAACCCTGGCCATTGGGTTGGTGCCGACTTTCGTCTTGTTGCTGCCTGTGGTCCAGGCGGCCGAGCGGGTGGATCTGCTGATCACCAACGGCGTGGTTTACGACGGCAGCGGCAAGGAGCCGGTGCGCTCCGACGTTGCGGTTCGCGACGGTCGCGTGGTTGGGCTCGGCAAAACGGGTGACTACACATCCAGCAAGACGCTCGACGCCAAAGGCCTCGCGGTCTCGCCGGGCTTTATCAACATGCTGTCCTGGGCGCCCGAAACGCTGCTCGAGGACGGGCGCGGCATGAGCGACCTGCGACAGGGCGTCACGCTCGAGGTGTTCGGTGAAGGCGATTCGTTTGGCCCGCTCACGCCGGCGATGAAAGAAGAGCTGCGCAAGCGGCAGTCGGACATCGTCTACAACGTCACCTGGACCTCGCTCGGGGAATTCCTGGACACGCTCGTCAAGCGCGGAGTCTCGCCCAACGTGGCGTCGTTTCTCGGCGCGGCGACGATCCGCGAGCACGAGGTGGGCTTCGCAAACCGCCCGCCCTCGGCCGCCGAGTTGTCTCGTATGCAAGACCTCGTGCGCGCAGGCATGCGCGAGGGCGCGTTGGGTATTGGCAGCGCGCTCATCTACGCGCCGGGCGTTTACGCCAGAACCGATGAGCTGATTGCGCTCACGCGTGCAGCGGGAGAGTCGGGGGGTGGTTACATCTCTCACATGCGCAGCGAGAGCAGCGGTGTGTTGAGCGCGATCGATGAGTTGGTAGCAATCGCCAAGGCCGCGAACGTCCACGCCGAGGTCTATCACCTGAAGGCGGCGGGCGAGAAGAACTGGCCCCTGATGCAGCAGGCGATCGCAAAAATCGAAGCTGCGCGCGCTTCAGGTGTGCAGGTGAGCGCGAACATGTATCCGTACACCGCCGGCGCCACGGGGCTCGATGCCGCGATGCCGCCGTGGGTGCAGGAAGGGGGCGTGGATGCGTGGATCGCGCGGCTTCAGCAACCGCAGATTCGCGCACGCGTGCTGAAGGAAATGCGCACGCCTGATGAGAGCTGGGAAAACCTGTATCTCGCGGCCGGCTCACCCGAACGCGTGCTGCTCATCGGATTCAAGAGCGACAAGCTGAAACCGCTCACCGGCAAGTCGCTGGCGGAAGTGGCGAAGCTGCGGGGCAAGTCGCCGGAAGATACGGCGATCGATCTGGTCATCGAAGATCACACGCGGGTTTCGACCGCGTATTTCCTGATGTCCGAACAGAACGTGAAACTGGGCCTGTCGCAGCCGTGGGTGAGCATAGGTTCCGATGAAGGCGCGCCGGCGCCGGAAGGCGTATTCCTGAAGAGCAATCCCCATCCGCGCGCTTACGGCGCATTTGCGCGCTTCCTGGGCAAGTATGTGCGCGAGGGACGGGTCGCGACGTTGTCGGATGCCATTCGCCGCGTGACCCAGCTTCCGGCGCAGAACTTCAAGCTGAAAGAGCGCGGTTGCCTGGCGCCGCGCTGTCACGCGGACATCGTAATCTTCGATCCAAAAACGATCGGGGACGTGGCGACGTTTGACGATCCCCAGCGGTATGCCACGGGCGTGGCGCATGTGTTCGTCAACGGCGTGCAGGTGATTCGAGACGGTGAGCACACCGGGGCCAAGCCGGGCCAGGTGGTGCGCGGGCCGGGTTGGGTGCCGCGCTAGCAGCAGCCGGCCGGCTTTTATTCAAGGTGGCTCACTGCTGGCCGCGTCTGGGCGGCTCCAAGCCACGCTGATTCAGCCTGGTTTAACCTCATTTATCCCGCCGGCAGCATCAGCATGTGAGTCGATTTCACTTCTTCCATCACGAAATACGTGTGGGTTTGCTGAACTGCACGGGCTGATGCGATCCGGTCGAGAAAGGTGCGATACCGCTCCATGCCGGTGACGCGCACTTTCAGCAGGTAGTCGAATCCACCGGCCACCATGTGGCATTCCATCACTTCGTCGTGGCCGAGCACCATGTGCTTGAAGTGCTCGAACGCGTCGGGCGTCGTGCGGTCGAGTGACACTTCGACGTAGGCCAAAAGTCCCAGCCCGAGTTTCGTGGGATTGAGCCGTGCGAAATAGCCTTCGATATAACCCTCTTTTTCCAGGCGTTTCGCGCGCTCGAACGTTGGGGTGACGGAAAGATGCACGTCCCGCGCGAGCTGCGAGATGGACGTGCGCCCGTCTTTCTGCAGTCGGGCGAGCAGCGTGCGATCGATGCGGTCGAGCCCGGTACGCGATTTCCGGGCGGGTGTGCTGCGAACCGTCTTCGATTTCTTCACCAGAAAAACACCTGTTCAGGGAGGCCATTGCAGAAAAGTTTTCCAGCCGCTCACCACTAGGCTAGGGGACTTTCCCTGTCGCCACAAGAACCCGTCCAACATGACCGTGTCGAATGCGGCTCGCCAATCCCCCGAACCTGCCAGCCGCAGTACGCTGAATAATTTCCGCGAACGCATCCGCGCCAGCGGCCGGGTCGAGGAATCCACAGCTGTCGATGGCTTGCTGGCGTCTCTGGACGCGAAAAACCCAGACCTCGCCCGCGCGACGCAACGCGCGCAGGGCTGGGTCTCGACGCTCCGAAAGGGCCATCACAAGCGTTCGTTCGTGGATTCCATGCTCGAGCGATTTCCCCTTCATACGAATGCGGGCCGGGCGCTCATGGGGCTCGCCGAGGCGTTGCTTCGCACGTCGGACGATCTGCGCGCGACCCAGCTCATCTCGGAGAAACTGGCGCAGCTGCGCGAAAGCGCGCCGCCTGCGGAGCGATCTGCGGTTCTCGATGCTGCGGTGGGGCTGTTGGGTATCGCCAGCAAGGTGCTGCCGGATGTGTCGGACGAGCTGGCCGGCCGTCGCCAGCTTGCCTCCCTCGCAAGGCCGGTCACGGCGCCGATCATTCGCGCGGCGTTCCGTCGCTCGATGCGCCTGCTGGGGCGGGACTTCGTCTTCGCCGAGTCGATGCCGGATGCATTGTCGCGCGCCCGGTCCCTTGGAAGTCAGACGTATTGTTCGTTCGACATGCTCGGCGAAGGCGCGCGCACCGAGGCCGATGCGGAGCGCTATCTCGACTCGTACGTCCGCGCCATCGAGGCGCTTCGCATGCAGTCGCCCGCAGAGCTGCATCAACGTTCGGGCGTTTCCGTAAAACTTTCGGCAATCGAGCCGCGCTATTCGCTGTCGCATCGGTCAACCGTTCTGCGACGGCTTGCGCCGCGTGCTATCGAGCTCGCGCGTGCCGCCGCGCAGGTGGGTGTCGGTCTCACCATCGACGCGGAGGAGGCGGATCGTCTCGATCTTTCGCTCGACATCATCGAAGCGATGGCTCGCGATGAACGCACTCGCGACTGGGCGGGTTTGGGCTGCGCGATTCAGGCCTATGGAATCCGTGCGCCGCACGTGATCGAGTGGGTCGCACAGCTTGCGCGAGAAACAGGCCGTCGTATGACCGTGCGCCTGGTCAAAGGCGCCTACTGGGACACGGAGATCAAGCGCGCGCAGGAGCGCGGGCTCGCGCATTTCCCCGTCTTCACGTCAAAGGTCGCCACGGATGTCAGTTACCTGGCGTGTGCTTCCCGCCTCTTCGACGCGACCGACGTAATCTATCCGCAGTTCGCCACTCACAATGCTTCCAGCATCGCCGCAGTGCTCGCGATGGCGCCGCGCGGAGCGGCCTTTGAGTTCCAGCGTCTGCACGGCATGGGCGAATCCCTGTACGACATCGTTCGTGCGGAAGCGCCGGAACTGCCGCTCGTGCGCGTCTACGCGCCGGTCGGCACGCATGAAGATCTGCTGCCGTACCTGGTTCGGCGCCTGCTCGAAAACGGCGCGAACTCGTCGTTCGTCCATCAACTCCCGAACCGCGACCTTCCCGTGGAGCATCTCGTGCGCGATCCGATCATCGAGCTCAAGCGACAGCGTGCCGAGGGAACAGCGCAGGCAGATTTTCAATCAGGTGAGCGAGCCGTCGACCGAACCGTCGACCGAGCCGTTCGCCGGCCTGACGACCTGTATGCGCCGACCCGCATCAACTCGCGCGGCGTCGATTTCGGCAATCCGGACGAGATCGAATCCCTGACGCGCTACTTGCGCACGCACTCCACGCAGGTTGGCGCTCACACGAATGCGCAGGGCGGCCCGATCATCAGCGGACGCATGGCGCGCGATCTCAACGCCGCCGTCGTCTCACCCGCGCGCACGGCTCACGTCATCGGCAAGTCTCGTGACGCAACCGATGCGGAAATCGATGAGGCCCTGCGAACTGCAGCCGCCGCGCAGCCAGCGTGGTCGGCGACGGCCGCGGAAGTTCGTGCCACCGCGCTGGATCGCGCGGCCGATCTTTTAGAACAGCGCAGCCACGAGCTCATGCGCCTGCTCGTGGAAGAGGCGGGAAAAACCCTGCCGGATGCGATCGGCGAGTTGCGCGAGGCTGTCGATTTTTGCCGTTACTACGCCGAGCGAGGTCGCGCTCTGTTTGGCGCAGGCGAGCGGATGCCCGGGCCAGCGGGCGAAAGTAACGTGCTGTCGCTGCACGGTCGCGGCGTGTTCGTCTGCATCAGTCCCTGGAATTTCCCGCTCGCCATCTTCATGGGGCAGATCACGGCCGCGCTCATGGCAGGCAATGCAGTGGTTGCCAAGCCTGCGCCTGCAACTCCGCTGATCGCTCATGCAGCCACACGGCTGTTGCATGAAGCGGGAATTCCGGAAGACATCTTGCATCTCACGCCAGCCGATGGCCCAGCGTTCGGCAAAGTTGCGTTCGCGCACCCGGCGCTTTCGGGCGTTGTGTTCACGGGCTCGACGGCCACCGCAACGACCATCAATCGTGCGCTCGCCAACCGCGATGGCGCGATCCTCCCGCTCATTGCCGAAACGGGCGGCGTGAATGCAATGATCGTCGATGCGACGGCGTTGCCGGAGCAGGTTGTCGATGACGCGATCATGTCTGCCTTCACCAGTGCGGGCCAGCGGTGCTCGGCGCTGCGTGTGCTGTACCTGCAGGACGAGATCGCGGATCGCGTGATCGAAATGCTGGTCGGTGCGATGAAGGGTCTGTCGATCGGCGACCCGGCAAGTGTCGATACCGACGTTGGGCCGCTCATCTCGCAAAACGCTGCACGCCGCTTGCGCGCTCACGCGGAGCGTATGTCACTTGAGGCGAAGCTCATCTACGCGTGCGCGCTGGACTCGCGTCACGAAGGCGGGCATTTCTTTCCGCCGCACTTGTTCGAGCTGAACTCGCTGGACCAGCTGCGCACGGAAGAATTCGGCCCGATCCTTCACGTCGTGCGCTATCGGTCGCGCGAGCTTCCAGCGGTGCTCGACGCCATTCGTCGCACCGGCTTCGGCCTCACGCTCGGCATTCACAGTCGCCTGGAATCGCTCGTCGATCACGTCTTCCGCGAAAGTGCCGTCGGCAACACCTACGTGAATCGCAGCATGATCGGTGCCGTAGTCGGCACGCAGCCGTTCGGTGGTCAGGGATTGTCGGGCACGGGCCCCAAAGCGGGCGGACCACACTATCTGCTCCGCTTCGCGACTGAACGCACGCTCACGGTGAACACGGCTGCGCTCGGTGGAAATCTCGAATTGCTCGCGCAGAGTCAGCCCAACTGAGGCTCGCATGGCTGCATAGCTTTCGATGTGTCGGCATGCGACTACAGGTGCGCATGAAAATTCTTCAGCGTTCCACTCTTGTGAGCCAGCTCTCTATACATAGCATGCTTCCATAAATACGCTGCACCGCGCGTGAACTGACGAGGTTCGATCGGGTGAGAGTGGAGTGGAGCGCCAGCGTTCGCGTTTCTGTCGCAATCGGCAGCCTGTGCCTCGCTACGCTTGCGCAAGCTCAGCAGGCAAGCGATGTTCGGCAGACCAGCGATGTTCGTCAGACCACCGATGTTCGTCAGATTATCGTGCTGAAGCAGATCGATGCGGACGATCTGAACATCACCGGATTTCTCGCCTCACGAGACGCGACCCAATTTCCGGATTATCGCGTTTACCTGGGCGTGGATTACGGCGCCGATCTCGGCAACCTGGCGACGCTCACGAGCCGCGCGTTCTACGGCACGGGAACCTATGACGGTTTCGACCCGAAAGGCCCCGCGTTGCCTGAAGAGGTTCGTAGCAGTGGTATCGGCCCCGGTCAGTGGGTGGGTGCGGACTGGAGCGTCGAGAGCCGGGTTTTTTCGCGCCACGCGCTGTCGACACGCGTTGAATACCGGCAAGAGCTGTCACTCGGCGGGCTCGACATCGGCTCGTTGATGGGTCGGCCCGCGGTGACGGTGGGTTCGTTGCCGGAGCGCCGCGTGGGCTTCATCACGAACGACAACGTTTCGCTTGCGGACAACCTGTCGCTGAACGTTCGTGTTCGATACGACGAAGCAGCGAGTTCCGCCACCAGCGCGACCCCGTCTGCGGCCATCGCGCCGCGTGTGGAGCTTGCCTACAAGCCCGCGCAGAACTCGATGCTCAACGCCGTGTTTTACCGGTATTCCGCTGACGGCCTGATGGCGTACGCACCCGTACCGGGCGGCGCACTCGCTGGCGCAAACGCGCAGATCGATACATCCGGTTTTGAAGTCGGCCTGGAGCGCAACGTTTTCGGCGGAGCGCGCACACGCCTGAGCTATGCGTGGCAGTCCACGACGGACTGGCTCGCCGGTAGCGCGAACGGAAGCCTCGCGCAGTCTCTCGCCAAGGCGAGCATGGAAGTACCGATCCTGCCAAAGCGTTTGTCGACGTCATTTGAGTTGCAGTACATCGGCCTCAACGGGCCGTTGATCGGCGCCGGCGATCGCCAGCACGTGATCGGCAACTTCACGGTGGCGAGTGGCACGGTTTCGCGCGACACGCGTGTAACGTTTGGCATGCGCAATCTGTTCGGCGCAAAGCCGGCGGGCACCTCGGGGCCCGTGACATCGTTCGTTCCGCCGGACGGTCGCAGTGTGAGGCTGGACGTCGAGCGGAAGCTGTAAAGCCGGGCGCATACCCCCGGCGTTCAGCGCATCGTTACGACATACGCCGCTCCGCGCGGCTCGACGCAAGTCTGCTTCCCTGTGAACGCGCGGATCACCTCCGCGTTTGACTCGAAGTGCGGTGTGGGCGCTGTCGTCACGAAGGACGTGAGGCCACCCAAAGCCATCGGCAACAGAAGCTGATCCGCCAGATGCGGGCCAACCGGCGCGTCATGCGCCAGGTACGCTTGAACTTCGCGGACGACATCCTGCGCGACACTTTCCGCGCTTCGCCCGCGCTCGCCGAATCCGATGAACACTTCGGTGACGTGCTCGTGCTCCAGCGTGACGACCAGCACGTTGCCGGGACCCATGTCCGACCTCACGCCGCGAATGATGAGCTGCTCCGGCCGCCAATTCAGGCGCTCGCCGACCACCGCCAGCTCGCGTTCGGCAACATGCGTGGGCACGGCGGAAATGTAGGCTTCGGCGAAGCCGCGCGAACGCGCCCCGCGCGCCGACAACTCGATGGGAGCGAGCCGGGCTGCGGGCTGGATGCGCGCCTCGATCACGCCGCCACCGCGGGGAAAGAAGCCATGACGCTCCAGCTCGAGATCGACGATGGCTCCCATGCGGGCAACCAGCGGCAAAAACGCGCGCGACAGATATTCCACCGGCGGAGCGAACTGGTTGTGCGTGCCGCCGGAAATACGAATGACGCTGGGCTCGGACGCCATCAGCAATGGCGGCAGGACTGTTTGCAGAACGAGCGTGCAGCTTCCGGCCGTTCCAATCGAAAATGAATAGCGGCCCGCGCGGAGCGCGCGCGGCTTGAACGTGAGCGAAGTCGAGCCGACGTCGCAGCCTTCCATGTCCGCGCCGGAAATTTCCGCCGCGGCTCGCGCCGCCGTCACATGCTGACGCAACAGTCCGGGCCTTTCGCGCTTGGCGCGGATGCGCTCGATGCGAAAAGCCTGTTCCGTGCACACCGCCAGCGAAAGGGCGGAGCGCAGGATCTGCCCTCCGCCCTCGCCATGCGATCCATCGATCGTAATCACCTGTCATCCTTTAACGCAGACAACCTGCTTCAACGTATGCACGATCTCCACGAGCTCGCGCTGGGCTTCCATCACCGCGTCGATGTCCTTATAGGCGGCCGGCGATTCGTCGATCACCTCTTCGTCCTTGCGACATTCCACACCCGCCGTGGCTGCCTCGTGTTCCTCGAGCGTGATGCGCTTACGCGCCTCCGTACGAGACATGGTGCGTCCTGCGCCGTGGCTGCAGCTCTCGAAACTTTCCGGGTTGCCGAGGCCGCGCACGATGTATGACCGCGCACCCATGCTTCCCGGAATGATTCCAAGCTCGCCGCGACCCGCGCGGACCGCACCCTTGCGGGTGACCAGCACGTCTTCGCCGAAGTGACGCTCGCGCGACGTGTAGTTGTGGTGACAGTTCACCGCAACGTTCCCGAACGTGAACGGCTTCAGCTCTTCACGCAACACACGCAACACAGCGTCCATCATCGACCGGCGGTTCTCGGCCGCATAATCCTGCGCCCATTCCATCGCCTCGACATAGTCGTCGAAGTGCTGCGTTCCCTCGACCAGGTAAGCCAGGTCGCGGTCCGGCAGGTTGATGAAATGACGGCGCATATCGGCGCGCGCCAGCTCGATGAACGTCTGCCCGATGAGGTTGCCGATGCCGCGCGAGCCGGAATGCAACATCACCCACACGGTCTGCGCTTCGTCGAGACAGATCTCGACGAAGTGGTTGCCGCCGCCGAGCGTTCCGAGCTGCTGCTGCGGATTCTTCGGCTTCAGTCGCGGATATTTATCCGTGATCCGATCGAGCCGGTCCGCGAGCGCACGCCAACGCGTAATCACCGAGTCCGGCGCGATCGCCCAGCTGCCCTTCAGGCTGCGGCCTGGAATCGTCACGAACCCGTGCGGCACGGCGCGTTCGATTCGCGCACGCAGCTTCGCCAGCGACTCGGGCAGATCCGACGCCGTCAGCGACGTCTGCACGGCCATCATTCCGCAGCCGATGTCGACACCGACCGCCGCCGGAATGATCGCGCCCTTCGTCGCGACGACCGATCCCACTGTCGCGCCGATGCCCACATGCACGTCCGGCATCGCAGCCACGTGGCTGAAGATGAACGGCATGCGAGCCGTGCGCGCGAGCTGGTCCTTCGCCTTCTCGTCGACGGGAACGCCGCGCGTCCACATCTTCACGTGGCGTCCACCCTCGACATGCATCACATCGTGCTTTTCAGGAGTCATGATCTCAATCCTTCTCGAATCATCCGAACGAGTCATCCGACCTGGCGACAAAAATCGATGAAACATCGCGTTCTACCGTTGAACTACGACCCCGCTGTGCTGGAGCCGGCGGGAGTCGAACCCGCACCTCGTCAGTGAAAGATGTAGTTCCATCCGCATTCGCCAAGCCAGACAAAAAAAGAGCGCGACAAAGGTGGCAGGACTTCCAGTCCGAAGACTGGCTGGGGATTTGAACCCCGTCGCCCCGAAGGGCTTTACGATGTAGTCCGTGCCTGCATTCGCGCCAAGCTTGTTACAACTCAATGGCCTCTACGCGTTCGGTCCAGTGACCGGTGCCGATCTCGCCCTTCGCGAAGCCTGCCACGATCTCGAACACCTCGTCTGAGAACCCGCCAACGTTCAACACGTCTGCGCGCTCAACCGCCTGCGTCGTCGCATACGGCTGCAGGTTGATGCAAACGAGCTTCGCCTGAGGATTCCGCGCACGGAACACCTCCCAACGTCGCTGCGTTTCCGTCGCACCTGAATCGCGGTTGTCGAGCCAGCTCTGGTTATCCGAAACCAGGATGACGAGATCCGCGCCCTGGTTCCGATCCTCGAGCCACTGCAACGGAGCGCTACACCGCGTTCCACCACCGCCGATCGCCGCCAGCTTCGCCGCATTCGTCATCACCGAATCCCGGACATTCAGGTGGACGTTACACACGTCGTTCTCGAACGGCAGCACCGTCGCTGCCCGGTTGGCCCGCACGATCGCGGCCGTCATCAGCGCGGCGACATCGATACAGCGAACGACGCTCGTCGCGCCATACCGAGTACCGGTCACCGCCGACTTCATCGAGCCGGACACGTCCGGGCACACGACTACGCGGTCGCCCAACGACGGCACGTTGTCGATCGCGATTTCCATCGCGTCCTGCAAAGCGTCTTTCACCTCCGCAGGGACAGCTGCACCGGCTGCGTGATACGCCGTCATCAGCTGGTACGGGAAAACCCGTGCCTTGCGGATGAGCTCGCGATCCCGCAACTTGTCCGCGATGCGCTCCTTCATACCGCGCATCCCGAACACACCGTGACGCGCAAACGTGTTCAGGTTCATTCGCACCATATGCCAGCCACCGCGCTCCGCCAGCGTCGCCCAGGCGTCGCGCTCGAGAGGCAGCGCCGTCAGCATCTGGAACGGCACGTCCGGCAGCGGGCTGCTCGGGTCGAACTCGTACATCACGATGTCCTGCAAGGCCTTTGGCAAGAGCGCGAAATCGTGCGGTTTGCCGAGCAACCAGCCGTTGAATGCTTCGCGCATCTTGTCCGCCGGCTTCGGATGCACCATCCGCACGATGTCCTTCAGCGACGGCTTCGCACCGATCGACGCTTCGATCAGCTTTCGCTCCGACGCTTCGTTCAACCACTTCTGCACCATCGCCTTCGGCACCGAGCCCAGCGACTTTCGGCCCACCGCGCCACTGCGCAGGATCTGCACGAACGTGCGGAGCATGCGGCCGTTATCCACGACTCGCGGAAACGCCTTCTTGAACAGCACGGTGCTCTTCATCGACAGCGCCACCAGCAAGAGCGCAGGCATGTCCTTCATCGCACCGGACTCGCGGGCATGGATCGCGCACTTCGCGAGATACTCCGCGTCGATCTCACTCGCGAGCTCGAGAACCGTGGCGAGCTGTTCTGTCGCACCGGCGTAGAACGTGTTCGAGAGGCAACCGGTGGCCGCGTACTGCGCAAGCCTGTGCTTCGGCGACAGTGCGTACGCAATCGAGCCTTCACTGTTCCAGGCATTCGCAGCCGGCGGCAGCTTGCCGCGTGCGGATGAGAACAGGGTCTTGTTGGCCATGGATGTCTCCTGAAAGACGAGGTTCGCTGGGATGGCGGCGCCCCCATGGCGCCGCCGGTTGTGCGTTGACCTCGTTTTCAGGATCAGTAGTGCAGCGGGTGTGCCAGTCGCCGCGGGATGGCTGGCGCTCGCTGTTAAGTGATTGATAACTGGCGAACTATCGCGCTAGCCGGCTGAATTTCACCCGCTGCTCGCCACCCGCCACGACCAGTCAAAGGCGCTATTGCGCTAGCGCACTATCCAATAAGCTAGTCCCATGAAGAACGTAGTCATCGGCTTTCTGGGCTCCCAACTCGACGGCGGTTCCGGTCCCGGTCGCTGGGAAAAGTGGCGGCCGACGGTTTCGCTCTGTCAGCACGACGATTTCGTCGTCGACCGGTTCGAGCTGCTCTATGCCCGCCAGCACACGAAGCTCGCGAAGCAGGTGAAGGAAGACCTCTTGGCCGTCTCGCCGGAAACGGAAGTGAACCTCCGCTCGTTCGATCCGCGCGACGCCTGGGATTTCCAGGAGGTGTACGGGCTCCTGCACGAGCTCGCGCGCACGTATCCGTTCCGCCCGGAGCACGAGCGCTATCTCATGCACATCACCACCGGCACGCACGTGGCGCAGATCTGCATGTTCATCCTCACGGAAGCGAATTATTTTCCGGCGAGCCTGCTGCAGAGCTCGCCTTCGCGCCGGCAGAGCACCGATACGGTCGGGACGATCTCCGTCATCGACCTGGACCTGTCGAAATATGATCAGATCGCCGCGCGGTTCGCGCGCGAACGGCAGGAGTCGACCGACGTTCTCAAGTCCGGCATCGCGACCCGCAATGCGGCGTTCAATCGGATGATCGACGCCATCGAGCGGGTCGCCGTGCGCTCCCGCGCGCCGCTGCTGCTCATCGGGCCCACCGGCGCGGGCAAGAGCCAGCTCGCGGCGCGCGTGTATGAGCTCAAACGCTCCCGTCATCAGCTCAAGGGCGAGTTCGTCGAAGTGAACTGCGCGACCCTGCGCGGCGACGCGGCGATCTCGACGCTGTTCGGACACGTGAAGGGCGCGTTCACCGGCGCGCAAACCGAGCGCGCGGGCCTGTTACGCAAGGCGAACGAAGGCATCGTATTCCTCGACGAGATCGGCGAGCTGGGACGCGACGAGCAGGCGATGCTGCTGAAGGCGATCGAGGAAAAGCGGTTTCTCCCCATGGGCGCGGACAAGGAGACGCAGAGCGACTTCCAGCTCATCGCCGGCACCCACCGCGATCTCCGCGATGACGTTCGCGCGGGGCGTTTTCGCGAAGACCTGCTCGCGCGCATCAATATGTGGACGTTCGTGCTGCCGCCGTTGCGCGAGCGCGCGGAAGACATCGAGCCCAACATCGAATATGAGCTCGAACGCCATGCCCGGCTCAACTCATCGAGTGTCCGGTTCAATGCCGAAGCGCGCTCCATGTACCTGCGGTTCGCGACGTCGGCCGCCGCACAGTGGGCCGGCAACTTCCGTGAGCTGTCCGCTTCAGTGAGCCGGATGGCGACCTTGGCGGACGGCGGGCGAATCGGCGAACCGCTGGTCAAAGAGGAAATCGGGCGCCTGCGCGCGGCGTGGGCGCCGGCTCGGGACGAAGGGCTCGCTGCGTATCTGTCGAGCGCCCAGCTCGAAGCGCTCGATCTGTTCGATCGCCTGCAACTCGAGGCCGTCATCGGCGTGTGCCGCGAATCCACCTCCGCCGCGGATGCGGGCCGAAAGCTGTTCGCCGCCACCCGCCAGAAGCGAAACACCGTGAACGACTCGGACCGCCTGCGCAAATACCTGGCGCGTTTCGGCCTGGATTGGGCGTATCTTCGCGGGACAACACGAGAATAGGGGTCTCGGAGCATGTTCACCGTCAGCTCATATCCAGTCGCAGTGGTCTTGTGTGTGATCACCATGTTGTGTTGGGGCTCCTGGGCCAACACCCAGAAGCTCGCGAGCAAGGAATGGCGTTTCCAGCTGTTCTACTGGGACTACGCGATCGGCGTGCTGTTGCTGGCGGTGATCCTGGCCTTCACGCTGGGTAGTTCTGGCGAGGCCGGCCGCGGATTTCTCGCAGACCTGCGCCAGGCGGATTCGAAGTGGCTGGGCTCCGCGTTCCTCGGCGGGGTCATCTTCAATCTCTCGAATATTCTGCTCGTTGCGGCGATCGATATCGCGGGTCTCGCGGTCGCATTTCCCATCGGCGTTGGGCTCGCATTGGTTCTGGGCGTCATCACCACTTATGCGGCCACAGGTTCCGGCAACGTGCCGATGCTGTCGGCGGGCGTCGCGTGCATCATGATTGCGATCATTCTCGACGCGCTTGCGTACAGGCGGCTTGCTTCGGCGTCGTCGCAACTTCTCACCCGTGGGATCGTGCTTTCGGTCGTCGCTGGCGTTCTGATGGGTGGGTTTTACAGCTTCGTCGCGCAATCGATCGGCACGCTGGACGTTACGACCCAGGCGCTGGAACCCGGCAAGCTCTCGCCGTACACCGCACTGGTGTTCTTCTCTTTGGGGCTGTTTCTCTCGAACTTCGTGTGGAACACCATCGTGATGGTGAAGCCCTTCAGCGGTAAGCCTGTTTCCTACAGGGACTACTTCACCCAGGGAAACACTCGCCTGCACCTCGTGGGGATTCTGGGCGGCGTCATCTGGAATCTCGGGATGTCGCTGAGCATTCTCGCTGGCGCCGCTGCCGGCGCCGCGTTGTCGTATGGGCTGGGTCAGGGCGCAACGATGATCGGCGCAATCTGGGGCGTGTTCATCTGGAAGGAGTTCAAGCGAGCGCCGCCTGGCACGGGGAAGCTGCTCGGCGCGATGTTCGTGTTCTACGTGCTCGGGCTCGGCATTTTGATCGCTTCGAAGGTGTAAGGGAGACTCGCCGTGGCCCGTCCGCGCATCGTTGTCGTCGGCAGTTCCAACACGGATTTCATCATTCGGCTCGACCACATTCCGAAGCCGGGCGAAACGATTCTCGGCGGCGAGTTCCTGACGGCCGCGGGCGGAAAGGGCGCGAATCAGGCAGTCGCCGCGGCGCGTGCCGGCGGCGCGGTCAGTTTCGTGGCGCGCGTGGGCAAGGATTCGCTCGGTGACCAGGCGGTCGCGAACTTCGTCGCGGATCGCATCGACGTGTCACACGTGAATCGCGATGCTCGCGCGGCATCGGGTGCGGCGCTGATCTTCGTGGCCCGCAGCGGCGAGAACAGCATCGCGGTCGCCAGCGGCGCGAACGGCAATCTCACACCGGGCGATGTTCGCCGGGCGCGGCCCTTGATCGCTCGCGCGAAAGTGGTGCTCGTGCAGTTGGAGACGCCGCTCGAGACAGTGCAGGCCGCCGCGCGTTTTGCAGCAGCGGCGGGCGTGCAGGTCATCCTGAATCCCGCGCCGGCTCGCGCATTACCAAACAGCTTGCTGAAGCTCGTCTCGATTCTGACGCCCAACGAATCCGAGGCCGAGCTTCTCACGGGCATCGCGGTCACGAATATTGCCAGCGCGACGCGTGCGGCAGAGAAGCTGCGCAAACGCGGCGTCGGCACTGTGGTGGTGACGATGGGCGCAGCGGGCGCGCTGGTGGTCGACGACGAGGGTATCGATGTGGTGCCGGGTTTCAAGGTGAAAGCCATCGACACCACTGCCGCGGGCGACACCTTCAATGGCGCGCTGGCGGTCGCATTGGCAGAAGGACAACCGTTGCGCCAGGCGGTGCAGCTCGCAAACGCTGCGGCCGCCATTTCCGTGACGCGCTTGGGTGCGCAGCCCTCCGCCCCGGATCGAAATTCCATCGATCGCTTTCTCAGGCGCGGCGGGGTCAAGCCGGTGCGGTGAGACGAGTCCCAAAGGGCATTGCATGGAGCGGCCGTTTCGGGGGACTTTGCTTCGCGCTCGATACTGACCACGCGCCATAATTCGCCCGAATCCCGCCCCGCGTCCGCCCCTGTGGGCGCGCATCGTTGCCGTGTCTCCCAGGGATGCAGGCAACCGACATGGTCGAAACGATAGCGGACCTTCCGCGCTCCACATTCTGGTCCACTGCGCGTAGCGCGGTCCTTTTGCTCTTCGGTGTGGCGCTGCCGCTCGCGGCGTTGATTGTCGAGTGGCGGTTCGGCTTCAACGCAGAGGTGTTCTTCGACCCGATTCCGACGGTCGGACACATCGTGCTGGTCGCATTTGTCGCGATGGCCAACGGATTTGGCTGGTACGTCTGCAACTACCAGCGCACGACGCTGCTTCGCTGGGCCGCACTCGCTAACGGAATCGCGATGGGCGTGGCGACGTTCTACTCGATTCTGTTCCTGCCGCTGATGCCGCTCGGCGCCGTGATGATTCTCTACTTCGCGCTCGGCGCGCTCACCTGGGCACCGATCTGCGCGCTCATCGTCGCGCTCCGCCTTCGAGTGCGGCTCGCACGCAGCGGTGCTCCGATGAAGCTGTCGAAGTTATCGTGGGCCGGTGTTGCATTCGGATTCTTCGCGCTGATCGCGCTGGAATTGCCATCCACGATCACACGCGTCGCCGTGCGCATGGCGAGCACCAACGTCGCGGAAGACCGTGCGCGTGGAATTCAGTGGCTGCGCGCCGTCGGCAGCGAGAGAGTGCTGCTTCGCATGTGTTACGTGCGCACGGGAAGCGCGACGGATGTGATGAGCTTCCTCATCAACTGGGACCGTCCGGTCGATCCGCAAACGGCCCGCCAGATCTATTACCGCGTCACGGGCCGGTCGTTCAATTCCGTTCCACCGCCGGTCGACCTGCATCCGAATCGGGACAGTCTGTTCCGTTGGCGCGATCCGGACGTCGATCAGGGTGGCGAGCTCGTCGGCGGTCGAATTCGAGATCTGTCGCTCGCGAGCTCCACACTCGATGGATCCGTGAGCGCCGAGGCCGCGCTCGGTTATCTCGAATGGACGATGTCGTTCCGGAACGATTCCCCGCAGATGCGCGAAGCGCGGGCGCAGATCGCGTTGCCGCCGGGCGCTGTCGTTTCGCGAGTGACGCTGTGGGTGAACGGGCACGAGCAGGAAGCGGCGTTCGGAGGTCGAAGCCAGGTGCGGCAGGCTTATCAGGCTGTGGTTCGGCAGAACCGCGATCCTGTGCTGGTCACCACCGCGGGCCCGGATCGCGTGAATTTTCAACTGTTCCCGGTGCCAGTGGGCGGCGAGATGAAGGTGCGCATTGGCATGACGGTTCCCTTGCACGTGATCAACGCGCGCGAAGGCCTGCTCCGGCTTCCGTATCTCAACGAGCGTAACTTCGAAGTGCGCGACGGCTTGCGGCACGCGATCTGGATCGAATCGAAAGCGCCGCTGCAGAGCGCGCTCGCTGCGAGCACGGGCCCGAATCAGGGGACGTTGCGCGCCTTCGTCGATGACGCACACCTGGATGCTGAAGCTGCCGTGATCGCGTCACGTCCCGAAGGGGATGTGGTCTGGTCCGAGGATCCTCAGTCACAGCTGCACGTCGTGCGTCAGGTGATCACGCGCGACGACGAGGCAGATCGGCCGCAAGCACTCGTGCTGGTGATGGATGGCTCCGCGTCGACGACGACCGTCGCCAGCGCGATTGCGAAACAACTCGAAACGCTTCCGTCGACCGTGGGCGTAAAACTGGTGTTTGCTCGGGACGGGATCGAACCCTCCGAAAAGAACCCCACGCTTTCCGGCACTGAAGCGGCGAAACAGGTGCGGAGCTTCCGCTACCGAGGTGGCACGGACAACACGAGCGCCTTGGTTCGGGGCCTCGATCTGGCCGGCGCGCAAGCGGACTCCGTGCTGCTGTGGATCCACGGTCCGCAGCCGCTGATTCTGGAAGATACGTTGCCGCTGCATCAGCAGCTGGCGCGTGGGCAGGTTCCGGCGAAGTGGTTCGAGTTGCAGGTCGCACCGGGTCGTAACGTGATCGCGGAAAGTCTCGATGACGCGGCCGTGATGGAGACGCTGCGTATGGACGACGTCGTGCGGCTGTTTGCTGGCTGGAGCTCCGGCGGCATTCAGATGACGGTGCAGCGGGAGCGCATCGACTACATGCCGGAAGAGATGCCGGCGGAGGCACGTACTTCGGAGCACCTCGCGCGTCTCTGGGCCAACGACGAAGTGATTCGTCTGCTTCGATCCGGTGGGGCTCATCGAAATGAAGCGGTCGAGATCGCGCAGGACTATCACCTCGTGACGCCGGTGAGTGGTGCGGTGGTTCTGGAGACGCGCGAACAGTATGTTGCTGCGGGGCTGGAGCCGGTTCCGGAGGGATCGGTGCCGACCATTCCGGAGCCGGAGGAGTGGGCGCTCATCATCGTGGCGCTGGGGACGATTGCGTTTGTGGGGTGGCGGCGCGGAGGGAGAGCTCATGCGCAAGTGGCTTGAACGCGAGCTGCCTCTCGCGGCGCTAGCCGTTGCATTCTGGCCGGCGTGGCAGTGGCTCGCGATTCGGGTGGCCAGCGATAGTGCGGACGCTTGGGGGCTCGTCAGTTTTGCGACGGCGGGTGCGTTGCTATGGCGAGATCGGGCAGGGCTTTCACCGGGCGGTGACAGCCACCACCACAGCCAAACCCACAGCCACACGTCCCGCGCTGGCACCGCCGCCGGAGTCGGCCGCGGCGCTGGTATTGGCACCGGCATCGGCACCGCCGCCGGGGTCGGCTGCGGCGCTGGTATTGGCGCCGGCTTCGGCGCCGGCGCTCGCGCTCGATGGACGCTTCCGATCGTCCTCACCGTCGCATATGCGGCGTCTTTCCCCTTCACGCCCCCTCTGCTACACGCGATCATCGCGATGACAGCAATAACCGCCGCGTGCAGCTCTCTCTGGTCCAACAAACCGCTCGACCTGCGCTTGTGGGGCCTGCTCCTGCTGGCATTGCCGCTCGTGCCAACACTGAACTTCTATCTTGGCTATCCCCTGCGCGTTCTCGTCGGCGATGTCGCTTCAGCCTTGCTACAGCTCAACGGTCTCGCCGTAACCCGCGACGGCGCAGCACTTGTCTGGGATGGCAAGCAAGTATCGATCGACGCTCCCTGCAGCGGCATCAAGATGCTGTGGACCGGCCTCTACTCCAGCTGCGCGCTGGCCATGCTGCTCCGACTCGAAGGTTGGCGCTTCGTCCTGCTCGTGACATGCGCGGTGCTCGTCGTACTGCTCGCCAACATCCTGCGCGCGACGGCCCTCTTTTACGTCGAGGCCGGATTTCTCCCGCAAGCCGCGCCGGCGCACGAAGCCATCGGTGTCGTGGTGTTCGCGGCGGCTGCGATTCTGATCGCGCTAGGTGCGAATAGGCTACGAAGCCTCGATCGCGAGGAACTGGCGTGAGAATTGCCGCGAAGGGAGCAGGCACACCAGCCACATCAGGCATACCGGTTCTGCTCATCGCGTGCGCCATCGCCGCGTTGACACCGACGCTTTCGGCCCGCCACGCGCTGTCGGCCGCCCCGCCCTCGGCTGATCATCAAAACTCCGCGCCTGTCTGGCCCACTCGATTCGAAGGCAAGCCGTTGCGCTCATTGCCGCTCGGCGAGCGAGAGCGGCGCTTCGCCGCCGACTTCCCCGGCCATATCGCGCGCTTCACTGACGGCGAGCGTGAAATCGTCATGCGTTGGGTGTCACGCGAGACACGCATGCTCCATCCGGCGAGTGATTGTTTTCGCGGCATGGGCTACACGCTCACGCCGCGGCCGTTGAGTGTCGACTCGACTGGCGCACGCTGGGGCGCATTCATCGCAAGACACGGCAATCAACGCCTCGACGTGCGCGAGCGCCTCTACGACGACGCAGGGAACGAATGGACGGACGTTTCCGCCTGGTACTGGGCCGCTACAACCGGCACATCACGGGGTCCCTGGTGGGCCATTACAACAGCACAGGTTGCCATCGAGTCGGCCGCGCTCCAGCATTGAGGCTTCCACGTCACGCGGTGATCGTCCATGCGCCAATCCACCCACACGCTTCGGGTCCGCACCACTCGTCGCGGCCTGAAAGACATCACGGATGAAATCCAAGCCTGGCTCGGCGGCCAGTCCATCACCACCGGGTTGCTGACGGTCTTTTGTCGCCACACGTCCGCGTCGCTGCTGATTCAGGAAAATGCGGCGCCCGAAGTCCGCACGGATCTCGAAGCCTTTTTCGAGCAAATCGCCCCCGAGGATCCCACCCGCTACGCGCACGACGATGAGGGGCCAGACGACATGCCGGCCCATCTCCGCGTCGCGCTGACGCAGACTCATCTCTCGATTCCCGTCATCGACTCCCGTCTGTCCCTCGGCACCTGGCAGGCGATCTATCTCTTCGAGCACCGCCGCCGCCCGCACGACCGCGAGATCGTCCTGCACGTCATCGGCGCGTGATACTCGTCCGGGCCGTTCGTATATTGAAGGGATGACAACGGATGTGCACGAAACGAGCGTGTTCCTGGGCGCGGAGTCTGACCAGCCGAACTGGCAGGCCGTCTACGCGGAGCAGCTTCCGAAGGTCTACAACTTTCTGCGCTATCGGCTCGGCAACGAAGCGATAGCGGAAGACCTGACGTCACGCACCTTCGAAAAAGCGTGGCGAGAGCGGCATCGATATCGGCGCGAGCTAGCGAGCTTCTACACGTGGCTCTTGCGAATTGCGCGCAACGTCGCAGTGGATCACCTGCGAACCGCGCACGAGCACGAGCCGCTCGAGGAAGCGCAGGACGCGCCCGCAGACGGCACGCCGGAGGAAGAAGCCGTGATTCGCTCGAACTTTGCGCGGCTGACGGCGCTGGTGTCGACGCTGCCGGAACGCGAGCGGGAGCTGCTCGCGCTCAAGTACGGCGCCGGCGCGACCAATCGAGCGATTGCCGATGTCACGGGAATCAGTGAATCGAACGTAGGCACCATCCTTCACCGCACCGTGCAAACGCTGCGCGCTCGATGGTGAATCAGGAGAACATGATGGACGACCTATTCATGCTGAGCGGACTGCGGCGTCCCCGCGCAGAATTCGCGAAACGTTTGAGTGAGCGACTCGATCAGATCGACTTCCAGCAGCAGGCGGCTCGCCGTCCGCTGCGCCCTGCGGCGCGCATTACGGCCTGGGCTGCCGGTGTGTTGCTGGCGGTGGGCGCGTTTGCCGTTCCGTCGGTGCGGGCGGGCGCGCAGGCTTTTCTCGATTTGTTCCGTGTCGTGAATTTCGCGCCGGTGGCGGTGAATCCGGAGCAGATGAAAGAGGTGGTTTCGAAGCAGCAACTCGACCTGCCGAAGCTGCTCGGCGAACAGGTGCAGATTCTCAAGGAGCCGACACCGCCGCAATCTTTCACATCGATCAGCGCCGCGGGCGCTGCGGCGGGCCTTCGCGTTCGCACGCCAGCGTGGTTGCCCGTTGGCGTCGAGCAGCAACGTATCGATGTCGGCGGCGAGAGTGCTGCCAGCGTCACGGTGAGCGCGGAGAAGATCAATCAGCTGCTGGAAGCATTCGACTTCACGGACCTGTCCGTGCCGGATAGCGTCGATGGTCAGGTGGCAACGATGCGAATGCCGCCGGTCGTGCACATCGGTTATGGAAGCGAAAAGACACACGTCTCCCTCATGCAGGCACGACAGCCCGAAGTGTCATTTCCGGCCGGCACCGATCTTGCGCTGCTTGCTGAAGTGGCGTTGCGTGTGATGGGCATCGAGCGCGCCGAGGCGCATCGATTCGCGCAGAACGTCGATTGGCGGACCACGCTCATCGTACCTGTGCCGGTGAATGTAGCGCGGTTCCGGCAAGTGGATATCCAGGGCCATCCCGGCCTGCTGATCGAGAACGCACGCGAATCCGGGAAAGTCGACGTGCCGCGTCGGGGCCAGATCCTGTGGTCTTCGGGTGACACGGTGTTCGCCCTGGCGGGCAACCTGCCCTCGTCACAGCTGTTCGAAATCGCGCAGTCGGTGCAATGAGTCGCGCGGCGTCATGAGCGATATCGCGATCGAAACGCGCCAGCTGCGCAAGCAGTTCGGCGCGAACCTCGCGGTGGCGGATCTTTCGTTGCGCATCGGTCGCGGCGAAGTGTTCGGCTTTCTCGGGCCGAACGGCGCTGGCAAAACGACTTCGATCAAGATGCTGCTCGGGCTCGTCGAACCCACCAGCGGTGCGGCCACGTTGCTCGGCGCGCCGCTGGGCAATCGGGCCGCGCGCGGGCGCATCGGTTTTCTGCCAGAGCATTTTCGGTTCCATGACGCGCTGACGGGCCGCGAGCTGCTGAGAATGCACGGCCGGTTGCAAGGCCTGCGCGGCACGGCGCTCGAGCGGCGTATCGATCGGTTGCTCGAGCGCGTGAGTCTCGACGAAGCGCAGGATCGTCCGCTTCGCGAGTTCAGCAAGGGAATGACGCAGCGTGCGGGTCTCGCGCAGGCGCTCATCGCCGAGCCGGATCTGGTGTTTCTCGACGAACCCACGTCCGGCCTGGATCCGCTCGGTCGCGTGCTGGTGCGCGAGCTGATCGAAGAATGTCGCGCGCGCGGCGCTACGGTGTTCCTGAATTCGCATCTGCTCGGCGAAGTCGAGGCGACGTGCGATCGCGTGGTGTTCGTGAAGCAGGGGCGCGCCGTCCACGAAATGTCGCTGGCCGCCGCGGCGGACGCCGCCAGTGCACTCGATGTCGAGATGACGATCGACCGATGCGATCCAGAGATCCTCGAAGGGCTCGCTGCATTCGGTCATGAGGTTCGCAGCGAAGGCAGACATGTCCGTTTGCGCGCTCATTCAGCGCAGTCCGTGCCGGACATCGCGCGTTGGCTGGTGGGGAAAGGAGTGGGCATCCATGCACTCGGCAGCCGCCGGAAGTCTCTCGAAGAATGGTTCATCGAAGTCATGGGCGATGACCAGCGTCCTGGCTGAGGCCGGTCGCAGCGTGCAGGGCATCCTCACGATTGCCCATCTCACGTGGATCGACGTCCGCCGCAAGCGAATCGTGCTCGCCGCGATCCTTTGCGGTCTCGCGTTTCTGGCCGTGTTCGCCGTTGCAGCGTGGTTCGCAACCGGTGTGGGTGAGCGCGGTGGGCCACGCTCGCTGCTGCAGATGCAGATGATGCGGCAGACCTTCGCGTTGGTCGGCCTCTACGCCGTGAACTTCTTCGTCGCCATGCTCGCGATGATGCTGCCCGTCGATACGTTGTCCGGCGAGATCACGAGCGGCGTGATCCAGACGATCGCGTCCAAGCCGGTGCGGCGTGCCGACATCGTGCTGGGCAAGTGGCTCATGCACACGTTCATGATCGCGGGCTATCTCGTTCTCATGACCGGCGGAATCCTGCTGATCATGTGGATCTTCACCGGCTTCGAGCAGCGAAACCTATCGTCCGCGCTCGTGTTGATGTGGCTCGAAGCCTGCGTCCTGCTGACCGTGAGCATCGCCGGCGGCGTGCGTTTTTCCACCGTCACCAACGGAATCGTGTCGTTCGGTCTGTACGCAGTGGCCTTCATCGGCGGGCTCATTGAACAGGTGGGCGTTGTGATCGGCAATGCCACGTCACGCTATATCGGCACGGCGATCAGTCTCGTCACGCCGTCGGATGCGCTGTGGCGGCTCGCCGCGAACGAGCTCATGCCGGCATACATGTCGCAGCTTCAGGTGGGGCCATTCAGCTCTGCGTCCGTGCCCAGCGCGGCGATGGTGTGGTGGTCTACGGGGTTGATGCTCGCGATTCTGGCGCTTGCAATCCGCGGCTTTCAGAAGCGGCCGCTTTGATCTTTGCTGCTCGACGCTCGCCGAGCGCTGCCTGCAGAGCATCCGGCAACCGGAGCATCCAGTAATACGAGTGATGCGTGCCGGGCGCTTCGTGATAGCTCACGTCATACCCTTTGCCGGTCAGCACCGATCGCATCAGCCGATTCGACGACAGCATGCCGCCGCCTTCCCACGTGCCGACGTCGAGGAAGAAGCGAATTTTCACGCGCGGCGCTTCGGCCATGTGCTTGATGATCCAACCGCTATCGGGATTGCCGGCGCGCAGGTTGCTCAACGCCGGCGCGCCACTCACCGGCGGTGACCAACCGAACGAGCCGGATTGCGAGATCGCATTTCCAAAGACGCCCGGATGTTTGAATGCGGTGTAGGCCGCGGCGAGTCCGCCGTAACTCGAGCCCAGCACTGCATTTCTCATCGGATCGCCGCTCAGGCGATAGTGCGCCTGCAGGTCTGGCACGAGCTCCTCGCCAATGAATTTCTGGAAAGCGTCGTTCGGGGGAAATTCGTTGTCCCGGTCCGGTGATTCGAGAAACACGGCAATCAGCGGCGGAATCGCTTTTTCCGCGATCAGGTTGTCCAGGATCGCAGGCGTCGGCACGGCAGTGGTGTACTGAACGCCATCGAACACGAGCAGCAACCCGTAACTGTGAAAGCCTTTCTTGTAGCCCGGCGGCGTGTAGACCTGCACTGCGCGGCTGCCGGCTGCAACAGTCTGGACCATGCCGTGCGGAACATCGTCGCGCTTCTTCAGGAACGGGCTCGTCGTGGCATCCGGACCTTGCGTGTGCGATGTGACGGTGTTGTTCCACTCCGCGGTGTCTGCGTTGAGCGGATCGCGAAAGGTTTCGTACTCGACGTCGTCCATCGTGAAATACGTGGAGCGATCGGGCGAAGCGTGCCAGCCCTTCGGTGAAATGAGCTCGTAGCGAATGTGCGCGGAACGCGGCAACGTGTAGCTCGTGTACCAGACGTTGCTGTCGCCGAGCCGCGTGAACTTATCGAAGCCGCCGCGTTCGGCGCGCAACGGCATCCAGGCGTTGAAGAGCACGTTCAGCGCCACCTGGCCCGGTTGCGCCTGCCATAGCCAGGTGTAGAGCGCATCGTCCGCTGCGCCGGGAAGGGTTTCGATGAGCGGCGTGTTGCCGGATTTCACCTGTTTCCAGAATGAGTCGAGTGCGGTTTCGTCGTGCGCACGCAGGGACGCGGCGAGCGCGCGCAGCTTCGGGCTCGCCGGCCCGGCGGCGGCCTCACTTTCTGCGCCGGAGGCCAAGGTGCAGCCCGTGGTGAGCAGGGCGGCGAGCAGGAGTGTTCGGATTTTTTGCATCGGCCGAAGCGTACACGGCGCGCCGTCCGGGTGACGAGCTTGCGCCGCGTTCGCCGGCCGATCCGCCTTTCGCCGGCCCATGCGCCCTCAACGGCTGTAGTCGAGCTTCGGGTACCAGTCGGTGCCGCGGCCTTCGGGCAGGCAATCGAGAATCGTCCACAGCGGCATGAGGTCCGGTGCGCCGCGCGGGTCCTGGCCCGGGTCTGCGGTTTCGCCGCCCATTTCGCCCGCCCAGAAATGACGAATCGTCCCGTCGCGCCGCGTGAAGACATTGAACGCCGCGGTGTCGCCGCCATCCGGCGTGATGGCGAAATAATCGCGGCTGAACTCCTGCGAAGGATCGGAATACAGCCGCAGGTTGCGCCAGCCGCGCTCTTTCTTGAACGCGACGAGCCGCTCGATCGGCGAACGCGCGATGATGACCAGCGAAGTGCGTTGATCGACGTCGCGTGCTTCGCCGTCCCAGGCGCTCAGCAGCGACGTGCACATCGGGCACGGCCGCTCGCGCTGGGGGCCGAACATGTAGCTGTACGTCACCAGGCTTTCCTTGTCCTGGAACAGGTCCTGGAAACTGGCGGGACCGTTCTCGCCGATGAATCGATAAGGCTTCGTGACCGGCCCGCCGGGCGGCAGCGCCCGGCGCAATTCGGCGACGCGCTCGATATGACGGCGCAGCTCGATTTCCTCTGCCAGCAGCGCCTGGCGCGCGCGGCGATATTCGGCGCTCTCGTTCGGCATCCGCATGGGATTCCGTTTGACGAGCTCGGTGGCCGGCGTGAGCGGGGGGTTGGCGGACATGCAGGTCTCCTGTTTCCGTGGCGTCTGATCGAAGACGAACCACGGCGGCGGCGCTCGACACGCCCGCACAGGAATTAATTTGGCGTGACCGGCGCAGCCAGCGTCTCAGCGCGGCCGGCGACCCGCCGCCACCGCCTCGACGTCGTCGAGCGTGGTCTGCGCGCTTTGCACGAGCGCATCGTCATCGCCGTGATAAACCGCTTCACGCAGCGCTTCGCGGATGTGGTTGTCCGCGTCTCCCTGATCGATCGCGAGCGTGCGCAGGGATCGAAGGGCGAGCGGCTTGTCGGTACGCGGATCGCCCGACTTCAGCACGCGAGTGAGCACAGGAAGGGCCTGCGCACGCGGTGCTTTCGCAAGCGCGGCGATGGCCGCTTCACGCGCTTTCGCGTCAGCGCCGCCGGCGGCGGCCACCCATTTGCCGACGGTGTCGCCCGATGTGGCGCCAGCGGTGTCAGCCGACGCTTGCGGAGCGCCCCCATTCATTGAAGCCTCGGTCGGGGAAGGCAACGCGCCCGGCGCCGGAGCAGCCGACGCTGGCGCAGCCGAGGCTGGAGTCACCGCCGCCGGCGCAACCACGATAGGTTGCCCGACATGCGGCACATCATCCGCCTCGGTGCGCATCGCGCGCGCGTAGCCGAAGATCACGATGAATCCCAGCGCAAACAAACCGACGAGCGTCGCCGAGGGACGCCAATTGCGTTTCACGCTCGCCTTCGATGTGCGCGTCTCAGCCAAGAATGGCCACCACTCGTTGGAAACACCAGAACGCGGCGACAGATCCGATTCCATACAGCGCCGGCGTGCGGCCGCGCTGGAACAGCGGGTAACGACGCAGGGCAAGCCACACCAGGCCTGCAAATCCAACCGTCATGAGTTGTCCGATCTCCACGCCGAGATTGAACGTGAGAAGGGCCGTAAAGAGGTTACGCGCGGGCAATCCCACTTCCTTGAGCGCTCCCGCGAACCCCAGCCCGTGCACGAGGCCGAACAGGAACGCGAGCAGGGCGGGCCAGCGTTTCGCGAGCGTCATCTTCGGATTCAGCGCTTCCGCGGCCACGAGCACGATCGACAGCGCGATGGTCGCTTCGACTGGCGGCGGACGCAGCGTGAGCCAACCCAAGGCGGCACTCGCGAGCGTGAGGCTGTGAGCTGCGGTGAATGCGGTGATCGTCCACACGAGCTTGCGCTGGAAGCCGACGAGGAACAGCAAGCCGAACACGAACATCAGGTGATCGAAACCCGACAGGATGTGCTCGATGCCGAGCACCGTATAAGCCGACGCGATTTCATCCCAGCCTCGTGTGTCTTTGGCGGAGCCGAACAGCTGCACTTTCGGCTGGCTGCGCGTGAGCGTGTAGACGCTGGACTCGCCATCCAGCCAGTACACCTTCGCGAGCACGGCCGAGTAGCTCTGGCCGACGCCTTCGATTTCGAGCGTGCCTTTGAGCCCGGCGGGTCCGCAGCGAAGCGTGTTGACCTCGGAGACGCAGCCTTCCGGCCAGTGCGGCACGAGATCGTCTGTGCCCGCGCGCTTGTCGTTGGTGGCGGACCATTGCCACAGGAACTCGCCGCGCGACGTTTCCCGCAGCTGCATCTCGGCCATGCTCATTTCGTGCGCGCCGGCCGCGGCCGGCAACAGCGTGGCGGCCGCGAGCATCACGGCGCCCAGCCACGAACGAAACGTCATTTCGGCGCCTTCTCGAAGACGACCTTGTACTTGCGAGCGAGCGCCTGCACGGCGGCAGTTCGCTGCTCGGAGCCGATGGCATCCTTCCAGTCCTGCAGCACGACGAAGCGCAGAACTTCATAGACCGCGGGCTTGGCCGGCGTGGTCGAATCCAGTCGGATCGCGCGCCAGCCGTCGCGCGTCTTCATCGCGCGCCAGACTCCGGCGGGTGACTCTTCCAGCTCTTTTGCGAAATCGATGCCGTAACTCTGCACCAGGTTAGATTGAGGCCGATCCTTGAACACGCGCAGGCCAGCCTGCGCATCGCCCGGCGTGCCGCCGTTCAATGCATCCACGAACGTTCGCACGGCCGACTCCGATGTGTCGCCTGCCAGCACGGCTTCCTGAAAATTGAATCGCACCGGCTCGTCGTATTTTTCGCGATGGGTCTCGAACCAGGCGCGCAGCGTCTTGTCGTCCGCTTCCGGCAGCTTCACGTTCGCATCGACCACGCTCAGCGCCTTGAAGATCACCCGCTCGCGGATCGCGTCGTCGCCCTTGTCCACCTGCATGGCGAGGCCTTCGCGGTAGAGCACCTCATTTTCGAGGTAGATCTTGTGCAGGGCCTTGAGCTCCTGCTCACTCGGCGCGTGGCCGCGCGCTTTGGTGTACAGCTCGATCGCTTCGTGGTCCACGTCGGTCCCGACGACGATGGTGTACGGATCGTCCGCACGGCTCGAAATCACGTGATCGGCCGCGAACAGCACGCCGCCGAGGATCACGAAGTGAAGCAGTGGTTCGTGCAGCCAGCCCGGCAACTTGCGCGCGCGGTGCGCGGTGGACTCGGAAGTGGGAAACGAAGACGAAGTGAGTGGCGTCGACATGTGCTCGATCAATCGCGGCTATCGTGACAACAGGCCATCGGGGCAATGGCAGCTGGGACAATGCGCAATCGTATGCCGCAAAAAAGACAGAACGAAGACAGCCGCGCGCAAAGAAAAGGGCGCCACGCGTTGCCGCGTGGCGCCCTGTGCGATCCGTCGCGAGTCGTGCTTACTTCACGCCGGCGACCAGCGTGGAGCCCTGCAGCTCGACATAGATCGGGTTGCTGTAGAACCAGAGGTCAGACCACGCCGCGACGTCGAACGCCACCGCCTTCTGATTCGCGAGCGGCGGAACGAGCGGCGGCTGACCCACGACTGGGTTCGCAACCGTAGCCGGCACCAGCACGTGATCCGGGCAGTGGTCGAACTGGGTCGTGCCCGTGTTCGACGTACACGGAATACGCAGCATCATCGGGTCCTGCGCGTTCGTGTAGATATCCGCCAGCGGGTTGCCGCTTGCATCCGTCTCGAAAGGAACCGACGCCGGCAGGTTCGTGCCGCGCAGGCGCAGGTACTGCGATGCCGCCGCCGGAATGCGGAAGGTCATCTTCAGGAACTGCGTGCCGTCGACCGCCGAAGTGAACGCCGTCCAGCCGCCCACCGCACCGTTGAACGTACGGATGACGCCAGCCGAAGTGTTCTTCGCGGCCGGAGGCACCACGCTCAGGTCTGACGTCGTGCCGTCCGCGTGCAGCCACGCGGTGTTGGCCGGCCACTGGCCCGCGTATTCGGCCGTGTTCGCCGGATCCTTGTAGCCCGTGACCAGGCCGCGGATCACGTCGATGTGATCGAGCACCGGCGTGTTGAGCGGCTGCGTGACACCCACCTGCAGCAACGACGGGTTCGGGAACGTGTACGGTGAGTAGTTCGTGCCCGCCGGATCGCGCGTCACGATCGACACGACGATTTCCGCGCCCGCACGCACCTTGAGCTTCTCGCCCATGGTCGCGCAGGAAGCGTTGTCGACGTCCGTATTGTTGGTCGCAGCCGCGACGGCGAGCGCTTCAACCTGCGCGTTCGTCTTCTGCTGAAGGCCGGCGTAAGAGGCGCACGCGACAAACCCGAGACGGTCGATGATCTGGCCGCTGGACGTGAACACGTTACCGCTGCGCATGCCGTCGACGATCGTCTGCGGACGGAGCTTGTCGGCGCCGTTGCGGACCATCGTGTAGCTGCGCTGGTATTCGCCCGGATAGAAGTCCTGGGTCGAACGACGGTCATCCGGACCGAAGCTGCCACGGTTGTGCCAGTCGGAGCTCGCGAAGAACCAGTAGTTGCGGCCTTCGCCGAGCAGCGCGTCCCACACGCCGCCGATCTGCGCGCCGTACACGCCGGTGCCGCCATACGTGGTACCACCGACGCTGTCGGTCGGCACGCCGTTGATCGTCTGGCGACGAACCTGGTATTCACCGCGATTCGCCGAAGCGCCGTGGCCAGGCTGCGTCTCGAAGCCGAACGCGACATTCGGAGCCGCATTGTTGAAGTTGCGCAGGTGCTCGACGTTGAAGCCGTTGTTGCCGTCCGGGTTGAACGGTCCGGCACGCTCGAGATGGGTCGGCATGTAGTAGCTGGCGTTCGAAGCATTCGCCGCCATCCACTTCACTGCTTCCACCGTCTTCAGGTGGCCTTTCGTGCCGGTGCCCGCGCCGCCGGCGGGAATCAGCTTCTGCGCGACCGGGCTCCAGCTCGGGTCAGACGCATTCAGGCTGCCTGGAACAGAGCATTCCCACTGGTTCGCCGCGCCACGGCTCGTGTCCGCGTCGCCGCGATCGAAGCAGTATTCCCACTTGGCGAGCGCGGTGCCGCTGCCCAGCGCCGTGTAGCCCGGCGTCGTCGGCAACGTGGCCGAATCGAGCGCCAGCGGGATCTGGCCGTTGATCACCGACGCCGACGAATGCTCGTGGCCGGCGACAACGGACTCGACGCCGAGGAACAGCGGCAGGTTCTTGTAGGCGTTGAGATACTCGATCAGCGGGTACTGGAATTCCTGCACCGACTGCCAGCGCCACATGTTGCGGGCGGGCGAGGTGCCGCTCACATCACCCTTCGGGGTGACGCCAGAAGCTTCCCAGGTCGTGGTCGGGCCGAGTGTGGACACATACGGATAGGCAGGCGTCGCCAGCGTGGCGTCTTCGACCAGCGTGCAATTACGATTGCCGTTGCCGCCATGGCCGGCCTGCACGAACCAATCGAGGCCCCACGGCGAGTCCGCCGTCTTGTCCGTGGCCTTCTTGACCAGCTTCTGCATCGAGATCGTGCCGTCCGAACACGTCGTGTGGTTGTGGACGTCGCCAGCGACGTATTTGCCCGGCGTTTTGGCCGTGGCGACCGTGGGAGTCGCAGCCAGCGCAGCGGTGCCGATCGCGGCGGCCACTGCGAGGGCGATCTGATTCTTAGTGGATCCAACGTTCATCGACAATGCTCCTCGGTCTGAATAAGGCGTCGCGCGTTCGACGCGGGGTGCTGCCGCAAGCGGGCAGCTCAGCCGGGGAGTCTTCGTTCCATCGATGAAACTCCGGTGAAAGTTTCGTGATAGCGGCTCAATAAGGGCCCAGTTCGTCGAGCGCACGCGGCGCTTCGGGACGCGCCGGCTGGGCCTGTGCAAGCTCGGCAAGCAGTGCGCGCGCTGCGCGGGCATCCGTTTGCGACAACGCAATCGCCATGCGCACGAGCGGATCGTAAGCGGGACGGAAATCGGGGCTGATGTGGAGCACGGACAACAGCGGCGCGCGCACTTGCGCGAGCATCGCTTGAACATCCGCGACCGGCCGCACCGACCGACCGCTTTCGATGAAGCGGTTGCGCGCCGTCCAGTACGCGGCGAGCCGGGTGGCGGTGTCGTCGGGTGGCGATGACGTGCTTGCCGACGCCGACGCGAGCAGCTCCGACGGCTCGATGGAGAGCTGTGCGAGCAGCGTGGTGAGTCGGTCGCGCGGCAGTGAGTCGGGCACGTACGTGATTCGCGGCGCGCGATAGGCGACGACGGGATGATCATCGGTGTTGGCCGGCGCGTCGCCGGCGAATCGTTTCAACGCCTGGGGGCCGGCGACGAAACTGCCCAGCAGCGCGAATTCGTCTTCGATTCCCGCGCTCGTGATGCGCTCCGGATGCGCCTCTTTCGCAAGATGCTGGTCCAGGGCGAGCGCCAGCGCGTCGGCATCGAAGTGCCGGCCATCTTCTCGACCGACGAGTCCGATCACCGGCGTTTCCAGGCTGTTGCTCGCGAGCAGCGCGAAGCCTGCGGGATACGCCACCAGGAACGATTGCACGATGTTTCGCAGAGTGTCGAGATCGAGCTGGTGGAGCGGCAGCCACTGGCAGAACACCCCGCCCGGTGCGAGGCGTGCCCGGACGGCGTTGAAATGCTCGACGGTGTAGAGCGAGCCCGAGCCGCTGCGCGCGGGGTGGAAGTTGTCCGAGACGATGACGTCGTAGCGTTGATGGCTCGCGCGCGCGTAGCGGCGCGCGTCCGAAGCGATGAGATGCAGCCGTGGGTTGGGTGGACCGTCGTCGGTGAAAACACCGGTGAAGTGGCTCGACGCCTCGATGACTTCGGGCAACAACTCGACCGCGTCCACCTGCAGCGTTGGATCTTCTGCTGCCGTGGATGCAGTGATTCCGGTGCCGAGGCCCAGGAACAGCGCGCGCTTTGGCGCGGGGTGAAGCAACACGGGAAGCAGGGCCTGTCGTCCGTCGACGCGCAGCGTTGCGCTGCTGCCTTCCTGCTGGCGGTTGTCGATGCGCAGGCGGGATACACCGTTCGCGTCTTCGACGACGCTGACGGCCGCCATCACGCCTTCGCGATAGCTGACGACGTGGCCGCCTTCCGGCACTTCGATGAACGCCAGCGGCGGGGCGAGTAGCGCGACTGTCGCGGCGGTGGTGGCGGGCAGCCACAGCAGGACGCGTGTGATCGGGCGCCTTGTCTGCTCGCTGTTGGACACCCGCCATTGCCGCCAGTCGATGAGCGCGAGGTAGCCGACGCCGATGAGCAGCAGCGACACTTTCGGTCCGAGCAGCGGGAATGCCAGCACGCCGAAAATCACCGGCGCGGCGGCGGCGCCCAAAGTATTCGCGCCGAGCGCACGGCCCAGGCTCACACCGGAAGCGAGCGCGGTGTTGCTGAGGTGGCTGAATACGGCGCCCATTACGAACGTGGCCGGGCCAAAGGCGATGAGCGCAAGAGCGGCTTCTGCCGTGATCGCGGCGGCCATGCTGGCGCCGAGTGCGGAGAGCGCGAATTGCTTGATGGACTCGGCGGCCCACAGGCTGGCGGCGCCAATGAGGCAGGCGAGGGCGAGAGCGCCGAGCAGTGGGGTGAGGCGCGCATCCTCATCGATGCGGGCGATGCGGGCGATGCGGTCGATGTGCTTGATGCGCGCGTCGGCCGATGCGCGTTCGGTGCGTAACAGCCAGCGCGCGTAAGCGGCGGCGCCGGCGGCCGTTCCGATGAGATAGACGGCCAGCAGCATCGCGAAGGTGTAGACGGTGTCTTCGGCGACCTGGCTCAGGACGCGGACGACCAGGATTTCGTAGCCGATGCCCAACAGGCCGGTGAGAGTGAGTTGGGTAAGGATTCTGGAGCGGGAATCGGAAGCCCTCAATCGCCGGGCGGCTAAGAGAGGCGCATCGGCCAGAACCGGCGGGTCGATTGAGTCGGTGCCTGCTGCATCCGTCGCTGCTCGCCCGTCAACACCACCGGCCATCCACAATGCGCCGCCCGCACACATTACGTTCAGCGCTACGCACAGATACGCCGTACGCGTCAGCCCCAGTTCCGGCACCAGCCAGAACGCCGCCGCCAACACGCCCACCACCGCGCCCAATGTATTGGCCGCATACAAGCCCGCGATCGACCGCCCTTCGCTCCGCAGCTCACCGACGACGCGTTCGATAGCCGGCAGCGTCGCGCCCATCGCCACAGTCGCGGGTAACAACAGCAGAAATGTGCCGCCAAACGCGACCGTCCACTGCCACGCTGGCGACGGCTGTGCACCCATCACATCGAGCAAACCGCTGCTCACGGGCACCATCGCCACCGTGAGGACTAAACCCCACAGCGCGATCAGCAGCTCACATCCGGCGTACCAGCGGGCAGGTTGTCGACTTCTTTCGATCGGGCCGCCGAGTGCCAGTGCCCCGACGGCGATCCCGCCGAAGAACGCCGTAACGACAGCGAGCACCCCAGCGGCCTCATGGCCAAGCCAAAGCCCGCACTGCTGCGTCCACACGATCTGGTATCCCAGCCCGGCAAAGCCCGAAGCGAGCATCAACGCGAGCGGCGCGAGGCTACGCCGGAAACCTGCGCGCCCATCCAGTGCGAAGGGGCTCACCCGCTGAACCGGACGACGTAACCCCACGAGTCGAGCCGCGCCGGAATGGCGTTGAACGCGAGCGAGATACGCCGCTCGCCCTGGTTTGGCGGCACGGCGTGCATGAGGTAGCTCGGGAACAGCACCATGTCACCGGGCGCAGGCGCAGGGCTGATCCACTTGTCCGCGTTGTATTCACTTGGGGTCATGCCCTTGTGATCGTTGCGGAACATGAAGTCCGTGCCGCCTGGCGATTTCATGAACACCGTGGTCGAGCCAGGGTGCGTCGGAGTGAGATACACCACGCCCGAGATGAAGCTGTTCGCGTGGTTGTGCATGGCCTGGTGGCCGCCCGTGTCGAGCACGTTCACCCACATTTCCTTCAGCGACCAGCCCATGCGCTCGCCGAACAGGTGGATGCCGAAATCCACGAGCTTCGGCGTGATGAGCCCGGCCGCCTCGACGAACAGCGGGCTGTCGCCCGGCCGCAGCATTTCGGTGTGACTCAGGCGCGGCGAGGTGTTGTTGTCGCGGACGGCCCGCGCGGTGAAGTGTTCGATCATCCCGTGGACGAGCGAACGCCCGAGCACGCCGGGAACGCGCAGAAACGGAATGGGGAACAGGCCGATGAGCTCATCCATCCGCCCATTGTGTCGGGCGATCGTGGCAGCTCAATGAAACGCCATCACGGAAGTGTCACGAGTTGGAAACCTGACGCGGGCTAGCATTCTTTGGAGAGTCGATTTCGAGTCTCGCATCAGAAACGCATCATCAAAGGGGATGATAAAGTGAACTTCAAGTTGATTTCGGCTCTCGCGGCCGGCCTGCTGTTGACGGGTCAGGCGTTTGCGGCGACGGTGACCGTGGAATTCGATGGGCTCAACGATGGCGATTTCATCGGTGACGCCTACAACGGCGGCGCGAGCGTGCCATCCAGCTCGGGCAGCGGCACACCTTACACCGGTCCGAACTACGGAATTTCGTTCGGTGGCGACGTGCTCGCTGCTGCCAACAGCGCAGACTTCCCACACTACTCGGGTGCTCCGACGCCGGGCGCGGTGATGTCCGCCGTGGGTGCGGATGGCGCGATGAACGTTGCGTCGGGCTTCCTCGGTTCGCTGTCGTTCTACTACAGCGCAATCGAAAACACCGCGGTGAACGTGTACTCCGGCCTGAACGGCACAGGCGACCTGCTCGGCACGATCAACCTGGTTGCCAACGCCACTGCGGCGAATGGTTGCACCGGTGACATCGCGTTCTGCTACTGGAGCACGGCCACGTTCGATTTCGCGGGCCTCGCGAAGTCCATCCAGTTCGGCAGCACCGCGGGTGTTGCGGGCTTCGACAACGTGACGGTGAACGCGGTGCCGCTGCCGGCCGCCGGCTGGCTGCTGCTGTCCGCGATGGGCGGCTTCGGCGCGCTGCGCCGGAAGTTCGCTGCCTGAGGCGAATCGGGTCGAGCGGGTTCGCCTGCTCGATGGTCACCGGCACGCTCCTGTTCATGGGCAGGTCGATCCGCGTGCGCTGACTGTCGCGTCAACCTTCGATCAACTTCGGTTGTGGGTTCCCCGACAGGCCTGTGATGCAAACGCCCGCGGCAATGCGGGCGTTTGCTTTGGGATGATCAGGTGCGGTCCGCGTTGATCCACTTCGTGATCGTCGGCGCGGTGTACGCCTGCATCCGATCGAGCAGCGAGCGCGCGTCGCTGGCGTGAAGCACCATCGCTCGATTCTCCGCGCGCAGCAGCTGATTCTCGACCGCGTGGTCGATAAAACGGAGCAGCGAATCGTAGTAGCCCTTCACGTTGAGCAGCGCACATGGCTTGGAATGCAATCCGAGCTGGGCCCACGTGATCACTTCGAAAAACTCTTCGAACGTGCCGAAGCCGCCGGGCAAGGCGATGAAGCCATTGGCGCGCGCGGCCATTGCGTCCTTGCGCTCGTGCATCGACTTCGTGATTTTCATTTCGGAGAGCCGGGCGTGGGCGATCTCCTTCGTCGCGAGGAATTCGGGCATCACGCCATAGACGTGGCCGCCCGCGTCGAGCACGGTGTCGGCGACGATGCCCATCAGCCCCACGCTCGCGCCGCCATAGACGAGTCCATAGCCGCGAGACACGAGCTCGCCGCCGAGTTCACGCGCGGCGGCGGCGAAGGCCGGCTCGCTTCCCAGGCTCGAGCCGGCAAAGACACAGATCGATTTATCGTTGGGCGTTGGGGGCATCGGCGGGGACACTCCGCGGGCGGCTTCGATGAGCGGCTGGATTATCGCGCTTATCGTCGTCCGCGTTGTGCCCCTGGTTGTTGGCTTATAGGATGACTGGCGGCTCGCCAATCGTCTTCCGATCCTGCAAGGCCATCCAGCCACGCGCGACCCGGTAGATGATCCAGACGCCCAGCAGCAGCGCGCCGATGTACCACGTGACGAACCCGATGATCACGAGCGCGAGAATCGCCGACACGATGAATAGCGACACGGCGATCACGAACGCGGTCCAGAACGTGCGCAGCTGCCAGGCGAAGTGCGACTCGAGCCACGTGCCCCGCACCTGCGAGCGCTTCACGTAGTTCATGATCACCGCGATGATCGACGGCAACCCGAAGATGAACCCGCCGACCACGGTCGTGGCCGTCGTGAGCAATCCCATGACCACCGCGAAGGCGTGCAGGCCGTACATGATATGGGTGTAGGTGACGAGGCTTTGCTCGACGGGCTGATAAGCCTGCTGGCCGGGGTTGACGGTGTAAGTAGCCATTTCGATTCGCTCTCCGCAAGAGGGACTGACAGCCCCTGTGTGGTGATAGAACACGCGGGGTCCGGGGAAGTTGCAGAGCCCTTCTGGGGCCGGAGCTTGGCGCGCGAGATGGGCTTCAGATAGGTCAGGAGCGGGAAGCCTCAACCGCCGGGCGGCTAAGAGGGGGCTTCCGGTCCATGCGGGCGAGCCCGTCACCCAGAAGCGCGACTGGGCCGCCGGCGATTGAGGGCTTCCTGAACGGGCGAAGCCCGTTCGCCTCCCCCCTATACTTCCACCAAACCGACCGAACCCAGTAAAGAGACTGTTTGCATGCCCGGAAGTCAGGATTTCCAAGGCGATGCCCGTAACGAACAGGCGCTCCTTTATCTGAACGGCCGCCTCGTGCCCCGCGCCGACGCGAAGGTTTCGATCTTCGACGGCGGCTTCGTCGTCGGCGACGGCGTGTGGGAAGGGCTGCGGCTGCACCGAGGCGCGCTGCTGTTCCTCGACGAGCATCTCGACCGATTGTATTGGGGTGCGCAGAAGATCCGCCTCGACATCGGCTTCGATCGCGCGGCGTTGACCGGCGAGCTGTGGCGCATGCTCGATGCGAACGGCATGCGCGATGGCGTGCACATGCGGTTGATGGTGACGCGCGGGGAAAAGTCCGCGCCGAACCAGGATCCGCGTAATGCCATCGGCCGCGCCACGCTCGCGATCGTGGCGGAATGGAAAATCCCGAGCCCCACGATCCTGACGAACGGCATCAGCCTTCACACCTCGACCGTCCGCTGCACGCCGGCGGACATGTTCGACATGCGCCTGAATTCACACAGCCGGCTCAACCTCATCGCGGCACTGCTGGAAGCGATCGATGCCGGCGCGGATGAAGCTTTGATGCTCGATCCGCACGGGTTCGTGTCGAGCTGTAATGCGACCAACTTCTTCTGGGTCAATCAGGGTGTGTTGAGAACGTCCAGCGGCGAGTATTGCTTCAACGGCGTGACTCGGGGCAACGTGATCCGGCTCTGTGAGAAGCACGGCATTCCGCTGGAGCGAGGCGATTTCACGCTGGAGCAGGCAAGAGCAGCCGACGAAGCGTTTGTTACCGGCACCTTCGCCGGCGTGACGCCAGTGCGCGAGATCGATGGACGCAAGTTGCCCGCCGCATTGCCCGGACCTATGACTCGCCGGATGCGCGAGCTCTATGAATTGCTCAAGGACGATTACGCGACGGCGCACGCTTCAGACCTCGCGGCTTCAGATCACGCGCCGGTGCAGCCGTGAGCGACACCGCGCCCATTCGCATCGCGATGTGGTCGGGTCCGCGGAATATCTCCACCGCGATGATGCGCTCGTTCGGCGCGCGGCCCGATACCGCAGTCATCGACGAGCCGTTCTACGCGGCGTATCTCACCGAAACGGGCCGCGATCACCCGATGCGGGATGAGGTGATCGCTTCGCAGCCGTGCGACTGTCACGACGTGGTGACGCAAGTGCTGGGCCCCGTGCCGGCGGGCAAGCCCATCTGGTATCAGAAGCACATGACGCATCACATGTTGCCGAGCTTCGAGCGCGAATGGCTGGCGAACGTGCGCAATGCGTTTCTGATACGGGATCCCGCAGCGGTGCTCGCCTCGTATGTTCAAAAGCGCGAAGCGGTGGAGCTGGCCGATATCGGCATCGTTCAGCAGCGCGAGCTGTTCGAGCGTGAGGCGGAGCGGCTCGGTGCCGCGCCGCCTGTGGTTGAAGGAGATGACGTTCTTTCCGATCCCGCGGAAACGTTGGCGGCGCTTTGCGCAGCGCTGGGAATTCCGTACACCGACGCAATGTTGAGCTGGCCCGCGGGCCGCCGCGATACGGATGGAGTCTGGGCGCCGGCGTGGTATCACGCGGTGGAACAGTCCACGTGTTTCTCACCGCCGCCCGCGAGCGCACGGGTCTCTAGCGCGGACCGGAAGCTTCCGGACAATCTTCAGCGCATCGCCGACGAGGCGCGCCCGCACTACGAAGTGCTACGGTCGCACCGCCTCACACCACGTCGATAAAACTGTTGATCGACAGCCGTCCCGTGCGCGGATCCAGGTCCGGCACGAAATCCGGCGCGATGCTGCCCGAATGCAGCGAGTTGCGTCGGTACACGAGCATGCGGTTGAAGACGCCTTCCTGCGCAGCCACCTGCTCGAACAACGTGGTGTCGCCGTTGATATATCCGGCGGCGGGCGCGTCGGGCCCTTCGATCTCGTTCTGCAGGCAGCGGAAATAAGTTTCTTGTCGCGCTTCGTCGATGAGCTCGAATCCGGTCTTGCGATGCCGATAGAACGCGGTGCCGCCGAGGTTGCCGCGGAAGAGATAATGAATCGACGCAAGTCCGCTGCGGGCCAGCGAGTCCACGTGCGGGATCCGCTGCAGCGGCGCCAGCTTCTCGGCCGGCGTCGTCACCAGCGAGTAGTGACACATCGTGAAGCGAACGAACTGACCGCGGAGCCCGAAGTGCTCGCAGAGCAGATCTTTCAGCCGCGTCGAAAAGATCTGCTGATACGACAGCGGCGCTTTCGCACGCACGCCGGGGTAGAACCGAGTCGAGGGCTCGAGATGCTTCGTCGTCGCGTTCGCCACGAGCTCGTCGGTGCCGGTGACAAAGTTGTCGATCACGAGCAGCGGCGCGTGCTCCGCCCCAATGGCGAGCTTCTGGACTCGGATGTCGGGGTGCAGATCCACACACGACCTTGCGATTCAGGTGGCCGGCCGCACAGCCGGCGTCGCGCCCCACACGTCCTGACTGGCCTTGCAGTACTGATTGATGAAATCCATCTGCGGCGGCAGGTTGGCCACGGCCTGCGCGACGGCGCTTCGATGAGTTTCCAGTGACTGCATCAGCTCTTGTTCGGTCATCACTTTGGCGACGGGGTGATAGTGCTCGGGCCAGAGGCGCTGCCCGAGCATCACCTCGGTCCACGAATCCACGCGGAACAATTCGCCTTCGACCTGATAGGCGTGCGCCGCTTCTTTCCACAGCCGGATGCGATGAGCGAGCGAAGGTGGAATCTCCATGTTCCGGCAATAACGCCAGAACGGCGTGTCGTCTCTTTCTGTCGTGTGATAGTGGAGCACGATGAAATCGCGGATGTGCTCGATCTCCGCGCGTGACTCGCTGTTGAATTGCTCGACGAGCGAAGGCTGCATGCCGTTGAACGGGAACAGCTGCATGAGGCGCGTGATGCCCATCATGATCATGTGGATGCTCGTGGACTCGAGCGGCTCTACAAAGCCCGCGGCGAGGCCGAGCGACACACAATTGCGGTTCCACGCCTTGCGACGTCGGCCGGTGCGGATTTTCAGGTGCCAGGGCTGACGAATCGGTGTTCCGCCTGCATCCCGGAGCAGTTTTGCCTTGGCTTCTTCATCAGACATGTAGCGGCTGCAGTAGACGAGCCCGTTGCCCACCCGATGCTGAAGCGGAATGTTCCAGCGCCAGCCCGCTTCGTGCGCGATGGCGCTGGTGTAGGGCATCGGCGTGGCGGGATTTTCAGTCTGCACGGCGACGGCACTGTCGCAGGGAAGCCAGTGAGCCCAGTCTTCGAAGCCGGTGTGCAGGGTCTGTTCGATGAGCAGGCCGCGAAACCCCGTGCAGTCGATGAACAAATCGCCGGCCAGCCGCTCACCGGAATTCAGGGTCAACGACTCGATGAATCCCGACTGCGAATTCAGCTGCACGGATTGGATCTTGCCTTCCACGCGGCGTACGCCGCCAGCTTCAGCGATCTTGCGCAGGAACTTGGCGTAGAGCGCGGCGTCGATGTGATACGCGTAGTTGATTTCGGAACGCGGCGAAGTCGCGAATTTTCCTTCGCGTGCCGCCAACCATTCCACGCAGTATTCACCGAGCTCGGTGGTCGAACCGAGCTCGCGGCTGCGCAGCCAGAAGTGATGGAATTCCCCGAGCCAGGTCGCGCGGCCGTGACGTCCGAACGGATGAATGTAACGGTCGCCGACCCGCGCCCAGTTTTCGAACAGGATGGCGAGCTTGAAGGTGGCCGCCGTCGCGCGCATGAACTCCTGCTCGTCGATTCGCAGCAGCTTGTGAAACACCCGCATCGGCGGCACCGTGGATTCGCCGACGCCCACCGTGCCGATTTCTTCCGATTCGACGAGTGTGATGTCGAGCAGGCTGCCAAGTTGGCGCGCCAGCGCAGCGGCCGTGACCCAGCCCGCTGTGCCGCCTCCTGCGATGATCACTTTTCTGACCGGGCCGTTGTTCATGGAGTGCCTCAGGGAAAATAGTCTGCGAAGATCGAATCTTCCTCAGCGGTTGAGGACGTGCAGCAACATCGCGCGCATCTGTCGTGCGCGGTCATCGTCGATGGGACCGAGCGCGCCGCGCGCCTGCTCCGGCAAATGCGCGGCGGCCTGGTCGCCAGGTCCGAAAACGTAGTAGTCGAACAGCGCTTTCCACGCGCGCTTTTCGTGCTCGGGCCGATCGCGAATCGTCCACATGGCGTGATGGAGCGCGTTCATCGGCGTGGGAATGAACGCGGGCGTCATGCCCCACCAATAGTTCACGAGCGTGTTGAAAGGGCTGAGCCCTTCGACGTGGTGCCACCACATGCTGGGGATGAACACCGCGTCTCCCGGCTCCACTTCCGCAACTTGTGCCGCGGTCAGCGCCTCGCGAAAACGCGGGTGCGCATCGAAATCCGGCGAAGCGAAATCCACTGTGCTGACCGCCTGGCCACCCGGCGTGGGATCGAGCGGCCCCGGGTACAGATTGAAAATCTGCTCAGGCGGAAACATCGTGAAGCGGCGCTTGCCGACGGCGCAGCAAGCGAGGTTGTTGGGCGCGTCGTAGTGGCAAGAAGCGATCGTGCGATTGCCGATCCAGATGCCTCTCAACGGCTCGACGCCCAACGCGCTGAACGACACGTCATTGAGCTGACGAAACCCGGGCAGGCTCGCGTCGATTGAAGTCGATGGGATGTAGTACGTCGGCGGCAACTCGTCGTGAAGATGCTCGCGGATGGCGTCGAGCACCTCATCGAGACGGGCCCGCCGGCTCGTCGTGTTGAGCTGCGTGAAATCGGCGTTGTAGAACAGACGGCCGCGCATTTGCGGATCGCCGAAGCACGTGCCCACCGTTTTGCCGTTGTAGAACGAGCGCAGGTACGCCATCGCGTCGAGATCGGAGCGTAACCCTGCTTGAACCAGCGGCCAGTCGAGCACGATGCCCTTCAGCACCGCCGGTTCGCCGTTCTCCAGCAGCTCACGCAGCGGAAGATCCTCCAGCCGGCAGTCTTCGAGAATGCGGGTTTTGCGCGGGATATCGAGCATCGCGCGGACCTAAGCGTTTGCGCCTGCGGTCAGGCTGCGTTTGCGATGCTTCATGTCGATGAGCTTCTTCATGTTGTTCAGCGACGCGAGCACGAGGAAAGCACCCTGCAGGAACCCTGCACGATTCAGCTTCTCCAGCGCCTGGCCGTCGAGCGCGCGGATTTTTTCTTCGCTAAGCGTATGCAGGCCAACGAGATCGTATTGCTCGTCCGGCCCGAGCTTGACTTCGACTTTCACGGGCTCGATCAAGTTGAGCTCCGTGAACGCCGCGAACATCGCTCGGCTGATGGCCATGCCTTCGTGAATACCGTTCAACGTGGCGGCCACGCGTTCGAGGTAGTGGCTGTTGCCGCCTTGAGGCAGGAACACGGGCTCGCCTTCGGTGTCGCTGACACGCGGGTCGTCCATGTCCAGGTGAATGACGGGTTCGCGCTGCACGTCGCCGTTGCTATCGCGTTCCTGAAAGCCGATGAGAAACGGGCCGCGGGCAATGACGCCAGGAATATAACGGGCGTTCCAATCATCGCCTTCGAGAAACAGGTTTTCGTCTTTTTCGAAACCCAGCAGAGCGACGGAGGAGAATTCGCCGGTCGCCGCGTCCTTGCGAAAGAAGATGGGATATTCGCGCTGGATGTCGCCGTATTCCGTCGGGAAGGTGAGCACGCTCCCCACGCTCTCGCCGAACCGCGCGCCGTGACGCGTGATGATGCGCAGGTTCTTGTGCGCAACGTTGTTGAGCAGGACGTGCCGGGTCATGGTTCCTGGCCCCCTCGATGCCAGCCTGATTCGTGCCGATTCTGAGCTACCGGTTTCGAAAAACCCAAAACCTATTTTTCTTCTGGTGAGTCGATCGAGCCCGCTGCAGTAAATCAGAGCTTCCTGAAAGAAGAAAGCCGCTGGTCGACAGCGGCTTTCTCCCGGACCTCTCGGCCTGTCCTGGCGCTCAGAACTTGTAACGGGCTCCCAGGGCGTAGCGCGCACCCTGATCCTCGACGAACCAGACCTGTTTCTCCGTGCGGCCGTGCCAGCGCACGTCCTCCTCCGTGAGGTTCAGGCCTTCGAGCGAGAACGACAGGTGCTCGGTGGCCTGGTAGCCGATGCTCAGGTCGATCTGGTCATACGGCTCCACGTAAACGGGGCTGCGGCAGCAACCCACGTTGGCGTTCTGCAGGTACTCGTCGCGCCAGTTGTATGCGAGTCGTACGGTGAAGCCGAACTTTTCGTACATCGCCACCACGTTCGCGGAGTCGCTCAGGCCGAGCAGCGCGAACTGGTTGATCGACGGATCCGCGCCATTGTCGAACTTCACGTCGCCCTTCACGATCGTGTAGTTGGCCTGCACGCCGAAGCCCGAATTGCCGAAGAAGTGCTGGGCCGCGAACTCGGCGCCCCAGATCTTCGCCTCGCGGTTGTTGACGGGCCGCGTCACGTTCACGAGCCACGGCGGATCGTCCGCATTGGGCCGCAAATCGTAGGCCGCGGCGATGGCGAGATGCTGCGCTTCCGTTCCGTTGAAGGCCGCTGCACCACCCGTCGCCGCAGCGTTCTCCATCATCGCCATCATCGTGAACAGGTTGGTGTCGTCGGTACCGAAGCCACCCGCCTTGAGCGCAGCCAGGGCCGCCTGCGCGCGCGGACCGGAAGTCTCGTCCCGGATCCCGAACGGATTCTCCGGGTTCACCTCGTTGCCGATGAAGTTGGAGACGCGCTTCTCGAACAACCCGGCGGCCGCGTAGCTGTTGTCGCCGAAGTACCATTCGAGAGACAGATCCAGGTTGTCGGACTCGAGCGGCACGAGTGCCGCGTTCGCACCGTTGCCGGTGGGCACGAAGCTGTTGATCGTGGAGCCTTGCGTTCCGCCGATCGAGACCGCCGCACGCAAGTCGTTGTACTGGGCACGCGCAATCGTCTTGCTGTAGGAGAAGCGTGCTTTCAGGTCGTCACGCAGGGCGAGGTCGAAATCGAGTGCCGGCAGCAGGTTGCTGTAGCTCGAATCCTGGTGCTGCGGGACGAAGTCCGTGCCGAGCAGCACCGAGAAGTCGTTATTGTCCTGCCAGAGCAGGGCGGTTGCCGGGAGCACCAGCGAATCGGACTTCACGTCCGTGTGCTCGTAGCGCACGCCGAGCAGCGCATTCCACGGGAACGGCCCGATTTCGCCCTTGAGCCCGAACTCGAAGTAGGCCGCGTCGGTGTCTTCCTGGATGTCGTGGTTCTGGTTGAAGCCAGGGTTGTACGACAGCACGCCATTCGTCTGGGTCGCGTCGCGCCACACGCCGTACTTCGCCACCGCCCACTTCGCGATTTCGTCGGCATTGCCTTTCCAGCCGCCGGTCGGAACGCCGTTGGTGTTGAAGTCGTTGAACTCGTTGACGATGCTGAACTGCTGCACGAGGTCCGCAGGAATCTCGCCAGGAGACGCCACGCCCCAGTCGCCGAGCGTCATCTGACCATTCGACGCGCGCTGGCGCGACTCCATCGAGCGCGTTTCGATGCCGAACTGGATGCGGCCGTTGTCGAAGTTCAACGAGCCGTCGAGGCGCGCCTGCGTGATGTCGGTCTTCTGTTCCTGATAATTGATACGCAGGTACTGGCTGCCCAGCGTGCTCAACGGGAACGCGAAGTTCGGATCGCCGCCGCTCACCGTGCCCGTCGGCGTGGCGCCCGTGAAGATCGAGCGCTGCGCCAGCGGTAGGCCGTTGTTGAACTGGAACGTCTGCACGATGCGATTGGTGCAGTTGTCGCTGCCGGCCGGCGTGCAGACGCTCGGCACGCGCGCTGCAAAGCTGAGTGCCGTTTCGCCGCCGCCCGTGATCGGGTCATCCGGCAAGCTGCGCGCCTTCGAATCGTGGATGTCGAAATTCAGGCTGAACGTGTCGGTGACTTTCCAGCCCGCGTTGAAGCCGATCGACTTCAGGTCGTTGTCCTGTTCGCGATGCTGCTGTTCGAAGCCGAAATCCTTCGCAGTGCCTTCGTCTTCCTGCAGCAGCAGCGGCGTCGCCACCACTTCGCCGGTGTCGAATTCCACGCGGTTGAAGCGGTTCGCGTTCATCCACAACGTCTGGTCGCCGCGATCTTCCTTCAGCTTGTTGTCCGCGTACGTGTAGTCCGTGGTCAGCGTCAGCGTGTCCATCGGGCGGAACTGGAAGGTCAGCTGCGCATTCGTGCGCTTCCGCTCGCGATCCGCAAAGTGATAGCGGATGTCGTTCGGAATCGCGTAGAGCGCGCCTTCGGCCGGCGCGTTCACGATGGTTGCCCCCGGCGCGAACTTGGTGCTCGCGTTGGCGAGATCGTTGGTCCAGGTGCGGATGTTCCAGTCGTTGATGGTCGACATGGTCGAGCCGCTGTTGCGCTTCTGATAGCTCGCAGCGAGGCTCACGCCCCAGACTTTCTCGTCGCTCGCAAAGCTGTAGATGCCCGACACTTCCGGCGTGATGTCGTTGCCCACGCGGTTCGTCAGGTCATCCACGGCTTTGACGCCGAAGTTCGCGACGGTGCCTTCGTTGTCGAACGGCCGCGCGGTGAGGATGTTCACCGTGGCGCCGATGCCGCCCGTGGCGATGTCGGCCTTGCCCGTCTTGAACACCTCGATGCCGCTGATGCTCTCGGCCGCGAGGTTCGCGAAGTTGAACGAGCGCGTCTGGCCGTTCACGCCGCCGTCGAAGCCGTTGCCGCCGCCGCCGAAGGCGTCTGCCGCCGGCATCATGCGACCGTTCAACGTCACCATGTTGTATTCCGAGCCGAAGCCGCGCGCGGTGACGAGCGCTCCTTCACCGTTACGACGGCTGATGGAGATGCCCGTGACGCGCTGGAGCGCCTCGCTCAGGTTGGTGTCCGGGAACTTGCCGATGTCTTCGGCACTGATCGCGTCGACGATGCCGATGGCATCGCGCTTGATGTCCATGGACTCGCGCAAGCTGGCGCGCAGGCCCGTGACTACCACTTCGTCCAGGTCGTCTGCGGCGCTCTTGTCCGCCGTGGCCTGTTGGGCCTCCGCCTGGCTCATCCTCATCGCAGACGCGATTATCGTCGCGACTGCAATGGCCACCTTGCTGTGTCGTCTAACCATCGGCTCGTCCCCCTACCGAAGAAGTTGTATCGAAGACCTGTTAATCCGCGACGCGCGGCTCTCCTCGAAGCCGGTCCTGTGAGGAACGGGGCCAGCGAGACCTCGTCCACGACGCATCGCGGGTATGAATCAATTGAAGGGAGTGCGGGCAGGCCCCGATCATGGCGGCGGACGGCCATGACATCGCTGTCACTTCGAGACAAGCGCTGGATTTGTTCTTGCGGCCTGACACGTAGGTCCCCCCTCTGGTACCGCTATCATGTCCGGGCGATAAGATGATCCACCTTTATCGCATTTGCAAGCCCGTCAGTGCTTCTGACATACGACCGGGCGGCGTATTCGGGGCGCTTCCGCTAACTCCGTGATTGTCCATGAGATGTACAGCGCCGGATGACAGCGCGCGTCTTCGCGAGCTGTTGTGTGGCCACGACGTGCGGGCCGACATGGGAGTTCGGTACTGTGCGTGCATGAGCAAAAAAGAAAGATCCTGGGTCGGACCGAGCCTTTCGGCTGAGACGCGCGATGCGCTTTCGTTCGACCTGTCGCCGTCGCAGCTGTGGTCACTACTGCTCGACGTGATGGAGAAGCGGGCCAGCGATCGCGCGACGGGCGATCTTCGCGAACAGTGGCTCAAAGACCGGTTCGTGCAGCCGTGCGCTGTCGATCAACGCGCGCTGCACGAGATCGATGGACATCTGCTCGCAGCCGCGGCCGCGTTTGAAGCTGTGGAGTTGTCGCCCGTTGCGCCACTCGGCGTGTGCTCGTCCGTCGGGCTCGCGAGTCAGAACAAGATTGTTTCGACCGTTCGCGGAACAGAAGTGGTGTCCGATCCGACGAATGTCCTCGCGCTCGAATGTGCACGCAGACTGCAGGAAAACAGCGCCGCGCACGTGCGGCTCACTACGAATCATCGCTGCCTGCGTGCGCAGGAGATTCCGAACAAGCCCGGCTTCGCCGCGCACTTCCGCATGTTCTGTCTCGTGAGCGCCGGGCACGAGCGCGAAAACCGGGAGTTCACGAGCGACGCGCTGGTCGAGCACATCAACACGCATCTGTCTGCGTTGAAGCGACTGGCCGAGCATGGGTATGCGATCGGCGAGCAGAAGGTTCGTTTGTTGTCGACAGCGGCGAACGTGCAGCTTGCAGATCGAATTGCCGCGGCGGTATCGGCTGCTCATTCAGTGAGCGTGCAGAGGCAGGATCTCGATCATCCTTACTACGACGGGATCCGTTTCATGATCGACGTGAGGGCGCCGAACGGACTGCAGATCCCGCTCATCGACGGCGGCGCGTTCGACTGGCTGCGTAAGTTGGCCTCGAACCGGAAGCGCGTGTTCGTCGCGAGCGGGATGGGATCGCAGGTGGTGGCTGTTGTGTTCGGCAAGGGGCGGTGACCTGCCGCGGGCCCCGAGCTGCCGTGGGCACCGCACCGACCGGCCATGGGCACCGAGCTGCCGCGGGCGCCGACTTGCCATGGGCGCCGAGCTGTCCGGCGCCGACCTGCCATGGGAGCGACCTCACAGCGCTCGCGGCTGCCGCTCATCGGCCCGCCCGATTCGAGGGTTCTTTTGACGGGGGGTTCGAGGTCCGCTGGGACCGGCGAATTGCGCTATCGGACCTTCGATGCCGATACCCGCAACGCACGGCTTGGATGCTGGCGGCGCTGTGATAGGATGCGCGCCCCGATTCGGCCGGTGGCCTTTGCGCCACGTCCCGAACCGGTCGCCCAGGCAGTGGTTGCCCGGGCACGGAACAGCGCGAAACCGGCAAGCTTTCAACGAGTTACCGGCCACCCGCTCAGGGCAGGACGCCCACCCGGCCACCGCCTCGTCGCCGCACGAGCGAGCCGCAGCTTTCACATCGGCGGGCCCGTAGCTCAGTTGGATAGAGCGTCTGGCTACGAACCAGAAGGTCGGGAGTTCGAATCTCTCCGGGCCCGCCAATTTCGCCCCTAGGCTCCTTCACCCTGGCGCCCGCGACGGACGCGTCATCGCCGTTCTTGCGCCAAGGTTCCACTCCGCGCGCATCTTCGCCAACAGATCCTGATCGATACGCTGGGCCAGCTCGGTCAGCGTCTCCGACATCGCGTCGGCAATCCGCTCGAGCACTTTCTCCGGGTGCTTCAGTTCGCAGACTCCAGTCCCAAATTCGATGAGCGTGGCGCGGTCCGGATAGCTCTTCGACTTTGCGAGATTGAGCGCCAGAGTCCTGTCGTATTTCGTGATACCGGTGCGCATGCTGGTTGAGCCGTAAATGCTGGTTGTCACGACGTCATACAGCGGCGCAAGACGGATCGAATCGACTGCGGCCGGGTGCTCGTACAGCAACCCGAAGTTCTTGAGATGCCCGTCGCCGTTGCGAACCATCACCGCAAAGGCCACGTATTCGAAGAAGCGCTGCAGCTCCTTCAACGGATCGGCGTCTGCACAGTAGAGGCGAATGGCTTTCGCAATGCCTTCGTAACTGCCTTCATATTTCGTGCGCGAAGATTTACCCATCAACACGGTCATGTCTTCGAAACCGAGCGGCGCGGATTCCGTGAGATCGAAGCGCTGGAGCACGAACAGGCCGCCGTTTTCGGAGAGCCAGAAGTCCGGCACCGGAATGCCAGCGCGTTTTGCGGCCGACATGCAAAGAAACTCATTCTGCGTCAGGTTCGGATATTCATCGGTGCTCGCTTTGACGATGAGATTGGAGTGCACGACGGTGGCGCGTTCGCCGAGGCTTTCGGTGCGCTCCGCATCCGGCAGCATCACTTTGGGCTGCACACCTGAGATGCCTGATTCGAAGTAGTTCGCGACGAGAAAGTCGAACAACTCGGAAGTCGGTTGCTTCGTCAGGATTTCGTGCAGGCCGATCTGGGCGCGGCTGGCGCGTGGCGGTTGCGCCGGCTCGGAGTAAGTGAGACGACCGATCTGCGAGCAGCCGACGATTGCCAGCAAGCGCATATCATCCAGGTTTCCCTGTTTGGCCATCGCCTCTTCGATCTTCGAAAGGAGATAGCCCTCGGGGCGATTCATTTCAAAGATTGGCAGCAACCCGCCGGACGAATAGCTCTCCGCACGGATCGGCATCGTGAGCGAGAGCTCGCAGCGCTTGTCTGTCGATGCGTAATTGAAAACGAAGCGCGACTCTTTGCGCAGGTCGCCGGCAATGCCCTGCGGCGTGCCGATGACGAGATGTTTAAGCCGGGTCATCGTCGAAGATCTCCGCGAGGCGTTCAACGTCGATGCGAGCGTCGACGATGCTGAGCGCCTTTCCCAGGGATGCCAGGGCGCGCACCAGAACGTTGATCTCGACGTTGCGTCCGGCCTCGAGATCCGCAATGGTCTGGCGGCGATAGCCCGTGCGTTCGGCGACCCAGGCTTGGGTTCGGCCGCGCGCTTTGCGCTCGGCACGTATCAGCGCGCCAAGCTGGGCAGCAGAAATGGCGGGGTTGGACATGTCTGTTTAAACGAACTTTATAGTTCTTCGTTATACCTGAAGTTCGGTTTAACGGACATTTAATCTTCCATAAGTTGGAATGGATCGTCAGAAATTGCTCGCCACCGGATTCGCCGTTGTACCGGACGTTATTCCGGGCGAACGTTGCGCCGAGCTGATCGCAAGCATCTCGAGCGAAAGGACCACCCGCGTCACCCCAAGAGCCCTGCTCGAACAGCCTTGGTGCGCCGAGCTGGCCGACGACCTCGCGGACGACGATCGCCTCAAGCCTTTGCTGCCAGCCAGCGCCGTGTGCGCCCAATGCACGCTCTTCGACAAAAACCCCGACCGCAACTGGCTCGTCACGCTCCATCAGGATCTGAGCATCCCCGTCCGACAGCGCATCGATAGTGACGCGTGTTCAGGCTGGTCCACCAAAGACGGCATGCTGTTCGTGCAGCCGCCCGTCGAAGTGCTGGAGAGTCTCGTCGCGATCCGCGTCCATCTCGATGCTTCGACGTCGGAGAACGGTCCGCTGCGAATCGTCCCGGGATCTCATCGACACGGCCGATTGGATGATGCCGGTGAAGCGCGTGCGCGCGCCGCCGCCGCTGAAGCAGAAGTGCTCGTCGGCCGCGGCGGCGTCATCGCGATGAGCCCGCTCGTTCTGCATGCGTCATCGAAATCACGCGGCCCCGCCCCTCGTCGCGTGCTGCATTTCGTGTTCGGCCCACGAAAGCTGCCGTTCGGGCTCGAATGGTTCAGCCCGCGCTCTATCCAAAGGATGACGTCCGTTAAGCGCAGCTGAACGCTGCTTCAGCACGCCGCGAATTCGCTACACCAGCGGAAGCGCACCATTCCTCCCGCGCCGGACGAGCCTCGTGAACCGTCCTTCCGACGTCCCGGCGAGAGGAGACCGACATGACCCTTCACAACGACAGCCCGACGACCCCCAAGAGGTCCGCGCTCAGAAAGTTCATTGAGTACCTGGGACGCGGCGCCACGCCCGTCGACGGCTATTGGTTCGACAGCTACGGCTTCGATCAGGTGAGTCTGGCCGGCCGCAAGGCGCCCGGCATTCGCAAGGTCAGCGCGCCGCAGGCTTCGACGAGCCAGTGCGCACCGCGCCTCGACAAATGCGCTCCAGCAGCTCGGGGAACGTGATGCCGGCCGCCTTGGCGGCTTGCGGCAACAGGCTGGTGGCCGTCATCCCGGGCAGGGAGTTGGCTTCGAGGGCCCAGAAGTTTCCGGCGGCATCCCGCCGGAAGTCGATGCGGCTATAGGCGCCGAGCTTCAACACGGTGTGCGCGAGCACGGCGTATCGCTGCATCACCTGGGATTCGGCTGCCGGAATGTCGGCGGGAAACACTTCCCGCGCGCCGCCGGCCTGATATTTCGACTGGTAGTCGAACACCTCGCCGGGCACGATGATTTCGCCGACGGGCAGCGCCTTGCCGTCGAGCACGCCGACCGTGAACTCACGGCCGGGAATGAACTGCTCGATCATCACTTCATCATCGAACGCCTGCGCCTTCTGCACAGCCGCCGCGAGCTGCGCCGGTTCGCGCACCACGCTGAGCCCGACAGTCGAGCCCTGCTTGTTCGGTTTCACGATGACCGGCCAGTTGAGCGCCTTCGCGACGTCATCCGCCTTGGCGGGCGCCATGATCCAGTTCGGGGTCGGCACGCCGATGGACCGGAACAGTCGCTTCGACAGCTCCTTATCCATCGCAGCGGCGCTCGCGATGTGATTGCTGCCCGTGTACGAAAGTCCCGCGAGATCCAGCATCGCCTGGATGCGCCCGTCTTCTCCGGCACCGCCGTGAAGCGCGAGGAAGACAACGTCGACGTCTTTGATGTTGAACGCGCCAGTCGCGAGCGTGGCGGAGCGCGCGCGCATGTGGGTGATATCCGTAGCGGACGGCGGTTCGGTCGCGACGCTCGCGCTGAGCATCTTCTGCTCTTCCGCCGGCGGCAGCCGGCCCGACGCGGTATCCACCGCCTGAACTTCGTGCCCCAACGCGCGCAGGGCAGGAATGATCTGCGCGGCGCTCGCGATGGACACATCGCGCTCTTCACTCGTCCCGCCGAACAGCACAGCAATCTTCATGGACATCGAGCCCGGTCAAACCAACGGATGCGCACTATCACACTCTGACCGGGAGTGGGCGAGGGCGCGATTCACAGCTCCACGAGGGTGCGGAAGCCGCCATACGACATGCGCTTCGGATCGAACGGCATCTCGTTGCCCATGCCGGCGATGCGCGGATCCTTCATCACCTTCGAGTTCACGCGGTCCCGATGCGCCCGGGATTTGTAGCGGATCCACGAGAACACCACGGTCTCGCGCGGCTTCAGCTTGACCAGCTTGGGAAAGGTACTCTGGATCATCTTGATGTTCAGGTCGTCGCCCACGCACTCGAGGTACTGGAGCGCGCCGTACTCGCGCCAGATCTTGCCGGCGCGCCGGGACATCTTCTGGTAAGCGCTCACGTTCTTGAGGGGCAAGGCAATCACGAACCCATCGACATAGCTCATGCGGTTCTCCCTGTGGCGCGGCTGATCTGGACCCATACGGGCCCGTGTGCCCGCCGGGTGCATTCTGCCGGAGTAACGATCTCGGCCGGAACCGCGGCCTCGGGTATCCTGACTGGCGCATGAAAAAAGACGATGACAGCGCAGCAGACGACGGCCCTGGCGGTCGCCACCGCGTGGACAAGTGGCTGTGGGGGGCGCGGTTCTTCAAGACGCGCTCGGTCGCGGCGCAGGCGGTGAGCGGTGGCAAGGTGCACATCAACGGCGAGCGGGTGAAGCCGGCTCACGCAGTGCGCATCGGTGACCGCGTCAGTCTCATGATCAACGGCGTGGCTGCCGAGTTCGACGTGCTCGGCCTGCCGGTTCGTCGCGGCCCGGCCGCCGAAGCGCAGGCCCACTATCTCGAACGCCCGGAAAGTGTGGAGCGGCGGGCGAAGATGCGTGAGGCGCACCGGCTGGCCGACCTCAGCCGCCCGAGATCCGAAGGCCGACCGGACAAGCGGGATCGGCGGCGGCTCGCGAAATTTCATCGGGGTGAGGGGTGAGCCTCGGCGTCAGCCGCTCCGCCTGAGGTTGGAAGCGCTGCCCGGCGATGCGGCCGGCGATGAGCGCCGACAGTGCGATCGCCGATGAACCCCGACAATTCGATCGGCATTCGGCCGGCGATAGCTAGGCGCCACAGCCAGGCGATGCGACCGCCGTCCGCTCGCCGCCGTTCAGGCGCGCGACTCAGCCCGCCGCGCGCGCCGCCGCGCACCCCATTCGCTCACCTTCTCACCCACTCGCGACGTCCACACGAAGAACAGCGGAATGAACAACACCGCGATAAACGTCGCCCCGATCATGCCGCCGATGACGCCGGTACCAATGGAGTGACGGCTCGCAGCACCCGCGCCAGTGCTGATGGCAAGCGGCAGCACGCCAAGGATGAACGCCAGTGACGTCATCACAATCGGCCGGAACCGCAGTCGCGCAGCTTCAACCGCCGCTTCGATCAGCGTCCTGCCGCCTTCCTTGTGGATATGCGCCGCGAACTCGACGATGAGGATCGCGTTCTTCGCAGCAAGGCCGATGAGCGTGACGAGGCCGATCTGCAGGTACAGATCGTCGTACAGCCCGCGGGCCCAAACGGCGAGATAGGCGCCGAACACAGCGAACGGCACAGCCAGGATCACCGCGAACGGCAGCGTGAGCCGCTCGAACTGGGCCGCGAGAATCAGGAACACCATCAACACCGCGAGCCCGAAAACGCCCGCGGTATTCGCGCCACTGGTCTTCTCCTGGAACGACTGGCCGGACCACGCGAGCCCATAGCCTTCCGGCAGCGTTTTCGCGGCCAGCTCTTCCATCACCGCGAGCGCCTGACCCGAGCTGTAGCCCGGCGCGGGTCCACCGAACAGTCGCGCGGACGGGAACAGGTTGAAGCGCTCCAGCACGTCCGGACCAGTCGTTTCCGCGATCTTCGCGATGGCGGTGAGCGGCATCATCTGGCCGCTCTTAGAGCGGACGTACACATCGCGCAGGTCTTCCGGATGCGCGCGGAAATTGCCTTCCGACTGCATCTGCACGCGATACACGCGACCCTGCCGGTTGAAGTCGTTCACGTAGAGCGCGCCGAACGTGCTCTGCAGCGTGGTGTTCACGTCATCCATGCTCACGCCGAGCAGCTTGGCTTTTTCGCGATCCACGTCGAGCTGGACTCGCGGCACGCCCGCCGAATACGACGTGCCCACGCCGGCAAGCTCCTTGCGCTGCGAGGCCGCTGCGACGAACGCCTGCGTCGCGCTATCCAGCTTCGAGTAGTCGTTGCCTTCGCGCGCCTGGATGAAGCCTTCGAAGCCGCCGGTGTTCGACATGCCTTCGATGGCCGGTGGCGCGAGCGAGAAGATGAAGCCATCTTTGATGCCGAACGCCGCGCCCGTGAACGCCTGCGCCGTCGCGGCAGACGACAGGTCTTTCTTCTTGCGCTTCGACCAGTCCTTGAGGATCACGAAGCTCACGCCGGCATTGCTGCGAGTGGCGTTCGTGAGCACATCGAGGCCCGCGACGGTGAAGTTGGTTTCGTAGGCCGGATGCGCAAAGGTGATCTTGTCGAGCTGCTTGAGCACGGCGTCCGTCCGCTGCATCGACGCGGCCGGAGGCAGGGCGGCGATGGCGATGACGTAGCCCTGGTCTTCATCCGGCGCGAGGGCGGTCGGCGTCGAGCGCTGGATCAGGTAAATCGCGCCGAGCATCAACGCGATCATCGCGGCAGCGATGGCACCGTGCCGTATCACCCACTGCACGCCACCAAGGTATCGATGCGTGAACTTCTCGAAACCCGCATCGAACTTCGCGAGGATGCCCTGCGGCTCTTCGCCGCCGGAGCGCAGCATCAGCGCGCACATCGCGGGCGTGAGCGTCAGCGCCACGAAGCCCGAGATGGTCACGGACACGGCAATCGTGATGGCGAACTGGCGATACATCTCGCCGACGAGCCCGCCGAGGAACGCCACCGGCAGGAACACGGAATTCAGCACCAGCACGATGGCGATGACCGGCCGGCTGACTTCCGACATGGCCCTGCGCGTGGCCTCTTTCGGGTCCACGTGCTCGGCGCGAATGTGCCGCTCCACGTTTTCCAGCACCACAATCGCGTCGTCGACCACGATACCGATCGACAGCACCATGCCGAACAGCGTGAGCGAGTTGATCGAGAAGCCGAGCAGATACATGCCCGCAAACGTGCCGATGAGCGACACGGGTACCGCCATCGCGGGGATGATCGTGGCGCGCAGGTTGTAGAGGAACAGCCACACGACGCCGAACACGAGGATCATCGCTTCGACCAGCGTCTTGGCGACTTCTTCCATCGACACGCGCACGTAGTTGCTGGTGTCGTAGGGAATGTTCCATTGCATGCCGGCCGGCATCTTCCGGCCGAGCTCGGTCATGCGCGCGCGGACGAGCGTTGCCACCTCGAGCGCATTGGCGCGCGGCGCAAGCTGGATGGCGGCGCCGATGCTGGGCTGCCCTTCGCGCGTGAGCGCAAACGTGTAATCGCGGGCGCCAAGCTCGACCCGAGCGACGTCGCGCAGCCGAACGATCTCGCCGTTCGTGCCGGTCTTCAGCACGATGCCCTCGAACTGCTCGGGATTCGACAGTCGACCCTGCGACGTGACGGTGAGCGTCATGTCCACGCGCTGGACCATGGGCTCGTCACCGAGGCGGCCGGCGGCCGCCTGCGTGTTCTGTTCGCGAACAGCCGCTGCGACGTCTGCGGGCGTGAGGCCCAGCTCGGCGAGCCGATCGGGTTTCAGCCAGATGCGCATCGAATAATCGCGCGCGCCGAAAATCTGGATATCGCCGACGCCGGGAATGCGGCGCAGCTCGTCGACGACGTTGATCGTGGCGTAGTTCGAGACGAACAGCGGATCGTAGCGGCCATCCGGCACGTCGATGGTCACCACCTGCAGGAAGCTCGGCAGGCTCTTGGCGACGGTGACGCCCTGTCGACGCACTTCTTCCGGCAGCAGCGGCAACGCCGTCTGCACGCGGTTCTGCACGTTGATGACGGAAATGTCCGGATCCGTGCCGACCGCGAAAGTGACGGTGATCTGCAGCACGCCGCTCGACGCGCTGGTCGAGCGGATGTAGAGCATGTGCTCGACGCCGTTCAGCGCCTGCTCGAGCGGCGTCGCCACCGTTTCAGCAATGACGTCAGCGCTCGCGCCCGGATACGCCGTGCTGACGGCGACCGTTGGCGGCGCGATGTCGGGATACATCGAAATCGGCAGCGTCTTGAATGCCGCGAGGCCCGCAATCACGATGAAGGCCGACACGACCATCGCGAACAATGGCCGGTCGATGAAGAAATTCGAAATCATGACGGTGCTTTCTCGGCAGCGGCAGCCTGTGCGGGCGGCGCCTTCGGCGCGCCGTCCGCCGCGAGCGGAACGCCTTTCACCACCGCGCCGGGCTGCACCTTGAGCACGCCATCGACGACGATGCGCTCACCGGCCTTCAGGCCATCGTCGACCACCACGTTGTTGCCGGCCGTGGCACCGAGCTGCACGGGACGGAACTCCACTTTGTCGCCGGCGCCGATGAGCCATACGAACGAGCCCTGCACACCGTGCATGACTGCGCGCTTCGGGATGACGAGCGAGCCCGCGAGGTTCACGCCGTTCACCTTCGCGCGGACCACCTGTCCCGGCAGCAGGTTCGTCGCGGCGGCGTTCTCGAGAACGGCGCGAACTTCGACGGTGCCAGTCTGGTCGCCGACGGCAGGCGAGATGAATTCCACCTTCGCGCCCTGCGCCAGGATTTTGTCGCCGTTATCGAGCACGTCGACCGTCACGCCACCCGTGTTCGCCGCACGAATGCTTGCGGCTTCCGCCTGCGGCACGGCGAACTGCACATAGAGCCGGTCGGACTGGACGATGTACGTGAGCAGGCTCGTGTCGCCACCCGCCGTGACGAGGCTGCCTTCCGAACGCGCCTCGCGACTGGTGAGCCCGGAGATGGGCGCGCGCACGTTCGTGTAAGAAAGATCGAGCTCGGCGGACTTGAGCGCCGCTTGGGTCGAAGCGAGTGAGGCAGCGGCGGACTCATAGGCCGCAATCGCGTTGTCGCGGTCCCGCAGGCTGATGAGCCGCTGTTCATACAACGGCAGGATGCGATCCCGCTCGCGACGCGTGTTCTGCACATTGGCTTGCTGCACGCCCACATCGGCGCGCGCCTTCGCCACCACGGCCTCGAACGGCGCGGGGTCGATGCGGAAGAGCAGGTCGCCTTCCTTGACCCGGGCTCCTTCCTGATACATGCGCTTGAGCAGGATGCCGGACACTCGTGCCCGCACCTCCACTTCGCGAACACCGCGCAGTTGCGCTGCGTGCTCCAGAGTGAGCGCCAGCGACTGCGGCTTCACCTCGAGGGAGCCCACTTCCATGGGCGGCATTTGCAGCGGCTTCTGTTCCCCCGCGCAGCCGGTGAGCGTGCCCGCGAACAATGCAGCCAATGCGATGGTCCATGGATTGGCCCACGGCATGGCGAGGTTTGAAGAGAGTTTGGGCATCGGTCCGGCTCCGGTGGCTCGACCCCGTATCGTGCCAGCTTACTGCTTCTTCAGCACCACGAGGTCAATGCCCGGAGGCGGTAATGTTCCGACCAAGTGAATAGTGGGCCCTGTCCCTATCGAGGTATCGACAAGGGACAGATCATCCTGCGCAGAGATGCGGTAGCGCTCGATGCGATACGAGCGGCCGCGTTCGAGTTGCGTGAGCGTCAGGTCGTAACCGCCATTTTTCTGGTACTGCACCCTGCGCCGTTCCAGCAGCGTGACCGAGAATTCCGTGCCCACGGTGAGCACATTCGGGCCTTTGCGCGGGCCGAGCAGATCCGCCGGGATCTGGTAGTTGCTGATCAGTACCTGCACCGCGTCGCCGTTCTTCGAGCGCCCCGCCTGCACTGCGAGACCGTTGTCATCGCCGCCTGCAGCGCTCAAACGGATCGGCGTGTCCTGCATTCGGCCCATCGCAATGAGTGCGTGACCTGTTTTGTGAGGCGTCGTGCCTTTGGGGCCGAAGACGTTGTCGGCGCGATAAAGCGCGGACACGTCGACGGGCGCGTCCTGCAGATAGAGCAGCGATGAAGTGATGAACGCCGCGCGCTGCAGATCCACCGGGCCGGGTTCGACCAGCCCGTAGTTCCACTCGTTGAGCATGCTCAGCGTTTTGCGGAAGCCGTTGCGGTCCAGGCGCGCGCGCACGCTTCGAGCCACGCGCACGAAATCCTGCGGATCGTTGGAGTCGGTCGCGTACCAATGCCAGGAAAAGAAATCGAGCGGCAGCCGGTGCGCGCGCACGTACTGCAGGAATTCGTCGAGATAGGGATTGTTCGTGTCGTTCGGCCGCGAGATCGCCGGGCCGCCGACGAGCGCGCGCCGGTCGGCCTGCTTGATGGCCTTCACGATCTTGCCGTAGAGCTCGAAATATTCCGGCGCGGTGCCGCCCCAGAACAGGCGGCCGAGATCCGGCTCGTTCCACACTTCCCAGTAGCGGATGTTGTAGTGGAAGCCGTTCGCCCAGCCCTGGTTGTAGTGAAGCACCACGTGCTTCACGACTTCGGCGTAGCGATCGAAGTCTTTCGGCGGCTCGACGTTCGAGCCTTCGCTGCGGCCGACGCGGAAGATCACCTCCGCACCCAGGCCTTTGATGGATGCGAGCAACTGGTCCGTGGGGCCGAAGTGATAGCTCTTCGGATCGTTCGGGTCGGCGTCGGGATTCGGGAAAATGCTGAGGATCGTGCGCGCGCCGTCGATCAGCGTGTTGGGCGCGTCCGGAAATTTCGCGTCGATGTCGCCGGGGCCGTAGGCGTCGTGGGTGCGAATCAGATCGATGCGCGCCTGACGGTAGCCGGGCGTGGCATCGGTTTCGGACGAGACATTCCAGCCGCCGAACTGAAAACGGATCGGTTTGTGGAAGCCGGGGGCCGGCGCGCCGTTCACGCCTTGCAGTGAGCGAATCGTGCCGATGGACTTGCCGGCATCGACGGTGATGACGCGAAGGTTGGCGGCCTGGGCCGTCGTTGGCGCGGCCAGCGTCGGCGCGGGCGCGGGTGCGGGCGCTTCGGATTGCGCGTGGGTGACCGGCGCCAGAATCAGTATCGCGACCGCAAACGCAAACGCAAACGCAAACGCTGGAGCACGGAACCGTGGACCCGCGAAACGCCCACCGTTGCCCACTGCGCCATCGCCATCGCCGTCGCGTGCGTCTGTCAGGCTCCGGCTTGGCTTGTTCACAACACCTTCTCGCTTCACTCGCCGGCATTCTAGCGGCATTCGTTTGCTGCTCGCCGCAGCCTCAATTGACAAGCTGATGACGGCGGTCTTTCATGGGCCGGCCCGCACCCTGAACGGGCCACGATAAAGAGAGACTATGGGTAAGTTGATCCGCGGCCGGGGTCTCTTCGTTCCGGTCGCCGCCGCGGTGCTGATGCTCATGTCCAGCCGGTCGAATGCAGAAACAGTGTATGTCCGGGCCGGCCACCTCGTAGACGTCGAGGCCGGCCGCGTGCTCGCGGACCAGGTCGTGCGCGTCGAAGACGGCCGCATCCGCGCGGTGGGCGTCGCCGGGGAGGTGCCGGCCGGCGCGAAGATCGTGGACTGGTCCCGCTACACGGTGTTGCCGGGGCTCATCGATCTGCACACGCATCTCGTCGGCAATATCCAGTCGAGCAATGTGGCTGCGCCGCTGCTCAGCTCCGCGGCACGCGACGCGCTCGTGGGCGCGTCCAATGCGCGAGACACGCTCGAAGCCGGCTTCACCACCGTGCGGGATGTGGGAACGATGCGCGCTTTCGTGGACGTGGCCCTGCGCGACGCGATCGGCGCCGGCATGGTCGAAGGGCCGCGCATGCTATGTGCCGGCACTTACATCACCGTGAGCATGGGCGGCGGCGATATCGTCGGCCTGGCTCCGGATGTTGTATTGCCTTCAGACTTTCGTCGCGGCGTCGCGAATTCGGCGGACGAAGTTCGCCAGCGCGTGCGAGAGTTGCTCGCGGGCGGAGCAGACTTCATCAAGGTAATCGCGACCGGCGCGGTACTTACGTCCGGTACCACGCCTTCGGCGCCGGAGTTCACGGAGGCCGAGATTCGCGCGGCGGTCGAAGAGGCTGCGAATGCCGGTACCTTCGTCGCGGCCCACGCCCACGGCGCCGAAGGGATCAAGCGCGCGATCCGCGCAGGCGTGCGAACCGTCGAGCACGCTTCGTATCTCGACGATGAAGGCATCGCGCTGGCGAAGAAACACGGCACCTGGCTCGTCATGGACGTCTACAACGGCGATTACATCGATGAAGTCGGTCGCCGCGAAGGCTGGCCCGAGAACTACCTGCGCAAGAACACCGAGACCACGGAGATTCAGCGTCAGGCGTTCACGAAGGCCGTGAAGGCCGGAGCGCGCATCGCGTTCGGCACCGATGCCGGGGTGTATCCCCACGGACAGAACGCCCGACAGTTCGCTTACATGGTGAAGTATGGAATGACACCGATGCAGGCGATCCGCGCGGCGACGCTGGATGCCGCGAAGGCCATCAGCCGCGAGGCCGAGATCGGTTCGATCAGCGTTGGCAAATGGGCGGACCTGGTGGCAGTGGAGGGCGATCCTCTGGCGGATATCCAACGCCTGCGCACGATGGCCGGCGTGATGAAAGGCGGAGTCGTCGTGCCCAGGCACGCGAACCTCGCCGTTCCGGTGGAAGCTGTCCCCAAATGAGCGCCACGCCCGAGCCGCATGGGACGCTCGATCTGGCACTGGCCCATGCCGCTCGCCTGCTCGAACGCGAACCGGCGGCCGCTGTGGAGCAGGCTCACGAAATCCTGAGAGTGCTGCCCGGGCAACCGCAGGCACTTTGGCTGCTCGCCAACGCGTGGCGAGCCATCGGCGATCAGCTCACCGCCCTTTCCGACACCGAAGGTGCAGATCGCGCGTACGCGGAAAGCCTGCGTTTTTCGTCGAACGATCCGCGGCTGATCGTGGCGGGCGCGCATTTGTGCGAGGGACGGATTGCGCCAGCGGAAGCGCTGCTGCGTGAGCATCTGAAGAAACATCCGACGGACATCGCCGCCATCCGCATGTTTGCCGAAGTGGCTGCGCGGCTCGGGCGTTATGGAGATGCGGAAAATCTCCTGCACCGTTGCCTGGAGCTGTCGCCGAGCTTCGTCTCCGCGCGCCACAACCTTGCGGTGGTTCTGCATCGTCAGCAGAAAGTGGAGCAGGCGCTGCTGGAAGTCGATCGGGCGCTGGCATTGGAACCGCGTAATCCCGGCTTCCGCAACCTGAAGGCCGCCGTGCTGAGTCGCATGGGCGAGTCGCAGCGGTCGATCGACCTGTATCGCGAAGTGCTGGTCGACTTTCCCCATCAACCCAAGGTGTGGATGAGCTACGGCCACGCGCTCAAGACAGGCGGCAAACGCGCGGAGAGCATCGAGGCCTACCGCAAATCCATCGAGCTTGCGCCGAACCTCGGCGAATCGTATTGGAGCCTGGCGAACCTCAAGACCTTCCGATTCACGCCGGCCGAGGTCGAGGCGATGCGCGCGCAGCTGGCGCGCACAGACCTCAACGAGACGGATCGTTTCCACTTCGAGTTCGCGCTCGGCAAGGCGATGGAGGACGAGGCTCGCTACGAGGAATCGTTCGGCCACTACAGCCGCGGCAACGCGCTTCGCCGCACCGGCATCCAGTATGACGCGGCCGAGACCCGCGACCACGTGCGGCGCTCGAAGGCCACGCTCACCCGCGAATTCTTCGCCAGCCGCGCCGGCAGCGGCACGGACGCGCCGGACCCCATTTTCATCGTCGGCCTGCCGCGGTCGGGCTCGACGCTGGTGGAGCAGATCCTCTCCAGCCATTCGAGCGTCGAAGGCACGATGGAGCTGCCGGACATCATCGGCATGGCCCGGGCCCTGAGCGGCCGCAAGCTGCGCAGCCAGGAGTCCCGCTACCCCGAAGTGCTCGCGACGCTCGACGCGAAAGATTTTCATGCGTTGGGTGAGCAGTACTTGTCGCAGACTCGCATCCAACGCAAACGCGGGGCGCCTTTCTTCATCGACAAGATGCCGAACAACTTCCAGCACATCGGGCTGATCCACCTGGCGCTGCCCCGGGCGAAGATCATCGATGCGCGCCGGCATCCGCTCGGCTGCTGTTTTTCAGGCTTCAAGCAGCACTTCGCGCGCGGCCAGCATTTCAGCTACAGCCTCGAAGACATCGGCCACTACTATCGCGATTACGTCGAGCTGATGGCGCATTTCGACGAGGCGCTGCCGGGACGCATCCATCGCGTGTACTACGAGCGCATGATCGATGACACCGAAACCGAGGTGCGTCGGCTGCTCGCGTATTGCGGCCTGCCGTTCGAAGCGCAATGCTTGCGCTTCCACGAGAATGACCGCGCGGTGCGCACCGCGAGCTCGGAGCAGGTGCGCACGCCGATCTATCGCGAAGGAGTCGATCACTGGCGCCATTACGAGCCGTGGCTCGGGCCGCTCGAGGCGGCGCTGGGTCCGGTGGTCGATGCTTATCCGACGATGCAGTAGAAATCGACTCAATAATAATTCGGGAGGGCCCTGCTGATGACACGGAGCCGACGCCGCAAGATCGCTCGCGAAGATGCGAAACGTTTTTCACGCGCGCTGCTGAGACGCGCGCCGCTCGCTTCGGCGATGCTGGTCGCGCTGCCCTCCGCGCAGGCGCAAGAGAGCGGCTCGCTCGAAGAAGTCGTGGTCACCGCGCAGAAGCGCGAAGAAAACCTGCAGAAGGTGCCGGTCAGCATCACCGCGATCGGCACGGAAAAGCTCGACCAGCTGCAGGTCACGGATTTCGCCGACTACGCGAAGTTCCTGCCGAGCGTGTCGTTCCAGTCGCTGGGGCCCGGCCAGTCGGCCGTTTACATGCGCGGCATCGCGAGCGGCGAGAACTCGAACCACTCGGGTCCGCTGCCGAGCGTCGGCATCTATCTCGATGAGCAGCCGATCACGACGATTACCGGTGCGCTCGATCTGCACATCTACGATATCGCGCGCGTCGAGTCGATCGAAGGTCCGCAGGGCACGCTCTATGGCGCAAGCTCACAGGCGGGCGCCATCCGCATCATCACCAACAAGCCGGATCCGAGCGGATTCAAGGCGAGCTATGCCGTCGAAGGCAACACGGTGAAGGGCGGCGACGGCGGTTATCTCGCGGAAGGCATGATCAACCTGCCGCTGTCGGATCGGGCGGCCATTCGCCTCGTCGGCTGGAAAGAGCGCGACGGCGGCTACATCGACAACGTAGCAGGCACGCGCACCTATCCGAGCTTCGGCACGATCAACAACGACGCATACGCGAAGAACAACTACAACGACGTCGACACGTATGGCGCGCGCGCGGCGCTCAAGGTCGATCTCAACGACAACTGGACGGTCACGCCCATCCTGATGGGCCAGAACCAGGAGTCCGACGGCTTCTTCGGCGACGACCCGACAGTCGGCGAGGGCAAGGTGCAGCACTACCGGCCCGAATACCAGAAAGACAAATGGGGCCAGGCGGCGCTCACCGTCGAAGGCAAGTTCAGCAATTTCGATCTCGTGTATGCCGGCGCCTACCTCAAGCGCAACATCGACAGCAGCGCGGACTATTCCGATTACACGTATTTCTACGACGTGAATTACGGCTACGGCGCGCTCTCCGACGACAACGGCGATCCGATCGATCCGACGCAGTACTTCCTCGGCCGCGACCGGTTCACGAAGTCGAGCCACGAGCTGCGCGCGTCGTGGGACCCGATCGACTCACTGCATCTCGTGCTGGGCGGCTTCACGCAGCGGCAGAAGCACAAGATTCACCAGCGCTATCTCATCGACAACCTGGCATCCGACTTTTCGGTGACCGGCTGGGAAGACACGCTGTGGCTCACCCAGCAGACCCGCATCGACCGTGACGACGCGTTTTTCGCGGACGCCACTTACAAGATCACCGACAAGCTGAGTGTGATCGGCGGTGTGCGCAAATTCTGGGCCGACAACACGCTCGAAGGCTTCTTCGGTTACGGCCTGGGATACAGCTCCAGCGGCTCGGGCGAAGCCCAGTGCGGCGATCCCTCGACCTGGGTGCCGTACCGGGGCGCGCCGTGTACCAACCTCGACAAGGGCATCAAGGAAAACGGCTGGACGCCGCGGTTCAGCGTGAATTACAACTTCACCGAATCGGCCATGGCGTACGTGACGTACTCGAAGGGCTTCCGGCCCGGCGGTATCAATCGGCGCGGCACGCTGCCGCCGTACAACGCGGACTTCATCAAGAACTACGAGGTCGGCTGGAAAACCAGCTGGTTCGACAATTCGCTGCGTTTCAACGGCGCGGTGTATCGCATGGACTGGGACGACATTCAGTTCTCATACCTCGGCCAGAGCGGTCTCACCGAGATCAAGAACGCGAACGATGCGCGCGTGAAAGGTGTCGAGGCGAGCATCGAGTGGGCCGCGGCCGAGGGCCTGCTGATCAGCGGTGGGTTCAACTATGTGGACGCGAAGCTGATCCAGAACTACTGCGGCACGGTCGATCCGGACACGGGCACACCGATCACGAATTGCGCCGATCCGCTGGCACCGAAGGGCACGCGGCTCCCCGCGACGCCTGAATTGAAAGGGAGCCTGACGGGTCGCTACACGTTCCCGGTGCGCGGATTCCAGGCGCACGTGCAGGCTTCGGTGGTTCACCAGGGGAATGCGTACTCCGACCTGACGCTGCCCGATCGCGCGTTGGTGGGTCAACAGCCGAGCTACACGATCACGGACCTGTCGAGCGGCATCGAATGGGGCAACTCGTCGCTCGAGCTCTACGTGCACAACGCCTTTGACGAGCGCGCGGAGGATTTCCGCACGACCCAGTGCGCCGTGAACGGTTTCGACGGCAATCCGTTGTGCGGCCTCGAGCCGTATTCGCTGTTCAAGAAGCCGCGCACCATCGGCCTGCGCTTCGGGCAGAAGTTCGATTAGGGGACACCCCTAGCTCCAACGTAGCGGGCCGCAAGGGCCCGCTGCGAGCTGCCCTCGACGCCGTCTCAATTTCAGCGCACTGCATCGGATGCGCGTCGCCGAATATGTGCGACGGGACGCGGCGTGGATGCCGCTTGGCACCGATAATTCCCGCCGGTTTGTTAACGCGGCACCGTCGTCGCACTGCCCATGCCAAGTCCGAGTCATACGCCACCCCGACGGAAGGGAATGGACGCCGTCACCACGTTGGTCGTCGGCCTGGGCGTGTTCGCATGGGTCGCGGGCGTGGCCTGGGGGCTGCAGAAGATTCAGGCGTATTCCTTCACGCCGGGCGAGGCCGAGGCTGCGCCCGCGGTGTGGCCAAGCGCGACACGACCAGCGTCGACGCGAGTGCTGACCATTGCCGGTCGCGCCACGCTGGTGATGTTCATCCATCCTCAGTGCTCGTGTACGCGCGCCAGCCTCACGGAATTGCAGGCTATCCTCGACACCGCACCTGGCGCGCTCTCCGCATGGGTCGTCGTGTTGAAGCCGCACGGCATGGGCGACGACTGGACGCATTCGGAAACGTGGTCCATGGCGAGTCACATGGCTGGCGTTACCGTGGTGATGGATGACGACGGCCACGAGGCCGCGCTCTTCGGCGCGTCCACGTCCGGGCATACCGTGCTGTACGACAAGGCCGGCAAGCTCGTTTTCACGGGCGGCATCACCGGCGCCCGCGGCCATGTTGGCGATAACGCGGGCCGTGAGCGAGTGTTGAGCCTGGTGCAGACGGGCACAGCAGACGCCAACACGCACGAAGTGTATGGATGTGGTCTTCACGATCCGCACCCACGCATGGACGCCGACCCGAACGGCGCCAAATGAAACGATTCGTTCGGGACGAACAACTCCGACAGAAGGTGGTTCGTCGCGCGGAAGAAATCTCCGCGGACGGCATCGTCGACCACCACGCTTCGACCGATCGCATGTTCCTCTGGCTGCTGCTGGCACAGTGGGCATTCGCGATCGGGCTCGCCACCGTCGTCTCGCCGTTCACGTGGGACGGCAAGGTTCGTTCGATCCACCTGCATTTGCAGCTCGCAATCTTTTTCGGAGGATTGCTGAACGCGTTGCCGATCGCGCTGATCCTGACCCGTCCGGGCTGGATCGGCACGCGCTACGCGGTGGCGGTCGCGCAGATGCTCTGGTCCGGTTTACTGATCCATCTCACCGGCGGGCGCATCGAAACTCACTTCCACATCTTCGGCTCGCTCGCCTTCCTGGCTTTCTATCGAGACGTGCGCGTGCTGGGAGTCGCGACGCTGACCATCGCTTCCGATCATTATCTGCGTTCGTATTTCTGGCCCGAGACCGTGTTCGGCGTGTTTCATCCGGAATGGTGGCGCGTGCTGGAGCACCTGGGCTGGGTCGCGTTCGAAGACATCGTGCTGGTGCTCGCCTGCGTGCGTGAGGCGCGGCTCTTTCGCAAACTGGCCGAGCGCGAGGCGATTCTCGAGATCGCCTATTCGGACGTGGAAAAACAGGTGGAGGAGCGCACGAAGCAGCTCGAGGCCGAAGTCGCCGAGCGGCGCGCGCAAGAGGCAGACCTGCGCGAGGCGCGTCAGGCCGCCGAATCTGCGAGCCAGGCGAAGAGTGCGTTCCTGGCGAACATGAGTCACGAGATCCGCACGCCGATGAACGGCGTCGTCGGCTTCACGAACCTGCTGCTCGACACGCGACTGGACGCCGAACAGCGGGAGCACGTGAAGATCATCCGCCAGTCCGGCGAGACGTTGCTCAACATCATCAACGACATTCTGGATTTCTCGAAGGTCGAAGCGGGCAAGCTCACTGTCGAGCATCGTCCGTTCGACGTACGTGCGGTGGCTGAACAGGTGGTGAGCCTGCTGTCTCCGCAGGCTGTGCAGAAGGGCCTGTATCTCGACATCCGCGTCGATGAGGCCATTCCCCGGGACTTCGTCGGTGACGGCGGTCGTGTGCGGCAGGTGATGCTCAATCTGCTCGGCAATGCCATCAAGTTCACGCATCACGGACGTGTGCTGATCGAGCTGGATCTGCAGCGTTCGACGCAGCCGGCCATCGATGACGTGGTTCGATGCATGGTGAGCGATACCGGCATCGGCATCGAGCGCGACAAGCAACCGATGATGTTCAAGGAGTTCTCGCAGGCGGATGCGTCGACGACGAAACAGTTCGGTGGCACGGGACTCGGACTCGCCATCTCGCGCAGGCTCATCGAGCTCATGGGCGGCGTGCTGGATTTCTCCAGCGAGCCGGGCGTGGGCTCGCGGTTCTGGTTCACGCTGCCTGTGATCGCAGTGACGGAGAGCATGATCGACACGATCGTGGCCGACGAAATGGCGTCGCCCAATTCGGCGCCAGGCGATGCGATCCTGGCCACGTTGCTCGAGACGCCTGCGCGAAATCCGCAGCCGCGCACCGCGCCTCCGCACGTGCTGGTGGCGGAAGACAACGCGATCAACCAGCGCCTCGTGAAGCACATGCTGGAAAAGCTGGGTTATACGGTGGACATCGCGAACGATGGTCACCAGGCCGTGACGCTCGCGGTCGCCGGCCAGTACGACCTCATCGTCATGGATTGCTCCATGCCCGAGATGGATGGCTATCAAGCCACCGGAGAAATCCGCCGCCTGCAGCTCGAAGGCGGCTTGCCGCACATTCCCATCATCGCGCTGACCGCGAACGCGTTACCCGAAGACCGCGAGAAATGTCTCGCGGCCGGCATGGACGACTACCTCAGCAAGCCGGTGACACAGGAAGACCTGGGCACCGTACTCGCGAAATACGCCGATCCTCAGAACGCACTCTTGACCACGCCGCCGTCGACACGCAGCGCCGCGCCGGTGGTCGCTGAAGAGAGCGGGCTCGCCACATAGGCGATCAGCGACGCCACTTCATCGGGACGCGCGAAACGTTTGATGAGGGATGTCGGCCGGCGGCTGTTGATGAACTCCGATTCGGCCTCTTCCAGTGTGTTCTTGCCCATGCGCTTGGCGAAGTCCGCGAAGCGCGGGTCCTGCGGATCTCGCGTGGGACCGGGCAGGATGCTGTTCACGGTGATGCCAGTCTTCGCGACCGTCTCAGCGATGCCGCGTGCCACCGCAATTTCCGCGGCTTTTGTCATGCCGTAGTGAATGCTTTCGGTCGGGATCTGCAGCGCGCTCTCGCTCGAGATGAAAATGATACGGCCCCAGTTCTGCTGCTTCATACGCGGCAGATAAGCGCGCGACAGGCGCACGCCGGACATCACGTTGGTTTCGTAGATCTGCTGCCAGTCGGCGTCCGTCGACTGCAGGAATTCTTTCGGGATGAACGTGGCGACGTTGTTGATCAGGATGTCCACATTAGGGTACTGCTTGGCGAGTCGATCCGTGTCAGCCGCCTTGCTCATGTCGCCCACGAAAATTTTCGGTGCGCGGCCGGTGGCTGCTTTGAGATCCGCCGCGGCCTTGTCGCACGACTCCTGGCGACGGCTGTTGATGATCACATCCGCGCCTTCGTTCAACAGCGCTTTTGCCGTGGCGAAGCCGATGCCGGCCGTGCTGCCGGTGATGAGCGCGGTCTTGCCTTTCAATTGCAGGTCGAGCGCACAAACCGCTTGCGACAGCGCGAGCATCAGCACGGCGACGAACGCCGACTTCATCATCCGGTTCATCGGATTCTCCTTGGGGATGGGCCCTTCGCGGGCCGCGTGGGTCGGGCGGTAGTGTGGATGATCGGCGACACCTCGGCGGGGCGCAATGAGGGCGCGGCAGGCGTCCAAAGCCGCGGCCGACCCGTAACACGGAACAGGTATATTCATGGCCATGAGTACACGTCGCATGCACATCCTGAATCGGGCGCTTGGCAGCGCGCTGCTGTTTGTCGTGGGCACCGTGGGCGCGGCGGTCGCGCACGCGCAAGGCATGCCGTCGCGCGATGACGATGCCGACTCGGGCCCGATGCGTTGGGAAATCACTCCTTTCGTCGGCTATCGCATGGGCGGAGATTTCGATGTCTCGGGTGCGCCGGGCGGCGGCGATCTCGACGATAAAGGCTCGTTCGGATTCGCCGTGAACCTCGCGACCGACGAGACCGCATCCTATGAGCTGTTCTACTCACGGCAGGAAGCCAGTTTTGCGCAGACCTCCGCCGTCGCGCCGTTCGACCTCGACGTGGAATATCTGCACGTCGGCGGAACGCTGCTGTTGAGCGATGAGCTGCCCGTTGCGCCCTACATGGTCGGCGGCCTCGGCCTCACACGCTTCAGCCCGCAGACCGGCCCAGGCAGCGACGACTCGCGATTCTCAGTGTCACTGGGCGCAGGCGTGAAGATGCCGGTGACGACTCACTTCGGCGTGCGGCTCGAAGCCCGCGGCTACGTGACGTTCGTGAACAGCGACTCGGCGGTCTTCTGCGCGTCCGGTTCCCAAGGCGGCGTGTGCGCGATTCAGGCGAAGACGGATTCGTTCTTCCAGTACGAGCTGCTGGCCGGCGCGACGCTATCTTTCTGAGCTCCCAGCCGCCCGGCGCCTGAGGGCTTCTTTTCTTATTTTCTGATCCCCAGCCGCGCGGCGACTGAGCGCATCTTGATCTAGTCCGCAACCGCCACAGTCTTGAGCGACGCCCCCGAAGACATCTTCCAAGACCACGCATGTAACCCCACAGCCACCAACACGATCGGCAACCCAATAAACGTATTCGCCGAAAACCGCTCCGCCCCAATCCACCATCCCACGAACAACGCGACCGGCGGATTCACATACGCATACGTGGCAGCGAGCGTAGGCGACACCCGATCCACGAGATACCGATACGCGGAAAACGCGATGAGCGACCCGAACACCACCAGATAAGCCCACGCACCCCACACACGCGGCGCCTGCGGCAAATGCCAGTGTTCCCCGAATAGCGCGCTCACCCCGAGCGCAATCACGCCGCCCACCAACATCTCAGCGCCAAATCCAACGGCCCCATGGGGGACATCGAGTTTGCTCGCGACATTCGAAGCGAACGACCAACTGAGCACGCCCAGAAGGATGAGCGCGGTGCCGGTCGGACTCGCCTGGAAGTCCTGTCCCAACACCATGACAACGGTGCCGATGACACCGACGAAAATCGCCGCCCACTCCAGCGCCCGCGGCTTGCGCCCAAACAACGCGCCCCACACCCCAGCCGCCAACGGCTGAACACTGATGAGCGCCACCGCAGCCCCGGAGCTCACCGACTGCTCCGCCACACTCACCGACCCGATGCCGACGACGAGCAGCAGGAACCCAAGCAATCCCGCATTCGCCCACTGCCGTAGGGTCGGAAAGCGCGCGCCCACGATCTTCATCATCCCCAACAACACCCCGCCCGCCACCACGAGCCGAATGCCCAACAAGAAGAACGGCCCCACTTCCTCGAGCCCGATCTTGATCGCGAGATAAGTGGTCCCCCAGACGATGTAAACCGCGGCCAAACACGCGGCCACCATCACGAGCGGCGGACGTCCAACACCGGCAACAGAAGTTGAATGCGCCACGAGACAATCCTTGGCAACAGGGGAGGGAAGCAGGACGACGGGGAAACGCAGGCGAATTTTACGCGTGTCGTCGCGAGAGGTGGCATCTGCCGAAAGAAGGGGGGCCCCGGTAACTGGGGCATTCAGCCCAAAGCCGTAAGACAAGAGCCCGTAAAACAGGGTCCGGTAAAAGGCTCGTGAGTCCGGTCTTACGGGTAGAGTGCGGCGCCCATCGGCTCGAGCAAGCGAGCGCCTATTCGGGCCAGTGGCTATTCGGGGACGACGCGCACCAGATAACCGCCGGATTTTCCTTCCCGCTCGAGCGTGATGAGCTTGCGGGTGGCCGCTTCTTCGAGCAGGGCATTGAACGACTTGAAGCCATAATAGCTTTCGTTGAAGCCCGGCCTTCTTCTCTTCAGGGCCTGCTTCACCATCGAGCTCCACACCTTTTCGTCGTCGCCGCGTTCGGCGATGAGCGCTTCGAGCGTCGCGATGACGAGATCGAAAGCTTCCTGCTGGCGGTCGTTCTCTTTCGGTTCGAGCGCGGCGCTGGCGGCCGGCTCTGCGGCCGTGGAATTCGCAGACGACGAAGTCTTGCGCGCCGGTGCTTTCTTGCGGGCCCGCTTCGCTGCGGGACGCGCCGTTTCCTCGCGCACCAGATCGTCGTAGTAGATGAACTCGTCGCAGCTGGCAATGAGCAGGTCTGACGTGGAGTTCTTCACGCCCACGCCGATGACGCCCTTGTTGTTCTCGCGCAGTTTCGCGACGAGCGGGGAAAAGTCCGAATCGCCGCTGATGATCACGAACGTCTGCACGTGCGGCTTCGTGTAACAGAGATCGAGCGCATCCACGACCATGCGGATGTCCGCGGAATTCTTGCCGGACATCTTCACGTGCGGGATTTCGATGAGCTCGAAACCCGCCTGGTGCATGCCGCCTTTGAATTCCTTGTACCTGTCCCAATCGCAGTACGCCTTGCGCACGACGATGGCCCCTTTGAGGAGCAGCCGTTCGATGACGAGCCGGATATCCAGCTGCTGATGGCGCATGTCGCGCACGCCGAGCGCGATGTTCTCGAAATCGCAGAACAGCGCGAGGTTGCGGGTATCGGACTGAACAGTCATGGCGGCGAGTGTACGGGAAGCCCGAAGTACCGTGCCGTAAATGAACGAAGTATGAGATTGTTGACTATATGCCGTGGACCTGAAGCCTCAGGAGAACGAATCATGACGCTCTCATGCGCGCGGATCAAGTTTCAGCAGCCTTCGGTCGAGTGCTCCGCGAGCAACGTACGGCAGCCGGCGTTTCTCAGGAAGCGCTCGCACTCAGCGCCGATGTCGACCGGACCTTCGTCAGCCAGATCGAGCGCGGCATCCGCCAGCCCACCCTGACGACCCTCTGCAAGCTCGCGCGGGCGCTCGACGTCCAGCCTTCCACCCTTGTTTCGAAGATGGAGCGGTTGCTCCGCTAGCCTGTCTTTTGCGGTGTTTTGCCGCCGGGTGGTAGTCCTGCCGGCCGAAACCGTGTGCGACGCCGGGTGTCACGGCGCTAAACTTCCGCCCCCCGCGCCTAGACACTCGAGGCGCGGTCCCCGTGTCCTGAAAGAAACTCCCCATGGCCAAAGCCAAAAAGTCCGTTGCCCCGACTAAAGTCTCGCGAACGCAGGCAGAAGAAGCCGTTCGCACGTTGCTCTCGTGGGCCGGTGACGACCCCACGCGCGAGGGCTTGCGGGACACACCCAAGCGGGTGGTCGATGCCTACTCCGACTGGTTCTCGGGCTATGCCATCGATCCCGCAGAATACCTGCGGCGCACATTCGAAGAGGTCGGCGGTTATGACGAGATGATCGTCCTGCGCGACATCACGTTCGAATCGCATTGTGAGCATCACATGGCCCCGATCATCGGGCGCGTGCATGTCGGGTATCTGCCCACCAACAAAGTGGTCGGAATCAGCAAGCTTGCGCGGGTGGTCGATGGCTATGCTCGGCGCTTCCAGGTGCAGGAAAAGCTCACGGCGCAGATCACCGCCTGTATCCACGAGGTGCTGAAACCGCGGGGCGTCGGAGTCGTTGTGGATGGCGTGCACCAATGTATGACGACGCGGGGCGTCCACAAGCGCAGCGTGTCGATGGTGACGAGCCGGATGATGGGAACGTTCCGCGAGGATGCGCGCACTCGCGCGGAGTTCCTGCAGTTCATCGATATCCGCGGGGCGCGCGAAGTTTGAACGACGTTCGAGGGGCGACCATATGGGCATGCGAACACGCAGATTCGGGAAAGGGGCAGCCGGCGCGGCGCGAGCGGATTCGCTAGCGAAATGGCTCGTCGTTGCGTTGGCCATGGGGACGGCGCTTTCGCTGTTCGCCGTGAATACCGCGCATGCTCGCGAACCGGAGCCTGCGACTTGGGACGGAATGCAGAAAGTCAGCCGGCCCGGGCTCGACACGGTCTATCTCCGTGAAGGCGCGACTCTCTCGAAGTACAAGAAAGTGATGCTCGATCCGGTCGAGGTCTCGTTCGACAAGAATTGGGATCCGAAGAAGACCGGCACGCTCATCGGCACTAACAACGGCGTTAATCCTCAGCGTATCCGTGAAGACCTGGCGAAGCTGGCGCACGATGTGACGAAGCGCGAGCTCGAGCGAAAGAACGGCTACCCGCTCGTCGATCAGCCGGGCGATGACGTGCTTCGGGTGCGCGCGCAGATTGTCGACCTGTATATCAACGCGCCGGACACGATGACGCCTGGGTCACGCACTTATGTGGTGAGTGCTGGTGAGATGACTTTGGTGGCGGAGTTGTACGACTCGCAGACCAACACGATCATCGGGCGAGTGGTCGATCGCCAGCGCGGCCTGGAGCAGGGGCCGTTTGATTTGCAGATCGCCAATCGGGTGACTAATACGGCGGAGGCGGATCGAATTTTGTCGATGTGGGCGCGGCGGTTGCGGAACGCTCTGGATAAGGCGAAGTAGGCGTGGCTGTGCCCGCGATCGCGCCAAATCGCTCTCCCTGCATCTGCGTTGCGCCGCTTATTTGCGAGACACCACACTTAGCCGCTCGCGCCGATTGAGGGCTACTCGTCCCCGACGAACGGCCCCTTACGCAACCACTTCCGACGACCGCGAAGCCCGCTTCCGATCCGTCTCCTTCAAAAAGCGCTTCCGAATCCGAATCGACTCCGGCGTGATCTCCACCAGCTCGTCATCCGCAATGAACTCCACCGCATATTCCAGCGTGAGCTGAATAGGCGGCGTCAGCAGAATCGCGTCGTCCTTGCCGGCCGCGCGCACGTTGGTGAGCTTCTTCGTCTTGATCGGATTCACCACGAGGTCGTTCTCACGGCTGTGGATGCCGATGATCATGCCCTCGTACAACTTCTCGCCCGGGTTCACGAACAGGCGGCCGCGTTCCTGGATGTACCAGAGCGCGTAGGCAACCGCTTCACCCTGCTCATTGCTGATGAGCACGCCGTTGTGGCGGTCGGGAATGTCGCCCTTCACCGGCGCGAAGCCGTCGAAGATGTGGCTGATGAGGCCCGTGCCGCGGGTCATCGTCAGGAACTCGCCCTGAAAGCCGATGAGGCCACGCGCCGGCACGCGGTATTCGATGCGCACGCGGCCTCGGCCGTCGTTCGCCATGTCGGTCATTTCGGCGCGGCGTGTGCCGAGCGCTTCCATGACGCCACCCTGGTGAGCTTCTTCCACGTCGACGGTGAGCGCTTCGTAAGGCTCATTGAGCACGCCGTCGATCGTTTTCATGAGCACCTGCGGACGCGACACGGCCAGCTCGTAGCCTTCGCGACGCATGTTCTCGAGCAGAATGGTGAGGTGCAGCTCGCCGCGACCCTGAACGCGGAAAATGTCCGGCTCGCCGGTGTCTTCGACGCGCAGTGCCACGTTGCTCTGGAGCTCGCGATTCAGGCGCTCGCGGATCTGGCGGCTGGTGACGAACTTGCCTTCGCGGCCCGCGAGCGGCGAGGTGTTCACCTGGAAATTCATCGCGAGCGTGGGCTCGTCCACCTTGATCGGCGGCAGGCCGACGGGATTTTCCACGTCGCAGATCGTGAGGCCGATGTTCACGTCCTCGATGCCGGTGACAGCAACGATGTCGCCGGCGAAGGCTTCATCCACCTGCGTGCGCTCGAGGCCGTGGTACGACAGCACCTGCGCAATCTTCGCCGTGCCGCGGTTCTCGTCGCCGTAGCGAAGGGCCACGTTCTGGCCCACGCGGACCGAACCCTTGCGGATGCGGCCGATGCCGATGCGGCCGACGTACGAGTTGTAGTCGAGCGTCGAAATCTGGAACTGCAGCGGTGCTTCAGCGTCCGCCTGCGGCGGCGGAACGTGCTTCAGCACGGCTTCGAACAAGGCGTCCATGTTCGGCTGGCGCTGCGTGTAGTCCGTGCTCGCCCAGCCTTGCAGGGCCGAGGCGTAGATCACCGGGAAGTCGAGCTGCTCGTCGCTCGCGCCCAGCTTGTCGAAGAGCTCGAACGTCTGGTCGATGACCCAGCCCGGGCGTGAGCCGGGGCGGTCGATCTTGTTCACGACGACGATGGCCTTGTGACCCAGCGCCAACGCTTTACGCGTGACGAAACGCGTCTGCGGCATGGGGCCTTCGACCGCGTCCACCAGCAGCAGCACGCCGTCGACCATCGAGAGCACGCGCTCGACTTCGCCGCCGAAGTCCGCATGGCCCGGGGTGTCCACGATGTTGATGCGGGTGCCGCCGTATTCGATGGCGCAGTTCTTGGCCAGGATCGTGATGCCGCGCTCACGCTCGATGTCGTTCGAGTCCATGACCCGGTCGGCGATCTTTTCGTGGGCGGCAAAGGTGCCTGACTGCTTCAGCAGGCAGTCCACGAGCGTGGTCTTGCCATGGTCGACGTGCGCGATGATCGCGATATTGCGAATAGGGCGGTGCATGGATTGGTGCCGTAGGGCGCCGCGAAGGGGCGCGGGCTGGAAAAAAGGTTGCGAAGGGTACCAGATTCGCGGACGGATGGGGTTACGAACGGATTGCAGGGCTTGGGGGCGATTTCGCCGAGAGAAGCCGGGGGATTTGGCGGGGATGGATGCAAATTGGGGCGTCGGGAGGGGGTCGTGCGGGGGTTGGGAGAGGGCGCGCCTCGCTGGGTGGGGCCGGAGGAGGGTTTTAGATAAGAGCGGAGTCAGGAGAAGGCGGGCCCCTGAGGCGCATTGATGCGCACGGACGGTGTCGCGGGGCGGTTGCGGCGGGCTCCGCTGCGCCAAACGCCAAACGCCAAACGCCAAACGCCAATTGCCAAGCGCCAAGCCCGACCGCCATCGCCACCGTCACTGCTAATCGCCGCCCGCTGTCGCCGATCGTCCCGGCCAGCCACCACTGCCGATGCCACCGCCCCGGCCAGCCGCCACTGTCGCCCATACCTTCGGCGACGACCTTTCCCAGCCACGAGTCGCTCGCTGTCGTTCTGCTTTCGCGGCCGCCCTCCGAATCACCGCCCGCGATCCCGGCCCAGCGTCCCGCGTCCTACCCGCCTCTCAATCAATCCCACCCGGATGCCACACCCGCCACCCGCATCCCGCACGTCGTTCACCCCACCGGGCCAACCGCGCGGCGGCCCCGACTGATGAGGTCACTAACCCACCGCGCCCATATCCACTCGCGACTATTGTCCCGTTGCCCCCTGTCACGACATCCGCGACCATTCCATCGCCCTCCTCCGAGGCTGAATCATTTTCGGCTACACCCTCTCCGGGTCGATTCTCCCTTCGCCGACGCATAACCTTCGCAAGCTCACCAATGAGCACGGTGGCTCCATTTTGCGCCACCCTAGTTGTCCTTCTGTCCGCAATCGACGTCAACATGGAACAGTTGGGCGCGGACGTCTCACGTGTGTCATAGAGACTAAAGTCCCAACTTTGAGTCAGGTAACGCGAGGGGAAATTCGCGAGCGCGCCGGACGCGACGAGTGGACCGACTCTCACGCCGAATTGCGTGAGACAAGAGAAGAGGATCGAACAGTGATCCGCTCGCACGCGATCCGCTAGCGATGGCCACAGTGTTGAGTTCTCGAAATCACTGCATGCGACAAAAAGTGCCGGCTCGAAAGAGAGTGACGTCATGTCGTCGCTCGCAGCGTGCTCGAATAGAGACGTTCGTCCGCCTGTGTGCGCCAGGACGCGCAACCTGCTTCTGACAGCAGCTGCAAAAGCGCCGGCACCCAGCACGCACAAAGTGGATCGATCGACGTACCTGTCCATGCACGCGATCGTAGACTGATCACGCGCGGGTGAAACGCTGCAAATCTGCTGTTTTTATCGAGAAATGCAGTGCCGCAAACCTGCACTGATTCTGCGCCGTCTCTATCCAGGCGCCCCGAACCGGAGCGAGCGGGTCGCGATACGGACCTCGATGAGAAACGCGCCGAACGCAGCGGTGAGACAGATCATCGCCGCCACGAACAGAATGGCTATGGCTCCAGACAAGTTCACCGAGACGAAAGCGCTGGTGAACAGCGACATGACCACGAGCGATACAAACAGTGCGGATATCGTACAGAGCGCAATCGCTGCGTTAATGTAATGCGCGCGACGTGCGAGCACGCGTAAACTAACGGCTGTCGATTCAGCACGCGCTTTCTCTTCTCCTACGCGCATCTCGAGTAAGCGCGCCCGATCAACGATTCGAGCGAGGCGGTTTGTCAGCACACCTAAAGTGACTCCAACTCCTGACAGCAGGAAAACGGGAGCCACTGCCGACTGAATCAAATGTACGATGTCCATACAGCTCTCTATGATACGGAATGCGCGCCGCAACATTCGGTGTGCTAGAGTCGCCCCGCCTTAATTGAATGGTTGCCGCCCCCTGACGCGGCAGAGGCCGAAGTACATATGGCTCGGAAGAAGCCTGCTCGTCGCGCGGAGCGCGACACGGACGAAACGGTGAAGAATGATGGACCGGCCGAGGAGGCAACAGCACTCGCTATCAAGCGAGAGCTCGCCTCTGAACTGCACCGGGCCATGAAGAAGCAGAAGATGTCTCAAAGTGAGCTCGCGCGCCGCATGCGCACGAGTCGCGCGGTGGTACATCGACTGCTGAAGCGTGACGACCCCTCCGTAACCCTCTCGACGATCAGTCGGGCGGCGGTTGCGCTCGGGCGTAACGTCAAGGTCCGCATCAAGAACTGACGGTGCGATCCGGCATGGCCGGGGATGTGCCGCTCTTTTGAGCGGCACGGTAGCTTGCTGCCTGTAGAATCCCCGGTACATGACGGGTTTGCCCCACGCGCCTGACGCGAAAAAGAGCCGCGGCTCACGCGGGCGTTCGCGTTCCAGTCGAGACTTTCGTCTCAGTCGCCAGAGTATGGCGGCTCGCGGGTCGTCGCGCCTTGAAAATGAAGCGCTGCTGCTCGAGACGTGCCATGCACGGGCCATCGAGCTGCTGAAGCGCAATTTGTCGCGCGCGGGCATCCTGGCGGCGTCGCCGAACGAGCGTTCGGAGAATCGCGGCTACACCTCGATCTTCGGGCGTGACGCTGCGATCTGCGCGATCGGCATGGCGTTGTCCGGTGATGCGCAACTGGAACGTGAAGCAGTCACGGGCCTGCGCACGCTCGCGCGTCACCAGGCGCCAAACGGACAGATCCCCAAGTTCGTCGATGGCCGCGGGCGCGAAGCGGACTTCTGGTACCTCGGCTGTATCGACTCGACGCTGTGGTGGCTCATCGCCGTCGCATTTCTCGATGAGCGTCGCAAGCCCGCAGGCTTGAAGCGCACTTACGCGAAGCAGATTCGTCTCGCGCTTCAATGGCTGCTCGCCCAGGAGCACCAGCGCTTCTTTCTATTACAGCAGAACGAGGCGAGCGACTGGGCCGACATCATGCCGCGGTCCGGCTTCGTGCTGTACACGAACGCGCTGTGGCATCGCGTGAAGCAGCTGTACCGCGTCCCGAATTCGAAGCAGACGCGCGCGAGCTTCAACGGATTGTTCCATCCCTTCTCCGCCGGCATCGCGGAGTATCGTCGTGCGCGCCTGCTCAACGAATACGTTCTACGCAAGGCGAAGCATCGCGAGCTGTTCCTGAGCTTCGTGAACTTTTCGTTCTTCGGCGACGAAGGCGATGTGTTCGGCAACGTGCTCGCGATGCTGTATGGGCTCATGGACAAGCCTGTCGCAGAACGAACCCGCCTCGCCATTCAGCGCAGCGGCGTCAGCGAGCCTTATCCCATCCGCGTCACCGTGCGCCCGATTCGCAAGAAGAGTGCGCTGTGGCGGCCATACATGGCGCGTCATCGGCAGAACGCAGCGTGGCAATACCACAATGGCGGCATCTGGCCGATGGCCGGCGGATTCTGGGTCGCCACGTTGATGGCACAACGTAAACCGCGCGAGGCCCATCGCGCGCTCATACAGCTGGCGCGGGCGTGTGAGCTGGATGAGTGGGCTTTTACCGAATGGCTGCACGGCAAGACGCTGGCGCGTCGTGGAATGGTCGGCCAGTCATGGAACGCAGCGGGCTACCTGATGGCACATCAAGCTGTATTCGGTTCGAGACGAGTGGCCGGGGGAGTGCCCGGACGAGTACGAGCGAAATAACGGAATCGAGAATGACTCACGTCTAGACAAATGTAGGCGCCGCGGCGGTGCGTGAAGAAGCGCGCTCCGCGGGCTCGGGGGGGCGGGAAATGTTCGAAGAGTTGTTTCATCTGCTGAGCCAGCTCGGCCTTGGCGCCGCGGCGCGCCCGGTCTGCGACCTCATCGCGGATCTCACCGGAGAGACCCTGAGCCTGCAGCTGCTCCGCCAGGAAATCCTCAACGTGTTGCACCGTCATGGCGGCGCAAACTGCGCGGAGGCCGTGATTTCGGCAATGGTGGAGCTCGGCTTCGCGGGACTGTCGCGCGCCGATACAGACCAAAGCACTAACGAAGGCGTCAACGCGACCGGCTCGACCGCGGTTCGCGACAGTGTCGTGCTGGGAAGCCATGCGGTGCTTGCCACTACAACGAATTGCATCGTCGCAGAACCTCGCGCCACACGCAGCATTCATGAGACGGCGCGAGGTTGGTTGGACATAGACAGTGGCATTTACTTTGACGTCCGCCAACATGGCGTGGGGTCGGAATAAGAGACACGAGATGCAGGCAGCGGACGTCGCATCCTTCCTGAGAAAAGTCGAGATGCCAACGGTTCAGCACCTGCTGACCGGTTGTCTCGTTCCCGTACGAACAGCGATTCGCGCCACTTCCCCGGAAAGGGATCCGCAGCAGTGGGTCGCCCTTCATTTGATTCTGGGCACGGCACTGCGCCTTCGCGCGCACCGGCTTCCGTCGCATGAACGAACTGCCGCGAGCCTCGAAGCGCTGGCCGCCTTCGAATCTGCGCTGACGGAATGTTGTGAGCGCAAGAGCTCCCGGCGACTTCGCAGCTCCAGGGTCGGCACGAAGCAGTTCAGCGTGCAGACCAGCGCCTGCTCCACAGGGCCCGATGGCGTACAGATGGTGCTGGACTCGAGCACGGTTCCGATGGTCGAAGGCATCGAGATGCTCAGCAGCGCCGTTCGCGTATTCATGGAAGCTGCGGAAAGCGCAGATCGACGCACGGAAAAGCGCGCGTGGATCATCGCGAGAAGCAACCTGGGCGGAGCGCTCACGATGCTCGGTCAGCGCACTCAAGGCATGGAAGGCGTTCAGCGCATCGAGCAGGCCATCGATGTTCTGCGTGAGGCTGCGTCTGCTGCTGTGGGCGAAGAGCTCATTGAAGAGCGCGCGTCAGCGTATGTGAATCTGTCCGAAGCGTTTCAAGCGCTGGCGGATCGCGCGATGCCCGGCGAGCGACTTCACTATACGGAACGTGCGCTCGATGGCGTGGCCGCGGCGCTCAGCTTTTTCGCGCCCGAAGAATATCGCTGGCTGCTGGAGCTGGATCGCGCGGCGTTTGCTTGAGGTGGACTTCTGCGCTCGTAGCCCTCTTAGCCGCCCGGCGCTTGAGGGCTTCTTTCTTGAAGCCGCCTCTATTTCACGACGCCGCAATCAACCTCGCCGCCTCCTCTTCCCGCTTCACGATCTTCAACTCATCCGGCGCATGAAGCCGATCCACGACACCCTCATCCCGCACGAGCAGCCCATCGCGAACGACGAGGATGCGCTTACAAAACCTCGCCATATACAACTCATGCGTCACCATGATCACCGTCATCCCCGCCGCATTCAGCTCCTGAAAGATATTCACAATCTCGAGCGACGTGCGTGAGTCGAGGTTCCCCGTCGGCTCATCCGCCAGAATCACTTCGGGCTCATTCACGAGCGCACGCGCAATCGCAACCCGCTGCTGTTGTCCACCCGAAAGCTGATTAGGAAAGTGTCCCGCGCGGTCCGCGAGCCCGACCTGCGCAAGTCTCTGCATGGCGAGCTCCCGCACGTTCTTCACTTTGCGCCGCTTCGCTCCACAGATGAGCGGCAGCTCCACATTCTCGAGTGCCGTCGTGCGACTCAGAAGATTGAACCCCTGGAACACGAAACCGAGCTTGAGATTGCGCAGGTCCGCGAGCTCGTCGCGATCGAGCATGCTGACATCGGCGCCGTCCAGGTAGTACTTGCCGCTGGTGGGGCTATCGAGGCAGCCGAGTATGTTCATCAACGTGGATTTGCCTGAGCCGCTCGCGCCCATGATCGCGACGAGCTCGCCCTTCTGCACTTCCAGCGAAATGCCGCGGATGGCACGAACGGGCACGTCGGCAGACGTGTAATCCTTGTGCAGATCGTCGAGGCGAATGAGGGGAAAGTCCGTCCGTTGCAGCATGTGGGCCTCCTTGCCAGATGTGTAGGGTATGCCGTTAGCAACGAACTGTCAGTTGTACCTCGATCCAGGCAGGCGCACGTTTATTACAATGCAAGCTCCGACGTTTTAGCGGGTTCGTGGCGGAAGCCTAAGCCTGTGTCTCCTATCCCGACCTGAAGGTTGGCTGGCTGAACCGCGCCGCCGAAGTCGCAAAACGTTGCTCGGGAGACAATAGCAACGCTGTTGCGCCAATTGCAGGCAACTCGCGGCAGGACGCTCCACACGAAAAAGGGGAAGTTATACGACAGCGAAAGGGTATCTCCGGGACTTGTCATTCGGTCCATCCCTACGCCTGCGAATTGCAGGCAGTGCGAATTCATTACTCTCGTCTATTGACGAAGGATCAATACAACGCTTCCATGTTCACGAGGCGGGCGCACAGATATTTCTTATGACAGAGCACCCGGCGTGAGGCATGAAAATTGAAACGATAAAGGCACAGCTCAGCAAGATGGAAAGACAGCGGAGTGTGCTCAGGCAACGCATGGACGAGCTACGAAGACGTGAGCTCTCCAAGCTTCCTCAGCATGTGGGGCTGGCAACCATCGATGAGCTGATTCTCGTTCTGGTGCCGCATGCTTCTCCGGCGCTCCGTGAGCGTCTATCTCGCGCCGATGCCAACGGAGGCGGCGACAACTCCAACAATTCCCGCCGCGCACGGTTTCCGCTAGACCTTCGCGCGCGCATCCGGACGGAGCTGGAGACCGGCGGAAAGTCGGTTGCCCAGCTGTCCCGGGAGTATGGACCGTCCCATCCCACCATCATGGGATGGAAGCGGGAATGGGGGCTCACCCGCCCAAGGGGTCGCGCGCAGCCCACCAACGGTGGCGCGAAATAACGTGTAAGTGCGATACCGTACTTATATTCCAATAACCCAGCGTCTGACACTCGAAAAAGGATTGACCCGGGAGCGATGGCGTAGGGACGGAATTTGTCCGTTTGTCCCTGCCGTGGCCGCGGGCTCATCAACAGTCGTGTGCCATTTCGACGTGAATAGGCATCGGACACCGGAAACGATCGCGCACTGCGTTAGTGCGGGCAGTCCGGTTATTAATGATTCGGCAGGGAAATTCGACCCGGTCACGCCTGACACGTAACCGGGCCGTGTGCGCTCATTGAGTGCACAAACCAGTCGGCGGCTGGAAGAAAGCCGCCGACCCGTCTGCCCCTCTTCTGATGCAACCCCGTAATCCGTTACAGCGATTGGTTTGCCGACTGCGCCTGCTACGCCAGCCTGTGTTGCGCTTCGCGCTGCAGCACTTTTGATCTGTATCGACTTCCGTACTTTTGTAACGGAAAAGGAGTGCGAAATTCGTCTATCGGTCTGGAGCGGTGTAATACGCTTCCAGTTGCGTGCGGCCAGGCCGGCCAACGAGCACAGGTCAGGGGACGAGAACAAAGCGAGCACGAATTGAACAACGACAACGATGGGTTTGATGGCGCTCCACCGGATGGCCCCGACGCGCGTAACGGCTCGAGGTTCATCGCGTCCCTGGAACAGGTGCTGTACATGGATCCGGAGCTGATCCGGGCGCGGCTGCGCAAGCTTTCCGCACAGAGCGCGCCGGCGCAGTGGGCCGCGGAAAACCTGAAACTCGGCGCCAATCTCCAGCAACGCGCACGGCGGGAACGTGGCGCGGCTCGCGCCGAGATTTCGGCGGAAGCCATCGGGGCCTTCGAAGCCGCGTTGGGTATTTACTGCAAGTGCAAAACCCCGGAAGAGGTGGCGCCGCGCGAGAAATTGCCGTGGCTGGCGGATTCGTGCGTGAATCCCCGCACAGAGTCGGCGATCGAGGGCGTCATCGCGTTCGCCACCAGCCCGATGCTCTCCAGCGCCGAAGATTTGCAGCAATCCATAGAGCTGTTTCAAGAGGCCCGCAGCAGCGATGTGCACGACTCAGAGTTTGAGACGTGGGTGCTGAACACCATCAACCTGGGCTGCGCACTGGTGCTTGCCGGCAAATGTGATGCGGCGAATGGCTGCCTCGACCGGCTGGAAGAGGCGATGCAAATCTGTGGCACGGTGCTCGAGGAGCCTCGAATCGTGTCGATGCCTTACGAGCGGGCGGCTGCGTGCATCAACCTTGCTGAGGCGCTGACTTCGATGGCTGTGGTTTCGTTACCTGATGATCGCGTGGATTACCTGGATCGGGCGTTGAGGGCACTTGCGTCGGCGTTGATCGCGGTGGCGCCCAAGCAGTTGAGCTCGATTTTGAACGTGGAGTCGGGGGCTTGTGCTTGATGGGGGCGCGGATCCCCGGTATCGGGACATCAGGTATAGGAGGTGCCGCCGCAGCTGCGTAGGGGATCTGTTTTCCCTTCGATCGAGCGTTGGCTAGCCCCTGCTAGATACCCCCTTAAACCCCGGCCGGGCTAGGGTATCTCCGCAGTTATCCTCAGTTGCCCCGCACGCGCAGCCGGCGGAGCGCCAGGTCCCGCGCTAGTCGCGGTACCAGCGCCATAACGCGGCCAATCAACGCGCCTGGAGCTGAACCCGGGCCGGGTCTGCCCTCAACACGATGGTCGGCTGCTCACCGCGCGTACCTGCTCGCTCGTTTCGAATCCCCAGCTTGTCGAACCCGCGCAGCAGCGACTTCAAGTCGTTCGCTCGGAAGCTTCCTCCAACGCGCATGTTGCCGGTAACGGGATCCGCGACGGAAAGCTGCTGGCTGTTGTAGCGGTTCACTTCAGCCACAACGTCGTAGAGCGGTTGCTCGCTGAAGGTGAGCAGCCCTCGAGTCCACGAGAGCCTCTGCTCCAATTCCGCGATAGGGGCTTTGGCAGTGCGCACCGGAGCCGCGCCATTCGCCGTCTCGATGTGAGCGGTTTCGCCCGGGTGTAGCGCGACGGCGGTCGCTTTCGCGGCGTTGACCTGCACTGCCCCCGCCAGCACCGCGACGTCTACCGCCTCGTTACTGAGCCGGACATTGAAGCGAGTTCCGATGTCACGAATGCGGGCCGTGCCACTGCGCACTTCGAAGGGGCGAGGGTCTTTGCCCACGTCGAAGAGGGCTTCGCCTTCGATCAGCCGAACAGATCGAGCATCCTCTGTGAACCGAACGGCGACCCTGGAACGGGTGTTGATGTGAATCGAGGTCCCATCTGCCATCCGAACGACCCGTAGTTCGCCGATGCCGGCTTCATACTCCGTGGCGGAGGGGAGCAGGCGATATGCGATGGTGATCGCTGCTACCGCTGCGATGACTACCACGGCGGCTGCAATGGTCGCGGGCTTCCAACGGAGGCCGAACGCGCGGAAGCCGGAAGCGTCGAGGTTTCCCGAGCCCTTAAAGCGTCTGGGCCCGCTGGATGTGCCGGACCCGCCGGACCCGCTCGAGCCTCGAGGGTCTCGACGGCGTCGAAGCCCGCGAAGTCCGCTGGAGCTGCCAACGCCGCCGAGGCTAGCAACGCCGCCGAGGCTTCCGAAGCCCCCCACGCGCCCGACCCCCTCGAGCCCCCGCTTGGAAGCATCACCAGGCTCTTCAGCCATCCGCTTCAGCGCCCGAGTCATCTCGTCGTCGATCGCAGCCATATCCATGGCTGCCTTCATGTGGTGCCAGGATCGGCTCCACCAGATATTGAATTGGACTTCGTCCTTGAGGTCTCCGCGGTCCAGAGTGGTGATCCACTCCGCAGCTTGCCGACTCAGTCGGCGTTGCCGCAGGCTCTTCATGAGCTTCATCGGTTGGTCCCCCTTTTATGCTGCCCTCATTGTTTTAATCAATTCGCACCGCATTGGGCCCCGACAGGATCAGGGTGACCGCGCAAACGCCCCGGCCGGCGTACGAGCCCGAATGACGATTTCTTTACCTTCCCGTTGGACCTGCAGGTCCCGATCGAACGACAGAAGCGCGATGAGCGATTCCGGATCGTCGGCATCAAAGGCGCCCGAATACCTGCGCGATGCCACGTCTGCTCCCACCAGCCGGAACTGCGGGACGCGGTTGTAACGGTTGAACTCTGTGACCACCGCAGACAAAGGATCCTGCTTGAACACGAGCCGCCGCTGCCGCCAGGCCGCCATCGCACCGACATCGACGGATTCGGTATGGGTGATCGTGCCGTTCGGGCGCACTTCTGCGGCTTCACCTGCTGCAAGCAGCGTGACGGCTTTTACGTTGGGCGACGACACACGGGCCTGACTCGCAGCGCCCGTGCCAGCACTCGTGTCAGCGGCAGAAGCATCAGCGGCAGCATCAGCAGCAGCGGTGTCCGCAGCGCTGGACGCATCTGCCGACTCATCCGCCGTCACCCGCACTCGGCCCTCCAACACGGCGACCTTCGTGCCTTCCGCCTGCCGGTAGACATTGAACTGCGTTCCGACGGCCTGGATGGTTGCATCGTTCGTGTACACCCGAAACGGCCGGCTCGGGTCGTGATGCACCTTGAACAGCGCCTCGCCAGACAACAGCCGCACCTGGCGCAGCTCACGCGAAACCCTGACGAGAACGCGGGAGTTGGTATTGAGATGTGCGACCGACCCATCCGGCAGATCCACCGCGCGCTGTTCACCTTGCGCAGTGGTGTACTCATGCCAACCCTGCGCACGGTGGATGACCTCCGGCGCATAAATCACCGCGGACACGGCGATCAGCACCGTAGCGGCAAGCCCCCACCACCGCAGAATTCCCCTGCGGGAAACCTTAGCTTCCGAAACCTCGGGCGCAGGGCCTTCTGGCGCTTGCGCCTCGGGCGGCATAAGCGCGCCGAGCTCGATCACCTCCGCAGACGGCTGATCAGAGACCGGCGGCACGGCAATGCGCTTCTCCGGATCCACACGCTCGAGCTCCTGATCCAGCGCCACCATCATCAGAAAGTGCCGCAGATGCAGCGGTGACGTCCGCGACCACTTCGCGAAGGCCGCCCGCGTGTGGCGGTCGCCATGTTTCAGCCGCTCGGTCCACTCCGCGCTTTCCTCGGCCAGCAGTCGATCGATTTCTTTGGATTTGCTCACGTCACGAGTCCTTGTGTGCCTCTAACGATCCCATGTCTTCGCCATGACCATGGCCTTGGCGCGCACCAGATATTTTTCGACCGTGTGCACTGACAGCCCGGAGGCTTCAGCGGCTTCTTCATAAGTCATGCCGTCCCGCTTACAGAGCAGCAGCACGGTTCGGTATTGCGCGGGCAGCTCCGCCAGCACGGCCTCGATCTGCCGTTGCAGGTTCAACCGGTCTGCGAATTCGTCCTGCACGACCATGGAAGGGTGTTGATCGAGTTGGTCCACCACCGAAGAGTCATAGGTGATGATGCGATCCTGCTCCTCACGGATCTGGTACTCGCTGATCACGTGGAACGCGATCCCGAACAGGTAGGACAGGGGCTTTCGCACATACTCGACATTCTCGACCCGCACGGCGCGGCTGAAGACCTCCTGAGCGATATCGTCGGCGGCTTCCGGGCTGCGCAGGCGCTTGACCAGCCATCGATGCAGGTCCGCCTTGTACTTGCGGAACGTGGCAGCCGCGAGGTTCGACCCTGTGCGGGGCGCTTGTGGCATGGGGTCCTGCATCGGTCGTCCTGGTTCTGACCTTTCCGTTACTAGAGTGCGCCGAAACCACATAAGTCCGGTACTCCGGCGCTAAAAAACGGCAGGTCACCGCGCCGGGCCAGCCATTATGTAGCAAGGCCGTCGATACGGGCCTGCCTCCAGGACAGGGAATGCTCCGTACGTATATATAGAGTGCCAATTCCAGAGTGCAGATTCACGCAAGGAGCGCTTGTCATGTACCGGACTTTTTTGCCGCACCCCACTCTCTAAATATCGGTCTCATCATCCATCCATCTGAAGAGCCTTGAGAGAAAGGCCAGGAACGGGGAAATCAATGAAGTCAACGCGGGAATGGGTCGCTGCAACGGTTCTCATGATGGGAGCCGCCACAGTCGGAGCACAAGATGGCTCCGCGATTCGCCTCGCGTTCAATATTCCGGCACAACCGCTCGATGCGGCGTTGACGGACTTTGCGCAGGCGACGGGGCTGCAGTTGTTGGTGTTGTCGGAGATTGCGCATGAGAGGTCGGCGCCGGTTGTTTCCGGATCGCTCACACCCGAGCGCGCACTTCAGGAGTTGCTTGAGGGATCTGGGCTGAGCTATCAGTTTGTGAACGGACGAACGGTCGCGATCAGTTCAACCGAGGGATTCGTCGGCACAATATTGCCCGTCGGAGTTCTCTCAGAGTCGCGGGCAGTTGATGACAGCAATTTCCGAGTCGCTCAGGCAACCTCGCCGACGGTTGCGTCAAGCGCTAATGGCGAATCTACAGTCATTACGGAACCGCGGGGCGCTCCGGAGGTACTTGTCAGAGGTTCGCGCGTGTTGAATATGGATATCAAGCGTACCGAAGACGACGCTCAGCCCTATGTGGTGTTCGACCGCAAAGCTATCGAAAAATCCGGCGCGAGCACAATCGAAGATTTCCTTCGCACGCGCATGACCGCGTCCAGCCCTGGTCCACAGGCGGCTCAATCTTCTGACGGTGACAATCAAAGCGCTTTCAACCTTCGCGGGCTTGGAACCGAGCAGACGCTGGTTCTGGTCGATGGCCATCGGATTGCCCCGCGCAATGGGGGCGGCGGTGTGGCGCAGCCGGACCTGAACGGCATTCCTCTGGCCGCTATTGAGAGAATCGAAGTACTTCCGGCGACCGCTTCTGGCATCTACGGTGGTGGGGCTACCGGTGGCGCAATCAACGTTGTTCTTCGACGAGACTATACGGGTCTCGAGACGAAGCTGACTTATGAGAACAGCTTTGATGGCGGTGGCATCAATCGGCGCGCCGACGTGTCCGTCGGATTCAATCTGGAAGGCGGGCGAACTAACATCCTCTTCGCCGGCAGCTACAGTGACGCTAGCGAAGTGTTCAACCGGGACCGTGATTTCCTCACGCGTGCTCGTCAGCGCATTCTCCAGAACAATCCTGCCACTTTCTCCGGCAGCTCGGTACCTCCTCTCGGCGCCACAACGAACATTGCCACGCCACGAAGGCTTGATACTGCAACTCTTGCCGCAACCGGAAAGGTCGTTTTTCTGCCGGGTCCAAATCTAGTGCTCGATGACGGTACGCCGCTTGGCACCAGCATTACACATGTGCCATTGGGTTACGCCGGACCTTCAAGCGACGGCGGCGCCGCGTTATTGGCCAATGCGGGTAGCTACAATCTGAACCCTGCAGACACCGTGCAGTTCGTAGGTGGAAAGAATGCCTCGCTGTTGAACGGTCCTACGATACGGTCGTTTACGGCAACTGTTCGTCGCGAATTTAACGAACAGTTGCAGATGTTCCTGGATCTTTCCACTTCCAGGAACGAAGGTGTGTTTACCAGCAATCGTGTTTCTGGGACTTTCACATTGCCTGCGAACTCGCCTGCGAATCCTTTCCGGCAGCAGATCGTCGTAACCACTCCCGCATTTGGAACGGATACAGTGTCCGAAACAAAGGCGGAAGATGATCGCGCTGTCGCCGGATTGATTTTCCGGCTTTCCGACTCCTGGCTGGCTGAAGCTGACTACACCTGGAGCCGGAATCGGTATTCCTCAACCAGTAGCGGCGGTCGAACGCTGAGCACCGCGGCTACCGCTGCGATCCGTAATGGAACTCTCGATGTTTTTCGCGACACAAATGACTTCGGAGTGGACTTCTCCAGTTATCTCTCTGCGGCGGATATCGTTCCAGATACTGGTGTTGTGTTGAAGGATTTGGCGACCCGGATTTCTGGCTCACTACCTATTGAACTGCCGGGCGGTAACCCGACACTGCTTGTGGCGCTCGAGCGCCGCGAAGAGAACCTGGATGATTATGTACTGCTCTCGCCAACCGGCGACAGCAATGCGTACAGCCGCTCACAGGATGTGGACAGCGCCTTTGCGGAAGCACGTCTTCCGATATTCTCCGAACTCAATCGTCTTCCGGGGTTCTATGCGGCGGCGTTGGAGTTGAAGGTTCGCTGGGACCACTACGATGTCACGGGCGCAAACCAAGGCGTTACAATCGAAGGCATCCAGACAGCTGATGCGCCGGAGACGGTTCGCAACAAGTTCTCCTCGACGGATCCTACGGTTGGGTTCACCTTCAAGCCCGTTGCGGATCTGATGTTCCGGGCTAGTTACGGGACGGGTTTTATGCCTCCAGCTATGTCGCTGCTGGTGCCTTTTCCGTCGCTAGAAATCAACGGTGGAGGATTTGGTCTTACCGATCCCCTTCGTGGGAACGAGCCTCTAGGAGACATCATTTCCCTAGGCGGAGGCCGGCCCGACTTGCGGCCGGAGCAGTCGGAGAGCCGTTCCGCTGGCTTCGTCGTGACGCCTCGTATCATCCCCGAGCTGCGCGTGTCATGGGATTGGACTCAGATAAAAAAGCGGGACAATGTCAGCATATTCGGCCTGTCTCAGGACACCATCAACCTCGAAGCGCTGGTCCCGGGGCTCATCATACGTGATCAGCCGTCGACTCCAGGTGAGGCTGGTCCGATCGTCGCGATCGACAGTCGCGCGATGAATAGCGCACGCCAAAATATCGAAGCGATGGATGTTGCCGCGGGCTATCGATTACAGACTCAGTCATTGGGTTCATTTTCGCTGGAGCTTGCTGCTACTCGCAACATACATAGTTCGACCCAGGTCTCAGCCGGTTCCCAGTGGATTGAGAACGTGGCACTCAGTGGTGCGCTCAAGTGGCGTGCAAACACTCTTTTGTCATGGGATTACCGACAGTGGAGTGTGGCATGGCATACGCATTTCTATGACTCCTACTTTGTCCAGTTGAGCCATGAGCCACTTGCGGATCAGGGCTCAAGCACCATTCCGAGCCAGACCTATCACGACGTCTTTCTCACCTACCGAAGCGGCCGCAGTGCTCCGTGGAAAGCGCTCTCGGATACAGAAGTGCAGCTAGGTGTGAAGAATGTGTTCAACAAGGAGCCCCCGTTCGTCGCGCTGGCTCCTTACTACAGCACACTCGCAGATCCGCGCCTCGCAAGCTATTACCTCTCTGTTCGCAAGGGATTTTGATGGCGCGAGTTCGCCTAACGAGACTACTTTGTGTATTGGGCAGGCTTGGGTTGTGGGGAACTGCTGTCGCATTGGTCTTGCCGGCGTCGATCGCCGCCGCAACGATCGATCGCGACTGGACAATAGAGAACTCAATCGGCGTTAGGTATTTCGCCCTGTACGACTCCGCTGTGGGCAGCCCCCCGGGGTGGATTAGGGCACCATCTGCGGGCAAATCGCCGGTGGTGGTGTCCCCAGACGGGCGATACTTCTTCTTCGTCACTCTGCGCGGCAATCTCGAGACGGACGAGATCGAATACGAGATGAGCGTGTATTCGGTAGCAGCGCTTGAGCGTTCGCTACGGGAAAGCAGAGCACATCGGGGAAAAGTCGTCTTGCCAGCCCACGTTCTGAAGTTCAGTTCGGGCTATGCGGATGACTTTGATTCCGCAGGCATCGGCGAAGCGCGATGGAACACCAGCACGAGCATCGTTTTCGTAGGGTCGAAAGGCAGGTCAGGCCACCGGTTGTATGTATTCGATGCGAGCACCGGTACGCTCAAGGAACTCTCCGGAAGCTCCCATGATCTAGTCACCGGGATAGGTTGGAATGCCGTTCGAAACGATGGCCGAGTCTATGCAACTCGCGAGGCCGTGCCGTGGAAGCCATTGGACCAGTACCCGATGGCTCCGATCCGCAGCGATTCTCTTTCCCAGCTTTTCGAGCCGTATCGCTATGTCTACTCGTGGTGGGGTGTATATGGCCATGGTGAGCCACATTTACTGGTGAGACAGGAACAGGGCACGGGCCTGTATGGTCCCTGGATCTCACCAGACGGGATCTGGGCGTTAGCGGTACTGGCGCCAAAAGACCTTCCTACGCCGTCGGCGTGGCTTGAATATGAGCGCGCACCCACAATTGGCTATCGATACATGCTGATGAATCTTGAGTACGGGACGAGCCGCCCGATCTTTGATGCACCCGCTGGGATCGCAGTCGTATCAGGAACCGGACAACGTCCTTCTTTCAATGCGTTCTGGTCGAATGACAGCCGACGCGTTGTGCTCACTAATACAACATTGCCGCTCGTTGCTGATCAACCAGAGCGATCGCACATGTCCTATGTTGTGGATTATGAGTTGGATCAGGACAAGTGGTCTATTCTTGAACCGCTTGTTCAGCAGGATGGCACTCGTATCACCGGCGCACGCTGGTTGAGCGAAAACGAGGAATTCGTCCTGCCGCGGGAAAACAAAGTCACGGGGAAAACGGACGCGGTCGTATATCGATACCTGGCCGGTGAGTGGCGACGGTTCACGTCGCAGAAAATTACACCCCCAGTCAGGCTTTCTCCGCCGAGGTTGGCCGGCGGAATCTCGGTCTCGATGCATGAAGGACCCAATACGCCGCCAATGCTTGTGGCCAGTAAGGGGAGCGACGAAATTCCTCTGATCCCTCCTGACCGCGCCGTGCAGGGTGCGTGGTTATCCGCTCCGCAGGAGATTGTGGTCAAGGATTCGGAGGGGCGAATCGCTCGAGGCGCGTTGTTGCTTCCGAAAGTTGACAAGGTGGCGGCCGGTGCGAAGGCGCCACTCGTCATACAGGCAATTGATGGCGCTTACGACAATCGCAGCTTTCGTCCAGATGGGCAGTTTGTCAGCGCATTTGCGGCACAAGCATTAGTCGCTCAGGGCTTCGCAGTACTGAATCTAGAATTTGTGCCGAGCGAGGACGACACCCGGTTCACTCCAAAAGAAGGCTCTGTCCGTTCCGAATGGGTTGACGCTGCAGTCGATATGCTATCGAAGCGTGGCGTGATTGATCCGAAGCGCCTCGGCATTGTTGGGTTTTCGCGAAGCGGATATCTTACGTACTACATACTGACCCATCCCGGACGCACCCATTTTGCGGCGGCGATCGTGTTCGATTCTATTACCGCGGGGTATGGTGAATACGTAACTCAGCGTGCACTCGGCAGTACTGGCGCTTCGAGTTATGAGGAACAGTACGGCTCCGGGAGTTTCTGGCAGAACAAATCAGGCTGGATGGATGCGCCGGCATTCAACGTGGATCGAGTATCGACTCCTGTACTCTTCGCTGCGACAGGTGCTGGGGCAATCTGGGGAGCGTTCGAGACGATCGGCGCATTTCGCTATAACGGTCGCCCGTTTGAATACCTCTATTTCTCCCAAGGTTCGCACGTTCTGCAAAAGCCTCGAGAGCGTCAGACGGCGATGCAGGCAAATCTAGACTGGATGAATTTCTGGCTGCGGGACTTGGAGAATCCGAATGCGTCTTCGGATCAACTGACACATTGGCGCAAACTGAAAGCGGAATGGATTTTGAGCGGAGTCGGCGTGACCCCGCCGAAAGCGCCCATTTCCTGACGACGACGGGGTTGCTCATGCGACGAGTTACTTCCATTCTGGGGTCGCTACTCCTGGCGTCTTGCCCAATAATTAGCAGTGCCGTTTCGGATGCAGGGATGCCGAAAATGAAGCTCACCCGGAAAGAGGCGAGCGAATGGCGAGAGATCGATTCGACCGTTCTGAGCCCGGACGGTCAGTGGTTCGTCTACACCACACGCCCTGCTGTGGGCACCCGCGGTGAAATTTCAGTGATCGTCCGTGGACTGCGAGGCGATGTTGAGCGGCGATACACCGCCGGTGATGCCCGAGTAGGGGTGGGCCGGTTGCAGCTATCACCTACGGGTCACTGGATTGCCTTCCAGACAATGGATGGTGTCTGCGCTGTCGAACTGGAAACCGGAAGAAAGATTGATTTTCCTGGTGTTGCGGAATCCACGTTTGCCCCGCCGCGAATCGACGGTGCGACTGTCGATTGGCTGTTGTTGCAGTCAAAAGACAATACGGCACTGCTGAATCTGGGGAGCGGCGAGATACGAGATCTTCAAGCGATCCGAGCTTTTGCCTTCGATCCATCTGGGGAATCTCTTGCGCTGGTCGGTTCTGCGGGGCTTCGACGACTAGATCTCAGCACAGGGCGCTTGCAACTGCTTCACGCCGAGCACGGCGAGAATTACTCGGCGTTGACGTGGTCGGAGCAGGGCGGATCGCTAGCGGTGCGAGCGGGCATCGGCAGTTCAATGGAACTGCTGCTCTTCTCCGGCTTCGGCGGAGGCAAGCCTTCATCTCTTGTGCTAAAGCCGGCTGCTTGGCGCGGATTCCCGCCAGGTTATGGCGTTGTTGCGGATATGCGTTGGCGCGCCGACGAGCGGGGGCTCTTCTTTAGCATTCGGCGTGAGGTCGTTGAGGATGGCGGGCGATCTTCGACAAGACTGTCAGTTTGGCATGCGAAAGACGAGGCGCTGCCAGACGAGAAAGTGCGAGAGGCTGCGAGGCCACGCACAGACTGGTGTTTCGTATCGATGAGAGACGGCAAGTTCGTCAGGCTTGGCGACGATAACCTGCGTCACGTGCAGCCACAGCTGCGTGGCGACTATGCGCTCGGCTACGACCTGAACGAGTATGGATGGATGAATCGGCTGAAGGGCGGCTCCGGGTCATCGCAGCTGCGGGACTACTACCTCATCAGCCTTGCAACGGGAAAGCGCAAGCCACTGGTATCGAAGTTGTCGGTTGTGACTCTTGCGGCATTGTCCATTCAGCCCATGCTCTCCATGGATGGGACAATCTTCCTCTATCAAGACGGCAACGGAAATTACATTGCACGCGACGTTTCAAATTCAACAGAACGTAATTTGACGGCGAGCCTCCCTACAAGCTTTTACTTCGCGGAGAATGCGCCTGCGAGCGGACGTCAGCTGAGGGGCGGTATCATGCCGGTGCTTCAGGGATGGACGAAAGACGGCGCGTTCATCTTAGTCTCGGACAATTTCGATGTGTGGGCGTTGCCGGTCAAACCGGGTGGTAGAGCTCGGAACCTCACCGTAAATGGTCGTCACGAGCGCATTTGGTATTCAGTGCGTTCACTCGTGCTGGGCCGAAGAACGTCTATATTGGGCGGCTCGCTGGACTTGGGTAAACCGCTATATTTCAGCGGTTTCGATTTCGCATCCGGTCGGCGTGGCCTCTATCGGTATGTTCCAGGGGCTGAGGGGTTGCAGGTCCTAAACGAGGAGTACTCTTATGTGGAGTATTACGAGGCTGACGCCTCGAACGTACATATCGCCTCGCGTACAAGCGCAATAGAGCCTCGCAATTTCTATCGTGTAGGGCAAGATTGGAAGCTGGCTGCCCCCATAACGGATGTAAACCCACAGCAGCGGAGATACGCCTGGGTACCTCAAGAACGTTATTTGAGCTACAAGAACTCACGCGGAGAGCTGCGGCAGGCATTGCTGCATCTTCCCGTTGGATACGATCCCCAGCGTCGCTATCCGACTGTCGTCGCGATTTACCTTGAGCAGTCCCTCACCGGCCATACCTATCGAGTACCGTATCAGCCTAAGGACTTTGTAGAGCAGTTTCTGCGGGAAGGGTATGCGGTGCTGATGCCCGACATCATTCCTCGCGTAAATGAGGCAGGAATGGCGGCCCTCGATGATGTGCTGTCGGCCGTAACTGCGGCAGCGGACACCGGTGCGGTGGATCGGGATAAGCTGGGCCTATTCGGGTTTTCTTACGGTGCCTACGAGGCCGAGTTCATCGTGTCTCATACTAGCCTGTTCAAGGCGGCGTTGGCATGGGCCGGTACCGCCGATTTATGGAGCGCATACGGTGCGGTATACGGTGGTTGGATGCCGTCTGCGGTTCACATGGAGAGCGGGCAGCCCTACTTGAAAGGTCCCTGGTGGGAAAACTGGGATGCGTTTATAGCAAACTCACCGCTCTCTCATATCGCAGAGATCCGCACGCCACTGATGCTGGTGCACGGTGAAAAGGACACCGCGGTGCCTTTTTCCCAATCCGTGAGCCTGTTCAACAACCTTAGACGCCTCGGCAAAAAAGATGTCGTGTTGATTCAATACGCTGAAGAGGACCACGAGCTTTCGGACGCTGTGATGCCTGATTTCATGGATCGCACCAGCGCTTTCTTCGGGCATTTTCTACAGGGCGCTCCTGCACCTGGTTGGTGGGAGTCGGGCGCCTCGTTTTCCAGCAGTACGCTGCTGACTGTTAGTGAAGACGAGGGGCTGACGCAGTAGTGAGCCACTTTTGTACCCACATTTCCACTGAGAGGTAATCACAAAGCTCCGTGATATGCGTCTGTACGCGTGACAGTTTCCCCAGCAGCGCGCACTCCACACCTTTTCTGTCCAGAATGCCCTGTTTGACCAGCCATCCGTCGAGTAGCAGTTCGCGGGCGTGTTGGAGGTTTGCTGCCACCGCGTCTCGCATGACGTTGTCTCCGAATACTTTCGAGCGTCGGGATATGACGGGAGGCGGAACCTGTTTCGCGAATGCCATGCGCGCGATCGCGCGGTCGCGGCCCCCCAGTCGCGTCAGGTAGACCGGGATTCGCAGCGAGAGCTCAACCAAAGGCTGGGAGAGAAGCGGCGCGACGTGTTCCATCAATGAAGCGTGCCCAGTCGGTACATGCACGCGACCCAGCCCATACGTCATCAAGTAAGCATGCTGCAGTTTCCCCGGCGGCAGCGGCGGCGGATTGCGGTAGAGTGGGTGCCAGAGCGACAGGTCACTTTGGGCTTCTGCCTTGATGGCTCGATGCATCAAGGGCCGATGATCCAGTCTTGCGCTATCGCGCATGTGCCACTGGCGTCTGGTGACGCCGAATTGCCAAGCCAGTCGGAGTACTTTCCAAAGCGAAGTCTGCAACAGCGTTGCGTCGTCCATCGCAATCGTGAGCAGTTTGCGACGCGGCCCATGCTGCCATGCATAGTCCACCGCGACGGGAAATGTTCCGGCCCGAAAGAAGACTTCATCTCCTCCGTCACCGGTAAAGGCGGCGGACAGGCCCGCTGCCTTAAAATGCTGCTCATCTTTGGCCGAACCCTCCACATCGATGGGCCAGTTCATTGGAAACAAAGAGGCCGGCGTTCTCAGTATTGAGTCGAGCGAGAAATTGTTCCGCACCTGCTCCTCGACCAACTCGAAGTGGCCGCGGTTCGCAGCATGGCGTGCGAAGGCACGCTCGTCACTGTCCGGATCGTCATCATAGAAGTTCCTACACACCACCTTCGGAGCGGTCGGAGTGTCCGTGAGGCATGCCGCAATTATCGAGGAGTCCAGTCCGCCTGATAGTGCCAGGAGGATCCCGTCGAAGCGGGATGCCCAAGCGTGCACAACGTCGTGAACGACCTTTCGCGTGAGATCCGCTGCGAGACTCGGCGACTCGATCTGACTCTGTGTCGCTATTTGTAACGGATTCCAGCAGAACTCCGATGTCCGTGTACTGGCAGTATGCGTAATGCGCTCGCCCGGCAGGACGGTCTCGATACCTTCAATGCCAGTCTCGTGTGTTGAGCGGCCGGAATAGCACAGATAACCCGTAACAAAGCGTCTGTTGACGCAAAGTGCGGATTGCAGCGAGGAGGCAATGTCCTCAACTCGAACGAAGTAGACGCTAACTCCACCGATATTCGTGTACTGGCACGGAACTCCGCCGGTAGGATCCCGGACAATCCACTTCTTTTGTGAGTGTGCGTCGCAAATGAACGCGACGTACTGCCCCCAGTACTTGTCTATGAATACTTGCCCCGCGCTGGTCACCGACTGTGCAGCAGTTCTGTCATCCAAGTCGGTGCGGAACGAAGGGGGCGGGGGCGCGCACTCGTTAGTGCTGGGAGGCTGGCAGAACAACTGCCCTAGCAGTACACCGCGCTGCGCGCCCAACCTATAGACGTGATCGAGCAGCGACGCACCCTCATCGTGATGCGCGATCCATATGCCTGGTTGGTCTACAAGTACGTTCCAGCGGGAGGACTTTCGCGTGACCTCAACCGCTATCGCCTTCGCGGAGGAACACCGGTCGACGTCACATTCATTCCAGACCAGAGCGACATATCTGAGCATGTAAAATGGCTACCGAGGGTCAGACGACAAGAATGGGGTAGTAGCCGCGAACCATCTGCGAACGGTCGTTTACGACGACACGTTCGTGCTGCAGCCAGCAGTGCGCCTTGAATGGCGACACAGCGACGCCTATCACGATTCGTGGACGAATGCCGTACAAGGACAGGAAGTGACGTGCCGCCACAGAATTGAATAGGCATTCGTTGTGCGCGGTGTAGCAAAGGGTCCGCAGACGTGAGAACACCTGCATCAGACGCCGTGCTTTCTCAGCGTCGAAGTCGCTGGTCCTCGTTCGGTCGCCACGAGAAAGTTTCAGTGTCCGCTCGAGCGAGGTCGTGTGCAGCAGCACTAGAGTAAGGATGGCGGCGAAAAAAAAAGCGGCAACGTCACGCCAACGGACCTTGGCCTCGGTGTCGATATATTCATCAGCGAGTCCTGTCTCCGCCCGTTGAATGGAGTCCCGTGGTGCAAGTGGGGCGCCGTCGTCTGGGACAATAGTGCCATTGGCGATGAGCGATTCGAGTGCGTCGGCGGCTTCACAGTCTGTGGCAGCGTTTGTGCCCAGAGTTGAGCTGGCTGGAGTATCGTTTGACGCACAAAGATCGCGTATGTGTTGCGAGAAGAATCGGACAGCATCCGGTCCGAATCCAAGATATCGGTCGCGACGGACATCAAGAAGGATGGTATTTCCCGCGATGTCACACGTGTAGACATGTGCCGCAAACCTGAAGCGCAAAGGCACTGCTCCATCCATTGTGATCTCCGCCATGCGATCCCTAAGAATGGGTTGGGCTAATTATCGTGAAGATCCGGATCAATCGGCGCGGCTGTATCCTGATCCAGGAAAAAACCGGATGGCGTTGCGATTCGGTGGTGCAGGCTTTCTCGCAGCACTGATACATGCAGCTCGGCTCTTATCGGGGGAAGAGCCAGTTCGCGAGGGACGAAGCAGCATAAGGAACAGGCATCGTATTGCATTTTTCGTAACTCCAGACTCCGCAGACACACGGACCGGCCTAGAAGAGGGAAAAAGGTTGCGCAGCTCGTCAGCTGCGCAACCTCTAAACAACAGACTAAAAGATCAACTTAGTTCTGATGAATGTCGGCTTCGGTCCAATCCACTGATTCGCTCTCGATGGAGGTGCTGAAGCGCTTCTGGCTGTCAGGAGCAGTCAGCTTCATCGTGAGGCCGTCGCGATTGACGTTCGAGTAAAACTGGCCCTTGGTTTCGACAGAAGCAACACCGAGGTCTGCAATGAAGGACATGTTGAAGTTCCTTTTCAGTTAGTGACTAGACCGCAATAGACGCTTGCGGCGTGCGGAAACTGATCGGCAGTCGCGCACTCGTCAAGTCCAAATATTGTTGATCCCCCCGAAATCATTGTTGTGAGCACACTGTTGGTTCATAGATTGATCGGTGATACGCATTAAGCGGGAGTTTTCAGTGATCGCCGCGCCCGCGATTTCCCTGGGCCGTACGCGTGACCATTTCGAATAAAATCAGCGATGCGCGCGTGCGAGTCTGGCTCGTAAGTTGGAAATACAGGGCGCCGGCGGCGCCGGTTGCGGGCGGCGAGGCGTGTGGGATCGTGAAATTTCAGCGCGCCGGTGGCGCCTGCGAGGAGAGTGGTGTCGGAGGTGGAGAAATTGGACTGAGGGTCGTCATTAAGACGCCGCCTGGAATAGCAATATTTCAATGGCGCATGATAATGTCGTCGCTGACACCACGGAGGGTGCCCGGTGCAGTTGCGACCCGCTCGCTTGGTTGGCATTCGAGAGTTCCTTCGCCTCTTCGTCTCGATATCAACGTCGTACGTCAGGTGGCGCCTGGCCTTCTCGCTTAGTGTCGCAGTAGCGCTTTCGCTGTTTGCGAGTACTGGACCTCTTTTACTCAAGTGGATTGTCGATGCGCTCAGCAAGGTCCCTGAGCGAGGCACGGGACTGCTTCTCAGTTTCGCCGGCGCGTACGTGTTTGTTCAGTGGTCGGGTCGTGCATTGGCAGCAGCTCAGGGATACATACAGGCGCAGGCCGATCGCCGCCTCTATCGCGCGCTCAGCGACCAGTTATTTGACCATGTCATTCGCTTGCCCTTGCGGTATCACCTTGGACGCCGTACGGGAGCGGTGTCTGAGATACTCAGCAACGGTCTTCTGGGCTTCCAGATGGTGCAGCAGACGCTTCTGATGTCTATCGTGCCGATTCTGATTCAGCTCGCAATGGTGTCTATCGTTCTGATTACACTGCACCAAGAGCAGATTCTCCTCCTGTTCCTCCTTGCGGTAGTGGCATATGGTGCTGTTTTTTCTCAGAGTGCTTCTCGGACTCGAAAATCAGCCCGCGATGTAGCTGCCGCGCAAATCGATGCGCGGGCACTGATGACAGACAGCATTTTGAATTATGAGACTGTCAAATACTTCGCCGCAGAGTCAATCATTCGGGAGCGGCTGGATAAGGCGCTGATGCAGTCCGAGCGGGACTGGCTCAAATTTCATTTTTCTAGATCGTGGAGCTCCGTTCTGGTTGCCACTGTCTTCGCAGGATTCCTTGGCGCAACGATGTTTGTTGCCGTCAGGGAAGTTGTTGGCGGCCGCATGACCGTGGGCACGTTTGTTCTCGTGAACGCGTATCTGCTGCAGCTGGTCGCACCGATCGAGATGATTGGAGCCGCGACACAGACGCTTTCGCAGGGCTTTGCGTTCTTGGAAAAGCTAGTGGAACTGTTTGGTGAGCGGGCGGAGTCGCCGAGTTCTGCGGTAGTCCCATGCCTTCGAGGGCCCGGGAAGCTTACATTCGTGAATGTCTCCGGTGGATACGCCGCGACGGAGCCGACCCTGAAGCACATCAGCTTTGTGCTACCCGCGGGGCGCACTTTGGGTATCGTCGGCGCAAGCGGGGCCGGAAAATCGACTCTGGTTCGGCTTTTGACTCGGCTGCTGGAGCCGGATGAGGGCCACATCCTCATTGATGATGTGTCAATTCACGAGTCGGAGCTCGCCAGCGTTCGGGGGGCAATTGCTGTCGTACCCCAGGATACCGTGCTGTTCAATGAAACCATTGCGTACAACATTGCCTTCGGGCGGCCGGGTGCTACGCGCGCTGAGATTGAGGATGCTGCGCGCCTTGCAGAGTTGCACGACTTCATCGTCAAGTTGCCTCTCGGGTACGAAACGCTCGTCGGCGAGCGAGGCGTTCGGCTCTCAGGGGGGGAGAAGCAGCGAGTGTCGATCGCTAGGGCCGCTCTCAAGAACCCGTGCATATATGTCTTTGATGAAGCGACCTCGTCCTTGGATAGCCGGACTGAAAAGGAAATTCTTCGAAACCTCACGCGGCTGGCCGCTAAGACCACCACGGTTATCATTGCCCATCGACTTTCGACTGTTATTCATGCGGACATGATTCTCGTGCTGGATCAGGGGGTCATAGTCGAGGCTGGTTTGCATGAGTCGTTGGTTGAGAAGAATGGCCACTATGCGTCTCTCTGGCTTGCGCAGCAGGCCGATGCAGAGCCTCGAACGGCGGCGTAGGTAGGGCTGACAAGTCAATGCATGTCCTGGCTATATTGGGATTTGCCGTACGCAGTCTTCAGCGGGCGCCGATTCGCTCCTCATTGACATCGCTCGGCGTCGTGATTGGTGTTGCCGCCGTGGTGGCTACCACGGGCATCGGTAATGGAGCGCAGGCTAGGATCCAATATACCTTGGCGACTGCCGAGTCGCGCACAGTATATGTGAGCGCTATCGCTCCAACGCGCGACCGCCAACGCGATGCCGCATCGTTGCCACTCTCGGAGCGTCTCAGACCCTCAGACTATTATGCCCTCCGCCATGAAGTATCGGGCGCAGTTGCGTCCAGTCCGAGGATCTATCTGACTGCAAGAAAGGCGCTGGCGAATGGAAGGTTTTCGGCCGTTACCGTCGAAGGGATCGACGTTGACGGTTTGATCACCGCTAATCGCCGGCTGCTTCAGGGTGCGCCCTTCAACAAGCGCGACGTCGCGTACGCGTCGAGCGTGTGCATAGTCAGCGAGTCACTTGCGGTGAAGCTGTACGGGGAGGAACGTCCGATTGGGCGCGCCCTTCGACTGAACGATTCCCAATTCATCGTCGTCGGCGTGATCGACGATATCCCGAACACTAATCCGATATTTTCCAATGCAGACATGCACGTGTATGTTCCATTTACGAGTCTATTGCGGAGGCTCGATTCGACCGCGCAAATGATGGTAAGCCTTCAGGCCGATAGCATCGATACGTTGCCAAGATTGCAAAGGGATATTGATGACGTTATGGAACAGAATCGAAGTGGGAGAAAAGCTCGCTTTCATATCAATAATGCCGTTGACTCGATAAAGATTTATGTTGATGGGTCTCTCGTGGTAGCGAGGCTGTTGGCTGTCGTAGCGGCGGTCGCTCTAGTTGTGGGCGGCATAGGGATCATGAATATCATGCTCGTCAGCGTCGGTGAGCGCACGCGCGAGATTGGTCTGCGTCTGGCGATTGGTACGCGCGAGCGGGACATCCTTTACCAGTTCTTGGCGGAGTCGGTATCCCTGAGTGTGCTGGGTGGCGGACTGGGGGTTTTACTAGGCTGGATTACCGCGTTACTGATTACGGCCATGAACGATTGGCCGACAGAGATGACGCTGGAATCGGTCGCTCTCGCATTTCTATTCAGCGCGGCAATCGGCATCGTCTTTGGTTATCAACCCGCGAGACGTGCCGCTGAACTCCGCCCCATTCAGGCGCTGCGTTCGGAGTAGATCCTGACGCTCTTCAATTTGGTTCACAACGATAGTTCCATCATCGAGCCCCAGTGACCCAATCGGCCGACAGACCTCCTCACAGGCGTACCTCGCCAGCTAGCTCCGACCAGCCCCTACCTCCTCCTCACCCGCCCCCCCACCTCATGCCTCCCCACCGCACCCCCCACCCCATCCCCCTTCCCAAATTCCGCCCCCTCCCGCCCCACCTTCCGTCTCCCCGGCGCATGAGCCCTGCTATGAATCCGCGCCATAAACACCGCCAACTCAGCATTGCTCATCGACCCAAAGCGCAGCTGCGTAAACTCCTCCGCCGTAATTCGCGAAGGCGTCCCCCGCTTGCCACGACGCAACGCGTTGTAGCTGGATACGTATCCGATGCCGATCTTCCGCCCCTCCGCATCGCCTCCCTCTGAATCCGGGTAGTCGGGCCTGAATAGAAAATGAACCGGATGGGTGACGTGCGGCAGCACCAGCCGCAGCTCATCCGCTGTCACCATCGAGCCGATGAACAGTGCATCGGGCACGAGGTTATCGCCGTGTTCCAGAACGATGCTGTGAACGGCGTGTTCTGAGAGTCGCTCTCGAATGAGCTCGGCGTGCGTGCGTGTGAACCGCCGGCTGTGAAAATAGATGTTCACGAGGCACGGGCGCACCTTTCCATCCACGTTACGCCGGCGCCGGCCGCGCTTTGTCACGATCTCTTCGATCTGCAGGCACACCGGGCGAATGATGCTGCGAATGTCTGCTGCCGAATTCAGGTCGATCTGGGGCAGGGTGATGCCGTTGAGGTCGGTGGGAATCTTGAGGGCGGCGGAGCGGTCTACGACGATGAACGTTCGCCGGCGTCCCAGTTTTCCCACGAACAGGCCCGCTTCGAACAGGAGGTTGTCGCGCGGCGAGCGGCGCAGGCGGCCGCGGCTGCGCGTCCAGTCTTCGCCGGTGAAGATCACGATGGCAAAATCGGCTTTGGATGAGGCTTCGTCGAGGGACTCGAGCGTAAAAGAACCCGCTTCGAAAACATCCGTCCACGGCATCACGTCGCAGATTTCAGCCAGTTCGGAGTGGAACGCGTTGGCGATTGCCCGACCTTCGTGAGTCGAGGCGATGAACAGATTGGGCTTTGCTGAGGGCATCCGTGTACGGGTCCTGTATTGCGGAAGCGCGTCGAAGGCCGTCGCGTCGAAAGCAGACGCGACAGCCCATCCTTCCGTTCCTGGTGGGGAAAAACTGAATCAGCCGGATGCTGTTGTTCCTCCTGAATTGTCGGTGGGCGCGTGTGCGTCAAGGTGCTCCGGTGCAGCTCGCATCGGTTCCGCCTTCGGTGTCGCGCAGGCGGATGACGTAGACATCCCCCTGGCGCTCGGAGACCAGCTTTCCATCCGCCGTGATTTCGGCCAGCACCTCTTGCTCGTTGGCGAGATTCAGCACGCCGCTGATAGGGCTGTTGCAGGCCTCTCCGCGGACGTCGAGCACGTGGCGCTTCTGCACGTCATTGACGGCCTTGCCCACCTCCGATAGCGGGGCGCGAATGAGCGGTTTAGCTGTCGCCGCGGACGCAGCCTCGTCAGGCCCAGTCCCGGACGCGATTCGCACGGCATGGCTCTTCGACAGCTCGGCGCTATCACCCGAGGCCAGCAGCAGGGTTTCACCGGCAGGCGAGGTGCCGCTTGCACTAACACGTCCTTCCTTCACTACGACTTCGGTGCGGCCGTCACCCACAGTCACCGAAAACTTCGTGCCGAGAGCGCGCATGACGCCGTGAGGCGTATGCACAGAGAACTGGCGGTTCACATCCTTCGCCACATCGAACAGCGCGGTGCCCGCGCGCAGCTCGACGATGCGTGCATCGTCCGTAAACTGGGTGTCGATCGCGGTTCCGGGGGAAAGCACGGCGCGGGTTCCATCTTTCAGTTCCTCGATATCAGGAAGGGCGCCGGAGGCGACATAGTGTCGAATTGAGCCGGCCTTCGCATCGTCCGAATCGCGCGACATGAAGACCGAGGCTCCAACGATCGCCAGGCTAACCGCCGCGGCCACTGCGAAGCCGGCGTAGCGGCGTGAAGGGGCCGCGACGCGCTCCGCGCTGTCCTGACGGCTTCGAAAATTCGATACCACGGCCGTGTCGCGCTGGGCCGCAGCCCCAGCCGCAGCCAAGGCCGCTTCCCTGTCTTCATCCGCAAGTGCCTGGCGCGCCAGCTCGAGGGTTTCCTCGAGCGTCTGGTGACCCCATGGCTGGGCATCGCGCAGAATGTCGTCGACCAGTTCATCCGAAGTGGTCTGCGAGAGCGCCGCTTCCGAGCCGGTCACAAAGTCGATGTAGCCCTTGCGAACCTCCTGGCTGGCAAACTTGCCCGCGCGCATGCGTTCGCGCCACCGGGCGGACTGCAGGGGAAGTGAGGTGTTGTCGTCGATCTGCGTATTCATGCGATGGATCATCCTTGTGGTGAGTGAGTGAGGGCGTCCTTGATACGTGCCCGTGCGTTCTTGAGGGCGCGTTCCACGCGGTCTTTCGAGATTTTCAGGGCGCTGGCAATCTGGTGGGCCGGCATCCCGAACCTGACATGCAGAAACAGCACCTGCTTCTGGAAGGGCGTCAGGCTGTTCAGGGCGGTAACGAGAGAGTCGGCAGCTTCCACGGTCCGGTCCTCTGCGGCATCGAAGCTGTCTCGTTCCAGGCGCAGGCTCATCAGCTCCGGGTCCGACATCACCCGGCCCGCCCAGGTGGCGGTCTGCACCATGGCGCGCACTTCATTCCGGACCATCTTGTAAAGATAGGCGTGCGGGTCTTCTACGGCGCTCAAGTCGATCGCGCGGGTGCGGATCTTTTCGTAGACCGCGTGGGTCGCATCGGCCGCCAGATCCCCGTAACGCGCGGTCATGCGCGAAATCAGGGCGTCGTATCCATCGAGAAACAGCTTTTCGAGACGTCCTTTTCGTTGTTCTGGCGGAAGTTGCCGGAAAGCTTCTTTCTCGGCTTTGTTGTCTACCGGTGTCGACGGTTTTTTCCCGGATTTGGTAGTGGAACTCATGCGTGTTGTCCGTCTATCTCCTTGAGAGGGGGATGTCGGTCAGGCAATGCGCGTCTCCCTATGCTGGACGTACCTGAGCGCCGGTTCCGTGTGCGACGCCCGCCGAACAACCCTGTTCGGCAGGCGCTCTCGTGACCATGGTCACCCCTCCAGGACGACACTGACTTACCCGCCTCGTCGCGTACGAAGCGGTGGTCACGGTTGGTGTCCGGATGTCCGGCCTCAATGACTAGAGTGTTGGGCGGGGCAAATTCCGCAGGCTTCGGCAAAAATATTTCTGGTGCGCCTGCGGAATCATGCTGCCCCAGCGATCTAGCTGATACAAACGGAGCGAATTGGCGTCGCTCCTGGCCCCTGAGGCAACCAGGAGGGAGCTTGAACACCACGACACGAATTCTCGTGCCGCTCATTTTTTCGACGGTGGCGGCCGCGCCCGCCGCAGGCCTCGAGCTGCGAGTCCCGCGGCAGCCGCTCGACAGCGCACTCAATGAAGTCTCGAAGCAGACAGGATTGCGAAACGCGTTCCTGCCGCCGCGGGAGATGCCGCTCTCGAGCGCCGTCGACGGCCCTTTCGACAGTGCGGAAGCCGCTTATGAGGCGGTGCTCGCGTGCACCGGCTATCGCTACCTCCGCGTCAAGCCCGATCTGGTGCGGATCGTTAAATTGGATGGAAATCCCGCTGGAACCGATTGCATCCCCGTGATCGCCGACCGCGATCGCGAGCAGGCGATTGCGGCGGCCCGGTTGAGGGGCGTTCCGTATATCGAGCTCGGTGGCCCGCAGCTGCGCAGGAATGCCGGCGCCACAAGCTCCGATGCGCCCGGATTACAAGGCTTGCCGGCTTCCGGTTCGCCCGGGTTGCTGCCCGGAAGCACGTCGCTGAACGTGGGTGGCATCGGCAATGGGCGAATTCTGGTCGATGGCAAGGCGGAGCTCGGGGTCAATCTCTACGGCAACCAGTCTCCACCGGATATCCAGGGCATTCCGCTGGCGGCGCTGTATCGCATTGAAGTGATTCCGCCGACGGCATCCGCGATGTACCGGGGCAGTAACCCCGGTGGCTACACACTGAACTACGCGCTGGACCGTACCTGCAGCGGCCGGCTTTCTTTCGAGCAAGGCGACAGCTTCCATTCGGGATCGCAGATGCAGACTGCTTACGGGCAGTACTGCATGCATTTCGGGACCACAGACCTTCGCTTCAGCGGCTCGTTCTCCCATCGGGAAGTCACCCGCATCGGGGACCGCGATTTCACGCTGAGGAGCCGTTATCGCGCGCTCGCGAACAACCCGGGCGCTATCGTCGTCAATGGCGCCCCCCTTCTCGGCGCGCAGCCGAACCTGCTCTTCGTCGCCGACGATGGTTCGCCGATTCCCGGCGTGCCCGACGTCACCACATTGACGTGGGAGCAATTTGCCGGCGGCGACGCAGCGGCGGCGCTCGCGAATCGAGGCACCCTCAACACGCAGCTCGCGGACAGCGCGCAGCTCGGCGGGGCGCGCAGTGCGCTGCTGGTGGGTCAGTCCACGCGTTACGGTGATGTGATGTGGCGCCATCACTTCGGCCAGGACCTGACGGTTACCCTGGATTTCGTGGAGCGACAGAACAACTCTCATTCGCCGGCCAGTGGCGCGGACTCCGTCGATCTGCACAGCGTCTTCGTGCCGAAGGGCGCGCCAGGCAATTTTCTGGGCAGGGCGTTCATCGTCGCGCTGCCCGTGAATTCACTCGACGCGGATTTCGAAACGAAATTAATGGTCCGTCGATTTTCCGCGAACGTGACGTACAACTTCTCAAAGCAGTGGCAGGCTACGTTCGACCTGATCAGCTCGGAGTCGATCTTCCACTGGTCGCAGCCTCTGGCAACGGATCTTTCAGACGCCCTCGCGATGGGCCGGATTTCCGTGTTCGGCCTTGTGCAGGGGGATCTCTCCCCATGGCTGCAGCAGAACTTCAGCACGCCACTGCGCTCCAGGCAGCTGTCGGCCAGCGTGGAGGTGAACGGAGGCTTGGAGATCTCTTCCCGATCTTCCCTGACTATCGGCGCCGGCTTTGAGAATGCGCAGGACTTCTTCGACGGCGGCGCCGATCTCGTGAGCACGCCAGGCGGTGCCGAGCCTGAAACTCTCGCTTTGATTTCGCGCCAATACCAGTCGGCTAACAGTGCAGCGGTGATGCTTTCGTACCTGTTTTCCAACACAGGATGGATCGGCCTGCGTTCCCTGGAATTCACGGCCAGAGCGCGCTGGGAAGGAATCTTCAAGCGCAATGCGCTTCAGCGCTGCACCGAGAACTGCAGCGACCCGGTTCCCTCTGTGGATTCGCACTATCGTTCCGTGACTCCATCGCTGACGGTGATATATGAGCCGTTCGCTGGCCTTAGTGCGCGCACCAGTTTCGGCCTCGCGTATCGCGTACCCACCGCAGAAGAATCCAGCGCGTCGGTGACGCGTGTGTATCCAGCGGGCGCGTTCAATGGCTTGGTGCAGCCGGGCGGCGCGGATACCGTGCTCGTCACGTTCGGGGGCAATCCGCTCGTTCAGCCGGAAAAGCTCAAAAGCTGGTCCGCTGGACTCGCCTACACCCCCGCATGGCTGACGCGGTTCAAGATCTCGGGGGATTACACCGTGGTCCGCAATCATGGCGCGATTGTGAGCCCGATCGAAACGGCCTTCCTGGACTATCCGTCTTTCGCTCGGCAGTTCGCCGAAAGCGTGACGTATACCAACGGCACGGTGACGGCGCTCAACGTCAGTGCGCGCAACGTGGCGGAGGCGATCAGCAAGAGCTGGATTATCGAGCTCCAATATTCGTGGACCGCGATGGGTGCCTTGCAGATCAAGCTGCTCACCCGTGTCAGCAGGCTGGATTCGCTGAAAAGGCGGGGCGCGCCGACGCTCGACTGGGAGGACCTGACCGCGTTGACTTCGGCCTTTCCCAGCCGATGGAACGGCCGCAACGAATTCACCGTCAGCTATGAGGGCTTCGAGGTGGGCGTGACATCGCGCTATGCGGGCGGTTTTCGCATCTCGCTTGATGAGTCGATTCGCAGTCAGGGCTCTGACCATGTTCGAGGCGCGTATTTTCACGACGCGTATCTGAGCTACCATTGGATGGCTGGCAAAGATCAATCGCTGGACACTACCGTGCGCCTGTCCATCACCAATATTCTCAACACGCCGGCGCGGGCCGATGTCTCGCAGCCCGTCGGTCTCATCAACCTGCAGGATGACGTGCGGATGCGGGGCTACTTTCTCGGCCTGACGATGGGGTTCTGACCGGCGGGGATTGCCACGGTTGCAGCCAGGCTTCCGCACCGATGAGATCGAACACAGGAACGGTGGAGCGAAGGTCAGAGGATTGCTCGTCTGCCAGCGCAGCTTCCAGCAACTCGCGGCACACGATGCGTTGGCGGACCAGATGCCCGTCGAGCAGTAACTCCCGAACGAACGGCAGGTTCGCGCGCAGAGTTTTCCACGCCAGCTCTTCAGAGCCGCCTTTCGACCTCCGCTGAATCACGGCCGGGGGCAGGGCATTCGAGAACGCAGCCCGGGCGACGGCTCGTTCGCCGCGATTCGCGGCCTGCAGGTAAGTAGGGATGCGCAGGCAGGTTTCGATCACGGGCTGCGAGAGCAGCGGCGCGATCAGCTGCGGATCGCCTTGCCGCCACCACGGTGTGTAGTAAGGCCTTCGCGCAGTGGCGAGACTCACTTGCCAAAGCTTCCCGGGGCCGCAGCGGCGGGTTGTTGTTGCGTAGGGCAGGTCGAAGTCGGTGTCGTCGGCAATCGCCTGCAGCATCTCCGGATGGATGATGGATTGTCCCTCTTGTTCCTCCAGGAACAAGGCCGCGAGGTTCCAGCGGGTCGGGACGAATGCGCCGCGCATCACGCGCCAAAGCGTTTTCCACAGCGTCTCGCCTTGCAGGATCGCGGAGTGGGCGAGCTGGTCGAGAAGGGCGAAGCTCAGGCCGTGATCCCTCAGCAAATCCGCCGCGTAAAAATAGTTGTGGTGCCTGCAGAAGATTTCGTCGCCGCCGAACCCTTTGGTCAACGCGCATGCGGAAATTTCGCGTGCGATGTCGGGCTCGATGCGGTCGATCTCGCGCACGCGAAATCCTGGGTTGGAGTCGAAGCGCAGGCCATGCAGTGCGCCGCGCAGGTCAACGTCTGGCGTTCGCAATTTCTCGATGTGGGGAAGCTGAAATTGGTCCGCGACGAGGCGGGCGAAATGGCGTTCGTCTCCATCGGCGCCTTCCGCGTGGTGTGTGAGGCAGGTGATGCGCGGCATGGAGGGCGCGGAATACAGGCAGCTCAGGACGATGGACGAATCCAGTCCGCCGGAAAGTGCATGCAGGATGCGCGGCGCGCGTGTCGCCCACGCATGGGTGGTCAGCGAGATCGAGTTGCGCAGGAAGGCGGTTGCAGCGTCGAAGCTGGCGATGGGTTGGGACTTTGCAACGTCCAGCGGATTCCAGTAGCAGTGGCGACGTTGCACCTTGCCGTGCCATTCATCGCACCAGCCGGGCAGGATCTCGCGCACTTCGTTGAGTCCGGTGCGTTCCGAAAGCCCCGGTCCCACCAGCGAGCGAGCCAACTGCGCCCAGTCGATGGAAAACATGCCTGGAAACAGCTGGACGCAGGACTCGATGCACGAGAAGTAGATGTCTATGCCGTTGATGCGTGTATGCAGGCAGGGCAGCGTCGAGCAAGGCGCGCGAACCACGTGCAGGGTTGACGGCCAGCGTCGATGGCGCACGAACGCGACGTAGTTTCCCCAGAAATCGGCGATCAGCGACCGGCCCCCGCTGTCGACAATGCGCTCCGAGTCCTCTCGCGTCAGGTCTGCAAGCGGTGACTCGGGATGTGTCGTGCGGAATAGATGGCCAACGATGACGCCCCCGCCACCGACCAGTATGCGCGGCATCTCCTGCGCGCAGCTGCCTGCTGCCAGCACCACGCAGCCTTCGATATCGAAGGCTGTGCGCCATTCGTGTGCGCTTCCGCGACATTGCGCGATGGCATGCAGGGCCGCTGCATGTGCCTCGCGATCTGAAACGTTCCACAGGAAGCTGATATAGCGCAGCACCGTGGCCCCGTTTCAGACGACGAGAATCTGTTGGTACGCGCGCACGTATTCAGCCGTTCCGTTGAGCACGGACTCGCCCATCTGAAGCCAGCTGTGAGCGGCGAACGGTCGCACCTGCACGCCGATGATCCATCTCGGCGTTACGCCGAAGTACCTCAAGAACTCCAGCAACACAACGGAATCGAAGAGACAGCGGCCTTTTGGCGCGTAGAAGAACATTCGAAGGTGGTAGTAAGAGCTGATCAGCTCACGAACGTTGCGGGCGCTGCTCGCGCGCCGCTTACGAGACGCTCGAGCGACTGCGCCTGGCAACCCGGAAAATGCCAGCAGCGGCAGCACGGTGATCACAGCCACCAGAAAGACGGCCACATGCGCGGGCCGAACGTGGGCCCAGCGCATCTCGCCGACCATAATGAGCTCTGCGGTTACTTCGGGACGGGCCAGGTGCGTGAGCGGCACCACTGAATCGGGCGCGCGCGGCCCATCGTTCTGAACCAGCAAGCCGTTCTGGAAGGCCTCGTTCGCGACCTCCGCAGATTCTTCGGGACGGTAGCCGTCGGGCATCGCGTGAAGGATTTGCGGCCAATCCTCGACAACCGCCGACAGCGCAAGCGACTGCTCGGGGCTGAACCCAATGTACTCATCCCGGACCAGGTCCAAAAGCACAGCGCCCTCGGCGGATGCGCAGACATGCATGCCGGAAGCGAGTCGATAAGGTGCCACGCCCATCTCCGTGCGGCGTGACGTTGCAGGGTTCAACGCCACGCAGCACTTCATCTCATCTCACCCCCAGGGTCGCATCCTTCTGAAGTCGAAGAGGAATGCATCCCAGGTGTAGAAGCCGCTGAAGTCTTTGGTGCGGCGGGTGGCAGAGCCGAGTTTTACGATCCGTTGTTTCATGGTGTATCCCTTCCGAGGCAGTGTGTTCAGCACAAGGTGACGCCCTCACGTTCCAAGGACATCAAAACGCTGTCAAGCCACAGCGCATTTCGTTAGTAGTGCTGTCAAGGAGACTGGAGTCGCGGGTGCGGAGAGAGTGAGGAATTCGGGCGATTGCGCTTTGGCGCACGCGCTGGGTCGGACATGGAATTTTTGATTATGTGGGCGGGGGGAGTGCCGGGGATTTGAAAAGCGGCGGTGGCATTCCACAGCGGCGGGACTCTCAGTAGTACATTTCGGTGAGCTCGTATCCGACGCAATGACTTTTCTGGACGCGAATGGTCACTACGAGCTGCCGGCTAGCCTTCCCAACGTCGATGATGATTTCGATGTCGCGCGGATCGTCTGCGTAAGGCATCCCCTTGAGACTCGAACAACTTTGTCCGCAGTGGCCGCGGCGAGCCAGCCTCGCACGTCGGGGGGCGGCGGATCCTTCGACATCGGGCGGCACATGGACGGAGTTGCCGAGGCGTCGGCGCGCTTGACCTCCTCGAGCAGTCTGCGAATCTCTGCCGAATTTTGGGCTTGGTTGGTGCCTGGGAGCTTTCCGTCGGCCGCGGCGGCAAGGCACAGCGAAGTGAGGGCAGGGGATGCGCCAAGGATCACTGACAGTACCGCTGTTTTGAACATTCTATAAACCATGCGACTTGACGACTCGTTCCAAGTCTTCGCCGTTAATGACCCTTTCAGATGGGGTGATGGGTACTCCCAGGTGCGTTGGACTAAGCGACGATCTTCAGTTTGAACAGCATCTTCAAGATCTTGCCTATGGTCCCACGGTAGTTCTCGACATCAGACGCAGCGATATCCACGGTTGCGCGCTCGTGGATAAGCTTATTTCTCAAACCATAGTAATGTCGAACCTTCGTCAAAAGCCCCTTCGGGATGGCCACCTTAGCGATGACCTCATCTATGACGGACGTCCTCCGCGCAAATATTTGAGCAATCTTCTGATCTCCGTAATCCCTGATCGGGAAGAGATCCGTTCGGTGCACGATGAATTCTTTCAGTGCGATCTCGAAGTTGCTGTCCAACAGAATCAGCGCGATTCGACTCTTCGTTTCAAGGCGCTGTTTCAGAATGATGTCTACTGCTCCCATCGCTTCAACGAGACCGAGGGTCCACGGCTGCTCCTCGATGTGCTTTTTGTTCTTCTCCTTCAGCTTGGTCATATGCGGCTTGTGGACGCGCGGAAGCTTCGGAAGTACTAGAGGGTTCCTCGTCGCTATGTTTGCGGGGGTCAAGTCTTCCGGCTTTCCATTACTATGCCGAAAGACGTTTTTCTCCCAATCGCTTTTCAAGCGGCGTGACAGAGAGCTAAAGTGGCTTGTCAGCTGGATCACCGTCGGTCGTAGCTGCTGGAAGACCGGCTGGGCAACGTTGATACCGTTCTTGCTGCTATTCCACGGCATCAGCTTCGCGGATCCCGCGAGCTTTACGACAACACGGCATAGAGAAGCATCGGGGTGGGGCACACCGGCCTCAGACGTGACAAAATAGCCGACCTCACGCGTTCTCAGCTCCTTCACAATCAATCGGTTGTTGCAGTAAAAATAGACACCATAGTTTTCCGCTTCCGGGTTGCGATCGCGCACGAGCCCCGCATCGATTTGTACTTTTACCGGCGCGTCCATCCCGAGCGCGATCTCAAAGAACGCCCGCTTCGGCACAAAGCCGGGCGGATACGCCCAGGTTTCGAAACTAAGCGAATCTATGGGTTTGCCATTTAAGCGTATCTTGCAACCGGACCCGAGGAACTTGGCATACGTGCATCCGAGATGTGCACGAACCTCCGCGACCTGCTCCTCATCGAACGAACGCCGGACGTGTGAGATTTCTATCCGCGTGGTGCCGGGATCAATATCAGGAACTTCGTAGCTTGGTATTTCCCAGTCTGCGGACTCCAACCAGTCCTTTGTAATATCAATTTGGAATGTTTTGTCGCGGCGAAAGCGAGTCCGAATCTGTACTAGCTCGCCAAGCGCGATGCCCGCGCGTTTGCTACCCACGCCAAAGATCCCAATTACTTGAGCGTCCGGGTCATTCTTACTGCCGCCCGGCGCAAGTAGCAGGCGTAGATCCTCGCGTTTTACCCCGCCCGCATTATCGACTACGGTTATCAACTGCCGATCTACATCGAGGTCAATCTCAATCGATAGCGAGTTCTTGCGCTTCTCGATCTCCCAGAGGTCCAACGCGTTGTCGATGAGTTCACACAGCGCCGTTTTGAGATCGTAGTCGCTGATGATCGACCAGAACATCCTCTTTTCCGGAGTTCCATCGACTAATTCAGCTTCAGTCTTCCTGACCGTCATGTGTGTTGACACAGCATAGGCTGGTCCCTCCGCACTTAGGGCATGACAGTCTCATAGAGGGTGCTGAGCTGCAGACGACTTAGGTCGCACTACAGCGGCAGCGCGTGAGCTAGAGCTCTCAGTTTTCATCTAGAGATACCCCTGAAGCTGCAGGCTCTAGACAACACCGGAACGCGCACTGGCTCCGCAGAGTCGGTTCAAGCGACGAGGGGTCGGAACCGGACCGATCCGATTCACAAGTCGAATTGTTTAGATGGACTTAAGATCAGCGCAACTTGCCAGGACCGATCGCTCATCCAAAACTGTCCGAACACCGAATCATCAGGCGAGCGCTCGTGCCCTGTGTACCCGCGCAACACACCTACCGCCTAACTTTCCAGGCTCCGGGTCGTTCGTTCCCTTGTAGCCAGAATGACAACCAATCGACGATTGCATCCAGATATGCGGCGCAAAGCGCAGGGCGTTTCACCTGATGCTTGCCTTGTGGGAAAAATCGATACTCTGGCCAGTCAACTCGATCCCCGCATTCAGCGCCGTTAGAACAGCCGGCCTTCCACTTCGATTGATATCCGTAGATCTGAGGGTATATGTGCCCCTCAGGTTTTCCCTCAAGCCGTTTTCAGTGTTTTAGCGCATGGAGTTACGGCGCGGCGACTGAAAAACTAGCCGCATATTTTTATTCGGTCAGCACCATCCCTGAACCCCATCGCGAAACGATTCTGCAGATCCGCGTTCCCGTTTGGTCGTCACAGGCATCGTCCTCGGTCTCGGCCCAATATCGGTCCTGTTACGACTAGTCTTTCTAACGTGCGCTGACCTGGTCTACGCTAGTTTTCGGCTATAGCCGATCTCCTCGGGTGCACCTGACACATCCGCCCGTGTGCCTGGGAGGGTGTCTTCTACACTATGGAATGCTGCGCTGCTGGTCGTTGTAGACCGATCCAGTCACCCATTACGCACTGTCCGGCCTGGAACGGACACGATGGGTGCAACTTGTTTTACGTAGATGCTCTCACTTCACTTCGCGTCGTTAGCGAGGATCTTGAACAGCCGCTTGAAGCAGGCCAGCCCTTTTGCCAGTTCTGCCTCGCCCTCAGGTGGCTGTGTGGGGTCGACTTTGAATCGAACATCTAGTCCATTCTTTCGTCGCTGATACGCGAATGTGAGCTCGCCCGCGATGAACGACTCCAGTACCTCAGGAATGTTGTCATCGAACATGCCGCAAAACCCACCCCCTTCACATTCGAAGGTAGCAACGTAGTGCTCCGCGGAGCCGACTCCCGGAGCGGATTCGACGTATGCGAATGGGATCGCAAAATCTGCCTGCTGCAACTTCAGCTCACGTGACGCGGAATAGTCCTTACCTTTCAGTTTAAACGTGAGCGTCAGGGCTTTGCCAGGATGATGAAACATCGCAATTGAACCGACAAGAGCGGAGGGCTGCCCCTTTCTGTACGTATGATCGAGGAGCAGATACGTGAAATTCCAGCCGCACCCATCGAGCTCGCCAGCCTTCGTGTATATGTCGGCCTGTAGCACGCCCGTACCCAGACCAGCACCACGTGCGGCCTCCACAGCAACGCGCTCGGAGTCCAAAGTGGTTGGGTCGGCTTCGGCGAGTGTTGGCAAAATCGAAAGAACGATGAGTAGCGGCAGCGTGCCAACATGGATACAGGTCGACTTAGACATGCCCTGACCTTCCTGGCGTCCTTACATCAACGCGAAGGTACCTCTGTACTTGAGAAGAAGGTGTGAGCTCTGCACGGGACAGACGGTGCGCGGGTCACGAAATAGCAATTTCGCCCCAGGATTTTCACGATATGACGCGGCTGCCGTGCTGCAGGGTCTCGCCTCGCACCAGCGCCGTGTAGCTGTGACTGGCGAAGATCAAGCCGTTTCCGAACGAAGCAGGAACGGCTTCGGCACGCGCCCCAGTGTCCCGAAGCGCGCGATTAGTGCTTGCTCGAGAGCGGCATCCGCGGTCTTGGATTTTCCACTGCGCGACAGGCCATCCGAGCGGTTCCCGGCTGTGGCAGTCCATCACCAGCGCCAGCACGCCCCCATACTGCGCATCTTTCCAGGCTGCGGGTCGTTCGTTCCCCTGTAGCCAGAATGACAACCAGTCGACGTTTGCATCCAGATATGCGGCGCAAAGTGGAGGGCGTTTCAGCTGATGCTTGCCTTGTGGGAAAAATAGATACTCTGGCCGATCAACTCGATCGAGGCATTCAGCGCCGTGAGAACAGGCGGCCTTCAGGTTTTCCCTCAAGCCATTTTCAGCGTTTATCGCATGGATTCACGGCACGACCACTGAAAAACTAGCCGCATGTTCTTATTCGGCCAGCACCCTCCATGAACCCCATCGCGAAACGATTCCGCAGATCCGCGTTCCCGTTGATCGTCACAGGCATCTTCCTCGGTCTCGACCCAATATCGATCCTGTTAGGACTAGCCCTTCTAACATGCGCTGCCCTGGTCACACGCGCCTTAGATCGTCTATAGCGCCTCACCCCAGCCCTCTCCAATGTTTGGAGAGGGAGCAGTACAAGTATTGGGCAAGGCCTGTATAGGTCCCCGCAACCGGCGATACTTTCCACGTACAACTTTTAATACGGAAAGTCCGTGTACCCTTGATGATGCAGCCAATTCGGTGCATCCTTCGAATGGCTAAGCCCGCGCCGTAGATACTGCTGGATGCGCTTGCAGTCTCTTCCGGCAAATAGCGACCGCACGAAGTCGCAACATCGGGTTTCAGCTCGTAGACAAGTCCAAAACATAGAACAGAAGGAATTGCTCATGGCAGATGTCACGTATCCGTGTTACCAGCAGAAAACGGACAGCAGCAAGCAATGGTATTGGGTCTACTACGCGCGGAATGGTGAGGCTATCGCGCGAAGTAGCGAGAGCTACGTCAATCGTTCTGATTGCGCTCACTCGATCGCGCTGATGAAGGGCTCCGGGAGCGATCCGGTCTTCTAATCCGAGTAGCTCCATCATGAGTGCGGGGTTGCTCGATCCACGCATGCGAGCAACCCCGCACCCTCCCTCCAATTCGGAAAACACCGGAGAAAATTGAAGTGGCTCGTGCAAAGAAAAAGACTAGCAAAGGCGGCAAGCCAAAGGTCTTGACGGAGCGGGAGAGCGACGAAGCCCTCGCGACGATCATGCGCGTGATCAATGCCTGGGAAAAACACGCCCCGAACACAAAGTTCGGTGGGGTATCAGTCGATGAGTTCAGAAAGCTGACACAACCGTCTTTCGACACGCGGGCAGAGATCGCCTTGCTCGAGTGGAAGATCGAGCAGCTGCAAAAAACTCTGGCCGACGAGCATTCGACGGTGTCGGAGCCCGAACGGCGGAAGGCGAGAAATTAGCCTCTCACCGAAACGGGCCGGACGGCGCCACGACCATCGGCGCCCGTAGCGGGGCGAAGTTGCTCACCCCATCGCGGCGAGCAACCCCGCAACCTCACCTAACAACTATGCCAGCCGCCGAAACGCACGCAGCATAGCCACCATCCTTTCAGCCTCTTCCGCCAGAGCCGGATCCGCTCGGAATCGGCCACTGACCCCATCTCCCACAGCATCCCTGGCCGCATGCTTCTCAAAATACTCGAGCACATATATGGCAGTATCCAGCAACGACCGCGCATGTCTCATGCCGGGCATCAACATTGCGGCTTGCGCCTGAAGCATGGGGATGTTCACGTTTACGTTTTCTGTCGTGCCAGCGCGCTCGCCGGTTCCACGTGACGAGCTCACGTGCCGGCCCTCCCTCGCTCCGCCCGCGGAGCCACAATTTCTTCCATGAGAAATTCCAGCTCGTCGACCAGAACATCCAGGGGCTCGCTGGCGTGCCGATCCAGCACGCTGGCAACATCTTCGTCCAGCTCTGCGTTTTGACGACGTAGCGCCAAAACAGAAACGGAGAGCACTGGAACAATCTGCTTCATCCTTCGCACGGCATCGCGCACGCGGAGAGGAAGCTGTTGCTCCAAAGTTGAGTCGAGGGGTGGTACGTTTAGCGCGGATGGACCGCGATCGAATGTTTCGGACATGGGCGCCTTCTCCTAAGGGTTGGCGTTCATCAGGTGCCCGGTGGTGCTAGTAACATCGCCGGGCGCCGCCTCGATCACGTGATCGAGAGGCCGAAATGTAGCGCTGATGGGAACGGGAGTCCCGCGGTTATAGGGGCGATTTCGTCAGAAATGCACGAAGTGCAGTCCAGCAACGCGTGAGCGTTCCGGACCCGGAACAAAAGAATGTTTAGTTAGGGAGATGAGAATGTTCGCGTGCCGTGAAGGCGATTGCGAACGATGCCGCGCCATTGGGGTGGCGCGCGGATGGATAGACCGCCAGGTTGTGGCGGGTGTTTTGTTTTATGCCTGAGTTTCAGACTTCTCGTCTGTCTGCCTCCTTATTCCCTTGCGGGTGAGTCCGGTGCTGCGTTCGCTCGCGCGAACGAAGCCCATTGCACCCCACATCGGACTATCAGGGCCGTACGCAGCGTCGCCGCGCACACTCCCGATGATGCGTTCTGCAAACACGCGAGAGTTCCTGTCCACGACCGAGCGCTCCGCCTTCAAACCGGCGGTACGCAAGGCAGACTCCGCCAGATTCGTACGCACATCGCGGCTAGGCTTTGTAGCGTCCTTAAACTGCTGGAGAGTCAGTCCCGAAAAGCTAGCTTCCGGGGCATGGTGTTCCCACGCTTGGATGATTCTTTCGACCTTTTCAAAGGTCTCGTCATTTATTGGTGACATAGTTGTTTTTTCCTTTTTTGTTTTTCTTTTTTTTGTTGTTGTTGTTTTTGTAATAGGCCATTTGTTATGGCTCTAACGTGATTCTGCCACAGCAGGCGAAGAGATTTCAAATTCGGATAGCAGGTCCCGCGTATTTCGTGACGAAACTCCGCGGGTGAAAGTGCAACTCGCCCGGGGATAGGGCATGCCCGCCGCGGAACATTGGGAGACTTGCAGCGCCGATGGGCAACCCGCGAGGGAAGGTGACGAGTCCGCGGCGGAACATTGCGAGTCCCACTGGGAGGTTGAGTCACCCGCGCTTCGGAGTGATCAACCCGCCCGGGAACAAGACCAACCCGCGCGGGGAGAAGACCAAATTTCGGGCGTGGACGAGGCCCACGCGCAACTGCATGATTTTGAGGCGGAAAATTCCTCTTTCTCCCGGGCGGGGAGAAGACCAACCCGGCAGGGGGAAAGAGCAACCCGCGTTCGGGACAGATGAACCCGCGAAGTTTTATCGCCAATTGAAGTGGGGAGTTGATGAGCGGCGCGGGGGAGAAGAGGAACCCCAGCAGGACGAAGGCGAGTCACGCTGGGAGTGTGCCCAACCCGAGGGAGAACTCGAGGAACGGAGCGGGTAGTGAAGCCAAATGCGAGGCGCCGTCATACTAAACACGCGGCGAGCTGACGAAACGACCCAATGTGACGACAGCCCGGCAAACGCCCGGGCCATATAAAGTACCAGCTTGTGCGTCCGCTGCCGCTCGCGTCGACAGGTCGCACGACTGCCGTGACTTCATTAGACTATTTGAGTGACCTCGGAAGTGGCTGCTCCCAAACAAAAAGTTTCGAACCCACTTCCAGAAGACTAAACGGCTGTATCGCAACAACAGAGAAAGGAATGCCCATGTTTGTGCAATTTGCCTTCTTGTTCATTTTTGCGGGCCTGAACGGTGGGTCAATGCATGGAATTAGCGGAGGGTCGCTTAACGGTATCAGCGCGGGGTCAGCTCAAGGAATAAGCGGAGGGTCGTGATATAGGCAGCATGTTTGTTCGAGGTCCGCTTGACCTCCGGCTGACGAGAGCGACGTCCACAAAGTAGAAAATGAGATCGGCTTCGAAGAGAAATAGAAAAAAGAAGAGAGCTGCGGAAGTTCTTTGGGGCGCTCTTTCGTTTGCCAGGCTCGGCCTGAGCACGGTGCAGAAGGAAAGCGCCCTCCAGAATGTCCTCGTCGATTTGGCCGGCCCTCTATTGAGGGCCGGCATAACTCCTAAAAGGTTTGCTCAACTGTCCGCTCGGGCGTTCGCGAAATACGCCGCGGAGTACTCGGTCCTTAAGAATGGCAGAGTCAATTTCTCGCGTGTCGCGGTGGCGACAGGGCTGACCCGCCCAGAGGTAAAAAGGCTTCTATCAAAATTCCCGTCGGAGACGACACGTACGCAGACGCGGTCGACCCGGGTTGTTAGAGGTTGGCTCTCAGACCCCAACTTCCTTACCCGGGGTGGCCGGCCAAGAGCACTCAAACTCCGAGGCGCCGTACTGTCGTTTGAGCAACTAGTTAGGCAGCACGCCGGAGACGTCCCGTTCAGGGCTGTCCTAACGGAGCTTATTCGCGCAAACACGGTTGAATTGAAGAGGCACCACGTAGTGCTGATCTGCCGGCTTTCTTTGGACAATCGATAACTTGGAAAATGGCCACCATCCGGGCTCGGCATTTCTGGGACCATCCGGACTGCTAGTCCGCGGCCCCTGTGAGCATCGCATCCCCCAAATGACCGAGGCGTCAGGCCCTCGAGATTTGTGAGGACGATGCTTATTGTAGTCCCATCCAAGCATCGATCTTCGCCCTGGCGTCGTCCAGTGACGGCCGGCGACGGCGTCACAATTTAACCCGGGCAAACACACTCGCAGACCCCGTTTTACGCGGCCCAGATACGGCGTTTGTTCGCCTGGATCGCGGGAGGTCAGGTTCGAAGGCGAGACGATGCGCGAGGGAGTGGAAACGGTGAATCCCAACAAGAAGGTCTAAATCGTCGTCCGCGACCCAGCGCTCGTGCGGCTGCCGGTAGGTGGACAGTTCGAGGTGACGGATGTCTTGGGACTTGCGAATGAAATCGAAATGCTCAGGCGGCCTGGATGGGCAAGGGCGCATCTGGCGCGGATGTAGTGCTATCGACGCCATCGTCGCCGCGAATCAGGCGACGGACGTGAACGCAGTGCTGGATGCTTTGCGGTCTGAGTTTTGCGCCCGCCAGAGGGCTGCGTAAGCGCCATCCGCTTCGATCAGCCTCGTGTGCATGCCGCGCTCGATGATCTGGCCTTTGTCGAGTACGATGATTTCATCCGCGTGCGCCACGGTCGAAAGGCGGTGCGCGATGACGATGGTAGTGCTGCTCTTTGCGACATCAATGAGGTTCTGAAGAATTTCTCGCTCCGTCCGCGAATCCAGTGACGACGTGGCCTCGTCGAATACATAGATCAACGGCCGCTTGAGCGCGGCACGGGCGATCGCGATTCGCTGCTTTTCACCGCCCGACAGCTTGAGCCCGCGCTCGCCTACCGGTGTCTCGTACCCTTCCGGCAGGCCGGCAATGAACTCATCCAAGTGGGCTACCTTGGCCGCGGCCTCGATCTCATCTTGAGTGGCGTCGATCTTGCCGAAGCCAATGTTCATACCGATGGTGTCATTGAACAGAACAGTATCCTGCGGGACTATCGCAATCGCAGACCTGAGTTCGACGAGCGGGAGATTTTCGACAGGTACATCGTCCAAGGTGATCTTTCCGGAGGCCGGCACATATAGGCGAAATAACAATCGGATTATTGACGTCTTACCTGAACCGCTGGCGCCAACGATTCCCAACGTTTGACCAGCGGGAACGGCAAAGCTCACATCGGTGAGCGTGCCTCGATCGGCCTGATAGGAAAAAGTCACTCTGTCAAATGCTATGCGGCCAGCTATATGCTTCCCCTCCGAACGCTTATATTTCCCGCCAAATTCGATCTTCTCTCGAAACATGTCGAGCATTTTTTCGAGGTATGCAAGCGCTTCCGAGACGTCGCGGGTCGCCATCCCCATTGCCTCAAGCGGTTGTATGAGCCTTGAGACGTATGAGTTGATCAATACAAAGTCCCCAATCGTCATGGTGCCATGAACGACTTCATACCCAGCATAGCCAAGAGATGTACCCATCGAAGCCGCAAAGATAGTGTTCAACAGTACGCTCTGCCCAGTCTTCATCCTCAAAACGCGTCGCCACGTGTGTTCTTGTTCGGCGAGTTTCTGATCGAAGCGCGCACCCATCTGCGACTCTGCATGAAAGTACTTTATGGTCTCATAGTTCAACAGGCTGTCGGTCAACGTCGCGTTTGTATCCACTGAGGCATCTGAAACCTTCCGGGCTGGCTCCGCTATCTGTTCTGCGGCCCTCCAAAACGTGTATCCGTACGCGATAGCTGCGGCACCCAGAATAACCAGGTATAGCGAATGTTTGAAATGCACGAGAACAATGATGATACCCACAAACTCAATTATCACGGGCAAGAAGGTAAAGACCGCGTGCTGCAGCAGAACCTGGCTGCCATGGAGTCCCTGCCCTATAATTGAGCCGATCGCCCCAGTCTTGCGGCCGAGATGAAAACCCAATGGTAATAGGAGCAGATGGCCGAACAGTCGGTTACTGATTCGCCGGTTTAGCCTTTGCACACCGACGCCGTGGACAAGTTCGCGCACGACCATCGATAATCCTAGAATGTAGTTCGTAAATACGAGTGCGGCGATTAGCATTCCTGCTGCAAGAATTGACCGGACTTTTTCGTCAGCACTGAATGCATCGATTGTCAGCTTATAGACAACGGGAAGACCCGCGCTAAGTAAGGATCCTATAAGTAACAGACCGAAAGAGTATGCAAGCCGGCGACGGACATAAGGGTCAGACTCCTTCCAGACTAAAAGGAAAGTTGTCCGTAGCGCCTCAGAAATTGTGCGAGGCGCGGGCGATGTGGAGGAAGAGTCCATTCCCTGAGTATCCTCTGCGGCATCCTACCGATTTTCACAAAAGCTGCGCTCATTGCGGGTGTTAGTCAATCGATGGAAACGTGCTGTTGTCCGCCCTTTGTCGCCTGAATCGACAGAAGCATCTCCATGATTAGGCGTTACCGCGCTAGAGTGGCCATTGGGACTTACACAATCCATATATCCCGGATCTGAGACGGACGAAGCCCATTTATCGCTAACGGATAGATGCCGGTCAGTCAGCGAGAACGGCCTCTGCCGGCAGGGTGCCAAATCAAATCTTGATGCGAACGAAAGAATGGCAAGTTGCTGTATCTCTTGTACGCGCGCAGCCAAACTAGACCTCCGATCGGGCCGGATATCTGCACTCGGACCTCGACCGGGACCCCCCCCGCCTCCTATTTATTGATTAACCCAAAGACGGGCTGCTTGAAAATGGAATCTCTTATGCGAGTCTAAACGGACCGACCGCGGAGGACACCGCAGCGGTTTATAGACTGAAACAAATTGAAGGAGATTCACATGACTCTGATTGAAATCGGTAAGGTATCCCGTGAGACGAAGGGCGGAAGCATTTCGGTGACCCCGGACTCTAGCGGGTCCTCAAATGTTTCGAAGACGCGGCGCTGCTTCAAAGTTGATGGCACTTTTCAGGATCAGTTGAACCAGACCGTAAAACAGCTTGCGAAGCCGATCGGTTCGCCTGATTTGGCTCTTTGCACAGCGCCATTTAATTCCGCGGTGAGCTATCTCTAACCTAGTTGAATCTTTGTAAAAGAGGCTAGTCTTAGTGACCGCACGGTTGAGATACCGTGTGGTCACTTCGTTTTCGGCGCCAACATCCCGGTCGCATGGGCACGAAGCGAAATTCCTTCTGGGATGTTAATTCTCGCTGCTGCGTCCAATTGACAAACCACCATGTCTTTTCAGACCCGTAATCCGCGGCCCCGGTATGCCAGCTGTCCCGCACGTATCGAAGCGACATGTGGGGACGATTTCAGAAATCATGGAATGGTCCGCTCCCTCTTAGGGTGATCGATAATGGTGTCTATTGTAGTTACCGCGAAGCTAGAGAGACCATCATGCAGTCGGCGAAGGTTGATACGTTGATATCGAAATTGGCAGAGCGTTGTTCCATGTCGCGAGGTTGGATCCGACTGGCAAACCGTTGTCTCGCGAGAAACTGAACCCACAGAATCTCATGCGCCTCATCGGCGTCTGTCAACGATGTTTGATTGGCATGAAAGCGCGCGCGGGCTAGCAGCACCTGACGCGTCGATTCCTCGATGCCGGTCACGCTGTCAAGCTCCCCGGCACGGAAGCGATTGCTGAGGCGGTTCATCAAGTTGAGAACGACATTGCCAGTCCAAGGCGGTAAGCAGCTCATTGCCTTGGAATGACGGTTCTCGCCGTGGGTGTGTCTGCGAAACGATTTGCGGCATGCCGACGCCAGAACCGGCTCTTGCGGGCTTTCTCCTAGGTGTTCAATCGGTGGACGATCGAAAAAACCGCGGTTATGGACAACACTTAGCTGACTGGAATCAGGACTAGATATTGGGGACCGCGTGGTCCGGGAGCAGTTCACATAAATTGTAGTAACGGAGGTACCGGCGTCGTTCGACTATGTGTATGAGCGCCAGTTCAGCGCGCACGTACGTCGCGGAGTAGCAGAATGAGTTACAAGTCGTCGGCAGGGATGTTTGCCGTCCTACTCGCAAACTGTGCTCTCGCCGTAGAAGGGCCGCTGCCCAAAGTCAGCGAGCAGTCAATGGAGGCGGCTCTTCGCGAGTACTCTCGGCAAACCGGCATGCAATTACTCTACTCCGCTGAGATCCTAGCCGGAAAGGTAGCTCCGACTACGGTCGGCCGATCGCTTACACCCGAACTGGCGCTAAAGACCTTGTTGGCGGGGTCGGGGCTGAGATACTCCTTCCTGAACTCAAGAACAGTGGCTCTCCAACCGCCCCTGCACACCGAATCGGTTGACGCAATACGGCTTGCGCAATCCAGTTCAGATGATTCTGGGCCGCCCGCCACGTACATAGACGATGCGGAACCTACCTCCAGCTCAGCCGGTATTCCCCAAGTACTCGTCAAGGGAACGCGTTCGTTGAACGCAGATATCGAACGTACTCGAGATGACGTTAGGCCTTACGTGATCATAACGCGTGAGGCCATAGAAAAGTCCAACGCCGCTGACGTCGGACAGCTGCTCCAATCTGTAACCTCGAACTACGTTGCTCTCCCGAACTCGAGAGTTTTTAGTCCTGGAGCGGGAGTCGGAAACTTCAGTCAAATCGCGCTTAGAGGCCTGTCGGCAGCTGAAACGCTGATTCTAGTAGATGGCCGCCGGATCACGTCGCTGAAAAGTGAGACCCAAGAGCTGCAATCGGATTTGAATTCGATTCCGTTGGCTCAAATTGAACGGATTGAAGTTCTCCCCTCAAGTGCATCGTCCATCTATGGAGGGAATGCAACGGGCGGAGTTGTTAACGTAATCCTCCGCCGCGACTACAAAGGTTTTGAATCGCGCGTGTCGTTCGGCGACCAGTTCAACGGCGGTGGCGCAACAAGGACGATCTCAGTCTTGGGTGGGCGGGGCTTCAACTCTGGGAAAACGTCAATTGCCTTCGGCGCTTCTTATTCGGACCAGGATCAACTTCAGGCAAAGGATGTTAACTACATTTCTTCAATGCGAAAGGCGATTCAAGAGAATCTAATTAATCGCGTGCCGCAGACCTATTACAACCGAGGAAGTCCCGCGCGGGGTGCCACAACGAATGTCTCGTCCGTAGCTTCATTCGGAATAGTGCCGGAGGGAACGCCAGGCGCTACCTGCATCCCGGGGCTTTTCTGTTTTGCTTCCGTTGCTCCGGAATTGACGCTGAAGCCTCAGTTTGGAGGGGCGTCACTCGGGTCGTCGATTACCTCTGTTCCCGTCAACTACGCAGGAATTCAATCTGACGCTGGCGCAGGTCTCATTGCCAATGCCGGAAGATATAACCTCGATTTTGCGAATGGGGAGCAGCTTGGCGGCGGCAAACTAGCGGCGGTGCGAGGAGGGCCGCGGGTAGGAACTATAAACTTTACGCTGCGGCAAAAAGTCACCAGCAATCTCGACTCGTTCGTCGATGTATCCCTAGCCCGGAACGATCAATTCTTCAGCGGCAACTCACTGAACACACAGTTCTACCTCCCAGCGACGTCAGATGCGAATCCGTTTCTTCAGGACATTTATGTGAATGCCCCTCTGGACGCTCGTGGCGATATTATGAGAACCCGGGCGGACAGCAGTCGGGCCCTTTTGGGACTGCGCTTCGATTTCGCTAAACATTGGTCAATCGCGTTGGACTACTCATTCAGCAACGCTATCGTTCGTCAGTCACGACCGCCGACGCTGTTCTCTTCTCTGCTCGGCTCCGAGATCGAGAATGGGGCAATCAACGTGCTGCAAGACCCGAGTAATTATACAGCGGCATTGAGTGCTTATACTGTTCCGTTGGATTCGCTCAGTCCGACAAAGTCCCGCGCTAATGACTTGTCATTACGACTCGCCGGCTCTTTATTCTCCATGCGAGCGGGCGAGGTGGCGCTGTCGATGACCGTGGAAGATCGGAATCAACGATATGACCCGTACACCGCGGTAAGCTATTTTGATTTTGACAGCGCGCTTACCTACAGGGTTTCAGAGGGATCATCGCGAAGTCAGAGCGTGTACGGCGAGTTGCGCGTGCCACTAGTGTCGCACCTGAACTCGATGAAGTTTGCAGAGATGCTCGAGCTACAACTTGCGGCGCGGCTCGATAAGTACAGGCAGCGTGCAAGCTTCGAGGTAACTGCTCCCGATCAACCGCAAGTCGTTCGTACGTTTGATTCGACAGACCCATCTATCAGCGTTCGCTTTAAGCCGATCAACGACTTGATGTTTCGCGGAAGTTTCGGAAGCGGATTTTTGCCACCATACTTGAGTCAGATCCAGACAAGACCAACCGAAATTCAGACTTACATGCTTTTCGACCCCAAAAGGGGGGGGGAGCCAGTATCTCCGATAGTTCAAGAACTAGGTGGAAATGCCGAATTGAAGCCTGAAGAGTCGCGAAACTTCTCGGCTGGAGTGGTTATTTCGCCTCGATATGTCGACGGCCTTCGGATCTCTTTAGACTGGACGAGAATTCGCAAGAAGAACAACATCTTTAATTTAGCACCTGATCAAACTGTCCTCGATCAAGAAGATTTATTGCCCGGTATTGTGAAGCGCGCGCCACCTTCGTCGGCTGATCCATACGCGGTCGGCCCGATCACCGGTTTCGATTCTAGATGGATTAACGGTGCAAATGCAGAATCGGTATCCTACGATTTGACTGTCGACTATTCGATATCCACTGGGAAGTATGGTGAGTGGTATATATCGACCACGGGAACTAAGTTTACGAGACTATCGCGGCAGCTCACACCGATCGCGCCAAGCATTGAATACGCCGGGACTGAGTCATCGCCAACGTGGGCTGCTAATGCCGCATTGGGATGGAGTCGAGGGCAATGGGCGGGAGAGCTGCGAGCGCGGTACCAAGACTCGTTCTGGTTGTTGACCACTCATGAGATCGAGATCAATCAGGGCTCGGCTACGTTGCCGTCGCAGACATATTTTGATGCATCGCTTAGCTATGCATTTCGCGAGTCGTCGGATGGAGTTGGAAGGATCTTTGCTCAATCTGATCTGCACCTTGGAATTCAGAATCTGTTCAACACGAAACCACGGTATTACGCACTAGCAGATGGATTGCCAGATACGCGAACAGATTTGAGCACAGCGTCCTATGTTCTGCGGTGGCGAAAATCGTTCTTCTGAACGTTGCGGTCGATGCTTTGGGAAATCACGAAGGCCGTGATCGAACATGTGAGATGAGCGCGGAGATGAACGAGCACTTGGGCTATCGCCAGGGTGAGAGCAAACCAGAAGATCCGGCAACCTGGGCCTCGGCACGAGCGCCACACAGTCATCACGGACGAGGACCTGTATTGACCCACTGAAATTCTGCTCAGGTGTAATCTTGACCGGAGATACACATGAGCACGTTGATGGACGACGAGATCAAACGCTGGACGGCCCGCCGTAAAAGCGCGCTGGTACTAGAGATTATTCAAGGCAAGACGACGGTAGCCGAGGCCAGTCGAGCCCATGACCTGCCGCCCTCAGAGATCGAGAAGTGGGTTGAGGACGGCAAGCGCGGCATGGAGAACGCGCTTCGCGCCAATCCGCAGGATCTGCGAGACCAATACGAGAAGCAGCTGAAGGAACTCCAGGAGGCCTACGGCGAGGCAATGTTGGAGCTGCGCGTACGAAAAAAATTGCAGTCCCTGCTGGGCGAGGAAGAGAAGTGATCGAGACGATCCGCCAGGGACTCAAAGAAGACGGTCTCGAAGTGTCAGTCAGCAAGCTGTGTCGCTGGATCGGTGTGCCACGCCGGACGGTGTACTACCGACCGACGAAGAAGAAGCCGATCGTTCAGGAGCGGTTCGCTCAGCCGATCAAGCAACTCATCGAAGAGCATCCCGCCTTCGGTTATCGCACTGTGGCGCATCTGCTGGGCTTCAACAGGAACACGGTACAGCGTGTTTTCCAGCTGATGCGCTGGCAGGTGAAGAAGCGACCGATAGGCTTCCGGCCGCGCGTGCAGGCGATGCCGTCGGTGGCAGCCGCGCCGAACGAGCGCTGGTCCACGGATCTGTGTCGCGTGTGGGCTGGCCGCGATGGCTGGGCTGTTCTGGCATTGGTGATGGACTGCCACATCCGCGAACTGCTCGGCTGGCATCTGTCGCGCAGTGGGAAGTCGAAGACCGCAGAAGCGGCTCTCGAGCAAGCACTGATCGCACGCTACGGAACACTGGGGCGCGTGCCAAAGCCATTCCTACTTCGCTCGGATAACGGCTTGGTCTTTACCAGTCACAGCTACACCGCATTGGTTCGAAGCTACGGGCCGCATCAGGAGTTCATCACGCCACACTGTCCTGAACAGAACGGCATGGTGGAGCGCCTGATCAGAACGCTCAAGGAGCAATGCGTACATCGCCATCGCTTCGAGACCCTGCAGCACGCCAGTCGCGTCATCGGTGACTGGGTCGGCTTCTACAACACCAAGCGCCCGCACCAGGCCCTGGAGATGAGAACACCCGCTGAGGCGTACGCACTAGCGGCATGACCTGAGCAGAAACCGGTGGGTCATTACAGACCCTTGCGCATCGAGTTGCGGCGAGATCGACGACCTCGCTGAGATCTACGGCCCTCGAGCGCCTTTTCGGCCGCCTGTGCGATAGCAGGGGCGTGGATCGTCCGGCAGGGGCGCGGCGGCCTCGCGATCCCTCTGAAGAATCCCCAGAGCCAGATCCGCCGCTCCATTGCGCAGAACCGCGTCGTCGCGGATCCTTACGCGCAGGGCATCGACAGTTGCCTCAGTAGTTCAACTTTCTACGTACTCCTTCTCCGCAGCGCTGGCTTCATCTTCAAGATTGGTCCAGCTATCAAGCGAGCTCAGCTCTGGGTGTCGGGCACACGGCATCCGCAATCCGTTCCTACAATCTCGATGCACGTTGACGGTTACAAGCGCCAAGCAATCCCTAAGATCGTCAACTGCACTCCTACTCCGGGGCGCACCAGTTTGAAGTTGTCGCGAGACCACTATTTATAAGGAAGCGACTCAGCGAGGTAGCGAAGACGAGGGGCGAAATACCCTGCCCACGCGCCTCCGGAACTTGGAGATCTGTAGATTGTGGAGCGGTGACGCACTGGTGACGGAGCCGAAGTGCCTAATGACCTTTTCGCGGCAGTCGCTACGATGGACGCGAGCAAATACCACCAGCAGGAGAGCATATGGAACTGCTTAGAATCGGCAAGGCTTGCAGTGTGACGAAGGGGACAAGCATCTCTGTCACCCCTGATCCCTCGGGGTCTACACTGACAACACGGACGCGACGGTGCTACTACAGTGGGGGTCTGTTTATCGATCAACCCAATCAGCCGGTGTATTTGAATGCCAAGCCCGTTGGCGCCGCGGATCTGGCGCTTTGCCCATTACTAGTTATTCTGGTGATATATTTTTAGCGATATGCAGTAGCCGGTATCTTGGCTGTTACTGCGCGCAGCTTGGGCTCGCGTAGTAGCAGCCGCGTGAAATAGCCGGAAGACGGTGGTGCCACATCAAGCCAGCTACAGTGGGGCAGCCTCAAGATATCCCGTCTTTGCTGGCGTCTTGCACAACAGAGTTAGCGAGCTTCGCGCGGTGCCTACGCCTAGCACGAAAGACCGTGAGCATTAGACGAGCATGATTGGCGTAAACCCTCTGACGCTATCAATCGGGTCAGTAAAGACAACCGATCCGTGTTGTAGCCACGCATGCGCCAAAAAGGACGGGTGTGTTTTCACGCCGAACACACACGTCGGATAAACTTCGTATCTTGAAAGAAACCGCAATAGTGTCAGCGAATTGCGTAAACATGCATCTTTCGCGGAATAGTACATTGGCTGGAGCGCGAAACATGTCGCGGTCAGCAGCCGGGCTCGCTGAATATCGAATGGTGCAATCTCCCTTTGCTTACGAAGGTTCCTACTACGTTGCCGTGCAATGACGTAGCGTATTGGAAGCGCTCGCAATATGACCGTCGTCTCGATCCATGCGCTTGTGAATTTCACTAGCGATTCGGTCGTTAGATCTGGCCATGGACGGGGAAATTCCCAGAGCGATTCGGTGGGTTCGTCAACGTGCGGTGGAGTCGCTGATTTACCTCTCGCGGTGTCGGTTGTGAGGAGGTTCTCCTTCAGCAGAGCTCTAATTAAGCGGTCGTCAGTTGCCGGTAGCCCCCGATCGTCGGCTGCAATAGCGTCTGACATTGGGCGTTCGGGCCCCGCATTTGCATCTAATCCCCAACCTTTGATTGCAGCTCGGAGCGTGTGAACGCTGTCGGGCGTAACTGCGGTGTATCGATCGCGTTTCAGGTCTAAGAAGACACCATAACCGTCCGATTCGCAAGCGTACGAGTGCGGCGTGAGTAAATAAGGAGGCATGATCCGTTCCTCAGCGTGCAGGCGCTGCACTACTTTGCGTAATAGCCGACGCATTCTGCAAGAGGAGTGTTCTCGGTCTGAGAGAAATGGTTTAAAGAAGGGCGGAGCCGAACGCTAAGCGACGGTGACGGAGTTTTGGGGTCTGCGTATTTCGCTGAATCGCACAGAAGTTGGAGCCCAGTAGGCTAGGGCCAGATGCAGTCATCAGTGTCATCTTTTCAACGATTCTCACGCACATGCGCCCCATTCCACGAGCAGTTTGGCCAGCAGCTCGTGCGCCTAATTTGTCCTTGCACGAAGCGCTTCATGAATGTGTCGAGCCGCACGATCGAGGTGGGCATCTTGAGCGTCACAGGATGCCGGCGGGTGACAAAAGAAACGCGAGACTCAAAGTAGCTTGCGTCGATGCGTCTAACACCTGGCAAGAACGACGTTAGCGTTCCGCTCGCAGAGCTTCGGCTGGAGCAAGTGCCGACGCTACTCTGGCAGGGTGGTAACCAAAGAATAGGCCAATGGCGGCACTATAAAGAAGCGCGGCTCCAACTGAGCCAGCTGTGATCGCAGTGGGCCATCCTTGAGTACGCGTTATTAATGCCGCCACCATACCACCGACCAGAATTCCAAACATACCTCCCAAGGTGCAAAGCGCGGCAGATTCGACTAGGAACTCTGCCATGATCGCGCGCCGATGCATTCCAATCGCCGCTCGCAACGCTATCTCTCGTGTCCTTTCTGTCACTGTCGCAAGCATTATGTTCATGATTCCGATGCCCCCAACAAGGAGCGAGACTATGCCAACCATCGCAAGTAGCCGACTCACAATTAGCGAGCTGTCTGCGTAGCTCTTTACCAGTCCGGACGGGCTGCCCGTCTGAAACTCGCTTCGGCGAGCTCCGCGATGGTCTTGCAGCACATCGCTGATTTGCGCCTGAATCGCGTCGACGAGCTCTACTTCTGTTGCCCTAATGAAGATACTCATTGGAGCTAGTTTGTCTAAACGGCGCTGGAGGCTTGTGAAAGGAATATAGACTCGGAAATCTGGGTCCGGAAACGGTGTCGCCTCTAACGAGCGCACATCATCCGCGACGCCTAGAATTCTGAATGAGATGTCATTTATTGACATCCGCTGACCTACCGGGTTGGCGTTTAAGAATAGTGTCTTCGCGAGAGATGCGCTGACCACGCACACCGCGGCCGCACGTCCTACGTCTAATTCGCTGAACAGGTGACCAGTACGGAGAGGCCCCAGGACGACACCTAGCGCTTGCGCATTGATACCGACCGTTACTGCGATTGCCGATCGGCCATATCCGTTAACGCGAACTCCACCTAGACTAACCTCTGGGCTGATTGAAGAGACGGCTCGTAGTGAATCGCGAAGGGCCCGATAGTCAGATAGCTGTAAGCCATCTTCGGGTCTTAGTTGCGCCGGCATTGTGCCGGCCCTCGAATGGGCGGCCGTCGCCGACACATATATTGTGCGTGAGGCCGGGCTGGCTAATGTCTCCTTGAGTCTCTGTCGAGCACCGTTGCCGATACTTGTGGTGGTCACGACGGAGGACACGCCTACCACTATGCTAAGCGCCGTCAGCGCCGATCTGAAAGGCGAGCGTGACAGCGTTCTCAAGACAAGAGCAGACAGGAAAGTAAGTCTCACCTATTTCCTCGTTTTATCAGCGTCTGCGATCAGTTTGTCTTAGGCGCTGACGACTACGCACTAAACGCGGACGTCTCCAATAAGCGTCCCACCTCGATCTGACCTCAAATGTCGGACACCGAGAAATTTCCGTGTCCGTTCAAGGTCGATTGGCTGTCTTCACTTAAGTTCGACAGGAGTGCATAAGCCACTCGCTTCATCGATTCGCGCCGTAAGGAAAGTCCGCTTTAGTTGGTGGGACTGATCCAGGCGGGTGGCCTGATGCTTCCCACGCTGCTTGCTGTATCCAGTGGGCTTTCATTTCCCTCCAACGCAAGTATTGGGGCAACTTCTCGGGTGCGGGGTCTTCACGCTCATTCAACCAGAAATCCATCCAATCCACGCTGGCGTTTAAAGACGCCTCGCGCTCGCGCGGGCGGACTAGTGGGTGGGTTCCAAGGGGTAGGTTAAGTATCTCAAGAGGCCGTCGGTTAAGCGCAAATATCCCCGTCAGCTGAGAAAAGATGACGAAATAGTCGAGACTGGTGCCGTTACCCAAATACATATAGGGCGTCGCGACCTTGTCGATATTGAAGACAGGATTCTCACTTAGCCATTTCTCCTTATTAGCCCAAAATCCACCGTCAGTTTTCTTCCCGGTTAGTACGAGTTCAGTCGTCGTTACAAACTGCGATTGAGCGTAGAGTGGGAAGGAGACGGCGCCGGACATCAGATATTCTCCAAACGATGCGAGATACGAATCTGACGAGAGCGCTGCAGCGAGTTTTATGCGGCCCGGGTGCGTGATAGCATAAAAAGGAACCAGTCCTCCGCGCGAGAAACCGATGATTCCGACGCGCTTAGGATCAATCAAGCCTTGACGCACTAATGAGTCCACCGCGGCGTCTATCGTCTGAACCCCGAGTGGTCCCTCAAGCAGTCCGTCTCCGGTATTTACTGATAAATCTGAAAGGTCAATGCCAAGAACCGCCATGCCTCGTGCGGCAAGAGCCTGAGCCGCGTATGCGCTGGGCATCGGTCCGTCAGGACGGAAAACGTACGGCATAAAATAGTAGTTCTGGATTACGAGCGGCAAAGGATGGTGCGCGCGAGTACCTGGCGGAAGTGTGAGCAGCCCGCGCTGTACGCGGCCACTGGATGTAGTCCATGTAGTAACCTTGCTTGAAGCAAGGCGCACGTTGATCAGTGAGCGGTCAACACCGACCAGCACCCGTTTGTGCTGACCGTCTGAAACCATCAACTGTTGGGGGTCATTGGGCGCTTCATGTAACCACAGTGTCAGTCCATTGGAGACCTGCGTGCGCGGTGTCGGGTACCGGCCTTCTTCTTCAGCGGTGGCCGCGCGTGGCGGAAATGTCCAAGCGAGGTTTTGGGTCCTAACCGTTGCCGGCTCTTTCGCTAAGGCGCTCCATCCGTCGGAGGTTCTTCGAAAATACATTGGCGCTCCCTCTGAGCGCCTGACTCGAAGCACTTCACCAGCGATTGCCCAGTCCACACTCAGGACCAGGGGGCCCTCACCCGCCATCGCAACGATGGGGCGAAGGCTCTTTGACGATACCTCGTAACTAACGACGTAGGAGTTCCCTACTGGTTCGGATGAGTCGCCGGCGCGCGGTAGTAAGCAATTTGTAAGGATTGCGGTAGAACCGTCCGGCGTCCACAAAATCTGAGTAGTCGTTCTGGGGATCTGAAGGTGGTCGATCGTTGGCGCGCTTACCAATTCCTCAGATGTACCCCCTTGCAAGTCGACCGACATGAATGTGTGGCACCGAATAGCAGATGTGCGCTCTTCGTTGCTGGGGCAGCCAGCCCACGCAGGCCCCTGCCTCATGATGGCGACAACAATAGCTACGTTACCGGCGGGAGATACCGAAGCAAGGCTATACCCGGAAGCGCCTAGTCTGCCGCCACGCCCATCTTCTATCGCATGAATCTTGCCGTGATGCGCTAAGTACATCGCGGGGCTATCGCGCAAGTCTTCCTCTTTGTGCCCGCCCAATCCAAACAGATTGCCAGATCCGACGATCGAGACAGGATACGTGCTCGGCGAACTCACAGGAACTTTGCCGGTGACGCGGCTCGCAAAAAAGATGGCTGACTTACCCCACCATGCGAGAAGGTCGGAGCTTCGAGAGACGAAGCCGGGCGGAACTAGGTCAGATACTTCACCCGTCCCAATATCCAAGTAGCTAAGCTTTACGAGCCGCTCGTCGTGATCCAGTTGCCCACTTTGAGAAGTTTTGATATCGGGGTCTACTGTCGCGAAAAGGATGGCATCGCCGCCGTCTGCCCACCGCTGTCCGGCTATGGGAGAGGCGTTGCTAGATGAGCGTCGAGTGACGGTCCTCAACGGCTCGGGCAGAGGAAGGCCTTTCGAAACCGAATTCCACACGGAGTCCGTGCTGTAGACGCGCATTTCTGCCACGTTCTGATCGGCTTCTAGATCACCTCTCAGTGTCATGACCGCGAAAAGCTTGCCGTTTGGCGAAGGCAAGAATGGCTGCACCGGCATATATAAAAAGAGCGCGGGGTTCTGGTATTCGATCCTCATGTCACCAAAGTAACGCAGGCCCAAGGACGTGCGAACTGTCCAAGGTCGAGCATCAGCTGGGCGCGCGATTTGGCGACAGGGGTTGCATGTCGCAATGCTTGTGGAAATCGGCGCTCCATCTGCCTGAAAAGTAGCAGAAGCAGCGACCAGAATGAGTATTTGCCTACTTTTCTTTAGCACCTTTCATCTCCAATCACGGGGCGATCTCAGAGGTCGGCCGAAACCGTTTCATCGATAGAAGCTCGAGGCAGAATGTAGTCCAAGAGTGCACGAACGAAAATAGGACGATGAGCAGCAAGAGCAATCGCCTTTGCTTTGGGACACCGGGTGCGAGGCTAGTGAGGACCGAGTTCAGCCCGAGACGAGAGCTTCTGTCTCGACATTAGTCGGAAGCGGTGAAGCGGTGGTTTATGGCCGAGCGTCGAGGATTCCGAATGCGAGCTAATTCCCTTCTCAGATTCTCTTAAGATGAACCCCCTTATATTGGGCACGGTTCTGCTCAGCGCCAAGGGAGACTCTACGCCGACGGAGGCAGCAATAATATCGTTTTGCATATTCAGAGAGTTGAGGACTGCAGAACCAATTCTTGCTTCTCCAGTTGCGCGTGGCGCCAATCTCTTCCTTAGGCACATACATCAAATCCACGGAGCATGTCGGCCCGTTACGCGCGCTCAAACGAAAGACCAATTACGCGTAGCTCAGCGGCCTACCGGTCGGTGATCGCGGCGCCAACGCGGAAATCCAATCCTACGGTGTCCGACAAGGCAGGGGGTGGTCGCAGAGTGCATTAAAGCCGTGGTAGCGCTCCGAAAGAATAAGGCGCAAGCGAACCCAATTTACTCAGGGACCTATGGGTCAGAGGGTCCACCTAGAAAATTGCTTCCGCCGCCTTTTGACGAGTCACCGAGACTTGAATTCGCTGCATCAGCATTTTTTCTTGGAATATTGGGGAATAGTGAGGATGCCGTACGTGGCTCGGGATCGTTCACTGGAGGATAGTCGCATGAGCATAAGTGACGCTGGTGGGGTGTCAAAAGTAACGAAGGGGACCGCGACATCAGTAACAAAGGACTTCAGCGGGTCGATCTCTGCGGTTCGCACGCGACGGTGCTTCAAATTAGACGGGACGTTTCAGGACCAATCTAACCAATCAGTTTGGACCTTGGCCAAGCCGGTCGGTGCTCCGGATCTGGCCCTATGTCCCGCCGCGTACAGCGCTGCTGTCACATACTTCTAATTGGCGATCGTCATTTCGGGGACGCTGCAATCAGATTCCAGGCTATGACCAAGTCAAATTGAAAGGAGACTCATCATGAATGTCATCGCGCTAGGAGTCGCCTCCAATGAGACGAAAGGGTCGTCAGTCTCTGTGACACGCGATGCTGCTGGTTCTGTCACGACTGTCAGAACTCGTCGCTGCTTTAGGAAATGATGGCTCGTATGTGGATCAACACAATCAACTTGTATACATTTCTGCGTATCCCATAGGTGTAGCCGACCTGAGTTACTGCCCGGCGCCATTTAATGCTGCTGTGATGTATCTCTGAAGCCTTCAGCTCGATCGGCCTCACTGTGCGAGCACAATCGCAGGTGATGCGTTCGCACGTTCAAGTCTGCGCGGATGTATTGACCCACTGATTTCTGCTCACGTGTAATCTTGACTAGAGATACCCATGAGCACGTTGATGGACGACGATCAAACGCTGGACCGCGCGCCGTAAGAGCGCGCTGGTACTGGAGATTATTCGAGGCAAGACGACGGTGGCGGAAGCCGGCCGAACTCACGACCAGCCCCCTCCGAGATCGAAACTTGGGTGGAGGACGGCAAGCGCGGGATGGAGAACGCGCTTCGCGCCAACCCGCAGGATGCCCGGGAGCAGTACGAGAGGCAGCTCAAAGATATGCAGGAGGCATACGGGGAAGCGATGCTCGAGCTGCGTGCTCGAAAAAATGCATGGTGCGCCCCGAGTTTGCAAGGACTTCTTTGGAGAGGTGAGGCTCGTCGGTCTGCCAAAATGTATCCGGCCTGTTGAGGAGCGGTTCACGCCCCTGGCCACGATGGATATCCGCGCACGTCTGGCCTAATAATTGTCCAGGCCTCGAGGGCCGTTTTTTCGGACAGGCTTGGGACGTGTGGGCCGACCGTACTGCCATCCTCATGCAGTCTCTGCAGAACCTGGTGAGATCGAGAACGCCGTTAGGTCGTTTGCCGCTTACATCGCGACCGTCGCTGCGGAACGATACGTCTCCTGACGTGCCAGCACAGCCCACGCAATGCGCGATCCTGTTGGCGAGAGCGACAGCAACGACATTGCGATGTGAGCGCTGCTCGAGCCGCGTCATCCACAGTCGAGCTAGGGATTCTCACGATTCAAGCTTCGCAAGCAGGATCTGGCTCCGTGATGAGAAGCATGCGGGGTTCGATTTACGAGAGACCAGTGCGGTGCAAGCCGCGAGCGCGCGAACGAAATTAATTACGAATTGAGATTCATGTTTGAAGGTGAGCTGACGACTATGCATCCATCAATGCCTCGAATTTTCTGCACACCTTGTTTGAACTTGGCATGCTCCTGCGTAGCGCGAGTGTGGTCCCACAGAAAGCTGACGATCTTCGCGTCTTTGTATTTAGAGTCAGAGCGGTACAAGGACGCATCCTCTGCAATTTCACCAATCAGCTTTTGGAAGGAAGTCTTTGTGTCTTTCCGATATTTGACTTCAATGATGGTATGCACGGAAGGCAGGTAGAGGTCGACGCGCGGCGTCTTCTGACCGACTGGCTCAAGGTACATTTCATCGGTAACGTCATTGAAAATCGGCCCCAACAGTGCGTAAAGAAGATTTTGAACGTGATACTCATTCTGCACCGGCCACTTGACGGGGTTGGCTCCTCTCGTCCGGGCGCCATCTTCCCAGGTCCATTTCCTCAATCCAACGGGAATCTTCTCAAGGAAGTTAGTTAGATCGGACAGAGTCCAGCCGTTTGGCGGGACAAGAACGATGTCCTGATTCACCTTGTCGAAAACGTAGATCATCAGGGCCAGCAATGCAGAAGGCGCGCCTGCAGTAGCTTGCTGCCGGAATTCAATCATAAACTTTTCGATGAGCTGGAGCTTTCTCCGGTGGTTCTCAATGCGAAGTTTCCCGTCATAGTGAAGGAACAGCGGCACGGAGCCGGAAGTAAACTGCGCAGTCTCCGGGTCGCGTACATAGCGAGCGACATCGTGCTCGTAATCACTGAACTGGCTGCCGCTGATCTGCTGCGGCAGGAATCCTTCACACCAGGTCGCGAACTGCCGCTTGATCTGGTCGCTATCTTGCTGCTCAACCAGCCATCTGACCGCCATCACACCGAACACATCCGAAGCCCAAGACATCGGCGTCGAGTCTATTCTTGCTGCCTGCCCGAGAAGGCGGCTTACATCCTGCGCCGAGATTGCATTTCCCAGCATCTGCAATCCCGCGATAGCGCATCGCTGATACAAAGATAGCGAGGAATTGTTGGGGGATGGTGTCTGCGCCAAGCCGAGAAATGAGAGCCAGCAGGATTTGAAGGGATCGTCCTTTGCACCCTCGATAATCTTGCCGTGGAGATGCTGGCGAAGCTCGTACGCATTCTCCTTTTCTACAGGAACCATTGCGACTGCCCTATCTTCCCGATCATGATTGCGTCATTCCAGCCGGGCAGCTGATTTAGCCATCCGAGGTTTTTAGCGATCAGGTCGGAATAGCTGATCGTCACAGGCATGGGATTGGGAAAGTAACTTCGCCAGGAATGGGAGGCGAAGCTATAGAGCTGCGTGCTCAGATACTTGATGTCCTTGAACGTTGAATCTCTGTGCACATCGAGGATGATGCCGCGTGGGTGCCCGTCCGTTTCCTGCCGCAGCTCCCGCTGACCGATGAGGTAAACGAGCATCTCGCGCTTCGATAGCTTAAAATCCCTTCCCCTTGGCGGAGCCAATTTCCCCTTCACCTCATCGGTGGTGGAGGTGTCGAACATATGAAGGCCGTGGTCCTCCGAAACCTTCAGGAAGGCGTATTCGATCTGGTATTCGCGGTACTTCTGAATGACAGTGCGGACAGCTTCAATCTCGTCCTTGTTGAACTTCTTCACTGACGCATGAAAGACGAGACGAATTGTGTCGCCCTTTTGCCAGTTCATGCGCCCTTTAATCTTCTCAATCGTATCGCCGAGGACGGTAGTGAGCGCCTCGCAATAGGCGTCGGGAGGAACGGCCTTTGATGTGTTCGAAACGATGTAACTGCCGTCTCCCGAAAAAACCGTCGTGATTCCCATGACACGCCGATTTGCTGTGCCGCGCTCACTGCCGATGTTTGCACTGCCGATGCCGACAACAAGCTCGTGCGACAAGGTGGGGGATGACTTCAGGAGCCAAGGGACTCCGCCCATCTTCGCGTAGCAGGCGAGCGCCATATTGTTCAGGGAGTAACCCAGGGAATAGTCATTCTGCGCGAGCAGCTCGATAGTGAAGTCCTGAACCGGAACCTGATGCAGGAAGAACAGGCTCTTGCCCCAGTAGTACGGGTTCTGAATCACGTCTAGGTCTTTGAATGATTGCCTCACCTGAACAAGCGCCAGGTCCCAGCGGCCTCCATCGTCGGATTTTCTCTTTATGGCCGTTTCGATCGCGCGCTTGTATCCAGCCAGATCATCGCTGGTCGTCGCAAATACCTCGACGCGACTGGTGCCTAGGCTGAACTTTCCCTCTAAGCCATTGCTGAAATACTTACTGCCCGCGATTCCCTTGAGAAGTTTTCTAACGAACTGCTCGACGCGCCCCTTGTCATGCTGAGAACAGATGACACAAATCGACGGGTCGTTTCTATCGAAGCTGCGCTTCGTGTATGGCCCGTGCCTGGTAAGACCTTTCTCAGTCCAGTCGGCAGTGCCGCCGTCATTGAAGACAAAGACCGGCTTGCTCAGGAATTCACACCGGCTTTGAATGTTCTCGGCGTCTTCGATGTCAACGCGCGTTCCGTCTATGAGCACTATTCCTTTCGGCTGAAAGTAGCGCTTAAGCGCATCAATCCGCGACTTCTTTTTGTCGCCAGCATTGAAGGACGAGACAGCCTCTCGAATTTGCTCGCCGATTGCGTCTCGGCGCTGTCCATGCGTGAACGCGACGTAGGCGTCGAAGTTCTCGATGTTGGCTTCAAGATATACGTCCGATGCTGGCACGTCGTCGATCTTTCCGTCTGGCAGCGTGATGCGCAGCACTTCTCCGCTGATGCTCGCGATACTTCCCAAAAACCTCCTGAAACCATCCTGCTGTTCCACGGCCACGTACCGGCCGGAGAGGTCAAATCCTTTCTTCAGGAAGTACAGGGCGCTCTCGCTGACGGTTTTGCGTGTTGAACTGTCGATGATCAAATGCGGACTGCCGTCGATGATCCGAGTGTCCAGCGTGTATCGGACGGTGATCTGAAATGGGTATTTATCACCCAGCATCGGAGCGAGAAGATTGTCTTGGGGCTTCGTGCTGAGTAGCTCGATAGGATTGAAGCCCATGGGCCTGCGCCCAATATCAGTGAGATGACGTGCGAGTGCATTCTTTACGAGAAAGCATGTCACGCTGGGCGCGCGTCTCAACTCTACCGGCTCATCTCTGCCCGTCACAGGGAACCGCCCATCGGGCGAGAAGACGAGGACTGCATCGCCCTGTCTTCGAAAGACGTGAGTTCCGCCATGCTCAGTACGGAGCGTATTCAGCTTGTCAGCGTCATAGGCAATCACAAGCGCGCCAAGGCGGGCGTCCGGTACTTTCAAGGGGAAGGCATTTAGGAATATCGGCAAGTATTTGGCCCCCAGGTTGTGGCGTTGTCCTTAATCTCACTTCCAAGTGGTCCCTTCGGTGGAGATCACTGCGCGGCGGGCGAATCCCACGCTGCAGCCAGCCGTTTTTAAATTGATTTGCTTCCGCTTCCGTGAATATCGCCCAAGCTATAGCTATGCATGCTGCCTGATGAATGTAAAGGGTACGGCCCAGCGGGTTTTTTCCGCTATGCGGGGCGAATTACATTGCAATCCGGCCACCGTGAGGGCTGATTTTCGGCGTCCGGGCTCCGACGCAATAAAGCACGGCCTCCGCCCATACTGGATCGGGAAGCCGCGAATCTGATTGATCGCCGCGGTACGTTCGCTGACGAGGCGCTCACGCGCGCGATGCACTGCCTGAGGCACCGCAAGGTCGGCAATGAACCGCACCAGCTGGCTGCGCTTGAGTTTGTGCCGTATTACCGGCTTGCCCGCCTGATTGCACCCCGGCAGATGAAGCTCCGGCACGGGTTATGGGACGATAACACTACCGCCAGAGATGGGGGTAGCCATTCCCATAAATTGAAGTCCCTCCTAGGCGGGGAAGAGAAGTGACCGAAACGATCCGCCAGGGACTCAAAGACGACGGTCTCGCAGTGTCAGTGAGAAACTGTGTCGATGGATCGATATGTCGCGTCCGACGGTGTATTACTGACGGACAACGAAGGCGCCGATCGTTCAGGAGCGGTCTTCTGCGCCGATCAAGCAGCTCGACACGAAAATCCTTCAATGCGGGAAGCGTCCCGGTGAGTCGAAGCGACCGGCGAATGTCGCCCGCCCCTTTTTTCACCTGCCTCCACGGCAGCAATCCACATCGCGGCGACTCAGCCGCTGCTGCGGCGGCAAGGCGTCGGGCACCATAGGCCCGCCCCAGATCTTCAGGCACCCTCCACCTTGAATCGCGCCGGCGGATAGTAGTGGTGGAACACGTATTTGAAGTCCACAAAAAACGAGCCACGTGAATCACGAACAGAATGACTGCCGGTATCGGGTTATGCCATCCACCCGGATTGCGATAGACGAGCACCCAAGTGAAGCACGCACACACGAGATTGATGGCAATCCAGATCTGGTGCGCCCCGAACAACTCTTTCTGCTTCTGCGCCGGAATCCTCGACCGCCGCAGCCTGAGGATCTGCATCAGCAACAGAATCAGATCCAGCACGTACAACAGGACCAGGTTCCGGAGGAATCGCGATCCTGGCAAGGTCACCAACGCATCCCGACAGGCGTCTGCCGTACACGCCGCATAGGCAGAAAGCGCGTCGGCCTGCGGGAGGCTGCGAGCGATAACAATAAACCAAAGCGACGTGACGGACAGGCACAGGACGTCAAACGCAAGGCCGCTCCAGCTCGCGGCTTCACTGTCGTGCTCCAGATAACGGGAGTCCAGAAATCGCTCTGACCCCAGGTAGAACAGCGCCATCACGCTGAGGTACGCGAACCCGATGCTTCCGAAGGTAACGATGCATCGAATGCATTCGTGCGGCCGACAACTCGCCGATCGCCACAACAATATTGAGTGTCTGGTAGGCGAGCGACCGTCCGCTTAACTTGCCGACCGAGAGAAGTCCGCAGGCCGTCAGAATCAGGATAGCGCCAGCCCAACCCGCAAGCTCGGCCAAGTTGAAATCGAAGCTCATGGTGCTGGAGCCTCAGCTGTTGTAGTTGTTATGCGATAGAGCTCAGATGCTGGTTGAATGCCTGTGGGATTGTGCGTGCCGAACATGGTGTCCAAACCACATAGTGGAAATCTGCTGCGCAGCCGTCTACATAATAAGGCGTCGCGGACCGCTGCGATGCTGTTCCGAGTAGAACAGAGGCAGAACGAGGAAATATGACGACCGAGGGTGCCCGCAAGCCGTCTATCCACAAGCGCCGCAAGCATACGGAGGAGTTCAAATCGAAGGTCCTGCAGGAAGCTTATGCGCCAGGTGCCAGCGCGTCTGAGGTAGCGCGGCGCTATGAGCTCAATCCGAACCTGGTGCGGTATTGGCGCAAGCGGATGTCTGGCGGCCGATTGCGGCGATCTCCAGTGCAGAAGCTCATCCGTGTGGAGCAGGTCGCCACCACTCCGTCATTTCGTGAAGCCCTTCCGGATCACGCGGCAGTGGCGCAGGTCGCGACGCGTAATGGTGGTAGAGGCGCTGTATTGATCATACCCGTACCTGTTCCGAATTGGAGCGAGTCGATCGCAGCTCTGATCAAGGCGGTACAGGAGCTCTGATGAACATCCCTCAGTCCGGGGTCGAGTATTGGTTGGTGAGTGGCGCCACCGACATGCGCCAGGGTCGCTTCAAGCTCGCAGAATTCGTGCGCTCTCAATTGGGCGGTGGCACCCTGTGTAACCATTGGTTCATCTTCTGCAGTGCTGCCGAAGATCAGCTCCGCATCCTCTGGTGGGACAAAAAAGGCGATCTGCACATCCATTGCCAGTACACCAGCCATGGGCGATTCATCTGGCCGCAGGAGCCCGCCGGATCCATCCCGCTGAGTCGCGCTCAAGTCAAGTTGTTGTTCGCCGGTGCGGACTGGACTGCCGAGAACACCATGTGGGCGGCTGCTTGAACGAGTAGCGGGCGCACGGCCACGCATGGAGTTTTTGGTTGGCTGATCTGACGGTGACTTCGGTCGCGACGCTCATTGAACAGCTTAAAGAGGTTGCGCATCCCGACTACGGGCCACCGTGGTATCGGGGCCATGCCAATGAGGAATGGCAGTTGCTGCCGTGCTATCACCGGCTCAAGTCCCCGCTGCCAGAGCGGGAGCTCATGGGTCGATTTCGGCAACACGCTAACCCACTCGTCGATAGGCCGCCTGCGGTTCCACACGACTTTGGGTGGATGTTCCTCATGCAGCATTATGGCGTGCCGACCCGATTGCTGGACTGGACCGAGAGTCCGCTGATCGCGCTTTATTTCGTGGTCAATGATGCAAGCCCCGCATCGAAGCGGAAGGACGGCGCACTCTGGATTCTTTATCCTTTGCTGCTGAATCGTTATTCGACGCGTGAGAAATCCTATATCCCGTCGTTCGATGACGATTGGCTTGCCAATTACTCGGTGCCCGAATACAACAAAATGAAGGACAACGGGATCCTGCCGATTGGAGCTATAGCCACGCGAAACAGCCCGCGGATTCAAGCCCAGCTCGGTGTTTTCACGATCAGCCATCTCAAGAAGACGCCGATCGAAGATATCGACAATCGCGGTCATTGCATCAAGCTCGTAGTCCCGCGTGCGGCCAAGGCGTCGATACGACAGGAGCTGCGCGCCTTGCGCATCGGTCGGTTCCAACTGTTTCCGGAGCTTGCGAGCATCGGCCGCGCAATCACGGAGGGGCGTTCGTGACATTCATTGAGACGTACGTCTTCCCACATTCCACGATCCAGAGCATCTATTCCGACTGGGATTCCATCGTAAAGGACCCGCCGTATCAGCGAAATGGTGATCTCTGGCCACTCGAGAAGAGACAGCTGCTCATCGATTCGATAATCAATCGATATGACATTCCGAAGTTCTATTTCCACAAGCTCGATCGTCAGAGCCGGAAGTCTGGACATACCTATTCGGTGATAGACGGCCGGCAGCGTCTCGAGGCGATCGTTCAGTTCATCGATAACAAATTCCCTCTTGGAGACGAATTCAATTATCTGGAGGACAATTCAGTTCGTGCGGCCGGCATGAGCTACCAGGAGCTCGCCAAGAGCTATCCGAAGATCAAGAGTCGCTTCGACGCGTTCAGTTTGCCGATCATGCTGGTTGAGACTGATGATCTGGATTTGATCGATGAGATGTTCTCCCGTCTCAATGAAGCGGTTCCGCTCAGCGCGCCGGAGAAGCGCCGCGCGATCGGTGGTGAGATGGTGAGAGCGATAGACGACATCGCTCGGCATACCTTCTTCACGAAGAAAGTCAAGTTTCCGAACAAGCGGTATCAGCACAAAGAAGCGGCCGTCCGGTTGCTTTTCCTGGCGCACCATCTCGAGCAGCATCGCGTCGTAGACACGAAGAAGCCGTTTCTTGATGCCTTTACGCGCGAACACAAGACGGGAAAGAGCGCTCACGTCCGAGGTCTGAAAAAAAAGGTTCGCGAGCTGCTGGATGGCTTGGCGCTCTTGTTCAGCGACCGCGATCCGCTGCTCGTTGCGCAGGCAAGCCTTCCGATCTACGCGTTCGTGTTTCTAGCCATGACGCGCAAGGGCAACGCGGCGCTTTTCACGCGCTCGAAGCTGGCGAAATTCGAAGAAGAAAGGCGGGCGAACCGTCGGCTTGCGGAGCAGAATATTGCGAACGCAAAGTTCGAGCTGCTGGCCTACGACAAACTTTCTCTGCAGGGTACGAACGATGCCAGCTCGCTGCGTGACCGGTGGCGCATTCTGGGTCACTGGCTGGGCGGTGTGAACGTGCTCGAAGAGTTGCGCGTCGACTAAATGGCTGCCATCAGCTTTCCATCGCCGCTCGAAAAGTTTCGCAGTGTGGGCAGAAATCTGCCGTGGGTGGTCCCCCGCTGGCCGGTGTATTCATTTCCGTGCAAGTCTGATTGTCATCGGACTACGGCTTCCCACGCACGACCGACGAGCCCTTGTCGCTGGCCGCTTGGTCCCGATCAGCCTGCGAAGCCGATGGTGCGCGAGACAGGTGAATCTCTTCGCCACTCGGACCTTGCCTTAGCTCGGTTCGAACGCCCATCCACCGCAACGCATCCGCGAAGGTCTGCGGGTCGGTCAGCGTGAATTGTCCGCCCAAGGGAAGGGCAAACAGCTCAGCATCATCAACAACGAGCTGTAGGACGTTCGCGCGATTGAAGCGATCTACAGCTTCCTGCAGCGGACTGCCTGTGAAGACAACGGAACCTGTCCATGCCGATGCCGCCTTCGCCTGATACGAGGTGAGCCGCGCAATCGAAAGGCGCCCGTCAAGGTTCGACAGACTGACCCTAGCCAGGTCGTTCGCCTGGAGCACCGAGGCATGATGATGACCGGTCCGAATCGCCACGCGGCCGGAATGCACAAGCAAGCTGAGCTCGCCCGAATTAAGTTTCATATCGAACTGCGTACCCAAAGCATCGGCGGTCATACCGCTGGACTGAACACGGAACGGCCGCGTCGCGTCCGGGGCGACGTCGAATAACGCCTCGCCGCGCTGTAACGAAACCAGGCGGGTGGTGCCGCTGTAAGTGACCTGGATCAGCGTCGCCGAATTCAGGTGTGCTCGCGTGCCATCCGGAAGAAGCACGACTCTCGTCTCGCCCGGCACCGTTTCATATGTAGGGGCAATACGCGAGGGCACTTCCATCACGAGAAGCACGTACAAGAGAAAGCAAGCCACGAGTGTAGCGACGCGCGAGCGCGCGGGCAGCGGCTCAGTTGCTTTGGAGACCGGCGCACGCGCAGCTGGCCCCGATAGTGGAAATACGACAACGGCGTTGTCGCCTGATGAGCGCAAGCCGCCCGGAGTTGCCAGGGCCGTCCGTGCCATCGAAGTGCGAATTGCCTGGAGCTTCAGCACCTGCTCGACGTGCGCCACATCTTCCTGAAGCCACTGCGTGAAGGCCGCGCGATCACTTTGATCGCCTTCCTCCAAACGAGTAAGCCAGTCACTTGCCTCACGTATTAACGCCGTCCTTTTATCCTTGTCCATTGTCGACCTCCGCTGCCATGCCGCTCCACCCCGGAACGGCTCCCCTGGATTTGACGGAAAGAAGTCGCAGTCATCGTTCGAGTGGCTATGGCCGCCCGCGAATCACTATCTCCTTCTCGTTCTTCTCGACGATCAAGTCCTGTTCACGCGACAAGAAGTCGGCAAACGAGGCAGGATCCTTCGCGTTAAAAATGCCACTGTAGTGATGCGATCTCGGTGCGACGTCCTCCATCCGAACGCGCATCGAAGTCTGGTACCTGTTGAACTCCGCTACAGCCTCTTCGAGCGATGTGCCGTCGAAGATCAGCAGATGTTCGCGCCATGCCAGAGCCTTCACAGCCTCCTCGGCTGGCTGACGCTCCACGTTTCCGGCCTTTACCACGAGAGCGGCTTCTCCGGCACCGAGCGACGTGGGTTCGGCGGATGATAAAGTGCGACTCACGGTAGTTGAGACCAGTTCGAGCGGACGAGCCTTCGCCACTTGAACTCTGCCTTCCTTGACTGCCACTCTCGTCCCAGTTGCACCCGTGGCAACGTTAAACTGTGTCCCGATCGCCCTAACCACCGCGTCCCGAGTGCGGACCTGAAAAGGACGCTGCGCATCCTTTGCCACGTCAAAGAGAGCTTCGCCCTCCAGGTCGATATCTCGCGCGTGCGGAGTGAAGCGGACGTGTGCGTTTGAAACCGCGTTCAAGTAAATCGTCGAGCCGTCAGGGAGACGCAAGGTCTTCTCGTCCCCAGCTGTCGTAACGTATGACTGCGTGAATTGGTCGTTCGAAAAGCGTTCCATATAAAGGAATGCGCCGATCCCAACGACACCAATAGCTGCAGCGAGCCCTGCCGACCTACGTATCCAGTCTCGATGTGGAGCAGCGATGGTTTGTTCGGAAGCCGGCGCAACTCCAAGCGACACAACTGAGTCACGACTGTCGCTTACCGCACCGGGCCGAAGGCCGGCGTCGCGTGCCGCAATCATCGTCTGCCGGGAGAGGGCGCTGAGTTTCAAAAACGCCGAACTGTTCAATGGGGACTCAGCCATCCACTTGGAAAAGCCTTCGCACTCACCCTCGCTCGGCTCACCCCCGGTCATTATTTCGAGCCATTCAGCGGCGCGACGCACGCGCAATTTCTCAATCTGTTCTTGTACGTTCATAGGTGCCGGTCCTCCTTGTCCCAATAGTCCGACAGCTGTGAATACATCAGCTGCCGCGCCTGACTGAGATACTGCCGCACGGTGGCGACGGCCTTCCCAGTGATCTTGGCTACTTCGGCCGTCTTCATGCCATTGACCTCAACCATTAGCAGGATCTGCCGATGAAGCTGCGGCAAAGTATCCAGCGCCTGAGTGATGTCTTTGTGAATGCCGACGCGCTTTGAAAAGGAGTCTACGTCCGCGAATGTCCTGGCGTCAGCTGCGTCATCGACCAGCTCGGAGTCGAAGGTGACAATTCTTTTACGTGCTTCGGCATCGATGATGTCGGCCACGACGAACTGAGCGATCCGAAACAGATACGCCAGCGGATTTCGGATGGGGTCACTTCGATGTTTCCCGCTCTCGCGGAAGAATCGCGCAAAGACTTCTTGAGTCAGATCGGAAATGTCGCCGCGGTGATGGCGAAGACGACGTAACAAATACAACTCGACGGCCGGGTGGTACTTCGCGAGTGCCTCGGCAGTCAGGCTGACGGGTTCGGCGGATATTCTTGGTTCGGGGTCCGACATAAATCGTGAGAACACCTCAGGGGTATTCTGCGTCGGAGTGAGGCTCTGGAGAAGAGGAGTGGCGAAAAAGAAACCTATATAACTTTTTCCCCTCCAGCCGACTATACATTCAATGAGCCGACAGCGGACCGTCGCTCGATTCACCCAGAAAAGCTACACAGGGGGGAACGATCGATGACGAATAAAATGTTGGCCTCATTCCTTCTGCTCGCCACGGTACTCGGCACGTCCGCCCTCGCACAGGACGGGGTCTCGCGCGTGGTGTTCTCGATCGGTAGTCAGCCACTGGCTGCGACGCTTAACGAGTTTACTCGACAGACCCACGTGCAGGTTTTGTGGCGCGACGAAGAAGTCCCGATCAAAGGCGTGATCGCGCCTTCATTGTCCGGCGAGTTCTCTGTTGTGGAGGCGCTCACGCGAATTTTGGCGCCGGCAGGTTTGAGCTTTGAGTTCGTGAATGAGCGGACGGTGAGGGTTGGACGGATTGGATCGAGCAGCAAAGGTAGGAAGAATCTCGAAAAGACTGCGTGGGTCGGTGGATCGGTAGACCGGTCGTTTTTGATTGCGCAGGGATCGAACAATCAAGCTCCACAATCCTCCGAAACGAGAGCAACCGGCACCGATCCTGCGGGCACCGTTCCGCTGTCGCAAATTGAAGAGGTTGTCGTAACCGGCAGCCACATTCGAGGCGTTCCGCCGATTGGAGTGGAAACCGTTTCAATTAGCCGGCACGACATTGAGCGCAGCGGCTATGCCACCGTCCAAGACGTGTTTCGTACGCTGCCGCAGAACTTCGGCGGCGGCCCGGGAGAAACCACGCAGACGGTCAACACGAATCCAGGATTCAATGACGTCTACGGGTCGAGCCTCAATCTGCGAGGGCTCGGCGCTGACGCCACGCTGACGTTGCTAGATGGGCGTCGCATGGCGTCTTCGGGCCGAGGCACATTCGTAGATGTTTCCGGCATTCCACTCAACATGGTCGATAGGATAGAAGTCGTTCCCGATGGCGCCTCGTCGACCTACGGGTCCGACGCAGTGGGCGGCGTAGCTAATGTCATTCTCAAACGAAATTTTTCGGGAGCGGAAACGAGTGTTAGGTACGGTGCTCTCGCGGGTCGGGATGCTCCGGAGATTCAGGCGGGACAGACTTTGGGGATGACCTGGGATTCGGGGCAGGTTCTGCTGGGATACGAATTCTACAAGCGGGACTCGCTTCCGACCTCCGCGCGGCGCTACACGTCTGATAGCGATCTGACATCACTGGGTGGGAGCAATTTTGGCAGCACACAGAGTAATCCTGGAAATATCACGCGTGTCGGAACCACGAATGTGGTTTTGGCGATTCCGGTGGGTCAGAACGGCACCACGCTGAGCGAATCCCAATTGCTCGCGGGCGTGACGAACTCCCAGAACGTCCGAGAGTTCACCGACCTGCTGCCGGAGCAGAAGCGCCACGGCGCAGTTCTTTCGGTCAGTCAGTACTTCGGTAGCGCTGCCAAGGCGTACGCGGATATTCTGTTCAGTCGGCGGAATTTCTCTGTTCGTGACAATCGAGCTGGCCTCACGCTCAACATTCCTGAGACGAACGCGTACCGCGTGCTGAATAGCCTGTTTCCCGGTCAGGGATCGCTTCGAATGGCGTACAACCCGACGGCGGATCTCGGTCCTTTGGAGACGAATGGCAACACAAGGGCGTACACCGCAGTTGCCGGCGTAAACGTGCATCTTGGCGCTTCATGGGAAGCAGATCTGTACGTGAGTGATGCTGGAGTACGTGAAAAGAGCTTTGCGTCGGATGTCATCGACACGACCGCACTGAGCGCCGCATTGGCGGGTGCTACCATGGCCACGGCTTTCAATCCGTTCGCCGACGGTTCGAATACGGATGCGACTGTTCTTGCCGGTATTCTGGGGTCGAGCGGCGTACGCATCGACACGGGCATTCGCGCATACAACGTTAAGAGTGATGGAGATCTGTTCGCGCTTCCTGCAGGCGAAGTGAAGCTTGCCCTCGGCGGGGAGCTACGCGAGGAAGAGCTGACCTTTCGCACTAGCACCACATCTGCGGTGGGCGTGACGACGATAGATTCGGGCGGCATTGCGCCCGGGCGACGCAAGGCGCGCGCGGGATTCATCGAAGCGTTCGTGCCTCTTGTCGGTGAGGCCAATGCTGTGAGCGGCGTGCGCCGACTCGAGTTGACGCTTTCGGGTCGCGAGGAGCATTACGACGATGCAGGCAATAGCTTTAACCCAAAGGTCGGACTCGAATACGTCCCGATTCGGGTCCTAACATTCCGCGGGTCGTACGGAAGGTCGTTCAAGGCGCCGCTTCTGAAAGACACACACAGCGGCGTGCTCGGGCAAGTGGCCGCGATCCCGGTCTCGATCGACCCATTCGCTACCGGGGGCTCGACGACCGTACTGGCGACGGCTGGGGGCCGGAGAGACCTCGAGCCTGAGAAGGCGAATACATGGTCCGCCGGCATTCGCATCGAGCCCGTTAAATTGATTCATGTCGACGCAACGCTTTGGCATGTGGACTTCAAAGATCGAATTGCGACTCCTGGGGGCGGGAGCCTTGCAGAGGTGTTCGCTAATCCGCAGCTCTACCCTGGAATTGTGATTCGCGACCCTTCGCAGGAGCAGGTCGATCAGGTGTTGTCGACCGTGACGACGTTGTTTGGCACGCGACCGGCGCCGGGCACTGTCGAAGCGATAGCAGATTTGAGCCTCACGAATCTTGCCTCTGTGCGCATCAAGGGCGTTGATCTGAATTGCGGGTACGACCTGGAGACCCCGGTGGGACAGTTCCACTTCACGGCAGACAGCACATATTTTAGTTCCTACATGCTGAAAAGCACAGAGACGTCGCCTGCGGCGAGCGGCATCGACAAGATCGGAAGTCCCGTGAAATGGAAGGCGCGAACTGGCCTTGCGTGGTCGCACGTGGGGTTTGGCGCGTCCGCGTACGTGAACTACGTTGATGGATACAAAGACACCTTGAGCATTCCCGTTCGCGCCGTGGACTCATGGACCACCGTCGATCTGCAGTTGAGTTATCGGGCGCCCGAGGCATCCGGGCGGCTCTCTGGAACATCTTTGTCTCTGAGCGCTATCAATTTGTTAAACGAGAGTCCGCCGTTCGCAAATAACGCGCAGGGGTTCGGATTCGACCCGACGAACGCGAATCCGCTCGGTCGAATGCTCGCCGTCGATGTCGTGCATCGGTGGTGATGTGAAAACGGCTTTCGCGTCGGTCGTCGTTTGTGCGATCTGTTGTGTCATATGTGCGCCGTCCGCATGGGGAATCGCGGCACCCGAGATTCGGGCGAAGTGGTCCTCGATCGGGAGTGGTCGGCCCATCACCGTGGGTGATCTGTTGTCGCTCCGGGATGTTGGGGGCCGTGCGAGCGGCATCCTTCTTTCGCCCGATCACTCGGCGCTCGCCTTTCAGGTCAGACAAGCGGATGTCGCCGCCAACCGTTATCGAATTTCTTGGGAGATTCTCCAGCTACCGAACGGGCCGATTGCTCGGGGCGTGGACGGGGGCGACCTAATTACCTCTGTTGATGAGCAAGGCATAGACAACGGGAACCCCGCCGATCCTGTCGCGCATTGGTCGCCCGATAGCCGCTGGATCGCCTACCTGCGAAAGACCGCCGGCGCGATCCAGGTGTGGCGAAGCAGTCGTGACGGAAGAACGCAGGAGCAGGTCACGAAGAGCGATGGCGACGTTGTGGACTTCGGCTGGCTTGCAACTTCCAAGCTTCTTGCCTATTCGCGGCGTGGCGCACGGGCCGACGTGGAGGCGGCCATAAGAAAAGATCGGGAGGAAGGATTTCTCTGGGATGACGACTTCTATCCTGTCTACAGTCGCTCGCCGGCGCGCGTGGCGAAAGGCAGCGATCTCTTGCGTGTTGTTGAAGTCGGGAAAGGGGTGGATCGGGTGGCAACAGCCGACGAGATTGTGGCGTTTCGGAAATCGCAGGGCGGGAGAATAGACATCAGTACCGTTGCCGGCACGAGCCTGGGTGCCGGTGCGGAGGGGCCGGCAATTCGTTCGCCATCCGTTCGGTCAGTAGTTCGGTTCGGTCAGTCGAGTCGTTTGGGAGCTTTGGAAGCGCGAGATCCTTCGTTGCAGGGCTATCGTCCTCCATTAACGGTTGTTGCCTACGAAAACGAACTCACATCGCGGCCAATCGTGTGTTCCTCGTCCGTATGTACGGGCCGAGTGCTGTCGCTGTTTTGGGATGAAAGCGGCCGTCGCCTGATCTTCGTCAAACAGACAAGCACTTCAGCCGATCGTATTGGAATATATGCTTGGCGACTGGGAGACGCTACGGCAAAGCAAATCCTCATCACTGATGACTGGATCGGGAATGATTGCGTTGTAGTCGCCGAGCGCGCGCTGTGCCTGCATGAAACGCCAACCAATCCGCGACGTATCGTCGCGATTTCTCTGTTAGATGGCTCCATTGCGACACTTTACGATCCGAACCCCGCCTTCGCCGGCGTTCGATTTCCCGCGATCGAGAAGCTCAACTGGACCGACACGTACGGCAACCCGACGTTCGCGCACCTTCTATATCCGTTGGAATACAGGCCTGGCGAGCGCTACCCGGTGGTGATCGTTCAGTACCGATCCCGGGGCTTCATTCGAGGCGGAACCGGCGGCGAGTACCCCGCTTACGCATTGGCCGCGCAGGGATTCTTCGTTTTGAGTTGGGACCGGCCGGATTTCACGGCTGCGGAGGCGCGGAGTTCAATTGAAGATCTCACTATTTATACGTATCAGCAGAATCGCGAGCACATCGCGAAACAATCCGCGCTCGATACGGCGCTAGACCACCTAGTTCAACGCGGGCTAATCGACGAACACCGGATCGGAATCACAGGTTTGAGCGATGGTGCCGAAACCTCGCGAATGGCGCTATTGCATTCGGAGCGCATCGCCACGGCAATCATTTCAACCAGCGCGGGTGACCCAATCACGTACTATCTGTCGTCTCGCAACGGTCGCGCCAATCTCAGGCGATGGATCGAGGACTACTCGGCGCCGTACTCTTCCGAAGCTGCACGGAAGTATTGGAACTACCAATCTATTGCCTTGAACATAGATCATATTCGCGCACCCATCCTGATGAACCTTGCCGACAGTGAGATGTTGAACGGCGCGCAGGCGATTGCCGCGCTTCAGGATTCCAAGAAGCCCCTTGAGGTCTGGATCTATCCAGGTGCTTTTCACATCAAGAACTCGCCGAAACAGCTCGAGGGCATCCTGAATCGGAACTTAGATTGGATGAATTTCTGGCTTCGAGGTGTCGAAGACGGCGCTGCAGGCAAGAGCGAACAATACGAACGCTGGAGAGAGCTGCGCGCGCGGCAACAGTCACTTTTCCCGAGCGGGACGGCACACTAATCAAAGCGACTGCTTGTTACTCAACTCAGCGCCACAGTGGCGGTGTGGATTCGCGCCGGAGAACACCAGGCCGCGCTAAGCATACCGCTGAGCATGCGCGGCTCCGTTGATCGCAGCGCTGCTTCGTTGCAGCCATGCTTCGGCTGCGACGCAGTTCAATAGCGATTCAACTCCGTCGATGCGACTAATATAGTCGAGCGAGAGCCGTTCTCGCAGCTTCTGCGGGTCAATCAGTCTCTCCTTAAGTAGCATTCCGTCGTTCAGCAGTTCAGTAACGAACGCATGGTTCTCAAGCAGAACTCGGCTAAAATGGCGCGTCACACCGCCTTTTGAGCGCCGTGTGACGATCTCCTCAGGCAGATCGTTCTGGAATGCCGCGCGTTCGACAGCGCGATCGATTCCGCCGATGCTGTGCACGTCCGTAGGGATGCGTAGTGCCAACTCGACTATGGGGGCCGAGGCGAGAACCAGCGGCGTGTCGGCCTCCAGACTCAGCGACGTCGGCTCCTGGTAATACTGTAGGTCGGCAATCGCGAACACATGCATGAGTTTACCGGGAGGCAGCATCGTCGCGCCGTGCAACCACGGATGCAGCAGTCTTTGTGGATCGATCGTCCGCAGCGCGCCGTCCGAGAGCAAAGAGCGCTTGTCAAGCCAGGAGTCAAAGCCACGGTACTCACGCTTGAGAATCGCGTAGCGCCACACTAGCCGCAATATCGACCAGAAAGATCGTTGGGCGAGCCGCGCACCGTCGAGGGTGGAATTAAATACCGCGGAAAACGAGCGGTCACGCAGCGCTCGGTCGGCCGCGATGATCCCATCACGGAAGCGAAAGAAGACTTGGTCGCCGCCTTGACCGGTAGTAAAGGCCTCTATCTTGTGACCCCGCACGAGGTCGGGGATGAAAGAGTGCTGAAAGCTCAGTGTTGCAATCGATGGTTTGAAGAAAAGCGGCATGCCGAGCAGTCGCTCGAATCTGCAAGCTTCGGGTTGAAGTTCGGTTTCCACCAGCCTCAAGCCAGTGCGTCGGGCGCCTAGTCGGGCGTAATTTCGCTCGTCGCTGTCTGGGTCGAGCCGCGAGTAAGAGTTCTCGCAAATGACGCTCGTTGGCGTATTCGCCAAGCAGCTGAGGACGACGGCCGAGTCCAGACCGCCAGAAAGGCGATGCATGATCTTCCCGTACACCGAGGCCCATGCGCTGACGCAGTTGCGGGTAACTGCGCGCACGGCTTCTACCGCTTCGTCAAACTGTTCGATTGGCTGGCTGGTTGCGAACGTTTTTGGATGCCAGTGAAATTCCCTGCTCACGCCCGAGGACTTTACGATGAGTCTCTCACCTGCCTGTAGTTCAAAGATTGTTGCGAATCCCGTCTCCGGCCGTTGCATATGATTCTGGCGAAGGAAGGCCACAACGTAGCTCAGATCGATCGGCGCTTTGCCGATGCAGCATGCCGCAAGGGTTTCCGCGTCGCTAACGATAACTGTCAAGTTGCCTTCGCGATGGAAGAAGCAGGGTACACCGCCCGAGGAATCTCTGAGAACGTAGAACGCGTCCGCTTCATCGTTCCTGAGAAGTGCCACGAACCGGCCCCAGAAGCGTCGATTCAGTGCCGCGCCCTTGCTCACGACAAGATCGTTGCTCATATCATCAGTAAATGCCGAGACCTGCGGCCCAGCCTTATTGTCCGGCGGCCTTGAGAACAGCGTCCCCAGAACCACACCGCGCTGTCCAGTGAGCGGCGCCGCGGCGAAAGGTCTGTGAGACGGATTGCTCGACAGCACCAGCATAGTCGAAGATGAAACTAGGTTCGTCCAGCTCGCGCGCTGCTTCAGGGCTTCGGCGGCCTGTCTTGCCCTGCCCGCCGACACCGCATCTGATTTCGACCACAGAAGAGCCACGTAACGGAAAATGATCGCTCTCCCTCAGACAATCATGATCGGATTGTAGGAACGTACATGCTCGAGTTCGTCATTTAACACGAGATCCTTCGACTGGACCCAGCAATGCGCGGCGAATGGTCCCATCTGAACCCCGAACACCCATCGGGGGAACTGACCGTAGAACGTGAGGAATCGAAGTAGGGCCAGCGAGTCAAAGAGGCACGAGTTGTCGCGCGGAAAGAGAGGACGCATGCGATGGAAGGCTCGCATGCGCTCGCGGCAGCAGTTGCGATCGACTGCGTCGCTGCCGGCGGAGACCTTCCTACGATGCGCCACACCATCCACGACTTGTTGCAGCGGCGTCAGCCGTAGGCTGGCGAATGCAAAGGATGCAGAGACGAAAAAGCGAGAGACTTCGGCGAAGGTAACGTACCCAGGCCCTTGACGTAGGCTTTCGGTTGCGGCGGGATAGTCTTTCGCTTCCAAATGACGTCTCCCCCCCCGATGATTCGTCAGGAGTCCGCGCTCAATGAAGCCGCGTAGCAGAGTGGGCTCGCACGACTGCGTGTCGCTGTCGCCAGCGGTTGCAGTCATGCGTGAAACTAAGGCGCGAAACTCCGCGCGCGGGACGTAGAGATATTTGTCGCGTTTCAGATCGAGGATGACAACCTGATCGCCGTCCACACACGTGTAGACGTGGTTAGCAAGACTGTATTGAAGCATCATAGCCTCGATCTGGATGACGTGCGGCATTGCTGCCGCACGCCTCCAAGCGTGTCACGCGCTATTGGCCCGACGTTAGTCGTGCTTGCCGTTCTGCACGCCGTCCTCGATGAGGCCAGGGGAAACGCCCTTGGTTTCTACGGAAACTTTTCCGATTTCTGTAATCATGGCTGCTATCTCTCAATGAATGGTTGATACACAAATTGCCTTCCCGCGCGGTCGGCGAGCGCGAAAGTGCGTCGGACGAAGAACCTCGTCAAGAACCGCTCGGGTTAACGCGATCAGGGAAATGGCCCGCGAGGAAAGAGAAGACCGAACTAGCCTGCTCTGTTCGTGTTTATGCGCCACCAATAGTTCGCGCGCCCCATCGGCGAAAATCTTTCGCATGCGCTAGCGGTTAGAAGATCAGGAAATGCCATCGTCGACAGCGGCCACGAACAATGAAGCGATGGAGCAACAAAGCAAGGGGCATCTCCTGAAGGGATTGTGTCTATTTTGTGTAAGTGCGAGCAGGGGGCACTGAAACGGTGCCGGTGTCGGGGTAATTGGAGTATGTATCCGGCTAGCGATACGTGGGTGACTCGGGTGCGGCGTGCAGAGAAGTAGATATCCCAGACGGTCATGCTGTCCGGCCACGGATATATCCGTAAAGTATGATTAAGTCCTGCGCGCGGCAAATCAGCGATCATGGCTTTAAGCTGCGTTAGGCCGGCTTTGCTATCTCCCTAGATCAAGTGATGCGTGTCAACTATGGCAAGCCGGAAACAGCGCGTGCTGGTGTCGGGACATTCGGCGATTCCGTGTCCGTTGCTCCTGGTGCGTGCCGGCGCACAACTCGGCACGGGCGCTTCAGATTCACTGGAATTAGTGAAGCTGCCGGTATTGCATCAAGAGCTCATAGAGGAGTGTCTTGCGACTGTTGACAGCGGAGTCCGCGTCCACCCAAGGCTCGCCGTTTACGGACCATGTCGAATTGAATGCGCCATTGAGTGTGCCGGGGTCGGGGGTTCGTGGTTAGATTTATCTCATCGAGGGCCCACAACGTCTGTAGACGAAACGGTGCAGAGGCGGCTGGCGCATGCCTCGCAAATGGAACCTGACGTCTTGATTCCTAAAGATCCCCGATCCACGGTGACGGCACGGAAGATCGACTCCAGGTCCACCTGGGTCATCAGACCTTTAGTCAGCTGATCGACCAGTGCCCTTCGGGCTGCGACGAAAGGCGTAGATCCGTCCTCGAGCCCCCCTGGTCACTTGGGAACTGACTCCTGTTCGTCGTGATATGCCTCAAAACACAAATGGGGCATGCTCGTTCGACCAGCCCTGTCGTTGCCCGATCCACGATAACCGCGGCCCCGGCACCGTTCAGGGCACGGCCCCCGCCACCCTTCAACCGGTGATACCCCATCCCTTACATGCAATCATCCCGCTCCCCCAACAGGAAGCCCCCATGCGCCCACCACTCAAACTCAGCGCATTCCGTGAAGTTCTGGCGCTGGTCTGGAAAAACGCCACGCCCTTCGTAAAGCGCCGCCTCTTCATCACGCTAGCCCTACTGACAATCTCATCAGTACTCACTGGCCTGGGGCCCGTTGCCTTAAAACTCGTCGTAGACCGCTTCACCGATCAATCACAACGCCCAATCTTGAGCGGCGTGTTTCTTCTGATCGCTCTTTACGTCCTCTCCCAGTTCCTCTCCCGCGCCATCGGCGAAATCCGCGGCCTCGTCTACGCCCGCGCCGAGCGCCGCATGTTTCGGCGTCTAAGCGAGCAACTGCTCGAGCACGTCATGCGCCTGCCAATGCGCTTCCACCAGGAGCGCCAAACCGGAGCTATCCAACAAACACTCGACAACGGCCTGCAGGGCTTTCAGATGATCATGCACCACCTGATCTTCACAGCCCTGCCAGTACTCGCTGAGTTCGGAACAGTCGTCGTGGTGCTCCTGAGCTTCCATCACCCAGAATTCCTCGCGCTCTTTTGCGCGGCCATAATCTGTTACGCAGCGACCTTCGCATTCTTCGCCATGCGAATCGCAAAGGCTGCAGACACCGCTTCAGCCGCTCATGTGGCGTCCACGGCCGCAATGACCGACGCCGTCATGAACTATGTGACTGTAAAGCTCTTCGCAGCGGAGCGCGTGGTGCGAGACCGCTTGAGCGGCGCGCTCCAGCGCACTGAAAGCGAATGGGTCGACTTCTTCAGGCGATACGCAATGAACGGCCTATGTGTCGCGGCGATCTACGCGATGTTCCTCGCCACTGCGGTCCTTTATGCGGCCTATCAAGTCCAGCGAGGTCGAATGAGCATCGGTGACTTCGTCCTCGTCAACACCTACATGCTCCAGGTCATCCGACCGGTGGAAATGATGGGCTATGCAATGCAGGGTTTCTCGCAAGGTTTCGCCATGCTGAGAAGCATGATGGATCTGTTCCGCGAAACGCCTGAGCCGCACGCGGGCGACGACGAAGACCCGCTGACAGGGCCGGGTGAAATACGTTTCGAGAACGTCCGAGTCTCTTATGACGGCAAGCGAACCATCCTGCGCGATGTGTCGTTCACGGTCCCTCCGGGCAAGACGCTGGGAATTGTCGGAAAGAGCGGGGCAGGGAAGTCGTCCTTGGTCCGCTTGCTCACGAGACTCTACGAGCCGGATGAAGGCGAGATCTGGATCGACGGCGTCCGTGCATCCGCTCTTTCGCTACCCAGCCTTCGTCGTGCAATAGCGGTTGTGCCGCAAGATACGGAGCTTTTCAACGAATCGCTGGCGTTCAACATCGGCATCGGCAAACCCGGCAGCTCGCGATATGAGATTGAGCACGCAGCAAAGGTTGCGAACCTGCATGAGTTCATCATGAAGCTTCCCCAGGGCTTCGAGACGAATGTCGGAGAGCGCGGCATCAAGCTTTCTGGTGGCGAACGACAGCGTGTTTCGATCGCACGCGCGGCGATGATGAGACCGAGGGTCTACGTGTTTGATGAGTCGACGTCGTCGCTCGATAGCCGGACCGAACAGGACATACTTGCCAATCTGCGCGAGATATCGAAAGCGAGCACCACGCTTGTTATTGCTCACCGATTGTCTACCGTTGTGCATGCCGACCAGATCATCGTGCTGGACGAAGGAACTATCGTTGAGCGAGGCACGCATCAGGATCTCTTGGCGCAAACTGGAAAGTATGCGCAGCTCTGGAGTGCGCAGCAGAAAGAGCGGGCGGCGGAGGAATCGAATGTAACGGCGCTGAGACGAGATGCGCTTTACTAGAGCCTTTTGCCGACGATTTTAACGGTGCCGGAGTGGGGTACTATCACACAAACGCCTGCGCCCCTTCCCCGGCCTCGAACAGCTCCCGCACCTGCGCAACCGGAATCCCCACCTTCAACTGATAGTGCGGCGGATCAGGAAAGCTCTTCCAATCTCCGCCCCATTCCAGCGCCGCGCTCTTGCCGGCAAGTGCGGCCGTCCGATACGGCTCATCACGCGTGATGTAAGTGCGTCCCTCGAACAGCCCGATATCCCACGCAATCCCAAAGTTGTGATTACTGTGCCCCGCTTCGGCGTTGGTCACGATGTCGCGTGTGTCCCCGAACCGCCCCTGCTTGAACAGCGCATCCTGTTCTGCATAAGTGCGGGTCCCAGAAATGATGCGTGCGTCGAAGCTTGCGTCACGCAGTCGCCGCAGGCATCGCCGCGCTTCAATCTGCGCACGCAGGGACAACGTTGAGATCTTCTGCTCGGAGCGAGCATCGAACGAGCCTTCGTTGCCGAGAATCGCGGCAGAGCCGGCGGCGAATCGTTGGGCGGCCGCTTCGGTGGCTTCATACCATATTCCGTTGATAGCGTCGCGGTAGAGCCCGTCGATGCGCAGGAAGCGCTGAAAGAACTCGACATCTTTGTGGAACATCGGATCGATGATCATGTTGCACGTCCTTTGATCTGGAGTTGTCCCTGTGGCGAGAGGCGTTATTGTTCTTCTATCCTTTTTCTATCCTTTTCGAGGCGACTTCTTCTTTCGGTCCATCACCCGGTGATGGTCGAGCCGGAATACAGATCCGCTGCACGTTGAACACTCCCCCGCACGGGCGCCCGCATGGCAGAGGCCATCAAAGGCTCGAAAATCGATTCTTGCAGCAGATCGGTGCGCGCAATGTAGTGCGCCTGCGGTATGTTGATCATGCAAGCCAGGGCTTCCGGATCGGAGCTTCGATCCACCACCGTCAGCGCGTCCCAGTAGTGGTCTGTATCTCCCGCAAACTGCGCGACGGTTTGATCGAACGAAAGACGACTCACGATGTCCGCCGTATCGATGGCGACGAACGTGGTGGGAGAGAAATTCACGTCTGCTGCGAGATCCCGCAGAAGATCCGCGGTATCCAGCATTCGTTCCGCGGACATCGTCAGCACCGCGCTGTTGAGTTTATGGGCGCGTAACACGCTCGTGATCGTGGAGGGCGCGGCGTCGATGGTGTTGATGAAAAGCAATTGTGGAACTACGTCCAGCTGCGCATCACTTCGACCACTCAGGAAAGGCTCGTCCGCCCACTGCTGAAGATCCCGCCAGGCGTTCCTGCCTCGTTCGGTGAGCACTGCCGGCTCTGGGTCGGCATGTCGCTGCGTATCATCCCGGCTCGTCGCTGCATCGTGAAAATGAGTGGCCTGCGAGAGCTCAGTGCAGAGCAATTTGCGAACGAACGCCAGCGCGCGCCACCTTAAAACGGCTGACTGCGGCAGCTTGTATGCGCGCTGCTCGACGCTGCTGAGCGTTTCGGCCGCAACGGAAAGCTGCAGGGTTGCATTGTTTTTCAGTTCGCGTCGCGTGATAGCGGTAGCCGCCAGGGCGAGGCGACGGATGGAATCGCGAGCGGCACACAACGATACGTTGATCTCACCGAGGTCCCCTTCCGGGTCGTCCTTCGAAAAGTCCGGCGCCACGCGTAGAGAGCCCATATCTGGAGTGTCCTTCGCTGTCGCAGCAGGGGATCGGGTACTGCGTTCAAGCTCGAGTCTCAGTTCTTCCTCGATGCGCGCCCGGTGATCGGGCGATATCTCGTAAACGAATGGTTTTCCGCCCCGTGACCCGGTGGCGACGCGCTCGACGGCGACGATGGTGCCGTGGAGCCTGTCCAGGGTCGTTCGGACCGTTTCGGCCTTGAGACCTGTAAAATCAGAGAGTTGCTGGACGGTGAACCGGCTGTGATAAAGCGCGGCGGACAGGATCTTGATGCGAGCGGGAAGACGCACGCCCTGGTCACTCGGCGTGATCATGGAATGACTCCGGAGAGCTGTAGACGGACCCAAGGTAGATTTCCCTTATTCATATGTCAATTGAATAACGAATAATCTAGAGGAGAGTCACACGTTCCAGGTCAAGCTTCAACCGGTTCAGGTCGAGTTCCTGACAGAAATCACGAATGCTCACCCACAACCGGCTGCGGAGGTCTTTTCGACGCTTGGAGCCGTCGTCTTTGGCGGCACTATTGAGGCAGCTGACGAGTCGATCCAACACGTCGCTGAACAGGAATCTCGAGCCCGCGCGAGTTGCATTCAGCGCCAGGGCAAACTGATCTGCGGTGTGGATGTGCCACATCGAATCGATGCCCACGACGCCTCGCGCTTTCTCCTCCTCTACGAAAATCGATAGCGCCCGCTGCAGCAAGGTGCGGCACATTCGGCCGAATGTGTTCTGCGCGGCCTTTGCCCCATTTTCATAGCGAGCGCGATGCAGCTCGATACCGTGATTGAGCCAGCCATCAATCACCTTCGCATCGTCCGTCGGAAGTGGAGGGGTCTCGTGCAGCGCTGTCTGGTTCAACACCGCCTGGAATAGCTCGACTGCGACCATGTCCATCCACCCCTCAGCGAAGAAGCAACAGTCCAGCGGGGTGTAGTGTTCCCTCAGTGGCTGAGAGCAACCTTGGTGGGCGTGGCAGATGAGCTCGTGGGTGACGACGTAAGGCAGCGCGGCGAGGGTGGGCCAGTCCAGATCGGAGACGCCGACCTCGATCATCACGGCGGAAGAGCGTTGGCCGCCGATGTCGTTGACCTCGCACATGCCGTGAATCGCGATGGGAGTCGCGAGCCCGTGAGGCGATTTGCGGCTGGTATATTGAAATCGAAACGTCGTGACCACGGGCTCTGCTCGAGGCGCGGAATCGCTGTACACGACGTGGGCGACCGCGTCCCAGAACGCGAAAAGGTCACGGAAGCCTTTTGTGCATCGGCCAATCGAGTCCCGCGCGGGGTGGCTCCTTGGCGTGATCTCATTGCATTGATCGACTTCGGGAAAGCATCCCTGGCACCGCCGTGCATCATTGAGCGCTTCGGTTTGGGTGAGCAGCTGCTCGAACCATGTGGCATCCACATCGTTGACCAGATAGGGCCGCATGGAGAGGCGCAGCTTCTGCACCGACTGGGACACGACCTCGTGGACCGGGCATTTGCCGTCGGTGTCGCGCAAAGCGGCTTCGAACGCCGTGCTCATCGTGGATCTTGCCACCGCAAGAATCGATCGGCGGAACCCATCCCGCTCCGCTGACTCGGCGGCACCCAGCGTTTCCGACAACGCAGTGCGATACATCAACTCGGTCCAGTACTTGAAGATGAACTCTGCCACCGGGACCTCCTTCCCTTGATGCCGTCTCGAGTCAGGGTTTGTCTTTCAGGACATCCTTGCCGAGTAGCACCTGGATTTTCGGGTGGAGATACTCTTTCCAGACCAGGATCAGTGCGTCTTTTGTGAGATCCGACGCGACGGTGGTCAAGATCGCCAGCGCTACAGTCGTGATCTCGGTGGTAAGCCCGGAGCCTTTGGCATCCAGGCGCAATGGCGCGGGCACCGAAAAATCCAGCTCGCCGACGTTCGGGTCCCGCTTCACCAGGCCAGCGAATTCCGCGCTGGCGGGAAATTTATGCCACAGCCGCTCGATCTGTTCTTGAATGGCCGGCAGCTCGGCGGGGCCTTGCACGTATCTCAGATCATTCATGGGGTATCCCTATCAAAACTGAATCTTGTTCTTGATCTCTTCCCTGTTCCGAGCGGCACGGGCGTGACACTCCGAACTGGATTCGTTCTCGAGCCACAGGGCTATCTTATTGGCGGGCTAAATAACATCGTTTTTTGAGCCGAGTCAAATTAGAGGCGGCGACAGGAGATGTGTCGGACACGTGAATGTCTAGCGGCTCGAGCCATCCAGTCGAGCAGGATTTTTCGACGCCTTGCGTCGAAATAAGTGGCCCTGATCATGACCCCTGTATTTCCGGCTCTTGCACATTCGACCGACGCGAGATAGCTTAATCTTGCTCTGGGCGCACCGAAGATTTCGTGCGTCAGCAATCGATAAGAATCGGCTACAGCCGACTGCAAGGGAATGTATAGCCCTCCCGGTCGTACGAAACGTCGCTGACAGGTGTGTCGGCTTTCACTCGTAGCCCTTGGATCGACTAAAAAAACGAAACGAAAGGGAAGGTCGTCGCATGAATCTCCAAAGTGCATCTCACGCCGTTGCGCTGTCCGTTGCCCTGTCCGTTGTGTTGGTCGTGGGTTCATTTCTACCCACTCACGTGTCCGCGCAGGCCGCATCCACGGATGCGAAAGTGAAGGCCGCGGCCGCCGCGAGAGCGGCGGAAGCTGCAAACGCTGCGATCGAGTCGGCGAAACGAGCATCGGCCGCGGCAGAACAAGCGAGGGTTAATGCAGAAGCCGCGATGGCGGACGCCCGCGCCAAGGCAGACGAGGCCAACAAGGCAGCCGCGGCAGAAGCCGCAGTTGAAGCGGCGACAGAACCTGCGGCACGAGCCGCGACTGAAGCCGCAGCAGGAACCGCGGCAGAAGCCGCAGCAGGAACCTCAACAGCAAACACGACGAAGGCTGCGAAAGCTGCAGCGGATTCGAAAGCGGACGACTCGCCGGCGATCGCGGATCCCAAGCCCTTCTCCCTGAAGCGCAACGCGCCTTGGGTATCTTCATTGGGACTGGGCGCGCAATTCCTGCCGAACTACAACGAGGAAGGCGAGAGCCAGGGACTGAAAGAACAGCGCCTGTTCGCGGATCTTTCTGTTGACGGACGATTCACGCCAACTTTGCGGGGTGGCGTGAAGATCCTGTCGCTGGGAACGCCGGTTGTTCGGCAGGACGGGGAGAAGCCGAAAACGTTGCCCGCGGAATTCGACGACGTGGCGCAGACGCTGGTGGGATCCGCCTATTTCTACTGGACGCCGTGGCACATGGCGGACTGGGCGTCCGTTGAGGAAGACGACAGCAAGGACGTGAAGGAAAAAAAGCAGACAAAGAAGAAGCGCACGCTCGAAGAGGTGAAGAAGGCAAACGCGAGCTCCGTGCACAATTTAGGTCCACTAGTGAGGGCCGGTGTGATTTCGCGCGACACGCTCGGCACCAATGCCGATTCCGTCAGCTGGTTCGGCCAGCTCGGACTTCAATACACCTACGAGCGGTATCACCTGCCAGACGCCGAATCGGAAACCGGTTATTGGAACGGCTTGCCGGACGGTTTCATCAGCCTTTCTTACGCGCGGTATGAAGACTACGCGCAGACCGGCCGACGCTCGCGATTCGTCGTGGACTCGGGTTTCAAGGTGCCCAACACGACGCGGCTCTATGCGGGCTTTCGCGGCAATTTCGGCAAGGGCGCGGACGATATGGGGCTGTATCTTGCTTACTATTTCGCTCCCGATCGGCTGCTGAATTTCTTCGGCTCCTCAGACGAATAGGTGGACCCATGAGCACTGGAACGTCGCCCGACACATCAGAGGGCATCGGGATGCTGCCTCCAGCGTCCGCGGCGAAGCCGCCGAAGAAAGTCATCGTTGCGATCCACGGCATCGGCTCGCAAACACGCGGCGCCACGATACGGGCGGTGGCCCATCGCTTCGGCAATCGACCTCCGCAGCCGTTGCCACTGATGCCGGTGGGCTTCTTCGAGATGCGTGATGGCGGCGAGATCAAGGTGAGCCGGCTCGACGTCGCGCCCCCGCATCCCCTCGCCGACGTGGGGTTTGTCGAAGTCTTCTGGGCGGACATTCCTCGCAAAGCCGTTCAGGAAACGGACGTGCTCGAGGAAACGAAAGCCTGGGGCAAGACGGTGGTCGGGCGTGCGCAGGCTTCGTACTTGAAGCTCGTTCAAAACAAGAAGCTCGAAGATGCGGATTTCAGCATGGCCGCCGGCGTGATCGAAGAGGTCATCGAAGGCATCGAGGTGCTGGATAACTTGTTCTTCCTCGCGTCCAAGGCCGGCATCTTCCACTTCGAGCTCGCGACCGTGCTGCGCGATTACGTCGACGACGTCCAGGTGGTCACCGAGTTCGAGCAACTGCGCAACGATATCCTGCTGCGCTTCCACACCATCATGGCGGGGATCATCGAGCATCTTCGGAGTCAGGGCGAAGCCGATCCGGAGCTGTACGTCGTTGCGCATAGTGAAGGGACGGTCGTCAGCTTTCTCGCGATGTTGCAGGCGATTGAAGGTAAGTTGATACAGACAACGGACAGCACTGGAAAGGCTCTGAAGTACGCGCCCACGGAGTGGATCAAGCAAGTTCGCGGCTTCATGACCTTCGGGTCTCCCATCGACAAGCACCTGGTGCTGTGGCCAACGTTGTGGAGAGATCTCGATCTCCAAGGAAAGGGCGCCGTCGGCAAGCGGATTGAATGGCGCAACTACTACGACCTCGGCGATCCCATCGGCTTCAAGCTCGATACCGCGCGGCAGTTTCTGGCGGAGAAGGGTTGCGACGCGTTCAACTTCCAGGAGAAGCACGATCGCGGCTTCAGCCGCTACTACTTCCCCGGCAAGGCGCATGTCGACTATTGGGAGGACGCCGACGTGTTCGGCCACTTCATGGACGACGTCGTTTTCGCGGACAGCGTTCCGCCGAAGGAGGCTGTCGAGCCGAAGAGCAAGTGGTGGGTCGATCGGGTCAGCATGACGCTGCCGTATCTGTTCAGTGCGCTGCTCGCGATTGCGGCGGTGTATGTGATGTACAAAGGCGTTACGAATGTGCCGGAAGGTGTGGTCGTTGTGGCGCAAGACGCGGGGAGCCAGTGCGCTCCAGCAGTTCCTGTGACGCCTGCGGATTGCAAGACGGCCGTGGGTAGCACGCCGAGCTCTGTTTCCTACTGGTCCGCTGCGCGCAGCGTTGTGCCGCTCGGCTTGCTGCTGCTCTTCTCCACCATAGCTGCGCGTATTCCTCGATTGGTCAAACGCGCGGGGTTCAGGTGGCATCTCGCCGCCACCGGTTACTACGCGCTCGGCGTCGCGCTTGTCATTCCGGCCCTGCCGCCCGGAGTTCGGATTTATATCGGCGAATCACTGGGACAGGCCTTCGAGCGGTTCCATATGCCGGTGAAGTGGTTCGGGGCACTCCTGCTGGCACTGATCGCCTTGTTCATCACGCTCAGCGGCTGGTGGGCGCCCAAGAAGCCACGCCGCGGGCGCATTTATCTCGTCGCGGCGGGTTCGATTGCCGTCTTGGCGGTCGTGATCGCGCGCGGGTATTTCCTTTCCAACACGCTACCGTTTTGGCCGGTGTTGCTGGGGGCGGTTGGGTTTCTTTATTTGTGGTGGCTTTCGATCATCGTGTTCGACCTGACTTTTATTTGGCATCGATACATCCGGCGGTCGGTGATTGCGGATACGTTGAGTTATTGGGGGAAGCGGGTGGATGCGAAGCCGAGGGCGTATATGGGGTTGGGCGGCAGGAAGGCGTAGCGCTGGAGCGGGTTCAACTAGAACGATCTCGAACGTGCGTTGAGGGGCGGCGAAGCGTCGAAGCTCCGGAGCTCTGCTCCGGACTCCCCAGCTCACTGCGACGACCACTTATAAATATGCACCGCGAACGGCCCGAAGTGATCGCGGATTGCAGCGAGCGGCGTCGCAAGCGTGCGATTCTCGAGCTCGACGCTCACTGATGCGACGGGCGACTGAAGCTGAACGACACAGTCGAGATTGTCGTTGATCATGTTGACTGCAATCAGATAGTTGCCCTCGGGCGCGCTCTTCAGAATCGTACGGATAGGTGAGCTGCCGTTGTTTGGCGTCTGTAAAAGATCGACGGTGTAGTTCGAAGTGCTCGTGGGTGAGAGCAACACCGATCTCAAGGCAGCCAACTCGCTGTTGACTGCGCTGACGTCGGCCCATAGCGCCTGGGATCGTGCGAGCTCGGCAGCGCTCGGGTCCTCGCAACCAGAACTACCCCAGGTGCAGTTTGAGTAGTGTGTCAGTGGCGCGGGAGAGATGCCGAGATTTCCGCTGATACGCATGAGATAACTGTCCCAGCCAAATGCGAACAGGCCCGTCGCGCCATGAACGAATGCGGTGTACGCCATCGCGCGGTAGTGACTCGGACTGACCAGCGGCATCTCCCAGTAATCACAGTCTCTCGCCGGCGTTCCCGGATCTTCGACACAGAGGTCCTGATTGCTTCGGAATGCTTGAGCGACGAACCAGAGCGGTTTTCCAGAAATGTCCGAGTGTGTGCGCAGGCGTGTAACTTCGTCGGCAATGCTTTCCAGCGTTGTGCCGGAAGGCATCTGTTTCATGATCGGATACTGGTCGACCGCGATGACATTCCCCAGCTTTGCAACCCGTGACAGGAATGGCTCCGGTGTGCCCCCGGCAACTGTGTTGTACAGCGTGTGGATGGCCTCGCCCTGATGCTGGGTAAACGCCGCCTCGATAGCATCAATCTTTGTCGCATCGGGTTCATCACCCACGTGCCAGGCGAATATGGCGGGGTCGGTGTCATGACTGATGAATTCGGCTTCCGAGAAACGCGGAACGATTTTCACGTCATACCCCGCTGCAGCCTGCAGCGTTTCGCTCACCGTGATCGACGGCCAAGTCAGTGCGACGTTGAAACCCGCAGCCTGCAGCTGGGGGAATATCGCGTTCTGGGGAGTGGAGCCGTGCTCGTCGTACGTATTCCAGATGTAGTAGATACCTCTCGGCAGGAAGGATTGAGCCGCGTTGTATGACGTTCGCACTGAACCGGACGAGTCGGTATGCGGCACGCCGGACGCGTAGAAAAGCTGTCGGCCGCTCGTCTGTATCACATTGATGGGATCGGTCCAATTCAGCACCTGCAGATTGGATCCATTCAGGTCGAAATGGAAAAACTGCGAGGTGGACGGTCGATAGAGCCCGAGCGTCGTACTCGAGAAACCGTGCCAGCGCCCCGAGATCGGCACATCACCTGGATTTCCAATCGAACCCACGTGGACGGTGGGCTGGCCGGCAATCGTGTCGTATAGCCAGAACTCGCGAGTCGAGGGACGATACAGCCCGATGCTGTCGTGCCCGTCATGGTCCCAATCACCGGATACCGGCAAATCGCCGGCATTTCCGACGTCCCAAGTCGCGAACGCGGCGCTCGACATGCTCTGGTAGAACGTGAACGTGCGGGTCGCAATGTCGTAAACGGCGAAGCCGTCCTGACCATCTCTGTTCCAGTCACCTTTGACAGGGACGCCGCCCGAGACGCCGACAGTGTTGACGCTTCGAACGGAATACGCGCCCGTTGAGTTGCTGTTGCACCAGATGATCTGATGGGTGCTGCTCCGATACAGAGCAAGCGTGTCAACTCCGTCTCCATCCCAATCGCCCATGAAAGCGATGTCCGAACTGATACCGAGGGACGGTGCGATGCCGTCGATTTGGCCATCGTTTGTACTGTCCAGGAGAGCACGCACATGGGCGTCGTCCCATAGACCTACATCCGTGTATCCGTCACCGTCGAAATCCCCCACCAGCGGCGTTGCGGCGAGAACGACGCCGTGAAAGACCGAGGCAGCGAATCCGACAAATGTGTTTAGGGTGCGTGCGCTCATGGGCTTCCTGTCATGACGCCCGGGAACCTGATGGTCACGACACTTATTTGGATGCGCATAGCCGGATGCCTGAGTAATTCAGTGCTCAAACCCGTGCAGCACCCCACCCACATTCTCAACCGCAGCCCGACTCGGCACATCCCTGTCGAACCCTTCGGGCTCATCCACCTGCGCCATGGGCGGCTCTGGAATGATGCCGGTCGGCAGCAGCGGTCTATAGACGAGCGCCGCACAGCTGATCCCACTCTGATACGCGTGGTTCAGTCCTTCCAACAGATCACGTGACTTCAGTGCCGCGGCCGACGCAATGAACACGACGGCATCGGGATGTCGTTGTCCTGGTGCGGGGTTTTCGCGATACAGGTAGATCGGCGCCAAGGGAGCGACTCGGCGGCCAGAGGCCTGCAGGGCGAGCGACAGATTCCGCGCGTAAGCTTCTGCATCCGCGGGGCTGTAGAGGATGTAGCAGATCGAGTTGGGGCTCGGCGGATCGTAGCGGGGCGCTTCCATATGATCATCCTTGTATCAGTGGGTCGCGAACCGGACTTTACGCCGGCCCCGAGCTGCAGAATAGACCGGAGAGTTTCGTCTGCACGCATCACCGCGTGTATTACGGCTCCCTAATCTCGTGGCAGAAACCCAGTGTTTTTCTCCCTCACCTGCGGGTGATAAAGTCATCGGCAGAAGGGGGAGCGTCTACATCCAAGCGACCCTAGTGTGACCCTAGTGTGACCCTAGTGCGACGATAGTGCGACGATAGCGCGACGAAGCGCTGGCAGACCCTCCCCGCACAGAGTGGAACGGGGCTATGGCTTGCCGCGAGCAGGGCGGTGGTGGGCGTCGACATGGACCGACTCATAGAACAGCTCTTCGTCTGGGCCTTCCTGATCGCCGGCGCGATCCTGCTGTACCGCTACTTCAAGCGGCCCAGCTGGGTGGACCTTCCGACGCTGCGCCTCTACCTGGACAAATTCCCCAGCTGCAAAACCGACAACGGCATCCGCTGCCGGCATTGCCGCTCGAACAGCATTCGGAATTGGGGTTGGAGGAGGGCAAACGACGCGCGGCGGCTGTTCATCTGCAACCATTGCGGGCAGATCCTGTACCGGAACGACCTCGAAGCCTGAGCCCGTGGCACGAGGACCTGCGAGATCAGGTCTGCTCTGCGAGCCCCGCTATACAGATCACTCTTGGAAGCCGGGTATTTCCGTGGACGATCGGCTCAGCCGCGCAGTCACCGCTACTCTCGCGGTACCCGGCCGGCGTCCGCCGCAGGCCATGCGCGCCTCCGTGCGCGCGTACGGCCTCCAGCATCGCCTCCCGCTAAGAAGCGGGCCATCCTTTTCTCGACTTCAAGGGAGCGCAGGCGGGATTCGCAGGTGATGCGTACCGGCGAACCCCGCAGCTGGCGCTCGCCGTGGATTCTACAGGCAGGTTCGTCGCGCACAGAAGTCACGCTGTCGATCACAGCGAAAATGCTGCACTCGCGGCATCGATTTAGGACAATAGATCTCACTGGCGGCAGTCTTTTCCGCCCGGTTCCGATCCCGGTCGGGCGCGTAACGGAGCCAACTTGCCTGAACGTCTGTACATGTGCCGGTGAGCGTGTCCCGCTGCCGGAGATCGCAGTGAAAATCGCAGGTAGCGGACGGGGCGTGGATTCCCGGGAGCTGAGCACTTGGATAGACAATCAGCGAGTGGGAGCCAGCGGATTCCTCCATCGCGCAGGGCAGCGGTGCTCCTCACGTGCGTTCTCTCGGCCGCCATACAACTTCTGGTGGGCTGTCAGAAGGCTGTATCGGAGTCGATCATTCACACGACCGCGCTTGGGGAACACACCCAGGTTCAGCTCGCTGACGGCATCGATTTCACACTGAACACCAGCACGCGAGTGATTGCCTCGCTCGAAGGAACGACTCACGTTCTCGACATGCAAGAAGGCGAGATGCTGTTGAACGTATCCGGCGGTTCGCGAGGCCGATCGCTATTGCGTGTCGGCGATCTCGAGCTGGAGCCGACCGCTGCGCAGGTGCGAGTGCTTGCTCGACGCGACGTCGACGGAGCCCGTCGTATCCAAATGATTTCCGGCGAAGGTGTCGTTCGCATCCTGCAGACACGCGTCGGCATATCGTCGCGCAGTGGTTTTCTGCCTGTGGTGCTCACAGCCGGCGAGGCCTTACGGGCTCGCGGCAATGTGTTGATGAAAGAGTCCGTCGACCGCGCCACGCTCGATGGTCACCTCGCGTGGCTGAATGGCGAAGTGTTCTTGCAGGGCGAGTCTCTCGCCGACGCCGCTGCGGAGTTCAATCGCTACAACTCGCGCAAGCTCGTCATCAGCGACGGTGCGATTTCGAGCCTGTCGATCGGAGGTCGCTTCAATGCGACGGACGTGGACGCGTTCGTGAAGTCGCTCCAGAAAGCGTTCGGCATCCGCGTCGTGATTGATCCCGCTGCGACCCGTGATCGTCGTGCTGCGCAGGGCGATCAGCCGACTATCGTGCTTGCAGGCCGTCGCGAACGCCGCACTTGAGCGGCGCCCCTTCGACCGCCGAGCGGTCGGTTGCTCGGCGTGCAGGCGGAGTTGTCCGCACCACCGGCTAACTCATCCTATCCTTCGCCGCATCCGTCACCGTTCCAGGATTCCATCCGATGCGCGCGATCCCTGTTCTCGTCATCACGAGTTTGTCCTGCCTTCTCGCCGCTGCGCCCAGGTTCGTCACGGCGGAACCGAGCGGCAAAAATAATGACCAGCGAATTGCGCAGCTCGAAACGGGCGTGAACGCCGCCGAAGCGATTCGCGCGGTGAAACGCCTTCAACATACCTATGGCCACTATCTCGAGTCCGGCCTTTGGGATGACGCGGCGGATCTGTTCACCAGCAAGGCTATCGGCGAATTCCCGAACGAGACGATCAATGGCAAGTCGAAGCTGCGCAAGCATTTCATGCGCGACGCGGGGCGCAAATCGGCGGGGCTCGCGACTGGCCAGTTGAACGTGCATCTCACGCTTCAGCCGATCATCACGCTCGGCTCCGACGGCAAAACCGCGAAAGCCACCTGGCACGAAATGGCGCTGCTCGGCGAGTTTGGCAAATCAGCGTCTTGGAAAGGCGGCATCTACGAGAACGAATACGTGCTGGAGAAAGGCACGTGGAAGATCAGCCGCCTGCGGTATTTCCCGCAGTACGAAGGCGGCTACGACGATTGGGGCCACAAAGCTCCGGCAAAATGGGCGATTCCGTATCACTTCGAAGCGGCTCATGTCGGTGTGACGATTCCGCAGGAGTTGCTGAGCACACCTGCTGCAGACTCCATCAAGGCCGGCAAGGCGAATGCTTCCGGCGCTGAAGCCTCAACGAATCTCGCGAGACTCATCTCGCGTCTGCAGCGGCTCGACGACGAAACCACCATCCGCAATCTGCAGCACGGATATGGCTACTACCTCGACCGCAAGAGGTGGGATGACGTCACCGATCTGTTCGCCGATGACGGTTCACTCGAGCTCGCGAATCGCGGCGCCTACGTCGGACGCGAGCACATTCGCCGCGCGCTCGAAGCAATCTACGGCCCTTCGCCGCTTCGCGAGGGCGAGCTGTTCGATCACATCAATCTGGCAACTGTGGTCACGCTCGCGGCAGATGGTCTCAGCGCGAGCGCGCGCACGACGCAGCTCAGCATGCTTGGTGTGAACGGCGAATATGCGCAGTGGGAAGAGGGCACGTACGAGAATTCATTCGTGAAGGACAGCGGAGTGTGGAAGGTCAAGGCGATTCGCTACTACCCGCGGATGAGCACCCACTACGACATGGGATGGATGCGCGAGGGGCTCGCGGCGCCCGTCGCGGTGCCGAGCATGCCGCCGGACCGCGCGACGTCGCCTGTTTTTGCAAGCTACCCGACGGTCGATTACGTTGGCTTTCACTACTTGAATCCAGCGACGAACAAGCCGGTGGGCTATCCGGCTAGAACCGTCGTGCGAGTGCCGCTCGTGACGACGCAGCGAGACGGTTGGAAGAGCGACGCTGTGGCAGCCGCGTCGACTACGACCACGACCGCCGAAATCCCCCCGGAAAAGCTGTCTTCAGCCGTTGACACCGCCGAGCGCGCGCTCAACAACGTCATCGCGGTCGATGCCGTCGAAAATCTGAACAGCTCGTACGGGTACTATATCGACGAGTCCGCGTGGGACAACATGGCTGACACCTACGCAAAAGACGGCAGCAAGGAAATCACCGGCGCCGGCGTCTACGTCGGCCCCGATCGGATTCGCAAAGTGCTCAATCTTCGCGGACCGCGCGACGGGCGCAATCCGAGGTTCTTCACGATTCACCAACTCACGCAGCCGGTAATTCATATCTCCGCGGACGGCGCGCACGCGAACGGTCGTTTCAGGCTGTTCCAGGCGGGCGGCAACGCGGATGGCTCGTCGGGCTCCTGGATCGGCGGCATCTACGAGAACACCGCCGTGAAAGAAAATGGCGAGTGGAAGTTTGGTCGGCAGGAGCTGTACCACATTTTCAACGCGTCCTATCGCAATGGCTGGGCGCGCGTGGGCACGGTGACTACGATGAAATCCTCGAGCGGACCGCTTGCCGACCAACGCAGCGTGCGCGGCGGCGGAATCACACAAGGTCTTGGCGGTGCGCTGTCGGCGCCGCGCTTCGTGAACGAGTTTCCACCAGATCGGCCCATCCGCGTGCGCCAGTATGCGTTTCCCGAAATCGTCGAACCGCCGTTCCATTACAAGAATCCTGTAACTGCGCGTATGCCGCCGGAGCTGGTGCCGTAGAGGATTCGCAGCGCGAGTTCACTCTCGCCAAATCGCGCGACTCCGTGCTAGCGTCGGCTGTCTGAGTCGGCCTGACGGCTGCTCATCAAGAAAAAACGCGTGGGGTCAAAAATGACCCCGTTCGCCGGGGAGAGCGGCTACACGCTCTGCCATATCGGAGTCGCACACCATGGCATCGAGAAAAACCCAGTCCGCAAAAACGCAGTCGGCAAGGGGCAAGACAAAACCGAAGGCAGCACCGAAAGCCGATTCGAAGAAGCGCCTGCACGACGCGCGTCCGGACACAGTGGACTTTCGGGATCAGCTCTTCGTTCCCACGCTCGTAGAGGTGCCTCTCGAGCGCCCGCTAGAAGAGTTCCTCAAGCGTTATCGCGACGCGACTCGCCAGAGCGTACCTATCCTGGATCAGGGCGAGGAAGGCGCCTGTACCGGCTTCGGCCTTGCAGCCGTGTGCAATTACCTGCTGGGCACACGCAGCTTCGGCGCGAAGAACGAAATCGTCAGCGCACGCATGCTGTACGAAATGGCAAAGCGCTACGACGAGTGGCGCGGCGTGGACTACGACGGCTCCAGTGCCCGCGGCGCGATGAAAGGCTGGCACAAACACGGCGTGTGTCTCGAGAAGGCATGGCCCTACACGACCGTCCATGCAGATCTGGACCTGAGTAACGACAGAGCGGATGACGCTGTGAAGCGTCCGCTCGGTGCCTACTTCCGCGTTAACCACAAAGACATCGTGGCGATGCATGCAGCGCTCGCCGAAGTGGGAATTCTCTACGCGACTGCAGACGTACACGAAGGCTGGGATGAAGAGAACGTCGATCCCCGCACGGGTGTCATCAAGCATCACCCGACTCGCACGGGCGGTCACGCGTTCGCGATTGTCGGATTCGACCGGGCGGGGTTCTGGATTCAAAACAGCTGGGGAAAATCCTGGGGCAAGCGAGGCTTCGGCCACTTGAGCTACGTGGACTGGCTTTCGAATGGCTACGACGTCTGGGTCGCTCGGCTTGGTGCTCCCATCTGCTTGGACGACATGCCAGTTCTGGGTGACAAGGCCGGAGCGATGCGCACCGCGAAGGTGTCCTTCCCAGACCTGCGCCGTCACATCGTGAGCATCGGTAACGATGGTGGGCTGCGTGCGAGTGGCACGTATGGAACGACTGAAGAAGACGTGCGCCGCATTTTCCGCGAGACGATCCCGACTGTGACGCAGGGCTGGAAGAAGCCGCGCATTCTTCTCTACGCGCACGGTGGGCTGGTGCCGGAAGAGAACGCCATTCAGCGTGTGCAGGACTATCTCAAGCCGCTGTTGGACGCCGAGGTCTATCCCGTCGCTTTCATCTGGAAGACGGATTTCTGGAGCACGCTCAAGAACATCCTCGATGACTGCGTGAAGAGCAGGCGTCCCGACGAGCGCATGGGCAGCTCAAAGGACTTCCTCTTGGATCGTATGGACGACACCCTGGAGCGTCTCGCACGCTTGCTTGGCGGCAAGAAAGTGTGGGGTGAGATGAAGGAGAACGCCGCACTCGCGTCAATGCGCGAGGCAGGCGGTGCGCGTCTCGTGGCACGGTGTCTCGCGGAGCTTGCAGCGAAACAGTCCATCGAACTGCACGTTGCAGGTCACAGTGCGGGAAGCATCTTCATGGGCCCGGTGGTGCAGCTGCTCACGAGCGCGACGGACGCGCCGATTCCTGCGGAGAGCCTCAAGGACGAAACGGACCGCGTCTGGGAGCCCATCAATGGGCTCGGCTTGACGATCAAGACCTGCACGCTGTGGGCTGCGGCCTGCACTGTCGGGCTTTTCAAGGAGACGTATCTGCCGGCGATCGAGAGCGGGAAGCTCGGTGCGCCAACGCTCTTCAGTCTTACAGACTCCGCTGAACAGGACGACAACTGCGCGACGATCTATCACAAATCGCTGCTATATCTCGTGTCGAATTCTTTTGAGAAAGAAGCGCGCAAGTTCTTCCAGAAAGATGGCTGGCCGATTCTCGGCATGGACAAGTTCATCCAAAAGGACTCTGTGCTGCGCAAGCTCGTGAACGACGAGACGATCGACTACGTGCTCGCACCGAACGCGGAAACAGAGGGCAGCATCGACGCATCACGCGCCAGTCATCACGGGGACTTTGACGATGACCGCGCGACAGTGCTCGCGACGCTCGCACGTATTCTCGGCCGTAAGAACGTAGAGGGTGTGATGACGTTCGAGCACTCGGCCCGCTCGGCGGGAGAGCGGCGCAGGCATTTGTTCGAGCAGACGGAGATCGGTGCGGCGTGATCACAGCGGGGGGCCATGCGCGCGTCCATGCGCGCGAAAACGGCGTCCAGCCCCCTTGCTTGTCCCCGAGCCGTCTTGAAGACAAGCCATCCCTGACGGAAATTTCAGTGGAGCTTCGTGAGTCGCCTCGACTCGAAGCTCCACTGCGGATACAGCGCGAGGGATCTTACAGGCGGGTTTTGCTGTCTACAAAGAAACCGAGACCAAGGTCCTAGACGATAGATGCGAAATTCGACAGACGTCTCAATGTGGCGCTGCGCCTAGTTGGCGCGCCAGCTTGTCTTCACCAAAGAACCTCATCAGCTCTCTCGCATACGCGTCTGCATTCTGTGTGTCGAAGCCGCCGCCCACGGCAGTGCTGGCAATGTGCGGGTCACGAATGACCAAGGGTCGTCGCGTGTAGCGATTGAGCTCATCGACCACGAAGCTCAATCCCTCACCATCGAACACTACTTTTCCTGAGCTCCATCGCAGCCGCGTGGCCGCTTGCTTCAGTCCCACGCGTGAGACCTTGGTGTGATCGTTGTGGACGACGATCTGTTCACCAGGCTCCAGCGTGTGCCCGATAGGTTCCGCGCCTAACGGGATGCCGAACACCTCGTCCCTACGCAGGACGAGCACGCGACCTTCGACGACCAGCGTCTCCACGCGATCTTCGCCGCGAACACGTACAGAGAACTTGGTGCCGACTGCGCGTGACGTGACTTGCTGCGCGTTCACCTCGAAAGGCCGACTGGCATCGCGCGCTACGTTGAACAACGCTTCGCCGTGTACCAGAACCACTTCGCGTCGCTCCGCATTGAACCGCACGCGGATTTCGGTGTTGGTGTTCAGGTCGACGGCGCTGCCGTCCAGCAGTACGAGATGCCGCCGCTCTCCAACCTCTGTGGAGTAACTTACGCCGTCATCCTGCTGAAACCACACGGAGGCGCTGAGTGCCCCGATGCACGCTGCGATTGCGCCCAGCGCGAACTTCATGGTTCCTCCGCCGCCCATCCATCCGAGCCAGCTACGCTTCTTTTTCAGGAGGTCGGGGTTCGCAGTTGTTCTGTCATACGGGCGCAACCTGCGGAGCATTTCCATGCGTTTCCACGCGACCGCAGCCTTCTTGAACGCCACGCGATGGCGCATGCTGCGTGACATCCATTGTTCACAGTCGGCCTCCGCGCTCGTCGTTCGCAGGGCGTCCATACGCACGAGCCACTGCATGGCCTGCGCCTCGAGCTCGCATGCTCTGTCTTGACTACTTGCCACTTTTGCCTCCAGTCCTTGGCGAAAGCGATAGAAGAAATCGTTAGTTCGAGTTCTCGCGTGTCCCGACGAGGCGAATGACCTCGGTATCGTCTCCATCGCTCGTAGGCGAGGGGAATGCGCGCACGCCCAGCGTGCGTTCGAGGGCGGCAATGAAGCTCTCCGGGTCGGTCGCTTCGAAGCCCCCCCCAATGCGGAGATTCTCGATGGAAGGATCGGCAATCACCATCTGCCGACGGTTGTATCGATTGAACTCCGCGACGACGTCCTTCAGTGTCTGTCGCTCGAACCAGAGGCGGCCCTCTGTCCAAGACAGCTTGCGGTCGACGTCTGCTTCCGCAACCCTCTGAACCTGTACGCGCTTGGCATTGATGACAACGGCTTCGCCCGCAGACAGCGTGCTGGTGGAGGCGGGCAGTACAGCGGCACGCTCCAGCGGCTTCTCACTCTTGGGCGGATCGATGGCGACGCGGCCTTCCTTCACCAGGACTTCCACGTCCTTCAGTCCGCTGGCACCCACTTCTCTGGAATCACGCACGCGTACGGAGAACTCGGTGCCGACTGCGCGGACGACCGTAGTGCCTGCCTGAACGTCAAACGGCCGAAGCTGGTCGTGCGCCACTTTGAACAGCGCTTCACCGCGCTCGAGCACGATGTGGCGCAGCTCTGCGGTGAGCTGAACGCGAATCACGCTGTTGGTGTTCAGGTTGATGACGCTGCCATCGTCCAGGACGATGCGTGAGAGGCCGCCGAAATCCGTTGTGTACTCGTGCCAGCCGGTGCGCTCGTGCGCCAGCCACATCATCACGCCGACCGCCGCAAACACGAGCGTTGTCGCGACAGCAAGACCTGCCAGCATGCGACCCCTGCGGGCGCTCGACACGACGTTGGCCTCGATGACTTCGGTAAGGGGCGCTTCTGACGGATGAACGAGATCTGGCTGACTAACGACGACGGCCGTCGGCGTGGAACGCGTCTCTTCCCGTGCCGGATATTCCTCCATGGGAACCGGAGAAAAAGGCGAGTGCGACAGGAGGTTCTCGTCGACGTCGCCATCGAGCGGCCTCAGGCGCCTGAGACTATCGGCACGTTTCCACGCGATCTCGAGGCGCAGATAGGCTGCCCTGGCGCGCGGATCCGAGGCGATCCAGGCGTCAAACTCGGCCTGCATTTCTGCAGACAAGGGGCCGTCGTCTCGCTTGACGAGCCACGCGGCAGCTTGTGCTTCAAATTCTAGTGCAGTAGTCATTCGTCAGCGATTCGCGACCTCAGCCTCTTCGTGAGGGAAGGGCCTCGTCCCAAGCTTTGGACGTCGAGGTCGTCGGCCTGCGCGTACCAGCGCGCAGCTTGGATCAGTAGCTCTTCCACTGCTCGTTCCGGTATCCCTAGCCGGCCGGCGATCTCCCTGCCGGAGTAGCCATACACTTTGCGCAGCGTGAACACCTGTCGGCAGACCAGCGGTAACCCACTGGCGAGCTTCGCCATTTGGGCCAGCTCCCGGCCGGTATCGTTCACAGTTTTTTGCGCTTCTGACATTCTGGACGTGCGCCAGCGTGGAAACCGTTATGGGTCGATTTCGCGGTTTCAGTGCAGCAGGGGAGCCATTGTGCCTCAAGCGTGCGGGGACGAGGGGCCTCAAATTCGGGCCCAATCCCCTCGGTTTCCCCACTAACGGAAAACGCAGCGGGGGACGTCTACCGTTTCTAATAGTCGGTTCGGGTCGGCTTTACCTTTTGTGCCGGGTCCATTTGCGCGGCCACAGCCTCGATATTCTCCGCGCCCTGGCTCATGAACTTCGTGTAGCCGCGTACAGCGTCTCCCTCCGCCTGCTCGAAGTACTTGAGGAGTGGCGCGGTGGCCAGCCACGGGGCCTCTGCTAGCCCCAAATAGACGCGGTGGCTGCTCCACGGATACGCAGCGGGATCCGCCGTCAGGCCCGCCTTGAGGGGGGCCAGGTGAATATGGCGTACCAAGTCCACTAGTGCGGTCTGGCCGTCGACCTTCACTCCGCGACACTTCTGCTCGAAGTGGGAGCCCGTCAACGCGACCTCCCGTTCCAGACGTTGGGCGTGTTGTTTGGCAACCCGCTGAGAGAAACGGCTGATGGATATATCCGATATTTCGACAGCGAGCCGCGCCTCGGCAACCAGCCAGCAATACCCATACACGGTGACACCACATTCACGAGCCGCCTCCGCGATCACCGCAGTGAAGTGATCACGATCTTCGTTCGTATAGAACAGGGGCTGCCGGCCTCCGCCCCGCAGGACTACGTAATAGATCTCGCTGGGTTCACTCATGCGGGAAAGAAGACCGCCTCTTCGGGCTTAACTGACTACAACTGGGGAAGGGCGGCGGTTTATCTCACCCAGGCGCGAGAAAGAATCGAGACAAGCCGCAATACCGTATGCAGTCGGCGCAGCGCCGGCCGCGGCGTTGGACCGCAGCGCCGACCGAAGCGGCGAGGGCCCGAAGCAGCGACGTCCCAGCCGGTCGGCCTATGCGGTCACGTCGGGCGCGTAGGGCGGGCGACGGGCGCTGACAGCCGAGCGCGCGGTCGTACGGCAACCGTTCGCTCGTTGATGAACTCGTACGTGAGGCCGCTGCCCTCGAACATCCGGATCAGCGCCTCTTCGGGATCGAGCTGGCCGCTGACCTCGCGTGTGGTGAAGTTGCGGATGGCGTCGAAGTCGAAGAGCACCTGCAGGCCGGTCTGCCGGAAGAACTCTGCCAGGGCTGCTGGTGCGGCACTGGCGGCGATCCTCAGTCGCAACTTGTCTAGTTTGCTAGCAGCACTGCGCCGAACGGCGAATGCAGCGGCGAGGGCCGCAATACCGACACCCATCACGACGCGGCGTGCGGGACTGGCTGGCTGCTGAACGGGCGTCCGTCGGCTCATTTTTCTCGTCTCTGAGACGCGACGAGTCGGATGGTGTTCGGGTCTGCGCCATCGTCGCTCAGCGGATAGACGCCGAGCTCGCGCAGGGCTTTTACGAACGCGTCGACGTCCGTCGCCGAGAACTTGCCACCAATCGTGAGTGAGCTGATGGTGCGGTCCGCAATCACCAGTTTCCGGTCGTTGTAGCGGTTGAACTCGGCGATCGCGTCCGTCAGCGGATCTCCGCTGAATTCGAGCTGGCCAATGGTCCACTGCAACTGGCGATCCATGTCGGCTGCTTTCAGGTCACGGAGCACCATGCCGCCGCTGGAGATGCGTGCGTATTGGTACTGTCGAACAGTGGCGGTGCCGACCGTTACCTGTCCGGATCGCACGAGCAGATCTACGTTGCGCGCGTCGCGAACACGGACGGAGAAAACAGAAGCGCGCGTGGTCATGGCAAACGCGCCAGCGAGGACTCGCAGCGGCCGCAGGCTTGCACGTCGGAGCTCGAAGAGCGCTTCTCCATGATCGAGCACGGCTTCGCAGAGTTGTGCGCTGTTAGTGACGGCCAGACCCGTGTCCGTGTTGAGTTGTGCTGAAGCATGCTCGCCCAGAACGATAGTGCGAAGCTCGCCGAGTGCTGTCGAATACACCTGCAGCGGGAGCGACTCGGCATGAACCCAAGCGCTCATGAGTGTCATAGAGCTCATGAGCGCGACGGCTGCGGTGGCGAACAGTGCTGCGAAAATCGTCTTTCTGCGCGCATGGCCAATCCTCGCCATCTGAATCCTTCATGGTGTCCGCACCGTTGCGGTGTCCTGTTCAAGGAGACGGGCAGCCACTGTGATTCCGTTAGATTGGGTCGAACGTGGCATCTCGCCTGCGCGATGCACATGCGAATTGCGCAAGGGGCAGCCAATAGTCTTGCTCTGACACCGGCGCCGACTCGTTGGTGCTCCTACGGGTCACCGGTGTGTTCCAGGCGCGAACTGAAGGACTTACTGCGCACTCGGTCTCACGTGCCCACATCCGCGAGCGCGAACGTCAAACTCGCATTGACGCCGCAGCCGCCGGTCACCACCTTCAACGGCGCTCGAAGCTGACAGGGATCGTCGATGAAGGGCAAAGGACTGGGGCCATCGTTCTCCGTCCGCGACTGGCGCACGTCGCCTGTTCGCGGACCGCTCACGACACGGCTCACGAGGACGATGGGATTTGTTGAGTTGTCGCAAGCGCCAGGTGTGGCCGGTTCGATAGACACACCTGATGCGTTCGATCCGGAATTGCCGGGCATCGAGCCGACACCGCATTGAATTCCCCGCCCTCGTGCCCCTTCGAGCGCCTCGGCGCGGCAGACGCTGGCGTATAAACCAAAAACCCAACCTCTGTCACAGAGCGGCCGCGGCCGCCTCTCCATGCCGGTCTCAGGCAGGCACAGCGGCATTCTGTCCGCTGTGCCTGGCACTTTCCGCATTCCGGCGGGTCACCGCTCCTGCTTCGAGTGCACCACCTCGGTCACTCGATTCACCATACGTTGGTCATGCAGTACCCAGCTCGCGCCCGGAGTTGTTTGATCTTCGAATCAAAAAGAAGGCCTCGGCATCGATGCACTGTGGTTGACCTATTGCACGCATAGCGCTCCGGGATAAGTGCAACGGCGACGGATATGTACAACCGCGTCCCATCGCGTCGTGACGCCGGAAAGCGCTGGAAAGCAAGCGCACTCCTAACGACCGAGCCCCCTCTATTGATTCCTCCGCGCGCTCCCTTCAGGGTTCCGCTCACCGTCGCAAGACGGATTTTCTCGACCCGTCAGACAAGGAGTGCTCGATGTCGAACGTCCAATGGAAGGACCCGGCGCGCCGGGCGCACTGGTCGACCCCACTTGAGACGGAGGCGGGGCGGCACCCGCATCGCATGGAGCATCCGAAAGGATCTCTCACGCGACGCAGGTCCGAGGCCTTCGATGGTCCCGCACGGCGCCCAGCGCCGACAGCGGATTCATGGAACCGATCATCATTGTCGATTCAAGGAGACTGCCGTGAGTAATGCGAAAGTTGAAAATGCACAGGGAAAGCCGGTTGAGAAGATTCCGCTGCTGGACTGCGGACAGGCGTCGAAGGTCACCAAGGGCCTGCCATTTCTGATCCTGTTCGAGTTCGCGACGCCGCCATTCGACCGGGCGCTGCTGTTTTGATGACTGCGCCTGATTCACTGGAACAGGTGGAGATTCGCCTGCGTCGATAGCGAATTTCCGTCTGGCGGAAGTCGCGCCTCACAATAGAAATAAAAGCGATGCCGCAGTATTTTTTGGCACGCCACGTGTTCGTCTGCCTGCAAGGTGAACACGTGGTGTTTCTCGATATCCGTAAAGATCGATACTTTGCCCTGGAGGCTGCGCGCACTGCAGGCCTCGACGAGTTCGTAGCCGGGTGGCCTGTGCCCTCTCACACCGATGCGGCATATGCCCTGCACACCGCGGATGGCGGCGTGGTGCAGATTTCCAGGTCGGTAGACCGTAGCGCCCCCTCAGCAGTGATCTCATTGCTGCTGGAGAAAGAAATCCTCGTCGAGGCGCCGGCGCAGGGCAAGAGTGCTGTTCCCGTCAAAGCAGAACCCTCGCGAGCTGACCTCGCAGCTGAAGCGCTCGAAGAGGACGTCACGGTCGGTGCCCGCACGGTGTTGAGATTTGCTTCCTCCGCGATGCGGGCGTCGCTGATCCTCAAGTACCGCACCTTCGAAATCGCCGTCGAGCGAGTGAGGGCGCGCGTCGAAGCAGCGTGTGGGCGCGCGGAGATCGTCGATAAGGATCGGCTGCACCATCTCATAGGTGTGTTCTCGAGGTTGCGTCCGTACTTCTTTACATCCAAAGACGCGTGTCTGTTCGATGCCTTGGCGCTGAGCGAGTTTCTCGCCCATTACCGTATCTATCCGCATTGGGTATTCGGCGTTCAGGCGCGACCCTTCGCTGCGCACTGCTGGCTGCAGCTCGGTGATCTCGTGCTCAACGACACCGTCGAACACGTCAAACGCTATACCGCGATCATGGTTGTCTGAGCGGATTCCAGCGTGTACCGCTATTTCGTCCTTGCATGGGACGCCCGGAACTCCGATTGCGTAGCCACTGCGCAGTGGGTCGCGCAGCGTTTGCAGAAGGCGGATGGCGCCTGGAAACAAGTCGCGGACGAACCAGGTCTCCTTGCGTTTCACGCCGGCGCTGGCGGCGTTGGCGCAACCTCGCGCGAGCAGGTCACTTCGTGTGAGACACGGGGTCTCACCGGGCGCAGGCGCGGGGTGCTGTTGGGTCGGCTGTTCCGACTCGGGCACGAGCTCGAGCCCCACGATCAGAACGAGCCACTCGATGCCATCGAGTCCGAGCGAATCTGCGATACGGGCGGCAAGCATCTGCTGGAGAGCTATTGGGGCCGCTACGTCGCGATCATTCGCGAAGGCGCCAATCAGGGCATCCGGGTGCTGCGCGATCCCACGGGCGGATTGCCGTGTTTCATCACGGAGTACCGCGGCGTTCACATCGTCTTTTCTGACATCGGCGCCTGCTTGTCGCTCGGGTTGCTCACGTTCTCGATCAACTGGAGGTTTGTGGCGTCGGTTGTGCCGTACTCCGCGCTGCAGATCCGCGAGACGGGAATCACGGAGGTGCAGGAGTTGCAGCCTGGCGAGCGAGCAACGATCAATGGAAGTGTTGAGTTCTCTCTCCTGTGGGCGCCCTCCGAAATTGCCTCGCGGGGTCGTATCACGGAGCCAGCCGTTGCGATCGCGGCTATTCGCGAAACCGTGAAGATTTGTGTCCACTCGTGGGCGTCGCTGCATCGGTCGGTGCTCCACAACCTCTCTGGCGGGTTGGATTCGTCAATCGTGTTGGGGTGCCTGCGCAGCGCGCCGAACAATCCACACATCACTTGCCTGCATTTCTACGCATCCGCCAGCGAAGAAGACGAACGGGAATACGCGCGCCTCGTCGCACGTCACATGAGCGTCGAGCTCGTGGAAGCAGATATGGACCCGTCTGCGGCTCGTCTGGACCGTCTCCTCTCGATACGCCTCGCGCCCAAGCCCTGGTTCTACATCTACGATCTCGTGCATAGTCCGATCGAGGCGCGGATACAAAACGAGCACGGTGCGACCGGATCGTTTTCGGGTGGTGGCGGCGACGGGCTGTTCCTGCAAGCCCGCGCGGACCTGGCGGTTGCGGACTACCTTCGCCACCGAGGCTACCGCCCTGGCGTCTTTGGAGTGGCTCTCGACGCGGCGCGCATCAACCGCGCTTCCGTGTGGCCCACGTTACGCGAGGGCATCGCACGTCATTTGCGGCGCCCGTCGAACAATATGCTGGCGCAGTTCGGAGACCCGCGCTCGCTGATTCCACGTGACGTCTACGAACGCGCTCGAAACGACGACAGCTTGTTCCACCCGTGGATTCAGGCCGCCGTCGGCTCTGCACCCGGTCTGCTCTGGCAGATCCTGAGCCTTTCCGTGCCGGCGCCTTTCTATGATTCATTCGGCGGGCCGACGGAAATCGAACGAACGCCGGTGCTCGTGTCGCAGCCGCTGATCGAGCAGTGTCTGAGAATACCGAGCTATGTCTGGATTACCGGGGGCCGGGATCGGGCCATCGCCCGCAAGGCGTTCGCGGATGTGCTCCCCCGAGCCGTGGTTCGCCGTACCCAGAAGGGCCTGATCGATCGTTACAATCGGCAAATGCTCGACGGGAACGCGCAGTTCCTGCGCGAGATGCTTCTCGATGGAATGCTGGTGAAGGCAGGTCTGCTGGATCGTGCGCGACTCGAGAGCTGCCTGGCCGCCGAAGGATCCTCAGCCAGCTTCGAATATAACGAAGTGCTGCGTCAGCACCTTTGCACGGAAGTCTGGCTCCAGCGGTGGTCGGCCGTTACCACTTCTTCCTGATACTCAGGCTGACGACCCGGCCGATCAGATCGCCGTTCTCCTGGTCGTATCCGATTCCGACTACGTTGTTGACGAAGGGCGGCGAGCGGTCAAAGAGATTGTCGACACCCAACGACAGCGTCGTGCCGTCGAGCAGCGCCTGGTTCAGCTGGTAGGACGCGTGCAGATCGAATGTCGTCCACGAGGCGATGTGCCGTCGCTCAGCAGTGGATTTATCCGTGTAATCGTTCTGGTAGTTGCCATACGCTGACAGGCTGAACGGCCCGTATTCCCAACGCGCCGAGCTTCTCATGCGCAGATTCACAGGATTGCTGGGAGTGCTCACCCGATTCACGAGCGGCAGGTAACTCGCCGTGGAACCTGCGAACCGCAGAATGTACGTGCCGTTGACGTTGAACGACAACCGTCCGAGCGCCGAGTCGCGCTCGTAGCGCGCCAGCAGATCGAGGCCGCTCGTTTTCACGGAGGCATCATTGCGATTGCGCAGGTCGACGATCGCCACGACCGGCAAGCTGAGGCACGGAGCGACCGAGCCCGCTTTGGGAGCGCGTGAGCAGACTTCTTCTCGAAACGCCTCCGAGGGATCGCGTGTGACCAGATCGCTGAGAGACTCGTTCGATAGCAGATCGGTCGTAATCTCGGACGAGCTCATCCGATCGACGAACGCGGTGTTGAAGTAAGTGAAGGCGATGGCATTACCACGATGCTCGGGAGATTCGAGCTCGATGCCAGCCGTCCAGCTGTGTGCGTTCTCCTCGCGCAGATCCCTGTTATTACCTGCCCAGAGCAGCACGAGTTGGTTCTGGCCCGTCTTCGGATCGAACGTCGGGTAGTACGCGTAGGCATTTGTGCTTTCGTCCAGGCTCAGCAAGCCTGGTGGGCGAAAGGACTCGGAGTACGTGCTCCGCAACGTCAGACCGTTTACGGGCACCCACGCCAGGCCTAAACGGGGCGCCAGTGTTTTGCCGAAGTCGTCGTAGCGCTCCAGGCGCTCTGCGAACGAAAGATCCAGCGAGTGGATGCCGCGCATTGAATTTTCGTGGCCTACCAGGGGCACCTGGAGCTCCGCGAAATACGACGTGACGGTTCGATCTCCCGCGGAATGCTGCGACGTATTGGGATTGGCGGCGCTGCTGAAAGTATCCGCGCGGAACTCTTGCCGTCGCCAGTCCGCCCCGAGCGTCAGCGTCATGTCATTTCCGAAAATCGAGAACATCGGGCCTGCACCTGTGACGCCGCCGGACATCACATCGGATCGGGTGTTTGACAGTGCATTGGCGCGCAATCCCTCCAGCGTCGCGATGTTCGTATTCGATCCGTCGCTGAACGGATTGAACGCGGTGGCCGGATCGGAGTCCGCCAGCGCGCGCGCCAGGGCTGATTGGTTGACCTGGTTTTCTAGGTCGACACGAACCCGTTCCGATGCGTAAGTGGCCGCCGTGGTGATGGACCAGCTGTTGCCGAGCTTCCAGTCGAGCCCGCCCGAAAGGTGATTGGAGGTGACGCGCCCGGTGGACAGCATCGGGCCGAGATCCTGCAGAAAGCTGTATTGCATGGGCAGCGTCGTCGTGAAGCCTTCCGGAAAGAAGGCATTGGACGTCGGCACCATGAGCGGGCTCGCGTAGCCACTGCTATTGCCGTGATTGTTGCGGCGGGTGAAGAGCGCGTCGGCGAACAGATCGACGCTGTCCGAAAACTCGTAGCGATGCGTTCCGAAAACACTCCAGCGCTGCTGCGACGACAGGATATCGGCGCCTGCATAGCGGTTCTGCCCGTTCGGCGCGCTGGCGATGAAGTCGGCCGCGGTCAAGGACGTGCCGTCCTGGCCGCGAGGAACCGCGAGCACGGTGTTTCCGAGCACGATGTTGCCCGGGCCGGACTGCAGCGAGTCGAAGTTCGTGCCGCCGAACGCGCGCAGGTCACTCCGCGCCTGGTCGCGGCTCGAGGCGGCGAGGTTATCGCGCGAGAAGAAGTCGAAGGCCAGCATGCTGTGCGACTGCGCGGTATTCGTGCCGAAGAGCTGCGACACATAGTTCTGATTGAGCCGATCCTGCGTCGTGGTCCCGAAATAGCCCTCGGACTCCCAGCCTTCGAAACGATCCCGCATCACGAAGTTCACGACGCCGCCGACGGCATCTGCGCCATAAAATGTCGAAGACGCATCCGGAAGAATGTCGACGCGCTCGACCGCGGCGAGCGGCAGGTTCGATACGTCCACGTAGAGTCCCAGCGTGCCCGAGCCCGGCAATCGCCGTCCGTTCATCAACACCAATGTCGAGCCCGCGTCGAGCCCGCGCAGGTTGATTCCCACCCCGCGCGAGTTGTTCGACTGCGCTTCGACTCCCACGGTGTACGTGTCTTCGGTCGGCCCGCCACCGAACACCTGCGGCAGGGTTCGGACCACGTCCGGTACGGTGATGAATGCAGGCGCGTCGATGTCCGCCCTGGTGAGGGAGATTGGGCGCGACCCTGTCTCCGCGAGCGATGCGACACCCTGCGATCGAATCGTCACCTCATCCAACCCCGAGTCCGCCACCCGCCGATCCTTCTCGTGCGCACGCGAAAGCGCTTTCACCTTCGGCACGGCCGTGCCCTGTGGCGCGCTGTCGGTTTGCGCCATGGTCAACGTCACCGTGATCGACTTGCCCCTGCTGTACTGATACCGGATGCCCGTGCCCGCGATCATTTTCTTGAGCGCGTCGAACGGCTTCATGTCGCCGTGCACCGGTGTCGTGGAGACCCCCTTCATGTCCGCAAACGGGAACAACACCTGGAAGCCGGACTGGGTGCTGAATTCGTTCAGGCGAAAGGCGGCCTCACCGGCTTCGATGTCGAACCGGTAAGCTTCGTCGGGGTTGCCGCCGCCGTCCGCCCACGTCAATGACGGGGCCATGCTCAGCGCGAGCGAGACGAATGCCATGGCTGTCGAGCGCCATCCCTGTGATCGCGCTTTCATTCACCCTGATCCATGTTCTTCGAAATAACCTTCCTGGTCGGCCGATCCTTGCACGGGCTCACCGCCCGTCCCTCATGGCACGCCGCTATCCAGCCGGATTGAGTCGGCGCCGAACGTGCGAGAGACGGCGTGTGACTTGATTCCAAACGTGCGGTCGAGTGCCCTCGCGAATCCATCGGGATCGGTTGCCTGGAAATTTCCGCCGATGCGCAGGCCGGAAATGTCTGGGTCACTCACCAGCAGCTTGCGGTCATTGTAGCGGTTGATCTCAGCAACCACGTCGCCGAGTTTCTCACCTTGGAAAACGAGCCGACCCGTGGTCCACATGAGACGGCCTGTTATGTCCTCAAGGGAAATGGTTGTTGCGGCGACGCGGCCGTTTCGCACGATGGCGACAGTGCCTGCGGAGTAGGTCTGCGAAGACGGAGGGTTGATTGCGATTCGTCCTTCCGACACGACGACGTCCACGCGATCTTCCGGCTTCTCGTCGTGCAATCGAACGGAGAACGAGGTGCCTACTGCGAGCACCGTTGTGCTGCCGGCATCCACGTCGAACGGACGCGTGGGATTCTTTGCGACATGAAACAGCGCTTCGCCTCGTACGAGATCGACGTGCCGCTCACCGGCGGAGTAACGCACGCGGACTTCGCTATCGGTGTTCAGCTCGATGGTGCTGCCGTCACCGAGCGAGACGCGCTGGAACTCACCGATCTGAGTTGTGTAGACATCTACCTTACTGCGCTCGACTACGTACCACGCTGCAAGGCCTGCGACCGCCGTCGCGGCGATGAGTGCGACTGAAGCGGCGAATCGGGATGCAGTGAAAGCCCTGAAGCGGCCGTTCGCACCGATGCCGCGCTGTGTAAGCGCACGGATGTGCTTCGCAGGCGTTTCGCGCTGAGTTCGGTAACTGCGGGCGGCTGCCCAGTCACGATCTGCATGAACGGGCTTGTCGTTCGATGCGACAACTCGCAGCGGGGACGTTTCTTCTGCGTTGGCGTCGCGGGCACCGTCGCCCTTGGCGTGCGCGTCGTGGAGCGAGATCTCGCGTCCTTCGAGCCTCTCGTCTTCAGAGGGCTCGGACTTCCACCGCATGGGATCCAGCAGGTCCTCGTCCACGGGTCCGCTCAGCGGTGCCAGCCTGCGCAAGGCATCCGCCCGGCGCCAGGCGACGGACAGTCGTAGAAACGCGGCACGATGACGCGGACTGGCGGCGAGCCAGACGTCCAGAGCAGCCCATTCTTCTGGAGTGCCGCGCAGATCGATGCGCGTGACCCACTCCGCTGCTTTCTCTTCTATCGATTCCCAAGTATCGGCCGAGTTGGAAACATCATGATGCGCTTTCGTCATAGATCTTCATGCGACGACGCAGCTTCGCGAACATTCCGTTGTCTTCTTTGGCAGTCTTCGGCGATTCGAACAGAACCTGCGCGCAGCGCCGGGCCGCCTTCGTCAAATGTTGCTCGACGGTGTTCTCCGAAATCTGCAACCGTTCCGCAATCTCCTTCTGGCTGTATCCATAGACCTTGCGCAGTGTGAACACTTGCCTGCAGCGCGCGGGGAGTTGCTCCACGGCGCTGGCCAAGAGCGACAGCTCTTGGTGTGCGTTCACGATCTCTTCGATCTGCGCCCCCTCGTCCAACACATCCAGGGCTTCCATGTCGGCCACCAGATCGATCGGGACGATCTGCCGGTGGCGCAGCCAATCCAGGGCGACGTTGCGTGCAACGGTGAGACAGAAAGCGCGCATCGAACGAACGTTCGGCTGCGCTGTGCTGCCGGCGACCAGCAGTCGGGCGTATGTCTCCTGCAGAAGCTCTTCGACGTCGGAAGCGTTGCGCGAATATCGGTACAGGCAGGCGCGCAAGACACTTTCGAACTCGAGAGCGTGGAGGAGAAAACGATCCTCTATTTTTGCCACGCGAGACCCCGTTTGACTCGTTCCTCCCTCCGTGTCATTCGCCGCGACTTCTTCCTGTCGCTAACGACGCCATCCTCTGGTGCGGCGCTGATCTTACTCGCAGAAAGTTCGTCACGGAACCGAAATAACGGAAACGCGCGTGGGCTCCGTCTTCGAATGCATAGGGATGTGTGTCTCTAGCATCCGCACGCAGATGCGGCCGCATTCAACGATAGCCACGGTCGGCTCCTTGTCAGGGTCGAGAAGGTGACTGTGGTGAGACGCCCGCTGCCGGCTCACGCCTGCAGCGGGCGTTTACACTTAATGCCAATCCGCGCAGCCGGATATCCTCACACCCACCTTTTTCCGCGATAGATGTGTGCGAATGCCTTCTTCTTCGCGTTGCAACGACTTCGGAGTTGCATTGCGCGAGTGCTGGGATGGCCACGCGATCGCGCGGGGTGATGACCTGCCCGGACATGCACTTGCGCTTGAGATGTCAGATACTGATGACGTCTGGCTGATACCCATGACGTCGCTCGCACGAGGGACGCGGAGTCGAGTGGATCACTGATCCACCGCCTCTGGTTCTCATCCGCACCCTGTCCGGCCATGACGCTCCGTCACGGAAACGAACGAGCCTGCATCGAGACGTTCGTCTATCCCAGGTGATGGAGCCTCAGTCCGTGCCAGAGCTTGGGAATTCTGCCGGTACATAACTTGCTCGGCTCAAGCTGAGGGAAAATATTCATGGCACTCCATACATTCTGCGCGGCGCTCACCGGCGTCGTGTTACTCGGCTTAGGCGGTTGTCAGACCGTGCAGACCACCGAATCCGGCGTCGTCGGCGTAGACCGCAAGCAGCGCATGCTCGTCTCCGAGCAGGAAGTGGAGAAGGGCGCAGCTGAGGCGTACGGCCAGGAGAAGAGCAAGGCTCAGGCGGAGGGCAAGCTCAACTCGAACTCGGCGCTGACATCGCGTGTCCGCAATGTTTCGCAGCGGCTGATTCCTGGAACGGGCACCTTCCGATCAGACGCGCCGAGTTGGCCGTGGGAAGTGAACACGCTGACAACGAAAGAGTTGAACGCGTACTGCATGCCCGGCGGAAAGATCATGGTCTACAGCGGGCTCGTCGAGCAGCTGAATCTCACGGACGCGGAGCTCGCAGCAGTGATCGGCCACGAGATGGCACACGCGCTTCGCGAACATAGTCGCGAGCGCATCTCTCGCGCGTATGCCCAGCAGTTGGCGCTCGCGGGCGTGGCGGTTGTCACGGGTGCGGGCGAGGGGGCCATCAACCTGGCGAGCTCCGTCGCATCGGTCACCTTCCAGTTGCCTCATAGCCGTGAGCAGGAATCCGAAGCAGACACGATCGGCCTCGAGCTGATGGCGCGCGCCGGGTATGACCCGAACGCTGCGGTCAGCGTGTGGAAGAAAATGATGGCGGCCGAACAGGGGGGAACGCCGCAGTTCCTCAGCACGCATCCGTCGCCACAGACGCGCATCAAGGATCTTCAGGCACTCGTTCCCAAGGTGATGCCGGTGTATCAGAAGAACAAGAAATAAGAAGGCGTCGGGCCGACCCGCCGGCCGCCGCAACCGGGCGCTCCGCGTCAAATTCCACGCAAATCAGGGCGTTGCCATGTCGGCCGGCGACGTGATGCGCGATACTCCCGGCGTGAGCCAGAAAGCACGTGTCGTCATCGTCGGGTGTGGCTTCGGAGGACTGTTCTGCGCCAGGGCGCTGCAGAACGCGCCTATCGAGCTTACCGTCGTCGATCGCAACAATTACCACCTCTTCCAGCCCCTGCTGTACCAGGTTGCCAGCGCGGCTCTCGCGCCAGCAGACATTGCGCAGCCGATTCGCACGATTCTTCGCGGGCAAACGAATGCCTTCGTGATGCTGGGCGAAGTCGACGGGGTCGACCTCGCCGGCCAAAGCATTTTCGTCAACGGCTCGGCAGTTCCGTACGACTACCTCGTGCTCGCGCCGGGCGCCGTGGACAACTACTTCGGGCACAAAGACTGGGCTCAGTTCGCGCCCGGCATGAAAGAGGTGGAAGACGCCACGCTCATTCGCTCGCGCCTGCTCACTTCGTTTGAGGCCGCCGAGCTCGAACCGAATCCCGAGGAACGCGCGGCCCATCTGTCCTTCGTCATCGTCGGCGGCGGGCCCACGGGCGTGGAGTTGGCCGGTGCGATCAAGGAGCTGGCGGTCGACGTCATCCCGCGGGACTTCCGCGTCGCCGATACTCGCCGTGCGCGCGTGATCCTCATCGAAGCGGCGCCCCGCGTGTTGTCGGCGCTGGAGCCGGAGTCTTCCGAGCGGGCGAAAAAGCAGCTCGAAACGCTCGGCGTCGAGGTCTGGACCAACAGGCGGGTCACTTCGATTTTCGAAGGCGGCGTCACCGTCGATGGCCAGACGCTGCGGAGTTACAACGTCATTTGGGCAGCGGGTGTACGGCCGGCGCCACTCATTGAGACCCTGGTCAATACTCAGGGTGCGGAGCCTGGGCCCGGCGGCCGGGTGAAGGTGCAGCCGGACTGTTCGCTTCCCGGCCACCCGAACGTGTTCGTCATCGGGGATGCGGCGTTCCTGGTGGATTCGAAGGACGGCAAGGCTGTGCCGGGCGTCTCGCAGGGGGCGCTGCAGATGGGCAAGTACGTCGCGCGGATCATTCGGGAAGAGCAGGCGGGTGGAGCGCGCGCTTCCACCGTGGGCGCCTCGCCAGTTGCCGCCGCCGCAGCGCCTGTAGCAGGCCCAGCGCCAGCCGCCCCCGCGGCACACCCTCGCATTTCCGCAACTCCCAGCCCCACCCGCGCCCGCGGCTTCCACTACAAAGACTTCGGCTCCATGGCCACTGTCGGAAAATCCCGCGCCGTCGTGGAAATCGGCCCGTTCAGGTTCGGCGGCATCCTGGCGTGGTTCGCGTGGCTCGCGCTGCACATCACCGTGCTCATCGGCTTCCGCAATCGCATCTCGGTGCTGGTGTCGTGGATCTACGGCTACGTGTTCTTCCGCCGCGGCTCGCGGTTGATCACACGCTCTTACGACAAAGCCGGTCGCCCGGTGCCCGTGCCGTTGAATTCACCCGTGCCCGGCCCAAAACAGTGACTCATCCCTGTTACTCGTGAGCCCGGATTTGCCGACATTTGATTCACCGGTGCGACGTGGCTGAGCGCGCCCATGCCACCCAGCTGACGCCCGGCCGTTACGCGAACCGTCTCGGCGCGGGTGCCGCCGGTGCCGCTGCGGGCGCCACTGGCTCAACCGGTACCACCGGCGCCGTTCCGCCGAACGCCTTCAACTTCCGCAGCTTCTTCGAAGTCTTCAAATACAGCCGTCGCGCGATGGAGCTCGTCTGGAGCACCAATCGCGCACTCACCGTCGCCATCGCGCTACTCACGGTCGTCGCCGGTGCCCTGCCCGCAGCCGTTGCGTACATCGGATCGCTCATTGTCGATGCAGTCGTCGCCGCAGTTCGCGCCGGCGGCGTCGATACCGCGCGGGTCATCGAGCTGGTTGCGCTTGAGGGACTGCTGATTGCCGGCATCGCCGCCGCTCAGCGCGGCCTGTCGTTGTGCCAGTGGCTGCTGCGCGCGCAGCTTGGCCAGCGCGTCAACGTGATGATTCTCGAAAAGGCGCTTACCCTCGAGCTGCGCCATTTCGAAGACTCCGAGTTCTACGACAAGCTCACCCGCGCGCGTCGCGAAGCGTCGAGCCGCCCGCTGAGCCTGGTGATGCGCACGTTCGGGCTCGTGCAGAACGGCATTTCCCTCATCAGCTTCGGCACGCTGTTGTTCCACTTCTCGCCGTGGGCCGTCGCGATTCTGCTGCTCGCGGGCCTGCCGGCGTTCATCGCCGAAGCGAAGTTCTCCGGCGATGCGTTCAGCCTGTTCCGCTGGCGCTCGCCCGACACGCGCATGCAGATGTACCTGGAAACCGTGCTCGCGCGCGACGAGCACGCCAAGGAAGTGAAGCTCTACGGCCTCGGCCAGCGTTTCCTGAATCGCTTCCAGAGCATCTTCAAAAAACTGTATTCCGCCGATCGCGCGCTCGCCATTCGGCGCGATGCGTGGGGTTTCGCACTCGGCTTGGTCGCAACGGTCGCGCTCTACGCGGCCTACGCATGGATTGCGATCAGCACCGTTCACGGCCTCATCACGCTCGGCCAGATGACCATGTACGTGATGCTCTTCCGTCAGGGCCAGTCTGCCGTCACGGCCAGCCTTTCCGCGGTCGGCGGCATGTATGAGGACAACCTGTATCTCTCGACGCTTTACGACTACCTCGAAACCGAAGTAACGCCGTCGACAGGCGAAGCGAAGCTCGGTCCGCATCCCGAAGATGGCGTGCGCTTCGAGAACGTGGGATTCACCTACCCCGGTGCGACGGAAGCTGCGCTCGAAGGCGTGAACCTGCATTTGAAGCCCGGCGCGAGTCTCGCGCTCGTCGGCGAAAATGGCTCGGGCAAGACCACGCTCATCAAGCTGCTCACGAAGCTCTACGAGCCCACGGCCGGACGCATCCTGCTGGACGGGCTCGATCTGCGCGAGTGGGACGAAAGCTCGCTGCGCGAGCGCATCGGCGTGATTTTCCAGGACTTCATCCGCTACCAGATGATCGTGGGCGAAAACGTTGGTGCCGGCGACGAATCGCACTTCGAAGATGCCGCGCGCTGGAAAGAAGCCGCGGTGAAAGGCCAGGCGAGCGAGTTCATCGAGACGCTGCCCGCGCAGTACGAAACCCAGCTCGGCAAGTGGTTCAAGGACGGGCGCGAATTGTCGGGCGGGCAGTGGCAGAAGATCGCGTTGTCACGCGCGTTCATGCGCACGAAGGCGGATATCCTCGTCCTCGACGAGCCGACCGCCGCGATGGATGCGCAGGCCGAGGCGGATGTATTCGAGCGCTTCCGCCAGCTCGCGCAAGAGCGCATCACCATCCTCATTTCGCACCGGTTTTCGACGGTGCGCATGGCTGACCAGATCGCCGTGCTCGACCGCGGACGCATCGTGGAAATCGGCAGCCACGAAGAGTTGATGAAGCTCGAGGGGCGTTACGCCCATCTCTTCACGTTGCAGGCGCGCGGATATCGTTGATCAGCAGCGCGACCGGGAATTCCTCGAACAGCGTGGCGGCATCCAGGTAAGCCACATCGTTCTCGTTGCTCACGTCGATATTTCGCTGCGTCATCGCATTCCTGAACGGCCCATTCGCGAGCCTGCGCGGGAGCTCGATTCGCGTGTCGGCCCAAATGGCGGCGCCCAGCGGCAATTCGGTGCGATTGCCCAGCAGGCGCAAATACAAACGCGGTACGACGACGATCGCGACGTTGTCGCCGTGCTTGCGCGCATAGGCCAAAACATATGCAGCGCGCTCGCCTGTCACTTTCAACGGCACGTAGCTGCCTTCCCGGAACAACTGATCGTGTACGCGCCGTAACTGAAGAGCCGCGAAGGTGACGTGCAACTTGCAGCGGCCGTCATTCAGATTTCGAAGCGCTTCCGGCAATTTCTCGCTCAGCGTATCGCCGTTCCACTGACGCACGTCGTTGAGCAGCTTCTGGCGAAGCCCGAAATCCACGGGCCGACGGTTATCGGGGTCGACCAGTGAATCGTCCCAGATCTCGTTGCCTTGATAGATGTCCGGCACGCCCGGCGCCGTGAGCTTGCACAGCGTTTGCGAAAGGCTGTTGAGATAGCCGAAATGCGCTATGTGGCGCGACAGCTCTTCGAGCTCGTTGGGAAACGAGTTTCCTTCGCGACGCTCCAGCGAAAGGCGGATGAACTGGCGCAGCGCGTTCTCATAATCCTCGTTCACGTTCGCCCAGCTCGTGCGGCGTTTGGCCTCGCGCGAGGCCTTCACCATGTATTCCTCGATGCGCTCGCGATATTTCGCGAATGCCTCGTCGCCGAGCTTGACGGTCGGCCAGGTGCCGAGCAGCGTCTGATAGAGCAGATATTCCGCGTGCGGCCCGGGCGCCGGCATTTCATCGACGATCTTGCGTCGGGCGCGGTTGATGCGGCTCCATCGTTGGATCGCCCTGCGCCAGGATGTCGGCATCTCCGACAGCACGTTCATGCGTGCGCGGACGTCTTCGCCGCGCTTCGTGTCGTGCGTGGAGGTGCCGAGCATTTCGTGAGGCCAACTCTTCGCCCGTGACTGCGCATCGGCGTGGAACTGGCGCAGGCTCGTGCCGAAATTCTCCGGCTCGCCGCCGACTTCGTTCAGCGAAGCCAGTCGGGTGAAACGGTACAGCGCGGTGTCTTCGACGCCTTTGGCCGTCACGGGCGCTGTCACCTGCTGGAACTTATGCGCGAACGCGCGCACCTGCCCGTGAATGCTTTCCGCGATCGCCGAGCAATCCGCCAGCATCATCGAGCGCACGAAATCGAGCAGCGGAATGTTCGTAGACGAGCTGCGGCTGCGCGCTCGCGCGATGGCCCAATCGATGTAGCGCTTGTCGTCCTCGGAAACGCTGCCCGCCGCGACATACGTGCGGTAGACCGGGAACGCGGCAATGACTTCCGTCAGCGCCTGGCGAAGATTGGTGAGCGTGAAGTCGCGCGTGTGACGATCCGTTTGCGCGATGCGCGCAAGCTGGTTTGCGAGCACGTTCAGCTCCGCGGCGAGCGATGTTCTCAACACCAGCACTTTCGAGTCATACGCCGTGTCGGCCCACTCGAGGTAGTCGCCGATGAACGTGCGGTACACGCGGTCGAGCCGAGTCTTGGAGCGCGCGTCGACGAACACGCCGTTGACGACATTCGCGAAGTTGTACCCCGTCGTGCCGTGCACCTGCCACGAGCTCGGCAATCGTTCGAAGCTCGCGTTGATCTTCTCGACGAGCAGATAGAGGGGTTGCCCGGTGGCGCTCTTCGCATGCTCCTGCAGCTTTGCGAAGTACTGCGCCGGGTCGTAAAGGCCGTCGGGATGATCGATGCGCAGGCCATCGAGCTTGCCTTCGCGAATCAGCTCCAGTACCAGTCGATGCGTCGCTTCGAACACCGCGTCGTTTTCCATGCGAAGCGCGGCGAGATCGTTCACGTCGAAGAAGCGGCGGTAGTTGATGTCGTCCGCGGCCACGCGCCAGTAGGCGAGTCGATAGCATTGGCGCTCGAGCAGCTCGTGTAGCGCGTCGAAACTCTGGGGTGCACCCGTGGTGCCGCTCAGTGTGCTCGTTGCGTCGAGAACGGCTTGTCCCAGTGCGGGTGTCGCGTCCAGCAGCTCGCGCAGCCGCTGTTTATGGATTTCTTCGTCGCGGTCGCGCTCGGTCACTCGTTCGGGAGCCGTGTCTTCGCGATCCGGCAAATTGCGGAAGGCGGCCGAGAGGCTCTCGAGCTCGCGCAAGCCGGGAACCGCGCCGGATTCGAATCGCGACAACGCGCGTTCCAGCACCACCGGATAGCTGCGCGGATCGATGGGAAAGCGGTGCTGGTGATAGAACACCGCGAACGAACCGAATTCCGGCTCGTAGCGCAATTGCAGCTCGCCTCGTTCCAACACGGTGCCGTAGGGATCGCCGAGCGCGGGAACGAGCAGCTTGTCGGCGAGCGCCGGATTGGGCGGCGACCAGTCGATGTCGAAGAATTCGGCGAAGCGCGAAGCTTTGCCGTTCTCCAACACGTCCATCCACCATGCGTTGTCGGCGCCCATGATGCCAACGTGATTCGGCACGAAGTCGAGGATGTGACCCATCGAATGCGCACGCAGGGCCGCGACGAGCTCTTCGAAATCCCGGCGCGTGCCGATCTCCGGATTCAGCGAGTTGTGATCGACGACGTCGTAGCCATGCACGCTGCCGGGTCGCGCGCGAAAATAGGGTGAACAATAGACGTGGCTGATGCCGAGCGACGCAAGATAAGGCACCAACGCCGTCGCATCCTTGAACGTGAAGCCGGAGTTCAGCTGGATGCGATATGTCGCGCGCGGAATCGACGCCGGCGGCGACGGTTCCTCCATCGCCTGCAGCACAGGCTCGATCGCTGTGGCGACGCTGGGCTCGAGGATTTCATCCATTCGCGCGTTCCAGCAACCACGTGACGCTCCAGGCTTCCAGGGCGTTGCGTTTGACGGCGCTGCGAATATTGGGATGCGTCGCGTAGATGACGCGACCGGACGGCCTGCCGACCATGGGCAACTGCCCGTCGCTCAGGTTCGCGATGAGATGCAGCGTTCCGCCGTCTTTCAGGCTCCAGTCCACTGCGAACGAGCCACTGTCCGTCACCTTCACACACTGCCCGCGAACCACTTGCGGGATCAGCGGCACGATGTCGCGGGTGCGGATCGTGAGCAATCGCCGGTAATGTTCGAGCCAGCCCGCGTGGCTCGGCTTGAGAAGGGTGTTCCAGTCGAGCTTCACGGAATCAAACGTGGCCGGCGACGTCGGGTCGGGCAGCGCCTCGATGTCTTCGGCGAAGCGGGCAAACTTCGAGAACTCGCGGCGCCGGCCCTCGCGCACTTTCGCGGCCAGCTCTTCGTGAAAGTCGCAGAAATAGGTGAACGGCTCGGGCGCCGCCCATTCTTCGCCCATGAACAACATGGGAATCTGCGGCGCGAGGAACAGCACTGCGGTGGCCGCGACCAGCGCGGTTTCGTCGCGTGCGATCTTGTGCAAGCGCTCGCCGAACGCGCGATTGCCGATCTGATCGTGGTTCTGCAGGAAGTTCACGAAAGCCGTCGGCGGCAGCTTCGTGCTCGGCTCACCGCGCGGCTTGCCGCCTTCGTGTTTTGATATGTCGCCCTGATAGCCGAATCCTTCAGCAAGGCAGCGGCACAGCATGGCGTGCGGGTGATCCGCGTAGTCGACGTAATAGCCGTCGGTTTCGCCCGTGAGAATCACGTGCAGGCAATGATGAACGTCGTCGTTCCACTGCGCTTCCGAGAGATCGCGGTCTTTCGGATCGCCGAGGAAGCTCGCTTTGTTGTCGCCGTTTTCGAGCACGACGTAGACGTCGCGATTCTCTCCGGGGCCGCGATGCACGCGTTGCGTGAGCTCCTGCATGAAATGCAGCTCGCCATCGTCGAGCATGGCGTGCACGGCATCGACGCGCAGCCCGTCGAACTGGAATTCCTCGAGCCAGTAGAGCGCGTTGTGGATGAAAAAATCGCGCACCGTGCGGCTGTGCTCGCCATCGAAGTTGATGGCGGCGCCCCAGGGGGTGTGATGCCGCTCCGTGAAAAACTGCGGCGCGTAGGTGTGCAGCCAGTTTCCTTCGGGGCCGAAATGGTTGTAGACCACGTCGAGCATTACGGCGATGCCGCGCTCGTGTGCGGCGTCGATGAGGGACTTCAATTCATCGGGCGTGCCATAGGCGGCGTCTGGCGCATAAGGCAAAACACCGTCGTAGCCCCAGCCGCGTTCGCCGGGGAAATCCGCAACAGGCATGAGCTCGATCACGGTGACGCCGAGATGGATCAGGTGATCGAGCTTCGACTCGACGCCGGCAAACGTGCCTTCGGGCGTGAAGGTGCCGACGTGCAATTCGTAGATGATCGCTTCATGCCACGGGCGGCCGCGCCAGTGCTCGTTGCGCCATTCGTATTTCAACGCATCGACGACGACGCTGGCGCCTTCGATGTCTTCATTGGAGCGCGCGGCGGGGTCGGGGACTTCGACGTCGTCGTTGATCTTGAACTTGTATCGACTTCCAGCCTGCGCAGCGTTGGTGATGAGCTCGAACCAGCCGTCGGACTGGGCGGCCATGGGCAATGGCGTGGGTTCGCCTTCGTCGTGGAGAAGGAGCGTGACGCTGCGCGCGGCCGGCGCCCACAGGCGAAAGCGCACTCCGCCGTCGACGAGCGCGGCGCCAAAAGGCATTTCATGGCGATGACGAATGGACATGGTGTTCTTCAGCCGCCTTTGGAGTCCTCGCCGAGTTTGTCGGGGAGGGGTTCGGTTGCGGTGGCGGGGGCGGCATTGGGTGGAACGACGGGGGCGGTCGTTGCATCGGCCGTGGGAGTGTTTGGCGTTGGGACGGGCGCTGGAGTGGGCGCTGGCGCAGGTTGCGGCGTCGTTGGCGCCTGCGGACTCGATGCGCCTACGGCGCCGCTGAGAGGCGCGACTTTGGCGCCGGGCGCCGGGCTGGCGTCGGCGGGCGTGGCGCCGGCAGTGCCGGGCGTCGCGCTCGGGTCGGCGAACGCGCCAGCGGGCGCCGGGCTGGCAACGAATGGCGTGCCGACGGGTGCATTCGCGCCACCAGGCAGAACTACATTGGCACCGGCCGCAGGGCTCGCACTACTCGCCGCAATGATCTTCGCCGCGGGTGCGGGCTTCGGGGGCGAGCGATCTTTCACAGGCGGCTGGGTCGCCGCCGCGCCTTTCTCGCCGCCTTTGTAATGAAGCGCCGGATGCGTCGAAGTCGCGATGAGCAACGCCATCGAACGGCCTTCGAGTGGATACGCCGCGCCCGCCTCGAAATGCTTGTGCTCGAACGGCCGCTTCGCATTGCCCGTATCGAGCACCACGAGCCAAACGCCACCCGCATGAAACTCCGGCAGCAAAAAATCGATCCGCTCGTGATGCGCGTTGAACAGCGTCAGGAAGTTGTCATCTCGCACCGGCTTACCGCGTTTGTCTACCCGCTCGATCACCGTCCCGGCGAGATAAACGCCGATGCATCGGTTGTAAGTCGTATGCCACTCGGTGTCGGTCATCTCCCCGCCGTCCGGCCGCAGCCACGCGACTTCGCGAATGCCATCAGCCAGCTCGCGCCCCTGCAGGAAGCGGCGCCGGCTGAACACCGGATGACTGCGCCGGAACGAAACCATGTGCGCCACGAAATCGACGAACTGCTTTTCTTCCGCCGTCAGGTTCCAGTCGATCCACGAAACGTCATTGTCCTGGCAGTACGCGTTGTTATTCCCGTGCTGCGTCTGGCCCATCTCATCGCCGGCGAGCAGCATCGGCACACCTTGAGACAACAACAGCGTTGCGATCATGTTGCGCTTCTGCTGGGCGCGCAGCGCGTTGATCTTCGCGTCGTCCGTCGGGCCTTCGGCACCATGATTCCACGAACGGTTGTTGTCATTGCCGTCGCGATTGTCTTCGCCGTTCGCTTCGTTGTGTTTGCCGTTGTAGCTGACGAGATCCTGCAGCGTGAATCCGTCGTGCGCGGTGACGAAGTTGACGCTCGCATGCGGCTTGCGCCCGCTGGCTTCATACAAATCGGCGGAGCCCGTGAATCGTCGCGCGAAATCGCCGAGCAGCGCTTCGTCGCCTTTCCAGTAGCCGCGGACGGTGTCGCGATAGCGATCGTTCCACTCGTTCCAGCCCGGCGGAAAGTTGCCGACCTGATAACCGCCCGCGCCGACATCCCACGGTTCGGCGATGAGCTTCACCTGCGACAGCACCGGATCCTGCCCGATGGTGTCGAAGAACGAGCCGAGGCGATCCACATCGAACAGCTCGCGCGCGAGCGCCGAAGCGAGATCGAAACGGAAACCGTCGACGTGCATCTCCGTCACCCAGTAGCGCAGGCTGTCCATGAGCAACGCCAGCACGCGCGGATGCTGCATGTTCAGCGTGTTGCCGCAGCCGGTGAAATCCATGTAATACCGCGGATTGTCCGGAACGAGTCGATAATAAGATGCGTTGTCGACACCCCGGAACGAAAGCGTCGGGCCCATCTGGTTGCCCTCGGCCGTGTGGTTGTACACCACGTCGAGAATCACCTCGATGCCAGCCGAATGCAGCGCCTTCACCATCGTCTTGAATTCGCTGATGCGCCCCGTCGCGGAATAACGCATGTCCGGCGAGAAGAAGCCGATCGTGTTGTAGCCCCAGTAATTCTTCATCCCGCGTTCGAGCAGATGACGGTCATCGACGAACGTGTGAACGGGCATCAGCTCGACGGCCGTCACGCCCATGCGCAGCAAGTGGTCGATCACCGGCGCGGTTGCGAGCCCAGCGTAAGTACCGCGCAGCTCCGGCGGCACATCAGGATGTTTCATGGTGAAGCCGCGAACGTGCAGCTCGTAGATCACCGTGTCATGGAACGGAATGCGCGGCGGCCGGTCATCGCCCCACGTGAATGCGGGATCGACCACGCGACACTTCGGCATGCCCGCCGCGTTGTCGCGCTTGTCGAAAGATAAGTCTTCCTTCGGATGGCCGACGCGATAGCCGAACTGCGCGTCGCTCCATTTGATCTGCCCCTGGATGTGGCGCGCATTCGGCTCGATGAGCAGCTTGTGCGCGTTGAAGCGGTGACCGCGCTCGGGATCGTAGGGTCCGTGCACGCGATAGCCGTAGAGCAGGCCGGGGCGCGCTTCGGGCAGATAACAATGCCATGCGTCGTCGGTGCGTTCTTTCAGCTCGACCCGCTGCAGCTCGCGCCGGCCCGCGGGATCGAAGATACACAGCTCCACTTTCTCGGCATTCGCAGAGAAGATCGAAAAGTTGACGCCTTCCCCGTCCCACGTCGCGCCGCGCGGGTAATGGTTTCCGGGCCACACTGCGCCGATGATTTTCTTCGGCGCGCGCGCTTCGGTGATGACGTGGGGCGCTGCGGGCGATTCCTGGGCGTCATCAATCGCCGGAACGGGAGCAGGCGTGGCTGCCGGCTGGTCCATGAGAAATCCTTCGGCTGACGGTCAGCCGCTGAATGCGATCAGGCTACGCAGCGGGATCGCCGCCCAATCGGGGCGGTTGCGCAGCTCATAGCGAAGCTCGTAGAGGGCCTTTTCGATCTCGAACAGCGTGAGCAATGGCATCACTTCTTCGAGGCTCGTGTAGAGGCCCGCGGCACGAGCGATTTCATCGTAGACTCGCAGGAAGGTTTCGCGTGTTTCTTTTTCCCAGCGCACGACCTGCGGGTCCCACCTCGCACAGTCTTCACTCGACGTCACTGAGCACTGACGCATCGCTGCCTGTCGAGCGTAGGTGAACGACCGAAACATGCCCGCCACGTCCCGCAGCGGCGAATGTTTCGTGCGGCGTTCTTCGAGCGGCCGGGCCGGCTCGCCTTCGAAATCCACGATGATGAAATCGTTGCGCTTCAGGAGCACCTGGCCGAGGTGGTAGTCGCCGTGGTGGCGAATCTTCACGCCGCCCGCCGTCACCAGCTTCGCGCTTTCGGCGGCGATACGCTTTTCCAGGCCGACGCGCACTTCGGCGAGCTGAATCGCGTCCTGTCGTGCCGCTTCCGGCAATTCGCCCGGATTCATGATGAGCGCCAGCGTGCTGTCGGCATCGGCGCGCACCTGCTGTGCCCATTTGCGCAGATCATCCGCCGTGATGGGCTCGGGCTTGAAGGCTGGATCTTCCGTGCTCGTTGCGAGAGCGACATGCAACTCTGCAGTTCGCTGCGCGAGCATGCGAACGAGCGCAAGGAAGGCGCCGTGCGGATCTTCCGCCTCTTGCGCGCCAGTCGTGCGCTGATCTTCCATGTAGCGCACGAGATAGTTGATCGTATATTCCCAGCCGTCGCCCTGGTTCATCACGAACGCCTGCAGCAGGCCGAGCGTCGCGTTGAAGCCGTCGTCGCCGCGGTATTCGATGGCGCCGGCCACAGGCACGACGTTCGGGAAGTGCGCGACGTCCGTCAGGAAGCGGCCGATCTCGAGCTCCGGGCTCAAGCCCTGCTGCAGTCGGCGGTACAGCTTGAAGAACAGCTTTTCACCAACGCGCAAGGCGGTGTTCGTGCCTTGCGCGCGAGCCGGGCTCATCGAGAAATCGCCCGCCGCTTCGTCCATCAGCGTGCGATAGGCCTGAGTGGGCGTGAACTTGACGGTGCCGCGTTCAGTGCGGAACTCGGTGCCTTCGCCGATGGCTTCCACGAGGGAGCGGCAGAAGTTTTCGTCATAGGCTGCGTCCGCCACCACGCCCACAGCGGCCTGGCGTCGCACGCGCGCGATGACGCCTGCCTGCAGTTTCTGCAGGCGGCTCTCGTCCGAATCGTCGTAAACGATGGTGAGCGGAAGGAAATATTTCGACGTGGCTGGCGCAGTGTCGCCCGTCGACGCAACCTGTACGTCGAACAAGCCAAGCAGCCAATTGCCGCCGTCGCGCCAGTCGCCACCATCGGAGAACGCCACGCGCTGGATCGCTGCGCCTTTCGCGGCGAACCAGCGTTGCGCGGCGACGTAGCCCGGCAGAACGCGCTCTTCCGCTTCCTTGCGCAATTTCGTGGCCGCGCCTGTGCGCCAGGACTGCACGCGTTCGGGCCGGAAGCTGTTCCAGCCGTCCATGAGCACGAGCATCGGCAAATCGTCGCGCGCAAGCCGCTCTTCGTGCCACGCGGGCGCTTCGACTTCGCGACTCAGCTTGAACCAATAGAACCCGTAGCCCGGCAGCGTGAGCATGTATGGAAGCTCGCCCACCGGCGGGAAAGGCGTGCGGCCGAGCATCTCGATGGGCACAGCGCCCTTGAATGACGCGAGGTCGATCTCGACCGGCTGCGCGGAGCGCGCCAGGTTCGCCACACATAAAATCACGTCGCCGTCGTACTCGCGCAGGTACACGAGCACCTTACGATTGCCGGGCCGAATGAACTTCATCGTGCCGCGGCCGAAGGCCTTCGACTGCTTGCGCGTCTGAAGCATGCGCTTCATCCAGTTGAGCAGCGACGAGCGATCGCGCGTCTGCGCCTCGACGTTCACCGATTCGTAGCCGTAGATCGGATCCATGATCGGCGGCAGGTACAAGCGCTGCGGATCGGCCTTCGAGAAGCCCGCGTTGCGGTCCGGGCTCCACTGCATCGGTGTGCGCACGCCGTTGCGATCGCCGAGATAGAAGTTGTCGCCCATCCCGATCTCATCGCCGTAGTAGATGATCGGCGAGCCCGGCATCGACAGCAGCATGCTGTTCATCAGCTTGATGCGATCGTTGTCGTTGTCCATGAGCGGCGCCAGCCGGCGGCGAATGCCGAGATTCAGGCGCGCCCGTGAATCCGCGGCGTACATCTTGTACATGTAGTCGCGTTCGCGGCTCGTCACCATCTCGAGCGTGAGCTCGTCGTGGTTGCGCAGGAAAATCGCCCACTGGCAGTTGTCGGGGATATCCGGCGTCTGGTCGATGATCTCGACGATCGGATGACGATCCTCGAGCGCGATCGCCATGTACATGCGCGGCATCAGCGGGAAGTGATACGCCATGTGGCATTCGTCGCCGTCCGCGAAATAGTCGCGCACGTCTTCCGGCCACATGTTCGCTTCACCGAGCAGCATGCGGTCGGGATAGCGGGCGTCGAGCACCTTGCGGATGCGCCGGACGACTTCATGCGTCTCGCGCAGGTTCTCGTTGCTCGTGCCTTCGCGTTCGATGAGGTACGGAATGGCGTCGAGCCGCAGCCCGTCGACGCCCTGGTCCAGCCAGAACTTCATGATCTTCTGCACCAGCCGCTCGACGTGCGGGTTGTCGAAGTTCAGGTCGGGCTGGTGGCTGAAGAAACGGTGCCAGTAGTACTGCTTCGAAATCGGGTCGAGTGTCCAGTTGGACGGCTCGGTATCCGTGAAAATGATGCGCGTGCCCGCGTATTTGTTCGGGTCATCGCTCCACACGTAGTAGTTACGCTTCTTGTGGCCGATGGGCGCCTTACGTGCCGCCTTGAACCACGGGTGCTGGTCGGACGTGTGGTTGATGACCAGCTCGGTGATGACGCGCAGCTCACGCTTGTGCGCCTCGTCGACGAAGGCTTTGAAGTCGTCGCGCGTCCCGTAGTCCGGGTGGATGTTGCGGTAGTCGGCGATGTCGTAGCCATCGTCCTTGCCCGGCGATGGATAGAACGGCAGCAGCCAGATCGTGTTGACGCCCAGCTCCTGGATGTAATCCAGCTTGCGCAGCAGGCCGCCGAAATCGCCTATGCCGTCGTCGTTGCTGTCCGCAAAGGCGCGGACGTGGACTTCGTAGATGACAGCGTCTTTGTACCAGAGGGCGTCACTCATGGGCCGGCTCTGCCAGTGAACCCTGGTTCAACGAGATCTGGGCTTGCCTCATAAAAAATAATCGAAGTCCCGCTCGGTGCGCACGCGGCGCCTGATACGGAATATATGCGCGGGAGAGTATGCCGGGTCCAGCGCCACGAAATTTCGTGCTCCTTGCCAGAGGTACCGTGCGCCGGATAACAGGTCATGGACCTGAAACGGCTTCTCCGCGCCGACGCCGAGATCGGCCAGCTCCAGCGACAACCAGCCCGAGTGCTTGTTGTGCGGATCGAGGTTCACCACCACCAGCACCGAATCCGCGCCATCGTCGCTGGACTTGCTGAAGGCAATCAACTGCTCGTTGTCGATCGGGTGGAACTTGAGGCCGCGATTGCTTTGCAACGGCGCGTTCTCACGGCGAATGCGGTTCACGAGCCCAATGAATTCGCTCAGGCTGTTCGGGTCGTCCAGGTTCCACGAGCGCAGCTCGTATTTCTCACTGTCGAGATATTCCTCACCGCCGAGGTCGCGAGCCTTGTGCTCCTGCAATTCGAAGGCAGGGCCGTAAATGCCATAGCTTGCGCCCAGGGTTGCGGCGAGCACGAAGCGCAGCGCGAACGCCGGCCGCCCGCCGAACTGCAGGAACTCCGGAAGAATGTCGGGCGTGTTGGGCCAGAGATTGGGGCGAAAGAAGTCGCTGACCGGGGCTTTGGCGAGCTCGGTGAAATACTGCGTCAGCTCCCACTTCGTATTGCGCCAGGTGAAATACGTGTACGACTGCGTGAAGCCGCCTTTCGCGAGCCGATACATCACTTTCGGTCGCGTGAACGCTTCGGCGAGGAACAGCACGTCCGGGTGCGAGCGCTTCACTTCGCTGATGATCCATTGCCACAGCGCGAAGGGCTTGGTGTGCGGGTTGTCGACGCGGAAAATGCGCACGCCCTGCTCGACCCAGAATTCGAACACGCTCTTCAGCTCGTTCCACAGCGGCTGCCAGTCTTCGCCCTCGAAGTGGAACGGGTAGATATCCTGGTATTTCTTCGGCGGATTCTCGGCATATTGAATCGAGCCGTCCGCGCGCTTCAGGAACCACTCGGGATGTTCCTTCACGTAAGGATGATCCGGGCTCGCCTGGAATGCGATGTCGAGTGCCAGCTCGATGCCGTGCTTTTTCGCCTCTGCGACGAGCGCGCGGAAATCATCGAGGGTGCCGAGCTGCGGGTGAATCGCCTTGTGGCCGCCGCTCTCCGCGCCGATGGCCCACGGGCTGCCGTGATCGTTCTTCGTGCCGCCGGGCTTGTTGTTCGGCGCTTTGCGTTCCGTGAAACCGATGGGATGGATCGGCGGCAGGTACAGCACGTCGAAGCCCATCGAGGCGACATAGGGCAGGCGGGCCGCAACATCCTTCAACGTGCCATGTTCGCCGGGCTTCGAGCTGGCGGAGCGCGGAAACAACTCGTACCAGGTCGAGAAACGCGCGCGCTCGCGATCGACCTCGATCAGATAGGCCGGCTCGTGCTGGACGATGATGTCTTCGTCGATGCCGTCCTTCTCGAGCTGCTTACCACGCAACAGGTCGACGGCGACGTCCTGTCCCGCGGCCTGTTTCTTAGCAATGTCCCGGCGCCACGTGGCGAGATGGTCGACCCACGCGCGAACCGTGAATTCGTAGCGCCCCACCTGCGTCACCGCAAATCGCGCAACCCAGCGGTCGTTGTGGAGCGGTGACATGGGCGCTTCCACCCATTCGCTCGCGCCTTCGCGACGATAGAGCATCACCGGGGTGACGATGTCGTGGCCATCGGTGAATACATCGGCTTCGACCATCACGGTCTCGCCGACGACGCGTTTGACAGGAAATTCGCCGCAATCGATTTGCGGGCTGATGTTCTCGATGACGACGCGGGCCTTGCTCATGATGTGCTTTCTGGATTCAGGGGAAAACAAAAAATATCTTTTTGTTTTGCAGAATCATGAAAGGGCTCTCTCAAGCGGGCGTCAGGAACAGCGTTCCCAGCGGCGGCAGCCGCAGAGTGATCGAATGGTTCCGGCCATGTGAAGGAAGCGGAGCCGCTTCGACCATGCCGAAATTGCCGATGCCGCTGCCACCATACTCCTGCGCATCGCTGTTCAACCGCTCGCGCCACTGCCCGCCGCGCGGCACGCCCACCCGGAAGTTATCGCGCGGCACCGGCGTGAAGTTGCACAGGATCAGCACGATGTCGTCGGCGGAGTGGCCCTTGCGCAGGAAGGCGAGCGTGCTCGAATCGCTGTCGTTGCAGTCGACCCACTCGAAGCCATCGCCGGTGAAGTCTTTCTGAAAGAGCGCTGGCGTGTCCCGATAGAATCGATTCACGTCGCGCATCCAGCGCCGCATGCCTTCATGCAGCGGATATTGGAGCACGTGCCACTCGAGGCTCGCCTCGTGGGTCCACTCGCGCTTCTGGCCGAATTCACTGCCCATGAACAGCAGCTTCTTGCCGACGTGCGCCCACATGTAGCCGATGAGCAGGCGCAGGTTCGCGAACTGCTGCCACTCATCGCCGCTCATCTTGCCGACGAGCGAGCCCTTGCCGTGCACGACTTCGTCGTGCGACAGCGGCAGCACGAAATTCTCGGTGAATGCGTAAACGAGGCTGAACGTGAGCTTGTTGTGCTCGTAGCGGCGGAAAATCGGATTCGTCTGGAAATACTTCAGCGTGTCGTGCATCCACCCCATGTTCCATTTGAGGCCGAAGCCGAGTCCGCCCAGATAGATCGGGCGGGATACGCCGGGCCACGCCGTCGACTCTTCCGCGATGGTCTGGGTGTCGGGGTAGTCCCGATATACAGCCAGGTTCAGGCTCTTGAGGAACTCGACGGCGTCGAGGTTCTCGTGGCCGCCGTGCTTGTTCGGGATCCACTCGCCGGCCTTGCGCGCGTAATCGAGATACAGCATGGACGCGACCGCATCCACGCGCAGCCCGTCGATGTGATATTTCTCGAGCCAGAACAGCGCGCTGCTGCCGAGAAAATTGCGCACTTCGGCGCGGCCGTAATTGAAGATCGAGCTGTTCCATTCCGGATGGAAGCCCTGCCGCGGATCTTCATGCTCGTAGAGATGCGTGCCGTCGAAGTACGCGAGCCCGTGCTCGTCGCTCGGAAAATGAGACGGCACCCAGTCGAGGATCACGCCGATGCCCCGCTGGTGAAGATGATCCACCAGGTACATGAAGTCCTGCGGCGTGCCGTAGCGTGACGTGGGCGCGAAGAAGCCCGTCACCTGGTAGCCCCACGAGCCGTAGAACGGATGCTCCATGATGGGCATCAGCTCGACGTGCGTGAAACCGAGCTCGATCACGTAGTCGCCCAGCTGGTGCGCGAGCTCGCGATAGTTCAGGGGGCGGTTGTGATCCTCCGGCACCCGTTTCCACGAGCCGACGTGCAGTTCGTACACGGACATCGGTGCATCGAGTGCATTCCGCTTCGCGCGAGTGCTCATCCACTCGGTGTCGCTCCAGTTATATGAGAGATCCCATACGACGGAGGCGGTGCGCGGCGGTTGCTCGCAGCGATAGCCATACGGGTCGGCCTTCTGCACCGTGTAGCCGCGGCTGTTCGATTCGATGTGGTACTTGTAGAGCGCACCATGCTTCACGCCCGGCACGAAGCCGGCCCAGATTCCCGATGAATCGGGCCGCAACGCCAGCGGATGCGCGTCAGGTCGCCAGCCGTTGAAGTCGCCGACGACGGCGACACGTTGGGCATTCGGCGCCCAAACGGCGAAGTGAGTGCCCGCACCGCCGGCGCTACGTGAGCTATCGCTGTCGCCCACCGCGTGGGCACCCAGCTTCTCGTATGCGCGGAAATGCGTGCCCTCGCGGAAGAGATAGATGTCTTGGTCCGTGAGCACGAGTGCAGAACAAGCAAGCGGCATGCCCGTTGCAACCTCACGTCAAGCTCGGTCAGTGCGGTTCAGGTAAAGTGCGGCGCCCATATGCCCTCAAAACGTGCGCCTTCGAAACGCAACGCCCAGCCGCGAGCCCTGCTGATCGGTCATCGCGGCGCCAGTGGCTATGTTCCCGAGCACACGCTCGTTTCTTATTTCCTCGCGATCCAGCAAGGCGCCGATTACGCCGAGCCGGATCTGGTGATGACGAAGGATGGCGTGCTCGTGGCCCGTCACGAGAACGAGATTGGCGGCACGACGGATGTGGCCGATCGCAAGGCCTTCGCGCGCCGGCGCACCGTGAAGCGCGTCGATGGCGTCGAGCTCGAAGGCTGGTTCACGGAAGACTTCACGCTCGCCGAGCTGAAGACGTTGCGGGTGCGTGAGCGCATTCCGCAGATACGCCCCGCGAACACCCGTTTCGACGGTCAGTTCGAGATCCCGACGTTCGACGAAATTCTTGCGCTGATCCGTTCGGTCGATGCCCAACGAGCGGCGGCCGCGCGCCGCTTGGGCCGGCCGAAGCCCGCGCGCATCGGCGTCTATCCGGAAACCAAGCATCCTACCTACTTCGACGAGCTGGGCCTGCGCATGGATCGGCCGCTGCTCCAGACGCTATCCCGGCACGGCTATGAAGGCCGCAACGCGCCGGTGTTCATCCAGTGCTTCGAGGTTGGCAATCTCGAGCGGCTGCGACGCAAGACGCGGCTGCCCATGGTGCAGCTCATCGAGGCCAGCGGCGCGCCGTATGACTTCGTGGCGAAGGGCGAGCCGACTCAATACGCGGACATGATCACGCCGCGCGGTCTTGCTGAGATTGCCACGTATGCAAATGCAATCGGGCCAAGCAAGTCGCTGATCATTCCGCGCAACCCGGATGACACGCTCGGCACCCCGACATCGCTGGTCGCGGATTCGCATGAAGCTGGACTGGGCGTGCATCCGTGGACGTTTCGTGCGGAGAATCACTTTCTTCCGTCGAATCTGCGCTCCTCTGCTGATCCCACGCAGCACGGTGACTTTGCAGCGGAGCTGCGCGCGTTCCTCGCGACCGGCATCGATGGTTACTTCACCGATCATGCTGCGCTGGCTGCCGCGCTCGCCTTCAAGCCGCGCTCACCTTAAAGAAGCTGTAACCCCGCGTTCATGTAATCCCCTTCTAGTGTCGCCTTTCAGATGTACACCGGGAGTGAGGGATGACGAAGTGGAATCGGCGCGCCTTGGGTTGCCTGTTACTCGCGGGCGCGTGCTCCGCGCACGCCGCCGGCAACGTGGTGGTCAGCCAGGTGTACGGCGGCGGCGGTAATGCCAACGCGCCGTACCAGAACGACTTCGTCGAGCTGTTCAACCGGAGCGCGAGTCCCGTCGCACTGTCTGGCTGGTCCGTTCAATACGCGAGCGCGAGCGGAACCGGTAACTTCTCCGCTAATGCGGTCATTGCGCTGTCTGGCACGTTACAGCCCGGGCAGTACTACCTCATCAAGCTCGCCAGTAACGGCGCGGTCGGCGTTGCGCTTCCTACTGCGGACGCGACCGTCACGGGTCTGAACATCTCTGGCGCCAGCGGCAAAGTGGCTCTCGTCAGCAGCGCTACGGGGCTCGCGTGCAACGGCGGTTCCACGCCGTGCTCGTCTGCGCAGCTGGCGCAGATCGTCGATCTCGTGGGCTACGGCGCAGCGAATTTCTTCGAGAGCGCGCCGACACCACTGCTTACGAACACCACTGCAGCGCTGCGCTCGAGCGCAGGTTGCACTGATACTGACGTTAACAATGCGGACTTCACCACCGGCGCGCCGGCTCCGCGTAACACCGCGTCGCCGTTGAGCCCGTGTGGTGGTGGTCCGGTAAACGCACCCGTCGTCGCCAGTTGCCCCGCCAATTTCGCGGTTGTCCTGGGATCGGGCGGCGTCGCGAATCTGAGCGCGAGCGATTCGGATGGCGTCGTCAGCACGGCGGCCATTACCAGCGCGCCAGTCGCCGGCATTTCGCTTCAGTCGATTAGTCCCGGCAGCACGCTGACCGCACAGCTTCAGGTTGATGCGTCCGTCGGTGCTGGCAATTACCCTGTGACGGTTGGCTTCAGCAACTCGGATGCGATTCCGCAGACGGCGTCGTGCTCGATCAACGTGAACGTTGCGCCTCCCGCGACGGCGGTGCGCATTCACGAGATTCAGGGCGCTGCTCATATTTCGCCCCGCAACGGTCAGGCGGTGAGCAACGTGCCCGGCATCGTGACTGGAGTTCGTTCGAACGGCTTCTATCTGCAGGACCCGGTGCCGGACGCAGATGTCGCAACGTCTGAAGGCATCTTCATTTTCACCAGCAGTGTGCCGACTGTTGCGGTAGGCGATTCGGTGCAGGTGAGTGGCACCGTGCAGGAGTTCCGCCCCGGCGGCAGCGACGGGCTCTCCAACCTCACCACGACGGAAATCGTGAGCCCCGTGATCACGCTCGTGAGCAGCGGCAACGCGCTGCCCGATCCGATTCTGCTCGGCGTGGGAGGCCGGGCCGTTCCCACCGGAACCATCGACAACGATGCCGTGGGCGATGTGGAAACCAGCGGCACGTTCGACGCGAGCACCGACGGCATCGACTTCTTCGAGAGCCTCGAAGGCATGCGCGTGCGGCTGAACAACGTGGTCGCCGTCGGGCCGCGAACCAGTGTCGGTGAAATCGCGGTGGTTGCGGATAACGGCACGAATTCATCCGTGCGCACGATTCGCGGCGGCATCGTCATCAACGCAGCGGACTTCAATCCGGAGCGCATCTTCCTGGACGATGGCTTCCAGGCCACGCCTGCGATGAATGTGGGCGATGGGCTGGCGTCCGTCATCGGTGTGCTGGACTACAGCTTCGGCAACTTCAAGCTCGAGGTGACGAGCCCGATGACCGTGATCAACAACGGCCTCACCGCGGAAACGACGAACATCGTCGCGACGCCTTCCGGCCTCACGGTTGCGTCATACAACGTGGAGAACCTCGCGGCGACGAATGCGGCGTCGAAGTTCGCAGCACTGGCTGCGCAGATCGTGGGCAATCTGCGCTCGCCGGACATCGTTGGGTTGATGGAAATCCAGGACAACAACGGCACCACGAACAACGGCAATGTCGATGCGTCCCAGACCATCAGCATGCTGGTCAACGCGATCCAGGCAGCAGGCGGACCGGCGTACCAGTTCCGCGGCATCAACCCCGTGGATGGCCAGGATGGCGGCGCGGACGGTGGCAACATTCGCGTCGGCTTCCTTTTCAACGCGGCGCGCGTGAGCTTCGTCGATCGTGCAGGGGGCGGATCAACGGTTGCGACCACTGTTGTGAACAACGCGGGCATTCCGCAATTGTCGGCCAGCCCGGGGCGTATCGATCCCACGAATAGCGCGTTCGATCACAGCCGCAAACCGCTCGTCGGCGAGTTCCTGTTCAATGGTCGGCGGCTGTTCGTGATCGCCAATCACTTCAATTCGAAGATCGGCGATGACCCGCTGTACGGCCATTTCCAGCCTCCCGTGCGCAGCACGGAAATCCAGCGGCACCAGCAGGCCGCGATCGTGAACGGCTTCGTGAAGAACATTCTCGCGGTCGACGCCAACTCGAGCATCGTGGTGCTGGGCGACCTGAACGACTTCGAGTTCTCGGACACGCTCACCGTGCTGAAAGACGGCAACGTGCTCGTGGATCTGGCCGACACGCTGCCGGTGAACGAGCGTTACAGCTACGTGTTCGAAGGCAATTCGCAGGTGCTCGATCACACACTCGCGAGTAATGCGCTCGCCGGCTTCGCGAACCCGCAGGTCGACATCGTGCACGCGAATGCGGAATTCGCCGCGCAGACGTCCGATCACGATCCGGATGTCGTGCGGTTCACGTTACCGAAGGCGGGCGATGTCGACGGCGATGGCGATGTGGATCGCGACGACGTCAATGCGATTACCGCAGCCCGCAACACCAATGCCAACGGTCCCTACGATCCGCGCAATATGAACAGTGATGCGCGCATCGACGCGGTTGACGCGCGTCTCGCGGTGCTGGCCTGCACGCGCCCCAACTGTTCGGTTCAGTAAGAGGTCATCCTGATGTCTAAGTCTGTTTTGATAGGGCCTGCAGCGTTGCTGCTGGCGTTGAGTGTTGCGCCGGCCGCCGAGGCGTTCACGCTGTCGCTCGTTCCGCAGAGCTCGTCGGTGACGTCGGGTTCAAATGTCGTCGTCGATGTCGTGGCGTCGGGCCTTACGGATTTCGCCGCGCCGTCGCTCGGCGCGTATGACCTGAACGTTCAGTACGACACCAACGCACTGACGGTCACCCAGGTGTCGTTTGGCACCGGGCTCGATCCGCTCGGCCTGGGTGGATTGAATGACCTCGATTTCTCGACCCCCGGCGTGCTCAACGCGTTCGAGTTGTCGTTCGACTCCGCGGAAGCGCTGAATTCGCTGCAGCCTGGCGCGTTCACGCTGTTCACGGTCACGTTCAACGCGACAAGCTACGGCGCGACGCTGCTCGGACTCAGCGTGAATGCGCTGTCCAGCGGCGCAGGAACGTCGCTCACAGCAGACGCGCTCAATGGCGCAACGGTAAACGTGGTTCCGCTGCCGGCGGCGGGGTGGTTGCTGTTGTCGGGGCTTGGGGCGCTCGGCGGCCTCGTTCGTCGCAATCCGATGGTTCGGGAAGCGCTGGCTTAACGGCTTCGAAGCACGCCGGGCCGTTTTCCTGGCCCGTCGCCGACGCGAGGCCTACACCCGACGCGTCGTCAGAGCTTGCCGAAATCCGGTTTGCGCTTCTCGAAGAACGCCTGAAATGCTTCCCGCGCTTCGGGACTTTTCAGGCGTTCGAAGAACACCGCGATCTCGTCGTTCATCGTTTGTTCGACGGCGTTTCTCAAGCCGCCCCGCATCAGACGTTTCGTATCGCGAACGGCGCCAGCGGGCAGTGCGTTGAAGCGTTCAGCAACCTGCCGCGCGTGGTTCAGCACTTCGCTCGCCGGATGTGCCGAGTTCGCGAGACCCACCGCAACCGCCTCAACCGCCGTGAACGGCAGGCCGAGCATCAACTTCTCGGAGGCTTTCGCGTGTCCCATCAACAGGGGCAACAACAGGCTCGCGCAGAATTCCGGCACGACGCCGAGCGCCACGAAGGGCAGGGAGAGGCGCGCGTCTTCGCTCACATAAACCAGGTCGCAATGGAGCAGCATCGTGACGCCGATGCCGACCGCTGCTCCTGTCACCGCGGCGACGACCGGTTTTTCAAACGCCATCAGGGCGCGCATGAACTGAATGACGGGCAGATCCTGCGTGGTCGTCGGTGCGGCCAGAAAATCCTCGAGATCATTGCCGGCGGTGAAAATGCCAGGCTGTCCGGTGAGCAGCAACGCGCGCACGGACTTGTCTGCTGCCGCGGAATTGATTGCGCGCGTCAGCGCTTCGTACATCGCCAGAGATAGCGCGTTCTTTTTCTCGGGCCGCGCAAGCGTGATCGTGCAGACCCCATTGGCGGTTTCGGAAGTGATCATGGCTGCACCAGATTCAATTGCCAGGACACCCCGAACCGATCGCTCACCCAGCTGAACAGCGTGCTGAATCCGTAGTTCGCGATGGGCATGAGCTCTTTGCCTCGATCGCCGAGCGCGGCCGCGAGGCGTCGCAGCTCTGCCTCGGACTCGCATTCGATGAACAGCGAGATGGACGGCGTGAAGTCGAACGCGTGCTTGACCGGGCTGTTCACGCACATCACCGACTGGCCCGCGACGGTGAACGTGCGCTCGTCGAGCACCTTGCCGTCCGGGAACAGCGAAGCGTAGAAGGCCATCGCCTCGGCGGCCTCGCCGCCCTGGAACATGAGAAATGGTTTCGCGGATCGCGCCATGGGTGTCTCCAGAGAGTCGCTGTGATGCCGAGAAATAAAAGTTTGCCGGATGCGCAGGATTTTCCGGATTTGCCGCACCGGCAAGCCTGGCAGGTCCGGCAGGTCCAGCAGGCCCGGCAAGTTCGGCAGGCCCGGCAGCCGCGGCGGGTCCCGCGGTCCGGCAGGCCCGCAGTTCAACCTATCCTAGCCGCTGGCGGCGCGGATGAGCTTGCGCACCAGCCCCGGGCCTTCATAGATCAGTCCGGTGTAAACCTGGATCAGCTGCGCGCCCGCATCGAGCACCGCACGGCCGCTCGCTGCGCTCGAAATACCGCCGACGCCGATCATCGGAAACCCCGGCCCGAGCCGGGCGCGCAGCGCGCGAATCACGTCGAGGCTCATCGTGCGCAACGGCTCGCCGCTGAGGCCGCCTTTCTCATCCTTGTGCGGTGAGCTCAGCGATGCGGGCCGCGATATCGTCGTGTTGGTTGCGACGACGCCATCGAAGCCAGACGCCAGGATCACCTGGCTGATCGAGTCGAGCGCGGCCGCATCGAGATCCGGCGCGATCTTCACCAGCAGCGGCACACGCTTGCCGTGTGTTGCGCTCAATGTTTCGCGGGCATTGACGAGATCGCCGAGCAGCCGCTCCATCGAGTCCGCGCCTTGCAGGCTGCGCAGCCCGGGCGTGTTCGGGGAGGAGATATTCACCGTGACGTAGTCCGCCGTCGCGTACACGGCGCGCAGACATTTGAGGTAATCGCTCGATGCGTCTTCGAGCGGCGTGTCGAAGTTCTTGCCGATGTTGACACCGCAGACACCGCGATAGCGCCGTTTTTCCAGCCGACGCACCGTCGCTTCGACGCCGTCGTTGTTGAAGCCCATGCGATTGATGAGCGCGCGGTCCTCGACCAGCCGGAACAGATTCGGCGGCGGATTGCCCGGCTGGGCCCGCGGCGTCACGCTGCCCACTTCGATGAACCCGAAGCCGAGCTGCGCGATGTCGTCGATATAGCGACCGGATTTGTCGAAGCCGGCCGCGAGGCCGACGGCATTCGCGAATCGCAGCCCGAACAGCTCGCGGGCACTGCCGGTGGCTTTGATCTCAGCATCCGCCGGGCGCAGTGCTGAAAGCAGGTGGAGAGAGCCGTTAGCCAGCCGGTGCGCGGTGTTCGGGCTGAAACGGAAGAGCAGGGGGCGGATCAGTCGGTACATCGGCCGGAAGGATGGCGTAGACGATGAGCGCTGCCAAGTGGAGAGTCGCTCCGGCGGATCCGGTGGCTCAGCCGCTTGGTGTGTGCGACAGCGGCAAGCGCGCACGGCTGGAAATGCAGTTCGAGCCGGGCCCACGGGGCTGCTTGGCATGCTGACGGCGCCAGACCTTTGCGCTCTTGGCCGCCCGGCGATTGAGGGCTTCTTATCAGCGCCCCGTCACGTCATCGCACTGACGATACTGATCCTACGCGGCGCCGGTAACCCATCTTCGCGCCCGACAAAGTATTTCCCCGACTCCCCCACAGTCAGAAAGTGCGTGTCCGCAAAGCCGATCCCGCGCAACTTGCGGTCGAGCGTGGGAACTTCGAAATAGGTTTTCCACGGCTCGCCGAGTGCCGCCGCCGCGGCGGCGAACGAAAGTCCGGCAGACGCCGCGCCCTTCGTTTCTTCCGACGACCCCCCAGCCGCGACGGGGGGCTGCGCAAACGTCAACGAAATCTCGCTGCCCTTCGGAAACTTCGCCACCGTCGCGAGCACCGCGTCGACGGCTTCCTCGGTGAGGTACATCGTCACGCCGAGCCAGGAAAAGAAGCTCGGCACGTCGAAGCTCACGCCATGCCGGCGCAGGCCATCGACCAACGACTCCGTTTCGAAGTCGATGTCCGCGAACACCACGTTCGCGGGGATGGTCATTCCCGCACTCGCGATTTTCTGGCGCTTTTCGGCCTGCGTGGCGGGTTGATCGACTTCGAAAATTCGCAGCGCCTGCGCCCACTGCGGTTGGCGGGCGATGAACGTGTCGTAGCCCGCACCGAGAATTACGAATTGTTTGACGCCGCGGACCAGCGATTGCTCGAGACGGTCTTCGGTATAGCGCGAGCGAAGCACCACGTGTGCGCGAAGGCCACGCGCGCCGGGACTTTGGGCTCGCTCCGCGCCCGCGCGCAGGGCCTGTTCGACCTGCTCGCGCCCGAGCAGATCCACGATCGCCGGGTCTTCCAGAATCAGCGGCCGCGAATCGAGGATCTGATGCGTCGCCCGCAACCACGCGACGCCGAGCGCGGTCCGACTGCCTTGCTTTTCAGTCACGGGGGGCCTCCGGCTACTTCATTCCCCACAGAATGAAGCAGGGAGGCCCCCGCTGCCAATCAATCCCAATCCCAGTGCGAATGCCCTTTGGGCAGCTTCGCGCGCAGCTTCTGCGAGAACACCGTGGCGCCGTTGAGGTCCTTGAACGCAACGACCAGCTCCTTGCTGGTGCTATCGATGTCCACCTGTCCGAAGAACTGGTAGCCACCGGCCGGCGAGGTGTTCGCAACGGGCGGAGCCTTCTGGAACACCACTTTCGGACCGAACGTATTGTCGAGCGCATTGGGCCCGAACGCACCGGCGTTCAGCGGGCCGGACACGAATTCCCAGAACGGATCGAAGTCCTGGAACTGCGCCTTGCTCGGGTCGTAATAGTGAGCCGCGCAGTAGTGCACGTCTGCGGTCAGCCACACCGTGTTCACGATGTCTTCGCGCTTGATGAAGCGAAGCAGATCCGCGATTTCGAATTCGCGGCCGAGCACCGGGCCGTCGCCGTTGGCGATGGCTTCGAACTGCGCGCGACCCTGCGCGTCGCTGCCGTCTGGCACGAGCAGGCCGATGGGCATGTCCGCCGCGATCACTTTCCATGTGGCGCGGGAATCTTTGAGCTTGCGCTTGAGCCACGCGAGCTGTGCGCCGCCGAGGAACGCTGTGTCCGCGCCCGGCTGCGTCTGCCGGTTGAAACTATTCGGGCCGCGATAGCTGCGCATGTCGAGCACGAACACATCGAGCTCACGACCGTACGGAATGTGGCGATACACCCGCTCGGACTCGACCTGCGAGTGCCAGCGCATCGGCGAGTAATCCATGAACGCGCGCGTTGCGTTCGCGACGAGCGTCTGCACGCGCTTCTCGGTGTACGCCGCGGGCAGCACTTTCGAGTCCGACCAGTTGTTGGTGACTTCGTGATCGTCCCACTGCCAGATCTGCGGCACTTCGGCGCTGAAGCGCTGCACGTTCGCGTCGTAGCGGTTGTAGAGGTGCGCGCGCTGATATTCCTTCAGCGTCTCCGCGACCTTCAGCTTTTCCGGCACTTCGTTGAGGAACGCGTTGGTCCACGTACCGCCACCGGTCGGGTCCGCAACGCTTTCGAGCATCGGGCCGTCCGCATAGATGGAGTCGCCCGAGTGCAGGAAGAAATCCGGCCGCACTTTGCGCATGGCTTCGAAAATCTTCATGCCGCCGAAGCCGAGGTTGATGCCCCAGCCCTGGCCGGCAACATCACCGCCCCACACGAAGCGAACATCGCGACGACGCGACGGCGGCGTGCGGAAGTGGCCGACGACCGCCTCACTGCGCGCGCGCTCGGAATCCAGATTCTCGAAATAGGTGCGGACGAATACGTCCGCACCGCCCGGCAGGCCGGTGAGATCGACGCGAGCGGTGTAGTCGCTCAACTCGAGCGCATGCGGACCGCGGATGCTGACGCTGCGGGCGAAGGAGTCATCGCGCGACCATTCAACGATGAGGCGGGATGCGCGATCAGCGCGTCCCCAGACGATGGCGCGATCGTCCATCACATCGCCGACCTGCAGGCCCCAGGCTTGTACGGGGCGAGTGGCGTCCGCCGAAATGGCGGCCGGCGCGCCGCGCGCCTTCAGGATTCCGGCAACACCGGTCGTCAGTGCGAGGCTGGTGGCCGACGCTTGCTTGAGAAATCTTCGGCGCGGCAGTTCGGGGCGGTCGGATTGGCGTGACATTCAGTCGGCTCCTCCAGGTTTCGGCCGAACGCACTTTCGGCAACGAATGTGAAGGAGGGATGTCTGCGGTATGACGACTCCTTGCGAACCTCGGCGCAGCCGGCAAAAGTCGCGCCTTTTGCCGGCGGGGTGTGTGTAGGGTCTCGAAAAAATAGCCAAAGGCGATTTTTTCCAATCGACTCAGTTGGCAGGCTTCGTCGCCGGCTTGTCCTTGTCCTTCACCATGAACACCAGGATCTTCGCAGGCTTTGTCGTGCTCGCGTTAGCCGACACGCGATGTACGTCACCCGGGTTCTCATAGAACGTCTGGCCGGCGTTGAGCGTGACAGCAGGCTGACCATCCACCTGCATCTTCACCGCGCCTTCGAGCACATACACGAACACGTGAGCGTCATGACGGTGCGGAAGCGATGAGCCTCCGGGGCCATACTCCACGGTGAGCATCGTGCCTTCCTTGTTCGGAATTCCCGTGAGGTCTTTCTGCATGAGCGGCGTTCCAACGGCCGCAGCGGGTGCATCCGCCGCCTGGGTGCACATCGCGGCGCTTCCCAGCAGTGCGGCGCTGAGCGCGGGAATCATCGCGCTGAGGCGAAGCGAGAGACGGCGGCGGGTGAGGTGGCTCGGTGGGCTGAGGGTGTTCATCAGGGTCTTCATCGGGTGCTCCTTCACAGGTCGGTGACTAGACTAAGGCGAGTTACGCTACTCCTGCGAGTTACTTTTTGCGCCGAGGCTTCGGACGTCGCGCCCCCGAAGCGATCTTCGGAATACCGGTTCGCGATCCTCTCTGCGCCATCTCGCACGAGAAGTCAGCCATCATCCTTGAAATCCAGGATCGATTTGTCGGAAAACCGACCCTGCCGCAGGTCGCCCAACCCCTCCAGCACGTTCGACGCGACGCCCCTGTCCTGCATATCCTGGCGGATCAGATCGCAGATGTATTCGCCGGGCGTGGCGTACATATCGTTGTCGCTCGCGCGTTCGTCAACAAATTTTTGCGGCGTATCGGTGGGCTGCACGTTGAGACTCCTGGCCATGATGGGAGACCTCTCCTGGGAGGCCGTCAGAAGTGAGTACGCAGAGTAGCAATACCTCTAAATCAAGGGGGTTACACCGGCGTCGCCCAATGCTTGCCGTTCGTCCGGCGCATGACTCGAAGGTCTACGGCCCACCTGCAAACCCCCGCATTCCTTCGCTGAAGCGAAGGTATTGGAACGGAGAGGATTCCAGGCGTTCTTTCAATGTCGGACTGACGAACACATAGGTTCCTTCCATCAAGAGGATCCGCTCGCCGTCGAGATCACATTCAAACGCCGGATCCCAGGAGAAGCGCTCGCCAATCAGCAGCTGTTCATGGGTTCGAATCTCGCGGTTCTGGCGAGGGTCGTAGATAACCGCAGCGACGACCTTCAATTGCGGCAAGTTCAGGCTGCGCAGGTATCCGGCAAAGTCCTCTTCGACGAGAACATACTCGTGCCCGGTCATCATTGGCGCGAGCGCGCCCTTGTCCACGATCTGGAATCTTCCGTCCGGCAGTTGATACAACAGCGCCTGCTGTTCGACGCATGACATGTGAAATGGCAGGTTCAAAGCCGGTAGGACTACACGCCCAACTGCTTCTTCAACGAATCCAGCTCTTCGCGCAGCTGGCGCACTTCGTGTTCAAGCCGGTCGATGCGCGCAGCCGTCCCACCGGCCGGCGCACCGCCGGCGCTAACCGAGGCACCATGCCCCGTCGTGGCCGCATGACCACCCGCCACGCCGTGAATCGCCGCACCAGGAACCGACGTGCCGTGACCCGCCGCGCCAACACCCGTACCGGTCGATAACCCCACCGCAGCCGACTCATCCACCTCAGTGCCAGCATCCACCGGCCCGCTGAACAAATGCGCCCACTGCGAATCCCGCCGACCGGGGAGTCGCGCAAGGCGCACAACAAACGGCCCATCCTCTCGAGTGCGCAGTGTTTCGAGCGTCGCCTCAACCTGTTCCGTATCCGCAAACGTCGCCATGCGTCCCGCGCGCGGGCGTAGCTCGCCCGGCGTTTGCGGCCCGCGCAGCAGGAGCTCGCAAACGATCGCGAGCTCCTGCGGTGTGAACTTCAACGTGCCGTACTCGGTGTTGCAGAACCGGTGCTGGTACTTCGGCACGCGGCTGCCAAACCCCGAGCGCTCCAGGACGAAGTGTTTCTTCGCGAGCCCATCGATCGTGCGCTGAACCGTTGCCTCGTCGACATCCATCAGCGGATCGCGATTGCTCTTCTGGTTGCACGCGTTCACGAGCGCGTTCAGCGATAACGGATACTGGTCGGGCGTCGTGATCTGCTTTTCGATGAGGCAGCCGATGACCCGCGCTTCCATCGCACCGAGCTCGATCTTCATGGGCGCGTCAACTCCTCGGCCGTCACGAGACGGGGCGCGATGTCGACAGGCACGTCGTTCAGCCTATCCAGCACTGTTTGAACTTCGGGTCGCACGTTCACCATCTTCTCGAGCAGCGCGTCCGCGGCCTTGTAATCGCCGGTCGCCTGAATCGTCATGAGCTGATGCGTGAGGTCCGTAACGGCCTTCTTCGCCTTGGGCAAATCGATTGCGAACCGGCCGTCCGCACTCACCTTGATGGCGCCATGCTCGAACAGGTTGTTCACCTGAATCGCGATGCCTTTTGCGTGTGTCTGCGCGAGACCAAATCGCAACGTGCGGAACGTTGATGCCAGGAAAGTGGTGTACATCGAGCGCTCGAGTTTCTTATCGATCACGCCCCGGTCCATGAGTTGTTGAAGTGCCCAGAGTCCGGACACATCGGCCTTGCACTCTTCGAGCGGACCGTTCAGCTCTTTCAGCTCCTGCCGCACCGTCGTATCGCGCCCGCCGATCTTGATGGCCTGCGGCCCGAGCCCGTGCATCAGTTCATGCATCAACACATGCGTGAAGAACGGCTCGAACGCCACGAGCGGGCGATCCGCCGGGGCAATCGCTACGTCCGCGATCGGCAGCAATACCTTGTCGAACTTCGCCTGCTGGAAGTTTTTGAGCATCGTGCGCTTCGAGCCCTTCGCGGTGACTACACGTTCGTCGTTCGGCAAATTGAACGCCGCGGTCTGCACCGCGTGGTTTGCGTCCCCGCCGTTGTAAACCACATTGACGACACGGATGGGCGAGTAGCCACCGAGTTTCGCGCGGCGGAACTTCGGGTCGATGGGCAGGTGGTCTTCGAGGTTCTGCAGCTCGCCGCTGAACTTCTCGAGCTTCTTCGACTCCTCGAAGTCAGTCACCGTGATGAACGCTTCGAAGGCCGCCTTGAAATTGAACCACTCGTCTTCGTACACCTCGTAGGGGCCGATGGTCGGCTCGATGGAGGCATTCAGCTCCATCCACGCAATGTCGCTATCGTAGTAGTCGTTGCTGATGAACGCCGCGGCGCGCTTTTCGAGGAACGCCTTCAAGGTCGGCTGCTTCGTAAGGCCGGCGGCTTCACGCAGCAGTCGTGCCATTTCCATCAGCTCGCCCTGATACTCCTGCGAGTAGGGCACGGCCATCAGCTTGCCGGCCGGATTGCGACGGATCGTGGTGAAGAATCCGGTCGCGGCTTCTTTCTCCGCGGGCGGCAACGCGTTCATCCAGGTTTCGACTTCGGCGCGCGTCGCATCGATCGGATAGAAATTCCCCTGCGGCGGCTTCGTTTCCACGCCGGGGAGAAACGGCGCGTTGTCGTCGAGATCGGACCACGGGCCCTTGTTGAGCAGGAAGTAGGCGAGCCGCGCCTTGCCGAGCGGCGTGGTGTCATTCATCAGCAGCAACAGGCGTGATTCGTTGCGAGCGGAGACCTGTCGCACAAAGAGTGCATCCAGAACCTGGGCCGCCTGGATGATGCGCGCGAGCGCCTGTCGCTCATTCTCTGGCAGCGCGGAGATATCCACGCGCACGTCGACGGGCGCGAACCGCGCGGACATCTTCTGAAGCTGGGGAAGATCCGCCGCGGCGACGGCACCGCTCGCTGCCGGGGAGCTGACCAGAGAGAGAGCCAGCGAGACGACCAGGAAGACACCGCGCGTGATGCCGCGAGTCATGCCAGAAACCAAAGCCGCGCGCAGTCGCACGTGACGCATGGTGAATCCCCTTTTCCGAAGTGCGCCCGGCGCAGATCGGCGGGCGCCGCATCTTAATCGACGCGCGTCAGCCGCGCAGCCAGCGGGGATTGGCTCCGACGAACACGAGCGAGCCTTGTTCCGGACCCTCTTCGTCGCCGCGACGGGCGGCTTCTTCGAGCACCGCACGGGCGCGTTCTGCAGCACCGGTCGTTTCGGCGGCCACCTGATCCGCCTCTACAGCATGTGCCAGCAGGTAGCCCTGCACGCCGACGGGGCCGCACTTGGAGAGGAATTCGAGCTGCGGGCCGCGCTCCACACCTTCCGCGATCACCTGCAATCCGAGGCCGTGGCAGAGCGCGATGATCGACCGCGCGATTGCGGCAGACCGAGGGCTGGAGTCGACGGACTCCACGAGCATGCGGTCGAGCTTCACTCGCGTGATGGGCAACTGCTCGAGCGAAGTGAGGGACGAATAACCGATGCCGAAGTCATCGAGCGCGATGGCCACGCCCATCTTGCGCAGCTTGGCGAGTGCATCGATGGTGGACGAGCCGGTCTGGAACACGGATTCGGTGAGCTCCAGCTCCAGCGCGCTCGGCGGCAGGCCCGTGACTTCGAGCGCCTGCTTCACGTGATCGACGAAATTGCCTTCGAACAGCTGCTGCGGCGACACGTTGATGGCCACGGACGCGCGGCTCCAACCCTGCGCACGCCACGCAGCCACTGCGGAAGTGGCGCCTCGCAAGACCCACTCTGTGAGCTCGTGCATCATGCCGGTCTTCTCGGCAATGTGGATGAACTCCGTCGCCGTGGCGATGCGCCCGTCCGGCTTGCGCCAGCGCAGGAGCGCTTCGACGCCGACAGGTTCAAACGTATGAAGCGCAATCTGCGGCTGATACATCAGCATCAGATCGCCCGCTTCGACGGCGCGGCGCAGAGACTGTTCGAGACGGAAGCGCTGGGCCGCAGCATCGTAGAGCGACGGCCGATAGAGCGCACACCGGTTGCGGCCGAGCTCTTTCGCGCGGAACAGCGCGACGTCCGCGGCACGCAGCAGCGAGTCCGCATCCGATGCATGTTCCGGATAGAGGCTCGCACCGACGCTTGCGCTGGTGGAAAGAACGCGTCCCTTGATCGACAGCGGCTGCTGGAGCGCCATCACGATCTCGTTCGCGCGCTCGAGCACCTCGTCGTGCGATTTCACGTCTTCGATCAGCACGGTGAACTCGTCGCCACCCAATCGTGCGAGCAGCGAGCGAGGACCGGCGGCGGTGCGAAGGCGCTCTGCCACCAACTGCAGGACGCGATCGCCGAAGTTGTGGCCGAGCGTGTCGTTGATGGATTTGAAGTTGTCGAGATCGACGAACAACAACGCGAGCTGCTGGTTCGTCGTGCTCGCGCGCGACAGCGCGCCGCCAAGGCGCGTCGACAATTGCCGGCGGTTTGGCAGCTGCGTGAGCGGGTCGTGATGCGCCAGGTGATGTAGCTGGCGCGTGCGTTCCGCAACGTGTTTTTCCAGCTCGGCCTGATGCGCGCGCAACTCTGTTTCCGCGGCGACGACCTGATCTGCCATCGCGTTGATGGATTCGGCGAGCGCGTCGATTTCCGCCGCGCCCCCGCGCGGCGCGCGAGCAGTGCGATTGCCCGTGGCGAGTTGACGCGTGGCATGGGTGAGCCGGCGAACGGGCCGCGTGATGCTGATCATCAGCGCGAACGACACGATGACGACGACGCCGAGCACCGCAAGTCCGGTGCGCACGAGTGTGCGTTCCGCTTTTTCAGCGGCCACCGCAGCGGTTTCTGCGGCGTCGAGCAAGCCGCGTCGTGCAGGAGTTTGCAGCTCTTTCTGCGCGCCCATGATCAACGCGGCGCCATCGTCCAGGAACTCGCGGCGCGCCGGTCCATTCGTCGCGTCGAATTTCTCGACGAGCATGCGCAGATCCACCGCGCTCTTGAAGTCTTCGCGGATCAGATCCAGCCATGCCTTGCCGGGCGATTTCAGCAGCTCCGGCGTGTGACGCGCGAGGACGGCCGCAAATTCTTTTTCCTCACGCGGCCCGGAGGTCGAAGCGCCCGTGCCTGATCGCAACGGTGTGGCCGCGTTCGCCAGCTCTGCCAGCGAGCGCCTCGCGAACACCTGATCCTGATCGATGCGAACGCCACTGCCGCCCGCGCCGATCACGCGATTCTGAATGCGCGCGAGTGCGCTGTTCCGACGCGCGACCCAATCTGCGCGCTGCACGGCTTCGCCCGCCAACGCGCGACCGCGCGACACGTGGCCCACCATGTTCACCTGCAGTTCGGAAATCGGCGGCGTGATGACGGGGGCCGGATCGCCTGTGAAATACGCGGCCATTGCAGCGTCGAGCTGTTCGCGCGCGCGTGTGATCGATGCTTCGTCGGGCGCGCGCGCATCCTGCATGTATTCGGACACTGCGCGATCGAATGCCACGAGCTTTTCCACGATCGTGCCCGCGCGGCGCGCGAGCGGTTCGTGGTCGCGCTGCATGCTGCGAACAGCGGTGATCGCCTTGCGCGTCGTCTCCGTCGCGATGGTGTGACCGATGAGAATGACGCCGACGACGGCGGCAAGTCCCAGTGCCAGACGGCCTCCGATGCCGAGCTTCAAGGATCGTCGCGAACGCGTCGCTGCAGGCGCGGACCGCACGAGGCGCGCACCCGTTGTGGCTTCGTTTTCAGCCGTTTGCACGGACTTTTCTTGCATGAGACATAAGTTGCCGCGGGTGCATCCTGCGTTCGCGGGTGATGCGTTGTGCTGAAGCGCGGATGATGCGGACGGAACGGCAACGCTTCCGTGGTGGGCATCGCAGAAGTTGCGCGGGCTCGGGCTTGTCCTCGCGACAGCACATGGGTGAAAACACGTAGTGCGGCGGCGACAGCCGATTTATTTCACGCGCGGCACCGGATCTCGCGAGATCTGTGACGCCTGCAGTGCTGGAATATTTGACGGCGGTGGCGTCCCTGCCACGGGTTCGGATACCCCGTCGTCAAGCTGCCCGCCGCCAGCCTGCGTGCGACCGCGCTGTCTTTCGAGCCCGCGTCGAGGACCTTTGGCTATACTCCCGCCCCATGACAGAGATCGCGGACACCTTCGATTCGGCCTTCACCAAGGCTGTGGACCTGGGAAACCGGTTGGCCGACCGGGACAAGGACGCGGATCTCTGGGATATCGCCGACGGCCTGCTCGCCGGAGCGCTTCAATATTGGCTGTATTCCCGCCAGCCCTGCGGCGACCCGCGCTGCCAGGACTGCATGCCCATCAGTACGGCGGAGGGCCGCATGGCAGAGCTGAAGAAGCTCGTCGAACAGCTGGCCGCCGAGAGCGAATACTTCCACACGCCCACCGACGCAAACGCCGGCCGGGCGTAACGCCCCCCTCGATAGCCCAACGACTGGCTCCGGACTGACACCGGGCCGACAGACTCCGGCCGGACTGCCTCCGACCGCTGGCTTCGATAGGCACGGCGCAGAACCCTGCCGCGCCATCCATTGTTCGCGCCAGCCTGTTTCGTCGCGCTTGGGTGCCCGCGCGCGCCGACCCATCCGACCGTCACCTCAAGCCCAAGGCGCGTCCCCAGCACGTCCCCCAAACGACCTCCTAAGAAGGCCCGGCCGAGCGACTCACGCGCCGCCCCGCCACCCTCAAAGGCCGAGGTGTGCTCACAAAGGATCCTCGGCGGGGGCGTCCGGCTGCAGGGACGCAGCCGGCCGAGGCCGCGAGGGACCGCTCTTACGGCCGTACCCCGCCGAGGATCCTTTGTGAGCGCGCCTCGGCCCCGCGAAAGCGCATCTCCGCGCCCGACCAGCTCACCACCGCGCCTCGCCCCCCGCGAAACCGCATCTCCGCGACAAGATCGGTCCGCCCCGGGGCAGGACCCCCTCAGGCGAGCGCGGGAATGCCCGCTCTCTACCCCGCCGCCACCGCCTTCTCCTCCTCGCCCATTGCGTCCGCAAACGCCTGCTCAAACAGGTTCATCCCCTCCTTGAGCAAAGCATCCGAAATCGTCAACGGCGCCAAAAACCGGATGACATTCCCATACATCCCACACGTCAGAATAATCAGTCCCCGCTTCGCAGCCGCCTGAACCAACGCCTTCGTCAGGTCCGCATCGGGCGCGTCCGCGCGGCGATTCTTGACGAGCTCAATAGCCACCATCGCCCCCACTCCACGCACATCGCCAATGCTGGGAAACCGCGCCTGCAGCCCCTTGAGGCGCGACACCAGGAAATTCCCCGTTTGGCTCGAGCGTTCGAGCAGCTTCTCGTCCTTCATCACATCGAGCACCGCGAGCCCAGCCGCGCACCCGAGCGGCGACCCCGCATATGTGCCGCCAAGCCCGCCCGGCCCAGGCGCATCCATGATGTCCGCTTTGCCCACGACGGCGGACAAAGGCACGCCGCCCGCCACGCTCTTGGCAATCGTCATGAGATCCGGCTCCACACCGGAATGCTCGATCGCAAACATTTTCCCCGTGCGCCCGAACCCGGACTGGATTTCATCGGCGATGAACACGATTCCGTGCTGATCGCAGATCTGCCGCAGCTTGCGTAGCAGTTCCGCCGGTGCCGCATAGAAGCCGCCTTCGCCCTGCACCGGTTCGATGATGATCGCGGCGACACGCGCCGGATCCACATCCGCCTTGAACAGTGCGTGCAGCGCGTTGATCGAATCTTCGACCTTCACGTCGTGATACGCGGTGGGGAAGGGCAGGTGATAGATCTCGGGCAGCATCGGCCCGAAGCCCGCCTTGTACGGCTGCACTTTGCCGGTGAGGCTGATCGCAGCAAGCGTGCGCCCATGAAAACCGCCGCTGAACGCGATGATGGCCGAGCGCTTCGTGTGGAAGCGCGCGATCTTGATGGCGTTCTCGACCGCTTCGGCGCCCGTCGTGAGAAAAATGGTTTTCTTCGGGTCCTTGCCCGGCATCAGCGCATTCAGCCGTTCGGCGAGCGCGACGTAGCTTTCGTAAGGCGTCACCTGAAAGCAGCCGTGCATCAGCTTCTCGAGCTGCTGCGCGACGGCGGCTTTCACCCTCGGATGCACGTGGCCCGTGTTGAGCACGGAGATGCCGCTGGCGAAATCGATGTAGCGTTTGCCCTCGACGTCCCAGATCTCGGCGTTCGAGGCGCGCTCGGCGTAGATGGCGAGCGAATTCGAAACACCGCGCGGAATGGCGGCCTGACGGCGGGCGTGAAGGTCTGCGTTCGAGGTCAACGGACGTCTCCTGTCAAAAGGGCGATCAACTCGATTGGGCGTGTTCGACTGCGTGCGGTGGGCTGAAAGGACAGATCACCGGCCGGCCGGGGCCTCAGCGTTCACGAGGGCGCAGGTGGCGGGCATGAATCCAGCGCAGCCCGCCTCGCGACCTGGCATCGCCGCGTCCCATTGGCTGGGTCCCGCAACTTGGCTGTCTCGCGGCCTGGCCTCGTCCCGACTCGGCTCGGTCCCAGGACTTGGCCCGGTCCCGCGACTTGGCCTAGCGCCTCGACTTGGCCTCGCAGCACCGCTTACGTCGGCGCACGCGCCCCCTCAGCGCCCCGCGCCACGGCGCGGCCGCAGTCCGTACTATAGCCGTACTATAATCGCCGCCCTTTTCCAAAGCGTAGTCATTGCCTTGAGCCAAGCCACATCCCCCGCCTCGACGCCGATCGAAGCGGAGGTCGTCATCGTCGGGGCAGGCCCCTGCGGTCTGTTCCAGGTGTTCGAGCTGGGCCTGTTGGGAATCAGCGCGCATCTCATCGATTCCCTGGCCCATCCGGGCGGCCAGTGTGCCGAGTTGTACCCCGAGAAGCCCATTTACGACATTCCGGCGCTGCCGGTGTGCGGCGCCCAGGAGCTGGTCGATCGGCTCATGCAGCAGATCAAGCCGTTCAACCCGCAGTTCCATCTGGGCCAGGAAGTCACCGAGCTCAGCAAGCGGGAAGACGGCCGGTTCCTGCTGCGCACGGCCACCGGCACTACGTTCAACGCTGGCGCCATCGTTATCGCCGCGGGCGTCGGCTCGTTCCAGCCTCGGCGTCTTGGCGTCGAAGGGGCGGACGCGTACGAAGGCCATCACATCCGCTATCGCGTGCGCGATGCGCACCTGCTCCATGGCAAGAAGCTCGTCGTATTCGGCGGCGGCGATTCCGCGCTCGATTGGGCGATCGAGCTTGCGCCAAAGGCGGAGAGTCTTGCCATCGTGCATCGCCGCCCGGAATTTCGCGGCGCGCCTGCGTCGGTGTTGAAGATGCGCGAGCTGGTGGAAACCGGCCGCATGCGTCACATCGAAGGCATGCCGCACTCGCTGAACGTGGAGGGTGGCGCGTTTCGTGGCATCACCGTGAAGGGCCTCGACGGGACGCTGCATTCGCTCGACTGCGATCACGCGCTCGTGTTCTTCGGGCTGCACCCGAAGCTCGGGCCGATTGCCGAATGGGGCCTGGAGCTCGAGAAAAAAGCACTCAAGGTGGACACCGAGAAATTCCAGACCAGCGTGCCCGGCATCTATGCCGTGGGCGACATCAACACCTATCCGGGCAAGAAGAAGCTGATTCTGTCCGGCTTCCACGAAGCGGCGCTTGCGGCGTTCGCCATCCAGCATCATCTGTATCCGCAGAAAAAACAGTTCCTCCAGTACACGACGACGAGCCCGCTCATGCAGAAGCGGCTTGGCGTCACCGAGTCCTGATCCAATCCCCGAAGGAGACCTACAATGAAACTCAAGCACACCCTGCTCGCCGCTGCGCTGATCGGCGCGAACGCATTCCTGTTCGCCGCGCCGGCGTCGGCCGCCGACAAGGTCTGCAAGCTCGAGATCACCGGCAACGATCTCATGCAGTACGACAAGAAAGAGCTGAAGGCGGATGGCGACTGCACCACCATCGAGCTCACGCTGAAGCACATCGGCAAGCTGCCGGCGGCGTCGATGGGCCACAACTGGGTGCTCTCGAAGTCGGCGGACGCGATGGCAGTCGGTAACGATGGCCTGAGCGCGGGCCTGCCGGCGAACTACGTGAAGCCCGGCGACAAACGCGTCATCGCGCACACGAAAGTCGTGGGCGGCGGCGAGAGCGACACCATCAAGATCCCGGCATCGGCGCTGAAGAAGGGCGAGGACTACTCCTACGAGTGCACGTTCCCCGGCCACAGCGCGCTGATGAAGGGCAAGTTCACGTTCGGTTGATGAGCTCGCAAACGAAAGACCTGCTGGCGCTCCTCGAGCTCGAACAGCTCGAGGTCAACCTGTTTCGCGGCGCGAGCCGCGACATCGGCAGCGCGCAGGTGTTCGGTGGACAGGTGCTGGGGCAGGCGCTGACCGCTGCCTCACGCACCATCGAAACCGATCGCGTGGTGCATTCGCTGCATGCGTATTTCCTGAGGCGCGGCGACTTCAACGCGCCGATCGTCTACGAAGTGGACCGCAGCCGCGACGGCCAGAGCTTCAGCAACCGTCGCGTCATCGCCATTCAGCATGGCGAGCAGATCTTCAACATGACCGCCTCGTTCCAGGTGGTCGAAGACGGCCTCGAGCACCAGATCGACATGCCGAAGGTGCCCGCGCCCGAAGAGCTGCCGGACATGGTGGAAGTGCTGCGCGCCCAGCTCGATCACATGCCGGAGCGCGTGCGCAAGTTCGTCGAGGCGCCGCGGCCGTTCGACTTCAAGATGGTACAGCCCGTGAATCCGCTCGATCCGCGCAAGGCGCCGCCCTCGCGCCAGGTGTGGTTTCGCTCGAACGGCCCGATTCCCGATGGCGAATCGCTCCATCGCGTGCTGCTCGCGTACGTCTCGGATTTCTACCTGCTCGATACGGCGACCTTGCCGCACGGGCTCTCGTTCTTCAGCAGCAAGATCATCATGGCCAGCATCGATCATGCGATGTGGTTTCATCGCCCGCTGCGCGTCGATGATTGGCTGCTGTATGCGCTGGACAGTCCCAGTGCTTCCGGCGCACGCGGCTTCGGCCGCGGCAGTGTGTTCTCGCGCGACGGCCGTCTCGTCGCCAGCACGGCGCAGGAAGGTCTCGTTCGCGTCGCGGGCTCGTAGGCGCCGACACAATGGCCAGGAGAGCATCAGGATCGGCCCTGCTGCTCGTCGTGGCTTTGCTGCTGCCAGGGGCCGCATCGCCCGGCGTTCTCGAAGACATGCCCGCGGCGGATGCGCTCATCCAGGTGTGGCCGGGCGTGCGGGATTCGAACGAGCAGGTGCTCGTCGAGCCCGACGATGGCAAGCCGCTTCTGCCTGAAGATGAAGACGCTCTGCGCGTGCGCACCGTCGTTGCTCGCGTCCATTTGCCGTGGCTCGGCGCGCGCGTTCTGTATCTCGAAGAGTTTCTGCACGATCAGCCAAGCGTTCTGCGGCGACAGCTGCTGTTACGCGTGGAGCCGGAAACCGTTGGTGTACGCCGTGTGCGCGTGCTGCCTTACCTGTTCAAGAACGGCGAACGATGGCGACGGCTCAATCGCAGCCCGCAGCTGATTTCCGAGCTGAAAGCCTCGGACCTCGAGTCCACGCAGGGTTGCGATCTCGTGCTCCACCAGGAAGGCGACCAGTTCCGCGGCGGCACGACGGGATTGGATTGCAACGAGACCACCCGCAGCCAGACGCTCTACGTCGACTACCGGCTCGTGATCGGCAGCGACGTCTACTGGTACCGGCGCCGGCTGCTGCGCGAGAGTGACGATCAGCTCTATGAGGAAGTCGTCGGCTACAACTGGTTCGCGCCCAACGAGACGCGGCTGTTCTCCTGTCGCATCGACTATTCCGCCAGCGGCAAGCTTTCGGAGATGCGGCCGTTCATCCGGCTGGATCTGCACGACCAGGGCGGCCACGCGCGTTTCACGACACCGGATGGCCGCAAGTTCGATCTCAGCCTGCACACGGAAGACTGGCCGTTCGCGAGCGACCGTGACGCGCTGTTGTTGTTGCTCGAACAGCCGAATGACCCGGATCCCGTCGCGTCCACCTGGACCGACATCGAAGGCCGACAGATCGCGATCGATCTCGGCTGGCTGAGTATTCGATGCGGGCCGCTCGTACCGGAGACGGGGGAAGTGTCGTCGTGAGCGCGTAATCTTTGGTTTACGTTGCCCCGCCGCGCCCCGCCGCCCGCTACCGACCGCGCGCGTTTCGCCAGATTCAACGCTTGCCTCCGTTCCAGATGAATGCCGCTACGCCGACCATGAGCTGGCTCGTCGCAGCGCTCTCGCATCGATGCTGTTTCGGCTGGAAAATTGTCGCGCGCCCGATCGACTGCCGGATCTGGTCGAGCGGTTGATGGAGCGGCTGCAGAGCGTGGAGCAGAGAAGTCTGCGTCGTGCGTTTGCCGTCCGGCTCGAAAGAGTCATTCTCATGCGCTTGTCCGATGAGCTGCCGGGTGTCGTGAATACTTTATGGGAGAGCCCAACCATGCTGTCTGAGCGATTCGACGAGTGGGAGAAAGGGTTCCAGTTGAAAGGAGGCGCGGCCGTGATCCTGCGCCAGTTGCGAAAGGGCTTCGGCGACGTGCCGGAATCGATTCGGCAAGCCCTGAACACCGCGGAACAGGATCAGCTCGACTTCTGGACGGATCGATTGCTGGACGCGGCGAGTCTCGAGGAGCTCGTCAGAGACGCGCGCGGTTCCGCAGTTCCCTGAGAGCAGCCACCGGAATTTCCGGCGCGCGGATAGCCCCGCTTGCCATGCATTGACGCTTGCGTCATCCGGCGTCAGATCAGACACCTGCAAGCAGGCGGAGCAACGACAGCACCCAATCTGATACGAGCGGGATTCGCAGGCTCTTTTGCTGAGCCTGAGGGAGGCGACCATGAATACGCTCGTGAAGCCGATTCGCGTCATACTCGTGGCGCTCGCGGCGGTATTTGCCATCCACAGCGATGCCATCGCTACGCTCAGTGTGACGTGCAGTTTCTGTTCGGGAGTCGGAGTGGCTACAGCCCTGCCGTCCGGCTATTACGAATATACGTGGGCGCCATTTCCCGGCTACGCATCGCCGCCGGTAACGAATGTGAACTGGACTTACATCGTCTCGTGCTCGGGTCTGGCTTCGGCGGTGATCGCGCGCGCCTACGATAGCTCGCACAATCAGATCGACATCGGCGGCGCATCCTGCGGATTCTGAGCATCGCGGCATGCGAGGCCCGGTTCGCGCGGCCCTGTGGGTTGGCGCTGTAGTGATCCTTGCATGGATCTTGCGGGCGGTGTGGCAGCCGCCCGCGAAGAGGCGCTCACAGCCGGTGCCGATCGAAGTGTCGATTCCCCTTCCGAGTGGCTCGACGGTGACGGTGCGCTTGAGGCCGCTGCCGCCAATCTATCGGTTTGCCGGCCGCGATCCACGGCGTCTTCTCGATATTTACGACTCCGTAGAAGCGGCCGCGAAAGCCGGCGACGCGACCGCGCAGACCTTTCTTCACCGACTGCTCGAGCGATGCCGGGTTGCCGATGCCTTCTGCGAAGGCCTCACCGATGCGCAGAAGGAGACCTCGGCGAAGTGGCTCCAGGCAGCCGTGGATCAGGGAGAGTTCTGGTCGCTGCAAGAATCCGCCGCCCGGCTCGGCAACTCGCCGGAAGGCGTAGTGGCCTGGCGGGCGTTATGGAAACACGGCCACTTTGCAGCATTGCCAGCGCTGAGCGTCTTCTACCAGCGCGGCGTGGGCGGATTGCCGCCCGACTACCTGCTCTCTTTTGCCTACAACTATTTGCAACTCGCGCTGCTGCAGGCTGCCTACGCGCACGGCGCAGGAAGCGTTCGTATTGAGCAGGTAAAGGCCGTGGAGGCCAGCCTGCGGCACTCTGAGACGTTTCTTATGCCGGGTCAGCGCGCAAAGGCCGTTGAGCTGGCCGAAAAGCTGCTCCGGGAATCCGGCGAGTGTTGCGTCGGATTGGGGTGATCGGGCGCGCTGTCTGTGCCAGCATGGCGCCAGCACATGAAGATCATCGCGGTCACCAACATCAAGGGCGGCGTCGGCAAGACCACGACAGCGGTCAATCTCGCTTTTCTTTGCGCGGCGAGCGGTAAACGAACGATCTTATGGGATCTCGACGCGCAGGGCGCCGCCACCTACACGCTGCGTTGCGAGGCCATCGAGGCCGTTTCCGCGAAGAAGCTGGTTGCCGGCAAGCGCGAGCTGGCGGAGCTCGTCGTGCATAGTCCGCACGAGAATCTCGACGTCCTGCCGGCCGATTTCTCGTATCGCAAGTTCGACATCCATCTCGGCGATCGCAAGCGGCCGACGGAACGGCTGCTCAAGATGAGTCGCGCGCTGAGCGAGCGCTATGACGTGCTGTTCCTGGATTGCCCGGCTGGCGTGTCGCTGCTTTCCGAGAACGTGCTGCGCGCGGCGGATGCGGTGATCGTGCCGCTGTTGCCGACGCCGCTGTCGGTTCGCACGCTCGCTCAGCTTCGGGATTTCATCGTCGACGAAGGCTGGACGGACGTCGTTTTCCTGCCGTTCTTTTCGATGGTCGATCGACGCAAGAACCTGCACGTCGAGGTCATCGCCAGCACGCGCGAACAGTTTCCGTCGATTCTGCAGACGGAAGTGCCTTATTCCAGCGAGATCGAGCGCATGACGTTTCGTCGCGCGCCTTTGCCGTCATATACACCACGTAGCGACATGGGGCGCGTGTATACGACGCTGTGGGCGGAGGTCGCTCGCCGCATCGGTTTTGACTGATCGGCCATCGATACGCTGTCGGAGCGATGGCGATGAATGATAAACCCGGCCGGAAGGCCAAACCCAAAGCAAAAACGCTGCGGATAACGACGCAGCGGCCAGGTCCCCCGGAGCGGATCTCAGCTCGTTGCGGCAGGTGTCGCGCTGACGATCGCGTCGATCTGCTCCAGCAGCACCGGATTGAAGCGGTCGGCGGCGTCCATCATCATGAAGTGCCCGGTTTTCTCGATCGTGATCGCCTTGAACGTCGGCATCGCCTTTTGGATGCGCGCTTCATCCGCCGGCGCACCGAGGCTCGAGTTGATCGCGATCACCGGCACATGGATCTCGGGCAGCAGCGGCGTGAAGTCCATGTGGAGCAGCGCCTGCATCGACGGGACGGCCACGCCCGGCGGCGACAGCGACATGTCGTAAGCGACCTTCTGCATGAACTTCGGGTCCGCGTCCGGCGCGAAGAAATTACCGGCGACGAACTCGCGTGTGTGGCCGATGAAGTCATCGCGGAATGGCTTGAGCATCTTCTCGATCTGCAGCTCCGGCATCACCGGCTGGCCGACGGTCTTCAGCGAATCCACCGCCACGATGCCAATGACTCGATCGCCGATGCGACGCGCGGCTTCGAGCGCCACCGGCGCGCCCATCGAATGGCCGACGAGCACGACCTTCTGGTTCTGGAGCTGGCGGACCACCGCAGCGACGTCCTCACCGAAATTGCCCATCGACCAATCGGCGCGATTCGCGCCGGAGGCGCCGTGGCCGGCGAGGTCCACCGTAACGACGGTGTATTTCGCTTTCAGCGGCGCGAGCTGTTCTTTCCAGTAATTCGCATCGCACGACCAGCCGTGCACGAGCACGATGGCCGGCTCACCGCTCCCGTAGACGTGATATTCGATGTGCACGCCGTCGGCGGAGGTGACGATTTGGGGCGCGCCTTCGACCTTTGCTTTGACGCCGGCGGCGATGTCCGGCTCGATGGCTTCAGGTTTTTTGGCGCAGCCGGCGAGCAGCAGGACGGAGGCGGTCAGGAGCAGGGCGATGCGTAGCATGGAGGATTCTTGAAGCCGCCCGGCGATTGAGGGCTGCTGATCTTAAGCGCGATCAGCTTCGCAAAACCTTGCCCGGGTTCATGATCCCATGAGGATCGAAGGCCTGTTTCACCGCCCGCATCAGCTCCAGCTCTACCGCCGGCGCATAGGTTTCGAGCTCTGCGACCTTCAACCGGCCGATCCCGTGTTCCGCGCTGAAACTGCCGGAGAAGTCCCGCACGAGGTCGTGGATCGCACGCCGGGTCGCAGGCTCTTTCGCCATGAACGCTTCCTGGCTGGCTCCCGGCGCCTGATTCAGGTTGAAATGCAGGTTGCCATCGCCCACGTGGCCGTAGATCACGAGCCGGCCTTCCGGGACGTTCGTCCTGACCCAGGCCGACGCGCGTTCGACGAATTCCGGCAGCGTCGCCACCGGCACGGAGATGTCGTGCTTCAGGCTGGCGCCGTCGATGCGCTGCGCCTCGGGAATCGACTCGCGCAGCCGCCAGAACGCGTCGCGATGCCGCTCGTTCTGTGCCATCACGCCATCCGTCACGATGCCGCGTGACAACGCACTTTCGAGTGCGCCTTCGAGCACCGGGCCGAGCGTATCGATGAAGCGCGAAGACGTGAGCTCACACAGCACGTACCAATCGAAGGGCCGATCCAGCGGATCCTGCACACCCGGAATGTGCTTCGTCGCAAGATCGACGCCGACGCGCGGAATCAGCTCGAACGAGCTGACTGCGTCACCGCTCGTGTCCCGCAGCTCGCTCAGCAAAGTGACGGCGGCTTGCGGACTCGGCACGGCCGCAAACGCAGTCGCGACCGAACGAATCTTCGGAAACAGCTTGAGGCTCGCGGCGGTGATCACGCCGAGCGTGCCTTCAGCGCCGATGAACAATGACTTCAGGTCGTAGCCCGTGTTGTCCTTGCGCAGCGTGTTCAGCGTCGACAGGATGCGGCCGTTCGGCAGCACGGTCTCGAGCCCGAGCACGAGGTCGCGCGCCATGCCATAACGCACGACATTCATGCCGCCGGCGTTGGTCGATAGATTGCCACCGATCTGGCAGCTGCCCTCCGACCCGAGACTCAGCGGGAAAAAGCGATCGGCGGCGTCGGCGGCCTTGCGCACGTCTGCGAGGATGCAGCCCGCTTCGACCACCATGGACCAGTTGAGCGGATCCAGGTTGCGGATGCGGTTCAGTCGCCGCAGCGAGAGCACGATCTGGTCGCCTGATTCATCTGGCGTCGCGCCCCCGCAATAACCCGTGTTTCCTCCATGTGGAACGACACCAACCTTGTTGTCGTTACAGAACGCGAGCAGCCGCGACACCTGCTCCACGGTTCGTGGCAACGCGACCGCGGGCGTACGCCCGCGATACAACTTGCGATGGTCCGTGAGGAAAGGCTCGAGCTGCGAGTCTTCCGTGAGCAGACATTCCGGTCCCAACAGGACCGAAAGTCTCGAGCGCAGGTCTTTGGCGTCCATGCGCTCGAGCGTACCCGAAAACGGGCGTGCTACTGCAGCTGCCGGGGCCATGGGTTACACACAGGCGGTGATCGGAGCGCGCCGTGCTCCGGGCTTGGACAACAATATGTGTACATCGCCGAGCGCGCGCTCCATGAAGCCGCCCTCGCAGTAGCACAGATAGAACTCCCACATGCGCACGAAGCTGTCGTTGAGGCCCAGCTTGCGCACGTCGCCCAATCGCGCGAAGAACCGTTCGCGCCAGTGACGCAGCGTGGTCGCGTAATGCGGGCCGATGTCTTCGAGGTGCGACAGCTTGAGGTCGGTGGCTTTCGTCGCGGAGCCGACGATCGCCGTGATCGAAGGAATGAAGCTGCCCGGGAAGATGAATCGCTGGATGTAGTCCACCGAGCCCAACGCGCGCTCGTAGAACTGATCCTGGATCGTGATCGCCTGCACCAGCATCGTGCCGTTCGGCTTCAGCAGCGAGGAGCACTTCTTCAGGTAGGTGTCGAGGAAGTCCGCGCCCACCGCTTCGATCATCTCGATGGAGACGAGCTTGTCGTAGGTGCCCGTGAGGTCACGATAGTCCTGGAACAGCAGCGTAATGCGGTTCTGCAGGCCGAGCTTTTCGATCTTCGCCTTCGCGAAATCGTGCTGCTCCTTCGAGATTGTCGTAGTGGTGACACGGCAGCCGTAGTTGGTCGCAGCATGAATCGCGAGGCCACCCCAACCGGTGCCGATCTCTACGAGATGATCGTTCGGCGCGAGCGCGAGCTTCTGGCAGATCGCGTCGAGCTTCGCGACCTGCGCCTCGTGCAGCGTCGACTCGGGCCGCGGATAGATCGCGCACGAGTACATCATCGTCTCGTCGAGCATGATCTCGTAGAGATCGTTGCCGAGGTCGTAGTGCGCGGAAATGTTGCGCGCGCTGCCTTCCTTGCTGTTCTTGTTGAGCGTGTGGAACAGCTTGAGGAACGGCTTGGTCAGCAGGGCAAAGCGGCCGTCCATGCCGTTCATGAGGTCGCGGTTGCGCAGGAAGATGCGCACGAGCGCCGTCAGGTCATCGCAGCGCCAGAGCCCGCGAATGTACGCTTCACCTGCGCCCACCGTGCCGCCGAACGCGACGTCGGCAAAGAACTGTGCGCTTTCCACATGGACGGTGACCGCGAGATCGCAGTCCGCTGTGCGCTTGCCAAAGCGGTGATCGCCGCCCGGCTCGACGATGCGCATGCTTCCGTGCTCGAGCTTTGCAAGCTGTGCGAGCAGCAGCTTGCGGCCGAGCTGCGCGAGCAATGAAGGGCTCGTGCCGCGTGCGGGCACGGCAGTCGCTTCTTCGAGCGGGATGATCGACGGTCGGGTAGTCATGGGGGCAGGGTCCCTCGAGCGTGTTCCACGGTCGGTGTCAGTTTTTTCGGATGCGTGATGAACGGCACGCGCTTCGCCCACAGCCGCAGCGCCTGCCAGTGAATGAGGGTGATGACCTGCATCGTCATCAGCGGAAAGCCGACGAGCGCGCGTGCCAGCGAACCGCTCGTGATCGGTTCGCGACGCAGGCTCAGCGTGGCGTCGAAGGCGCTCTTGCCGTTGCGCCAGTTTTCCATGTGGACGTGCAGGCCATCGCCGGGCGCGCCAAAACGCCAGTCGTAGCGCATGTCCATCGGCATGAACGGCGAGACGTGAAACTGTTTCTCGAACTGGAAGTGCCACGATTTGCCGCTCGAGATCGAGTCCGTCACCGGCAGCACGTACGCGTGACGCTCTTTCCACGGCGTGTTCGTGATCTCGGCGACGATGGTCTGCACCTTCTCGCCGGCGGCATCGAAGCAGTAATAGAAGCTGACGGGATTGAACGAGTAGCCGAAATAACGCAGGTGGGTCAGCAGGCGGATCGGGCCTTCCGGCCGTTTGCCCGTCTGCTCGGTGACGGCCCGGCGCACCGATTCATCGAGCGACGGAATCGTTTCGCCATAGCGCAGCTCCTCGTCGCGCCGGCCATTGGCGCCCCGAAGATAATCTTCCCGCCGGAAGCGCGCGAGCGCCGGGCGCTTCGCGGACCAGCACCAGTAAGGCTCGAACACCCGCGGCAACTCCGCGAGATCCAGATACATCATGAACAACCGGTAATTGAATCGGTTGTCGACCGGCTCGTGACGGCGATGTCGCACCGAGCCGGTGTAAATGCAGCTATGGAGTTGGGATTCCACAGCGTGTCCCGTTCAGCCGGCAGCCCAGGCGGGCCGCACGCCGCCGCGCAGCGTCTGCTCGCGTGCCGCGACGATGTTGAAGTCCCGCACGGCCCATTCGGCGCTGACGACACCATCCTCGTGGAAGCCATAGCGCCAGTACGCGCCACAGTAGAACGTGCGATTGCGCCCGCTCACTTCGTGACGACGCTTCTGGGCTGCAACGGCTTCCGGCGTGTAGACCGGATGATCCATCACGGCTGAATGGATGATGTGCTTCGGATCGATGTCGCCCGTGCGATTCAACGTGACGAGGAACGGTTTCGGGCTGACGAGCGTCTGCAGGATGTTCATGTCGTACGTGAGTGCGACACCACCGCGCTTGTCTTCGAGCGCATGGTAGTTCCACGCGGCCCGCGCGAGCGGCGTGCGCGGAAGCATGTTCGTGTCCGTGTGCAGGACGACTTCGTTCGGTTGATACGGAAAGGCACCGAGAATTTCGGTTTCCTGCGGCGTCGGCTGAGCCAGCATCTTCAGCGCCTGGTCGCTGTGACACGCGAACACGACGTAGTCGAAACGATCCACTTCGCCGCGCGCCGTGCGGACCATCACCGCTTCGTGCGTGCGCTTCACGCTCTGCACCGGCGTGCGCAGCCGGATGCGATGACGATAAGACGCCGTGAGCTTGCGAGCGTACTCGCGCGAGCCGCCGCGAATGGCCTTCCATTGCGGCCGGTTGTTCACCGTGAGAAAGCCATGGCGGTCGAAGAAATCCACGAAGAATCGGGCCGGCCACGCGAGCATCGCCGCCTCGGTGGCCGACCAGATCGCGCGCCCCATCGGAATGATGTAACGCTCGATGAACGGCTCCGAATAGCCGTGTTTTTCCAGGTATTCCCCTAGCGTGAGCGAACTGTCCTGCGACAGCAGCAACCGCGGCGATTCACGGTTGAACCGCAGGATGTCCGTGATCATCTTGATGAACGACGGCCGCAGCAGGTTCAGGCGCTGTGCGAACAGCGAGTTCAGCGACGTGCCGTTGTACTCGAGCCCCGTGCGCTCACAACGCAGCGAGAAGCTCATGTTCGAGCTCTGCCATTCCACGTCGAGCTCGTTCATCATCGCGACGAAGCTCGGGTAGGTGCGATCGTTGAAGACGATGAAACCCATGTCTACCGCGTAGTGGCGGCCGGCCATCTCCACGTCGTGCGTGCACGTGTGGCCGCCGAAATAATCGGAGGCTTCATAGACGGTGATGTCGTGCTGCTGGCTGAGGCGGTAGGCCGCCGTCATGCCGGCGACGCCTGAACCAATGATCGCGATTCTCACGGGCCTCTCCTAAGTTACAGCGGCCTGATGCGACGGGCAGAGTGGTCACGGGCTGAAACCGGTACGGCGCGCAGGTCCCAGATGATGCCGAGCCACGACATCACCTTGAGCGCGTACCAGGTCAGGTCCACTTCCCACCAATAGAAGCCCTGGCGGCAGGAGCTCGGATAGTGGTGATGATTGTTGTGCCAGCCCTCGCCGAGCGTGATGAGTGCGAGGAACCAGTTGTTACGGCTCTGGTCGCCCGTGCGGTAGCGCTGCTTGCCGAACACGTGCGAGAGCGAGTTGATCGTGTAAGTGCCGTGGTAGCACGCGATCGTCGAGATGAAGAAGCCCCACACGAGCATCTGCCAGCCACTGGTGCCGAGCTCGGGGTTCGTGTTCTTCAGGATCACGCCGACGAAGAAGATCGCTGCCGCGAACACGATGGGCACGAGAATGTCGAAGCGGTCGAGCAGCCGCAGCTCCGGGAACTGCATGAGGTCGCGCACGCACTTGAGGTCCGGCGTGAAGCCTTTCTTCGACAGGAACCAGCCCATGTGCGCGCGGATGAAACCGTGCTGCACGGGCGAGTGCACGTCGGCCGGCTTGTCCGAATGCGCGTGGTGATGACGATGATGAGCGGCCCACCACACCGGCCCACGCTGCACAGCCGAAGCGCCCAGTACACCGAAGATGAACTGTCCGACGCGCGACGTCTTGAACGAGCGATGTGAGAAATAGCGGTGATAGAAAGCCGTGATGGCGAACATACGCAACACGTAGAGCGCGACAGCGGTGATCACCGCGATCGGGCTCCAGCCCACCCAGATCACGGTGAGACAGACGAGATGCATGATGATGAACGGGAGGATCCGGGCCCAGTCGACGCGCTCCGAGGCTCTCTCCGCACCGGTCGCCTGATTGACGGGAGCCGCCGATGTGCCGGAATCGAACCAGCAGATGACGTTGCCGACGAGACGACGCAACACACCGATGCTCGTGCCGGCGCTGATGTGCGCGTCGGCATTCACAGACGTATTTTTAATGACCCCACTCCCGCTAGGCGCGCGCAATGTAGCCAAGGCTCTTACCCCGTGTAAACCGCGACCAAAGAAGCGTCGCTTGCCAAAGACACTCGCCATCACCCGGCGAGGCATTGGGTATACGGGGACTTTTTGTGACTAGATGCACGCAACGCGATCGCGCGCGAAAGCGGCTTCGCTGCTGCGAATTCGGCAGCTCTGAAGACCTGTGCGTCGGTCCGCGCGTCAAAGGGCGCGTAGCCAATCTACGTCAACGATGCACTTGCACCGCAGCTGTGCGCAGCTCGTCGCCAAAACAAAACGCCCGGCGCGAGGCCGGGCGTTTTTCGATCGAGTGACTAAAAGCGTGACTTAGTTCGTCGTCATTCCCTGAAGCGCGGCGATGCGCTCGTTCAGCGGCGGATGACTCATGAACAGGCGCCGGAAGCCGGAAGGCCCATCGCCCTCCGAAATGCCGAACGCTGCCAGCTGCGCAGGCAGTGGCTCGTGCGTGCCCTTCAGTCGCTCCAGCGCGTTGATCATGTTCTGACGACCCGAGAGCTTCGCGCCACCCCGGTCCGCACGGAACTCGCGGTACCTCGAGAACCAGGCGACGATCATGCTCGCGAGAATGCCGAGGACGATCTCCGACACGATCACCGAGATGAAGTACGCAGGTCCGCGTCCGTCTTCAGATCGAAACAGCGCGCGGTCGACGAGATTGCCGATGATGCGCGCGAGGAAAATCACGAACGTGTTGACCACGCCCTGAATGAGCGTGAGGGTCACCATGTCGCCATTCGCGACGTGCGAGACCTCGTGGCCGAGCACGGCCTCGACTTCGTTCTGATTCATCCGCTGCAGCAGCCCGGTGCTCACGGCAACGAGCGCGGAATCGCGTCGCGGGCCGGTGGCGAAGGCGTTCGGCTCAGGCGAGTCGAAGATGCCGACTTCCGGCATACCGATGCCTGCCGCCTGCGCCTGCCGTCGCACCGTGCTCACGAGCCACTGCTCAGTGGCGGTCTGAGGTTGCTCGATGACCCGCACGCCCATGGCGCGCTTGGCCATCCACTTGGAGATGGCGAGCGAGATGAAGGCGCCGCCGAAGCCGAACAGGGCGGCGAACGCCAGCAGTCCGCCGAGGCTCCCACCGCGGGCGGCAAGGTAGCGGTCGAGACCCAGCACCTGGGCCACGATGGACAGCACAACGACGACGGCGAGGTTGGTCGCAAGAAACAGCAATACGCGTTTCATGGCGGCGAGGAAGCTCCAGTTGATGTGAGGGGCCAGGTAGAACGCCCGGACAGGGCCCAGGGCACCGGATTCGACCGGTTCCGGCCCCGGGGGTTCGACCGCGACGTGCCTTTCGCACGCTTTGCCGGACCCACGCCTACGTTGAGGACAAGCCTTGTAATTTCAAGCGCTTTGGCGCGGTCAGCCTGCCCGGTTTGAGGGCATTTTCGACTGCTAAATGACTTGACGTCAGGTGCGCGGTTTGCTCTTCGCCGGAGTGCTGTGCGCGCCCATGAGCCAGCCTACTTGCGCAGGCCGCTCTAGGCAGCAAAAGGCAGCAGCCGGTGATAGTAGGCATTCATGACCCCATAGCACTCACAGCATGCCGCCGCTTCGAGTTTCTTGCGGTTGACGATCGTGATGTGGCCACGACGGTATTCGATCAAGCCCTTCTTGCGCAGAAAGGTCGCGACCTCACTCACCGACTGCCGCCGCACGCCGAGCATCTCCGCGAGAATTGCCTGGGGGAGGGCAAACTGTTCGGTACCCGCACGATCCTGCACGAGCAGCAGCCACCGGCAAGCGCGCTGCTTGATCGTGTGCAAGCTGTTGCACGCAGCGGTCTGATGCGCGAAGCGCATCGTGTACTCGCAATACCGCTGCATGAGCTTCTGCAGCTGCACGCTGCGCTTGATCGCATCGAGGAAGATTGGCGCGGCAACCCGATAGGATCGGCCAGCGGTCTGCTGGATAACCGTGTACGGGCTGAAACTCAGACCAAAGTACAGAGGCAGCCCCACGACGCCCTCGTTGCCTACGGCGGTCGTCTCGCACCCGGCACCATCACGCATGTTAATCGTGAGTGCGAGCGCGCCCACCACCGGAAAATAGGCGTAGGAAATCGGCCGGTCCTGCCTGTAGATGACGTGCCCAGCGGGATACGTCACAAGCTGCATGCCTGACTGGAGAGAAGAGTTCTCCTTCAGGAATGAGTCCAACAGGCGATTGCCCAACAGTGATGCGTCGATTGTTCTACCTGAATGTGCGTCTGCCATAAGCAGTGCCGCCCGGCAAAAAAACCCCCGCGCGAACGCTAAGCAATAGCCGTTCCCCGTTGTGTCGCCTACCGGACAGACCCACTAAAGACCTGCTGTTAAAAGCTGACACGCTAATAGAACGTTTGAGATTGGCGGGGGTTCTGTCGTTGTCCGAGAGCACTGGGCAGCCGCTCGAAGGGCGCATTCTTGTCGTTGACGACCTGTCCGATGCTGCAGCCAGTCTTGCGATGGTGTGCGAGCTGTACGGAGCGCAGTCGGCGGTCGCGTGCGATGGTCTGGAAGCCCTCGCGGTCGGCGCGAAGTTCCGCCCGGATGTCGTATTGATGGACATCAGCATGCCCCACATGGACGGCTACGAGGCCGCCCGACGCCTGCGCGCCGAACAGTGGGGAAAAGACGTCGTTTTGATTGCGCTCACCGGCTGGGGCCGGCAAGGCGATATCGATGATGCGCGGGCCGCCGGGTTCGACGGGCACCTGCTCAAGCCAGTGGAGGCGGACACGATGATCCGCTTGATTCAGAGTCTGCGAGGGCCCAAAGCGCTGGAGTGAGTTTGCCGGCCCGCCGCGGCGTTCGCTAACGGTACGCCAGGCGATCAGCCCGGACGGATCTGCCCGTTACCCCGCACCACATATTTATAGCTCGTGAGTTCTGCCACGCCGACAGGGCCGCGCGCATGGAATCGGTCGGTCGAGATACCGATCTCCGAACCCATGCCAAACTCGCCGCCGTCCGCAAACTGCGTGGACGCGTTGTGAAGCACAATGGCGCTATCCACCGTCTGCAGGAAACGCTGTGCGGTCGCGTCGTTTTCCGTGACGATCGACTCAGTGTGGGCTGAACCGTATTTCGCGATGTGTGCGACGGCTGCATCAACGCCATCGACGACGCGCGCGGCGATGATGGTGTCGAGGAATTCTGTGAAGTAGTCCTGCTCGGTTGCGCGCGTCACCCGCGCATCAACCTTCTGCACGGTTTCGTCACCGCGCACTTCGCAGCCGGCGTCGAGCAACGCGCGAACAACGGGCGCGAGGTGTGTGCCGACGGCAGCACGATCCACAAGCAGCGTTTCGGCGGCACCGCAGATACCCGTGCGACGCATCTTCGCGTTCACTGCAATTTCCACAGCCATGCGCACGTCTGCGTCCTTGTCGATGTACACGTGGCAGTTGCCGTCCAGGTGGCCGATCACCGGCACCCGGGCTTCGCGCTGAACGCGTTCGATGAGGCCCTTGCCTCCGCGCGGTACGATCACGTCGATGTAATCCGTCATGCCGGAGAGCATGTAGCCCACGGCCGCGCGATCTGTCGTCGGAACGATCTGGATGCACGCGTCTGGCAGGCCCGCTGCGCGCAGTCCGGCAAGAAGGCAGCTGTGAATTGCTCGACTCGAGTTCACACTCTCTGAGCCGCCGCGAAGAATGACTGCGTTACCTGACTTGAGGCAGAGCGCACCCGCGTCCGCAGTGACGTTCGGTCTGCTCTCGTAAATGATGCCGATGACTCCCAACGGCACGCGCACACGCTGGATGTGCAAGCCATTTGGTCTGTCCCACTCGGCAGCAATAGAGCCAATCGGATCGGTGAGGGCGATCACCTCATCGATGGCGCGGGCGATTCCCTCCACGCGCTTTTCGTCGAGCTTCAACCGGTCGAGCAGAGCACCGCTGAGATCACGGGCGCGGGCGGCGTCCATATCTCGCGCGTTTGCGCTGAGGATATCCGCTGCCGACGCACGCACGGCCTGTGCCGCAGCGATGAGCGCCTTGTTCTTCTGCTCGGTCGTCGCTTGGGCCAGAACGGCAGATGCATCGAGCGCAGCGCGCCCCATCTGCTCCATCAGCGGCCCGACCTCAGGATTCAATTGACGTATCTCAGACTGGCTCATGGTGCGGCCTCCCGGGACTCGGTGGCCTCTGGATCAGGGCCGTTCAGAATAACGAGATCGTCCCGATGGATCATCTCCGCCCGCCCCGTAAACCCGAGCAAGGCTTCGATCTCCGAAGATTTTCGCCCCGAGATCCGGGCGGCATCGCTGTCGGAGTAGGCAACGATCCCACGGGCCACCTCGGCGCCATCGGGAGCCAGCACGCTAACGGTATCGCCGCGTTCGAACCGCCCTGTGGAGGACACGACCCCCGCCGGCAGCAGACTCTTGCCCGCGCGAAGGGCACGCAAAGCGCCGTTGTCGATTCCGAGGGCGCCGGCTGGGCGCAACGTCCCAGCGATCCACTGCTTGCGGGCCGCCTTCGGGTTGGCCGTAGGCACGAACCACGTGCACTTCGCGCCTTCCTCGATACGGCTCACCGGGTGCGGGTGATGACCTGCGGAGATACACATGTGACAGCCAGCCGATACAGCGATCTTCGCCGCGAGAATCTTCGTGGCCATGCCCCCGGAGCCCACGTCTGACATGGATCGTCCGGCCATGGCTTCTATCTCGGGCGTCACGTGGCGGACGCGCTCGATGAATTCGGCGTTGGAATCCTTGTTGGGGTCCGCTGTGTATAGACCGTCTACGTCTGACAGCAAGACGAGACAATCCGCGCTGGCCATCTGGGCCACACGGGCCGCCAGCCTGTCGTTATCACCGTAACGAATCTCGGCCGTGGCCACTGTGTCGTTTTCGTTGATGACCGGTATGGCGCCGAGCTCGAGCAGTGCCGACAAGGTGGCGCGGGCATTCAGGTATCGCCTGCGAATTTCGCTGTCTTCGAGCGTGAGCAGCACCTGCGCGACAGTGACACCTTTCTGCTCGAGCAATTCTTTATAAGCGTGCGCCAGACGAATCTGGCCGACGGCAGCGGCCGCCTGTTTTTCTTCCAGCCGCAGCGGGCCCTTGGCCAGTTTGAGGTGGCGCCGGCCGAGCGCGATGGCACCGGATGACACCAGGATGACTTGCTGATGACGGGCGCGCAGCCGCAGCAAGTCCTCGATGAGGGTCTCGAGCCACGTCCGGTTGAGGAGCCCGGTCTCCTGGTCCACCAGCAGGGCAGACCCCACTTTCACAACGATGCGACGGGCGGAAGCAAGCGGCGAGGCGGTCGGAACAGGGTGCGCTGACATGGTGCGAAAACTATACGCAAACGCGGCGGCAGTGTCCCTCGAGTGCCGCCGCTAATACCGCCAGCTAATCGTCATCAGGGTGGCTGCATTCCCCATGCCTGTGCCGTGAACCGCGTGATTGACGTGGCTGATTGCTTGCCCGAATCGCAGCCCCTACACTTGCGCACTCCCCGCGATCGGGGTTTGGCAAGGTGAGCGAGCGGTGAGCAGAGATTACGAACCGACACCCGGGCAGTGGTACGAGAATGTCGAAGAAGAAGAGTCGTTCCGCGTGCTGTCGGTTGACGAGGATTCAGAATTGATCGAAATCGAATACCTGGATGGGGACATCGAAGAGATCGATGTCGAGGCCTGGCACGAGATGGACCTCGAGCTCACGCAGGAGCCCGAGGGCTGGTCGGATTCCGACGAGGATGAAGACGAGGACGAAGAAGAAGAGGATGAGGACGAAGACGAGGATGATGACGACTGGGACGAGGATGACGACGACGAGGACGACGACGAAGACCTCGACGACGACAAGGGCGACGAGTACTAGTCGCCTCGCGCCCTGGTGAGCCCGGTCCGCTCCCGTCCCATCAGGATGACGATGTAGCGCAGGGCCGGTTCAACGCCGGCCCCGCCGCCCCGATCCGTCAAACGGCCGCGCGCCTTGCGAGGCCGGTCACGCCGCCCCGAAGCGAATACACGTTGCCCTGGCCGCGCGAGCGCAGCTCTTCGGTCGCCGCGAGACTGCGACGACCGCTCGCACACATCAGCAGATATTTCCCGGACGGCTCGATCGCGACGGCGCCGTTCTGCGCGCCGTGAAGGAGCTCGGCCATCGGGATGTGGCGTCCGTTCGCGGTAGGCGTCGGCACTTCTGCCAGCTCGCGCGCTTCGCGAATGTCGATCACCGTGAAGCCGCGCGCTTCGGCGTCTTCGAGCGAATCGAAGCTCAATTCGGCGGGCTCAGTCGGAATGGCGACCGTGTCGAGTGCGCGCGTCGCCCGTGAGCTCGCATGTTCCGGGCACGTCGCCGCGCGCTTGATGCGAACTCTCGAGACGGACAGCGCGAGCAGGTCGAGCACCAGCAACTCGTTGCCAAGCTGACCGGGCAGATCCAGTAACGTCTTCAGCGCTTCGAGGGCCTGCAGGCTGCCGAACACACCCGGCACCGGGCCGAGCACGCCGGCTTCCGCGCAATTCCCCACGAGCCCGTCGCGTGTCGCTTCCGGCCACACACATCGCAGGCACGCGCCGCCACGATCGGGGCGAATGACCTGCAGCTGACCTTCAAATTGATACACGCTCGAAAAGATCGCCGGCTTGCCGAGGCGCACGCAGACATCGTTCAGCAGGAACTTCGTCGAGAAGTTGTCCGTGCAGTCGATGACGAGATCGTATTCGCTCACCAGCTCCGTGGCGTTCGCAGCTGCGAGTCGGATGGTGTACGCGCGCGCGTCCACTTCGGGATTCAGCGCACGCACGCGATCTGCGGCGAGGATCGCTTTGTGTTCGCCGACGTCGGCGAGGGCGTACATCGTTTGACGGTGCAGATTCGAGGCTTCGAGCGTGTCGCCATCGACCAGGCCGAGGCGGCCAACGCCGGCGCCTGCGAGGTAGCTGATGACAGGGACGCCGAGACCGCCGCAGCCGATGACCAGCACTTTGCTGGCTCGGAGTTTGGCCTGGCCAGTGGGGCCCACTTCTTTTAGGGCGATTTGGCGGGAGTAGTCGGGGTTGGCCGACCGACGATTGAGGGGCTCTTCCAAGAAGCCCTCAGTCGCCGGGTGGCTAGGAGGCGCATGCTCATGCTCATGTGCGCTAGGCGCCGCGTGATGCGCGTGGTCATGCGCCTCATGTTCAGAGGGCGCCGCACACCGCTCACAATTCACCCACCCCGAATCCCCATTCTCGTAGTGCTCCTTCTTCCAGATGGGCACCCGATGCTTCACTTCATCGATGATGTATCGGCACGCGCGAAACGCTTCGTCCCGGTGGCGAGCACTCGCGCCCACCCACACGGCCATGTCGCCAATTGCAAGGCTGCCCACACGATGCACGCAGGCCGCGCGTTCGATGCCGAACTTCGCAATCGCCTCGGCAACGATGCGCTCGCCTTCTTTCACCGCCAGCGGTTCGAACGCTTCGTATTCGAGCCGGCTGACCTGGTGCCCTTCATTGTGATTGCGCACCCAGCCTTCGAACGACGTGTATCCGCCGCTCTCCGGATTCGTGAGCAGGTCCCGAAACACGGAGGTTTCGATGGGCTCGTGACTGAAGCGGAACGCGCTCATGAAAGCTCAGCCGCCCGCCACTGGCGGAATGAACACCACGGCGTCGCCATCGGCGAGAGGCTGCGACCAGTCGCCAAACTCCGTGTTGACCGCGACGCGCAGCATCTCCGGCGCGAGTGAAAATGGATAACGTTTGCGCAGCTCTTCATACAACTCGCGCGGCGTGTGTGCGGTCGTGGTCAACGATTCGTCGCTGCGGCCAGCCTGTTCGCGCAGCAGCGCGAAGTACTGCACGCGGATTTTCTTGTCCGTTCGATTGGCAGGAGTCGCAAACGTCGTCATGGCCGAGCCGAATTCCTCTGGCGTATTCACGTTGTCGAGGGCGCGCGGATTGGGTTCTTCGATCAGGTGCGCCTCGGACCGGATCAGAAACTTGCGTGGACAACTCTTGCCCGACGCGACATGCGCGAGCACACCTTCGCGACTGGCCGGTTCCCAGATCGCGCACAGCGGCTCGGGCAATCCGTCGTGGCTCGAGCGATACGCGGTCGCGACGCGATCCGGTTCACGGGCCCACACCAGATGCTTCAACGTCGCGGCGTCGAGAAACGGCAGGTCGCATGCGAGCACGAGCCACGCTTTGTCTGGATGCAGCGCCTGCGCGGCCATGATGCCGGCGATGGGCCCGAGGTTGTCCTGGGCATCCACGATCTGCGGAAACTTCGCGCGCACCGGGTCCTGCGTCTGGTCGGGCCGCACCGACACGAAGGCACGATCCACGAACGGCGCGATCAGGTCCATCGCCCATTCGAGCTGGGTGCGGCCGTGATACGCGAGCGCCGCCTTGTCCTGCTTCATGCGCGTGCTGCGGCCACCCGCGAGCACCAGGCCGTAGAGCGGGGCGGTCATCGAGGCAGCTCCGTCGGCCCGAGTTTCACCGCGCCGTGGCCCATCGGCCGCTGCAAAACGACCCGGCTCATCGGCGAAAATCCCGCTTGCCGCCTGTCTTCTCGACGAGCTGCACGCTCTCGATGCGGATGTCGTGCGACAACGCCTTGCACATGTCGTAAACCGTGAGTGCAGCGACGGACGCGCCGGTCATCGCTTCCATCTCGACCCCGGTCTTGTGGCGCACGGACACACGGCATCGAATGACTATGGTGCCGCCCCTCGCCGCTTCAATCTCCACCGCGCAATTCTCGAGGCCGAGCGGGTGGCAGAACGGGATCAGCTCGTGCGTCCGCTTGGCCGCCATGACGCCGGCAATGATGGCCGTATCGAACACGGGGCCCTTCTTCGTGCGATGCCCGCTCGCCTTCAGCGCCTTGGCGACTTTCGGCGGCAGGACCACCCGCGCTTCGGCGACGGCAGTGCGATGAGTCACTTCCTTCGCGCTGACATCGACCATCGTGGGCCGGTTGTCGCGGTCGAGATGGGTGAGTCCGTGAGGGGCCGGGACGGAAGGCTTCGAGCGGAGTGTCATGGGTTCATCCGCCGATGTAGTACATCTCGATCTTCGGCTGCTTGCCCTCTTTCTGCCGAAGATCCGCGCGCAGCTCGCTGTAGCGGTCGCCGCGTTTCGTCCACACGTTGCGGACCAGCTCCGCGAGCTTTTCGTCCGTGGAGCCGCTGCGAATCGCATCGCGCAGGCTCGTGCCTGCCGTGGCAAACAGGCAGGTGTAGAAGACGCCGTCCGCCGAAAGCCGGCCGCGCGAACAATCGCCGCAGAAGGGCTGGGTGACCGACGAGACGAACCCCACTTCGCCCTGGCCATCCTTGAAGCCGTAACGCTCGGCCACTTCACCGCGATAGTTCGCGTTCAACGGCGCGATGGGCCAGCGCTCGTCGATGCGTGCCGCCAGCTCTTTCGACGGCACGACCAGCTCCGGTCGCCATTCGTTGCGATTGCCGACATCCATATATTCGATGAAGCGCACGATGACGCCCGTGCCGCGAAAGCGCTCGACCAGCGCGAGCGCCGTGTGATCGTTCAGTCCGCGCTGGATCACGGTGTTGAGCTTGATCGGCGCAAGCCCGGCGCGCTGTGCGGCCTCGATGCCTTTCAGCACGTCTTCCACGACGCCCATGCCGCCGTTCATCTTGCGGAAGACTTCGGGCTCGAGGCTGTCGAGGCTCACGGTCACGCGGTTCAGCCCGGCGGCCACCAGCTCCGCCGCATGCTGCGCGAGCAACACGCCGTTCGTGGTCAGGGCCACGTCTTCGATGCCGGGCAGGCCGTTCAGGTCGCTGATGAGATCCGGCAGGTTGGCGCGCAACAGGGGCTCGCCACCGGTCAGCCTGAGCTTGCGCACGCCCAGGGGGACGAAGGCTCGGGCCACGCGCACGATCTCGTCGAAGGAGAGCCGTTCCGCCGTGCGCATGAACTGATATTTCTCGTGAAACTTCTCCTTCGGCATGCAGTACGGGCAGCGGAAGTTGCACCGATCCATCACGGAAATGCGCAGATCGTTCATCGGCCGGGCCAGCGTGTCGCGGGGCTGCAGCAGGCGGGAGAGAGGGACGACCGTAGTCGTCGGGGGCAGGGAAGGGCTCATGGCCCACCGGTTCTTACCACCGGTACAGGCGGGAAACAAATCCTTTGGCGTACGTGTTCGGTCCGGGGGGCAACTCGACGAATCCGTCCGTCCCCCCCAGGGACGTGAAGTCCCCAGACCCGTTGGTGGGTGCGGGTATCGCCCAGGCCCGGCCCCAGTCATCCAGCTCGACCTTCACCGGTAGAAAAAACGCGAGGGAGGGCGTGACCTCGACGGGGGCGCCCAGGGCAATTTTTTCCACCGCGGGGCGGGGCGATTGGCCCATCGCAGCGTAGAGCGCGGGAATGACATATCGCGCCAGACACACCAGCGTCGAAACTGGATTTCCCGGCAGGGCGAACACAGCGGCGCCCGACGGCGCGATGCCGAACCACAAGGGTTTGCCGGGTCGCTGCGCCACCTTGTGAAAAATCACCTGCACGCCCAGTTCTTCGAGCGCGCGCGGCACGAGGTCGAAACGGCCCATCGAAACGCCGCCGCTCAGGATGAGCACGTCGTGCGTATCGAGGTGGAATTTCAGGCGCTGTCGCAGCTCTTCCGCGTCGTCCAGCACGTGATCGTCGGCCACTCGTAGAAAACCCTGTCGGCGCAGGGCCCCTGCCACGGCGTAGACGTTCGACCGACGAATCTGGTGCGGCAGGATCGGCTCACCCGGCTCGATGAGCTCGTTGCCCGTTGAGATGACGACTACCATCGGCTGACTGCTGACGCGCACTCGCGCCATGCCGGCCGAAGCGGCAATCGCCACTTCCGGAGCCGACAACCGCGTGCCGCTGGAAAGAAGCAGCGCGCCCTGGCGCGAGTCTGTGCCGCGGCGATGAATGTTCTGCCACGGCTCGACTTCAGCGTTTGGCGAGAGCTCGATTTCCCCATCGCGCGACGTGAGCTGCTCGACGGGAATGACGGCATCACACGCTTCGGGTAGCACCGCGCCCGTCATCACTTCGATGCAGGCGCCTTTCGAAGTGAGCGTGAGTGCCGGGTCGCCCGCGGCCTGAGTCGCCTGGACCTTGTATCGACGCGCCCCACTGCGAACGGCGTCGCTCTGAAGCGCGACGCCGTCCATCGCCACGCGATCGAACGGCGGCGCATCGCGCTCCGCATAGACGTTTTCGCGAAGCACCGCGCCCGCGCATTGCGCGAGCGGCAGCGATTCGATCGGAAGGCACGAGACGCGCTCCCCGATCAGTTTGTCGGCCTCGGCGGGTGTCAGCATGGGGAGCGCCTTTGCCGGTTGGGTGGTCTTGCGGAGTCGGTCGACGGGCCCACGAGGGCCGCTCGCCTGGGCGCTCGGTTGACCGACTCGCTTGACCGATTCTCTTGCCCGACTCTCTGGGTCCGACCCGCTTACTTCTTGTTCTTGGCGTTGAAGGCGCGCAGCTGCTCGTTGAAGCGCGCAGCCAGGGCCTCATCCGCTTCGACGGCCGCGTTGTGCTTCTGGTCCGCCATTTTCAGGATGTCGGCCTTCTGCTGCTCGGTGAGGTCCGCCGACTTGGCCAGCGCCGCATCCGTTTCGAGCTTGATGCAGCTCGTATAGGCGCCGATGGCTGCGTCGAATTCCTGCACCTTCTTCTTGCCCGCGAGCATTTCTTCGCGCGTGGCGGTGTTGCCATCCGGCAGGGCATCCGGAGGCGAGGGATAGGTGCACGCACCATAGGCCTGGCCGGCCGCGAGTGCGGCGAGGAGAGCGAGCGAATACAGCGCCTTCATTACGGGTACCTCGTTGTCTCAAGGGTCGATATCTTACGGTGCGTTCGGCGCGGGGCGCCACGGGGACTCACTTCGCGCGAGGGGACGTTCGTTTGGCGCAAGCCCATCGATGATCGGATCTTCAGCCGCCCGGCGATTGAGGGCCTCTTCGAAGAAGCCCTCAGTCGGGCGGCTAACCGCCAAACTCTCAAACCTCAGTCGACCTCTCCCAATCCCCACCCCCCATCAATAATGATCTGCTGGCCGGTCAGATAACCCGACGCCGGCGAAGCCAGGAACAAAGCCAATCCCGCCATATCCGCCGGAAACCCCACCCGATGCATCGGAATCACCGCGGACAGCGCCTTCTGTGTCTCGGGCTTGTGGGCATGTCCGCCGCCGATATTGGTAATAAAAAATCCCGGGGCGATCGCGTTCACCGTGATGTTGTACGTAGCAAGCTCGAGCGCAACGTTGCGCATCAGGTGGGCCGCGCCGGCTTTCGCGGCCATGTAGGCCGCGCCGATCACCGCCTCCGACTTCACTGCCGCCAGTGACGTCGTAGCAATGATCCGTCCCGACTTCTGCGGCTTCATGATTCGGGCCGCCGCGCGCATCGTGGCGAAGATGCCGGTGAGGTTGATGTCGATGACCTTCTGCCAGCGCTCGTCGGTGTAATTTTCGAGAAAGCCTTCCGGCGTGCGCGGGCGCGTGCTGCCCACCCAGCCGCCGACGAATCCCGGGCCGGAGTCGATGCCGGCATTGGCGAACACGACATCCAGGCGGCCGTGCGCTTTGACGGCCGCGTCGAAAGCCTGGTCGAGCCGTTCGTGGTCGCGCACGTCGACCACTTCTCCGCGCACGCGAAACCCCAGTTTGGTGAGGCGCGCGATTTCGGTTTCGATGCGGCCCGCATCGACGTCGAGCATGGTCACCTGCGCGCCGTTCTCCGCCAGGGCTTCGGTGAAACCGAGGCCGAGCCCGCTCGCCCCGCCGGTGACCACGACGCCGTAGCCTTCCACCTTGAACAGGTCTGTGATTTTCACGGACATCCCCCTCACGGCGCGATGCGCCGGCCCCTCGTTGTTTGTCCGAGTGTCCCGACGCGCGGGCGGGCGGGTCAAGCTGGACGTGAGTCGGAGTCCACGTCCGCATCGAGCGGGCGCTCGGCGTAGCGTCGCGCGAGCATCGCGCAGACCATCAGCTGGATTTGATGGAACACCATGATCGGCAGGATCACGAGGCCGACCATCGTCGCCGGAAACAGGATGTTCGCCATCGGCACGCCGGTAGCCAGCGACTTCTTCGAGCCGCAGAACACCACCGCGATTTCGTCAGGTTTTGTGAAGCGCAGGGCGCGCGAAGCGAAGCGCGTGAACAGCAGCACGATCGCGAGCAGCAGCGCGCTCAGGATCAGGATTTTCACGAGCTCGATCGGTTTCAAGGCCGTCCATGCACCGGCCAGCATGGCGGCGCTGAACGCTGCATACACGACGAGCACGATGGAGCCGCGGTCCGTGAACGTGAGCACTTTCGCGTTTCGCTTCGCCCACGGTCGCAGCCAGCGACTTGCGATCTGTCCTGCGACGAACGGCACCAGCAGCTGCACGACGATCTGCTCAACCTGTTCGAGCGGCGAGATGTCGCTGTGTCGTTTCAGGAGCACGGCGACGAGCACCGGCGTGATGAAGATACCCAGCAGGTTCGATGCCGTCGCGGCGCAGACCGCGGCGGCGACGTTGCCGCGCGCGATCGAGGTAAACGCAATGGATGACTGCACCGTCGAGGGCAGCGCGCAGAGAAACAGCACGCCCAACCATAGCGATTCGCTCAAAAAGCCCGGAAACGCGAGGAAAAGTCCGAAGCCGAGCAGCGGAAAGAGAATGAAAGTCGAGGCGAGCGTGAGCAGCTGCAGGCGCCACTGCGTGAACCCTTTGACGACCGCGGCGCGCTCGAGCCGCACGCCCTGAAGAAAAAACAGCAGCGCGATGGCGATGATCTTCAGCCAGTCCACCGCGGTGGCCGCGAAGCCTCGCGCGGGCAGCACGAGACCGAGCGCGGCGGCGATCAGCAGCGCAACGATGAACGGATCGGGGCGGAAAGTTCGGGTCGCAGGCGCGCCCGGCGGAGTCGACATCCGCGAACGATACGCGGGCCGTGTTCGATCAGTCCAGCCTTTGTACGAGATCGTCGTAGGCGTCCCGCGCGCGCTCGGCCACGTCCGCGTCGTCGTCTGCGGAGGCGAGGCGCAGCGTGTCGCGCACGGCACTGACTTCGTAGCCACGAGCCGCGAGGTCGCTGAGTTCGGTTATCGCTCGGACGCGGCGATGCGTGTCGGGGTCGGTGGTGAGTGTTTCGGCCACTGTCTCGACGAGGGTGCGGACCGTCTCGGGCGAGGCGTTGAAAGAAGGCGCGGTGTCGGCGGGCTCGAATTCGTCTGATGACGAGTGAAGCTCGACGTGTGCCGAGTCGGTCCTCGCATCGAGATCCGCATCGGAATCCATCGACGACGGCAACGGGTCGGTCGGTGCGCTCGACGAACCGTCGAGTGACTGCTGCGTGGCTGTGGACGCGATCGCTGACCCCGCGCTCGTCTGCGGGGCCACCGCCGTTGTCGTCGCGCTGCCGGCAAGCTTGGGTTTCCGATGCGCCGGCCGCAGCGCGTCGCTAGTGCCCTGCGTGTCCACTCGCAGACCTCGCGCCACATTCACGTAAACCAGCACGCTGCCGAACGCCAGCCCGAACAGAGCCAGCAGCACCAGGCGATTGCGAGCCACAGGTCCCATGCGCCATTTCATTTCGGCGCAAACCCTGACGGCCCGATGTGAAACGCAGGTAACGCTTCGATGACAGCGTGTGCGCGGAACCGGCGGCGGTCGCAAACGTATAGTCAGGCGGCGCAGTTCGCGCCACCGCCGCCAGGGAGCTCCCCATGAACATCAACGTGACCATCGGCCCGCTGATTGCATTGATCGCGGGCGTTCTGATTCTCATCGTGCCACGGCTGCTGAATTACATCGTCGCGATCTACCTGATTCTCGTGGGGCTGCTCGGGCTGTTCGGCGGCCGGCTGTTTTCCTGACGCGTTCAGGCTGGCGTCGCGCGGTTTTCGACGGTCAGTGCGAGCCGGTGCCATACACCGGCCTGCTTCACCCGAAAGTGGCCGTTGAGCGCGCCGTTCGCAGGTTGCAGCGAGTCGATGACGAGGCCGAGGTTCTCGTCCAGGCGGATCCAGCAATCCGGCGCCACGCCGTGCGGCCGGTCGGCCGGCAGCGCGTGGATGGCGTGCTGGAAACTGAGGGAACCGAGCGAGCCGAGTCCAATCGTTGCAAAGGCTTTCATCGAGATCTCCTGATGGGTCAGACGCCGGCACTCACGTATGTGGTGGCGCGGCTTGCGGGGGAATCGGATTCGAGCTCGGAGAGCGCTTCGAGCTTGCGTCGATACGTAAGATGCCGGCGCTGCGCGTGCCGAACGAGCGGCTGCCAGACGTGCGCGGTGAGCCGATGGCGAATCAGCAAGTGCCAGAAGAAGTTCGAGCGCTTGTAGAGATAACTCATGGCGAGATAGCCGAGCACAGCCTCGCGATCCTGCGGGCGGCGCCGCCAGATCGAGCGGTGTGAAAACAATCGCTCGTAGCACCACGCGTAACCGGCTTCGAGCTGCTCCACCGACATCTGCTTCGGCTGAAACACGACGTGCGCGGTGTCGTACCGATCCCAGTTTTTGTGGAGCAGCCGGCCTTCGCGCTCGAACTGGCGGAATAGCGGTGTCGCCGGGTACGGCGTCAGGATGTGGAACGTGGCGCATTCGAGGCGGTTCTCCTCGATCCACTCGGTGGTGCGCGCGAACACGTCGGGGCCATCGTGATCGAAGCCGAGCACGAAGCTGCCGTTCACCTGGATTCCATAGCGATGAAGAATGGCGACGCGACGCGCGTAATCCACGGGTGCCGGCGTTTTCTTGCGGGCATCGGTGAGATTGTCGGCGTGCAGGGATTCGAAGCCGATGAACACGCCAGTGCACCCCGCCAGCGCCATTTCACGAACGAGCGTTGGATCGTCCGTGATATCGATGGTGACTGCGGCGCTCCAGATGATTCCGAGTGGCTTCAGCGCCGCGCACAGCTTGCGCAGATAGTCCGGGCGCGAGCCGAGGTTGTTGTCGACGAAGACTGCGTAGGGCTGCCCGTCTTCGCAGATCTCGCTCGCCACCTGCTCCGGGGTTCGCATGCGATAGGGCATGTGAAGGCCGTCGGTCGAGAGGTAGCAAAATCCGCAGCGGTTGTGACAGCCACGAGTCGCGATGACGCTCGTCGTCGTGAGGAATGAATCGCGCGGCAGAATCGCACGGCGCGCGGGCGGATCGGCGGTGTATGGACGGCGAAAGTCCGCGTCGTAAACTCGTTGCAGCGAGCCGCGCTCGATGTCTTCGAGAATGCGCGGCCAGAGCTGCACGCCGTCGCCCTTCGCGATGGCATCTGCGTGCGGCAGCACTTCATCGGGACACGAGAGCACGTGCAGGCCGCCCATGATCACGATCGAACCTTGCGCCTTGAACCACGCTGCAAGCTCGTACGCGCGACGTGCGAACGTGAGATGCACGGTGATCGCCACGACGTGCGGCACGGGTGAGTGGGGTGGCGGACCCTGGAGCAGATTCTCGTCCCAGTAACGAACTTGCCAATGATCGGGCGTCGCTGCCGCGAGGCTCGTGAGCGCGAGGGTGGGGGTGAGCACATGCTTGCCGAAGCTCGCCTGGGGGTCTTTGGGATAGAACGGGTTGATGAGCAGCGCGTAGTGGGGGCGCGGCGTTCTGTCCGCGCTGGCTTCGGGCGCTGGCGTTTTCGAGGGCGCCAACAATGTCGACAGCTTCGACAGTGTCGATGCCGTCGATGCCGTTGACAGCCCCGGCCGCCCCCGCAGCCCCAGCTCCGGCAGGCCTGATCGCCCCGGCAGCTGCAGCCCCGGCCGCTCCAGCGCCGGCAACGCCGGCGCGATGGCCATATCCCGCGGAATCCAGTGTTTTCGCATGCGCGCCGTACCTCAACCGCTTTCCGTATTCACTTTGCCGAACCGCCGCGCGCGACCCGCGTACTCCTCGAGCGCGGCCTGAAATTGCGCCTCGTCGAAGTCGGGCCACAGGCAGTCCGTGAAATGCAGCTCTGCGTAAGCGCTCTCCCAGAGCAGAAAGTCGCTGAGTCGCTTCTCGCCGCCAGTGCGGATCAGCAGGTCGACTTCATCCGCGTGCGGCGTCGAGTGATTCGCTTCATCGAGCAGGCGGTGAAAACCCTGCGCCGTGAGTGTTTGCGAGCGACGTACACGACGCGCAGCCGCAAGGATGCTGTGTTGAGCCGAGTAGTCGACTGCGATCCTGAGATGCATGCGCGTGCCATCCGCGCTCCGGCGTTCGCTTTGCTCGATGGCACGCAGCAGGCTGTCGTCGAGCCGATCCCGCCGGCCGATGACGTTGAGCCGGATCGACTGATCGATGCAGCGACGCGTCTCGGTGAATAGATATCGGCGCAGCAGGAACATGAGGCCCTCCACTTCGCCGCGCGGACGATCCCAGTTGGCCGCGGAAAAGGCATAGAGCGTGAGCGTTTCGATGCCTGCGCGCGCCGCCGCTTCCACTGTCGTACGCACGGCTTTCGCCCCTTCGACATGGCCTGCCGTGCGTGGCAAGCCGCGCTCGATAGCCCAGCGGCCGTTTCCGTCCATGATGATCGCGACGTGCATGTGCGTGGAAGAGTACTTTGCAATACAGAGTTAGTGGGCGTGCGAAAGCGCGTGTGATGCGGTGAGGGCTAGATTCGCCGGGTGGCCTTGATGACGGCCTCGATGTGCTCGAGGTACCGATGCAGGGCTTTGCGGCCTGTCGACGTGATGCGGTATTCGGACTTCGGGCGTCGGCCTTCGAAGCTCTTGGTGCAGTCGAGGTAACCCGCTTCTTCCAGCTTGCGGGCGTGGGCGCTCAGGTTGCCGTCGCTCACGTCGAACAGGGATTTCAGCTCCGTGAAGGTGAGGCGCTCGTTCACCGCCAGCGCGCTCATGATGCCGAGGCGCACGCGTTCGTAGACGAGCCGGTCGAACTTCGCATCTTCGCTCGTCTGCGATGAACCCGGCACGGCGACGGGTTTCACAAGCGTCTTCGCCGTGGCCGCACGCGCGGTGGCAGCATCGCCGCGTTTCGTCGCGGGAGACTTACTCGCCACGATTCGCCCGCCCGATGAGAATGCCGATGACCAGATGCAGCCCACCGAACCCGATTCCGAGCGCGGCGGTGTGCAGGCCCGCTGGCAACCAGAAAGTCATCACGCCCAACACGATGAACGCCGCGCCCATCGTCGCAATGAGCCGTAGATTCGTGGACGTGGTGACGGTGCTCGCCGAAATCGTGGCGCAGCCGTAGAGCAACAGCCACATGCCCGGGATGATTCGTTCGAGCTGCGACTGCCACAGCACGAACGTGAGCACTGCCCCGCCCAGCAACGCCGGACCAAGGCACAACACGAATTTTCTGAATGGACCGGAGAATAACGGGTTGCCGCGTTGGGCAGCCTGCTTCGCCATGAGTGTGCCGGCGAGCGCGAAGGCGACGCACGCTGCGATGAGCCAGAGCACGAGCCAGTGCGGGCGAAACATGGGAACGCTTGCGAGCAACGCCGTGACCGTGCCAACGCTACCGAGAACGATGCCCGCCGTTCCTGGCACAGCGAGCGCGCCGGCCGCGTCGATGGACGCGCGAATGTAGCTGAGCGTGCCGAGTGCACGACTCTCGATGGGCACGGGGCCGTTGGATTGCATGGAGAGGGCTGCGCTTTCCCGGAGCATGGCGGCGAATGTAGGCGGGGCAATGTTGCGGCGTCAAGTACTCTGCAATGCAGAGTGAACGGGTGGCGCACTTTCGCTGGAACAGCTAAGGTTGCCAAAAAAACGGAAGACCCCCAGCCATAACGACTTCTGCACTCGTGCCTTTCCGGATCGCTGCGCTCTCTGTGCTGGCGCTGATGTTGCTCACCGCACCTTATGTTGCAAGAGCAGACATGTCGGCCTGCAGCTCTGCCTACGTGAAGTCTGATGTGGACCAGCAGATTGCGCTCTACACCCGCTGCATCACCGGCGGCGACATGTCGAAGGGCAATCTCGCCGGCGCGTTCACGAATCGTGCGGTGGCGTACTTGGAGAAGGGCGAGGTCGATAAAGCATTCGCCGACCTGAATAGCGCCATTCACTTCTATCCGCGCATGGGCCTGGCGTATCTCAACCGCGCGCTGATCTATCAAGACCGGGGCGAGCTCGATGCCGCGTTCGCAGACCTGTCGTCGGCGATCAAGTACGCGCCCTCACGCGTGCAAGCGTTTGCTTATACGAGCCGCGCCCGCCTGCAATACCTGCGTGGAAATTGCGCTGGCGCGCTGGCAGATCTGAAAGTCGCGCTGGTCAGAGAGCCGAAGCGCGCTGAGGCGCAGGAGCTCGAGGCCTGGGGGCTCGCGAACTGTCACGAGGGCGGCGCGAATCATCCGCCGATTTATACGGTTTCGGGGGGCGAGAACCGCGCGCCGTAGCAGCGACACCCTGCCCCAAGCCTCTCCTCTTTGCACGGATCACAATGAAAAGAACGACTTCGATTTACGCGGCGCTCGTCATCGGCAGCCTACTGATGATGACGACAGAGTCTTCGGCGCCGGATGCGCCGTCCGGCTGACTGACGAGCATCGAGCCGATTTCCGGGCCGTTTCGCGCAACTTCAGTCGTCCCAGTAAACGCCGCTTCCCCGGACTGTTCAGGCTTCGAATGCCTCTCCGCAACGGTTCGGGCCTGGCACGCGGCGAATCCGCTGAATCGGACTCAATACATCGCCCCAAAAATCGGTAGGGATTTGCCTCGCCTGAACGTCATCAGGGGCGGGGAACACTATCGAGCGTCCAGCGCCGCAGCGGGGAATCGCAATGAGCAGATCGTCGATCGCAACCGCCGCCGCGGCCCTGATGATGGGCCTCACCGCCCAGGCCTTCGGCGCACAACCCGTGCCGGACCTGGATGCCGAGATCGCGACGGCGCGCAAAACTCTCGCGGCGCCGCCAGTGAAGGCGGCCATGGACTACGTCGAGCGTACGAAAGACGAGACCATCCGCGAATGGTTGAGCCTCTGCGAAGCGTACGGCCCGACCGGTAACGAACAGCAGCGGTCGCGACTCATCTATCGGCTCTTCCGCATCTACGGGCTGAACGACGTGCGCATCGATGAGGAGCGCAACGTGATCGGCGTGCGGCCCGGCACCGGCACGGGGCCGACGGTCGTTCTGAACGCGCATCACGACTCGGTGCGACTGTGGCCGGTGGACCAGGAAATCAGCTCATTCGTCGCCGATGGTCGCGTGTGGTGCCCGTCCGCAGGGGACGATTTGTCTGGCGTGACGCAGCTTCTCGGTGTGCTTCGCGCGATGAATGCGGGCAAGGTGAAGACGCGCGGCGATGTCTGGTTCGTCACCTTCACCGGTGAGGAGCCCGTGGACAACCATGCGAGCAGCGGCGCACAGCAGTTCGTCAGGGCGAACTATCCTCAGAACATCGATTGGAAAAAGGGCGACGTCCTCGTGCAGTTTCACGGCGGCGGTGGGGAGGGCGTGTCCACGGGCTCGACGCCCGTGCGCCATCGAACGCGCCTGCGCCTTTTCACTCCGATCGAGGGCAGTCGGTGGGGCCGTCATTCGATCGATGTGCTCGGTCCGGTGCTGGTGCGACTGCAGGCGCTGCGCGATCCGCGCGCGGAAGGTGAGGGGCAGCATCCGGGCGTGGATTCGCCCGGCGATCCGGTGCTGTTCTTCAACACCGCGATGATCGAGGGCAGCGAGATCATCAACTCTCCCGCGCGCGACATCACCATTCGCTTCGACCTTCGTTCATCGAGCGAGGCGAGACTGCAGCGAGCGCATCAGGACATCATGCGCATCGCGAAAGAAGAGACCGAAAAATTCGGCGAAGGCTTTCGTTTCGTCTACGAGGTCACGAGCACGAACGGCGTCGGGCTCGACGTGAATCCCAACGGCCTCACCGGGTTCGACAAGGCCAATAACGCGGCGGCACGGGCGGCGGCCGCAGCGTCGACGGTGCTCTACGGAACCAAGCCCACAGTCGACACCGACAACGGCTGCGGCGATTGCGTTCGTGCCTACCGCGAGGGGATGCCGGGCTTTTCCTTCCGCGGCAACGTGATCGACCACGGCGGCGGCAAGATCGAAATGCGCGGCAGCTCGCCGCTGAAGTCGGAGACGCGGCGCGTTTCAGCTTCGAGCCATGACGTGACGGAGAGCAAGGAGATCGACCAGATCTGGTCGGGGCTGAAGCATGGGCTGCTGTTTGCGATTACGTATGCGAGGTTGGCGGATTAACTGACAGCCGCCGCCGGGAGGGCTGGGCTCGACGTTCGCGAACCCGGGCCTCAGGACAGCCGGCACGTTCCGGGATTGTCCGCTAGAATCGCCCGCCTGCGCTCGTAGCTCAGTTGGATAGAGCATCAGGCTTCGAACCTGAGGGTCGGGAGTTCGAATCTCTCCGGGCGCGCCATTTTGAGCGCCTCCATGCAACCGGTTCGACCGGGATTGGAAGCGCATCGCACCCGGCCCAGTCAGCGGCGCGTCAACAGCGCGGGACGACGGGCTCCGCAGCGGCGGTGGGTCAGCTGCTCACGCGTCAATGGCACCTTGTGTTTGGGCTGACCCAGGCCTTGTGTCCCCTAAGTCCCCGCAGTGAAAGCGTCGATCGGCGGTTCGGCGATCATCATTTCCCGGCCACCCTCGGCCGGGCCTTCGCCATCGCCTCGTCCAGCATCTTCACCAGCGCATCGCGGTCATAGGTGTACCGGTGCCCCTCGTTGAGCTGTACGAGTTGTTCGATCTGCTTGCGGAGGGTGATCTCGGCCTCTTTCTGGTTCGGGACGACCAGGTAGCGCCGCTTGGGATTGGCTTCGAACAAGGCCTGTTCGACAGCGACCGCCACTTCATCCGGCTTCGGATACTGGCTGCGATCCGCGAGCCGGCTTTGCTGGCCGGAGCGCACCGACAGGTTTTTTCCGATATCGGTGTCGTAGTTGCCCGGTTCGACGATGTTCGCCTGGACGCCAAGCGGTTCCATCTGCGCCGCCAGCGAATCGGCGAACGCTTCCATCGCGTGCTTGCTCATCGAGTACGCGGTGAGATCGCGCGTGGCCACTATTCCGGACAACGAGCCGATGGTCGTGATGCGTCCCTTGCTCGCGATGATCAGCGGCGCAAACGCGCGCGTCACTCGGTATGGGCCGAATAGATTCACGTCCATGAGCAGCGTGAACTCGGCGTCGGATGTTTCAGTCGCGGTGCCGATGGTCGCGATGCCAGCGTTGTTGACGAGCCCGTACAACCCACGGCCCGCTTTGGTGATGACGCCGACGGCGGCATCGATGTCGGACTGCCTGGCCACGTCGAGCTTCACGGGCTGCACGTTCTTGATCGCGCCGAGCGCTTCGAGGTCTGCGGGTTTGCGCGCTCCGGCGTAGACGAAGTAACCGTCCGCGGCCAGCCGCTCGGTGATCTTGCGACCGATGCCCGTGCTCGCTCCGGTGACCAGAACTGCTTTTTGGCCGGGAGTTGCAGCGGCGTTCTGCGCGTGGCCGGCAACCGGGATCAGCGTGGCGAACATCATCGTGACCAGAACCGGCGTTACAATCAGGCTTCGAAACATGGGTGTCGACCTCGGAAAGCTTGGGAACGACTCTGCGAGCATGACGCAAGCGAAGGCTATCGTAAGGCACCCTGAATCGACGCGGGCCCCGAACGAATCCGAAAAAATGCCGCGACGGCCGTTGAAAACCCCATGAAGCTTCGAGGTCGAACCCGCCTGCTCATCGCCGCGGCGCTGTCCGTTCTCGGCGGCGCCCTCTGGGCACACTGGCCCCGCGACCCACTGCCGGAAGGCACGAAAGCCGATCGCGTCGTCGTGCGAAAAGCGGCCCGAACGCTCGAGCTTTACCGGGGCGCCGAGTTACTGCGCGTATACAAAGTCGCGCTGGGCCGAAATCCGCTGGGTCACAAGCAGCAGGAAGGGGATAGCCGCACGCCGGAAGGTCGCTACGTTCTCGACTATCGCAATCCGCGCAGTTCGTATCACAAGGCACTGCACGTTTCGTATCCGTCCGCGCAGGACACCGCCGATGCGAAGAACAGGGGAGTGAGCCCCGGCGGCGCCATCATGGTTCACGGTGTGCGCAACGGGATGGGCGGCGTCATCGGGCGGCTGCACCGGATATTTGACTGGACCGATGGTTGCATCGCCGTGTCAGATAAAGAAATCGACGAGATCTGGCGCGTCGTCGACGATGGCACGCCGATATTGATCGAGCCTTAGACCATGTTGCCGTAGCCGATCTCGCGGGCCATTGGCGCGGCCGAGGGTGCGCTGACGTTCTGCGCAGTCGCGCTATTTCATCCGCACCGCCAGCCCCGCCGCGACGAACAGCACTTCATCGGCAATCGCGGCGACACGCTGGTGAAGGCGCCCGGCTTCATCGCGAAATCGTCGCGCGAGCGCATTGTCCGGCACGATGCCGAGCCCCACTTCGTTCGACACCAGCAACACCGTGCCGACACCGTGAGTCAGCGCGAAGAGCAAGCGCTCCGTCGCGCGCTCGATGTCGAGCCGGTCATCGAAGCGGCCATCGGGCCCATCATCGCGCCCGACATTCGGGCCACCAGATGAATTCGCTTCACCCAGCAGCACATTGCTGAGCCACAGCGTCAAACAATCCACGAGCACGACTCGCCCCGCGCCTCGCTCGCGCGTCATCGCATCCGCCAAATCGATTGGCACTTCGACCGTTCGCCAGCGCGCCCCCCGATCCTGCTGATGCCGGGCAATACGCGCCGTCATCTCCGCATCCCGCGCCTCGCCTGTAGCGAGATAGACCAGCTCACCCACCATCGACTCGGCGCGCGCCTGAGCCATGCGGCTCTTACCGGAACGCGCGCCACCCAGCAACAGCACTATCTCACTTCCGATGCGAGTCAATTCTTGCCTCTCAGTCGAGCCTGCCTTAAGGTCGCACCCGCGTCAGGTTCCCAGATATTGGGATCAAAAGGGAACCCGGAAGTGGACCACCTCCATGATCCGGGGCTGCCCCCGCAACTGTGACCGGCGAGTTTTCGCCCCTTCGTGCCACCGGATGACCGCTATCCGGGAAGGCTGGGCGACGACGATGACCCGGGAGCCAGGAGACCTGCCTGATGCAGTCGGTCCTTTGCGCGGACGGGGTGTGCCGGGCAATCGAGGGTCTCTCCTCGCGTGACGACAGGTCGGGGTCGTACGCGCGTCCGTTTTTTCCGTCATTCGGCGGCTGTGCATGCGATCCCTCGGTTCCAGGTCCAGGGGAGAAAACAATGCACTCCAGAATTCTGTTCGCAGCGGGTTTTTCCGTCATCGCCTTCGCGTCCGCCGTCGCATCGGCCGATGACGATGCGGTCGTCGTCACGGCCACGCGCACCGAGTTGCGCGCCTCCGAGGTCGGTCAATCCATTTCCATCCTCGACGCCGAAGCGATTCGGCGCCGCCAGACTGACACGGTCGTGGATCTGTTGCGCACGCTGCCCGGCGTTTCGTTCACGCGCAACGGCGGCATCGGCACGACGACTTCGGTGTATGTCCGCGGCGCCGAAAGCGATCAAACCGTTGCGCTCATCGACGGCGTGAAGCTCAATGATCCGTCATCTCCCGGCGGCGGCTTCAATTTCGGCAACCTGCTGGTCGGAAACATCGCGCGCATCGAAGTGCTGCGCGGCTCGCAGTCCGTGTTGTGGGGCAGCCAGGCCATCGGTGGCGTAGTGAGTATCACCACAGCAGAGCCGACGGACGTGCTCTCCGCCAACGCGCGAGCGGAATATGGTTGGCGCGGCACGCGCGAGCTGGTCGGCAATGTGTCCGAGAAGTTCGGCCCAATGTCCGCAAGCGTGGGCGTGGGAGATTTCCGCACCGACGGCATCTCGGCCTTCAACGAAGATCGCGGTGGCGCCGAGCGCGACGGTTACCACAACTTCGGCGCGCACGCGAAAGCGAACGTCGAACTGACCGACGAAGTGTCTGTGGATGTGCGCGGTTGGTACTCGAACGGCAAAGTCGATCTGGACGGCTTTCCTGCGCCGTTGTTCTCGCTCGGTGATACGAATGAATACTCGCGCACGCGCGAGCTCACGGGCTACACGGGCCTGAACGCCGCGCTGATGGATGGGCGTTTTCACAACCGCATCGGCGTCGCGCACACCGAAACCCAGCGGAACAACTACGATCCGGACGGTTTCGTTTTCGAGACTTTCGATGCGAGCGGCCGCAACACGCGGCTGGAATATCAGGGTATTTTCGACGTGACCGAGGCGGTTCGGGCAACGTTCGGCGCGGAGCAGGAGCGCTCGCGCTTCACCAGTTCGAGCTTCGGCGCCCCCGCAACGCGTGGTGAAGCGCGCATCAACAGCGGTTACGCGGAGCTGGTGGCGAAGCCGTTCACCGGCCTCACGACAACCGTCGGTGTTCGCCATGACGATCACGACGAATTCGGCGGGAAAACCACCAAGGGCGCAAGCGCTGCGTGGACGCCAAACGAAAACCTCACCACGGTTCGCGCGAGCTACAGCGAAGGATTCAAAGCGCCGACGCTGTACCAGCTGCAGAGCGAATACGGCAATTTGCTGCTGACTCCGGAAACGGCGCGCGGCTGGGATGCCGGCGTCGTCCAGCGCTTCTTCGATCGCAAGGTGGAGCTCGGCGCGACGCTGTTCCACCGCACGTCGCACGATCTCATCAACTTCGTTTCGTGCATCGAGCCGCTCACCGGCATCTGCACAGATCGTCCGTTCGGCACGTATGACAATGTCTCGCGAGCGCGCACTCAGGGCGTCGAGCTCAGCGCGATCGTCACGCCAGTCGATTCGCTCGTCGTGCAAGCCAACTACACGCACGCGGATTCGGAGGATCGTTCTGCAGGCAGCGCAACGTTTGGCAGGAAGCTCGTGCGCCGTCCGACGGAGACGGGCAGCGCGCTCGTCGACTACACCTGGAGCTTCGGGCTGGAAAGCGGCGTGACGTACACGCACGTCGGCGAGACGTTCGATGACGCATCGAACGCGAGGCGAGTCCCGAGCTACGACGTGGTCGATCTGCGTTTCGCCTATCCGCTCATGGACAAGTTCGAGGTGCAGGCGCGCATCGAAAACCTGCTCGACAAAAATTACGAGACTGTCTATCGCTACGGCACTCCGGGCCGTGCGTCGTACGTGGGCGTGCGTTTCAGCTACTGATTGCGCTGGATCACGCGCCCCGTGAACGCGGCCGCCAACGACGTCGAGATCTTTCGCCAGCATGGTGGAAAGGTCGAAGCGGCGCGTGCGCTGTTTCCGCAGGTGCAGGCGCCGTGGCTGGATCTCTCGACGGGCATCAGTCCGTGGTCGTATCCGCACGATACGATCGCGGACGCGGCGTTCACACGTCTGCCCGATCCGGAGTCGCTCGAAGCGTTGGAGTCTGCTGCCGGTTCCAGCTTTGGAGCGGCGGCCGCATCGCATGTGATAGCGACGCCGGGCAGCGATCTGGCACTGAGATCGCTGGGACGGCTGTTGGTCGGAGAGCTTGCGCCAGTGAAGTCCGGCGCGGCGCGCGTCGGCGTCGTGCGGCCGGGATATTCAGGCCATGTGTTGATGTGGAATGGACGGCCCGTCACTGCGATTCTGGCAACAGAGCTGCAAGCACGCGCGCGCGATTGCGACGTCGTCGTGCTCGCAAACCCTAACAATCCCGATGGCCGTATCGTGCCGCGCGGCCTGTTGCTCGAGGTCGCCGCAGAGCTCGCGGCGCGCGACGGCGCGTTGATCGTTGACGAAGCGTTCGCGGACGTCAGACCCGAGCAGAGTGTGTGTGACGCGCTCAACGGCGAGCGCGCCGGCAGCCTCATCGTCCTGCGTTCGTTCGGCAAGTTTTTCGGGCTTGCCGGTGTGCGCTTGGGCTTTGTGCTGATGTCCAGCGGGTCACGCGAGCGTGCGGCGGCTGTTAGACACGCGCTCGGCGATTGGCCGGTTTCAGGCCCTGCCGTAGCGATCGGGACGTCTGCTTATCAAGACGTGGCGTGGCAGCAAGCTCAGCGACAACGATTGACCGCCGCAGCGGAGCGTCTCGATGCGCTGCTGATTCGCGCGGGACTCGCGATTGTCGGCGGCACGGCGTTGTATCGCCTTGCCCGTTGCGAAGAGGCGGACACGGTCTTTCGACGTCTCGCCGCTCACGGCATTTTGACGCGGCCATTCGCCAGCGACGCGTCGTTGCTGCGTGTGGGGTTGCCGGCCGAAGAATCTCACTGGCAGCGGCTCGCAACGGCGCTCGGATCGGCGTCAAGGTCGGAGGAGATGCTGTGACTGAAGAAGAGGATTTCGCCAAACACAATGCGCGCATGGCGCGTGTTCAAAAGGCGCGCGCCCGCATCCAGGCCACCAAGACGCTCGAACGCGGCTTGCTCATCGTTCATACGGGACGCGGCAAGGGCAAGTCGTCTGCGGCATTCGGAATGGCGTTGCGAAGTGTGGGTTGGGGCATGCGCGTGGCGATCGTCCAATACGTGAAGGGCAAGTGGGACACGGGCGAGAAGCACTTTTTCCGGGACAACCCGGATCTGCTCACCTTCGAAGTGATGGGCGAAGGCTTCACGTGGGACACGCAGGATCGCGCGCGCGACATCGCGGCGGCTCGCGCCGCGTGGGAGCGGTCGAAGGCGCTCATCCTCGATCCGGAATACGAGTTCGTCGTGCTGGACGAACTGAACATCGTGCTTCGGAACGACACGCTGCCGGCTGCGGAAATCGTGGAGTTCCTGCGCGAGCGTCCGCTGGACAAGCACATCTGCGTGACGGGGCGCGATGCGAAACCAGAGCTGATCGAGATTGCCGATCTCGTGACGGAGTTCGGTGAGGTGAAACATCCGTTCAAGGCGGGATTCAAGGCGCAGAAGGGCGTGGAGTATTGAGTGACCAGATGCGAGGCTCGGCGATACCCGTGACTCAGGTTCACCTGCGCGTGCTCGAAAGTCGGGTGATCCGGGTCGTCGCGCTGTGGCTGTTATGTGTCGCGCCGCCGGCGTGGTCCGGCGCGTTACCTCGCGTCGTCTCGATCAATCCGTGCGTGGACGCTGTGCTCGTGCGCGTTGCGCAGCCCGGCCAGATTGTCGGCATTAGTCACTACTCACAGGATCCCGAGGCCACTTCGATCTCGCTCGAGATAGCGCGGCGCTATCACGCAACGTCCGGTACGGCAGAGGAAGTCGTCGCGCTCGCACCGGATGTGGTTTTGTCTGGCCCGCACGTTTCGCCCTCGACGATCTTTGCGCTCGAGCGCATGCACATCCGCATCGTGAAGTTTTCAGTTGCAGAGAGTGTGGCGGAGAGCGAGCGCCAGATTCGTCGCATCGCTGAAGTCGTCGGCGCGCCCGAGCGCGGCGAGCAGGTCGTCGGTGAAATCGAGCGCGCGCTCGAGGCCGCTCGGCCTCACGACGGGCGCCTGATTTCCGCAGTGATCTGGCAGGGTGGTGGCATAGTCCCCGGTCGAGGCTCGCTCGCCGATGAGTTGCTCGGCCTCACGGGGTATCGAAACCTGAGCGCGGAATATGGGCTCGCAAAGTGGGATGTGCTGCCGCTGGAACATCTCATCGCGTCGCCGCCGCAGCTCGTGCTCTCCATGGGCGGGGGCGGGGATGCGCAGGATCGTATGCTGAACCATCCGGCGGTGCGTGAGCTCGCCAGGCGCGTGGCGTTTCGCGAGTACCCGTTTCGATTGCTCTCCTGCGGAGGGCCGACGATTGTGGATGCCGTGAACAGGCTCGCCGCAGTGAGGAAATCGCTGGAGGTGTCGCGGTGAGCGGCGTTCAAAAGCAGAGCGTGCCCACGGCCGATGCTGACGGCGGCGGCGAAACGCGAATGTCGGCTGGACGCGCCGCTGACAGCGAGGCGCACCTCCCAATCGCAGACGCCGATCTCATGGTGCCGTCGCCCCGTCGTTCCCCACTCACGCTCAACCTGATCCTCTTGTTCGCGATCATCATCGCCGCGGGTTTTTCCGTCGCATCCGGAAAAGTCTGGATCCCCTGGAGCGCCTGGACACTCGAAGATCCCCGTTGGCTGATCATCGCCGAGCTGCGAATCCCGCGAACGGTGCTGGCCATTGCGGTGGGAGCGGCGCTCGGCTTATCGGGCGCAGCGATGCAAGGTTACCTCCGCAATCCGCTCGCCGACCCAGGTCTGTTTGGTATTTCCTCGAGCGCCGCGCTCGGCGCCACGCTCTCGCTCTATTTCGGCTACAACGCTTCGGCTCTGCTGCTGCCGTTATTCGCGCTCATCGGCGCCTCCGGCGCGATGCTCGTGCTCGCGCTGCTGGCGGGGCGTTCGGGCAGCCTGATCATGTTCGCGCTGGCAGGAATGATCATCGCGAGCATCACCGGCTCGATGACCACGCTCACGATCAGCCTCGCGCCCACGCCGTTCGTCGCGTCGCAGATCGTCACGTGGCTGCTCGGCGCGCTCACCGACCGGAGCTGGGATGATGTGAAGATCACGCTGCCCGCGATCGTGGTCGGCGCCGCGATCATCGCAATGACAGGGCGTTCGCTCGATGCGCTCACGTTGGGCGAGCAGGCCGCGCGCTCGATGGGGGTCAACTTGCGAAGGCTGCAATGGCTCATCGTGCTAGGTGTTGGACTTGGCGTCGGTGCATCCGTCGCAGCGGCGGGCATCATCGGCTTCGTCGGGCTCATGGTGCCGCACATGGTTCGCCCGCTCGTTGGCGGCAGGCCCGCGGCGATCCTGCTTCCGTCAGCGCTTCTTGGAGCGCTGCTGCTGACAGTGTCCGATACGCTCGTTCGCATTGCGCCGAGCGTGAGCGAATTGCGTTTGGGCGTAGCCATGTCGATGCTCGGTGGGCCGTTCTTTCTCGTCATGCTCGTTCGCATGCGCAGGCAACTCGTATGAGCGGGCTCAGCGTCGAAGCGCTTCACGTCACGCTGCGCGGACGGCAGGTTCTCGTCGATGTCGACTTGTGCTTCACGCGTGGCAAAGTGACTGCACTGCTGGGACCGAACGGCGCCGGCAAATCCACGCTGCTCGGTTGCCTCGCCGGCTTGAGAAAACCGGATAGCGGCTGCGTGCGTCTCAACGGCGCAGAGGTTCTGTCTCTCGATCCGATGGCTCGTGCACGCCGCATCGGCCTGCTCCCCCAAAACGGCGAAGTGCATTGGGATGTGGACGTGGCCGCACTCGTTGTGCTCGGCCGGTTTCCGCATCGAGGCCGATGGGGCGAGACCGAAGCAGATCGGCGCGCCGTCCAGAATGCCATGATCGCTGCCGACGTCGCACAGTTCGCGAATCGATCCGTCGCGCGACTGTCTGGCGGCGAGCGCAGTCGAGTGCTGCTCGCGAGAGTGCTCGCGGGCGAACCCGAATGGTTGCTCGCCGATGAACCGCTCGCGAGTCTCGATCCCGCTCACCAGCTCGATGTGCTCATGCAATTGCGCGAAGTGGCGGCGCGTGGCGCTGGCGTCATCGTGGTGGTGCACGATCTCGTTCATGCCATGCGTGTGGCGGATGAAGTGGTGTTACTCCGCGAGGGTCGCGTGGTTGCTCAAGGCGCGCGCGACGAGGTGCTGGCCGCTGATCGGTTGCGCGCGACATTTGGCATCGACGTCTACATTGGGCAAGCCGCGGATGGCGAGCGATTCATCGTGCCGTTGCGTCGGAGCGTGTGATGTTGCTGGACCGGCCCGCGCAGGCTTTGGTCATTCTCGTCCTCGAAGCCGCCGTCGGCTACCCGCAAGCGCTATATCGAATCGTGCGACATCCTGTTGTGTGGATCGGCGCGCTGATCGTCGTGCTCGAAGGAACGCTCAACACGGGGAGTGCCGTTGCACCCCGGGCGAAGGGATGTTTGCTGCTCATCGTCTTGATGCTCGTTGCAGGCGGCGCGGGTGCGTTACTACAGTGGGCTGCGGATTCATCGACGATGGCGCTCGTCGTCGCATTGATCGCAAGCACGGCGATGCTCGCGCAGCGCAGCCTTCATGATCACGTCGCCGCGGTCCTGCTTCCTTTACAAGTTGGCGAAATTGCGAAAGCGCGAGAGGCTGTGTCACGCATCGTGGGCCGCGACACGGCCACGCTCGATCCGGAAGGTATTTCGACGGCCGCGATCGAAAGTCTTTCGGAAAGCTTTTGCGACGGCGTCGTGGCGCCTGCCTTCTGGTTTCTCGTCGCGGGATTTCCGGGCCTTTTCCTCTGCAAGGCCATCAACACGGCAGACAGCATCATAGGCCACAAAGACGATCGCTATCGCGCGTTCGGCTGGGCTGCTGCGCGCGCGGATGATCTCGTGAACCTCGTTCCAGCGCGCATCGCGGGCCTGCTCATCTGCGTTGCGGGTCCCGGCGGCCTCGTCACGATGTTTCGAGACGCGCACCGGCACGCTTCGCCGAACGGCGGATGGCCTGAAGCCGCGATGGCCGGCGTGCTGTCTCGCCAGCTCGGTGGGCCGGTCTCATATGATGGAGAGCCCGCATTGCGCGCGACGCTCGGCATCGGTTCCCGGCCCGATGTGGCGAGCCTGCGTTCCGCGCTTTCGGTGTACTGGCGTTCATGCGGATTGATGTGGCTCATCGTCGCAGGAATGACATGGCTGCGGTGATGCTTCAGGGCACGGGCTCGGATGTCGGCAAGTCCGTGCTGGTCGCCGGCTTGTGCCGGCTATTCGCCAATCGCGGTTTGCGCGTGCGGCCCTTCAAGCCGCAGAACATGTCCAACAATGCGGCGGTGGCGGAAGAGGGCGGTGAAATCGGTCGTGCTCAGGCCCTGCAGGCCGTTGCTTGCCGCGTGCCACCGACTGTCGATATGAATCCGGTGCTCATCAAGCCGCAGTCGGATACCGGGGCGCAGCTCATCGTTCAGGGCCGCGTGCGCGGCACTTCTGACGCCGGTTTCTATGTGCGCGAGAAGAGCGCTCTGCTTCGTGCGGTGTGCGAATCCTTCGAGAGGCTCAGTGCGCAGGCGGATCTCGTCATCGTCGAAGGTGCAGGCAGCCCCGCTGAGACAAACCTGCGCGCCGGCGACATCGCCAACATGGGGTTCGCGCGCGAAGTGAACGTGCCCGTGATTTTGGTGGGCGACATCGACCGCGGCGGCGTCATCGCGTCGCTCGTCGGTACGCACGCTGTGCTGAGTGATGCGGACGTCGGCATGATCCGCGGATTTCTCATCAACAAATTCCGCGGCGATGTGCGGCTGTTCGATGCGGGTTACGCCGAGATCGAAAAGCGCACGGGATGGCCGGGGCTTGGCATCGTCCCCTGGCTTCGTGCCGCGCGGGCCTTGCCCGCCGAAGACGCGGTGGTGCTCGATCGGCAGGACGTCGGCAACGGCAAGCTCGTCATCGCCGTCCCGATGCTGCCGCGGATTGCCAATTTCGACGATTTCGATCCGCTGCGCCATGAGCCGGGCGTGCAACTCGTGATGGTGCCGCCGGGAACGCCGTTGCCAGCAGAGGCAGCACTCATCATTCTGCCGGGAACGAAAGCCACTATCGCTGACCTCGCATTCCTGCGCGCGCAGGGCTGGGACATCGATCTTGCCGCGCACGTTCGACGCGGCGGCCGTGTGCTCGGAATCTGCGGGGGATATCAGATGCTCGGTCGGAGCATTGCAGATCCGGATGGTCTCGAAGGCCGCGCCGAAACCGTTGCGGCACTCGGCTATCTGCCCATCACAACGACGATAACCGGCGACAAGCACGTCACTCGTACGACGGGCGTGATGCTCGATTCGCAGGCGCCGTTCGAAGGCTATGAGATTCACAGTGGCCGCACGGTCGCTGTGGAAGAAGTCGCGCCGCTCCTGAAGCTCTCGCAGGGTGCGCTCGATGGCGCCGTCAGCAAGGACGGCCGCATCGCTGGCTGTTATGTGCACGGACTGTTCAACCGTGCCGAGCAGCGTGCGGCGTGGCTCGCGAAGATCGGTGTGACTTCAGACGGCGTGAACCAGGCTGACCGGGTCGATGCGGCGCTGGACGAGATCGCAAGTCAGCTGGACCGAGTGCTCGATATCGAACGCATCAGCGCCATCGCAGAACAGAGCGGGAGACTCCGTTGATCGACGCACAGCAAGCCTGGTCTCACCTCGATGGGCTCGCCAAACCCCGGCGCAGTCTCGGCCGGCTCGAAGCGCTGGCCGTTCAGCTCGCGACACTGCAGGGAACGCTGAAGCCCGAAGTCCGCCCGCGTCGGCTCGTGCTGTTCGCCGGCGATCATGGCGTTGTCGAGCGTGGCGTTTCCGCATGGCCGTCGCAGGTGACAGGCTTGATGGTCGGCACGATTCTCATGGGACGCGCCACGAGCAATGCGCTCGCCGCCGCTCATGATTGCAGTTTGCGACTCGTGGATGTCGGCGTTGCCTCGCCGCGCGTTGTCGATCCGCCGCCGTTCTTCCGCGACGCGCGGGTGGCTGATGGGACGCAGGATCTCTCGACGATGCCTGCGATGACGTCGGCGCAATTCGAGTCGGCGTGGAAAGTGGGTGCTGACGAAGCGGAGAGAGCGATCGCTGACGGCAATCGAGTTCTCATCGCGGGCGAGATGGGCATTGGTAATACGACGCCTGCCGCGTGCCTCACGATGCTATTTACCGGCGCGGATGCAAACACTGCAGTCGGGCGTGGAGCGGGTGCGGACGATTCGACGCTGCAGATCAAGCGATCGATCGTGACCGCCGCTGTCGCTGCTGCGCGCCCCTCGCGTGCCTCAATCGAAGCCTTGTCAGGATTCGAGATCGTCGCGATGGCCGGATTCTTCGCAAGCGGAGCGCGACTCGGCGCCACGCTCCTCGTCGATGGTTACGTTGCGACGGCCGCCGCCTTGATCGCCGAGCATCTGCAGCCTGGATCGGTGAAGCGCATGATCGCCGCGCATCGCTCCGCGGAGCCGGGCCACAGCGCCGCACTGGCATCGCTCGGTCTCGAACCGCTGCTCGATTGGGGTATGCGACTGGGTGAAGGCACCGGCGCACTGGTGGCGCTTCCGTTGCTCGACAGTGCGGCGGCTCTATTGCGAGACGTCGCTGCGCTATCGGAGTTGGGCGTGGCGCGTGAAGACTGATCGCACCGATGTCTGCCCCGCATGGGCGCCGCCCCTGCTCGCGATCCAATTCCTGACGCGAGTGCCGATTCCCGGTGTCGCGCGATTATCGGAAGATGCCGTGCGCGTCGGTCTTGGACGCGCGGCTGCCTGGTTTCCACTCGTCGGCGCGCTGGTGGGCCTGATCACGGCCGGCGTCGTGGTGCTCGTCGACCAATGGTGGCCGCGCGCGGTGGCCGTCATCGTTGCCTTGATCGTCGAAGCCCGCTTGACCGGTGCATTCCACGAAGATGCCGTCGCCGATTTTTGCGATGGCGCCGGCGGTGGCCGCGATCCTGAACACACGCGCCAGATCATGAAAGACAGCCGCATCGGCAGCTACGGCGCGCTCGGCCTGCTGCTCGCGGTGGGTTTGCGCGCGAGTCTCATGTATTCGCTTGGCAGCGCGATCGACACAGCGATTGCGATTGTCGCCGCGGCAACGGTAGGCCGTCTCATCGCGGTGGCGGCGATGTTCATCACGCCGACCGTCGCAGGCACAGGTGGGCTGGGCAGTTCAGTCACCACGACCCTTCGCCCGCGAGACTTCGCATTGGCGCTAGTGACGGCATTGCCCGGCGTTTTGCCGTTCGCGGTGACCGCGCCGCTTCAGCTACTCGGCGGCTTGATCGTGCTCGTCTTATTTCTCGTCTGGTTCAGAGCGCTGGTCGTACGCCTCGTCGGCGGCAGCACGGGCGATTGCCTGGGGTTCGCAGCATATGTCGGCCAGTTGATCCTTCTCATGGCCGCAGCGACATGAGCCGCCGCATACTCCTGATCCGCCACACAGAAGTGGCGCTTCGCTGGACGAAGAAATGTTATGGCCGCACAGACGTGGGCCTCAGCCGTAACGGCGTCATGCAGGCAGCCACGCTCGCCTCGCAGCTTTCTGCGCAGACGGTCGCGATGATCGTCCACTCAGGTTTGCAGCGAGCTTCGCACCTCGCGCTTCGTCTTGCGGCGATGAAAGGCATCGATGCGATCGCCGATGCGCGCTGGCAGGAGCGCAACTTCGGCACGTGGGAAGGTCGCGGCTGGCATTCCATCTGGAGAGAAACCGGCAACGCGATGGATGGCATGTTCACCGACCCGCAGCACTTTCGTCCCGGCGGCGGTGAAACCACTGCGGAGCTGCGCGACCGAAGCATCGAAGCATGGCGGGCGCTGCCTCAGAGCGGCGACGTGGTCGTGATCAGTCATGGCGGCCCGATCGCGGCGATCCGTGCGACGCTGGCGAACGCACCGTTGACGGATATCCTGGACTACCGTGTGGGCACCGGCACCATCACCGTGCTTCCGTAAATCGCTCGCGCAAGGCTTTTTCGCCGCGCGGCGAGAACTCGACGACGCGTGATCCGCGCGCGCGTCTCGCCCAACCGAGGGCGTAACAGCGCTCGAGCAACGCCGCGCCGAGCGCGCCCGCCAGGTGATGACGGCGAACGCTCCAGTCCAGGCAGGTTCGGCACAGCGGCCGCTTGCCGTTTCCCAACGTGGTGACGTCGATGCCCATCGCGGCGAAAAACTGTTCGCCGGATGCGGTGAGCGTGATGGCGCGATCATTGGCGTTGACGAGCCGTCGCTGCCGCAAACCTTCATAGACGAGCACGCCAAGCTCACCGGCGAGATGGTCGTAGCAGACGCGCGCTTTGCGAAGCGCAGGCTCGCGTGGACTCAGTCGTACACGTACGGCGCCCGTGCGATACGCCACACCCATCAGCGATTCGAGCAGCTGGGCCACGTCGTCATCCGCGAGACGGTAGTAGCGATGTCTGCCCTGCGCTTCCACCGCGAGCAGCCGCGCCTCGAGCAGCTTCGACAGATGGGCGCTGATCGTCTGCTTGGTGACGTGCGCGCGGGTGGCAAGCTCCGTCGCGGTGAGTGCCTGTCCTGTCATGAGGCTCGTGAGAATCTCCGCACGCGTGTGGTCGCCGATGAGCGCCGCGATCCGGACGATGCTGGGGCCGTCTTTCATGGTTCGATCGTAGTCGAACCATCCAGGAGCTGCTATGCGCTACGCTTTCGTCACCATGACCACCACGTGCTTCATCCGCTACCAGATCGATCCTTTCCAGCGTGACGCCTTCGCGGAATACGCGCGCAACTGGGGCCGGATCATTCCCCGCTGCGGTGCCCGTCTGCTCGGGTATTTCTTGCCGAACGAGGGCACGAATGACATCGCCTGGGGACTCATTTCCTGTGACAGCCTCGCGCACTACGAGGCCTACCGGCAGACCTTGAAAGCAGACCCGGAGGCGCGCGAGAACTTCGCATTCGCCCAGAAACACCGGTTCATCCTGCGGGAAGAGCGAACGTTCCTGGAGCAGGTGCAGACGACTCCCGCCACGAACGATTGATTCGTACTGGTGTCGGCGCACCTGCGGCGTGAGAATTGCTGCCGTGGGCAGGCCTCCCCGCTTGCCACGGAAACTTCACCATGACGCTGGACTCCGAGCTCATCCCGGTCGACGCCCTGTGGCGCGCGGCCAATTATCTGTCCGTCGGCCAGATCTATTTGTATGACAATCCGCTGCTCAAGACGCCGCTCGAGCGCAAGCACATCAAGCCGCGGCTGCTGGGCCACTGGGGTACGACGCCGGGCCTGAATTTCATTTACGCGCACCTGAGCCGCTGCATCCGCAAGCGCGACCTCAGCATGCTCTACATCACTGGCCCGGGCCACGGCGGTCCGGGGCTCGTCGCGAATGCTTATCTCGAAGGCACCTACAGCGAGCTTTATCCGAATGTTTCGGCGGATGAGGCAGGGTTGCATCGCCTGTTTCGCCAGTTCTCGTTTCCGGGCGGCATCCCGAGCCACGTGGCGGCGGAGGTACCGGGTTCGATTCATGAAGGCGGCGAGCTCGGCTATTCCCTCGCGCATGCGTACGGCGCGGCCTTCGACAATCCGGATCTCATCGTTGCCTGCATCATCGGCGACGGCGAGGCGGAAACGGGCGCGCTCGCGACCAGCTGGCACTCCAACAAATTCCTGAACCCGGCCCAGGACGGTGCGGTACTGCCCATCCTGCACCTGAATGGCTACAAGATCGCGGGCCCGACCGTGCTCGCGCGCATTCCAAGAGAAGAGCTCACACAGCTGCTGCAAGGGTGTGGCTACAAGCCGTACTACGTGGAAGGCCACGAGCCCGAAGACATGCATCGACAGATGTCTCGCACGCTCGACACGGTGCTCGACGAAATTCGCGCGATCCAGCAAGCCGCGCGCGAGCAGGACGAGGTGACGCGCCCGACGTGGCCCGTCATCGTGCTGGTCAGCCCGAAGGGCTGGACCGGTCCGAAGACCGTCGATGGCAAGAAAACCGAAGGCTCGTTCCGCTCGCACCAGGTGCCGATGGGCGAAATGGAAAAGCCCGAGCACATCCGCATGCTCGAACAATGGATGCGCAGCTATCGTCCCGAAGAGCTGTTCGACGAGCACGGCGTCATCCGCGCCGAGGTGCTCGAAGCCACGCCGCGCGGCGATCGACGCATGAGCGCGAATCCGCATGCGAACGGCGGCATCCTGCTGCGGGACCTGCGAATTCCGGCGTATCAGAAATATGCCGTGGACGTGAAAGCGCCCGGCGCGACGATTGCGGAGAGCACGCGGGTTCAGGGCGCCTACATCCGCGACATCGTCACCGAAAATCCGAAGAGCTTCCGCATCTTCAGTCCCGATGAGACAGCGTCGAATCGCTGGAGCCCGGTGTTCGAAGTGACGAGCCGCATGCTCATGGCGGAGATCGACAGCGATGACGATCACGTCTCGCGCACCGGCCGCGTGCTCGAGATGCTGAGCGAGCATCAATGCCAGGGCTGGCTGGAAGGCTATCTGCTCACCGGTCGGCACGGCTTCTTCTCGTGCTACGAAGCGTTCATCCACATCATCGATTCGATGTTCAACCAGCACGCCAAGTGGCTGAAGGTGACGTCACGCATTCCGTGGCGGCGGCCGATCGCGTCGTTGAATTACCTGCTCACGTCCCACGTCTGGCGGCAGGACCACAATGGCTTCAGCCATCAGGACCCGGGTTTCATCGACCACGTCGTCAACAAGAAGGCGGAGATCATTCGTGTCTATCTGCCGCCCGATGCGAACTGCCTGCTGCACGTGACGGACGAGTGTCTTCGCAGCCGCAACCAGGTGAACGTCATCGTCGCTGGAAAACAGCCTCAGCCGCAGTGGCTCGACATGGAGCAGGCAATCATCCACTGCACGCTCGGCGTGAGCATCTGGCGCTGGGCGAGCTCGGATAACGGGGGTGAGTGCGATGTGGTGCTCGCCTGCTGCGGCGATGTACCTACGCTGGAAACTCTGGCCGCCACTGAGTTGTTGCGAACCTTGGTGCCAGACCTGCGCGTTCGCGTGATCAACGTCGTCGACCTCATGAAGCTGCAGCCGCCGCGGGAACATCCGCATGGGATGCAGGACAGGGAATTCGATGCGCTGTTCACGCCGGACAAGCCGATTGTGTTCGCGTTTCACGGCTACCCGTGGTTGATTCATCGGCTCACGTACAAGCGTCACAACCACGATAACCTGCACGTGCGCGGATACAAGGAAGAAGGCACGACCACGACACCGTTCGACATGACGGTGCTGAACGACCTCGATCGGTTTCATCTCGTCATCGATGTAGTCGAGCGGGTGCCGAAGCTGCAAGAGCGCGCGGCGGGGTTGATTCAACAGATGCGGGAAAAGCTGATCGAGCACCGGCGGTACGTGAACACATACGGTGACGATATGCCGGAAGTGAAGAACTGGAAATGGCAGGCGAACGCGGCCAGCACGCAGGAAGCTTCGAACAAGGAGCAGGAGTAGCGGCGCGCCGACGGTGGTGCACGCAGCGATGGCGATTGCAAAGGAGCCTGCTGCTTCCGAAGCCGCTCGGAAGGAACTGGCTGGTGTTGTCAGCCGTCGTCAATCACGTTCGCGGATGTTCCTTGCTGTGAATCAGCGACACCGCTTCGGCGCGACGATGCACGCCGAGCTTGCCGAGCAGTCGGTGCACGTGATTCTTCACCGTCGGCAGCTCGATGCCGAGTTGTCGCGAAATCATTTTGTTCGAGAGGCCTCGTTGCAGCAGCCGCAAGATCTGCGCTTCGCGCACAGTGAGCCCGGCAACGGGGTCGGGGCTGACCCGTTCACCGGACAACGCAGCGATGCGTCGGAACAGGAAGCTCGCCACTTTCGGCGAACAATGCACTTCGCCGCGGGCGACGGCGCGAATGGCGGCAATGGCATCCTGGATCGATCCGGAACGCGAGAGATATCCGACCACACCCATCTCGGCGCACGTGATCACGTCCTCTTCGGCTTCCGGCACGCCGAGCGCGACGATGCGCGTCGACTTCGACAGGCGCGGCACTGCTCGCGCAACGCTGAGCGCATCGGTCATCGCCATGTCGAGCAGCAGCACGTCGGGAGTCAGCGAGCGGATTTGCAGGAGCGCATCGGCCGCACAGGCGGCGCTCGCCACGAGCTCGAGGCCCGGCGTATCGCGCAACATGCGTTCGAGCCCTTCACAGTAGAGGCGGAAGTCGCTGGCCAGCGCGACTCGAATGGCGTCCTCGCACGTCGTGGTACGAGCCTCCATGTACCGGACCTGTTTCCCTGTCCCGTTCTTCTAATGGTGCCGCGAGGCGACAATCCCGTAGAACGATACAACTGTCAATTCAACTTTCCGGCCGGGCGGGACCATTACGTGCTTCGTTCGCCCGTTGGCGGTACCGACCAAGGTCGCGTCTGGGGATGAAGTGATGCCGAACAGCGAGTCGCTGCCGATTCTCGTGCTGAACACGGGATCGTCGACATTCAAATGGGCGCTGCTGAGCGAGGACGAGCGCTTCCTGGGCACCGGTACGGAAGAGTGGGCCGCGGAAGACGCGATGTCGCGCCGGACGCAGATCGAGGCGAAGCTGCATTCGCTGCCGCCGTGTGGCGCCGTGGGCCATCGCATCGTGCATGGGGGTGTGCAATTTCGGGATTCGACGGTCATAGACGACACCGTGCGACGCGAGCTCGAAACGCTGCTGGCGCTCGATGCGCTTCACATGCGGCCTGCACTGTCGGCGCTGGACGCGGCGCGCGCGGCCTTTCCGGACGTGCCACACGTCGCAGTGTTCGACACCGCATTCCATCGCACGCTAAGCGATGCGGCCGCAACTTACGCATTACCCAAGGACTGGACACAGCGTTGGGGCCTGCGTCGATTCGGTTTCCACGGCCTGAGCCTCACGTGGAGCCGGGACTGGCTGCGAGCGCACGTTCAACCCTTTCCCCGCCGTGTGATCGTGGCGCATCTCGGAAGCGGCTGCTCGGTGACGGCCTTGCTCGATGGCCAATCGGTCGATACGTCGATGGGATTCACGCCGATCGAAGGGCTCATGATGGGAACGCGCGCGGGCTCCGTCGATCCCGGCCTGCTCACGTACCTGCAAACCCATCACGGCATCGTGCCGCTCGATCTGGAGGATGCCCTGGCGAATCGCTCGGGCCTGCTCGGCGTTTCAGGCGTGTCGCCGGATCTGCGCTACGTCGCGCAGGCGGCGGACGACGGCAACGCTGACGCGCGCCTCGCGTATGACATGTTCATCCTGAATGCTCGCCGGGCCTTTGGCGCGGCCGCCGGCGTGTTGGGTGGTGTGGACGCGGTGGTATTCACCGGTGGCATCGGCGAGCACCAGCCGCGAGTGCGGCGGGAAATCTGTGCCGCGTTCGAGACGCTCAAACTCGATGCAGTGACGAACGACGCCGCCACCAAGGGCGAGATTTCCGCCGCGGATAGCGCCGTGAAGGCCTATGTCGTACCGGCGCGCGAAGACCTGGTTCTGCTGCATGAGGTTCGCAGGCTGACTTCGCAGGCAGCGGCCGCCCAGCAGTAATTTCGGCGCTATTTCAGCGGTATTTCCGCGGCAATTCCGCCAACCCGCTTGCGCCGCCGTTGTCGCTCCCGCCGATACCGGCCAGTTGCGGCAATTTACCGGCGGATTCAGTTGGCGCACCCCCCATAAGGACTTATTCTTCGGGCCGCCAGCGGTTTAGGTGAGCGTGGATCCGCGATCCACCGGGCACCCGGTACCGCGTCCTCGGGAGCGCCAATCATGTTCGGTCGAATCGCCAACCTTCTCAAAGGATTCGTGTCGCTGTTCATCAAGGACGTGGAACGCCGCAATCCCGAGGCACTGCTCGAGCTCGAGCAGGAAAACCTGCGCAAACAGGTGGGCAACTTCAATCAGGGTCTCGCCGCGCATGCCGGGCTGTGCGAGCGGCTCATGGGTCAGGTCCGCAAGCTCGAGGCCGAGGAAAAAGAGCTGCGCGCCAAGGTCACGGCGCACTTGCGCGCGGGCAATCGCGGGCCGGCCGGCCAATACGCCCTGCGCCTGCAAACCGTCGAGCGGGAGCTGGCTGAAAACCGAGTGCAGCTGCAGGGCGCGGAAGAAACGTATCAAAACCTCATCAAGGCTCGCGATGTCGCGGTGAGCTCCGCGCGCTCCAAGATCGAAGGGCTCAAGGGCGCCATCAACGACATGCGCATGAAGCAGGCCATGGCTGAAATCCACGAGATGTCGGCTGGCATGGTCACGAGCATCGGTGGCAGCGGCGACACGCTCGGCCGGCTCTCCGAGATGGTCGAAGAAGAGCGCTCGAAGGCCGCGGGCCGTGCCCGCGTGGCGCGAGACGCGCTCGACATGGGCGACGTCAAGGTCAAAGAAGCGGAGATGAACGCGCTGGCGGATCAGGCGCTCGCGGATTTCGCAGCTCGCGAAGGTCTCGCGTTGCCAGGCTCGGAGGCAGCGGAGCCCGCCGCGCGCAGCATGGGCTCGACGGCTGCGTCCGCGCCGGCCATGCCGCAGACCGAAGACCAAGGCACCTGAAATGCCGGCACCCCTTGGCGCGCCCGCCTGGGCGGCCGAGCTGTCACTCGCATTCGAGAGCGGCGCATCCGGTCAGTTCATCCTGTATGGCAACGTGCACGACCGGCTCGCCGTTGGCGAATCGCTGGCAGTCCGGCCAGGCGTCGCGCAGCGCATCGTCAGCATCGAGCGTTATCTCCAGGATGAGCTGCTTGCCGGCTTTTCAGTGGTATTCGCTTACGACCTCGGCAACGGTCTCACGATAGAGAAGGGCGGCGATCGGCTCGCGAAATGGACCAAGGGTGCGGAAGCCGCTCCGCTGCCGCGCGAGCCGTTGGAAGCGGTCCGCTACGTCAGCCAATACGTGCGCTATCTCGCCAACCTCAATGTATTGAAGCGCGGCGATGGCACGCAGGTCGCGATGATCGTGCGCGGCGCAGATCAGCTATTGCCCGCCGATGGTTCCGGCTTCGAGCATGGCAGCCTCACGAGCCTCGTGCGCGAATGGGCCGCGGGCGGGCCGTTCTCGCAAGTGTCGTTCGCGAGCATCCTGATTGCAGACAACTTGAACGACCTCGAGCCGCTCGTCGCGTTCTCGCCGCACGCCACGCGGGTTCGTGTTCCGTTGCCTTCGAGCGCGGAGATCGAAGAGTGCGTCGAGGTATTGCAGAAGAAGTTCGATCGCACGATTCCGGTCGGAACCGATTTAGCGGCGCTTGCTGGCGCACTCACGGGCGTTTCCATCAGTGCGCTCGAGCAGCTCGTGAAAATGCGTGCGCACACTTCGCAGCCGCTCACCGCTGCGGATCTCGCGGCCGCGAAAAAACAGATGGTCGAGCGCGACGCGACCGGGCTCGTCGAGTTCGTCGACTCGAAGCGCACGCTTGCGGACTATCACGGCCAGGATGGACTGAAGAAATGGCTTCGCCAGGACGTCACGCTGTGGGCCGCGGGCGACCTGCAGGCATTGCCGATGGGCTATCTGCTGTGCGGCCCCATCGGCACCGGCAAGACTTTCCTGGTCGAGTGCCTCGCGGGTGAAGCCGGCGCGCCGGTGCTGAAGCTCAAGAATTTTCGCGATCGCTGGGTTGGCTCGAGCGAAGGCAATCTCGAGAAGATTTTCCGGCTGATCCGCGCGCTCGGCCGCTGCATCGTGTTCATCGACGAAGCGGACCAGGCGCTGGGCCGGCGCGATTCCGGCTCGGGCGACAGTGGGCTCTCCGGTCGGCTGTATTCGATGATCGCGCAGGAGATGTCCGACTCCGCCAATCGCGGCAAAGTGGTCTGGATCCTCGCCTCGTCGCGGCCGGACCTGATCGAAGTCGACCTCAAGCGTCCCGGTCGCGTGGATGTGAAAGTGCCGCTGCTGCCGACGACAACTGCTGCCGAAAGCGCGGGGCTCATCGGTGCGCTCGCGCGTCGATATAAGCTCGCGCTCACGGATGACGAGCTCGAGGCGCTGGAGCCGGAGCTGCCGATTCTGCTCACCCCGGGCGCTGCGGAGGCGCTGGTGGTGAAGGCGTATCGTGTTTCGCGCACCGAGAATCTGGCGCCGCCGCTCGCGCTTCGACGGTGCCTCGAGGGTTACCAGAACCCGGTGCCGGAAGACGTGCTGGAGTTTCAGATGCGCCTCGCCGTGCGCGAGGCCACTGATCTGTCCTTCGTTCCCGAGGCCCTGCGTTACTTTGCAACGGGCTCTGCGGGCTCGCGCCCGCCGCCGGCATGAGCGGCAGCAAGCTTTCATATCTGGCGGCTGCCTTCAATGCGAAGCCGTTCGGCATGGCGATCCCGGCGAACTGGTTCGCCGTCGCGGCGTTCGGTCTGCTGGGCGCGTTCATCGATCCGGGCTTCTGGCTCATCGGACTCGGCCTCGAAGGCGTTTACCTGTGGGCGCTGTCGACGAATCCGCGCTTCCAGGCGGTGGTCGATGCGACTTCAGACAAAAATTCAACGGACTGGAATTCCCAGTACCGCTCGCTCAGCACCCGTCTCGACAGCGCGGCCCAGCAAGCCCAGGCAGAGATGGAAGGGCAGGGTGCCGCGCTCACGGAAATCCTCACGCGCTCTGGAGCATTTCCAACGCAGCTGGCCGATGTTCGCCAGCTCGTGTGGCTGCACCTGAAGTTGCTCGCCGCCCGCGCGGCCCTGCGAGAAGTCATCGACGTGGGCGGCAGCGAGCAGCACAAGCTGGATGCCCAGCACATGCAGCTCACCGATCGACTCAGCCGCACCGATATCGATCCGGAGCTGCGCTCGAGCCTGGAAGGCCAGCTTGAAGTCATCCGCTCGCGCAAGGCTGCGCATGCGCTCGCATCGAAGCGTTGTGAGTTCGTCGATGCAGAGATCGATCGTCTGCGTCAGCAGCTTTCGCTCGTGCGCGAACAGGCGTTGCTGGCAACGGATGAAAGCAGCGTCGCACGCTCCGTCGACGCGCTCTCCGCTTCGCTGAACGAAGCGAACCGCTGGCTCAAGGATCAGCGCGAGCTGTTTGCCGGCCTCGAATCTTTTACCGACGAACCGCCGCCGCCCGAGCTGCTCGGTCGTCCGGCCTCCAAACCCTCAAAGCGTAAACAGGGGTTATCGCAATGACACGGCGTATTTCCGCGCGCCACGCGCGTGGCTCGGCGATCGGCAACATCCTCACTGCCGTCCTCATCATCGCGCTGCTGGGGCTCGGGGGCTGGCTCGTGCTCAAGAACCGCGCGTCGAAAGGTGCGGACGCACCTGTCGCGACGGATGCGCGACCCGCAGCCACAGCGCCGGATGGCGATGCGCCTGCGCCGATCGAGCCGGTGACGGGCACGCCGGTGCTCGAAGCGGCGGCGCCGTATGCGCCCAAAGATAAGATCATCGAGATCGATCTCAGTGAGTACGCCGGCTACGGCGGCCTGATCGTCGCGAACGGTGGCCTTGCGCCGAATCCGGACTCGTTCTTCGCGAAGGAGTATGGCTTCCAGGTGAAGCTGACCGTCAGCGAAAGCGAAACCTGGTCGAAGCTCAACAACGGCCGGCTCGCCGCCACGGCAACGACGGTTGATGCACTCGCAGTGCTCGGCCGCCAGTTCAACGCGACCGTGCCGATCCAGATCGGCTATTCGCGTGGCGCTGACATGGTTGTGGTCGACTCCGGCATTACTTCGGTGAACGCGCTCGCCGGCAAGACGCTCGCCGCCTCGCAGTTCAACGAGAGCGAGTTCTTCATTCGCTATCTTGCGCAGGAAGCGGGCGTGCCCGTGAAAGTGCTGCGGGATCTCGATGCGCAGCCCGCGAGCAATGAGCTCGGGCTCGTGTTCTACGACGACGCCTTCGCGGCCTGCGACGCTTACGCGCATGAGATCAGCGGCAGTTCGCCGCATCTCAACGGCTGCGTCGGCTGGACGCCGCGCACCGACGAGGTCGTCGAGAAATCCAATGGCCGTGCGAAGGTGCTCGTTTCGAACCGCAATCTGCTCGTCATCGCGGACGTGCTGGCGGTGAACGGCGAGTTCGCCAAAGCCAATCCGGACATCGTGCGCGGGCTCGTGCACGGCATTCTGGAAGGCAACCACTTGTTGCGGGACTCGCCGGACCAGCACATCGGCGTCGTGGCGAAAGCCTTCCAGTGGAGTGACGAGCAGGCGCGCACGGAGCTGAGCCACGTGCACCTGTCGAATCTGCCGGAGAATCGCGCGTTCTTCAGCGGCACGCTCGATGTCGCGGGCTCGTTCGGCGGCATCTTCCAGAGCTCGGTGCTGGCTTACGGCAGCGTCATCAAGAACCCTGCGGACCCGCAGCGATTCTTCGACACCACCGCACTCGATGCGCTCCAGAAAAAAGGCTTGTATGCGGACCAGCGCATCGCCATCGCGCCCATTCGCACGGCGAAGCAAGGCTCGCTCGAGTCCGATCCGCTGCTGAAGAAGGACATCCGGTTCTACTTCCAGCCGAACTCGGCGGCGCTCGACAACGACGCGAAGGAAAACGCGGATTACCTCGACACGATCAAACGCTTCCTGCAGGTGAGTCCCGGATCCACGGTGGTTCTGCGCGGCCATGTGGATAACGCGCGCATCGACGAATTCAGGAAGTCCGGCGGTGAAGAGCTGGTTCGCAACATGGCGCTGCAGGCCATGGAGCTTTCACGTCAGCGTGCCGTTTCCGTCCGCGACGCGTTGATCGCGCGTCACAAGGAATTGGAGAAGGCGCGCGTCGAGACGGTCGGCCGAGGTTGGGAAGAGCCGACCAGCCCGGACAGCGCTGAGAATCGTCGCGTCGAAGTGCAGTGGTTCACGCTCGAATAGCCTTTCATTGAAATAGCCTCCCACCGCATTGGGCCAAGCCCGCCGCTCGATGCCCCATGAGAGGGGTGGGAGGCGGCATCGAGCGACGGGGGCCGTAACGACTACGGCGTGACGTTCAGCGTGACTGGTTTCAGATCCACGGAATTCGGCCCTGCCAGGATCTGGAATTCGCCGGACTCGACGACGTATTTCATGTCCTTGTCCCATAGTGCGAAGGCGGTGGAGTCGAGGGTGAACGTGACGGTGGTGCCCGCGCCGGGCCCGAGCGTCACACGCTTGAAGCCTTTCAGTTCTTTGCGCGGGCGGGTGACGGAGCTCACCACGTCACGCAGATAGAGCTGTACCACTTCGTCGCCCGCGACCTTGCCGCTGTTGCGCACGTCGACGCTCACCGTCACCGAGCCACTCTTGGGGATGCTCGCTGAAGACAGCTTTGGCGCGCCGATCTCGAACGTGGTGTACGACAGCCCGAAGCCGAACGGATAGAGCGGATCGCGCGAGTCGAAGAGATAGCCGCGATGGGCGCTGGGCTTTTCGTTGTAAGTCATCGGCAGCTGGCCGACTGAACGCGGCAGCGTTACTGGGAGCTTGCCGCCCGGATTCGCGTCGCCGAACAAGATGTCGGCCATGGCAGTGCCGCCTTCCTGTCCGAGATACCAGCCTTCGAGAAGTGCGTTCGTCTTCTCGGCCACTTCGACGACCGACAGCGGCCGGCCGTTGATGAGCACGGTAACGACGGGTTTTCCGAGCGCGAACAGCGCGCGGGCCAGCTCAATTTGCTCGCCCACCAGCTCGAGGCTCGTGGAATCGCCGAGGTGATTGTCTGCCCAGGCCTCGCGGCTCGTCGCAGGGCTGCCGCCGATGACGAGCACGATCGCATCCGCCGGTTGTGCGACCTGCACCGCTTCCTGGATCCGCCTGCGATTCTCCGCAGGATTCGCGAGCACGACTTCGTCTGCATTCCAGTTGCCCTTGTCTGTCAGGCGCACGCCCTCGGCCGTGACGATGCGCACTGTGTTACCCAGTTTGGCCCGTATTCCTTCGAGCACGCTGACCGTATGAGCCGGAACATCCGAGTAGCCGCCGACCTGCGCGATCGCCGCGTTCGGGCCGATGACCGCGAGCGTCTTCAGGCTCGCCGCGCGCAGGGGCAATGTGCCGTCGTTCTTGAGCAGCACAACAGTCTTGCGTGCGGCTTCGGTTGCCAACGCGCGGGCCTCGGCGTTATCGGTGATGGACTCGGCGTACTTCGCATCCGCGTAAGGATCTTCAAAAACGCCGGACAGAAACTTGAAGCGCAGCATGCGTCGCACGGCCTGATCGATCTCAGCCTGCGTGACGAGCCCCGCCGCAAGCGCTTCGGGAAGCTTGGAGAAGGTGTTGCCGTCCGGCAGATCTGCATCGACGCCGGCCTTGAGCGCACGCGCGCCGGCGTGCATGAGATCGGGTTCCACGAAATGCAGGCGCTGCAGATCATCGATGCCCCAGTAATCGCTGACGACCGCGCCCGTGAAGCCCATTTCTTTGCGCAGCACCTGGCCGAGCAGCCAGCTGTTCGCATGCGACGGGATGCCGTCGATTTCGTTGTACGACGCCATCACGGACTGCGCGTTCGCGCGTTTTATCGCCGCGGCAAAAGGCGGAAAGAAATTCTCACGCAGGATGCGCTCGGAAATGCTGGCGGGGCCCACGTTCGTTCCACTTTCCGGCTGGCCATGGCCCGTCATGTGCTTGAGCGTGACGAGCACGTGGCCTTTTGCGATGGGCAGTGTGTCGCCCTGAAATCCTTTGACGGCCGCGACCCCGAGCTCGCTGACGAGGTAAGGATCTTCTCCATAGGTTTCTTCGATGCGACCCCAGCGCGGATCCCGCGCGATGTCGACCACGGGCGCGAGCACCACCTGCGCTCCGCGCGCGCGGATTTCACGGGCCACCACAGTGAACACTCGCGTGAGCAGCTCCGGATCCCAGGAGCTGGCGAGCCCGATCGACATCGGAAAGTGGGTGGCTCCGCGCGCCGCATAGCCATGCAGGCCTTCTTCGTGAAACAGCGTCGGAATGCCGAGCCGCGTTTCATTGATCGACCACTTCTGGATCGCGTTGACGAGCGAGACGGTTTTGCGCTCGTCGCGGAACGGCGTTTCGAAAGGATTGCCGCCGCCGGTGAGATCGTTCGGTCGCGCAAATTGCCCGATGCCGGCGGGATAGCGCTGCTTCGCTTTCGCAGCGTCGAAGTCGCCGGCTGCGTTCATGACTTCGCTTTTTTTCGTCCAGACCGAAGTGATCTGCGCGATCTTCTCTTCCTGCGTCATGCGGGAAAGCAGGTCTTCGACGCGCTGGTCGACGGGAGCCGAGCGATTCTTGTAGACCGGCGTCTGCGCGAGCGCGGCGCTGGATGAGAGCGTTGCGACGGCCAACATCGATGTGGCCAGCATCGCTGTCGCGAGCGGTGCGTGCGATGACGGGACGCGCGCACGCGTCCGCTCCAAGTGCTTCATTCCTCAAGCCCCCTCGATTTGAAACACGCTCAGCCGGCTCGTGGTCCAGTCTGATACCGGTATCATAAACACATCCCATGGGGTTTTGGCGAGCCGCGCTTGCGCTGCTCGGTGTTTACATTCCGATAATGTGAGCGCTACCATCGCGCCGCTGTTCGATGGACGATGCACCGGCGGGGAGAGGCAAGCCCCGCGAAAAGAGTGGATACCGTCTTCTGCTGGGGGGGAACTATGCGCAGACGTGTCACCGTGAATGGATTCCGGCCCGTGTTGTTCGGGTCGGCCTGCCTGATATCTGCTCTGGCCAAAACAGCGGGCGCGCAGAACGCTCCGCCCAGCCCGCCAGCGAGTCCGCCGCTCGAAGAAGTCGTGGTCACCGGCATCCGCGCGAGCCTCGCGAGTGCGACGGAAGCCAAGAAAGAATCCACCGGCTTCACGGACTCGATCTTTGCCGAAGACATCGGCAAGTTTCCGGACACCAACCTCGCCGAATCCTTCAATCGGATTCCCGGCATCACCATCAGCCGCGAAATCTCCGGCGAAGGCCTGAGCATCGCGATCCGCGGCCTCGGCACGAATTTCACGAAGGTGCTGCTGAACAATGCGCCGGTGGCGATCGCGTCCACCGGCCGCACCGATTCGCAGAATACGAATCGCGAGGTCGATCTCGATCTGTTTCCGACGGAGCTGTTCACGCAGCTCACGGTGCGAAAGAGCTCGTCCGCCAGCATGCTGGAAGGCGGCGCGGCCGGCACTGTAGATATGCGCAGCGCGCGTCCGTTCGATCACGGCGGTGGCCAGCGCATCACGTATGCGATCCAGGGCACGAAGAACACCAATGCCGATCAATGGGGTGAGCGCGGAGCCGTGCTGGCAAGCAAAACGTGGGACACGTTTGGTGTGCTCATCGGCGCGGCCGGTGTGCACAGCGAGGTGCGCACGACTGGCTTCGAGACCATCGGCTGGACGAACCCGAACTTGTCTGCGGCTCAGTGCGGAGCGGCCACGGGCTGCAATCCCACGGGCGGCGGCAACTGGACGATTCCGGGAACGGTGCCCGCCAATGCAGGCAACGGACTGAACACCGGTGACACCATCGATCAGGCTTTCCTGCTCGCGCACAATCCCGGGCTCACGACTCAGCAGCTCGATAACGCGATCATTCCGCGGCTCGGCCGGCCGGCCGACGAGTTCGGCACCAAGGATCGTTACAACGGCATCGTCAGCCTAGAGTACCGCCCGAACGACTCGCTGCATTTCTACGTCGATTCGATGTATGGCCGAAAGGAAAACGAGCTGCAGCGTATCGACATGGCCTGGGTCGGACGCAACGGCGCGATGATTCCGCTGAACATGAAGGTCGACAAAGCCGACTGCAGCGGCGGCTGCACGGTGACCAGCGGCACGTTTGCGAATGCGCAGTTCTTCCTGGAATACCGGCCTTTCATCGAAGACACCGATTTCTGGGGCGCGAATCCCGGCTTCGAATGGCAGATCGCCGATGCATGGCACTTCGACGCGGCGGCGAACAAGACGCACAGCACGTTCCATCGTGAATCGCCCTCGGTACTGGTGATCACGCCGGCAAGCTCGGGTCTCACGGTGGATTACGTGAATTCGGGCGCGACACCGACGATCACGAGCAACGTCGACCTGAACGATCCGGCGAATTTCGGCTGGGCCGGCGCCCGTGTGAACATTCAGGACGAGCGCCGCGAAACGGACACCAAGGGCGCACGGTTCAACCTGGCATTCTCGAAGTGGGATGCGTTCAACGTGCGCGTCGGCGGTGCCTATGACGACGTCTCACGACGCATCCGCGCGTATGACAACAGCCAGGCGTGGCAGAACGCCACGTGCGGCGACAATCCGAGCGTGTTCGTACCGAGTCCGAACACGCAGCCGCCTTGTCAGGGGCTCGATACAGCAACGCCGGGCGCAGGCTATCCCACGTATCCAGGTCTCGGCAGCAACTTTTCCGCGGGCTCTCCCGCGTTGGTTTATCAAGGCTCACTCGTGCCGCAGGCACAGCTCGCGAGCTACCTGATGCCCGGTCCCGACGGATTCATCACGGTGGATTGGGACAGGTTCAAGGACGCGTCCCGCTACGACTTCTACCACGACAACGCGCCGGAAGCGGGCTCGTCGAACACCGGCGCGAGCGGCGGCTACGTGCGCGAGAAATCGTCGGGCGCTTACGTTGAGCTCGGCGGCGATACATTGGTGGGCAACGATCAGCACCGTCTGCGATACACGGCCGGACTGCGGCGCGTGCGCACCGAGCAGACCATCGGCGGCATCGTCTCGCTGCCAGACAACCGCAATATCACGCAGGCGCCAGCCGGCCAGACGCAGATTCTCGATGGCGGGCGCTACCCGAACATCATGAATTTCGTCTCGACGGACCACACTTATTGGAACACGTTGCCGTCGGCCGAAGTGGCTTATAACACCAGCGACAACACAGTGGTGCGGCTTGCGGCGTCGAGGACGATCACGCGTCCCGATCCGAATGCGATGCTGCCAGGCCTGAATTTCAGCACGCCTTCGGCGGATGTGGCGACGCTCGGCAATTCTGCGCTGGAGCCGTTCGAATCGGAGAATCTCGATCTCGGTTTCGAGCTCTACACCGGCAAGGAAGGCTATGTGGGCTTCGCGGCCTTCCGCAAGCGAGTGACCGGCTTCACGACCAACGGCACGAGCGTCGTGCCGTTCTCTGCGCTCGCGCCGTTCGGCATTACGTTCGACACGATCACCCCAACGCAGCAGGCGGCGATCAACTCGCGCGGTGGCCCCGGTTCGGCAACGGTGGTTCTGCAGCAGCAAGTGAATGCGAGTGGCGCGCTCACCGTGAACGGGCTCGAGCTCAACTGGGTGCAGCCGCTCGATTTCGTGCTCGGGAAGATCGGGTTGAACGGCTTCGGTCTCGCGTCGAACTTCACGCTGATCGATCAGTTCGGTCGGGGCGCCGCGCCGGCCGTTGCGTTGGGCGTGGCCCCTCACACGTACAACGTCACTGCGTACTACGACAGGCACGGCATCAGCGCACGCCTGTCGACAACCTTCCAGAAAGGCGCGCAGGTGAGCAGCCTCAACCAGAACGGCATCGCTGCGGCGGCCATCTTCGGCGACGACTATCAGCAGTATGACTTTTCGTCGAGCGTGGATCTGTCGACGCTGTTCGGCTGGGGCACGCAGGTGGAAATCACGTTGGACGCCATCAACCTGTTCAACGAGAAGCAGCGGAGCTATTACCAGTTCGAAAACGCGGCGTTCACGCAGTACACGCCGGGGCGGCAATACCTGGTCGGTGTGCGCGGCCGCTTCTGAACAGCCCGCGCCGGCGTGTCGTCAGATGAGAGCACGCCAGCGATGACGAGCCGCGTGGGCTCTTATCGCTGGCGTATCTGCGCGCTGCTCTTTGCAGCAACCACGCTCAACTACATCGATCGACAGGTGCTGGGCGTTCTCGCGCCTGACCTGACGAAGCAGTTCGGCTGGAGCGAGATCGAGTACAGCGGCATCGTCACCGCGTTTCAGACTGCGTACGCCATTGGACTGGTCAGCGCGGGCGCGTTGATCGACAGGCTCGGCACGCGCATCGGTTACGCGCTCGCGATTTGCGTGTGGAGCCTGGCCGCGATGGCCCACGCATTGGCGGGCAGCGCTGCCGGATTCGCGGCCGCGCGCTTCATGCTCGGGCTCGGCGAGGCCGGCAATTTTCCCGCCGCCATCAAGACCGTGGTCGAGTGGTTTCCTCGTCGCGAGCGAGCGTTTGCGACGGGCCTGTTCAATTCCGGCTCGAATGTCGGCGCCATCGTCGCGCCCCTGACGGTGCCGATCGTCGCGGTGACATGGGGATGGCGTGCCGCGTTTTTGTTCACCGGCGTATTGAGCGCGGCGTGGCTCGTGACGTGGCTCGTCGTTTATCGGCCTGCGGCCGCGCATCCGCGTCTGTCCGCCAGTGAGCGCGCACACATCACGAGCGACGTTTCTGACGACCCTGTGGAGCCGACCTCACGCCTGCCGTGGGCGCAGTTGCTGCGTCACCGGCAGGCGTGGGCCTTTGCCATCGCGAAGTTCATGACCGATCCGATCTGGTGGTTCTTCCTGTTCTGGCTGCCGAAATACCTGAACAGCGAATACGGTCTCACGCTCACGCAGATCGGGCCACCGCTCATCGCGATCTATCTGATGGCGGACATCGGCAGCATCGGCGGCGGCTGGATTGCGGGGCGTTTCATCAAGCGTGGCTGGAGCGTGAACAAGGCGCGCAAGGGCGCGATGTTTCTTTGCGCGCTGGCGGTCGTGCCAATCGTGTTCGCCTCGTCCGCGACGAGTGTGTGGTCCGCGGTGATTCTCATCGGGCTCGCGACGGCAGGACATCAGGGATGGTCTGCAAATCTGTTTACGCTCGCGTCCGACCTGTTTCCGCACCGAGCCGTGGGATCCGTGGTGGGACTCGGCGGTTTCGCGGGCGCCGTGGGTGGAATGATGATCTCGACGTTCGTCGGGTTCCTGCTCGAGGCGACACACAGTTATGTGCCGGTGTTCATCCTGGCGGGCTCGGCGTATCTCGTGGCGTTGTTCGTCGTTCATCGGCTCGTGCCGAGGCTCGAACCGGCAATGATCGTGAGCAAATGACGAGCGCGAAGAGCTTACTCCGCGCGCGCGTACGGGCCGAGGACGACCCCGGTGAAGCCACCTGCGCTGGCGGTGCTGAGGAAGGTGCCATCCTCGTTGCCCGCGAGCGTGTGCCACCCTGTTCCGTCGAGGTCGTATGAGAACGAGTACGACGCGCCGTTCGCGGAAACGCGAAGGTGGAGAGGCTGCAACGTCGGCACACCGCTCGCCGGCGCCGCGCCGCCGGCGCTGCGCATCGCGCCGCTGCGCACTGGGGCTACGACTGGGGCTACGACGGACCGTGTTACGGTTTCCGGCGCCGCGCTGCGTTGCCTTTCGAGAAACACTTCGAGCCCTTGCGACGCCTGACGCACACCGAAGAAAAACCAGCTCTTTTCGGCCTGAAACACAGCAACGCCCGCGGAGAGGCCCGCGCGATCCGGCGGACTCAGGCTTGTCGTTGCCTCGAACGCCATGTGCTGCTGTCGCCGTCCCAGGAACGACGGGTTCTTCAGCGTACTCAGGGGTTCTTTCAGCGCATGAATCGTGAGCGCACCTCGATGCGATCGAAGATCCGCCCAGCCCGCTTTCGGAACACGCGCGCTCAACCAGGCATCGTTCAGTTTCGCCGCGTCGAACTCATCCCGCCAGGTGAAGTTGCCGCCGAACGGCGTCTGACTCGCGTCGCGCGCCATGAACTTCGGTCCAGCGACTGCGTACGGAATCGCTTCGCCCGACCGCAAGATCACAGGCCAGCCGTCGTGCCACGTGACGGGCAACAGAAACGTCTCGCGCCCGGTGTTGTAGTGATCTCCGACATACGCGCGGCTGGCAAGGAACACCGCCCACCAGCTGCCATCGGGGCCTTCGACGAGATCCGCGTGCCCCGCATTCACAATCGGATCGCGCCGATTCGATGCGAGGTCGCGCTGCGTGAGAATCGGATTGCCCGCGTAAGGCTCGAACGGTCCCCACGGCGAGCGACTGCGAAGAGCGACTTCGGAATGCTGTGGCCCGGTGCCACCTTCGGCGCACATGAGGTAGTACCGCTCACCGCGTCGATACAAGTGCGGCCCTTCGATCCAGACGGGTTGCTTCGAGAAATCCACGCCGCCATCGACCAGCACTTTGCGCGGGCCGACGAGCTGCAGCGTCTTCACGTCGAGTGCCTGAATCCAGATGGCGCGATGGCCCTCGTATTGCGGCGGGCCGTCCGGCGGGCCATTGTTGAGCACATAGGCTTTGCCGTCCGCATCGAAGAAGAACGAAGGGTCGATGCCGTCGAGGCCCTTCAGCCATACGGGATCGCTCCACGGCCCGGCCGGATTCTTCGCAGTCGAGATGAAGTTGCCGCCGCTGTCGACCGCCGTGTTGATCACGTAGAACGTGCCGTCGTGATATTCGATATCCGGCGCGAACACGCCGCGCGAAATACCGAGCCCGTCGAAGTCGAGCTGCGAGGATCGCTGGATCACGTGACCGATCTGCGTCCAGTGAACCAGGTCCGTGCTTTCGAACACGGGAATGCCCGGGAAATAGCCGAAGGTCGAATTGACGAGGTAGAAGCGGTTGCCGACTCGCGTGACGCTCGGGTCTGGATAGAATCCGGCGAGCACCGGGTTGCGATAGTGTCCCGGTGGCAGCGGTGTTTCGAGCACCCTGTCGTGCCCGGTGTATTCGAACCATTCGAACGTTGCGGTCGGCCGCGCGGGCTCAGCGAGCGCGGTACTCGTGCCGCCGGCGACTGCAAGCAGAGCCATCCAGGCGATCGCGAATTTCATTCTGGTTTTCCGCTGACAGGTGAAGCGTCATGAATCCATCCCCAACGCCGTCCGCTCAATCCCACGGTTCCTCGCGTGATCGCGAGATCGTCGCCGCACGCGTCATCGTGACGTGCCCGGGGCGTAATTTCGTCACGCTGAAAATCGAGACCCGCTCGGGTGTTTATGGTCTCGGCGATGCCACGCTCAACGGTCGCGAGCTCGCGGTCGCCGCGTATCTGCAGGAGCACGTCGTCCCGAACCTCATCGGGCGTGACGCGGGCCGCATCGAGGATACGTTCCAGTTTTTTTATCGGGGCGCGTACTGGCGTCGTGGCCCTGTCACGATGACTGCGATCGCCGCTGTCGATGTCGCGTTGTGGGACATCCTCGGCAAGATGAGCGGCCTGCCTTTGTATCAGCTGCTCGGTGGGCGCTCGCGCGAAGGTGCGCTCGTGTATGGCCACGCGAACGGCCGCGACATTGCCGAGACGAGCGCGGAGGTCGGCAAGTACATCGAGATGGGCTACAAAGCGGTGCGCGCGCAGAGTGGCGTGCCGGGCCTGACAAAAACCTACGGCGTGTCGAACATGAAGACCGGCTATGAGCCGGCGGAAAGCGAGCTTCCAGTACAGACCGTGTGGTCGACGCCGAAATACCTGAGCGCGGTTCCGCAGCTGTTCGAGCGTCTGCGCGTCGACCACGGCCCCGACATCGAGCTGCTGCACGACGTGCATCATCGACTCACGCCCATCGAAGCCGCGCGCCTCGGCAAGGATCTCGAGCCGTACCGGCTGTTCTGGATGGAAGACGCCACGCCCGCTGAAAACCAGGCCGCGTTCGAGACCATTCGCCGCCACACCGTGACGCCGTTGGCCGTCGGTGAGGTGTTCAACTCGATCTGGGACGCGAAGCATCTCATCCAGAATCAGCTGATCGACTACATCCGCACGACTCTCGTGCACGCCGGCGGCATCACGCATGTGCGGCGGATTGCGGACTTCGCCGCGCTTCATCAGGTGCGCACCGGCTTTCATGGCGCCACCGATCTGTCGCCGGTCTGCATGGGCGCGGCCTTGCACTTCGATGCTTGGGTGCCGAACTTCGGGATCCAGGAATACATGCATCACTCACCGGAGACGCTGCAGGTTTTTCCGCACGACTACACGTTCCGCGACGGGCGCCTGTTTTGCGGCGAGAGTTCGGGGCACGGCGTCGATATCGACGAAACGCTCGCGGCCCGGTATCCGTATTCGCCCAAGCAACTGCCGATCGCGCGCCTCGAAGACGGTACGATGTGGGACTGGTAACGCACTAGCGAATCTCGAGCTCGAACGGGCCGGCGGGCAGGCCCGCTTCGTCGAACAACGTGACGATCGGGCTATCGGACCATGCGTAGCGCAGCCGCGCGGTGGGCGCTCCCTCTGGCACGTCGATGTGCACTCGATTGCCGAGGGCCGTGCCTGCGACGAATTGACAGCTGCCGGGGGATTTTCCGCACAGCTCGAAGCCGATCGCGCGGTCGTTTCCGTAAGTGAACAGCTTTCCCTGCACATCATCGAACTGCACGACGATCTGCTTTCCGCTGCGATTCGCGGATTTTGCCGTCGGCCCGGTTGGCGCAAGGCTCTCGCCGTACACCACGTGCCTCGCGGCGCGCGCGAGCCGGCGCCCCAGTTCCTGCTTGTTTGCGGGATGAATGTCGTAACGGTCGCCGATGTCGATCGTCAGCGCGAGAGCGGCATGAGGATCTTTCGCTACGACGGAACGTTGCGCTTCGCGAAGCTGTGCCCAGTCGCTTTCGCCCGGTGCCGTCGCGGCGGCACCGTAGTTGGCCAGCTGCACGATGAGGAACGGAAGGTCCGCGGAATCGAAACGTGTGCGCCAGTCCGCCATCCACGCGGTGAGGAGCTTCGAATAGTTTCGGGCATCTTCGGTGTTCGATTCGCCCTGATACCACGCGACTCCGCGCAGCGTGTAGGGCGCCAGCGGAGCGATCATCGCGTTGTAGATGCTGGTCATGCCGCCGGTCGCTTCCCACGGTGCGCGGGGTGGTGGGCCCATGCCGGACGGGGCGATCTGATATTTCCATTCGCCGTTGATCGGCACGGTCGTGCCGTCGCTGAACCTCAGTGTTCTTTGATTCAGTGTGCCGATCATTCCGCCGGACGAATACGTATCGAGCGCGGCGACGGCAATCGTGTTGATGCCGGCGTGCAGTGTTCCGGCTTCGAGAGAATACGAGCGATTCGTTCCGGCGCCGGAGGTGTATCCGGCGGTCTTGCCGTTCACCCAGGTCGTATCCACTTCGTCGACTGGCCCGAGGCTCAGCGTTGCGGGCTGAGCGGCCCGGCGCGCATCGAGCGTGATGGAGGTTCGGTACCAGACGATGCCGTCGTATTTCGCGAGCGCGGGCACGCCCCATTCTTCCCACGGCGCTATCGGATTCGGAACGGCGCTCCAGTCTTTATTCAGCTCCGCCGACGCGGCCCACGGTTCTGCCGATGCGCGTTCGCCCCCATGCGCTTTCCACCAGCTTTGCCAGTACTCGCCCCAGCGCGCGATGGATGCGGCCGGGTCTTTCGCGTTCAGGCTGAGCAGGTCCAGCACGGTGTTGTTGTCGCCGAGCGATCGCAGTGACGATTCGCTCATCCACGCCTGGATACGCGACCCGCCCCACGACGATTGGATGAGCCCCATCGGCACGTTCACGGTCTTCTGAAGCTCGCGCGCGAAGTAGAAACACGCCGCAGAAAATTCTGGCGCTGTCGTCGAAGACGCGGCGAGCCAGGGCTGCACACTCGCGACATCTTCGAGCGGCGCAGATTTGTTGACGAGCTCCAGTGTCACCATGCGAATCGAATCGTTCGCGGCGCGCGCGATTTCGGAACGCGAGTCGAGCGTCCGATTCACCGGAAGCACCATGTTGGATTGGCCTGAGCAGAGCCACACGTCGCCGATCAAAATATCTGTAGAGCGCACGGTCGCGCCGTTGGATGTGCGCACGGTCAGCGTGTGCGGCCCGCCTGCGTTCATCGGAGAAAGTGTTGCGAGCCATTTGCCGTTCGCATCGGCACGCGCGGTGGCGGTGCTGCCGGCAATCGAAACGTCGACGGTTTCGCCCGGAGCAGTCCATCCCCACACGCGCACCGGCCTGTCGCGCTGGAGCACGGCGCGATCGCGGAACAGCGAGCTGAGCAACGGCTTGCCGGAAAAATAGCGATCGGCGAAGGAGAGGAAGGTCGCCCAGTTCGGCGCGTTCGTGTGGCCACCGCTGTGTTGTCGAAAGGCGAGGTCGCCTGCGATCAGCGGTGTTTCCGGCTGCGGAAGGGTGCTCGTGCCGAGGTCTTTTCGCCCCAGCAGCCGATACACTGGACCTGCCGCTGCGGCGGCCATGAACATGCCGCGCGCGTCGATCCAGCCGCCTTCGATTTCCGCAGAGCCGGCGCCGATGAACAGCGGGCGGGGTGCGGCGAGCGCAATCAGCTCATGCGCATCCACCGGAAGATCTTTCGCCGAGAGTGGCCCTGCATACTTGAGATAGTTGCCGGCCATCCAGTGATATTCGGAAATCGCGGCAAGGTTCTCCACGCGCTCGCCGAAATCCCGCCGATGCAGCTTGGCGCCGCCCGCGCCGGATGAACCGATGAGGCCGATCGCGAAGCGCGGGTCATACGCCATCGTGACGAGCGCCGCCTTGCCGTATCGGGAAAGCCCTTCGATCGCGACGCGCGTGGCGTCGACTGCACGATCGGATTCGAGAGAGTCGAGCGCGCGGCTCGCGCCCCAGGCCCACGCGCGCAGTGCGCCCCAGTCGTCGGGCTTGCGCGGTTGGCCTTTGTTCACCAGGCCGATGATTCCGCGGCTGAGGCCGGCGCCGTTGTCGGCCTGCACGCTCGTGGGGTTCAGGAGCGCGAAGCCCCAGCCTTTTTCCAGCAGCTGCTCGCGCCAGTCCTTCGGCTGCGGTCCGCCGGGCGGGGGCGGAAGCTGCATGCCGGGGCGTGGCTTGAAATACAGTTCCATCACGATGGGCACGGGGCCGCTGGCCTGCGCAGGTGTGGTCACGCTCAGCTCGATGTCGACGATGATTTGCGAGAACGCGCTGTTGTCGACGTGGCCGATGACCTGCTTCGTGATCACGGGCGTCGCGCCGATCTTCTCCGCTGTCGTCGACACCACTTCCCATCGAACTGTGGGCACCGTCGCGGGCACCCGCCCGTACACCTCGCGATCGAAGTCTTCGACGATCTGCGCGCGTCGCGTGTCCCACCACACGCTGGGCTTCGTGACGCGTTTGCCGTTCCGCAGGACCAACGGGTCCGGCAGCGTCGGATAAGGATTGGCGCGGGCCTCATCGTAGTTCGGGGCGTTCGGCGCTTTCGGACCGTTCGGTGCGCCGGGATTGCGCGGATCGGCGCCGGGCCGCAAAGATTTGATATTCAGCGCATCGAGCATGCGCTGATGATCCTGCTCGGCAGTGAGCCCGCCGCCCGGGGCTGCCGAATTCGCGCTCTGCGCCAGTGAGACCGTGCTGAGAACGAAACCCAACGCTCCAAGCACAGCAATCCACGGCGCGCTCCGTCGCGCTTGCATCGGGCCGTCCGCCCGAGCCCTGGCACGTTTTCTTTTCATATCAGTCCCCCTCGCAAAACCTCAATGTCGGCCAGGCGGATTCGCGGGCGGCGAACCCGGTGCGTACGGAATCTCGATCGCCTCGTATTCGGCGAGCGTTTTTTCCGGTGGCGCGAAACCCGCTGGAATCGGCCGCTTCGAAAACGTCTGGAAATACGCGATGCACGCGTCGCGCCACCACTTCGCTTCTTTTTCCTGGATGGCGAGAAACGCCGCAACTTCGCTGTGACGCTCGTCGTCAACGTAGGGCGCCATCGCCGCCCACGTCTTGCGCATCTCGCTCACGGCTTCGACGCCGCGCGTGTAACGCACGACCAGCTCATCCCACATCGTGCGACCGGATGCCATGCGGTGATCCCACGGCACGTGATGAAACCACATCAGATATTTTTCAGGCACCGCGTCCAGGCTGCCGAACTGCTTCGCGACGAGTGGCGAATACTGCGCGACGGCGTTGCTGCCACTCGCGGATCGGTCGAAGCCGAGACCCACCGCGTCCGCACGGTTGTAGTACACGGATGTCCAGTCTGCGCGCGCCCCACCGGACACCCAGGGCCCGGGGCCATAGTGAAAACCGCGGCCCATCTGGTGATGCAGGCCGAGCGGCGTCATGTAGTCCACCACGGCTTCGCGCGAAGCGATCATCATCTGGACGATAGGTTTCACGAACCGCTCGTCATTCGAGAACGTCATGCGAGCCCATTCTTCCGCGAGCGCTGCGGAACTTGCGGAAGGCTCCCACGCGAGCCGACCGAACGCGTACCAGTTCGCCTGATCGAACTGCGAGCCGGTCCAGTTGCGATCGGCGCCAATGTTCGACACGCCGGCGATTCCCGTGCGCCGATAGCCGTGCAGCGTGCCGTCGATCACCTTGGCGACCGTCGAACCTTTGCCCTTCACGCCGGTATCGGACGTGAGCGTTTCCTCGAACAGCGGCGCGAGATACACCAGATGCGTCGCAAAGCCGAGGTATTCCTTGGTGAGCTGAAACTCCATCATCAGCGGCGTCTTCGGCATTGCGCCGAAGAGCGGATGAAACGGCTCGCGCGGCTGGAAGTCGATGGCGCCGTTCTTTACCTGCAACAGCACGTTGTCGCGAAACTGGCCGTCGAGCGGCACGAATTCGCTGTACGCCTGCTTGGCGCGATCGTCCGGCTGCTCGTTGGAGTAGACGAACGCGCGCCACATGATCACGCCGCCGTGCGGACCAACAGCGTCCGCCAGCATGTTCGCGCCATCAGCATGCGAGCGCTTGTAGTCCTGCGGACCGGGCTGGCCTTCGGAGTTCGCCTTCACGACGAAGCCGCCGAAGTCCGGGATCGCGCGATAGATTTCGTCCGCCTTGGCACGCCACCACGTCTTCACGGCAGGATCGAGCGGGTCTGCGGTTTTCAACCCGCCAATTTCGATGGGCGCGCTGAAGCGCGCGCTGAGATAGACGCGTATGCCATACGGACGTAGCACGTTCGCAATAGCCGCGGCCTTGGCGATGTAGGCCGGCTGAAGCACGATTGCGTTGGCGTTCACATTCGTGAGCACCGCGCCGTTCAATCCCACCGACGCCGAGGTGCGCGCATATCTTTCGTAACGCGGATCGATGTAGTCCGGCAGTTTGTGCCAGTCCCAGATGGAGGCGCCGGCATAGCCGCGTTCCACCGTGCCGTCGAGGTTGTCCCAATGATCGAGCACTCGCAGCTGCAGCCGGGGTGCGGAGGTGACGTTGAGGGACGCGATGGACGAGCGGGTCTGCATCAGCCGCAGGAAATGAAACACGCCGTGCAGCACCCCCACGTCCTCGTTTGCGGCAATCAGCGTCGCCGGGCGGCCGGACAGCGCAACAGAGCGAATGACGTAGCCCTCTGGCCCGACTCCCGAAAGATCCACCTTCGCTGCAGCGATGGCGGCCGCGACGACGGGGGACGCGGGCGTCCCGATCACAATCGCGCCCGGCTTGGAGGGCTCGCGCACTTCCGGAATCGGCTCGCCGAGCATCCCGGACAGTCCCAGGGCCAGCTCGCGTCGCGCGGCATCGAGGGCGGAGGCCCGGCCGGTCGCACTGGACTCCGCAACGATTTGCGTCGCCGCGCGCCGGTAGGCGTCCACCGTGGGCTGCGTTTGGGACACCTGGATTGGCCGGTATCGCAGCCACAGGTCGTAGCCGTCTTCCGCGTGAACGGGCGAGGAGGCCCACGCCAGAGTGAGTAGAAAGGTAGCGATTCGCCGGCGTTTCGTGTTTTCCGATAACTCGATCGCTGCGCGCATTGCTAGACTGCCCCCTGGTCTTCGTTCTGATCGCGATGGTTATGGACCTTATTGTTAACGCTAACGGGTTTTCGGCGCCAGCGGCCCCCGACCAAGGGTCCCGCCCGCGGAGCCGCCGATGAGTACCGCGCGACGCACGCGCCGCCGCCGGGGCACCGCAGTCACCATCCACGAAGTGGCGCGTAAGGCCGGCGTTTCGCCGATGACCGTCTCGCGCGTCACCAACGGCGAAGACAACGTGCGCGAGGCCACGCGCGACCTCGTGATGAAAGCCATTCGCGAGCTGAATTACTCGCCGAACCCCGCCGCTCGCTCGCTCGCTGGCGCCACGGGCACGCGCATCGCGATGATCTATTCGAACCCGAGCTCGGCGTACCTGAGCGAGCTGCTGGTCGGCGCGCTCGACAAGGCGAGCAAGACGGCTTCGCAGCTCGTGCTGGAAAAGTGGGACGAGCTGAAGCCCGCAGCGGAAAAGGCCGCGGCACGCAAGCTCGCGCAGAGCGTAGCCGGCGTGATTCTGCCGCCGCCGTTGTGCGAATCAGACGTGATCGGTAATGAGCTCGCCGCCGCGCAGGTGCCGGTGATTGCGATTGCGACCGGCCGCTTCCGCGCGAACGTGAGTTGCGTGCGCATCGACGATTTCAGGGCCGCGAGCGAAATGACGGCGCATCTCATCGCGCTCGGCCATTCCCGCATCGGATTCATCAAGGGCCATCCGAACCAGACCGCGAGTGCGCAGCGTTTCGCCGGTTACGAAAGCACGCTCGAAGCGCACGGCATCACGCTGAATCCCGCTTACGTCCAGCAAGGGTTTTTCACGTACCGGTCGGGACTCGATGCGGCGGAACAACTGCTGGACCGCAAGCGGCCGCCCACCGCGATCTTTGCGAGCAACGACGATATGGCGTCGGCGGTGATCTCCGTTGCGCACCGGCGCGCGCTCGATGTGCCGCGCGACCTGTCGGTCGTGGGTTTCGACGACACCATCACGGCCACCACCGTCTGGCCCGAGCTCACGACCATTCGCCAGCCGATCGCGCAGATGGCGGAAGCGGCGTTGAACCTGTTGTTGCGGAAAATTCGTCACAAGAAGGGCGGGGAGCCGGCGGATCCGGTGGATCATTTGTTCGCGCATGAGCTGATTCGTCGGGCGTCGGATGCGCCGCCTCGGGAACCGTGAGTTGTTGAAGGGGCTCGGGTAGGCGGCGGACGGGAAGCCCTCAATCGCCGGGCGGCTTGGAGGCGCTTCGTTTGATGCTTCTGGTGTGGTGTCTCGTCAATGAGCGGCGCAACTCGTACTTTCGTTGGTTGCGCGGAAGCGGCGGGTAAGAGCCGTGGCACTGAGTTAATCGAAGCGGGGCGAAGTCGAGCCGGGAGGCAGGCAGGACGCTCACCCGTCGTGCGCTGCTCGAGCGCGCATCGAAGAAATCCCGCGGCGGGATTTCTTCGGCGTTCCCCGCGATCGCCGGGGGCCATGGCGATCTTCTTCCATCGCAAGAGTTTGAAGCACCACTCGCATGGCCCTGATCCGGCGAACGCGGGCGCTCGAGAAGCGCACGACGGGTGAGCGTCCTGCCTGCCTCCCGGCTCGACTTCGCTATCGGTTGGCGTGACGTCGGGCACTAGGGCAAGAGCTGGCGTGAGACGCGTCGCCCCATAGGCGCAAACACCCGCTGGCGTGGCTGCGCCCGCGACAGCGCCAAATCGCTCCGACTCCGCTCCAACTCCGGCTCCAGGCAACAACTGACGACACCTCGTGCCGCTTACTTGCGGGACCCCTAGGAGGGCACGTTCGGTCTGTAGTTGCTTTCTGATACCGCTACCAATAGGCTTCCCTGAATAGCGGATCGGAGCACCAGAACCCCGACCGTCGTGTCTTCAGGAGGCGAGGGGCGAATGCATTCATCGACAACCGTAACCCCGGTCACCACTCCCAACGGGATGCTGGTTCACGGGCTGACATTGATCGCGGCACTGGGCGGACTCCTGTTCGGTTACGACACCGCCGTGATCTCCGGTGCGGTGAGCGCGATCGACGCCAATTTCATCGATCCGCGCGGCCTGTCTGAAACGGCCGCCGGCAGCCTGTCGGGCTGGACGGTCTCGTGCGCACTGCTCGGCTGTGCCATCGGTGCGATCGTCGCGGGCGGTTTGTCCCAGCGCTTCGGGCGCCGCGGCGGGCTGCTCGTCTCGGCGGTGCTGTTCCTGCTGTCGGCCATCGGTTCGGCGTATCCGGAAATCGGACTGGGCCCCGTCGGGTCGCTCGGGGCCGGCGCGCTGGTGCCGTTCGTCATCTACCGCATCATCGGCGGCATCGGCATTGGCATCGCCTCCATGCTCTCGCCGCTCTACATCGCGGAGATTGCTCCACCGGCGCAACGCGGGCAGCTGGTCACCTATCAGCAGATCGCCATCGTCAGCGGCATGACGCTCGTCTACTTCGTGAATTGGGCGATCGCCGCGCAAGGCGATGACGCTTGGGTGCTCAGCACCGGTTGGCGTTACATGCTGCTGTCGGGATCCATTCCCGCTGCTCTGTTCCTGCTGTTGCTCCTCGTGGTGCCCGAGACCCCTCGCTGGCTCGTGATGAAGGGCCGCAAGGACGAGGCGCACGGCGTGCTGCTGCGACTCACGAATCCCACCGAAGCGCGACAGGTGCTCGACGACATCGAGGGCTCCATCTCACACACCAGCGGCAAGCTGCTGGCATTCGGCGGCCTGGTGATTTTCGTCGGCGTGCTGCTCTCGATCTTCCAGCAGTTCGTCGGTATCAACGCGGTGTTGTATTACGCGCCGCTCATGTTCAAGAACATGGGCGCGTCCACGGACGTGTCGCTGCTCCAGACCATCATCGTCGGCGTTGCGAACATCGTGTTCACGATCGTCGCACTCGTCACCGTGGATCGCTGGGGCCGCAAACCGCTGCTCGTGCTCGGCGCGCTCGTGATGGCAGTGTCGATGCTCGCGCTCGGAACGCTGTTTGCGACGGGGAACGTCGGCACCATCGCGCTCGTTGCCGTGGTGGCTTACATCGGCGGTTTTGCGCTCTCGTGGGGGCCGGTCGTGTGGGTGCTGCTGTCGGAGATTTTCCCGAACGCGGTGAAGAGCAAGGCGATGGCGCTCGCGGTGTTCGCGCAATGGGTCGCGAACCTGTTCGTGTCGGCGACGTTCAAGGTGCTGGACGGCAATTCGGTGTTGAACGCGATGTTCAACCACGGCTTCGCGTACTGGATCTACGGCGCGATGAGCATTCTCGCCGCGCTGTTCGTGTTCCGGTATGTGCCTGAAACCAAGGGCCGCACGCTCGAAGCCATTCAACAGTTGTGGAAGCAGCCGGCGGCCTGATGCCAGAGCTCATCGATCATCTGCCAGTCGACTGGCGTCACGCTCGACTGCTCGGCCGGTTGCAGACGCGCGAGGGCCCGACACCCATCCTGGTCACGGAAGGGCGCGTGCACGATGTCTCGCGCATCGCGCCGACGGTTTCGGAGTTCCTCGAGCAGTGGACTGGCACGCTGCCGGCGCAAACGGGCGCGGCGGACCTGGGTCCGCTCGAGCAACTCGGGCTCACGCGTTCTTATGAAGGCGCGAAAGTGCTGCGGTTGCTCGCGCCCGTGGATCTTCAGTGCATCAAGGCGAGCGGCGTGACGTTTGCCGTCTCCGCCATCGAGCGGGTCATCGAAGAGCGCGCACGAGGCGACGCGGCACGTGCCGAAGAAGTGCGCGCCGGTTTGAGAAATCGTGTGGGTGGTGCGGACCTGCGCAGCGTGAAGCCCGGTTCGGAGGAAGCCCGCAAGCTGAAAGCCGCGCTCATCGCGGATGGCTTGTGGTCGCAGTACCTGGAGGTTGCCATTGGCCCGGATGCCGAGATTTTCACCAAGGCCCCGACCCTGTCATCGGTCGGCTGGGGTGAGTGGGTGGGCGTGCGTTCCGATTCGGTCTGGAACAACCCTGAACCTGAAGTTGTACTCGCTTGCGACCGCACCGGCCGGATCCTCGGTGCCGCGCTCGGCAACGACGTCAATCTGCGAGATATCGAAGGTCGCAGCGCGTTGCTCCTCGGCAAGGCGAAAGACAACAACGCGTCGTGTGCCATAGGGCCGTTCATCCGGCTGTTCGACGAGCGCTTCACGCTGGATGACGTGCGCAAGGCCGTCGTGCGGCTCGAGATCACCGGCGCCGAGGGTTTTCGGCTCGAAGGCCAGAGCTCGATGAGCCTCATCAGCCGCGATCCGGCAGAGCTCGTGGCGCAGACACTCAGCAAGCACCATCAATATCCCGACGGTTTCGCGCTGTTCCTCGGCACCATGTTCGCGCCCATCGTGGACCGTGGCACGCCGGGGCTGGGTTTCACACATCAGCTTGGCGATGTCGTGTGCGTTTCCACTGAACGTCTCGGCGTGCTGGAGAACAAAGTGACGACGTGCGATCAGGCACCGCCCTGGACTTTCGGCGTGAAAGACCTGATGCGTAATCTCGCGGGCCGTGGCCTGCTGGGCTCCTCCACTACCGGACGGGCATCATGAGCGAAATTCCCGAGCTGACTCACTACGTCAATGGCGAATGGGTGCGCGGCAAGACCGCGCTCGACAGCCTGAATCCTTCCGATACGCGCGACGTCGTTGCGCGTGCACCTTCAGACGATGGCACGGCGATAAACGAGGCTGTGCTCGCTGCAAAGGCGGCATTGCCCGGGTGGACCGATGCGTCGCCCGAAGTCCGCAGCGACCTGCTGGACAAAGTGGGCAGCACGCTGCTCGCGCGCAAGGATGAGCTCGGCAAGCTGTTATCTCGTGAAGAAGGCAAGACGCTGCCGGAAGGCGTGGGCGAAGTCGCGCGCGCGGGGCGCATCTTCAAGTTCTTTGCGGGCGAAGCGCTGCGCCGTCACGGCGTCACGGTCGATTCGACGCGGCCGGGCATCGATGTCGCGACCTATCGTGAGCCGCTCGGTGTCGTCGGGCTGATCACACCCTGGAATTTTCCGATCGCGATTCCGGCGTGGAAGAGTGCGCCGGCGCTCGCGTTCGGCAATACGGTGGTGATGAAGCCCGCATCGCTGACGCCCGCGATCGCGTACGCACTGACCCAGATTCTTCACGAGAGCGGCGTGCCGAAAGGCGTGTTCAACCTCGTCATCGGTGGTGGTGCCGCGGGCAACGCACTCGCTTCGCATCCGGACGTTGCCGCTGTGTCGTTCACCGGCTCGCAAGGTGTGGGTGTCAAAGTGGCGGCGGCCGCGATGTCGCACCAGGCGCGCGTGCAGCTGGAGATGGGCGGCAAGAATCCGCTCGTCGTGCTCGATGATTGCGATCTGGACCGCGCCGTTCAATGTGCGCTCGACGGGGCGTTCTTCGCCACCGGCCAACGGTGCACAGCGTCGAGCCGCATCATCGTCACTCAGGGAATTCACGATCGGTTTGTATCGGCGCTGGCCGCGAAGGTCTCGGCCTTGCGCGTGGGCGATGCGTTGTCGCCGAACACGCAGATGGGCCCGCTCGCGAGCGAGGCTCAGCTCGAAACGACGATGGAATATCTCGACATCGCCACCAAGGAAGGCGGCCGACGCGTCACCGGCGGCGAGCGGCTCTCGCTCGACAAGCCGGGCTACTACGTTTCGCCCGTGCTCATCGCGGACACGAAACCCGACATGCGTGTGAATCACGAAGAAGTGTTCGGTCCTCTCGCATCCACCGTGCGTGTGCGCGATTACGACGAAGCGCTCGTCGTCGCGAATGCTGGCGACTTCGGTCTCTCAGCCGGCATCTGCACCACTTCATTGAAATATGCCCGCCATTTCACGCGTAACGTGCGTGCGGGCATGGTGATGACGAACCTGCCGACGGCCGGCGTGGACTACCACGTTCCGTTCGGCGGCACGCGCAAGTCGAGCTACGGCACGCGCGAGCAGGGTTTCGCCGCCATCGAGTTCTATACCCAAACCAAGACAAGCTACTGCTGGGCCTGAAGACATGACGACTGCAATTTATCCTTCGCTCGCCGGCAAAACGGTGGTGATCACGGGCGGGGGTTCCGGCATCGGCGCGGACATCGTGCGCGCGTTCGCGGCCCAGAAGTCGCGGGTTTTTTTCCTCGATATCGCTGAAAAGGATTCCCGGGCACTCGCTGCCGAGCTGAACGGTGCCGCCGAGTTCCATCGGTGCGATCTCACGAACCTCGGTGAGCTCAAGTCGACGCTCGCGACGATCGAAGAGCGCGGCGGCCCGATCCGCGTGCTCGTGAACAACGCCGCGAACGACGATCGTCACACCGTCGACCAGGTGACGCCGGCGTATTGGGATGAGCGCATGAACGTGAACCTGCGCCATTTCTTCTTCGCCGCGCAGGCCGTCGCTGCGGGCATGAAGCGCGCGGGCGGTGGAGCGATCATCAATCTCGGCTCGGTCTCGTGGCACCTCGCGTTGCCCGACCTGGTGCTCTACGAAACGGCAAAGGCGGCGATTGAAGGCCTCAGCCGTGCGCTCGCGCGCGAGCTCGGCGAAGCGAACGTGCGCGTCACCAGCGTTATTCCGGGCGCGGTGCGCACTGCGCGCCAGATGGCCCTCTGGCATACGCCGGAGGAAGAGCACAAGATCGTGACCCAGCAGTGCCTGAAGGGGCGGGTTGAACCGCGCGATGTGGCGGCGCTCGTGCAGTTTCTGGCGTCGGACGATGCGCGTTTCTGTACGGCGCATTCGTATTGGGTGGATGCTGGCTACTGCTGACGCTGCGCGGGCCGAGACGTTTGTGAATCGGCCATTCATCGAGCAATCCTGAGAGTTTCCAGGGCCTGAACGAGGGCGCTATGGAAGTCGAGTGCGTTTGGCCCGTTGCTGCAAAGCTCGGTGAAGGGCCGTTCTGGTCGGCCACGGAACAGGCGGTCTGGTTCGTCGATATCAAAGGCCGCGCGATCCATCGCTTTCATGAGCCGAGCGGCGCGACGCGTTCGTGGCCTGCGCCGGCCGAGCCCGGTTTCGTGCTGCCGACGCAGGACGGGCGTTTCATCGCCGGCCTGCAGACGGGCCTCCATTGGTTCGATCCCACTACTGGGGCCTTCGAGATCCTGGAACCGGTCGAAGCGAACCTGCCGCACAACCGGCTGAACGACGGCTTCGTCGCCGCGGACGGAACGCTGTGGTTCGGCACGATGGACGACGAAGAGAAAGAGCCATCTGGTGCCCTATACCAGCGTCTCGCGAGCGGCTCGGTGAAACGCGACGCGCCGTACGTCATCACCAACGGGCCGACGGAAAGCGTCGACGGACGCGTGCTGTATCACGTGGATACGCTCGAGAAGGTCATCTATGCGTTCGACAAAGCGCGTGACGGAACGTTGTCGAATCGGCGCGTGTTCACGCGCGTTGGCCAAGGAAAGGACCAGGGCGACGGCCATCCCGACGGCCCGATCACGGATAGCTCCGGCCATCTGTGGTGCAGCCTGTTCGGCGGCTGGGGCGTGAACCGTTACGACAGCGAAGGACGCAAGGTCTCGAAGTTGTCGCTGCCCGTTGCCAACGTCACGAAGGCGGCGTTCGGCGGCAAGGATCTGCGGACGCTCTACCTCACCTCGGCGTGGAAAGGCCTGTCCGCCGAAGACCGGGCAAAGCAACCGCTCGCTGGCGGTTTGTTCCGGGTTCGAGTAGATGTGACGGGTCTTCCGCAAGGCCTCATCTCGCATGGCATCTGATTCCGCCCGCACACCGAAGCGCCGATTCCGCTCGCGCGACTGGTTCGACGATCCCGCGCACATCGACATGGTGGCGCTCTATCTCGAGCGCTTCATGAACTACGGCCTCACGGCCGACGAGCTGTTGGGCGGCAAGCCGATCATCGGCATCGCGCAGTCGGGCGGCGATCTCACGCCGTGCAATCGCGTGCATCTCGAAACGGTCAAGCGCGTGCGCGACGGCATTCGCGACGCCGGGGGCGTGCCCATGGAATTTCCCATGCACCCCATTTTCGAGAACTGCCGGCGGCCGACGGCGGCGCTCGATCGCAATCTGGCGTATCTCGGGCTCGTCGAAATTCTGCACGGCTATCCGATCGATGCCGTCGTGTTGACCACGGGTTGTGACAAGACGACGCCCGCTGCCGTGATGGCAGCGTCTACCGTGGATATTCCCGCCATCGTGTTGTCGGGCGGACCGATGCTCGATGGGTGGCATGACGGCGAGCTCGTCGGCTCTGGTACCGTGATCTGGCGTTCGCGCCGCAAGCTGGCCGCGGGAACCATCGACGAAAAAGAATTTCTCGAGGCCGCGGCAGCGTCAGCGCCCTCGACCGGCCACTGCAACACCATGGGCACGGCGTCCACCATGAACGCGGTGGCTGAAGCATTAGGCCTTTCGCTTCCGGGATGCGCGGCAATTCCAGCGCCTTATCGCGAGCGCGGACAGATGGCGTATGCCACGGGCCGGCGCATCGTCGAGATGGCGTATGACGATGTGCGTCCCTCGAGCATTCTCACGCGGCAGGCTTTCCTGAACGCCATTGCGACCATCGCTGCAATTGGCGGATCGACGAACGCGCAGCCCCATCTCGTGGCGATGGCGCGCCATGCGGGTGTCGAAATCAGTGCGGACGACTGGATGAAATACGGTCGCGACGTGCCGCTGATCGTGAACCTGCAACCGGCGGGGAAATATCTCGGCGAGCGTTTCCATCGTGCCGGTGGTGTGCCCGCTGTGTTGTGCGAGCTGCTTCGTGCCGGTCGAATCGACGGCACAGTGCCCACCGTTACCGGCAATACACTGGCCCAGAACATTGCGGGCCGGGACGCAACGGATCGCGATGTGATCTTCCCTTATGAAAAGCCGTTGCAGGAACATGCGGGCTTTCTCGTGCTGAAAGGCAATCTGTTCGACTTCGCGATCATGAAAACGAGCGTGATCTCGGAAGAGTTCCGGAAGCGTTATCTCGGGCAGTCGAGCGTATTCGAGGCGCGCGCCGTGGTGTTCGATGGCTCGGATGACTATCACGCGCGCATCAACGATCCGTCCCTGGACATCGATGAGCATACGATTCTCGTGATTCGCGGCTCCGGCCCCATTGGCTGGCCGGGCTCGGCGGAAGTCGTGAACATGCAGCCGCCGGACGCGCTGTTGAAGCGCGGCATCGCCAGTCTGCCGACGCTGGGAGATGGGCGACAGTCGGGCACGTCGGACAGTCCTTCGATTCTCAACGCGTCGCCGGAAAGCGCGGCGGGCGGCGGCCTGGCTTGGTTGCGAACCGGCGACCGGATTCGAATCGATCTCGAGGCCGGGCGCTGTGATGTACTGATTTCGGAGGAGGAGTTCGCGAAGCGCAAGCTGGGAGCGCTGCCCGCGATCCCGGCGAGTGAGACGCCGTGGCAGGAGTTGTATCGGGCGACGGTGGGGCAGTTGGATCGGGGTGGGGTAATGGAGTTGGCGGTGAAGTATCGGGGCGCGGGTTTGAAGACGCCGAGGCACAATCACTAGGCGCAGGGATTCAAGAAGCCCTCAATCGCCGGGCGGCTAAGAGGCGCTGCGTAGAAAGACCGGCAACCGGTCGACTGAACATTCGAGGGGGATGGATGGAATCAGCTCAGCGGCTGTCCACGGAAGAGCAGGCCGTCGTTCGCAAGGCGATGTGGCGCTTGCTGCCGTTCCTGTGTTTCATCTATTTCATCGCCTATCTCGACCGCGTGAACGTCGGGTTCGCCGCGCTCACGATGAACGCAGATCTCGGGCTGACGGCCACGGCCTTCGGTCGCGGTGCCGGGATTTTCTTCGTCGCCTATTTCCTGTTCGAGGTGCCCAGCAACTTCGCGCTGAAGCGTTTCGGCGCGCGGGTGTGGATCGCCCGCATCATGGTGACGTGGGGAATCATTTCGATCTCGATGGCCTTCGTGCGCGGCGAGACGAGCTTCCTGATCATGCGTTTTCTGCTCGGTGTCGCCGAAGCCGGCTTTTTCCCGGGCATGGTGCTGTATCTCACCTTCTGGTTTCCGAACAGCGTGCGCGGCGCGATCATGGGCACGTTCATCATCGCAAATCCGGCCTCGACGATCATCGGCGCACCGCTGTCGACGACGCTGCTCGGCACGAGCGTGTTCGGCTTCGCCGGCTGGCAGACCATGTTCATCGTCGAAGGTCTGCCGGCAGTGCTGCTCGGGTTCGCGGTGCTGTTCGTGTTGTGCGATTCGCCCGCCAAGGCGAAATGGCTGACGGTTCGCGAGCGTGAAGTGCTGCTGGCCGCGATTGCGCGCGACGAGCGCACGAATACCCACACCTCGTTGCGCGATGGGCTCGCGAGTCCGCAGGTGTGGCTGTTCAGCCTGCTCTACGCCGCGCTGATGATGGGCGTATATGGATTCGGGCTGTGGTCGCCGCAGATCATCAAGTCGCTGAGCGGTTTCGACAACCAGAAGGTCGGGCTCGTGCTGATGATCCCGTATGTGTGCGCGACCATTGCGATGGTGGCGTGGGGTCGCCATTCCGATCGCACGGGCGAGCGCACCTGGCACCTCGCGCTTCCGGCGCTGGTGGGCGCGGGCGGATTTTTGTTCGGCAGCTACACGGATAATTTCTATCTGGCCGTGGCCGGTTTCTCGCTCGGCGCGATGGGGATTTACTCGTGCCTGCCGTTGTTCTGGACGTTGCCGACTGCGATCCTGGGTGGAACGGCCGCGGCGGGCGGAATCGCGCTGATCAATTCGATCGGCAACCTGAGCGGATATTTCGGGCCGTCGATCATCGGCGCGTTGAAAGATTCGACACAGGGATACACGGCGGGATTGCTCGTGATTGCAGCAAGCCTCGCCGTCGCGTCGGTGCTGGGTTACATCGCCGGCAGGCGCTTTGTAGCGAGCTAGGCGCTACTCGAACTGCGCGCGCGGCACGGGCGCCGCGCGCACCAGCCCAGCCCTAACGTGCGTCGAAGAACGACTTCACCGCACTCATGCAAAACGCCGGCACGAGCCCTGCGTGATACGCATCGAACACAGCTTCGTCGCCGCCGTCGCTCGCGCCGCTCACGACGGCAGCGGTGCGCACCAGATCTTTCGCGGCCTGGAAGCCATTCTTGATGTTGGCATACGGATCGCCGCTATCCGGTGACGCATCCACGTTGAGCAACGTCACGCTGGCGGTGGGCGCGGTAGCGGTCCAGTAGTCCGCGATGAGCTGTGTGTTGAAATAAAAAACAGTCGGGTCCTGGCTGCCTGCGCAGAGCAGAACCGGCGCGGTCGGCGCCCAGGTGCGAAGGTCGTTCGTCTTGAGCGCACGACGCAGGGCGTGCGTCGGGTTGGCAGGCGGAAGTCCGTCCGTCTTCGTGGGGAAGCCACCGTCGGGTGCAGTCTGGCTGTCTTGCAAATAGCTCAGCCGATATGCGTTCGTGATGAGGAAGTCTGCGCCGAATCCTTTTGCGAACACTGATGCCAGCTCGGTGGGCTCGATCGCCGGGGTCAGCGATGCGTACGACGGGTCCGGCGGATTGTTGTTGAACACGACGCTGGACGTGATCTTTCCTTGCGACTCCAGATCGTTGATGGAGGTGGTGCTCGGGAGCAGGGTATTGATGCTCGTCGCGTACTTCGCTTCGAAGACATCAGTGGTGTTCGTGAAAATGTCGCCATACGCGACGTCGTATGCGCTGATGAGCAGCGTGAGATTCACTGGCGCACTCACGCTCACCTGGCCGCGGAAAATTGCATCACCGAATGCGGAGAGCGCGTACGGGCCCGACATCGGCGCCGCTGCGGTTACGGTCGTACCGGCGGCTTGCATCGCGCGGTGCGTGGCCATCGCGACGTAACCGCCCTCGGAATATCCAGTGACGAACAACTTGCCGTTGTCGGTTGCCGCTGGAGCAGTCGACGTGGGAAGCGCGCTGCGCCCGGCCTTGAGCACGTCGATCATCTCTTTCGATTGCTGATCTGCGACCAGGAAGGGGTGGTACGTGAGCGACGACGTGTCGTATCCCACATAGTTTGGCGCTACGACGATGTAGCCCTGCGCGGCGAACACCACCGCGATGGCGATCGCTTCTGCATTTCCCGAGGCCAGATTCGCGAGGTTATACGCGCGGTCCGTCGAGGTTCCGTGCGCGTAAAGAACGATCGGTCGCGCGCCCTGGCAGGCTGCATCCGTGCCGCTCGGTACCATCAGTGCGCCCGATGCTGAAGCGGTTTCGCCTGCCGCACCGACGGTCTGGTACTTGAGCTGATGAACGCTCACGTTGCACTTCGGGGACACGGCGAGATCGATCAGCGCCCTGCCGATCGCTTCGTCCTGGCCAGCGAGGTCAGTGAGCTCCGCTGGCGTGTAAGTTTTGACCAGGACGGGTGGCGTTTCCAGCAGGTCTCCGCGCTGAGGCGCTGTGGGAGGCGTGGGAGTCATGCCGCCGGTATCATCATCGTTATCGTCACTGCCACAGGCACTGAGGGTGACGGCCATGACCAGGGCCGCCGCTACACTGAACATTCGACGCATCGTGAGCTCCATTGAATGCCGTGCCCCGAATCGGGACCGGCACGCAAGAAACTCTTTGCAGAGTCGAAAGTTCGGCCGTCGTGCGGGTGCGACGCTCGCCTGGCGACGATAACGCTGGCTTGAGCATACGGCGCCGCTGTAACACACTCGGTGGCCGAGCCGAGCCGAGCCGAGCCGAGCCGAGCCGAGCCGAGCCGAGCCGAGCCGAGCCAAGCCGGGCGGTTGCGGGCGGTCGGCGAGCGCGTTGTCCGTTCCGTTTGTTTCCCGGCACCTGTCACTCACCGAAAGATCCCAATGCCCTGGTTACAACCCGTCACGCTGGAGCACGCGCGTGCGACGCTCACGCCGCTCGACCTGGCTCATCACGACGAATTGGTCGAAGCCGTGAACGACGGCGAGCTCTGGAAGCTGTGGTACACCCGAATTCCGTCGCCGGAAGAGATGCGCGGCGAGATCGAGCGGCGTCTCCGGCTACAAGCCGCCGGTTCCATGTTGCCCTTCGCGATCATCGACAACGACACCGGTCGAGTGGCGGGCATGACCAGCTTCATGCACGTGGACGCGATCAACAAGCGCGTCGAAATCGGCTCCACCTGGTATCGCAAGAGTGTGCAGCGAACGAACCTGAACACGTGCTGCAAGCTCGCGCTGCTCACGCAGGCATTTGAGACGCTCGACTGTATCGCCGTCGAGTTCCGCACTCACTTCTTCAACACGGCGAGTCGCCGCGCCATCGAGCGACTCGGCGCCCAGCTCGATGGGATTCTTCGCAGCCATCAGGTGCTCGCCGACGGCTCCCTGCGCGACACGGTCGTGTACAGCATCGTCGCAGCAGAGTGGCCGTCGGTCCGCAACCACTTGCGGTGGCAGCTCGAGAAAGATCGGCCTACTGGCCCACAGCCTTCCCCGTGAACGGGCGGTTGGCGCTGTAGTTCACCGGCACCCAGGTGTAGCCCTTCGCATCCGCTTGGGTGGCGCCAGCCCCGCTCGCATTGACATGCCCGATGCCAGGGAACGGCACGTGCGCGATGCCCACCCAATATCCCTGCGCCGCGGCTTCGGCGAGCGCCTTCTGGCGCTGGGCGAGTGCGGCGGGCGAATCCGAGTCGAAGCGGATCGTGACCGAAGGCTCCGGAAACTGAATTGCCGCCACGTGCAGCAGATCGCCCCACAACAGCAGTTTCTCGCCCTGGCTCTCGACTGAATACAAGCTGTGGCCCGGCGTGTGTCCATGCGCGGCAATACTGCGGATGCCCGGCACGATCTGTGTGCCACCCGCTGCGGCCTGCAGCTTGCCCGCGTCCTGATACGGTTTCAGCATCGCTGCCGCCGCTGATTTATCGAGGTTCGCTTTGCTGAGCCAGAAATCGACATCCGCCTTGTCGACGTGGAGCACGGCGTTGGGAAACGTGCGCTTGCCGTCGGTGACGAGGCCGCCCATGTGATCGCCGTGCAGGTGGGTGATGCAGACATCGTCGATCTGATCCGGCGAATAGCCTGCGGCCTCGAGATTGGCGAGCAAGCCCCCGACCGTCGGCCCGAACAGGTTGCCGGCGCCGGTGTCGATGAGCACCAGGCGGGTGCCGGTGTTGATCAGGAACGTGTTTACCGATGTTTCGAGCGGTAATTTCAGGTGCTGTTTCGCCAGCATCGAGTCGACCTGGCCGGGCTTGGTCGCGGTGAGCAGCTTGTTCACGTCGAAAAAAAGCATTCCGTCGAGCACCGTGGTGACTTCGAAATCCCCAAGCGTCATGCGATAAAAGCCGGGCGCCTGCGTCTTCACTTGCGGGGCCGCGGCGGCCGCCGTTTGCGACGAGGTCATGAGACCGAGTGCCGTGGTCGCGGTGAGCAGACCCATTAAGCTGAAATTCATATTCGAGCTTCTCCAGAGCAGTTATGACAGCGGCCGGCAAAGGTATTCGCGCGCCTTCTGCTTGACCAGTGCAATTTGGAGAGACGGCGTACCCGCCTGATTTGCTTACCCTTGCGACGAAGGCCTGACAGCTGCTGCGAAGCGTTTGTGGACGAGCAGCACGGGGTGTAGAACGAATGGCAGTGCGGCCCCACTAATAGAAAGCACCCGGCTCGAAAGCACCGGCATTCCGCGCCACCGGCGCGTTGTGAACCGCAGAGGACATCATGCTCACGCCCGCTCGCAGAACGTTTTCGATGGCAACCCTGGGATTCAGGGTGATGTTGTGGTCGCTCGTGGCCTCCGTCGGGTCGGTGGCGATGGGCCAGGATGTGGATCCCGATGGCGAGCCCGTATCGGGTCAGGACATCGAGCAGGACGTCGACCACAACGGCGATTCCGATCGCGTTCCATATCGCGTGGCGCGCTTGAGTTTCGCGCAAGGCGGCGTTTCGTTGCAGGCCGTGGGCGAAACGCAGTGGATCGAAGCGCTCGTCAATCGGCCACTCGTGCCGGGCGACTATCTGCGCACGGATGCTGCCGGCCGCGCGGAGTTGCAGGTCGATGCTGCCACGGTGCGACTCGGCAGCGGCTCGAACTTCACGATCCTGAATCTCGACGATCGCGCGTTCCGCATGCGCGTGACGGCCGGTGTCATCAATGTCCGGGTGCGTGACCTGCTCGACAACGAGACGGTCGAGATCGAAACGCCGCAGGCCACTGCATCGATTTTGAGGCCCGGGAATTATCGGCTCGAAGTCAGCGCCAGCGGCGATGCCACGGTGGTGAAGGTGAGCAACGGCATGCTCGAGGCGCGTGGTCCCGGCGACCAGGGTTTCGTCGTGCGGCCCCAGCAGGTCGCCACGCTCACGGGCACCAGTCACCTCGCCTATCGAACGGCAATTCTCGGTGCGCCTGATTCGTTCGATGAATGGAACCTGCAGCGGGATCAGGAAGCCGATCGCGCACTGTCGACGGATTCCGCGAAGTATGTATCGACCGATACCGTGGGCTACGAACAGCTCGATGAGTACGGCAGCTGGCAGGACGATCCGGAATACGGTTACGTGTGGGCGCCCACGCGAGTCGTTGCGGGATGGTCGCCTTATCGGTACGGGCGCTACTCCTATGTTTCCGGCTGGGGCTGGAGTTGGATCGACGATGCGCCGTGGGGCTTTGCGCCTTATCACTACGGCAACTGGGTGACCATCGGCGGGCGGTGGTGCTGGGTGCCGGGTGCGCGGCATGGAAGGTTCGTCGGCGGGCGGCCGGATCGTCCGCCTTCACATGGGTGGCACATTCAGCCGACGCCGCCGCGGGGCGCCGTCGCGAGAAACATTCCTCGCAATCCCAATCGCGGCGATGGCAATGCGTTCAATCGGCGCGACGGCGATCGCGCGAGCAACACGCGCTTCCGCACGCGACCGCCGGGAAACGATAACAACTACTCACGCAATCGGCCGAACGACAATCGACCGTACGACAACGGACAGTCTGGTGTGCCCGTCACCGTTGCGCCGTCTGCAGGGATTCCGCCTTCAACGGGGCAGCCGGGTGAAGATCGGCGCATGCGCATCCCGCGCAATGAAAGGCCGCAAAGCACGTTCCAGCGGACGCAGCGGGACCGTGATCGAACGAGCTCCGGCGGGCGCGGGCCGATCGTGGTGCCGTCGCAGCCACGGCAGGAACAATCCCGCCCGCAGCCGTCGCGCCCTGAATCGTCGCGTCCACAACAGCCGCGTCATGATGTTCAGCGCCCTGAGGCCACGCGGCCAGCGCCGGCTCAGCCGCAGCAGCCTGCTGCACGCCCGGCCGATAATGGATCGCGCGCGTCGCTGGGTCGCGGTGATAACGGTGCTCGCTCGCCGCGCAACTCGCGCGAGCGCTGAGATTCGCGAGGCGCTCTCGCGCACGAATTGTCGAGGCCCTGAAACGCAGAGAGGCCCTGCTGTTGCCAGCAGGGCCTCTCTCGGTCTTCCACTAACCTTGCGGGTTCAGCTTCAGAACTTCGCCGTCACCGCGACGTAGAAACGCCGTCCGATGATGTCGTAGTTCTGCACGTCCGTGCTGCCCGCAATTCCGCGCGTGACTGGCGGATCCTTGTTGAGCACGTTGTCGATACCCGCGCGCAGGCTGAAGCCGTCATAGACCTGGAACGTGCCGTACAGGTCGAACAAGTCGTAGCTTGCCGTATCCGCGAAGCAGCGCACCGCAGTGGGCGAACAGGCCGACACGAGATAGTCCGTCGCCTTTGCGTCCGACAGATGCCGCCACCGAACGCCGCCGGCAAACTGACCGATTCCGTAGCTCAAGCTCGAGAACGCCTTCCACTTGTAGTAGCCGCCCGAGAAACCGGCGTAGTCGATGTCCGGCGCGCCGGGGGCCACGCGACGAGTGAACTCGTCCAGGTAGTTGACCACGGTTCCGACCCCGAGCTTGCCTGGGCCCACATTCCACGTGGTGTCCGCCTGCACATCGATACCGCTCGTCTTGATGCCACCTTGGTTGAGGTAGGTGCTGAACACGCCCGTCGGATAGCCCGTGCCCGCCACCGTTGAACGCCGGATGGCCTGGCAATAGACGTTCGCGGTGTCGTACGTCGGGTTGCTCGAGCCGTTCGCGTTGAAGCAGAGCTGGTAGGTGAGCTGCGCATTCACGTAGCCGATCGCGCCATCGATCTTGATGTGGTAGTAGTCGATCGAGGTGTTGATCTTGCCGGCGGCCGGCAGATCCCAGTCCGGCTGGAACACGGCACCGAAGGTGATCGTGTCCGCCTTCTCAGGCTTCAGGTCCGGATTGCCCGACGGATACGAGTTCAGGCTCGCGGAGCCGCCACCCAGGTAGGTGTTGAGGCCGTACGGATCGGTGGTCGGATCGGTGACCGGCGGCGCGCCGGTGCCCATCAGCTGTCGGCACAGCGCCTGCACCTGAGCGCGATTCGGATTCGACGCAACGTTGCCGTAAGCCGTCGGCAGGTTGGACTGACACGCGTCCGTCGCCGCGTCGAACACGAGTGTCGGCGGGCCGAACTGCTCGATGACGTTCGGCGCGCGCACGGCACGCTGATAGCCACCGCGAAGGCGCAGCGGATCGATCATCTGCCACGACAGGTCTGCCTTGTATGCACTCGCGCCGCCGGAGCGGTTGTAGTCCGAGTAGCGGTACGCCACGTTCAGGTCCAACGCCTGCACGAGCGGCACGTCCCGCACGATCGGCATCAGCATCTCGATATACGCTTCCTTCACGTTGTTCGAGCCGGAGACCGGCAGGATGCCGAACTGGCCGATGATGTCCGACGAGAAGTTCGCGTCCGGACGGAAGGCGCGATCCGGCGCATATTTGAAGCTGTTGTCGCGATAGTCCACACCGAACGCAAAGCGCGCATCGCCCGCGGGCAGCGGGAACGCCTTGCCTTGCAGAGTGGCTTCGATAACGTTCTGTTCGAGCGTCGTCGTGTTGGTCTGATAAGGATTCAGGTAGTCGATACAGTCAGCCGAGACGACCGGCAGGGCGGGGTTGCCGAACTGACCCGAGCCCGGACCTTCGCCATTGACTTCGCCGAACGGGTAGATGCCGCTCGTGCACGTGCCGTACTGGCCCGTGTAGTTGGCGCCGTAGTTCGGAGCGCGCATCAGCTCGTTGTAACGCGCGAACGAAGCGAAGCCCGAGACGCCTTTATCGACGAGCTGGGTTCGGCCGTACGAGCCATACACTTCCCACGTCAGGTCCGTGTCCGGAATGTCGCCGCGGACGCCCGCGAGACCCTGATACACGTCGTTGCCGTGGTCGACAGTGCCCATGCCCATGAACGAGAGCAGGTTGCCCAGCACCCAGTCAGCGGCCGGGGCTGCGCGGCTATCGAGCAAAGCGCCAAATGCCGTCGGTACCGGATGGGCGCCGTCGCGCGGAATGTTCACCTGCCAGAAGTTGTCCGCAACCGGCGGACCGCCGATCGTCGTGCTGTCGTAGTGCGTGTACAGCGCCTGACCGAACACGCTCACATGCTCGGCAAGCTTGTAGTCGCCTTTGGCAAACGCAGACCAACGGGTGAGCGGCAGCGATGCGAGCGTGTCGGCCGTGAAGTTTTCCTTCACCGCCTGACGGCCCGGCGTTGTATAGCTGTCGATCACGAATCGCGGATAGAGCGGGCTCGTGTAGTTATAGATCTGCGTGCCGTTCACGTTGAACAACGACGTGCCATCGTTGTTGAAGCCGAGCGTCGTACCCGCCGTGACTGAGCTGGGTGGAGCGCCGAAGCTTCCGAAATAGCCATCGACGGCTGCCTGCGACGGTGCATTGGCGACGGGCTTGTAGTAGCCGTTCGCGAGAAAGCTCGACGACGAGGCCAGCGCACCCTGGCGGAAACCGTCTTTCAGGAAGTCCACATCGCGGTTATAGACTTCGCCGCGATCCGAGTAGCTCAGCGCGAGGACGCCGTTGCCGCGATCGTCGGCGAAGTTGCCGCCCATCACGGCGCTCAGGTCGACCACCTGATTGTCGCTGCGCGAGGACTGACCGTAGTACGCGTCGAACTGCGCACCCTGGAAGTTGCGCTTGAGCTTGAAGTTGACCACGCCGGACACGGCGTCGGCGCCGTACACCGCTGATGCACCGCCCGTGATGATCTCGACGTTCTCGACCAGCGCCGACGGAATCGTATTGATGTCGATGGCGAGGGACGAGGTCGAAGGCTGCAGCCGCCGGCCTTCCAGCAACACCAGATTGCGATTGTCGCCGAGGTTTCGCAGGTTCAGCGTCGCGGCGCCGCTGTTGAAATAGCCCGTTGAATACTGGCTGTTTACTGCGCCCGCAAACTGCGGCAGTTGCAGCAGCTTCGACTCGAGCGCGAAGCTGCCGGTGTTGGCCAGCACTTCCTGCGATACAGTGGTGATGGGTGTGTTGGATTCGTAGTCCGGTCGCACGATGCGCGAGCCGGTGATGACGACCTCTTGTGCGAGCTCGTCCCCTTCGGCTGCGAGCGCACTCTGGGTCAGAACCAGGCCACCCGAGGCGAGCAGCACTGAAATCGTGCGCATGTCACAAAGCTTCATCGACAGTTCCCCCTGTGCAAAAAGAGTTGCTTTGTAAACCAAAACGCATAGGAAGGTAGCAATGATTTAATTGTGTGAGCGCACGATGGTGCAGCTCGCGCTATCTGAACGACAGCGACGCCCGCATGTTACACGGCTGAAGGGAGAAAATTACAACGTCGACGGGCGCGTTGCGTCCGCACTACGCCGATCGGTGTCGCGCGAGTCCGCACTGCGGGCTTCGGCAAGCAGCTCGCGCGCTTCGGTGATGTCAGGGCTGCGTTCCCAGAGCAGCGTTTGCCGCAGTTGCAGCGCTTCGTTCAGCGGTGCACGGGCGTCGCGGAATCGTCCGTCCTTGAGTAACGCCTCGCCCTGCAGCACGAGCGCCTGACCCAGCGCGAGCTGGCCGGCCTTGCCCTGTTTTCGAAACAGCGCGATCAGCTCGGCCAGCGCCGCGGTGCCCGCCGTACGTTGGCCATCGCGAATCGCGATACGGACTTGCGAGAGACGCGTCCGGAGCACGCCGAGGTTTTGTTCGCCGAGCTGTTTGCGGCCGAGCGCGAGGTTCTCGTCCAGCATCGTCACCGCCGCGCGCGTCTCGCCGGCCGCATCGAGCGCATCGGCCAGGAACATGCGGTTCTGGATCGCGACCGGACTGGCAGGGCCGGCGAACTCGGTCGACATCTTCACCGCGGTCAGCAGCACGGCGATGGCTTCGTCGTGTTGCCCGCGCTGGCTTCGAATGATGCCGTAGTACCCCATCGCGGCGGACACGGCGGCAGAGTCCCCGGCGAGCGCTCGCTGCTTCGTGTAGGAGGCGCGAAGCAGTTGCTCGGCTTCGTCGACCTGACCGTATCGGTAAGAGAGCATGCCCATGTTTCCGCGCATGATCTGCGCGTCGAGGTCGTCCGCTCTCTGCAGGGCATCCTGAATCGCGAGCGCCTTGCGATACGCGATGAGTGCCGCGTTGAAATGATTCGCGTGCATGTGCGCGACCGCGAGCGAGTTGTAGAGCGCCGCGGTCTCCGGATGATTCATGCCGGAGATCGCAATGCGCTCTTCGAGCGCGGAGCTGTACGTCGCGAGGGCGCCATCCAGATCGCCCTGCGCCCGCTGCAGCCGGCCCTTGATCACCAGCCCCTCGAGCCGCTGCGTGGCGAACCGTCGCGGGTCCTGCGACCAGAACTTCAGTGCGCGCGGCAGAAGCTCCGCGGCCTTCGCATTGTTTCCTCGTTGCAGCTCCGCGTTGGCCAGCTGCTGGCGCGCGAACGCGACGGACTCCGGGTCTGCGCCCTGGTCCGCGTGGGCGAGGAAGCCCTCGAGCAACGGCACCTGGCCTTCGAAATCTTCGAGCGCTCCATAGAGATCGCTCAGCGTCTCGACGACCTTGCCGGCGAGATAGGGATCGTCCCGATATTCGCTCAGCACGCGTTGCGCGCTTCGGTCCAACATCTGCTTCGCGGTGGTGGGCTCCGGGCCGTGCTCCGCTGCCGATGCCCGAAACATTCGCGTGACGTAGTAACGAACGGCTTCTTCGCGAGCCGCTGCGCGCGTCGCGATGTCACGCTCGAGCGCAACACGATGAACCTGCCACGATACGACGGCGAGCGCACTCGCCAAGGCGACGACGATTGTGCCGGCTGCCGCCACACTCCAACGATGCCGACGCAGAAAGCGGCTGAGCACGTAGAGGCGCGCGCCTTCACGCGCTGAGATCGGCTGCGAGCTCAGGTACCGCTGAACATCTTTTTCGAGGGCGCCCACCCCTTCATAGCGGTGCTCTGCCTCTTTGCGGAGACACTTGCAGACGATGGCGTCGAGGTCGCCTTCGAGCGTTCGTGAAGGCACGTAGGAGTTAGGTGCGATCCTCGCTGCGCGGCTCGGCGGAGGTGGCTGCTCGTGAAGCACAGTGCGCACGGCGTGGGCGACTGGCACGTCTGTATTTTTAAACGGCTTGCGGCAGGTGAGCAGCTCGAACAGCAACACGCCTAACGCATACACGTCTGTTGCAGTGGTGATCGGCTGTCCCGTGAGCTGTTCAGGCGCGGCGTAGTCTGGCGTGAGGGGCGCGAGCGTCTTGTCTCCCGCTGGCCCAGCCACTGCATCGAGCAACTTCGCGACGCCGAAGTCGAGCAGCTTCACGCGACCCGACTCGTCCACGAGGATATTGCGCGGCTTCAGGTCTCTGTGGACGACGAGGCAGCGGTGTGCGTAAGAGACCACTTCGCACACCTGTATGAACAACCGCAGGCGGGCGCGCAGATCGAGCCGGCGTGCGTCGCAGAACTCCGTGAGGCTCATGCCCTCGACGTATTCCATGACCATGTAAGGCCGGCCGTCCGCATGCATGCCGCCATCGAGCAGGCGCGCGATGCCGGGGTGCTCGAGTCGCGCGAGGATGTCGCGCTCGGCCTTAAATCGAGTCGCCTCCGCGACGGCGCCCCGCTGCAGGACCTTGATGGCCGCACGTTGCCGGAACGCGCCATCTGCACGGACTGCGAAATACACTTCGCCGGCCCCGCCGCGTCCGATCAGGTGCTGGAGGCTCCACGGTCCGAACCGCGTGCCTTCCGGCAATTCGCCCCTGACATGCTCTTCTTGCGCGGCCATCCACCGTGACTATATCGGGACAGGGATCGCGGAGCACATGGCCGTAAGTCGGTACTCGCCTGTTTCATGATCGAGTACAGGAAAATTCGCGCTGGCTCGTCTACAGGGGAGACAAACCTGCACACGTATCTGCCCGGGCCGGCTCCCCCCCTTGAATCAAGAGCCTGCCCAGTCACGTGTGCACCCGAAACGTTCGGTAAGAACGTTCGGAAAGAACAGGTCTCCTGCGGTGTTGCCTGCGGCTTCTCAGGGAGTCGCAGGTTTTTTTATGTCCCGGAGACAACGGTGACAATCAAGAAGCCCTCAATCGCCGGGCGGCTGGGAGCCCTTCTACGAAGCGCCTCCGAGCCGCCCGGCGATTGAGGGCTTCTTCAATCGGGCAGTTTTTCAGGGCTCACGGCGAATACCGCACCAACATCCTCGCCACCCGCGCTCGCTCCGTCGACCAGCTGGCGAATCCCTCGCACACCTGCTTGGTCTGCGCCCCGTCCGGAATCTCGAAGGGCTTCTCCGAAAACCGCGCCTGGTCTGTCTCAGCCCCAGGGACCACGCGTGACGTCGACCATGGCGTATCGGTTTCGGCCGCGCGCACGAACAACTCCAGCTCGGTCACCGTGGCATTCATCGGCACGGTCGCGCACAGCGTAATCGGACTTGCGTCGGCTTCGGTACACGTGGAGGCGGGTGGGTTCGTCGTAGGCGCCGGAGAAGGCACCTGAACCGCAGATTCTCCCCCAGGATGAGGCGATGAGAGCGCGGGCGTATTCAGCACGAGCGGCGGCTTGCACGGTGCCACCGTCGCGAGCACGACGACGCCTTCGAGCCCCAATCGACGCATCACGCCGGCTTCGATGTCTGCGCGCGCGCCATTGCGCGTCTCGGCCAACTGGCTTTCGGAACGCGTGAGCGTGGTGACGCGAGCCTGCAGCTCCTGCAGAAGCTCGTTCTGCATGGAGCGTTCGTGCTCCATCAACCATTGTGACAGGGCGAAGCCGCCGACGGCCGCGCCACCGAGCATCAGGAAAACGAACAGCAGCGGCATGCGGCTCTTGCGGCGGCCCGAAGTCGGAAACGCGCGCGACGCCACGTCCTTGCCGAACGTGGCCCTGAGCTGCAAAAACGACGTAAAAACCGTCGCGCACGCCGCGATGATCGCGGCAAGCACTCCATCCGACATCACGTGCGACCCTCCGCAGCCAACGCTAACATGGCACTGCGGCGGCCACGCCTCGCGGGCGTCAGGGTGCTTGCGGAATTGCGAGCGCCGTCACACGCCTTCAGCCCAGTGTCGCGAACGTTCGACGGCCGCAGACCAACGCCGCAACCGATCTGTCGCTTCATCGCGACTCATGTGCGGCTCGAAGCGGCGCTCGACTTGCCAGTTCTGCGACAGCTCATCGAGCGACGACCAGAAGCCGATGCCGAGTCCGGCAAGATAGGCGGCACCGAGTGCGGTGGTCTCTGTGATGCGCGGTCTCACCACAGGCACGCCGAGCAGGTCGGCCTGAAATTGCATCAACAAGTTGTTCGCCGTCGCACCGCCATCCACGCGCAGCTCGATGAGCGGACGCGCCGCATCTTTCTGCATGGCGCCGAGCAGCTCCGCACTTTGAAACGCGATGGCATCGAGCGCGGCGCGCGCGATGTGAGCGCGCGTCGTGCCGCGGGAAAGTCCGACCATCGTGCCGCGCGCGTGCGGATCCCAATGTGGACTGCCGAGGCCGGTGAACGCCGGCACGAGATACACGCCGCCACTGTCTGGCACGCTCGCGGCGAGCGCTTCGATCTCGCTCGATTCCCGGATGAAGCCGAGCCCATCGCGCAGCCATTGCACGACGGCGCCCGCGACGAACACGCTGCCTTCGAGCGCGTAGTGCGTGGTCTTCCGTCGCCACGCGACAGTGGTGAGCAATCGGTGACGCGAGGCGAGGGGGCTTTCGCCGGTGGTCATCAATAGGAAACAGCCTGTCCCGTAGGTGTTCTTGGCCATGCCGGGCTCGAAGCACGACTGGCCGAAGAGCGCAGCCTGCTGGTCACCTGCGATGCCGGTAATGGGGATCGAGTGTCCGTCGAGTTTTGCGACGACGTTGTGTTCGCGCGAGAGCTGCGACGGAACGATTGTCGGCAGGCAGGCGCGCGGGATGCCGAGCGTGGCCAGCAGCACCGGGTCCCAATCGCCGCTCTTCAGGTTGAACAGGAGCGTGCGGCTCGCATTCGTCGCATCGGTGATGTGGTGTGCGCCGCCGGTGAGTTGCCAGATGAGCCAGCTGTCGACCGTCCCGAAAGCGAGCTCGCCGCGTTCCGCGCGAGCGCGCGCACCGGGCGTGGCATCGAGCAGCCAGGCGAGCTTGGTGCCGGCGAAATAAGGGTCCAGCACGAGGCCGGACCGTTTCGTGATCTCGGGCTCGTGGCCGGCGGCTTTGAGCCGTTCGCACAGATCGGCCGTGCGACGGTCCTGCCACACGATGGCGTTGCCGAGCGGCTCGCCGGTGCGCTTGTCCCACAGCAGAGTCGTCTCGCGCTGGTTGGCGATGCCGATGGCGGCGATGTCGTTGAACGTGGCATTAGCGCTGGCGAGCGCTGCGGTGAGGGTTTCGAGCTGGCTGGTCCAGATGTCGCGGGGGTCGTGCTCGACCCAGCCGGGTTTTGGGAAGTGCTGGGGGAATTCGCGCTGCGCGGTGGCGATGGGGTTGCCAGCGTGGTTGAAGAGGAGGGTTCTGGAGCTGGTGGTTCCCTGGTCGAGGGCTAGGATGTATTGGGTCATTCAAGAAGCCCTCAGTCGCCGGGCGGCTCAAGAAAAAACGCCGAGACCCGCAGTCGCCGGGCGGCTCGGCGGAGTTTCGCAGAAACGGTTCTAGTGTGGTGTCCTGCGAATGGGCGGTACAACTTGGTTCTCTCTTGCGCTGCTTGGGAACGGCGGTGGGGCCCACGGCGCTGAGTTAATCGAAGCGAGCGTCATCGCGGCGAAGTCGAGCCGGGAGGCAGGCAGGACGCTCACCCGGCGTGCGCTGCTCGAGCGCGCATCGAAGAAATCCCGCGGCGGGATTTCTTCGGCGTTCCCCGCGATCGCCGGGGGCCATGGCGATCTTCTTCCATCGCAAGACATTAGATCACCACTCGCATGGCCCTGATCCGGCGAACGCGGGCGCTCGAGAAGCGCACGACGGGTGAGCGTCCTGCCTGCCTCCCGGCTCGACTTCGCTGATGGGTTGGCGCGATGTTGGGCAGAGACGCGTCACCCCATAGGCGCAGCCACGCCGGCGGGTGTTTGCCACTCTTCCGCTGCGCGTCTCGGGCGCCCGCGCGACGGCGGATCAGGGCCATGCGAGCGTTGCAACCAAATCTTGGGAAGGCGTCCGTGACGCATGGCCCCCGACGCGCGCGGGGAACGCCGAAGAAATCCCGCTGCGGGATTTCTTCGATGCGCGCTCGAGTCGTGCAGCGGAAGAGTGGCAAACACCCGCCGGCGTGGCTGCGCCCCCGATAGCGCCAAATCGCTCCTCCCTCCCATCCCGAGACGACACGTTGTGCCGCTTACTCTACGGGACATCACCGCAGCCGCTGGGCGATTGAGGGCTTCCGCGTCTCCCTCTGAATCCACTCCGTCAGCACCTCAACGGCATCCGGTGGCAGGTGCAATGCGAGTTTGCTCCTCCTCCACAAAATATCCTCCGCCGTCACGGCCCATTCCTCACGCTGAAGATAGCGGATCTCGGCTTCATGAAGGTTTGGCAGCACCTCTGCCCCCAGGTCATCGACCGAGCGCGCGTTGCCAACAACATGCGACACGCGCGTTCCGTATGCTCGCGAGTACCGCTTGCGAAGGTGTGCGGGCAGCCAGGGATAATGCCGCTCCACATACCGCAAAAATCTCGCGAAGCTGCCGCCGACGAGGTCGCCGCCCGGAAGCAGTGCGGTCTTCGTCCAAGCCGGCACACGCTGACCCAACGCCCGTGTGAGCTCATCAACTGCCGTTTCGGAAAGCTTTCGGTACGTAGTGATCTTCCCACCGAACACCGAGAGCAACGGCGCCTCGGTCTTTTCGAGCTCGAGCTTGTAGTCCCGCGTCACACTCGACGGATCACCCGCCTTGTCATCCAGCAACGGCCGCACACCGCTGTAACGCCAAACCACATCCGTCGGCGCAATCTTCTGAGTGAAATATCGATTGACCGTATCGCAGAGGTAGCGCACTTCCGCGTCGTCGATGTGTACGACGGAAGGATCGCCCTCGTGCTCGACGTCTGTCGTGCCGATGAGCGTGAAATCTTCTTCGTAGGGAATCGCAAACACGATCCGCCGATCGACGTTCTGAAAGATGTACGCAAACCGATGCGCAAAGATCCGCGGCACCACGATGTGGCTGCCCTTCACGAGCCGCACGCTGCGCTCGGTTTCCGCCGGCGTCGACTGATACAGGAAGCGCGTCACCCACGGCCCTGTCGCATTCACGACCGCGCGGGCCGTCACTACACGCGAGTGCGCGCCATCGAGCGTTGCGAGCCACGCACGGCCTTGCGGCCCGTCAGTCAGTTCAATCTTCGAGCACAACGTACGCGTGAGAATCGTGGCGCCCCGGTCCGCTGCGTCTCGTGCGTTGAGCACGACGAGCCGCGCATCGTCGGTCCAGCCGTCCGAGTAGATGAAGCCTCGCGTGTATCGCGGTTCGAGCGGTGTGCCTGCGGGATGCTTGCGCAGTTTCAGCGATGCGGATGCAGCGAGATGATCGCGCTTGGCCAGGTTGTCATACAGGAACAACCCTGCGCGGATCATCCACAGCGGACGCAGATGCGCGTCATGAGGCATCACGAACCGCAGCGGCCACATGATGTGAGGCGCCGACGCGAGCAGCACCTCTCGCTCCTGCAACGCCTTGCGCACGAGCGCGAAATGAAAACCTTCGAGGTAACGCAGTCCGCCGTGAATCAGCTTCGTGCTGGACGACGAGGTGTGAGACGCGAGATCGTGCTGCTCGCAAAGCAGTACTTTGAGCCCGCGTCCGGCAGCGTCGCGTGCGATGCCGGTGCCGTTGATACCGCCGCCAACCACGAGCACATCGAAGTGCTCCTGCGTGTGAGCCGAGGTTTCGGTCACACGCTCCCCGGCACGCGCCGCCCGTAATAATCCGGGTAATCGTCGGTCAATCCCTTGAAGCGGCGATGGATCCAGAGATATTGCTCGGGCACGAGCCGCACGTGCTGCTCGATGTAGTGATTGAAGCGTTCGGCGTCCGCGACCGGCGAGCCGCTCGGAAAATTATCCAGCGCTGGATGAATCACGGCCTTGTAGCCGCGCGTGCCCGGCAGACGCTCAACGAAATAAGGCAGCACCGCTGCGCCCGTCATGCCGGCAAGCCGCGAAGTCGCGGTGTTCGTGGCTGCAGGAATGTTGAAGAGCCGCACCATCTCGGCGCCTTTCTTGCGATAGCTCTGGTCCGGCGCGTACCACACGATTTCGTTGCCGCGCAGGGCGGTGATGAGCGTGCGGATGTCGTCACGCCGAATCGCGCGACGGGTGAGCCGGCTGCGATTGCGCGCCAGGAACCACGCGAGCAGCTCGTTCTTCGTGGGCCGGTACATGATGTTGATCGGCGTGCGCGTGGCGAGCACGCGGCAGCCGATCTCGAGCGTGGTGAAATGCGCGGCCAGCAGGATGACGCCCTTGCCCTTGGCGAGCGCGGCGTCGAGATGCTCGTGGCCCTGGATCGTCGAGATGGACTTGATGCGCTCGTTCGACGCCCACCACGACATTGCGGTTTCGAACAGCCCAATGCCGAGACTCTGGAAATGACGCGCGATCAGGTATTCGCGCTCGTCGGGTGTGAGATCCGGCAGGCACAGCTCGAGATTGCGGCGCGCGGTCCGCGCGAATTTTCCAACGAGCACGCGTAGCGTGTTGCCGAGGATTTTGCCGAGCGTGACGAGCCACGCATAGGGAAGCGCGGAAAGCACGCGCAACAGCGTGAGTGCAATCAGCGTGGGCCAGTATTTGGGTGACAGCAGCCGCAGAGGCATGCCGACCATCTTGCCACGCGGCATCAATGCGTCCAACGTTCGCATCATGGATCCTACGGATGAATTGCACCCCGGCCGACTGGTGCGCATCGGCCCTGCAGTGCAGAGGCTCGTCGCGCCGAATGCCTCGTTGATGACGGGACCCGGCACGAACAGTTACGTGATCGGCGAAGTCGCCGTGCTCGATCCCGGGCCCGACGACCCGTCGCACCTTACGCGTTTACGCGCGGCCGCACCGCGAATCCGACATATTTTCGTGACCCACACCCATCGCGATCATTCGTGTGGCGCACGGATTCTTGCGCAGCAAACCGGCGCGATCATCGTGGGATTGCCGCCGCCGACAGACGGGTTGCAGGATATGTCCTGTGTGCCCGACATCGAAGCGAGGCACGACACCGTGTTCGATCTCGTCGATACGCAAGCCGCGGACCGCGGACACGCTGCAAGTCGCGCGGACGCCGCGGGCGCAAGCCGTGCTATACAGGCTTCCGATCTGCTTCGGTTGCGCGTAGTCCACACACCTGGCCATGCTTCGAATCACGTTTGTTTCCTGCTCACGGCCCCGAATGAGCCGGGTCTGCTGTTCTCCGGTGATCACGTCCTGGAAGGTGTCACGCCTGTGATCCTTCCGCCGGATGGCGACATGACGCAGTACCTCGACTCGCTCGCGCGACTGAAAGGCTACGGTTTGCGGGCGATCGCGCCAGGGCACGGACGCGTCATCGGCGATCCGCTCGCGGCCATCGACGGCGTGATCGCGCATCGCGGCCGGCGCGAAGCAAAGGTCCTGGCTGTGCTGAAGGCGGCCCGGCGGGGTCCGCTGGATGAGTTGCTGCCGCGGGTTTACGACGACGTGCGGGCCGAGCTGTTGCCGATCGCGCGCAAATCGCTCGAGGCGCATCTCATCAAGCTCCACCGCGAGGGGCGCGCGGGACTCGAAGGCGACACGTGGCTGGCGGTCGAGGAGTGAGGGCCGGCAGCTCGCGCTACGTCGAAGTCCGGCTGAAGCGCATCGATCTCGAACGCGGCGGACGTTCGGTTCTGCGAGACGTGGCCTGGACCGTGAAGCCTGGCGAACGATGGGTGCTTGCCGGCGGCAACGGTGCGGGGAAAACGCAGCTGCTGAAGCTGCTGTCCGGCGCGGTGTGGCCCACTCCGACAGGCAAGGAATCGCGGCGCTATGTGTGGGCCGGGGAAGTGTTTCCCACTCCGGCGGACGTGCAAGACGAGATCGCCTACGTCGGCCCCGAACGTCAGGATAAATACGAGCGCTACGGCTGGAATCACTCGGTGACCGAGGTGATTGGCACTGGTTTGTATCGCACGGACATTCCGCTGAATCCGCTCACCGCAGCAGATGGTGCGCGCGTCGGGTCGCTCATCAAGCGAATCGGTATTGCGGATCTGGCGGATCGTGAGTTCCTCACGCTGTCCTTTGGACAGAGACGTCTCGTATTACTGGCTCGTGCGCTGGCGAGCCGGCCGGGCTTGTTGCTGCTCGATGAATTGCTCGCGGGGCTCGATGAGACCCACGCCGGGCGTGTGCTGAAGTGGCTCGAATCCACCGGGCGCTCGGAGTTGCCCTGGGTGCTCGCCACTCATCGTTCGGAAGATGTTCCTCGTTGCGCCACGCACGCACTGATTCTGGATCGGGGGCGGGTCGTGTACCGCGGTGTCCTGAACCGCGCGCCACTGGCGAAGTGGCTGGATCACGGTGACGTGACCGCCGCGCCAGTCGCCTCGCGCGCCGCCGCGCGGATGGCCGCCGTGGCGCAAGCCCCGCGCGCCGCCGCGCCGGCAGCCCTCGCTGCATCCTCGAAGAAGTCGCCTCCCATGGGCGCGCGCCAAGCGCCATTGTCAGCAGGCCGACACTCCGCCCGCTCGCCACGTTCCAGAGTGTCCACGGCCCCTCTGATCAAGCTGAAGAACGCCTCCGTCTACCTCGACGATTTCCACGCCCTCGACGCCGTCACCTTCGAAGTCCACCGCCACGACTGCTGGGTCATCCACGGCCCCAACGGCTCCGGCAAATCCACACTCCTGCGCACGCTTTACGGCGATTTCGGCGTCGCCAGCCACGGCTCCATCGAACGCGCCGGCATCGCGCCAGGCGTCCCGTTGCAGGAATTCAAACTGCGCGCCGGCTTCGTCGCAGCCCACCTGCAGACGCGCCATCCGCACACCATGACGGTCGACGAAATCGTGCAATCCGGCCGTCACGCGAGCATCGGTCTCAACGATCCGCCGACGGAGGCGGATCGAAAAGCCGCAACGGAAGCTCTCAGATTTTTCGGCCTCGACGGTTTCGGTCCCCGCACGCGGGACGAGTTGTCGTACGGGCAGATGCGCCGCGTGCTGTTCGCGCGCGCGTGGGTGACGCATCCGAAGCTGTTATTACTGGATGAGCCGCTCGCCGGCATCGACGCGCCGACGCGCAGCGTGCTGCTCGACCGCATCGGCCAGCTCGTTGCGCACGGCACTGCCGTCGTCATGACGACGCATCACCGGGACGAATGGCCGCCCTACGCGACGCACGAGCTGCAACTCGAAGCCGGCCGTATGAAGTACGCTGGGCCCATGCGCAGGCCTGCAAACTCGAAATGAATCGCGGCACGCGGTTCATCACCCTGACGGTGGTGCTGCTCGTGGCAGCGCTGTGCGTTGGTGTCTTTTCGAAGGACGCGCTGTACTGGAAACGTCGCGCGCTCGGTGCGGTGTTCTCGCCGGCCAACCTGCCGGAAAGCTATTTCGAGCCCGCGCAGTTGCTCGAAGGGTCGGACGGTCCGGCGACACCGCGTGTCGATCCCGAAGAAGAGAAGCTCGACCCCGCGGCGCTGTCGGCGGCGGCCGCCTACGCGGCGAAGCTCGATACGACCGCGCTCATCGTCGGCCGTCACGGCCACATCGTGTTCGAGCAGTACTGGGACGGCGCGGATTTCGACACCGTCATCGACAGCGGCCCGATGAGTGCCACGCTCACGGCGATGGCCGTGGGGCTTGCGATGGCGGATCGCAAAATCGGCTCGCCCGCGGAGCCCGTGTCGAATTACATCGAATCGTTTCGCAACGGCAATCGCGCGACCGTGACGCTCGAACACCTCTTGCAGATGACGAGTGGCCTCGGCACGAACCAGGGCGGCGCGGACCCGTGGACGGCTTCGACGCGCGAGCAGCTCGTGCACGACATCCGCGATCACTGTCTCGCGAATGAGCCGTTTGCCGCGCCCGGGCGGGTGTGGCATCCGCAGGCGTGCGATCCGCAGCTGCTCGCGCATATTCTCGAACGCGCGACGGGCGAGCCGTACGCGCAATACGTTTCAACGCATCTGTGGAAGCCGCTAGGCGCCGGCGATGCGGGTTTCATGCTGGATCATGAAGGGGGCACCGCGCATGCGGGCTGCTGCCTGCGTGCGCATCTCGGCGACTGGATGCGTGTCGGCCAGTTGCTCATCAACGATGGCAAGTTCGAAGGCGAACAATTGCTCCCGCCGGGCTGGGTGCGCACGATGCTCACGGCGTCGAAGGCGAATCCGCGCTTCGGCTATCAGCTGTGGCGCGCGGAGCCGTTCGAGCCCGGTGCCGGCGCCTCGGAACCGTATGTGATGGAGGACACCATCATCCTTCGGGGCAACGGCAAGACGCGGCTGTGGCTCGTGCCTTCGATGGGTCTCATCATCCTGCGCGTCGGTCAGAACGCGACGATCGATCCCGACTGGGACGACGCCTACCTCCCCAACCTCATCGTCCGCGGAGCGCGTGATTACGTGCCCAAAGCGGCGCGGCCCGATTCGAAGGACCTGCGCAACCTGGTGCCGAATCACTGATGCTGTCCCTGTTCATCGTCTGCGTCATCGACATTCTCGGTTTCGGCATCCTCATTCCGCTCGTGCCTTACATGGCGCATCGGTTCGGTGCCTCGCCGGAGCTCATCACGCCGATTCTCGGCGCGTATTCGTTGTGCCAGCTCGGCGCCGCGCCATTCTGGGGGCGCTTGAGTGACCGATACGGTCGCAGGCCCATTCTCATGTCGAGCCTGGCGGGTGCGTGCATTTCGTATGTCATGCTCGGTTTTGCGGACAGCCTGTGGTGGTTGCTCGCCTCGCGTGTGCTCGCAGGTTTCATGGCGGGCAATCTCTCCGCCGCGTTCGCGTATGCGTCGGACATCAGCACGTCTGAGAATCGCGCCAAGGCGCTCGGCACCGTCGGCGCCGCCATCGGCGTGGGTTTCATGTTCGGGCCGGCGATCGGCGGCATTCTCGCGGGCAACGATGAGCGCACTGCCAACTTCGCGCTACCCGCGGCGGTGTCTGCATGCCTCAGCGTGCTTGCGATCGCGCTAGTGTTCTTCATGCTGCCGGAGAGCCACACGGCAGAACATCGCACGAAGCACACAGACGAGCCGCGCAAAAATCCGCTGCGCCTGCTGAGCGAGCGGCCGACGCTGCGGCTGCTCACTTCGGCCGGGTTTCTGGTGACCTGCTCGCAGAGCATTCTCGAATCCATCTTCGCCATCTGGGCGTTCAATCGCTTCGGCTTCGGGCCGCGCACCGTGGGCGTGGTGTTGTTCTCGCTCGCGCTCATTCCGGTGGCGATGCAGGGCGGGCTCGTGCGCGTGCTCGCGCCGCGGTTCGGTGAGGCGCGGCTCGCGGTCTGCGCGATCCTGGCTTACGTCACCGGTTTTGTGATCGTCGGGTATTCGAGCCATCTGCCGCTCGCGCTGATCGGGCTCGCGTTCTGCGGCGTGGGCTCCGGGCTCTTCAATCCCACCGCGTCGGCACTTGCGTCGAGACAGGCCACGTCTCGGGATCGCGGCGCGGTGATGGGCACGTATCAGTCAGGCTCGAGCCTGGCGCGGGCGCTGATTCCCTTCGTGTCCGGCGCGCTGTACGCGGGGGTCGGGCCGAGCGCGCCTTTCCTGGCCGGCGCCTGTCTGACGCTGCCAGCTGCATGGCTCATCTGGAATTCGCAGCGTGCCGCGCGCACGATTGCGTCCTGATGAAAGAGCGCTCGACGCTTCAACCCTTCGCCCCCGGAGATATTTTCGTCGGCTCGACCGTGCTCGAGGGGGCGGATGACGATCACACCGGCCGCGGGCGCATCCTGCAATACGACGCCCAGCTCCGAAAAAAAGGCGTGCTGTGGCTCACGCAGACCACGCATCTCGTCGGCGGTCTGCGCTTCGACCAGCAGGGACAGCTGTGGGCCTTCGACTCGCAGGCGTTCGTGGTGCTCAACATCGGCCGCGATGGAGTGGTGCGCCAGCGAGACTTCGGCACACGCCCGTTCTCCAATGTGACGTTCTGCGCCGACGGCTCGCTCTATCTCGCGGAGCACGTTGCGGGCAACGGCATCAAGGTGGAAATCCAGGCTCGCATGGGCACGCGCCTTCAGAAAATGCCGGGCACGAATCGGCTCGGCGATGGGCACGTGTGGCACTTCAGTCCGGATGGCAAGCTGCTGCGGGAGTTGGCCACGCAAGTGCATGGAGGCATCGGTGGGTTCATGGGCGTGACGATGTCCGCCTTGTCCCCCGACGAAACAACGCTCGTCTACTGCTCCGAAACCGGCACCCGACTGATGCGCTATGACCTGGAAAGCGCGCGCCAGCTACCCGACCTGCAGACGCTGCCGTCCGACGAACGCGAAATGTTCTTCGCGATGGACTACGGCCCGCAGGGGCAGCTATATGTTTCGCGAGGCAATCGCATAGACCTCGTCTCCCCACGCGGCCGAACGATGTGCTGCTACCCGCTCGAAGGACACGGCTGGGCGACGCTCGCCGCATGCGCAGACGGAAAACACCTCTTCCTCGGCAATTTCTTCAGCGGCCAGATCGTGAAGATGGAGCTGGGCAGCGGAGAACCCGTCGCAGTCGCAGACACCGGCGTAAAAAAATCACTCGCCGGAATCGCGGAGTTCACCGGCACTCGCAACACGAAGAGCAACCCAAAGCCCACCCGCGCAGCCCGAAAAAAGCAGCGTCCCGCACCCCGCACCAACCCAACTCGTCAGCGCCCCCAACGACCCCGCCCACGCTAAACGAACAAATCTCCAACTCCCACCCCAACGAAGTGCCGCGTGAACGCGCCGTAAGCCGACCAGCAGAGGCTGACGTGAAAGAGACGTTCCGGGTGGGGGTTTCAAAATGCCGGGAGCATTTTGAAAGCGACCATGGACGGCTCGGAGCGTCCCCCACCCGGAACGTCTCTTTCACGTCAGCCTCTGCCCGCGACTCGCCCAACGCCCAACGCCCAACGCCGCACGTCCACCCCTCCTAAGGCTCCCCCACGTTAAGCAACGCCACCATCCGCGCCCTCAACCCCTCATCCGTCTCATCCCTCACAGCCGCACTCAACGCCGCCCGTACAGACCCGTCGCGCAAATAACTCCCACCCCACCGCACCAACGTCTCCACCGCAGCCCGTCTCACACGCGGGCTGAAATCCAGCAGCGCCCCATCCACAATCGCAGTGCCGACTCCCGGCAACCTCCCGACAGACTGAAGCACCACTTCCAACGCTTCATCAGAAGTCTTCCCCCGCCCCACAGATCCCTGCGAAAACCGCACTCCAAACGTTTTCTCCGCCGCATAAACCAGCAATCGCACCTGCCGCGAATCCGCAGCTGCGAAAGCGAGCCGCCAGCGTTCCGGCACAGCGCCGTTCTTTTCCAACCGCCGCAGATGAATATCGAACGTATCGATATCAAGCCCCCGCGCAACCAGCTCCGCCTGCGTGAGGTTGGCGCGATCGTCGCCCAGGGTGCTGATCACCCGCTTGTGCCAGCTCTTGTCGTTGATGATCGGCGCCACGAGCGTCTCAACCAGCGCTTTCTCATCCGCGCTCCACGCCGAGGAGGGCGCGTATTCCTTCAGCATCTGCGCAGTCAGCAGAAAGCTCAGCGAATCCCGGCGTTTCTGCACCTGCTGCAGGAACAGGATCGCCGAACGTGATGTCCCTTCGTACAGCTGCGAATCTTTCGACGGCGCCGGTCGGATCAGGCTCTGGATCAGATCTGAAATTCCCGCGAGCAACTCACCATCACGCGATGACGCAGGGCTCGTCTGCGTCGCCGCCAGCTCGCCCTTGAGTGCGCCTTCGAGATTGCCGATGGTCGCGCAGTGAAACGCGAGATATTGAGGCGTTACGTCGTTGCGAAACGCTTGCGTGAGCAGCCACCGCCGCAATTGCGGATCCGGTGTCGCCGTCATGAGCGTGACGGCCTCGATGCGTCCCCAGCCGCTCACGTGCGACGCCATTTGATAGAGCGACTGCTGCCGGTCCGGCGCAAGCTCTGCAATGGCTTCGGCGGCATACAACCCGAACTCATCGTGAAGCGCGAGCCGTCGGATGATGTCCAGATCGCCCGCGTCGCCCATCGAGCCGAGCATGGCGATGCCGAACTTCACCGGGCCGCGATCCTTCGATTGTGTGGCGAGACGGCGTGCGAGCTCGTGCAGTCTCGGCTCGGCGTCGGCAATGCGTGAGGACGCGACATCCAGCGTATCGTTGTAAAACGTCACGACGTCATCCGCGCGCAGCATCTCATAGAGCGTTGCCTCGGCGGCTTCATCCCCCGCAGCGTATTGCTCGAGCAGCGTGATCGCCTGCGACGCTTTCGCGGAGCCGTCCCATTGCATGTGCCGTGTGCCCAATCCTTCGAGCCCGCCGGGGACCCATCGCAGGCGGCTGAACTTGCGAGCGGCAGGCTCGTCCGGCAGCGTCATCGCATCGGCTGGCACGCGACCTGTGGTCGCGTCGATGTTCATGCCGATGTATTGATAGAGCGCGGGCGAAGAGGGCGTCTCGTCGGCCAGGGCCGAGCGGGATGGCACGGCAAATAGAAACGTTGCGACGAGCGTGATGAACAGCGCGCGACCGGTTCTCATCAGTAAGCGCGGCCCGGCGTTCATCGCTGCAAGCCGGCTCCCACACCGGTTTCCGCCGCGGGAACGGCAACTTCGATGACCCCGTTGACGACTCGGGTTTGATACGCGGGCAGCGGTGTGGCCGTTGGCCCGCCGAGCACGCGACCTGTGCGCACGTCGAAAGTTGCACCGTGCAAAGGACAAATGATCCGCGTGCCTTTGAGATACCCCTCGCTCATCCGTGCGAATGCATGCGTGCACGTATTGTCGACGGCAAACACTCCGTCCCGAGTGTGGCACACCACAATCTCACGCTCGCCCAGTTTGCAGGAACGCATGCGGCCGACGGCCACTTCGGTAACGGGAAGCGCTGGCTGGAACGTCAATTCGTCCATCCGGACACTGTAACATCGGCGCGTTCGAAGGAAGACAGAAGCATGAAACCCGTTGACTCCACCGTGACACATCCCGAGCCCGCCGGCGTTCCCGGCAATGCGCCGGCGGACACGTGGGGTGGCGTGTTGATGCTCGCTGCAGCCGCGGTCGCGCTCGTGTGGGCGAATTCCCCTTTCGCGGGCACCTATGCGAGCACGTTGTCGCTCACCTTCGGCCCCGCCGATCTCGGCCTGAGCAAGTCGCTGGGCCTCTGGATCAGCGATGGGCTCATGGCGATTTTCTTTCTTTACGTCGGCCTCGAGATCAAGCGCGAGGTCGTCGGCGGCCAGCTCTCCAGCCGCGAGCGCCTCACGTTGCCCGCCATCGCGGCACTCGGCGGCATGATCGTTCCCGCCATTTTCTTTCTCGCCTTGAACCGAACCGATGCGTTGGCCGCGCGCGGCTGGGCGATTGCCTCCGCCACGGATATCGCGTTTTCACTGGCGGTGCTGCGCGTGTTGGGCCGCCGCGTGCCGGCATCGTTGCGAATTTTCCTGACGGCCGTTGCGATTCTCGATGACATCGGGGCCATCGTCATCATCGCCGTGTTCTACACGGATGCGCTGGCGCTCGGAATGCTTGCGGCTGGGCTGCTGCCCATCGCGGGTCTCATTGCGTTGAATCGGCTGCGCGTCGACCGCGTGTTCCCTTATGTGCTGCTCGGCGTCGTGCTGTGGTTGTGCATCCTGAAGAGCGGCATTCATCCGACGCTCGCGGGCGTCGTTGTCGCGTGCGCGATCCCGATCACCACGCCGCGCGGCAGAATGCTGGAATCGCTGGAGCATTCGCTCAAGCCGTGGGTGATCTTCCTGATCCTGCCGGTGTTCGCGTTGGCCAACGCGGGCGTGTCGCTGGCGGGTTTCGGCTTCGAGACGCTGTTCGAGCCGGTCGCGCTCGGCATCATCCTGGGATTGTTGTTCGGCAAGACCCTCGGCGTCGCGCTCGGCGTCTGGCTTGCGTGGCTGCTGCGGCTCGCGCGGCCGCCGGAGGGGGCAAATTGGCTGCAGGTGCTCGGCGTGGCACACCTGTGCGGCATCGGCTTTACGATGAGCCTGCTCATCGCGGTGCTGGCCTACGAATCCCACGCACCGCATTTTTTCGAGCAGGCGAAGCTCGGCGTGCTTGCGGGCTCTTTGCTCGGCGCACTGGCCGGCGTGATCGTGCTGCTGATCGCGCCGGCCCGACGCGCTGTGGCTACAACGTGATCTCGGTTTCGAAAATCGAGACAGCCTGACCGATGATCCACACCGCGTCGATGTGTCCGTCGCGGAACTCGAGCTCCACGTCGACACGGCCGGGCCGATGCAGATGATGGCCTTGCGTGCCGCTGAACGTGGCGCGCTTGCCATCGTGCTTCAGCAGGCCGACCTCGGCGAAATACGCGCCGAGCAGACCGTGCGCATTGCCGCTCACCGGATCTTCCGGAATGCCGAGCGCGGGACAAAACATGCGCGACTCGACGAAGAAGGCCGGTTCATGCGGTGCCAGCGTGAAGATGAAATAACCCGCGGCGCCGAGCTGTGCCGACAACGTGGTCAGCCTCGCCGAATCAGGCTTCAGCGCTTTCAACTGATCGGGACCGCGCACGCCGACCATGAGGCGCGTGCTGCCTGCACCCGCAATCCGAATGGGGCAGCGCAAATCCAGATCGTCCGTCGCGAGCGCAAGGGCATCGAGCACGGCCAGTCGCTCGCGATCGTTCAGCTCGCGTCCCACGGGTGGGCGCGGCTGGCGAATGGCGATGCGCCGGTCGTCGCCATTGCCGCGCACGTCGATCTCCACAACGCCGGCCTTTGATTTTTGCCGCAGCCGTTCCGTGTGAGCGCGTCGGCGCGACAACACGTAATGCGCAGCGACCGTCGCATGCCCGACGAAGCCTGCTTCCACGCGCGGCGTGAAAAACTTGGCGCGGACTTCGTGATCGCCGTTGTCCGGCGACAGGATGAACGCCGTATCTGCGTTGTTCAGCTCGCGCGCAATGGCGAGCATTTCCGCGTCGTCGAGCGAGTCTGCGTTGAGCACCACGCCCGCGGGATTTCCCGTGAACGGGGTGCGGGTGAAAGCGTCGACCTGGTGAACCTGGATCTTGCGCGTCATCGGCCTCGATTCCTGCGTGTGAACCCTTGCTGGGTGCCGCTCGGAGCAGCATCGGGCAAGCGCCGAATTCTACTCGGCGCGGACGCCGATGGCGCTCCTTGCTTCAATTGAAATCAGCATTGGCTTGCAATGCCGACGCCGATGCCTAACATACGCGGGCGCAAACCTCGGGGAGGCTCTGTGGGAGCCTGAGATACCGCCGCCAGCGGTGAACCCGTCGAACGTGATCCGGTTAGTACCGGCGAACGGACAGGTGCCCTCCCGCATCCATCCCCCTCTCGCCCGCGCTGTCGGGTCCGGCTTTGGGTCGGCCTATTGAGGCGGAGAGATTGGACATGCGTTTCTTTCAAGCACTTGCATCAGGCACAGGCCTCATCGTGGCCGCTGCAGCAGGGGCTGCGCCGCCAGAGGCGCCCATCGAAGAAGTGATCGTCAGCGCGAGCCTGCTGCGCGATCAGGCCATCGAGGACGTGCCCGCGAGCGTCACCGTGCTCGACGAAGCGACGCTCCGGCGCGCCGGACAGCAGCACTTCGAAGACGTGCTCGCGCAGGTGCCCAATCTCAATTGGGCCGGCGGCACGTCGCGACCCCGTTATTTCCAGATTCGGGGCATCGGCGAGCGCGAGCAGTACGAGGGCGCGCCCAACTCGTCCGTCGGTTTTCTCATCGACGATGTGGATTTCAGCGGCGTCGGCATGGCCGCGACGCTGTTCGACGTGTCGCAGGTCGAAGTGCTTCGGGGCCCGCAAGGCACGCGCCTGGGCGCGAACGCGCTTGCCGGAATCATCTCCGTGCACAGCGCCGATCCTTCGATGACGCCGGCACTCTCCGTCGAGGCAACGGGTGCGGACTACGACACCGGCTCCGTCGGACTCGTCGCGACGGGCCCGGTCGAAAGCCTGCGTTCCTCGTGGCGCCTGGCGGTTCAGCAATACAAGAGCGATGGTTTTCGCGACGACGCGTATCTCGGTCGCAAAGACACCAACGACCGTGACGAGCTCACCGCGCGTCTCAAATGGCGCTTCGAAATCTCGCCCGATACGCGACTCGACCTCACGTTGCTGCACGCGGACATCGACGATGGGTATGACGGTTGGTCGATCGATAACACCTGGCACTCGCAAGCGGACCGGCCGGGTGTCGACACGCAGAAGGCGACTGCAGGCTCGGCCCGCTTCACGTCGAACACGCCGGGCGTCGGCACGCTGACCGTGATCGGCGCCTACGCCAATTCGCACAGCATCAACAGTTTCGATGGTGATTGGGGCAACGCGGAGCTGTGGGCGCCATACACCTACGATTACTTCGCCTGGTCGAAGCGCAACCGGAGCACCGGCAGCCTGGAAGCGCGCTTTGCGTCGGCAGAGCCCACTTCAGCGGGCGATGTGGCATGGCTCGTCGGTGCATATGGTCAGCAGCTGCGCGAAGACGGGCGCGACACGAGTGTCGGCACGTACGAAGATCCGTTCTTCCCAGAGTTCAACGGTTCGCTCGACGAATTCCTCAGCAGCCGCTATCGCGCCGATGTTTCTGCGGTGTTCACGCAGCTCGATGGGCTCATCACGGATCGCCTGCGGTGGTCTGCCGGTTTGCGCGGCGAACGGCGCGAAGCGAAGTATCGCGATGCCGGCCTGTGGCAGGACCTCGATCGCGTGACGAATCTCAAATCGTCCGACAGCATGGTCGGCGGGCAGGGCTCGCTGAGCTTCGATCTCACGAGTGCGTTGACGATGTACGGCTCGGTGTCGCGCGGATACAAGGCCGGCGGCTTCAATCTCGGCGCCGTGCCGCAGGATCGCCTGCAGTTCCAGCCGGAATATCTGTGGAACTACGAAGTAGGACTGAAGCGCAGCTCGGCAGACCGGCGCTTCTACGCAGACATCGACGCGTTCTATTCACGCCGTCGTGACGTGCAGGTGCGCACGGGCGATCAGCTCGATCCGTCAGATCCGAACAGCTATGTGTTCTTCACGGATAACGCTTCGCGCGGCTACAACTACGGCCTCGAATCGAGCCTGCGCTGGCAGCTCACGTCGCAGTTCGACCTGAACGCGTCGCTCGGGTTGCTCCGCACGCGATACCAGGACTATGACCAGGGCGGCACGATGCTGCCGGATCGCGAGCAGGCGCATGCGCCTCACTATCAGGCCGCGCTCGGTGCGGGTTGGCACCATCCCACCGGCTGGACCGGGCGCGTCGAGCTTTCGGCGCTCGACCGTTTCTATTTCGACGTGCCGCCGAACGACACGCGCTCGAGCTCGTATGTGCTCACGAACCTGCAGTTCGGCTACCAGGCCGACCGCTGGTCCGCGATGCTCTGGGGCCGCAACGTGTTCAACGAGGTGTACGCGGTGCGCGGCTTTTTCTTCGGAAACGAGCCCCCGGACTTTCCGAACAAGCAGTACATTCAGCGCGGCGACCCACGGCAGGTGGGCGTCACGTTCCATTATTCGTTTCGCTGAGGACTGCGCCATGACGACAGCATCATCCGCTACGGCGCTCGAAATCGGCGTCGAGATCAGCCTGTATCCGCTGACCGCGGATTACATTCCGCCGATCCAGGATTTCATCGATCGCCTGAACGTTGCGGGCAAATTCAAGGTGATCACCAACAGCATGAGCACGCAGGTGTTCGGGGCTTACGAAGATGTGTTCGGCGCGCTCCAGCGTGAAATCCGCGCAACCTTCGAGCAGCAGGCGAAGGCCGATCAGAAGGCCATCTTCGTGATGAAAGTGCTGGGACCGCTCGCGGCCGCGTGATCGAGGCCATCCTCACGGGCCTGCGCAACACCTCACCGGCTGAAGCGGTGGGCGTGGTGCTGGGGCTGATGTACTCGATTCTCGCGGTATTGCGCACGCGCTGGTGCTGGGTGGCCGGCGGACTCGGTTCCGCGATTCTCATGGTGCTCGCGTGGAAAGCGAAGTTGCCGATGCAGTCGGGCCTGCAGGGCTACTACGTTGCGATGGCGGTGTACGGTTTCTGGCACTGGTCCAAAGATGGCGCGAGACAAACGCCCGTCACGACCTGGCCGTTGCGGTTCCATCTGATTTCCTGGGTGGTCATCGTCGCGTTGAGTGCGCTCACGTCTCAGTATCTGGCGCGTGAAACGCAGGCGGCCTGGCCCTTCCTCGATTCGCTCACGACCTGGGGCAGCCTGCTCGCCACGTGGCTCACCGCACAGGTCAAGCTGGAAAACTGGCTCTACTGGATCGTGCTGGACGCCATCGCGGTGTTCCTGTTCGCCGCGCAGGGCCTGATGTTCGTCGCGCTGCTGTTTCTCGCGTACCTGGTCATCTCCACGTTCGGATTCGTCACATGGTTCCGGAGCCGGCGCGCACTCGCGCCCTAGGGCTGATTCCCGAGCACATCCTTGCGCACGTGCCCGGCTTTACGCGAGCCGGGACGGCCTGGGCACTTCGGTTGCCGGGCGGCACGGTGAACGCGAGTTATCGCGTCGATACGAGTGCGGGCCGTTTCGTCGTGCGCATTCACGATCCCGTGGCGGCAACGCTTGGCGCAGATCACGAGCGTGAAGCTCGATTGCACGCTGCAGCGGCTGCGGCGGGACTCGCGCCAGCGCTGATCCACATCGATGACGCGTACCGTTTCATGGTGATGGAGCACATCGCCGGACCCACCTGGAGCGCTGCGGATTTCGCTCGACCGGAGCGGCTCGGCCAACTGGCCGCCGCCCTTCATGTGCTGCACTCGGTGCCCGCGCCGGCGGTCGCGCCGTTCGATATCGAGGCGTCGATTGGACGGCTCTACGAGCGCCTGCGCGCCGCGTTGCCCGCCGAGGCCGGACAACTCGACGCGTTGATGGATCGCGCGCGGGAAGCGCTTCGGGCGAGCCAGACGGCCCATCGCGCCAAGACCGTCGTCCACAACGACCTGCACCACACGAACCTGATGGGCACCGACCGGTTGTTCCTGCTGGACTGGGAATACGGCGGGGTCACCGATCCGTTGCTGGATCTGGCTTGTGTGCTCGCCTATTACCCGCAGGTTGGCGCGCATGTCGATGCGCTGCTGGAGTCGAGTCAGCTCGCGGAAGTCGCGACGCCCGAGATGCTCGGGGCGGCCACGTGGTTGTGCGTGTTCGTGAGCTATCTGTGGTATCGCACGCGGCGGCAGGCTGGGCCGGTGTCCGCCGCGGATCTCGCGACGGAGCAGGGGTTGCTCACCCGGCTCGGGTAACAGGTCGTACGAGGCTGGCGCTGTCCCCCCGACCCCGGCAGACTAGCCGGCCTGTTTTGACTCTGGTGTGGGAAGGGCGAGCGAATGGCGTTGTTGAAAGTCGTGGACCGTGACGGTGTCGAGCATGAAGTGGAGGCCCGCACCGGACTGAAGGTCATGGAGACGCTGCGCGAGCTCGATTACGGTGTCGCCGCCATTTGCGGCGGCATGTGTTCCTGCGCCACCTGCCACGTTTACGTGGATCCGGCCTGGGCGGAACGGCTGCCGCCGCCGCAGTCGGACGAGCGCGAGCTACTGCAGGAGCTGTCGCACTACACAGACCTGTCGCGCCTGTCGTGCCAGGTCGAATTCACGCCGTCACTGGCGGGTCTCAAAGTCACGATCGCGCCTGACGAATAAGTCAGGCGAACAAGGACTGTCATGTCTGCTCCGACCGTTCAAGTCGAAAGCCGCGGCGCTGTCGCGGTCGTCACCCTCAATCGGCCGGAGGTGTCGAACACCCTGAATCTGCAGACCGCCATGGATCTGCTCGCGGCCGCGATGACCTGCGGACGCAACTCCGCGGTGCGCGCGGTCGTGCTCACGGGCGCGGGCCGCAACTTCTGTTTCGGCGGTGACCTGCGCGGCATGTTGAATCGCGGCTCGGCCGCGGATGCGTACCTGCGCGAGCTCACGACGTATCTGCATGAAGCCATCTCGCACTTCGCGCGCATGGATGCTCCGCTCATCGCTGCGGTGAATGGCACGGCGGCGGGCGCCGGTGTCGGGCTCGTTGCGATGGCTGATCTCGCGATCTGCGCCGAAAGCTCGAAATTCAACCTGGCGTACACGGCCGTTGGCCTCACGCCGGATGCCGGCACGTCGTTCCTGCTTCCTCGCGCGGTCGGGTCGAAGCGAGCGATGGAATTGTTCCTGCTGAATCGCGCGCTCACGTCCGCGGAAGCGCTGAGCTGGGGTCTCGTGAACAGCGTGGCGCCAGACGATCAACTGCTCGCGCAGGCGATGAAGCTCGCGGAGCGCGTGGCAGAAGGGCCCACGCGTGCATTCGGCCGCACGAAGCGCCTCGTTGCGACTTCACTCGGCGCGCTGGAGTCGCAGATGGTCCTTGAAAGCGAAACCATCGCGACACAGGCCGGCAGCCCCGAAGGACTCGAAGGCATCGGCGCGTTCCTCGAAAAGCGCAAGCCCGCGTTCGACTGACAGGCGCCGGAGACAGATCAATGAACTGGGTGCTGGTGTTTGTGGTGCTGGTCGGCGCGGCGGCGATCTACAAGATCGTCTCGAGCATCCGCAAGAACCGCGAGCTGCATGCGGAAGATTGGGACAGCAAGCTCATCGCCGAGCTGCGCAAACGCGGCCAGGATCCCTTTCAGCCCCACGACGTGGACTTCTTCTTCGCGCTGCCCAACGAGGCAGCCTGCACGACGATCAACCAGGCGCTGGAAACAGAAGGCTTCCGCGTCGACGTCAAGGCCGTGCCCGAAGACAAGGAATTCCCGTTCAGCCTGCACGCCACGAAAAACATGCGCGTCCACGCGCCGGAAATGAAGGACTACAGCCGACGCTTCAAAGTGCTCGCCGCCACGAATGCGGGGCGGTATGACGGGTGGGGTAGCACCTGACTCCCACCACACGTAGAAGCGTGTAGGCGGGCTCTCAGCAGCCGCGAAGCAGCGTAAACAGCCCCAAAAGCGGCATCACCGACGCCAAAGCGGCGCGATGCGCCGAAGCGGCGCCCGACGCGCCGAAGCGGCGGCCGATGCGCTAAAGCGGTGGGTCGCTTGCAGGGTACCTTGGCGGGGGTTTCAAAATGCCGGGAGCATTTTGAAAGCGACCATGGACGGCTCGGAGCGTCCCCCGCCAAGGTACCCTGCGAGCGGCCCGCCGCCTCGCCAACCCAAACACGCCGCCGCGCAAGCCCAACGCGCCGCTTCGCCAGTCCCAACCCGCCGCCGCGCAAGCCCAACGCGCCACCTCGCCAGCCCCAACCCGCCGCCCAACAAACGCCAACGCCAACGCCGTCGCGCGCTACTTCTTCTCCGCCTGCCTCCGCACCGCCTCCGCCGCCGCCGCAATCGCCGCCGGATCCCCCAGATACCGATGCGACAAAGGCTGCAACTCCTGATCCAGCTCGTACAACAACGGCACGCCGGTCGGAATATTCAGCTCCGTGATCTCCGCCTCCGACACGTTGTCGAGCATCTTCACCAGCGCCCGCAGGCTGTTCCCATGCGCAACCACCATCACATTGCGTCCCGAGCGAAGCTCCGGCGCGATGCGACTGGTCCAGTACGGCAACACGCGCGCCAACGTATCTTTTAAGGACTCCGTCGATGGCAGCAGCTTCACATCGATGCCGGTATAGCGCGCGTCGAACCGCGGATGACGCGGATCGTCCAGCGACAACGGCGGCGGGGGAATGTCGTAGCTCCGGCGCCAGATCTTCACCTGCGCCTCGCCGTGTTTCTCCACGGTCTGCGCCTTGTTCAGCCCCTGCAGAGCGCCGTAGTGACGCTCGTTCAGCCGCCAGGAACGTTCGACCGGGACCCACATGCGGTCCATGCCGTCCATGATGATCCACAGTGTGCGAATGGCGCGCTTCAGCACGGAGGTGAAGGCGAGATCGACGGTGATCTGTTCCGCCAGCAGCTGCCGGGCCGCTTCGGCCGCTTCGCGCCGGCCCTGGTCGGACAGGTCGACGTCGTGCCAGCCGGTGAACAGGTTTTCGACGTTCCAGATGCTCTGGCCGTGTCGGACCAGAATGAGTTTTCCAGGCACTTGCGTCACCTCCAGCCGCGTTTTATAGCACAGCGGGTAGATGGGAAAGTCCGGGGATGCCGCACATCGGTGCAACACCCTGGCCGGGTCTGGTCAATCGCTGGCGAGACGCTGGCCACTGCCGGACGTAGCGAGCGGAAGGAGCCAGCTTTGTGCGCGGCGCCCCGCGCGTTGGCTGGGTCTGGCTCGTGCGCGCTACCGCTTACACTGGGCCGTTGCATTGGGCCGTTGCATTGGGCCGTTGCATTGGGCCGCTGCGCTCAGTTTCGCGTTCGGCTGTTCGGCTTGGCAGGGCGCCCGCAACGTGGCCACATGGCCAAAAAGCCGAATCGAGCTCGTTCAGGGGCTAACGTCCTCGCGCTGGCCCGAACTATTCTCGGGCTGGCGCTCATGGAGGGGGGATCGCATGGACTCGGCGAAGCAAGGCGCGCTCACGCGCGGCGGGATCCGGACACTCGTGGCAGCGGTTGCTATCACAACCTGCGCGGCCGCCCAATCCGCGGAGTCAGCAGACACTCCACCGCAAGAGGACGAGCTCGAGCAGGTGCTCGTCACCGCGCGCTTCAAAACGGAGAGCCTGCAAGACGCGCCCATCTCGATCACCGCCATCACGGCAGACCAGATCGAACACCGCGGCTACAACAACGTGACGGATGTTGCCTCTGCCGCGCCGAACGTGAACCTGCGCGCGGCGGGATCCGGCTTCGGCAAGATGGCCTTCGTGTCGATTCGCGGCGTCGGTCAGAACGACTTCAAATATACGTTCGAGCCCGGCGTCGCGTTCTATATCGACGACGTGTATTTCGGAACGGTGTTCGGCTCGCTCTTCGACCTCACGGATATCGGCGCCATCGAAATCCTGCGCGGCCCCCAGGGCACGCTGTTCGGCAAGAACACCGAAGGCGGCGCCATTCGCATTTCGACGAAGCGCCCGACGGGCGATGGCACGGGCTACGTCGAAGCGTCCTATGGCACGAACGATCGCCGCAAAGCCAAGGGCGCGTACGACATGGCTCTGGTGCAAGACAAGTTGTTGCTGCGCCTGTCCGCCGGCACGAACCAGAGCGATGGGTATATGGATCGCATCGACTTCGCCTGTGCGAATCCCACGCTCGCCGGAAAACTCCAGCCGACCACCACAGCGCGCGATTGCAAGGTCGGCGAGCTGGGTGGAGATGACGTGCAGGTGGGACGAGCGGCGCTGCGGTTCGTCGCCACAGAGAATCTGGAAATCAACCTTTCCGGCGATCTCACGAACGATCACGGTCAGGCCCCGGCCAACGACCTGATTGCGATCGCGCTGCCGCCGAATCCAACTGGCACGCCCGGTGTACCGGGCACACAGGTATCGAACGCGCTCACGCTCTTCAGCAATGCCGCGGCCATCCCGATTTTCGGCATTCCGCTCGACTCGCGTTTCATCACGAGCTCGCCGTACAAGACGTATGCGACGTACACCGATCCCATCGCCGGCGTCGTGGGCCTCACGGAAAGCTCCGTGCGCTCATCGGGCGTTGCTGGAACGATCGACTGGGACGTGGGCGGCATTCACATCAAATCGATCTCCGGGTATCGCAGCTATCACGGCTCGTTCACGCAGGATTCGTCGGGCGCACCGTTCACCGGCAACATGCCCACGAATTTCGTGAAGCATCGTCAGGTCAGCCAGGAATTCCAGGTGAGTGGTCGATTGCTGAACGACACGCTCGACTGGACGACGGGCGCGTATTACCTCAACAGCCACGACTTCAACAGCGGCATCGTGGACCAGCCGAGCAGCGTGGGTGGGCGCGGCATTCTTTTCCTGACAGGCGATCCGGCGGAGTCTGAAAGCAAGTCTGTGTTCGTGCATTTCAACTACGACATCACGAACGCCTTCGGTGCGGAGCTCGGTGCGCGCTATTCGCGCGAGACCAAGAGCTACCAGTTCTATCGATTCGAGCCCAACCTGCAGGGCCTGGTGCCGGCAGGGCTCTTTCCCACGAACCGCGGCAACTTTCTCGCGGGCTTCGAACCTCCGTATCCCACCGGAGAGGTGAGCATCTCCAAGGTCGATCCGAAAGCTGGCCTCTCGTACAAGTGGAACGACGCGGTGATGAGTTACGTGCAGTACTCGACCGGCTTCAAGTCTGGCGGCTTCAATCCGCGGCCGTTGACGCGTACGCAGGTGACCACGTTCGGCCCGGAAAAGCTGAAGGCTTACGAGATCGGCCTCAAGAGCGAGTGGTTCGATCGTCGGCTGCGCGCCAACCTCGCGGTGTTTTCGAATGAGTATCGCGACTTGCAGCTGCCGGTCGCGACGATTGATCCGGGCACCGGTTTCCCGGCGCAGCTGACGCAGAGCGTGGGCGAGGCTCGCATCAACGGAGTGGAGCTGGAGCTCGATAGTCGCGTCACACGGGCGTTCGGTGTGAATGCGTCCGTCGGTTATCTGCACTACAAGAACCTGGATCTGGGCGGTGCCGCTTACGACTCCGTGCGTAATCCCGCAGGTCCGACGCTCGATACCGTTCCGGCGCTCACGCCGACGTGGAAGGGTAATGTGGGCGCGGAATACAGTTTCGGTCTCGGGGTGGTCGGCTCATTGAGCTCGCGCATTGACTACACGTATCAAACCCGCGTGTTCAACGATCCGCAGAATCAGCGCATCTCGATGCAGCCGGGTTACGGATTGCTGAGTGCGCGAGTGGCGTGGGACGCAGCTCGAGGCGGATGGCAGGCCTCGCTCACCGGATCGAATCTCACCGACAAAGCTTATTACCTGACGGAGCAGAACCTGCTCGCGACATACGACTCTGTCACCGGCCAACCCGGTCGCCGTCGCGAAGTGTTGTTCGCCGTGCGCAAGGCGTTCTGATCAAAACACCATGTTCAGTGCGGCCACAGGTGCGAACGTTGCGCCCGTGTTTCGTCCGGAGGCGGTGAAAAGCGCGCCGACGATCAGCCCAATCTGGCTGTTGAAGTTGTATTCGATAGCGGGCGCTAGCGTGAAGCTGTCGCTCGAACCGGAAGAACGACTCAGCGGCGTCTGCAGGCCGCCCGGCAAAAAGTGAGTGCCATTCACGCGGGTGCTCGTATCGTTTTCGTACACCGCGTCGAGAGCGAGCACCCAGTTGCGCGTCGCGCTGTATTCCCACGATGCCCCGGCAACGAACGCTCGGCCAGGCCTGGCGTGGCCGCGAAAGCCTTCGCCTGTGCCGTAAACGCTGGTGTCTCGCACGCTCACGGTGTCCGGCAGCGCGTACGAAAAATTCAGGCGCGTGCGCAGGATGCGGCCGTTCGGCATCCAGAAAAAATATTGCGAATAGAGGGAAAGCGTCGTCGTGTAAGCGCCGCTGCCCGTGCCGTCGCTGGGGCGATCGCCGAGCCGATCATACTTTCCGGTGGGAAGAGTTTCCTGCACGACGAATGACATCGTAGGGACGAACGACCCTTCGCGGAACGTGGCGAGGCGATACGCGCCTTGCAGCGTGAAGTCACCGAAGCCCACGCCAGAGGTGTCGGGCGCACCGGTTACATCGTTGTGCGCGAAGCGGGGGATGACTCCGGCGGTGATGCTGTCCGTGAATCCGTAGAGCAGATAAGTGAGCGATCCATATGTTTGCGACTTAGGGCCGGTGTGGCGCTGGCCGTCCGCGTCGTATCGGCCGCGACTGCGGATGTTGTAAACGTATGGCTCGACGAGCGCGTGGCCAGTCGGCAACGTAGCAGCACCCGCAGCGAGGATGGGCCCGGTCCACCACGCATCGTCGCGCGATTGGCGATAAGGCTCGGCGCCTGACACATCCTCTGCGTACGCTGTACGAACGCACGATGCGACGAGCAGCAGCGCAAACACGACGAGGGGTTGGAGCCTGCTTCGAATCATGTTCGGCGATCCTGCTGCCTTGCGCGGGGCGCGAGTATGCTGGGCCGATTGGTATTTACGAAGGTCCACTTTTCATGGAACTGGTGATACCACTTGCCGGGCGCGATCCGCTGTATCGGCAGGTTTATGTCGGCTTGCGCGCAGCCATTCTGAGCGGGCGGATTCGCGGTGGCGAGCGGCTGCCCTCGACGCGCGAGCTCGCCGGGCAACTCGGTCTCTCGCGAACGGTTGTCGTGATTGCGTACGACCAGTTGCTTGCGGAAGGCTTCGTCGCGGGTCGCGGCGGGTCCGGCACTTACGTTGCGGAGGGGCTCACGGCGCGGCGGGCCGGCGCGCCTGAGGCTTCGTCGGCACAGCTGCGGCTCTCGCGGTATGGCGCGCATGTCGCGTCGCTCTCGCCATCGCTCAGCGAGCTTGCGCGCGAGCCGCCAACGCATCGCTATGACTTTGCCTACGGTCGCAGCGACGTGGATCATTTTCCATTCGAAGCCTGGCGCAGGATTTTGCTTCGCTGTGCGCGGGAGGCGCAGGCGGGCGAGCTGGACTACGCCGCTTCGTCTGGTAGCAGGACACTTCGCGAAGCTGTTTGCGCGCATCTGCGCCGCTCGCGCGCGGTGGTTTGCGAGCCTTCGCAGGTGATGATCGTGAATGGCTCGCAACAGGCCCTGGATCTGATCGCCCGGGTGCTGATCGAGCGCGGCGATCGGGTCGTCATCGAAGATCCCAGTTATCAAGGCACGCGCGAGGTGCTGCGGGCCGCGGGCGCGCGGCTTCATCCGGCGCCGGTGGACTGCGAAGGCCTCAATCCTGCGAATTTACCGGACTCGGCGAAGATGGCGTTTGTCACGCCGTCGCATCAGTTTCCCACCGGCGCGATCTTGCCGCTGGCGCGACGTCAGTTGTTGCTCGACTGGGCCCGGCGCAGGAATGCGGTGATCGTCGAGGATGACTATGACGGAGAGTTTCGTTACGAGGGACAACGGCTCGAATCCTTGCAGGGCATGGATACGCAGGGCCGGGTGATCTATGTCGGCACGTTTTCGCGCACGGTGTTCTCAGCATTGCGCATCGGCTATCTCATCGTGCCCAAGGCGTTACAAGGCGCGTTTGCCGCCGCGAAGTGGCTGTGCGACCGGCATACGCCGACGTTGGAGCAGGAGGCCTTGGCGACCTTTATTTCAACGGGATTGTATGAACGGCACCTGCGCCGCCTGCGCAAGAAGAATGGCGTCGCAAGGGATGTATTGTTGCAGGCGATCGATCGGCATCTGGGCGATCGCGTTGAAGTGACGGGCGATGGCAGCGGCGCGCACGTGGTGCTGTGGATGCGGGCGCAGCTCTCCGAGAAAGAGGTCGTGGCGCGGGCTGCTGAGCGAGGGGTTGGGGTTTACGGGATTGCGCAGTATTTCTTGAAGACGCCGTCGAAGGCTGGGGTGTTGTTGGGGTATTCGAGGATGGGGGAGCGGGAGATTCGGGAGGGGGTGAGGCGGCTGGGTGAGGTGTTTTAGTTTTCTGATGCCGGCCCGCCCACCGGGATCTTAGCCGCCCGGCGATCGAGGCATCCCCTCCTGGCTCACGGCGAAACGTAAACCGTCTGCCCCCCAATCACCGTCAACGTCGCCCGCGCCCCCATGATCTCCCCTTCCGGAATCCGCATCAGATCCGCCGAAAACACGGAAAAATCGGCCTGTTTTCCGACCTCGATGCTGCCGCGTTCTTTCTCCTGGAAAGCAGCGAACGCCGCCCACAACGTCAACATGCGCAACGCCTGCTCGCGCGACACGCGTTCTTCGAGATGCCAATCGTCGCCTGCGTGTCCATCGAGAGAGCGGCGCGCGACAGCGGCATAGAACTCGATGCGAGGGTCACCGATCTCCACCGGAGCATCGCTGCCCGCGACAACCGTAGCGCCGGAGTCGAGCAACGACTTCCACGCGTACGCACCTTTCAGACGCTCGGGCCCAAGTCGCGCCGGCGCGAAATACAGATCACCGATCGCGTGCGACGGTTGCATCGACGCAATCACGCCGAGCTTCGCGAAGCGCGGAATGTCCTGGGGACTGATCACTTGCGCGTGCTCGATGCGCCACCGCGGTTTCGCGATGGCGCGGCGGCTCTCGGGCACGGCGTTGAACGCTTTCTCGTAGAGATCGAGCGTGACGCGGTTGCCGCGATCGCCGATGGCGTGCGTCTCGATCTGAATACCACGCTCGAGCGCCTGCGTGAGAATCGGATACAGCGATTCCGGCTCGTTCACGAACAGTCCGCGGCTCGAAGGCGAGTCGCTGTAAGGTTCGAGCAGCGCGGCGCCGCGCGAGCCGAGCGCGCCATCGATGTACAGCTTGATCGTGCGCACCGTGAGGCGGCCGCCGCAGCCATCGAGTGACGCGCCTTGTTTCAGGAGACGATCCGCATCGGGATCGGGTCCGCCGATCGCGTTGTAAACACGCAGTTTCACCTGGCCGCTTTGATAGAGCTTGCACAGAAGCTCCGTCTCGCTCCACGGCGTGCCGGCGTTGTGAAGTTGCGTCCAGCCGAGGCTCGTATATTTCGCGGCGCCGGCTTCGAGCGCTTTCATGCGATCGGCGTCGCTCGCGGGCGGAATGAGCTTGCGCACGAGGTCCATCGCGTTGTCGACGAGCATGCCGGTGGGCTCGCCGGATGTGTCTTTGAGGATCTCGCCGCCCGGTGGGTTTGGCGTGTTGCGATCGATGCCCGCGCGTTTGAGCGCCGTGCTGTTTGCCACGAGCGCATGGCCGTCTGCGCGAGTGAGTACGACAGGGCGGTCTGGCGCGATAGGGTCGAGGTCGCCGCGCGTTGGGAAAACGGCGGGATTCCAGCGGGATTCGATCCAGCCGCGACCGACGATCCACGGGGTCGCGGTGTTCTGTGCGGCGCGCGCGGCCAGTTTGCGTTTCAGCTCGTCGAGGCTCGGCGTGCCCTGAAGGTCGAAACTGAGTTCGCGATTGCCGATACCGAGGAGGTGGGCGTGGGCGTCGGTGAGGCCGGGGAAGACGGTTTGGCCGTGGAGGTCGGTGCGTTGGGCGTTGGCCGGGGCGCGCTTCAGGGCTTCGGCGGTTGTGCCGACGTAGGTGATCTTGCCGTTGGCGGCAACGATCGCTTCCGCTTTGGGCTGACGATCGTTGACGGTGTAGAAGTTGGCGTTGAAGAGGACCAGTGGTGGCGATGCGTCTCGCGACGCGGGCCACGCGGGCACCGCGTATATCCACGCCGCCAAAGCGCCCGCAATCACCGCTCCAGCCAACCCACGCCTTGCTGCCGCCAGCTTCGCGGCGGCACCGCTCTGCCACCGCGCCCCCTCAGGCGATCCGCTCTGTGCGATCCATCGGCGCTCCGCTTCCATTCCCCGCCCTCGCTTCAGTCGGCCAGTTTTCGAACCGTCTCGATGCCCACCGTCAACGTCGCAAAGTCCGCAGCGCCTGCCGTTCGCATTTCAGCCAACGTTCGCTGCCAATGAAGCAGCACTTCGCCAAGCGATTCCACCCAAGCCGTCACCCGCTCCGGTGCAGTGCCTTTCTCTTTGCGGTCGAGTACGCGCTCTGTCAGCTTGCGATGAATGCGCAGCGCGTTGTCACGCAATCCGGTGCGCGCGACGGCCTGCCACGGCCCATCGACGGCGAGCTGTTCGATCTGCTGACGCAGCCAGTCCAGCCCCGTGCGCGCGCCCACTTCGAAATACACTCGCGCCACATCGACGACGCGTCCGCCAAAGGTATTCGCCATTTCCACGATATCGAGTGAGGCGTTATGCGCATCGAGACTCGCCACGCGCGACGCAAGCTCCGCCGGCGCGCCAGCTTCCACATGCTCTTTACGCACTTTCTCGAAGCGCTCCCGATCCACGCCAACGAGCACGTGACCGATCTCTGCCTCGAGCTCGCGCACGCCGCGCCGGAATTCCGCGACGGCCTTGTCGATGTGCAACTGGCGCCGCCGATGGGCCAGCAGCCAATGCGTGACGTGCCGGAGGAGCCGGCTCGTCTGATACATCATGCCGTACTGAAGTCGTGCAGTGATCTTGTTGTCCAGCCCTTCGATGCGCGCCCATAGCTTGCGCATGTCGAAAATTTCTCGCGCGGCCGTGTAAGCCCGCGCGATCTCCGCCGCCTCGGCGCCGGTTTCTTCCTGCGTGCGCGGCACGAACGTCGGCCCCATGCGATTGATGAGGCTGTTCGTCGTGGCCGTCGTGATGATCTCGCGCTTCAGGCGATGGCGCGGAATTGCCCGCGGAAAGCGCTCTTGCACGGGACCGGGGAAATATCGGCCGAGCTCGTTCGACAGATACGGATCTTCCGGCACATCCGACGCGAGCAGGTGGTTGCTGAGCCAGATCTTGCTGTACGAGAGCACCACCGCAAGCTCCGGCCGCGTGAGCCCGACACCGGCCTTGCGGCGTTCGGCCAGCTCTTCGTCCGTCGGCAGATATTCCAGGGCCCGATTCAGGTCGCCCGTTGCTTCGAGAGAGCGAATCAGGTGCTGGTATTCCGCCACGCGCGCGGCGGACTGGATTTCGAGCGTGCTGATCGCCTGGCTCTGCAGATAGTTGTTTCGCAGGACCAGTGCCGCAACCTCGTCCGTCATGCGCGCGAGCAGCTTGTCGCGATCCTTCTGTGTGAGCTTGCCCGACTGCATCAGCGGGTTCAGCAGGATCTTGATGTTCACTTCGACGTCAGACGTATTCACGCCGGCAGAGTTGTCGATGAAGTCCGTATTCAATCGACCGCCGCCGAGTGCGTATTCCACGCGTCCGCGCTGTGAGAAGCCGAGATTGCCGCCTTCGCCAACCACCTTCGCGCGCAGCTGCGATCCGGTGATACGCACGGCATCGTTGCTGCGATCGCCGACTTCGGTATTCGTCTCGCCTGTGGCTTTCACGTAAGTGCCGATGCCGCCGTTCCACAGCAGGTCCACCGGCATTCGAAGGATGGCTTTGATGATGTCGTTGGGCGCAGCGGCGGCCGCTTCGAGACCGAGCATCGCCTGAGCCGCCGGCGACAACGTGATGGATTTCGCCGAGCGCGGATACACGCCGCCCCCCCGCGAAATCTTCTTCTTGTCGTAGTCTTCCCACGACGAGCGCGGCAAATTGAACAGCCGCACGCGCTCGTCGAAGCTCGACGCCGCATCCGGCGCCGGGTCGAGGAAGATGTGCTGATGGTTGAACGCCGCCAGCAGCCGCATGTGTTTCGACAGGATCATGCCGTTGCCGAACACGTCGCCGGCCATGTCGCCGATGCCGGTGGCCGTGAAATCCTGGGACTGGATGTCCACGCCGATCTCGCGGAAGTGGCGCTTCACGCACTCCCAGCCACCGCGCGCGGTGATGCCCATCTTCTTGTGGTCGTACCCCGCCGACCCGCCGGACGCGAACGCGTCGCCCAGCCAGAAGCCGTATTCAATCGAGATCGCATTGGCAATGTCGGAAAAGCTCGCCGTGCCTTTGTCCGCCGCCACGACGAGGTATGCATCGTCGCCATCGCGTCGAACGACGCGCGTCGGCGCAACGATGCGGCCATTCACGATGTTGTCCGTCACGTCGAGCAGCCCGCGGATGAACGTCTGGTAACACGCGATGCCCTCAGCCTGCACCGCTTCGCGCGGGCCGGTGGGCAGGCGCTTGGGGAAGAATCCGCCCTTCGCGCCCACGGGCACGATGACGGTGTTCTTCACGTTCTGCGCCTTCATGAGACCGAGCACTTCCGTGCGAAAGTCTTCGCGCCGATCTGACCAGCGCAGGCCGCCGCGTGCGACGTATCCCATGCGCAGATGCACGCCTTCGACACGCGGGCTGTACACGAAGATTTCGAACTTGGGCCGCGGCAGCGGCAGGTCCGGAATCTTCTGCGGATCGAGCTTGAACGAGACGTACGGCTTCGGCCGTCCGTCCGCGCCGTCCTGGTAGAAGTTCGTGCGGAGCGTTGCCTGCACGAGGTTCAGATAGGAACGCAGGATGCGGTCTTCGTCGAGACTCGTCACGCCATCGAACGCGGCGCGGATCGTCGCGACGAGCTTCTCCGCACGCGCCGTTTGTCGGGTGCCGGAAGGATCGAACAGTGTCTCGAACAGACGGACGAGGTTCTGCGTGATACCCGCATTGCTCGCGAGCGTGCGCTCGATGGTTGCCTGGCTGAACGGCACGCCGGTCTGCAGAAGGTATTTGCAGTACGCGCGCATCACGACGATCTCGCGCGCATCGAGGCTCGCGGCGAGCAGCAGACGGTTGAAGCCGTCGCTCTCCAGCTCACCCGAGATCGTCGCCGAGAAGGCCTCGCGGAACGGCGTTTCGATGCGTGCGATGTCTACGCGCGCGCGCTCACGGTGTTCCAACTCGAAATCCTGGATCCACGCGGCGCCGCCATCCGGCCACACGAGCTCATAGGGCCGTTCCGAGATGACGCGCAGGCCGAAATTCTCGAGCATCGGCAACAAGTCGGAAATCGGCATCGGCTCGCCGAGCTTCACGATCTTCACATGCAGCCGGTCAGACTTGGCGGCGCGCGGGCGATAGAGATTCAGCCGCAGCGCCTGCGGCTCGGTGCGCAGCGCTTCGAGATCGGCGAGATCTTCGAGCGCGTCCGCCGGGTCCACGTCTTCTTCGTAAGCCAGCGGGAATGCGCGGCGGTAGCGGGCGGCGAGGGCGAGCGCGCTCGCTTCATCCTGACGACCCACGAGCACGGTGCGCAGGCGGTCGTTCCACGTGGTTGCGGCCTGCGCGATGCGTTGTTCGATCGCTTCGAGATCCACGGTGCGACGATCGTTCGGATCCGTGCGCACGACCACATGCAGGCGGGCGTGGTTCGAATTCGCGATCTGCACCTGGGATTCGACGCTGGTGCCGCCGATGCCGTCCGCCACGATCTGTTCGATGGCGAGGCGCACTTCGGTGTTGTACCGGTCGCGCGGAACATAGATGAGGCACGAGTAGAAACGATGATACGGATCGCGCCTCGCGAGCAGGCGAACCGTGCGACGCTCGTAGAGATTCACGACAGCGCGCGAGATGCGAATCAGGTCTTCGACGCTCGCCTGGAACAGCTCGTCGCGCGGATAAGTCTCGAGCACGTGAAGCACGGCTTTCGCGTCGTGGCTCGCCGGATCGAGCGCGAAATGATCGATGACGCGCTCCACCTTCTTGCGCAGAACCGGAATATCCGTCGGGCTGCTGTAGTACGCCGTGGAGGTCCACAAACCCAGGAATCGATGCTCGCCGGTGACTTCGCCGCGCGAGCCGAACGTCTTGATGCCGACGTAATCGATGTAGTGGCCGCGATGAACGGTCGCCGTCGAATTGGCTTTCGTGAGGATCAGCAGGTCGCGGGCCCGAGCGTGATCGCGCACTTCGCCCTTGAGCGTGGTCGACGATCGCTTGCCGGCCTCCGCGCCGTTCTCGCGCAAAATGCCGAGGCCGGTGCGAGGGTCGGACACGAGGCGATCGCTCTTGTCACCGCGAACGAGCTTGTAGTGACGATAGCCGAGGAAGACAAAGTGCCGCGCTTCCATCCAGTCGAGCAGCGCGTGGGTTTCGTCGATCTCTTCAGGCGGCAGCGGCGGCGGCTCCTGCAACAGGCTCGCCGCAATCGTGCGCACGCGTTCGCGCATCGGCATCCAGTCTTCCACCGCGCGGCGCACGTCCTTGAGCACGCTGTCGAGCTTGTCTTTCAGCGCGTCGAGGTGAGCGGGATCGGTCTGCCGATCGATCTCATAGAGCTGCCACGATTCGGCCTGCGCGCCTTCTTCGGCACCGTGCACGACGTCGAGCAGGCGGCCTTTGCCATCGCGCTTCACCCACAGCACAGGGTGAATCAACAGATGAATCGCGATGCCGGCCTTGCTGAGCGCGACGCCGAGCGAATCCACCAGGAACGGCATGTCGTCGGTGACGATCGAGATGACCGTGTGCGGCGAGGAAAAGCCGTTGTGCTCGAGGTCGGGATTGAACACCTCGACGAGCGCGCGGCCTTTCGGCCGCTGATAGCCCGTTTCGAGATGTCTCAGCGCGGCGCCGCTGAGCTCCGCCGGTGCACGTTGGGAGAGATCTTCTTCGCCGACTCCACGGAAGTAGCCTCGCACGAAACGCCGGCGCAGATCGAGCGACGTGCCGGCGACGCGCTGGCGCGCCTCGGCAGCGATGCGTTCGATCAGCTTGATTCGAGTTGCCGGGATTCCGCGAAGCAGGCCTTGTTCCGTGGCCCGATTTCGCGCGGCCATGTTCAATTTCCTTTCTCGAGATCGCGGATCAGCGCCGCGAGGAACCGGGCGGCTTCGCCGCCGGTGATACAACGATGGTCAAAGGTGAGCGACAGCGGCATACGCAAATGCGCTTCGATGCCGCCCATCACCGCGACCACGTCATGACTGAGTTTGCCGGCGCCCAGGATGGCGACAGCGGGAGGCACCACAACCGGCGTCGCGTAGCGGCCCGCGATCATGCCGAAGTTGGAGAGCATGAAAGTGAAGTCGCGCAGATCTTCTGCGGGAACCGTTCGGTCACGCGACGTGCGTTTGAGACGATCGACGTCTGCGCGGATTTCAGCAGCAGAACGCTTGCCGACATCGCGCACGACGGGAACGAGAAGCCCTTCGGGCGTATCCACCGCCATGCCGACGTCGACTCGCGCGAGCGTGCGGCGGGTCTGGTTTTCGCCGTCGTACCATGCGTTGAGTGCGGGCTCTGCCGCCGCCGCTGCGCCGATGGCGCGAAGCAGGCGGATGGTGAAGTCTTCGCCTTTGCGCCACGCGTGTAGGTCTGCATCGTCGAACAACGTGCAGTTCATGACGCTGTCGCGAGCGAGGCTCATGCTCTGGTGCATGGCTCGGCGCAGGCCGCGCAGTTTCTCGGGCTCGCCGGTCGGTGGCGCAATGGGCGTTGGCGCGCGGCCGCTCGATGCGGGCGCTTTCAACGCAGTGACGTTGCTGCCCGAATGCGCAGCAGCCGCCGCATGCGACTGCGAGGAGCCGGATGTCGTCATCACATCGTCGACGGTAATGAGCCCACCGCGGCCGGTGCCGGGCACGGTGTTGAGATCCACACCGAGACGTCGAGCGAGCGCGCGTACCGCGGGAGCGGCTCGGACGCGATCGCGGTTCACGGCGATATCGCTGCCGGCGACAGCGTTCTCGACGAGCTCATCGTTGCTGGTCGGCATGCTGCCGACGACGGTGCCGGAATCGTCGGCTTTTTTCGGATCGGGCTTCTGCGCGGGTGAAGCGGCGGGCTGGTCTTTTCCGGACTGGCCTTTTCCGGATTGGCCGTTCGCCCCCTGCACATCGAACTCCACCAGCGGCGCGCCCGTCGCAACCACATCGCCCGGTTTGCCGTGCAATGTAGTAACGCGCCCGCTGTAAGGTGACGGCACTTCGACCACCGCCTTCGCGGTCTCCAGCGCAACCATCGGCTGGTCTGCCTTCACCGTATCGCCGACGTTCACGTGCCAGCGGACGATTTCGGCTTCCGCCAGGCCTTCGCCGAGATCAGGAAGATTGAAGGTCGCCATGAGAGCTCCTCTTGGTTCTGCCCACTTAATCGACGAGGGTTTCGCGAACCGCGTCTGTGATGCGCGCGACGCTGGGAATGTAGTCGAACTCGAGCCGGAACAGCGGCATGATCGTGTCGTATCCGGTCACTCGCTGGATCGGCGCCTGCAGGTCGTACAGACCGTGCTCGGCGACGTGCGCAGCAATTTCCGCGCCGATGCCGCAGTTGCGCGGTGCTTCGTGCACGATGACCAGCCGGCCGGTCCTCGCCACGGATTCGAGAATGGTGTCGTGATCGATCGGCGAGAGCGTGGCGAGATCGATGACTTCGCAGCTCACACCATCGTTCTGCAGCTGCTCCGCGGCGCGCAGCACTTCGAACGTCATCGCGCCCCACGTGACAATCGTGACGTCCGAGCCTTCGCGCAGCCGGAAGCACGTGTCGAGCGGCAGCGCCTGCCCGTCATCCGCCACTTCCTGCCGCACGAGACGATAGAGCCGCGTGGGCTCGAGAAACATCACCGGATCCGGATCGCGAATCGACGCGAGCAACAGCCCGTAGGCACGCGCCGGCGACGAAGGGCACACGACTCGCAGGCCGGGATGATGCGCGAGCATGGCTTCGAGGCTCTCGGAATGATGTTCCGGAGCATGAATACCACCGCCATGAGGCATGCGCATGACGAGCGGCAACGTGATGCGGCCACGCGTGCGATGACGCATGCGTGCCATGTGATTCGCGATCTGGTCCAGCGCGGGGTAGATGAACCCCATGAACTGAATCTCCGCGATCGGCTTGAGCCCCTGGCTTGCCATGCCGAGCGACATGCCGGCAATCATGCCTTCGGCCAGCGGCGTGTCTTGTACGCGATCCTTGCCGAATTTTTCCTGCAACCCGGCTGTGGCGCGGAACACGCCGCCGTTCACGCCAATGTCTTCGCCCAGCACGACGACCGTCGGGTCGTGCTCCATTTCCCACGCGTGCGCGCGATTGATCGCTTCGATCATCGTCACTTTGGCCATGCGCGCGTCTCAGTGTCCGCTGGAAGCGGCGTACCGATGCGCAAGCTCGCGCTGGGCCACTGTGGTCTTCGGCAAGCGGGCGAACAGGAAGTCGAACATGCTATCGGTGGACTGCTTGGGCGTTTGGAGATATTGCTCCACCGCCTCGTCCACCTGATTCGCGCATTCGGCCTTCAACGCTTCTTCACGGGCGTCATCCCAGGCGCCGACGTTTTTGAGATAGGCGCGCACTCGGAGCAGCGGCTCGGTGGCCCAGGCAGCCTTCACTTCATTCGCGCGGCGATAACGGCTCGCATCATCTGCGGTGGTGTGATCGCTGAGACGATAGGTGACGGCCTCGACAACCGTAGGACCTTCGCCCCGGCGCGCAGTCGCGAGCGCTTCGTTCATGATGTGGCGGACGGCGACGACATCGTTGCCATCCACCTGCACGCCCGGAATGCCGGCGGCGATAGACTTTTGCGCGAGCGTGCGTGTGGCCGTCTGCGCTTCGATGGGAACCGAGATGGCCCAACCGTTGTTCACGATGACGAACACCACCGGCAACGTACGTGCACCGGCGAGATTCATCGCTTCATAGAACGCACCTTGCGAAGTGCCGCCATCGCCGATGAAGGCGACCGCGCAACGCTTCTCGCCGCGAACCTTGAACGCCATGGCTGCGCCGGCGGCATGCAGCACCTGCGAGCCGATGGGCACGCACCACGCGAAATCGTGGCGCGGTTGGGCAAAGTCGTTGCCGCGCTCGTCGCCGCCCCAGTACAGCAACACTTCGGCCATTGTCACGCCGCGCCACAGTTGCGAACCGTATTCGCGGTAGACGGGACAGAGCACGTCTTCCGGCTGCATGGCTGCGCCGACCGCGACGTGGGTTGCTTCATGACCGAGACAGGAGGCGTACGTGCCGAGCTTGCCCGTGCGCTGGAGGTTGATGGCCTTGGTGTCGAAGGTGCGCACGAGCGTCATCACCCGGTACATCTTCAGCAGCTCGGCGGGATCTTTGACGAAGTCGGGCAGAGGGGCGATGGGGCGTCCCTCGGCATCGAGAAACTGGTGATACTGAATCTCGAATTCGGCGACGGTCTTCAATGGGGCACCCCGTGGACGGCGCGGGATTATACATGAGCGATTCCTGCGAACTGATAACGAGCGGGCTCATGGACGTGAAATGCACGGGTTGTTGCAGGGGGGCTGATTCGGAGTGCAATGGTTGGAAAGAATCGTCCAGAAGGATCACCCCCCATTCCCGTGCGCCGGGCCCATCTCCGCCGCCCGTCCCAGCAAAATCCTCAACGCCCGGTCCACAGCCGCCCTGTCCTGTGCCGACAAGGGCGCAATCAAATCCCGCTCATAAGCGAGCGCAAACGGCACCACCTGGGCATAAACCCGTCGCCCTGAGGCCGACAGCTGCAACAGCGACCGTCGCCGGTCCGAGCGCGCCATCTGACGAGCGATTCGCTTCGCCTTCAGCAACGAGGCGACCGCGCGGCTCACCGCCACCTTGTCCATGGCTGTGCGTTGCGCGACCTCGGCGGCCGACAGGTCCGGCGTCATGGCGAGCACCGCCATTACCCGCCATTCCGGAATGGTGAGCCCGAAGCGTTCCTGATAAGCCCCCGCGATCGCCGTGCTGACGGTGTTCGACAACACCGACAGCCGGTAGGGCAGGAATCGGTCGAGCTCGAGCGTGTGCGGGCGGGGCATCGTTGATTCCAGGGTCATACCCGGTCGGGCGGGGCTGCAGTATTATAGTTGCAATTGTAACTATTCGCCGGCGGTGCAGGCATGGATCTCTTTGAAAACCCGATGGGAACGGACGGCTTCGAGTTCGTGGAATACACGGCGCCAGATCCGGAGCTGCTGCGCACGTTGTTCGAACGCCTCGGATTTCCCGTGGTCGCGCGCCACCGCTCGAAGAACGTCACGCTGCATCGGCAGGGCGACATCAACTTCATCATCAATGCCGAGGTGAATTCTTTCGCCCAGGCCTTTGCGCGCCAGCACGGCCCTTCGGCCTGCGCCATGGCGTTTCGCGTGAAAGACGCCGCGTTTGCCTACAAGCGCGCCCTCGATCTCGGCGCCAAGCCCGGACCCGTGACGGCGGGGCCGATGGAGCTGAATATTCCCAGCATCCAGGGCATCGGTGGCTCGCTGATCTATCTGGTGGATCGCTATGGCGAGCAGTCCATATACGACATCGACTTCAAACCGGTTGCGGCACCGCCGGGCGCGAAGCCCGCGGGCCTCAGCTACATCGATCATCTCACCCACAACGTGATGCGCGGGCAGATGAACACGTGGGCCGGCTTCTACGAGAAGCTGTTCAACTTCCGCGAGATCCGTTATTTCGACATCGAAGGCAAGAAGACCGGTTTGTTCTCGCGTGCGATGACCAGCCCGTGCGGCAAGATCCGCATCCCGATCAATGAATCGCAGGACGACAAGAGCCAGATCGAGGAATACCTGCGCGAGTATCACGGCGAGGGTATCCAGCACATCGCGCTCGCATCGTCTGACATCTATCAGACGGTTGACGTGCTGCGCGCGCAGGGCGTGGCGTTCCAGGATTCGCCGGATACTTACTACGAAGGTGTGGAGGCTCGCGTGCCGGGCCATCGCGAATCGCTGGCGGAGCTGGCCAAGCGGCGCATTCTCATCGACGGTAATCCGCAGAAGAATGAAGGCGTGCTGCTGCAGATTTTTACGCAGAATGTCATTGGGCCGATTTTTTTCGAGATCATCCAGCGCAAGGGTAATGATGGTTTCGGCGAGGGGAATTTTCGCGCGCTGTTCGAGTCGATCGAGCTGGATCAGATGAGGCGCGGGGTGATTTAGGGGAGGCGCTGATCAAAACTGCGCTTGTGTGGTGTCCCGGCAAATCAGCGGCATAACTTGTTCTCTCCGTTGGCTGCTCGGGGACGGCGGCGGTAAGAGCCAAGAGCACGAAGCGAGCGTCATCTGGGCGAAGTCGAGCCGGGAGGCAGGCAGGACGCTCACCTGTCGTGCGCTGCTCGAGCGCGCTTCGAAGAAATCCCGCGGCGGGATTTCTTCGGCGTTCCCCGCGATCGCCGGGGGCCATGGCGATCTTCTTCCATCGCAAGAGTTTGAAGCACCACTCGCATGGCCCTGATCCGGCGAACGCGGGCGCTCGAGAAGCGCACGACAGGTGAGCGTCCTGCCTGCCTCCCGGCTCGACTTCGCTGATCGGTTGGCGCGACGTTGGGCAGAGACGCGTCGCCCCCTAGGCGCAGCCATGCCGGCGGGTGTTTGCCACTCTTCCGCTGCGCGTCTCGGGCGCCCGCGCGACGGCGGATCAGGGGCGTGCGAGTGGTGCAACCGAACCTTGGAAGGGCGTCCGTGACGCACGCCCCCCGACGCGCGCGGGGAACGCCGAAGAAATCCCGCTTCGGGATTTCTTCGAAGCGCGCCCGAGTCGTGCAGCGGAAGAGTGGCAAACACCCGCCGGCAAGGCTGCGCCCGCGATAGCGCCAATCGCTCCAATTCTGCTCCACTGCTACAGCTCGAGTAAGTGCCAGACCGGCGTGCCCGCCCCCGCGCCATCGGCTCGTACAATGCATCCCCGGATCTCGCACCTCCCATCCCCTGAGACGACACGTCGTGCCGGCACACCACACTACGGCCGGTGTTCGCTCGCGAGATACTCTTCCGTCTGCATTTCAATCAATCGACTAACCGTTCGCTGAAACTCGAACTTCAGCCGGTCCCCCTGATAGAGCCCCTCCGGTGCAGCCGCGGCCGACACGATCAAGTTCACGTGCCGATCGTAAAACTCATCCACCAGCGAAATAAGCCGTCGCGCCGCGTTCTCGCGGGTGGCCGTCAACACGGGCACATTCGACACGATCACGCTCTGATATTCCCGCGCAATTTCGATGTAGTCGTTCTGACTGCGCGGCCCTTCGCACAGCGCCTCGAACTCGAACCAGATGACGTTCTCGCTTTCCTTCACCACCGGAATCGCGCGCCCTTCGATCTCGACGGTGCCGCCTTCGCACGGATCACTGTCGGAAAGATCTGAGAACAGTGCATCGAGCCGCGCGGCCGCCTTTGGATCGGCGCTGTCGATATAGGTGCCGGCTTGCGTGAGCTGTCGAAGGCGATAGTCCGTGCCGCCGTCGACGTTGAGCACACGCGTGTGCTCTTCCAGCATTTTGATCGCGGGCAGGAATCGCTGTCGCTGCAGGCCTTCCTTGTAGAGATCCTTGGGGGCCACATTGGACGTAGCCACGAGCGCGACACCGCGATGGAACAACGCCTCCATCAGCGTGCCCAGGATCATCGCGTCGGCGATGTCCGAAACGAAAAACTCATCGAAGCACAGCACGCGTGTGTCGCGCGCAAGATGGTCCGCCACCTGCTCGAGCGGCTCTTCGCGGCCCTTGAGCTTGCCGAGCTCCGCGTGCACGTCCTGCATGAAGCGATGGAAATGCCGGCGCCGCTTCGCCTCGAAGGGCAGGCTCTGGAAGAACAGATCCATCAGCCAGGTCTTGCCGCGGCCGACGCCGCCCCAGAGATACAGGCCTTTTTCGATGGCTGGTGTGTTTCGTTTGCCGATTTTTGCGAGCAGTTTGCGTGCACCCGACGCGGGCGGGCGGTTGGAACGAAGCAGGCGCGTGCGCAAATCGTCCAGCGCGTCGACCGCGGCCTCCTGGGCCTTGTCTGCCTTGAAACCGCGTTCTTTCAGTTCTTTTCGATAGAGCTCCCGAAGCCCGGGATTGGCGCCGGCCTTCGTCACGTCAGGTATCGAGCTCCGGGAGATGGCGGAAGTGCTCGAGGGCTTGCGGATTGGCAAGCGCGTCGGTGTTCTTCACGGGCCGACCGTGGATCACTTCGCGCACGGCGACCTCGGTGATCTTGCCCGAGAGGGTGCGCGGAATGTCCGGTACCGCGATGATTTTCGCCGGCACGTGACGCGGCGTGGTGTTCACGCGAATGACATCGCGAATGTGTTTCTTCAGCGGCTCATCGAGCGTCGCATCCGCTTTGAGGCGCAGGAACAGGATGACACGCACGTCGCCGCGCCACTCCTGCCCCACCGCGATCGCTTCGGCAACTTCCGGAAGCCCTTCCACCACAGCATAGATTTCAGCGGTGCCGATGCGCACACCGCCAGGATTCAGCACCGCATCTGAGCGGCCGTGAATGATCAGGCCATCGTGTTCCGTGAGCGTGGCGTAATCCCCGTGATGCCACACACCCGGAAAGCGCTCGAAATAGGCCGCGCGATACTTGCGCCCGTCCGGATCGTTCCAGAACGACACCGGCATCGACGGGAACGGCGCCTTGCAGACGAGCTCGCCGCGTTCGCCGCGCACGGGGTGGCCTTCGTCATCGAAGATATCGACGGCGAGGCCGAGTCCGCGACACTGCAACTCACCCCGATACACGGGCAACACCGGCGAGCCGAGCGCGAAGCACGAGACAATGTCCGTTCCGCCGGAAATCGACGACAGCTGCACGTCTTTTTTGATGTGCTCATAAACGTAGTCGAAGTTTTCAGGCAGCAGCGGCGAACCGGTGGAGAGAATGACGCGGAGCGCGGACAGGTCTGCCTGCGTCATCGGATCGAAGGAGCTCTTTTCCGTCGCTGCGATGAACTTGGCACTCGTGCCGAACACGTTGATGCGCTCTTCCGCCGCCATCTGCCACAGCGAGCCGGGCTCGGGATGAAACGGCGAACCGTCGAACAGCACGACGGTTGCGCCGGTCGCGAGCACGCTGGCGAGCCAGTTCCACATCATCCAGCCGCAAGTGGTGAAGTAGAACACCCGGTCATCGCGCTTGATGTCGGTGTGGAGCAGATGCTCCTTCTGGTGCTGAAGCAGCGTGCCGCCGGCGCCGTGTACGATGCACTTCGGCACACCCGTGGTGCCAGATGAATACAGGATGTAAACCGGGTGATCGAACGGACCCTGGTGGAATTCCAGCGGCGCGTCGCGCATCCCAAACTCGTTCCAGTGTGTGGCGAGTTTCGCGTGCGCGCCGAGCGTGCTGAGATCCGGCTCCGCGCGCACATATCCAACAACGACCACGCGCGCGACGCCCGGCAACTTTTCGAGCACCTGCGCGATGGGCACGAGCGAATCCAGCGTCTTGCCGCCGTAGAAATAGCCGTCTGCGGTGAAGAGCACTTTCGGACCGATCTGGCCGAAGCGATCGAGCACGCCGTGCAGGCCGAAATCCGGTGAGCACGACGACCAGATCGCACCGAGGCTCGTGGTTGCGAGCATCGCGATGATCGCTTCCGGCAGGTTTGGCAGATACCCGGCAACGCGATCGCCAGGGCCGACGCCCAGCGTTTTCAGGCCGCAGGCCACTCGCGCCACTTCTTTTTGCAGGTCGCGATAGCACAGCTCGCGACGCGCGCCGCGGTCGTTGCGGAACACGATGGCGGGATGCGCATCGCGGAAGCGGAGCAGGTTCTCCGCGAAGTTGAGCGTGGCGGTGGGAAAAAACCGCGCACCGGGCATCGCAGTGGGATTTTCGATGGCCGGGCCGCCGCCGAAGTGGATGCGCGCGTCGGCGAAGCGGGCCAATTCGCACCAGAAGTCGGTCGGATGCGCGATGGACCAGGCGTACAGATCCGCCTGGCCCGTGAGTTTCAGGGTTTTGCGGGCATTGACGCATTCGATGAAGCGGGTGAGGTTGGCCGCTTTGATGCGCTCGGGAGAGGGGCGCCAGATGGGGGGCATGGAGGATAGATTAGCTCACCACGCGGAAGATCAAGAAGCCCTCAATCGCCGGGCGGCTGAGACAGGGTAATCCGCACAACGGCGTTGCCGGGTGGCTGAGAGCGGCACAACAGTGTCGCCTGCGCCGATGGCGTTCCGCCTCGGCCGCTCCGGAACCACCGCAACCTTCTGGGTAGCCGAAACCGCAGACGAAACGCGCCCCCTCACAGCGACTGATAGTTCGGCCCCGACCCACCTTCCGGCGTCGTCCAGGTGATGATCGCGTACGGGTCTTTGATATCGCACGCCTTGCAGTGAACGCAGTTCGCCGCGTTGATCTGCAGCTTCCGTCCCCCTGCGCCGTCATCCACCATTTCGTAAACGTTGGCCGGGCAGAAGTTTTGGCAAGGATTGCCGTATTCCTTCGTGCAGCGGTCTGAGCAGATCGACGTGTCGAGCACCTTGAGATGCGCGGGCTGCGCTTCGTCGTGGCTCGTCGACGCGAGGAACACAGAGGCCAGTCGATCTCGCGGTTTCAGCGTGCGCTCGGTCCAGCCCCGATCGGGCGAGGTGTATTCGTCCAGCTTCTTCAGGCGCTGGTAGTCAGCGGGCCGGTTCTTCAGCGTCCACGGAGTACGGCCGCCGGTGACCACTTCGAGCGCGGAATTCGCGAGGCCGAACCACATGCCGCGCTTGAAGCCCGGCTTGAAATTGCGCACGGCGCGCAGCTCTTGCCCGCCCGGCGATGCGCGCCAGAGCGCGTCGAACCCTGCCGGTGCACCGGTTGACGCGAGATGCTCCGCCGCCAGCATTCCGGAGCGAATGGCCTGGTGAACACCTTTGATCTTCGGCAGGTTCACGCCGCCGCCGCTGTCGCCGATGAGCATCGCGCCCGGCATTTCCAGCTTCGGAATCGATTGCCAGCCACCGGCTGCAATGGTGCGCGCGCCTGCCGCGATGACTTCACCGCCTTCGAACAGCGGCTTCACCAGCGGATGATGCTTGAACTGCTGAAAGGCTTCGAACGGCTTGAAGCGCGGATCGATGTAATCGAGCCCGGCAACGAAACCGACGTACACGCGATCGTTGTCGAGGTGATAGAGAAAGCTGCCGCCATAGGTGCTCGTGTCGAGCGGCCAGCCCATCGTGTGCTGGATGAGCCCCGGCTCGACGCGCCCTTTCGGCAGCTGCCACAGCTCTTTCAGGCCGAGCCCGTAAGTCTGCGGATCTGAATTCGCATCGAGCGCGAATTGCTTGACGAGCTTCTTCGTCAGGCTGCCGCGCGCGCCTTCGGCGATGATCGTGGTGCTCGCGCGCACTTGCGGACCCGGCGCGTAGTTGGGCCCCGGCTCGCCATTCTTTTCGATGCCCATGTCGCCGAGCTGCACGCCCGCTACGGAACCATCGTCCCGATACAGCGGCTCGGCTCCGGAAAATCCCGCGAACACATCGACGCCGAGCCCTTCGGCCTTCTGAGCGAGCCACGGCGTGAGCAAGCCGAGCGAGATGATGAAGTTGCCCGTGTTGTGAAGCTGCGGCGGCAGGGGCAGCGGGATGCTGCCCGTGCGCGTGAGCATGCGGAATTCATCGCGCTTCGCGGGCACGCAGATTCCCGGCGGCGACTGCCGCCACTCCGGCAACAGCGCGTCGAGCGGGCCGGGCTCGATCACCGCGCCCGAGAGCGAATGAGCGCCGACTGCCGAGCCTTTCTCGAGGATGCAGACGTTCAGATCGGGCTTGAGCTGCTTCAGGCGAATGGCACACGACAGGCCTGCGGGCCCGGCGCCCACGATCGCCACGTCGTATTCCATCTGGTCTCGTTCAACAGAATCGGTCATGCCGGGTTCTTCTCAATCTCATCAAGAAAACAAACGTGGGACTACTTCGGCTGCATCCGGATCGCGCCATCCAATCGGATCGTTTCGCCGTTGAGCATCGCGTTCTCGAAAATCGCGCCGACGAGCTGCGCAAATTCCTCCGGCTTGCCGAGTCGCGACGGAAACGGCACTTGCTTGCCGAGCGATGCCTGTAGCTCGGGCGACATGCTGTTCACCATCGGCGTGTGGAAAATGCCGGGCGCGATGGACATGCAGCGGATGCCGAATTGCGCAAGCTCGCGCGCGATCGGCAACGTCATGCCCATGACGGCGGCCTTCGTCGCAGAGTACGCAACCTGGCCAATCTGCCCCTCGAACGCTGCAACCGACGAGGTGTGAATGATGAGCCCGCGCTCACCATCTGCATTTGGCGTATTCAACTGCATGATCGCCGCGGCCGCCTTGTCGCAGAGGAACGTGCCGATGAGATTGATGTGGATGACTTTGGTGAAGAAGTCTCCCGCCATCGGGCCATTCTTCCCGAGCATGCGACCCGCGCCGACGATGCCCGCGCAATTCACCAGCAGGTTGATTGCGCCGAGACGCTCACGAGCGCTCTCCATCGCGGCGACCACTTCCGCTTCGGAGGTGACGTCGCATTTGACGAACGCTGCGGCCTGGCCCAATTCTGCGGCAGCAGCCTGGCCCGCACCCTCCTGCACATCGAGCATCGCCACGCGACCGCCATTGGCGACGATATAACGCGCCACAGCGTTGCCGAGGCCGGACGCCCCACCTGTCACGACCGCGCGTGCTTCTGAAATTTTCATGATGTCCTCATCTCACATTCGGAACACGCCGTAGCGTTCGTCTTCAGGCGCGGGTCCGTGTGCAGCTGTGTGAAGCGCAAGACCCAGCACGCGGCGCGTATCGAGCGGGTCGATGATGCCGTCGTCCCACAACCGGGCGGTGGCGTAGTAGGGATTTCCCTGGGATTCGTACGTGCCGCGGATGCCGTCGACGAACTTGCGCTGATCGTCTTCCGCCCAGGTCTCGCCGCGCGCCTGCATGCCGTCGCGCTTTACCGTCGCAAGCACCTGCGCAGCCTGCTCGCCGCCCATCACCGAGATGCGCGCGTTCGGCCACATCCACAGGAAGCGCGCGCCATAAGCACGACCGCACATTGCATAGTTTCCCGCGCCGAACGAGCCGCCGATGATCACTGTGAGCTTCGGCACGGTGGCGCAAGCCACCGCCGTGACCATCTTCGCGCCGTCTTTCGCGATGCCCGCGTTTTCGTATTTTCGGCCCACCATGAACCCCGTAATGTTCTGCAGGAACACCAGCGGAATGCGGCGACGATTGCAGAGCTGCACGAAGTGCGCGCCTTTCAGTGCGGACTCTGAAAACAGGATGCCGTTGTTCGCAATGATGCCGACAGGCGCGCCCCAGATGCGAGCGAACCCACACACGAGCGTGGTGCCGTAATTTGCCTTGAATTCGTGGAATTCCGACGCGTCGACCAGGCGGCCGATGATTTCGCGCACGTCGAAAGGCTGGCGCGTGTCTTCGGGGACGATGCCGTAGAGCTCGTTGGGATCCAGCAGCGGATCCTTGGGCGTATCGCATGCGAGCCAGCCTGCGCCGCGCGCGGGGAGGCTCGCAAAGATCGATCGTGCCATTGCGAGCGCGTGCGCGTCGTTCTCGGCCAGATGATCGACTACGCCGGACGTGCGGGCATGCACTTCGCCGCCGCCGAGCGATTCCGCGTCGACCACTTCGCCGGTGGCCGCTTTCACGAGCGGCGGGCCGCCGAGAAAAATCGTGCCCTGGTTGCGCACGATGATCGTCTCGTCCGACATCGCCGGCACATACGCTCCGCCGGCCGTGCAGCTGCCCATCACGACGGCGATCTGCGGAATGGCACGCGCGGACATTTGCGCCTGGTTGAAGAAGATGCGGCCGAAATGTTCCTTGTCCGGGAACACCTCATCCTGCAGCGGCAGGAACGCCCCACCCGAGTCGACGAGATAGACGCAGGGGAGTGCGTGCTCGAGCGCGACTTCCTGCGCGCGCAGATGCTTCTTCACGGTGAGCGGGAAATAGGTTCCGCCTTTCACCGTCGCATCGTTCGCAACGACCACGGCTTCGCGGCCGTGAATGCGGCCGATGCCCGTGATGAGGCCTGCAGCGGGCGCGTCACCGTCATACATGCCGTGCGCGGCGAGCGCCGACAATTCGAGAAACGGACTGCCCGGATCGAGCAGAGTTCGCACGCGTTCGCGAGGCAGCAGCTTGCCGCGCGAGGTGTGCTTGCGACGGGAATCCTCGCCGCCGCCCAGGGAAGCGCGGTCGAGTTGCTGGCGGAGCTCTGCCGCGAGCGCGCTCATCCGCGCATGGTTGGCGTTGAAGCGCTCGCTCGAGGAGTCGATGTCAGAGGTGAGACGCGGCATGGGTCGAGAGTCTACCTTGCGAAACCGGGGTTCGCGACGACGCCCCTCGAGGCGTCGCCGCCGGTGCAGATCAGATGAGCTCGATGGCCATCGCCACGGCTTCGCCGCCACCGATACACAGTGAGGCAATGCCTCTCTTCAGGTTGCGGCGGGCGAGGGCGTGCGTGAGCGTCGTGAGGATGCGAGCGCCAGTGGCGCCGATCGGATGGCCGAGCGCACAGGCGCCGCCATTCACGTTCATGCGAGCGTGGTCGATATCCACATCACGCATGGCCGCCATCGTGACCGCCGCGAACGCTTCGTTCACTTCATACAGATCGGCATCGCCGGGCTTCCAACCGAGCTTCGCGAGCGTCTTCTTGATGGCGCCGACGGGCGCAGTGGTGAACCATTCCGGCTCGTGCGCAAAGCTCGAATAAGCGAGCACGCGTGCGAGCGGCTTGAGCCCGCGTGCCAGCGCCGTGCTTTCGCGCATCACAATGAGCGCGGCCGCGCCATCGGAGATCGACGAAGAGCTCGCCGCGGTGACCGTGCCATCTTTCGCGAACGCAGGCTTCAGCGTCGGAATCTTGTTGATGTCGCAGGTGAACGGTGTTTCATCGCGCGCCACCACCGTTTCGCCCTTGCGGCCTTTGATCGTAACGGGCGTGATTTCGGCTTCGAAATCGCCGGCTTCCACAGCACGCAGTGCGCGGCGAACCGACTCCGCCGCGAACGCATCCTGCTGCTCGCGCGTGAACGAATATTTGCGGGACGTGGCTTCCGCGAACGTGCCCATCATCTGTCCGTCGAACGGGCTCTGCAGGCCGTCGTAGAACATATGGTCGAGGATCTCGCCGTGACCCATGCGATAACCGCCGCGCGCCTTGGGCAGCAAGTACGGCGCGTTGGTCATGGATTCGAGGCCGCCCGCGAGAACGATCTCTACGTCGCCCGTGCGAATCTGGTCTGCCGCGAGCATCACAGCTTTGAGGCCAGAGCCGCACATCTTGTTGATGGTGGTTGCAGGCACACCAACCGGGACGCCCGCGGCGATAGCAGCCTGCCGCGCCGGCGCCTGGCCGAGGCCAGCCGGCAGCACGCAACCGAAGATAGTTTCCTGCACGTCTGCAGCCTTGATGCCTGCCGCTTCGATGGCGGCCCTCGCGGCAGCGGCGCCGAGCTGTGGCGCTGTGGCTGGCGTGAGAACGCCCTGAAATGCGCCAATGGGAGTCCGCTTTGCGGAAACGATGACGACGTTGTGATCGCTCATGATAGGCCCTTGCTTGAATCCGGTCGGGTCGAGCGCGTGGCGCTCTTGCGGCGCGCGGCACGGGGCCGCAAGCCTTCTTCGAAAATCGTGACGAAGGCATCCGCGATCTGCGGCGCCGTCATCCCCTGGTTCGCGCGATACCAGTGTGCAATCCAGTTGAGCGCGCCGGCCATCGCGAAGGCCGTCATTTTCACATCGCACGGCTGGATGGAGCCGTCTTTCACACCTTCGCGCAACAGGCGGCGAATGCCCTGGTCGATCTCGACCTTGAGCGTGCGGATGTGGCTGCTCATCGACGGCGACAGGTCCTGGTGCTCGGCGATGACCATGCACCAGCCATAGTCCGACGCGACGGCCTGCGCGTATTGCCGGAGCACGGTGTTGAGCCGCTCGCGGCCCGGTTCTTTCGACACTTTCACATCACGCAGGGCCGTGCGGATCGGCTCGAGACCCGCCACGAAACATTCGAACAGCAGCTGTTCCTTGTTCGGGACGTAGTAATAGATCGTCGGCTTGGACACATCGAGCGCCTTCGCGATGTCGTCCAGCGACGTGTTGTGATAGCCGTGATGCGCGAAGAACTGCGCGGCCACCTGGATGACGGCGTCGCGCTTCACGCCGTGGTCCCGCAATCGCTTGCGACCTTGGCGCCAGGCCAAGGCTGAGTCGCCGGCAGGGGGCGTTACTCGGGGGCTGCGTGCAGTGCGGGTCATAGGGGCTGGGATTGCCTTCGTAGGGCCTTGCTGGGGGTCGGGCTGTGCCTGGCCAGGTGTTGATCTACGGTGTGGGTCTGGGTGTCGTCTTGGGTTTCAGCTGGGCCTGCGGCAGGCCGAATCCGCGCGAACTCGACGGCTCCGGTAATGGTAGCGTAATATCCTACCGGCTAGTAGGTTTAATTCCGCCTCGACCCCTTCGATCCTCGTCCGGCTCCCAGGAAGGTTTGCATGAACGCCAGACCCGTGAGCGGCTCGGCCGCGCGCCGCCCGTCCGAATCGCCCAATGCGGATGTGCCAGGCGCCAGCGCATCGTCGACAAGCGCACCGCTGCGATTCGTTTCCGCAGCCTCGCTGTTCGATGGACACGACGCCGCCATCAACATGATTCGTCGCCTGCTTCAGGCGCAGGGCGCAGAGGTGGTGCATCTCGGGCACAACCGCAGCGTTTCCGACATCGTGCGCGCAGCCATCCAGGAAGATGCAGATGGCATCGCCGTCAGCTCCTATCAAGGCGGCCACAACGAATATTTCGCTTACATGGTGGACATGCTTCGCGAGCTCGGCGCGGACCACATCCGGGTCGTGGTGGGCGGTGGCGGCACCATCGCGCCACACGAGATCGAAGCGCTCGAGGCGCACGGGGTCGAGAAGATCTACACGCCGGAAGATGGCCGCAAGATGGGCCTCGTCGGCATGATCGAAGATGTGATTCGTCGCGTGCGCGGCGTGCCGCGTCCCGCGTTCGAGTTCGGGCCGCTGAATGCGAAAGATCATCAGCGACTCGCGCGATCGATTTCCGTGCTGGAAGGCGCTGCGGGGACGGATGCGATGGCGGAGCAGATTCGTCGTGCCGTCTCGCGTTCGCGCAGCACGGCGCCGGTCATCGGCGTCACCGGCACCGGCGGTGCCGGCAAATCCAGCCTGAACGATGAGTTGCTCAGCCGCTTCGTGCGGCATTTTCCGGGCAAACAGATCGCTGTCGTCGCGATGGATCCCACGCGTCGTCGCTCCGGCGGCGCACTGCTCGGCGATCGCATTCGCATGAACAGTCTCGCCGCGGAACAGATTTTCATGCGCTCGCTCGCCACGCGCCGCCAGCATCTGGCGACCTCGGCCGTGCTGAAAGATGTCATCGGGCTTTATCGGCTCGCGGGTTTCGATCTCATCGTCGTGGAGACGGCGGGCATCGGTCAGTCGGATACCGAGATCGTCGACATGGTCGACCTGTCGATGTACGTGATGACCAGCGAATACGGCGCGGCGAGCCAGCTCGAGAAAATCGACATGCTCGACTACGCAGACATGATCGTGCTCAACAAGAGCGAGAAGCGCGGCGCGGCCGATTCGCTGCGCGACGTGCGTAAGCAGTGGCGCCGGAATCATCCGGAGCGCGCGATGCTGCCGGACGAGCAGGTGCCGGTGTATCCGACGATCGCGAGCTGGTTCAACGATCCTGGCGTCAATCGCCTGTTCGCCGCGCTGTGCGCGACGGAAAAGGTGAATTGGCCGCTCACGGATAATGGCTCTACCGAGATCACGTCGCGCGAGCCGCTGATTCCGGGCCCGCGCGTTCGCTATCTTGCCGAGATCGCGCAGAGCGGTCGCGATGTGAAGGGTCGCATCGAGATACAGGCGGAAGCGGCATCGCGCGCTCATGGTTTGTTTCAGGCGCTCACCACGTTGAAAGATGCAGATCTTCCGCAGCCGCTGGATCGTTATCCCGAAGCGTTGCTCGGGAAGGATTCGAGTGACGCCACGCTGCGCGCACTGCGCGTCTCATACAACGAAGCGCTGGACCAGATCGGCGCCGAAGGCGTCGCGGAGCTGAAGCGCTGGCCGTCGCGCGCAGAGGCTGCGACGGCGCCGACGTATTCCTACAAGGTGCGCGATCGTGTAATCACCGGTGAGAACTACACCGAGAGCCTCGCACGTCAGCCTATTCCAAAGCTTGCCGTGCCGAAGTTTCGGGACTGGGGCGAGATTCTCCGCTTCGTGTTCACCGAGAATCTTCCGGGCGCTTATCCGTATACAGCCGGTGTGTATCCGTACCGGCGTGAGGAAGAAGACCCCACCCGCATGTTCGCGGGCGAGGGCGCGCCGGAGCGCACGAACCGTCGTTTCCACTATCTCGCGGGAAATCACGGCGCAGCGCGTTTGTCGACGGCGTTCGATTCGACCACGCTCTATGGCGAAGACCCCGACACGCGCCCGGACATCTACGGTCGCACGGGAAATTCCGGCGTTTCGATTGCGACGCTGGACGATATGAAGAAGCTCTATTCGGGCTTCGACCTGTGCAAGCCGACGACGTCTGTGTCGATGACCATCAATGGTCCGGCGCCGATGATTCTCGCGATGTTCATGAACACCGCGATCGACCAACGGGTCGAGCGATACCTGAAGGCGGAAGGGCATTGGAACGAAGCGCAGGCGAAGATCGAGTCCCTGCATCGCGCGGCCGAGGAGCGAGGCACGGCGCCGCCGCGTTATCACGGCGAACTGCCGCCGGGACACGATGGCAACGGCCTTGCGTTGCTCGGTGTAACCGGCGACGAGCTGGTGTCGAGTGAGGTTTACGAGCGCATTCGCGCGGAAGCGCTGCAATCGGTGCGCGGCACCGTGCAAGCGGACATCCTGAAGGAAGATCAGGCGCAGAACACCTGCATCTTCTCCACCGAGTTCGCGCTGCGCATGATGGGCGACGTGCAGCAGTTCTTCGGTGATCGCAAGGTGCGCAACTTCTACTCGGTCTCGATTTCGGGCTATCACATCGCCGAGGCCGGCGCGAATCCGATCTCGCAGCTGGCGTTCACGCTCGCGAACGGCTTCACCATCGTGGAGTACTACCTCGCGCGCGGCATGAAGATCGATGACTTCGCGCCGAACCTATCGTTCTTCTTCTCGAACGGCATGGACGCTGAGTACGCTGTGATCGGTCGCGTCGCGCGCCGCATCTGGGCGCGCGCGATGCGCGAGCGCTATGGCGCCGGTGCGCGCAGCCAGATGCTGAAGTATCACATCCAGACTTCCGGCCGCAGCCTGCATGCGCGCGAGATATCGTTCAACGATATCCGCACCACGCTTCAGGCGTTGTATGCACTGTTCGACAACTGCAACAGCCTTCACACGAACGCATACGACGAAGCGTTGACCACGCCGACGGAAGAGAGCGTGCGGCGAGCGGTGGCGATTCAGCTCGTCATCAATCGCGAGCTCGGCTTGAACAAGACACAGAACCCGTGGCAGGGCTCGTTCGCCATCGATTATCTGACGGATCTCGTCGAAGAGGCTGTCTACAAGGAATTCGAGTCGATCTCCGAGCGCGGCGGCGTGCTCGGCGCGATGGAAACGATGTACCAGCGCGGCAAGATCCAGGAAGAGTCGATGTACTACGAAACCAAAAAGCACGACGGCAGCCTGCCGATCGTCGGCGTGAACACGTTCCTGGCGCCCGAAGGCGCCAGCGACGATCTCAAAGGCGCCGCGCTCATCCGCTCGACCGAAGAAGAGAAGCAGGCGCAAGTGAGCGGTGTGCGAGCGTTTCAGGCGCGCAATTCAGCGCGTTCGGGTGAGGCGCTGGCTCGATTGCAAAAAGTGGCTGCCACGAACGGGAATGTGTTTGCCGAGCTGATGGAAGCGGTGAAGTGTTGCTCGCTCGGGCAGATTTCGCAGGCGCTTTATCAGGTGGGCGGGCAGTATCGAAGGAACATGTAGGGTTCTTCCGGAGGGACTTCAAGAAACCCTCATCATCGAACAGCAGCAGCCTTACGTGCGTGGGGCCGTATGACGCGTTCGACTGTCTTGCCGATCTTCTGGCTCGCGACTTCCAGATCGTACTGGCTTTGCAGGTTCTGCCACAGTTGAGCGGTCGTGCCGAAATAGCGCGCCAGGCGGAGTGCCATTTCCGCCGTCACGGCCCTGCGCCGTCGCACGATTTCATTCACCGTGGGCACGGACACACCGAGCTCTTTGGCCAGCCGGTAAGCACTCAGCTGCAGTGGCCCCATGAATTCATGAGCCAGGATGTCGCCAGGATGTACTGGCCGGAGTCGTTTCGCTGCCATCGCATTAACCTCGGTTTGGGCGCCGACTGGCGCTGTCGTCAATGGTAGTCCGGAAGCTCGAAATCTGATGCTTCACCGTTGTGCCATTTGAAACAGATGCGCCATCGCTGATTGATCCGGATACTGAACTGACCCTTGCGGTCTCCTTTCAGTGCTTCCAAGCGATTGGCAGGCGGGATCATCAAATCGCGCAAATCACCCGCCGAATCCAGCAGCTTCAGCTTCTCGCGGGCTCGTTGTTGTATGCGGGCGTCCATGCTCCTGACGATCTCGCCCCGAAATATGGCCTTGGCAGCCTGAGTCTTGAACGAGCGGATCACGATTAGGTTAATGCGTAGCGTTATTAACGTCAAACGTTATGAGGAGAGGGTTTCCGGCATTGCGCGTGCTGGCGAGAGAAAATGCGCCGTTGCGCATAGAGTGGCAATCGCCGAACGGCGCGATCTTTTTCAGATTCGCGTATTGCAAATCGCCGAGAGCAAGCCCGAAGGCCAGGCCAACCAACGCAACGGCACCAGCGGCAAGACGGTGATCACGGACGAGGGAACCGTGCGCATCGAGGTGCCGCGAGATCGTGAGGGCTCCTTCGAGCCGCAGATTATCGGCAAGCACGAGCGGCGCTTCACCGGCTTCGACCAGAAGATCATCGCCATGTACGCCCGCGGCATGACGATTCGCGAGATCCAGGGCTACCTCGCTGAGATGTACGGCACGCAGGTCTCACCCGAGTTCATCAGCAAGGTCACGGATGAGGTGTCGGCTGAGATCACGGCGTGGCAGAACCGGCCGCTGGAGCCGATGTATCCGGTGGTGTTCTTCGACGCCCTGCGCGTGAAGATCCGCGACGACGCGGTGGTGCGCAACAAGGCGGTGTACCTGGCTTTGGCGATCCTGCCCGATGGTTCACGCGATGTGCTGGGCATCTGGATCGAGCAGACCGAAGGGGCGAAGTTCTGGCTGAAAGCCTTCAATGAGATGAAGAGCCGGGGCGTCAACGACATCCTCATCGCGGTGGTCGACGGCCTCAAGGGTTTGAGCGATGCGATCGAGACCGCCTTTCCCACCACGACGGTGCAGACTTGCATCGTCCATCTGATCAGAAACAGCCTGGATTACGCCAGCTGGAAGCATCGAAAGGCCGTCGCGGCAGCCCTGCGTCCCATCTACACCGCCGCCACCGCGCAGGCGGCTGAGGCAGCGCTCGAGGAGTTCGCGGCCAGCGACTGGGGCGAGAAGTTTCCGACGATCGTGCAGTCCTGGCGCCGCGCCTGGCAGAACGTCATTCCGTTCTTTGCGTTTCCGCCTGACGTGCGCCGGGTGATCTACACCACCAACATCATCGAGAGCCTGCACATGCAGCTACGCAAGATCATCAAGAACCGCGGCCACTTCCCAAGCGATGAGGCCGCAACCAAGCTTCTGTGGCTCGCCCTTCGCAACATCACCAACGGCAAGGTACGATCGACGCGGGAATGGAGTGCGGCAATGAACCAGTTCGCCGTGCTCTATGGAGATCGGTTCATCAATCCGAAGATCTGAAACCACACGCCTCAGAACACAAAATTTCCGATACGCCCCGACGTCTTTGCCCTAGCCAGATCCGAGGTGCAGCAATCCCATTGCATCGAGACGACTGCCATGAGCTCAAGGCAGGACGCTCAGGCTCTGCGTTTTCAGAAAGCCTCGATCCTAAGCGGACCACTCTACTTCGCTTGTTGAGTTGCCTCCTCGAACGTCATCACCTTGTCTCTCGCTATGTCCACGACTAGCAACATTGGGCCATCGAGTGTCGCGCCATCCTTCGAACACTCAACGATCACCGACCATTTCGTGGGCACCTTCCGATGTGTCGCTGGCGATAGCATGTAATCTGGCTTGGCAGACACACACTTGAGCGTCCAGCCGTTGTTATCTTGACCTGCCAGGTGCTTCTCCGCGAGTCGCAGAGCCTTCGCTTCCCCCTGAGCTTTCGAAAGTCGCATCTTTCTGGCCTAACAGGCGTACGCGTATGGTGTGGTCTTGATCATATCGCGCCGACGGGCCGCTTGTGGCCGATATGAGCCGATGCGGCGACCGACTCGGAGCGACCCGCTACGAGCCCTGCCGAGTTTTCACACAGCCTCGACCTAAGCATCATCTGCGAGCTCCCGGAACAGGAGAACGTTGACCCGTTGGCCACTTACCCGGCCTCTAGCTCGGTATTTTTTTGGAGCTCCCGTTCCAGCACATCTTCGAGTTCGTCGAATACGTCGTAAACGCGCTCCCACCGATCTCGAACGACAGGCTTTCGAGCAGCGCCCGCCAGCACTGGATCACGTGGCTTATAGAATGCGTCATGCTCTATCTGCCAAAAAAGACCGGTGAGCATGGGCACGATTTGCAGTTCCGCTCGGACGAGTGCACTTGTGGAACAAAAGCCATGATATTTCCACGCTCGAAACTTGGGCGGTGTTCCGATTTTCACAGGATCCGAGGACCACTCGGCGTATCTGGCACGAAGTCTCGTGTGCACGTCATCGAATCGGGACTTGGGAAAGACCATGACTCGCAGCCCCACGAGATCTGGAAGACTGGTGAGCGTATATCGCGACGGCGCGTCTTCGTCGAATTGCCTCGCCTCTTCCCGTCTCCGGAGCGCATTGACGGCACTGTCGCAATCCTTGGCGCGCGCTTCGACGTGAACTCGTTCGTGATGTTTGAGATCCAACGTAACCGGAAGCAGCAGATGAGCGACATCGGTCTGTAGCTGATGCAGAACCCGCTTGATCTCTGGCGCAAGTAGAAAATACTCCTCGCGCAACCGGTCCTCCACGGTGCGTGAAGTCATTTCTCGAGCGCCTCTGCGAGCTCCCGCTTGACACGCTCCGATATCGGTTCGTTGAAATGGAAGACCCAATCACTGCTTGCAGGTAACTCGAGAAGCTTCTGAATCTCGTGCTGCGAGTGATCTTCGATGAATTCGAGGCTGAATGCGCGTCGAACAGATCGATCGAAATAGATCATTCGATCGAAATGATATCGATACCCGCAGCCCTCCAGTAGCTGCTCCTTTTCAGTCATTTCAGTCATCTGGGTTACAGAGACCCGGTTCGCCAAGGCAATCATGATCGTATTCCTTCGCAGCAGCAGTTGTAACCCCGCTGAACCCGGCGGCTGTGGTTCGAGCTGAAACGCCGAACGGGCGTTGATTCGCCCATTGCGATCAACGCATTCACGTCCAGAAGAAACATCATGGGAAATCTTCCAGTGCCCGACGCACGTCCTCCGACGTTATTGGCGGTGTACCTGGCGGAAGGAGGCGCGCCTTGAAACCAGTCTTGGGGCAGATGTAGTAGGGCGAGCCCTTCTCGGGTCGAAAGATCTCGTAAGGAATGTCTGAGTATTCCGGATCGTAGTGGAGCGCTGCGCCCCGGAGTCGATCGTTCATGAGGTGTTTCCCGAAAAGAATTGAGAGCCAGAAGGCGCTAAAGAACTGGTTCGCGCCCCGTTTTTCAGCGCCGGCCAATCGCGTTGGACGAGAAATTATCGCGTGGTCGAAGGCGCGTCTAGATGCATAAAAGTACGAGAAACTAAGCCTCGCATGCGATGCGCCACTGCGTGATAGTGCTGCGCTTCGCAACTGCCGGCGCTGCCAGTCGTGCAGGCTGGCTCGCCTCAGCGTGGTATTGCGCGGCCAAAAGGTCATTGTCGACGCAGGCCCGGATCCCGGAGCAAGCGGTGATCCATTTCGGCTCGTTCCTTACGGAGATATTCAAACGTAGCGGTCCTGGCTCAGCGCATAGACTCTCGGCACGTAATCCATATCGCGACGTAGGCCGCATCGATCACAAGTGTAGTGATCATGGTGGGTCTCGATGGGAATGGCCCCGCAAGCAGTCCGATGAGGACTAGGATCCGATTCGTACGCGTAAAGGTATTAGAGCGACAACGTGCTCCGCAAGGCCGTGCCGATTCCATCTTCGCGATCATTTGCGATGTCGGCAAACGCGGGCGGCATCTTTCGACCGAGGCTGTGTGAAAGCCGGCGGCAGGGACTTGGGCCTTACTTGCTTTGCCGCTTCTGTCGTATGCGCACTGCGAGCCAATAGACACTGGCCTCGATCAGAATGAGTGTGCCGCCGAGCAGAAGAGCGGCGAGGAGATAGAGCACACCAACAAACAGTTGAAACGACCAAGTCTGTGCGTAGGTGTCGATATCGTGAGGTCCATTGAGGTACGCAACGGTGCGCAGATAGAACCAGCAGGCAAAAACGACGATCAACAACAGGGTCTGTACGAGCGCCGCGAATCGAAATTTTTTCTAGTTCATGTCCAAGTACTGCCATCCATGATTAGCGAGACTCCCCTGTAGTTTCGGCAGCGTGATGTGTGCTGACTAATATACTTGTGCCATGAGCTTCGTGGGGAGTCTCAATGACGCGATTCATTGAAGGCCAAGATCGCTGCCAGAACACGTTGCTACCCGAAGACTACGTCACCGACGACAACCCAGTGCGGGTCGTGGATGCATTCGTCGGAGAACTCGATCTGCGCGAACTGGGCTTCGACGGTATGGTGCCCGAAGTTACTGGCCGCCCGACCTATCATCCCGCGTCGCTGCTCAGAATCTACATCTACGGCTACCTCAACCGCATTCAGTCGAGCCGTCGCCTGGAACGTGAAACGCAACGCAATCTCGAACTGATCTGGCTGACGCGACGGTTGATGCCGGATTTCAAGACTATTGCCGACTTTCGCAAGGACAACGGCCAGGCAATCCGTAGCGTCTGCCGTGAATTTTATCGCGCTGTGCGGGAGCCTCAACCTGTTCGCCGAGGCGGTAGTTGCGATAGACGGCAGCAAATTCAAAGCCGTCAATAACCGCGATAAGAACTTCACTGACAGGAAGCTCAAGGCGCGCTTACAGCAGGTCGAGGACAGTGCGGCCCGCTATCTGACGGAACTCGACCGTGCCGATCGGGAGCCAGCGGCTGTATCGGAAGGTCGAGTGCTCAGAATGAAGGAAAAGATTGCGGGGCTGAAAAGCGCAAATGAAGGAACTAAAGCAGATCGGAAAGCGGATGCGTGACGCACCGGACGGCCAAATCTCCCTAACTGATCCGGATGCGCGCTCCATGGCGACGAGTGGGCGAGGTACTGGCATCGTCGGCTATAACGTGCAGACGGCCGTCGACACCAAACATCACATGATCGTCGCGCATGAAGTCACCAATGTGGGTCACGATCGGACCCAGCTGGCATCCATGGCCCGGCGAGCTCGAGCTGTGGTCGGTAAGAAGCTCACGGCGTTAGCCGATCGCGGTTACTTCAGTGGTGAGGATCCTGGCTTGCGATCGGGCGGGGACGGGTCCTTAGGCTCCTTCGCGGGAAATGATGCGCGCACGTGCTGCAATCATCATCTCCTTTACTTCGGCGTAGATTACGTCGTCTTCAATCAATAGTGCCCGATTCGTCTCGGTATTAAAGATGACGTAGCGAGGTTGCTCGTCGGGTCTATCATCGTTAACCCGAATCAGAACCCAGCCGGCTGATGAGCCGTCCCAAAGGTATTTGTAATGTTCCACAGCCCTCATCAGTAGCCCTCGATGAATCGCGACCTTAAGGGCGCCTTCTCAGCATTTCGGATTGAGATCACAGGAAAGAGCGATAATGGATCAACTCGAAAAGTAGTCAAGGCAGTTCACGCCGGACGCTTACTCTGCATCACGCTTCAGGTTGTACGCCAGAACGTGCAGGCTCATCTCGGTTCGCACTCTGGGTAGCGTCTTCGTCAGGAAGTGTGTCGCTCCCATCCAGGCTTTCAGCGTCCCGAAGGTGTGCTCGACCGTTTGCCGTCGAATTCGACCGGCCTCGGGCATCTGATCCAGGCGTTGCTGCACGCGGTCGAAGACCTCTTTTCACTCCCAGCGACCGATGCGCCGGTACTTTGATGTCGGTGCTACCCGATGCAACAGAACAATCGGACCCGGAGTACCTGGAGCGGACATTTGCGGCCCTGGGAAGAGCCGGAGTCGCCGCCAAGCCTACAGCAGTGGGTTCTCATGCAACTGCGACCGCGACACGACGGAGCGTCGGAGGAGTTGCTTGGGAATACCGTCAGGACCCAGCACGTGCAATTGCCCAATCCCGATGAAGGCTGTACCGCCCATGCTCAGCAGTTCGTCTATTTTCTTCGCCCACCACGCATTTCTCCGCGGTTGCATCGCCTCGTAGAGCTGCGGATAACGAGTTCGCATTCGATCAAGGCTGCGGGTGGGTGGGTGGCCAACGATCCAGTCGAAGTCGTCGTGATACGCCCCGCTGTCCCGCTCGTCGATGAAGTCGAGTAGCCACGCTATGTACTGGCTCTGTGCCTTATCCGGCATCGCCGCCATCCAGCTTGCGAAATCGAGGAAACTGGGCATCTCATAATTGATGCTCTTGCCTTGTTCGACGGCAAGCTTCCTGAGCACATCGTCGACGGCAACGGGTTCGTACGACGGTTTGTTGTGCGACCAGTAGGCTCTGTTCAGGACGTAGTACGCCCACCAGGGACGTAGCGTCTCAATGGCCTCCTGTGTCACCCCGGTCTTCTCCATGAGCGCCCGCACTCGAGGGCGCACGGAAGGCTCCAGGACATCGAAAAACGTCCGGCCGGATTCGTGTTGAAGTTTATGGATCTGATCGGCCTCCGCTTTCTTCGTTGCGTCGTCGCGGGTATCCGACCTCATCGGTGGCCCCACTTCGAGCCACAGTTGCGAGCTTTCCTGAAATGCTCTCTGGAGCACCGGAGTGAACCAGGATTTATCCTTCGCCTCGCCGAAACCCAGGACGAACACCTGACTCTGTCCGCGTTTCACGAGCCAGAATTTAGGCCCCGTTGTCAGTTTCGTGTGGGCGACCACACGTGAAGCCAGCGCCAAAGAGCCCAACGCTAAAAAATCTCTCCTCAGCATCTCGGGGACCTCCGAAGCTGTAAGAATCCTCAACGCCTGATGATTTGGCAGCAGCCTACACACGCCGCATCTCGTTCAAGCGATTACCGGGCCTCACCGCCCTAGGAGTGCCCTGAAGTTACGATGCCGCAAAGCTCAATGTGGTTGCAGAGAGCGCACTCGAATCGCCCAGATGTCTGAGCTTCAGAGGTGCTTTCTGCCCGACGAGCTTGCCCTTGTTCCAGGGAATTCGAGCCGCGGTGTGAATGAGCTGTTCCATGACTGACTCCCATTCAGTGACGACGCGAGAAGATCGTGCTGCACGGATTTATGCATTCGCGCACGTTGCGGAGAAGGGGTTGTTGGCCATGATTCGCACATCGACAGCTCAGCATTCGGTTCAACCGCGTTGATCGCCGGTATCACCTTCGCGTGTCTAGCCTGGAATGTCTCATGGCTCGGCCCGTTCGTGTGTCTCGCGATATTCGGTGTTCCGTGAATGCCGTCTTTCTCGCCGGCGACCGTAAGCGGTAGTGGTTTTTCGAACGATCCGCGAGTCGATACCCTCGCGTGGTCGCTCAGCGCGCTGGCGACCCTTAGCGAACATCGAAGGCTCAGCTTGCCGTCCGAAACGTAGCAAGCCGGAAAGCCGATCGACGCCGAGATCTGGCAGATGCTCAGCGCCGTCAGCAGTCCTTCGTCCAATCAGGATCTGATAAACGCGAGAAGGTCGGGGTTGAGGACGTTCGCGTGGGTGGTCAGCATGCCATGCGGGAAGCCAGGGTATGCCTTCAGCTTACCGTTCGCGAGTAGGTCGACCGCGCGCGGCACCGAACTGGCGAACGGGACGATTTGGTCGTCTTCGCCGTGCATGACCAGGACCGGTACACTGATCTTCTTCAGATCTTCGGTGTAGTCCTCCAACCATGAGGAGACGGTCTCGTAGTGGGCCTGGGCGCTGCCGGCCATGCCCTGGCGCCACCAGTTCGCGATCACTGCCTCAGAAGGCTTGGCGCCCGCACGGTTGAATCCGTAGAACGGACCCTCCGGGACTGCCCGATAAAACTCCGACCGGTTGCCAAGCACACCCGACTTGACCGCGTCGAACCACTCTCGCGGCTGACCGCCAGGGTTCGCGTCGGTCTTCACCATGTTCGGCGTCAACGAGGCCACCAGCACTGCCTTGGCGACCCGATCCTGGTGGCGAGCGACGTAGCGGGCCACCTCCCCGCCGCCGGTGGAGTGCCCGATGTGGATCGCTTCGCGGATACCCAGGTGCTCGGTCAGTGCAGCGAGGTCGGCGACCCAGTGGTCCATGTCGTTGCCGGTGCCGACTTGGTCGGACCGACCGTGCCCGCGTCGGTCATGGGCGATCACCCGGTAGCCGCGGTGAAGGAAAAACGTCATCTGGGCGTCCCAGTCGTCGGCCGACAGCGGCCATCCATGGCTGAAAAGGATTGGCTGACCGGACCCCCAATCCTTGTAGAAGATTTGTACGCCGTCTGGGGTAGTGATCGTCGGCATCGCTGGCACCTCCGCTTGAGCATTGACGCTCAATTTAGGTCGCTGTGAAATCACGCAAACGACATAGTTCCGGGAAATAAGGACATGGCGCGGCACGTCGCTTTATTCGTTTATCCGGGGTTTGCGCTACTCGATCTGAGTGGCCCGCTAGAGGCGTTCGGGGTGGCCGAAGAGCGAGCCCCGGGCAGCTATCGGCTTTCGGTCATGTCGATCGAGGGGGGGATGGTCGCCAGCTCGACAGGCCTGAAAGTGGCGACGCAGCGGGTGGCGGTGCACGGTATCGATACCTTTGTGGTTGTAGGTGATTTCGGGTTGCTGAAGCGCTCCGTACCGTCGGAGGCAATGGAGTTCATTCGCGCGGCTTCCGCGGCGTCGCGCCGAACGGCGAGTGTTTGTATGGGGGCCTGCCTGCTGGCGACCTGCGGGCTGCTGGATGGGCGTCGGGCCACGACTCACTGGCAATATGCAGCAGCGCTACAAGCTCTGTATCCGACAGTGCGCGTCCATGGAGATCGGATTTTTCTCAACGACGGGGGTGTGTGGACTTCAGCTGGAATGACAGCGGGTATCGATATGGTTCTCGCGCTGATCGAGGAAGATCTGGGCAGGGACATGGCTCGGACGGTGGCGCGACTGTTGGTGGTCTACTACCGCCGGCCGGGAGGTCAAATGCAATATTCCTCCATGCTGGAGTTGGATCCTCAGTCCGATCGGATGAGGACGGCGCTGGCTTTCATGCGTGAGCATCTTGCCGAACCGCTGTCGATCGATCGGATCGCGGAAGCGGCCCATCTGAGTGCCCGGCAATTCGGACGGGCGTTCCGACAATCCACCGGCATGACACCCGCAAAGGCACTCGAGCGACTCAGGGTGGAGACGGCGCGGCCTGCGGTGGAGGATGGGCGAGAAACATTAGGCAGCATTGCTCGCAAGAACGGTTTCGGGGATGCGGACCGCATGCGGGAGAGCTTCCTGCGACTGCTGGGGCAGCCTCCACAGACCTTGCGCACTCTGGCGCGCCAGACAGGCGTCGGATCCAAAGCCGAGAGCTGAATCCAGGGGTCGAGAAAGCAAGCGAACTAGAAATGATGCGTGTCATCGGAATGAGCGGCAGGCGAGGCCCGATGGGCCTGATCGCTGAGCATGGCGGTGATGCGGAGCCCAGGCGAACGTCTGCTTCGTGTGACAGTTGGAAACCGATACTGGGCGCCGTTGTGCGTAGCGCCCATTTCTACACGAATGCACGAGGTACGTGGTGTGCGAGTTTCGTAGCGCCCGCCTAACCTTTGCGCCCTCGCCGGTTTCGGCGAAAGCCTCGGACACAGGATGGCGCGATGGGCGATCAGGATCATTCTTACAAGCTGCTGTTCGCGCACCCACGGATGGTGCGCGAGCTACTGGAAACATTTGTGGCAGGCGACTGGCTCACGCAGGTGGACTTCGACACGCTGGAGCGCGTGAGCGATGGCTACATCAGCGATGACCTGCGGGCGCGCGCAGATGACATCGTCTGGCGAATTCGCTGCGGGAGTCGTCACGTGTATTTGCTTATCGAGTTCCAGTCTCGCGTCGATACATTCATGGCCGTGCGCGTACAGGCGTACGTGGCGCTTCTCTATCAGGATCTCATTCGTGCGCAGGAGGCTCGTATCGACGAGGGTTTGCCTGCGATTTTGCCTCTCGTCCTCCACAACGGTTCGGCACGTTGGTACGCGGCGGAAGATCTCGATTCACTCTTGCAACCTGCTCCGCCGGGACTCGAGAAATTTCGTCCGAGCGTGCGCTATGTGACGATCGATGAGGGAAGTTATGATGACGCCGTTTTGGAACGGCACGACAATCTCATTGCCTCGCTGTTCAGGCTGGAACAGTGCCGCGAGCTCGATCGGGTCGAACGGCTCGTGAGCCGCCTCGTCGGGCAGTTGAGGGAGACGAGGCAAGAGAGTCTGTGCCGCGCCTTCGCGGTCTGGCTGGACAAGGTCATTCTCAAGCGGCTGTCCGGCGAGCGCACGACGATCAACGAACTCTGGGAGAAACACACCATGCTGTCTGAGCGATTCGATGAATGGGAAGCCCAATTCCTGCAGAAGGGGCGTCGGGAAGGATGGCAGGCCGGCGAAGCATCCCTGCTCACCCGACAATTGCAAAAGCGTTTCGGCGAGCTGCCTGAGGCCGTCCGCGTTCGCGTGCTCGAGGCGGGTCCGGAAAAGCTGGAGCACTGGGGCGAGCGGCTGCTGGAGGCGTCGAACCTCGAGGAGGTGTTTGTCGAGGAACAGACTGCGCTTCTGTAGCGGTGAGTTCGCGCAGGTACGGTCGTGGACGTCATGCACCGGCCGCCGGGGGGCCCAGCATGTCTTCCCATGTCTCGATGTCCAGCATGAGGACCACCGTTTTCCAGGATCACGATTGGGCACCACTACATGCCATCCTAGATCGTCTTGCAAAAACTTGCCGGTGGCCTTCCCGATGATCGGTTCTTCATTGGGACAATTTCGGCGTCGGCGCTTGCCGCACATCCGAGCGGCCTCCCGCGCTGTTCCCATCCGTCGCTACTTCCTAAGCTTCCGCATCAACTCCACAAGCCCAATCGCCGTAACCCCGTCGCCCTCCGACCACTTCTCCGTTCCGCCATGAACGAGATAACTCTCCTTCACCTCGAGCGCCTCCCGCGCACTATGAAACCCGCGCGAAATTTTCGGCCACTGCCATGGCCGATGAACCCGCCCGCGAGGAGTTTCTGAAGGCCTGTCACCACCTGCGAGTCTGACCGAGTTATCACACAGCCCTCGGCCGACAGCGGCGCGCTCGCGCGATTCTTCGATTATTAGTTATTCGGCGTGACGGCCGTGAGGGCTAGGTGTTATGAGCTAAGCGCTTGTCGGCCGTGAGCCGCCGGTGGCATTCGCCCCCAAGTGGACAATTTGTCCCACCGGTGCTCGCGCCTCGCCGGCACGTTAAACTCGCTGCCACGGACGGTGTGGAGTGCAATTCCTACTCGGGACGCCCCATGAGACTTGAATGGCTCAAACCATCGGACGCCTACGGTTGGGGCGCCGTCGCTCGCAACGTCCTGCCGCTATTCCTGCTCTTCTGGATCGCTCCTTTGCTCGCGCAGAGGAACGCATTTGCGCCGTGGTTGCTTGCTCCCGCGATCGGCCTGTTTCTCTATCGAGTCACCGTCGTGATGCACGACTGCACTCATCACACGCTGTTCGAGAGTCGGAAACTCAACAGAACGATGGGCCTGCTGTTGGGGGCGATCAGTGGCGTCGATTTCAACAGCTTCCGTCAGCGGCATTGGCAACATCACGAAGCATATGGCCGCATGGGTGATCCACAGGGGTTTCAGTACCTGAACCTGAAAGGCATGTCGCGCGGCGAGTTGCGATGGCATTTCGTCAAGCCGCTGCTGGGCCTGAATCTGCGCGATGTACTGGCCGAGAGCATCGTTGCGCCGGGAAATATTGCGAGAACTTTTCGGAACGGCGAGCTCGCGATGGTGGTGTTGGTGCAGTTCTCGATACTGGCGCTGGTCACGCAAGCAGCCAATTATCCCGTCCTGGCTGTTCTGCCGGCCCTGTCGGGCGCGACGTTCGGACTCTTTTTCAGCCAGTTACGAGGTATCGCAGAGCACGCTGTGGTCGGCGAAAACGAAGCGTATGTCGTGCGGTCCCACGTGCCGAGCACGCTCGACCGGATCTTCCTCTACGACGTCAATTTCAACTATCACGCGGAACATCACGCGCATCCGCAAATTCCCAGCTGTCATTTGCCGTCCTTCCATCGGGCCGCCGGCTTGCCTGAGACGAGGGGGTCGATGTTCGACACGTTGCGAGCTCTCTACGACAAGAGCATCCCGTCGCATGTCTAAGATCAAGGTCTACTACAACAGCGCATGCCCGGTCTGTGATGCTGGAATCACGGGACAACGTGAACGCATGGGTGCTTGCCCAATTGAAGTCGAATGGATCGATATACATCGCGATGCAGAGGCCACGCGCGAACTAGGTGTCGAACGAGAGTTCGTCAGAGAGCGCCTGCACGTCGTCGATGAAAGCGGGAAGGTCAGAGTCGGAGCGGAGGCGTTCAGTGCGCTCTGGCGGCACACGCCGGGTCAGCGGTGGCTGGCGGGGATTAGTGGGCTGCCTGTTGTACGAGTGCTGGCGCGGTGGGCGTATAACGTCTTCGCTGCTGCCTTGTATGCCTGGAATCGCGCGAGGGGTAGATGGCGAGATTCCGATGAGTGACAGGGTTCTTACTGCCAATGATGGTGCTGCTGAGTCGCAACTCCACGGAGCCGCGTGGCGCGGCGACATTGAGGAGGTCACGCGTTTGGTTGAGGGCGGTGCCGACGTGAACTGGCGGGACTCAATCGGCGAGACCGCGCTGTTTGGTGCCGCAGCGTCGGGACACGTCGAAGTCGTGCGCTATCTGCTCGGCGTTGGGGCCGGCTGCAACATGGCGGAGTCGACGATAGGCTACACACCGTTGCATTGGGCAGCGAGCCACGGAAACCTCGAGACGATCAAAGTCCTTGTCGAAGCGGGTGCCGACCCGTCGGTCGCGGATCTCCAAGGTCGGCTTCCGGTTGACGTCGCGCATAAGTATGGCAAGGGCGCACATGTGTCATTTCTGAAGTCGATTGGGCCTCCGATCGCTTCGAGGCGAAACGACGATAAGGCGTGACAAGAAGTCGAGGCGGCGCTGGACGCTTCCGACCGATGCTGTGTGCGACTTCGCTAAAGCGAGCAGATAACCGTCTGTCGTCTGCTCCGACTTGCGAACCCACTTGGGAAGGTGGCGCGCGCGAAGGTCGTCCGCGATGAACAGCATGCCCATGTTGGACTTCAGATCTTCCATGAAGTCGAGCTCTTTGATCGGGCACGTAGCGATCAGAAGCCCACCGGAGAACTCTTTCGTTGTGCACCCTGAACACCAGGAGTGCGAGACCCTACGGCCACACCTCGCGCGGGTGTCGGCAGTTGGCCGAACGGTGCCGGAGCACTATCGACCCATAGCGGACGGCGCTCGGAGCGATTCATCGTCGAGTGTCGTATTCCGTGGAGAGCACGTCATTCGGGGCATCTTGGCCCGATCGTTCAACCGGCGTCCCGACCCTTCAGGAGCCAGGTTCGTTGCTCACGCATCCTTGCTCCTCGTCAGCCATCATTTTGGAGCAGTGTATGACCAGCGTCTCAGCGAATTCGATATCGATCGCTCTAGTCCACGGGGGATTCGTAGACGGGTCGGGATGGCAAGGCGTGTACGACGTGCTGAGGAAGGACGGGTATCGCGTCAGTGTCGTGCAGAATCCCACCACCTCGCTGGCGGACGAGGTGGCGGTCACGATGCGCGCGATTGCGACACTGGAGTCGCCCGTGGTGCTCGTCGGTCACTCGTATGGCGGCGTCGTTGTTACCGAGGCGGGCAAGCATCCGAACGTGGCGGCGCTCGTCTATGTGGCGGCGTTTGCGCCCGACAAGGGCGAGTCCGTGTCATCGCTGATCGCGAATCCACCGCCGGACGCGCCTATACCGCCGATTCTGCCGCCGCAGGACGGCTACTTGTTCCTCGACCGCGCGAAGTTCGCCGCGTCTTTCGCCGCGGACGTCGAGGCGAAGGTTGCGGCGTTCATGGCCGATTCGCAGGTTCCATGGGGGGTTGATGCGCTTGCGGGCGCGGCCACGGAGCCTGCGTGGCGCAAGAAGCCAAGCTACTACCTCGTCGCGACAGAAGACCGGATGATCCCCGTGCCTGCACAGCGCGCGATGGCCGACCGAGCCGGCTCCACGGTCACCGAGGTAGCAGGCAGTCATGCGATCTACGTGTCGAAGCCCAAGGAGGTCGCGGCGTTGATTCGCCGTGCCGCGCAGGAGATTGGGCGATAAGGCGCAGGTGACTCGGACACGGCCGCGGCGGAGAATGCGCCGCGGCCGCGCCCATCCGCGGTGTTCGAGGATCGTGATGTGACGACTCGCATCGACCTGCGTCAAGGCGAACGCGGTCACCCGCGGGGGCTTCGCGCCGTCCCAAATTGCCTGCATCTGCGATCCGCCCATACGCTGACCAGCTCCACGTGCCGGTCCGGGATGGGATTCGTCGAGCTCAGGGGGACACGCGCCGATGTGGGTGTCAGCGAAGTCCTTCGCGACGACGCATTCCTTGTCGCACTTCAGCTGAAAGACTGTCCGGACTTCGACTTGTTCGTGGATGACCGGCTGTTCCGCCATCACGGGCACGATTCCGGCGCGGTTACCCTCTACGACCTGCGTTCAACTCTCGTCTATGATCTGCGCGCGCGGCAGGCGGGCGGCATTCGCGATTCGTTCCACGCGATAGACTTTTATCTTCCCAGAAGGGCTCTTGACGCCCTTGCCGACGATAGCGGTTCCCCGCGCATCGATGATCTCCGCCATCAGCCCGGCGTGCCGCTCGAGGATTCCGTGGCACGGGCTCTCCTGCGATCGATTGAATCGATGTTGTCGGCGCTTCCCCACGAAAGAAATGACCTACTCGTTGACCACGTCGCCATGGCGCTGGCCACGCATGTTGCGTTCACGTATGGCGGAATGCGGCCGAGGTCGGTTACGGCAATCGGCAGCCTCGCGCCGTGGCAGGAGCGCCGCGCGAAAGAGCTGCTGGAGGCGAACCTGTCCGCCAACATCACGCTGAACGAGCTTGCACGTGAGTGCAGATTGTCGATTCGGCATTTCACCCGCGCGTTCCGCGGGTCGACGGGAATGTCGCCGCACGCCTGGCTCATGCATCACCGGATCGAGAAGGCGAAGGGACTTCTGATGAACTCGCCACGGATCTTGTCCGACGTCGCGCTCGACTGCGGGTTCGCGGACCAGAGTCATTTTACGCGCATGTTTCAGCGCAGGGTCGGCATCAGTCCAGGCGCCTGGCGGCGGTTGCATCGGCGCTGAAGACCTGTCCGATCACGCTCGACCAGCTCATCGAGCGTCTCCGGAGTTTGTCGCCATGAAAGGTCTTCGCGTTACCTGCGCAGCTGAGTCGCGCACAGAAGTTCGGTCAGCTCCTCGCCAACGCCGCAGCTACCGTTTTCGACAGCGCCGTTGTGGGCCGCCCGATGAGCTTGCTCAATTGGCGTCCGGTGTCGTACAGCGAGTCGCCAGCGGCCTTCGCGTCACTTTCCGCAAGCATCGCGGCGACAGGCTCCGGCAGCCCGAAACCCAGCAGAGCGGCCCTATATTCGTGTTCGGGCAAGTCCTGGTAAGTCACGGTCTTGCCAGACTGTTTGGATACCTCCGCGACGTATTCCGGCATGGTGAATGCCGTGTCGCCGGCCAGCTCGTATATTTTTCCCTGCTGGCTTTTCGCATCGCTTGCAAACACGGTGGCGGCCGCGGCGGCATAGTCCGCGCGTGCTGCGGCCGAAATGCGGCCTGCGCGCGCGGCGCCCAACACTACGCCGTGCTGGAGGGCGGCGGCGATGCTTCCCGTGTAGTTCTCGGTGTACCACCCGTTTCTCAAGAACACGAATGGGACGCCGCTGGCACGAATGTATTCTTCGGTTGCCAGATGTTCGACCGCCAAGCCCATCGGCGTGGTGTTCGCGCGCAAAATGCTCGTGTAACCCAGCAGCTTTACGCCGACCGCCTTTGCGGCATCGACAACGTTGCGATGTTGTGCGGTCCGCTGACCCACCTCGCTCGAGGAAATGAGCAGGACTTTATCCGCTCCCGCGAGCGCAGCCGCCAAGGAATCCGGCTTGGTGTAATCGGCTGCGCGGATCTCTACACCGCGCGCGGCAAGGTCCTTCGCCGCATCGACCTTACGGGCAGTGCCGATCAGCCGCGCCTTTGGTGCAAGGCGCTGCAGCTCCGCGAGTACGAGTCGCCCAAGATGGCCGGTGGCTCCCGTGACAACGACAGTTTCCGACTCTGACATCGCGTGATCCTCTGGGAATAGAATTGGGTAGGCGGTCTCATTGTGAGACCATGACAGTATCTCGGGAAGGAGGCAGTTTTTCGTGACAAGGTTACGTGCCGGTAACCCAACAGGGGTACGAGCGGAAGCGTTGGCCCAGCACGTTGACGCATGGCGTTCCGCGGGCGAAATTCAGGAGCTGTGCCCCGTGCGTGGCGTGCTCGATCGTATCGGCGACAAGTGGACGACGCTCGTCGTGAGCTCGTTGTCCGAACGGTCGCACCGCTTCAGCGAGCTCTGGCGCGAGATTCCGGATATCTCCAAACGCATGCTGACGCAGACGTTGCGCGATCTGGAGAGAGATGGGCTCGTCGCGCGCCGCGTGTTCCCCACGAAGCCGCCCAGCGTAGACTACCGTTTGACCGCTCTCGGTCGCTCCCTGCTGGAACCCCTGAGTGCGCTCGTGATGTGGGCCGAGCAGAGTCAGTCAAAGATCAAGCGGGCGCGCGCGGAGTTCGATCGCGTGGCGACACGCTCTCAAGACGACGATCGTGCAACAGGCCTCTGATCCGCGAATGCCAGTGCAGGGCGCGCGCGATGTCATACTTCCCCGCCGCGCGGGGTGAATGCGCCGCGGCGATCCAGAGTCAGCTCACTGCCGGCGCGACGCAGATCTCGCTGCGCTTTACGGCGGCGGCCGGCGCAAGCTGCCGCTCGTTTTCACAGAGCAGGGCGCCATCATGGCGGCCACCGTTCTCAATGGTCCGCACGCCGTGTCGAAAGTGCAGCCTGTTACGACTTGGCTTCCCTCTTCGCCGCCACACTGGCAGCCCAAGCCTTGGTGTCCGAGCATGCATCCATCGCACGCTTGTAGCTGTCGCGCGCCATGGTGCGGGCGATATACGCTCGCTCCGCTTCGCCAAAGGGGTAGTCGACGGTTCGTGAAGCGAACTCCAGGGCGTAAGTCACCGCAATATCGGCCGCCGTGAACGTCTCGCCGGCCATATATGGCGCTCGAGCAAGCTGGCGCGTGACTAGCCGCAGGCGGCTTTCGAATATCTCCATCGCCTTGCGCGCGCCCCAGTTGTTCTTGTCCGCCTCGGGCGCGAGATTGCGGCTGACGACGACGATGTACATCGACATTGCTAGGCCGGCTTCGCCGAGATGCAGGAATTGCTGGTAAAGCGGGAAAGCGGAATCCTGCGGGGCAGGGGCGAGCGGCGTCGGTCCGTAGCGGGCCATCAGGTACTCCATGATGGCGATCGACTCGACCATGATGGCGTCGCCATCCTGGAGCGCGGGAATGAATCCCGACGGGTTGATGGCCAGGAACTCGGGGTCGTTATCGACGCCGGCCAGCAGGTCTACCAGTCTCAGCCGGTAGGGCAGTCCCATCTCCTCCAGCAGCCAGACAACCCGGAAGCCTCGCCCTGTTCCCCAGACGGTAATCATCTTTGCAATCCTCCGTTACGCGGTCCGATCGTGGCCCGGACAGAGGACGAAGCAAGGACACCGTTTCAGACATTCCGTTCGAAATCGTTGGCCTGGGGGTTGAAGTCCAAGGCGCGATTGCGATTGAGCCGGCGCTTCCGGAAGCGGCTGCAAGATCGCTTGGCCGCGATGTGACTGCGGGCTGCGGCGTCGGTGGCGCCAGCTCAGCGAGCGCCGCCGTCTGCCACCCTGACAAACTTCAGCGTCATCCGGTCGCTCTCCCCAATGGCCTGATACTTGGCGCGCTCGCGCGCATCGGCGGGCGTGTAGCCGGGGCCTGACTGGAACGACGGCGGAAGCGACCACACTCCATTCACGTAGTCTTTCGTGTCTCGCGGATTGGCGCCGATCTCTGATTTTCCTGCAAAGGCGAATCCGGCCGCTTCGATTTTCCCGATGACCCATGCCTCCGGCAGATAACCCTTCTGCACGGTCTCCTCCGGGTTCGCGCCGACTGCCGCACGGTGATCTTCGACGCCGAGGATGCCGTTCGGTTTGAGGACTCGATGAATCTGCGCAAGCCAGGCATCGAGTGTTCCCCAGTTCTTCATCATGTGGACTTCGCGCATCCAGAGAACCATGTCGACCCTTGCGTCCTCGAGGGTGAGTTTCGGCGCGCGGTAGTCCACGCGGATCACCTGAGCCTTGCCATAGATGTCGGGCGCCGCGCGCAGCAGGGCATCGAACCGCACGCCCTCGGATTCGGACCAGTGGTGCGCGCTTGGCTCCGGCGCGGTGCTCGGAGTCTCCCAATTCGTCGCCAGGTAGAGCCCGTCCTTCGCGAGAGCTGGGGCAAGAAGCTCTGTGTAGTAGCCCGTCCCCGGCCCGACATCGAGGACGGTCATCGTCGGCGTGAATCCGAAAAAATGCGAGCGTTTCGACTGGGTGACGGTGCGGGTCGCGATCTGCGGCGCCGGGCGAGCGGTGCGATCCGCGCATGGCGGCGGCGATCGCGGCGCTACCGCTGGCAACGCCGGTGTCTACGTGCACCTGCGCCCGGGCCGGCTCGCTCACTCGAGGTTGATGGGCGCCGCTGCAGCCGAAGAGCATCGCAGCTACGAAGAGGAGCGATGAAGTGGGAGGCATGCTAGTGATCATTGCACGTCCTGTGGGTGCCGTGAGAATCCATACATCTGACTGCGCTGGAGATTGATGGGGCGCACCTTTGCGGCCCGTCTCTTGTGCGTAGCGCCCATTTCTACACAAATGCACGAGGTACGTGGTGTGCGAGTTTCGTAGCGCCCGCCTAACCTTTGCGCCCTCGCCGGTTTCGGCGATAGCCCCGGACACAGGATGGCGCGATGGGCGATCAGGATCATTCTTACAAGCTGCTGTTCGCGCACCCACGGATGGTGCGCGAGCTACTGGAAACATTTGTGGCAGGCGACTGGCTCACGCAGGTGGACTTCGACACGCTGGAGCGCGTGAGCGATGGCTACATCAGCGATGACCTGCGGGCGCGCGCAGATGACATCGTCTGGCGAATTCGCTGCGGGAGTCGTCACGTGTATTTGCTTATCGAGTTCCAGTCTCGCGTCGATACATTCATGGCCGTGCGCGTACAGGCGTACGTGGCGCTTCTCTATCAGGATCTCATTCGTGCGCAGGAGGCTCGTATCGACGAGGGTTTGCCTGCGATTTTGCCTCTCGTCCTCCACAACGGTTCGGCACGTTGGTACGCGGCGGAAGATCTCGATTCACTCTTGCAACCTGCTCCGCCGGGACTCGAGAAATTTCGTCCGAGCGTGCGCTATGTGACGATCGATGAAGGAAGTTATGATGACGCCGTTCTGGAACGGCACGACAATCTTATTGCCTCGCTGTTCAGGCTGGAACAGTGCCGCGAGCTCGATCGGGTCGAACGGCTCGTGAGCCACCTCGTCGGGCAGTTGAGGGAGACGAGGCAAGAGAGTCTGTGCCGCGCCTTTGCGGTCTGGCTGGACAAAGTGATCCTCAAGCGTCTGTCCGGCGAGCGCACGACGATCAACGAACTCTGGGAGAAACACACCATGCTGTCTGAGCGATTCGATGAATGGGAAGCGCAATTCCTGCAGGAGGGGCGTCGAGCCGGCGAAGCATCCCTGCTCACCCGACAATTGCAAAAGCGTTTCGGCGAGCTGCCTGAGGCTATACGTGTTCGCGTGCTCGAGGCGGGTCCGGAAAAGCTGGAGCACTGGGGCGAGCGGCTGCTGGAAGCGTCGAACCTCGAGGAGGTGTTTGTCGAGGAACAGACTGCGCTTCTGTAGCGGTGAGTTCGCGCAGGTATCTGCGCCTGGCGGGCCGAGACCAGTTGTTGCAGCCTACCCAAAAATCAAAGTGAGACGGCAGATGCATACCGTTCGCGTCAATGACGATCGTCCAGACTTCAGGGTCTTCATTGATCTCGTGTACGGTCATGGACGCAATGTCGATACCGAAGGCGACTCCTTTCCCGTGCACAGCCGCGAGTGGACGGAGCTCTACGTCAAGGACCGCGAATCCGACGACCTATCATTCGAGATCTACGCTGACGACTGCGATCCAGGCATATTTGTAGTGACGTCCCACGCAGTGGCGACTGAAGAGCTCGTCGCGTTGTATCTCTTCGACGACTCTGGATCCACCCTAATGCGTGAGCACGCTTTGATCGATCCCGCCGGTCTCGAGGGTCTTCGATTGAAGTACAACGTCCAACTGGCGCGCGAAGCAGTCGCCTAGGCACCGGTCATCCGACGCGCAGCCGCGTCCGACCATTGCCTGATGCGGCGAACAGGTCAGCGACGCTCGAGCGTCCGCTGTCGGCCGACAGCATACCCATGTTTGACTTCAGCTCTTCCAAGCGAAGATCGTTCGCTCGTGTCCAGGCTCGGTAGCGAGCCCCTTTCGTTGTGCACGTGATCGCTGTAGCCCATTGCGGTCAACGCATTCGCGTCCAGAAGAAACATTGTGGGAAGTCTTCCAATGCCTGACGCACGTCGACGTCCCGTCTCAACTCGTTTGAATAATTGCCTAAATCGCTAGAAATGCAGCGTGCGTCGCTCGAGTGCGACCGCTATACAGGCGTGATTCGTTCGAATCGATGTAACACCTGTAGCTAAATCGAGCTGAAGCCATGGCGAAGAAGGTAACTGCGACGCTCTTACCGGTCGATCACATCGCGCGCTCCATCGTGGTATTGCGCGGCCAAAAGGTGATTGCCGACGCAGATCTCGCTGCGCTCTACTGCGTTACGACGACTCGACTCAATCAACAGATACGACGTAACCGCACACGTTTTCTTTCCTGGGGATTTTCTCTTCCAGCTGACTCGTGACGAGCTCGTCAACTTGAAGTTGCATTCTGCAACATCAAGTTGGGGCGGTCGGCGCAAGCTGCCGCTCGTTTTCACCGAGCACGGCGCCATCAGGGCGGCCACCGTTCTCAATAGTCCGCATGCCGTAGAGATGAGCGTCTATATCGTGCGCGCGTTCGTGAAGCTGCGTGAGCTGCTCACATCCAACAAGGACCTCTCCCGCCGGCTCAATGAGCTCGAGGCGCGGATCGAGAAGAAGCTCACAGGCGGGCCTCGATGTAGGGTCGAAGACGGCGGGTAAGCAAGAAGACAACCCCGGAAATCTAACGTCAGGCGTTACGATTCCGGGGTTATCTGGCAGAGTTCGAACCTGGCTATGCGACGTGTAGCCATGCCGCGCTAGGAGGGCGAACTAGCGTTTCAATTGGTCGGACCTAGCGTTGCAATTGGTCGACCTGCCGCGGTCAACCAGCCGTCGCAGATAAGCCGGAGATCGGCTACCCGGACAATGCCGGGGTAATTTTCCTCAGGCCGCGTCACTCAATGTCATCTTCAGCCCCAGCGCGCGTACGACCTTTGTGACCGTATCGAGCGAGGGATTCCCCTTCTTGTTGAGTGAGCGATATAGCCCTTCGCGGGAAAGCCCGGTGCTCTTCGAGAGCTTGCCCATTCCGAGCCGCGCGCGCCCGATGTCGCCGAGCGCTGCCGCAATGAGCGCGGGGTCGCCATCTTCAAAGCAGGCCTTGAGGTAGGCAGCCATGGCCTTTTCAGATTTCAGATAGTGGGTGGCATCGAATGGCGTGACGGCCTCCGTGCGTACTGCGATTTTTGTCTTGCGACGGGTTGCCATAGGGGAGCACTCCATAAATGTATTTACGCACGCTGATCTCACGCGATCACACTTCGTCGGCCAGCTTCACGGCCTTCTTGATGTCTGCGTCCTGCGTACGCTTATCACCACCACACAGAAGAATCACCACGACTGGACCGCGCTTGGTGAAATAGACGCGGTAGCCGGGCCCGTAATCGACCTTCAACTCGCTCACTTTCTTCGTGAGCCTCCGATGCTTCCCGAAGTTGCCGAGTGACACCTTTCGGACCGCGGCGAGGATGCGAGCCTGCGCCTCCTCATCGCCGAGTTCGGCAAGCCAGGCGGAGAAGGTGGCGGTCTGGCGGACTTCAATCATTCCAGAGTGTGATATATAAGTTACATAGTGTCAACTATAAGTCACAGAGCCGGGTTGTCAGGCGGCTCAGCTCACTTCAAGTCGTTTAATGGCGCGAGCGGCCAACGAATCTCGCTGTGACTGAGCAGGTTTAGCGCCGACATTCGCCCGGCTCGAGTCGGGTGATGGTGGTCGCGGCCGTTACCTTTCTCACCCTGGTCGTCGTCCCTACAGGATGCCGCAAGGCGCGGTTGGGCGTGGCTCATCGTCCGGCGATCTTGCGCGGTCCGATCTCGGATGATGATCCGACTCCGCTCGGGACGGAGCGGGCAAACGGGATCGTTCACCTCGCGCTGGCCATCGGCACGTTGATGGGTGGCTCGACGTATCCGATCTGGACGGCTTTGGCCGGTCGCTGGCTCCTGTACGCGGGGGTCGGCGAGCCGCTACGTCCTCGGCTTCAAAATCGCGCCCAACCGGTCCTCGGTCCCCTCGACCCGCTCCAGCTGCGGATATTGCAACCCGTCGTAGTACGGAATGCGCACCGTCTTGAATCGATCCCCATTCTTCACGATCAGCTCGATCGGCGCCTTCGCTTCCTTTGCGCTCTTCACCGCATCCTTCAGCACGTCTGGCTTCACGGCACGGCCATTCACCGCGAGCAAGGTGTCGCCCTGAATGAGCCCCGCCTTGAACGCCGGGCTGCCCCAGGCGATTTCGGCCAGCTGGCCCATGTCTTTTGTCGACATGCGCACGCCCAACGAGTACATCAGGTCGATGGACTTCCTCTGCTCCTCGCTGCTCTTGAGGAAGGCAGACGGCGTATCGGTGAAGGTCAATTTCCAGCCTCCGCGCGTCACGCCGTCGAGCGGCGCTCCGGGGCCGTGGCCGTCCAGGCGCGAGCGCAGAAAGTTGCGCCAATCGTTGGCGACAACGCTGTTCAACGCCGTGACGACGTCATCGAACGTATAAGGAACCGGCCCGACCTCGCCATCGCGCACGCCGTAGAACACCCTGGCAAAATCATCAAGTGACTTGCGACCGTTCGTCAGCTCGCGAATACGCGTATCGGCATCGAGCCAAATGAGCTCGCCTTCCTGGTAGTACTCCTCGGTTCGCTGCCACGACACGAAAGACAGGGGACGCCGTAGTGCGACAACCGGCTGGTTCGTCGTGTCCTGCAGCGCGCGCCATTCGCGGCCGGGCCGATTTCGATCCAGGTTGGCGGCGTTCAGTGCGAGGGCGCCACGCGCAATCTCATCTGTCCACAACCCCGAGCGCGCGGCGACGACGTGTCCGTAGTATTGCGTCAGCCCCTCGTACACCCACAGCAGCTCGTTATCGAGCGGTGTGTTGAAGTTCAACACCGCCTGGCCCGCGGGCCGGCGAAACTTGCCATTCCAGGAGTGCGACATCTCGTGCGCGAGAAGGTCGCGATCCGGAGCATTCTTGTCCCACTCCGTGAAATATCCCGGCGCACGCTGGTTCTCGCTCGAGCGATGATGTTCGAGCCCGATGCCACCGAAGCTGTCGCTGAGGGCGAACAGGAAATCGTAATGCTGATAGTGCTGCGAGCCGAAAAGCGAAATCATTTCCTGTACAAGCTTGCGATGTATCGCGAGCTGCTCGGGCTTGATCTCCAGGTACTGCGGCCCATCCGCGACGATATTCAAGCTCACCGGCGTTGCGCCAGGCGCCGAAAGCTCGACGCGCTTGAAGTACTTTCCGGCGAACAGGGGCGAGTCGACGAGCATCTCCAGCGTGGTCGGCTTGAAGGTGATGTTCGCACCGTCCTGATGTTCGATGTCCAGCGCAGTGCCAAATCCCCATCCCGCCGGCAATGTGAGTGAAGGCGCGAGCGTGATGCGACGCTGTGAGTAACCGGCCGGATACAGCACAACGCTGTTCCACTGCAGACCCACGATATCCGGCGTGACAACCCTGCGCCCCTGGTCCTGTACGGCGGGCGAAGCGTACTGGAACCGAACCTCGATCTCGGACACGCGCGCGGGCACGTTCAGGTGAAAGGCGAACACGTCGTTCGAATCGCGCGTCCACTCGATGCGCTTTCCGCCACCGGAAATCTCGAGCCCGCCAATGCCGGAGACAGTACCGGTGGGAGAGTGATTGCCGGGCAACCATTGCGGATACAGCAACGTCAGCCGGCCAGGCTGCACCGGAATCTTCTGCTGAACATTGAACAGGCGATGATCTACATCCGAGGCGTCAACGGCGAGAGAAATGGTGCCGCGATACGCGGCATCTCTGGGGGCCGGCACGCTGGTTACCGCGGCAACACAAGCTCCGCTCATCCACCCTGCGGCGACCAGCAACACGGTCGCACTCGACTTATTCTTCACGATTGAATCTCGAAAGGGTCTGACCAGCGATGAGTATAGGGGCGGGCTTGCGCGAAGCGTTGTTCGATCCTGCTGTGCGGCTCACGGCTCATCGCATCGTTGGGTCGTTCGCCGTCTCCTGAGCACGATTGCGCCGCGCTCGAGTGCCTCGAAGCACTAGCCCCGCGCCCTGGATAGGTTCTCCCCAAGCGCGGGCTAATCGTGGGTTTGTCCTGAAAGCGGCGTCGCCTTCATCGACGGGCGTCGGGAGAAATCGTCGAGCCATGCGCTGAGGCGTTGCGCGCGTTGGCGAAACGTTGGCAGCTCGCGAAATTCCAGCCAGCTGAGCGCAGTGGCCACTGCGATGTGCCCAACGTGCACCGGCGCGACGTCATCCTCACCGCCACCTTCATTCCCGGCGACATCGAGGCCCACATCGAAATCCAGCTCGCGCTCGAGCCAGTCGTAGCTTTCTTCCAGCTTGGTGCGATAGCCATCGGCGAGCGATGCGTATCGCAACTCATGAGGGCGACGCACGGTTTCCCATCGATACGCGATGCCGGCGTCGGCGAGTCCTTGAGCGATCGCCTGCACTCGCAGTGCATGCCAACGCCCTTCACCTGCTGCAGGGATGAGCGGCGGGCCAGAATGAAGCGTGTCGAGATACGCGCAAATCACGTCCGAATCGAACAGAGGCGGCAGGCCGCCTTCGCGCATCAACACCGGCACCTTACCCAGCGGGTTCTGCGCGAACACCGCCTCGTTACGCACAGTCGGGCTGGTCTCGTGGTGAATCACTTCGATGCGATCCGCAAGCCCCACCTCGTGCGCGAACACCAAGGTTTTGCGAGCATAGGGCGAGTGAGTCTGGTACAGCAGCTTCATGCCGGCCATTGTCGCAGCGGTCCCGCGCGCTTTGGCCGCAAGCCGTACCGGTGATACGCAGAAATTCGGTGAGTTATGACTCTGGATCGCTTCGATCGTCAGCTTCTCAACCTGGTGCAGGACGATTCCGGCCAGACCGCCGAACGGCTTGCCGAGCAGGTGGGCCTGTCCGCGTCGGCCATTCAACGCCGACTGAAGCGGCTGCGCGAAGAGGGCGTCATCGCGCGTGACATCGCGGTGGTCGATCCGCACAAGATCGGCAAGGCTGTGTTCTTCGTCACGTCGGTCACGGTGGAGCGTGAACGGCCTGAAGTGCTGGCTCAGCTGCGCGCGTGGATCGAGGCGCAGCCGCAGATCCAGCAGGCCTTCTATGTCACCGGCGAAACGGATTTCATCCTCACCGTCACCACGCCAGATACCGAAACTTATGAAGCGCTGATGGCACGCATGCTCGCGGAGAACCCGCAGGTGAGCCGGTTCACCACCAGCGTGGCGCTGAGCGTCGTGAAGCAGGGGCTGAAGATTCCCGTCCCCGAGGAATAACCGCGTCGCCCGCGAAACTTCCGCAGAATTTCCGCGCCGGCGGGCGCACTCGCGCGGCACGCCCGCGCACACCGAGATCACACTGAGCGCCATGAATCACTCATCCACCGAAATCCTCGGTTCAATGACAGGCGCCCCCGATGAAAGCCTCGACGTTCCGCCCACCTCGCTGGTGGAGCTTCCTGCTCTCGCACGCCTCACCGGGATCGGCCGCGTATTCGCCAAGCTCGAATGCGAACGCGCGCTCGGCAATTTCAAATCACTCGGCGGCAGGGTGGCAGGCACTCGTGCCATCGCTCGCGCGACTGCGGCTGCCGCGTTTCCCGCAAAAACCAGCGCGAACCCTACGAGCAAACAACAGCCGATACGTCTGCTCTGCGCGAGCGACGGGAATCACGGCCTCGCCGTCGCCGCAGCCGCGCGTGATGGCGGTGCGACGGCTTCCGTTTATTTATCCACCTCGGTGAACGGCGCGCGGGCCAGTCGCATCGAAGCCGTCGGCGGCGAGATCGTGTGGATTCAGGGAACGTACGACGACGCCGTACGAGCCGCTGAACAAGCCGCAGCGAGTGGCGCGGGCATCCTGGTTTCCGACACGAGCACCGATCCCGACGACATCGGCCTTCTCGATGTGATGGATGGCTATCGCATCCTCGCCAACGAGCTTCGCGCGCAGTTCGCCGAAGACTTCAACACGGCGCCCACCCATCTGTTCGTGCAGGCCGGCGTTGGCGGTCTTGCTGCCGCGATGGCGCAAGGGCTTCATGACGTGATGAGCGGCCCGCGCAAGATGCTCGTCGTCGAGCCGGAAAAAGCCGCTTGCGTGGCGAGGGCGTTGGCGGAAGGGCGTGTCGCGCCCGTCTCGGGCGATCTGCATACCGCGGCAGAAATGCTTTCGTGCGGGCTCGCTTCAGCGCATGCACTCAGGGTGCTGAAGCGTTTCGATGTGCAATCCGTTCTGCTCATGGAGTCTGAGCTCATCGACGCGGTGAGTGTTTTGCGAGATGCAGGCGCGCCGGAAACCACGCCGTCGGGTGCCGCTGGATTTGCCGGCCTTTTACACGCCGCGAACAACCCGGCGTTGCGTGCGGTCTGTCAGCTGGACGACGAAAGCCGCGCGCTGTTCGTGATCACCGAAGGACCTCTTTAAGCCGCCACGTCAGGCGATTTCGCCAGATCCGGCTCGCGTAATTCGCCCAGGATTGCCGCGCGCGAACGCTCGCGTAGCTCCACCGCCGTGCGTTCCGGCGACTCGGACGCCGCCACGATCGGCGGCAGGAACTCGATTTCGATACGTCCCCAATGCGGCCACACGCTCTTCGGCGGAAACGCAATCCGAGTGCCGCGAACGACAGCAGGCACCACAGGACAACCCGCGCGCGCCGCAATCGTGAACGCGCCGGCGTGAAATTTCCCGAGCCCCGGGCGCTCGTCGAACGTGCCTTCCGGAAAAAATACGAGTGAGTTGCCGCTCACGGCCGTGCGCAGCACGCGGCGCGCATCTACTCCACCGCGATTGCGATTGAAGCGCTCGACGAACTCAGACCCCAGCCGACGCAGCAGCGCGCCCGCGAGCGGCACGCTTTCCATCTCGCGCTTGATCACGAATCCGAAACGAGGCGGCAGCGCTGCGGTCATCACGAGTCCGTCGAGATAACTCGCGTGATTCGCGACCACCACGCACTGGCCCGCCGGAATGCGTTCGAGGTTCTTCACCACGAGCGGCATGCCCGTAAAAAAGAGCAGGATGCGCGACATGCGACGCGCGACGCCGCGCCGTCTGTGAATGCCGGGCAGCACCATTCCCGCAAGTGCCGTGAGCCCGAGCGCCAGGAACATCACATACGTGTAAATGCCATAAATCAGCCGCGCCAGCAGTCGATGTGGTGCGGAAGTGACAGTCGTTTCGCTCAGCGGTGTGCTCATCCGGCCCTATATCTACGTCGAGTTCTACAAACGTCCAGTGCCTCGGGTGTGAACTGGTTCTCTTTATGTTAATGCTTGGCTACGGATGTGAAGGTGATCACGCACTTGTGCGGAGCGGTCTACCCATACTGCTCGCGCTTCCTCATTGGAGCGAGTCCGTCTTGTCCAAACACGCAGCCCTTGCCGCCGCGCCTTCTGCCCCCGCCGGGTCGCCTGCCGCCGATTCCACCGATCCGGCAGTGTCCCGCTTTCTGGACGCCGTCTGGATGGAACGCGGTCTTTCGACCAATACGCTGGCGGCCTATCGCGCCGATCTGACCGCACTCACGCGCTGGCTCGCCGAGCGTGGGCTGCCGATCATGAAGACGACGCGGGCCGATCTCCAGGATTTCATCGCGTTCCGCGTTCACGCGGGCGCACGGCCGCGCTCCACTGCGCGCCAGCTCTCGAGCTTCCGGCGCTTCTTCCGCTACCTGCTGCGCGAAAACCAGATCAAGGAAGATCCGACTGCGCAGATTGCCATGCCGAAGATCGGCCGCTCGCTGCCGAAGAGCCTCACCGAAGAGGAAGTCGAAGCGCTGCTCGGTGCCCCGCTCGTCAACGACCCGCTCGGCAACCGCGATCGTTGCATGCTCGAGGTGCTCTACGCCACGGGCCTGCGTGTCTCCGAGCTCGTGAATCTTCGTGCGGGCCAGGTGAATCTGAATCAAGGCGTCATCCGTATCCTGGGCAAGGGCAATCGCGAGCGGCTCATTCCGCTGGGTGAGGAAGCTGTGCGCTGGCTTGCGGAGTTCTCGCGCGGGCCGCGCGCGGAGATCCTGCTGGAGCGCCAGACCGATTATCTGTTCCCGACCCGTCGCGGCGATCGCATGACGCGCCAGGCGTTCTGGCACATCATCAAGCGCTACGCGCGCAAGGCCAGCGTGAACAAAGAGCTGTCACCGCATACGCTGCGACATGCTTTCGCCACTCACTTGCTGAACCACGGCGCAGACCTTCGCGTCGTGCAGATGCTGCTCGGTCACAGCGATCTTTCGACGACGCAGATCTACACGCATGTCGCTCGCGAGCGAATGAAGGAACTTCACTCGACTCACCACCCGCGCGGCTGAGCGCGTTTCGCCCGCCCGGCGGCCATCGCGCCCGGAAATGAGCGAGGAATGAGCCAGCCTGAGGGATCCGCGGCTGGAGTGGTGAATTTCCTCTGCTAGACTCGGTCGAACTCGTCCGAGAACTGTCAGAAAAGGCTGGATCCCCATGTCGTCCCGTGCCCGTTTTCTGCCTGGTGCCCCGCTCCGCAGTTGGGCCCTCGTTGGGGTCCTTGCCCTGAGCGGCGCGCTGGTGCCGTTGGCGGTACAGGCTGCCGATTCGGCCGCTGCACCCGCCAAGCCTGCTGCCACCGCTTCGGCCAAGTCCTCAGACCCGCGCGTCGAGATTGCTGCCAAGATTCCGGGTGCGAAGCCGGACGAGCTGCGCGAGTCGCCGATCCCCGGCATCTACGAAATGACCCGCGGCACCGAAATCGCGTACGTCACGGCCGATGCGAAATACGCCATCGCCGGCGATTTGTACGAGATGGATACCAGCATCAATCTCACCGAGAACGCTCGCCGCACGGAGCGCGTGCGCCTGCTGGCCGCCGTGCCGGAATCGCAGATGGTCGTGTTCTCTCCGAAGGATCCGAAATACACCGTATCGGTGTTCACAGATGTGGACTGTGGCTACTGCCGCAAGCTCCACAGCCAGATGGCGGACTACAACCGCATGGGCATCAAAGTGCGTTACCTGTTCTATCCGCGAACGGGCCCGAACACGGAATCGTGGGAGAAGGCGGAGCAGGTGTGGTGCTCAAACGACCGCGGCCAGGCGCTGACGCGTGCGAAGCAGGGCGAGGACATCAAGGCGCCCAAGCACTGTGCGAATTCGCCGATCGCCAAGGAATACGCGCTGGGACAGGATATGGGCGTGCGCGGCACGCCGGCCATCCTGCTCGACAACGGCGAGATGTTGCCGGGGTATCTGCCGCCGCAGGAATTGGCGGCGCATCTGAAGGCGCGGGGTAAGGGGCAGAAGGGCGGTTGATGCTGCTATCTGCTTTTGCTCTTAGCCGCCCGGCGATTGAGGGCTTCTTCATCTGCTGGTTTATCTGCCGAAGACGCCCTCAATCGCCGGGCGGCTAAGAGCGCCTTGCGGCTGAGCGCGCGACCGGCCAACCACCCGAAATCACCGCTCCAGATACTTCAGCTTGTCCGGCACGCCCTGCCACTGTTTCGCATCGGCGGGCTCTGGCTTCTTTTCGGTAATCACCGGCCAGCCCTTCGCCAGCTCCGCGTTCAGCGGCTTGAACTGCTCCTGACCGGCGGGCAGCTCTTCTTCCGAGAAAATGGCCTCGACGGGACACTCCGGCTCGCACAACGTGCAGTCGATGCACTCATCGGGATCGATCACGAGGAAATTCGGGCCTTCGTGAAAGCAGTCCACGGGACACACTTCCACGCAGTCCATATGCTTGCACTTGATGCACTGTTCGGTAACGACAAAGGTCATGCGGATTCCTTGGAGATAGCCGGGCCGCCCGGGCGCGCGCGTCAGAGCGGGCAAAACGGCGCGCGCATTGTGCCACGTGCCTGTGCGGCTCGTGAAATACAGCCGTCGGCGGGGGCTGAGAAGCGGTGGTTATGAGCTGCCGAGCGGACGGCCGCGTTCGAGCACGGCCACGTGATGATCTTCGCGACCGGCCGCGCGGTCCTCGAGGAATTTGCGCAGCGTGAACGTGCTGCTCGGGAAAGCGATGTCGTCCCACGGAATCTCATCCGGAGTCACGAGCTTCACCTCGAGGCTTTCCGGGCCCGCGCCGAACGTGGGCGTGCGCAGCGTCCCGCGAAAAAACACGTGCACCTGGTGCGCGCCGAGAATGCTCACGAGCGCCAGCAGAGAGCCAATTTCGACGTCCGCCATCGCTTCTTCCTGGGATTCGCGAGCGGCACCCTGCTGCAGCGACTCGCCGTTTTCCATGAAGCCGGCGGGCAACGTCCAGTAACCGAGGCGCGGCTCGATGGCGCGCTTGCAGAGCAGGATGCGGTTGTCGTGCTCGATGACGCATCCGACGACCACGCGCGGATTCTGGTAATGAATGGTGCCGCAGTTGTCGCAGATGAAGCGGGGAAGGTGATCGCCCGGCGGCACACGGTGGGCGACACGATGGCCGCAGTGACTGCAAAAATTCATCGTGTGCCAGTGAGTCGACGATCCGGGTAGAGGGTGCTGCTTCCGCGTGGTGCCCAGGGGGAGAATCGAACTCCCATGACCTTGCGGTCGGCAGATTTTGAGTCTGCTGTGTCTACCAGTTCCACCACCCGGGCGTGGGGCCGGGGAGTATAGAGGCCTCGAATGGATTTCGCTCGCGCTCGACGTGGCCCGGCCGGCCACCCCGATCCCCGCCCGACTGGGGGCCTGCGGCCGGACGCGACCCTTCCGCACGGAGCCGCATCTAACCCGTCGTGAGCCGCCTGACCGACATCCGCGTTCCCGACGACATCGTGCACAAGGCGCGAGACGGGGACGACGCTGCCCGGGCCCAGATCTACGCGGCGCTGTCCCCCGCCGTGTTCGGGCTCGTCCGTCGCATCGTCAACCAGCGCGCGCTCGCGGAAGACCTGTTCCAGGACACGATGATGATCGTGTTCGAGCGGCTCGGCACATTCCGCGGCGAAGCTCCGCTCGGCGCGTGGGTGCGGCAGGTGGCGGTCACGCGGTGCCTGATGTACCTGCGCTCGCCGTGGCATCGGGCCCGCCTGGCGCTCGATCGTCCCGGCGAGCCGGCGTATGGCGACGACGGCTCCGACCGCGCTCCAGGCACGAGCGCCGCGCGTGACGAGATGCTGCGCCTGTCGCTGCCGGAATCCTGGGGCGATCAGATGGACCTCGAGCGCGCGCTCGGAACGCTTTCCCCTACGGCGCGCGCCGTGGTGTGGCTCCACGACGTGGAAGGGTATTCCCACGAGGAGATCGGGCAGCAGTTCGGCCGCTCGATCAGTTTTTCCAAGTCCCAGCTCGCGCGCGCCCATGCGCGCCTGCGCGACTGGTACGAACCGCAGACGGACAGTCAGCCATGCGCCCCAACCTGAACCACTTGATCGGCCCCCGTGCTCCGCACGTCGAGGACCTGCCGCGCCAACTCCGGGAGTTGCCGTCGGAATCGCCGCCACCCTACGACTGGGCCGAATTCAGTCGGCGCGCGCGCGACCGTTCGACCACCCGGCGCAACTACATCAAGTGGCCTCATGCCGCGGCGGCCGCGAGTCTCACGGCGTTCATCGCGGCGATGGCGATGCTCGGCACGGTGGATAGCCGACGCAATGAGAGCGCGACCCCTGAGCCGTCGGTCGAAGCGGCTTCGATCGCGGGCGTGCAGGCCCCGGTGAAAGCCGCGAACGACGACAGGATGGATTTGCCGAGTCCCGGCGATGCGCAGCGCTCGCGCGAGTGGCTCGCGCGACAGCCCGCGGAACCAGCGGTGGTGCGCATCGGGCCGCGCATGACGGTGGCGAATCTCGAAGATCGCATCGCCTGGTTCGATGATGTGCTCACGGAGGAAAGTCTCCAGGGCGCGAATGCGGATCACGTGAAAGTGCTTCAACAGGAACGCGCGCGGCTCGTGAGCTCGCTCGCGCAGGTTCGGTACGCAGAGTCGCTCGCAAGCGATGGCTCCTGAGGTGAATACCATGATGGCGAACACGACGATTCTCGGGCACCGCGCCGTTCGCAACGGACGCGTGCAGGCAGGCGCGATGGCGCTGATGTTGGCGGCAACGTTGGCCGCGAGTCATTCGCGCGCGGCAGAACCCGTTGAGCGCGAAGATGATGTGCGGCCGGCAGTGCCGGCACTGCCTGGTGCGCCCGCAGCCCCGCGGGCGCCAACTGCACCCTCTGCGACGCCGGCTCCTGCGGAGCCGCCAGACATGGTCTGGGATCGCAATCCGGCGAAGCGCGGACGAGTCGATTCACCCGAAGTGCGCGCGGATGTGCAGGCCAAACTGCGCGACGCGCAGGCACGGCTCAACGAAGCCGCATCGGAAGTGGCTGCGCTCGCGGCCGAGCGCGCGGCAGATGCGCTGCAGGATGTTCCCTGGATCGGTCCCGGATCCACGCGTCGCTCGATGCTCGGCATTCAACTCGATACCGAGGGCAGCAAAGAGGGCGTGAAAGTCATCGACGTCAGCCCCGGCGGTCCCGCGGAGCTTTCCGGCGTACGCGCCGGAGACACCATCGTGATGGTCGATGGCAAGGATGTGAAAGGCAAACCTTCGCGCGATGTCGTGAAGCAGCTTCGCTCGTTCGAGCCCGAAAGCAAGGTCAAGCTGCGCGTGATGCGCGACGGCAAGCCGAAGGATTTCGATGTGATCGCGCGGCGCGTCACCAACACGTTCGTGTTCAATGGCGATGTGCCGCCCGGCTTCGATGCAGAGGCGTATCGCGGGTTCGAGCCGCCGCGGCTCAACATACAAATCGGCGGCCGCAGCGAGCTTGCGGGACTCGAGGTGACCACGCTTACGCCGCAGCTCGGGCATTACTTCGGCACCGACAAAGGGGTGCTCGTGGTGCGCGCGCCGAAGAACGACGTGTTCAAGCTGCAGGACGGCGATGTGATCCTGTCCATCGATGGACGCGAGCCCACGAGCGGCTCGCACATCACGCGGATCCTGAGCTCGTATCAGCCGGGTGAGTCGCTCACGCTGAAAATCATGCGCGATCGCAAGCCGCAGGATTTAGTCGTCACGCGGCCCGACAATCGTCAGACCCACACGCGTACGACCTGGCTCGGCGAACCGCTCTGAGACTTTCGGTGTAGGCCGCCAGCCACGCCTTTTTCGGCGGAAGGCACTACCATGGGCCGGTGCACCGCGCCGACTTTGCCTACGAGCTTCCCGAAGACCTGATTGCCCAGACGCCGCTCGCCGAACGTTCGGCGAGTCGGCTGCTCGCACTCGATGGAAATTCGGGGACGCTGTCTGATCTCACCTTGCAAGACCTGCCCGGTCTCGTGCGGCCGGGTGACCTGCTCGTGTTCAACGACACGCGCGTGATCGCGGCGCGGCTCGTCGGCTTCAAGCCTTCCGGCGGGCGCGTGGAAATTTTCCTCGAGCGGGCGGTTGATGAGCGTCATGCGCTCGTGCAGATGCGGGCCAGCAAGGCGATTCGGGAAGAGCTGGAGATCGCGACCGAAGGCGGTTCGGTGCGCGTGGTCGAGAAAGTCGGTGACTTATGGAAAGTCGCTGTGCCCGGGCCAGTGATCGAATTCTTCGAGCGCTGGGGCGAAGTGCCGCTGCCGCCGTACATTCATCGCACGCCAGGTGCGGCGGATCGGGAGCGGTATCAGAGCATTTTCGCGCAGCATGCCGGGGCCGTGGCGGCGCCGACGGCCAGCCTTCATTTCGATGAAGGGCTCGTGGCGGCCCTCGATGCACGGGGCGTGCGGCGGGCTGTGGTGACGTTGCATGTGGGGGCGGGGACGTTTCAGCCGGTGCGGGTTGAGGATCTGGCGTCGCATGTGATGCATGCGGAGTGGATTTCGGTTTCGGCGGCGACGTGCCAGGCCATTGCGGAAACTCGTGCAGCTGGCGGGAGAGTGGTCGCGATCGGCACCACCGTTGCGCGGGCCCTAGAAGCCGCGGCGCTCGCGACGAATGCGCGGCGCGAAGAGGGCGCAAATCTGGCGGGCGGCGGCGCCAGCAATACCATCATCGAGCCCTTCACCGGCGACACGCGCCTCTTCATCACGCCCGGATTTCAATTCCGCGTGGTCGACGCGCTCCTCACCAACTTCCACCTCCCCGAATCCACCCTGCTCATGCTGGTGAGCGCATTCGCCGGTCGGGAGAAGGTTTTATCCGCGTATCGGCACGCCGTGCGGTTACGCTATCGGTTTTTCAGCTACGGCGATGCCATGTTCCTGACGCCCGAAGATTCTGCCCGCCTCCGCCATCCCGGGATGGGCCACCGATGAGGCCCTCACTCGAAGTGCTGGCCACCGAAGGCGAAGCCCGCCTCGGCCGTCTCAGCCTCACGCATGGAATCGTCGAGACCCCGGCCTTCATGCCGGTGGGCACCTATGGCAGCGTGAAAGCCATGACGCCCGAAGAGCTCGAAGGCCTCGGCGCGCACATCGTCCTGGGCAATACGTTTCACCTGATGCTGAGGCCCGGCCCGGAGATCGTCGACGCGCACGGCGGTCTGCACGGCTTCATGAACTGGAAACACCCGATTCTCACGGACTCCGGCGGATTCCAGGTCTTCAGCCTGCGCAGCCTGCGCAAGATCACGGAAGAGGGCGTGCGGTTCCGCTCGCCGATCGACGGCGCCGAAGTGCGCCTCACGCCCGAAGATTCGATGAACGTGCAATTGCGGTTGCGCTCGGACATCGCCATGGCGCTCGACGACTGCACGCCGTATCCGGCGACCGAAGACGAAGCCCGCGCATCGATGGAACGTTCGATGCGCTGGGCCGCTCGAAGCCACGCGCATTACTACGGCGCGGGTCTCGAGGCGCATGCGAGCCTGGCTGGCGAATCCCCCGGCGGATTGTTCGGAATTGTTCAGGGCGGGATGCACGTGCCCCTGCGGCTGGCGTCCCTCGAGACGCTGCTGCAGCTGGATTTCCCGGGCTTTGCCGTGGGCGGGCTCGCGGTGGGCGAAACAGAGGAAGAGCGTTTGCGCGTGCTGGAAGCCGTTGTCCCCCACATGCCGAAGGACAAGCCTCGCTATCTCATGGGCGTGGGCAAGCCGGAGGACATCGTCCAGGCCGTGGTCCGCGGCATCGATATGTTCGATTGCGTGATTCCCACGCGGCATGCGCGCAACGGCCACCTGTTCACCTCCACCGGTGTGGTGAACATCCGGAACAGCGCCCATCACGCCGACCTCGGGCCGCTCGACCCGGCCTGCGGCTGCTATACCTGCCGCAACTATTCGCGCTCGTACCTCCGCCACCTCGACCGTTGCAATGAGATCCTCGGCTCGCGGCTCAATACGATCCACAACCTGTATTTCTACCTCGACCTCATGCGCTCGCTGCGGGCGGCGCTGGCCGAGGGGCGGCTTGCGGCGTTTGCAAGGGATTACCTCGCCAATCGTCTGGCCAATAGCCTTGCCAATGGCTCGGCCAATGGCTCGGCCAATAGCTCGGCCCAGCGGGGGACCGCACAGGATGCTGTGGCATAATGCCCGCCCTTCGCGCCAGGCCCCCCGGTATCGACTGTTCAGGGTCATCCAGAATGGTGGCTCGCATGCGGGGGTTCCTGCCGTGCCAGGGCACCCTGCAGGGGTCGGCACGGCGCCGAAAAAGTCTCGGGATTCTCAATCCAAGGTGAAGTCATGAACGGTTTGATTCCGGAAGCCATGGCGCAGAGCGCCGGCGGCGCAGCGACGGGCGGCGGGTTCGCCCCGCTGCTGATGATGGTGGTCTTCATTGCCATCTTCTATTTCCTGCTCATCCGCCCGCAGCAGAAGAAAGCGAAAGAGCACCAGGCCATGGTGACGAAGCTGTCGGCCGGCGACGAAGTCGTCACGAGCGGCGGCATCCTCGGCAAGATCGTCGAAGTGGGCGATACGTTCGTCACGCTCGAGATCGCGCCGAACGTGCAGATCAAGGTGCAGAAGTTCCAGGTCACCTCGCAGATGCCCAAGGGCACCCTGAAGAGCAGCTGAGCCATGCTCGAATACGCGCGCTGGAAATACATCACCGTGGCGGTGGTGCTGCTGCTGGCTCTGGTGTTCGCGCTGCCGAACGTGTTCGGCGAGTCGCCGGCGCTGCAGTTCGCACCCAAGGACCATTCGGAAGTCACCGCGGCTTCGCAGGCCACGGTCGAGAAGTTTCTGCAGGACCGGAAGATCCCGTTCGAGAAGAGCTCGATCGAGAACAGCGCGCTGTTGATCCGTTTCCCGGACCTAACGTCGCAAACGACCGCGCGTGAGGCGGTGGGCGGCAGCAAGGAGCTGACGGACAAATACACGATCGCGCCGTCGTTCGCGGCGCGTGCGCCGGCGATCTTCGGCAAGCTCGGCCTGAAGCCGATGCCGTTCGGCCTCGATCTTCGCGGCGGCCTGTATCTGCTGTATCAGGTGGATACCGAAGGCGCCGTCTCGCAGGTGCTCGAGAACTACGCACAGAACATGCGCCGCCTGCTCACCGACGCGAAGATTCCGTTCACGGATGTCGTCCCGGTCGCGGTAGACAGCGAACGCAACAACGCGGTTCGCGTCCTGCTGCCAGCCGGCGCAGATCCGGATGCTGCGCGGGAAGTGCTTGCGAAGACGATCACCGATCTTACGTTGACCACGGTGAATCTCAGCAGCGGCCCGGCCTTGCAGGGCGTGTTGAGCACGCAGCAGCTGCGCGAGCGCCAGGATTACGCGATCACCAAGAACATCGAGACACTGCGCAATCGTGTGAACGAGCTGCACGTGTCCGAGCCCATCGTGCAGCGGCAGGGTAACGATCGCATCAACGTGCAGCTGCCCGGCGTGCAGAACTCCGCGGAAGTGAAGAACCTGCTCGGCAAGGTCGCGACGCTCGAGTGGCGCCTCACGGACATGCAGAACAATCCGCTGGAAGCGAAGGCGAGGGGCCGCGCACCGCTGGGTTCGAAGCTCTATGTGATGCGCGATTCGAAGCAGCCGGTACTGTTGAAGCGCGACATCATCGTCACCGGCGATAACCTGACGAATGCGCGGCCCACCACGAGCCAGGAAGGCCCCGCCGTCTCGATCAACCTCGACGCCCGTGGTGGCGAGGAAATGCTCAAGACGACCAGTGCCAACGTCGGCCGTCGTATGGGCGTGGTCTTCATCGAGAAGACGCGCGAGCCGGTGATCGTCGACGGCAAGCAGGTGCTCGACGCCGAGGGCAAGCAGGTGACGCGTGAAGTCACCACGCAGGAAGTGATCAGCGACGCGACGATCCGCGGCGTGTTCGGTCCGCAGTTCCAGATCTCGGGACTGCGCCTGGGCGAGGCACACGATCTCGCGCTGCTGTTGCGCGCCGGTTCGCTGGCCGCGCCGATCTCGGTGGTCGAAGAGCGAGTGATCGGCCCGAGCGTCGGCAAGGAAAATATCGAGATGGGCGTGCGAGCGCTCATCGTCGGCATGGCCGGCGTGTTCCTGTTCATGATCATCTACTACAAGGTGTTCGGCATCGTCGCGGACATCGTGCTGCTCGCGAACGTGGTGCTGCTCACCGCGTTGCTGTCGATGATGCATGCGTCGCTGTCGTTGCCAGGCATCGCCGGCATCATCCTCACCGTCGGTATGGCGGTCGACGCGAACGTGCTGATCTACGAGCGCATCCGCGAAGAATTGCGCCTGGGCGTTTCACCTCAGGCGGCGATCAAGGCGGGCTTCGAGAAAGCGTTCTCGGCCATCGCGGATTCGAACATCACCACGCTGATCGCGGGCATCGTGCTGTGGGTGCTGGGCAAAGGCCCGATCCAGGGCTTCGCCGCCGTGCTGACGCTCGGCATCTTCACGTCGATGTTCACGTCGCTCATGGGCAGCCGCGCGCTGCTCACACTGATGTATGGCGGCAAGCGCAAGCTCACCCGCCTTCCGATCTAAAGGACCGCCCGCGTGGAATTCTTTCACAAGACCACCAACTTCCCGTTCATGGCCACCCGCAAGGTGTGGTACGGGTTGTCCGCGGTGCTGATGATCATCTGCCTCGTGTCGTTCGCGGTGCGCGGCCTGAACTTCGCGCTCGATTTCACGGGCGGTTCGAGCACGCCGGTGACGTTCTCGAAGCCGGTCGATGTGGAAACCGTGCGTGCGGCGCTGGAAAAAGCGCAGTTCCACGAGCCGCAGGTACAGCAGTTCGGCACCACGCGCCAGGTGCAGATCCGGCTGCAGCCCGTGCCTGGCCAGACCAGCGAGCTCATCGGCACGCGCATCAAAGACGCACTCACGCCGATTGACGCGCAAGTGAAGATCGCGCCGGTGGAAGTCGTGGGTCCGCAGGTGGGCTCAGAGCTGCGCACCAGCGCCATCTACGCGCTGGTGTTCACGCTGCTAGGCATCTTCATCTACCTCGCGTTCCGCTTTCACACGTGGCGACTGTCGCTCGGCGCTATTTTCGCGGTGCTTCACGATCCGATCCTGGTGCTGGGCGTGTTCTCGATCACGCAGACACCGTTCGATCTCGCGGTGGTCGCGGCCGTGCTGGCCGTCATCGGCTACTCGCTGAACGACACGGTGGTGGTGTTCGATCGAATCCGGGAGCGCTTCGAAGTGAGTCGGCGGCTCGCCACCGCGGTGGCGCTCGACCAGGCGATCAACCAGACGTTGTCGCGAACCATCATGACGAAGGTGGTGACGTCGATTGTCGTGGTGGCGCTGCTGTTCCTCGGCGGACCGGTGTTGCGCGGCTTCTCCGAAGCGCTGCTCATCGGCATCGTGGCCGGCACGTATTCGTCGATCTACATCTCGGCGGCGGTCGCGCTCGATTGCGGCCTGACGGCGGAGCACGTGTTCCCGTCTGTGAAGAAGACTGCTGCCGACAACATGCCCTGAGCGAACGTGCCGATCGAATCCGGCTGACTCTGAACCGATGATGAGAACACCCTTCGCATGCTAGAGCTGATCTACGATCCCGCCGCCTGGCTTGCCTTCGTCACGTTGTCGGCGCTCGAGATCATCCTCGGCATCGACAACATCATCTTCATCTCGATCCTGGTGGGACGGCTGCCGCCGGAGCAGCGCAAGAAGGCGCGCATCGGCGGCCTCGCGTTCGCGATGCTCACGCGCGTGGCGCTGCTGTTCTCGATCGTGTGGCTCACGCGGCTGGTGAATCCGTGGTTCCACATCGGGTCGCAGGCGGTGTCGGGGCGGGATCTGATCCTGTTCCTCGGCGGACTGTTCCTGCTGGCCAAGAGCGTGCTGGAGATTCACCACACGCTGGAAGGCGCTTCCGAAGAACGTCACACCAAGGTGTTTTCGAACTTCATCCTCACGATTCTGCAGATCGGCATCATCGACATCGTGTTCTCGCTGGATTCGGTGTTCACCGCGGTGGGCTTGGCAAAGCAGCTGCCGGTGATGATTGCGGCGGTGGTCGTGTCGATCCTGGTGATGATGGCGGTGTCGGGGGCGATCTCGGCGTTCGTGGATCGTCATCCCACGATCAAGGTTCTGGCGCTGTCGTTTTTGATCCTGATTGGTGTTGCGTTGATTGCAGAGGGGGCGCACTTCGAGATTCCGAAGGGGTACCTTTACTTTGCGATGGCGTTTTCGGTGGTCGTTGAGATGATCAATATTCGGCTGCGGAAGCTGCTGGACAAGAATAAGGCGCCTGTTTCGCCGCACTGAGTGTTGGGGTTTGCGTTGGAGTCGAGCGGCGGAGTGCGGCGGCTGGAGTTGGGGGTCGTCGCGGCGGGAGCACCGGATTCGAGCGGCTGAGTGAGCATAGGAGTGGGCGCTCGGCTGGGTTGATAGGATCAGCGCCTGCGCAAGGCGACGGCTCGCTTGAAGGGGGTCTTGGCGGGGGACGCTCCAAGCCGTCCCTGGTCGCTTTCGAAGTGCTCCCGGCACTTCGAAACCCCCGCCAAGACCCCCTTCAAACGAGCCGCCGCCCTCGAGGTGCTGAGTGAGTCGGCGCGCGACTCGGGTGGAGTCGTACGTGAGTCGCTAGTGAAGTTGGCGCGTGAGGCCAATTGTTGACGCTCTCACAGAACTCAGTGCGCGAAGCCCGAACCGCGCCACTCCGCGTGCTTGCCCTCAGCCAGACGTCGTAGCCCAGCACCCGTAGCGCAAAGCCCCCCAGCCCACCCTCCCACTCACCCCACTAGTGTCGCGGCCGCAAGGCCCGCGCTCCCCCGTAGGCGAGGGGTGGGGTTGGAGGGGGTCTCGTCGCGTATCGCGAGCGCCCGCGCGTGGCGGATCAGGGCCGTGCGAGTGGAGAAACCGAATCTTGGAAGGGCGCCCGTGACGCACGGCCCCCGACGCGCGCGGGGAACGCCGTTGAAATTCCGCGGTCCGCCGCGGGATTTCAACGAAGCGCGCTCGCGCTACGCGACGCGACCCCCTCCAACCCCGCCCCTCGCATGCGACGGCGCCACTCTCCGATTGAGCCGCCACCACCCGCCGACCGAATTCCCCCACCGCCCCAACGAAAAAAGGCGCCAGCCCCGCTGACGCCTTAATTCCAACCCGCAGACGCCTCGCGTCAAACCGCCGCGTCAGGCATTCCCACTTCGCAACTTGCTCGCCTTATACCCATACGCGAAATAGAAAATCACCCCAATCACCGTCCAGATGATCAGCCGCCACCACGTATCCGCAGGCAAGCCCAACGCCATCGTCCCGCAGAACCCGATGCCCAGCAGCGCCACCGGCCAGACGGCCTTCACGCGAAACGGACGCGGCAGCTCGGGCCGGGTGTATCGAAGCACCAGCACCCCGATGCACACCACGATGAACGCGATCAGCGTGCCGATCGACACGAGCTCGCCGAGGATACCGATGGGCAACAGGCCAGCGGCCAGCGCGGCGAACGTGCCGGTGATCGCGGTGGCCACATGCGGTGTGCGATACACCGGGTGAACCTTGCCGAAAGCCGGCGGCAGCAGGCCATGGCCTGCCATCGACAGGAAGATGCGCGCCTGCGCCAGGATCATCACGAGGATCACCGACGTGAGGCCGGCGATGGCGCCGACGACCACGAGCGGTGTCAGCCAGTTCAAACCTGAATGGGCCTGAAGCGCGACGGCGACCGGCGCAGCATCGTTGAGCAGCTTGAACGGAACGAGGCCCGTGAGCACCGCCGACATCAGGATGTACAACAGCGTGCAGACGATGAGGCTTCCCAGGATGCCGATGGGCATGTCGCGCGAAGGATTCTTCGCTTCCTGTGCCGCGGTCGACACCGCGTCGAAGCCGATGTACGCGAAGAAGATGATGCCGGAGGCGCGGATGATGCCCGACCAGCCGAACTCGCCGCTCACGCCCGTGTTGGGCGGAATGTACGGATGCCAGTTGTCGGTGTTGACGTAGAACGCACCGAACGCGATGACCATCACCACGACCGTGACCTTGATCGCGACGACGATGCCGTTGAACAGCGTCGACTGACGAATGCCGACGTAGCAGATCGCCGTGACAATCGCCGCGATGAGCACCGCTGGCAGGTTGACGACAGCCCCGGTCATGACGATGTGGTGCGTCCCTTCGACCGCGGCGAAGGGCGCTGTAGTAAACGCGGTGGGTAGATGGACGTTCACCATTTCGAGCAGCTTCACTGCATACCTCGACCACCCGACGGCGACCGTGGCGGCAGCGAAGAGGTACTCGAGCACGAGGTTCCATCCGACGAACCACGCGACGAACTCGCCGAGCGTCGCGTAGCTGTACGCGTAAGCGCTGCCCGACACCGGGACCATCGACGAAAACTCGGCGTAGCACAGTCCGGCGAACACACAACCGAGTGCGGCCAGGATGAACGACAGCGTGATTGCGGGGCCGGCGTGCTGAGCCGCCGCGACGCCCGTGAGCACGAAGATGCCCGTGCCGATGATGCCACCGATGCCGATGGCGATGAGGGCACCCGGGCCCAGCGATCGATTCAGACCCGCGCCGTCCTTGTCTTTGGCGAGATCACCGATCGGAATGGTGGCGAACAATCCGCTCTTTTTCATTCAAGCCCCCGGTTTTGAGTGCGCGCGACTCTACCAGAGCACTCGAAGCCGAGGCGAGGGTGGTTGTCCGTTACCACCCATGAAAAACGCTCGCCCTGCCGCGAACGCAAATCGTGTAAATCACGGCTCGCGCAGCCGCTCCGTGATGTGCGGCGCCAGCAACTCGATGAGCGCCTCGTATGCTTTTGGCGACCCCGCGACCAGGTTGCCGTTCTGCTTGTAGGGGCCTCCAGTCAACGTGCCGACGTGACCGCCCGCTTCCTGGATCAGCAACGTGCCCGCGGCTGTGTCCCACGGCTTCAAGCCAATCTCCCAGAACGCATCGATGCGGCCCGCTGCGACATAAGCCAGATCGAGCGCGGCCGAGCCGGGCCTGCGAATGCCGGCGGTGTTCTCCATGACCGCGCGCATCATCCCGAGATAGGCGTCCATGTGCTGCATGTTCGCGCGATACGGAAAGCCTGTGGACACGAGCGCGCCTTCGAGCCCGCGCTGCTTGCTGACGCGGATGCGGTGCTGGTCGAGATGGGCGCCGCCGCCGCGCGAGGCATGGAAGATCTCCTGACGCATCGGGTCGTACACCACCGCGTGCTCGAGCTTGCCGCGAATCTGGCAGGCGATCGACACGCTGAACACCGGGAAGCCGTGCAGGAAATTCGTGGTGCCATCGAGCGGATCGATGATCCACACGGTTTCGCCGCCGTCGCCACCATCGGTCTGGCCGCTTTCTTCGGCGAGGAAAGAATGCTTCGGATAGTGTTTGCGGATGAGGCCGATGATCTCGCGTTCGGCCGTCTGGTCCACCTCGGTCACGAAATCGTTGCGACCTTTCGAGGTGATCTGCAGGCTGTCGAGCCGGTTCATGCTCCGGACGATGATTTCCCCGGCAGCGCGTGCGGCGCGGACTGCAATGTTGAGTAGCGCGTGGGCGGCCATTTAAGCTTCCGAATTCTTGGGTGGGTGATGTGACGAGCCTGACGGCCTTGCATCGAAATGACGTAAGGCACATCGAATTGATGTAAGGCACATCAGGTCGATGTAGGGCACATCAAAGTGATGTAGCGTACCAGATGACTTCCGTTCCGATCCGAATCGTTCTCGTGGAGCCCTCGCATCCGGGCAACATCGGCGCCGTCGCGCGCGCGATGAAAAACATGGCGCTTCACGAGCTGGTGCTCGTGAAACCCAAGCAGTTTCCGCATCCCGAAGCGGTTGCGCGCGCCTCCGGGGCGGATGACGTGCTGGCCGCTGCGCGAGTGGTGGAAACCGTGGGCGAGGCGCTGGCCGGCTGCGGATTCATCGCGGCCACGACGTCTCGGGATCGGGACCAGAACTTTCGCGTGCTCGATGTGCGCGCCGCCGCGCAACGCCTCGTCGCCGAGGCGACGCCGTCGTCCCCCGGCGCGGTGTTGTTCGGCGCGGAGCGCACCGGGCTGCAGAACGAGCATCTCGATTCCGCGCACGCGCTGATCCGCATTCCCGCGAATCCGGAATATCTTTCGCTCAACATCGCGATGGCCGTGCAGCTCGTGTCCTACGAGCTGTTTCGCGCGTTCGCCGATCCGGTCGTGCCAGACCCGCGGAGCGCGCCGCTCGCGGGCCCTGAAGCCATGGAGCGCCTCTACGAGCACCTGGCGCAGGTGATGGAGGAAGTGGATTTCCGCGATCGCACGCAGTCGGGCACCAACCTCATGAATCGCATCAGGCGATTCCTGCACCGGGCGGAGCTCGACGAGAACGAGGCGAACATCCTGCGGGGATTTCTCACATCCGTGCAGAAGAAGCGACGGCGGGCGGGTTCTGATCAGGGCCACGGGTAGCTGTGGGCGCGCCGGTCTATCTCGACTACGCAGCGACGACGCCCGTCGATCCTGCCGTTGCGCGTGCGATGAGCGAAGTGCTCAGTGCCGAGTCGGATTTCGGCAATCCTTCATCCGCGACGCATGCGTTTGGCCGCCGTGCAGAAGCGCTGGTGGAAGCCGCTCGCGCGCAGGTGAGCGCGCTCATCGGCGCACAGCCCGACGATCTCGTGTTCACGTCGGGCGCGACGGAGTCCAACAATCTCGCGACTCTCGGCGTCGCGCGAGCGAGCGTGGGCGGTGCCGCTGGTCCAGCCGGTGCCACCAGCGTCGTCCGAAGCCGTCACGTCGTCACGTCGAAGATCGAGCACAAGGCAGTGCTCGATGTCTGCAAGCAGCTCGAGCGCGAAGGGTTCTCCGTCACCTACGTTGCGCCGGACTCTTCCGGCCGTGTTCAGGCAGATGCGGTGAAAGCCGCGCTGCGTGCGGAAACCGTGCTCGTGTCGGTCATGCACGCCAACAACGAAACGGGCGTGATCCAGGATATCGCGGCGATCGGGCGGCTGTGCCGCGACAAGGGCATCCCTTTTCACGTGGATGCCGCGCAGACCGTTGGCAAGCTGCCGATCAACGTCGCGGAGTGGCCGGTCGATCTGCTGTCGTACACGGCGCACAAGATCTATGGGCCGAAGGGCATCGGTGCGCTGTACGTCGCGCCGTCTGCGCGCGCGAGTCTGCGGCCGGTTTCTTTTGGCGGCGGGCAGGAGCGTGGGTTACGGCCGGGCACTTTGGCCACTCACCAGATCGTTGGGTTTGGCGCGGCGTGCCAGCTGGCCGCTGTCGCGCTCACGAGTGAACCGGCGCGACTTCTGGCTCTGCGCGAGCGGCTCTGGCACCGGTTATCGCGCCTCGAAGGAGTGCAGCTGAACGGCCAGGATGCACCACGGTTGCCCGGAATCCTCAACGTGTCATTCGAAGGAGTGGAGGGCGAAAGCCTCGTCACCAGCCTCGATTCGCTCGCTGTGAGCACTGGATCGGCGTGCAGCTCAGCTACCGGTGACCCTTCGTATGTGCTTCGAGCGCTGGGGCGAAGCACGCAGCTGGCGCAGAGCTCGCTGCGGTTCAGTCTCGGTCGCATGACCACTGAGGCGGATGTCGACCGCGCAGCTGACGTGGTCCAGCTTCAGGTCGAGCGTCTGCGAGCGGTTTCTCCAGCGGTTTTGCATGCCGCTGTCGTCGTGGCCGAGGGCCCGGCCGTTTACACGGCGGCCCGCCCCGCGACGGCCGCCGCCCTTGCAGTCATTCGCGCCGCCGAGGCTGCTCAACCGGCTTCCCTCTTAGCCGCGCGGCGATTGAGGGCTTCTTCCGTCGAGCACCCATCACAACCCGATTCGCCGCTGCTGGCAGCCCTCAGCCCTAGCACCCGCGCCCTGTTCCTGTCGCTCCCCAACGCCGGCTCGCTCCCGCCTGGCGCCAATGTCATACACAGTGAAGCCGGCGGTCCCGGCCAGGAAACCTGGGTTCGCTTTCACCTGCAGATTGAGAGTAGAACAGGGGAGGGCATTGTGAAGGCCGCCCTTTTTCAGGCGTATGGCTGTCCCCATACTCTGGCGGTGACCGCTTGGTTGACCGGGCAGCTGCCGGGCCGATCGATGAACGATCTGGTGCCGGGCACGCCGTCTGCATGGCTCCAGGCGTTCGAGGTTCCCGTGGAGAAACTGGGACGGCTGCTCACGGTCGAAGATGCATTGCGAGCTGCCTTCCAGCAGATCAATCCGGCCACATAGAATCACCAGTCGACTATGTCAATTTCGCTCACCCAATCCGCCGCCGATCGAATCCGGAATTTCCTCCACTCGCGGGGCCATGGCATTGGCCTGCGCCTGGGGGTCCGCAAAACCGGTTGCTCCGGCTTTGCGTATGTCGTGAATTACGCCGAATCCCAGCAGGCCGACGACGTGGTCTTCGAAGACCGGGGCGTCCGGGTGTTCGTGGATTCGGGCAGTCTCAAGCTCATTGACGGCACGATCGTGGACTTCGTGAAGCAGGGGCTGAACGAGGCCTTCCGCTTCCAGAATCCCAATGTGAAGGGCGAGTGTGGCTGTGGCGAGAGCTTTAGCGTTTAGGTTTGTTACCTGCGCCGCTTGGCCGCCCGGCGACTGAGGGCGTCTTAGGGTCGCTGAAGAGCAGGAAGCCCTCAATCGCCGGGCGGCTAAGAGCGAGGGTACCGGCGCGCACCGGGTGGCTCAGAGCGAGGGGTACCGGCGCCCACTGGGCGGCTCAGATCCCGTTCGCAAAATTCCTTACGGAACCGGCAATTACGCCGCATCCACATTTGCGACAGGCACGCAGTGCCAGTAGACTTCCCGGCTCACTGAAGACACGCAGAGTGCGCCCCTCGCGGACGCGCTCTGCTTTCGTTCGTCGGGCCGTCGTAAAAATTGAGCGGCGCCCTAGTCACTTGGAGGTCGATGTCCCATGGCGCTCGAGCGCACTTTTTCCATCATCAAGCCGGACGGCGTGGCCCGTAACCTCGTTGGCGAAGTGGTCAGCCGCTTCGAGAAGGCCGGTCTCACCGTCATCGCCCAGCGCATGACGCATCTGTCCCAGCGCGAGGCGGAGCAGTTCTACGCCGTCCACAAAGCGCGCCCGTTCTTCAACGACCTCGTGAAGTACATGACCTCCGGTCCGGTCGTCGTGCAGGTGCTCGAAGGCGAAGGGGCCATCGCGAAGAATCGGGAGATCATGGGCGCCACCGACCCGAAGAAGGCCGCTCCCGGCACCATTCGCGCGGACCTCGCGCAGAGCATCGAAGCGAACACGGTGCATGGTTCCGACGCGCCGGAAACGGCTGCGGTGGAGATCGCGTTCTTCTTCGCCGGCACCGAGCTCCACTCGCGCGCAAAATGATTCCGGGGGAGGCGCCGCCTCCCCGGGAATTTCAAGGTTTTCGGGGGCAGTGGCCCCACAGCAAGTCAAGACATGTCCGAAGCTCCAGTCATCGCACGCACCAATCTGCTCGGCCTCGAACGGCCGGCGATGGAGTCGTTCGTGCAGGAGCTCGGCAACCAGCCCTTCCGTGCGCGCCAGCTGTGGAGCTGGATCTACAAGCGCGGCGAGGGCAACCTCGAGTCGATGACGGATCTCGCGAAGACGTTCCGCGCGCAGCTGCTCGAGCGCGCGGAAATTCGCGTTCCTGAAGTCATCACCTGCAAGGAATCGGCAGACGGCACCCGCAAGTGGCTGCTGCGCGCCGATGCGAAGCAGGCGTTCGAGATGGTCTACATCCCGGAGCCGGATCGCGGCACGCTCTGCATCTCGTCGCAGGTCGGTTGCGCGATGGATTGCTCGTTCTGCTCCACCGCCCAGCAAGGCTTCAACCGAAATCTCACCACGGCCGAAATCGTCGGCCAGGTGTGGCTCGCCAACAAAGAGCTCGGCACCTCCGGTCGTCCGGATGACCGCGCGGTGACGAACGTCGTGCTCATGGGCATGGGCGAGCCGCTCGCGAACTTTCGCAATGTCGTGCCGGCCGTGCGCATCTTCACGGACGATCTCGGTTTCGATCTGTCGCGCCGTCGCGTGACGATCTCGACATCGGGTCTCGTGCCGCAGATGTACAAGCTCGCGGAAGAAACCAACGTGGCGCTGGCCGTGTCGCTGCATGCGCCGGATGACGAGCTGCGTAACGAGCTCGTGCCCATCAACCGCCTGCACCCGATCGCGGAGCTGCTCGACGCGTGCTGGCATTACATCGACGAGCAGAACGGCCGCAGCATCACGTTCGAATACGTGATGCTCGATGGCGTGAACGACTCCGTCGCCCAGGCGCGGCAGCTCGTGAAGCTGCTGAAGGGCAAGCCGGGCAAGCTGAACCTGATCCCGTTCAATCCCTTTCCCGGCACGCAATACCGGCGCTCGAAGCCCGAAGCGATCCAGCGCTTCCGCGATGAGCTCATCAGCCGCGGCGTGCTGGCCACCGTGCGTCGGACGCGCGGTGATGACATCGACGCGGCGTGCGGCCAGCTGGCCGGGCGCGTGAACGACCGCACCAAGGTTCGTCTCGGCGACAAGCTCATCGGGGTAACGGTTCAGCCATGAGATACCTGAAGCACGCGGTTGGGGGGATTGCAGCCCTCGTTGCGGGTGTGGCGCTCTGCGGTTGTGTCACCAGCACCACCGGGCCGCCCGAGAGCAAGCTGAAGAAGAGCGAGACTTCGGAGGCGGACAAGGCTGGTCAGCTCAACAAGCAGCTCGGCACCGTCTATCTGCGCCAGGGCAACCTCGCGCTTGCGAAAGAGAAGCTCGAGCGCGCCGAGAAATACAACCCGCGCGATCCGGAACTGCACACGGTTCTCGCGGTGTTGTATGAACGTCTGAACATTCCTGCGGAAGTCGACAAGCACTACCGCACGGCGCTGAAGCTCGCGCCGAAAGATCCGCAGGTGCTGAACAATTACGCCGTGTACCTGTGCCAGAACGGGCGCAACGACGAAGGCGTGAAGCTGTTCCTCGAGGCGACACGCAATCCGCTTTATCGCACGCCGGAGCTCGCATACACGAATGCCGGCGTGTGCCTGCGTCGGGCGAAGAAATACGATGAGGCTGCGGGCAGCTTCCTGCGCGCATTGCAGATCCGCCCGAATCTGGCCGAAGCGGCGTACCAGTACGCTGACCTCACGCTGGAGCAGGGTCAGCTCGACAAGGCTCGTGCGCAGGTCGACAAATATCTCGCCACCTACGATGCGACGGCAGACCTGCTGCTCGTCGGCGTGCGCCTGACGCGCGCGCAGGGCGATCGGGTGGCCGAAGAGAAATACACGCGCCGACTGCGGGTGGAATTTCCTGGCTCGCAGCAGCTTCGCTCGCTCGGCGAGCCGGCAGCGAAACGCAACCCAGGCTAACCTCATGTCGGCAACAGGGAGCGACACGCACTCCGGTCTCGGAGCCCGACTGCGGGCGGGCCGCGAGCGGATGGGACTGACGCAGCTGCAGACGGCGGAGAAGCTGCACGTCGACCCGAAAGTTGTCGAGTCGCTCGAAGGGGAACATTACGACGCGCTCGGCGCGCCGGTGTTCGTGCGCGGCCATCTCAAGCGATACGCGGAGCTGATCGGCGAGGACAACGCCCAGCTGCTCGCGTTCTACACTGCTGTTACGAAGTCGGCATTGCCAGATCTCACGCGCATGCCGAATGCGAACGCACGCGCGAACAAGCCGAGCCAGCTCGCCGTTCCGGCGCTGCTAGTGCTGATTGGGTTCGTGATGATCGGCGTGGTGTGGTGGATCGTGCAGTCGGTGAACAAGGAGCGCGCGCCCAATCCCGCGTCGATTGCGCATGAAGTGTCGACGGATTTGGAAGTCATCGGGCCGGACAATGAAGCAACGCCGGGCGTAGCGCCGGGTCTTGCCCTTGGCGCAGTCAACGACGCCACGCTTCCCGCTTCGCAATCGGCTACGGCCACTCGCACCAGCTCGTTGAATGCTTCGGCTCGCAGCGCTGTCGCGGGTGCCAACGACGCATCTGCTGGCGCTACCACAGCTGTTGCCACAGGTTCCGCAGATGGGACGGCGCCAGCGGCAGCCGCCCCGGCGACGAACAAATCGATGCAGGTCACGCTGCGCTTCGCGGCGGACAGCTGGGTCGAGGTCTACGACGCGAAAGGCGAGAAGCTGTTCTACGACATCGGCTCCGCCGATTCCCAGCGCACCATTTCCGGTACACCGCCGTTCCGCGTGACGTTTGCCAATGCGCCGGGCGTGTCGCTCGACGTGAATGGCAAGCCCGCCGCCGTGCCCGCCAACGTGGTGCACGAAGAGGCCGCGGATTTCATCATCAACCGCGCCGGCCGAATCGTTCGCGCTCGTCCGGCCGCCGCCGGCGCGCTGAGCCCGCCCGCTGGCGAGCTGAATCAAGGTAAGTAGTCTTGGCCGATATCATCCAGGCCGTTCGCGGCATGAACGACATGCTGCCCGCCGAATCCGGCACGTGGCAGTTTCTCGAGAACACCGTGCGCGAGCTCGTGGCCAGCTACGGCTACCAGGAGATGCGCGCGCCCATCGTCGAGGAGACGCGGCTCTTCAAGCGCGCCATCGGCGAGTACACGGACGTCGTCGAGAAAGAGATGTACACGTTCCAGGATCAGGGCGGCGACAGCCTCACCCTGCGTCCGGAAGCCACCGCGGGTCTGGTGCGCGCCGTGATCTCAAACGGCATGCTGCGCGGGGCGCGCCACAAGCTGTGGTGCATCGGGCCGATGTTCCGGCACGAGAAGCCGCAGAAGGGCCGTTATCGCCAGTTCCATCAGCTCGATATCGAGGCAATCGGTTTCGCCGGGCCGGACATCGACGCCGAAATCATCGCGATGACCGCGCGGCTGTGGAAGCAGCTCGGCATCACGCGGGTGAAGCTCCAGCTCAATTCGCTCGGCACGTCGGAGTCGCGTCGTGCCTATCGCGAGCTGCTGGTGGCGTATTTCCGCTCGCATGAAGCGAAGCTGGACGCGGACAGCAAACGTCGCCTCGAAGGCAATCCGCTGCGTATCCTCGACAGCAAGAATCCGGAGATGCGCGAGATCATCGCGGCCGCGCCGGTGCTCACCGAGCATCTCGACCCCGAGTCGCGCGAACATTTCGACGCACTTTGCAAAGCCGTTGCGGCAATCGGTATCGAGTACGTCGTGAATCCCGCGCTGGTGCGCGGGCTCGACTACTACAGCCGGACCGTTTTCGAGTGGACGACCGATGCCCTCGGCTCGCAGGATGCGGTCTGCGGCGGCGGCCGGTATGACGGGCTCATCTCGCACCTCGGCGGCGACGCGACACCGGCGATCGGTTTTGCGATGGGCATGGAGCGCGTGGTGGAACTGCTGAAGCAGGCGCAGAACACGCCGCCCCCGTGCGCACCGGATGTGTTTGTCGTGGTGAACGGCGCGCAGGCCGCGACCGAGGCGCTGAAGATCGCAGAAACATTGCGCAACCAGCTGCCGCATCGCCGGTTCGAAGTGAACCTGGGCGGCGGCAAGTTCAAGGCGCAGTTCCAGCGCGCGGATCGCAGCGGCGCGGCGCTCGCGTTGATTCTCGGGGATGACGAATTGAATCGCGGCGTCGTGGCCGTGAAACCTTTGCGGTGGGAATCGGGTCAGAGCGACTGCCCGATTTCCGAACTGGCCGAACGCATCGAGGCCGTTCTGCGCGGCCCCAGTGGCGGTTGAGGCTTCGGATCGAGGAGAGGGTCTTGGACGAGTATTTGTCAGAAGCAGAACAATGGGAGCGGGCCAAAGCGTGGACCCGTTCCTACGGCGCGTGGATTTTGGGCGGCATCGCGCTCGCGCTGGTCGGTATTTTCGGCTGGAACTGGTACCAGGACCGGCAGGATGTGTTCGGTCTCGGCGCCAGCGCCAAGTACGAACAGATGACGCAAGCGCTCGGGCGTAATGAGATTGCGCGCGCCAAGGCCATCAGTGCCGAGCTCGAGAAAGATTTCAAAGGCTCGCCGTACGTTGACCAGGCGCACCTCTTCGACGCGCGCATCGCGGTGGAAGCAGGCGATCTCGCCAAGGCCGACGCGGTGCTGCGGGATGTGATGTCGAATTCGAAGGACGAGCAGCTCGCGCTGGTCGCCCGCCTGCGGCTCGCCCGCGTGCAACTCGCGCAGAACAAGCCGGATGACGCGCTGGCCACGCTCGACGGCGCAAAGCCCGGTGCCTTCGAAGCCCGTTTCCACGAGGCGCGCGGCGACGTGCTCTTCGTGAAGGGCAACAAGGAAGGCGCGCTCAAGGAATACGAAGCGGCCCAGGCCGGCACGGCGACCCGGTCGGTCGATGCGCAGAGCCTGCAGCTGAAGATCAACGACCTGAAGTCCGATACGCCGGCGGTGGCCGGCGAAACGTCCACGGTCAAATCTCCGGGCGAACCCCCGGCCCAAGACAAGCCCCACGGAGCCCCCTGACCATGCGCCGACTGCCGCTCCTCGCCGCACTTGCCCTGCTTGGCACGCTTGCGGCGTGCTCGTCGAAGAAAGACAAAGAGATCGATCCGCCGGCGAAGCTCGCGGATTTTCCTCAGACGCTGCGCGTGCAGCGTGCGTGGGATGCGGGCGTTGGCGGCAAGGGCGAAGAATTGCGCCTCGGTCTGGGCCTGACGGTCGACGAAGGCCACGTCTACGCGGCCGGCCGCAACGGCGATGTCGAAGCGTTCGATCTCGAGACGGGTCGTCAGCTCTGGCGCACGCGAACGAAGGCGCTGCTTGCGGGCGGCACGGGCGCGGGCGATGGGCTCGTGGTCGTCGGCTCGAGCGAAGGTGTCGTGATTGCGCTGAATGAAGCGGATGGCGCCGAGCGCTGGCGCGTGAAGGTGAACGGCGAAGTGCTCGCGGCACCTGCCGTCTCCGCGAAAGGCGTTGTCGTGCGCACTGTCGATGGAAAGCTACGCGGCCTCGCACCGGACACCGGCAAAGAGCTGTGGCAATACGAACAGGCGGTGCCTCGCCTGTCGCTGCGGGGAACCGCGCGGCCCGTTGTGAATGGCGATACGGTGATCTGCGGTTTCGACAACGGCAAGGTCGTTGCGCTGAACGTGGTGGACGGCTCGTTGTTGTGGGAGTCCACCGTGGCGCCGTCGCGCGGCAAGACGGAGCTGGAGCGCCTCGTCGACATCGACTCCGCGGTCAAGGTCGTTCACGACAACGTCTATTCCGTGGGCTTCCAGGGTCGCGTCGCGATGCTGGCCCTCGATTCGGGCCAGATCTGGTGGGCGCAGGACGCGTCGAGCTATCGCGGTCTGAGCGTCGATGACGACAACGTCTACATCGCCACGGCGGAAGGCGATGTCGTGGCGCTGAAGCGTGCTTCCGGCGCGGAGCTGTGGCGGCAGAAAGGGCTCGCACATCGCGGCCTGTCGGCCCCTGTGGTCACGGACAACGCCATCGCCGTCGCAGACTACAAGGGCTATGTGCACTGGCTCGACAAGGCCACTGGCGCTTTTGCGGGCCGGGCGGAAGCGGGCAGCAGTCGCGTGAGCACACCGCCGGTCGCGGTGGGCGATCGGGTGCTCGTGATCAACGACGAAGGCCGCATTACCGCGTTCAAGGCGTCGCCGATCGTTGTGGCGCAGGCCGCCCCGCCGAAGAAGGCTGCGGAGCCGGCTCCGGCAGTTGCGCCGTCGCCTTGATCCGTCCTCGCACGTCGCATGCCCTGAGTTCCTGACGTGCTACCCGTCATCGCGCTCGTCGGCCGGCCCAATGTGGGCAAGTCGACCCTGTTCAATGTGCTGACCGGCACGCGCGACGCTATCGTCGCGGACGTGCCCGGCGTAACGCGCGATCGGCAGTACGGCTTCGGCCGCGTCGGCCCGATGCCGTATGTCGCGATCGATACCGGCGGTCTGGTCGAAAATCCCACAGGCATCGAAACGCAGATGCGTGTGCAGACCGAGCGCGCCATCGAAGAAGCCGATCGCTTCGTGTTCATCGTGGACGCGCGTGCGGGCCTGACGCATCAGGATCAGTTCGTCGCGCGGGAGTTGCGGAAAGCGGGCAAGCCCGTGTTCCTCGCTGTGAACAAATCCGAGAGCCTCGACACCGAAGTCGTCGCTGCGGAGTTTCACGCGCTCGCGCTCGGCGATCTGTACTGCATCTCGGCGACGCACGGGCAGGGCACGCAAGAGCTGATGGAAGCCGTGCTCGACGGGCTCGAGCCGGTCGCGGCGGAAGACCCGACGAAATCCTCGGCGATTCGCATTGCGGTGATCGGGCGGCCGAACGTGGGCAAATCCACGCTGGTGAACCGCTTGCTGGGGCAGGAGCGTGTGATCACCAGCGATGTCGCGGGCACTACGCGCGACAGCATCCTGGTGCCGTTTCATCGGGACGATCGCGACTTTCTGCTCATCGACACCGCGGGCGTACGTCGCCGTTCGAAAGTGGAAGATGTGATCGAACGCGTCAGCGTCGCGAAGACGCTGCAGGCCATCGACCACGCGCACGTGGTCATTCACGTGGTCGACGCGCATGAGCAGGTGGGCGAGCAGGATGCGAGTGTGCTCGGGCTTGCGCTTCAGCGCGGGCGAGCGGTGATTCTCGCCGTGAACAAGTGGGACCACATTCCCGTGGAACAACGGGACGAGATCCGTCGCCAGGTCGAGCTCAAACTGGATTTCGTGCCGTTTGCGCCGGTGCATTTCATTTCCGCGCGGCACGGAACGGGCGTGGGTGTTCTCGTGGGCGATGTGATTCACGCTTACGAAGCCGCGATGCGCGACATGCGCACGCAGGATCTCAGTCGCGTGCTCGAGAGCGCGATGATTGCGCATCAGCCGCCCCTGGTGAACGGCAGGCGCATCAAGCTGCGGTATGCGCATCAGGGCGGCAAGAATCCGCCGCGCATCGTGATTCACGGCAACCAGACCGTGCACGTGCCGGATGCGTATTCGCGTTATCTGTCGAACGTGTTCCGCAAGAATTTCGACCTGTTCGCGACGCCGGTGTCGGTGGAATTCCGCAGCGAAAAGAACCCGTTCACGGAACGCCTGCGCGAGAAGCGCAATTCGAGCGGACGGCCCGGCAAGTCGACCGCGAAGAACCCGGGCAGCAAGAACCAGCGCGAGTCCGCGCAGCACGCGCAGAAGAAACGCAAGAAGGCGAAGCGTGATTCCGTGCGCGCGACTTCGGGACGGGGCGGTTCGTCGAAGGCGCGCAAAGGGCCGCCGGGACGGCGTTGAGCGTTGCTGTTTTCCGGTGTGCGCATCGTTCAGGCGCACTAGAACGCCTGCGTTCAGCGATGACGCTTGGGGCGACCGCTCGCAGGCTTGCTCGGCTTCTCTTCCGTGACGATCTGGACAGACTTCCGCGATACGCCTGCCATCGGGCCGCGGCGCTTCACCTTGAGCGACCGAAGATCATATTCCTTGCGCATAAATGTGCGTTTCGCGCGGCGTGGCGCGACGGGCTGAGATGATGCGAACGTCGGGTTCGCGAACAGTATAGCTCACGAGCAACAGTCGGCCACTACTGGAGTGGCCGATCAGCAGCTCACGATCTTCGTCGTCACTGTGATCGGGGTCGTACCACGCAATCTGGCGCGGATCTTCGAAGCATGTGCGCGCTTCTTCGAACGATACGCCGTGCTTGTCGCGGTTGACCTCGAACTTCGCCACGCTCCATGTAAATCGCACGTGACACATCCGCGTGCGCCAGCGAAGGCGCGGGCGGATGCGAGCGTGTAGAAAAGAACTTCGCCACCGCCCACCGCGACGGCGCTTTCGGCACAGCGTGGTGGCTACTGACTATCGGTTTTCGCAGCTGCTTTTTTCTGCGCAGGCTCTGCAGGCAGGAACAACGCCGGGTCTACCATCGTGCGGTTCAGCGTGACGCCCCAGTGCAGATGTGGCCCGGTGACGCGGCCCGTGGCGCCAACCTTCCCGAGCACGTCACCGGTTTTCACCACGTCTCCCGGCTTCACGTTGATCGCACTCATGTGGCAATACATGGTGACGAGTCCTTGGCCGTGATCCACGAGCACCGTGTTGCCGTTGAAGAAGAAATCACCCGTCTGCACCACTGTGCCATCGGCCGGTGACTTGATGGGCGTTCCGGTCGGCGCGGCGATGTCCATCCCCGTGTGCGGATTTCGCGGCTGGCCATTGAACACGCGCCGCAGACCGTAAGAGCTCGAACGCGGACCCGGTACGGGTTGAACCAGGCGAAGCGTCGATGGCGCGGAGTCAGAAAACGTCGCCAGCGCTTCCCGGATAACAGGCTGCTCTCGCGCAGTTCGCGCCTGATCCGCCGGGGAAAGGTCCACCACGCGCGGCTCCACCTTCAGGCTTTGCTCGCGGTATTTTTTCGGCTTGACCTCGAACTCGATGCGCTTCTCCGTGCCGTCCGAAGACTTCACGACCACCGCGGATTTGCCTGGCTCTGTCGAAAGCGGAATACCGACGATTGCCCGCCAGTGATCGCCTTCACGCAGAACCATCGCGGGGCTCCCATCGAACGAGACCGCAGGCCGTTGATCTGCCGAGCCCGGAATGACCGGCAGGAACACACCGCCCGGCACGTGACTCTCACGCGGTAATGCGGATGCCGATCCAGCAGGCGTAGTCCCGAACGCAACGTCCACAATCGCGATCATTGCGACGACGGCCCACACCGCCATTTCCACCAGGAAAGCCGTACGCAACCGGCGATGTCTGCTCGTCATCACGCTTCTCTCAGCCTTCTTTGTCGGTGATCCGCGCGCGCAGCTTGCCCTTCGCCACTTGCGCACGGATCTCATCGCCCACCTGCAACGACTCTACGTCGGTGATCAATGCGCCGTCCGTCGCACGCGTCACAATGGCAAATCCTCTATCGAGCGTCGCCAGCGGACTCACCGTATTCAACGTGCGCGCCGCCATCTTCAGGCGATGATCTGCCCGTGCAATGTTGTCGTTCCACGCGTGCCGCAACCTTGCAGCAAGCGACTCGTACTTGAGGCACACGTCCTTCACGCGTCGCTCAGGAGAGTGGTGGAGCAGGCTCGTCATCGCCTCGCTCACCCGGCTGCGATTCTGATGGAGTGACCCGCGCATCGCGCCGACGAGACGCTGCTCGAGGTCGTCCAGCCGCTGCTCCTGCTGCTGCAGCCGAGCGCCAGGATGCATCAGCTTCAGCCGTGAGCCCGCGGCATCGAAACGAGTGGAGACCGTGCGCAGCTCGCGCCGCATCGCCACTACCAGTCGATCTGCCGTGCGCCGCAGAGCGTCCATGCACGCGTTTCGATCTGGCACTACGAGCTCGGCGGCGCCGGAAGGAGTAGGCGCGCGGGCGTCCGCTACGAAGTCCGCGATAGTGAAGTCGACCTCGTGCCCCACACCGCTGACGATCGGTAGCTTGCTAGCGTGAATGGCGCGCGCCACGCCTTCATCGTTGAAGGCCCAGAGGTCTTCGATCGAGCCGCCGCCGCGAGCGACGATGAGCACGTCGCATTCGGCACGCGCATTCGCGACGGCGAGCGCTTCGATGATCGCCGGAATGGCCGCCGCACCCTGCACGGCTGTCGGATAGATGACGACCGACGCGGGCGGAAAACGCCTGGCGAGGATATGCAGCACGTCTCGAATGGCCGCGCCCGTAGGTGACGTAATCACGCCGACCTTGCGCGGAAACCTCGGCAGTTCACGTTTGCGCTCCAGCGCGAACAGCCCTTCGGCCGCGAGCTTGGCCTTGAGCCGCTCGAACTCCCGCTTGAGCGCGCCGACGCCGGCCTCTTCGAGATGCTCGACGATGAGCTGATAGTCGCCGCGCGGCTCGTACATCGTCACGCGTCCCCGCGCCAGCACGAGTTGCCCGGATTTCGGCGTGAAAGCGACGCCAGTGTTCTTCTGCCGGAACATGGCGCAGCGAATCTGCGCCTCCCGGTCTTTCAGGGAGAAGTACCAGTGGCCCGAGGAGGGCGCCGAGAAGTTGGAGAGCTCGCCCTCCAGCCATACCACCGGTAAGCCGTGCTCGAGCAGCAGGCGCACCTCACGATTGAGGCGGGAGACGGAGTAGACGTTGCGTTCTGCCGGGGCGGAAGCGGATGGCGCGATGGGGGGCATTGGACGGGATTCCGCGCGGCCCGAGAGGGCCCGGATGACACCCTACCACACATCCGCCAAGCCGTTTACCCACCCCCACCCGGTGCGTACAATCGCGCGCCAATCTCAATCCCCCCTCTGCGGGGCACACCGGCAAAGCCGGTAATTGGCGGTCCATGCGAATCCTCGAAGAAGCACTCACCTTCGACGATGTCCTGTTAGTCCCGGCTTACTCGGAAATCCTGCCGCGCGAGGTCGACCTGTCTACGCAGGTCACCCGGCGAATCCGGCTGAACGTTCCTCTGGTATCGGCGGCTATGGACACTGTCACTGAAGCGCGCCTGGCGATCACCATCGCCCAGGAAGGCGGCATGGGCATCGTCCACAAGAACATGTCGATCGAGGCGCAAGCCACCGAAGTGGCTCGCGTCAAGAAATACGAAAGCGGCGTGATCAAGGACCCGATCACTGTCTCGCCCGACATGACGATCCGTGAGGTGCTCGAGCTCACGCGTTCGCGCGGCATCTCAGGCGTGCCGGTGGTGGTGGGCAAGAAGGCTGTCGGCATCGTCACTCACCGCGACCTGCGCTTCGAAGAGAAGCTGGACGCGCCGGTCTCGTCCGTGATGACGCCGAAAGAGCGCCTGGTCACCGTGCGTGAGAACGCACCCAAGCACGAAGTGCTGGGCCTACTCCATAAGCACCGCATCGAGAAAGTGCTCGTGGTGAATGCGGATCATGAGCTCGCCGGCATGATCACCGTGAAGGATTTCCAGAAGGCCACGGAATTCCCCCGCGCCTCGAAAGACGATGGTGGTCGGCTGCGCGTCGGCGCTGCCGTCGGCACCACCGCAGACACTATCGATCGCGTTGCTGCACTTCGCGATGCCGGTGTGGATCTCGTCGTGGTCGATACCGCGCACGGTCACTCACGCGGCGTCATCGAGATGGTCGGCCGTATCAAGTCGAGCTGGAGCGATCTGCAAGTGATCGCCGGCAACATCGCCACTGCAGACGCCGCGCGTGCGCTGGTCGACGCTGGCGCAGATGCTGTGAAGGTCGGCATTGGTCCGGGCTCTATCTGCACCACGCGCATCGTCGCGGGTGTCGGCGTGCCGCAGATTTCCGCCGTGTCGATGGTCGCAGACGCGCTCGCCAAGACCGACGTGCCGCTGATCTCGGACGGTGGCATTCGCTTCTCGGGCGACATCGCGAAAGCGCTCGCCGCCGGCGCACACTGCGTGATGATCGGCAGCTTGTTTGCCGGAACCCTCGAGTCGCCTGGCGAAGTCGAGCTCTACCAGGGCGCGAGCTACAAGAGCTATCGCGGCATGGGTTCGCTGGGCGCGATGGCAGAGCGCCACGGCTCCGCGGACCGTTATTTCCAGGACGCTGCGACCGAGCTCGAGAAGCTCGTGCCAGAAGGCGTCGAAGGCCGCGTGCCCTACAAGGGCAGCGTGGTCGGAATCCTCCAACAACTCGCCGGCGGTCTGCGCGCGGCGATGGGCTACACGGGCAGCCGTAACATCACGGACCTGCGTACCCGGCCGAACTTTGTGCGAATCACGAATGCAGGCGTGCGCGAAAGCCACGTGCATGACGTGAGCATCACCAAAGAGGCTCCCAACTACAGAGTGTCGTGAGTCCGAACATGAACAGCGTGGCGCGCCCGGTGAACCCTGCTACTCAAACTCAGCCTGCTGACGCGCCCCGGGATATCCACGCCGATCGGATTCTGATCCTCGACTTCGGCGCCCAGTACACGCAGCTCATCGCGCGCCGCGTGCGCGAAGTGGGTGTGTACTCAGAGATTCTTCCCTGGGACATCACAGACGACGAAGTCCGTGCGTTCAAGCCCAAGGGCATCATTCTCTCGGGCGGCCCTGAGTCCGTCACAGATTCGAAGCCGCCGCGCGCGCCGCAGGCAGTGTTCGAGCTCGGCGTGCCGGTGCTGGGCATCTGCTACGGCATGCAGACGATGGCGCAGCAGCTCGGTGGTCGTGTCGCGAACTCCACCAAGCGCGAGTTCGGATACGCCTCGGTGACCGTGCACCCGGAGCCTGGCTGTCGGCTGTTTGGCGACCTGTCGGATAAGCGGGACGTTCAGGGCCAGGCGATGCTGGATGTCTGGATGAGCCACGGCGATCGCGTAGAAACGCTGCCTTCCGGTTTCGTCCCCACCGCGAGCACAGCTCACGCGCCTCTGGCTGCGATGAGCGACGAGAAACGCCGCTTCTACGGCGTGCAGTTCCACCCAGAAGTTACGCACACGAAGCAAGGCGCGCAGCTCTTGCAGCGGTTCGTGCGGGATATCTGCGGCTGCGCAGATCGCTGGCGAGTCGACAACATCATCGATGACGCCATCGAGCGCGTACGCGCGCAGGTGGGCACGGGCAAGGTGCTACTGGGCTTGTCGGGCGGCGTGGATTCTTCCGTCGTCGCCGCGCTGCTTCACAAAGCGATCGGCGATCAGCTGGTCTGCGTGTTCGTCGATACGGGTCTGCTGCGCCTGAACGAAGGCGATGACGTCATGCGCACCTTCGCCGACCATCTCGGCGTCAAGGTGATCCGCGTGAATGCGGAGGCGCGGTTTCTCGGCGCGCTCGCGGGCGTGAGCGATCCGGAAGCCAAGCGCAAGATCATCGGCAAGCACTTTATCGAGGTGTTCGATGAAGAATCGCACAAGCTCGAGGGCGTCGATTTCCTGGCGCAGGGCACGATCTACCCCGACGTGATCGAGAGCGCCGGCGCGCGCACGGGCAAGGCGCACGTGATCAAGAGCCATCACAACGTGGGCGGCCTGCCGGCGAACATGCGCATGAAGCTGGTCGAGCCGCTGCGCGAGCTGTTCAAGGACGAAGTGCGCAAGCTCGGCGTCGAGCTCGGGCTGCCGCGCGAGATGGTGTATCGCCATCCTTTCCCGGGCCCAGGCCTCGGGGTGCGCATCCTCGGCGAAGTGAAGAAAGAGTATGCGGACCTGCTGCGCAAGGCGGACGCGATCTTCATCGAAGAGCTGCGTGCGCATGGACTCTACGACAAGACGAGCCAGGCGTTCGCGGTGTTCCTGCCGGTGCGCTCTGTCGCTGTGATGGGCGATGGTCGCCGCTATGACTACGTGATTTCGTTGCGCGCCGTCGAGACTGTGGATTTCATGACGGCGCATTGGGCGCGGCTGCCCTATGACTTTCTCGACGTGTGCTCGCGCCGCATCTGTAATGAAGTCGCGGGGATTTCCCGCGTGGTGTACGACATTTCGGGGAAGCCGCCGGCGACTATCGAGTGGGAGTGACTCGGTTCTGGTGCACTGGCGGGTCGACCCTTGATCCGGGAACGTCTCACGCGCGCTCGGCGCTCAAAAGCCGATCAGCAAAGTAGCGCGATGGCGTGCTCCCAAGCGCCTTCCTGAACATGACGATGAAGGCCGTCGTGGATTCGTACCCTAAGTCGCCTGCCACCTGTTGAACTGTTGCACCGCCGGCCAGTTCGCGCAGCGCGATGACCAGATGTAGCTGGCGCCGCCAACGGCCGAAGCTCAATCCTGTCTGTTGGACCATCAGCCTCTTCAACGATCGCTCACTGACGGCGACATGCTCAGCCCATTGGCCGAGGGTACGGCGGTCGCTCGGGTCCGCCAAAAGAGCCGCTGCGATCGAGGCGATCTTTGGATGGTCAGATACGGGTAGCTCCAACCCCTCACGCGGCATGAGCGCGAGCTCATCGAGCATGACCCGCACGAGGCGATCGACATGAGCGTCGCGCGCATCACTTTCTGATAGTTCCGCTACCCGGAGGATCATCTCCCGCAGCATCGGCGATATCGAAAGCGTGCAGCATTCAGCCGGAAGCATGGCCGCGCCGGGCTCGACAAACAGGTAGCTCAGACGGGCATTGGACGTGACCTGATTGCTGTGAGGCACGCCACCGGGTATCCAAACTCCGCAGTCGGGCGGAACGATCCAGACGCCACTTTCCGCTCTGCAGGTCACCGCGCCATGTAGCGCCAAGATCAGTTGGCCCTGCCGGTGCTGGTGCTGCGCGCTCTCGGCTTCGTAGTCGGCGAAGTCCATCCTGATTGCCATCGCTGGCCCATGCGAGAGGCTCAGATCGAGAGCGGTACTGCAGGGAAGTGGCTTATTCGAAGGTTGGCCCGATTTGGAGATCACATGGCATTATCTCCACTTCTGCTCGCGCCGCAATCCTCTAGGATCTTGATTCAGCGACTCTAGGAGATTAGCCATGCGCATCGCCGTGGTTGGCGCGACCGGCAGGATCGGCGCCGACGAAAAGCTCACATCAATGGGTCTCCGTACATTGATCACCCCGGACGGCGAGCTCCTTCTCACGTTGGAAGAAGAATCTATTGGAGACCTCTCGCCCGACGAGGTCGTCATTCGGGTTGAGGCGAGCCCCATCAATCCAACGGACGTCGGTCTCCTTTTAGGACCCGCTGATTTGTCAGGAATGGCGGCCTTTTCGCTGAATGGGCGTCCGGGGTTGCGCGCGCCAATCGCTCCCGAGCACATGAGCTCCCTGAACTCGAGAATGGGTAAGTCGTTGCCCGTTGGAACTGAGGGGGCCGGTACGGTGGTTCGAGCGGGGGCAAATGCCGTCGATTTGATCGGCAAGACCGTTAGCACCATGAGCGGGGGAATGTATGCCAGCTTTCGACGTGTGAACGCGGGTGAATGCATGGTCCTTCCTACCGGCACGAGCGCTCAAGCCGCGGCCTCGATGTATGTGAATCCGTTGACCGCTCTGTCCATGGTCGAGGTCATGCGCCGCGAGGGGCACAGTGCTCTTATTCATACGGCGGCGGCTTCGAATTTGGGCCAGATGCTCAATCGCATCTGCATGAACGATGGTATCCCGCTCGTGAATATTGTCCGATCCGAGGAGCAGGTCAAAACCTTGCATTCGATCGGCGCCAAACATGTCGTCAATTCAAGTGCCGAGTCGTTCTTCGAGGATCTGACGATGGCCATCACGGCTACGGGCGCAACGTTGGCATTTGACGCCATTGGCGGAGGATCTATGTCGGATAGCATTCTGCGCGCAATGGAAGCGGCCTCGGGCGCAAGCCAGACTACATTTAGTCGCTACGGAACATCGACCCCGAAGCAAGTTTATATTTATGGGTCGCTCAATCCTGAGCCGACAGTGCTTACGCGGACCTATGGATCTTCGTGGGCGGTGGCCAGATTTTTGGTGTTGAATGCTTTACAAAAATTCGGGAACGAAACGACGCTCTCACTGAAAAATAGAATCGTTCGAGAATTGTCGACGACCTTTGCCAGCCGTTACAAAGCAACACTTTCGCTCAACGATGTCGTGAACCCTGAATTCGTAAAAGAATATGCAAGAAAATCGACCGGCAGCAAATTTTTGGTGAACCCGTCACTTTGATCGTCGTCTTCGGGGGAGGTTCAACGATGAGAACGCGTGTGACGGAGTTACTTGGTCTGGTGCATTGCTATGGGAGCAACTTCCGTAGCTCACGCGTTGAAACATCGTCCAGATGGCGAAAGGCTGGAGCGATCTTCTCGATCTGTTCACCGGGCACGCCATACTCTTCAAAGCGCACTTGCCACTCGCGCACCGTGCCCCAGATTCTCGCGATGCTTTCGGTCGCTGCCCGCGAAGACAGTGTGAATCGCTCGCGATCGGCAAATGCATTGTCGAGCGTGGCACTACGGCCTGCGGACCCACGCCCAGATGTAAGTTTCGTTCGGAGGCAACGCTCGGGCGCGGCATGACATCGTAGAGTGGGCTCAAACGCCAGCCCGCAATGCGCGGGTCCCAAAGGAAGCCGTGATTGCGCAAATGATCATCGTCGTTGCTCACCAGAATGTTGAACACGAGACGTTCGAAGAGCTCACGGTTGTTGTCCCGGATCACATCCGGATGGCAATAGCGTCGGATTGCACCTGCGAGAGCGCCGTAGGACTTGTTCGGGGACTCCATTTCGTCGCACGCCATGAGAGTGAGCCCGCTCACAAAGCCGAGACGCTTTTCGATTCGCCCTTCGCCCGGTGCGGAGCTCGAGAAATCTTCGGGCAGCGCCTCTGGACCGGGAGAAGCCCAGTAGCGGTCGAACCGGCGAATCAGCATCACCGTACGCGTACCCAGCTCCACAAGTTGCACAGCAGGAACGGTGAGTCCGGCGACCGCGGCCAGTCGCAACGTCGCCGCCTCGATCACCGGCACAGCGAGTGAGTCTTTCGCGCTCGGGAACTTGGCGAGCCACAGGATTTCTGTCTGATCGCGGACGGTCGCTTTCGGGCGCGCGCCCCCAAGGGGGCTGCCTTCAACGAAAATTTCCTCGAGATGCGCAGGAACTGGCAAGCCCTCGTCGATGTGACGCGCGGCCTCCATGAGGTGCTGCAGATCGCCCCATTGCGCAAAGCCTACCGAGGGTTTTGCATCCCGAGAGGGCCGCACATCGAGTGCGCCTACCCGCTGGCTGCCGGCGTGAAGGAGGTAAGTCGACTCCGGCAGGCTGTTAGCCGGCACCTTCAGGCGGGACTCGATCACGCGTCGTCCCCATGCGTCCGGGGCAGCATCGCGGATGCCGCCGAACCAGGAGAGATCGCCGGCTGGAAAGAGGGTCTTTCCTCGAACGGCGGTCTTGTTTGCGAGACTCAGACTCACCGGGTCTACTTCGAGCGCATCGGGGCGCAGCACATAGCGCAGGCCGTATGCGAAGGAGGAGGCGAGCAACTGCGGCCCATCTTCCGTCAAGGTCAACTGACCACACGGCACGGATTGCGAATTGATGTGCGCAAAGACGTACAGCTTCTGTTCTACGGCGGCCATGAGCTAGAAGTCGAGTTCTTCCAGTTGCTCCTTCGACATCCCGCTTGCACGCTGGCGCTGCTCTTTTGCGCGCAAGGCAGCGAGCGCTGGATCGGTCTCGTTCAGCAATTCGGACAGGGTCTTCCCCGGGGCGATGGCATCGACATAGCGCAGGATCTGGCCAATGGCCACACCCGGGTCTCCCTTTTCCAGGCGATAGGCGGTGTTTCTGGAAAGGCCCGCTCGTAGCGCGACTTCATCCTGTTTGAGCCCTCGGGCAATCCGAAGGCGCGCGACCATCGAGCCAAGGGCCCGAATCTGGGCGGTCAAGCTGTCGCTTAGGAGCGAGCGCTGCGTAACTTTCATGCTCGTAAAATCAATCTTTGGGGCGTTAAAACTCGATTAATCGATCATAGTTTACGGTAATGCGCGCGAAATTACAGATGGGATCGATAAATCGAGCACAAACTGCATAATGCATCATTAATCGAGCAAACGCATGGCCGATAACGCCCTCTAAATGCAGTTGCGCCAGCGTTTGGCCTTTGGCACCTATCCGCAGCGGCTAGGAGAGGCAGGGCGAGCCTATGCCGCGCTCAGCAGTCCAAGCGAACACAGGCGGATTCGCATGGCTTGTGAACTCACGCTGTAGCGTGCGAGGCGCGACACAATGATTCGGTCGCCCCCTCACCGGCTTCCTGAAACGCTTGGTTGCAATTTTCTTGGCAATGACGGCATGGGATGTCTGGATTTTTTCAGAGGATCGTCAGACGCGCGCATAGCGCGCCAGTTCATCAAGGCGCTCCGCGAGGCGGGCGAGTCACGGAGACTTGAATACGAGGCCCAGAGCAGGCTGGTTGTCGCGTATGACGAAAACGGAAATCGGGCGCAATCGAGTTTCATCGGGAATCTCGCGCGCGAGATTCGTTCCGCATCAGCAGAGGCTAGAGACGCTGTCTATCTCCGTTACGCGCTTTCTGCAGGAAGAAGCGGACGGGCATACTCGCAGTGTTGCCGTGTGGACGAAGGATGTGGACACGATATTACCCGTTGTCGACACCGTCTATTTTTATGATGACGACCTGAAAGCTACACGTGCTGCAGCATGGTCCGATGTCACGCGAGTCATCGGAATGGCAATGCATCGAGAAGCTGGCGCTCCCGAACGCTATCGAGTGAGATCGCTTCCCAACGCGGAGGAGTTTGCCGCAATGGGAGCGGCGACTCCTGCGCGGGAATCTCGGCGTCGCGTTTGCTGTGTCCGGGATTGTCCTTCATCGCTCGGCCGGACGTGTTCAGGCTTTGCGCGTTCACGCAAAATCAAAGCATCTCTCGTCATCTGCAGGTGCCGCTGTGATCGACCATCTCGGAATCTCGGTCAAGAACCACGCTGTCTCGAAGGCCTTCTATCTCGCCGCGCTCGCGCCGCTCGGCATCGGCGTGGTGATGGCGGTGACGAAGGAAGAAAGCGGGGCCCCCAGCGACTTCACGGGTTTCGGTAAGGACGGGAAGCCGAGCTTCTGGATCGGCGAAGGGCCACCCGGCGCCGGCATGCATCTCGCGTTGGTTGCGCAGACCCGCGCGCAGGTGGATGCGTTCTACACAGCCGCGCTCGCCGCCGGAGCGAAGGACAACGGACCGCCCGGCATCCGCGCGCACTTTCACCCGAACTACTACGCCGCGTTCGTCCACGATCCGAACGGCGTGAACCTCGAAGCGGTATGTCACTCACCTGCTTGATTGCAGCGTCAACGCGGCGTTGATTGACGGGGAATGCAACAGAAACGCCGCATTCAATGCGACTCCGCTGCCGGCGCCTTCTGCGCAACGATCGGGCGACAGAACGGCACGAGCAGCAATGCGGCCGCGAAGATCCATGCCATCACTCGAAAGATGTCGTTGAACGCGATCGTCATGGAGTCGAGCGTGACGATACGCGCAACCTCGGCCTGCGCCTGCAGCAGCGCCTGCGCAGAGTCCGTGCCTGTGCGCGCGATGTATTCGAGCAGATTGGCGAGGAAGCGAGGCGCGGGTCGGCCCGGTTCACCCAGCGCGATGCTCATGTTCGCAAGGTTGATACGCGTGTAATCGCTGAGCCACGTGTTCACAACTGCAATGCCTATCGCGCCACCGAGGTTGCGCATCAGGTTGAAAAGTCCCGATGCATAGCGCAGCTCCGTGGCGCCGAACCCCGCGAGCGCCATGGTGACGCTCGGGACAATACACAACATGATCGAGAATCCGCGCAGCGCCTGCGGCGTAAGGAACGCCGCGAATCCCCAATCTGGCGTGATGAACGACGTGAGCCACAGGCTCGCTGCGAACAGCGTGAGCCCCACGGTGATCATCTTGCGCAGATCGGCTCGTTGCGAGAGGCGGGCCGCGACCACCGTGCCGAGCAGCTGAAACACGCCGGTGACGAAGACGGTGGTACCGATATCGAAACTGGTGTAGCCGCGCACCCTGCCGAGAAACACGGGAATCAGGTAGATCGACGAATACAACCCGAAGCCGATGACCAGGTTGAACACGCACGCGAAGATGAAATTGGAATGCTTGAACGGCGTGAGCCGCACGATCGGCGCGTTCGAGCGCAGCGATCGTTCCAGGAACAGCACGAAGGCGACGACGCTCAGCCATGCGGCGATGGCGATGCCGGGGTCGTCGAGCCAGTCGTGGCGCGGCCCTTCTTCGAGAACGTATTCGAGCCCGCCGAGAAATACGGCCATGGCGAGCAGGTGCGCGTAGTCGATGCGCTTCAGCATCGCGAGGTTCGGTGAGTCCACGCGGATGACGGTGGCCGACAGAATCGTCACGATGATTCCGGGGATGATGTTGATGTAGAAGATCCAGCGCCAACCCACGGCATCCGTGAGCCAGCCGCCAACGGTGGGGCCCAGCGTGGGAGCCAGCACGGCGACGGCACCGAGAATCGCGGGAATCGCTGCGCGTTCTTTGCCCGTGAAGAGCGTGAAGCCAGTGGCGAACACTGTTGGCACCATCGCGCCGCCGACGAAACCCTGGATCACGCGAAAGAGCGTCATCGAATCGATGTCCCACGCGAGCCCGCACAACGCGCTCGAGAGGGTGAAGAGTCCAGCGGAGAGTGCGAACAGCCAGCGCGTCGAAAGCGCCTGCGCCAGGAATGCGGCGAGCGGAATCATCACTAGCTCGGCCATGAGGTAGCCCGTCTGCACCCAGCTGATCTCGTCGGGCGCGGCGGAGAGCCCGGCCTGCACCTCGTTCAGCGAGGCTGCGACGATCTGGATGTCCAGCAGCGCCATGAACTGGCCAAAGGCCATGATCCCGAATATCAGGTACTTGCGCGCTTTGGGCAGGTCGGCGGGGGCGATCATGGCGAGGCCTTGCGTGGCAGTGGGTTCATAGTATGATGTCCGTCATACTAAACCAACTGACTGGACCTAACAGGTCCGACAGGAATTGGTCCGACCGAATGGGCGGACACGGCCATGAGATACGACTCCGACCACAAGCAGAAAACGCGCGAGAAAGTGTTGAAAGCCGCGGCGAAGGCCATCCGGACGCACGGTCCGCATCGCATCGGTGTCGCTGGAATCATGAGTCAGGCCGGACTCACCCACGGCGGCTTCTATGCGCATTTCGAATCGAAGGATGAGCTCGTGGCCGCGGCCATCGGCCAGATGTTCGAGCAGGCGCGGCTGCGCTTCGAAGGCGAGGTGAAAGATCTGGAGCCGGCGGCGGCGCTGAACGCTTACATCGATTTCTATCTATCGGCCGGTCATCGCGATGCCCGCTCGAGCGGCTGCCCGATCCCTGCGCTTGCGGCGGATCTGCCCAGGCTCGATCACGCGGCGCGTATGCGGTTTTCAAAAGGCGTGGCGGCACTGACGGGACGCGTGGAAACGCGCGTCGCGGAGCTGGGTTTGCCGCAGCCTTCCGCACTGGCTCGTTCGGTCGTGGCGGAGATGGTTGGCGCGTTGTCCCTGGCACGTGCCGAACCGGATAGCGAACGTTCAGACGCGATGCTCGCGGATTCACGGGCGCTTTTGAAAGCGCGCCTCGGACTCACGGCAGCGCAGAAACACAAGGCAGGACGCGCATGAGCATGGTCAAACAACTGGGGGCGGGGTTGTCCGGCATCGAACAGCTGCGCGCGCTGATCGCGGCGGGCCGCCGTCCGGGCATCGCCGAGTCGCTCGACTTCACTCTCACCGAAGTGGGCGATGGCACCGCGGTGTTTGTCGGCACGCCGGGGCAACATGCTTACAACCCCATCGGCATGGTCCATGGCGGATATGCCGCGACGCTGCTCGACTCCGCTTGCGGATGCGCTGTGCACACGCGCCTCAGCGCAACGCAGTCGTACACGACGCTCGAGCTCAAAGTCGCCTATCACAAACCCATCACCGACTCGACCGGCCCGCTGCGAGCGGAAGGCCGTGTCGTGACAATCGGTCGTCGTGTCGCGTTTGCCGAAGCGAAACTGGTGGACGACGCGGGCAAGTTGTTCGCATCCGCCACTTCCACCCTGCTGGTCATCGAAGCATGAACGAGTCGATCTCATCGCGATTGCCCCGGAGTCGCAAGGCCATTGTCGCAGTGGGCGCGGCGTTGATTCTGGCGCTCGCCGGCGTTGCTTATATCTTGATGCCCAAGCGTTCGGTGTCGACCGATAACGCGTATCTGCAAGCCGACAGCGCCGTGGTTTCGCCGAAAGTTCGCGGGCTCGTCGCGCGAGTTCTGGTGGATCACAACCAGCATGTCCATCGCGGTGACGTGCTCGTGCAGATCGATCCCGAGGAATTTGATGCCAGGGTGAGTGCTGCCTCTGCGGACCTCGAAGGTGCGAAGGCTGCAGTGGAATCGGCGCGCGCCGCATTGATCTCGCTCGACGCAGAAGAACGTCTCGCCGCGTCGAACGTGCGCGCCGCGCAGATCTCGATTCGAAGTGCCGATGCGCAGAGCGATCTCGCGCAGGCCAATCAGAAGCGATACGACAGTCTGGTCGACTCCGGCGCCGTGGCGCGTCTGCAGGCGGATCAGTTTCGCGCCTCGGCCGTCACGGCGGTGGTGAATGCGCAGAACAGCCGCGTGGCCTACGACGTCACCCGAAATCAGGCCGCCGTGACGGGTGCGCGCCGCGCGCTGCTTCAGGCAACCCTTTCACAAGCGACTGCCGCCGTATCGCGCGCGCGTGCCGCGCTCGATCTCGCCAAACAGGACTGCGATCACGCCACGATTTATGCCCCGATCGACGGCGTGGTGGGCGACCGGCGCATCGAAGTCGGGGACTATGTGGAAGCAGGTACGCGCCTCATGACGATCGTGCCGATGGAGTCGCTGTACGTCGTCGCGAATTTCAAGGAAACGCAGACGAACCGCATGACCGTAGGTCAGCCTGCGGAGGTCGAAGTGGACGCGCTGCCGGGCAAGACATTGCGCGGGCAAGTGGTGAGCTTTGCCCCCGGCTCAGGGTCGCAGTTTGCGTTGCTGCCGTTCGAGCCGGGCACGGGAAATTTCACGAAGATCGTTCAGCGCGTGCCGGTGCGGATTCGCTTCGAGCCGGGACAACTAGAGCTCGCGCGCCTGCGGCCAGGGCTTTCCACCAAGGTGAGCGTGAGGCTCGTGCAGCCCGCCGAAGAGCGCGCTGCCGCTGCGACTATTCCCGCCGCCGCTGAAAAAACTTCGTGAGCTTTGCCGCGCACTCGTCCATGAGCACGCCGCCGAACACATCGACGTGATGATTCAGCTCCGGCAGCGTGAAGATATTCACGATGCTTCCAGCGCCGCCGGCTTTCGCATCCCACGCACCGAACACCACGCGACGCACGCGTGCGTGGACAATCGCTGACGCGCACATGGGGCACGGCTCGAGCGTCACGTACAGCGTCGTGTCTTCGAGCCGATAGTTTTCCAGCAGTTTGCCGGCTTCACGCAGCGCCACGATCTCGGCGTGCGCCGTCGGGTCGTGGCTGCCGATGGGCTGGTTGTATCCCATCGCGATCACGTGACCTTCGTGGACGAGCGCGGCGCCGACCGGAACTTCGCCTGACACCAGCGCAACGTCTGCCATTTCGAGCGCACGGCGCATGAACGTTTCGTCGGTCGTCGGTGCGCTCATGCTTCAGGCTCCGGGCGTACGCGCGTTTGCCGCGCGATGGCATCACTGGGCGACCATTCGAGCAGCGTGAGGAACCGCTGCACGCGATCCACGAACTGCACCGGCTCCCAGCCGCGCGCATAGCCGCGTTTCGCGCGCGTGTAATAGCGTTCCTGAGCGAGCAGCGGCAGGTGATCCCGCACATCGACCCAGGAATCCGGGTTTTTTCCGCGCTCCTGGGCGAGCACGCGCGCGTCTTCGAGATGGCCGAAGCCCGCGTTGTACGATGCGAGCGCGAGATAGGTTCGATCCGGCTCCGGAATGCGATCGGGGATTTTCTCTCTCACTTCGGCGAAATATTTCGCGCCGGCGATGATGTTCTGCTCGGGGTTCGTGCGGTCGGTGATGCCCATCGCCGTGGCCGTGTCCGAAGTGAGCATCATGATGCCGAGCGCCCCGTCCGCGGATTCGGCCTTCGGATCCCACTTCGACTCCTGGTAGCCGATGGCCGCGAGCAGCCGCCAGTCGACGCCGCTCTTTTCCGACGCCTCTTCGAAGAACTTGCGGAACGGTCCGAGCCGCACGGCGATGTGCGCCTGGAATTGCCGCGATTCCAGGTATTCGAAGCGCCGCGCATCACCAGACGCCGCTTCCGACAGCTGCGCCAGCACGCCTGAATGTTTGATCTCTTCGAAGAACTCATTCACCGAACGCAGCAGATCGTGAGCCTTACTGCGCACGATCCACTGGGCTGGGCGTGAGGCGGGCAGGGTGAACCCGACCGCAATGTTCGGGTACAGATGGCGGGAGAAGGAAAATTCGCGTGCGTCCACGATGGCGTAATCCGCCTGACCGGATTCAACGTCTTCGAGTGGATCCGCAGAGCTCGGGGCAGTGACCACCCACGCGAGGTTCGGCGCGACAGTGCCTTTCAGTTTCTGCAGGACGCGCTCCTGCGGGCTGCCCGCGCGCACGGCGAGATTCGCAGACTCGATCTGGATCGTCCCGCGCGGCCGCTTCTCGCCGCGACGATAGACCACCAGCTGCTCGACCTGCTCATAGGGGTGGGCCGCGTCCCCCGCGGCCAGCCAGGCCTCGTCGGCCGAAAGCTGGGCCGCCGCAATATCCGCGTGACCGGCCGCAAGCTCGGCTTGCATGGCCGCCAGATTCGCGACAGGCGTGATCACCAGGGTGACCCCCAGTTTCTGCGCATAAGCGCGCGTGAGGCCGAATTCCAGCCCTTCCGCGCCATGCGTGCCCAGGTAGTAGGAGGTGGGACTATTGACGGTGACGACCCGCAGCTCGCCCCGCATCCGGATCTCGTCCAGAGCCCGTGGCTCGGGCTCCTTATGGCACCCAGTGAGCTGCGTCAACAGGCCCAACGCCACACTGAAGGCGATGCCGAGGGCGACAGCCGGTGGGCGCTGGTTCCATCGCATCAGGTGACCTCGCTCAAACTAATCCGGTTCGGCTAGAATACCAGCCCCCGCAAGGGGACCGCCGGAGGGGTACCGAAGTGGTCATAACGGCGCCGACTCGAAATCGGATGGTCGGGTAATTCCGGCACGTGAGTTCGAATCTCACCTCCTCCGCCATAGCTCGTTCCATAGGCTGCTACTGAAGGCCATTGCGCAAGGTAATGGCTTGCTCGGTGAGACAGTACGGTCTGCCGAGGGTTCCTGTTAGTCCATCTGGCGACGAGCCCGCTTTCATCGGAGCTCTGGGAACGGCTGGGCGAAAGCGAGATGAACGTCGTTCGGGCGCGCAATGGCGCCGAATTCCTGCGACACCCATTTTGTTAGTTGCCGAACTCGCTGATCCGTCATCAGCCGCGCGCAGCGATTGATTTCGCTATTCGTACTTCCGCTCGAGCTCCCGAGCCTCCGCTACGAACTGCGGTGGATAGCCATCCGTCTCCGCCTGAGCCGCGAGCTGACCGACCTTCTCCCGTAACGAGCGATCAGGGCGCCCGTCCAACGCCAGTAACGCTCTTGCCGCCTTCAACCGGCTTTCCAGTGGCACCTCGGGATTCGACTTTCGCACCACGCGCTTCAGCGCATCGGTCAGCTTCGCATCCCCTCGCCGAGCGGCCGCCGAAATGATCGGATCGAGCATGTCGCCTTCGGTGCTACGGTCCATGACCCCGACGACGATGTCCGTCGCCTCGTCGTTCTTCACTTCGGCCAGGGCGGAATACAGCTCCACGTCCGTGTAGTCCGGGTTTGGCTTCATCACCTGCGGTTTGTTTCGATGGAATTCGAGAATCAAGTCGGCCGCCGGGCCGGAAATCTCGGTCTCGCAGAGACGAGATGCAGCCGACGCAGCAGCCAATCGCACTCGCGGATGCGCAGAACCTTCCCTGACAATCTCCGCCAACGGCGCGCAGGCCTCGGGATTCTGCATCGAGCCGAGTGCCTCGACGATTCGCGCGGTCACGAAGCTCTCGTCCGCATCGCTGTACGGTGGCCTGCCTTTCAGGAAAGCGAGCGTTGGCGCCACCGCGCGAGGATCTCCGAGCTCCTTCAGTGCATCCACCAATACGAGCGGGAAAGCGTACCCAGTCGAAAGCGCCTGACCAATCGCTGGAACAGCAGCGGGGCCCAAAGCCACGAGCCGCTCCCGGATCTCTCCGTCATACCTCTGCGGAGTTTCGAGAATGCGCTGTATCCGGGATGCATCGATTTCCGGCACAGCGCTGCTGTCTCCAGGCGTTTCTCGCTGCGGTGGCCGTGGCGTCCCAGTAGTGCTTTCTACCTGGGACGCCACGGCGCCGGGCGCGGAGCCAGGGTTTTCCCGCGGCCAGAGAAAATAGAACCCGAGGCAGCCCGCAAGCGCGATGACGATACAGACGCCCAGGATTCTTCTTCCCTTCATCGTGCACTCACATCTTGGCGAACAGCACGGAGCAGTTGGCATTCTTGGCTGTATTCCGAATATTCCATATGTACGTTGGCAGGTTGTCGGCCGTCAGCGATTTGATGTCGTGAAACAGAACGACGATGTCGTTATCTCCCGCTGCGAGTCGACTTTCCATTCCTTGCCAGACATTGACGTTGATGGAGCCCATCGTGGCGCCGCTGGCGGAATCCGTGCTGTCGAGATCCCAACCTCGATGCGTGAGGCCCTGATTCGCGTACGACTGCAGAACGGCCGCATTCGTGGCGCCCGTTGGAGCGCGAACGAGCGTGGGGACGTAGCCCCCGGCCAGGCCAGCGATACGCGCCTTCGCGACGATGAGATCACTTTCCAGGGCATTTGCGCCACCGGCATAAGGCGGTTGTGCCACACGAATCGTATGCAACGTGTGATCCGTGACCGAACCGGTATGGATCCCGAGAGTGTGGCCGGCCGCGAGCTCCATTTCCATGGTCTGGATGCCTCCTGGCGCCCCACCGCGATTCGGCACATGTGTCTGGACGAAGAAAGTCGCTGGAATATTCGCTTGCGTCGTGTTGGCTGCCAGTACGGCCAACACCGTTCTCGTGTTGTGCGGTGACGCACTGGTGGGCCCGTCGTCGAATGTGAGTCTGACTGTTATCGGCGGTGGCGGCGCAATGCAGGTCTTGGTCGCGGTTGCACTCACGACACTCGGCTGGTCCTTGTAAGTTGTCGTGAACCACGTTTCCGCGCCACCGTTGTCTGGGTTCAGGTACATCTCCTGAATTACCGTGCTGTTGTCACTCAATGTGATCGTGGCAGTGTAGGTACACCAGAAATCCGGGTTTGCGACCTGAACCATCGCCATATCGTAGACCGCTGTCAGTACCCAGTAGCAGGAGTTATAGAAGTAGGGTTGCCAGTATCCTGAAGGAACATACCCATTCCACGTGTCACCCCAATACCAGTCTGAGCCGTAGTACCAATACGGTCTATACGTGTTGGGAAAGGGTTCGATATAGACGTAGTCGACGTATACGCTGCAGTTCCATTGCCAGTCTGAGTACGTATACGCCTGGGGGTTTACATAGACCGGAACAGGTGTCTGAGCCTGCGCGCGCGAGTGCATCGTGACGGTGAGGACGAGCACGCACAGGAACCCGAACACCAGTCGCTTGAAGGAGTTGTTCACGGGAGTGTCCTTTTACCCGAAGTTCATAGGCTGACTTTTATTTCTCGAGCCCGAAGACTCTGATCTTCGAATTGCCGCTCTCGTATTCTTTCTTGAGGTCGATCTTTCCGTTGGTGACCTTCAAGTCTCGGGCGCCCAGCGGAGCCTTGCGGTCGACTCTCAGATCGAGCAGTCGCGCGGAGTCTCCCGCCATTCCGGCCCGCACGCTGATCGTGGGTTCGCGCGCGTTCGTCATCAGCGCCAGTCCGTTGCGGATCACCACATCATTCATCTGCAACGCCCACGTGCCGCTATCGCGGTTGAAGCGCACGGCGAGTCGTGGCAAGGGCACAGGCTGCCCCGGTTTGATCAGGAAGATGATGCCTGACGGAATCCACTGAGGCTTGCCGTCCAGACCGATGGTTCTGACAACCAGCTCCACCTTCGAGCGATCGGATCGCCGGTCATGCGCGGAAGTAAAGCCAAGTGTCGCGCCATCGATGTCGAGAACGGTGCCTTCTTCAGCCCTCTGCCTCGCAGTGGGCCGCAGGATGAAGTGCACGAATCGGCTCTCGCCTCGGACTTCGGCCGGAAGTTGTCCGTAGTAGGTGTCGTCGTTGACGAAGTCCTTGGGCTTGCCGCTGTTGGGTGTCGCTACGCGGGCGATTTTCCCGTCGAGCAGGTCCGGTTCAGACACCACGCCCAGATCCACGCCATTGGCCATGCGCTTGCGCCAGACAACCTGCGGACGCTGCGGCTGATCGTCAGTTTGCGCCGGTTGCAGCAAGCGCGGGATCGACGCTGGGTTCGAAGCGACGCGCTCAGTGGCAGAAAATGTGACGACGGCGCAGAAGACTACGGGTAACACCAGTTTCTTGATCACGACGTTGTTCCTCCCAGAAATTCATCGGAAGGTGCGCACCGATCGATGCAGCGACGGCGAAAGGCGGATGCGACTCGTGAACGCGCAGATGAACGACTTGCCGCGTTGCCTTTGACCTTCCCTGGATGTCAGCGGCACTTTGCTTTTGTTCGAGTTGTACGCTTCTTATACGAAAGCTCAACCAACTATCGTACGGCCGGAATAAGCGGACGACCTGCCGAACGGCGCGACCTACCGGACAGGTCGTATGTTCGTCGATGAAACATTCTGGGGACGACGCACTCGGGCATCGCCGCGCTCCCCGTGATCGTGTGGCCTCTTTTCCGGGACGGCGGAAGAAGCGGTTCGGGCGATCTCCAGGCCCAGCACTTCGCGATCGCGTTGATTGCCGAAATCCGGCATGCCGCCGAGCCGCTGGCACGTGTTTCGGAGCGCACGGTGGAAGAGGCGGTGGGTCGGTGACAGCAACGCGGGAGCGGACGGCAGGGTCGAGTGCGAGCACTGCGTAACGCTGGGATCGGTCGCGCATGGCGCGATGGCGAGTCGTTGCAGAGTCGAACGCTTCAAAGAATCGGAAGTTCAACGGCGCTGATCCCTCGGGCCCCGGGGCGAGCCGCTAAGGTTGCCGGTGCTCGCGTGTGAAGGGATGTCGTGCGAAGGGATGGGATGGGCAGATCGGCGGCGTTCATTGCAGTGTCCCGGTGCGGTCAACCGGGGAAACGATGCAAGATCAATTCAGTTGCATCAGGCGTGGCTTGGGGTCGACTGTGCGCGCCCCCAGCGCGGACGAGAGTGTTTGGCGTCCGGCAGCTCTTGGCCGCGATCAGTCAATGACTCGTGGTGCCGCTATACAGCTCGGCCTTGCGCGCTTTGGCGAACATGCCATCGTGCTCGATAGCGTCAGCGGGCTTGGTTGCGCGCGCGGTTTCGGCACGGCACTCGACTTTGCGCGAGCGACTTTCTTCTTCCTGGCCTTCGGGCCACTCAGCCTCTCCCGCGGCTGCCCTATCTCAGAGCCAATACAGGCGTAACGATACGAAAGGTTGACGGCACTTCGAAACGTCTCAGTCCCGCACGCCATTCGAGCTCGTCCAGCCCCGTCATCACTTCGCCCGAGCTCGTGTTGAGAATGAAATAGCGCGTATCGGGTTGTGCCTCGAACGGGCAGTCGTTGCTGCACGTCCGCGCGGCTTGGGATACTTCACCGAGCGCACCGGCGACGATCACACCGGAGACCCGGTACGCGGCAATGGGGCCCGGCAGAACCAACCGACCGCGCCGATTCACCAGAGCGATCTTGCCGGCCGAGGACGGCTGCAAATAATAACCGTTGGGAAGCGCCATCACCGACACACTCGGCCTGCTCGCGCATCCGTGAAGGAGGGTCATGACGGTCAGAACAAATATTACGCGTGTCAACGAATACAGTGGCTCAAGCATAAAAGAACTCGATAGGTCATACGATGGCACGGTGCGCGATGGCACGGTCCCGATCGTGGATTCAGGTGGCGCGATCTGCGGCGTCGCCCGATACCGGCAGACACCACAGGCACGTCGGCTCAACGCACGCGAAATCCCGTCCAGCGAATATCGTTGACCTGAAAGCGATAAAGGCCACCGCGTCGGAACTGCTCGTACGGGCGAGGTTTTCTCATCACGCGAGTACGAAGCGCCGCGTGCCGATGCGGCGCGCTGTGGGGTCCGTCTGATCGGTTCATAGGTGAGATCCTCCGTCTGGACGGCGATGCGAAGTCGGTGCAGGCGGTCGGACTTCAAGGTCCTTCGTCGCCCTCGTGTCTCGGTGCTGTTCAATCTGCGGACGAACCGGCACAGCGCCCTTTCCGCCCTCACTTGAAATTGCCGGCTGAATTTCTAGATAGCCCCCGACGCCGCCGGTGTCCGGCGGTACCTGCAAGTCCAAGGCAGCGAAGGGAGTACAGGTATGTTCAGCAGATTTGCTTTTGGCGAGAGTCCTTTTTTCAGCGAAGTTCGGCAGCTCGAGCAGCAACTCGACGAGCTCACGAGTGGTGGCAGCGCGTGGTCCGGCGGCATACGTTCTCTGCCCCCGGGAACCTTCCCGGCCATCAATGTCGCGAGCACCGAGGACGGACTGCGCATTTATGTGTTCGCCCCCGGAGTGGATCCACAGTCGCTCGATATCCAGTTACAGCAGAACGTGCTGTCGATCGGCGGGCAGCGGGAGGTCGCGCGCGAAAGTGCCGCAACCTATTACCGGCAGGAGCGATTCAGCGGTGATTTCCGGCGTGTCCTGACGTTGCCCGATGACATCGATCCGGAAAAAGTCGACGCCTCGTGTCGCGACGGCATCGTGACCATCAGCGTCAAGCGGCGCGAATCCTCGAAAGCCCGCCAGATCCCGGTGCTCTAACCCCGTTCTCGAACCGCAAGTGAGGAGGTCCAAGCCATGATCGGGAATAAAACAGAATCGCGCGAGGGCGAGGCTGCTCTGCGCGGAGCTCAGAACCCAACCTCGTCGAGCGGCCGGCGCGCAAGCTTGCCGCCGCCGGTCGATATCTATGAGACCGCGGAGGGCATCGTTCTTCGAGCCGACATGCCCGGCGTCGCCAAAGACCGTCTCGATGTACAGGTCGAGGGCAACACCCTCCTGATTGAAGGCGCCATCGGCGTCGCGCGCCAGGACGAGATGGCCGCGGTACACGCGGAGGTGCGCGCCGGAAGTTTCAGACGCCAATTCGTCTTGAGCAACGAGCTCGAGACTTCGTCCATCGAGGCACAGTTGCAGAACGGGGTCTTGGTCGTACGCATTCCGAAACGAACCGAGCTGCGACCGCGGCGTATCGAGGTCCATGGTTGAGCGGCCGACGCGGCAACATCTGGAGCGGTGTGGCACCAGATGTTGCTCGCTCGCAGCCGTGCTGCGTAACAGGCCGCTGCACGTTCTGCTCTCTGCGCCCACGTTCTGGGCCGCGATGATCGAGACCTGCTGCGCGGATCAGCAGGGTGCTGCTCTCTTGCGTACGAGCATCGCGAAAAAATCGGATCGAAGTGTTCGGCAGGTGCCGGATGAAACACCGCGCCTCCGCTGAACGACGCTGATCACTGATCTAGGTTAGGCCATTCAGGTTAGGCAATTCGGCGCGTGACGTACCGGCACGCAACCTGCTGCTCCGTCGCCATTGGCATTCGCTCACATCGGCAGGGATAACATGAACACCAAGCAATTGACTGAGTTGTTGCTGCAGTCTCTCGAGCATGAGCGCGGAGGCGTACTCGTATACCAGACAGCACTTCAGTGCGCGCGAAACGCGGACCTGCGCAAGGAGTGGACGCACTACCTCGAGCAGACGACACGGCACGTAGCCATCCTCACGGACACTTGCATACAGCTTGGCATTGACCCCGGAGTGCGCACTCCAGGTTGTCAGATCGTCCACGCGAACGGCGTGGCGCTCGTGCGTGCCATGGAGATGGCCCTCGCGGCGGAGGATCCGGCTGCCGCCGAGATCGTCGCGTGCGAAATGGTGGTGTTGGCGGAAACCAAAGATCACGCCGACTGGGAACTGATTGGCGCAATCGCAAAGGCATCTGAGGGCGCGCAGGCTGAAGCGCTGCGCGCGGCGTACGAGCAGGTCGAGGACGAAGAGGACGAGCATCTCTATCACACCAAAGGCTGGTGTCGGGAGCTATGGTTTGCCGCGCTTGGCCTGCCGGCACAGCTACCGCCACCGGAGGAAACGGAGGACGTCAAGAGCGCGGCGGCGGCTGCGCAGGTTCAACAGGCACGACTGGAGCAGCACTGAATCATGGCCGGTAAGAAAACTTCACGCGCGAAGCGGCCGACGGCCACTCGCAGCAAAGCTTCATCCACTCGCACTCGCCCGACTCCGAAGGCGAAGGTCGCTCCGCCTCGCGCTCGATCGGCCGCGGCCGCTGCGGGATCTGCGCCGCCTGCCGCGCGATCGACGGGACGATCCACCGTCAGTGGACCGTCTTCGCCGCCTCCGCCGTCCGCGGTCGCAGATGCGCCTGCTCGGAAATTGCTGGGCACTGCGGCGCTCGCCAGCGCGATGCCGTACAACGCGAACAAGTCCGCGGAATATGGGCGTGCGAGCCTCGAGCCGCCGGCAGGTGTTGCCCTACCGCCGCCCGATCCGGAAGTCACGGGCAGCACCTTGACCGAGGTCAATGCCTCTTCAAAAGTCGGCGCCGGCGTGCCCCCGCTCAGTTTCAATCCGGCCAGCGGGCCACTCACCCGTGTGCGGGTGGACTCCGGCGGGCAGGTGCTGACGACGAATCAAGGCGTGCCCGTCGCGGACAATCAGCATTCCCTCAAAGCAGGCCTGCGCGGTCCGGCGCTGCTCGAAGATTTCATCCTGCGGGAAAAAATCACCCACTTCGATCACGAGCGCATCCCGGAGCGCATCGTCCATGCGCGGGGCTCGGGGGCCCATGGCTACTTCGAGTGCTACGAACCGTTGACGGACCTCACTCGCGCCTCGCTGTTTGCCGAAGCGGGCAAGCGAACGCCGGTGTTCGTCAGATTCTCGACCGTCGCCGGAGAGCGGGGCTCGGCGGATACGGTGCGCGACGTTCGCGGCTTTGCCGTGAAGTTCTATACGGACGAGGGCAATTGGGACCTCGTCGGCAACAACATCCCGGTGTTCTTCATCCAGGATGCGATGAAGTTTCCCGATCTCGTGCACTCCCTGAAGCCCGAACCGCATTTCGCGATGCCTCAGGCTTCCACCGCGCACGATACATTCTGGGATTTCGTGTCGCTGATGCCCGAGTCCGTGCACATGCAGCTGTGGATCATGTCCGACCGCGCCATCCCGCGCAGTTACCGCATGATGCAGGGCTTCGGTGTGCACTCTTTCCGGCTCGTCAATGCGAGCGGTGAATCCGTGTTCGTGAAGTTCCACTGGACGCCGGTGCTCGGCACTCACTCGCTCGACTGGGACGAGGCGGTGAAGATGTGCGGCGCCGATCCCGACTATCACCGTCGCGACTTGTGGGAAGCGATCGAAGCCGGTGCATACCCCGAGTACGAGCTGGGCTTGCAGATCTTCACCGAGGAGCAGGCCGAACGTTTTTCGTTCGACGTGCTCGACTCCACCAAGATCGTGCCGGAAGAGCTGATTCCGGTGCGCCCCGTCGGCCGGCTCGTCCTCAACCGAAACCCCGACAACTTTTTCGCCGAAACGGAGCAGGTGGCGTTCTGTACGGCGCACGTCGTGCCGGGCATCGATTTTTCGAACGATCCGCTGCTCGCGGGTCGTATTCACTCCTACGTCGACACCCAGCTGACGCGGCTGGGCGGACCCAACTTCCACGAGATTCCGATCAACGCACCAGTGGCACAGGTGCACAACAACCAGCGCGACGGTTTTCATCGACAGGCCATCCATCGCGGACGCGTCGCGTATGAACCGAACTCTCTCGGCGGGGGCTGTCCGTTCCAGGCGGGCATGAAAGGATTCGTGTCGTTTCCCGCGCCCGTTCAGGACGACAAGGTGCGTGGCAAGCCGGAAAAATTCGCCGACCACTATAGTCAGGCGAAGCTGTTCTACGACAGTCAGTCCGACGTCGAAAGACAGCACATCATCCGTGCATTTCGATTCGAGCTGACGCGCGTGCAGACACCGGCGATTCGGGAGCGAGTGGTCTCGCAGCTCGTGAATGTCGATGCCGCGTTGGCCAAAGCTGTCGCGGACGAGCTGGGGATCGAGGTTCCGCCGGCTCAGCCGCTTGCTTCGACGCGCAGGATAAAGGCCGAAGTGAAGCAATCACCGGCGCTGTCGTTGTTCGCACGGCCGGGAGATGGGTCGATTCGGACGAGGCGGATCGCGATCCTTGTCGCGAACGGAGTTGCGGGAGAAGCACTGCGCATCCTGCACACCGAGCTCCTGGCTCTCGGCGCTGTGCCTCGCTTCGTCGGCGCGCGGCTCGGGGCGGTTCAACCGGCGAACGGTGATCCGATCGAGGTGGAGGTCACGGTCGAAACCGCGCCTTCGGTGCTCTGGGATGCGGTCGTCGTGCCGGACGGCGATGACGCCGCGGAGAGCCTGAAATCGAACGGCCAGGTGCTGGAATTTCTGAAGGACCAGTATCGGCACTGTAAAACGCTGTTGGCCGTCGGCGCGGGCACGACCGTTCTCGAGGCTGCCGGTATGAGCCTCGAATTGCCCGATGGCAGCCCGGATCCCGGTGTGCTGCTATTTGATTCGCAGCAAGCCGCTGAAGCGGTGGAGCGCTTTGCGAAAGCATTGGCGAAGCATCGGCACTTCGTGCGCCAGACCGATCCACCTGTTATCTAGGAGGGCAGAACTGCTGACGATGAGTCACGCGGAATGAATCATGCTACTGAAGGTTGCAGACAGTCCGTGCACGGACTTGCAACTTACAGGGGCGCGGCAGAAGGGGGAGCACCATGGTCCAGCGTCAGCACAGCACGCCGACGTCGATCGACCTGTCTGGTCAATCGGTGAGCGAAAACAGAATCGAAGCCGATACGCTCCTGCCTGTCACGGCTGCCGCCACGGTCTCGCAAGACCCTTCGCCGTTCTCCCGCCAGCATGCCGGGGACACGGCTTCTGTGCGCCATGAGCGAATTGCAAAGGCGGCCTATCGACGCGCCGAGTCCCGCGGCTTCGCGCCAGGTCACGAGATCGAGGATTGGCTGGCGGCCGAGCGTGAGGTCGACGAGACACCGTCGCCGGCCTGAGCGGGGCTGTAGCATCCCTTGATCCCGGGGCGGTGACCGCGCCGGGGTGATGCTGCGCAAGTTGTCTTCAAATGGAACTGCATGCGAAACAAATCCGGCGAGAGCGATTCTCTCGAAGCTGATCGTGCTGAGTTCGAGCACGCGCGGGCGCACCTGGCGGCCATCATCGAGTCCTCCGAAGACGCGATCGTCAGCAAGACGCTCGACGGCATCGTCACGTCGTGGAATGCGGCGGCGGAGCGTCTTTTCGGCTACACGTCCGAAGAGATGGTCGGCCAACCCATCTTGCGTCTCATCCCCGCGGAACTGCATCACGAAGAGGGCGAGATTCTCGCCAAACTGCGCGCGGGACGGCGAATCGAGCGGTACGAAACGACTCGGATGCGCAAGGACGGCAGGCGCCTCGAGATCTCGCTCACGATTTCACCCGTGCGGGATGTTTCGGGTCAGATCATCGGGGCCGCGAAGATTGCGCATGACATCACCGCTCGTCGCGAGGCCGAGCGCGCGTTGAGCGAAGAGGCCTCGGCCCTGGAAACACTGCACCGGGTAGGGCAAGCCGTTGCGTCCCAGCTCGAGCTCGAGCGCATCGTGCAGATCGTCACCGATGCGGCAACCGAGCAGACGGGTGCCGCGTTTGGTGCTTTCTTCTACAACATCAACAACGCCTCCGGCGAATCCTACTGGCTGTATGCATTGTCGGGCGTCTCGCGAGAGGCATTCGCTCGTTTTCCGATGCCGCGAAACACCGATGTGTTCAGTCCGACGTTTCGCGGTGAAGGCGTGGTTCGCTCCGCCGACATCCGCAACGATCCAAGATACGGGCGGAACGAGCCCTACACCGGAATGCCGCCCGGACACTTGCCCGTGCGCAGCTATCTGGCCGTGCCGGTGGCGGTGAAGGACGGCGAAGTGATCGGGGGTCTCTTTTTTGGCCATCCGGAGCCGAATGTTTTCACGGCCCGATCCGAACGGCTCGCCGTGGGCATCGCCGCCCAGGCGTCCATCGCGATGGCGAACGCGCGGCTGTTCCGCGCGCTCGGGGAACGTGAAGCGCAGCTCGAAGCGAGCGCTGCCGAGCGCGAAGCCATCCTCGAGTCCGAGCGCGTGGCGCGCACGGAGGCGGAACGGTTGAGTCACGTGAAGGACGAATTCCTCGCGACACTGTCTCACGAGCTGCGTACGCCACTGAATGCGATACAGGGATGGGCGACGTTACTTCGCGCCCGTGATCCCAGCCGCGAAGATCTCGAACGGGGCTTGGAGACCATCGAGCGAAACGTCCGGGCGCAGGTGCAGATCGTGAACGACCTGCTCGATATGAGCCGGATCATCTCGGGAAAGATCCATCTCGAAATCCAGACCGTCCGGCTGCACGAAGTCATCGAGAATGCGATCGAGGCGGTGCGACCCTCGGCGGCGGCGAAGCGAATCCGCATCCAGGCGTTGCTGGACTCCAGCATCGGACCGCTCCGCGGGGATCCGAATCGCCTCCAGCAGGTGCTGTGGAACCTGCTGTCGAACTCGGTGAAGTTCAGTCCTGCGGACGGCCGCATCCAGGTGATCCTCGAGCGCGTGAATTCGCATGTGGAAATCGTTGTGGAGGACAACGGCATCGGAATTCGTCCGGAGTTCCTGCCCTACGTGTTCGATCGATTTCGGCAGGCCGATGCGAGCATGAGCCGTCGTCATGGAGGACTCGGGCTCGGTCTGTCCATCGTCAAGAATCTCGTGGAGCTGCACGGCGGGTCGGTTCGTGTGAAAAGCGCCGGTGAGAATCTCGGCAGCACATTCGTCGTCGCCCTGCCGGTGTCTCATGTACGAAACGAGGACACGATTCGCTTCCAGCGAACGAATACGTCGGTTGATCCTCTCGAAACTATCGAACTGCCGCGCCTGGAGGGTTTGCAGATCCTGATCGTCGATGACGAGCCTGACGGCCGGCTCCTGATTGCGCGCATCCTCGAAGAGCGCGGCGCCGTTGCGCACCTCGCAAACGGCTCACTCGAGGCGCTCCAGCGGTTACAGGCGGAGAAGTTTGATCTGCTCCTCAGCGACATCGGCATGCCGGATGTGGACGGTTACGAGCTCATGCGACGGCTCAGGCTTCTGAGCGGAGATCTGGGCACGGTCCCCGCAATTGCCATCACGGCGTATGCAAGGTCCGAAGACAGGCAGCGCTCGCTCCTTGCGGGGTATCAGATGCATCTGTCAAAGCCGATTGAAGCACGGGAGCTGGTAGCGGGTATTGCAAGTCTGCTACGCGTCCGCCGATGAATGACGCGCTGACCCCGGAAGGCGGTCCGGTCGGCGATCACTGGGACGTGATCATCGTCGGTGCCGGTCCCGCGGGACTGAGCGCAGCCCTCATCCTGGGTCGCTGTCGACGACGTGTATTGATATGCGATCGGGGCACGCCACGCAGCTGGGCCTCGCATGCGATGCATGGATTTGTATCACGCGATGGCATTCCTCCCGATCTGTTTCGAACCGAAGTGCACCAGGAGCTCGCGCGTTACAGCTCGGTGCGTTTTCTTGCCGATGAGGTCGTGAGCGCGCAACGTGCGCCGGGTCCGAGATTCAAAGTGCTCTTCAAGAGTGGCGAGGTGGCGAGCGGACGCAAATTGCTGCTGGCCACCGGCGTCATGGATGAATTACCGGAACTACCTGGAGTGGAGCGCTACTTCGGGGTATCAGTGTTCTCTTGCCCGTATTGCGACGGGTGGGAATTGCGCGGCGCGCCCGTGGCTGTTTACGGTCGCGGCGCGCGCGGCTTTGAGATGGCACGCGCACTCACCGCGTGGACCGAAGACATTCTCCTGTGCACGGATGGACCTGCCAGGTTCACTGCGAGCCAGCGGCACGCACTGACTGCGAACGATATCAAAGTCGACGAGAGTCGAATCGTTGCGCTGGACGGTGCCGACGGCGAACTGCGCAGTATCCGATTCGCGGATGGCACCGTCGTTGCGTGCAAGGCGCTTTTTTTCGACATGCCCTGCCATCCGCAGTCGCAGCTCGCAAGCACGCTGGGATGCGAACTGACCTCGAGCGGCGGGATCCGCTGCGGTCGTTACGAGGCCAGCACGGTGCAGGGTGTGTTCATCGCCGGCAATATTCTCAAGAACGTGCAGCTGTCGATTGTTGCGGCCGGCGAGGGGGCGCAAGCGGCATTCGGCATCAACCGCGCGCTCACGCGCGAAGACTTCGATCGCCGCGCCGGAGTGGCGGAGCCGCTGGATCATCCGGGGCCGCCGCCGAGGGATTCAGCCTCCCACTGAGCGCGAATACTCGCCTGCGCTATCCGCGCGCAGGCGGCTCGTGAGAGTTGCACACGAGCATGTGGACGCTGCGCGGATTGCCGTACAGATCGAGGCGCGCTTCAGCGTTCTGACGCCCCGGGCGGTGTGGCGCTCTTCAGATAGGACATGAAATCGTCCACCAGATCTTCGATTCGATTCTCCCGGCCCTTTTGATCGAAGTGGCCCGCCAGCTTCAAATTCGCAATGCCGTTCCCAAACGCCAGAATTATATAAGCGAGACGAGAGATTTTTCCCCGAGGAAGAGTGCCGTCTTTCTGGGCTCGCTCAACAGCACGAAGATAAGTCTGATAAGTGGCGCTCGAGGCCTCCTGCAGCTCATCGCTTACGTGATCCCAACGTCCATAGGTGAGATGAAATCGCTCTGGAAACCGGCGCGCCCATTCGATGTAGCTGTCCATCCCGTCTCGAAAGCTCTTGTTGCCTCCAGCGACCTCCGCCCACTCCGTTTCGCGCTTGTTGAATTCCCTGGCTGCGATAGCGGCCAGCACCGTCGTTTTGTCCTTGAAGTGCGAATACGGCGCATTGTGAGACATGCCGATTTTCTCGGCGATGGCTCGCATCGTGACCGCTTCCGGTCCTCCCTGATCCAGAAGATTGGCAGCGGCGCGGATGATCAGGTCTCGGGTACTGGCCATGTAGAGACCGTGCGCCCAAAACTTGACACTGTCAACCTCGGTGCGTAATCTGGTTGACATTGTCAACCTCTCACCGGGTCAAGGAGGAAAAATGAGGAAACTTGCAGCGCTGTTCTGTTTGATGATGCTGACCGTGCCCTATGCAGGTTCAGCAGAAACAGCACCGAAATCCGAGCGCAAAGAGGCATCAGGCATGACAAACAAAGACGCGTGGACGCTTTACGAGAAGTATCTTCAGGGATGGAACTCGACATCCGACGACGTGAGGAAAAAAGTCGCTGCCGAGACCACGACAGACGACGTTCGATATCGAACCCGTCTACATGATTCGGGGGGTCGCGCAGAAATCATCCAGGACATGGCTGCGTTCCAAAGCAGGTTTCCAGGCGGGCACTTCGAAGTGGGCGATGTTTCGACTCACCACGATGTCGCCCTGTTGACCTGGGTGCTCGTGCAAGCCGACGGAAAAGTGTTCGCGCAGGGACACGACCAGATCCGCGTGAATGCGGAAGGTAAGATTTCGAGCATCATTACCTTTCCCCCGCCCACGAAGACTCCCTGATGACAAAACCTTTGCGGTCAAGAATCGGTGTTCGGAGCTGATTCGACCGGGCGCTTGCGCGTCAGCCTCTGCGCATTCCGGGCACGGACGAACACGGGAACAAATCAGGCCCCGAGTCCTCGCCGTCCAATCTGCGGACATCGAATTCCAACGATCGGTGCCTACGCAAGACCGACTGCGAGAAAGGCAAAGTTGAGGTTGCGTTTGGCATAGCGCCCGCTATCGCCGTTGCGTCCCGCACGCTTCTGACGTGCGCACGACCGAGCCCCCGCTCCTCGAGTCGCTCTCGGATTTGATTTGCGCCCGCCGTTCAAACAGCGGAGGCTCCTGCAAGGCCGGGCGTCATCGACGGGGGGATGCGCACTTCCGGGCAATCAACTCAGGGACGGGCTCGTTGCAGGCTGCTGCTTTTATTCCGCAAGCCGTAGCTGCGCGGGCTATGCATGGAGCTGCAAGACGCGTGTGGCTGCAATTCAGGAGCGAGCCATGAAAGAAACGGCAGAGAATGCGGGATCTACGCTTTTCGGCTGTTGTGAACGGCTTCCTTCGAAGTCGTCGCTTGCACCTCGCGGTCGTCAGTCGACCTCGCTGCGCGCTTGATCAAGCGAGACCCCGTCATATTCGTGGTCGACGATGACCTTTCGATGCGCGAGGCGCTCGGATCCCTGTTCCGAGCCGCCGGTTTCCGGGTGGAGTGCTTCGAATCCGCGCGCCATTTCCTTTCGCGCCCGCCGACCGATTCGGCAGCGTGCCTGGTGCTCGATGTCCGTATGCCCGAGCTCAGCGGCCTGGAGCTCCAGCAAGTGCTCACCGGCTCGTCCCGAGAGGTTCCCATCATCTTCATCGCTGCGCATGCCGATGTGCCGATGGCTGTGCGTGCCGTGAAGGCAGGCGCAGTGGAGTTCTTTCCGAAGCCCTTTCGCGATGACGAACTGCTGGAGGCCGTTTGCAAGGCGCTCGAGCGAGAGCAGCGAGCGCTCGCCAAGCGGGCGGAGCTTGCAGAGTTGCGTGCCCGGCGCGCGCGGCTCAGCGAGAGAGAGAATCAGGTACTGGCCCACATCGCGTTGGGAAGACTCAACAAGCAGATCGCCGTCGACCTTGGGGTGAGCGAGAACACCGTCAAAGCGCATCGACGGCACATCATGAAAAAAATGGGGGCACCGAACTTCGCAAAGCTCGCCTTCATTCTGGCAAGGCTGGGCTGATCGCTGCGGCCAGCCGTTTTGTTATCAGACAGCTGACGTTCGCTTCCGAACATAAACTAAGTCGTCATAGCTGCCGACACGATGTCCACGTAACTTCCAGCGAGAACTGGCAGGGGAAACGGGCATATGGGAATGGCAGTAACGGCGACGCGCTCGGGCCCGCGGGATCCGGGTGGCTGCGCCTCGATGGAGCGGCTTCGGACTATCGTCCGCGGCGATATAGATGAAACAATTTGTCGCGGAGAGGAACAAGCCGACCACTGGTTCCGCGTCGTCACCGGGGCCGCGCGCAGATGCTCGCTCAACGCATACGGCAGACGCCAGATCGTCGATTTTCTGTTGCCGGGGGATGCGTTCGGGTTCGATGCCCCGGCCTTGCATGAGTGCTCAGCGGAGGTGGTCTGCGCGGGTACGACGATGGCTCGTTATCCCCGTCGTGGACTGGAGGATCTCGCCGAGTCAGACCTGCAGGTCAGCCGGTGTCTCTGTGACATGGCGTTGGATTCGATCGCACGTCTTCAGACACGCACGCTGATTCTCGGGCACGGCAGTGCTCTTGCGAGGGTGAGCGCGTTTCTGCTCGATTGGGCAGATCGTTGCGACCCCGGCCGAGACTCGGCGATCAGCCTTCCCATGTCGAGGTATGACATTGCCGACTATCTCGGGATCGCCGTCGAAACGGTGAGCCGCACGTTGACGGTTCTGCGCACCCGTCATGTGATCGCCTTGCGCGCCACCCGCTGCTTCACCATTTGTGACCGCGAGGCGCTGGAGCTCGCGACGGAAGGCGGCGACGAGAGTTCGCTGGCGAATTGACACCCCTCAAGGCCGGCGCCCGTGCGCTCGTCTACGATTTTTGCGGAAATCTCCGGGAAGAGCTGAGGGAGTCACGCCAGTGGTACTGAGGTCGGACTTGGATGTAGCGGGGACGGAGCTCGCACGGGAGCTTGCCTGTCGTGCCCGGGTCAAGGCATTGGCGCCACGCTCTTACGAATCCGCGCAGGCCTTTCGGGAGTTGGCGGAACTTGTCGCTGGTGTCGTCTGGGTAGTGCGGCCGGACGGCCGGCTGTTGTATGGAAACCGTTCATGGCATTCATTGACGGACCTTCCGGACGGCGGCGAATTCCCTGGCGTATTCCTCGCGTCGATCCATCCCGACGACCAGCAACGCTGGTTGGACACCTGGCAGCACGCACATCTTTGCGCGCGCCCGTATGAGATCGAGCGGCGTGTCTGTTCGCTGGCGGACCGGGTCTATAGCAGCCAGGTCGAGCGGGGCAGGCCGGTCCGCGATCACGATGGCAGCATCGTCGAATGGGTCATCGTCGCCGCGGCCCAGGACGAAGCGGGCCGTATCATCGAGGGCCTGGGTCGTTCGCTCAAACAAAAAGATGAAGCCCTCATGGCAGTGGCCCACGAGATGCGCGGCCCGCTCGCCCCGATCGCGAACGCGGTCAAGGCGCTCGAGCTGCGCGGAAACGATCCCGCGTGCGTTGCCAGCGCGCGCTCTGTCATACACCGACAAGTTACGCAGCTTGCGCGGCTCGTCGACGATCTGCTCGACCTCGGAAGTTTTCGGCTCGCCTGTCCCGAGCTGCACAAAGTACCCATCGATCTGCGCAACGTCCTCCATGCCGCGATCGAAGTCGCGCAGCCGACGATTGCCGCACGCGGGCATGAGCTAATGGTGTGCACGCCGTCAGGCGAGGCGATCGTGCAGGGTGACGAGGGCCGCCTCACGCAGGTGATCGTCAACCTCCTCGTGAATGCCGCGAAGTTCACCGAAAGAGGTGGCCACATCCGCGTGCTTCTCGAGAGCAGCGCCAGCGATCATCGAGTTCATATCCGGGACACGGGCATCGGTATCTCGCATGACATGCTGAGCCATATTTTCGATCCTTTCGTGCAGGCCGCGCATCGCGTTCCCAGCTCAGGCGGGGTTGGCCTGGGCCTCGCTTTGGCGCAGCAGCTCACGCGGCTACATGACGGTTCGCTGAGCGTTCGCAGCGACGGCCTGGGAAAGGGAAGCGAGTTCGTGCTGCAGTTACCGGCGAGCGGATGATTTGATCCGGATCAGCGCAGGGAATGTTCTGACGCATCAGGATTGCCGCGAACAGTAGACAACCTTTGATCGGAGAAAACGCTCATGGCCGAATCGCAGACGCAACCCGCCTCATCCACTCGAGTAGCAACTTCCCCAAGCATGCCGGTCCGTCGGACGGATCTGGCCCCAACAGGGCTCAGCGCCTGGGCGGCCACGAATCCGTTCGGCCTCATGAGAAGGTTGTCCGAGGATATGGATCAACTCTTTGGTCAGCTGGTCGGCGGATCGGGCACGCTCCTGTCTCCTCAGGCGCTCGTTCGTCCCGACACGCAATGGATTCCGCAGATTGAAATTTCCGAGCGCGACGGCAACCTCGTTATCCAGACGGATTTGCCGGGTATCGCAGCCGCGGATGTCACCGTTGAAGTCGACGACGACGTTCTGACTATCTCGGGTGAGCGCCGCGACGAGCGAGAGGTACAGGATGGTGGAGTCCGGCGAACCGAGCGCCGTTACGGCAGGTTCGCGCGCAGCATCGTGCTTCCGGAGGGTGCCAAACCTCAGGAAATTCTTGCCGCATTTCGCGATGGAGTCCTGGAGATCACAGTGCCCGTGTCGCCACCCCAGTCGCAGCGGCGCAAGGTCGATATTCAGGGCGCGCAGGCTGGATCGCAGACCCAGACGGGTCAGACGGACCAGACGAGCCAGACGGACCCGGCGGCCCAGACGAGCCAGGCAAACGCCGACACGAGCTCGAACAGCGACAAGAGTTGAAGTCTCCCGGGCGGCGGCTGTCGCCAACGATGGCCGCGCCCGGCTCAGATTTTCACATCGATCCGGTTTTCGACGTGCTTGACGCCCGGCGCCTCCCGGGCGGCGCGTTCTGCAAACTCCCGTTCGGTCCAGGAGCTCACCGAGCCTGAGAGCACGATCCTGCCGTCGCTGCCGATGTCGATCACAATCTGGTCGGCCTCTATTTCGGCATTCAGCAGGAACGCTTGTTCGATTCTCTGTTTCAGCTCCACCGGTACGTTGTGCAGTTTCACCTTGATGTCGTTCGCGAGCGCACGCAGCCCGCGAACCTGGCTCACTGTCTCTTCCACACGCACCTTCTGCGAGTGCCATTCGACTTCGCCCGAGAGAGTCAGCCGGCCGTCGCGTACGAGCACCATGATTTGGGCCGAGTGATCCGGGAGTGATTCCCGAATGGCGGCCACGGCCTCGCGTGCGATTTCCGGATCCGGCCTCCGCTTCAGCAGCGGCAGTTTCACTTCGATATCATTCGCGACGCCCGTTACGCCTTCCACGCATTTCGTGACTTCTTCGGCTCGCGCCCTGTCACCATAACTTCGAGCGAAGCCGGCGAGAGTCACGACGCCGTCCGTAACCGCCAGCGCGATGTTGCGGGACTCGAGCGCAGGGTCCCATCGCAGCTCCTCTCCGACGTCGAGCAGTATGTCCCGATCGGTTCTCATTGGCCTCTATCCTCATCCACTCGCGTCATGGCCACTATCCGATGTGGCGGTGGGGCCGGCCTTGATCGGCATCAAACGCGAGCCCTGTGGCCTCCGAGGTCGACGGCAGAGAGCCGGGCATCCCGTGTGCTCCTTTCCAATTGCCATCCGATCGCACAGAAGGCCATTCCCATGAAGGCGTCTCCGGTGCAAGCCAATATGGATTCTTCGCGAGCAGGACCCGGCTCCGAGCGCGATCGCATCGATCAGACGGTCATGCAGCTCGACGAGGTGCTGGATCTCACCCACGGATGGCGTCGCGGCGCAGGGCCAGAACAAGTCCTCAACACGCTGAGCGAAACGCTCTGGCGGGTAATGCGCCTGGCGTTCGTCTACACGGTGAGCAACACCGCAGCGGGCGCTCGTGAGGTCGAGATCTTTCATGCCGACGCCACACGCGCATCTCTCTTCCAGGCGCGTGGCTTCGACGATCTGTTCGCCCCGTGGCTCGCTTCGATCATCAGCCCGTCGACCGGTGCGCTCCTCGATCCGGTCGACGGAAGCGCATTGCGCATCGCGTCAATTCACCTGGGCATCAATCATCGGCCCGGCACGCTGATCGCGGCGGCATCGCGAGTCGACTTTCCGAATGCGAACGAGATGGTGGTGCTTCGGGTCGCCGTCAACCAAGCCTCGGCGGCCCTGGCAGAGCGGGTGCACTTCGGGGAACGTCGCAACGCCGCTGCGGGATTCGAGGCACGCATGTCCACCCGTGCAGCGCAGCTCGTCCGGACAAACCGTGAGCTCAAGGGCGTGCGTGATGAGCTGACGGCAGAGCTCGGCGCAATGGCAGACCTGCATGAATTCAGCACGCGCCAGCGACGCGCGAGCGATCTGCCAGCGATCATCGATGACGCTCTCCATTCGGTGATGGAAGTGCAGGGCGCGAATTCCGGATCCGTGCAGCTGTGCGATCCAAATCTAAAAGCTCTGGTGATGATCGCGCATCGGAATCTCTCGCCTGAATTCCTGAGTCGCTTCAAGTTCGTACGCGACGGAGATCCCGCCTGGGATCGAATAGTTGGCACGCGCAGCAGGGTAGTCGTGGAGGATGTGAGCGCGCATGAAGACTTCGCGCTCTACCTGCCGATTGCGATCTCTGCCGGGTGTCGGTCGCTGCAGGCCACGCCAATCGTCGGTCACAAAGGCAATGTCGTGGGCGTGCTCTCGACTTATTTCCGCGAGGTGCATCGACCCTCGGAGTTCGAGCTTTGTATGACAGACCTCTATTGTCAGTACATCACGCAGATGATCGATCGCAAGAGCGCCGACGAGGAGCGGAGCAAGCTCGCCTCGATCGTCGAGAACAGTGCGGACTTCGTGGGAATCGCTTCACCTGACGGACGGGCCCTGTTCCTCAACCCTGCAGGCCGTTCGATGGTCGGATTGGCGAGGGGCGAGCGCCTTCCGGAAAGCATCTCTGCATATCTTTCTGCCAAGGATGCCGAGCGTCTCACAGGGGAGATCTGGCCGACGGTCCGACGCTGCGGCTTCTGGGCCGGAGAGACCTCGTTGCGGCACTTCCAGACCGGCGAAGTCATTCCCGTCTTACAGCACATCTACTTCCTGACGGAGTCACACTCGGGTCCGCCGCTGGCGCTCGCTACGGTTTGCCGCGATATCAGGGATCGGCGTCGTGCAGAGCGAGAGGCGGATGAGGCGCGGCAAGCGCTCTTTCGAGCCAGTCGCTTCATGAGTCTCGGCGAGATCAGCACCTCCATCGCTCACGAGATCAATCAACCACTCGCCGCCATTGCGGCCAACGGCGCGGCCTGCATGCGCTGGCTGCATCGGGAAGTTCCGAACATCGACGAAGCGCGGGCCTCCCTCGACCGGATCATTCGGGACGCGAATCGCGCCAGCGATGTGATCCAGCGCGTGCGGGCATTCGCCACCAAGGCGTCGTTCACGAGATCGCCGCTCAGCGTCAACGAAATCATCCGCGAAGTGCTCGCGCTCACCCACGACGAGCTGGAGCGGGAGAGCGTCACGTCGCGCACGCAACTCGAGGACAACTTGCCGGCCGTCGCCGCCGACCGGGTCGAGCTGCAGCAAGTTGTCATGAACCTGGTCATCAACGCGATCGAGGCCATGCGACCGGTCGTCGACCGGCCGCGCGTCCTGTCGATCCAGTCGACCCACGAATCGCACTCGATGATCGCAGTGTCCGTTTGCGACAATGGCCACGGCATCCCGGCCGAGCATCGAAGCCGACTCTTCGACACCTTCTTCACCACCAAACCGCAAGGCATGGGCCTTGGGTTGTCCATCAGCCGACGTATCGTCGAGGCGCTGGGAGGCGGTGTGGCGGCCGTCCCGAATCCGGATCACGGCCTGACGCTCTCGTTCACCCTCCCGATCGCGGGTGCCGCCAGCTGATTTTTCCGGAATATGGAAACAACGGCGTGCGTTACGGGCGACTTCCTGCCCCAATAGCGCGTGCCGGTGCTTCAGCAGCGGAACGCAGTGCATCCGGCTCGACCGAAAGCTCAATCCGCTGGGAGTGGTGTTCGCAACATGACAAGTGCAAAGGACGGACTGGTCGTCGCAGTGATCGACGACGATCAGTCGGTGCGGGATGCGATTGAAAGTCTGCTGCGATCGGCAGGCTACCGGGCCAAGGGATTCGCTTCGGCCGAGGCATTCCTGCGCGATACTCCTCCCCGGCAATTTTCCTGCATCGTTCTCGACATCAGCTTGCCGCGGCTCAGCGGGCTCGAGCTTCAGCGGAATCTGCTCACGCAGCGAGCCTGCGTTCCGATCGTGTTTGTCACCGCGACCGCAGACCCGCAAGGGGAAATCCGCAGGCAGGCATTGCAGTCCGGCGCCGTTGCCTTTCTTTCGAAACCCTTCGACGAGATCGCGCTGCTCGACGCAGTGAAAGCGGCGGTCACACCCTGACGCATGCAGGGTTGCGCGAGCCTCTCTAGCGCATGAATTGCATGCTGCGTGTCCCCGCCTGGTTCAAAGCTTTCAGCAGCGACTCGAAGTCCCACGCTCCCTCGTGCCGGACGCCATTGATGTAGAACGCTGGCGTGCCATTGACGCCGCTGCGCACACCGCTCATGAAATCGTCGCGGATACGGGCGATATGCAGGTGCGCCGTCAGCTCGCTGTCGAACGAGCGCACGTCGAGGCCAAGCATGCGGGCAGCCGAGAGGAGCACGTCGTGCGTCAGGAGTTGCTGCGCGGTGAACAGCGAGTCGTGCATCGGCCAGAATTTCTGCTGATGACCGGCGGACTCGGCCGCTTCAGCCGCCGATTGTGCATGCGGATGGAGCGTGACGAGCGGAAAGTGGCGGTACACGAACGACAGCTGTCCTAGCAGTCGTTTTTCGAGCTCGGCCACGATGCCGTGAGCGATACGGCAATACGGGCATTCGTAATCGCCGTACTCGACCAGCGTGAGCGCCGAGCGCGCCGGTCCTCGAATGTGATCCCGCCCCGGCTGGACAGGCTTCGCCAGCACTGTCGCCCATGCAGTCGTGTTCATATCGGGCTCCTCCTTCTGTGAGCGTCCCGTCCGATGGTGAAGCGCAACCGATCTCCGCGACATTGACGCGCGTCAATGTCGTTCGCGGCCGGCTCTTGTCCCATCGCGCTTCGTAACCTCATTTCTGCCTGCATGGAGTTCGAACATGAGACCCGATGTGGAGATCAAACGGGATGCGGAGGAACATCTGCTCTGGGATGCCGCTGTCGATGCGACGGACATCGCGATAACAGTGCACGACGGAGTCGTCGCGCTCAGCGGATTCGTTCGCAGCTATGCGCAGAAACGCGAGGCGGAACGCGATGCCAAACGGATCGCCGGCGTGCTCGGCGTCGCCAACGACATCGCGGTACGACTCCCGGCCACTGAAGCGCGGCCGGACGCGCGAATTGCACGAGATGCGGCGAGCGCGTTGAGAGGGTCGATGCCATATACCTCAGAGAGACTGAACGTGGCGGTGAAAGATGGCTGGCTCACCATCGAAGGAATCGTCGAATGGGAGTACGCCCGCGAGCGAGGCCTGCGCGCGGTCGAGCAGGTTTGCGGCCTCAGGGGCGTGACGAGCCATATTGGCCTGCGCCGGCCGGTGATGCCGGGCCAGATTCAAGGGATCGTGGAGAAGCAGTTGTCCGCTGTTGAGCACATTGCGAGCGAGTCGCCTGCGCGCCCCGAGGCGACCTCCGGTGGCGGGTTGCGCTCCTGGGCCGACAGGCACGCCGCTCTGGCATCCGTGCCGCTCCCACCGCCGATGCAGCCCTGAGCTTCAGAGGTGCGCTTGCACGTGCACCCCAGCGGAGACGTGCCTCGATGGAACAACGACCACCCGATCATCGATGCGGTGAAACTCGAGATCGATTGCGGTATCGGCGACCTGCAGGTCGCGAACGTGCAGCGAATCGACTCCCGAGGGAAGGAACGGCCTTTCGATGTGGACTTTCCTGAGCACTCCATCGACTCGAATGCCAAGGAGTGACTGCAGCAGCATGAACACGCACCCTGACGACCACGCTTGCGGCAGGCACGCCACCGGATACGGCGTCGGGCCCTGCCCGGGCGCTCGACAGAAACCGCAGAACAGCTCCGGCAAACGCATCGAAAAATGGTTCGCGGCCTCGAACAGGTCGCTGGCGATTCTGCCAACCTGTGCCCGGTCACCGTAATTCCCGATGCCCGCGGCACAGAGCGCCGTATCGTGTGGCCACACCGAGCCATTGTGATACGACATCGGATTGTAGCGGGCCTCTCCTTCGGCAAGCGTGCGGATTCCCCAGCCACTGGCGAAGCGAGGAGACAGCAACCGCTCCGACACCGCGCGCGCTCGCGCTTCGTCGGAAACCTTGCAGAAGAGCAGATGTCCGGCATTCGATGCCTGCACGCGGCACTGCTGGCCGCGGCCGTCGATCGCGAGTGCGTAGAAACTGTCTTCGGCAATCCAGAATCGCTCTTCGATCGCGGTGCGCAGTCTCCCCGCGCGCATGCGGAGGGCTGCGGCGCTCTTCGGATCGTTGCGCGCTTCGGTCAGATCCGCCATCGCCATCAGGGCGGAATACGCGTAGGCCTGCACTTCGACGACTGCAATCGGCCCGCACGCGAGCCGCCCGTCGGCATGCGAGATCGAGTCGTGGCTGTCCTTCCATCCCTGGTTGACCAGCCCGGTCTGCTCCCCGCGGGCGTAGTCGAGAAATCCGGTTGCGCTCTGGTCGAGTCGGCGCTTGATCCATCCAATGGCCGCTTCGAGAGCGTTCCAGATCTCATCGGCCAACGTGCGATCGCCGGTGTGTCGTTCATACTCGCCGGCGAGCATGACGTAGAGCGGAGTGGTATCGACGCCGCCGTAGTATTTGCCGAAAGGCACTTCGCCCAGCGCGGCCATCTCGCCCCGGCGCATCTCGTGCAGGATCTTGCCCGGTTGAGCGTCGCGGAACGAAGATTCTTCGGTTGCCTGCGTTGACGCGAGAAAGCGCAATACGCCGGAAGCCAGTTGCGGGTCGATCCACAGGGTCTGCAAGGCTGTGATGATGGCGTCCCGCCCGAACGTCGTCGCGAACCAGGGTATGCCGGCATGGGGATACGGCCCTGTCGGAAGATCGGTCGTCAGCAGCGCAAGATCGGCCCGCGATTTTTCGAGCCACTGATTGAAGAGCCGCATCGATGTGCCGATCGAAGCACCGCGGCCGAGTCGCGCCTGCATGCTCGCGGCAGATCGGCGGCGCGCCTTCTCGTGCCGCTCGCGGGAAGGCGGGGCGGGTTCGTCCGCACCGACTTCGAGGAACACTTCCCGCGTTTCGCGAGGTCTCAACTCCGCGAGGAGCGACATCTGGTCGGATGCGATTGAGTGTGCCGGAGACGAGATGCGGATCTCGGTGGACCTCACCACGCTGTCCCGCCCGCGGTACGCGAGATGCACGCGATCGGACTCCACGATCGCGGGCAGGGTCGTCCCCCGTTCCGGACGAACGTGCCCCTGCACTTCGAATATATCGGCAAAGTCGGCAGCGAACCTCAAGGTGATCGGCACCAGAGCGTTCTGATCGCTGAAGTTCGTGAGCCTCAGTCGCTCATACAGGCAAGCTCCCCAGAGAAACCGGCTGCGCTCGATGTGGATGACGCCGTGGGGAATCGAGCGCTCCCCGAGCGCAGGAAGCGGCCGGTTGGTGAGGTGCGCGGTGAACAGCGTACTGTCCTGGGAAACCGCTCCGCCGAGAAACGATGGACAGTGGTCCGCGATGGTGAGCTCCAGGCAAGACAGGAAACGGGTGTCGCTGCAGAAGAAGCCATCACTGCGGCCGTGAATATCCCCCGATGCATCTGCAAGCAGGAACGTGTCTCCGTCTTTCAGCGTGAAGCTCGGCAGCTGCCGGCGGGACTCACGCTCATCGTCGTCGCTCACAGCCTGGACTCTTCGAGCAGGCTTACATAGGCCGCCTCGTAAGCTCGCGCGGTCCGGTTGATCGCGAAGCGACGCTCGAACGTGTCGCGCACGCGTTGTCGGTCCAGTTGGTCGATGCGGGTCATGGCGCCCAGCGCTTCGTCGAGCGAGCTCACGATGAAGCCCGTTACACCCTCGTCGACGATCTCGGGCACTGAGCCGCACTTGAAGGCGATCACCGGTGTGCCGCATGCCATGGCTTCTATCATCACGAGGCCGAAAGGTTCGGGCCAGTGGATGGGGAACAGCAGCGCGCGCGCGTTGCCGAGGAATCCACCCTTGTCCTGGTCGCCGATTTCGCCGATGAATTCGATCAGCGGCGAATCCAGCAGCGGTCTGATCGCTCTCTCGAAATAGAGCCGGTCCGCAGCGTCGACTTTGGCCGCCACTTTCAATCGCACCGAGGCGCGCAACGCGAGGTGGATGGCCACCTCCGGGCGTTTCTCCGGCGCCAGGCGCCCGAGGAATGCGAGGTAGTTCTGCGCAGGCCGTTCGATGAACGGAAACAGCGCAAGTGGCAGGCCGTGAGGCACGGTGGCGATCCAGTTGGCGCTGGGGAGCGGGGCGCGCTGGCTGTTCGAGATCGACACCAGGCCAAAGGCCTGCCACCTCGCATAGCAGGCAGGCAGATCCTTGAGATCGAGTCGGCCGTGCACCGTCGTCAGCGTTTTGCCGGCGCACGATTCGAACATCGGAAAATGCAGCAGGTCGAGGTGAAAATGCAGCACGTCGAACTCGTGTGCCCGGCGCCGCACTTCGTGCAGCATCGTCATATGCGCGGCGAGCTCGGATTTGAGCGGCGAACTGTCCAGGCGCATTGCTTTGTCGCGCACCGCCACCAAGCGCGCCTTGGTTTCCGAGTCCGCCGTCGCAAACAGCGTCACTTCGTGGCCCAGGTCGATGAGCGCGTCACACAGATGAGCCACGACGCGCTCGGTGCCTCCGTACAATTTCGGGGGTACTGCTTCACATAGCGGAGCGATCTGCGCGATCTTCACGAGTCTCTCATTTCCCTGCGATGGTGCTGTGACGGGTCACGATCTTGGACGCCTCCGCGTCGGTCCAGCATGTTGCTCGAGCAGTGCGTGTGACATTGACGATGATCAATGTCGGTGCCGTCCCTGTGCACGAGAGTCGGGCAAGGTCAGAAACATGTTTCCGGGAGTGTCGTGCCCATGAGTCTGTTGCCGCGCGTGAGCTCCCTGACTCGGGAGCGACTCTCGCGCGAGCTCGACGAGCGCGGACCGGAGGTGTGCAGGACCGAGTTCGCGCTCGAGCTTCGAGCGGACAATCCTGAGCTTCTCGACATGGCCGTTCGCTGCGCGCGCGACGTGGGCGGACCCGTCGAGTCTCAGCAAGTGATGAACGGGTTCTTGTTTTTCTATCGGCTGCTCAGCAATGAAGCGCACGCGGCCGCCGGCGTGTCTCGAGACAGCGCGCGCGGGCCGACGCTCGGCCTGCTGCCGCGCGTGTCTGCCGAAACGCGGGCCGCAATGGTCAAACGCATCGATGCGCTCGGGCCTGTCGAATTTACGCGGCAGGCCACGGCTGAAATGGAGCACGGCAATCCGGAGCTGCTGATCATGGCGCACGACTTCGCGGAAGGTCAGCGCAACTACATCGGAGTCATGCAAGGGTTCGCGCTCCTGTACGCGAGCCTCCTCGAAGAGTCGCTCACGAAGAGTGGTCCGCTTCATTAGCCCCCGCGGGTCGCCTGACCAGATTCCGTTCTGAACTGATGCCGGTCAAAGCGCGCTCCGGACGGAACGCGGAGTCTCGGGCCTGCATATCGTTCTTATCAGGAGATCCAGGATGAAATCGGGAGCACGCCAGGCGCGTCGTTGGTGCACGTGGTTCGTTGGCGCGATCCTGTGCGCAACGGTTGTGGTGGGCTGCAAGACGAGAGGGGGCGGTGAGGGCCGCACGCCGGAAGGCGATGTTCGCGTCACGTTCGAGTGGGAACAATCGAACCCCACGAGCGGACAGTTGCGCGCGAGCCTCGCGAAACCGGACGGCACGCTCGAGATCTACCGCGGACCGTTTTTCCAGATCACACGCGAGTCGCGCGTGGAATCGCTGAGCCCGCTCTGGGCCGGGTGGTACCCAGGCTGGGTCGGATGGTCTTACTGGGGGCCGGTGCCGGAGTCCGCATTCATTACCCATTACAGCGGCCGCGTCGTTGCGAACCTGGAGGGACCCGATAACCAGCGAATGCGGTGTGAGTTCCGGCTCCTGCGTGCTTCCGCCGGCATGAAAGGAGGCGGGGAAGGACGATGTCAGCTTGCCTCGGGGGAAACGATCAGAGCGGAGTTTCCACCGTCCTCGGCAAGGTAAGAACCGCGCCAGCGTGAATCCGGCCGTGCAGTTGACCCGAGTCAACGCGGCTCTTGGATGGCGCCCCTCAATATGCCGCCACGACTTGCAGGCTTCGACGAGGTAACAGGCATCATGGCAACCAGCCGATCGGATCTCGATACAGGTTACTCAGCGCCTTCGGTGATTCAGCGCCGTTGGGGTTGGCTTCTGACGCTCGGCGTCGTTCAGCTGATCTGCGGGGCGCTCGCCGTCCTCATTCCCACCGCTGCAACGTTGGTCGCGGCGGTGGTCTTCGGCGCTCTTCTGCTCGTCTCGGGAGCATCCCAGGCAGTGCATGCCTTCACGATCAGACACTGGAAGGGTGTCGCGCTGCATGCAGTCGGCGCAGTCCTTTACATCGTGGCGGGTGTTTTCTGCATCCTGTTTCCGGTTAGCGGCGCGCTCACTCTCACCATCGCCGTCGGGGCCTTGCTGTTGGTGGACGGCGCCATCCGGAGCGCGCTGGCTTTCAGCATCAGGCCGCGTGACGGATGGGGCTGGATCCTGGCCTCCGGTGTCGCCAGCGTTTTCGTCGGATTGCTTCTGCTGCTGGGCTGGCCGCTCACCGGCATGTGGGCGCTGGGCCTGTTGCTCGGCGTGAATCTCATCTTTCTCGGTGTCACGAACACCGTGCTGGCCGTGAGCTTCCGGTCACGCACTTCGCATGATCCTGAGCTGGATGCCGTGAAGCACGCCTGAGACGACTACAGGAGATTTGCATCATGGGTATCCGAAGACTCGAGCGCCGCGAATGGCGCGGATTCTGTATTTATGCCTCGCGTGTGCTGATCGGGAAACACGTCGAGATGCAGGTGCTGTCGCTCCAGTTCGGGTCCCAGGTCGGGGCGCGACGTGTTCCGCTCTTCGGAATGGCATACGACCCGGCGAGTGATGTGCTGGAGCTGCTGTTCGGCGATGAGCTCGATCATCTGATCCGTGCGCCACGCGAGCTGTATGTCGACGAGGGATCGCTCGGCATCGTGAGCCTTCAGATCGTCGACTCGGACGGCATCCGACAGATCGTTACGCTACACGATCCGCTCCTGCTGGCATCTCCTGACAACAGCCGCGGCCGCTGATGCATCGATGATTGACCCTCATCAAGGCTTGGGGAAGTGAGGCGACGAGAATGTGTACCCACTGCTCCCGCAGCCCGATGGTCAACTCAATGGAGAAGCATTTCATGAGACCTGTACAGATGAATTACGAAGCCCGATTCAGCCGAATACCAGCTCGTCGGCCGCGGAAGATGCCGCTGGCGCTGCTGGCGTTGCTGGTGGGAGGCTCGTTCGCTCCGCATGTCAGCGTGGCGGAAGTGAAGCTGGTGGTGGTGGATGTCGTCGCCGTGGCGGAGGGTTATCGCTTCAGCAAGCTGCGGGGACAGACTGTCAGGAATACGCAGAACGAAACGCTCGGTGAGCTCGACGACCTGATCGTCGGTAAGGATCGCGTTCTTTTCGCGATCCTCGAAGTCGGTGGATTTCTGGGGATCGGTAGCCATTTGATCGCCGTGCCCTATACGGCGCTTCAGATCACCGAGAACGGCACGCGCATCGTGCTCCCGAACGCCACCAAGCAAAACGTGAAAGACCTGCCTGAATTCAAGTATCGCTGAACCGCGAGGGAGCACTGAAAATGAGACTAGATACAGACATCAAGAGGGACGTCGAGGACGAGCTGCGCTGGGATCCGGATATCGATGCGACCGACATCGGCGTAGCCGTGCACAACGGCGTCGTGTCGCTCACCGGATTTGTAAGGAGTTATGCGCAGAAAACCCAGGCAGAGCGGGATGCGAAACGTGTCGCAGGGGTCACCGGCGTCGCCAACTCCCTCGAGGTCAGGCTGCCGGCGATCGACGAGCGGCCGGACCCAGAAATTGCCCGCGACGCCGTGAACGCCCTGAAATCGGAGCTGCCGTACTCGTCCGAGAACATCAAGGTGATCGCCAAGAACGGCTGGATCACGCTCGAAGGCACCGTGGATTGGAACTATGCCCGCGAGAGAGCCGAGAGTGCCGTGAGACGCGTGCGCGGATTGCGCGGCGTCACGAATTCCATCCAGCTGAAGCCAAAAGTGGTGCCGCACGAGGTGCGGCGAAAGATCGAGGATGCGCTCCGGCGCCGTGCGGAGATCGATGCGAGCCGCATTACTGTGGAGACCAACGGGGGAGAAGTGACTCTGCGTGGCTCCGTGAAGTCATGGGCTGAGCGCGAAGAGGCCGAGCGCGCGGCTTGGATGGCACCGGGAGTCACGCGGGTGGATAACCGAATCCAGGTCAGCAGCTAATCGTGCACGGGCCGTGCTGGACGGCCTCCAGCGGTGCCGCGGGCGGTAGGCCCCGACCGTCCGCGGCATCTTCTGGAATTCGATAACAGCGGGCGCACTGAGGAGAAAGGCAAATGACGAGCTCGAAGTCGATGACGGCAGCACCTCGCATGGTGTTCGCGGTGATATTCCTGCAGGCTTTCACGTTCACCGTGGCGGCTGCCGAAGATAAGCCTGTCGTGCCGATGGGCGCACTGGCGCACGCTGCCAGGGCGCTCGAGGAATCGACAAGCGGCAAGATATTGGAGGTGCGCCTGTCAGACGCGCCGGGCGATGCCGTCTTCGAGGCCGCGGTGAAGAAACCGGAAGGCAATGGGATCCTTTACCTGAAGATCGTTTCGCCCACGGATGAGATCACCGCAATCGCCGTGAGCGACCTGGCGCTGTGGATGGTGAACTATCCGCTCGAGGCGTACATGCGTAGCGTGGACAAGGCGAAGGTGCCTCTCGAACGCGCGATCGTGCAAGCGGAGAAGCGGGCCAACGCGCCTGCCGTTGCCGCGGGAGTCGCGAAGCCGCTCAGCGGCAGTAACACAGTACTCGCCTGGTTCGTCGAAACGGATAAGGGCAAGAAGCGCGAGCTGCTGGCGATCGACGCGGAATCCGGCGCGCGAATCACGAACCCGGACGCGTTGTACGAACGGCGCACGCCGGTGATGCTCGCGCGCCGTCTCGCGGCGGCGGCGCCATGATCCACGGGCCGCGTGGGTCGCGGCGTTCCGTCATCACAGCAACTGCTCCAGCGTGATGGGCAGGGTGCGGACCCGCCGGCCGGTGGCGTGAAATACGGCGTTCGCGAGCGCAGCCGCGACGCCGATGAGGCCGATCTCACCGATGCCCTTCACGCCCAGGGGATTCACGTGCCGATCCTCTTCGTCGAGCAGGAGGATCTCGATGTCAGGCACATCCAGGTTGACCGGCACCAGATATTCCGCGAGCGTGCCCGTAACGATGCGCCCGTCACGCTCGTCCAGTCGCGTCTCTTCCAGTAGTGCCATGCCGATACCGCCTACGATGCCCCCGATGCACTGGCTGCGAGCGAGTCGTGGATTCACGATGCGCCCCGCCGCGTAGGCGCCAACCATGCGTCGCACCCGGATTTCGCAGGATTCGCTGTCGACCGCGACTTCTGCGAAGACTGCGCCGAATGCATGCTTCGAGTACTGCTCCGAATCTTCGAGCTCGGGCGCGGAAGCAGTGGCTTCGATAACGCCGCGATTCGAGTTGCGGAGCACCTCAGTAAACGCAGACGCGTCGCCACCGAGCTTGCGCACCTGCGCTTGCGCCGCCTCGCACGCCGCGGCAACAGCGGCGCCGACACTGGCCAGCGTTTGAGAGCCGCCGTGCGACGACGCACAGGGCAGAGTGGAGTCACCGAGCCTGACATGCACACGGTCCATGCGAACGCCGAGTATGTCCGCGGCAATCTGCGTCATGGATGTGTACGTGCCGGGTCCCATATCGCTCGAAGCCACGGCGACCTCGACGTGGCCGTCCGCGCGCAGGCAAACGCGGGCCCGGACATCGGCACTGTAGTAGGCGGGATACGTGCACGCGGCCATTCCCCAACCGAGCAGCCACTCCCGGTCACGCATCGAGCGAGGCGTGGGATTTCGACGGGCCCATCCGAAGCGCTCGGTGCCCGCGCGATAGCATTCTTTCAGGGAGCGACTCGAAAACGGTCGGCCGTTCCGCTCGTCGCGTGTGGGTTCGTTGCGAAGTCGCAGCTCGATCGGATCGATGCCGATCTCCGCCGCCAACTCATCCATTGCGCATTCGAGCGCGAAGACGCCGGTCGCTTCACCCGGTGCGCGCATGTGCGTCGGGGTGGACACGTCCCGCGGAGCAATTCGGTAGCGCGTGCGCACGTCGGGACATGAGTAGAGATAAGTTGAGACATCTATGACGTCTTCGACGTACTCCTCATAGCGCGAGGTCTCGTGGACGGCTTCGTGCACGATGGCAGTCAGGCGACCTTCGGGTGTCGCGCCAAGCGCCACGTGTTGTCGCGATTCAGGCCGGAAGCCGGTGAGGGTCGACATCTCGCGCCTGCCCAGCATCACGCTCACGGGCCGGCGCACCAGCATGGAGGCCAGCGCAGCGATCGTTACGTGCGGCCAGGTTCGCAGGGCCGAGCCAAACGCTCCGCCGACATAGGCACTCATGACTCGAACATGCTCGGGCGGTATGCCAAACACTGCGGCGATTTCGTCACGCACGTCGCTCACGTGCTGGCTCTTAGTCCACACGGTGAGCCGGTCGCCGTGCCACGAGGCAATCGCCGCGTGTGGCTCGATCGGGTGATGATTCTGGCGCGCGATGGTGTACAGCCGATCGATGCGCGCGCGCGAGGCGGCCAGTGCAATGTCTGCGTCGCCTCGATGAGTGTCGCTCTCAAAGGTCGCGCACGCGCCGCGGCAGCTTCCTGGAGTGACGCCCCGGTCAAACTCCACTGCAAGATCGATCGGGAGCGCGGCGTACTCGATTTTCATGCAGGCCGCCGCATGCTCCGCCTGTTCACGAGTCTCCGCGATCACGACGGCGACCGGTTGACCGAAGAAGTGAATGACCGCGTCCTGAAATACGTGCAGCCGCTCGCCGCAATCCGGATCGGACGAGCCACGGTGCGGTCGATACGCCAATGCTGGTGACGTCTCATGCGTGATCACGCCGAGAACGCCGGGCTGCTCCACTTCGCTCGTGTCGATATGGAGGATGCTGCCGCGAGCGACGCAGCTTTGCACGATGACTGCATGCGCAACGTCGCGCGGGGCGCACTCGGAGGCATATCGAGCCTGCCCGGTCACCTTCGCTTCGGCATCGACTCGCGGCACGGGCTTGCCAATGTACCTCGCGCTCACTGGGCGCTCGCAACACGGGTGAGCGCACGGATCAACATTCGGCGCAGCAGCTCGACCTTGAAACCGTTCTGCGCAGCCGGCGCAGCCGCTTCGATGCATTTCTCCGCCGCACGGTGCCAGGTATCCGCATGCGCGGGCGCACCGACAACCAGGGCCTCTGCTTCGCGAAATCGCCACGGCCGTGTGCCGACACCACCGGCTGCGAGCCGTACGGATCTAATTCGATGCCCGTCCATGTCGAGGCCAGCGGCGACCGACACGAGCGCAAACTCGTACGACGAGCGGTCCCTGACCTTGAGATAGCAGGACCGACGCGCGTGCGCCGCTGCGGGCACATCCACTCGGAGAATCAACTCCCCCGGATTCAGGTTGTGCTCGAGATGGGGCGTGTCGCCTGGAAGGCGGAACAAGTCCTCCACGTCGAAGGCGCGCTCACCGTCGGCGCCGTGCACGTGCAGCTGCGCATCCAGGGCCACGAATGCGACGGCGACATCGGAAGGGTGGGTCGCGATGCACGCGGCGCTCGTTCCGAAAATCGCCTGGGTACGATTGAATCCGCCGATGGACGCGCAGCCGGTGCCCGGGACGCGCTTGTTGCACGCAGCAGTCGTGTCGCGAAAGTACGGGCAGCGCACGCGTTGCAGAAGGTTTCCCCCGATCGACGCCATGTTCCGCAGCTGGGGCGAGGCACCTTCGAGAAGCGCAGTTGAGATCGCCGGGTAATCGCGCATCACCGTCGGATGAGCGGCAACGTTGGACATCCGCATCAGCGCGCCGATCTGCAATCCAGCGTCCGTTGCGCGAATGAAGTCGAGTGGCAGCGTGTTGATGTCGAGCAGGCGTGGCGGCTGCTCGACGCCAAGGCGCATGAGGTCGACCAAGGTGGTGCCACCGGCGATGAAGCGCAGGCCGGTCGCACCGGCGGCCACAGCATCCACAACGAGACCGGTCCTGGCGAACGTAAAGGGCATCACAGGCGTCTATTCCCCGCGCGCGATCTGGCCGATCGCCGCGACGATTCCCGGATAGGCGCCGCAGCGACAGAGGTTGCCGCTCATCCAGAATCGAATCTCGTCGTCGCTCGTCGCATGCCCTTCGGCGATACACGCGAGAGCCGACATGATCTGGCCGGGCGTGCAATATCCGCATTGAAGCGCGTCGTGCTCGATGAAGGCGGCCTGCAGCGGATGCAGCGACTCGTCGCCCACCTCGCTGAACCCTTCGATGGTCGCGATCGCGGCGCCATCGTGCATCGCTGCAAGCGTGAGGCACGACAGGATGCGCCGGCCGTTGAGCAGCACGGTACACGCGCCGCAGGTGCCCTGATCACAGCCTTTCCGGGTGCCGGTGAGATTGAGGCGATCGCGTAGCGCATCCAGCAGCGTCACGCGTGCATCAAGCGTCACTGTGCGCACGCTTCCATTCACGATGAGTGATATTTCGCCCGCGGCTTTGGGTTTCACGCGGCGACTCTTGCCCTTCCCGCATGAGGGTGCCTTGATCAGCGTCAATGCAGCCCCCGCCGCAGCCCGCGAGACTTGGCTCGAGGTCTGCAGGGGAGTTGACCGTGACCGTGATGGGCATTGCAAGGTTCGAGCGCTTCTTCCGGCGCGCCGCCAGCCTCGATATCGACAAGAGCGACCTCGAACGCTACGACCAGTTCGTTCACCGCAAAACCTATGATCTGCTGCTTCGGGCTGCCGCCAACGCGAAAGCGAACGGGCGCGACGTCATCCAGCCGTCGGACCTGCCCATCACGAAGGGATTGCAGGAAAGCATTCACGCCTATCGCAAGCTCGACGAAGAGCTCGAGCTCGAACCGATTCTCAGGCAGCTGGCGCAGCTGCCCGCTCTCGACCTGGCCTATGGTGAGGACCTCCAGGCAGAGTTGCCGGACGTCGTCGGCGGGCTGAGCCATGCCTTGGCGCGCAGCTTCAGGATCGTGAATCCCGAGCTCAAGAATCCCAACTCCGCCGATTGGGAAACCGCGTTCCGCCTGTTCGACCTATTGATGTGACCCTGCGCGAATGGTCCGCAGGTAAACGTGAATCTGGGCGACCACCGCAGCGCCTTCGCCGACGGCAGCAGACACGCGCTTCACTGAGCCGGCGCGCACATCACCCACCGCGAACACGCCGTGTTGAGAAGTCTCGAGCGGCAGGCGCCCTCGCTCCATGACAGTGGCAGCGCCTGCATAGGACACAGCCGCCGGGCCCGTCTGCACGAACCCTTTGTCATCCACACGCACGGCGCACTGCTTGAGCCATTCGGTGCTCGGCACCGCGCCGATGAACAGAAAGACGTGGCGGATCGCATGCTCCTCTTCGATGCCGGTCGGCCGATGGCGCCAGCAAACGGCCTGCACGCCCTCGGAAGGTTCGCCGAGCAAGCGGGTCAACTCGGTCTCCGTGTGAACCTCCACGTTCTGCAGCACCCGGATGCGATCGACGAGATATTGCGACATGCTCTCGCCGAGATCGCGGCCGCGGATCAACAGGTGTACGCGCGCGACGCTGCTCGCCAGGAATACGGTGCCTTGCCCCGCAGAGTTTCCGCCGCCGACGACAACGACCTCGCGCCGTGCGCACAGCTTCAACTCGATGGGCGAGGCCCAGTAGTACACGCCGCGACCCTCGAAGGCTTCGAGGTTCGGCAGGTCGAGTTTCCGATAGCGTGCGCCGCTTGCAATGACGATGGCGGATGCGCGCACCGGCGCGCCTTCGTCGATTTGCAGCTCGAAGCCGACCTGGCGGGTCGTTTTCAGCAGCTTGATTTCAGCGGGTATGGCCATCACCGCGCCGAACTTCTGGGCCTGCGTGAACGCGCGGCCGGAGAGTGCTTCCCCCGAAATGCCGGTTGGAAAGCCCAGGTAATTCTCGATGCGCGCCGATGCGCCCGCCTGGCCGCCAAACGCGCGCGCGTCGCATACCAGGACAGTCATGCCTTCGGATGCAGCATAGACGGCGGTCGCGAGTCCACCCGGCCCGGCTCCGACGATCGCGACATCATAGGATCGGTCGGCGAGGAATCCCGGCAGCAGGCCCAGGCACTGGGCGAGGGTCTTCTCGGTCGGATTGCGCAACATCGTGCCGTCAGGACACACAGCCAGTGGTAGCTCCGCCGGGGTGATATTCAAGCGGTCGATCAGGTGTGCGGCGTCTCGATCCGAGTCCGGATCGAGCACCGTATGGGGCAGGCCGTTGCGCCGAAGGAAGTTTTGCAGGCGCAGGGCATTGGCACTGTCGCTGCCGCCGAGCAGGACGAGTCCCGCGCCCGTCTCGATGAGCAGGACGCGCCTCAGAATGAACGCACGCATCACGGTCTCGCCGATCTCGGCGGTGCCTACCACGAGAGCGCGTATCTGACTCGCATCGAAAGGCGCTGCTTCGGCGCCGTTCTCCCCAGCGCGACCTCGAGCCAGTGAAGGCACGCCCGCGAGCTGTCCGATTTCACCGGTCAGCTCGCCCGGTCCGTGCGTCGTGATCTCGCTGCCGCGCTCGAGGCCATCACGGCGTTCCACCTTGATCGCGCCCGAGAGCACGAGGTAGGCGGGAACATCCCTTTGGCCAAAGTCGAACACCAACTGATGGGGCGCGAAGCGTTTGGGCTCGCCGCCGAAGCGGCGCGCGATGGCGATCTGCGTCGGATTCAGCACCGGGAACAGTTGTTCCCAGCGGTGTTCTTTGAGAGATGACGCAAAGGCGGACATGGCGTGACTCGATCCTGGTGTCCGGCGCTCACGCCAGCCGGCGTAGTTTCAAATCGCGCTCGTGAGCGTCCTGGCACGGCAAGTGGCGCTTCGCCGCCGGGTAGGCTTCCAGGCGCGCACGCTCGAGGGGTTGCCCACAGCGCAGGCAGACTCCATAGCTGCCTACGGAGAGTCGCCCCAGCGCCTCGTCGAGCTCGCGCCGTTCATCGTGGGCGCAGCGAATCTCCGCGTTCGCCGTCTCGAACACGACGATGGCCACGGAGGCATCCAGCGCGTCCGGCACTTCACCGGCGGTAGACGAGAAGGACTCTTCTCGCTCGCGCTCGCGCACGGCACCGATCTGCTGGCTCAGCTCCTCCATGCGCTTCACGAGCCGGTACTCGAAGGCCGCGAGATCGGCCCGATCGAGGCGGACACTCATGTGTTGCGCTTGCCGGCCGACTCGGCGAGCTTCGTCGTGTTGTGCGGATCGATCACATACTTGCGCGGCGAGCCGTCATGGAAGATTTTGTAGGCATCCACTGCATCATCGAGCGTGATGACTTCGGTGTTGATGAGGTCTGTCAGATAAGGCATCCGACCCCATAGGATCGCCATCATCAGGTCGCGGTTGTAACGCATGACCGGGCACTGGCCCGCCGTGAGCGCCGGCGATTTCACCCACGCCTTCGGGAAGCCCAAGGCCATCAGGCCCTGCTTGTTGAGCTCTTTGGGCGCGCCGGGATCCAGGTCCGTATACACGCCGGGAATGCCAATGGCGCCTGCCGGTTTGATCACCTCGAGCAGCATGTTGATCACGGCTTCCACTTCGTTGGTGCCGCGGCCCTGGGGTCCATGGCCGTGGCATTCGAGGCCGACACAGTCGACGGCGGAATCGACCCAGCGTTCGCCGGTGCCGAGGATCTTCTCGATCTGGTCGGGCACGGGCGTTTTGCTTGCCGTATCCACCACCTCGTAGCCTGCTTCTTTCACGAGATCGAGCCGCGGTCGGTTCTCGTCGCCGACGATGATGCAGGACGCTCCCAGCAAGTGCGCGCTCGCGGCGGCACATCGGCCTACGGGCCCTGCGCCGGCGATATACACGGTGGACCCCGCGCCGACCCGCGCCTCCATGCAGCCGTGGTAGCCGGTGGGCAGAATGTCCGACAACAGCGTGAGATCGCGAATCTTCTCGAGCGCCTGATCCCTGTCCGGGAATTTCAGGAGCTGGAAGTCTGCCCAGGGGACCAGCATGTATTCCGCCTGTCCGCCTTGCCAGCCACCGAGATTGAAGCCATACGCGCCGCAGAATCCCAGCTCTTCATTGGCATTCAGGCAGACATCGGTATGACGCTCCTTACAGTTGCGGCACGTGCCGCACGCCACGTTGAAGGGCACCGAGCAGAGGTCTCCTTTCCGGATGCGCTCGACATGAGCACCGACTTCGACGACCTCGCCGGTGTTCTCGTGCCCCAGGCGCATTCCTCCCGGCGCAGCGAAGCGGCCGTTATAGATGTGCAGGTCGCTGCCGCAGATGTTCGTCGTTACGAGCTTCAGAATCACGGCGTGCTCGATCTTCCTGCCCTTGGGGTCCTGAAGTTTCGGAAAGCCTGCGTCCCGGATCTCGAGCTGCTGCGGGCTCAGGAATGTGACGGCGCGATTGCTGGCCATGAAGTTACCTCTGCGGTGTAGGAGTCCGATGGTCCTTCATCCTATGGAGGGCACTCCGGGTGGCCTTGATGCGTGTCAATTTGCGCGCGGCACGTGAATGCATACGCGGCGACGTCACAAATCTTGCGGACCTCGACCGTGAAGGCGGCAGTCCGGAGTTCTGCGCGTGAAAGGGCGTGCGCCGGCTTTGGGTCCTGAACATTCCGGGCTTGAGTCAGCGACGCTCCTGGCGCACACTTGCCTCAAAAGAACGACAGACATCCTCAGGGAGCCGGGATGAATCGTCCATTGATCTGCACCGACGGTACGGGGAACCCCGCCCGCGGAACCGCTTGAATGTCCATTCTCGACGAGCATCCCTTTCCGTTCGATAAGCCGGACGGTAAGGAAGTCCATCGGCTGTTGGCGACCCTCTATAAGACAGAGTACGAGGCGCTGCAGCTGACTTTGCCTTTCCGGATCGATCCGCTTCTGCTGCCGAAGAACCTGCCGCCACTGCAGTTGTGGGATTGGCTGCTCGACAAGCTGGCCAATCTCGGACATGTGCGTGAGGTGGTACGAAAGGCCGTCGATCAGCACCCGAACAACAAGCAGCTCGAGCTGTTGCGAACACTGTTGGCACAGCCTCCGGCAAATCATTCTGCCCCGTCACTGCGCTCCGCCAGCCAGAAAGAAGAAGCACGTGAGATCGTATTCGTTGCGACGGAGTGGGGTCCTGCGGCGACTGGCGTGAACGCGATCAACTACCGGTTGTGTTGCGCATTGGCTGAAACGCATCCGGTGAAATGCCTGGTGTTGGAAAACAAAAGCAACCCGGTGTCGTTCGCAGCGGCTCCAACGCATCGTGTCGAATTGCTGCAGGTGCCGGTTCAGGGGAGCTCCTTCCTTGCACGCGAAGCGGTGGTTGCGTGTGAAGACGCGCTGGCAGCGACGGGAGATATCGGTGCCGTTCGAATCGTCATCGGGCACGATATCTTTACGGGGGATCTCGCCACTCAGCTGGCTCGTCTTTGCGAATGTCCGTGTGCGCTGCTCGTCTATGCAACGTATTCGACACAGGGTGTCGTGGGCTATAGCCCAGCCGGCAAGCAGCGCGACCTGCTCCAACGCGCTGGCACGTGGTTCGCTGTCGGAGCAGACGTGCATGCAGCGCTTGTGTCCGCGGCCGGCAATCCTCCGCAACACCAGCTCATCGAGTTCATTCCGGGGTTGACCGAAGACGACCCGATGCCCGATCGCTCGGGCGCACCGAGGCAGATTGGTATCGTGGGGCGACTCGAAAATGCGGGTGGCGCCATGAGGCAGGGCAACTTTGCGGTCGCCGCAGCCGCGTATGCGAGTCGCCTGAGCAGCGATGAAGCGGTGAATTTTTTCGCGCCCGAGGAGGCCGAGACCGGATCGGAGTATCTCGACCAGGTGCGGATCATGGCGGGGCAGATCGCCCGCTCGAAGCACACCCGGGTCGAGGGCTATGGCTTCGTCAAGAAGGCCGATCCCGTCGTGGCGCAACTCAGTGACCAGTCGGTGATGCTGGTGACTACTTCCGAACGGGGATTCGGCTTGAGCGCCTGGGCGGCAATCGACGCTGGCATTCCGTTGGTGGTTTGGGACCGGGCAGGTGTCGCCACGTTCCTGCGCGAGCAGGGTCTGGTCGACCGCGTCCACGCTCTGCCGATCGAAGAAGGCCTCGCGCCGGAAAAACTGGGCGACATCACGGCACGTCTCAAGGTTCGCCTGGTCGGCAACGAAACCAAGCTTTCGGCGCTGCCTCCTGAGTTCGATGCGTGGACCAGCGCGGTGCTGGACGTGCTTTCGAAGTACGACACGTCTTTGGAGTCTGCGGCTGAGTTGCGTCAACGCCTGATGCAGAAAGGCTTTGGTTGGCGGGATCGCGCACGGTTATTCGCAGCAGCACTGCCCAGCGTGCCGGCACGTCAGATTCGCAGACCTCCACCCAAGCGCCCCTCGCGAGCCATCGCTATTTTCAAGCAGCTGATCGCGCTCTCGGATCAGTTTGCAGAGGGCGTCGCGTCCCGGCGCAATTTCCGTCAGGCGCGCGATCGCGGCGAGCTCGCCCTGTTCGACAAGATGGTGCATCGGGGCAGCGCTCCACTGCCGAACGCGGTCGATGCCGTTGCGCGTGCCGTTCGCGGAACCCACAGCAGCAATCTGTCCGTCACAGGCTTGCCCGGAACGGGTAAATCGTTGTTCCTGAGCTCGGTGTACTGGCATCTCGGCGAGCCGGACCAGGATCATGCGGGCATATTGCCGTTGTTCCTCGATTGCGATCACCCGCAATTTCGTCGCATCTCGAACGAATTGCGCGGCCTCAAGGAACCGCGCGACCTCGCAGCCTTCCGGGCACGTCTCGAGAAGCGTCGTCCGGTTCTCCTGCTGCGCGGGGACCGTTCGACGGTGGACCCGACCCGGGAATGGATCGCGCTCACCGAATCCGAGAAAGACTGCGTTCGGCTCAGCGCAACGCGTGTGCGGAGTACCGATCAAGGTCGCGGCGATTGGGAAATCCAGACCCTCGGATGCGCAGGCGCGCTCGCCCGAGACCATGTGCGGCTGGCCTCTCGCTTCGGTGCCGCGCTGAGCAGTGAGGGCCTGCTCGATAAGGCGACCGCTACGCTCGAACAAATCTGCCGCACACATCGCCTGAACCTTTCTTATGCTTTGGCGGAGATCTGCCTCGTGGGCATGTCGCACTTCGATGAACGCCGCGCGGCCACGTTCTCCGCGATGATGTATCAGTACGGCCGGAAACGATTCGCGGAAGCCTCGGTCGAGCGGGAAGGTCAGGATGGCGAGCGGTTCGATGTGCTGATGAAGGAGCTGCTGAACTCCGCCGCCGAAACGGCTCACATGTCCATCACGCGGGACTCGCGCCAGAACAAGGTGCCGGCGGCCGAAGCCATCCCGGCGGCAGCGAGTCCTGACATGAAGCTCGCCCGGTCGCTGATCGACCTTCACCCGTCGGTACGCCATTGGCTCGCGGCGAGTCACATCAGCGAAAAACTGATCGAGCTCGGGGGCCTGGCGTCGAAGGCCGTGCCCAATGCATCCGACCAGGACCGCATGGCAGCCCTGTGCCGATCGCTCAACTTTGTCTATCCCACCTACGTGAATGCGTTCGTGAAGGAAGTCGTGGACGCGCGGCTGCCCCGAAATCGGGACGCGCTCGACAATGCGCTCAACGCGATCCTCACCGGCCACATCGAGAGTGGGCGCATCCTCAAGGCGAGCGTGTGCTACATCGTCGGGCGGATGCGCAACAAGTCCAGCATCGACCAGTTCCGGCCGAGGTTGGAGCAGGTGATCAGCGATACGCGCCGCTCCCTTGCCGAAATCGAAGCCTTGCGCCAGGCGGTGCTGGCCGCGCAGCGCGAGGGAGCCACGCGAGTCCTCAATGCATTGAAGGAGATCGTCGAGGAATGTTCTGCGATCGCCGAGCAGGCCGACCTGCTGCACAAGCTGAACCGCGCGCAGAAGGAGACGCTCCTGCTGCAGCGGAGCGCCTACATCAGCCTCGGTAACCTGGGTGACCGGGACAAGGCGGAGGAGTATGTCATCTCATTGTTGGCCGATGCGCAGCGCGATGATCTGAATCGGGGCTTTCATCTCGAGTACTACGGCGACATCGACTATCGGCCCGGCGATCCGCTGTTGAGCACGGACAAGGACCTCTGCGCCTGGCCGCGAACGTTGGACGCGCTGCTCGCTGCGCTGGGGGACAGCTCGCGCGACATCAGCGCGCAACTCGTTCCCGCAGTCACCCTGGCATCGCTCGCCCGGCACCGGCATTGCCACGACAAGCTGGGCGCAGCGGATCGCGAGCGTGTGATCGCCAGCCTTCGCCAGGTACGCAGGCTGCGCGCGCATGCGGAGCGCGTCGGTGAGTTCATCGATAGCGTGATCAAAGAGCTCGAGCACGACACGTTCGTGATCGAGCGTTACGTCGACGATATCTACGAGCTGAAGTACCAGCGGCGGGCCGGCTGGAGGGACCTGGCGCCGCCGGAGTCCGTGGCCGCGCACAGCTACATGGCAGAGTTTCTCGCGAAACTGTTCGTGCCGGAGGGATCCTCCGTGGATCGACAGCGGGTGCTCGAGCACATCGAGTTCCACGATATCGGCGAGGCGATCGTCGGCGACATCGAACGAGACAAGAAAGATGAGAAGACGCGTGCGAATGAGGCGACGGTCGTCCGGCAGATCAGCCAGCTCGGAGCACTGACGCGGTCCGCGGAGTTCCTGCGGCTGGCAGCGCGCTTCGATGCGTTCGAGCGCGATTCGGCGGACTTGACCGCCGAGGTGAAAATCGCGAAGGACTGCGATCGCCTCGACCTCCTGATCCAACTGTTCCGATACCAGCGCGAAGGCAACGATGTGCCGCGTTTCGCAGAGTTCCGCGCTGACGTCGAGCCCACGAGGTTCAAGTCCGATGAGATGCAGCGTTGGGCAGAGCGCTTCATCCGTTACTTCGAACAGCGGCCCACTCCCGCGCCAGTGCAGGGCAACGGCGGGTTGTGGCTGACCGAAATCAACCGCCAGCGGATCGGCACCCCCTGGGAAGAAAAGCGGCACAGCCGCTGAAGTGCGGCAGGTGCGCGTCGCCTGGTTGCGTGCCGAAATCGCTAGATCTGAATGCCTGCGGCCTGCAGGCGTTCGAGCACACGGCTGATCCGGATGCCTTCGTTCTTCGAGACCGGAGGTTTGCCGACCACTTGCACGGGTGAGCCACCCGCATGGTGCAACCCGATGAGATCGCCCTGAGCATCGAACACAGGCGCGCCGGATGAGCCGGGTTCGGTGTCCGTCAGATAGCGGAGTACGCCATCGGTGACGTCGCTGATGGTGTTACGGACGAAGCCCAGCCGTTTCTGCTGTCCGCCGGGATGCTGGACGATGTAAGCGAGATCGCCGACATTGGGAATCGCCGCGCCGCTCAGCGCCAGGACCGGCCAATCGGACTCGAGATCGTCGACTCCCACCACCGCCCAGTCGTCCGCCGTCTCGCCCTGGATACTGCGTACAGATCCTGCGAGCGACTTCACCGGAAGGCTATTGCCCACCGCATCCACGTCGAATCCAAAATCGGCCTGCACCCGCGTGGCGACCGCGCCCCTCGGAAACAGCACGTGATGGTTTGTGAGGATCCATTTGCGGCCGATGTGGAAGCCTGTACCAAAGAACTGTCCGAACGGATTCTCCACGCGGAGCAGACACACCGCCGAGGCCAACGTGACCAGACGACCGAGCGTCCTGACCAGGTTCGGTACGCGGCCGACCGGCATCGTGAGGTCATCGAAAAAGAGCAGTGCTTCGGGCGCGGTCACCGTGTCATCGAAGACGGCGTGGGCTCCCGCGGGCGGCACGGGTTCCGCGCTGACCGGCGCAACTCGATCCGCGAGCAGCGCATCGAGAAAGGGCGCGCGCGGATTTCTGGGGAATTGCTTGCGCACGGCCTCCACCGTGGGACGCACGGTTCCTTGTGCGGCCAGCATCTGAAGCAGCTCGAACCATAGGTTGATCGGCTTCTGCAGCGGAGTGACATTGGCGGGGTCGACGCCGAAGGGTTGAGTCAGCAGCACTGCTTCGATTTCCGTACGATACAACCCGGCCAACACCCGCATGAGCTCCTGAGTCTCGGGCTTGTGAAACGGGAATGGAAATTCGTCGAGTATCGGCATGTCTTTCTCGCCCCGCCGTTGGGGTAAGTTAGACCTCGGGAATTGGGGGCGTCAAATCGCAAACGGGCGGGAGGGCGCATCGTTATGGAGGAGAATTCGACGGCTGGCTTCACGGCGCTCCAAGCACCTCACCCAGCCCACCCGCCTCCGCAACCCATCGCGCCGTCGCCAGGTCCTCCACCCCTGTGCCGACAGACTTGAAAACCACAGTCTCCCTCGAATCCCTGCGCCCCGGATGCTCCCCCTGCACGAGCCCTGCAAGATCAGCCTCGATCGAAGCTCTCGAAATGACGCCGCGTGTCAGGGGCTGGAGCAGGTCGCCGGCTTCGGAGAGCGCGCCCTCGAATGTATCGACGAAGATACGCGCGCCCCGGACGACGTCATCGTCCGCTTCACGCCGCTCAGGCGAAAACGATCCAACCAGGTCGACGAACGTGCCTGCGCGCAACCATTTGCCTTGCAGCACAGGCTGTGCGCTCGCGGTACTAAAAGCCAAGGCGGATGCGGCGGCCGTGCGAAGGCGCGGTGGAAGACAGTGTGCGATCCCGACGATGACCAAAAGGGGCACAACACTCAGCACCAGCGGTTGCACGGCATGCCGAAGTCTTGCGCGCGGATGCGTCGGCTCGTGTGCAATCCTGCGCGCCAGCAGGCTGCCGGCCACAGCGCCGATCGCTGGAATCAACCACAGATAGGGAAAAAACAGTAGGCCGATCACGGCGAGGCGAAGAAACGGCAAGGTCTCGTCGGATAACCAGTGGCTCAGCAGGCTGACGAACACGGCCGCATAAAAGAAGGCGAGTACCGCGCAGAGCAATCCGCGCAAGCTGGAAAAATACACTCGCCCGGCGCGGCTCGCCCACACATAGGCCAACCCAAAAGCGCTGAACGCGACGATCGGCAACAACAGCGCGACTCGCCAATGGATGCCAGGCTTAAGAGCGCCGCCATAGCCGAAGAGCGCCGCGCGGTGATAGAGATATTCCGTCGGGAAGAACGGCAGCAATGCCAAGGCGGAGACGACAGCGACTATGGCAAAACGCCACGCGAGCGCGGCGCGCGAGAGCGGCGTGTTATCGCGGGGATTTTGCGGCATCAATCTCTTCGGCGTCGCTGGCCAGCGCACCAGACTACCCCAACAGCGGAAGGCGCCTGTGTGCGGCAGTTCAAGTGCGGCGACGGAAGAGACAGAGTCACAGGCCGAAAATAGCGTCCGACGCTACTTTCGACCTAGTGCTGAGCGAAAGAAGCTCGGTGTTCCGAGCCCTTTCGATCTCGGTCGGCCCCGATCTCAGGCAGCCCCGACCAGTGCTTCGCTTTTCGCCCAAAGCTGCCGGGCCTTCTCTGCATCCAGCGCGTAAGACCTCACGCCATCGGCAAAGGGATTCGGCGTGTCGTTGACCGGCGCGACGGCGCAATCCTCGAGATACTTTCCACCGATCTCGTTTTTGTCAGCCACCACTGCGGCCCAGACCGACGTGGCAGCAGCCTGCGAAATTTCTTTCAGCCCTGCTGGCGGAAGACCCGCCGCGGCGCGGGCGTTGCCGACAGTCTCGAAAAGACCCTTCAGTTCCTCCTGCGAGAAATGGCGAGGAAGATCCGTGAGGCTATTGCCAGGCATTACCGACGCAGCGCGAACGCCCCGATTTCGGTGCCGGCGATCGAACTCGACCGCGAAGAGGGAATTCGCCGTCTTCGATCGCCCATAGGCGACGAAGGGATCATAGGCCTGGTGTTCGAAATTCGGATCCTGCAGATCGACATCCGCGACGCGATGCGCCTGCGACGACAGCACGACCAGGCGCCCGCCATCGGCGAGCAAACGTTCGATCCGGTGGAGAAGCGCGAAGTGCCCCAGATGATTGGTCCCGAACTGGACTTCGAAGCCATCGACCGTCCGACCGAACGGCGTCGCCATGACGCCGGCGTTGGCAATGATGGCGTCGAAAGGCCTGCCATCGGCCAGGAGTTTCTCCGCACAGGCCCTGACGCTTTTCAGGGACGCCAGATCAAGCTCCACCAGTTCGAGGCTCCCGCCTGCTTCCCGCGCAGCGGCGCGCACTGACTCAGTGGCGGATTCAGCTTTCGCCAGGTTTCTGACCGCGCCGATCACGCTAGCACCGTGAGACACCAATGAGCGGGCAGTCTCGAGCCCGATGCCCGACGAAGCGCCGGTGATGAAGATTCGCTTTCCTCGAAGATTGATGCCGGAAAGCACCTCGTCCGCGGTCGACTTTGCGCCAAATGTTTGAGTCATGAGTGTTCCATTAAAAGTTCGTGTAAAGGTTGGCGCGTCAGATCGCGAGGCCGCCTGAAACGTCGATCACGCCACCGGTCATGTAGCCTCCGTTGGGTCCCGCCAGGAAGCAGGCGAGGGCGGACACTTCCTCGAGCGTCGCGATCCGGCGGATGACGTGAAGGTTCATGAGCGCTTCGGGGACGCTATCGCCCAGCACTTCTGCAGACATGTCGGTCGGCATGACACCGGGCTGAATCACATTGACAGTGATGTTGCGTCCGCCAAGATCGCGCGCGACGCCTTTTGCGTATCCGACGATGGCCGCTTTCGTTCCGGCATAGTCAGCCGCTCCCGTGAAGGGAACGTGAGTGCCGAGCAGCGAGCCGATGAAGATGATGCGGCCGCCGTTCGACAAAACTGGCGCCGCCGCGCGCGTCGTGGCCACCGCGCCGAGCACGTTGATCTGCCATTGGCGATCGAGATTGACGGTGTCGAGATCCGGATCGTCGACCGTCTTGCCCTGCACGGCGATGGCCGCATTGTTGACGAGAATATCGAGCTTGCCGAAGTGCGCCGTGACTTTGTCCACCAGCGGTTTGGCTGCTGCCGTATCGGCCTGGTCGCTCTGGATCGCAATCGCCCGTACGCCCTTCGCCTTCAACTTCGCGACTACGTCGTCCGCTTTCCTGGCCGACGCGACATAGCTGATCGCCACATCGGCGCCTTGATCCGCAAACGCCGCGGCGATGCTCGCACCGAGCCCGCGCGAGCCGCCGGTCACGAGAGCCACTTTTCCCTGCAAAATCTTCGACATGTAAATCCCCCTTGAATGGTTGCTCGCGACGCCGTCCCGGGCTGTGGCCGGGACGGTGATAATTACGTAACGAGTATTACGATAACGACTAGTATAGAATTCGGGCTGGGGCTGTCAAGCGATCCAGCAATGATCATTACGAAAAAGCCGAGGGCACACTGATGGGACGCCAACGCGAATTTGACGTCGATAAGGCGCTCGATGCGGTGCTGCGCGTGTTCTGGCGCAAGGGCTTCGAAGGCACTTCCTACGCGGACCTGACCGAGGCCGCCGGCATAGAGCGACCCGCGCTCTATTCCGCCTTCGGCAACAAGGAAGCGCTTTTCCGGCAAGCGCTCGCTCGCTACGACGAGCGATACCTGAAATACATCCCGGAAGCGCTCGAGTTGCCCACGGCGCGTGAAGTGGCTGCGCACATCGTGCATAAAGCAGTCGACCTCAATACGCGATATCCGGACCGCACCGGTTGTCTCGGGATCAACGGAGCTCTGGCGGGCTCGGATGACGCGGAGCCTGTGCGACGAGCGCTGGTGGAGTTTCGCGTCGCGGGTCAGGAGCGGCTTCGTGAGCGTTTCGAACGGGCGAAGGCGGAGGGCGATCTGCCGAAAACGGCTAAGCCCGATGCCCTCGCAGCATTCGTGATGACAGTGACCCAGGGCATCGCTGTGCAGGCCAAAGCTGGGCTGAGCCGGGAGATGCTGGCGGCCGTTGCTGAGCAGGCGCTGTCCACGTGGCCTGCAGCAACGCCGTCCGCTTCAAAGCGGCGTAGGAAGTAGACGAGGGCGCCGGATGCAGCACAGGCCTTGAGAGCCTGCGTAGTTACTCAGCAGCCCGAGCTTGACGGCAGCCGCGGTCTGCAGCACGAGCGCGTAGGACGGGGCGCTATCGATTGGCGAGTTGCGCTGCTACCGCGGCATAACGCCGCGCGTATCGTGACGTGAGCATGGCCGAATCCACACAGTACGCGCTGCATCGTCCCGAGTTTCTGTCGGAGATCGAGTGTGGCGAGCAGAAAATTGCCCAATTGATGCAGGGAAAGACGCGTCGCTTCGCGCGGGGTGGCGAGCTCATTGAAGCCGCGACCGAGCACCCGTTTGTGTATCGCCTGTTGAGTGGCTGGGTGTGCCGGGCGCGCGTGCTGGATGATGGCAGGCGACAAATCATTCTCATCTTTTTGCCCGGCGACATGTTCGGCGTGAAAAGCATGCTTCTGATGCGACATACCGACGCTGTGATCGCGCTGACGAATGTGGTGGTGGAGCGCATTCATTATCGCGACCTGCACGACGCCTACCTGAAGAATGCAGACGTGGCGAGCCGTTGTCTGTGGCAGGTGATGGAAGAAGAGCGTCGCTTGCACAACTGGGTTGTCGGCTTGGGTCAAGGCGATGCGATGGAGCGCGCGGCAATGCTCGTGTTGGATATCCGTGCACGGTTGCTGCTTTCCGGTGCCCTCGCTCCCAATGCAACCCGCTTCGAATGGCCGCTGACCCAAGGTCAGTTGGGCGACTACCTGGGGCTCACTGCGGTGCACGTGAACCGCGTGCTTCGTCGGTTTCGTGAAGAGAACATCCTCACGATTCGGGCGGGCGTTCTCACTGTATATAATTCGGAGCTTCTCGTGCGTAGAGGATACTCGTTGCTCGATTCCTACGAACGGCACAGTGCCGCTTACGTGGGAGGCGTCGATACGATTCCAAACGAATCTCGACCGGTGGAGCCGGACGACGAGCCACGCGCGATGCGGGCCGCGCGCATTTAACGCGCGGCCACGCTCCCTCAGATCTGCGCTACTCGAGGGCGCATCAGCGCGGGCAGGCTGATGGCGCAATAGATGGCGCACGCCCCCACGAGCACGCGACGGCGCCCGCAAGGCACGTGCCGTAGTTGTACTGAAGACGAGTGGGGCGGAATTTCAATAATTGATCGCGTATTAAACATTTGTAAGTGCGGGACTCGGGTGGCGATGGGAGCATGCCTGCCGCGATTTGAATCCTCGCCTTCGTGAAGCGCCGACACTCCTGTCCGGCTCTGTGCGGAGGGCCACCCTCACGGAGTCATTCTATGTTTTTTCACAACAAAGCCCTGCAATACAAGATACGTGTCGCGGAGACCAACCCAGGTCTCGCCAATCTGATGCTGGAGCAATTTGGCGGCCCACAGGGCGAGCTTGCCGCAGCCTGCCGTTACTTCACGCAGTACCTGGCCGAAGATGATCCGGGTCGCAAGGACCTGCTGATCGACATTGCGACCGAAGAGCTGAGCCATCTCGAGATGATCGGTACGCTGGTCGCGATGCTGAACAAGGGCGCGAAGGGCCGGATCTCGGAAGGCGTCGAGAAAGAAGCCGACATTTATCGCGAGATCACCAAGGCGGGCAACGACTCGCACCTGACCCAGCTGCTGTACGGTGGCGGGACCCCGCTCACGAACTCGGCCGGAGTGCCGTGGACGGCCGCATACATCGATACGATCGGAGATCCGGTCGCCGACCTGCGTTCCAACATCGCCGCAGAATCTCGCGCGAAGATCGTCTACGAGCGATTGATCTACGCGACGGACGATCCGGGCGTGAAAGATGCGCTGACGTTCCTGATGACGCGGGAAATCGCGCACCAGCTTTCGTTCGAAAAGGCGTTGTATTCCATTCAGCCGAACTATCCGCCCGGCAAGTTGCCTGGCAAGCCGGAGTTCGCGACGAAGTACTTCAACATGTCCCTCGGCGAAGCTGACATGAACGGCCCGTGGAACGGCGAGAGCTTCGAGCAGGTCAACGCGCGAGAAGATCAGCTCGCAGTCGATGGAGACGGTGGTTACTCGGTGGAGTTGAAGCCCGCGGAATCGTCGGTGCTGGCCGCGATGAACCTGCGATTGAAATCGAATACCGAAATCAATCCGATGACCGGCGCCGAGCTGGGCATGACATCCGAGGTGGCGGAGCTGATCGGCGCCACCGACGGTGGCCGCGCGCAGATCACGCCGCCGGCCAATGCGCCGACTCCACCGCGGGCCGGTCGTCCGACGACCTGATCGCGATTGGAGCTTTCGTTACTCCCATGGCTCCACAAGCCGTTTGCGCGGGCTACCCCGCGCAAACGGCTGGGGGGCGTATTGCTGGCGATGTGCGCCGTCGTTGGGTGGGTCTGGGCGTGGCGTCGCATCGATCTATCCGGTGACGCCAAGGTCGTTCAGGCGCTGGTCGCGGGACTCATCGCCGCCGGCGCCACGGCAGCGGGCACGCTGCCTATCCTGTTCACTCGAACCATTTCCGATCGAGTGAGGGCGGCGCTGCTGGGTTTCGGAGCCGGCGTGATGCTGGCCGCTACTGCATTTTCCTTGATAACGCCGGCTCTGGCGGCTGCCGCATCGATGGGCGCTGGCCGATGGCACGCAGGCCTGTTAGTCGCCGCAGCCATGATTCTCGGCGCATTACTTCTTCTCGCACTCGACGAATTCGTTCCAGCGAACCTATCGAGTGATGACAGCACGGCCGCTCGAAGTGCGCGCGCTATGAGACGGGCGTGGCTTTTCGTATTTGCTATTTCGTTGCACAACCTTCCTGAAGGACTCGCGATCGGCGTGGGGTACGCGGGAACGAGCCACGCGGGTGCCAATGCTTTGGCCACGGGCATCGCCGTGCAGGATTTGCCCGAAGGGCTCGTCATCTCCCTGGCGTTGCTCGGCGCCGGGTATCGAAGAGGTTTTGCCATCGCAATGGGCGCGCTCTCGGGCGTGATCGAGCCCATCGGTGCGGTGGTCGGCGCCGCAGTCATTGGCCTCTCTGCCACGCTGCTGCCGTGGGGTCTTGCGGTGGCGGCCGGCGCGATGCTCTATGTGATCAATCACGATGTGGTGCCGGAGGCGCATGCCCAGCGTCACGGACGAGTCGCGACGATCGCGCTCATGCTGGGATTTGTATTGATGATGCTGCTCGATACTGCACTGAACTAGCGGGTTCCTGACTATGAAATCGACCCTGGAAACATTAGCTGAGCTGTGTGGCATCGAGACTTCGTTCGAAGATGCGCGCGGCACACTGCAGCACGCCTCGCCTGAGTCCGTGCGAAAAGTGCTTGCCGCGATGAACGTCGACATCATCAATGAGCGGCAGGCGAGTGCGCTCGTGGAAGAGTTGCGCGCAGAGGAATGGTCCCGCGCGTTGCCGGCCGCTCGTGTGTTCGATCTGACGCGGGGCGCACCAGACGTCGAGATCACACTGCCTCCCCAGCACGGACGAATCAATTGGACTCTGCGCATGGAGGGCGGCGACATCGCTCACGGCCAGGTGGCGTTCGAGCACTTACGTCTGCTCGGACGGCGAATTGTTCACGGCGAGATGGTGGAGCGACGTTCGCTGACACTCTCTGGCAGTACTCCGCCGGGCTATCACGAATTTTCGATTGAGGCGCCCCGCGCCACCCTGACGCTCATCGCATCGCCGGGACGTTGTTATCTTCCACCGGGAAAGCCCCGCGGTCGGCGCTGGTGGGGCATCGCCGCTCAGCTTTATGCGGTTCGAAGCAAAGACAACTGGGGCATCGGCGACTTCTCGGATCTCAAACAGCTCATGCAGCTCACTCGCGACCGCGGCGGTGACGCGGTCGGCGTGAGTCCGCTTCATGCGCTGTTCCTCGAGCGCCCGTCCCATGCGAGCCCGTATTCGCCGTTGAGCCGGCTGCTGCTGAACGTGTTGAACATCGATATCCCCAGGGTCCCGGAGTTCCAGCACTCGCAGAAAGCGCAGGAGCTCGTGTCGAGCGCGGAATTTTCACAGCGACTGGAGGCCTGCCGAAGCTCCGCGAACGTGGACTACGATGGCGTGAGCCAGCTCAAGCGCCCCGTGCTGCGCCTCTTGTTCGAGACATTCAAGCTACGCGCAGACGGCGCGCGCATTGCCGCGTTCGACGCGTTCCGGCAGGCACAGCCGAACACCTTTCATGACGCATGCGTGTTCCAGGCGATGCGCGATCTGCATCGTGAAGAGTTTGCGCACTCTGGCGCGCCCGGCATGAAGGAATTTCGCGCGCAGGCCTCTGCGCTCATCGACGAGATCGTCTGGTATCAGTGGATCGCCGATGAGCAGCTCGCGGCCGCCGCCGCAGAGGGCGCTTCGATGGCCGTCGGAATCTATCGGGATCTGGCCGTCGGATCGGACGGCTCCGGCGCGGAGAGATGGTCGAACCCCTCCGGTTTTGCCCGCGCCAATATCGGTGCTCCGTCGGACATCGGAAATCCGGCAGGACAGGACTGGGGGTTGCCGGCACCGAATCCGCGCGCAATGCGAGCGCAGGCGTACCGACCTTTCATCGAGCTGCTGCGTGCAAACATGCGTCATGCCGGCGCACTGCGTATCGATCACGCGATGGCACTCCAGCATCTTTTCTGGATCCCCGAGGGCTCGACGCCGCAAGAGGGCGCCTACGTCACGTATCCGATGGAAGATCTGCTCGGCATCATCGCGCTCGAAAGCCATCGCAACCGCTGTCTCGTGATCGGGGAGGATCTCGGCACCGTGCCCGCGGGCTTTCGCGAGCGCATGGCCCGCTCGGACGTCCTCTCGTATCGGGTGCTGTACTTCGAGAAGGATTACAAAACCGGCGCGTTCCTCGATGCCGCTGCCTATCCCCGGCTGGCGCTGGCGGTCGCGGCGAGCCATGACCTGCCGACGCTCGCGGCGTGGTGGCAGGGGTCAGATATCACTCTCCAGCAACGCATCGGCCGTCTCGATTCCGAGAAAGAGGCCGCCGCCGCGCGGGCACAGCGCGATAAAGATCGGGGTTTGCTCGCCATGACGTTGGACCTTTCTGAAGGCACGAGCGCAGGCACGGACAAAATGATTGTCGCCGCACATGCGTTTCTCGCGCGCACGCCTACGGTCCTGACGTTGGCTCAGCTCGACGATCTGACGCGTGAGACGGATCCGGTGAACGTGCCGGGCACCGGCGATGAATATCCAAACTGGCGCCGCCGTTACTCCATTGAGCTCGAGTCCCTTGCAACGGACTCGCTGCTGCAACCGGTTGCCGAGACGATGAGGGAGCGAGGTTCGAAGTGATCACGAATGAGAATGCGAGTGAGCGCTCGTGGGGTGCGGAGATTCTGAGTAATGGACGCGTGCAGTTCAGCTTGTGGGCGCCTGCGGCTGAGACGGTCTCGCTTTCCATACTGGGACAACCCGAGTTGTTGCCGATGAAGCGCGCGAGCGATGGTTGGTATCGAGTTGTCACGGATCGAGCGGCGGCGGGCACGCTCTACTGGTTCGTTCTGCCGAATGGCGTGTGTGTGCCGGACCCGGCTTCGCGCTTCCAGCCTGAGGATGTATCGGGTCCCAGCGAAGTGATCGACCCGCGATCGTATGTCTGGAAGCAGAACGACTGGCGTGGGCGGCCGTGGGAAGAGGCAGTCATTTACGAGCTGCACATCGGAGCATTCACCGCGGAAGGCACTTTCCTGGCCGCGATCGAGAAGCTGCCGCATCTGCAGAAGCTCGGGGTTACCGCACTCGAGATCATGCCGGTCGGGGATTTTCCGGGGACGCGCAACTGGGGCTACGACGGGGTGTTCTGGTACGCGCCGGAGTCTTCCTATGGTCGGCCGGAACACTTCAAAGCGCTCATCGATGCCGCGCACGGGATGGGCTTCGCCGTGCTGCTGGACGTGATTTACAACCACTTTGGACCGGAAGGAAATTACCTGCCGACGTACGCGCCGGATTTCTTCACGGAGCGGCACAAGACGCCGTGGGGTGCCGGGCTGAATTACGATGGTGACGGCAGTGCCGCCGTGCGCGCATTCGCCATCGAGAACGCGCTGTATTGGCTGAAGGAGTTTCGCCTCGATGGCCTGCGGCTCGATGCGGTTCACGCCATTCAGGACGATTCGCCGAAACATCTGCTGGACGAGCTTGCGGAACGCGTGCGGGCGTCGATTCCCGATCGACCCATCTATTTGCTGCTCGAAAATGAAGAAAACGAAGCGGCGACTCTCGAACGCGATGGGCGAGGGGCGCCTCGTCACTACACCGCGCAATGGAACGACGATATTCATCACGTCCTGCACACTGCAGCGACCGCGGAGAGCAGCGGTTACTACGCTGATTACCTCGGGGACACAGAGAAGCTGGGTCGCACGCTTGCGGAAGGTTTTGCATTTCAAGGGGAGCTGATGCCATTTCGCGGCAGTGAGCGGGGGCAATCCAGTGGCCACCTGCCCACGACCGCATTTGTTTCGTTCATCCAGAATCACGATCAGATCGGCAATCGAGCGCTCGGCGATCGTTTGTGCCAGATTGCGTCGGAGCGCGCGCTGAAGGCGATCGCGGCCGTGTATCTCCTGGCGCCGCAGATTCCCATGTTGTTCATGGGCGAGGAGTGGGCCTGCCCGCAGCCATTTCCCTTTTTCTGCGACTTTCACGGCAAGCTCGCGCAGGCCGTCCGCGAAGGGCGGCGCGCGGAGTTCGCGAAATTCCCGGAGTTTCAGGATCCGCAGCAGCGGCAGAAAATTCCGGATCCCCAGAGCCCGTCGACGTTCGCATCGGCCAAGCTCGATTGGACGCTGCCCGAGCGTTCGCCCCATCGCGATTGGTGCTCGTGGTATCAGGGCGTTCTCGCTGCGCGCCGATCTCACATCGTGCCGCGATTAGCGGCGATGCGAGGAAATGCCGGGCGATTCACGGTGCTCGGCCGCTCTGCCGTACACGTGAACTGGTTGCTGGCTGATGGCGATGAGCTGCATCTGATCGCGAACCTCAGCGAAGAGCCGCTCGCGGTCATCGATGCCGTTCCCGACGAAGCGGACGTCTTATGGCGAGAGGGCGGCGTCATCAGACCAGATGAATGGCCGAGTTGGACGGTGTGCTGGTGGCTGGAACGAACAAAATAACTCGCGGCGCTCCTAGTGCCCCGCAACGCCATAGGTTGCCGGGAACTGCGGGAAATGGGGCGTCGCCCTATGTTTCGAGTTCGAGCCAGCATCGCGGTGACTCGGGGCATGTGGATTGCTGGTCTCACGCATACGCTCATATCGAGCGAAGGGGAGCCCGATGAAGAAGTTACTGATCGCGTGTGTTGCGGCGGCGTTGCCTTGGGCCGCGGTGGCAAAGGACAATCCGGACGAATCGTTCTACAAGAATGCCGCGGAAGCGGGTCATGCTGAAGTGGAGGCTGGCAAGGCGGCGCAGGCGAAGGCCGTGACCCCGGCCGTCAAAGAGTTCGCCGCGATGATGGTGAAGGATCACACCGCTGCCAACAAGAAGCTCATGAAGCTTGCGATGACGAAGGGCGTCGAGCTGCCGACCGAGCCCAGCCTGATGCAGAAGGCGATGAACAAGAAGACCGACATGAAGTCGGGAGAGTCCTTCGACAAGGATTACATCGAGGGTCAGATCAAGGCCCACCAGGACACGGTGGATCTGTTTCAGAAGGAAGCCGCTGAAGGCAAGGATCCGGAGGCGAAGGCCTTCGCCAAGGCGACCCTGCCGAAGCTGCAGGCGCATCTGGACAAGATCAACCAGATCGCGGCCGGAAACGGCGTCAAATAGCGCCCGTCCGTCAGGGGCCGCAGCGATTGCGGCCTCTGATGGAATACGGCTCAAAATACATTTCAGATGGAAAAGAACGTGACACGTGACGATGCGTCGGCCCCTCCAAACATTCCGCGCGCGACGTATCGCATTCAATTGCACGCCGCGTTCACGCTGAAAGACGCCACGAAGATCGTTCCGTATCTGGCCGAGCTCGGCATCAGCCACGTTTACTGTTCGCCATACTTTCGTGCGCGGCCGGGAAGTTTGCATGGCTATGACGTCGTCGACCATAACGCGCTGAACCCGGAAATCGGCACGCGCGATGATCTCGAAGAGTTCATCGCGACGCTCCGCGCGCACGGCATGGGGCACATCCTCGATTTCGTTCCGAATCATGTCGGGGTGATGGGCGCTGACAACGAACGCTGGATGGACGTGCTGGAGCACGGCCAGGCGTCGCGTTTCGCTGATTTCTTCGACATTGCCTGGTCGCCGCCGAATCACACGCTACAGGGAAAACTGCTCGTACCGGCCCTCGGGGCAGCGTATGGGACCGTGTTGGAGAGCGGTGAGCTGCAGCTCAAATACGAGGCGGAGAAGGGCTCGCTGGCTGTTTTCTATCATCAGCACCGATTGCCGATGGATCCCCGGACCTATGGTCTGGTGCTCGAGGATTTCCGAAAGGACCTCGAGTCGCACGGACAGGCGGAGCGGACTGTCGAGTTGCAACGCGTAATCTCGGGGTTTGACTCCGTGCCGGCGCGTATAGAGGGACAACCGTTTGACGCGAACGCGCGCCACGACGAGGCGGCGCGTTCGAAAGAGGCGCTCCGAGCGCTCGTAAGCTCAAGTGCGGATGTACAGTCCTGTCTGCAGCGCGCGATTGATCGAATCAATGGCACAGGGCCGGACAAGCCAGGCTTCGACGCACTCCACGCGCTTCTGGAACGACAGAACAATCGTCTCGCTTTCTGGCGAGTGGCGTCGGACGACATCAATTATCGGCGCTTCTTCGACGTCAACGATCTGGCCGCCCTGCGTATGGAAAACGAAGCGGTCTTCGATACCACGCATCGCCTGCTGCTCGAGCTGATTCACCAGGGCAAGCTCGATGGGGTTCGCATCGACCATCCGGATGGGTTGTTCGATCCGTCGGCCTACTTCACGACCCTGCAGGCGAAAGTGGGCGCGAGCGATCAGCAACGCCGGCCGTTGTACCTGCTCATCGAGAAGATTACGGCTGCATTCGAGCGTCTGCCGCTGAGCTGGCCTGTGCATGGCACCACCGGATACAACTTTGCGATTCTGGCGAACGGCCTGTTTGTCGACGGGCGGGCGAAGGCGAGCATGGATCGCGTCTATCGCTCGTTCATCGGCGAATACAACGAGTGGCCGGAGTGCGCGTTCGATTCGAAAATCCTCGTCATGCGCACGTCGTTGTCCGCGGAAGTGAATGTTCTCGCGAATCACCTCGTGCGGATCGCTCAAAGCGACCGGCATACGCGGGACTTCACGCTCGCCGCACTCCGGCATGCGTTGGTGGAAGTGATCGCGGCTTTCCCGGTGTATCGAACTTACGTAACGAACGTCGCGTCCGATGACGATCGGCGCTATATCGATTGGGCCATCGGCAAGGCGCGTCGGCGGAGCGATTCCACAGCGGCGCCTGTCCTCGAATTCGTTCGCTCGATGATGCTGGCCGATGCGACCGCTGCGCCGGAGGCGATGCCTGCTGACATAGAAGCGTTTGCGCGCAAAGTTCAGCAGGTTACTGCACCCGTCACCGCCAAGGGCGTGGAAGATACCGCGCTCTACCGCTTTACGCGCTTATCGTCGCTCAACGAGGTGGGCGGGGATCCGGATGTCTTCGGCACTGCGGTGAACCAGTTTCACGCGGACGCGGAGTATCGCCAGAAGAATTGGCCGCACGAAATGCTCGCCAGCTCGACGCATGACACGAAACGCTCGGAGGATGTGCGGGCGCGGATCAATGTCATTTCGGAGATGCCTTCCGTCTGGAACAAGCTCATCCGTCGCTGGAGCCGGATCAATCGGAACCGGCGTCGTATGGTGGATGGGACGGCGGCGCCGGGCCCGCATGCGGAATACCTGCTCTATCAAACGTTGATCGGCACCTGGCCCGCCAAACCCTTGGATGGCGACGCACATGACGAATATGCGAAGAGAATCGGCGAGTACATGATCAAAGCCTCGCGCGAGGCCAAACGCCGGACGAGCTGGGCCAATCCGAACGAAGAATATGAAACGGCCTTGCGCGAGTTCGTCGTCTCTATCCTGGAACGGCGCGAGAGCAATCTATTTCCGGCGGAAGTCGACACCTTTAATCAACGTATCGCGCGTTTTGGTTACTTCAATAGTCTTTCGCAGCTGGTGTGCAAGCTCACCGCGCCGGGTGTTCCGGATATCTATCAAGGCTGCGAGCTGTGGGACGATTCGCTCGTGGACCCTGACAATCGCAGGCCGGTGGATTACTCGCGCCGGCGCGAATTGCTCGAGTCGATGAGCGCGCGGCCGGTGTCGGAGCTGCTGGAGTCGATGGAAGATGGCAGCGCCAAACTATATGTGACTCACAAGGTGTTGAGCGCGCGCCGTTCGCACGCCGATATCTTTCGAGAGGGAAGCTATCGTGCGCTAAAGGTCCATGGCCAGAAGGCGGCGCACCTTTGTGCCTTCGCGCGCATTCATTCGAGTGGAACGGTGATTGTGCTAGTGCCGCGGTTGTTCGCGCGACTGCTGGGGGAGAAGGAGTCCATGCCTGTTGGCGAGACGGTGTGGGGCGATACGCGGATCGAGCTTCCGCAAGAGTTTCGGAGTGCGTCGTTCACCCCTGTCTTCGGCAGGGCTGACGAAAATATCCAAGGAAGTGGTGGCAGCATTCCGGTAGCGGCGGTCCTTTCGGAATTTCCGATCGGGTTGCTGCTGACGACGGGGTTGCGCTGAGATGATCGGCTGACTCAGCTCTGCGTGAGCGCGACTTCGCGTCGTCCGACGTCGTGCTTCGCAGAGATTCCAGTGCGCTTCGTGCTGCCCGGCGCGTGCTTGCTTTGATGTAAGCGCGGCTTCGTCTTACCCGCGGCCTTGCTTGGTCGGACCCGAACGGGTGCTTCGTCTCCTACGTCGGAAACAATCCACTGACCTACGCGGATCCTTCTGGATTCGAAGGATCAGAGGAGCAGAAGACGTCCCGGGTCGGTGTGCCTTTGCTCACTGTCTGGTACGAGGGCCTTGATTGGTCCTTTGTCACTATTCACCATCGTCCTATCGGCATAGTACCTGCGCGGCGGGTGAACCACGGCCCGAGACCTATGCCGCCGGAAACACCGCCGGAGCCGCCACGGCCCACCGGATCCACAGCCGGTGGCGAATGTGCCGGCGGCGGGGCAGTCGCTGGCGGCAGAAGGTTCGATCAAAGGCACGTTGCGAGCTGCAGAGCCGCAAGGGGGCTACTCGCGCTGGCAGGAGCTTGAGTCGCTCATCACGACGGGCACGACCATCGAAGGTCAGAACCGGATGTCCGATGAGGAATACGCGAGTGCGGTCAATCAGCAGAACCTGAACTTCGCCCTCAGCGGAGAGGGTGGTGTAGGCGGCGCGGCGACGCTCGGGGCTGTTGCCGCTGTTAAGGGCGTCTTGGGCGTCGTCGCCAAGAAGAGCGAGACCCTCTTCGACTATACGAATGCAGCAGGTTTGAAAGGTATTCTCGAGAGTGGGAAGTTGCTGCCCTCACTGAAGAGCCTGAACCCGCGGGATGTACGATATGGGAACGGTCAATACCTTTCTGACATACGCCCTGGAACGATGTCGTGTGCGCAACTCTCGAGATGCTTCTTGGGACAACCGTTCCAGGGCCAACGATTCAAGAATTACGTTGAGATCGATGTATCGGGACTTAACGTCGTAAAAGGGCGCGAGGGCGTCTTTGTCATACCCAACGAGGGGCCGCTTGATCTCACGGGCCGAATCGTGGGCAGTGGAGCCAACTAGCATGGAATACCTGAAAGTTCTCTGGGTTCATCAGGGGTCGAAGGATCCGGTGATCCTCATGAGCGAGCTCGACGATGCCCGCTATGAAGTCCGGAAGATCGAGATCTTCAGGGATGGTCGCATGGGCTTCGCAAGCGAAAGCGATGCTAGCGATGGAACCATCTTGGGTGAAAAACCGGTTCCTCCTGCATCTGAGATCGCCACCGACGCGCAGTTTATTGTTGAGCCTCTGAGTGCTCCTGAGTTCGAGCAAGCGTGGCTTACGGCGAAGGCGGGCAATCGCTGGAAGACGTGATCTTCCCGCCCGTCACGCCGCGTGCGGATGGTCATTCCCCGCTCGGCTTGCGCCTCGCAAAGCGGCCCGCACGCGGCGCGCCGGGCTGGTCAGTGCTGATCTCGTGCGAGCGCGGCTTTGTTCATCGCCGAGGTCGGAGGTGGAGAGCCCGCGCATCCGCGCGCGCTCGAGGAGCTCGTTCACTCAGCGACGCACGCAGCACTGCTGCATGCATCGCTGAGACCCCCATCCCCCTGGAAGGGGGCTATGAGCGGGCGCCCGAACATAACGCAAGATGTTTATGCGAGCTTGGCTTGCGCCAAGCTGTCGACTGCCGTCCGCATAATCCGCGCTATGTTCAAGCGCCCATGGCAGCGTGCGAGGACGTGTAGTGACCCACTGATTTCCTGCGCAGGCCCAGAGCAGCTCAAGATGTCTTCGAAGGCGGGGCGCGAGCGGGGGCTGCAGTTGGCGATGTCGGCGTCGCTGCCACACTGACGGCGACGGGGGATCAGGGCGAATGATGACGCAGGCCGATGGCGCGACCGTGCGCATACTTGAGACCGCTCCTGGGCGGTTCGGCGTTGTGGTAGAAGGTCAGCGCGGGATCATCACGACGTTCGAGAATATCTCCCAAAAATCCCTTGACCGACTAGCAAAGAACTATGGCTGGAATTAAGGACGAGTGTGTGATCTGCTGCTTTTGCGGCGACCCCGTGCGATTCGTGGACGCCGTAAGGCTCAGTGTTACAACAAAAGAGATGGAGCCAGAAAGCCAAACTCTCTATGCGCACCGGGATCACCTTGCCAAGGCTGTGCACAAATCCGTTCCGTTGCATCCTGCACTAACAGACGACTGAGGGTTCAGGTGCGCAATGGGACGATCGAGGGAATGTGCGCAAGTCCTCGGCTTCGGAAGAGCGCGCTCCTTCCGCCCGACACGCCGCGTGCATCAAGCTCTCTTCCGCTCGGCTCCCGCCTCGCAGAAGCCGCGCACGCGGCGCGCCGGGCTGCGCGGTGCTGATCCTGTGCGCGAGTGGCTTCGTTCATCGTGGTGGTCGAGGAAGACGGAGACGATGAGGCTGGTGAAAATCGTCCACGACGCGAGCAAGATCGCCCATGGCAGGATGGAAACGAGACGACTAGCGCGAATCTGCCGGAGGGTATTACTCACCGTTCCGCGCCCGCCTTTAGCGGGCTGTATTCAAAGGTGAGCTCGACCGCTTCATACGCATTGCTGGATTCAATTCGCCGGATTCGAAACGTGCTCGCATCGACCTCAACTTTCGCGATATTTTTTCCGTCTCGACCCGAGAACGTCAGGGACCCCTTACGCGAGGCTCCGCTCGCAGATTCCAGCTGCAGGTCGCTCAATTTACGAAGCCGTGATTGCCAGCTGCTCGACTTCGCGACCAGGAGCGGCACAGTCCATTCGGCAACGCCGCCAAATCCGCCGAAGCTCGTTCCTCTCAGACGGGGAAGCAGCCGATCCAGACTCTCAACCTCTTCCGACTTCCGTGGCTCGTCGCCGTTGGCACGGCGAAATACGTTGCCTTGCCTGAAAAAGGCGGCTCGCTGCCCGGCAGAGGATTGCAATTCCAGATGCCAGTTTTCGGTGCTGAGGTACCAAAGCGTACTGATAAACGTCCAAGTGAAACCGTGGCGGTCGATCCCGCGGCCTCGAGTCGTTTCGATTGTAGACGACGCGCCTTGATAGCTGCGCAGAGTTTTAGCGAGAACTTCGTTCGCCGTGGTCGCGTCGGGAGCCTGGGCTGACAACGACTGACCCGACGCACCCTATCACCATCAAAATCCATGCTGGCGATCGCGGTTTCACTGTGAGCAGATGCCTTCGCACATCGACTGACTCTCCTCTGCGCGGAATTCCTTGGGTCCCTTCGCCACTGTCGGCTCGAGCGCCGCGTCTTTGATCCCCTCATGACTCCGATCAGAGCGAGCGACATATCGACAGCACTCTAGCCGACGGCACCACCCGTAAGTGTAGCCGCTGGCGCCGCTGCTGAATCGACGGCGACGTACAGGCCGATCCGGACGAAGGGGGCGACGGCGAGTTGTACGTGAAGATGGGGTCTATGCCTTGGCGTGCTCGCGGCCGGCCGCGCAAGCGGAGGCAGCGCGCGGGTGGTGATCGTTAGCGATCTACTGTCATATCGAAAGGGGGCATTCTTTCCGGCAAACGCTCGGTGGCCCGCGTACATCGACTGCAGGCATTCAGCAACGCACCTCGGCCCGCCGTGTCCCTAGCCCATATCTGCACGTTTCCACCACAAATGTGCATCCCCTATCCGCCTCTCAAAGCGCACCTTCGGTCCGCTATCGACCTCGCGTCGAAATGCGGCGGCGGCGGGTGGTTGCGCACCGACAGGCGTCTACACAAGCGCCATCACAGAAGGATGGCGTTGATTATTCACGACACATATGAAAAGGAGGACGGCTCACCCGTCCGAACTCTACCACTATCACAACGCTCCATTGATGATCCGCTGCGTTTCGAGCTGATCGATCGTCTCGATCGATCGACGCTCAACGGCACGACCAATCTCGATATCACGCTGAATGCGGCCGGAACATCACCGCGAAGACCGGGCTCGGCGACAACCAGGTGGGCACCTACACCTACAACGCCACGCGTCGCCATGCGGTGGCCTCGACAAGCAACGGGTGGTCATTCACCTACGATGCCAACGGGAACATGCAGACCGGACGGGGCTCGACGATCGGCTACACGTCCTACAATCTGCCGAGCTCCATCACGAACGGCTCGCTGACCAACCCAACTGGCAGGGCACTCCCTCGGCAGCCGACTGGACCGCCATCTCGACCACGACGCGTCATGGCTTCACCGATCACACGATGCTCGACAACACGACCCTCATTCACATGAATGGTCGCGTGTACGATCCGCTGCTAGGCCGCGTGCTGTCACCGGACCCGATCGTGCAGTCCCTCGACGAGAGCCAGTCGCTCAACCCGTACAGCTACGCGTGGAACAATCCGCTCAAGTACACCGATCCCAGTGGTTACTCCCTTAAGAGTTTCTTCAAGAAATCCTTCAAGCCGCACACGCGCGCGCTCGAAGCCGGTCTGCTG